>Ga0180222_1000002_pt1 | contig 773618 bp, 723 predicted proteins | sample eDN5th37CKraftOP_FD_151336 | JGI IMG/M metagenome (GOLD analysis project Ga0180222, IMG submission 151336) | Enriched Organic Plus compost microbial communities from Emeryville, California, USA - eDNA 5th pass 37_C Kraft OP (version 2) (version 2) ... | reverse complement strand
GCGTCGGCGTCGGCGTCGGCGTCGGCGTCGGCATCAGCGTCGGCATCGGCGTCGGCATCGGCGTCAGCGTCGGCATCAGCGTCGGCATCGGCGTCGGCATCGGCGTCAGCGTCGGCATCGGCGTCCGCGTCGGCATCGGCGTCGGCGTCGGCATCGGCGTCCGCGTCGGCGTCCGCATCGGCGTCGGCATCGGCGTCCGCGTCGGCGTCCGCATCGGCGTCGGCATCGGCATCGGCGTCCGCATCCGCATCGGCATCGGCATCAGCGTCCGCATCGGCGTCGGCATCTGCGTCGGCGTCTGCGTCTGCGTCAGCATCCGCATCAGCATCGGAATCAGCGTCGGCGTCAGCATCAGCATCCGCATCGGCGTCAGCGTCGGCATCTGCGTCCGCATCCGCGTCAGCGTCGGCATCAGCATCTGCGTCAGCGTCGGCGTCCGCATCTCCGTCGGCATCGGCGTCCGCGTCAGCATCGGCGTCGGCGTCAGCATCCGCATCGGCGTCGGCGTCGGCATCTGCGTCCGCATCGGCGTCAGCGTCCGCGTCAGCGTCAGCATCCGCGTCGGCATCCGCATCAGCGTCCGCATCGGCGTCCGCGTCGGCGTCCGCGTCGGCATCGGCGTCAGCATCGGCATCAGCGTCAGCATCAGCATCCGCATCGGCGTCCGCATCGGCATCTGCGTCGGCGTCCGCGTCGGCATCGGCGTCCGCATCGGCGTCCGCGTCGGCATCAGCATCTGCGTCCGCGTCGGCATCAGCATCGGCATCTGCGTCCGCATCGGCATCGGCGTCGGCATCTGCGTCGGCGTCGGCATCTGCGTCGGCGTCTGCGTCTGCGTCAGCATCCGCATCAGCATCGGCATCTGCGTCGGCGTCAGCATCAGCATCCGCATCGGCGTCAGCGTCGGCATCTGCGTCCGCATCCGCGTCAGCGTCGGCATCAGCATCTGCGTCAGCGTCGGCGTCGGCGTCAGCATCAGCGTCAGCGTCAGCGTCGGCATCTGCGTCCGCATCCGCGTCAGCGTCGGCATCAGCATCTGCGTCAGCGTCGGCGTCGGCGTCCGCATCTCCGTCGGCATCGGCATCGGCGTCCGCGTCAGCATCCGCATCGGCATCTGCGTCCGCATCCGCGTCAGCGTCGGCATCAGCATCAGCATCAGCGTCGCTATCGTCACTTGCCGCCGCAGCCGCCGCGATCAATCCGCCGCCGCCTAGGGCCGCGAGGCCGAGGAGCGCTGGAGAAAGAGCTGCACCGCCAACCAGCTGGTCGACGGAGGAAATCTCGACAAACTGGAAGTCTGCAAGACCCTGGCTATGCTCACCCAGCCAGAGCGTCCCGTTATCATCCTCAAGAACCAGCTGACTATGAAGGCCGTTCTGGACTTCATAGAAATTCTGGATACGGATAACCTGACCATTGTGAAGACGCATGATCAGGTCCGAGCCATCGCGCTCGAACGAGGCAACGTCGCGGGGATGATAGTTCAGTTTCACTACACTTGGAGCGTGTAGCTCTATGTGGTCCAATGGAACTGTTGTTACAGATCCATTGGCCTTATTGGTAATTGTCGCTGCCATTTCCGTCCTCCGGAACAGCCGTTGGTGACAAGGGTTGGGATGTTTTCAATGGCCACCCACAGCGATCGCGGGCTTGGTCGTCGAGATGCTGGCAGCCCATACGGAGCATTCTCACGCGCCAGGCAAATCGCAGACTTCGTTGTCTCGGGCGTTGCCGCCGCGAGATGAAAAGCGTTCAGCATCATGACGACGCTGGAGAAATTGACGGGGAAGATGCCGCGCTTCCTGGCGCCGACATCTTGTACGGCAGGCGCTAATCGCGCTTCGCAATCGGACCGCGAATGTCCCGTTGGAACAGCGGCAAAAGGCGTGGATGGAAGCGCGATGATATTCACTGGCGCGCCTCCGCTGAATCGGCCGACAGCCAGTATTCCCGCAGCTTATTTCGCACCGTCCGTAAGGAGATGCCCAGCATCTGCGCCGTACGCGTTCTGTTGCCGTGGCAATGGCGCAGTGTCTGCAGGATCACGCGGCGTTCGACTTCAGCGAGCGTCTGACCGACAAGCATCTTCGCTGCTTTGTCGTAGATCTCCGGCCCGACCGTGTCGGCGCCCGCCGCAAGATGGCAGACGATATGATCGAGCAGCCGTTCTTCGCTGGCGGTCACCACGATCACACCGGAGAAGGCCGTTTCCTCCTGGAAGATCAGATGGCCGGTTTCGCTGTCGACCATGACGACCGCGCTATCGCCTATGAACAGGCGAGGCTTCTCCTGGTCCCCACCCAGCGCGAAACGCGGCGCTTCGTCTGGAAACGCCTCATCTTCGAACAGAACCTGCAATTCGGACCGCAAGTGGGATAGCCGGGTACATTGCAGGGACACGCTCTGAAGCGGGGGCTGCTGGCGCTTGCCGAATACAGGAGCCGGCTTATCCTTAGCAACCGCACCGGCTTTGCTCCGCTGTCGGAAGGTTTCAAGCAGGGAGCGCAAACCATAAGAGCCGAACAAGGAGGACATCTCACTCATGCGCCCCCCTCGCCAAGCGACCAGCAACGGAAAAGCCAGTACTCCGAACGCAGAGTGAAGGTTGCGCACCAAAAGAAATCCGACCTTCGCGCCGGGAACCGCCCATATCCCAACCACGCAAAACAACCTCGGCACGAGAAGATCTATTGCGGCCCGAGGATGGTATTGGAGCCCGGCACGCGCCCTTTTTCATGCCGTACCCCCCACTTTCGCGTGGGCCGCGGCACTGCCTGCGATTGGAAAAGCCGCGATATTGCCCTGGACATGCGTGACGCCGGCGGATCGGGCACGAGATATCTGCGCTTCCGTTTCAATACCCTCGGCAACAACAAGCGGTGCAAAACAGGATGCAAAGCGTGCCAGATGCCAAAAGCTGCCCTGCTGATGGATTGAGTGGCTCGTGTCCTGGGTGAAAACCTTGTCGATTTTCACGATGTCGAAGTTGACCAACTGGATGAGCCTTGGAGATGCAAATCCGGTCCCGAAGCCTTCTAAGGCCAAACGGCAGCCCAGTCGGCGCAGATCCGCAATCACTCTCGTAGCAAAAGACAGCTCCTGCAGAGCTTCGGCCTGGGACAATTCCAGCACCAGCCTAGGACCGAGCTCGGCGCGCGCAAGGATGAGATCGAGGATGTCTTCCGCGATCGCCTCGTCGGTCAAGCTTTCTGCCGAGAGATTGCATGCAAGCACAGAGCTGGGGTCAGCCTCAAGCCGGTCTAGAACAAGTCCGAGCACGTGACGATTAAGTGCCGCGGTTTCTCTGAGCGCTTCCAGACACGGAACAAATTCAGTCGGACCGTGAATCGTGCCATTCGGGCCGATCAGTTGTGCCAGGCATTCGCTGTAAAGAATTTGATCCGGATGGCTGGCATCATGAACATCCTGAAGCGCCAGCCCGATGCGACAATCGGCAATGGCCGCCGCAACGATCTCCACATGCTTGTCATCAAGGATATCGAGGGTCTCAAACATTGCTGCCCTCCAAAGAGGGAGGACAAGCGCCAATTTGGGATTTGTACGGCTTATCTTTCCAAATTTGAACTGTTACGCGGCTTCGGCAGCCCCGCAGTCGAGCGCGACATACCAATATCCCCGACCCCACTCTGGATTTCAGATAAGTACAGACAAAATCTACGTTAATCTCCAGCTTAATCCTGATATTCTTGAGAAATCTCCATGAGCACCATGGATTGACTACAAGGTAATCTTGAGAAACCACAGGAGGGGTGACAGAGCGATCGGTCGGCTCGTTCGCAGACCCTTCTCTCTCCTCGCATGCCTGACATGAATGCCAGAAGTATCCCCTCACCCCCGAACGCACCAAGGGACCCCTTGTGGTACCTTAGTCTAAGCGGCGGAATCTTATCGGTATTCGACCATTTTGTCGGAATTATAGCGCGATTTTTCTGCCGGTAACGCAGTGGTCAAAAGGGGTCCTTTATTGTCAACGACAGGGCGCGCACAGGATCAGGCAACACTTGAAACAAAAATGGCGGCGGTTGACGGAAGCGCCCTGCCAAGGAGGTAAACTTGGAGCATCCCCGCCATTGGCGGGAAGTATTATCGATGAAGATTGGCTATGCTCGGGTCTCGACGGAAGAACAGAAGATGGACCTTCAGATGGAGGCCCTCAAAGGGGCCGGGTGCGAGCATATTTTTGAAGACCATGGCGTGTCGGGTAGAACGTTTGAACGGCAGGGACTGGATGCCGCGCTCGCGGCACTAAAAAAGGGCGACATGTTGATCGTATGGCGCCTGGATCGTCTTGGGCGCTCTCTCGCCAAGCTGATCGAGCTAATGGAGGAACTCGGTAGCAAGGGAATCGAATTCCGCTCGCTCAGTGAAAGCATTGATACCAGTTCCTCCGGCGGGCGGCTGGTGTTTCATATGATGGCCGCGCTTGCCGAGTTCGAACGTTCGCTGATCAGCGAACGCACCCGCGCAGGCATGCAGGCTGCCCGGGAGAAAGGGCGGCATCTGGGTCGTCCGCCTTCACTTACGACGGAGCAAGTGGACCAAGCCATTATCGCGGTGGAAGAAGTCGGAGAAAATTTGACGGATGTCGCGCTCCGCTTCGGCGTTTCACGACGTAGCCTAAAACGACTGATCAGCATGAGAAAGGTAGCCGCAAGGTGAACGACTAGCGAAGGATGACGATCAATCAAGGCGGATTGTCCGCGACACGCCTCGGGCGCGAGATCGTTGATCGTTAAAGCGTGTACGCTTCTCAAGCTGACGGAGTTCGCTCGGCGTCACACCCCAATATTGCTTCATGGTCGCCGTCATTTGGCTGTGGGTTGAAAATCCTGCCTTGGCGGCGATCTCGCCAAGCGTAAGAGAGCGATCGTTAATCATGGCTTGCACGCGTCTCAACCGAAGAAACGTAATGTGCTGATAGGGTGGACGACCCACAGTTTCGCGAAACGCCCGCGCGAAATGCGACGGCGAAAGACCAGCGACGGCTGCGAGCTCGACCACACTGAGATTCTGGGTCAAATTCGCATGAATGTAAGCGTCCACCTGGCGCATTACCGTTCCCCTGAGTCCGCCGCGTTTTGATGGCGGGCTAACCTTTCTCGCATTGACATAGCGCCGCACCACATGTGTAGAAAAAACTGTCAGGAGGGAATCGAGGTAGATCTTGTTCGCCGAGCCGTTGTGACAATGTCGAAACTCCTTCTCGAAAAGTTTTGCCAGCCTGAGAGCATCAATATCGACATGCCCAGGTGCAGGAAGAAGAAACGTGGTCTTATCATCGTCATATTCGGCTATCGTCAGTTCGCGAATGCGTTCCGGCGGCAGGCCGAAGAGAATACACTCGACCGAAGATCGCCATTCGGCAAAAAGCTCGGTATTGGCCGGAACCAACTCGAATGTGCCTGCCGCGGCGTTAAGCATTTCGCGCCTGTCACCGTTTAGCGTTATGGTGCTGTGCAACTGCGAAGAGAGCAAGATTACTGCCAGATGTGCCTTGCTGGTGAACCTAATAGCGTTTGGCCCCACGCGTGTATACGCGATGCTACCCGAAGGTACATGAAGTTTAGGTCCCCAAGCCTCTGGTATGAATGAAAGCATGTCCTTACGCTCAGGATTGCCGGCGATCATTGACCAAGCGGACGGGTTCCGTGAGGCGGCTAACGAATTTGGCGACATGGGGCTGGACGCCGCCGCATCCACCTTCCTTCCTATCAACGCAGCCCCCCCTCAGAGGAGGTACTGACAGGGGAGGCTGCTGCTGTGCTAGTGCAATCAATTTTCGTCAACCCCGTTTGCGAGCTTGAAGAATGGCTTTTGTTCAAGCAAGACGCTGAGATTTGGAGCGGCAGTTGTGTGTCCTCAAGCGGGACCTGCAATGCTCGGAAATGTTGCGAAGTGCGCAGTTGACCGCACCGAGGTTGGAGCGCTGTTGGCTGGAAGCGCCTAGGCTTTGGGGAGAGCTTCCGGCGTCCAACGCGAAGGATTAGCCCTTTTTGCGTTGTTCGCCCGCTCCCTCTGTTCGAGGCGGAAAGGTCGGGGATGGCGGAGGCAACCAAACCGATGTGGACGAACGGCACCAACAACCGGACGCGCGATTAGCGCACGCTTGGTACAAGGTTCTTCCGTTTGGGTGGTATCCAATTCAATTGAACTCACCACCAATTGGAAGAGGTCGTCACAAGGCATCACATCTCCCCAACCAGCACACTCTGCCTCCATCAGGCTATGTGGCTTATAGCAGTGCATCATGACGATTCAACTCTATCCAGGATAGGCGGCTAGCCTTCGCCACTGAGATGCAAGCATTGACGGCCTCCTCTTCGCTGAAACGTGATCTGGTGGTTGCTGCTATATAGATGCAGGTAATGATTCGTTTTGGTGGGGGGCTGATCGACGTGAGAAAGATTGCCACGGTGCTCCTTTTGACCGGTAGTTTTATCGCCGGTCTGCTCTTTCTTCTTCCCGGTCTGATCTCAACCGACTGGGCTCGCTTGGAACTGGGCCGACAACTGTCAAACGCAAGCGGAATGGCCATTCGACTAGAGGGGCCGGTCCGATTGTCGTTCATTCCAAGACTGGCGGTGGTTGCCAAAGATATCTCACTGGCCTCCGCGGAGGACGATGTCTCGATTAACGTTCCCCGATTCTCAACGGCGATAACGTTGTCATCACTGTGGTCGGACAGGTTCGAAATCGAGGCCATAGCGCTGAGGGAACCCGTCATAGCGTTGACAGCCACCGCGAATGCCGACTTGCCCGCAGCACCCTCCGAGCAAGTGCAAACCGATCCGTTCGCATCGATCGTCGATTCGCTCGAACGGTTGGCAGTCAACCGCGTCACCATTGAAAACGGCACCGTCATTTCCCGCGACGTCGCTGGCAACACAAGCACAGTTTCTGCGATTGATGCTGATCTAAGGGTGCCAGACCTCGATCGGAAGGCCTCGTTCTCGTTTGCTGCGGCCAAAGACGCCCAGCGCATTGAGGTAAGCGGAACGCTCTCTGCTTTAAGGCCAATTCTGAAAAGGCTGCCGGCCGAAATAGCCATCGAAGCGCGGTTGGAGCCACCGCCTGCCCCCGAACTTTCATCGCTAAGCGCAACCGGTGAAATTCGGTTGAACCAGAATGGCAGCTACCAGATCAGGGATGGCCGGTTCGATATCGGCGGACAGAATTTTCGGCTCGATGCGCTCTATCAACCGGGTGAGCGGCATCATTTCTATACCGACCTGACGGCCAAGCGCATTGACATTGACGCATTCACCGGTGGAGCGCAGAGCGATGCCCGGCAGGGCCAGGTTTCAGGCGAAGCGGACGACATCGATTTCCTGATGCTGTCGGATTTCGACGCCGAGATCAGTATCGCCATCGATGAATTGGTCGGCGCTGATGTGCAAGCCTCCAATGTCCTGCTCGCGGCAACACTGCGCGATGGACGTCTTGAGGCGAAGCTTGATCACCTCGGCCTCGATGCCGGCAGTATCGCTGCAACCGTTTCGACAGACGTGCGGGAGGTACCGCCTACGATACAGGGCCATATCGCAAGCTCCGGATTGGACATAGAATCTATGGCGCAGTTTATTGGGCAAACTGCGCCTTTGTCCGGAAAACTTACTATCGACACGGCGTTTGCATTCCGCGGTCTTACCGAACAACGCATACGAGCCAGCGCCAATCTGCGCGGGACCGTCGGCATTCGCGACGGCATGGTTCGGCTTGTGGATCTCGTGGGACCGCAAGACGGATCGCCGGATGACATCACGGGTCTGAACCTGGACATCGAGATTCATGATATAGGCCAGCCAGTCGAAATTGCGGGCAATCTGGATTGGCGTGGAGAGGCTGTGGCCTTCCGATCCGAAGTTGCACCGCGCGACTTTCTTTCCAGTGCCTCCATTGCAGATGCGTCCGGTCCGGTGAGTCTTTCCATCGCCTCGCGATTTCTCGAAGCCAGCGCAAACGGGATTGCTGGCGGCAGCGGCACTTTCAGCGGACAGGTTTCAGCTGCATCACCGTCGGTCGATAAACTCATAGAATGGCTGAGCCAAGACGGCTTAGAAGGCCCGCGGAAATTTAGCTTCAAAGGCGATATAGACGTCGGACCTGCAGGGCTTTCCTTCAAGAATGCCGCTGTGGCCCTGAACGGGGTCGCTGCCTCCGGAGAAGGTTCCGTCGAGCTTGGGGGCCCTCTTACCATCAGGACCTCGCTCGAAGTTGCCGAACTTGATTTCGCTGCGCTGGCGGGGGGCGAGCACACCGCCTCTGACGGGAAACCGGACCCAGGCCCGGTTGTCGATATTCCGATCGATCTCTCTTTTCTCAGAGACCTCGATGCGAAGGTTGAAATCAAGGCGGACAAAATCGGATATGAACGGGTCTTTGCCGGCCCCATGTCGACCACCCTTGTTATAGAGAGCGGAAAGGCTCATTTGCTTGCACCGCAAAGTCCTTTCTATGGCGGCACGATCGCGGCGGAAATGACCGCAGATGGCTCCAAAGATGTTGCGTCGATAGAATTCAGCGCAACGATTGATGGCACGGAAGCGGCATCCCTGCTTCGCGATGCTGCGGATTTCGACCGTATCGAAGGAACTCTCGATACGACGGTTGCGATCACAGGCACCGGAAACACCTCAAAGTCCCTCGCTCGATCTCTCAATGGCAGCGCGGCCGTGAAGGTCAGCGATGGCGCACTTCGAGGGATCAATATAGCGGAAGTCTACAACAATCTTGTTGGATTGCATTCGAAGGGTTTCGAGCAGGATGCGGACAAGAAAACTGGGTTTACGGAACTCGGGGCCTCGTTCGTCATCGAAAACGGCGTGGCGCAGACAGGGGACATCAATCTTCTAGGTCCGCTTGTCCGGATGGACGGCGCCGGCAGGATAGACCTTGCTGAGCAAACGCTTGATATTCGTCTCAATCCTCGCGTTGTCGCATCCCTCACCGGACAGGGAGGGGACATCGCAGCGGAAGGTCTCGGCGTGCCGGTGGTTGTCGAAGGATCCCTTTCCGGCCCACGCATCTACCCGGACCTGAGTTCCTTGCTGAAGGATCCGAAGGGAGCCTTGGATGCGTTGAGCCGCCTTGGATTGCCAACCGGAAAGCTCGGGCTGGACCAGTTGATCCCCGGCCAACAGCAATCGGGTGATGATGATGCAGGGAAGAGCCCTGCCGATTTGATCGGCGATCTGCTCGAGGAAGGCATAAAAGATGCAGGCGATCGGACCGGTTTCGCCGATCGCATAGACGACGCTCTCCCAGGACCCGGCAATGATCTCACTGAACCGGTGGCGACCGAGCCGCGTGACCTGGAAGGGGCTGCCAAAGCGATCATTGGCGATCTCCTCAAGAACCGGACACCCCTGCCTGAAGCTTCATCGGAGCCACAGGAGGGAGCCGTCATGCCAGCGGACAATACCGATGCAGACACGGCACCTATACCCGATCAGAATCCGAGCGATGACCTTGAGACAAGGGAGCCGATACATTCGGATCCAAATCCCGTCTCCACAAAGCCACAAAGCGCCAGAAGAGGGGAAATTGAATCGCTTCTGGAGCAGTTACTCGAATAGCTGTCATGCCTATCCGCGAATGGTCGGACACATGGCGAGCAGGTCGTGCGCGGCATCGACCTCAATATGAGCGGCGAGCCGGTGCCGGGACTGCGGCTGCTCGGCGGTTTGACATTTCTCGATAGCGAGCAGACAAGGACAGCAGGCGGCGTCAATCAGGGGAAAGAGGCATTCGGGGTCCCCACGATGCAGCTCAATCCCGGGGCGAACTGGACATTGCCACCGTGCCGGGCCTGACCATCAGCGGCCTTGTCATGAACACGGGCAGGCAGTTTGTCGATTCCGCCAATACGCAGAGCAACCATCGTGGACCCGCGTTGATGTCGGTGCGCGTTATTCCCGCCAGATTGGCGAGAACACCACGACGCTGCGGGTCAATGTCGAAAACTGTTGAGCATGCGAAACTTCCTGGCATCATGGGTCCGGCCCTCGACGAAGTCATAGGACCAGGGTGCTCGGGTCGAAGTCGGATGCACGATCCGTCATTCAACCAGAGCCGACCTCTCTTCGGTTGCTTCTGGGGAACCTTCAGCCCCTCCCGCCGCCAGATGCGCTCAACGCGTTTGGCGTTCACCGTCCAGCCCTCTGACCGCAACATCGCGGTGATACGACGATAGCCATAGCGGCCATAACGGGAAGCGAGCCGGATGATGTCGGCGGTCAACGCTTCTTCATCTGCTCTGCCTCTGGGCTTCTTGCGCTGGGTCGAACGATGCTGCCCGAGAACCTTGCAGGCAAAGCGCTCCGAGATGGAGAACTTCGCCATGATATGGTCGCCGCAGCGCCGGCGGCGGGGCTCAGAAGTTTCCCGAAGCAGCCTCTTTCAAGATCAGCTTCTCCAGCGTCAGGTCCGACACCGCCTTGCGCAGCCGGTCGTTCTCTTTCTCGAACTCCTTCAGCCGCTTTACCTGGTCGCCCTTCAGGCCGCCGAACTCCTTGCGCCAGCGGTAATACGTAAACTGCGTCACGCCGATCAGCGAACCGCTTCGCCAACTGACTGGCCTTGCGACAACAGAACATCGAGCTGGCGCAGCTTCGCGACGATCTCTTCGGGCTTGTGCTTCTTCTGGGGCATTCAAACGTCCTCTCTAAGGCTCAATAGCCTACTTCACCGAGGACCACTTAGCGTAATCGCAGGTGGTAGCTCTCGCCAGAAGCGGAGCGGTTCCTCCAAACTGGTCATCCAGCAACGATCGGCTCGGCCGACGAAGGAAGGAGAACCATCATGCCATGCTTTGCCGCCCTGGACGTCTCCCAGGAGACGACAGCGATCTGCGTCGTCGATGAGACCGGACGTGTCCTCGCCGAGAAGAAGGTGCCTACCTGCCCTGACGCGATCGCCGACTATCTGGCGATCAAAGCGCCAGAACTCGTGAGAGTGGGGCTGGAGACTGGCCCTCTGGCAGTCTGGCTCTGGAATGAACTGGCGATCCGCCGCGTGCCTATCCTTTGCATCGATGCTCGTCACGCCAACGCTCTGAAGATGCGCCCGGTGAAGACGGATCGGAACGATGCGGCCGGTCTGGCCCAGATCATACGCACCGGCTGGTTCAAGGAGGTTCGCATCAAAGGCCGCGACAGCTACCAGGTTCGCTCCCTTCTGGTGTCGCGAGAGATGCTGGTACGCATCCGGGTGAAGATCGAGAACGAGATTCGCGGTCTCCTGCGAACCTTCGGGGTTCTCTTCGGCAAACGCGTCGGCGGCTTCACTGGACGCGCCGACGAGATCATTGCCGGCGAACTAGACGCCTCACCCGAGATGCGCATCATCGCCGAGACGCTGATGAAAGCCAGAGCGTCGGTCCGCGATCAGATCAAGGTCTTGGACAGGCGTCTGATGGCGATCGCCAAGGCGACCCCGATCGTGCGCCTGTTCATGACGGCGCCTGGAGTTGGCGTCATCACCGCTTTGTCCGTCGCGTCCGCCTTCGACGATGCCTCACGCTTCAAACGATCATCAAGTGCGGGCGCCTATCTCGGTCTCACGCCGAGACGATATGAGTCCGGTGAGACCAGCCGGAACGGCCGCATCTCCAAGCAGGGAGACAAGATGACGAGAAAGCATCTCTACGAGGCGGCAACGACGCTGTTGACGCGCAATCTGCGCTTCTCGACGCTGAAGGCATGGGGCCTGAAGCTGGCGAAAGTTTCCGGGTTTAAGAAGGCCCGCATCGCTGTCGCCCGCAAGATGGCCGTCATCCTCCACGCCATGTGGAAGACCAACACCCCATTCCGCTGGAGCTCGTCAGCCGCATGATTGCCGATACGCTGCTCGGCTGACTTCACGGATGTGTCCCCGCCGGGACGTATGGCGCGGATCAGGCCGTTCCTGAAAATGTGGTGCCCGTCAAAGGCAACCGCGAGGACCACTTCGGTCGATCCAACCATCTGACGCCAACATGCGGCGACCCATCGAGATCGACCGCGGAGAGAACCATGAACCCGGCGTGTGCGCAGATATCGAACAGCAGGCTTGACCAATGCGATTAGAGAGCTTTCAGGGGGCAGACCAGAAGCGGACGGGCAGGTGTCCCCCCCCCCCGGTGATGTCGTTCCGGGCGGCAAGGTGACCAACCACAGCAATCGCCCCTTTTGTCCATTCAACACCTCGCCACAGAGTGCGGAGAAGTGCACTGCGCATCGGAGCTCCACACCAGCAGGCGCAAGAGTATCGCAGAGAACAGATTCGCACAGTGTCGCAGGCAGAAGGAGAAACGACGTTGGCGACAGGAGCAGCGGAAGCACGAACGATTAAGAGGGCAAGTTAAAAGCGCCTGCCACGATCGCCGTAAACCTCTGTCGCGGTTCGGCTTTTGCGTGGCAGGCGGGTCGGTCGTTGGCATGAATGCCGATTTTGCACAGCAATTTCAAAGGTGTTGCGTGAGAAGCCTTTTCTCTGGCCTTTTGCGGCGGATCGAGTATGGTTACATGTAACTATCGCTATGGAGCTGCCCCTTGACCTCTCCCTCGCAGACAAAACCATCCCGGATCAAGGTCGCGGAACACCGCGACCGGCTGCGCGCGCAGGGGCTACGGCCGATCCAGATCTGGGTGCCGGATGTGCGGTCCCCCGTCTTTCGCGCCGAGGCGCACCGCCAGTCCCTGGCCGTGGCGCAAAGCGACCACGCGACGGATGATCAGGCGTTCATCGACAGGACCAGCCAGGATCATGAACGATGAAGCGCGGGGAGGTCTGGGCCATCGAAGTCAGAGAGGCCGATGACGCGTTTGGTCTTGGGGTGATCGTTCAGGAGGATGCCTTCGATGCGACCGACACGGTCACCATCTGCCCCCTGATCACCGACGCGGTCGATGCACCGTTGATCCGGCTGCCGATCGAGCCGGAGGCGCTGACCACATTGGATACCCCGCATCGCCTGATGGTGGATCGCCTGACCACGATCCGGCGTGCGCAGTTGCGCCACCGGATCGGTCGCCTCGATGCCGCTGACCTCACACGGCTCAATCAGGCGATGATTGTCTTTCTCGGCATGGCGGTCTCGCCCAAAGCGGGCCGGAAAGGGTGAGGGATGAGCATGCCTGTGTTCATTAAAGAGCCGTTGGCTCAATACCGCACAAACCCCTTCTCTCTTTCTGGCTGTTCTGTCCCCTTGACGACATTTGCCGCCCTTGCCATGCCGTCGCCGCCATTCATGCGCGTCGCGCTCTGGCGTGCACATGGCCGGTTCGGTTTTGCTGCCATTCATCCGACAATCGCAGCATGTCGGAGAAGCAGGATCGCACATTACCGCGGCGCAGACGGCGCCGCATCGCAGGCACTTTGCCTGACGATCTCTATGCTTATGCACCGCACGCGCTCAAGCCGCGTCCGGCCGTCGTTGCGGCCGAGCCCGAAGCCATCACCGTCACCGACGACTGGCCCGATCCGCTTCCCGTTTCGGAAGAGGAACTGCGCATCGTCGAAGCCCATCTGGGAAAGGAGCTGGACGAGCTGTTCGGTCCCTTGCCCTGACACAAGGAGACCGTTGCCATGACCGGACCAGATCGGAGCCAGGCTGTCGGCGATATGCCATCGACTGTCGCCACACAGGCAGCCCTTTACCTGCGCGTCTCGACCGGGCGGCAGGCCGAGAGCGACCTGTCCATTCCCGATCAGCGCCGTCAGTTGCAGGCATGGTGCGAGGCGCGTGGCCATGAGGTTGCTGCTGAATATGTCGAACCGGGCAATACGGCCACCGACGACCGCCGTCCGGCTTTCCAGTCGATGATCGACGCTGCGACCGCCAAGCCCCCGGCCTTCACCCTGATCGTGGTGCATTCCTTCTCGCGTTTCTTCCGCGACCAGTTCCAGTTCGAGTTCTATGTCCGCAAGCTCGCCAAGAACGGGGTGCGGCTGGTCTCGATCACCCAGGACTTGGGCGATGACCCGATGAGCGTGATGATGCGCCAGATCATGACGCTGTTCGACGAATACCAGTCGCGCGAGAATGCCAAGCACACCCTGCGCGCCATGAAGGAGAATGCGCGGCAGGGTTACTGGAACGGCGCCTTGCCGCCGATCGGCTATCGCATCGTCGCTGCTGGCCAGCGCGGGGCCAAGATCAAGAAGACGCTGGAGATCGATCCGGTTCATGCCGACACCGTGCGCCTGATCTTCCGGCTGGCCCTCAAGGGCGATGGCCAGAGCGGCGCGATGGGAATCAAATCCATCGCCACTCATCTCAACGAGCGCGGCATCCGCACCCGCGATGGCGGGCGCTGGGGCATCGGCTCGTTGCACCAGATCCTGACCCGGACCACCTATATCGGCGAGCACCGCTTCAACACCCGCGATCACAAGACCCGCAAGCCCAAGCCAGAGGCCGAGCATGCCGTGATGCAGGTGCCTCCGATCGTCGGCGAGGCTGAGTTCAAGGCGGTGCAGGAGCTGTTGAAGGCCCGCAGCCCGCGCTGGACCCCGCCGCGCACAGTCTCCGGTCCGACGCTGCTCACCGGCATCTGCTTCTGTGCCGCCTGCGGGGGAGCAATGACCTTGCGCACCTCCGGCAAGTCCGAACACTATCGCTACTATACCTGCTCGACCACCGCACGCATGGGCAAGACCGGTTGCAAGGGCTTGAGCGTGCGCATGGACAGGCTTGATGATGCCGTTGCGACCCATCTGGAAAAACGCATTCTGCATCCCACCCATCTGACCTCCCTGATGGAGCACCTGCTTGAGCGCCGGGAAGACTGGATCGCTCGCCGTGGCACTCACATCGCAGAACTGCGCAAGCGGGCCACGGAGGCCGAGGCCAAGCTCAAGCGTTTGTTCGAGGCCATCGAGAACGGCCTGGTCGATCTCAACGACGCCTCGCTCAAGGAGCGCATTGCCGAACTGACCGCGATTCGCGATCAGGCGCGGCTCGACGCCGAGCGGGCCGCCGCCGCGATGGAGCGCGTCGGCCCGACCATCAATGTCGATACGCTCAAGAGCTTTGCCAGCTCTGCCCGGCGCAAACTGCGCAACCGCGACGGCAGCTATCGCCGCGACCACCTGCGCGCCCTGGCACAGCGCGTCGAGGTGGTGAGCAAGACCGAGGTAAGGCTGGTGGGAAACAGGACTGATCTGCTGCGCACGCTGGTCGCATCATCAGGCGTAGAATCGGCGGCTATAGCGGTTCGCAGTTTTGTACCGAAGTGGCGCGCCCGAAAGGATTCGAACCTCTGACCCCCAGATTCGTAGTCTGGTGCTCTATCCAGCTGAGCTACGGGCGCCTACTGCCAACCGAACCATCGTAGGGGTGAACCCCGACGGTTGAACGCCGCCTACCTAACGACTGAGAGAGGCAAAAGCAAGCGCTCAAATGCGATTTTTCCAATGCCCAGATCAGCACACCTACCCAGAACGGACGGCTGCCAGCGAAACATTCTCCAGCCAAGATGGCGGAGCCGTATCCGCAGGCGGAAGGCCGATGCGGGTTGCCGCGGATTACTGCTGCCGCGGTGCCGTCGGGCCATTCTCTGTGGCGGCATTTTTGCTTTCCGTGCTCTCCCGATGGAAGTCCTCAGGGGTCGGACCAGGAATGGTAATACAGAAGATCGTACGCCCGTTTCCGCTTTCCATAAGCTCGATCTCTCCGCCATGCGCGCGTATGAGCTCCTGCGCGATGGCAAGCCCGAGGCCTGTGCCGCCGGTCCGAGCTGAGCCGCGGAAGGCTGTGAACAGGTTTTCACGCGCCTTTGGCGGAAGCCCCGGCCCGGTATCAGCGACAAAAATTCGCGCCAGTCCTTCCCCGTGGCGCCCCGAGATTGTGAGGCGCCGTACGAGCGCCGAATCCGCTTCGCCCGTCATGGCCTGAACGGCGTTTCGGCAGAGGTTGGAAAGCACCCTGAAAAGCTGGTCGGCATCCGCGTCGATCTCGAATAGCGGATCGATTTCATTGACGAATTCGATTCCGCTCCCCGGATCGATCGCAAGGCTTGCGTGCACATCCTCAACAAGCGAAGCAAGACGCAGCCGGCGGCGCGAGGGTGGCGCCTCCTGCGCCCGGCCATAGGCGATCACTCCCTGGGAATACGCCACTGCCCGGTCAAGCATGCGCACGAGTTTTGGAGCCAGAGATTGCACCGTTGGATCGGCGCTGAGGGCCAAGCGATCCGAAATGAGCTGCGCAGACGCCAGCATGTTGCGCATGTCGTGATTGATTTTGGAGACCGCCATGCCCAATTCCGCAAGCCGTTTGCGCTCACCAAGCGTCCGGTGCAGTGCCTTCTGCATCTCTGCCAATTCCCGCTCCGCGATGCCGATTTCGTCGCTGCGGCTTTCCGGCTCGATGATGTTTTCGGCGTTATCCGGCGCCGCACCGAAGGCGAGCACCGAGCGGGTCATGGCGCGGACTGGTCCGATCATGATGCGGTCGATTGCGTAAAAAACGAGTGTGGCGGTGAAAAGCGAAATGAGAAATGAAATGGCCGCCACATTGCGCGCGTAAATCAGCATTGCCGCCCGCAGCTGACGATCCGGTAAGATGACTTCGTATTGCGCTGTGCTCTGTCCTACATGGCCGTAGACGCGCAAGATGCGGCCGCCACCAAAGAACAAGGTACCGAAAGCCTTCCGAACGGCGCTTAGCGCATCGAACCGGTCAAGATCGATATGCGCGTCGACGGCCGGCGGCATATGCGAGACGACCAGGAGGCGGGACGTGTTCCCGTCGCGCACCGCGATGGCGCTCACGCCCGCCGTCATGAGAACGTCGTTGCTAGCCTCCCGGCTGAGATTGCCCGCCTCTCCATCGAGGAGGACACGGCCGACGATCGCTGCCTCGCGCAGCCGCTGCTCCATCCACTGCCGGCCGAAATTGGCGACCGACGGGATAAAGATCAGCACCTCCGCCGCCATGACAAAGAGGATGGTCAGGAAAAGCAATTTCGTCGAGAGACCGCGGGTCAGTGGCACGGCCCGACTCGCGTCTAATTCGGTCTTGGTCCCTTCCTGACGCTTCTCCTCGGCCATTCCTGTTCCGCTGCTGTACAGGTGGTGGTTCCCACAATGATCACCCTACTTAGCCAAATAGCCGCAAAAAGCCTAATATTCCACGCACGGATGAGCTGCGCGCCGCTTCGGCGAAATAAGAGAGGGCGGCACGCTTTCCGATTTCTCCAAGCGTGGGGTAGGGCGCAACGTATTGCGAAATATCGTGCACCCTCATGCGCCGAGAGAGTGCAAGGGACCAGAAATGCATCATTTCACCGGCGCCTCGGCCTAGAATCGAGACGCCGAGAATGCGTCCGCGCCGACCCACGATGAGCTTGATAAATCCGTCCGTGTGTCCTTCGGCATGCGCCCGATCGTTTTCGGAAAATGAGGAGCGCAGCACCTTCACCTGCAAGCCTCTCCTCCGGGCTTCGTTTTCCGTCAGTCCGATTTGGGCGAGTTCGGGGTCGGTGAATGTCACCCTGGGAATGTGTTCATGATTCGCCTTTACAGGCAGGCGGAAAAGAATGGCGCGGATAACCAGCCCCGCATGATAATTCGCGACATGCGTGAACTGCGGGCCGCCAGCCACATCGCCAATGGCGAAAATGCGTCGGTTGGTTGTCCTGAGCTTAGGGGAAATCGTGATACCGCCCGGCCCATAGGCAACGCCCGCATTTTCAAGTGCCAGAGCCTCGACATTCGGTCTGCGCCCGGTGGCGATTAGTAAGTGCGAGCCGTCGATGCTGCGTGTGCCCTTCTCGTCCGCCACATGAACCCGTATGCCGGTTCCCTTGTAACGCTCCACGCGCTCGGCGCGCGCATGTTCCAGTATCGCGACTCCTTCCTTCAAAAGAGCCTGCTTGACCCCAAGGGCCAGTTCAGGGTCTTCCTTGCCGAGCACGGTATCGGCCTCGAGCACCGTAACATCTGCGCCAAGCCGGCGGTGCGCCTGCGCCAGCTCCATGCCTATTGGGCCTCCTCCGACGATGATCAGGTGTGCCGGACTTTGCTTCAGCCCGAAGATCGTCTCGTTCGTGAGAAAGGGAACATCAGAAAGCCCAGGGATCGGAGGAATGGCAGGTGAGGAGCCGGTTGCGATTACGAAACGACGGGCGCGGATTTCACTGCCTCCGGCCACGACGGTCCGTGAGTCCTTGAAATGGCCTTGGGCTGAAATGACCTTAACGCCGAGCGCTGTGAAGCGCTCTTTCGAATCGTTGGGCGCAATCGCAGCGATTGCCTGCTCGATATGGCCAGCCACGCGGGCGAAGTCGATCGAGGGTTCCACAGCGGCAATTCCCAAACTCCCCCCGTGGGAGAGCCGGCGCGCATGTTTGGCGGACGCGATCAGCGCTTTGGAAGGAACGCAGCCATAGTTGAGGCAATCTCCGCCCATCTTCCCGCGCTCGATAAGAACGACGGAAGCGCCAAGGGACGCTGCCGCGGCCGCGACGGTCAATCCGCCCGAGCCTGCGCCGATCACGCAAATGTCAGGTTTGAGGATGGTGGTCATTTCCCGCCATTGGCACTTCGCCCCTCCCGGTGGCCTTGCTTTTCAACCTTCGTTTTACGACGACCGCAAGGGCTGCGACCACCGCAAGCCCGCCGAGGGACAGGGTAAGTTCCCTCGTAACGAGATCATGCAATTCGATCTTCTCCCCGGCTGCGGACGCGGCAATCAGAACGCTTTCGAGCCCCTGGCCCAGATAAGCATAGGCGTAAGTGGCAGGAATGATGCCGAGCATGGTGGCGCCGACGAAGGTGCGCAAGCGAACCTGAAAAAAGGCCGGGACGATATTGACCAGCCAGAACGGAAAAATCGGTGCCAGCCGCAGCACGAGAAGATAGCCGAACGCGCCCTCCTCAAAGCCCTTGGCGAGTTGCGCTGCCCGTCCTCCCGCATGTTTGCGAAGCAGCCCGCCGAAGGCCGTGCGGGCTGCGAGGAACAGAATGGTGGCTCCCAGGGTGGCGCCGATCAGCACCAGTGTGCCGCCCAAGAGCCACCCGAAGAGGAACCCCGCGGCCATCGTCAGCAACGCAGCGGCCGGAAGAGCGACGGCGGCGGCGATCGCATAGGCAAGGGTGAAGCTGGCAGACGATAGAATGGGATGCGCTTCGATCCTCATCTTGATCGCCGCGCGGCTTTCCAGAAGCGCATGAAAGCTCAGATGTTCATGCCAGCCAAGAGCATAGCCAACCGCGAGTACCAGGACGATAAGCCCGAGAGGCACGAAGCGCCACGGCATTCAGCTTCCTCCCAGGCATCCAGCCAAGCAAAACTCATCGTGGTTCCGGCTGTAAATGGCCTTTTCGCGTCAAAGCAGCAATCCGGTTTCGCCCGGATCACCGCGTTTTGACGAATGGGACGGCCCTATTCACCCAAATGTGAGTTTTTTCGCCTGGTTGCCCGCATAACAAGATGCCCGCCGTAAAGCGGCGGACCTCCCTCTTTTATCATCTGCCCGTTTCAGGCGCTGCGTCCGTCCAGCGAAAGTCGCCCGGCCCCGCGCGAGGCAAGCGCCAGGAACCCGCCGATGATGGCGAGGTTCTTCAATGCCATCAGGAGCTGCATCTGGTCGCCCAGGTTCATGTGAGCCACCAGGGTGGCGGCAGTCGTGAACACTGCCAGAACAAGGGCCGCGATCCGGGTCTTGTAGCCGACAAGGACGGCAATGCCGCCGAGAAGCTCGATAAGCCCGACCACAATGGCGGTGACGGTCGGAAGGGGGAGGCCAAGGCTCCCGAAATAACCGGCGGTGCCGGCGATTGCCGTGAGCTTCCCAAAGCCGGAGAAGATGAAGATCACCGCGAGCAGGATGCGGCCAAGAAGAGCAAGTGCATTGTCTGACATGATGGTGTTAACCCGTTAGCGAGAAAGCGAACCGGCTAGATAAGGTCAACACGCGGCCGGGACTACCGCCTGGCCGTTGACACTGTGTTTCCAGAGAGATGCTTTGCGTGGCGGGCTATCCCGGTGAGATCATGTTTTCCGGCCGCACGATGCGGTCGTATTCCTCTTCCGTCACAAGGCCGGTCCTCAGCGCTTCCTCGCGCAGCGTCGTTCCGTTCTTGTGTGCCGTCTTGGCGATCTTGGCCGCGTTGTCGTAGCCGATCACGGGCGCCAGGGCCGTCACCAGCATGAGCGAGCGCTGCATCAACTCCGCAATGCGCACTTCGTCCGCCTCTATGCCCTTGACGCAATTGTCGGCGAAGGAGCGCATCGCGTCGGAAAGCAGGCGAATTGACTGCAGCACGGCGTTTGCGATTACAGGCTTGAAGACGTTGAGCTCGAAATGCCCCTGACTGGCGGCGATCGAGACCGTGGTCTGATTGCCCATGATCTGCGTGGCCACCATGGTAAGAGCTTCCGCCTGGGTCGGGTTCACCTTGCCGGGCATGATCGAGGATCCGGGTTCGTTTTCGGGAAGCTTGAGTTCGCCCAGCCCGGAGCGCGGACCGGAACCCAGGAAGCGGATATCATTCGCGATCTTGAAGAGATCGCCGGCGAGCGCGTTGAGCGTGCCGTGAAGGGCGTTCAGCGCTCCGTGGCTCGCCAAGGCCTCGAATTTGTTTTCAGCAGTGCGGAAGGGCAGGCCGGTGATGGCTGCGACGCGATCCGCAAAGACCCTGTCGAAACCCTTGGGCGCATTCAAGCCAGTGCCTACGGCAGTGCCTCCCTGGGCAAGCGCATGCACGTCATGCAGCGCATCCTCGATACGCTTTCGCCCGAGCCTCAGCGCTGCCACATAGCCGGAAAATTCCTGGCCGAGTGTGAGAGGCGTCGCGTCCTGCGTATGGGTGCGGCCGATCTTGACGATATCGCCGAAAGCCCGTTCCTTTTCCTCCAGCGTGGCGGTCAGGTGGTCCAGCGCAGGCAACAGCTCTTCCGCCGCCTCGCGGGCGGCCGCGATGTGCATGGCCGTGGGGAAGCTGTCATTCGACGACTGGCTCATATTGACGTGATCGTTTGGATGGATGGGCTTTTTTGAACCCATCTCACCGCCGAGCATTTCGATTGCCCGATTGGAGATCACCTCATTGGCGTTCATGTTCGACTGTGTGCCGGACCCGGTCTGCCAGACGGCGAGCGGGAAGTGCGCGTCCAGTTTCCCGTCCACCACCTCGCGTGCCGCCGCAACGATCGCTTCGCCAAGCTTGGGATCAAGCTTTCCAAGGTTCGTATTCACCTCCGCAGCGGCAAGCTTGACGATGCCAAAGGCGCGCACCAGTGGAACAGGCATCTTTTCCACGCCGATGCGGAAATTGGTCAAAGAGCGCTGGGTCTGCGCGCCCCAGTAACGATCGGCAGCAACGTCGATCGGGCCAAAAGTATCGGTTTCGGTGCGGGTCTTCGTCATTGAAATGTTGCTCCCATCAGTCCTGGGGCCATATGCGCCAAAGGCACTTCTTTTGCAAACCCCGCGGCGACTTCTCCAGCCTGTTGGATCGATTAAAATCGAAAGTTTTCCGCAGCCTCACACCAGCTCCAGGATCTGCGCCGTCTGCCATGTCGCCAGGAGCACGATCAGGCAGCCGATCGTGCGCAGGAGGATGCGCTCCTTGATCGACTTCAAGATCCATCCGGCGAACGGAGCTGCTATAATTCCGCCGACGATCAGCCCACCGATGGCTGCTGCGTGCTCCACATAGGTGCCTGCCGCCTCCCAGTGCCCGGTCAAAAGAGCAAAGAGAAAGCTGAGGGAGACCGCCGTCGCGACCAGAAACTCAGTCGCATTCACCGTCCCGATGACGTAGCGGGGAGGGGCCCCCGCTCCAAGAAGGCCGGTGGTGACGATAGGCCCCCAGCCGCCGCCTCCGGCCGCATCCAGAAAGCCGCCCACAGTTCCAAGGGGAGCGACCACCTTCGCCGGTACAGGGTTGGACGGAATCTTGCGGAAAGACCTGAAGATGAGCCAGCCGCCGACCAGCGCAAGATAGGTGGTTATAAAGGGCTTCACCGCATTGCCTTCAAAGGAGGTGAGCACATAAGCGCCTATGCACCCGCCAAGAATTCCGAACGGCGCAAGCCGGACGAAGAGCCGCCAGTCGATGTTGCGATGGTAAAGATGAGCCGAGCCGGAAGCTGCGGTGGTAAATAGCTCCGCCGCATGGACTGAAGCGGATGCATAGGCAGGTGGAACGCCGAAGCTCAGGAGCACTGTCGAGCAGATTACGCCGTAGGCCATCCCCAACGCGCCGTCCACGATCTGGGCTGCGAAACCGACTGCCGCAAATAAAATAAAGTCTTGCAAAGGCGACCCCTCTGGTAATGCGCCGCAAAACTAGACGGAGCAGGCACCTCACGTAAGGCTCTGATTTCCCCCGGACAACTCAACCGCGAAATCCTTTTTCAATCCGGCAGGTCTAACAGGAAGACCCGCCCTCGGGAATATAAGGATCGCAGGGTGCACCCGCGAAATAAAAAAGGGCGGCATTTCTGCCGCCCTTTCGGAAATCCGAGGTCTCGACTTCTTAGAAATCCATGCCGCCCATGCCGCCGCCTGGCATCGCCGGGGCCGGCGAGTCCTTCTTCGGCAGCTCGGCGATCATGGCCTCGGTGGTGATCAGCAGGCCAGCGACCGAAGCCGCGTCCTGAAGAGCGGTGCGGACCACTTTCATCGGGTCCACGATGCCCATGCCAATCATGTCGCCATATTCGCCCGTCTGGGCATTGTAACCGAACGTGACGGCGTTGTTGTCGAGGATCTTTCCGACGACGATCGAAGCCTCGGCACCCGCATTCGAAGCGATCTGGCGGGCAGGAGCCTGGATTGCGCGGCGAACGATGTTCACGCCGGCCTCCTGGTCGGCATTCTCGCCCTTGGCCTTGATTTCGCTGGAGGCGCGCAGAAGTGCGGTGCCGCCGCCCGGAACAATGCCTTCCTCGACGGCCGCGCGGGTGGCGTTCAGCGCATCGTCCACGCGGTCCTTCTTCTCCTTCACCTCTACCTCGGTCGCACCGCCGACGCGGATCACCGCGACGCCGCCGGCGAGCTTGGCCAGGCGCTCCTGCAGCTTCTCGCGGTCGTAATCGGAGGTGGTCTCCTCGATCTGCGACTTGATCTGGGCAACGCGGCCTTCGATCTCGCTCTTCTGGCCGGCACCGTCAACGATGGTGGTCGTCTCCTTGGCGATGGAAACGCGCTTGGCACGGCCCAGCATGTCGAGCGTGACGTTCTCGAGCTTGATGCCGAGATCCTCGGAGATCACCTGGCCGCCCGTGAGGACCGCGATGTCTTCGAGCATGGCTTTGCGGCGGTCGCCGAAGCCCGGTGCCTTCACGGCTGCGATCTTCAGGCCGCCACGCAGCTTGTTGACCACCAGCGTGGCGAGAGCCTCGCCCTCGACGTCCTCGGCGATGATAAGCAGCGGCCTGCCCGACTGCACCACAGCTTCGAGCACAGGCAGCATGGCCTGGAGGTTGGAGAGCTTCTTCTCGTGCAGGAGGATGTAAACGTCCTCGAGCTCCGCCACCATCTTCTCCGGGTTGGTGATGAAGTACGGAGAGAGATAGCCGCGGTCGAACTGCATGCCCTCGACCACTTCAAGCTCGGTCTCGGCGGTCTTGGCTTCCTCGACAGTGATCACGCCCTCATTGCCGACCTTCTGCATGGCCTCAGCAATCATCTGGCCGATTTCCTTCTCGCCATTGGCGGAAATCGTGCCGACCTGGGCAACCTCTTCGGAGGTCTTGATCTTCTTGGCCGCCTTGGCCAGGTAATCGACGACTTCGGCAACGGCCAGATCAACGCCGCGCTTCAGGTCCATCGGGTTCATGCCGGCGGCAACGGCCTTTGCGCCTTCCTGTACGATCGCCTGGGCGAGAACGGTGGCCGTCGTGGTGCCGTCGCCGGCGATGTCGTTGGTCTTCGACGCCACTTCGCGCACCATCTGGGCGCCCATATTCTCGAACTTGTCCTCAAGCTCGATTTCCTTGGCGACGGTCACGCCGTCCTTCGTGATGCGCGGGGCGCCGAAGGACTTGTCGAGCACGACGTTGCGGCCCTTCGGGCCGAGCGTCACCTTCACCGCGTCGGCAAGGATGTTGACGCCGCGAAGCATACGCTCGCGGGCATCACGGGAAAATTTTACGTCTTTTGCAGCCATATTGGTCACTCCTGGCTTCGGGCGAAGCCCTGGTTAGGTTCAGCAAATAGCGGCTTTGCTCAGCCGATGATGCCCATGATGTCGGACTCCTTCATGATCAGGAGATCCTGGCCGTTCAGCTTCACTTCCGTGCCCGACCACTTGCCGAAGAGCACGCGGTCGCCCGCCTTGACGTCAAGCGGAACAAGCTTGCCGCTCTCGTCGCGCGCGCCGGGACCGACCGCGATGACTTCACCTTCCTGCGGCTTCTCTTTCGCGGTGTCGGGGATGATGATCCCGCCGGCCGTCTTCTCCTCGGATTCGACCCGGCGAACGACCACACGGTCATGAAGCGGGCGAAAATTCGTGCTGGCCATGTTACTCAACCCTTGATTCGGATAATGAATTAGGCTTCCCTCCGCCCAGATGGTCGGAGAATTGAATTTAGCACTCGCTGTAGGAGAGTGCTAACAGAGCCGAGATAGTCAGGATAGGTGTCAGAGTCAAGCGAGTTGCGGCTTGGATCAACTTCGGCACCGCACGGCCGATTATTTTTTATGGTTTCGGTTGTTATCCCGAATTTAGACCGGCCTTTGAAAGCGCCTCCGATCCTTTTCGATTTCCTCGCGGAAGTGGCATCCTTTGATGTGATCGTTGACGAGGCCCATAGCCTGCATGAAGGCGTAGATGGTGGTCGGGCCGACGAAAGTCCACCCGCGCTTTTTGAGATCTTTTGAAATGCGGGTCGAAGCCTCGGTCTTGCCGAGGGTCCGGAGCGTTGCGTAGTCGAGCTCTTGCGGCCGCTCCTCAGGTCCAGGCTCGTGTCGCCAGAAATAGCGGGAGAGTGATCCCTCTTTCTCGCAAAGCTCGATGGCTCGGCGTGCGTTGTTGATCGTGGAGCGGATCTTTCCGCCGTGCCGAATGATGCCCGCATTCTTCAGAAGGCGATCGACATCCTCGTCCGTGAAGCGCGCCACGCGCTCCAAGTCGAAATCTTCGAAAGCTTCGCGGAAATTCTCTCTTTTCCGCAGGATCGTAAGCCATGAAAGGCCTGACTGAAAACCTTCAAGACACAGCTTTTCGAAGAGCCTGCGATCGTCGCTGACCGGCCTTCCCCATTCATGATCATGGTAAGCCATGTAGTCAGGCAGGTTCGCATGCCAGAAGCAGCGTGTCTTCCCGTCATCTCCCACGATCAGGCCGGTCTTCTCTTCAATCATCGAAACTCACCGCATTTTTTTAGGGGATTAAGGATTTGTTCACCGGATTTTTGAACCGGGCGATAACCACATCGATCGGTTTTCCCGACATATCGCACTTTATGTGGTCCGATTCATCATTCGCTTGCGTTTCCTGCTGCAGCATCCTGACAGGAACCGCCTCAAAGCGTTTGAACAGCCGCCATATTTGGCGGGAGTGAGAAGCAAGCAATCTGATGACCAGGTGAGAAAGGGCCCATGAAGTTCGTTCTGTATGTAGCCGGACTTGCCGCCATTTTTCTTCTTCCCAATGGCGCCGATGCTCAGACCCGTTACGCTGAGCCGCCTCCCGTCCTTGTCAGCCCTGACCTTTCCGCGCCCTGGGTGATGCAGCTTCGCAATCCGCCGGCACGAGCGAGGCCTGCCGAAAGGCAGCGTCAGGTCTACCGGGTTCCGCCCTATCCGCGGGAACTCCGGTCCAGCGCACGGCAGGCCGAGCGCCGGTATGTGCTGCGCCCGCAGCCTCATCATCAGCCCCGAGCGCGGGCGGCGGTCCGCACGGCTGCTGCGGCCGCAGCACCAAGGGCGGTGCGGCCGGATGAGATGGATCCGAAATTCCTGCCCCGGGAAGTCCGGTATGATGGTCCGCAAGCGCCGGGCACCATCGTGGTCGATACCAAGGAGCGCTTCCTTTACCTCGTGCTGAAGGACGGTCAGGCGCGGCGCTATGGCGTCGGTGTCGGCAAGGACGGTTTCGGCTGGACGGGCACTCATAAGGTCACAGCCAAGCGCGAGTGGCCCGATTGGCGCCCGCCCGCGGAAATGATCGCCCGGGAAAGGAAAAATGGGAAAATCTTGCCGACCCTCGTCAAGGGCGGCCCGCAAAACCCGCTCGGTGCCCGCGCGCTTTATCTCGGCTCGACGCTCTACCGCATACACGGCACCAACGCGCCGTGGACGATTGGCCAGGCCGTCTCGTCGGGCTGCATCCGGATGCGCAACGAAGATGTGATAGATTTGTATGAACGTGTTTCCGTCGGCACCAAGGTCGTGGTAATCTGATTCTCAGGATGCGGGGGACGAGCCGGCCGGAGGGGTCTTGCCGGTATTGTCTTCGAAAAGGCAGCGCTTCAGCGATGAAGCGCTGCTTTTTTATGCGGCCACGGCGGCCTGCCCAGCTTTTTGTCCCGCCTCCGGAAGACCTCCAGGTTTCGGGCCGCCATAGGCCCAGTCCAGCAGCTCGACCGTGTGCACGATTGGCAATGCTGAGCCCGAGGCGATTTGCGTGATGCAGCCGATATTGCCCGCGGCAACCGCCACCGCGCCGGTGGCCTCGATGTTCTCGACCTTCCGGTCGCGCAGCCGCCGCGATATGTCCGGCTGCAGGATGTTGTAAGTGCCGGCCGAGCCGCAGCACAGATGTCCCTCTCGCGGCTCCTTCACGATAAAGCCCGCGCGCGTGAGCAGCGCCTTAGGCTGCCGCGTGATCTTTTGGCCATGCTGCAGCGAGCAGGCGGAATGATAGGCGATGGTCAGACCCGGCGGGATCTCCGGCTCAGGCAGGTCGAATTTGGCGAGATACTCCGTAACGTCCTTCGCGAGCGCGGAGACCTGCCGGGCCTTTTCGGCATAGGCCGGGTCGAGCCGAAGCATGTGCCCATAATCCTTGATGGTCGTCCCGCAGCCTGAAGCCGTGATGATGATGGCATCGAGCCCGCCGCCGTTGATGACACGCATCCACGCGTCAACATTGCGCCGCGCGAAGGCAAGCGCCTCTTCCTCGCGGCCCATATGGTGCACCAGCGCGCCGCAGCAGCCTTCCCCTTCGGGCCGCACCACCTCGACACCCAACCGCGACAGGAGCCGCGAGGCAGCGGCGTTGATTCCTGGATCGAGCACGGATTGCGCGCATCCGGCGAGCAGTGCAACCCGGCCCTGCGGCCGCCCCTCCGGTTTGAGGGCGGCAGAGGCCTCGGCCGCGGGCGTTTGCTGCGGCGCAAGTTCCAGCATCGAGGCCACCGGTTTCAGGCCGGGTATGGCGCGGAAAAGCGGCGCGAAGGGACGCCCTATTCTTGCAAGCCTCAGCGCGAGCCGGAATCGGCCGGGATAGGGGAGCACGCGGGCGAGCATCGCGCGCATCAGCCGGTCCAACAATGGCCGGCGATAGGTCTTCTCGATATATGTCCGCGCGTGGTCGACCAGATGCATGTAGTTCACGCCCGAGGGGCAGGTGGTCATGCAGGAAAGGCAGGAGAGGCAGCGGTCGATATGGGTCACCGTCTCGCGATCGGCGGGCCGCTCATTCTCCAGCATCTCCTTGATGAGATAAATGCGCCCGCGCGGTGAATCGAGCTCGTTGCCGAGTTCCACATAGGTGGGGCAGGTGGCCGTGCAAAACCCGCAGTGGACGCATTTGCGCAGGATCGTCTCCGATTCCGCCGTATGCGGGTCGGCAAGCTGCTCGGGCGTGAAGTTTGTCTGCATCTTCTGTCTAAAGCATCCAGCTTTGAGGATTTTTGATCGGTTCCCTGCGTCCCACCAGTTGCAGGCCGACAACGGCGCGCACGACGATCCACACGGCGACAGCCAGGAGCAGAAGGAAACCGATGCCCACGACCATCAGCACCATGGAGATAAGGGCATAGAGGATGCCAATCCAGAAAGTGCGGATCGCCCAGGTATAATGCGTCTCTATCCAGGTCTCGGATTTGCCGCGGTTCATGTAAGCGAGCACGATGCCCACAAGAGCCGATATGCCGATGACGAAGCTGACGAGATAGAGAATATAGATCACCTGTATGTTCGTTGGTCCCGGCTCGAGCCAGCGGTCTGTTTTGCGTGGCGGCGTGGGTTGGTTCGTTTCAGTCATGATTTCCCTCCAGGCTTGAAGGCGCCCAATCTATCACGCGCTCAGCTTGCGGCCATCCGGCCCGGATTGAGGATGTTTCGCGGATCGAACTGCTCCTTCAGCCGCGATGCGAGCGCTGCAAGCGCTGGTGGTTGAGGATGGAAGACAGGAATGGCGGATCTGAAAGACGGCGCTGCACGTATTAGTGTGGCATGTCCGCCGCCAAAATGGGCGATCAGCTTGCGCAGGACTTCAGCTTCGGGGTCCGCCTCCATGCGCAGCCACACAAGGCCGCCCTGCCAGTCGTAATAGGCGTTGGCACCGGCCGCCCTGCGGAACGCGTCCACCAGCCTATGCCCCTCTGTCGGGGCTATGGAAACACGCCAGACCGGCGCCGGCGTGTTGTCGGCGAAGGGTTTGCAGTCGCGGATTTCGCGCCACAGGGCGCGCGATTGGAGGGGCTCCAGAACCTCCGCCTGTCCGTGCGGCCGCATCAGCCTTGCGACAAGGTCGATGCGATAATCGACCGATGGGCCCACCCCCTCGACGCGCAGCACGGTCCTTGGCTGACTGGAAAACGTGCCGCCGAGAAACCGCCCGACCACAGTCACTGGCAAATGCGCAGCGCCTGAAACTTCGGCGCTGCTACCCATCGCCTCCGCCATGGCGGAGGCCGCCTGGGCATCGTCGAGGCCCATGATTGCGACAGTCTTCTCGGTTTCCGGGGCTGGAAGCACCTTGAAGGTGACATCCGTCACCACCGCGAGCGTGCCCCAGGAGCCGGCGAGCGCCTTGGACAAATCGTATCCGGTGACATTCTTGACCACGCGCCCGCCGGACTTGAAGGCCTCGCCTCGTCCGGAAACGGCATGCACCCCGAGCACATGGTCGCGGGCGGCACCGGCCTTAATCCGGCGCGGGCCGGACAGATTGACCGCAAGCGCGCCGCCAACCGTTCCACGCCCGGAAGGACCGCCGAGCAACGGGCCGTAATCCATTGGCTCGAACGCGAACTGCTGGTTATTCCTTGCCAGCAGATCCCTGAGTTCCGCGAGCGGCGTGCCAGCCTTCGCTGAAAGAACAAGTTCCTCCGGCTCGTAGAGTGTGACGCCGGTGAGATGGGAGAGGTCCAACGTGTGCTCCGTCTGCGCAGGCCTGCCGATGCCGCGCTTGGACCCGTGTCCCAGCACTTCGAGCGGCGATTCCTCGCCTGCTGCCCAGCGCACGATGTTCAGCACTTCCTGCGCACTGCCGGGGGTAAAACTGGCCACCCTTAAAACCTCTCCAGATCCGGAAAGGGCATCTGCCCGCGATGGATGTGCATGCGGCCAAGCTCGGCGCAGCGGTGAAGCTGCGGAAACACTTTGCCGGGGTTGAGCAGATGGTTCGGGTCGAAGGCACATTTGACCCGGATCTGCTGGTTCAGGTCCTCCTCGGAGAACATCTCCGGCATCAGGTCGCGCTTTTCCACGCCCACGCCATGCTCGCCGGTGAGCACGCCGCCCACTTGCACGCAAAGGCGCAGGATGTCCGCGCCGAAGCCTTCCGCCCTCTCCAACTCGCCGGGCTTGTTCGCATCGTAAAGGATCAGCGGGTGCAGATTGCCGTCGCCCGCGTGAAAGACGTTGGCGACGCCCAGCCCATACTTTTCCGAAAGCTCGCGCATGCCCGAGAGCACGCGCGGCAGTTCCTTGCGCGGGATGGTCCCGTCCATGCAGTAATAATCGGGCGAAATGCGGCCGACGGCAGGGAAGGCTGCCTTCCTTCCTGCCCAGAAGGAAAGCCGCTCCTCGTCCGAATTGGAGACGCGGTTCGTCGTGCAGCCGTTTTTCCGCGCGATGGCTTCGACGCTCTCGATCAGATGATGCACCTCCGCTTGCGGCCCATCCAGTTCCACGATGAGCAGAGCCTCGACATCGAGCGGATAGCCGGCGTTGACGAATGCCTCGGCTGCATGAATCGCCGGCCGGTCCATCATCTCCATGCCGCCCGGAATGATGCCGGCGCCGATGATGTCGGCAACGCATTGGCCGGCCTGCTCGCTGGAGGGAAAACCGATCAGCAATGCCCGCGCCGTCTCCGGCTTCTTGAGGATGCGAACCGTGACTTCGGTGACGACCCCCAAGAGGCCTTCCGATCCCGTCATCAGGCCCATCAGATCATAGCCGTCGGAATCGAGATGCTTGCCGCCCAGCCGGATCACGTCTCCATTCATCAGAACCATCTGGATGCCGAGAATGTTGTTGGCGGTAAGCCCGTATTTCAGGCAGTGCACCCCGCCCGAATTCTCCGCCACATTGCCGCCGATGGAGCAGGCGATCTGCGAGGAGGGGTCGGGCGCATAGTAGAAGCCCTCATGCTCGACAGCATGGGTGATGCCCAGATTGGTGACGCCAGGCTGGGTCACTACGGCTCTGTTCGCGAAATCGATATCAAGTATGCGGTTGAAGCGGCTCATGACAAGCAGCACCGCATCCTGCAGCGGCAGCGCGCCGCCCGAAAGCGATGTGCCTGAGCCGCGCGGCACAACGCGAATATTGCGTTCATCGCAATATTTCAGGATGCGGGAGACCTGCGCCACTGTTTCCGGCAGCACCACGACGAGCGGCAGCTGGCGATAGGCCGTGAGCCCGTCGCTTTCGAATGCGCGCATCGCGCTCTCGGCCTCCACAACGCCTTCGCCCGGCACGATAATGCGCATGTCCGCGACGATTTCGTCCCGCTTCGCAAGCGTCGCCATATCAGGTTTGGGCAATAGGGCTCCGGACATGCAATCTCCTTCACTGGTCTAATCTATTTACCAGTTAAATTTTAGCTCTGCAAATGGCGGCGCTTGAGTCAATCCGCCCAAGGCTCAAAAAACGAGCGAGTTATGGCGTGCTGACGCTTATCCGCTGCGCCTGTCCACTTGAACGTGCCTGCGCCTGATTCGGCGCACCAGCAGCCACATCAAGAGCACCGCGACCGGTACTGCGGCGGCGGTGATCGCCTCCGGGGAGAAGCCGGGAAAGAGGTGCACGCCCTTCACCAGATAGGATATCAGGCCCACCACATAGTAGGAGATCGCGGCGACGGACAGGCCTTCCACCGTTTGTTGAAGGCGCAACTGCATTTCCGCGCGGCGGTTCATTGAGGCAAGCAGATCGCGGTTCTGCTTTTCCATCTCCACATCGACCCAGCTTCGCAAGAGGGTTGCCGCTCGCGTGAGCTTGCGCGAGAGGTTGGCCTGCCTTTCCTCGACTGATCGACAGGTGCGCATGGCTGGCGCCAGGCGGCGCTGCAGGAAGGTGGCCCAGGTTTCGTATCCGGAAACGGGCGCTTCATTCAGCATCTCCAACCGCTCCTGAACGATGCCGTCATAGGCTCGGCTTGCGCCGAAGCGATAAAGGCTCGCCGCGGCTTCTGCCTCCAGCTCGGCGGCAAGTTCGGTAAGCTCCGAAAGCAGTGCCTGGCTGTTGTGATTGTCGCGATTGCGCATTTTATCGGTCAGGATCGCGAGCCGGTCCTCCATTCGCCGGAGCCGCGGAGAGAGCGATTGGGCGAGCGGAAGGCCGAGCATGGCCAGCGTTCGATAGGTTTCGATATCGATCAGGCGCTGCGTCAGCGCGCCGATGCGGGCCGGCGGCAGATCCCGTTCCAGGATCAATATGCGCGTTAGCCCGTCTCCATCCTGCCGGAAGTCCGTGGCCACGGCGGCGCGTCCGCCTTCTACGATGGAGTAGCCGAGGCTCGTCGGGTCGAAGCTGCCGATCAGCTTCTCGGTCGCCTGCGACCACTTGCGGATTTCCACCCGCGTTCCGGAAATAATCGTACCTGGAGGGTTAAAGCCGTTGCCAAAAGGCGATTCCTGCAACGGTTTGCCGCTGCGCGGCGAGATCGGGCAGTCCCACTGATAACTGGAGAACTCGGTGTGCCGCTCCCACCTCAGCGTGCCCTGACCCCACCGCATCGCATGGTGCCTTGCGTGCGCGTCCGGCGGAACAACGCCAAGCCGCCGCGACAATTCGGCGATGACGGCCTGGTCCCCGGCGAAATCGCCTTCTGTCATGAAGGAGAGCTGGATGATGAGGCGCGGCGCTTCGAGCAAGGGGTGCGGCCGCGCATGGACCTCACCCAGCGCGCTGGCACGCCCCGGATGCGCGGGGAAGCCCAGAACCCTTCCGGTCAACAGCCCTCCAAGCGGAGATTCGGCGCGCTCCTCATTTTTTATGATCTTCAGCTCTTCCGCGCGCTCGTCGCTCATGACAACTTCTGTTGCTCGTAGAGATCCGGGGGAAGTATGCTCCCGTCGCCCCGGAAAGCGCAATGCGCTGATCTGAAGCAGATCGTTGTTCCTGTATTGGACAAATAAGTTGACCAGTTGTACGCGGCGCCTTACCCTACACAAGAACGCTGGTGAAGCGGCAGGGGCCTGTGACGAACGTTTTTTCCAGGATAGAGCATACCCGCACGGCCGATTCCGTGGTGTATCAGATCGAGGCTCTGATCCTCGAGGGTGTGCTGCGCGATGGCGATCGCCTGCCCGGCGAGCGCGAATTGGCGGCCCAAATGGATGTGTCGCGGCCGATCCTGCGTGATGCGCTCAAGGTGCTGGAGGGGCGCGGGCTTCTGGCGACGCGGCCCGGCGGCGGCACGCATGTGGCCAATGTGGTGGGCGAGGTGTTCGCGAAACCCATGCGCGAGCTCATAGCTAGCCATCCCAAGGCCACGGCCGATTATCTGGAATACCGGCGGGAGATCGAAGCCGTGGCGGCGGAACTGGCGGCAACGCGCGCGACGGAGGCCGACAAAGCGCTGCTTTCCAGGATCGTGACGCGCATGGAGGAGGCGCATGCCTCTCGCGATCCCGCGATAGAAGCCGAAATCGATGTTGAATTCCACAACGCGGTAGGTGAGTGCGCGCACAACTTCATCCTGCTTCATACGCTGCGCTCCTGTTATCGCCTGCTGGCGGAAGGCGTGTTCTACAGCCGTGCCCGCATTTACCACCTGCCGGGCGCGCGCGAGGAACTGCTCGTGCAGCACCGCGCGATTTTCACGGCCATCCACGAGGGTGACCCGGCCGCCGCGCGAAAGGCGGCGGTGGACCATATTTCCTATGTTCAGAAGGCGAGCGCGGAAGCCGAGCTCACCGATGAAAGAGAGCGTGTAGCCGGCCTTCGCCTGCTCCATCGGTCCGACGCGCAGGCTCTTGCCCGGCAAACCGGACCGAAAACCTCCCGCACAAAGCGCTCGGCCGCTGCTGACCGTGAGATAGGGTGATCTATTGCAAGAAGATGTGAAGAAGAAGAACCCCCGCGTGGGCCTGTTTGTGACCTGCCTTGTCGATCTCTTCCGGCCGACGGTGGGGTTCGCATCCGTCAAACTCCTGGAGGATGCAGGCTGCGAGGTGGAGGTGCCGATGGCACAGACCTGCTGCGGCCAGCCCGCGTACAATTCCGGCGACCGTTCCGACACGATCGAGATTGCCAAAAACACGATCGAGACCTTTGAAGGGTACGACTATATCGTGGCGCCTTCCGGCTCCTGCGCGGGCATGTTGAAGAAGCATTATCCCGGTCTCTTCAAGGGGGATGCTCATTGGGAGGCACGCGCCGCGGCCTTTTCGGCTCGGGTGCACGAGTTGGTGAGTTTCCTGGTCGATCTCATGGGCGTGAAGGATGTCGCAGTCGCCCACGCAGGCAGCGTCACCTATCACGATTCCTGCTCGGGCCTGCGCGAACTCGGCATACGCGAGCAGCCGCGCCGGCTTCTGTCCTCTATCGCGGGGCTTAAGCTCCAGGAGATGCGGGACGCGGACACCTGCTGCGGTTTCGGCGGCACCTTCTGCGTCAAATATCCGGACATCTCCAACAGGATCGTCGAGGAAAAGACGGCGAATATCAGGGCAACCGGCGCCGAGACATTGCTTGCGGGCGATCTCGGCTGCCTCATGAACATGGCGGGAAAGCTTCAGCGTCAGGGCGCCGACGTGAAGGTGCGCCATGTGGCCGAGGTGCTCGCCGGCATGGTGGATGGGCCGGCAATCGGGAAGGATAAGCGCTGATGCAGATTACGTCACCGGCCTTCAAGGAAAATTCGCGTCAGGCGCTTTCGGACGCGCAGCTACAGAAGGCGCTCGGCAATGTGCGCTCCGGCTTCATCGACAAGCGCCAGAACTCCATCGACGCATTGCCGGAATTCGACGCCCTGCGCGATTCCGCCCGTGCGATCAAGGACCATACGCTGGCCCATCTCGACCTTTATCTCGAATCCTATGAGGAGAAGGTGAAGAAGGCGGGCGGCTATGTACACTGGGCCGAGACCGCGGCGGACGCCCGCAACATCATCCTCGAGATCTGCCGTTCCGCCGGCGCTCGTACCGTGACCAAGGGCAAGTCCATGATCACCGAGGAGATCGGGCTCAACGAATTTTTGGAGAAGGAAGGCGTCCGTCCGGTCGAAACGGATCTGGGGGAATATATCATCCAGCTTCGCGGCGAGCATCCGAGCCACATCATCGCTCCTGCCGTGCATCTTACCCAAGAGCAGGTCGAGGCCGACTTCCGCCGCGTTCATGATCATCTTCCGGTCGCCCGCGACCTGTCCGAGCCGGAATCGCTCCTGGCTGAGGCGCGGCGCGTGCTCCGCTATCGATATTTCCAGGCGGATGTCGGCATCACCGGCGCCAATTTCCTGGTGGCGGAGACCGGCAGTTCCATCATCGTCACCAATGAAGGCAACGGCGACCTCACGCAGATCCTGCCGCGCGTGCATGTCGTCGTGGCGTCGATCGAGAAGATCGTGCCGACATTGGAGGATGTGGGGCAGATCCTTCGCGTGCTTGCCCGTTCGGCCACGGGACAGGACATGAGCGTCTACACAACCGTCTCCACGGGCCCACGGCGCCCGGGCGATCCGGATGGGCCGGAAGAGTACCATGTGGTACTGGTCGACAATGGCCGGTCTTCGATGCTTGGAACGGAGTTTCAGGATATGCTGCGCTGCATTCGCTGCGGCGCCTGCATGAACCATTGCCCGGTCTATCACGCGGTCGGCGGACATGCCTATGGCTGGGTGTATCCGGGGCCCATGGGCGCGGTTCTCACGCCATCGCTCGTCGGCGTGGAAAAAGCGGGGCATCTGCCCAACGCCTCCACCTTTTGCGGCCGCTGCGAATCCGTCTGCCCCATGCGAATCCCGCTGCCCAAGATGATGCGCCATTGGCGAGAGCGCGAATTCTCGCGCGGCCTCAATCCCGCTACGCAGCGCTATGGGTTGCGCGCCTGGGCGATGGTCGCCAAGCGGCCGAAGCTTTACCGGTTCGCAACGTCCATAGGCATTCCCCTACTGTCGTTCTTCAAAGGCCGGAAAGGCAGTTTCCATTATCTGCCGCTTGCCGGCGGCTGGACCCGCCACCGCGAGTTGCCGGCGCCTGAAGGCCGCACCTTTATGCAGCAGTGGCGTGATCGCGATGTGCGGAAGCAGGAGGCAGTTGCATGAGCGGGAGGGAGGCAATTCTGAACAAGGTACGTGCTGCCATAGGGGCGTCCCCCGACGATACGGCGCGCGCCAGGATTGTGAAGAAAAGGCTAGCGAAGCCGCCATTGGGCGTGATCCCCGCGCGCGGCCAGTTGCCCGAAAAGGATCGCATCGCGCTCTTCTGCCAAATGGCGGGGAAGGTCTCCGCCAGTGTCGAGCGGGTGAAGAAGCCAGGCGATGTGCCGAAGGCTGTCGCCGCCTATCTGCGCTCCAGGAATTTGCCTGCCTCCGTTCGCATGGGGGTGGATGAGCGGCTCGAAGCAATGTCCTGGAAGTCTCTGAAGTCGCTGGAGGTAAAGCATGGGCCCGCGGACGCTGACGACGAGGTTGGCGTCAGCCATGCCGTGGCGGGCGTGGCGGAAACCGGAACGGTCGTCCTGCACTCCGGCGCAGCCAATCCGACCACTGTGAATTTCCTCCCGGAGCACCATATCGTGGTGGTGGACGCAAAGGATATCGCCGGAGATCTGGAGACCGCTTTTGCCGGAATCCGGCAAACATTCGGGAAGGGCATGATGCCGCGCACCGTGAACCTTGTTACGGGACCGTCCCGTTCGGGCGACATAGAGCAGAAATTGCTGCTCGGCGCTCACGGGCCGCGGGCGCTGCATCTCATTGTGGTCGATGGCGGCTGATGGGATTCATTTCGATGTTGCGCAAACGCCCCCGGGAATGCGCATTTACGCAGTGGGAGACATCCATGGCCGCCACGATCTCATGGCCGAGATGCATCGCCGCATCATGGCCGAGATCATCGAGGAAAAACCCGCGGACTGGCGGATAATCTATCTGGGCGATTATGTTGACCGCGGTCCCGCCTCGCGGCAGGTGCTTGAACTCCTCTCCCGCTCGATAAAGGCCGATTCCCGGGTCATGGCGCTTGCCGGGAACCACGATCTCGGCTTCCTCGCTTTTTTGGCGCAGCCGCGCGCGCAGGGTCTCTTCGCAAACAATGGCGGCGACGCGACTGCGCGGTCCTACGGGGTCGAACTGAGCTTTACCTCACGCGAGGCGCTGCAGCGCGGCCATGCGGCATTGATGGAAGCCATTCCGCAGGAGCACCTGGATTTCTTGCAGGGACTGAAGCTTTCCGCAAGCTTCGGCGACTTCTTCTTTTGTCACGCGGGCATCAGGCCGGGTGTTCCGCTCGACGGCCAAAGCGCCGAGGACCTGATCTGGATCCGCGAACGCTTCCGCCACGATCCTACCCTGCACCCAAAGATCGTGGTGCACGGCCACACGCCAATGCCCGAGCCTGAAATCATGCCGAACCGGGTGAATTTGGACACGGGAGCCTGGTACTCAGGCCGGCTGACCGCGATGATGTTCGAAGGAAGCCGGAAACGGCTTCTGGAGGTGGTCGGTTAAGGCACTGTCCCGAAGCCGGCAGACGCTTCGGGCAATATCGTGCGGATAAAGATCGTAAGGACCCATCGCCCTTTAGCGGGCAAAGTCGCTGATGCCGTAGCCGTCCGTCGTATAGTAGCTTCCAGAGGCAGTCGCGGCATAAATGCCTGCTCCACTCGCCATAACCGCGGTGAGCAACATCAGCGAAAGGATTGTAGCGCGCATGAGGCTCATCTCATTTCCGATCCAGTTAATGTAAAAAGCCCAGGTTACCAATTGGTTCCCCCTCCGGGCTCAGCTTGGTGGGGTGAAAAATCTCGGCGCGCCAGATGAGCTTTCGCCCGAAAACTTGCAATAGGCTGCTTATGGTCACATCACAGATTCCTGTGGGTGTTGCTCTTTTGCAGCGGTCATGTTCGGCCGGCGAGGATGGGATTGATCACCACCCCGATGCGTTCCAATGTAGCCTCAGGCCGAGGACGAAAATGCCCCTGCAAAACCGTGTAACGCCTTTGGGAACAGTCGAAGCTGTAGCCGCGCGGGGGCTGTTCACCGGCAATCGCGGCGTCATCCACGATCCAGAAACCAGAACCCTTCTGAGGCGGCGCTGGTCCACGAGAGCATGGATCATCTGCGAGTGCGATTTCCGGGGGCGCCGCCGCGATGTAATGGGCCGTAACAGCCGGTACGGCACAGCCGGCTGGACAGAACTCTTCTTCCTTGACGAGGTGACGGCGCTCGCGGCGGGTCACCGCCCCTGCTTCTACTGCCGGCGCAAGCGCGCGGAGGCGTTTGCGCGGGCATTTGCCGAAGGGCAGGGGAGAGAGCGGATTTCCGCATGTGAGATGGACACGCTCCTCCACGGGCAGCGCCGGGCATCCGGTGGAAGGCCCATCCCGGTTTCCGAGGGTGGCGCGCCGCTTCCCGACGGAGCGATGTTCGAAGCCGACGGCCAGGCCTTTGCTCTACGCGGCGGCAAGCTTCTGCCTTGGGACTTCAATGGCTATGCCGAACCTCGTGCGCCACGGGATGTCGGCCCGGAATACACCTTGATCACGCCGCTTGCGACAGTGGCGGCTTTGCGGGCGGGCTATTGCCCGGTCTGGCATTCCTCTGCCGGCTCTTGACCAGGCAAAGGCTTCAGAGGCATCAAGCGCCCATGCGGGCGAATTACAAAATGCAGCGGCTCTACTTGCCGGAGGACCTTTCAAAAGGGGCGGAGGTCGAGACCACGCGCGAGCAGGCCCATTATCTTGGCAACGTCCTGCGTATGCGCGGAGGGGCCGAACTGCTCGTTTTCAATGGCCGACATGGCGAGTGGTTGGCCGAGGTGAAGGAGATTTCGAAGAAATCGGCTTTGCTTGCCGTCCGCGAGCTTACGCGCGAACAGACGCCGCAGCCGGATATTCTTTATTGCTTTGCCCCGCTTAAGCAGGGCCGGCTGGACTACATGGTTCAAAAGGCCGTGGAGATGGGGGCAGGGATACTGCAGCCGGTCATCACCCAGCACACGCAGATACCGAAGCTTGGCACGGACCGCCTTCAAGCAAATGTGATCGAGGCGGCCGAGCAGTGCGGCATCCTATCCATTCCGCTGGTACGGGAGCCGGTGAAGCTTGATGCTTTGCTTTCCCGCTGGGAGGAGGGGCGGCGCCTCATCTTCTGCGATGAGGATGCGCCGGGCCAGAACCCGTTTCCACGCCTATCCGCCCTGGGCGGCGAAAGACTCGGGCTTCTCGTCGGGCCGGAGGGCGGCTTTTCCGACTTTGAACGACGCACGCTCCGAAGTCTTGCCTTTGTCGTGCCGATTCCCCTCGGTCCCCGGATTCTGAGGGCGGACACGGCGGCGGTGGCGGCGCTCGCCATCCTCCAGGCGGCTGCCGGCGACTGGCGCGACGAGGCTTGAATCATCCTTCAGAACTTTTCGCTTGCCTGCCGTTTCGGTCTTCGCCAATGAGGCGGGGCTTCGCATAGTCTGCCGAGGAGAAAATGGCGAGAGACACGACAGACAACAGGCCGATCGAGACGGTCGACGACCTCGTCTCCTATATCGCCGCCGGCTCCAAGCCGAAGAGCTCCTGGCGAATCGGCACCGAGCACGAGAAGTTTCCCTTCTATGTCGATGGTAACCGCCCAGTTCCCTATGAGGGCAATCGCGGCATCCGCGCCCTGCTCGAAGGCATGCAGAGGATCCTCGGCTGGAATCCGATCCTGGACGATGGCCGCATCATCGGCCTCGTGGAGCCTACGGGCCAGGGTGCGATCTCGCTGGAGCCGGGCGGCCAATTCGAACTGTCCGGCGCACCGCTCGAAACCATCCATCAGACATGCCGCGAGGGCAACGCTCATTTGGCGCAGCTGCGGGAAATCGCAGAGCCGCTAGGCATCCGGTTCCTAGGTCTCGGAGGCAGCCCAAAATGGACGCTTGCCGAGACGCCGCGCATGCCCAAGTCGCGCTACGAGATCATGACGAACTACATGCCCAAGGTCGGCAGCCACGGGCTGGACATGATGTATCGCACCTGCACGATACAGGTGAATCTCGACTTCTCGTCGGAAGCCGATATGCGCCGTAAAATGCAAATTGGCATGCGCCTGCAGCCATTGGCCACCGCGCTTTTCGCCAATTCTCCCTTTACCGATGGCGCGGTCAACGGCTATCAATCCTGGCGCGGGGAAATCTGGCGCGACACGGATAATCAGCGCTCCGGCCTCCTGCCTTTCGTCTTCTCGGACCAGTTCGGCTTTGCCGATTATGTCGAATGGGCGCTCGATGTTCCCATGTACTTCGTTATTCGAGATGGGCGCTATCACGACTGCACCCATGTCACTTTCCGCCAGTTCATGTCTGGCGCGCTTCGGAACACGGTGCCTGACGGCATGCCCACCATGGGCGACTGGACGAACCATCTCTCCACTTTGTTTCCTGATGTGCGCCTGAAGCGCTATCTGGAAATGCGCGGTGCGGATGGCGGTCCGTGGCGGCGCATCTGCGCCTTGCCCGCCTTCTGGGTCGGGCTGCTCTATGACGACGCGGCGCTTGATGCGGCCGAGGATCTCACCAAGTTATGGACCTTCGAGGACGTTCAGGCGCTGCGCGATGCGGTGCCGGTCGAGGGTCTGTCGGCCACCTTCCGCAACCATCATCTGATCGAGACCGCCCGCGAGGTTCTTGCGATCTCCCGCATGGGGCTTGGCAATCGCGGGTTCAAGAACCGCGAAGGCTTTGATGAGACGGGCTTTCTGAGCCCGCTGGACGAAGTCGTGGCACGCGGAACCACCAGCGCGCAGGAGATGGTCACCGCCTACCATACGCGCTGGGGCGGATCGATCGAGCCGGTCTTCCTTGAACACGCTTATTGAGCGAATAGGGGGTAGCGAGCGGGAATAGGGGCGCCGGGCGGGCTTGTCGCAGTCCCTACTTGCTATTTGCCGCGCCCTATTCGCGTCTGCCTTCGTTGACTTTCTCGGCCTCTCTTCATATAAGCCCGGCACGTTCGGGCTGGCCGCCCGGCGCGCTCTCGTGCGTCCCTGTGCGGTCACTATGCTCCTGTTCGTGATATCGACAGAATGAAGAAGGGCCGCACGCCGCGGTATTAAATAAATGAAGCGCACTTATCAGCCCTCGAAACTTGTCCGCAAGCGCCGCCACGGCTTTCGCGCGCGCATGGCGACCAAAGGCGGCCGCGGCGTGATCGCTGCCCGCCGCAATCGTGGCCGCAAGCGGCTGTCCGCCTGAGGTCCGGTGGGGCCGGGGGCGGTGTCTGGCCGAGCGCAGAGGCAGCACCCGGGGCGGCTCACCAAGCGCGCCGAATTTCTGGCGGTCCAGCGCGGCTTAAAGTTGCGTGGACGGCTTTTTCTGCTCGAACTGCTGGCGCGCGGGGATGACGATCCGCCGCGCGTGGGCATCACGGTGACCAAAAAGGTCGGCAACGCGGTCGAGCGAAACCGCATTCGCCGCCGGCTGCGCGAAGCGGTTCGCGTGCATGCGGCCGATGACATGGCGACCGGCACTGACTATGTGATCGTCGGAAGGCGCGAAATCTTGGACGCGCCGTTCGGAGCGCTGAAGGACGAGCTTTCCCGGCGCATCCGCGGGAACAAACCCGCTCGCACGGGCTAAGGAAACTGATGGAAAACAATCGCAATCTCCTCATCACAATCGCGCTGTCGGTGGTTATCCTGACGCTTTGGCAGGTGTTCTACGTCAACCCGCGCGTCGATGCCCAGCGCGAGGCCGCCCAGATCGAGGCGCAGCGCGCGCAGGAGACTGAGGAGAAACTGGGCACGCAGGGCGCGGATATTCCTGCCCCCGGTGCCGCCCCAGGCAGCACGGCGGTCCCCGGTTCCGCAATTCCGCGAACGCAGGTCACCCGCCAGGAGGCACTCGCCGGTGCTGAGCGTGTGACGATCGATACTCCCCGTCTTGCAGGCACCATCAACCTGGCGGGCGCACGTTTGGACGACCTGCTGCTCAAGGATTACAGGGTCACCGTTGACAAGGACTCGCCCAATATCGATTTGCTGGGCCCCGCAGGCCTTCCCGAGGGATATTTTGTCGAGGTGGGTTATACCGGCAATGCTTCGACCGGTGCGGTTCCCGGTCCTGATACCGTCTGGCAGCTACAGGAGGGCTCGACGCTCTCGCCCGGAAGCCCGGTCACACTGAGCTTCACGAACGACCGCGGCCTCACCTTCCTGCGCACCTTCGCGGTGGACGAAAATTATCTCTTCACGATTACGGATACGATCCGGAACGCGGCCGGCGAGCCGGTCGAGATCCGCAATTACGGCCGCACCACGCGCTTCGGCCAGCCGAAGACGGCCGGCATTTACATCCTGCATGAAGGCTTCATCGGCGTTCTTGGCGAGGAAGGCCTTCGCGAAGTGGATTATTCCACGGCCCAGGAGGATGGGCAGGTTCTGCCCGGCAAGTCCGCCGATGGCTGGCTGGGCATCACCGACAAGTACTGGGCCGTGACCATGGTCCCGCGCGCGCAAAAGGATTTCGAGCCGCGCTTTGCCTATTTCTCGGACGGCCGGGAGCGCTACCAGGCGGATTACCTGACCGACCCGGTCACGGTCGCGCCGGGCGGCGAGGCCAAGATCGAGACGCTCGTCTTCGCCGGGGCAAAGGAGGTGCATGTCGTCGATGCCTATGAGACGCAGCACAACATCCGCCAATTCGAGCTTCTGATCGACTGGGGCTGGTTCTACTTCATCACCAAACCCATGTTCTACCTGATCGACTGGCTCTTCAGGCTGCTCGGCAATTTCGGTGTCGCCATCCTGGCCACCACCGTCTTCGTCAAGCTCGTCTTCTTCCCGCTCGCCAACAAGTCCTACAAATCCATGGCGAACATGAAGAAGGTTCAGCCGGCGCTGCTCGAGATCCGCGAGAAATATGCGGACGACAAGATGAAGCAGCAGCAGGCAATGATGGAGCTCTACAAGAAGGAGAAGATCAACCCGCTCGCGGGCTGCTGGCCGATCCTTATCCAGATCCCGGTCTTTTTCGCGCTCTACAAGGTGCTTTACGTGACGATCGAGATGCGTCACGCGCCCTTCTTCGGCTGGATTCAGGACCTGTCGGCGCCGGACCCGACGACGATCTTCAACCTCTTTGGATTGCTGCCTTTCGATCCGTCGCAGGTTCCTGTCTTTGGACCGTTCCTGATGCTGGGCGTCTGGCCGATCATCATGGGCATCACCATGTTCCTGCAAATGCGCATGAACCCGACGCCGCCGGATCCAACGCAGGCCATGATCTTCAACTGGATGCCGGTAATCTTCACCTTCATGCTGGCGACCTTCCCAGCCGGCCTGGTGATCTACTGGGCATGGAACAACCTGCTCTCCATCATCCAGCAGGGCGTGATCATGAAGCGCCAGGGCGCCAAGATCGAGCTGTGGGACAATATGGTGAACCTGTTCCGGCGAAAGCCGAAACCGGCGGAATAAAAGATCGGCGAGGCCCGCTTCATTCGGCGGGCCTTCCTTTTCGCACAGGCTTGCCTTTGCGGATTTCCCCTTGTCCGCCCGTGTTGTATAAAAGGGCGCAAGTCATTGGGTTGTCGATAAAATGATCACCTGAGGGGGACCGTATTCCTCGCACGTCGTCCGGGACAAGGTCCATCCCGGTGCTCCTTGAGGCGAGCGCGCAAACGCCGCTTTCCATCTGGCGATCACGGAGAATTCCCATGCATGGACCCAAACCCGAACTCAAGCACCCTATCCAGATGCATCCCCGCGTCGGCTTCCTCAAGCCGCTGGTCGATGCGCCCAACGTCGAGATCGGCGAATACACCTACTATGACGACCCGGAAGGGCCGGACCAGTTCGTCAAGAAATGCGTGCTGCACCACTACGAATTCATCGGCGACAGGCTGATCATCGGCCGCTTCTGCGCCATAGCGGAAGGCGCGCGCTTCATTATGAACGGTGCCAACCACATGCTCTCTGGTTTCTCGACCTATCCCTTCAACATCTTCGGCCACGGCTGGGAGGAAGGTTTTGATCAGGGGAGCTGGCGCCGTGAGGTTCGTGGTGACACGGTGGTGGGCAACGATGTGTGGATCGGCTTCGACGCGGTCATCATGCCGGGCGTGAAGATTGGGGACGGCGCTATTGTCGGTGGGCGGGCGGTTGTCACGCACGACGTTCCCGCCTATGCGGTCGTCGCGGGGAATCCGGCCAAGGTGATGAAAATGCGTTTTGACCCGACGACGATAAGGCGCCTGCAGGCGATCGCCTGGTGGAATTGGCCGGCGGACAAGATCACGCGCAATCTCGATGCCCTTCGCGGCCACGACCTCAAGCGTCTGGAGGCGGCCGAGTGACCACGGGGGCGGATGCAGCCACAGAGCGGCAAGACAAACCGGGCGGCAAGCTTTTTATCCGCCCGTGGATCTTCATCCGCGGCGTGCCGGCAATGAAGTTCCTGCCGCCCGAAGGGCCACCCGAAGTGGCCTTCGCCGGCCGCTCGAATGTCGGCAAGTCCTCACTCATCAACGCCCTCGTGGGGCGGAAGGGCCTTGCCCGTACCTCCAATACGCCTGGCCGCACCCAGGAACTCAATTATTTCGTGCCGGAAGGCTATAGCGGAGAGGCGGGGGACCTTCCGCCCATGGCGCTCGTAGACATGCCGGGCTACGGCTTCGCCAAGGCCCCGAAAGCCCAGGTCGACGCGTGGACGAAGCTGGTCTTCGATTACCTGCGGGGGCGGGTGACGCTGAAGCGCGTCTATCTTCTCATCGATGCACGTCACGGAATAAAGAAGATCGACGAGGAGGTGATGGATCTCCTCGATTCCGCAGCGGTTTCCTATCAGATCGTATTGACCAAGGCGGATAAGATCAAATCGCCGGCCGTGACAAAGCTGGTGGCCGAAACCGGCCAGAAGATTGTCAAGCGGCCGGCCGCTTTTCCCGAAGTGATTGCCACCTCGTCGGAAAAGGGGGAAGGGCTGGAGGAACTGCGCGCCGCAATTGTGCACGCTGTGACGGCTGGCTAAAGTTTCCGTCGGTTGCCGCGCGTCACCCGCTTTGCGTCTGTGCCGGCCTGAAGGCGAGCGCCAACCCATTTAGGCAATGGCGCTTTCCGGTGGGCGGCGGACCATCCTCGAAGATGTGGCCGAGATGCCCGCCGCAGCGCCGGCAATGGCACTCGGTTCGTGTCATGAAGAAGGAATTGTCCTCCTTCGTGCCGATGGCATTGGGCAGCGATTCCCAGAAGCTCGGCCAGCCCGTGCCGGACTCGTATTTCGCCGCGGACGAATAGACCGGCAGGTCGCAGCCGGCGCAGTGGAACATGCCGGCCCGCTTCTCCTCGTTCAACGGGCTGCTGAACGCGGGCTCAGTATCCTCTTCCCGCAATACGGCATATTGCTGCGGCGTTAGGATCCTGCGCCATTCCTCCTCGGTCTTCGTGATCTCGAATTCTTCCGCGGAGGCGTGCGCACCGGGGCGGCCGCGCAGGACGAATGCACCGCCCCCGAGGGCGACGATCGCACCGGCGCTGCCCAAGAGAAAATTGCGACGTCTCATCGTTTCTCCTCCGTCTCTCCTGAGAGTAGGGGAGGCGAAGCCAGGCGGCAAATCAAGGGCGCGTGAGCGGCCGGCGTCACTTCGTCATTTGCGCTCGTGATCGAATGCGATATGAGACGTGCGGTCCTATCGAAGCCCGGGCGAAGAGCATGACGGAAATCACCGAAACCGCTGAGGCGCAGGCCGCCCTCCTTTCGGCGGCGCTGCCTTACATGCAGCGTTACGAGAACAAGACCGTGGTCATCAAATATGGTGGCCATGCAATGGGCGACATCGCGCTCGGCCGCGCCTTCGCCCGCGACGTGGCGCTGCTGAAGCAGTCCGGCGTGAATCCGATCGTCGTCCATGGAGGCGGCCCGCAGATCGGCGACATGCTGAAGCGGATGGGCATCGAATCCAAATTCGAGGGCGGCCTGCGCGTCACCGACCAGAAAACGGTCGAGATCGTCGAAATGGTGCTGGCGGGCTCCATCAACAAGGAGATCGTGGCCCTCATCAACGCCGAGGGCGAATGGGCGATCGGTCTCTGCGGCAAGGACGGCAACATGGTCTTCGCCGAGAAGGCGCGGAAAACCGTGGTGGATCCGGATTCCAATATCGAGCGCGTGCTCGATCTCGGGTTTGTCGGCGAGCCGGTGGAGGTGGACCGCACGCTGCTCGATCTGCTCGCCCGCTCCGAAATGATCCCGGTGCTTGCGCCTGTCGCGCCAGGCCGCGACGGCTACACCTACAACATCAACGCGGACACATTTGCCGGCGCCATTGCCGGCGCGGTCAAGGCGAGCCGTCTGCTTTTCCTTACCGACGTGCCGGGCGTGCTCGATCGCGACAAGAAGCTGATCAATGAACTGACGGTTTCGCAGGCCCGCGCGCTCATCAAGGACGGAACCATCTCCGGCGGCATGATCCCGAAGGTGGAGACCTGCATCGAAGCCATTCAGCGCGGCGTTGAAGGCGTGGTCATCCTCAACGGCAAGACGGCCCATTCGGTGCTTTTGGAACTGTTCACGGAGCACGGGGCCGGAACGCTGATCGTCCCATGAAGGTGAACCGGCGTTACGCCGCGGCGCGTGAGCCGGCCACCACTGTGTTACGGCCGCGCCGCTTGGCCTGATAGAGCCGCTGGTCGGCCTCGCCCATGATCTCGGAAAAGCCCGCCCCGGTGCGCGCCGCCACCACGCCGATGCTGACGGTGAGTGGAATGGGTTCTGTTCCATCCGGCGCGAAGTGCGTTTTCTCGACCGCCGCGCGGATTTCTTCGGCAAGCTTTCGCGCCTCGATGAGGCTGCAAGAGAAGGCGAAGACGCCGAACTCTTCTCCGCCGAGGCGTCCGATCGCATGCATCTGCCCGCTGGCGCCGCGAATGGCTCCGGCGATTTCGATGAGCGCGAGATCTCCCGCCAGATGCCCGAACGTATCGTTGATCTGCTTGAATCTATCGGCATCGATCAGGATGAGGCAGCCGCGGCTCTCGCTCGCTCGGGTCTCTTCGACTGAAGCGATAAAGGCGCTGCGGTTCAATAGTCCCGTCATATCGTCTAACCGCGCGCGTTCCGCCAGTTTTTGATGCATGGCCGCAAGCTCGTTATGAGCAGCTTCCAGCGCCTTGTGCGCTTCTGCAATCTTGAGCTTCTGGCTGTATGTAAAGGCGCTTGCGGGGAAGGCGATGACGAGCGGGCAGACCACGCACATGGCGGCCGCGAAAAAATCCAGGTCGCTGCCCACGGCCTTTAGCGCCGCCCAGCAGATGGCCAGGGAGACGGCGATGGAAATGAGCGAGGCCACCGAAGCGTGGTAGAAGACCCTCTTCATCACGGAATCCGCATGACCTTCGGCAACCGAATTTCGTGTTGTTCGCTTATTGAGGGTTTGGAACCCCGCCGCGAAACCTGCCATAAAGAGGCCATGACAAACCGCCCCGATCCCGCCCGATTCGCCCATGTCACCGATTGGGTCTTTGATCTAGACAATACTCTCTACCCGCGCCACAGCAACCTGTTCTCGCAAATCGACCTGAAGATGACGGCATATGTGTCCAAGCTTCTTCATATGCCGAGCGACGAGGCGCGCAAGCTGCAAAAGGAGCTTTACCGGGAATACGGGACTACACTGCGTGGATTGATGGAACGTTATTCGGTCGACCCGGACGATTTTCTCGAACAGGTGCATGACATAGACTATTCCTGGATCAAACCGGATCCCTTGCTCGGAGAGGCGATCCGCTCACTGCCTGGCCGGAAATTCATATTCACCAACGGCAATCGCGGCCATGCGGAGCGCGCGGCGCAGCAATTGGGTGTTCTTGAGCATTTCGAGGATATTTTCGACATCGTCGCGGCAGGGCTAAGGCCGAAGCCGGCCAAGGAGAGCTACGATCTCTTCCTTGCGCTTTATACCGTGATGGGTCCCAATTCAGTGATGTTCGAGGACCTTGCGCGAAACCTGACCGTGCCCAAGGAGCGCGGCATGACGACAGTGCTCATCGTACCGAGCAACCTGGAGCCCACTTACTCGGAGATATGGGAGCAAGATCTGGGCGATGCGGATCACGTAGACTATGTCACCGATGATTTGACCGGTTTTCTGACCGCTATCCGGTCCTGACCCTTTGGGCCGGGCCGCCCGTCGCTGATGATCGAGCGCCGCCAGTCCGTCGGTTCTTCCGTGTTGGTTTTCTCAGATGCGCCTGAAAGATCGTCGACACCGAGTTCGCGCTTGAGCCGCTCGGCGGGGCTTTCCTCGTGTTTGGTCGGATGGCCGAGGTCACGGCTTTGCTGCTCGTTCATTAGATCGTCGTCGGGAACGCTACGGGGCATCGAAAGCTCCTTTTTCATTCTCAACGCATGAGTGGTCGCGGCCGTTCCCCAGGAGCGAAGGGGCCGGCAAGCGCCGGCCCCTTGCCTCAGGTTAGTGCTGGTGCGCCCCACCGCCGCCGCGGCCGGTGCTGGCCGGAAGAACGGGAAGGCTCAGTTCCACCCTGCCGGCTTTCTCGAATTCGAGCGTGACGGGCACCTCGGCGCCTTCGGCGAAGGGTGTTTCGACATCGAAGAACATGAGATGGAGACGGCCGGGCTTGAGCGATACGCTTTCGCCGGCCGGGACTTCGAGCCCGCCTTCAACGGGCCGCATTTCCATGACCTCGCCTTTCATCTCCATCATATGAATCTCGACCTTGCCGGCCGCGGGCGAGGTGACGGCGAGGAGCCTGTCGGGCTCGGCCCCCTCGTTGCGGATGGTCATATAGGCCCCGCCGGTGGGCTGGCCGGGCAGCATGGCGCGAGCCCAGGGCTCGGAGATCCGGACGTCTCCGGCAGAGATTGCGGCCGCGCCGTGATGATGTCCTTCCGCCGCGCTTTCGGCCGCGGCGATTGTCACGAAGGGTGCCGGATACTCGAGCGCATGAGGGTCCTGCCCTGGCGCTGGCTCCTCCACCCAGGCGTTTTTGCCGCCCGAGGGACAGGTCTGGACGGTCTTGAAATAGAGGCGCTGACCGGCTTCGACATTCGCCAGCCTGCCGCGCACCGCGAACTCATCATAATGCTCGTCGGCGAGGCTGCCGCCGGACCAGGTGATCGCCACCGGCCCCGAGGAGACCTCGTTTCCGTGGAGATCATAGGCTCTGGCATAATTGCCCTCTTCGATCGCGATCGACCAGCCGGGCTTCGGCACGGGCTTTGCATCGATGAAGCCTTCCGGAAGCTCGACTCGAACGGAAATGGTCGGCTCGCCGCCGCAGCCATGGGGAATGCTGAGAACGGCCTTGTAAGTGCCGGGAGCGGCCTGCTGCTGCTCCAGCGAGACATGGGCCGTGGCCAGGGATGGGAATATGGCAAGAGCTGCCGCCGAAATGGCGAGATTGAAATAGCGCATGAGAAATCCTTTCCAAATTGCGTGGGGAACGAACGGCCGGTGCCGTAACCTCACGCGGAAAGGGGAGGGGCGCGGATCGAGGGAGGGGAGGTTTCGCCCGGAGAACCGGGGAGAGAGATCAGCCCCGGACTGAGCTTCCGGCCCGAAAGCGGCAGTGAAAAGGTGAGAGCCGGGATCTGCCCTGGAGCGGCGAGGCTCACGGCGCCGGCGCAGAGATGTCCCGTGGGGCAGAGCGGGCAATCCGGCCCCTGCCTTTGGTGATCCGCGGGAGCACCCGAGGAATGATCGCCGATACAGAGGATGCGCAGGTCGGCAAATGCCGCGTTCTCCGCCGCAATGACCGGCTGCAGCATGCTGATGAGGATCGCCAGCGCGCCGACCAGGGCGAACAGGCCGCGGTCGCGCCTCAACGTCTCGAACCAGCTTGGCTGCGATCCTTGCATGGATGGACCCTACAGCGCCATGCGCCCTTCGGGGCGTTGTAAAATATCGAATATATGCATTTGATGCTTTCCGAAAACCGATTTCGGTCTTCGGGCCCATGCTCTAGCCGATCGGATCCGATCTCGCCAGCAATTCCTCCTGCGACATGCCGGCGCGCGATTTGATTCGGGGACGGTCAGGAGTCTTCTGCGAGATCGTAGAAATCCGCGATATGTCCCCAGGCCTCCTCTGCGGTTTCGGCATAGCTGATGAGCTCCGCGTCGCCGGGGGAAATGGTGCCTTGCTCGGCGAGGAAGGGGAGGTTGATGGCTTGCTCCCAGAACTCCTGGCCGAAGAGGATGACCGGAACGCGCTCCATGCGGCCTGTCTGGATCAGCGTCAGCGCCTCGAACAATTCATCCATTGTGCCGAACCCGCCGGGGAAGACGGCGATGGCTTTCGCGCGCATCATGAAATGCATTTTGCGGATCGCGAAATAGTGGAAGTTGAAGCAGAGCTCCGGCGTCACATAGGCATTGGGCGCCTGCTCGTGGGGCAGGACGATGTTGAGGCCGATCGTGGGCGCGCCGCAATCGACCGCGCCGCGATTGCCGGCCTCCATGACGCCTGGACCGCCGCCGGTCACCACCACATATTCGCGGAACTGGGACTTCGCCGATTGCTCCGAGCACAGGCGCGCGAATTTGCGCGCCTCGGCATAATAATGGCTGTTTTTCTCCAGGTTCTGCTTCTGGGTTTCGTTCTTGGCCGCCCAGGCCTCGCCGCCCGGCTCCGGAATGCGCGCTCCACCAAAGAGGATGACGGTCGACCGGATTCCACGTTCGGCAAGCGCCATTTCCGGCTTCAGAAGTTCAAGCTGCAGGCGCACGGGCCTGAGCTCTCGCCGTGTCATGAACCGCTCGTCATCCCAGGCAAGCCGGTAGGTTTCCGAACGCGTCTGCGGCGTGTCCGGCACGCTTCGTGCCCGTTGCAGATCTTCGTCCGAGTGTGGAAGCGGCGTCCAGCCTGATTTATCGTGCGGGTTCATATCCCCATCCTGTCATTCTGCGCACCCCATCGCGCTTGCTGCGATTGACCCACCCCGGCGCTTCGCATAGGTTCCGCGCCGGTGCCGGTCCGGCACATCCCAATGGTTGTTCTAGCCTATTGGGCAGCTCTTAACACCTCATGTAGCGGAGGCATTTCGCTGATGAAGACTTCCGACATCGCCGCGCTCGAACAGACGGTCGAAAAGGCTTTCGAAAACCGTGATTCAGTCAATACGGAAACGCGCGGCGAAATCCGCGAAGCCGTAGAGGCCGCGCTCGACCTGCTCGACAGCGGCGGCATGCGCGTCGCCCAACGCGGGGAGGACGGTCAGTGGACTGTGAACCAGTGGCTAAAGAAGGCGGTTCTCCTCTCCTTCCGCTTGAATCCGATGCAGATCATCAAGGGCGGCCCGGGCGATGCGGTCTGGTGGGACAAGGTCTCTTCGAAATTCGACGGCTGGAGCTCGAACGAGTTCGAAAAAGCCGGGTTTCGCGCCGTGCCGAACTGCATCGTGCGCCGCTCGGCCTATATCGCGCCGGGCGCGGTGCTGATGCCCTCGTTCGTCAATCTGGGGGCCTATGTGGGTCGTAACAGCATGGTCGACACCTGGGCGACCGTCGGCTCTTGCGCGCAGATCGGTGAGAATGTGCACCTTTCGGGCGGCGTGGGCATCGGCGGCGTTTTGGAGCCCATGCAGGCAGGACCGACCATCATCGAGGACAACTGCTTTATCGGCGCGCGCTCGGAAGTGGTGGAAGGATGCATCGTGCGCGAGGGCTCGGTTCTCGGCATGGGCGTCTTTATCGGCAAGTCCACCAAGATCGTTGACCGGGAGACCGGCCAGATCTTCTATGGCGAGGTGCCGCCCTATTCGGTGGTGGTGGCGGGCACGATGCCCGGCAAGACCATGGCCAATGGCGAGCCTGGGCCAAATCTCTACTGCGCCGTGATCGTCAAGCGCGTGGACGAGAAGACGCGGTCGAAAACCTCAATCAACGATCTCCTTAGGGATTGAGGCCGAGGGTGGACCGCAACCAGCTCATTTGGCTGTTCTTCGGCTTCTCCGGCCGGTTGAGCCGAGCGCCTTATTTCCTGGCGGGACTTCTGCTCGCCATCTTCCAGGCCTTTCCGCTTTATCAGCTGACGATTGCGTCAGAGGAAAGCGGCGCTACCAATGTATGGGCAACGGTGTTCTGGGCTGTCTTCTTCGTGTCCGTCTGGTCCTATGTGGCCTTGGGAGTAAAGCGCCTCCACGACTTCGGGAAGCCGGGGATCCTGGCACTGGCGCTGTTCATACCGTTGGTCTCGATCATCACTTTCGTGATCCTGTGCCTTTACCCCGGCGATGCCTCGGCCAATCAATTTGGAGAGCGGACCAATGCGCCGCAATGAAGTCCCTTACGGCGGTGACAGAACGGTCCTCTTCAAGTATCCATCCCGGTCATGACGCTCCCAACCGATCCCGCCCAGAATCTCGCCTCCCTCATTCGTTGCCGGTCGGTTACCCCGGTGGAGGGCGGAGCGCTGACCGCGCTTGAAGCGATGCTTCGCCCGCTCGGGGCTCGCGTGGATCGGCCCGTCTTCTCGGAGGAGGGCGAAGCGGATGTGGAGAACCTCTATGCCCGGATCGGCAAAGACGGCCCGCATCTGATGTTTGCAGGGCACACGGATGTGGTGCCGCCCGGTGACGAGGACGCCTGGACGCATCCGCCCTTTGCCGCCGAAATCGCCGGCGGCGAGATGTTCGGCCGCGGTGCCGTCGATATGAAGGGCGGGATCGCCTGCTTCGTCGCCGCACTCGCCCGTCATCTCGAAGTCAGTGGCACCCCGAAAGGCTCCGTCTCATTCCTGATCACGGGGGACGAGGAGGGTCCGTCGGTCAACGGCTCGGTGAAGCTGCTCGAATGGGCGGCGGCGCGCGGAGAGCGTTGGGATGCCGCATTGGTCGGTGAGCCCACGAATGTGGAAACGCTCGGCGACATGGTGAAGGTCGGCCGGCGCGGCTCCCTTTCGGGCCGGATCACCGTTTTCGGCAGGCAGGGACACGTAGCCTATCCGCATCTGGCGGATAATCCGTCACGGGGGCTGGTTGCGCTGTTGGAAACTCTGATGGAGCCCGCGTTCGATCAGGGCACCGCCGATTTTCCGCCTACGAATCTGGAAATCACCACGATCGATGTGGGCAATCCTTCGGTGAATGTCATTCCCGCCCGCGCGACGGCCGCCTTCAACGTTCGCTTCAACGACACCTGGTCGGTGGAAACGCTGCAGGCGGAAATCCATAACCGGCTCGACCGCGCCGCGGCGGAAAACCGGTTGCGACCGGGCCGCACCGAGCCTGTCTCCTTCGAGCTGGAGTGGCGCGACCGGCCGAGCCCGGTATTCCTGACCCGTGACGACAGGCTTGTTGCAACGCTCGCCGCCTCGATAGAAGCCGTGACGGGCCGCAAGCCGCAGCTCTCCACGACCGGAGGCACATCGGACGCGCGTTTTATCAAGGACTATTGTCCTGTGATTGAATTCGGCCTTGTCGGGCAAACCATGCACATGGTGGATGAGAAGGTTCCGCTCTCCGATCTGGAGACGCTCACACGGATCTACCAGCGCTTTCTCGAGAACTGGTTCTCCTGATGCCCTCCGGCGCGGAAATCCAACAATATTTCACCGGAGTCTGGCAGATGATGATGGGCCGAGCCGACGGCCTGAAGATGCTCGATCTTTCGGCGGACGGCTTTTGGAATTCCTTCTTTGCGATTCTCGTCGCTCTGCCGCCGCTCATCGTCGGCTGGGTGGGATTCGTCAATGGAGTTCCGGACGCCTATGCGATCTCCGTCGGCGAGAGGTTCGGCCTGGTCGTCCGCCTTTTCGTAACGGATATCGGTGCCTGGGTGCTGCCGCTCGCGCTCCTTGCCGCCTTTGCGAAGCCGGCAGGAGTTGCGGACCGGTTCGTGCATTATGTGGTGGCCAGCAACTGGGCCTCGGCGCTCTTTGCCTGGGTCATGCTCGTGCCGGGGCTGTTGCGCCTTTTCGTTCCCGACGCGGCCGAGCTCGCCAATGGGATTTCGCTGATCCTTTTCCTCGCCACATTGGCGCTTTCCTGGCGGCTTACCGTGGTCGCGCTGGGGAAGGGGGCGGCCACCGGAACCTCCGTCTTCTTCGGCATGCTGGTTGCTTCCTTTATGGCGCTCTTCGCGCTCCAGTCGATTTTGCGCCTGGATTTCGCCGGCGGGTGATCGTGGATCGCAGCTTGAGGCCGCCTGCGCGCTCCGCTCAGTAATCGACCCTGACGAGATAGAGCCCTTGCGGCGGCGCGACTGGCCCGCAGGCCGCACGGTCGCGCGCTTGAAGGGCCGCCTGCGCGTCGTCGGACGTCCAGCCGCCTTCGCCGACCTTCTTGAGCGTGCCAACCAGCGACCGCACCTGGTTGTGTAGGAACGAGCGCGCCGAGGCATGGATCTCGATTTCGTCCCCGACTCGCGTGACATCGAGACGGTCCAGCGTCTTTACCGGGCTTTTCGCCTGGCACTGGACGGAGCGGAACGTTGTGAAATCGTGCTTTCCCACGAGCCGCTGTGCGGCCTCGTGCATGGCGGCTGCATCGAGCCTCCGGGCCACATGCCATGCGCGCCCGCGCTCCAGGGCTAGAGGCGAGCGCCGGTTGGCGATACGGTAAAGATAATGCCGCGCCTTCGCGGAGAAGCGGGCGTCGAAGTCCTCCGCCACCGCCTCAGCGCGCAGGATCGAAACGGCTTCCCCCGCGAGAGTGAGATGCGCGTTGAGAGCATCCCGCACCTTGTCCGACTTCCATTCGCGCGAAAGATCGAAATGGGCGACCTGGCCGAGCGCGTGCACACCGGCATCCGTGCGGCCCGCGCCGCGGATGGTTACCTCCTCGCCGGAAAAGGCGGCAATCGCCTTTTCAATCGCTTCCTGAACGCTGTGCTGACCCGCCTGACGCTGCCAGCCGGCATAGGGGCCGCCGTCATATTCGATATCGATGCGAAAGCGATGCATTCTCAGCCGATGTCCGCGAAGGCTTGAGGATAATCGAGCCGTCCGGCTGCAGGGGCAGCATCGTCCCACGCACGGGCCTGGAGATATTCACCCTGATAGATGGTTTCAAATCCGGCCGCGCGTTCGCGGCTATAGCCGAAGCGGCCGTAATAGGCAGGCTCCCCGAGAACGAGCGAAAGTTTCTCTCCTTGCGCCTCCAGACGGGCATGCGCATCCTCCACCAGGCCGCTTCCGATGCCTTCGTGCTGGTGCCCGGGATGGACCGCCAAAGGCGCCAAGGCGACAGCCGCAAAACGCTCGCCCGCGTTATGCACCCACAGCCGCGAGAAAAGGATATGGCCGCGGATTTCCCCGTCGCGCTCGGCCACGAGCGAAAGCACGACCTCGCCCGATGATCGCAGTTCGTCCACAAGCCTTGCTTCAGCCTCGCCGCCAAAGGCGTTGACGAGGAGGAGACGGATCGCGGTCTCGTCTCCGGTTTCTTCCGGACGGATGATCACTGCGCTCATGTGAGTCTCGTTCCTCTGCCAAGCTTGGCGCCGTGCTGAAAATCCGTTGCTGTCACCGGCTTGCCGCCGGCCCTCTGCAGCTCCAAGAGCCGCACCGCGCCTTGGCCGCAGGCTATGGCAAGCCCCTCGTCGATAACTTCGCCCGGCGCGCCGCTCCCCTCAGAGAGCGTTGAGCGCAGAAGCTTTACGCGTTCCGCCTTGCCGCCCGCCGGCATTTCGCACCAGGCGCCTGGGGATGGCGATAGCCCGCGGATGTGATTATGCACCTCCTCGGCCGGCCGCGACCAGTCGACGCGCGTCTCCTCCTTGATGATCTTTTTCGCGTAGGTGACCCCTGTCGCGGGCTGTGGCGTAAGCGCAAGTTCGCCCTGTTCTAGCGCCGCGATGGCAGCCAGCATGAGGCTGGCGCCGGCTAACTTCATGACATCGTGCAATTCGCCAGCGGTCATATCCGGCCCGATGGCAATCTTCTCCGTCATCGCGATGGGCCCAGTGTCCAGCCCCTCGTCCATCTTCATCACCATCATCCCGGTCTCCCGGTCGCCGGCCATGATGGCGCGCTGGATGGGTGCCGCGCCCCGCCAGCGCGGCAGGAGCGAGGCATGACCGTTGAAGGCGCCGAGGCGCGTGCCCTCAAGGATCGCCCTGGGCAGAAGCAGCCCATAGGCGACCACGACCGCGGCATCGGCCTCAAGCGCCCGGAAAGCCTGCTGTTCGTCCTCGCTTTTGAGGGATTGCGGCGTGCGTACGTAAAGATCCAGCTCTTCGGCGGCCTGATGCACCGGAGATCTGGTCAGCTCCAGCCCGCGCCGGCCGGCGGGGCGTGGCGGCTGGGTGTAGATGGCCGTGATCTCGTGTCCAGCGCCCGCCAATGCACGCAGCGTGGGCACGGAAAGTTCCGGCGTTCCCATAAAGACGAGGCGTAAGGTCATAGCGCCTCCCCGGCGGCGGTGACGTGCTCAGCCCACCATTCGCGCAGGCGGGGGGCGGTCCTTGGCAAGCTTCCTGAATTTGCGCACCACCATGTCGCGCTTGAGCTTCGACAGATAGTCGATGAAGAGCACGCCGTTAAGGTGGTCGATCTCGTGCTGCAGGCAAGTTGCGAGGATGCCTTTGGCTTCCACGATCTGCTCCTTGCCGTCGAGGTCTACATATTTCACCGTCACCTCGGCCGGACGCTCCACCTCCGCGTAATAGTCGGGAATGGAAAGGCAGCCTTCCTCGTGGAAGCTCGGCACATCGGAGCGCGATACGATCTCCGGATTGATGAAAACCTGTGGATTTTTGGGCTCGTCCTTCTCCGCCACGTCCAGCACCAGCATGCGCAAAGGCTCTCCCACCTGGATGGCGGCAAGCCCGATCCCCGGCGCGTCATACATGGTCTCGAGCATGTCGCCGGCGAATTTACGCAAGCTTTCGTCCACGCGCTCGACGGGTTTTGAAACCTGGCGCAGAAGCGGATCGGGAAGAATGACGAGCGGTCGAATAGCCATGGCTGTCAGGTAATGGCTTGGCGTGAGAGCGTCAATATGGAACGGCAGCGGCCATGACGGCTGATCGCCCTTTCGGCGGCAGCCTTTGGCATACACAGATTCCGGTGCTCACCGAAAAAGAACTAGACCGTGTCGCCACCATTGCCGATGGCGCGGTAGGGATACATCCATCGACAACGATTGCCATAAGCGGGAGGTTACGCTCACAATCAGTGCCTCCGCCTGGCGAACCTGCCTGGGTTAAAATCAGACACATCGATTGATGGCGGTCGATCGCCCACCAGATCGGCTATGATGCGGGCCGTTTTTGGCGCGGCCGTAAGTCCGATATGCCCGTGTCCGAAAGCATGAATAATATCACCGCACGCATGAGAGCGCCCGATCGCTGGCAAAGAATCGGGCAGGCTCGGCCGAGAGCCCATCCACCGGGAGGCGCACTTCCTGTCATCCGGAAGTCCGGGCAGCATTCCACGGCCAAGATCATGAAGGGCGGATGCGAATTTCCAATTTGGCGGCCGCCCGTTGCCCGCGAACTCGGCTAGCCCTGCAATTCGGATCCCGCCGTTCATTGGCGTCGCGACGAACCGTAAATCAGCGTCCATGATTGAGTGGTTTAGCCGTAGGTCCGTCGGTACGAACGCGTGATAGCCGCGCTCCGCCTGGAGCGGCAGGTGTTCTCCCAAAAATCGGGCAAGAACTCCGGATCCGATCCCGGCGGCAATGACGGCCCGCTCGCATGGCAGCGTCGTATGCGGTGTTTCGATGCCAGTCAGGGTCGATCCCGTTATGGCGAAGCCCGTAGCTTGAAGATGCCGGAATGAGCCGCCGATCGACAGAAACGCTTTCAGAAATCCGTCGAGTAGAGCCTTTGGGTCGACGGTAAATCCATTGTCCGGAAATCGGATCGCAAAGCGATAGTCGCCTGATAGCGCTGGCTCGATCTGGGCAAGTTCCTCTCTTCTTACTTCATGGAACGGTATCCCGTTCTCCCGCCGGAGGCGCCAAGCCAGATCGTTTGGGTTGAAAGCATCTTCGCGACGGTAGGCCAGCAGGTGACCGGACCTGCGCACGAGGTGCTCTAGACCAAAGGCACGTACCAGCGGCTCAAGATCATTTACAGACGAGCCGATCAGGCGTGACAATGCAGCTGCGTTTCGATTGGGCTGTTGACCTCGGGTCGCGGCCAAGAAGTGATACAGCCATGGTGCCAGTCGCGGGAGATGGCTCCAACGGATAGACAGGGGACCAGATGGATCGGCGAGCCACTTTGGAAGCTTCCCAAGCACCCCCGGTAGCGCCAGCGGCACGATTGAGGAGGAGTTGAAACAGCCCGCATTCCCAAAGGAAGCTCCCGTCCCAGGCTCCGCCGGGTCGATAAGGGTGACGTGATGGCCCTCGCTTTGCAACACGAGTGCGGAGGTCACGCCGATGATGCCGGCTCCGATCACTACGACTTTCCGGCGCGTTGCACTCATCACCGTTACCTCATTCTGCTGTATCATCTGCCAGCAGGGGGGATCCGCTGCGTATGCTCTGCGCCGGATGGGGCGGATATAGCGGCGGTGGAACCTTCTCCCCAGCCGCGTTAGCACCTCGTAGCCGATGCTTCCCGCCAGCCTGCCAATTTCATCAACCGTCTGCGATGGGCAGATAAACTCCACGAGATCTCCTTCCCGCGGCGGATTGGAGCATCCAGTCACATCGAGGATAATGCTGTCCATCGACACCCGGCCAATGAATGGAAGTCGTTGGCCGCGATAGTACGCTGCTCCGCTCGCTTGGCGGGGCCAGCCGTCCGCGTAGCCGAGTGCGATGGTGGCTAGCGTTGATCGGCGGCGAGCACGCGCCGCGTGGCCATAGCCGATTCCAGTTCCCGCTCTTGCCTGGCGCACCTGCAGGACGCGGGCCGCGAGTTTGACGACCTGACACATCGGATTGGCTTGGTAAGGCGTAGGATTGATCCCGTACAGGGCAGCACCCGGCCGGATCATGGAAAAATGGAATCCTTCGCCGAGGAATGTTCCCGAAGAGTTCGCAATAGAAGCCGGCGCTTGGGGAAGCATCCGTCGGAGCCGCTGGAACCTTGACCTTTGCGATTCATTAGCGGAATGCCCGGGTTCGTCGGCGCATGCGAGGTGGCTCATGACGAGTTCGATATGAATTCCTCTGAGCAGGGTAGTATCTGCCGCGATGCCCGATACATCGCTAGGCGATAGTCCCAAGCGTGACATTCCAGTATCCAGTTGAAGCGCGACTGGAATGGGCCCACGCTTCGTCGCCGCATGCTTACGCCACGCCTGAAGTTCGTTGATCGTACCGACCACCGGCGTCAGCGCAGCTTGCCCGAACTCTTCTTGTGTGTCCGGCGGCGTTCCATTGAGAACAAATATTCTGGAGCCGGAACCCAGTGTGCGCCGGAGTGACAACCCTTCCTCAAGATGCGCGACGAAAAAGGTCCTGCATCCGGCATCCTGTAGGGCAGTAGCGACTTCCGCAGCACCTAGCCCATACGCATCGGCCTTTACGACCGCAGCGCACTCTGCGCCAGCGGCCCTACCGGCCAGCAGCAACCAGTTCGCGGTGACGGCCTCGAGATCGACCGTCAGGAAAGCCCCCGCTCGCTTGGCCGCTGTCATGCCTAGTACAACGCTGAGCCGGCGGAAACGTAGCTGCACATCCGTTTAGAGAGGATGGAAGCTGACTGCACCCGTATTGCTCCGAAAATGCTCAATCCTTGCGGCACAAGTTGCCGACCTATGCCGCTCATTGTCATTCCCCGGAATCGTTCGGTGCCAGCCGCACTTGCGGCCTGAGGTTCTTAAACGGCAGTTCCGCCGGATCGGCGATTACTGGTCCCGGGGCTTTGGCGATTATGATTTCTTCCGCTAACGGCGCGAAATCCGCCCGAAAATGCACAGAGGATTTCAGCGCGATAATCTTGCACGCGTAAGGGTCGAGATCGAAGTGCCGTATCAGGCTGAGATCGTAGGGTTGCGTCTTCCGGCTCGTCACGACGACACGCAGGCCAGGGGCAATCGATATCAGCGCGCTGGGACCGAGGTCGGCTTGATTTCCACCGGCAACCTTGCCGGTCATCGTGAACCGGCCATCGGTTAGCTTCTCGATTGTTGCGGACACTTCAAGCGGATTGCCATCCGATTTACCGCCGAGCAGCAAATCCACTCGTGCTCCGGCGCCCGCCAAGTGGCATCGTTTCGCCGACTCCTCATCGTTAATCAGGCAGAACACAGCTGAAGTCGCGTTCTGACGGACCATCTCCGCCAGCAAGCCGACCGTATCCCCGTGGCCGCCACCGCCGGGATTGTCTTGTACATCGGCGATCACGACGGGTTTCGATGTCTGGGCAGCGGCCTTGATGGCAGACTTCACGGCCTCTTCGACTGGCAGGCCGGTGTAGCGGAACTGCGGTTCACGCGATTCAACTGCTCGGCACAGTTCTTCCACAGCAGCGCTTGCCGCCCGCGGGTCTGGACCAAAGGCGACAACGGATGGCCCACAATCGGGGAAGTCCGCATAGGGAAACCCGAAGCAAAAGGCGAGTTCCTTAACGCCAAGACTGGCCGCGATACGGATTCGATCGCCCATGACATCTTGCATCGGAGCGGTGGTGGTGCATTCGGCCGTCAATGGAATAAGGAAATCGATTTGCCGGAAGACTTTCGCCCATCCGCCGGGGGCCGCCGCGCGTTCGAGCATGAGATCTACCGCAAGCGATCCGCACTCGCGCTTGTCGATATGCGGGTAGGTGCGATAAGGCACAAGCAGATCCACGCTATCGATCATCAAACGCGTGACATTGGCATGCGGATCAAGCGTTGCTACGAGCGGCCTGTCGCCCAGGACGAGACGCATACGGCGTAGCAGCTCGCCATCGGCATCAGGATAGCGAGGGGTCATTGCCGCGCCATGCAAGTCAAGAAACAGAGCGTCCGGCGGATCATCCTTTATCAGCCGCGCAAGCTGATTGCAAAGAGCTGCGGCGATCCTTTCGAACGCGGCATCTTCGATCGGGCCGGCCGGCATGGCGAGGCACCACTCCAACGGCGCGATCTGAATATCGAGCGCTTCGGCACGGTCGATGAAGCCTGCCGCCGCGGTCGTCGTCCCCTTCAGCACATCGATCATCGTTTCGGGGCCTGACCAGGGCGGGAAGCCTGCCGGTTTTAGAAAATCCTCCAGGCGCGTGGTGCGGGTCACGAAGGAGTGGCTCTCATGCTGGAAACCGCCAACCGCAACACGCCGGATCATGCGACCGCCCTCCCTTTTGGCTGTTGGACGGTGCAATCCTTTCCAGGCGCCTGCCGCGAGCTCGTGTAGCCTTCATGAATGTCGCGCGCGGCAAGTTGAGGATCACGGTCAGCCGGCTGGCCATAGCCGGCCCCGCCCCCCACGAGTATCTCCACCAGCTCGGCCTCGCTGGTGAGGCGTATCGCCTTACCGGAAAGATACTCCTCCGACTTTCCGTCGGCGGTGTGTAGGAAGGCCCTCATCTTTCCACCGCTCCCGCCGCCGAGAAGCCCGGCGGAGGAAACATACGATCCTTCAGGGTAGACGTTGACGTAGAATGGCTGCTCACCGGCCGTCCGTCTGAGCTTGATACGCTGTCCCAGTCCTCCCCGGTACTGGCCAGCACCGCCCGAATCCCTGACGAGGATCTTCTCCTCGACCAGCACGGGTAGCCTGGCCTCAACCATCTCGATCGAGGTCGCCGCCGCGCTGGTGGGCCAAATCATTCCCGACTTGCCGTCCTGACGGGCCGAGGCGCCTTGGCCGCCACCCAGGAACAGGTGGTCGTTCATCAGCTCGCCGTCGTCACGTTTCCCATAAAGGTCTATCAGGGTCGGCAGCGCAGTATAGGCCTGCACCTTGTGAGGGATGGCCTCGCAAAGCGTGCGGAAGATCGCGCCCACGAACTGCCACATCGTCAACCGCCGCAGCGCCACGGCCGCCGGACGCGTGCAGTTCAGCAGGGATCCCTCGGGAGCGCGTACGGTGAAGGGTTTGTAGCACCCCGCGGACGCACGGATTTTCGGCGAAAAGATGCACTTCAGGGCGAATAGCGTCTCTGCCCTGGTCACAGTCATGGTGCAGTTGGCGCCGCCGTACTCCAGTTGTTCCGGGCAACCCTCGAAATCGACCTCGATACTATCTTCGTGGACGTCGATCTTAATGGGGATCGTCAGGTCCCTGTCGGACACGCTGAACTTGACTTCAGAGCTGTACGTTCCGTTCGGCACCGCGCGAATCTCCGCCCGCACGGCGTCCTCTGCCTTCTGCTGGATCACGTCCACCAGAGGCGCGAGTGTGGTGAACCCATACTCGGACATGAATTCGGACAGTCGCGCCGCCCCCAGCGCGTTCGCGGTCACCAACGCCTCGATATCGCCGACAACCTGCTGCGCATGACGCACGTTCTGCGTCACGATCCTCACCAGGTCGTCGTTGCGCACCCCCGCCGCGTAGAGTTTCATCGGTGGGATCTGCAACCCTTCGTCATAGATCTCGCGGGCCCTCGGCCGGTCCTTGGTGCCGCCGATATCCGTCACATGGCCAATCGAACCCAGGAACGCGACGATCCGTCCGCCGTGAAAGACCGGGGTGACGATCGCAATATCGAAGAGATGGCCGGCACAGTTCCAAGGATCATTCGTGATCAGGACGTCGCCGGGCTTTAGGGTCTCCTTGGGATAGACTTCCAGCAAGGACTTGACCGTCGTCATCAGGGAGATGTTGAAAACCGGCATCGCCCGCGGTGAATGTGCCAGCGAATTGCCGTTCTCATCCAGGATTTCGCATGCGAAGTCCTGCGATTCTCCTATGATCAGCGAAAAAGCCATTCTGATGACGGTTTGCCAGCATTCTTCCGAAATGGTGACCAGCCTGCTCCAGAGTATCTCGAGGCTTGCCGCGTCTTCGCGCAACCAGGCAGCAACCGCGTCGGGATCCTGGGCGGCGGGGCGCCGCATGGACTTATCTTCTTCAAGCGCCACCGATACGACCATGTTGCCGAACGTATCGACCTCCACGACGTCGCCGGGAGCGATGACGGTCGTGGCTTCCGCCTCCTCGATGATCGCCGGTCCTTCGATACGTTGTCCGGTCTGCAGCGCGCCGCGCTTGAAGACCGGCGTCTGTCGATATTCCCGAAACTCTGGAAACCAGACCGGGCGGGCGGTTTGCTCAGCCTCATCCGAGGCAGCTTTCGCAAGGTGTGTGCGCCCCAGAGGCCGCTCCGGTCCCTTGACGGTGACGCGCAGGCTCAGGATCTCGAGATTGAGGCTTATCGGCGCGCGGCCGTAGAGCCGCGAATAGGTGGCTGCGAACGCGTCGGCAAGCCGGGGGACCTGCGCAACGTCCAGATCGCCCTCCGGCAGCATGATCCGGATGTTATGGATTTGGCCCAGGATTCGAATTTCCGCCTCCCGGATGATGGTGACCTGCTCGGACGTCAGGCCCGCCGTCTGCAACAGCTCGATTCCCTCGGCTTCCAATTCCCGCAAGGCCCGATTGACGAAGGGCCAGTCGGCCTTCGATAGCGCAACCGGCATGGAGCGCACGGCCTCATGTGCGACTGCGCCGGACAGGAAGCCGAGCGCGGAGGCTGCGCCGCAAGCGGGGGGAATGATCACGCGCTCGATGCCGATCGCCTTGGCGACACGAACCGCATGGGCCGGACCGGCGCCGCCGAACGCCATCAGCGCAAAATCGCGCGGATCGCGGCCTTTTTCGACCACATGGACCCTGGCCGCTCCCGCCATGTTCTCGCAAACCACGTTGTAAACGTCCCAGGCCGCCTCCGCGCTGCTGCGCGGAGTGGCGCTTGAAATCGTTTGAAATGCCCGTTCGGCCGCTGCGGGATCAAGCTTCATGGAGCCGCCAAGGAAGCTGTTGGCGCCGAGATAGCCAAGCAGAAGATTGGCGTCTGAAACGGTCGGATCACCCCCGCCGCGTCCGTAGCAGGCGGGACCAGGCGTGGCGCCCGCGCTCTGCGGCCCGACCTTCAGCAGCCCGAGTTCGTCGAAGCCCGCAATGCTGCCGCCTCCGGCGCCGATCTCGATTAGATCCACAACGGGGCTGCGGATGGGAATGCCGCTGCCCTTCGTGAAACGATGCTCGCGCGCAGCCTCCAGCATCGGGGCAATGTCGGGCCGCCCATTTTGAATCAGGCAGGCTTTTGCCGTGGTGCCGCCCATGTCGAAGGCGATAAGGTCGCCATGACCGATCTGGGCACCAAAATGCGCGGCCGCGAGCGCGCCGCCCGCTGGGCCTGACTCCAGGAGCCGGACGGGCAGGCGCTTCGCCATGTCCACCGAGGCGAGATAACCGGAAGACTGCATCATGAGGAATTGGCCGGAGAAGCCGGCCTCCTGCAGCCTGTCGACAAGCTTTTCGAGATAGGGAGCGACGGCGGGCTGCGCATAAGCATTGGCAACTGTCGTTGTCGTCCGTTCATACTCGCGGATTTCCGCGCCGACCTCGCTGGATGTCGTCACATAGAGCCCGGGGAAAGCGGCACGGATACGCTCGGCCGCCAGCTTCTCATGCTGTGGATTGCGGTAGGCGTGAAGAAACACGATCGCGATGGATTCGACACCATCTTCCACCGCTCGCGCGGTGGCCGCTTCGACTTCATCCAGATCGATCGGACGCACCACATGGCCATCCGCTCCGATCCGTTCCGAAATCTCTATTCGCCGGCTCCGCGGGACCATTGCCTCGGGGAAGCGCAGGAAAATGTCATGGATGTCGTATCGCTGCTCCGTGCCAGTCTCCAGAATGTCGCGAAATCCTCGCGTGGTGAGAAGAGCGGTCCGCGCGCCTTTCCGCTCGATCACCAGGTTGGTGACGATGGTGGAGCCATGCACGATCTCGGCGATCTCGCTAAAGTCGCTACCGGCGCGCTGTAGCAGATCACGAATTCCGTCGAGCGCGTTACCGGCCGGATCGTCCGCCATGGACAGACGCTTGTGAAGCGAGACCTCGCCCGTGACCGTGTTCAGCAGGACAAAATCGGTGAAGGTTCCTCCGATATCGAACGCGCAGCGAAATTTCTTTGGCATAGTCGTGACTTTCTGCATGGTGATTACGCTCAGACGGAGCAATCGATCGGGACACCGACGGTGTCGATGACGTTGGGCACGGCACAGCGATGCCGATGGGTGGGAGACACCTCGACCATTGGCGGCACCGCGCCGCGGCATTCCTCGGTGGCGAAGGGGCATCGTGGAAGGAAGCCGCAGTCGTTCGGTCCGCCATCGGGAAAGACGGGAGAACTGGCCCAGGGCCATGCGGGTTTGGCAGCCTCGTCTTCCTCGCTGATCGTCGGCACGGAACTGAGAAGGTTGGTCGTGTAGCGATGCCGGGGGCGACCGAATATCTCGTCGACCTGTCCCATTTCGACGATGCGTCCGCCATACATCACCGCCACGCGGCTGCAGAACGTCCGGACGACGCCGAGATCATGCGTGATGAAAATATAGGTCAAGCCAAGCCGCTGCTGCAGGCCGGCTAGGAGATCGAGCACGTGCGCCTGAACCGAAACGTCGAGCGCGGAGGTCGGCTCGTCCAGAACCAGAAGCTTGGGATTGGTCGCGATCGCCCGTGCAATCGCGACCCGCTGCCGCTGACCTCCCGACAAGGAGGCGGGGGACCGCGTCCGGAAATCGGACGGCAATTGAACCATCTGAAGGAGCTCTTCCACCCGGTCACGCCGCTCGTGGCGCGTGCCGACACCATGGACGATCAGCGGGAGCTCGATCGCGCTGCCGATGCTGCGGCGTGGGTTCAGTGCGGAATAGGGGTTTTGCTGCACCAGGCTGATCTGTTGGCGCTGCGCCGCGGTGCGGTCGGGTCGGAGCTCGACGCCGTCAAAGGTCACGGAACCGGCATCGGCACCGAGGGCGCCTACAATGATATTGGCCAGGGTAGACTTGCCCGATCCGGACTCGCCCACAATGGCAAGAGTCTCGAATTCCGGCACGGAAAGGCTAACGCAATCGAGGGCATGGACCTTGTGCCCACCAACGGGGAAGGTCTTCTGGAGATCGCGAATTTCAAGCAACGGTATGGTCATGGCGCCGCCACCTCGTCCAGCAAGACGCATGCAGCGCGGTGTTGCCCCGCTCCACGCAAACCGATAGTCCCGTTCATGCAATTCGGGCGCGAAAATTTGCAGCGGGGCGCAAAAGCGCAGCCATTGATGTCGCTTCTCGCGGAAGGCACGCTTCCAGGTATGCCTTTCGGCCCGATCCTGGCGGAGAGCCTCGGAACTGCATTGATCAGCGCTTGAGTGTAAGGGTGCTGGGGCGAGCGGAAGACGTCCGCGGTCCGTCCTTCCTCAACGATGGATCCGGCATACATGATGTAGATGCGGTCGGCGAAGCTGCGTACCACACCGAGATTGTGGGAGATCAGAAGCACCGATGAATTCTGGCGCTCGGTCAGGTCCCGCATGATCTTGAGGGTCTGGTTCTGGACAGTGACATCGAGCGCGGTGCCGGGTTCGTCGGCTAGGATCAGACGCGGATGGTTGGCCAGCGCCATGGCGATCATAACGCGCTGGTTAAGTCCTCCGCTCAGTTCAAACGCATAGCTGTCAAGGACACGCTCGGGGTCCGTGATGGAAACTTGCCGGAGCGCTTCGTTCATCCGCTCGGACGGATCTCCCGTTGCGGGATCTGCGGCGCCGCGAGCCAGCACAGCCGCGAACTGTTCCCGCACCCGAAACATCGGGTTGAGCGCGGCGGTGGGGTCCTGAAAGATCATCGTGATGTCTCGGCCGCGAAGCCGATCCGAACGGTGGCTGTTCAGGATCTCGGTATTCTCAAACAGGATGCTTCCGGAGGAGCGTGCGGTGCGGTGCGGCAGCAGGCCAAGGATCGCCCGTGCCGTAACGGATTTGCCGCTTCCGGATTCCCCGACCACGGCGACCCGTTCGCCGGCACCGATGTGAAGGCTCACGTCGCGAACGGCGTGTATCGTGCCCTCAACACTGCGGAAGTCGACGGAAAGCGATTTGATTTCAATTATATTCGCCACGTCATTGCTCCGCGTCGAATAGGTCTTGAAGCCCATCGCCAACGAGATTGAAGCCGATCACGAGAATGAAGATCGCGAACCCCGCGCTGATGGACAGCCACCAGTATTCGGGTAGATAGCTCGCGCCTTCGGCAACCATCGTGCCCAGATCCGGCTGGGGCGGAGGGGCGCCAAGCCCCACGAAACTCAGGCTTGCACCGAGCAGCACGACAAGGCCCATGTCTATGCTGGCCTTGGTCAGCAGGGAGGGAACGCAGTTGGGCAGGATTTCCAGCAATGCGATCCGCGCCTTCGATGCACCGACGAGCTCTGCCGAAAGAACAAAGCCTTCGCGACGGATCGACCAGACGAGATTTCCCACTAAACGCGCGTACCACGGCCACCAGACGACGGAGACAGCCATCATCGCGACGATCTGCGAGGGGCGGAATAGGCCGATGATCGCCATCGCCAGCAACAGCGAAGGGAGCGAAAGAAAAATGTCGATGACATACATCAGCACGGTTCGCGTCGCCGGGCTTCCATATCCCGCAAGAAGCCCCACGAACGTGCCGAAGCTCACCGCGATGGACAGGACGATGACGGCGAGCAGAAGCGAACTCCTAAAGCCGAAGAGAATGCGCGAAAAAATATCTCGCCCTATCAGGTCGGTGCCTAGGAGGTGCGCGCTGCTTGGAGGCTGTCCCATATTTGCGAAGTCGACAAACGTACCGGCGTGCTCGGGAAAAGGGGTGATGTAAGGCGCCAGGACTGCGGCCACGACAACGACGAGAACCGTTGCGGCGCCGATAAGGGAGGCGGGATTGCGCGAATACCGGCGCAGGGCAATGGGGATGGCGAGGCGAGTCGTCATTTGGATCTCCGCGCCCGCAGTTTCGGGTTCACGTACATGATCACGGCATCGACCAGCGCGTTGATGAGGATGAAAGCCAGGCAAATCACCAGCACGACGGCCGCCACAGCATTGAGATCCTTGCGCAAAACCGCCTCGACCCCGTATTTTGCCATGCCCGGCCACCCGAAAACCGTTTCGACGAGAAAGGCGTTGCCGAGAAGGACGGCGATGTTCATCCCCACCAGGGTCAGCGTCGGCACAAGCGAAGGCCGCATCGCCCAGCGATATGCGATCTGCCGCTCGGAAAATCCGTATGCTCTCGCGAACTCGATAAACGGCCTGGAATAAGTATCGATCATGTTCGTCCTTGTCAGGCGGATCGTCTGCGCCAAGCCGGGCAGGGACAGTGCGAAGGCTGGAAGGATTATGTGCGACAGTGCATCGCCGGCGACCGACCATTGTCCGCGCAGCATCGCATCGACGATCAGCAGTCCCGTGATTGGCGGCGGCTTGGGCACCCCGGTGCTGAGCTGACCGATTGCCGGCAGGAGATCCAGCCAGTAGGAAAACACCAGCATCAGAAGAATGGCCCAGACGAAGTTTGGCATTGCCACGGAGCAAAGGGCGGCTATTCGCGAAAGATTGTCGGGCCAGCGGTCACGATAGCGTGCGCTGACCGCACCAAGCCACAGCCCTCCGATGATCATGATCAGACCGGCCACCAAAACCAGTTCGACCGTGGCAGGCAACGTTGCCGCCAGGTCTGAACTGACTGCGCGGTTTGTGAAAATAGACACACCGAAATCGAGGCGAAGGGCGTTGGTTACAAAGTTATAGTATTGGATGAGCAATGGCTCATCGAGACCCATGTCCAGCCGCAACTGGGCGACCTGCTCGCTTGAAGCGGAAGGGCCGAGCGCCAGCCGTGCCGGGTCCCCCGGAATGGCACGAGCCAATACAAACACAAGTATGGAGACGCCTGTCAGCACCACGATCGCGTGGCCCGACCGACCGGCGATAAAGCGATACCTGCGCAGGATAGACAACATGGATGAGAACTTCCGGAGTTCTTACTAGCCGCTATCGGGCGCACGATTGCGGGCGCCCGACGCGGTGCTTGATGAATCAGGCGCGAGAAATGTCCATCATACGGAACTGGTAGTTTCCGCCCCAGACGGGGATGCTCTGATTAAGGTCTTCCAAAGCCGGAGCTTTGAGACGCTTATTCATTGCGACCACGTTTATGCGGTCATAGGCAAATATTGCAGGATACAGATCGGATATTTTCTTTGCCAACTCCTGGTAGTGCTTTGTCCGCGCCGTCGGATCTAGAATTTCGCGGCCACGCTCCAAAGCCTCGTCGATTTCCGGGCTTTGCAGCCATTGCATGGAGTTGTATGTGCCTGCGGCCGAGGAGTGGTAGGTGGGCCAGAACAACGAGTCGATATCGGGCGTGGTTAGCCCGACATAGAGCATACAGACGTTAGGCGTCGTTTCCGCGGTCGTGATCATTTTCTGGTACTGCGCCCAAGGTGCCGGAGACAACTCCACCTTTATCCCCACTTCAGCCATGCTGCTCTGAAAGAGCAGCGCATATTTTTGGACCTGGGCAAACTCACTTGCCCACAACACCGTCAATGGTGGGGCACCGTCGCCGGCATATTTCGACCGCGCCAGCGCAGCTTTCGCGCCATCAAGATCACGCTTCATGATCGGCACGTCCTGGCTGTAGCCCATGGCACCTTGCGGGATAGGACCTCTCGCGGGAATACCGGAGCTTACGCCTGCGATATCCAGCAAGCTGTAGAGAGCCTCATAGTTGAACCCTAGGCTTACGGCGCGGCGGAACTCCAGATCGTCAGTCGGTGCCTTCATCATGTTCAGCTTGAACTGCATCATATCGGTGCCGCGATCTTGGCCGAGTTTCACGCCATCCAATCTCGCCAGTGAGGCCAGGATCTCCGGTGGAAGGCTGACCCTTGTCAGTTCAAGCTCGCCCCGGCTTGCGATTGTGCGAACCGTCGCCGGGTCGATGCTGTAGAGGGTCCGTACCTCGCTTGGAACATCTTCAGCCAATTTGAGGTGGTAGGACGGATACAGGTTGAGGACTGTTTCCTGCTGAGGGTTGTGCTGCGCGAGCGTGTAAGGCCCGGACCCTGCGTCGGCTTGCCCCAGAAACGCCTGCCCATAGTCCTTCATGTCGCCGTACTGGCCGTCGGCTAAATTAGCCCGGATCAGCGCGCTGTTGACGATCGCCAATCGGGTAAGGCTGCTGAGGAACGGCGAATAAGGCTCCCGTAGCCGGAAGACGACTTCATAATCGCCGGAACTCTCGACGCTTTCGACAAAGTCGAATAGCGCGGAAAACCCGCGTTTCATTGTCTTGATGCGATTGAGTGAGAAGACGACGTCAGCCGCAGTCAGCTTGGCTCCGTCGTGAAACACCACGTCGTTCCGGAGCGCGAAGGTGTATGCCCGACCGTCTTCGGACGTCGACCATGACTCCGCCAGGGCCGGCAGGATCTGTCCGCCCTGGGCCGGACGGACAAGAAAATCGTACAGGTTGAACATCAAGATCGAGCCCGGAATGTCCGTGGCCCGATGAGGATCAGGATCGCCAACCGTACCGGTTAGTCGCAGTAGCCTTCCGTCTTCCGCTGCTTGCACCTGGAATGGAATCCCAGTGGCTGCAAGAGATGCAGCAATACCAAGCCCTCTCAAGAACTGGCGGCGGCTCGATCCTGTATTAAGCGAGTTGCCAGAGCCCAGTGCATTTCTTTGATGCGTCATGGCTTCGTTCCCCATTTAGAGTTTCCTCCCGTCCCAACTTGCCGAGGCAGAGGTTTTGACGCCACGACCGCAACACAAGGCGGCACTGTCGGTCGGGTAGGCATTGTCACTCTAACGAGGCACCCAATCATTTCGCAAACGACAAAAAATGTGGCCTTGCGATCAGGAATTTGAATAGATGACAGCGTCTGAGTTGGTTCTTGCTTAGGAAGCGGGCGAATGAACACACGGTTTTTGGAGACGTTTGTGTGGGTGGCGCGCTTGCGGAGTTTTAGCGCAGCGGCAGAACGGCTTAACAGTACCCAAGCGGCAATCTCGAACCGAATTCGCGCTCTAGAGGCAGAACTCGGGGTGAAGTTGCTGGACCGAAACTCCCGCTCCGTAACGTTGACGCGGGAGGGGCGTGTTGCTTTCGCCAAGGCCCAACGGATCGTAAATTTGGCGTCAGCCTTTGTACTTGACGTGAGCCACCCGGACGCCATCCAGGGCAGCGTTTCGATCGGCATCATAGATACCATCATCCACACTTGGTTTCCGGATTTTGCCAAGTTGATGCGCGAAGCGTTCCCCATGTTGAAATTGAGTTTAACGGTCGATGCAACGCCCAAGCTTTACCAACAGCTTCAACACGGGGAACTTGACTTGGCGTTCGGTGTCGGGAGCGCCGCAAGCGACGGGTTTTATGCGGTCGAACTTGGAACCTTTGATTGCGTGTGGGTCGGCAGTCCGGCTAGTCGTTTTTCCTCCCCGCCTACCTCAATAGCGGATATCGAGGACTGCCCGATTGTGAGTTATTCCGTGGGATCGGTTCCAGACCAATCGTTGAGAGCGCTCCTCGGTAGACACGCCATTCCGTCAGAGAACCGGGTCTTCAATACCAACTCACTTCCGACAATCATCCATCTTGTGCGCGAAGGGGTTGGGATTGCCTACCTTCCCGAATGCATCATTCGTCCCCTGATCAGTTCTAAAGAGCTAATCCTACTACCGATCGGCGAGAAGCTGGCGCCAATGACCTATCACGCGATCTATGCCGGGCATCATGAGGATCCGCTTCCAGAACGAGTGGCGGCGATCGCTCGCGTCGCCAGCAGCAACTATCTCAATGGTTAGTTCCACGCCTTGATAGACCCCTTGCGTCTAATCGCGATTGAAGGCGGATTCGGCTGCCGTACCAGGCCTAACCCGGCAATACATCAGTATGTTGCTGCTGCCTGAGCGCTTCAACCAGCGAAAGCGCAAGATGCAGTATCGAATATTGTTTTTTGCTATATAAGCAATATTAGAAATCTATTGCATCCAACATTCAGGTTTGATATCCAAATAGCTAAATATGCGAGCGAAAATTTGCAATATGTGCAAAATTATGCTCGGCCGGCGGTCGCGCCAGTCATCTTGAAAATGGTTTGCGCACTGAACAGGAGGTCTTCATTGCAGCGGCAGCAGAACGGTTCACTTGTCACAACGGAATGGCTTGCCGCTCATCTCGACGATCCCGATCTGGTCCTGCTTGACGCATCCTTCAAGCTTCCCGGCGTGGCGCCCACGGCTGAGGAGGATTTTTCCGAACGCCACATTCCCTGCGCCCAATTTTTCGATGTTGATGCGATCGCCGATCACAAGAACCCGCTCCCGCACATGCTTCCGCCTCCGGAGGTCTTTGCCGAGCACTCGTCCGCCTTCGGTATCTCGAATGGACACACGGTGATCATCTACGACACGCCGGGGCTGATGTCGGCAGGCCGCGCCTGGTGGATGTTCCGCACCTTCGGCCATGTGAATGTCGCCATTCTGGATGGCGGGCTCAAAAAATGGCTGGCGGAGGGCCGGCCCGTCACTCACGAAGTGAGGTCTCGCACGCGCGCAAATTTTGTGGCCCGCTTTAACCCTGCGAAGATACGCGACAAAGCGCAGCTGCTCGCCAATCTTTCCACCGGAGCGGAGCAAGTGATTGACGCGCGCTCCGCCGCCCGCTTCCACGCGGAAGAGAAGGAAGCGCGTCCCGGACTTCGGTCCGGCCATATTCCCGGAAGTCTCAATCTTCCCTTCAATCTGATGACCGACCCGGCGACTGGCGAAATGAAATCGCCGCAGGCGCTTCGCGCGGCCTTTCTGCAGGCGGGGCTCGACTTCTCCCGTCCAGCCGTTGCGTCCTGCGGCTCCGGCGTAACGGCATGCGCGCTGGTTTTCGCGCTCCATCTCCTGGGCAAGGAGGATGTAGCCGTCTATGACGGCGCGTGGGCCGAATGGGGACTGCCCGGCTCCACACCGGTTGAGCCCGCATGAATGCGCAAAGCCCGCAAACGGCAAGGGCAGCGGCATTTGAGGCCTTCATGGCTGCCATTCGGCAGGTTCTGCCTGCCGAACGCATTCTCCTCGACCGGTTTTCCCGGATTGCACATGGCACCGACGCCAGCTGCTACAAGCTCGTTCCGGACGCCGTCCTGCTGGTGAATGCCGAGGAAGAAGTTGCGCATGTCTGCCGCGCGGCAAGCGAGAACCGCGTGCCCATCACCTTTCGCGCCGCTGGCACCAGCCTTTCGGGGCAAGCGGTCACGAGCTCCGTCCTTGTAAAGCTGGGCCACAATGGGTGGCGCAGTTTTGTTTTTGCGCCGGAAACGAAGCTCGTGAAGGTCGGTCCCGGCATGGTGGGCGGCCACGTCAATGCGCGGCTCGCCCGCTTCGGTCGAAAAATCGGCCCCGATCCGGCATCCATCGGTGCCGCCATGATGGGCGGCATCGCCGCCAACAATTCGAGTGGCATGTGCTGCGGCGTCGAACAGAATGCTTATCGCACGCTTCACTCCATGCGCATCGTGCTCGCCGACGGCACCTCCTTAAATACGGCCGATCCCGAAAGCCGCGCCGCATTCGCCAAGAGCCATGGCGCGATGCTCGATGCGCTGTCCGCGCTTGCCCGCGAAGTTCAGGAGGACGCCGAACTCGTCGCGCTCATTCGGCGGAAATACGCCATCAAGAACACGACCGGCTATTCGATAAACGCGCTCGTCGACTATGCTGATCCGATCGACATCCTGCAGCACCTCCTGATCGGCTCTGAGGGAACCCTGGCCTTCATGGGCGAGCTTACGCTGGCAACGGTGCCCGATCCAAAGCAGAAGTCAGCGGCACTGATCCTTTTCCGTGACATGCGTGATGCCTGTGCAGCGGCTGCCCGTCTCAAGTCCACCCCCGTCTCGGCTGTCGAACTGATGGATTATGCCTCGCTGCAATCTGTCATCGGTAAGCCCGGCATTCCGCAGTCGTTCGCAAACCTGCCGCAGCAGGTATGCGCGCTCCTGGTCGACCTGCGCGCTGACGACAGCATCCAGCTTCAAGGGCAGGAAAAGGCGGTCGGAGAGGCGCTCCGGGGATTCGATCTGCTCACGCCCATCTCATTCGCGCAGGACGCATCGACCTATGCGAATTATTGGAACGTGCGCAAGGGATTGCTACCGTCAGTCGGCGGCATGAGGCCAACGGGAACCACCGTGATCGTGGAGGATGTCGCGGTTCCCACCGAACATCTCGCAGACGCAGCCATCGCGCTGCGCAGCCTGCTCGATGGCCACGGTTATGCTGATGCCATCGTCTTCGGGCATGCGCTGGACGGAAATTTACATTTCGTCTTTCCACAATCTTTCGAAACGCCGGAGCAGATTGCCCGCTATGCCGCCCTCATGGAGGACGTAACCCGGCTTGTTGCCGTGCGGTTCTCCGGCTCGCTCAAGGCGGAACATGGCACCGGCCGCAATATGGCGCCCTTCGTCGAGCTGGAATGGGGGACGCGCGCATATGAACTGATGCGCCGCATCAAGGCGATTTTCGATCCGAAGGGTGTGCTCAACCCAGGTGTCGTGATTTGCGACGATCCCGGCATACATCTTCGCGATTTGAAGCAACTGCCGTCCGTGAACCCCGTGATCGACAAATGCATTGAATGCGGGTTTTGCGAGCCGGTTTGTCCTTCGCGCGCCCTTTCTCTTACGCCCCGCCAGCGCATCGCCGCGACGCGCGCCATGGCGGGAAGGGAAGGGGAGACCGGTCCCTTTGCGGCGTCCTACGCCTATCAGGCGGTGGAAACCTGCGCCGGCGACGGCCTGTGCGCGCGCAACTGTCCGGTGGGCATCGACACGGGCGAGATGATGCGCCTCCAGCGCGCAAGGAAACACGGTGCGGTAGCAAAATTTGTGGCGCGGCAGGTGCGGAAACATCTCCCGCTCGCCATGAGCTGTGCGCGGGGTGCCGTGCGTTTTGCAGATATGGCGCATGCCCTGCTTGGCCCGTCGGCGCTCGAAAGGCTTGCGCGGATGCTCCGTATCGTCACAGGGGGCCTTGTGCCGCCCTGGACGCGGTTCATGCCGCGGCCGGCCGCGGCTCCCCCGCGGATCGGGAAAGCACCCTCGTCCTCGCGCCCGAGGGTCGTGCTCTTTGCCAGCTGCGTGAGTTCGGTGATGGGGCCGGCAAAAGGCGCTCCACACCGTGAGGAGCTTTGGCATGTGATGAAGCTCCTTTTGGAGCGTGCTGGCTACGAGGTCGACTTGGTGGGCGCCACAAAGGCTGGCTGCTGCGGCATGCCTTTCCGCAGCAAAGGCTTCTTCGAAGAAGCCGCGGGAAGCGTTGCCCGTCTCAAACCCGTGCTTCTTGAGGCCAGTCGCGGCGGCGCCGATCCGATCATCTGCGATACAAGCCCCTGCGCGGCCACCCTGCTTTCCTCCCATGAAGGAGGTGGCCTGCGGATACTGGATACCGGTGAAGGCTTGGAACAGCTGGTATTGCCCAAGCTGAAGCTTCATCAAAAGGCGGAAAAGGTCGCGCTTCATGTCGCCTGCAGCACACGCAAGCTCGGCAAGGACGCGCAGCTCGTTCGCCTGGCGGCCGCCTGTGCCGAGCAACTCGTGATCCCCGAGGAAATCGAATGCTGCGGCTTTGCGGGCGACAAGGGCTTCAACAGGCCCGAACTCAATACCAGTGCGCTGCGGCTCCTCCGCGAGCAGATTCCGGACGATTGCAGTGCGGGTTACTCCACCAGCCGGACCTGCGAGATCGGGTTGTCGGCTCATTCGGGTCGTCACTACCAATCCATCGCTTATCTGCTGGAATGGTGCAGCCGGCCGGAAGAACAGCGCAATGCGCAAGCCGACGAAACGGCCCCCCTGCACGTTGATCTTTTTGAGCCCCGCCCGTGACGCCGTTGACTTCACCTGTGAAGGATCTTCCCATCAGGAAAATGGCTGCCCTCGATCAGGCGATCGCGGAGATTTCCGCATGGGAGACTTCCGTGCCGACCGATCTGAAGGCTTTCAAGCTGCGGGAGAATGCGGAAACCTTCGCGGAAGGTGAACATGCGGCGATTATCGGGCCGATGCCGGATCGCGGCCCCGCAACGGGCGTTGTTTTATATCGGGGGACTCTGGTGGGTTCATGGGGAACGCCCCAACGTCCCGACATCGCCTTCAGCGTGACTAAAGCTGCGCTCGCGACAATGGCTGGTCTTGCGCTGGGAGAAGGGCTGATCCCCGCGCTCGACAGTCGTGTCAGCGATGTCGTGCCGCTTCAAGAATTTGCCGAAAATCCCAACAAGGACATTACCTGGCGGCACCTGCTTACTTTCACCAGCGAATGGCGGGGCATGCTCTGGGGCATTCCCGACAGCATCGATTGGAACCGTGCCGTGCCGTCGCGGCCCGGCGCGCCGGCCAAGGGCAGTCACCGCCTCCTGCGCGATCCGGGCGAATATTGGGAGTTCAACGATGTGCGCGTCAATGTGCTGGCGCTCGCGCTCACCCATCTTTGGCGGGAGCCGCTTCCGGACGTGTTCAAGCGTCAAGTGATGGACCCCATCGGAGCGAGCGGGCAATGGAGATGGGGCGGCTATGACAACGCTTTCGCCGCGATTGGTGGCCGGCGTGTGCCGGTTGTGGCCGGCGGGGCCCATTGGGGCGGAGGCTTGGTTATTTCCGCCCTCGACCTCGCCCGGCTTGGATTGCTTTATGCGCGGCGCGGCAGATGCGACGGCCAGGCGATATTTCCCACCTTGTGGCTGGACCTCGTATCGAGCCCAACGGCCCTCAACCCGGATTTCGGCATGATGTGGTGGAACAATTTCCGTGGATCGATTGCCAGCCTGTCGCGCCGGGCCATCTGGTGCTCAGGTATCGCCAATCTGCTGCTGGTGGATCCCGACGAGGATCTGGTGCTGGTCATCCGCTGGCACGATGCGGCGCGCCGGGACCGGATGATCGAGAAGATCGTTCAAGCCCTGGCCGCGGGATCTACGGCGCCGTGAAGGCGTCGGCGACATTCTTGGTGATTCTCGCCGCCGCTTCGATATCTTCGCTTGCAAGCCGAACGCTCGGGGCGGCTACGCTCAAGGCGCCCAGCACCTTGCCCCCGCGGTCGCGGAGAGGCGCAGCGACACAACGCACGCCAAGATGGAACTCCTCATCGTCCCAGGCATAGCCTCTCTCCGCTATAGCTGCGATCTCAGTGGCATAGAGCGCCGGGTCGGCAATCGTCCTCGGCGTATAGGCAGGCAGTTCCCTCGGCACGGATATTCCATGCATCGCGACAAACAACTTGCCGATGGCCGTACAGTACAAGGGGGCGAGCGTGGGAATGGGCCGGTCCACCTTCAGTTCGCTCGCAGGCACTTCCTTGTCCAGATAAAGCACTTGCCCGTCGACGAGGACTCCCAGATAGACTGCTTCCTGGACCTGTTCGGAGAGGCGCGCGAGCAGCGGGCGAGCGCTGGCCCTGATACCGACGGACAGAACGGCGTGCTCCTGCGCCGCAAGCTTTGGGCCGATGCGGTAACGGCGCCCCGGCATGCGCTCGGCGTAACCTGTCTGCGCAAGCGTCTGCAGGATGCGGGACGCTACGCCCTTGTCGATGGAAAGGCGCGCCGCCAGATCGGTGGTGCGCAACTCCCCCTCCCCACGAAGAATGTCGAGCGCGGCCAGTCCCTTGGACAGGGAGCGCACGGGAGCAGCCTGGAACTCGGCCGGACCTGCATCTGTGGTCACATCCATCGCACTTGGTCCCCGAGGGTTCACTTCTCCGCGCCTTACGGTTTCATTTCGCAGATGAGGCTGCCCGCTGACAATACCCATTCTCCCGCTCATCAATAACCCCTCCCGGGCGGGACAACGCCGGAGAGCTCCCTACCGGCGAGAAAATCCGCGAGATTGGCGACAAGCAGCCGGGAAAGCCGCTCTTCATTGTCTTCCGTCATGCCGGAGACATGGGGTGTAAGCCGAACCTTCGGATGGGTATAGAGCGGGTGTCCGTCTGGCAGCGGCTCGGGAGCCGTGACATCCAGCGTCGCGGCCGAAAGTAAGCCCGAATCAAGGGCGTGAATCAGGGCCTCGTTATCCAGCAGTTGCCCGCGTGCAACATTGATCAGGTGCAGTCCAGGCTTGGCGCTCTGCAACCGCTCCGCGTTTATGATTCCGTGTGTGTCGGCGGTGAGCGGCATGGCCAGCACCAGATGGTCGCTGCGGCGCATCAGGTCGTCCATGTCCGCTGCCGCTTGCACGCCATCCATCTCGAAGCGATTGGTGCGGCTCAATGCAACCACATCCATGTGCAACACCATTGCCGTGCGCGCCACATCCGCGCCAATGGCACCGAAGCCAGCGATGCCCACCGTCTTTCCGGCAACGGATCCCAGGATCTTATGTCTCCATTGCCCGGCGCCGCGTATGCGCTCGTCCCAGAAGCGCTTCTCATGGGCATAGATGGCGCCGATCACATATTCGGCGATCGCCGGGGACTGAACACCGCGCCCGCGTGTGACCAGGGGCACGGCATGGATCCATTCCGGAAAGGTATCGACGCCCGCGGAGGCCACCTGAATCCAGCGCAGGTTGAATGGCCAACCCTCCGGCGCCACGGAGGGAGCGTTGCGCCATTGCGTCTGATAGGTGAAAAGAGCGTCGGCGTCGGCCGGGACCAGCCACGGTTGTTCTTCCAGCGGAACGAGCCGGCACCCGGACACCGCCCCCAGCGCTTCATTCTGCGCAGGCACAAGGCTGCTGGCAATTGTGAAGGGCTTCGACATCGGGCCTCCTTTCTCATGTATCGCCCCGGACGGCCAGACCGGCGCATCCCGCCAATGTCCGATTTCCGGCACCCAGGAGCGATTCGCCATATATTCGCATTGATTTGCGTAATTTGCAAAACATTTGAGAAATTGCGCATGATATTTGACATATAGAGAATTATTGCTAAACATACGGCAATGTTGTTGCTCATGTAGCAAACATACGGACAAAGTGCCAGGACGATTGGGAGGAATTGCATTGGACCGCATTGCAGGAGCTATCGCGGCAAAGCGCCATCCGTTGACGCTCGCTCATCTGTCGATGATCGATGCCGATCCGATTACGCTGGTGAAGGCAGCCGAGGCGGGCGGATTCGATGGCATCGGCCTGCGTGTGCTTCCGCCCAAGGGGACGGTGCTTGCCGGCGAAATCGTGGGGCATCCCGCTGTCGTGACGGAGGTCCGGGGAATGCTCCGCGATTCCGGTTTGGCTCTCTATGACGCCGAATCCTTCAGCCTTCGTCCGGAGACCGACATTCGCGCCGATTATGAGCCGGCTCTGGCGACGGTTGCCGAACTCGAAGGGCGGGCCGTTCTGACCTCCGTCGTGGACCCAGATCCGGCACGCGCCTTCGAAAAATACTGCGAATTGTGCGATCTTGGCGCCATCTACGGCCTGAAGGTCGGGCTCGAATACATCTCTTTCCGCGATCTGCGCACATTGGCGGAGGCGCTCGCCTACGTAGAGCGCTCTGGAAAGAGCAATGCGGGTGTCATTGTCGATGCGCTGCATCATAGCCGCGTGGGCGGCTCGCCCGACGAGCTTGCGGCGGTAAACCCCGCATGCCTGGCTTATGCGCAGATATGCGATGCTGTTGCCGAAATCCCTGCCGGAAATGACGGATTGCTTGCCGAAGCGCGCACGGGCCGGCTGCTGCCGGGTGACGGAAGCCTGTGGCTCAAGGATTGGGTCATCGCCCTTCCCCCGATGCTCCCCATAAGCGTGGAAGCCCCCGTTACCGCGCTCGCCGGGATGACACCGGTCGAGCGGGGCCGCGTCATAGGCGAGAAGGCGCGGGGCTTTCTCGCGGACTGTGACCAACCCGTGGCGTTTTGAGCGGTTCGTCCGCCAACTGGAGAAGCTGCTATGAATCTCATCGACCTGAACGGGCGAAAGGCGATCATCACCGGAGGATCGGGTGGCATCGGGCTGGCCGTGGCGCGGCGCATGATCGCCTCTGGGGCCGAAGTCGCGCTCTGGGACCTTGCATCCGAGAGTCTCCGGCAAGCCAAAGCGGAACTGGACAACGTCGCAACCGTCAGCGTGGACGTCACCAGCGAAAGCGACGTCGAGCGTGCGACGCAGGAGACGGCGGCCAAGCTGGGAGGCATCGACATTCTGGTCAACGCGGCGGGGATCGGCGGGGTGCGCAGCACCGTGGCGCAATATCCGGTCGAGGCCTGGCGCAAGATCATAGAGGTGAACCTGACTGGCACGTTCCTATGCTGCCGTTCGGTCGTGCGCGAAATGGAAAAGACCGGCTACGGGCGCATCGTGAACATTTCCTCGATCGCCGGAAAGGAGGGGAACCCCTTCGGTTCAGCCTACTCGGCTGCCAAGGCTGCAGTGATCTCGCTGACGAAATCACTCGCCAAGGAACTGCTCGCGACGGAGATCCGCGTCAATTGCGTGACGCCCGCCGCCGTCGAGACGGAGTTGTTCCAAAAGATGTCGCCGGAATCCCAGAGGGCCTCGCGTGAGCGCATTCCGCTGGCGCGGCTTGGCCGTCCCGAGGAAATCGCAGCGATGATTGTCTGGATGTGCTCCGAGGAGTGCTCCTTCACCACCGGCGCCGTCTTCGACCTGTCGGGCGGCCGCGCGACCTACTGATTTTCACATAAGGAGAATGAGATGATCGATTGGAAGAATTATCGGGCCGAAGTGAAGGAACGGGTGGGCGAGATGCGCACGCTGGTGCCGGAGGTGATGAAGGGCTATGGCACGCTCGCCGTATCCGGGGAAAAGTCCGTCCACCTCGATGCCAAGACCCGCGAGCTCATTTCCCTCGCTGTGGCCGTGACCACGCGCTGCGACGGCTGCATCGCCAGCCATGTGGAAGCAGCGTTGAAGCTTGGCACCAGCAAGGAAGAACTGGCTGAAGCGCTGGGTGTTGCGATCGCCATGAATGCAGGCGCCGCCCTCGTCTATTCCGCGCGCACCCTCGATGCGTTCGAGAACATGAAGGGCTGATGCCTTTCCCGCACTTTCTGAATCCGTGAAAAGATGGATGACCAATGCATTATAGCGTGAGGCTACTCACCCTCGAGCCTGGACAGGTCCCCGCCAAAGTCGATGCCATTGGCACGGCTCTCCAAAAGCTGGGCCTGCAGGGGCGCCTGCAAGCTTGCCTCTATTCCGAAGTCGGCACGCTCAATCGCGTGCTGCTGCTGCATGCACATGAGGAGCGCGACATCCTCGCGGCAGATCAGGAGAAGGTCATCGCCGCGCGCGATGCTTTCGGCGTTGCGGATGTGCTGCAAGCCTCCACATTTGACCTGTTCACCGGCTTTGCCGGGCACGAGCCTCTGCCGGCGGGTAAGCATGGGCGCATTTACGAGGTTCGCACCTATCATATCCTTGCCAGCGGGGTGGAGCCGACGCAGGCTGCATGGGCGAAGGTCCTGCGCGAGCGCCTGGAAATTTCCAAGCTGCTGGCCGTGATGTACTCGACCACCGGCAAGCCGCGCTTCATGCATTTCTGGCCTTACGCATCTTTCGAGGAAAGATTGCTTTTGCGCGCAAAAGCGGTCGAGCGGGGCGTGTGGCCACCGCCGGGCGGCATATCGCAAATAACGTCCATGCAGTCTGAACTCTTTTTTCCAGCGGCTTTCTCGCCGGCCGCCTGATCCGGCGCGCTGGAAATGGCTGGGAGGAATGGAGACAATTCGGGAGGCGAACTATGGAAGCTGGTTCAAGGCGACCGTCAGCAACGCTGCACGCGTCAGCCATGCTCGGTTTCTTCTGCATAATGGTTGGAGCGGGCGCAGCATGGATCGCCCGGGGTTATCCCTACGGTACCCTCACAGCGATGGGGCCCGGCTTCGTCCCGACAGCAGTCGCATTCCTCCTCATCGCACTCGGCGTGGCCATCCTCCTGTTCGACCGCTCCGCTCCGGGTCCCTCACAAGGCCCGGAAGCAAACGGCGCCGCGCAACCTGTTCAAGTGTTCGCCGGCGTTCTTCGCGGAATGTTTTTCGTCCTCGGCGGAATTATCTTCTTCGGCCTGTCGCTGCGCAGTTTCGGCCTCGCGTTCAGCACTTTTGTCCTCGTGATCGTCGTCAGCCTTGCGCAGCGCGGGGCGCGCCCGTTGCCGACACTGCTATTGGCAACTGCGATCACCCTCGGCGCCTGCGTGGTGTTCGTTCTTCTTCTCGGCCTTCAAATCCCGTTATTCCCGAGGTTCTGAGATGCTAGACCACACGACAATCCTCGACGGAATAGCGCTCGGCCTATCGGTGGCAGTCCACCCGACCAATCTCCTGTTCGCTTTCTTAGGGTGCCTGATCGGCACGCTCGTGGGTGTCTTGCCGGGTCTCGGACCCACGGCGACTATCGCCATTCTTCTGCCCATCACCTACACGCTCTCGCCGGTAACAGGCCTTATCACCCTGGCTGGCATCTATTATGGGGCGCAGTACGGTGGCTCGACCACCTCCATCCTGCTGCGCCTTCCGGGCGAGGCTTCCTCGGTGATCACGGCGCTCGACGGCTATGGCATGACCCGCAAGGGAAGGGGAGGCGCCGCGCTCACCATTGCCGCCGTCGGGTCGTTCTTCGCCGGCACGGTGGGCACCTTGTTCATCGCCGTCTTCGCGCCCGTTCTTTCGGTCGTGGTGCTGAAATTCGGCGCACCCGAATATTTCATGCTGATGGTGATCGGTCTGGTCGCTTCGGTCATCCTTGCTCAGGGGTCTGTCCTACGCGCCCTGGCAATGATCATGATCGGCCTGCTGCTCGGGATGGTGGGGACCGACATGAATTCCGGGCAGTACCGCTATACGTTCGGTTCCTACGAGCTTCTCCAAGGCATCCCCTTCTTGCCTCTGGTGGTGGGCCTGTTCGGCATCGCTGACATTCTCGTTGCGGTGGAACGATATGTGCGCGACGAAACGGTCCCAACGATCAGCCGCATATCGAGCCTGTGGCCGAACTCCGAGGAGGTGCGCAAGGCGGTCCCCGCCTCTTTAAGGGGCACCGTGATCGGCTTGTTCCTTGGCCTTCTGCCTGGCGGCGGTGCGCTGATGAGCTCCTTTGTGGCCTACTCTGTCGAGAAGCGGTTCTCCAAGATGCCGGAAGGATTTGGCGACGGGGATCCGGCAGGGGTGGCCGCGCCGGAATCCGCAAACAATGCTGGCTCGCAGACCGCCTTTCTCCCGCTCCTGACCTTGGGTTTGCCGTCCAATGCGGTGATGGCGCTGATGACGGGCGCGATGCTCATCCAGGGCATCGTGCCCGGACCGCAGATCATGACCAAGCAGCCCGATCTTTTCTGGGGGCTGATCGCTTCCATGTGGATCGGCAATCTGATGCTACTGGTCATCAACCTGCCACTGGTCGGCCTGTGGGTACAGCTGCTCAAGATCCGCTACCGCATGCTGTTCCCCGTCATCATCGTTGTCAGCCTGATCGGTATCTATGGCGTCAATTTCTCCACCTTTGACATCTTCCTGACGGCGCTGTTCGGATTGTTCGGTTACCTGATGCACAAATGGCGCTGCGAGCCCGCGCCGCTGATTCTCGCCTTCGTCCTGGGCCCCATGATGGAGCAGTATTTCCGCCGCGCCCTGCTCATTGGCCGCGGCGACCTCGGCATCTTCATCGATCGCCCCATCAGCCTGGCCATGCTGGTCATTCTCATCGGTCTCTTCATCAGCCTGGCCGCACCTCACTTCCGATCGTTCCGCAGGGAGGCTTTTTCGGAATGATCGTGATCAACCGTCCCATACGGACACAACAGGAGGAAACGAAACAATGATTTATGCGCTTTCACGCCGCTCCTTCATGATCGGCGCTGCGGGTGCGGCGATGGCAGCCGCGGCCCCGTTCCGTAGCTTCGCGCAGGACTATCCGGCCAAGGACATCACCTATCTCATTCCCTATAACCCGGGAGGCATGAGCGACAACATCTCACGTATCCTCGGCGAGCAGATCACAAAGATTACTGGAAAGAGCGTCATCAACGAGTATAAGCCCGGGGCGGGGGGCGCCATCGCTGCCAATTACTATGTCGGGCTGGAGCCGGACGGCTACACATTGATGCAGGCCACCAACTCCTTCTACGCGATCATACCGGCCGTCACGAAAGTGGAATACGATCCTGTGAACGACATCGTGCCCGTGGTTCTCGTGGGCGATGCGCCGATGGTAATCGCCGTTCACCCGAGCGTGCCGGCCAACAACCTGCAGGAACTCATCGCCTACGCAAAGGAAAATCCCGGCGTCCTGTCCTACGGCACCTCAGGCCGCGGGACCGTTGCGCATTTGTGCGGGGAATGGTTGAGCCGTCGCGGCGGTATAGAGATCTTGCACGTCCCATACAATGGTACGCCTGAAGCCATGCAGGCCTGCATCTCGAATGAAGTGCAGATAATGTTCGGCCCCGAGAGCGCACCCCAGATCGAGGCGGGCACGCTGAAGGGCATCGCCATCATGGGCGACAGGCGCTGGGAAGAGATGCCGGATCTGCCCACGACGGTCGAGTCCGGCGTCCCGGGGTGGGCGCCGCGCAGCTGGCACACGGTATCGGTCCATGCCAAGGCGCCGGACGAGATCAAGCAGGCGATCGGTAAGTTGCTCAACGGCATCCTGCAGCAGCCGGAAATTACCAAGCGGATTTCCGGCCTTGGTCTTATTCCCGGAAACCAGGATCTCGCAGCGGTACGTAAGCGTGCCGATGAAGACGCGGCCGAATTCGGCAAGCTTATCGACGAGGCGGGTTTGCGGGCAAAGTGACTGCATACTCGCAGATCGACTAAAGGGGTGGACTGATGGGCCCTGACGTGATGCTCGCGCGAGCATCACGTGCCAGGGAGCTCGCGACCTCGACCTTCTCGCGGCAGGAAATACCGCCACCAAGCTGCGGGCTCTCCAGCGACCGCGAGAAGGGGCATGATCTCGATGATCTTTCCCACGCCTTCTTGTGCTTAGGAGGCGATATTGCACGTTATCGAACTGTTCAGATGCTATTTTCAGTTTGCTGGCTGATCGATATCCCGGGACCAAGCCGGATAAAATCACTTTGTTCACGATTTGATCTTATCTTCCTTGAGGGAATCATCTAGGCTGCCGCCTATGAACGATGTGAGTCCGCTTTTTTCCGTTCCTGTGCTCCGGTTGGGAGCGACAGCCTTCTCGCTGGGCGAATTGCTGTTTGCCGCAGGCTTGTCTCTTTTTTTCCTGATCCTGCTGCTCGTTGTGTCGCTCTGGCGCAGCAGCCGGGTCCGCGCCCTTGCCGAAGCGGAGGCCGCCGCCCGGGCGCGGGAGGCTGAAGCGCGCCTGGCGGAGCTGGCGAGGACTCAGGCCGAGCTGCAAGGCCGCATGGGCACCATCGCGGAAGTTTTCGGCAGCCGCCAGGCGGAGCTGACGAAGGCGATTTCAGAACGGCTGGACGGCATGACCTCGCGCCTTGGCCAATCGATCACGGAACAGACGAAATCCACGCACGAGAATCTGGCCAAGCTTCAGGAGCGCCTTGCCGTCATCGATACGGCGCAAAACAATATCCAGTCGCTGGCGGGCCAGGTGGTTCAGCTTCAGCAGATCCTCTCCAACAAGCAGACGCGTGGCGCCTTCGGGCAATCGCGAATGGAGGCGATCGTCGCCGATGGCTTGCCGCAAGGGGCTTACGAGTTTCAGTCCACGCTCTCGAACGGCAGCCGGCCGGACTGTCTCGTACGGATGCCGAACGGTGCGCCATCGCTGGTGATCGACGCGAAATTCCCGCTGGAGGCGTGGAACGCCATCCGGGCCGCTGCGGAAGGGGAAGGCGGGCCTGAGGCGCGGCGCTTCGCAGAGTCTGCCTTTCGGCGTGATGTGGAGGTGCACGTCAAGGCCATTGCGGAAAAGTATCTTCTGCCCGGCGAAACGCAGGACACGGCCTTCATGTTCGTGCCATCGGAATCGATCTTCGCCGAGATCCACGAGAATTTCGAAGCGCTGGTGCAGCGGGCGCATCGGGCGCGCGTGGTCATCGTTTCTCCGTCACTTCTGATGCTCTCGATCCAGGTGATCCAGGCGGTGCTGAAGGACGCGCGCATGCGCGAGCAGGCGCATCTGATCCAGGCGGAAGTGGTGAAGTTGATGCAGGACGTTTCACGCCTTGACGACCGTGTGCGCAAGCTTCAGGGGCATTTCCTGCAGGCCAACAAGGATGTCGACCTGATCCTCACCTCGACCGACAAGGTGGTCAAGCGCGGCGCGAAGATCGAGGCGCTGGAGCTGGGCGCGGAACCGGGCAAGGCGCTCGACACCCCGGAGGAGGATGACGAGAGGAGCGCTGCGGTGGGTGGATCCGGATCGCTGCGGCTGCGGGTGGTGGAGGAATAGGGCTGTTTTGTTACCTCGGCGCTCTCGATCTACCTTCAGGCATGGATCCTCGGGTCAAGCCCGAGGATGACGAAATAGGAGAGGTTTCCGCAATCTTCAACAAAGGCAATTGACGGATGCGCCCCATGGCTTCGTCATCCTCGGGCTTGACCCGAGGATCCATGCCTGAACGGTAAAGCACCGCAGCGAAACCAGCCCGCCCTAAGCGAACCCTGGCCTGCCTACCGCCCCACCGCTTTGGCCAGGTTCGCAATCAACCGCGCATCCTCCGCCGGCCTCTTCTTCTTGGCCACGACGAGGCAGGCCTGGGAACGCAGGATGACGCCGTCGTCCAGCACTTTCAGATGATTGGCTTTGAGCGTCGACCCTGTGGAGGTGATGTCGACGATAATATCGGCTGACCCCGCCGCCGGTGCGCCCTCGGTGGCGCCAAGGCTTTCCACGATGCGGTAGACCTGGATACCGTGCTTCTGCGAGAAGAATTGTTGGGTGAGCCGCCAGTATTTCGTCGCAATGCGCAGCCGCCGGCTGTGGCGGTGGCGGAAATCCGCCGCTACATCATCGAGATCGGCCATGGTCGAGACGTCGAACCAGATTTCGGGGACGGCAACCACCACGTCGGCGTGACCGAAGCCGAGCCGCGCGGCGATCTCCACGCGTGATTCCCAATCGGGGATCGTCTCGCGCACAAGGTCCTCGCCGGTAACGCCGAGATCGATGCTGCCCCGGTCGAGTTCGCGGGCGATCTCGGAGGCGGAGAGGAACGTCACCTCCAGCCCGTCAAGCCCGTCGATCCCCGCGCGGTAACGCCGCTCGTTTTCCGGCAGGCGAATGGGATAGCCCGCTTCCCGTAGCAACTCGACGGTCGCATCCTTGAGGCGGCCCTTTGAGGGGAGTGCCAGTGTAACCGTCACGGTTTTTCCCCCCGCACGGTCGCGATGCGGTCGAGCCACATGGAAAAGCCGACGCCGGGAATAGGCTCTTCCGCGCCTAAAAGCGTCAGGAGCCGGTCATAGCGCCCGCCGCCGACGAGCGGCTGGCGCAGGCCCTCCACACCAATCTCGAAGATGAAGCCGGTATAATAATCGAGCGGGCGGCCGAAGCCCGCATCATAGCGGATCTCGTCAAGCGGCAGGGCGTGATCCCCGATGCGCTCGGCGCGCGCCGAGAAGTCCGTCAGTGCCTCGTCGAGAAAAATCCCTGCTTCGTCGGCAAAAGCCGTTAGCCGCTCGCCCGCCTGTTCGAGCGGCACTTTGATGGCGAGAAATGACTTCAATGCGTTAAGCGCGGCATCGGAGAGACGGACGCTGCGCAGCGCGGCCTTTTCCAGGAGGCGGCGGGCGATCTCGTCCGGCTCGCGACCGGCTGTCGGCGAATGGCCCGCAGCCTGCATGGCCTCCTCGATATGGTGCGTCAGCCGCTGCTCGTTCCCTTGCGCAACGAGGCTTGCCACCTCGCGCGGCAGGTTTGCCGTGCCTTGAGGACTGGTAAACTCGGCAATCGCCGCTTCAAGCATGGCCGGTGAGCCGAATGCGCGGGCAAGCCGCTTTTGCCAACCGCGGGGAAGGCCGAGCGCGGACAGAACGGCCTCGAACACCGCCTGGTCGCCCAGCGTGACGTGAAAACCGGTGTTGGGCAGAACGAACGACAGGATCGCGCGGGCATCGGCCAGCGAGCGCGCATCCGCGGCGGGACGGTCTTTTGCGCCAAGATCCTCAACGCCCGCCTGGAAAAACTCCGGGCTTCCCTCGCGATGCTGGCGGAAGACCTCGCCGAGATAGGCATAACGCCGCGGTGTAGACGCGCGCTTCTCAATATGGTCGAGGCAGACGGGAATGGTGAATTCAGGCCTGAGACACAGCGTCTCACCGGTTTCGCTCTCGGTAAGGAAGATGCGCCGGCGGAGGTCCTCGCCTGCCATATCGAGGAAGGGATCGGCTGGCTGAATGATGGCAATGTCCGTCAGCACCGCCTCGCGCTCGGCGAAGAGGTCGAGAATTTCCGCAGCGAAGGAGGGATAGCGGGAGGTCATGGAAGTGGTGCCCAGCTTAAGGCACCCCCCTCTGGGCTGCCGCCCATCTCCCCCTCAGCGGGGGAGATTACGCCGTCAGAAATGCCACGCCCCAGCCGGCAACGCAGGAGGTTAGGCACCGGCATAACGGCCAGCTGATCTCCCCCCCTGAGGGGGAGATGCCCGGCAGGGCAGAGGGGGGTGTGCCACCTGATGGCAAGGCGGGACATGCGGCCTACGCGCTCCGCTCTTTCGCCTGCGCGTCGAGCACGCGCTTTACGGCGGCGACCATCTCGCTCTCGGGCACGGAGAACTGCGCGGGGCGCGACTCGCGCCAGGTCACATTGTCCTCGATCTCTTCGGAGAGGCGCTTGCCTTCCACGAGATCCTTGATCTGCACCTCGCCCTTTTCGCGCTCGTCTCCACCCTGGATGACGACGCAGGGGCTGCCGCGCCGGTCGGCATATTTCATCTGCGCCTTCATGCCCGCGCCGCCCAGATACATTTCCGCGCGGACGCCTGCCTGGCGAAGCAGAGAGACCAGCCGCTGATAGCGGCCAAGGCTTTCGGTGTCCTTGTCCATGACGAGGACAACCACCGGCGCGACCGCTTCTGCGGTTTCGAGCTTGCCGAGATTCTTCAGCGCCGTCATGAGGCGGGAAACGCCGATGGAAAAGCCCGTCGCCGGAACCGGCTCGCCGCGGAAGCGCGAGACCAGCCCGTCATACCGCCCACCGCCGCCTACCGAGCCGAAGCGCACCGTCTCGCCGTCCTCATTGACGACGGGGAAGGTCAGTTCGGCTTCGAAGACGGGGCCGGTATAGTATTCGAGACCGCGTACGACGGAGGGGTCGATACGGATACGGTCGGAGCCGTAGCCGGCGGCGGATACAAGCGCGGCGATCTCTCGCAACTCGTCGGCGCCTTGCGCCCAGATCTCGTTCCGCGCTGCCGCTGCTGACCCACCGTCCTCGCCAAGACACATGGCCAGGACCGTATCTTGTTGCTCCGCACCAAGCTCAGCGCCCTTGGTAAAATCGCCGCTCTCGTCCAGACGTCCCTTGCCCAAAAGCTGCTTCACACCTTCCGGCCCGAACTTATCGAGCTTGTCGATTGCACGGAGAACCGTAAGTTTCTGGCCTTCGCTGGTGACGCCAATCGCCTCAAGCACGCCGTCAAGCACTTTGCGGTTGTTCACGCGGATCACGTAATCGCCGCGCTTGATGCCCAGCGCTTCCATCACGTCCGCCATCATCATGCACATCTCGGCATCCGCCGCGACGCCGGGCGTGCCCACGGTATCGGCGTCGAACTGCATGAACTGGCGGAAACGGCCGGGGCCAGGCTTTTCGTTGCGGAAGACCCAGCCCGCGCGGTAGCTGCGATAGGGCTTTGGAAGGCGCTCGAAATTCTCCGCCACGAAGCGGGCGAGGGGGGCGGTGAGGTCGTAGCGCAGTGAAAGCCATTGCTCGTCCTCGTCCTGGAAGGAGAAGACGCCTTCGTTCGGCCGGTCCTGGTCGGGCAGGAACTTGCCCAGCGCGTCCGTATATTCGATGAGCGGAGTCTCTACCGGCTCGAAACCGTAGAGCTCGTAGACGGCGCGGATCTTCGCCATCATCTCGTCCACGGCGCGGATATCGGCCGGATGGCGGTCGACAAGCCCGCGCGGGAGCCTTGCCTTCACCTTGTCCGCCTTGTCAGCCATGCCAAAAATCCGTCTCTTCTGATGTGGAAACCGCGCCCGCATGCGAGCGCGGCTGTCCTAACCGATAAGCATGGGAGCAGCAAGGGCGGTCGGCTGAAAGCGGGTGACACGTGGCGGCTCTTCGGCTAATTCCTCTCGCGTTCCGGGTCGTTGTGCCCCTTACCCGCCGCCCAAGGAGAATTCATGCCGCAGCCGCCGGCCATGGTCGACAGCCTCGACGCGCTAGCAAAGCCCTATGACCTGATCCTCTGCGATGTCTGGGGCGTTCTGCACAATGGGGTGGCGGCTTTCCCGCCGGCCGCCGAGGCGCTGGCGCGGGTGAAGCGCGCTGGCAAGACCGTGGTGCTTGTCACCAATTCGCCGCGGCCGAGCCAGCTTGTGAAGGGCCAGTTGCGCCAGATCGGGGTTCCCGACGAAGCCTGGGACGAGGTTGTGACCTCTGGCGACGTGACGCGGGAGCTTATCCGCAATGGCCCGCGCCGCGTGTTTCACCTCGGCCCGGACCGGGACCTGCCGATCTATGACGGGCTTGATGTCGAACTGGTGGAGGAGTTCGAGGCGGCGGGCGTCGTCTGCACCGGGCTTTTTGACGATGAGACGGAGACGGCTGAGGATTATGCGCAGATGCTGCAGCGCCTGCGCGCCCGCGACCTGCCCTTCATCTGCGCCAATCCGGATATCGTGGTGGAGCGCGGCGACCGGCTGATCTTCTGCGCCGGCGCGCTCGCACGTGATTACGGCCAGCTGGGCGGGCGGACGCTGATCGCGGGTAAGCCGCACCGGCCGATCTATGAAGCCGCGCTGGCCGCGGCGGGCCGGATGCTGGGGCGGGATTTGGAGCCGCGCCAGACGCTCGCAATCGGCGACGGCATGCTGACCGATGTGAAGGGCGCCGCCGGCATGGACATTGACGTTCTGTACGTGACCGACGGCATCCATGTATCGGAATATAAGGAGGCGGGAAGGCTGGACGAGGCGCGCCTTGCCGCGTTTTTGGAAAAGCACGGCCACCAGCCGGTGGCGGCGATCGAGCGGCTCAGGTAGGAACAAGCGTGGCTGATTTCCTGCGGCTTTCCGGCTATCAGAATGTCCCCGCGCATCTGCGTGGCGCCGTCGTTGCGATCGGCAATTTCGACGGCGTGCATCGCGGCCACCAGGCGGTGCTGGAGCGCGCGCTGGAAATCGCGCACAGCCAGGGTCTGCCCGCGGTGGTGCTCACCTTCGAGCCGCATCCGCGCGCTGTCTTCCGGCCGGATATCCCTCTTTTCCGGCTGACGCCGGCGCCCATGAAGGCTCTGCTGCTTCGGGCGCTGGGCTTCGATGCCGTAGTGGAGCAGTCCTTCACGCGCGAATTCTCCACCCTTTCGGCGGAGCGCTTCGTGGCCGAGGTGCTGGTGGGCGGGCTTGGCGCTTCGCATGTGGTTACCGGCATTGACTTCCATTACGGCAAGGGCCGGGGCGGCTCGCCTGAGACGCTGGCGGCGGCTGGGCAGGGCTATGGCTTCGGCACGACTTTGGTGGACGCGTTCTGCGACGAAGGCGGCGAGGTGGTCTCCTCAAGCCGCATCCGTGCACTTCTTGCGGAAGGCAATGTGGCCGAGGCAGCCGGGCTTCTTGGCTATCGTTATACCGTTGAGGCGGAGGTTACGGGCGGCAAGAAGCTTGGCCGGACGCTCGGCTTTCCCACGGCGAACATGTCGCTGCCGGAGGAGGCAGCGCTGCATCACGGCATCTATGCCGTGCGTTTCCGCCGGGCTAACGGCACGCTTTATGACGGCGTTGCAAATTTCGGGCGGCGCCCGACCGTCGATGAGAACGGCGCTGCGCTGCTCGAAACCTTCGTCTTCGGTTTTGACGGCGACCTTTATGGTGAGACCTGCTCGGTCTCCCTCTTCGGCTTCCTGCGCGGAGAGGAGAAATTTGACGGGCTCGACGCGCTGGTCGCGCAGATGAAGCGGGACGAAGAGGAGGCGAGGGCGCTGCTTTCGGGGGTCCGGCCCCTGTCGGAGCTGGATTTCAGGATTGCGTTTGGTAAGAGTGAATAGGCAATAGCGAGCGCGGCATAAGCTACATCGCCCCTATTCGCTGATTCCCACTCTCTTCAGCCCTTTATTCTTCCCGCCGTCTCAGCTAAAAGCGCGGGCCATGATGACGAGCGCCGGTTTCACGCCGTTTTCGATACGAATTATTGGCCCGGCCTTCCGCGCGGCCTGAAGCGCTGCGGGAGGGTCCGGGTTTTCTGCGCGCGCAAGAGCGTGCTATCCGCCACTTGATACGGTCATCGGCGAGGCCAAAGGCCCTCGCATTCTTACGGCGATAAAATGAGCGATACCACCGAAAAGCTGGACTATTCCAAGACCCTCTACCTGCCGCGGACGGATTTTCCGATGCGTGCCGGCCTGCCGCAGAAGGAGCCGGAGATCGTTGGCCGCTGGCAGGAGATGGATCTTTACAGGCTGTTGCGCGAGGATGCGAAGGGAAGGCCCCTTTTCGTGCTCCATGACGGCCCGCCCTATGCCAACGGCAACATCCATATCGGCCACGCGCTCAACAAGGTCTTGAAGGATGTCATCACGCGCTCGTTCCAGATGCGCGGGTATGACTCCAATTATGTGCCGGGCTGGGACTGCCACGGCCTGCCCATCGAATGGAAAATCGAGGAGCAATATCGCGCCAAGGGCAAAAACAAGGACGAGGTGCCGATCAACGAATTTCGCCGGGAATGCCGGGAATTTGCCACGCACTGGATCAAGGTGCAGGGCGAGGAATTCCAGCGCCTTGGCGTGGTGGGCGATTTCAAGAACCCTTACACGACCATGGCCTATCACGCGGAAGCCCGCATCGCCGGCGAGCTTCTGAAATTCGCCGTCTCCGGCCAGCTCTATCGCGGCTCCAAGCCCGTGATGTGGTCTGTGGTGGAGAGGACGGCGCTCGCGGAGGCCGAGGTCGAATACCACGATTATGAGAGCGACACCGTCTGGGTGAAGTTTCCGGTGGCGGAAGGCGCTCCGGACCTTGCCGGTGCGCATGTCGTCATCTGGACGACGACACCGTGGACGCTGCCCGGCAACCGCGCGATCTCGTTCTCGCCACGCATCTCCTACGGCCTCTACGAGGTCACCGCGGCAGAGAACGACTTTGGGCCGCGACCGGGTGAAAAGCTGGTCTTTGCCGACGCGCTGGCGGAAGAGTCCTTTGCCAAGGCGAAGCTCCAGTACAAGCGCCTGCGCGACGTGACGGCGAATGAACTGACGGCCATGGCCTGCGCCCATCCTTTGAAGGGCCTCGGCGGCGGCTACGAGTTCCCCGTCCCGCTTCTTCCCGGCGACCACGTTACCGACGACGCGGGCACGGGCTTCGTGCATACGGCGCCCGGCCATGGCCGCGAGGACTTCGACGCGTGGATGGACTCTGGTCGCGAGCTTGCTGCTCGCGGCATCGACACGACGATCCCGTTCACGGTGGACGATGCAGGCTTCTTCACCAAGGATGCTCCGGGCCTTGGCCCGGACCGCGAGGGCGGGCCGGCGCGCGTAATCGATGATTCCGGCAAGAAGGGCGATGCCAACAAGGCCGTTATCGAGGCGCTGATCGCGAAAGAGATGCTTTTCGCGCGCGGGCGGCTCAAGCACCAGTATCCGCATTCCTGGCGCTCGAAAAAGCCGGTGATCTTCCGCAACACGCCGCAGTGGTTCATCTATATGGACCGTGACCTGGGCGACGGCACCACCTTGCGTTCGCGCGCGCTCAAGGCCATCGACGAGACGCGTTTCGTGCCCGCCGCCGGCCAGACGCGGCTGAGGTCCATGATCGAGGACAAGCCCGACTGGGTGCTTTCGCGCTCGCGAGCCTGGGGGGTGCCCATCGCCGTTTTCGTGGACGAGAACGGCGAGGTGCTGAAGGACGAGACGGTGAATGCGCGCATCCTGGAAGCCTTCGAGCAGGAAGGCGCGGATGCCTGGTTCGCAGACGGCGCCAAGGAGCGGTTCCTTGCCGGCCGCGACGATATGGAGCGCTGGACGCAGGTGCGAGACATCCTGGATGTCTGGTTCGATTCGGGCTCGACGCATGCCTTCACGCTGGAGGACCGGCCGGACCTGAAATGGCCCGCGGATGTCTATCTTGAAGGTTCCGACCAGCATCGCGGCTGGTTTCACTCATCGCTCATCGAATCCTGCGGCACGCGCGGCCGCGCGCCCTACGACACGGTCGTCACCCATGGCTTCACCATGGACGAGGAAGGCCGCAAGATGTCGAAGTCGCTGGGCAATGTGGTGGTGCCTCAGGACGTTATGGCGAAGTCGGGCGCCGATATCCTCCGCCTCTGGGTGATGACGACCGATTACTGGGAAGACCAGCGGCTGGGCCAGAATATCCTGCAGACAAATATCGATGCCTACCGGAAGCTGCGCAACACAATTCGCTGGATGCTTGGCACGCTGGCGCATGATGAAGGCGAGAATGTGCCGGTGACGAAGATGCCGGAATTGGAACGGCTGATGCTGCACCGCCTTTACGAGCTCGACCAGGTGGTGCGCAGGGGTTACGACAATTTCGACTTCAAGCGCATCACCCGTTCGCTGCTCGACTTCATGGTCGTGGAGCTTTCCGCCTTCTATTTCGACGTGCGAAAGGATGCGCTTTACTGCGATGCTCCATCGAGCGTTCGCCGGAAGGCCGCGATGCAGGTCGTGCGCCAGCTCTTCGACTGCCTCGTGACATGGCTGGCGCCGATGCTGCCTTTTACGACCGAGGAAGCCTGGCTGGAGCGCTACCCGGAAGCAAAATCCGTGCATCTGGCGCAGTTCCCGGATGTGCCGAGCGCCTGGCATGACGAGGCTTTGGCCGAGAAGTGGCGCAAGATCCGCCAGGTGCGCCGCGTCGTTACCGGCGCGCTGGAAATCGAGCGCAGGGAAAAGACCATCGGCTCCTCGCTGGAGGCTGCCCCTGTCGTGTTCCTGGGTAGCGGATTTGCCGGGCTGTTCGAAGGGCTCGATGCGGATGAGATCTTCATCACCTCGGGCGCCGAGGTGAAAAGCGCGGATGTGGCATCCGCGCTCGATCATCCGGATATCAAGGACCCGTCGCCGCTTTTCATCGATGAGACGGTCGGGTCCCTCGTCGCCGTGGAATTTCGCAGGGCCGAGGAGCTTGGTCTGCGCAAATGCGCCCGTTCCTGGCGCTACACGGACGATGTGGGCTCTGATCGGGAATATCCCGACGTTTCGGCCCGGGATGCCGCGGCGTTGCGCGAATTAAAGACTCTTGGGCGCATTTAACCGTCGGCGTTGCGTCAGTCTTGGCCGTCCGCTAAAAGCGGCCAAGGTTAATGCGCCATTATCTCGTCCGATTTTCCGGCGAAGAGGCGGGAGATGAGGGGCGGCAACAAGTGTGCCGAGGAGAGTTGACGTTGAAGCATATTGATAGTGCGGCACGCCGCCCGGGACGGAACGCGGCGTTTAACGTCGCCGCGGTGATTACAGCCTTATCGGCAATCGTGCTCGCAGGATGTGCGGGCCCGACCTACGGCACCGGAAAACCCGCCGACCAGCAGCTGCTGGAAGACGTGACGGGTATTCTTTCCGTCGGCCCCAAGGATAGGGAGGTTATCGACTATAAGCCGCGTCCCGGCATCGTGAAGCCGCCTTCTACCGCGGTCCTGCCCCCACCGCAGGAAAGCGTCGCGGCAAACAATCCGAATTGGCCCGAATCGCCGGAAGAGCGCTTGGCACGCATCCGCGCGGAAGCAACGGCCAATCAGGACAATCCGTTCTATCGTTCGAATGTCATTCGCGACGTCAATCGCAGCGGCGACGACCCGAGGCTGCCGACGGATCAATTCACCGAAGGGGACCGGGTGCGGCCCGAAATCCTGTCGCCCGGCGCGCAGCGAGCGCAGCGGCAGGCATTCGCGGAGCGTCGGCAGATCGCCCAGCAGGGTAGCCCCAATACCCGCCGTTATCTCAGCGATCCGCCTCTCGATTATCGTCAGCCCGCGCCTACGGCGCCGGCAGGAGAACTCGGCGTCGACGAGGAGAAGAAGGAACGCGCCGCCAAGCGCGCGGGCAGCGAGACCGGCGGCTTGCGCAGGCTCTGGCCCTGGTGAGGCGAACGCGAAGGCTTTGCGGCCTGCGAAAAGGCGCTATTCCCGCTTCCCCGCGAAAAAATTCTTGAGCAGCGTTGCAGCTTCGCGCTCGCCGAGGCCCTCGTAAACCTCCGGCGCGTGGTGGCAGGTGGGCTGTGTGAAGAAACGCCCGCCATGGATGACTCCTCCGCCCTTGGGATCGCTCGCACCGAAATAGAGCCGGCGTATACGGGCGAAGGAAATGGCGCCTGCGCACATGGCGCAAGGTTCCAGCGTTACGTAAAGATCAGCGCCGATAAGGCGCTCCGCCCCTTCTGCCTCGCAGGCTGCGCGAATGGCAAGCATTTCGGCATGGGCAGTGGGATCGTTGAGTTCGCGCGTGCGGTTTCCGGCACTTGCAAGCAACCTGCCGTCGCGTACCACTACGGCTCCGACCGGAACCTCAGCGCGCGCAGCCGCGCGCCGCGCCTCCTGGAGGGCGGCATCCATGAAACTCGCCGTAGCCTTCGGCCGTTGCTGTTCCAATCTTTTTGCTCGCAACGCTGATGACGAATTGATACCTAGCCGGTCCAAGAGGCTCGGGCCAGCATGAAGAATAGAAAAGACAAATCGGAAAAAGCTACCGCTCCACGTGGAAAGCCGGCGGGCAAGGCCGCTGCCGGAGGCGCTTCCCGTGGCAAATACGGCAAGGCGGCAAAGGCCGAAATTCGGGAAGACGGCCGCACGGATGGCGAGCGCATCGCCAAACGCCTGGCGCGCGCCGGCCTGGCATCCCGGCGCGATGCGGAGGCGATGATCGAGGCGGGCAGGGTGAAGGTGAACGGACGCGTCCTTTCCTCACCTGCATTCAACGTGCGCCCGTCGGATCGGATCGAAGTCGACGACGAGCCTCTTCCCGCCGCCGAACGCACGCGGCTTTTCCTCTTCCACAAACCCGCGGGCGTGGTCACCACCACGCGCGACCCGGAGGGCCGCAGGACGATTTTCGACACCCTCCCGGAGGGCCTGCCGCGGCTGATTACCATAGGCCGCCTGGATATCAACACGGAAGGCCTCATCTTGCTCACCAATGACGGAGGGCTCGCGCGCGTGCTCGAACTGCCGTCCACGGGCTGGCTCAGGCGCTATCGCGTGCGCGTGCATGGCAAGGTCGATCCGAAGGCGCTGGCGGAGCTGGAAAATGGCATTGCCGTCGACGGCGTGTTCTATGGCGCAATCACAGCCAGCCTTGATCGCCAGCAGGGCAGCAATGCCTGGCTGACGCTCGGGCTTCGCGAGGGCAAGAACCGTGAGGTGAAGAATGTCCTCGGCGCGCTTGGCCTCGAAGTGACAAGGCTGATCCGCATCTCCTATGGCCCGTTGCAGCTTGGCGATCTGCCTGAAGGCGCCGTGCTGGAAGTGAAAGGCCGCACATTGCGTGACCAGCTTGGCGAGCGGTTGATCGAGCAGGCCGGCGCCAATTTCGAGGCGCCGATTGCAAAACCCTTTGCCAATAAGCCGGTGCGCGCCGAACGCAGGACGCCCGAGGAAGAAAAGCGCAAGACCGGCGCGGAGGAAAGTGCCGGGCGGCCGGAAAAAAAGCCGGCGAACCGCAGGAAATCACGAGAGGAAATGCACGAGGAAGCTCGCGATAGGCTGCAGACAAAGCGGCCGGACGCCTTCAAAGGGAAAGGCAACGCTGCTCAAAAAGGCAAGGACCAGCGTCCGCCGCGTTTCTCCAAAACTGCGCGGCCGCAAAAATCCGGCCAGGAGCGCATGTCAGGTGATTCCAAGACGGAGCGTCCGGCGCGCGCACCCATTGAACGGCGTTCCCGCGCCTCCAACGTCTGGATGGCGCCCGGCGCCCGGCCGGTAGGAAAGAAAAGGGCCGAGGAAGCTTCTAAAGACGCCGAGAAGAAACCGCGCGCAGGCCGGCCTGCAACCGGCCGCGCGGATAGGCGTGACGGGGATCGGCCGCCGCGCCCCGGCAAGGGACGGAGGGAACGCTGAGATCCGGCATGCGCGAGGCGGCGGTTGGGAGTATAGTTCCCGATGGGGGTAGCGTGTAATGCGCATCGTCGGCGGCGCGCTGCGTGGCAGGCAGCTCACTTCACCAAAAAGTGATGCGATCCGGCCAACGACGGACCGGGCACGCGAATCCCTTTTCAACATCATCGAGCACTCCTATCCGGGCTCCATCGAAGGCGCGCGCGTGCTCGATCTCTTCTCGGGCAGCGGAGCGCTGGGCATAGAGGCCCTGTCACGCGGGGCGAGCTATTGCCTGTTCGTGGAGGAAGCGGCGTCGGCCCGCGCGCTCGTGCGCGAAAACATCGAAAGCCTTGGCCTGCAAGGCCGAACGCGCATTTTTCGCCGCGATGCTACGCATCTTGGCCCTGTCGGTACGATGCAGCCCTTCAATCTTGTCTTTGCCGATCCGCCCTATGGGCACGGGCTTGGGGAGATGGCCATCGGGGCTGCGCTTGCCGGCGGGTGGCTTTCACATGAAGCCCTGATTGTGGTGGAGGAATCCGCTGCAACGCCATTTACGGCGCCCAAAGGCATAGTCATCCACGAGACGCGAACCTATTCTTCAAGCACACTCGCCTTTTGTGGGATCGTCAGAGTTTAGCCACAAGAGGCGTGGTACATCTCTCGCTCCGCAATCGGCCGGGCGCTGATGCGCGGCTGATCGAAAGGCTGAACAGGTCATTTGAATGAGATTATTATCCTTTATCGCCGTATTCCTGATTGTCGCCGCGGCAAGCTTGCCCCAGGCTTCCGCTCAAAGTTCCCCCGACGTCTTCGAGGCCGAGACCTTCTCGCTCGAAAACGGGCTGCAGGTCGTCGTCATCCCGCAGCGGCGGGTGCCGGTCGTGACGCATATCCTTTTCTACAAGGCCGGAGGCGCTGACGAGGAAAGGGGGCAGTCGGGCATCGCGCATTTTTTTGAGCACTTGATGTTCAAGGCCACGAAAAACCACGAGGCCGGCGCGTTCGAGGCCGCGGTAAAGGCGGTGGGCGGCAGTCAAAATGCCTTCACCACCAGCGATTTCACCGCCTATTTCGAGCAGGTGCCACCGAGTGCGCTCAAGGATATGATGGCATTCGAGGCCGACCGCATGCGGAACCTTGTTCTGAGTGACGATGCCATCGAGACCGAGCGGCGCGTGGTGATGGAGGAACGCCTGATGCGGGTCGACAACGACCCGTCCGGCATCCTGCGTGAGGCGGTGGGCGCCAATCTTTTTCACAACCATCCCTACGGCACGCCCGTCATCGGGTGGATGCACGAAATCGAGAAACTGACGAAAGAGCAGCTCCAGACCTTCTACGATCGTTACTATCGCCCCAACAACGCGGTCCTGGTGGTCGCCGGTGACGTGGATGCGGAAACGGTCCGCAAGCTCGCCGAGGAAACCTATGGCAAGCTGGAACGCGGGCCCGACCTGCCGCCCCGTATTCGCCCCATGGAGCCCGATCTCAAGGTGGAGCAGGTGGTGATCCTGCGCGATCCCCGTGTGACGTTGCCCTCTTTTTCGCGTAACTGGTTCGGCCCGGCGCCGTTTGGCGAGAACGAGCAGGACGCCGATGCGCTAGTGCTCCTTTCCACGATCCTCGGCGGCGGCGAGCGCAGCAGGCTTCACCAGGAATTGGTGGTGAAGAGGCAGATCGCGTCTTCCGCCGGAGCATGGACCTCCATGAATCTCCGCGATTATTCGCAAATGGGCGTCTACGCCTCGCCCATCGATCCGGACAAGTTGCGCGAGGTGCAGCAGGCCGTGGACAAGGAAATCGAGAAGATGGCATCCGAAAACGTGTCCGAGCACGAGCTCGAGACCGCTAAGAAGGTGCTGGCAAGCCAGCTCATCTTCTCCTGGGAAAGACAGATGTCGCGCGCCCTGGAAGTGGGCACGACGCTGATGGTGGGTGGCACGCTCGATGACGTCGCATCGATCCGCGAGCGCATCGATGCGGTGACGGCCGATCAGATCCGTGAAGCAGCGCAGCGCTACCTTTCGGTTCGCCGCAGCGTGGCCGGTTATCTCCTTCCCGTCGATGCGGAGGACCCGGCATGAGAATCGAAAGAACCGCATTGGCCATGGTCATGAAAGCATCACATCGCACTTGCCTGCGGGCGATGTCGCTCGGACTGGTTCTGTTTGCCCTTGTCCTTCCGGCCCGCGCTGATCTCGATATTGCCGAGGTTACTTCGCCGAAGGGCATAAAGGCATGGCTGGTGGAGGACCAGACGGACCCGATGGTCGTCATCTCCTTCGCCTTCATGGGCGGCAGCAACAATGACCCCAAAGGCAAGGAGGGCGTCGCCGACTTGATGGCCTCGCTGCTCGACAACGGCGCCGGCGACCTGGACTCCGATACCTTCCAGCAGCGTTTGTACGAGACCGGGGCCGATCTCTCCTTCCGCGCGAGCCCGGAGCTCATTTCGGGCAGGCTGAGAGTTCTTGCCGGCGAAACGGAGGAGCCGCTGGAGCTCCTTTCGCTTGCCGTGAAGTCTCCGCGCTTCGACGAGCCCGAATTCGCCCGTGACAAAGCGGTTGCGATCTCCGACGAGCGGTCGAGCAGCAACGATCCTGACGTGCGCGGGCAAAAGGCTCTGATGGCCGCTCTTTATGGAGATCATCCGCTGGGCCGCCCGGTGACGGAGGATACCCTTGCTGCCGTCACACGCGAGGATCTGGCGGCCTTCCACAAGAAGCTTTTCGCCCGCTCCAACCTGCTCGTGGGCGTGGTCGGCGCGATCGATCCGGCCACGCTTGAACGCGTGCTCGACCAGGTCTTCGGCGATCTTCCGGCGGAGGCCGAGGTGGCCGAAGTCCCTGCTCCGAAGATCAATTTCGGAAAGGTGGTTCGCGAGGTCTACGATCGGCCGCAGACATCTATCAGCTTCGTCTATCCCGGCGTTTCCGCGACCAGCCCTGACGTCTATTCCGCCACGCTCCTGGCGGAGATCATGGGCGGCAGCGGCTTGAGCTCTCGGCTGTTCACGGAACTGCGCGAGAAGCGCGGCCTCACTTATGGCGCCTATGCCAACCTGGATGCCAATATCGACTGGGGCGATCTGTCCATTGGCGTGGCCACGGGCAGCGACCGCGCGGCCGAAACGATCAGGACGACGCGGGAGGTTGTTCGCCAGATGGTCGAAGAGGGTCCGACGGAGAGGGAACTCGCCGACGCCAAGAAATACGCGATCGGCTCCTATGCGATATCGCAGTTGAGTTCGAGCAGCCAGATCGCAAACACGCTTGTGGGCCTGCAGAGGCTTGGCCGCGGCAGGGACTACATCCAGAAGCGCGTTGGTCTTTTCGAGGCGGTTACGATGGATGAGGTGAAGGAAATGGCAACGCGGCTTCTTTCGGTCGAGCCGACAGTCCTCCTTGTCGGGCCGGAGATGAAGGCCGAGAACTGAAAGAAAAACGGCAGCCGGACCCACCGGCTGCCGCAGGGAAAGGCTGGGGCCTTTTCCGGAACTGCGGCGATGCAAAGCCGTTCGTTCTGGGAGGGCAAAGGCAATGGTTGATCAGAAGCGCGCCAAGGCAGAGTCCGGCTTCGTCACACGCAAGTCGTCAACCCCAAGCTTTGCCATCGCCTTTGGCGGCGGCGGCGCGCGGGGGCTTGCGCATATCCATGTCATCGAGGCGCTGGACGAATTGGGCATTCGTCCAGCCGCCATTTCAGGCTCTTCCATCGGCGCGATCATGGGAGCGGGGATGGCCGCCGGCATGCAGGGCAAGGAGCTCCGCGCCCATGCAGCCTCGGTCCTTGCCCGCCGGTCAGAGGTGGTCGCACGTATCTGGCGCGCTCGGCCGGCCAAATTCTCGGAAATGATGGAAACGGGCCTGCGCTTGGGCCAGTTCAACGCGGAGCGCATCCTGAAGGAGTTTTTGCCGCGGCAGATACCCGACACGTTCGAGAAGCTCGAAATCCCGCTGCGGGTGACAGCCACCGACTATTACGGCCATCACCTCACCGTATTCGATAGCGGAGAACTCTGGTCGGCGCTTGCGGCCTCCGCGGCGCTTCCGGCGGTGTTCCGCCCGGTAATGCGCGACGGCCGCATGCTGATCGACGGCGGCATCTACAATCCGGTTCCCTTCGACATACTGGAAGGCGCCGCCGATATTCTGATCGCCGTCGACGTGGTCGGCGTGCCCAGCGTCCGCACGTCTAAGATTCCCAACACGATCGAAATGATGTTCGGGACGACGCAGCTCATGATGCAGTCCATCATCGCCATGAAGCTGCAGAAGCAGCGGCCGGACATTCTGCTGAGGCCGGCTATCTCCGGCTTCCGTGTGCTCGACTTCATGAAGATGGATGAGATCATGGCTGAAACCGCATCCATCAAGGACGAGCTGAAGCGCGGCGTGGAGGCGCTTTTGAAGCGGGACGCGGCCTGACCCGTAAAAATTCCTAGCCCGAATTCTCCTTCATTGCCGGATCGAGGCGGCGCGCTTCGCGCGCGGGCTTTGTCAAAGGCTCGGGCGTGACCGGACGGACATGCATTCTGTCGCCGCCCGCCTGGAGACCCTCCACGGCCTGAATCGCAAGCCGCTCTTCGTCACGGCGGCGCACGTCCTCCACGATTTCCAGGGCGACCTCTTCGCTGGTCCCGAGCTCTGTCAGCGAGCGCTGGCCGAAAACGAGCGCGGATTCGAACGTCTCGCGAATCTCGTAGTCGACGCCTCGTGCCTTGAGCGAAAGCGTATGCTCGCGGTCGTAGGAGCGCACATAAAGCTTCACATGCGGAAACTCGGACCGGATCATGTTGACGATAGCATCCGTCGTCGCGCGAACATTGGTGCAGACGGCCACCACCTTGGCTTTGTTGATTCCGGCGGCCTCCAGCACCTCTTTGCGCCGCCCATCGCCGAAATAGATGCGAAAGCCGAATTTCTCGACCGATCGCACGCGTGTGGCCGAATGATCGATGATCGTGACATCCACCCCACCTGCCAGGAGGATCTGCGAGGCGACCTGGCCGAAACGCGAGAAGCCGATCATCAAGATTTCGGAACCTGCGCCGTCGAACGTCTCGTCGATTTCCTCGCGCTCCTCGGGAAGCATCAGCAGCGCGCCCATGCGGACCACGGCCGGTGTCATTGCCATGGAAAGCGTGACGATCGCGATGAGAAGCGAGGCGGTTTCAGGCGAGAAGATCAGCGCGGCGGAAGCTGCCGTGAATAGGACGAAGCCGAACTCGCCGCCTTGCGGGAGCAAGGAGGCCACATGGACAGCCTGGTTGTGTTGACAGCCGAACAGCCGGCAAATGCCGTAAAGGAGAACCGCCTTCGCGAGCATGAAGGCGGGAACAAGGCCAAGAACCAGAAGCCAGTTTTCCAGCACCACGTCGAGATCAAGCGAGAGGCCGATAGCCATGAAGAAGAGCCCGAGCAAGATGCCGCGGAAGGGCTCGATGTCGGCGGTAAGCTCGTGACGATAAGACGAGTCCGCGAGCAGCACGCCGGCGATGAAGGCGCCGAGGCCCATCGACAATCCCGCGACTTGCAGAAGCGTGGCAGAGCCGAGCACCACCAAAAGAGCCGCGGCGATCATCGCCTCGCGCGCGCCGGTGCTTCCGATAAGCCGGAAGAGCGGATTGAGGAGATATCGCCCGGCCAGGATGAGCGCGGCAACGCAGGCAAGTGCCAGTGCAAAACCGCTAAAGGTAATGTCCTCGGCGCCCTCGCCCCCCGGTGAGAGCAGCGGGATGAGCGCCAGAAGCGGTGCGATCGCGAGATCCTGCAGGAGCAGGATGGAAATGGCGGTACGGCCATATGGCCGGTTGAGCGTGCCTTCCGACTCCATGATCTGCACGCCAAAGGCCGTGGAGGAGAGCGCGAGGCCGAAGCCGATTACGACCGCGGCAGCGGGCGATAAGCCGAAAAAAACGAGAGCGGCGAGCGCGAGCACTGCCCCTGTGACCACGACCTGAGCGGCCCCCAGCCCGAAGATCTGCCGCCGCATGGCCCAGAGGCGGGAGGGATTGAGATCAAGGCCAATGAGAAAGAGCAGGAAGACGACGCCAAGCTCGGCGATAGGCAGGAGATCCTCTCCGTCGGAGATTAGGCGCGCAACCGGCCCCATTGCAATACCGGCGGCCAGATAGCCGAGGACGGTGCCGAGCCCAAGCCGCTTGAATAGCGGAGCCGCGATCACGGCGGCTCCCAGAAGGAGGAGTGGCTGGTAATATGTATCCAGGGCTGCTTCCATGCGCGCTATCCGTTTTTTCTTGTCAGCGGACGGGGGTATGCGCCGTCGCCATTGCGCCGCCCCTTCGGCCACCATAAATGGAAGTCCATGTCCAAGTCTTGCCCACTCTCTCATCTCCTCCAAATTGTTGCCATAGCGCCGCAAGGCGGTCTTCTCGGAATTCTGTCCCGGAGCCAATATGCCTCTCGATGAAAAAAGCCTCCTCGACCGCGTAACCAGCCTCGTGGAGGCAGCGAAACGCGCCGGCGCGGACGCCGCCGATGCCGTGGTGATGCGTTCCCGCTCGAGCAGCGTCTCGGTTCGGCTTGGAAAGGTTGAAGGCACCGAATCGGCTGAAAGCGACGATATGTCCTTGCGTGTCTTTGTCGGACGGCGCGTCGCGAGCGTTTCGGCGACGACGAGCTCCGACCCGGCGGTCCTGGCCGAGCGGGCCGTTGCCATGGCGAAAGCCTCTCCAAAAGACCCCTACCAAGGGCTTGCCGACCGCCATCGGCTCGCGCGCGAAGTCGCCGATCTCGATCTGGTCGATCCGACCGAGGTTTCCGCCGAACGCCTCAAGGAGGATGCGCTCGCCGCGGAGGACGCCGCCCTTGCCGTGCCTGGCGTTACCAATTCTTCTGGAGCCGGCGCGAGCGCGGGAAGAGGCGGTTTGGTGTTGGCGACCTCTGACGGTTTCGTCGGTGAATACTCGGCCACGCGCTTCGGCCGCTCGGTGAGCGTCATTGCCGGCGAGGGCACGAAGATGGAGCGCGATTACGACTACTCGTCGCGGCTTCACTTTGCCGATCTCGACATGCCCGAGAAGCTGGGACGCACAGCAGGAGAGCGTGCCGTCAAACGCCTCAACCCGCGCCGCGTGAAGACCGGTGTTTTTCCTGTGATCTACGATCCGCGGGTGGCGCGCGGGATTGCCGGCCATTTTGCTTCGGCAATCAACGGTGCGGCGGTCGCGCGCAAGACGACATTTTTACGGGAGATGATGGGCAAGAAGGTCGCAGCCGAAAACATCACCGTGACGGACGATCCCTTTCGGCGCCGGGGCTCGAATTCTCGGCCCTTCGATGGCGAGGGCATTGCCGGTGTTCCGCTGGTGCCGGTGGAAAAAGGCGTTCTGACCACGTGGCTTCTCTCCAGCTCGGTAGCGCGGGAACTGGGGCTGGAAACGAACGGACGCGGCGTGCGCGCCTCCTCGTCCGTCAATCCTTCCTGCACGAATCTCGCCATCGAGCCGGGGGAAGGCTCTGCCGAGGACATGCTGGCTTCGGTCAAGAGCGGCTTTTATGTGACGGAGTTGTTCGGTCATGGTGTGGATCTTGTCACCGGTGATTATAGCCGCGGCGCTTCCGGTTTTTGGATCGAGAACGGCGCGATTGCTTATCCGGTCTCGGAGATCACCATTGCATCGAATCTGAAGGACATGTTCCTGCGCATGACGCCCGCGAGCGATCTAGACCGGAACTACGGCATTGCCGCCCCGACGCTGCTCATCGAAGGGATGACGATTGCCGGTGAGTGAGGCCTCCTTCACCCCTGCGCAGGAGCTTTCGCTGATCGTCGAGGCGGCGCGGGAAGCGGGTCGGATCGCGATGGGTTATTTCCGGCGCGATCCGGAAGTGTGGTGGAAGGACGGCAGATCGCCGGTAAGCCAGGCCGATTTGGATGTCGATCTTTTCCTGCGCCGGGTCCTGCTTGAAGAGCGCCCCCACTATGGCTGGCTATCGGAGGAGACGGCCGACAACAAGGAAAGGCTGAACGCACCACGTACGTTCGTGGTGGACCCGATTGACGGGACGCGCGCGTTCATCGACGGGCGGAGCTCCTGGTGCGTGAGCATAGCGGTGGTCGAAAACGGACGTGCGGTGGCCGGTGTACTGGACTGTCCGGCGCGCGGGGAGATTTTCAGCGCCGTTCGAGGCGGCGGAGCACACCGCGACGGCCGGGCGATCAGTATCAAGACGCCGGGCCGCGAGCTTTCGCTCGCCGGGCCGAAAAATATGATCAAGGCCTTGCCGCCGGAGATCTATTCCAAGGTGGCGCCTCACCCCTATGTGCCCTCTCTCGCCTATAGAATTGCCCTGGTGGCGAGCGGTGCACTGGATGCGACTTTCGTGAAGCCTTCCTCCCATGACTGGGATCTGGCAGCGGCCGACCTCATCCTGGAGGAGGCGGGGGGAAGCATCGTCGACGGGGCGATGCGGCGCCCCCATTATGCCGGGCCGGACCCGCGCCGTGGACCGCTTGCGGCAGGCAGCGGGAGGCTGCTGGAGATCATGGCCGGCGTCGTTGCCGAAATCCGGGAATAGCCGGCATACGGAGCCTTCTTGGCACCCGGGAAGTGCAAAGGTTTTCAAAGGGCACGAATTAATCTAGATCAGGCGACTGCTTCGCGGGCTTGCCATAAAAGTTCCAAGAATGGGGAAGATGAGCCGATGGCTGACGATCAGGGTAAAAAACAGCTTCTTCATCTCGTTTTCGGCGGTGAGCTGAAGACGCTTACGAGCACCGAGTTTCGCGATCTTGATGCATTGGACATCGTGGGCATCTACCCAGACTACAAGAGTGCCGAGGCCGCATGGCGGGCAAAGGCGCAGCAGACCGTGGACAATGCTCACATGCGCTACTTCATCGTTCATCTTCATCGTCTGCTGGATCCGGACGCTGGCAATAGCGGGCGTAGCTGAGTTGATGGCGGAAAGGGCGGTTGTTGCGTCGGTGAAAGAGCAGCGTCGGGAGCGGCCAATGAAAGCGTTTTGGCGGCGCATCCGCCAGCCGCTCGCGCGCTCCCGTTTTGTGAAGAATTTCCTCGCCTCCCTGATGGCGGCGGCTCTGCGCTTCATCGAGCGGACCAATCGGCGCGTGGAAGGTTCCCACGATGTGGAAGGCACGGTCGACAAGCTGTCGCCACTCATCATAGCGCTCTGGCACGGGCAGCATCTTCTTGCGCCGGCGATCAAGCCACGCCGGCAGCCGCTGGTGGCGCTCTTTTCCAGAAGTGCCGATGCCGAACTCAATGCTCTGGTGGCCGAGAAGATGGATATTCAGGTGGTTCGCGGTTCAGGCGGGCGGCAGCAAAAGAATAGCGCTCAAAAAGGGGGGGCGGCCGCGCTTATCCAGCTGAAGCGCGCGATCGACGCCGGCTCGAACGCGGCGATGATCGCAGATATCCCCCACGGCACGCCGCGCGAGGCGGGCTTGGGCGTTGTCACTCTTGCAAGGATTTCCGGGCGCCCGGTCGTGCCCATGGCAATCGCGACCAGCCGCCGCAAGGTGCTGGAGCGCACATGGGACAAGACGGCGATCAATCTTCCGTTCGGACGATGTGCCGTCATCATGGGGGAGCCGATCCACGTGGCGGTGGATGCGGATGAAAATGAGATGGAGCGCAAGCGGCAAGAGGTGACGGACGCGCTCAATCTTGCCACGCGCCGCGCCTATGCGCTTGTGGATGGAACCTCCTCCAACCGCGGCCGTGACACCCGATGAGCGAGCGTTGGGCACGCGCCATGCTGACGACCTATCGCTGGGCGGGCGCGGCCGCCTTCCCCTTCGTCGGCGGCTATGTCGCCTGGCGTGTCAGCAAGGGCAAGGAGGATCGGGCCCGGCGGCACGAGCGTTACGGCAGGTCCGATATCCCCCGCCCGGAGGGCCCGCTGGTCTGGATGCACGCCGCCAGCGTAGGCGAGACCATGGCCGTGATGGGGCTGATCGAGCATTTTCTGGCGAGCGGCATCAAGGTTGTGCTTACGACCGGCACCGTGACATCGGCGAGCGTGGCTTCGGAGCGGCTTGGAGATCGCATCATCCATCAATATGTCCCTCTCGACCTGAAGCCCGCGGTCAGCCGCTTCCTGAACCACTGGAGGCCCGACTTGGCGGTCATGGCGGAGTCGGAGATCTGGCCGCTGACTATTCTGGAGCTGGGCGCCCGCCGCGTTCCCCAGGTTCTGGTGAACGGCCGCATGTCGGACCGTTCCTTTGCGCGCTGGCAGCGCCGGCCCTCGCTCGCAGAAGCGCTTTTTGAGAACCTGGCCCATGTGGTGGCGCAGTCGGAACTGGATGGAGCGCGTTTTCGCCAGCTTGGCGCGCGACCCGTTACGGTTTCGGGCAATCTCAAGGTCGATACCCATGTGCCGCCCGTCGACCAGAGCGCGCTGGATCTGCTGAGGCGCACAATCAACGGCCGCAAAACCTGGGCTGCCGTTTCCACCCATGAGGGGGAGGAGATGATTGCGGCCGACGTCCATATGCTCGTGAAAAAGCGGCATCCGGATCTCCTGACGATCATCGTTCCGCGCCATCCGGAGCGCTGTGCGGCTCTGAAGGCCGAACTGGCGGCCCGTGGACTGAAGGTTGCCTTGCGCAACGGAGGTCCTCTGGTTTCGCCATCCACGGATATCCTGCTCGGCAACAGCATCGGCGAGATGGGGCTTTATTTGCGGCTGACGGAGATCGCCTTCGTCGGCCGCTCCATGACCGGGAAAGGGGGGCAGAACCCGCTGGAACCCGCGATGCTGGGAACCGCGGTCCTTTCCGGGGTCAATGTCGAGAACTTCCGGGACTCCTATCGCAGGCTGATCGAACGCGGCGGGGCCAAGCTGGTGCGCGACTCGCAAATGCTTGCCGGGGCGGTTAATTTTCTTCTCAAGAACGACGAGATGCGCCAGGGGATGATCGCCGCGGGCAGAAAGACGGTGAAGGAGATGTCGGGCGCACTCACGCGGACTTTGAGCGCGCTCGATCCCTTCATCCATCCGCTGACCGTCAAGGCCCGCCTGCAAGGCGGCGATACAGGGGGGTGATCTGATGGCCGCAAGCGAAGCGCCGCCCTTCTGGTGGGAGAAGCCGGATTGGCGCGCTTGGGCGCTCTGGCCTTTGTCGTCGGCTTACGGATTCGCCGCCAGCGCACGATTGCGGGCGGCAAAGCGTGAGAAGATTCCTGCCGCCGTCCTTTGTATAGGCAACCTAACGGTCGGGGGCGAAGGCAAGACGCCGATTGCCATCGCGCTCGCCCGGCATGCCATGAGGAAGGGTCTGACGGTCGGATTCCTGAGCCGTGGCTATGGCGGCAGCCATTTTAAGCCGCACATTGTAAGCCCGGAGGACGATTCCGCTCGCGCAGTGGGGGACGAACCTCTTCTTCTGGCGCGCCAGGCCCTGACCGTCATTTCCCGGGACCGGGCCGCAGGGGCGCGCCGTCTCGTTCAGGCAGGCTGCAATCTCATCATCATGGACGACGGCTTTCAGAGCGCGCGGCTCCACATGGATTATGCGCTCATCGTTGTCGATGCCATGCGCGGCCTCGGCAACGGGCACGTGTTTCCCGCCGGGCCGATGCGCGCTCCGCTAACTGAGCAGATGCGCTTTGCCGACGGGGTGGTGACCATGGGGGAGGGGGATGCGGCCGACATCGTAGTGCGCAGCGCTTCGCGCGCCGGCCGGCCGGTCTATTCGGCGCGCATCCGGCCGCGCTCCCGGAACGGCCTTAAAGGCAAGCGCGTGCTCGCCTTCGCGGGGATCGGCAATCCCCGGAAATTCTACGCCACGTTAAAAGCGTGCGGCGCGGACATCGTGTTGGAACGCTCCTTCCCCGATCATCATCTTTTCACCGAAGAGGATGTGAGCGAGCTTTCGCGGGAGGCAGCAAAGGAATCCCTTCTGCTCGTCACCACGGAAAAGGATTTCGTCCGGCTGCAGAACAGCATGCAGCCCATGCGGGATTTCGCCGCCTCCGTCCAGGCTCTGAAGGTTGAGGCGGTCTTCGATGAGCCCGGAGCGCCGGATGCCATCATCAACGCTGCCCAGCAGGCTTGGCGGGAGCGCATGCTGAAGCGCTGATGAGCTTGTGCGCCGTTCAGGACCCACAATGTGCTAGCGCCGCCGAAGCTCCGGATGCAGCTCGAGTTCTCTCTGGAAGGAGATCTCGGCATTGAGATATGGCTCCTGGCGCGCCACGCTCCAATATTTGAGCTCCTCAAGCGGGATAGGCTCCCCTGTCACCGCGCAGCGCACGAACGCGCCGGGGGTCAGAACCTGAAAATCCCCGTCCAGATAACGGATGCGTGCTTCACGGGCGCCCGGGCCTTCGAAACGGTTCATGCCTTAGCCTTTTGCCTGCGCGCTTCTTGCGCCATATTCGCTTGATCCGTCAAGCGCGACCCCTAACGACGGCCGAACAAACGCTCGATATCCGCAAGCTTCAGCTCGATATAGGTCGGCCGGCCGTGATTGCACGTCCCTGAGCCGGGCGTCGCCTCCATCTGTCTCAAGAGAGCGTTCATCTCTTCCGGCTTGAGCCTGCGGCCGGACCGGATGGAGCCGTGGCAGGCCATCGTGGCGGCGATGTGATCGATGCGCTCCTTGAGGCTGTTGGCCGTGTCATTGTCCGCGATTTCGTCGGCGAGGTCGCGGATGAGGGCGGCAATATCCACCTCGCCCAGCATGGAGGGCGTTTCCCGCACGCAGATGGCACCCGGCCCGAACCGCTCGACACCGAAGCCGAGCCGCGCCAGGAATTCCGCGTGCGCGCAAAGCCGCTGGGCATCCTCCTCCGGCAGGTCCACGATCTCCGGCATCAGGAGCATTTGCGAGGGGAGCGGCTTGGAGTGGATTGCATTCTTCAGGGCCTCGTAAACGAGCCTCTCATGGGCCGCGTGCTGGTCGACGATGACCAGCGAATCCTCGGTCTGTGCGACGATATAGTTTTCATGCACCTGCGCTCTGGCAGCACCGAGCGGACGGCCCACGAGATCCGACAGAGCCTCAAGGGTGCCGGCGCGCGCATCGGCACTGACAGCCAATCCTATGTCGAAGACAGCCTGCTGCGCCTCGGCAAAGCCGTTTGCCGCGAGGGGAAAGGCATCTTCAAGAGGACGGCTGGGCGAAAGCTCCATGCTCCATCCGCCCCGAGGGCGCTCTGTGCCGCTGAAAGGCCGGCCAGTGAAGTCATTCGCCCCGTTTGCCCGGGACGGGCCTTCCGGAACGCGAAAGGCCTGCAGCATGGCTGCCGCGCCTGTGGTGGCAGCGCGCACTCCCGCCCCCTCCAGCGCCTGACGGATTGCGCCGACGATCAGGCCGCGCACGAGGCCGGGATCGCGGAAGCGCACATCCGCCTTGGCGGGATGGACATTGACGTCCACCAGAGCGGGATCGAGGGAGATGAAGAGAGCGGTTACGGCGTGCCGATCTCTTGGCAGCGCATCCATATAGGCGCCGCGAATGGCGCCCGCGATCAGCTTGTCGCGCACCGGCCTTCCGTTCACATAGGCAAACTGGGCAAGCGCGTTGCCGCGGGTGAAGGAAGGAATGGAGGCATAACCGGTAAGAAACACGCCCTCCCGCTCCGCATCGATCGGCAGGGCGTTCTCGGCAAAATCCTTGCCGATGATCTGGCCGAGCCGGCGCAGGAGGCCATCGCCGTCGGCAGAAACGGCGGGCAGCTCGGTGGACGTGCGGTCGGTGCCGGAAAGCATGAAGCGAACGGCGGGAAAGGCGAGCGCGATGCGCTTCACCACCTCCGTGATGGCCGCTGCCTCCGCCCGCTCGCTCTTCATGAATTTGAGCCTCGCCGGCGTGGCGAAGAAGAGGTCGCGGACCTCCACAGTCGTGCCCCGATTGGCCGCCACAGGCTTGACGGCACTGGCTTTTCCTCCATCCACCGTGATCTCCGCTCCGCCATCGGCGTCCGGCGTGCGCGAGCGCAGCGTGAGCCGGCCCACCGAGCCGATGGAAGGCAGGGCCTCGCCGCGAAAGCCGAGCGTGCGAATGTCGTGGATGTCGCTGGTGAGCTTGGAGGTGCAATGCCGCGCGACAGCCAAAGGCAATTCTTCCGGCGGAATCCCGCCGCCGTCGTCGATCACGCGGATAAGGTTGAGCCCGCCGCCGGCAGTCGCCACCTCGATGCGCTTCGCGCCGGCGTCGAGCGCATTCTCCACAAGTTCCTTCACGACGCTTGCCGGCCGCTCGATAACCTCGCCGGCGGCAATCTGATTGATGATGATGTCGGCTAGCGCTCGGATCGGCATGGCGGATTTATAGCGGGATTCGCCTTGCGGGCGAAGGGCCGCGCGGAGGTTACCCCCTTTCTTGAAAATCCTAAGCGCCAGGCTTTGAAACCCCAGGGATTTGCTTTTCACCAGCCGAGGGAGATGCCCCATCAGCCTGGGCTGGCGGCAGGAATGTCAGGTGGGTTCAGCCCCGCCCTCGATAGGGCGGCACGCCTGTTTCGGGAACCCAGGCGTCCTTTGGTGGGGTGCCCGTCTGCCAGAAGACATCGATGGGGATGCCGCCGCGCGGATACCAATAGCCGCCGATCCTGAGCCACAGAGGCTTTGTCGCTTCCACGATGCGCCTGCCGATCATCACCGTGCAATCCTCATGGAAGGCGCCATGATTGCGGAAAGAGGTGAGGAAGAGCTTCAGCGATTTCGATTCCACCAGAAGCTTGTCCGGCGCGTAATCGATCACGATATGAGCAAAGTCCGGTTGGCCCGTTACCGGGCAGAGCGACGTGAATTCCGGGCAGGTGAAGCGGACGATTACCGCCGGCCCGTCGCCGCGGGAAAATGGCGCCGTCTCGAGCGTGGCAGCTTCCGGAGAGGCGGGCGCTTGCGTTTTGCTCCCGAGCTGCGTCAGGTTGCGGGTATCGGTCATGGGAATGACTCCCTTTGGTTCTGTCGGCGGCCTTATAGGCCTTCGCCCGGTCGAATGGAATGGAAATGGCCGCGACCGCAGCTCCGCATTTGACGGATGGCGCGCGACATGTCTAAGCGAATAGCCCTAAACGGTCCGCTGCGGCGGTCTGTGATGTTGCCGATGAGGTTTATATGACCGCTTCCTTTCTTCAGTATTTGTCCGGCGAAATCGACGGCTTGAAAGAGGCCGGGCTCTATAAGAGCGAGCGCGTGATTACCTCCATGCAATCCGCCAGGATCGAGAGCGGCGGCAAGAGGGTTCTCAATTTCTGTGCCAACAATTATCTGGGCCTCGCCGACAACGAGGAATTGCGCGAGGCCGCCAAGGCAGCACTCGACCGCTATGGCTATGGCATGGCCTCCGTCCGCTTCATCTGCGGCACGCAGGAGGAACACAAGGCGCTGGAGAAGCGCATTTCCTCTTTCCTGGGCTATGAGGATACGATCCTTTATTCATCCTGCTTCGACGCCAATGCGGGGCTTTTCGAAACGCTGCTGGCGCCCGAGGACGCGATCATCTCCGACGCGCTCAACCATGCGTCGATCATCGATGGAGTCCGGCTCTGCAAGGCACGCCGCTATCGCTATGCGAACAACGATATGGGAGAATTGGAGGAGCGGCTGAAAGAGGCCGCCGACGCCCGCTTCCGCCTCATCGCCACCGACGGCGTGTTCTCCATGGACGGCATCGTCGCCAATCTGAAGGCGATTTGCGATCTGGCTGAGAAATATGATGCCATGGTGATGGTGGATGACAGCCACGCAGTGGGCTTTGTCGGCGTGCACGGGCGCGGCACGCCGGAATATTGCGGCGTCGAGGGCCGTGTCGATATTGTTACCGGCACGCTCGGGAAGGCTCTGGGCGGCGCTTCCGGCGGCTATACCAGCGGTAAGAAAGAGGTGGTCGAGTGGCTGCGGCAGCGCTCGCGCCCCTATCTTTTCTCCAATACGCTGGCGCCCGTCATCGCCGCGGCTTCACTTAAGGTGTTCGAAATTGTCGAGAACGGCGGCGAGTTGCGCCGGAGGCTCTATGAAAATGCGGATCGCTTCCGCGACAAGATGACGAAGCTCGGCTTTACATTGGCCGGCAGCGGGCATCCAATCATCCCCGTTATGATCGGTGAGGCCGGGCTGGCCGCTAAAATGGCCGAGCGCCTTCTGGACCAAGGGATTTACGTGATCGGCTTCTCCTTCCCTGTGGTGCCCAAGGGCGAGGCGCGCATCCGAACTCAAATGTCCGCCGCCCACTCGGCTGAGGATATCGACCGCGCTGTGGAGGCTTTCGGCAAGGTAGGCAGGGAGCTTGGGGTGATTTCATGATGCGGTTGCCCTCAATGTTTGCGTTCCATCACGTGGAGATCATCTCATGACCAACATGATGAAGGCCTTGGTGAAGGCCAAGCCCGAGGAAGGTCTTTGGATGGAGCGGGTGCCGCTTCCGGAGATCGGCCCGAACGACGTGCTGATCAAGGTGAGGAAAGCTGCCATCTGCGGCACGGACGTCCATATTTGGAACTGGGATGAATGGGCAAGGAAGACCGTGCCCGTGCCGCTCGTCACCGGCCATGAGTTCGTCGGCGAGGTCGTGGATGTCGGCTCAGCCGTGACCGAATACAGTATCGGGCAGCGTGTTTCGGGCGAGGGGCACATTGTCTGCGGCCATTGCCGCAACTGCCGGGCCGGGCGTGGACACCTCTGCCGAAACACGCTGGGCGTAGGCGTTCACCGGCCGGGTGCCTTTGCCGAATATATCTCGCTGCCGCAGCACAATGTCGTGGCGATCCCCGACGACGTGCCGGACGAGATCGCCGCGATTTTCGATCCGCTTGGAAACGCGGTGCACACCGCGCTCTCCTTCGATCTGGTGGGCGAGGACGTGCTGGTGACCGGAGCTGGCCCCATAGGCATAATGGGCGCGCTGGTGGCGCAATGCGTGGGCGCGCGCAAAGTGGTCATCACGGATATCAATCCGGGGCGACTTGCGCTCGCTAAGAAACTCGGCGTGCGTCACGTGGTGAATGCCAGGGAAGAGAAGCTCACCGATGTAATGAGGAAGCTCGGCATGACCGAGGGCTTCGACGTGGGCCTGGAGATGTCCGGCTCTGCCTCGGCGTTTCGCGACATGATCGATGTCATGAACAATGGCGGCAAAATAGCGATCCTCGGCATAGCGCCGACGGGTTTCGAGATCGATTGGAACAAGGTGATTTTCAAGATGCTCCACCTGAAGGGCATCTACGGCCGGGAGATGTTCGAAACCTGGTACAAGATGATCGCGCTTGTGCAGGGGCCTCTCGATATCTCCGGCCTGATCACGCACCGCATCTCTGCCGATGATTACCGCGAAGGCTTTGCCGCCATGCGCAGCGGCGAGGCCGGTAAGGTTGTAATGGATTGGTGATAAACCGGGTTAGTGACTCCGGGTAGGAAAGAGCCTTCCTAACATCTCTTTTGGATTGTATTTCTTGTTGAGATTTCAACCTTAAGTATAGCGCGAGTCAGGGCGCCGCTTTAATCCGTCGCATAAATTGCACGGGCAGCCGATTGGCGATTCCGAATGGGAAGCGCTTCGGCCAACGCCTTGGCTGGTTTAGTCTTTTATCTGCTGAACCAACCCATAGAGGTTGAGGCAGCGGGTGCCGCTCCGGCAATAGGCAAGCACCGGACGGGGCAACTCGCCGAGAATCGCGGCCATGCCCTTTACATCTTCTTGCGTGATGGCGCCGGAGACGACGGGCAGAAACCGGAATTCGAGGCCTGCCGCGCGGGCGGCCTCTTCCACGGCATCGTGAGGAACAGCACCGTCCTCCGTATCCGGTCGATTGCAGACGATGCTCTTGAACCCGGCTCCCGCGATCTCAGCCACATTCTCCGGTGCGATTTGGCCTGCGACGGCAAAATCTTCATTGACCCTGCGGATTTCCATTGTTTTCCCTTTTGATGTCTTTCGGCCCGTGAGCTGCTCAGCCGATCCCAATATCTTTCGCGAAAGAACGGATAAGCTCCGCGATCTTTTCCGGCTGTTCGATGCAGGGCAGATGCCCAGCATTCTCGATGATTTCAAAACGTGACCCTTCGATGAGGCCGGCCAGCTCACGAACCAGATCGGGCGGGGTCGATCCGTCCTGGTCGCCGACGACGCAGAGTGCCGGCACCTTCAGCGCGCGCGTTGATTCCGTCAGATCCGCATCGCGCAGTGCCGCGCATGTGCCCGCATATCCTTCGGGGCTCTGCCGCGTCAGCATGGCGAGATAGCCGACATAATCGGGGTTCTCCGGTGTGCGGAAGGCCGGGGCGAACCAGCGCTGCATGATGCCCTCCGCCATTGGCGCGATGCCGCTTTCATTCGCTGTTTTGATGCGTGCGCTCCAGAGTTCTTCAGTGCCGACCTTATGGGCGGTATCGCACAGCACCAGGGCACGTATCAGGTCGGGCCGAAGCGCGGCGAGGCCTTGGGCGATCATTCCCCCTACCGACAGGCCCACAATCGTGGCCTCTCGGATTCCGAGATGATCGAGCAGAGCGGCCAGATCACGCACATGGTCGGTCATCGCATAGGGCTGTGGCGTCGCTTCGGAGAGGCCGTGTCCGCGCTTGTCATAGAGAACCAGGCGGTACTCGCCTTCAAGCAGAGCTGCCACATCGTCCCAGATCCGGAAATCCGTGCCGAGCGAATTGGAGAAGGCAAGGACAGGCCGACCTTCAGGTCCGCGCATCCTGTGATGCAGGACGACTCCGTTCACGCGCGCAAATGCCATGTGCGATACCTCAGGATTTCGATGTGGTGTCTACGGGAAAAGCCGCGCCCACGTCAATGATAGGCAAATTCGCGCCGGCTTACATCTGCGCTGGTGCCGTGACGCCGCCCGCACCATCAACCAAAGGAATGCGCAGCTTATTTCTTTCGAGCTACGAAAAATTGCCTGCCATCCGCCCCAAATGGGTTGACACTGGGAAAACCGTAAATCAACTTGCTATGCAATCGATTACAAGGCGCCTAGATTGGGCTTTGAATCGATTTAAATCTGTCGGGCCGGTGTAGGCGGTTTGAACGGTAGGCGATATTCCGAGGGAGGAAACATGAGACCGATCAAGACAGTGCCGTCACTTCGTCGGTGAACCAGCGGACGAGCAGCAGCATCACGCGCATACCGGCGGAACCACTTAACCGTTTAGTCGATGCGGAATTGTCGCTCTCATGGAACCCGATTGGCGGTTGGCGGCAGCAAGGCCGCCGCGACGAGCCTTTCCGCAACTGCCTTGAGAGTATCGCAGCGATCTTGCCCTCTTCGCCATTTTTGGCGGCGGCCTCCATCAGCCGCCAGCTCGAAGGTCGAGGCGAAGCACCAGAGAGGCTGGGCCGGTGCCGGCACTGGCACGTTGAATGGGGAAGAAATCCTGTTCAACTGGCGGCTGCGCTCGTCGCGGCGCGCCGATTGCTGGCAGAAAGGGAATTTGCATGAATTGGGAGCCTTCGCCTGCCCGTTACGAGGGAATGCAGTATCGCCGTTGCGGCCGCTCCGGCCTCAAACTGCCCCCGATTTCTCTCGGCTTGTGGCATAATTTCGGGGAGGATCGGCCGCACGAGATGAAACAGGCGATCTGCCGCAGGGCTTTCGACCTCGGCATCACCCATTTCGACCTAGCCAACAATTACGGCCCGCCACCAGGCTCGGCCGAGGAAGCCTTTGGGGAAATCCTGCGCACAGACTTCGCCGGTTATCGCGATCAGCTCATCATTTCCTCGAAGGCGGGCTATCTGATGTGGCCGGGGCCCTATGGCGAGTGGGGCAGCCGCAAATATCTCATCGCGAGTTGCGACCAGAGCCTGAAGCGGATGGGGCTCAACTATGTCGATATTTTCTATTCCCACCGCTTCGATCCGCAGACGCCCCTTGAAGAGACGATGATGGCCCTCGATCATATCGTTCGGTCGGGCCGCGCGCTTTATGTAGGCATCTCGTCCTATAATTCGCGCCGCACACGGGAGGCCGTCGCCATCCTCGAGGATCTCGGCACGCCCTGCCTCATTCATCAGCCCAGCTACTCGATGATCAATCGCTGGGTGGAAGATGATGGCCTGCTCGACACGCTTGAAGAGCTGGGCGTTGGCTGCATCGCCTTTTCGCCGCTCGCTCAGGGCATGCTCACCGACAGATATCTGGGCGGCATCCCTCAAGACAGCCGCGCTGCGCAGGGCAAGTCGCTCCGTAAGGAGTTCATAAACGAGAAGACGCTCGGAAACATCCGCCACTTGAACGAGATCGCGGCGCGCCGTGGCCAGAGCTTGGCGCAGATGGCGGTCGCCTGGGTACTGCGCGGCGGGCGGGTCACCTCCGCGCTCATCGGAGCTAGCCGTCCCGAGCAGGTCGAAGAGATAGTCGCAGGCCTGGAAAAGGCGGATTTCACCGCCGACGAACTGGCGGAAATCGAATCCTATGCCCGCGAAGCCGACATCAACCTCTGGGCAGCTTCCGCAGAGAGGACCGGCCCGCAGCGGAAATGATAAGCGGATTGCTCATGCCCGTTCAATTTGACGGCTGCAAGCCGTAGGGCTGCTTTCGGCGATCGATGGACACGACGATGAGGGGCGGGGGCCTATATTTTGTTGTTCGCGGCAGTTGAGGAGGTAAGTCCATGCCCAAGACAATGAAGGGTCCCGGGATCTTCTTGGCGCAGTTCGCCGGGGATGACGCCCCGTTCGACACCCTGCCGAACATCGCCCGCTGGGCCGCCGGCCTTGGCTATAGGGGAATCCAGATTCCCGCCTGGGACGGGCGCCTTTTCGACCTGAAGAAGGCATCGGAATCCTCGGCCTATTGCGACGAGGTGAAGGGCATTTGCAAAGATGCCGGCGTTGAGATCACCGAGCTCTCTACGCATTTGATCGGCCAACTCGTGGCGGTGCATCCGGCCTATGACATGCCTTTTGACGGATTTGCTCCAGAAGGTGTGCGCGGCAACCCAAAGGCCCGGCAGGAATGGGCGGTGGAGCATATGCTTCATGCCGCCAAGGCCTCGCGAAATCTGGGCCTGGATGTGAACGTTTCCTTCTCCGGCGCGCTGGCCTTCCCCTATCTCTATCCCTGGCCGCAGCGGCCTGACGGCCTCATCGACGAAGCCTTTACGGCGCTTGCCCGCCGCTGGAAACCCATTCTGGATGCCTATGAGGACGCAGGCGTGGACGTGGCCTACGAGCTGCACCCGGGTGAGGACATCTTCGACGGCGCGACTTTCGAGATGTTCCTGGACAAGCTCGGCGGTCACAACCGCTGCAAAATCAACTACGATCCCTCGCACTTTCTCCTGCAGCAGCTCGATTATCTAGCCTTCATCGACATCTATCACGAGCGCATCTCGGCCTTCCACGTGAAGGATGCCGAGTTCAACCCGGACGGCCGGCAGGGGGTTTATTCCGGCTACCAGCCATGGGTGAAGCGTGCCGGCCGTTTCCGCTCTCTGGGAGATGGGCAGGTGGATTTCACCGGCATTTTTTCAAAGCTCGCGCAATATGACTATGACAGCTGGGCAGTGCTCGAATGGGAGTGTGCGCTAAAGCACCCCGAGCAGGGGGCAGCCGAAGGCGCGCCCTTTATCGAGCATCACATCATTCGCGTTACCGAAAAGGCGTTCGACGATTTCGCCGCCGGCACAAGCGACCGATCGAGCCTTCGCGCCATGCTCGGTATCGCTTGAAGGAAAGGGGGAAAGATATGGTTTCCACATCCGCGACGACATTGGCCGCTCGGCCGGTCCGCCTGGGCATGGTGGGAGGAGGGCAGGGCGCGTTCATCGGCGCCGTTCACCGCATGGCGGCCCGCCTTGACGGGCATTTTATTCTCCTCGCCGGCGCGCTTTCCTCCGACCCTGAGCGTGCGAGGGCGTCAGGTGCCGATCTCGGGCTGGAGCCCGATCGCTGCTACGGCAGTTTCCAGGAGATGGCAGAAAAAGAGGCTGCGCGGCCGGACGGCATCGAGGCGGTGAGCATCGTTACGCCCAACCACATGCATTATCCGGCGGCGAAGGCCTTTCTGGAAGCTGGCATTCACGTCATTTGCGACAAGCCGCTGACGTCCAGCCTGGAGGACGCCAAGGCCCTGGCCGAGACGGTGAAGAGAAGCGGAAGGCTCTTCGTGCTCACCCATAATTACTCCGGGTATCCCATGATCCGTCAGGCGCGGCAGATGGTCGGGGATGGTGCGCTGGGCGAGATCATTCTTGTCCAGGCGGAATATCCGCAGGACTGGCTTGCAGAGCCGGTCGAGCAGAGCGGCAACAAGCAGGCATCCTGGCGCACGGATCCCAGCCGCTCGGGGGCGGGCGGAGCAATCGGCGATATCGGAACCCACGCATATCAACTCGTCACCTTCGTCACGGGTTTGCACGCCGAGAGCCTGGCCGCCGATCTCGATCGTTTCGTGCCGGGCCGGCAGCTCGATGACAACGCGCATATCATGCTGCGTTTCGGCGAGCGCGGCGGGCGGCGCGCCAAGGGTATGATCTGGGCCAGCCAGGTGGCGCCTGGCAACGAAAACGGGCTGAAGCTGAGGGTCTATGGAACCAGGGGCGGATTGGAATGGGTGCAGGCCGATCCGAATTATCTCTGGTTCACCCCGCTTGGCGAGCCGAAAAGGCTGCTGACGCGCGGCGGCGCGGGCGCGGGTCCGGCGGCGGCCGCGGTCACGCGCATTCCGGGCGGCCATCCAGAAGGTTATCTGGAGGCGTTCGCAACGCTCTATACGGAAGCGGCAAAAGCCATTCGCGCGGTTCAGAGCGGCGGGCCGCCTCCTGAAGATCTGGTGCTTCCAACGGTCGAGGATGGCCTGGAGGGGATGCGCTTCATTCAGGCCTGCGTGAATTCCTCGCACAAGGATGCCGCCTGGACCCGCCTGGATACGCTTTGAAGCCGGCAGCCAGCCTCTCGTGAGCGAGCCAAATGCCATGCACGACGGCTTTGCAGCTTTGCATTTTTAGGAATTGACGATAGGTGCCTTCTTGCCGAAGGCTCTGAAGCGTGAAACAGGAGGAGACGTATGGCGGGCGGGCCGAGGAAGATTGCCGTTTACGAAGGACGTGAAGTCTTCGAGGCGACGCTGACAAGCAGCACGGGCGTGAAGGTGTCGGTCATCAGCTACGGCGCCGTCATCCGCGACTGGCAAGTGCCGGTTCCTGGCGGCATGCGCAGCGTGGTATTGGGTTTCGAACATTTCGAAGAATATACCAAATACAGCGGCTATTTCGGAGCAATCGCCGGTCGCGTCGCAAATCGCATCTCCGGCGCGCGCTTCATGCTGAATGGCAAGGAATACCGGCTCCAGCCGAACGAAGGCGCCAACCATCTGCACGGCGGGAAAAGGGGGCTGAGCCGTCAGGTCTGGGACATGGAGGTGCTTTCGGAAAAAGCGGTTCGTCTTAGCCTGACCAGCCCTGACGGAGAGATGGGCTATCCGGGACGGCTGGATGTCTCGGTTACTTACCGGCTTGAAGGGAATGCCCTTGAGCTCGACTGCACGGCAACCACCGATGCACCCACGCCGGTCAATATCGTGCAGCATAACTACTTCAATCTGATGGGCGAGGGCGATATCCGAAACCACGTGCTTTGGCTCGCGGCCAATGCCTATACGGTGCGGGATTTCGACCTTATCCCGACAGGTGGAATCGAGCCGGTGGCCGGCACGCATTTCGATTTCCGCAAACCGCGCCCTCTTTGTGACGCCCAGGGCGAGCCGATCGCCTATGACAACAACCTGGTTCTTGATACCGGCCGCGATCCCTCCTCGCCCGTGGCTATTCTCAAGGCGCCGGACGGCTCCCTTACGCTCGCGCTCAAGACGGATCAGCCAGGACTGCAGCTCTATACGGGCAGCAAGATCAACCTTCCTGTCCCCGGCCTGGGCGGGCGGCACTATCCCCGCTTCGCCGGGCTATGCCTTGAAGACCAGAACTTCCCCGATGCAATCAATCACCCGCATTTCCCCAACTGCGTCGTGACCCCGGAGCGGCCATATAGGCACTGGTGCGAGATAGAGATCGGGCAGTAGCCGCTCACCCCTTCGCGAACACCACCGTCTTCAGACCGTTGAGCACTACCCTGCTTTCGAGGTGAAGCTTGACCGCCCTCGCCAGGACACGGCTCTCGATATCGCGACCGGCGGCCACGAAATCGTCAGGGCTCATCGCGTGTGTTACGCGTTCCGTCTCCTGCTCGATGATCGGGCCTTCATCGAGATCCGGCGACACATAGTGGGCCGTGGCGCCGATTAGCTTCACGCCGCGTTCGTGCGCCTGATGGTAAGGCTTCGCACCCTTGAAGCTCGGCAGGAATGAGTGATGGATGTTGATGATCTTGCCGAAAAGCCGGCTGGACAGCTGGTCCGATAGCACCTGCATGTACCGCGCCAGGATGATCAGGTCCGAACCGGTCTCGCGAAAGAGGTTCAAAAGCTTCTCTTCTTGCTCAGCCTTGTTCGCCTTGGTTACCGGCCAGCAGTAATAGGGAATGCCTGCGGTCTCGGCGGTGCGCCGCGAATCCTCATGGTTGGACACGATCGCAGCCACCTCCGCATCAAGCCAGCCGACGCGGATCTGGTAAAGCAGATGGAGGAGAGCATGATCGAATTTCGAGACCATGATGATGATCTTGGGCCGGCGCGAGCGGTCGGCTAGCGCCGTCTCCATGTTAAAGCGGGCGATGGCAGGGTTCAGCGCGCGGCTGATTGCATCGCGGTCGATATTCTCCGGCACGGTGAAGGAGATGCGCATAAAGAAGCGATTGGTCTGACGGTCCCAGAACTGGTTCGATTCAGCGATATTCGCGCCGAGCGCTGCAAGTTCCGTCGTCACAGCCGCAACGATTCCCGGCCGATCCTCGCAGGAGAGATTTATATCAAAAGTCTTTTCGGTCATGGAAACTCCAACGGCGAAAGCCGCAGGTGAGGGCTTGCGAACCATTGCTTCTTAATACCTGCACCGCAGGAAGCCAATGCCGATGCCTTGGATGCGTTAGGTTCGAGGATGGCTATAGAAGTTCCTCCACCCACTCATCGGGAATGCTCCCCAGGGTGTAAAACACTTCCTGTTCTCCCTCATTAAACGCGTTCTTGATCGCTTGCGTGAGCGTTCCTGACGCGATCTTTCCGTTTTTTACCAGGCGAGGACCATCATATTTGAGAATGTTCTCGATCGTGCGGAAGTTCTGCCGGTCATGGCGCGTATCTATACTTAGTAAGCTATAGCCTCTCTTCTTGAACCTTTCGGCTACTATTCGGCTCATGCTGAGCGATACGGCTTTACCCCCGCTGCCGGCATAGATTGCCACGTGCCTGATAATTGCAGCGAGATAATCGTCCCGGCTGACGTACCTATCCTTAACCGAGATGGAGACATCTGCCTGGCTTCTGTACAACCTGTCCGGAATGGGCAGTTCCGCTCTTGTATCGAAATGCTTCTCGATCATCTCTGGCGTATGAGCCTTCTTGATGCCGCCAGCTCTGTGCAACTGATGATAAATTCTGGAAAGGATATCCCTCTCTCTAAAAATTGCCGCTTCCTCGGCCGGCTGCGCAACCTGTTGCCTTGGTCGCGGCACTGAAGGCCTCGCCCCCAAATTGGGGATGATTTCTTCCGCCTCACCGGTTACTCGAAGGAAATACGTTTTGACATCGGGGGTAGCCTTTGTTGCCCGCACTATGTCCTTGACCGTGAAAACGGGAACGACAAAGTCGGTAAGTTCCCGGCCGGCATGACGCAGGAAGGAGCTCGTCTTAGAGCCGTTCAGGAAAGCGCGCAGCACGGCCGAAGCTCTAGCCGTCGCCGTAAGACCTTTCGCAACGCTGGAAGCCGCCCTTGCCGCCGAAAAGCCCGCATGGAGGGATCTGGCCGCCAGGCCGGTCAAGGGGATGATGGTGAGCCCAAGGGAGAACAGATCCCATGAAATGTCTTTGAACTGGACTTTATAGTCCGGGTCGCCTTGCGCCCTTTCCATTACCTGGAAGAACGGGATCAGGGATCGGAGTCCTATTTCAATGATGGATGGGTCGTATTTCTCTTCTCGTATCCGTTCGATGAGCGAAAGAGCGTTCCTGTTGACCTTGTCTTCCATCAGCTCTTTGATGGACAAAGCATTTTCAGTTGTATGAGCCATTTCGAAATCGAAATGAGAAGAATGGCATTGTTCCCTTGATATCAGGCATCCAACGGACATCCCCTTTTTCGTATTATCAAAGGCAATACCGAGCGCTCGAAGGATAGGTTGCTGCTTCAAGCGCCCGTCATCGTCAAATATGTCCTTATCTAAAAACTGGAAGTTGCCCGCCGGGCCGATAAATCCGAACCGGCGTTCACCTGGCATTGGAAAAACCAGGGCAGGCATCTTCTGCTCCTCGGTCTGGTTTTCCACCCAGGCATTTGGAATGCTCGAGTACATCTCTATCCTTCGAAGGTAGACGTCATTGATAAGCCACAGCTTCGAAGGGCGGTATTCCATGTGCAATCTTTTGAGACCGCCTTCCAAGGCGTTTGAAATCGCCTTTGCAGTGCACAGTCTTGAAAGATGGTGGGATATATAGTCGGAAAACTGATGATTGTACGCTTTTTTGACCGCCCAAGATGTGTTTACACCCTCGCCGAATATTCCGATCCCGGAGAGCAACCGCTCCAGATAGGACATGCGCTGCAGTTGCTGCTGAACGCGGTCGTCTGCTTCTCGCTGCAGCTCAGTCCTGCTTTTGAAGAGAGGCGGCGGTGGAGGTTCCAGCGCCAGCGTCCATGCCTCCTTGAAGGCTTCAAAACGAGTGGCCGCGCTGGTCTCCACCTCATTGCTTCCGCTCTGCGCTGCCCAGATTTCGGCTTCTTCTCTATAAAGAGCTAAGGATGCGGCTGATGCTGCTTGGTCATGCGGATTGGCCCGGGCCTCCTCATGAATCCGGTTGGCGATATCCAACAGTTGTTCGTCTTCCTTGCTTTCAGCTTCCTTTCCCAGGAGCTTCCGAGCAGCCTTCACTCGAGCCGCGATCAGCGAGTGTTCACTCAATGGTAAATCGCCGCGGAGAACGGGTATCGACGGTGTCTGGACCGCTTCGCCGCTTCGCTTTATCCGGACGAGAGGTATACCCGTCGGCGGGCCTGGGCGCTTCGCGAGCGGTTGGCACTTGCCGCCGATCGGAACCGCTGGTGCCGTTGACGGGCTGCGCTGACGATCCGCGAAGGTCCGCAGATCCGAGATGTCGGTTGCCTGATCCGATCTTGCCCCAGGCGTTTGGCGGGATGTTTTTCCTGATGGCGGTTCTTTGCCTTGCTGCGGGCTTCGCCCATAGGCTCGGGACATCGAAATGGCCGATCGCGCTTCGGCAACATGCGCAAATGCAAGCAGCGCGGCGAAAGTTAGCGCAGTGCGCGGCGCGGCTGTTGATTGCGGCAGGTTGGATTTGCTGCGGCGCGGCTCGCGGGGATGCTTTTCCAGCCAAGCATTATGAGCATCGTTTGATTTTCTGGATCGATCCACCGTCGGATCGAACGTGCTTGAATTCTGCGGCCTCATAAGGTGTTTCCCTGCCGTTGCGATAAGTCCTGACCTCCACAAAGTTTTGTGCACGGCCCAGAATTGGCATGAAAAAGGGTAAAGACGGGCTCGAATTTGGTTATGATCCTGGGGCGCCCCCGTCTTGAGGCCGATGAGCCCTCGGCACGCTTCAAGTATCACTCGACGGGATTGAAAGGATTGCAAACGGCGCGGCAAATGGCAGGGCTGGACCGCTTGTGACGACGGGTTATATTTCCTTCGATGCACAAGCTCTTCGACCTCGACCATCCTTTCTTTCGCCCGCTCTGGATCAGGCTCGCGATTATCGCGGTCTGCCTCGGCTGGGGCGTTTTTGAGTTCCTGATGGGCAATCCTTTCTGGGGCACGCTCTTTGTCGGCCTTGGCGTCTACTGCATCTGGGGCTTTCTGTTCGCCTTCAATCCTGACGCCGAGAACAAGGCGGAATAGGGAGAGAATGCCATGGCAAGCCTGTTGGTGAAGCCTGCCGGAACCGCAGGCAAGGTGCATGACATCACGCCGCGTTCGGCCGGCTGGGGCTATGTCGGCTTCGGCCTCTACCGGCTCAAGGCGGGCGAGACGGCGCAGGAGGATACCGGCGACCGGGAGGTGATCCTCGTGCTGGTCGAAGGCAAGGCCGAGATCGCCGCCGACGGCAAAAGCTTCGGGGAGCTTGGCGACCGTATGGATGTTTTCGATCGCCGTCCGCCACACGTGGTCTATGCCCCCAATGGCTCAAACTGGTCGGCCAAGGCGACGACCGATTGCACGCTGGCGGTTTGCTCCGCACCGGGCACGGGCGGGCACGATGCCCAGGTAATCGGCCCCGCCGGGATTGGAACGATCGAGCGGGGAAAGGGAGCGAACACTCGTTACATCCACAATATCGCCATGGAAGAGCGCGACGTGGCCGACAGCCTGCTTGTGGCGGAGGTTTATACGCCGCAGGGCAACTGGTCATCCTATCCGCCGCATCGGCATGACGAGGACGACTTTCCGAACATGACCTATCTGGAAGAGAGCTATTACCACCGAATCAACCCTTCACAGGGCTTCGGCTTTCAGCGGGTGTTCACGGAGGACGGCAGCCTGGACGAGGCGATGGCTGTCTCGAACCATGACGTCGTGCTGGTGCCGCGCGGGCATCATCCCTGCGGCGCGCCCTATGGCTATGAGATGTATTATCTCACCGTCATGGCGGGTCCGCGCCGCGCGTGGCGCTTCAAGAACCATCCCGACCACGACTGGATTTTCCAGCGCGACAATAAGATTGATTGAGGCCGGCGTTCAGGCCACCTCAGTTCCGCCCATAGACATCGTCGAAGCGGATGATGTCATCCTCGCCCAGATAGTCGCCGCTCTGCACCTCTATGAGTACGAGCGGCAATATGCCGGGGTTTTCGAGCCTGTGCTTGAAACCGCAGGGGATATAGGTGGACTGGTTCGTCGCAAGCAGGATTTCCTGATCGCCATTGACAATTTTGGCGGTGCCGCTCACCACAACCCAGTGCTCGGAGCGGTGATGATGCGCCTGCAGGCTCAGCCTGGCGCCGGGCTTTACCTCGATGCGCTTGATCTTGAAGCGGTCACCCTCCTCCAAAACGGTGTAGGTGCCCCAGGGGCGGTGCGCCGTGCAATGCAGCTTCGCCGCGTGGTGCCCCTGCTCCTTCAGCCGGTTGAAAAGGCGTTTTACCTCCTGCGCCTTCTCCTTATGAGCCACGAGCAGGGCGTCAGGCGTGTCCACAACCAGGAGATCGGAGACCCCGACAAGGCCGACCAAGCGGTGCTCCGAATGCACGAAGCTGTTGCAGGTGTCTTCGAGCAGGACCTCCCCGCGCAAGCGGTTGCCGTTCTCGTCCGCGGGCGTAAGCTCCGCCACGGCGGACCAGGAGCCAATGTCGGACCAGCCGCAGTCGAGCGCGATGCAGCCCACATTCTCGGCCTTCTCCATGACTGCGTAATCGAGAGAAATGGCGGGCGTGGCCGCAAAGCTGTCGCGGTCGATCTCGAACACCTCGCGGTCATCGGCGTTGAACTTGCGCGCGGCTCGATAGGCGGCGCGAGCCCCAGCCAGCACCTCGGGGCAATGTGCTTCCATTGCCTCAAGCATCGTGCGCGCGGGGAAACAGAACATGCCGGAGTTCCAGTAGAAACGCCCGCTTGCAACATAATCGGCGGCCTTTTTCGCATCGGGCTTTTCCACGAAGCGCAGCACCCTGCCGCCCTTTGCCTCGATATAGCCGTAACCGGTCTCAGCCCTTTCCGGCACAATGCCAAAGGTGACGATGCGCCCGGTCTGCGCCATCTCGACAGCCTTGCCAACTGCCTCTGCGAACGCGTCCTCGTCGGCGATCAGGTGATCCGCAGGAAGAACGAGGAGGACGGCATCAGGCCCTTCGGCCTCGTTTACGTGGAGCGTGGCAAGAGCAACGGCGGCGGCGGTATCCCGCCCGAATGGCTCGAGGAGATAGCCGTTGCTGCGCCGAGGAGCATCGGAAGCCGCGTAGACGTCGGCGGTAAGGAAGAGGAGATCGCGATTGGTGACGGTGACGATCCGCTCCACGCCTTGAAGCCGCGCCGCCCGGCCATAGGTCCGGCTGATGAGGCTTGTGCCGTCGGGCAACTCGATGAAAGGCTTCGGGTGCGCGTCTCTCGACAGCGGCCACAGGCGGGAGCCTGCTCCACCGCTGATGATGATTGGCGTAACGGTCATTCCCCCATCTCCGTGGCCTTTGGTTTAACTTTAGCGCCGGTCTGCTATCAGTTTGCGGGTCTATCGCTTAAGCATCGGCCTCAAACCATAGGCAAGTCAATTTATCATTGCCGGCAAGCCCGCGGTTGAAGCATCTACCGCTTTCAGTCTGATATATGCCTGCCTATCGCTGTGATTCGGCCCGGAGGATGCGCTGGAAACTTCCCTCTATCGCCCGGTGAAGAATTTTCTTGAAGGGCTGGGCTATACCGTCAAGGGCGAGGTGGGCGGCTGCGATATCGTGGCGGTGAAGGGCGATGATCCGCCGGTTGTCGTGATTGGCGAATTGAAGCTGAGTTTCAACCTTGAGCTTGTCCTGCAGGCGGTAGACCGTGCGGCCGCTTGTGATGAGGTGTGGCTCGCCGCCCGGCTTTCTCTGCGCGGCAAAGGCCGCGAAAGCGATGCACGTTTCCGCAATCTCTGCCGCAGGCTCGGCTTCGGGATGCTCGCGGTGGCCTCGAACGGTGAAGTCTCCATTCTCGTCAGCCCCGCCGCGCCGATGCCGCGCCGTGATGCCCGCCGCCGGTCGCGCCTCTTGGAGGAGCATCGGCGCCGGCAGGGCGATCCCGTCGCTGGCGGAGGAACAAGGAGGCCGATCATGACGGCCTATCGACAGCAGGCGCTTATCTGCGCCTGCGCGCTGGCCGAAGGGCCGAAGCGGCCTCGTGATCTCAAGCCTGCCGTTCCCGACGCGCCCAAGATCCTGCGCCATAACGTCTATGGCTGGTTTGACCGGGTGGAACGCGGCATCTACGCCCTCACGGAGAAAGGACGAGTGGCGGCATTGGAGTGGTCCAAATCCGGGATCTCGGCTTAGCCGCGGGCGGGACGATCATTCCCCCTCAGGAATCCTGGGGACATCGCGGATCACTGCGCCCTGCTCCAGCGTGTTGCCCACGGTGCACAGACGATGGGCCTCGCCGATCAAGGCGTCACGCTCGTCCTGCGTGAAGTCTCCTTCAATCTCAAAGGCGCAGTCGAATGCAGCAACGCGCGACGGGGCATCAGGCGCCTTTTGATGTTTCACATCGGCCTTCACCGAGAGGAGCCGGTCATGCCAGCCGAAACTGCGGGCGGCGATGCGCACACTGAGCACCAGGCAACCGGCGAGCGCCGCGTCCATCATCTCGACCGGCGTCATGCCGCTTTCCGAGGCATAGCCGGCGATATCGAGGCTTGCACCCGAGCGCGCGGTGACGTTTCCCTGGCCCCTGCCAGGCAGAGTGGCGCCGACGACGGTGGAACGCTTGACGATATTGACCATGACTTGATTTCTCAAATTGATGCAGCAGGCCAACATAGGTAGGCGGTATTGATGGGCGGCGCCAGAGATGGAGATCAAGCAAGCCATCAACCGCAATTTCTGGACGGCGGCCGATATAGTCCCCTAGAAAAAATGAACTCGCCGCAAGCCGTCCAATGTTTAACTTTGCGAAAATTGCGCTGGCGAAGGAACCTTATTGCCTCGCGGGGAAATTGGATGGAGTCTAAATTCCGGCCTCAGGCTTCCGGCCCTGGCTCGAATAGCTCGCAGTGGCCCCGAGATTGCGCCGACAAGGAGAGAACTATGACAAGAATGCGGACTCGAAAGAACCATGGCCTTCTCATCGCTGCGACCGCCATGCTGGTCCTGGCGGCATTTGGCCGGGCCGGGGCGCAGGAGGGCGGGGCTGATGCTGCTGCCGTCATCCGGATCGGCTCGCTTTACGAGCCGCAGAACCTGGACAACACCGCCGGCGCTGGACAGGGGATCAACGAAGCCTTCAACGGCAATGTCTATGAGGGGCTTTTCCAGCTCGAAGATAACGGCGAGGTCGTTCCAAAGCTCGCGCTTGAGCACGAGATGAGTGATGACGGCCTGACCTATACCTTCACCTTGCAGCCGGACGTGACGTTTCATTCCGGCGATCCCCTGACCTCTGCCGACGTGAAATACAGCATCGAGCGGGTAACGAGCGAAAATTCCAAGAGCTCGCGCAAGAAGAGCCTCTCCACCATCAGCAGCATCGAAACGCCGGACGAGCGGACAGTGGTTGTCCGCCTTTCCGAGCGCTCCATCTCGCTGCCCTACAACCTCACCTATGTCTGGATCGTCAACGACGAGGCCACCGATCTTACTTCGAGCGAGGATGGCACTGGTCCATACAGGCTTGACGCCTGGCGGCGCGGCTCCAGCATCAGCCTGGTTCCGTTCGAGGACTATTGGGGCGATGCGCCCGCCAATGGCGGCGTGACCTTCAACTACTTCACGGAGGCGACCAGCCTTAACAACGCGCTGCTGACCGGCGCGGTGGACATCATCACCAGTGTGCAGAGCCCGGATTCGCTGGCTCAGTTTCAGGACAACCCCGCCTTCGTCGTGACGGAGGGCCAGTCCACCACCAAGGAAGTGCTGGCCTATAATGATCGCGTCGAGCCGTTCAGCAACGTCAAGGTGCGCAAGGCGATTGCGCGCGCCATCGACAAGGAAAGGCTCCTCTCTTCGATATGGGGAGATTATGGCACCTTGATCGGCTCTTTCGTCCCGCCCACGGACCCCTGGTATATCGACCTCACCGATGTCGATCCCTATGATCCGGAAAGCGCGAAACAGCTTCTGGCGGAAGCAGGCTATGCGGACGGGTTCACCTTCACACTGGAGACGCCCAACTATGATCCGCATCCCATCGTGGCGCAGTTCGTTCAAAGCGAGCTTGCGAAGGTGGGCATCACGGTGAACATCAACATCATCACCGCCAATGAGTGGTACACCAAAATCTATCAGGCGCACGATTTCCAGGCGACGCTTCAGGAGCATGTGAACCACCGCGACATCGTTTTCTACGGCAATCCGGATTTCTATTGGGGCTATAACAATCCCGAGGTCGTGGAACTGATCGCTTCCTCCGAGACAAGTGCCAGTGAGGCTGAGCAGGTGGAAAAGCTCAAGGAGGCCAACCGCATCATCGCTGAGGACGCTGCTAGCGGCTGGCTTTATCTCTATCCGCAGATCGTGGTATCGAGCGCGACGGTCAGCGGGTATCCGGTGAACGGGCTCAACTCGCAGTTCTTCGCATACGATATTACCAAGCGCGCGCAGTAGTCGTTCAGGCGAGCCGCGGAAGGAGGGGCCAATCCTCGCTTACATTATCCGTCGGCTCGCCATCCTCCTTTTCTCGCTCCTTGTGGCGAGCATCGTTCTTTTCGTTCTGCTGCGTCTCCTTCCGGGAGATCCCGCCAACGCGCTCGTTTCGGTAGGCGCCGATCCGGCGCAGATCGAGGCAGCGCGCCGCCAGGTCGGCTCCGACCTGCCGCTGGCGCAACAGTTCCTGCAGTTTCTCACCAGTCTGGCGCGGCTCGACCTTGGCATGTCCTTCGTCAGCCGCACGTCCGTGCTTCAGGAGATCCTGTCCCGCCTGGCGGTCACCGTGCCGCTGACTTTGCTTTCCTTCATGCTTGCCGCGCTGATCGCGGTGCCGCTTGGTATACTGTCCGCGGTCAAGGCGGAGCGCTGGTATGGCGCCCTGATATCCGTGATCTCGCAGCTCGGCATCGCCATTCCCGTCTTCTGGGTCGGCATTCTTCTCGTGACGCTTTTTGCGGTGAACCTGCGGCTCTTTCCTTCCGGCGGCTTTCCCCCGCAGGGCTGGGCCGCCCCCTTTGATGCGCTTCGGGCGCTGTTTCTCCCGATAATTACGATTGCCGTCGTCATGTCCGCCTCGCTGTTGCGCTATGTCCGCTCGGCTACGCAGGACGTGCTGGGAAGCGACTATCTGCGCACGGCGCGGGCACTTGGTTCGGGCTTTGCAGAAGCGCTCATTCGACATGGCATCCGCAATGGCGCGGTGCCGGTAGTTTCTATCCTCGGCATCGAGCTTGCGACCACGCTCCTGGGAGCGGTGGTGGGGGAGCGCGTCTTCACGCTGCCGGGCTTGGGCTCGATGCTGCTTCTCGCCATCGAGCAGCGCGACTATCCCAACATCCAGGGCGTGCTCTTCATTTCCACGTTGCTCGTGCTGCTTATCGGATTCTTCGCCGATCTTGCCCAGCGCTGGATCGATCCGCGCCTGCGCGAAAAGCTGGGGAATATACGTCGATGACCGTCCTTGCCGAGCCGCAGGCGGAGCGCACCCGCCGCACCCGCCGGTCACTTACGTTCAGCATCGGCCTGATATTGGTCGGCTTGCATTTGGTGGTGGCGCTTTTGACGCTGGTCTGGACGCCCTATGACCCGACGGGCATGGCAGGCGGGCGGCTGGAGGCGCCGTCATGGGCGCATCCGGCGGGAACCGACAGGCTTGGCCGCGATCTCTTCACGCAGATCATGATCGGCTCGCGCATCGCTTTGGTTGTCGGCGGCGGTGCGGTGGCGATCGCGGCGGCAATCGGGGTAACGCTCGGCGTGTTGGCGGCCTTCGCCACCCGCTATCTGGACGACGCGTTGGCTGCCACCTTCGATATTCTCATCGCTTTCCCAACGCTTCTGCTTGCCATGCTCGTCGTTGCGGCAACGGGAAATGCAAGTCTCCTCTCAGCCATTCTGGCGCTGGGTATCGCGATTTCGGCCATTGTCGCACGGTTGACGCGCATCCTGGTAAAGCGTGTGCTGGCGATGGATTATATTACGGCGGCCCGTACCGCCGGGTCCTCCTGGCCAAGTATCGTGCTCCGCCATGTCCTCCCCAATATCTGGCCGACACTCTCGGTCAATTTCGCACTCCAGTTCGGGCTGGCCGTGATCGCAGAGGCTTCGCTCTCCTATCTTGGCCTGGGCGCGCCGCCTCCCAATGCGTCCTGGGGGCGTCTCCTGCAGGAGGCACAGGGCACGGTCTACACCGCTCCATTCGGCGCAGTCGCGCCGGGCCTCGCGCTGGTCTCGCTGGTGATCGGCATGAACCTCCTCGCCGATGGCCTGCGCGACATAGGCGATCCGACACGGAGGCGCGCGCGATGAGCCTGCTTGTGATCGAAGGGCTCACGCTGGAAAGCAGCGGGCAGAACCTGGTTTCCAATCTCTCGCTCGCGGTGGGGCCGGGCGCGCGCCTGGGGCTGATCGGGGAATCTGGCTCCGGCAAATCATTGACGGCGCTTGCCGCGATTGGCCTCCTGCCGCCGGACATCAGCGTCAAAGGTTCGGTCCGCCTCGACGGCAAGGAGGTGGTCGGTGCACGGGAGGAAGAGCTTGTGCCGCTGCGCGGGGCGGTGGCCGCCACGGTTTTCCAGGAGCCGCTCACCGCGCTCGACCCTTTGATGAAGGTGGGCCGTCAGGTGGCCGAGCCGCTCGTCCGACGCTATCGCCGCGAGGGAAGGGCGCTCGATCGGAAGGCGGTTGCCCGCGAGGTGCGCTCCCTTCTGGAACGGGTTTCACTGCCTGACATCGATCGCATAATGAACGCCTATCCTTACGAAATCTCAGGCGGACAGCGCCAGCGCGTGGCGATCGCCATGGCGCTTGCCTGCCGTCCCAAACTCCTCATCGCGGATGAGCCCACGACAGCCCTGGACGTCACCACCCAGGCCGAGATTCTCGAGCTTTTGTCGGATCTCGTTCGGGAGAACGGGATGGCGCTGCTCTTCATCAGCCATGATCTGCCGGTCGTTGCACGCGTGGTAGAGGAGGTGGCGGTGTTGCGCCGTGGCGAACTGGTCGAGCAGGGGCCGGTGAAAACGGTTTTCTCTGCGCCGTCGCATGATTACACGAAGACGCTCGTTTCGGCCGCCGCCGCGTTTGATCAGGCACTGGAGCCCATCCGATGAGCCTGATCTCTTTTGATGCGGTCTCCTTTGGCTATTCCAGCCAGCAGCAGGTGCTGCATGATGTCTCGTTTAAGATTGAGGCGGGTGTGAATGTCGGATTGGTGGGGGAGTCGGGCTCGGGCAAATCGACGATCCTGAAACTCCTCCTGGGGCTTGCGCGGCCAAGTTCCGGCGCGATCCGCTTCGGGAATGAGGCGCTGGAGCCAGGCAATCGCGACTTCATGCGTCGTTATCGCCGGGCGGTGCAGGCGGTTTTCCAGGATCCCTATTCTTCGCTCGATCCGAGGCAAAAGGTGGAGGCGATCATTGCCGAGCCTCTGCGGGCGCTTGGCATCTCCGGGCCCCGCCGCCCCGCCATCGAGGCTGCCTTACGCGATGTCGGCTTGCCTACCGATGCAATCTCCCGCTATCCGCACGAGTTCTCCGGTGGCCAGCGCCAGCGCATCGCTATCGCCCGGGCCATCGTCGCGCGTCCGCAGTTGATCCTGGCCGACGAGGCGGTGAGTGCTCTTGATCTTTCCACCCGCATTCGCATCGTGGAGCTTGTGAGAGACCTATCGAAGGCCATGGCCATCTTGTTCGTTTCGCATGATCTTGGGGTGGTGGCGTCGCTCTGCGAAGAGATCATCATTCTGGAGAGGGGCCGGATCGTGGAAAGCGGCCGCACATCCGAGATTTTGGCCCGCCCGCAGCATCCATACACGCAGAAGCTGCTCGCGAGCGTACCGCGTATGCCGGTGCCATAACGGGCTCTAGGCTGCGCGCCCGAAGCAGGCGAAGTAGAAGCCGTCTGTGCCGGTGGTGGCAGGCGTCAGCGTTATGCCGTTCCCGATGCGCGGCTCTGCCGCCGCGCTATTGAAGCGTTCGCGCCAGAGAGCCCCGTAATCGGCAGCGCTGAACTGAGGCGACCGGGCAAGAAAGGCGGAAGCCTGCTCTGCATTCTCCTCCTGGAAGATCGAGCAGGTGATGTAGGCGAGCCGGCCGCCGGGCTTCACATAGCGGCTGGCAGCATCAAGAATTGTGGCCTGCTCGGCCCGGCGCGCCTCGAGCTGCTGTGCAGTCAGTCGCCACTTGGCATCGGGACGCCGGCGCCAGGTGCCGGAGCCCGTGCAGGGCGCGTCTACCACGACGAGATCCATCTGGCCTTCGAGGCGCGTCAATTGCCGCTCGTCCGCAATCACCTGCACATTGCGGCAGCCCGCCCGCTTGAGTCGGTCGAAAATGGGGGCCAGACGCTGCTTGTCGGCATCAAAGGCATAAATCTGGCCGCGATTGTCCATCATGGCCGAGAAGGCGAGCGTCTTGCCGCCCGCACCGGCGCAGAAATCGAGCACCTGGCTGCCCTGAGCAGGCCCTGCAAGCTCAGCCACGATTTGGGAGCCTTCATCCTGCACCTCGAACCAGCCCTTCTGAAAGGCGGGTTCGGCCTGAATATTGGGATGACGGCCATCGCCGGAGATGGGCGCGATGCGCAGGCCGCTGGGCGCGATGCGGGCGGGCTTGGCGCCGGCACGCGCGAGACTCGCCAGCACCTTCTCGCGCGATGCTTTCAGCCGGTTGACGCGCATGTCGAGGGGCGGCCGCGAGGCGAGGGCAGCCCCTTCATCCACCCATGCGGCGCCGAAGGCCTCCTCCATCAACGGCTCGCACCATTCCGGGGCATTGGCGCGGGCGGGCGCAGGCAGCTCTTCCGAGAGCCGGGCTTGAAGCGCCGCCAGTTCAGCCTCCGTAAGCACGGAGGGCGCGAACCGGTCGTCGGCGATCAGGCGCCCGAGTTCCTCGGGAAGGGCGCCGCTTTCAAGGAGGTAGCCGCCCAGTACCAGCGTTCTGGGCGTATCTGCATCGAAGATCCAAGAAGCAGCGCGGCGGCGGCGAAGCGCGTCATAGACGAAATTGCCGATTGCGGCTCGGTCGCCGGCTCCAGCGAACCGATGTGAAAGACCCCAGTCCCGCATGGCATCGGCCGCGGGGCGATGTCGTGTTTCGATGTCTTCGAGAATCTCGATGGCCGCAGCAAGCCGCCCGCCCAGTCGCATGTGGAGCCTTTCCGGTAAACCCGTCTTGGGCCTTGGCTAACGCCTGGTGGAATAATTCACAAGGGCTAAAGACAAAAGCTCCGGGATTGCCTCGCGCGTGGAGGTCAGCGGCAGGCGTTGCTATTAGGGGGAGCGGCAGTAATCCCGCTCTGGCAGTGCTGCGTTTTTCCAGCGCATGATGCTCGGAACAATTCCAAACAGCCCGTTGTTCGTGATAATGGCCGGTTGCCTCTCGTCGTCGCTGCGATAAGATTTCTTTATGACGCGCTTGACCCTCCGCCAAATGCAATACTTTCAGCGCTTGGCTGAACTCCTGCATTTCGGCCGGGCTGCCGCCGCATGCGGCGTGACGCAGCCCGCGCTTTCAGCACAAATAGCCGAGATGGAAGCGCAGCTTGGCTTTCAGCTCTTCGAGCGGGGCGGTGGAGCCGTCCGGCTCACCCAGGAGGCGCAGGAGTTGCGCCCGCGCATCGAGCGGATCCTGGCGGAGGTGGAAGATCTGGAGCATATGGCCCGGCGCGACCAAAACGCGCTGGGAGAGCGGTTCCGCTTGGGGATCATTCCAACGGTGGCGCCTTTCCTTCTGCCGCGCCTTTTGCCGAAGCTCAAGCAAGACTTCCCTTCCCTCAGACTGGAGGTGCGCGAGGCGGTAACGGACACGCTTATCCAGGAGACAAGCGCAGGGAGGCTCGATGGCATGATCGCCGCCGCTCCCATTGAATCGCCGCAACTCAAAAGCGAGATGCTCTTCGAGGATCGGTTCTATCTTGCTGTTCCCGAAGTGGACGCGGAACGGCTGGCACCGCCTGTGGCGCAGGAGAGCATGGCGCTGGAGCGGCTCATGCTGCTTGAGGACGGTCACTGCATGCGCAACCAGGCGCTGGCGATCTGCGGTATGGTTAAGCCCATTACGATGGCAAGCCTGGGGGCGACGAGCCTCATGACCCTGCTGCAACTCGTCGCTCACGGGTTCGGGGTGACCTTGGTCCCGGAGATGGCGCGCGAGTCGGCGGACGCTCAGCAGGGCCTTCGCGTCCTGCCGTTTGTCGATCCTGCGCCAGCGCGCACCATATGTCTTTCCTGGCGCAAGACCAATCCTCGCGAAGCCGACTTTGCTGCTTTAAGTAAAACCGTCAAAGATCTGCATCGGTTATAATAGTAGAATTGCGGTGAGCCTCTCCGCCAAGAGCCCAAAAACTTGCTTTCAAAAATAAATTGTAGGATGATTCATCGCTTTTACAATTGTGGGGATGATTCGATTATGAAAGCCTACATAGCGGAAGTATTTGGCACATTCTGCCTTGTATTTATCGGGTGCGGAAGTGTGGTGCTCGGCGGCTTCGGGCCGCTGATTCCTACGGGGGGAGCGCTGGGCATCGCGGTTGCCTTTGGTGTGGCCGTCTTGGCAATGGCTTACGCGATTGGCCCGGTCTCGGGTGCGCATCTCAATCCCGCTGTAACGTTGGGTGCTTTTCTTGCCGGGCGATTGCCGGCGAAGGACGTCGCACCATACATGATTGCACAGGTCGCGGGCGGCATTCTCGGCGCTCTGGTGCTCTGGATCATTGCCTCGGGCAAAACGGGTGGCGCGCCCGCCAATTTCGCCGCGAATGGCTGGAGCGAATATACAACAAGTGCTGCTTTCCTTGGTGAAGTCGTGGCCACCTTCATATTCGTGATGGTGATCCTGGGCGCGACCTCCGAGCGTCACACGACGGTAATGGCAGGCGCTGTTATCGGTCTGACACTCACCGCGATCCATATCTGTTTCATCGCCGTCACCGGTACCTCGGTCAATCCGGCCCGATCGATCGGACCGGCTCTGTTCTCGGGCGGCGCGGCGATCTCTCAGCTGTGGCTTTTCATCGTCGCTCCGCTGATCGGCGGTGCTCTGGCCGGGCTCGTCTACAAGTCGCATGCGCTTGAAAATACGCAGGCGGACCTTTTGAAGAAGGCAAAGGCCTGATCTAGAAAATATCCAGAAATAAAAACGCCCGGCTTGCCGGGCGTTTTTTGTCTTACCTTCCAGGGTTCTATTGTCTCAGGACGCGCCCGGATAGTTCGGGCTTTCGCGCGTGATGGTCACGTCGTGTGGGTGGCTTTCACGAAGACCGGCGCCGGAGATGCGCACGAAGGTGGCCTTCTCCTGCAATTCCCTCAGATTGTGTGCCCCCACATAACCCATCGCTGCCCGCAACCCGCCGGTGAGCTGATGCAGGACGCCGGCAGCGGGGCCCTTATAGGGGACCTGCCCCTCGATCCCCTCCGGAACGAGCTTCAGCGTATCACGCACTTCCGCCTGAAAATAGCGATCCGCTGAGCCGCGCGCCATCGCGCCGACCGACCCCATGCCCCGATATGCCTTGAAGGATCGGCCCTGATAAAGGAACACCTCGCCAGGGCTCTCATCCGTACCGGCCAGGAGCGAGCCGATCATCGCCGCGTTTGCGCCGGCGGCGAGCGCCTTGGCAAGGTCGCCTGAAAATTTGATGCCGCCATCGGCAATGATGGAAATGCCCAGCTTCTGCCCTGCCTCCACGGCGGACATGATTGCGGCGAGTTGCGGCACACCCACGCCGGCCACAACGCGGGTGGTACAGATCGAGCCGGGGCCGATTCCCACCTTCACGCCATCCGCGCCCGCATCGATCAAAGCCTTTGTGCCGTCCGCTGTGGCGACGTTGCCGGCTATGATCCGCACCGCGTTCGACAACATTTTTGCCCGCTTCACGGCATCCAGCACGCGTTGCGAGTGGCCGTGGGCCGTATCGATCACGAGCAGGTCCACTCCGGCATCGATAAGCCGCTCGGCCCGTTCAAATCCGTCATCGCCCACGCTGGTGGCCGCGGCCACGCGCAACCGGCCTTGCGCGTCCTTGCTTGCATGGGGGTTGAGTTGGGATTTCTCTATATCTTTAACGGTGATCAAACCAACGCAATTGCCGGCATCATCGACAACCAGCAGCTTTTCGATACGGTTTTGATGCAGGAGGCGCTTTGCCTCCTCCTGACTCACGCTTTCCTTCACGGTGATCAGCCGGTCATGCGTCATCAACTCGCGCACGGGCTGCGCCGGGTTCGAGGCGAAGCGTACATCGCGATTGGTGAGGATACCCACCAATTTGCCGACCGTATGACCACCTAGCCCGCCATTCTCCACAACCGGGATCCCCGATATGCGATGAGCGCCCATCAGGGCATGAGCATCGGCAAGCGTGGCGTCGGGGCCGATGGTGACCGGGTTCACTACCATGCCGGATTCGAACTTCTTTACCTGGCGCACCTCTTCCGCCTGCTCCGCAGGCGTGAGATTGCGGTGAATGACGCCGATGCCGCCCGCCTGCGCCATGGCAATTGCAAGCCGCGCCTCCGTCACCGTGTCCATGGCGGCTGAAAGGATGGGAATATTGAGCTCGATGTCGCCGGCGATCCGCGTGCTCACATCCGTCTGGCCAGGCATGACCTCTGAATGACCGGGCTGGAGAAGCACGTCATCAAAAGTAAGCGCTTCCGCGCCGGTGGGAGTCTGGATAATTTTTGCCATGGCCCAATCCTGAAAATATACGACAGGCGCTGGCCGTTGTTTCAACAAGACCGCGCCCGACTCTTTTAACCCTTTGCGGATTGGCAAGGGCTGGTAACACGTCTGTCTGATGAAGGGAAGATGCCGGCCCGCGAAGCGACAAATATCTTGAAAACAATTCATGTTCTGGAGAACCAACTGAGGCAGCCGGACACCGCGGGAGAAGTGCCAACGAGGAGCGCGCCGTTCCTATAGAGCGGCAAAACGCTGGCGTTTTCCGGCAATTCGATTGCCCAGACCCGATCGAACTCATCCGACCAGATCAGGCGGCCGTTTACCTGGGTCAGGGCAGAAAAAGCGTGCGCGGGAGATACGCCCGGCCGGAACACCACTAGGACGGGGCCGTCGCCGGGAGGGGGCAGCGCCGCGGCCGCTCCGCCAAACAAGGCGAGCAGGGCCAAAGCCGAAGACGTCAGCCTGGCTCCTCCGGCGCCGGAACTGCGGCCCCGCCGCAGGAAAAAACCCGCCAACGCGAAGATTACGCCGAAAAGGAAAAACCAAAGCAGGTCCCAGAACAGCGGAGATGCCGAATCCATGCGGATGCGGTGGATGCCAAGCACCCAATGGGAAAGAATTCCATCCAATATATGCCAGGCGCCAAAGCCGATCAGCGCGCTCCCCAGAAGCATTCGACCTGACGAATGTCTGGAAAATGCTGCTCTCGACCGCCACAGCAGCCACAGGCCCGCCAGTGCAAGCACGTACATCAGCAGATGAAACAGGCCGTCTGCGAGGATCTGAAAGCGCAGATCGCCGAAACGGCCGCCTTCCAGCGCGGAAAGCAGGTGATGCCACTGCAATATCTGGTGGAGCAGGATGCCATCGAAAAAGCCCCCAATAGAGAAACCGAGCAGATATCCCGACCATCGGTAGCCGGCGGTAATCTGCTTTTCTGTATCGCTGACCAGGGCGCTCATTTGTTCTTCCTTTTTCGGTAATGCCGAACAATGCGCATGCGCTGTGGTTCCTGTCTTTACGGGTTGACTAACAGAACCCGGCTGCAATCCCCCTGCACAAGCGGAAGCGAAGATGCTAAGGGCAAGATATTGTTAGATCAGACGCGGGCTCGGCATCACCGCGCGCCCGTGGTGTTCTCGCCTATCACGTCCAAGAGTCCGCCTTGAACCGCACACTGCCCCTGGTCCTTGCCGTCGCCCTTTTCATGGAGCAGATGGATTCCACGGTAATCGCCACCTCCTTACCGGCGATCGCCGAGGACATTGGCACCAATCCCGTGACGCTGAAGCTTGCCTTGACCACCTATCTGGTGGCGGTCGCAATCTTCATCCCGGTCAGCGGCTGGATGGCGGACCGCTTCGGGGCCAAGCGGATATTCCGGCTCGCACTCGCGATTTTCGTGCTCGGCTCGATCGCCTGCGCGGTGTCCAACTCGCTTCTCGCCTTTGTCCTGGCGCGTTTCCTGCAGGGAATAGGCGGGGCGATGATGACGCCGGTGGCGAGGTTGGTGCTGGTTCGCGCCACACCGAGGAACCAGCTTATTTCAGCCATGGCGTGGCTCTCTGTGCCGGCCCTTATCGGTCCCATTTCCGGCCCGCCGCTAGGCGGCTTCATCACCACCTATTTTTCCTGGCACTGGATCTTTCTGATAAATGTGCCCATCGGGCTTGCAGGCATCCTGCTCTCGGGCCGCGTCCTGCCTGATTTAGAGCCGGAACATAAAAAAAAGCTCGATTCCACGGGGTTTGCGCTCTCCGGTCTGGCGGCCTCGGGGATTGTTTTCGGTCTTTCCGTGATAAGTCTTCCTGCGCTCCCGCCCATTATCGGTATTGTCACCGCAGCCTTCGGCTTCGTGATGGCGTTCCTTTATGTTTTACACGCGCGCCGCGCGGCAGATCCGATTTTGAACCTGCGGCTCTTCGCCATCCCTGCCTTTCGCGCCGCTATAATAGGAGGGAGCCTTTTCCGGGTTGGCGTCGGCGCGGTTCCGTTCCTTCTGCCGCTGATGTTGCAGCTCCAGTTCGGGCTGACGCCCTTTCAATCCGGCCTGCTTACCTTCGCGTCCGCGCTGGGCGCGATCTCGGTGAAAATGATTGCTTCCACGGCATTGCGGGCCGTTGGTTTCCGCCTCACGCTCATTTTCGCGGCCATCTTCGGCAGCCTGCTGATTGCCGCCAATGCTCTATTCACCGCTGCCACGCCCCATCTCACCATTGTGGCGGTTTTGGTGGCCGCCGGTTTCTTCCGCTCTCTTTTCTTCACCTCCAATAACGCGCTCGTTTTTGCCGAACTCGGAGACCGTGAAGCGGGGCAAGCGACCGCGATCGCGGCCGCGTCGCAGCAGATCAGCATCGCCATAGGCGTGGCGGTGGGGGGAGGCATTCTGGAGATCACCGGCTATGTCACCGGGGAGCCGCTCGGGCGCGACGCCTTTGTCAACGCGTTTGTGATTGTGGGATTTGTGTCGGCGCTGGCCGCCTTGCCGTTCCTGCGTCTTCCCGCCGACACCGGAAGTGCCGTATCCGGCCACGGCCGCAAGCGCGCGGCAGAAGAGGAACAGGCCTTGGCCGCGGAACGGACTGCTCAGCCCTCCGCAGCCTGACGGCCTTTGAAGTCCTTTGCAAGGATGTAAAGCTCGACCGATTCATCGCGGGAAGCAGGCGGCTTGACGTGATGGACCGAACGGAAATTCCTTTTGAGCAGCGACAAGAGCTCGCCTTCCGTACCGCCCTGGAACGTCTTGGCCAGGAAGTTTCCGCCGGTCTTCAACACGGAGATTGCAAAATCCGCCGCCGCCTCGCAAAGCTGCATGGTGCGCAGGTGATCGGTCCGCCGGTGTCCCGTGGTGGGTGCCGCCATATCGGACAACACCACGTCCGGCGGCCCGCCCAGAAGCTCGATCAGCCGGTCCGGTGCGGCGTCGTCCAGAAAATCCATCTGGAGCACCGCAGCACCAGGCACGGGGTCCATCTCGAGATAATCGATGCCGACGACGGAAGGCTTTGCGGGATCGGACTTCACGCGGGCAGCCGACACTTGGCACCAGCCGCCGGGCGCCGCGCCGAGGTCAATCACCTTCATGCCTGGTGCCAGTATGTGGTGCTTGTCATCGATCTCGATCAGCTTGTAGGCCGCGCGCGAGCGCATTCCCTCCGTAGTGGCTCGGCGCACGTAAGGGTCGTTCAGATGCCGCTCCAGCCAGCGCCGGGACGAGCTCTTCAAGCCCCGCTTCTTCTTGACCCGCGTTTTCAGGACGCGCGTCCCGGAGCCAACCTTCTTTTCCTTTGTCACGCCGGGCATGCTCCGTTCAGCTTTCGGCGCCGCCAAACACCGTCGCGCGCCATCATCTCGTTAAGCATGCCCTCTCTCAGGCCCCGGTCGGCGACCCGCAGGCGCTCTGCCGGCCAATGACGGCGTATAGCCTCCAGAATGGCGCATCCGGCGAGCACGAGGTCAGCACGCTCCAGCCCGATGCACGGATTGGCTCTACGCTCGTCGAAGCTCCAGTTCAGGATCGTCTCGATGATGCGGTCGACGTTGGCGCGCTCCATCCAAAGCCCGTCCACCCGCCGGCGGTCGTATCGCTTGAGACCCAGATGAACGCCTGCAAGCGTCGTCACCGTGCCGGAAGTGCCCAGCAGGTGGAACTTGCCGCTGCCGGCCACATGGGCAAGCCTTGTGCCGCCATCGAACTGGGCCAGCATTTCGGAGACGTGGGACACCATGGCCTCGAAAATCACCGGCGTGACGACGCGGCCGCCAAAACGTTCCGCCAGCGAGACGACGCCGGTCGGCAGGGAAGTCCAGGATACAATGTGGTCGGCGAGCCGGGGCGTGCGATGGCGTGAGAGATCGATCAGCGCGATTTCCGACGAACCGCCACCGATGTCGAACAGGACGACGCCATCCGTATCGCGTGAAACGAGAGAACCGCAGCCGGAAACGGCGAGCCGAGCCTCGGTGCGCCGGTCGATGATCTCAAGGTCGAGGCCGGTTTCGCGGCGTACGCGTTCGATGAAGTGAGGCCCGTTCTCCGCGGCGCGGCAGGCCTCCGTCGCAATCATGCGCACGCCGGCCAAACTCCGGCCGTCCAGCTTCTGCGCACAGACGGAAAGAGCCTCTACCGCCCGCTCCATCGCGGCGTCACTCAACCGTCCGCTGGCCGCGAGCCCTTCGCCCAGCCGGACGATACGCGAGAACGCGTCCACAACGCGGAAGCGGCCCGGCCTGCCCGGCGTAGCGACCAGCAGCCGGCAATTGTTGGTGCCAAGATCAAGGGCGGCATAAAGCGCATCGGCAGCAGGGGAGCTTGAAAGCCGGGCAGCATAAGCCTTGCTCCTTCGCGCAAATTCTGCGGGTGCAGGCTGCAGTGTGAGGGCAGGCGCCTTCTGTGGCGCGGCTTTCCTCTCGGCGCAAGGCTCGGCTCCGCGCACGAACACGCCGCGCTTGCGCCTTCTCCTGCGTTTTCGTTTCGGCTGCGGAATGTCAACAGATGCGGGACTCGTGACCGGATCCCGTCCGCTGCCCACGCCGCCCCCGGTTGACGCGTGATCGCGAAGGAACTCCGCGACCGGTGGCGCGTCACCTTTTCCGTGGTCGTCCACCGTCTATCCTTCCGCACCGCGCAGCGCCGAGAAGTGGCGCGCAGCAGGCGCTTCATATCGCCATGTTGGAAACAGATTAGCAGCCAAGAGGCTATCCACCAAGAGCAGACGGAAGCAAATTATCCCACCTTAAGCAGATAGGTATGCCGGCGCCGGTGAATGCGGTGTTCCCGGAATTGGTCAGATGAGAAAAAGATGCGGAAGGGGATTTGAAAGCGGGGCCGGGGTTGACTATTGAAGGGGCATGGCTAAATAGCTGTCACCGCATGGCCTTTGACGGTCGCTGCTGGGGAATAGGTTAACGGTAGACCAGCGGACTCTGACTCCGTTAGTCCTGGTTCGAATCCAGGTTCCCCAGCCACACACCTTTTTCCCTATACAGCACCAAAGGCGAGTCGCTACCGGAGGGGTCGTCTCTACGCCAAATCGGACGTGATCGTGGCGATACGTTCCCCAATGCGCCTTGGCACTTGCAGGACGGCGATGCGGAGATTGAGATCCCCCATACGGCTGAAGGGCGCTTTGCTGATTATTGCACCTGGTCGGCACAGAGCGAAACTCTGTTTCGTTGAGCCAGAGTTTATCCGGCAGGTGAATCTTGGGACATTTTATTTCGCTGGTCCGAATTCCTTGCCAATGCATTCTGGATAGAGACCACAATGTTATCGTAGCCCGTGCAACGACAGAGATTGCCGCTTATCGCTTGGCGGATATCTGCTGCGCTCACCTCCTGATCCCGATTCAATAGCTCAGCCGCCACTAGAATCATTCCAGAGGTGCAAAATCCGCATTGGAACCCATGGGCTTCGACAAATGCCTCGCGAACCACGTCAATCTCTGTGCTGCAATGCTCGATCGTCTGGACATCTGCATCACGAGCAGCCTGTGCCAGCATCAGGCAGGATTTCCGAAGCTCCCCGTTGAACAAAATAGTGCACGCCCCGCAATCGCCGGTAAGGCATCCAATGCGCGTTCCCTTCAATCCGAGAGGTCCCCGCAAGACCTCCGCCAGTAGCATGCGTTCATCGATCTCGACATCTCGGGCGACACCGTTCACCTTCATAGCGATTCTCATGCCGTGGCCTCCGCTAGGGCCTGCTTCACAGCCCGCGTGACAACCGATTTGACGATGCGTTGCCGATATGCTGCTGGCGCGAGTGCATCGCTCCACGGATCCACCAACGCCTCGCTCGCACGTTGTCCGATGTCTTCAGCGCATCCCTTGGTTCGGCATATCCCTTCGACCACATATGGCCTGGAAGCGGCTCCACCGACTGCGATGCGAACATTACGGTCATTATCTGCAAGACACGCCGCCGTAACTATGGGCCAAGAGCTCGTGGCGTGCTTTTGCTTGATGTAGCCGAAGCGATTCCAGCACGAAGGAGGGATAAGGATCTCCAGTAAAACTTCGTCCGGTCGGAGGACATTTGTAAATGCGCCGGTGAAGAATTCCAGCGCCGACAATGTTCGTGTGCCAGCAGCAGAACCCAGACGCATCCGCGCATCGAGAGCCACGATGCTAGCTGGAACATCCGAAGCGGGATTAGAATAGCAGGCCGAGCCGCCTGCGGTCGCTTGACTCAATATCTGCGGCCCACCTGTGATCTGCCTAGAGACATAGGCCAGCAACGGCGCCATCTCGCCGACAGCACGATCAGCCGCGATCGTTTTGTAGGTTGCGGCAGCACCGATCAAGAGGCTGCCATTGCTCTTCGTAATACCGCTAAGGGGCAAATTCCTAAGGTCAACAACAACCGAAGGCTTCACATCGCCAAGGCCCATCAGTGGCACCAGCACTGTGCCTCCGCCGAGAATTTTGGCATCGTTTCGCCCAGAGAGAAGCTCGAGAGCCGCATCCAGCGTCTTTGGCGCAGCGTAGTCAAAACGGTTGGGTATCATGCAGGATATCCAGAAGTGTTGGCGGTGTTGCGGGACAGCGTGTCAGCGCGGCGCGCCGTTCCCCCAAAGCGTCAGCGACGGCGGAAAGCATCGCTGCAATACCGCCACCGACCCCCGACTCGCCTGCGCCCTTCAGTCCGAGGGGATGATATGGGCTGGGCGTACTCATGTGCCCTACGCGGATTTCAGGCAGATCTATCGCACGCGGTAGAAGATATTCTTTAAGACGACGTGCCAGCGGCCTTCTCTGATCATCATAGGCAAGCTCCTCCCACAGGGCGGCTCCGATACCCATGACAATTGCGCCCTTTAGCTGTCCCGTAACCAGCATTGGGTTGATCATCACACCGCAATCATGGACGCAAGCGTAGTCCAAGACCTTGACCGAACCAGTCTCTCGATCGAGCTCGATGGCGGCTGCGTGAACCGAGTAGGGGAAGGAAGAATACGTCGCGATGCGGCCCTTTTCATCGGGAATAACGCTGACATTGATGGGCTGAAAGCTGCGAGTAGCTTCAAGTGGCAGTTCAGTACCCTTCGCCACGATGATGGGATTGGTATGCGCCTGGTGGGAGACTTCTTGAAGAGTTAGGACACCATTCCCCTCACTGTCGCGTATCATGCTCGCCTCTAGGGAGAGACCTTCCGTCGGCGCTCGAAGAATGTTTGCAGCGCATAACAAAACCTTCGCACGAAGATCGCGCGCGGCAAGAACGGCCGCGGTACCACCATAGAGCATCGCCCGGCTGCTTGCATGTCCGGTACCAACAGGCGTTACGTCAGTATCCCCTTGCACCACTTGGACGGATCTAGCATCGACGCCCAGTTCCGCCGCAACGAGTTGGGCAATACCAGTTTCGTTGCCGCTCCCGGGTGAAGTTACCCCAACCAGAACCTGCACGCTCCCGCCAGGAAGGAGCTTAACGGTAGCGGTTTCAAATCCGCTGGGGAATGCACCCGGTCGAGCTCCTCCTTCAGGCGTCAATTCGAACGCGATGCCAATGCCAATAACCTTTTCCGATTGGCGTTGCTTCGATTGCCGATGGCGCCAAGCGTCGTAGCCAAATAGCTTCGTCAGCTTCTCGAGCGCGGTCGGATAGTCACCGCTATCGAGATTGAGACCGGAGGCAAGTTTTTTCGGAAAATCGCCGGCCGCAATCAGGTTCAGGTGCCGCAGGGCCACCGGGTCCATTCTGAGATGTGCCGCGAGCAAATCGATGGCCCGCTCCATCACAGTGTTACCGATCTCCTTGCCATACCCGCGGATAGGTTGCCAAGGCGTGGAATTGGTCGCGATCAATGTCGCGGAGATCCGGCAGTGCTCCACATCGTAGACCGTCGGGAAGACCGCAGCCGTAACGAGCGGCATCGACCAACCATTGCCGGGCCCCGTGATGCCGACATCTGCGACAAACTGGTCTTCGAAGCCAAGAATCCTGCCGTCGCGTGTCGCCGCGATCTGGAACCTATGCTTCTGCCGGCGGCAAGGAGCCATCAGCGTTTCCCAGCGTTCTTCCGTGTAATTGACCGGCCGCTTAAGAAACCGCGCCAAGGCGCATACAAGAACCTCTTCAGGATGCCCCGCCATTTTTAAGCCAAATGAGCCGCCAAGCGGTGGCGCGACCACGCGCACGGCGGTCTCTTGGATATTGAGCGCCGTGGCGATCATCCAGCGGGTTGTGTGAGGGTTCTGCAGGGTACCGGTCAGGGATACGCGTTCAAGTGCCGGGTCCCAATCTCCCGTAAAACAGCATGGTTCCATGGGTGCGGCTGTTGACGGCGCGAACTCAAGCTCCCCGGCAACGACCACATCTGCCAAACGTAGGGCGGCTTCGAAATCGCCCCGATGGATCTCGTCACGGGCGACCACGTTCGTAGCCCAACCGGGGTGCGCAGCGACCGCTCCCGCATCAAGTGCTTCGTCGAAGTCAAGGACCGCTTGCAACGGCTGGTACTCGACTTCGATCAGGTCGAGAGCTGCCTGGGCGCTGTGCACACTGGTTGCGACGACAGCAGCGATTGGTTGACCGATGTAACAAACCTCGCCATCCGCAAGACATCGACCGACAATCGTTCCTCGCCCCTCCACGTCGCTCCTGAAGGGAAGTGCCGCAGGGATCGGCTTTAGATCGTCGAGGTCTACTGCGGTCACAACCTCAACGATATCGGGCGCTGCCTTTGCCTTCATTACATCAAGACTAACGATGCGCGCGCGCGGATGCGGACTGCGCAACAGAGCCATATGGAGGCAGCCAGCTGGGAGTAGATCAGAGGTATAAACCGGCTTCCCACTCACATAACGATGCGCGTCGATGCGAGGAATGGAGCTGGAGACGGCCGATTGCTCAGCTAAGGTAGGCATCGAAGATTTCCTGCGTGTCTACAATCTCGGATCGCGGTTTGCTGAGGGCAATTCCACCCCGCCGCAAGACGTAGACATGGTCCGCCACCTCAAGAGCCATCTTCGTATTCTGCTCAACGAGCAGCACCGTGTAGCCCCGCTCGTTCACTGCTCGGATAATTTTCTGGAGCTCTGAAACTATTATGGGTGCGAGTCCTGTTGTGGGTTCATCCAGCAAGAGCAATTTCGGCCGCGCCATCAAGGCACGGCCCGTCGCCAGCATCTGTTGCTCCCCTCCCGAAAGGGAGGCTGCTCGATTGAACGCCCTTTCACGCAGCCGCGGGAACATCTCATAGATTTCCTCGACGCGCGCCACGACGTCCGACACGCCTGTCTGAGCAAGGACTCCCAGCTCCAGGTTCTGACGAACGGTCATTTCCGGAAAGAGTTCCCTAGACTGTGCTACTAGCGAGATACCGGCAGCGAACACCTTGTGGGATGCCTGACGAGTGATGCGTTCGCCGTTCATGTAGATTTCGCCGCCTCGCAGCGGGATTAGCCCAGCGATGGCATTCATTGTGGTCGTCTTGCCGGCACCATTACCTCCCAGCAGCGCGACGACCTTTCCTTTCGGAACGGTGAAACTCAGGTCACGCAGAACCTCGATCGCACCGTATCCGACAGAAATCCCCTCGACCTTAAGCATGTACTTCTTCTCCGAGATAGGCGGATTTGACACGCGGATCGCGCGCTACCTCGTCCGGCAGCCCATGGATGACGAACCTGCCGTTGTCTAAAACCGTAATTTCATCTGAGACAACGAGAACCAGGGAAAGCACGTGTTCCACCAGCAGAATAGCCATGCCCCATTCAAGGGCGAGTCGCCTTAGCAGCCGATCCAGCTTTTCAATCTCAGCCTCACTAAGCCCAGCAGCCGGCTCGTCCAGCATCAGCACTTTCGGGCGGGAGACGATGGCTCGGGCGATTTCCACGAACCGCTGCTCAGCGAATGTCAACTCGGCGATGGACTTAAACAGGGTATGTTCGATGCCGAGGAAGGCTGCAACGTCCCAAACTTGCTCCTGCTCGGCCCGATCCGGGCCTTCAAAGCCGAAGAGTGCACCGATGCCACGCCAGCCCTTGCCTGCCGATTCACTGTGCAGACCGATAAGAATGTTTTCAAGTACCGTAAGACTCTGTACTAATTGAACTGACTGGAACGAACGTCGGATGCCAATATCCGCTCGCCGATGGGCAGGCAGATTGGTGATGTCTTTCCCTAGATATTGGACCCTGCCGTCGGACTGCGGCACCAGTCCGGTGATCGCGTTGAAGAAGGTCGTCTTGCCCGCTCCGTTCGGTCCAATGAGACCGTGCACCTTGCCAGCCTTGAGGGCAACGGAGACGCTGTCGACCGCAACCAGCCCGCCGAAGCGTACCGTCAGGTTGGATACGTTTAGAACTGGATCAGTCATGGGTGACTCCCACACCAATAGGTTCCAGGTCCTGATCCCGTCCGGGTGTAGCAACCAGATGCCTTTCGCGCACGATGCCACGCACGAGCATTTCACGCGGGAGAATGCCGAACCGAGTCAACGCGCCGGCAATACCCCGGGGCATGAATATCGCTACGATTACGAGCGCCGTTCCGAACATCACCTCCTGCAGACTCTGGAAGTCGCGCAAGAATTCTGGAAGCGTAGTCAGGAGCAGTGCCCCGATGATGGCGCCAGCAAGACTGGCCATGCCGCCTAGCACCACAATTGCTATGTGAATTACCAGCTGGAAAAGTCCGAACGACTGCGGCAGCACAAGGCCGACCGTATAGGCGAACAGCGCTCCACCTACGCCACCGAAGAATGCCGAGAGGCCGAAGGCAATCATCTTCGTGCGGCTGACATCGATCCCGTTGCAGCGGGCTACGATCTCGCTTTCGCGTATGATGACGAATGACCGGCCTATGTACGACTTCAGGATACGCGATGCGAGCCAAAGCATTGTCAGGCAGCACGGCAGAAGAAGATAATATAGGCGTTGGTCGCCGCGAAACACATAGCCGAAAAGATCCGGAGCGCTGACGCCAATGCCGTTCGATCCGTTCGTTACACCCTTCCAGTTGATGAAGACCCACACCATTAGCTCGGCGAAAGCGAAGGTAACGAGTGCAAGGTAGATGCTGGCCATCCGCATTGCCGGCACGGCGCAAGCTGTCCCAATCAATGCGGTCACGACGCCTGCGGCTGGAATGCACACCCAGAACGGCAAGCCGAGCTGACTGGACAATATCGCAGTTATATAGGCGCCGATGCCCATGAACGCAGCGTTGGCGAAGGCGAACTGCCCAGCATAGCCAAGCAGTATGTTAAGGCCGACTCCAAGCACAACATAGACGGTCACGAGATTGACAACATACTGCGTGTAGCCGTTGGTCAGCAACGGGACCGCAAGAAGAGCTGCGGCCAATCCGCCATAAATCAGGGGCTTCTTCATAATAGCGGTTCGATCCATCAAACTCGCTCCACCGGTCGGCGTCCAAACAGGCCGTGAGGACGGACGAACAAGACGATAATAATGATGAGGAACGGAGATACCTGCTGGAACGCCGTTGAGATATAGCCTCCGATCAGCATTTCGATCACCCCAACGAGCAAGCCGCCGACTATCGCCCCGGTGACGCTATAAAAGCCGCCGAGAACTGCGGCTGCGAAGCCCTTCAGCAGGAATTCACTGCCCATGTCAGGATACAGGAGGGAGGTCGGGCCAGCCAGAAGGCCAGCCACTGCGCCGACGGCGGCGGCAAGCGCCCACGTGATAGAGAAAATCCGTCCCGTATTGACGCCCACGATGCGGGCGCCGTTGAGGTTCTGTTGGGTTGCCTGCATTTGCCTTCCGGTACGGGTGTAACGGAAGATCGCCAGCAGCATTAGCGCGATGCCAACTGAAATAGTGATCGTCAAGACACTCTGCGCCGTGACTATCGCGCCAGCGAAGCGAAGTGGTCCGGCATCTACGGCCGGCGGCAAGGTGTACACGTCTGCACCAAAGGGGATGCGCGCCAGCCCTTTGATGATGACGGAGAAACCGATCGCCACCAAAGCAAGCGTTGCATGATGCTCATGTACGATGCCGCGAAAGGCGACCCGCTCCATCACCGCCCCTAGCAACGCACCGGCCAGGACAGCGATGAGGAAGGCAAGCGGATAAGGGAGGCCGACAAGCACGAAGGCAGTATAGCCGGAGAAGGCTCCCACCATCAGCAATTCGCCATGGGCCCAGTTGACGATGCCCTGTGTTTTGTAGATCAACACCAGTCCCAAGGCGACTAGCGCATAGAGTCCTCCATGCGCTAGTCCTGCCGTTAAAAGGGTCATGAACCCCATTTATAACCTCCCGAGTATTACTGCCGCCGGCGGAGCTTGGGCTATTGAGGCCAGGTCTCCCCGATAGCAACAACCTTACCGTCGCGTACCGCCCAGATATGCCCTTCTGTGCAGCCCTGGTGATTTTCGGGAGAGAACGAGATCTTACAGTAAGCGGGACCAGCGAAGCCGTCGGACGTGCTCTCCAGCGCGTTGATGAAACCTTCCCGCGTGAGATCCGGCCCCGCCCGCTCCAACGCATCGATGAATGCATACGCACCCGACATCCCGTAGAACGACAGAGTCTGCAGCTTATCGTTCGGAAAGTGCTTGGCGTAGAGTTCAGAAAACTCCTTCATCTTCTCGCCATCCACCGGCTCAAGGAGATAGGAACTTACATAGAGCTCTGAGATCGCATCGATACCCCCGGCCCGATCCGCAACTGCGAGCATGTCCATTTGGGAGCTGGCGCCGACAAAGGGACCCTTTAGCCCATACTTCTTTGCCTCACGCAGGAAGACAGCCGTCTCATTCGGATAGGTGACGAGAATGACGGCATCGGCATTCGCCTCAAGGCTATGAAGTGCTTGGGTCGTTGCGTCCGACGCATTGCGCTCCAGAACAATGTCTGCGGCGACCTCAATGCCTGCCTCTTTGAGGCCCGGGTAAATCGTCGACAAGTGTGAATCAGCCCAGTCGTCGGTATTCTTGACGATTACCACCTTCTTGACGTCTGGAATCGACTTCACGAAGTTCACCATAGTGACTCCATCGAGGGTGCCGGTCTGCGTGGTAGTGAACATATTTTTAGCGACAGGCGAGGTGATGGAATCGAGAACCATCGCCATCACCATGTAGGGCACTTCACTTGCAATGATTTCGTCCCTGGCCGCGTTCACCGCGGAGCTGCATGTGCCGCCGTGAATGGCGAAAACGTCGCTGCTATGAACCAGCTTCTTTACGGCCGCGCGGGTTTTCGCCGCGTCACAAGCGTCATCTTCATAGACCATTTCGATTTTACGGCCGTGGATTCCACCCTTCGCGTTGATCTCGTTATAGACGGCCACTGCTCCGTTGATGATTGGATAGCCATAGATCGAGACGGGTCCAGTCAGGGGGCCGAACGTGCCAATTCGAATTGTATCATCGGTTACGCCAGGCTCAGCCAACGCCGCAGACGAAACGCCTGCCAGCAGAGCAGCGGCCAAAATAGAGTTGCGCATTGCGGATTTCATTGCCTTCTCCTCCAATCGTCTGAACCCGACGTGCGCATGAAGCCTCACTCCCATTGACGCACGACATTAACTGATCAAACAGTCAGTATTTGTTACTGCAGTCTCGGCCTTAACGTCAAGGGGCGGATTCGGGCCACTTCTGCGCGCATTGCCAGATTTTTTACAAGAGATTGATCTATAACTATTTATTATGCTGACGCCCTGGTTCACGCGAGCAGGAATTGGCCAATAATCACATGTCTTAGTCGTATCATACTTGACTGATCGATCAGTTAGTGACTTTCTTTTGGAGCCGTGGCCGGCACGTTCGTGGGCTGCGCGGATGACACTGACAAGCGAGATTTACGAATGGCGCGACGCTTTATCGACCTATCCGTCCCTTTGGAGAACGACCTCCCGGCTGATCCGCCCGGGTACGAGCTTTCCATCGACTACAAGAGCCATCAGGACACGCTCCCTATGCTGCTCGGCCGCTATAAGGGGCTAAGCGCAAGGGACCTGCCGAACAGCGAAGCCTTCGCCAATGAGCATATCAAGCTGTCCACGCACAATGGAACCCATGTTGACGCGCCATGGCATTATAGCTCGACCATGGAAGATGGGTCACGGTCATTAACGATCGACCAGATGCCGCTCGACTGGTTCTTTCGACCGGGAGTTAAGCTCGATTTTCGTGAGTTTGAGGACGGTTACGTGGTGCAGCCTCGCGACATCGAGGCGGAACTCGCTCGCATCGGATACGAGCTGAAGCCCTTCGACATTGTAGTCATTAACACAGCTGCCGGCGCCGCTTTTGGCAAACCCGGATATCACAAGCGTGGCTGCGGAATCGGACGGGATGCAACGCTCTACTTGACCTCGAAGGGAGTTCGGGTGGCCGGTATCGACAGCTGGTCCTGGGACGCTTCCTACGAACACATGGCCAAGGTTTACGAAGCCACTAGTGATGCAAGCATCATATGGGAAGGACACCGGGCCGGACGGAAGACAGCATACTGCCACATCGAGAAGCTGCACAATCTGGAAAGCTTGCCAGCCTTCGGCTTCGACGTGGCCTGTTTCCCAGTGAAAATCACCGGCGGCTCCGCGGGGTGGACGCGCGCAGTCGCCATTATCGACGAACCCGGGGATTGAGACACATGAGCACTTTTGCCGATTACGCCGAAAAATACTCCATGATTAAGATGCGTCGCGAGGATGGTATCCTTGAGATGCGCTTCCACACGGACGGAGGTCCTTTTCAGTGGAGCCTTATTCCACACGCCGAGCTTGAACAAGCTTTCCTCGATGTGGGCCGTGATTACGACAACGAGGTTGTAATCCTTACGGGCACCGGCGACGAATATTGCGGCCCGCTGGTCAAGGAGGGGGGCCATCCTAACCGAGCTAATGCCACCCCAAACCGCTACGACCGCATCTACTGGGAAGCGAAGCACCTCCTCAACAACCTGCTCAACATTGAGGTGCCAGTGATCAGCGCGATCAACGGCCCGGCTGTCCGGCATGCCGAAATCCCGCTCTTGAGCGACATCGTTCTGGCTAGTGATACAACTTATTTCATGGATTCGGCACACTACCAGGGTGGAATGGTGCCTGGGGACGGCGTGCACATCATTTTCCCGCTGCTGATGGGCGCCAACCGTGCGCGATATTACCTTCTGACAGGTCAGAAAATCCCAGCAGACGAGGCGAAGGCAGTGGGCCTTGTGAACGAGGTCCTACCCGCCAACGAGGTATTGCCACGCGCATGGGAGCTTGCCCGCCAACTCATGAAGCAGCCGCGTCTCGTACGCCGATACAGCCGGGTTGTGCTGACCCAGGACCTAAAGGAACGCATGCAGGGACTGCTCGGCTACGGCCTGGCTCTTGAGGGCCTAGCACGCATCAAAATGGACGAAAAGTGACCGTCTCGACCATATCTAGAGGAGGAAGACGATGGTAGCAGCGGCAGATTTTGACGAAGTGGTGGACGTCGTAGCCATAGGCTACGGCTTCGCCGGTGCATGTGCGGCGATCACCGCACATGACGGTGGCGCCAGCGTTATTATTCTAGAGAAGATGCCGCACGGCGGCGGCAACTCTCGTGTGAGTGCCGGTCAAGGTTTCGTCGCTCTCCCGGGCGATCAAGCGATTCAGGATCTCGTTAATTGGTTGGACGCGATGTGCCTCCAGACTACGCCCCGGGATGTACTCGAAGCCTTCGCACGGGGGACGCGGGATCTTCCCCCGTTTCTACGCTCCCTCGGTGGAGAATTCAGCGTACCGAAGACCAAGATGTTGACAGGCCGGTATCCAAGCGCAGTGAAGGGGCCGAACTTTCCGGAAATTGCGACAACTCGACCGATGTTTGACAAGCGCTGCTTGGAAGGTCCAGACGATGTGCCACCATCTCGACGGCTATGGGAACTCTTCTCCAAAGCGGTTGCCGGCCGGGGCATCAACGTCCGCTACCAGACGCCGGCGACAGATCTAATTCGTGACGATAATGGCTCAATAGTCGGCGTTTCTGCCGCGGCGGGCGGGAAGACGATCCGGATTGGAGCACGCAAGGGCGTCGTCATGTCCTGCGGAGGCTTTATTGCAAATCCTGCCATGCGTTGGGACTACGCTGCGCCAAAACCCCTCAAATTCGCCGGCAACCCTGGCAATACCGGGGACGGCATCGGCATGGCGATCCGCGCTGGAGCAGATCTCTGGCACATGACGCGCACGTCGACGTTCATTGGCTTTCAGTCACCAGATTACGAAGCTGCGTTCTGCATCTTCTTCCCTGGTCCCGGCTTTATCTGGGTAGATAAGTATGGACGGCGTTATATAGACGAAACGAGCGTGGAGCTGCACGATTTCGATCGCGTTTTTGGTTACATCGATCCCGACAAGGTTGAGTTTCCGCGCATTCCCACCTGGGGCATCTTTGATGAAGAGACTCGGAACGGGGGAGCGCTAACCTGGCCAATCGCTGGCTACAACCGCGAGACCTACCGGTGGAGCGACGACAACTCGGTCGAGTTGGAGAAGGGTTGGATACGGCGCGCTGAGACGATAGAGGCGCTTGCCGAGATCACCAATATCGATGAACGGACGCTCACCGAAACCTTGGGCCGCTACAATTCTGGCTGTGCCTCGGGCATTGATCCGGAATTCGGTCGACCCGGCGAAACGTTAAAGACACTCGAGCCTCCCTACTACGCGATAGAGCTTCATCCCGTAGCTCTTAATACCCAGGGCGGCGCAAAGCGTGATGCCGCGGCCCGCGTGATAGATACACGTGGCCAGCCTATCCCTGGCCTTTATTCCGCCGGCGAGTTCGGCTCAATTTGGGGTCACCTCTATCCCGGCGGCGGCAACATCACCGAAGCGATGGTCTTCGGCCGTATCGCCGGCCAATCCATCTTGGCTCGGTCGGCATGACGGTATTTGAACAAGCGCGCAAAGTCTCGCGAAGAAGATCTGGCTCAGCGAGGGACACCTCCTTGACCCGTGATTCAGTCAATGAGAAGGATGCGCGCATGAGTCAGAAGCAGTCGTCCAGGGACGTGATTCTCGATGCGGCCGAGAAGGTCTTCGCAACCTTTGGGTTCGAAGGGGCAAGCATGCGTGAGATTGCCAATGAATCGGGCATATCCCAGGCGCTGCTGCACTACCACTTCCAAAGCAAGGACAATCTCTACGAAGAGATCTTTGCGCGCCGTGCCAGGATCATCAATGGATACCGTGCACAACTCCTCGACGAATTGTTCGCCGGGGAGCGAAAACCTGAACTTGAGGATGTGCTGGAGGTGATGTTCTGCCCAGCATCAGATGCGCTTGGCAGCGGCACACAGAGCGAGGCATTCACGCAAATGGTTTCTGCATTAGTCGCGGGCGGAGATGAACGCTCCCGCGCACTAATGATCAAGCACTACGACCCGATTGCTCGGCGGTTCATGGAGGCATTCATGAAACTCGAAACGCCGAAACTCAGCCAGGAAGATGCCGCTTGGGCGTACCTCTTTGCTCATTCCGCACGCATGCAAATCTATGCACACACGGGGCGCCCGGAGCGGTTAACTGGCAAACCTCTGAGCGAGACCCGCCTACGTAGAGTGAAAGATAACGCTATTCGGTACACGGCGGCCGGTATCCGAACCCTTGGCATTAATGGCTCGTCAGTGCGCTCTTCAAGAGAGTCTGCGCATCGCGCTTAACAGCGTAGAAAACGCTGTAGCACTGGCAGTAGTTTCAGCTGAAAAAACTGATCACTCGTGATATACCGGTAAGGGGAAGAAAATCTCCTCTCTCCTGTTTTCCCCTTCGCTCATTCCTCTTTCCTTTGCCTGAGCGCCCGAGGCCTGTTGGCATCTTTGAGTTTATGGCTTCGGAAGCCGGATCGCGTAAGGGCCAGGTTCCCTGGCCAACAAAATCCATCAAAACAATCATCTAATACGTCACTCGAGCCAACTCACGCCTCTTTACTTTGCGTTAACACGCAAGCTCTTCGCGACATTTTTTTCAAGCATTCGCAAGAATCTCAAACCCATGGCGCAACCTGAATCCCATACGAAGCTGGCGGTGGGGGGAGGGGCGTTGCGAAGTTTTTCGCCCCGTGCTTACGTCGCTGCGCGGCGGCGTTTCAACCGCGCACGAGCCATTCGGGACGATACTCGCCCGGCGGCTTTTGCGCCGTCTTCATGCGAAAGCAGAGCAGCTCCTTTGGAGCGGTTGATGTTTTGCACTCTTCCGGATGTTAGCTTTCAATCGGACATGATATGGGCCGGTGCAGGAGCCGGAGACTAAAGTGGCGTGCAGGCCTGTCGAAGAAGCCGACGTTCCAGTGCTTCCCATCGTCTGGGGCGCCCGAAATACCCGCGCTTGATAATGGGGATCATCAATGCTGGATGGTATTGAACCTTGAAGAATGGGATGGTTGGATGAAAGTCACTGTATTCGGTGTCGGTTATGTGGGGTTGGTGCAAGCTGCTGCTCTTGCGGAAGTCGGAAATGACGTTCTGTGTATCGATGTAGATGAGAAAAAGGTGGAGCAGCTCCAACATGGAGTCATACCGATCTATGAGCCCGGGCTAGAGAGGCTGGTGAACGAGAACTGCGCCGCTGGTAGATTGCACTTTACCACCGATGCTGCAGCGGGCATCAATCACGGCAAGGTCATTATTATTGCCGTTGGTACGCCACCCGAAGAAGACGGCTCAGCTGACCTGAAGCACGTTTTGGCGGTCGCAAGCACAATCGGCCAGAACATGGCCGCAGACAAGGTTATCGTCAGCAAGTCGACAGTGCCCGTGGGCACGTGTGACAGGATAAGGGAGACGATCAGCGCGGCGCTGTCCGACAGGGGCCTCGAGCGCATCGCCTTCCATGTTGTGTCGAACCCGGAATTCCTGAAGGAGGGCTCCGCTGTCTCCGACTGCATGAAGCCCGATCGAATTATCGTTGGCACTAACAGCCCGGAAGCTGAGGCGGTCATGCGTGAACTCTACGCGCCGTTCAACCGCAACCATGAAAAGATGATCTTGATGGATGTGCGGAGTGCCGAACTCACAAAATATGCCGCCAATTGCATGCTGGCGACAAAGATCAGCTTTATGAACGAAATGGCGAATATTGCCCATCGGTTGGGGGCTGACATCGAGCAGGTGCGGCTTGGGATCGGCAGCGATCCACGTATCGGCTACGACTTCATCTATCCCGGTATCGGTTATGGCGGCTCGTGCTTTCCCAAAGATGTGCGGGCGCTGATCCGCACGGCCGAGCAGGCGGAGTTGGAGCCGAAGATACTTCGGGCGGTGAGCGACCGAAATGAGCGGCAGAAATGGGTGCTGTTCGAGCGCATACGGGATTATTTCGGCCGGGATCTTTCGGGGCGCGTCATCGCGCTATGGGGACTCGCCTATAAACCGAATACCAATGACATGCGTGAAGCACCCTCACGCGTGCTCATGGAAGCGCTATGGGATGCCGGAGCCCAAGTGCAGGCATATGATCCACACGCAATGGGAGAGTGTCGGAAGATCTACGGCGAACGACAAGGTTTGACTTTCTGTGAGACAAAAGAAGCTACATTGGAGGGGGCTGACGCGCTAGCGATCGCCACCGAATGGAAAAGCTTCCGCGCACCTGACTTCGCTCTCATCCGGCGGAAGCTGAAGGCACCCGTCATTTTCGACGGAAGGAATCTATACGACCCGCGCATGGTGGCAAGGTACGGCCTGGAATACTGCAGCATCGGCCGAACGACTGGAAACGCGAGCTAGAGACGCCGCGTCAGGCTGGTGCACTCTCCCCCAGCTCGCCCTTCAGCGTGCATGTTCTCGGGCCGCGCGTGCCGCGCAAGGAGATCTCCCCGCTCGCGATCTTACCGGTGAGGTTAATCTTCTTTATACCTCCCGCACCTTGCCGGTAGACACCTTCAATAACGACGTCCGATCCCTCAACAGTGCCAGTCCACACTTCGAAACGCTTTTCGCGCTGCTGCCAATCTCCCTGACGAAGTAAGAGGGTGCCATCCTCCACTTTTATCTCGACCTGCCGGCTGAAAGCGATGTCTGATCCTACAGGACCGCACTTGAGGATTGCCGCCAAGACGTCGCCTTGTTTCGCGCCATTCTGCACGATCGAAGAGCTTTCACCGGCCGAAAAGGACAGCCCCGCCTTCTCGGCGAGATAGGGGGCGAGAGCTGCAGCATAGGTGGCGGTCATATGGTGGCGGTCGCGCCACACGATGACATTGCCAACCACTGCTCTGCATGTTTCCTTACCGCAGATCGCATCCGTGAGATCGACCACCCGGACGCCCTCGACGGCGCTAGCCGCATAATCAAATAGATCGCCCGCGACCACCTCGGCGCGCGGCGCCTGACATTCGTCCTGATCGCCCGCCAGACAGTCGCCGGGCTCGAACGGCATCCACGGCGTGTCGTGGATAGGAATCACCTTGACGCCTGCTTCCGTCAGCTCTCGCCAGACGCTCCGCAGCCCTTCCGCCATTGTATTGCGGTCTATGTTCCCATACCGCGATTGACTCGTGAACACGATGTCGGTGCCCATCTCCTTTATCTTCCGTATCGCATTCTCACGCCATTCCGAGCATGACGGATACGGCTTTCCTGATTTTATAACGTCGACGCGGCTGAAGGCGCATGCCGATTTCGTGAGCGTGACAAGCTTCCAGCCTTGGGCGGCAGCGATCCTCTCCAACGCAGGCACCCACTGGGCGGCGTGGGAATCGCCGGTAATGACCATCGTTTTGCTGCCATTAGGGTCGCCCAGCGTGCAGCTTATCGGCTCAGCACTTTCTTGATCCTGATGGCACTTCTGGCGGTAGACGACGGGCAGGTCGCGTTTCAGTTGAGCAAGCGGGGGAATGAACTCAACCCCGTCCGGTGAGGGAACGGCTGACATCAGAGCGGCAGGACCTGGATATCGAGGGTCATCCAGATTTACTTTGGCATCTGCCTGCATCGCAACGAACATTTGCACTGTGGAAGAAGCAACAACACAGGCTGCAATGGATGCGAGGCCGTAACCGAGCGGGCGCCACTCAATGGGGGCTCGCGCATGCCTGTAACGCTGCTCAATGTGCTGATAGGAAAGATGCGAGAGGATAAGCGTTAGGGCGATCAGTGCGATGCCATCCAACGGGCCGATGCTCTCGGAGCCTACCGAATAGAAGGTGATAAGCGGCCAGTGCCAAAGGTAAATTGAGTAGGAACGGTCACCCAGATAGAGAAGCCATTTGGCTTCGAACCAGCGCCACCAACCAAGGCGCACGTCACCAGCCAAGATTACCAGCACGGTGCCCAGCGTCGGCGCCAGCGCCGCCCAGCCTGGAAATGCCGTCTGGGGCGAGTAGGCGAAGGCCGACCAAACAATGGCCGCGAAACCGGCGACCGCTAGCAATGGCCTCACAGCCGCGCCAATGCTGAGGCGGTGTATCGTTAGTGCCAGGATCCCACCGAGCGCCAGTTCCCAGATGCGTGTATGGGTGACGAAATAGGCGCGAGCCGGCTCATCCGCCGTTATAATTATGGAGGCAGCAAAGGAGGCGGCGAAAATCGCGGCAAGGGCAATGGTGAAGACGCGGCCCACCTGAAAGCCTAGCCGGCGCGCGAACGCTAGTGCTGCTAACATCACCAGCGGCCAGACGAAATAGAACTGTTCCTCGATGGACAACGACCAATAGTGCTGGACAGGGCTCGCTGCATTTTCCGCGCCGAGATAATCGACGGCAAGCCATGCCAGCGCCCAGTTTTGCACGTAAAGCGCGCTCGCGGCGATCTGAGTTGCCGTCTCCTCCCAGCGGGCCTCGGGCAGAAAGAGCAACGACCCGGCAAGGGACACTATAAGGACGACAGTAGCCGCCGGCAGAAGACGGCGCGCCCGGCGCGAGTAGAACTGGACCAGGGAGATCCGGCCCTCCCGCAGCGCCGTGCGCGCCAGAAGGCCGGTGATCAGATAGCCGGAAATGACGAAGAAGACATCGACACCGACATAGCCGCCGGGCAGCACGTGCGGCCAGACATGGAACAGCACCACAAGCGCCACGGCTACCGCACGCAGGCCTTGAATTTCGGGGAGGATTGGTCTCTTTAAGTTCATAATTGCCATTACAAAACGTTTTTTGACTGCAGGGCCGAGCCACGCTTCAAAAAAGTCGATCGCAATTGCCCGAGTGGTCGTGGTGATGACAACAACAGATCGCCTATTTCATCATACGCGCAGCAGCCATCGTTATGTTACTAAAACGTAGCGAGACGTTTGACTAGTTTATTTACCTTACGCGCAAGAGAGTACTGCTTAAGATGTGCGTATAACATCTTCTTTGCGCGTTCAGGTGTTGTTGTTTTCGAAGGTTTTACAACCACTTTCCTCTCTTTGTTAGGAATGATACGCTGGTTGGAAACCACCTTTAACTCGGGGAAAACTTGAAGGTGGTTCTTTCCTGAGAAGGTCTGAAGCACCTCACTCGCAACTCTCTCCATAAAGTCGAGATGCGATTCCATTGAGAAGGATTTGTGCTTTTCGAACGCATTCTTCGACATCGACATGAGTACTGGGGCGCTTATGTTCTTAACGATTTCCACTACCTCAGTTCCAGTGTACTCGTCGAGCAAGTAGCCCGTACGCGCATGCTCTATAAGCTCTGACGGCCCAGGGACGTAAGACCTGCCGATGACCGGAATCCCATAGGAATATGCTTCCAGAATGACATTACCGAACGACTCCTTTTTTGAAGGAAGAAGGAGCATTCCAATTTGCCTATAGATCTCGTCCCTGTCCGTGCACTCCAAAGTAATATCTAGTTGGTCCAAAACGGCAGCATCTTCTGCGCGCTTTATGAAATTGGCAAAATCAGGAGAGTTGTCAGCATTCGTAGTGAAAATTTTGATTGGTGGTAACCCGATCTCTTTCGCCGAAATAGCGATGTCAATCAACTTTCCACAATCTTTAGTATGAAAATCTATGCGGCCAACATAGCCAAGATACTTATTCACTTGAGGATTAAAGCTGTTAATTTCACGTGTTTCAACGCCCAAAAAACCTTTGACTTGACCGTAGATTCCAAGCTGACGTTGAAAAGATATATCAGCATCTGAAAAGGAAATTATTCGAGAAGCTTTAAAGTCCTGTACATATTTCAAATCAGATAGGGCAATGGTATTCTGAACTATAAAAGACATTTGTCCAGAACACATGTATATAATAGGAAATTTTGTTATTCTTTTCCTTATGGGTGGTGGAAATTTTTTTAGCAAGTTGTTAGCGGTAACGAACACCGTATCGCTGCTATCCCATTGAGAAAGCAGCGCTTTAATTGCTTCCGCGTCGGTATCAACAGAGAAAGAATTCCTGATACCAGAAGCCCCAGAGATGCCAAACAGGAAATAATCTACGCTTCTTCCGAAAGAGCATCGTTGAACTTTTTTTAGCCGTTCAGGTATACCCCCAATGCCTGAAATATCTCCTCCGATAAAAATTATTCGTTTAAGTGCAAACTTAAAGATTGTATCAACGCGAGAAAGCAACCTAGCCTTTTCTGATGCAGGAACAGCTTCGTCTTCTAAAATGACCTTGCGCAAATTCCTTTTAAGCGCCGATAGATATCGCCTATCGATCGGATACATCTGCTGCAGAGCTTCGTACTTTTGACAGCGCTCTTCCACCTCGTCAAAGTTTATCGTGGCCACTCGAAAGGATTTTCGAGACTCTTCAACAATATAAAAAGGAAGATTTGTAATTTGGTAAAGTTTTCGTTTTTTTGAGGAAAGAATTCTCATATTCAGGCGAACATCATCACTGCGTCCGCGCACTGGATCTGGACCGAATTTACGAAGTAGGTTAGTCCGATATGCCTTTCCGCCGATGCTCGACAGCAAACGTCTGATAGTGTTGTTATCGACATCGATTGGACCTGTCTCACCAGCGAGAGGGACAATTGCTCCTCGCAAGTAAATGGGTGAGAGAATAAGGTCGTAACCGGATGGAGCCACTTCTACAAATGCCAGGAAATTTTCTACGTCGATCTGATCGTCGCCGTCCAACAGAACGGTGTATTCCGTTTTTGAATTTTGCCCTATGAACGTGCGGCCGACTGATGGCGTTCGGCTATTTTCGACGGCAAATTCTGCTTTAAAGTTTTCTTGGCGAATTATAGGGTGATTCAGAATAATATCTTTGGTCTGATCGGTACTGCAGTCGTCATAAAGAATAATATCGACTGCTCCAGTATTTATGTTTGCCAGAGCATCGAGAAGTTTCTGAATATTCTCAGATTCGTTAAAGGTTGTAACCCCGATGGTGAACCGCTTCATTTTGCTTCCAACCTGCGACGTTGAGCCAAAGATCGCCATTTTGTTGCCGACTCGCGCTCATACACTTGAATGAGACGCGGCGATCCTGATTCGACTTCTGTAATTTGATAGGTAAAATTTGGTTCGCGACCGAACCAAGAAAGCATTTTCTTTTCATCGACAGGATCATGGACGTGAGATGAGTTGCGTCCCGGTTTCCATTTGTAAGGAACAGACACGATCGCGATATTACTGATGGCTAGAATCTTCTGTGCAAACGATTGCGCATCAGGAATATGTTCCAGCACCTGCAGACACGTCGCGATGTCGTAAGTGCGGTCTGTAGTCCAGTCAAGAAAGTTTGCTTTGATTCCGTGCACGGTGGAGGATTGATACGGATTGCGTAAGTCGAGGGAAGTTCGCTGCGGTATCCAGTCGTACCAATCAAGATAAGGGCAAGACGCAGAACCTACATCGATGATTGATCCAGCGTTCGCGCCTAGTTTTGATACCAAAATACGAATTGCTTGGAAATACAAAGAGTTTTTTCTTTTCTCCCAGTACTCTTCCGCCGCAGTTCTTTTGGGAGATACCAATTTTGAGGGCGAGGCAGATTGAGAAGCGTTGTGGGCTGCCGGCGGTGACTCATTGTGGCGAACATCCCATTCGGCAAGCGCGGCAGCTAGATTTCCTTCAGCTCCGATCCATCTCCAAAATTTAGCAAAATCCTCCTTGGCATTCTCTAGGTGAAAATGGATTGTGTTTGGCTTATCTTTGAGAAAGGACGCGATGTTGGCATTCACGGTATCAACATAGTCGCGAGAAACGTCCAAGATATCTTGCCCTTGCGCATTCATGAGAATTGCGGACCGGTAAGCTCCTGCTATGCTTCCTGGTAAATCACTGCGTTTTGCATAGCTTTGAGCAGTTTCGTCGCGATCTCGAGTAAGATGAACGTAAAACGCGTCTTTGCCCCACTCCTGATCCAAGCGCCCCAAAAACCACGACAGGCGGTTGTCTGCTTCAATATGATGCGCAGGATAAGCTAACCGTTCAGCCCCCAATAGTTTTGTGCGCGTTTCATGGCCGGAGGTAAAATTAACAATGTGGCTACACGCGCGGCTGAATGTAACTGATCCGCAGCGGCCTGTGCAAAGGACAAAGACGTTTTCTGGTCGTCTTGGTCGGAACAAACTTCTGAAATTCATCCTATTGTCCTCGCGACCACGTGCCAAGAACGCTACAATGCTACTGCTTGGAAACGTACTGCAGCAACTGCTTCAATCATGCCTTCACAACCGTCTCGCCGCTAAAACCACGCTTTCCGAAGGCGTTCCGTGTGTCCAATACCAGCTTGGCCTTAGCCGCCACTAGCCCGTAGTCTACATCGTCATGGTCGGTCACCAGGACGACCGCGTCGTAGCTTGAGATCGTCGCCGCATCCAGCCCCACCGAACGCTGCCCGTAGTACTGCTCGTGCTCGCGCGTGCGTGGAATGCTCGGCACATGGGGGTCATGATAGTCAAATGTCGTGCCGCGTGCTTTCAGCATGTCCATGATGGCGAAGGCCGGGCTTTCGCGGATATCGGGGACGTTCTTCTTGTATGCCAGGCCGAGGATGAGCACCTTCGAAGCACTCAGCGATTTGGCGAAGCTCTTATCCAGCGCGACCTCAAGCCGGCTGATCACATAGCGAGGCATGGCAACGTTAATCTCGCCCGCCAGCTCGATGAAGCGGGTGGGCACGTTGTATTCCCGAGCCTTCCAGGTGAGATAAAACGGGTCGATTGGGATGCAATGCCCACCGAGACCGGGTCCCGGATAGAAAGGCATGAAACCAAAGGGCTTGGTGGCCGCGGCATCGATCACCTCCCACACGTCTATGTCCATCGCGTCGTAGATGATCTTGAGCTCGTTGACGAGCGCGATGTTGACTGCGCGGAAGATGTTTTCCGTAATCTTCACTGCCTCAGCTACCCGAGGAGAAGACACCGGCACGATGCGCTCCACTACATTGCCATAGAAGGCCTCAACCAAGGCTTGCGCATCTGCCCCGTCGCCCGAAACGATCTTCGGGATTGTGACCGTGCGGAAGCTGGCATTGCCGGGATCTTCCCGCTCAGGCGAGAAGCCGAGGAAGAAGTCACGCCTGCTCTTCGTGCCGTCGGCCTCCAGGATGTTCTTGACGACTGTCTCGGTCGTCCAGGGCCAAGTGGTCGATTCGAGGATGATGAGGGCACCGGGCTTGCGATTCCTGGCAATTGCGGATGCGGTTTGCTCTACGAAGCTCAAGTCGGGCTCCCGCTGCTTCGTGAGCGGCGTCGGCACGCAAATGACGACGACGTCGCATGAGGCGAGGCGCGCAAAATCGGCAGTCGCCTCGAAGCGGCCAACAGCAACCTGTTCGCGCAAGGACGGCTCAGGCACTGCCTCTATATAGGAGTTGCCGGCGTTCAGGGCTTCGACTTTGGATTGGTCGACGTCAAAACCTAATACCGCATATCCCGCTTTGGCCGCGGCCACGGCCAAAGGCAGCCCGACATAACCCAGACCGATGATGCCCGCGGTCGCCGCGCGAGACTCGATCCTGATTTTGATGTTTTCGGCGCTTACGACGCTCGTGTCCATGTCGGAGGACCTCCATGTTGGAAACGGGATCTAACCAGGGATTCCGGCCGTGAGGGGCACAAATCCACAATTTCGGAGTGGTGACTACGACAGCTGCTTTCTCCAGGCAACATAAAGCTGGACAACAGGTGCAAAATCACTGTCGTAAATCGCGCCATGTCACCGGTGCATCACAATAACGGCGCAGGGTTGCCTCGCAGATTTCGCGTTCACGCGCAGTGGGCGCTTTGTGGAATATGTCGCTTCTCGTTGTGGTCACCTCGATCGTTTTGGCGCTTACATCGAGGAAGAAGCGATTATAGTCCCGTAATGGCCGCCAGCCCAGTATCTGCAGCTTTTCGCAATCGACCTGTTCGCCCGTCACCACATACTGAAACAACCCGGCATCCAGGGCGGCAATTAGTGCCTCTTGTATCGGCTTTTCCGGGTCGAGCTCGAAAATCGGAAGGTGGAAAACTGCTACCGACATGCCCTGACGCCGGTAGCTTTGCAGGACGGAAACTGCATTCCTCAGTTCGCGTCCACCAAGCCTGCAATCAAGAACAAGAACAACATCAAAATAGCGCCTAGCTCCTCGGGGCGATCGCGCCGGCAGCATAGGTTCAGGAACGTAGAATGGCCGGTCTTGCGCATTTCCTCTGAATCGGAGCGGCAGCCCTGAGCGATGAAATCGCAAGTACCGCTCCCGATAAAATTGACGAGCACCCATGCGAAAACCATGGTAGCCGAACGCTTTAGACGCGGTAAGACTGTCTTCCCGATATCGAACCAGCGACAATGGCTTGGCGATGCTGATAACGGATATCCGTCCAAAAACCGCATACAGCCTCTCCAAAAATTCGCTATCCGCTGCAAATCGCACCTCGTCCCAAAACCCAAGTTCCGAAAGAACCGGCTCGCGCCTGAACATGAGAGAGGACGTGTTCAGCCGAAGATAGGATCCGAGGCGGCGCGCTCGAACACGTAAATCGTCATCAACGAAATACAAATATGAGTAATTCGCTACAATTCTATCAGTGTGCCTTTCGAGGTGCTCTGCTTGAATTTGCAATTTCTCAGGATGAGACCAGTCATCTGAGTCGTGACACGTCACATACTTTCCTCTAGCGTTCTTCAAACCCAGATTGCGTGCACAGTAAGCTCCAGAGTTCCGCTCCATACGGAGCACCTGAATGCGAGAATCCTTGTTTGCAAGCTTAGTTACAATCGACACCGTCTCGTCAGTGCTGCAGTCATCGACTACAAGGATTTCAATATTGCGCCAGGTCTGCTCCTGCAGGGAGCGGATGGCAGTAGCAATGGTGTATTGTGCATTGTACGCGGGTACGATCACCGACACCAACGGGCGCCTGCTTTGATCGGCTTCCGGCCGCAAGCCCGTGGTCAATCGGTCGAAGGCAGGCTCTGATCCAGGTAAAAGCCTCACAGCACTAAGTTTTTCCTGTTGTAGAACCTGGTTGACCGCGGCCAAACGCCCGTCCAGTTCGTCAATAAGACCACTACGTGCCAGAATGAAGTCGGGATGTGATTGCGAGAGCGAGGGGTCTTCAAAGCTTCGAGCCGCTTCTGCCAAGTTCCCAAGTGTGCACAGTGCGGTAGATCGTGCTGTTGCCAAGTGGATCAGCCGACCGCGCCGCCACTCAACGCGCTTCAGCATGTCGGCGTAACTAAGAACCTTTCTCGCATCCTCAATGGAAATTTGTCCGGTGTGCCAACTGATGAGTTCCCAGCAAGCGCGACGTCTTATCTCCCGACTCCTGGAACTCTCTGCCAAGTGCGCGAGCTCGCGGTAGCCGCGCTCAAGGTATCCAAGATTCAGCATGCGAAATCTGTGCTGGCGGATGCGTCGTGCCGCGAGCCCACCCTTACGCGGCAACTTTTCGTAGAGGCGCCTCACGAGGGGCCGCATGCCTGGAGGTATTCTGTTGATGAGTGCTCGCCGTAACTTCATGGGAAGCAATCGCATGCCGTCACGTAGGCTTTGCCAACGTGATTTAGCGCCCTCAGTGCATGTCTTCAGGAGATATGTTGCGGAATCCATGTCGATCCGTTTGGCTATCGGCGTTCGGGAGAGGAGGCGATCTTCAGGCGAAAAGTCTCTGCAAGTTGTACTCCCCACACTCGCAAGAGCACCAGACATGCAATCAAGCGATGCCTGATCGGAAACTGTGTTTGGCGAAGGAAGCGCCAGAAAACCTTTACTGTCGGTAGAGTCACACCAGTAACGAAAGATCGGTATCGGCGCGGGGAACCTGCGGTGAGTTGCCCTCCACGTATGCGCCTTGCCTTAACTGCGACCTCGTCCCAAGTGGAACGGCATGAATGGCTGACAAGAGCCTCATCAATCAAAACGATTTTGAAGCCCGCTGCTCGGGCTCGTCTGCAGATATCAGCATCCCCTCCTGAAAATCGGCGGCAATCGAAACTGCCGATCCGATCAACAAGACTGCGATGAAACGCGAGATTGGCGGTAGCCGCATAGCCGTTACGAACGTATTGATCTTGAGGTATGCCGCGCAACATATCATAGATTTCATACGGTGTCGGTCTGGAGGATCCAGGAACCATCTCGACACGACCTGCGATCAGATAATCCGGACCGAAGCGAGCAGCGCCAGCTGCGATTGAAAACAACCACTGCCGATGCGGTCTGCAGTCTGCATCCGTAAAAACCAGCCACTGCCCTTTGGCATTTTCAATGCCGAAGTTCCTGGCCGCATAGGAACCTGCCGTGTCGCAACGTAAGACACGAAAGTTTGCTCGCATGTTTTGGGGAATTCTGATGCTTTGTGAGCCGTTGTCAACCAGAAGGACCTCGTAGTCTGATGCCGGGAAATCTTGATTGGACAAGGCGTCACAAAGCTTAGTTACCAAGCCCCACTGTTCATAAATCGGTACGATAACAGAGATGCTCGGACTCATTGGAATTGCTACTCTTTAGAACCGTTCAGTAGAGAGCCGCTTCACATTTGCACAAAGTGAGCTTCTCATTTCAGCTTCGATCCGAAACCGCAAACTGAAATAGTCTGCCGAGCCGGTGCTCGCCTCATCGCAGCCCAGAATTCAAGTCGGTGAGTTCTGTCGCTCTATCTTCCGGGTTTTCATCCACGTCTGGTATTCAGGATACACCTCACCTACTCTGCCTAATGCAAGAATTTCGCCTTGATCGAGCCATGCAAGAGTATCCACCCATTCCTCAAGGACACGGCGTGAGTGGCTGGCGAGCAAGAGGATCTTTGCCCTTTCCACTAGCTGTGCCTGCAAACCGCTTACCTTGGTGCTAAGCGAGGGATCGGCTGCATTTATCCACTCATCCATGATCAAAATTTCGCCGCGCACCAGACGCAGCAGACTCATCACGAGTCGTGACCGCATTCCGGCCGAATAGCTTTGTATTGGCAACTCAAAATACCCGCCGAGCCCGGAAAGCGCTTTCACCTCTTCCACATGGGCGGCGATTGCGCTCTGCGGCACACCCATATAGAGGCATTTCAGCTCCGTATTCTGCCGCCCCGTCAGCGCCGGTTTCATGCCTGATCCGAGTGCGAATTGCGGGCTCACCCTGCCTTCGATTGCCACCGTTCCGGATTGCGCGGCGAGCGCGCCAGCGCAGAGCTTTAGCAGGGTTGATTTCCCCGAGCCGTTGATGCCGACAAGACCGACGCGATCGCCATCGTTGAGCGATAGCGTGATGTTCTTCAGCGCCGTTATTTCAAGATAACGCCTCCCAACCACGATTTGCGCACCGACTGCGCCGCGCTCCAGACTTTTTACCTTGGCGCCAGACTTTCTGAGAAAGTAACTGACGCTGGCGTTCCTGATGTTGATCCTGGCCATGGCTATTTCAGATTCCTCACAAAGGCCTGGGAATGGTGATAGGCGATGTAAGCTGCCACGCAAACAATAACTGACAGAATGGCCGCAATAAGCCACGCCTTCAAATCCAAGGCCTCAATGCCGAAAACCTGTCTCGGCAGCGAAAGGTAGTAGGCCGCGGGGTTATATTGCACCAGAAAGGCGCGGGCTCCACCTGTGGTGTCAGCCGCGCTCCAAAATACCGGCGAGGCGAAAAACATGAAGCGCGTGCCGACACGAAACAGCGACTTCATGTCAGGGTAGAAGATGGTGGTTAGGTTCACCAGGTAAGCCGTGCCGACTGAAGTCAAGACAATGAGTGCGATGAACGGCAGGAAGAGGCCAAGTCTAGTTCCGAATTTCCCTGGATCAATGACCAGAATAAGGACGACCACCAATGCCAGGTTCAGAAAAAATTCGAAAAGCCGATCGACAAGAAGCTTTCCGAAAAGACCCGCTAGCGTAAGATTGTTATGGACCGCGAACTCGAAGCGGCTTTGGATCACATCGGTGCTGCCGGTGATAGAGTCGGAGATAAAACCCCAAAAGATGTAACCGACTAGGACGTAGAAAAAGAAATCGGTCAGCGGCATCGTATCGGAGTGGCGGAAAACAAGTGCAAGCATCGCCGAGAAAATTAGCGAGGATAATGGCACCCACAGAATCCCCAAGTGACTTCCGCGATTCTGCGATTTCGCCTCTATATAGCTGATGTGGAAGAAGCGTATGAGGCCCGAGAGGTATGGCCGGATGCTTTTCCAGATTACCATGATCCATCCACTTGAGACTTGAAGTTGGTTGGGTCGCTTACAGCCTAGCGGCGGCAACCGCAACGGTGCTTGCCCGCATTGGCTCTCCGGAATGCATCGCTGGTGCCCCAACGAGAACCAAGATCTATAAAGCTGATTTGCACCGTCAAAAGCGATTTGCAGAGCGGGCAAGCAAGAGATATCAGGCCCGTGTTGGATCTGACAAATCCGGTGAAAGCTGAGTAAAATGAAAATCTGGTACGTCCGTGATCTCGAGCCGGTTCCGACGGATCCCGGCAATCCGCGGCTCTTACGTGCTGGTCTGCTAGCCACGACACTTTCTTCTCTCGGACATGAAACTACTTGGTACACCTCCACCTTCAACCACTATTCGCGACGGCAGCGGAAAGCCGAGATTCTCCGGCCAAGCGAGAACCTGACCATCCGGGTCCTTCCGGCCCCCGGCTACAGCCGGAACATCAGTGTGAAGCGCGTTTTCCACAATCGGAGCTTTGCGCAGGCATTTCTGACTGTAGCAAATGCGGCGCAGGAATTGCCGGATATCCTCGTCGCGGACCTGCCGACCACCGACGCAGCCGCTGCCGCAGTTCAATTCGCCGGGCGGAGAGGAATTCCGACCGTAATTACCATCAGAGATTTGTGGCCGGATTTCTTTGCTGATTTCGTGCCATCCGCATTAAGCCCGTTTGCGAAACTCGCTACATTGCCTCTTGAAATGCAGGCACGGTTCGCCTGCCGCCACGCGACCTCTTTGGTGGGGATCTCCGAGCAATATCTTGAATGGGGGAGGGAGAAGGGCGGTCGCACTTCCGTCGAACACGATCGCATCTTCCCGCTTGGCTATCTCAAACCACGACAGCTCGAGAGTGATGAAATCGACAAGATTCTCGGTCAAATGGGGATCAGTTCAGATCAGCACATCGTCTCGTTCGTCGGATCGTGGGGTGCCACATACGATCTGTCCCTCGTTTTGGAAGCAGCCCGTCTACTTGCGCATAGAAAAGACGTCGTCTTCGCCCTGGCGGGCAATGCCGCTGAAAGGCCTGATCTAGAGCGTTCGTTTCGAAAACTGGACAACACTGTCCTCCTCGGTTGGATAAGCCAGCCCGAGGTCAGCGCGCTTTTAACGCGATCCTCTATCGGGCTGCTGCCATACGCGAAACAGGCTCCTCAGGGGCTACCCAACAAGGTTTACGAGTATTTGGCATTCGGCACCTTCCAACTTGCCATCCTGGGAGAAGAAGCGGAGCACCTATATAGGGAGACGGCAGCCGGCCTTAATGTTCCGAATGCATCACCGCTTGAACTTGCAAATGCCATCGAAGCAGTGCTCTCCGATAGCCGTCTGATCGAGGCGCGAGAGGAACGCATCGCGATCTTCAACACCCGCTTCGACGCACGGAAAATTTATCGCGACATAGCAGATCACATAGTCAAGGTGGCAAGTAAAAAGCTTTGATCGGTCAATGTTCCTCTGCCTTCATCGCGTCAGAGATTAGAAATTGTGCCGCCCTGTGGAGCTAACATCGCGGGATCTTTCGACCCGCTCCACAGAAACGCGTTCACATGCACCGCAAGGCATTGGCGTTTGGCGTTGCCGCGAGCCGAACGAGCCAATGGCTTTACGATCTTACCCATGAATCGGCAGTATTTGGCGACGATCTGCCCGATTGCCCCGCACAATCCGCTTTGTCATAAAGGCGGTGAAGAGGGAAGGGACCGATGCAGCAGCCACGAGTGGAAGGCGATTTTGAAGCCCGGGTGCGCGCAAGCTTTGCCCGGCAGAAGGCGATGGCCACCATCGGCGCCGAGCTTACATTGGTTACCCCCGGCATCGTCGAGATAGAGATGCCACATTCCGAAAGCCTCACCCAGCAGCATGGGTTCCTTCATGCCGGCGTTATCTCCATGGCACTCGACGCCGCCTGCGGCTATGCTGCCTATTCGCTGATGCCTACCGATGCGGGCGTGCTCACGATCGAGTTCAAGGTCAATCTGCTGGCGCCGGGTAGGGGAGAGCGGTTTCTTTTCAGGGGTTCGGTCACGAAGCCTGGCCGAACCATTATCGTCGCCGACGGTCAGGCCTACGCCTATGACGGGGACGGAGAGGCAAAGCTGATCGCCACGATGACCGGCACCATGATGACGATCGTTGGTCGGCAGGAGATTGCGGGGTGAGGGAAATTCCGCTCACAAGCCTCGGCGGCCAGCGCGTGCTTTTCGTAATGGCGGCGGAGCCGGAATATGGCCCGCATCTCAAGAAGCGTTTCCGGCCGCTTATAACGGGTGTCGGGCCGGTGGAGGCTGCGGTTGAGCTTACGGCTGCACTTTCACAGCTCAAATCCGAAGGCAAAGCGCCGCAACTGGTTGCCTCGCTCGGCTCCGCCGGCAGCCGCAGGCTCGAGCAAACCGAGATCTACCAGGCAAGCTCGGTTTCCTACCGAGACATGGATGCTTCTCCTCTGGGCTTCGAAAAAGGAGTAACGCCCTTCCTTGGCCTTCCGAAGGAGAGACCGTTGCCCTTCCGCATTCCGGGCATCAAGACGGCTACCCTTTCGACGGGCGGCGGTATCGTCAGCGGCGGCGCCTATGACGCCATCGCTGCGGACATGGTCGACATGGAAACCTATGCGGGCCTTCGCGCCTGTCAGCATTTCGGCGTGCCGCTGGTAGCACTTCGCGGCATTTCCGATGGCGCGGAAGAACTTCGTCATGTTGGTGACTGGACGCAATACCTGCATATTATAGACGAGAAGCTCGCAGCAGCGGTGGACCGGCTGGAGACAGCGGTCCGCGATGGCGACTTGCTATGCTGCTCGAGAAATCCGGATTCCGCCTGATCGAATCTGATCGGGTGCCGGAAACGCATGGTGCTGAACGGATTGCGTCAAAAAACCCCTATCGAACCCGTTGCGCGGGATCGCTTCCTTCTTTAAAGCCTCGCCATGACCATCACTCATCCGGATACTGTTCTGATCATCGATTTCGGCAGCCAGGTCACGCAGCTGATCGCCCGGCGCGTCCGCGAGGCCGGCGTCTATTCCGAGATCGCTCCCTTTCAGTCAGCCGAAGAGGCTTATCTGCGGCTCAAGCCGAAGGCGGTCATTCTTTCCGGCAGCCCGGCTTCGACCGTTGAGATCGGCAGTCCTCGTGCGCCCGATGTGATTTTCCAGTCCGGCGTGCCGGTTCTCGGTATCTGCTACGGCGAGCAGACCATGTGCGCCCAGCTCGGCGGCAGGGTCGAATCCAGTGACCATCGCGAGTTCGGCCGCGCCTTCCTGGAGATCGAGGAGGATTGCGGGCTGTTCGCCGGCATTTGGGCGCCCGGCACGCGCCATCAGGTCTGGATGAGCCATGGCGACCGCGTGACGGCGCTTCCGCCCGGCTTTAAGGTTGTCGGAACTTCAGCGGGCGCGCCTTTTGCGGCCATCGCCGACGATAAGCGCAAATATTACGGTGTGCAGTTCCATCCGGAAGTGGTCCACACACCCGATGGCGCAAAGCTTCTTGCCAATTTCGTTCACAGGATCGCGGGCCTCAAAGGCGATTGGACCATGGCCGCTTATCGCGAGCAGGCGGTGGATGCGATCCGCGCCCAGGTTGGTTCCGGCAAAGTGATCTGTGCGCTCTCCGGCGGCGTCGATTCCTCCGTTGCCGCGCTTCTCACCCATGAGGCGGTGGGGGAGCAGCTCACCTGCATCCTTGTCGACCATGGCCTCATGCGCAAGAACGAGGCGGCGGAAGTGGTCTCCATGTTCCGCGAGCACTACAATGTGCCGCTCGTGCTGGTCGATGCTTCCGACCGTTTCCTAAGCGCGCTCGAGGGTGAAACCGATCCCGAGAAGAAGCGCAAAACGATCGGCCGTCTCTTCATTGAGGTGTTCGAGGACGAGGCAAAAAAGCTGGGCGGCGCTGATTTTTTGGTGCAGGGCACGCTCTATCCGGACGTGATCGAGAGTGTCTCCTTCACGGGCGGCCCCTCGGTCACCATCAAATCGCACCACAATGTGGGCGGCCTGCCCGAGCGCATGAACATGAAGCTGGTCGAGCCGCTGCGCGAGCTCTTCAAGGACGAGGTGCGGGTGCTCGGCAAGGAGCTCGGCCTGCCCGACCATTTCATCGGCCGTCATCCCTTCCCGGGCCCCGGCCTTGCCATCCGCTGTCCCGGCGGGATCACGCGCGAGAAGCTCGAAATCCTGCGCGCCGCCGACGCCATTTACCTCGACGAGATCCGCAAGTCGGGCCTTTACGACGCGATCTGGCAAGCCTTCGCCGTGCTTTTGCCGGTACAGACCGTCGGGGTGATGGGAGACGGCCGCACCTATGAATATGTCTGCGCGCTTCGCGCGGTGACGTCAGTCGATGGCATGACGGCTGATTTCTATCACTTCGACATGGAGTTCCTTGGCCGCGCCGCCACGCGCATCATCAACGAAGTGCGCGGGATCAATCGCGTGGTCTACGATGTGACGTCCAAGCCACCTGGGACTATCGAGTGGGAATGATTCCGGCCGATCCGAACGCCGCCGATTTTGCGCCAGAGTTCGACCTAACACGCTGAAATATAGAATGTTTGTGACTGTGCCTATCAATGCCTATCGGTGGGCATAGATCGCATGTACCGTCACGGCTGACGGCCCTTGCCTATATTGATCCCTGCTGAATTCGAAAGTACCGTCACGGGAAATGAGGCTCGTGACGGTACTTTCTATGGCTTAAGCCATTGTAAGAATGCGCATGTTTTAGGCGCGAGCCTCCCAAAAACCCGCGTGACGGTAGTTTTTCGGAGGTGATACGGCAATGCTGACGGATGCCGCGCTCCAGGCGCTAAAACCAAAAGACAAAATATACAAGGTCGCGATGGCCGACGGGAAACGGTCTATCTCGGCAAGTATGGGCGTGATGGCATCTCTCTCGCGCGGGCGCGGGAGCTGTGCCTGGATGCAAGGCGGGCGATCAGAGAGGGACGTTCACCGGCGATCGAGAAGCAGCGCGAGAAGCGCCGCCTGAAGGAGGCCAAGAGCTTCGGCGAGTTCGGCGAGAAATGGCTGGTGAATGCCCCGATGGCAGACAGCACCAGAGCATGCGCGCGCGCCATCTTCGAGCGTGAGCTGCTCCCTGTCTGGCGCAATCGCCTTTATGGAAATCACGCCGGACGATCTGCGAGCGCACTGTGCCAAGATCGTTAGCGCGGCGCCCCGGCCACAGCGATCCATGTTCGGGACATCCTGAAGCAGATCTAGGGCTTCGGATTCTGCATGTGGTGCGAAAGAGCGAACTCCAGGATGCGGTCTGGGACGAGGTGGATTTTGAGAATGCTGTCTGAACGATACCGAAGGAGAGGATGAAGCGGTCGGCAGGCCCAGGCGACTGCCGGCATGTAGGAGCTTTCGCCGAAGCGCAGTCGATAAGGTAAGTGCGGCGATCCGTGGTGATGACGAGGTTGATGGTGATGTCGGTGCGGGTCGGCTTGACCAGCACATGGACGCGCCGTGTGGCGCCGCTGCCGCTCTCGGTGTCGCCGATGATCCAGCGGACAGTGTCGCCGGCGGCGATGGGTCCAGCGCCGGTCAAGCTTCCACCCGGTTCGAGCGCGATTCGGGGGGGACGTTTAACTATCGAAGACCTGATTGGCGGAAGCCAAGTGACGAGTTCCTCGACTTTCTCGAAGACCACGGACAGCCCATCGAACCATAACTTTAAACCGGGACCCAATGACGACACGTCACCAGCGGGTGCCCCATCACTGTGTCAAGCGCAAAACTTGCCAGCCTTTCCAAGTTGCGCGTTTTTTTGGGCGCACCCACGTGTCATGACGATATTGAAATGATGCACGAACAGTGCGCTCCCCGGAAGTAACCGGAGAGCGAACGGCCAGCATAGTGGGAGGGGTTTCAGGCGGCTGGAATGAGTGGAATGCTGCGCACCATTGGTTGCTCGGAAGCACCGATGGAAACGCGCGCGTACGTCGCATCCCGGATTTTTCCTTCCGCGATCAACGAGTTTCCTTCGGAAGACGGCGTTATCGCCAGATTTCTAACCTGTGAGTTTTCCGTAATGGGTCCGATCGCCTGAACCACCACCTGATCTGCGGGCAGCGGTGAGGTCGGCTTGTTCTCGTTCAGGAAGATCAGTTCCCATTTACTCGGCTCCAGCGAACGCACTTCAACCTGCAGCCCATCGTTGAACACGGCTACCGTGCCGCCGTTTGGACCCTTCGTCGCTTCGATTGGCCGCGAGCCGCGCAGAAATGCTTCGCGCGTATGGAAATGCGTATCGTGCCACACTCGCACGCGTACACGATAGGCGTTGGCTGTATCGCCACTAGCAATCACCGTTGAAGGATTCGGTCCCTCCGATACCTGAAGTGGGGTGACCTTGCCGGCGATGTCGATTGCGTCTACCCCGATTTCAGCGACGGGAGGCGCAGAGTAGCTTGAGTTCCCCTCCTCGCTGAAAACGATTTCCCATTGGCCGGAACCCTTGTCGATGACATTGACCAACTGACCATGTCCCATGTCAATGAATGGCTTGTCTTGCATTCCAGTTCTCCTTTCAAGCTGTGTATCGCGTTGGACAGTTGATGCGCTTGAACCAATCCTGTTGGAGGGGATAGCTCACGACACATTAATGATGATGCGAGCACGAGGCATGCGCGCCTCCGCAGCAGCCGTGTACTCTTGCGCGCCTGGATCTCACCTCATCATGGGAGGGCCGAAATATTCGCTTCGCGACAACTCCGGACACGAACACGATCGCAAGGCTGACCGCAGCGATGATCATTCCACGCTCCAGATATGTGCCGTCTTCAAATTCAGCAGCGCTCTGTCCGGCTATCCAGCCGGGGATCAGCATGCAGATGCTCCACGCGATCGCAGACAAAACATTCGCAATTTGGAAGCGGAAATGACTCATCACCATCATGCCGGCCAGGAGCGGAACGGTGGAACGTATCGGTCCAAGGAAGCGGCCAAGGAAGATGGACGCCAGCCCGTATTTCCTGAAGAAGAGTCGTGTGCGCGCAGTGCCGTTTCGATATTTCTTCAACGGCCACCTGTAGGCGAATTGCCAACCCAGCTTACGTCCCAGCCAGTACGAAACGGCGTCTCCTAGGATCGCACCTAAAATTGCGGAACCGACGATCGGCCCGGCTTCAATGGTCCCGCTGCCAATTAGCCCTCCGAGGATTATCATCAGAGCGGTGGCTGGTATGGCGAATCCGATTATGAAGAGCGACTCTCCAAATGCGATCAGAAACGCTGCCACCGTCGCATAGACCGAATTGTGTTCGATAAAGAGCACCGCATACTCGATAAGCTGATCCATTATCACTTCCTGTAGGAGGGGATGATGATCTACGCACCTGTCATTGAGACAGCGAACATTTTAAAGATACTTGGTGATCGCCTTGAACTCGTCGATCGGCCTACGTTCCTCTCTAGGAAGCGTTCCGACCACCTCTTCGAGGCAATGATCGAGATGATCCTGGATGAGGGTCTTCTTGGCCTGGGTGATCGCCTTTTCAACAGCGAACAGTTGTTGGGCGATATCTAGGCATTCCCGCCCATCCTCCAGCATTTCGACTACCATCCTCAAATGTCCATTGGCACGTTTCAACCTCTTGGCGATCGTTTCGTGATGATGATGGATGGTGTGGCCATCGGAACGTTTTTTCATATCAGCGCAGCATCCAGTTTTCGGTTTTTGGTCAGTTCACCAAACACTGTTCTCATACGAAATTCCTTACAATGGCGAAATCCCCATGACCGCGCTTTCCAGGCTGGAGGAGATCACATTGAAGACTGCACCCGTTCGACAACGGGATTCGTCCTGCTCAAGGCCGCCTCCTCCTCATGGTGCGGGTTCATGATTCCTTCGATGCCGTGATAGCCCATGTAGAGCCCGACCAGCACGATCAGTGCGCTGGAAAAATATGGTGCTCTCGCGGCCGCCGTCGAAAGCCAGCTGAACTTCTGGGTCGCCTTCCTGACGCCGACCGCAGCCACTGCTCCGACCACGACCAATGTGATTGCCAATCCGATTGAGAAGCAGAGAACAAGAACCGCGCCGAGCGATAGCTTCTCAAGCTGGAGACACAGCAGGAGAACGGTGATCGCAGCGGGACAGGGAATGAGACCGCCGGTAAGACCGAACAGGATGATCTGCCAGGTCGTAACCTGCCGGTTTGCGAAACGCTTGCGGATATCATTTGCGTGCGAGAGGGCATGAGCGTCCTGGTACCCCTCCGTCTGCAGGTTCAATCCGGAATCATCCTTGGAAACAGCGGTCGATTCCTGCTGGAATGCCAGATCGTAATCATGCTCATGGTCGCCATGATCCAGGCTCAGGCGCGCGGTGAAATTATATGGCTCCGCAATCGTTTCGATCGATTCCATGTAACCGTCACGGTCGACGAAGGTGAACTTCTGCTTCGATCCGTCTGGCCGCTCGGTGGTAACGATCACGTCATCGGCAAGCCACTTATCACCACTCACGACCTTCAGGCGCCAGAACGCTGGCTTCTGCGGAGTGATCTCCATGGACATGAATCCGTGTCCGGTATCAACTTTTTGCGTGATCACGGATTTGTCGCGTGTCTTCTCCCACCGCGCGACGTCGCGCTCATACTGCTTTGCAGCTACCCGCTCCCTCCAGGTCTGGCGGAACATCCAGGCGGCGACACCTATGATTATGACTGCTGAAACCAACTGGAAGTAAGGCTCGGCGACCTCAGCGTCCAGATTTGAGAAGAGATACATGCCGCCTAATGCGATACCCCAAACCACCAGCGTGTGAGACACCGTAGCGGCCAGTCCGAGCAAGACAGCCTGCACGACGGTTCCCCTGACCGCTACAATGAACGCTGCCATCATCGTCTTTGAATGACCGGGCTCCAGACCATGCAGCGCGCCCAACAGGATCGCACTAGGAATGAATAGCCAAGCCGAACTGCCTCCCTGGGCAAGAAGTGAACTGAAAGATTCCATATCCTCTCTCCAATCTGCTCAGAACGCCACATAGACAGCGGCACACTGAAATTTTTGAACGGCGCCAGCAGACGGATCCCCTCGTCCGCGAGAATTCAAAAGAATGCCGCTGCGCAGAGAGCCTGCTCTCTGCGTTGAAGTGATGCCTTCCTACGTCAAATTCGACCCATTTATATCCTATGAGGGGGGATAGGATCAAGAGGATATTTCTTATCGTCTCTGAAAATTAAATTGGTAGTGGAAGAAAATCGCGATGACGATAGAGTCGTCCCAAATACTTGGCGCAACAGATAAATCATCCCGGTGAACCGATACGGCCCATCAGGCACACATTACGATCAAAGGTCTTCTTATATTATCTATTATCTTCTTAGCACACGCACTTATTCCGAACCAACGCGGACTCGTTTGATGAGATTCCGGGAATTGCCTGCAGAAGAGAGTAAGTGTACTGATTTGATGGCTTGGTGAATATTGCTTGAGTGGGACCCTCTTCGACTACATTCCCAGCCTTCAAGACGATTATGCGATCGCTCACTTGACCGGCGACGCGCAGGTCGTGCGTGATAAAAAGCATGGTGAGTCCAAGTCGATCCCTTAGGTCCGCAAGAAGTCGCAAAATCTGCGCTTGAACCGTAACATCGAGAGCAGAGACAGCTTCGTCCGCAATAAGAACCTCCGGCTTCGCGGCGAGAGCCCTGGCGATACCAATGCGCTGACGTTGCCCGCCGGAGAACTCATGAGGATAACGGTCGAGTGCATTTCGTCCCAGACCGACAATCGTGAGCAGGTGCTCCGCGAGTTCACGGGCTTCGCGTGACGCAACCCCCTGCGCAATTGGTCCGGCCGATACCGCATCCACGATCTTCTGGCGAGGATTCAGAGATCCGTACGGATCTTGGAATACGATCTGCACCTTGCGGCGCAGTTTCATTAGGGCCTCTCCTTTGAGGCTCAGCATATCTGCCCCGTCAAGACGGATCGAACCGGTGTCTATCGACGTGAGACGCGTCAGGCATTTTGCAATTGTTGATTTGCCGGATCCGGACTCCCCTACAAGCGCGACAACCTCGCCTTTGCAAACCTTGAAATTGACATCGTTCAGGACCCTCATGTCCTGCCTTCTGAAGATGCTCGTTGCCACTCCATACGTTTTGCTCAAGCCGCGCACTTCGAGCACCGGTGTCGATCGCTCGGCAACCGAAGCCTTATGCTCATGAAGGCGCGGAACAGCTGCGAGCAATTTTCGAGTGTAGCGGTGCTGCGCGCGAGCCAAAACATCTTCCTTCGAGCCGAACTCGACAAGGTTTCCGCTTTCCATGACAGCGACTTCGTCGGCAATATCCGCCACGATCCCAAAATCATGCGTGATGAATATGAGTGCCATTCGGGTTTCAGCCTGAAGGTCGGCCAACAGGTCAAGAACCTGTCTTTGCGTCGTCACATCGAGCGCTGTGGTCGGCTCATCGGCAATAAGCACCTTGGGCTTCATTGCCACGGCCATGGCTATCATAGCACGCTGCCTCTGACCGCCTGACATGCGGAACGTGTAGGATTTCGAGATGCGGGCCGGGTCCTTTATCCCGACACGCTCGAGCAAACCTTCAACCCGGTCCCGGACTTCCGCCTTCCTGAGGCGCAAGCCGTGTGACCGGTAAACTTCAGCAATCTGCTGCCCGACTGGCATCAGCGGATTCAAGGCAGTCATCGGCTCCTGAAACACCATTCCGATTTCCCGCCCTCGAATACGGCGCCACGCACATTCGTCTAGCGACAGCAAGTTTCGGCCGCCAAGGCGTATGGAACTCTGTTTCAAACAGTGAAGGGTTTGCGGTAGGAGCCCTGCAACGGCTTGTCCGATAACCGATTTCCCCGACCCGGATTCGCCCACAAGACAAAGCGTTGAACCGGACTTCACGCTGAACGAAACGTCCTTAATCGCGAGAGCCCTGTCGGCGCCGGAAGGAAGAACGATGCTAAGCTTTTCTATCTCGAGCACTTTGTCCTCACAGCATGCTTTGCTTGCGTGCACTACCTGAGCGCGCAATTCCGTCAGAGAGAAGCGTAAGTCCGAGTATGGTCACAAACAGCGCAACCCCCGGAAAAACGCTCATCCACCATGCTTCCCGGAGTTGCCCCTGCGCGTTACCGATCATCATGCCCCACGACATTCTAGTCGTGTCGCCGAGCCCGAGAAAGCTTATCGTCGACTCTGTCAGTATGGCGCTCGACACCTTCAGGGATGCCGTAGACACAATTGGCCCGAGCGCATTCGGTAGCATTTGGGAAAGAATGATTTTTGTGTTTCGCTGACCGAGCACGATTGCAGCCAGAACGAATTCCCGACCGCGCAGCGATAAGAATTCAGCACGGATCAAACGGGCGACCGGTGCCCAGCTCACAATTGTGATGGCGATCACGACGGACCAGATCGATGGCCCAAGAACGGCGACCAAAACAAGCGCGAGTGCCAAGCCTGGCATAGTTTGCAGGAACTCGGTGAACCTCATCAAAATATCGTCGACGATTCCGCCATAGTAGCCGGCAAATGCGCCTACAACGATTCCCAAGACAATTGCCGCGCCTGCTGAAGCGAGTCCGACCAGCAACGACGATTGAGCACCGTAGATCACGCCGGAAAGGACGTCGCGACCCAGCATATCGGTGCCGAGCAGATGTTCCGGCGAAAGCGGTGGAAGACATGGAGTGCCCGCAATCTCCCACGCCCCGTAAGGCGAGATTGGTGATGCGCCAAATGCAACCAGCGCCAATAGGGCGATGATGCCCGCGCCATTTGCGATCTGCCAATTAAAACCGCAAAAGGTAAGCACACTCCTGGGAACCGAATAAAAATACCTCATCGCACCAGCTCTATTCTTGGATCGACGACAACATACAGAACGTCAGCGACGAGATTCAGCAGAACGACCATGGTTGCCGTGACCAGGAACACACCCAACAGCATGTTATAGTCGCGCTGAACGAGTGCCTCGTAGCCAAGTCTCCCGATGCCTGGCCAAGCGAAGATCGTTTCGACGGCTATCGATCCACTGACGAGGTGCCCCGCCTGAAGCGCAGCCATGGTGACTACCGGCAATATGGCGTTCGGGAGCACGTGCTTGCGCAGAATGAACGCCGAAGGGAGGCCCTTCGACTTCGCGGTCCTGACAAAATCCTGATGCGTTACGTCGACGACTGAGGTGCGCGCAAGCCGAATGTAGACGGCGATGTAGAACAGCGACAGCGTGATCATCGGCAACAGCAGGTGACTCAGAAATTCCAGCACACCGGGGATTTGTCCGTATTCAAATCCCGTACCTGATGCTGGAAGCCAATGTAGCTTCAGCGAGAACACGAGTATCAACATCAAGCCGATCCAGAACACAGGAACGGAATAAAGCGCGACGGATACGAACTGGATGGCGACGTCCACTTTGCTGCCTGGGCGCGAACCCGCGATCACGCCAAGACTCACCCCCACCACCAATGAGAATATGAATGCGGCGCCAGTTAGGGCGATCGTTGCCGGAAGCCGTTCGATGATCAGCGCAAGTACATCCGTCTGGAGGCGATACGAATGGCCGAAATCCAGAGAAAGCGTATTCACGAGGTAGGTTTTCAGTTGGACCAGCAAAGGCTGGTCCAACCCATATATTTCACGGATTCGTGCTACGAAATCCGCGTCGGCCATGCCGCTTTCACCGGCAATAACGGTCGCGGGATCTCCAGGAACCATCCTGATCAACAGGAAATTCAAGGATATCACGGCCACCAGCAAAGCGGCAGCCTTCAGCAGGCGCCAGGAGACGTAACCGAGAAACTGCATAGCTGATCACTATTCAATGTAGGCGCTTGCCCATGAACCCCATGGTCCGAACGCGTCCGTCACCAGGTTGTGAACATTCTTTTGGCTGACGGTGAAGCGCTCGAGGTCAATTAACCAGATTGCGGGAGCATCAGTGACGATCTTCTGCTGGATCTGGTGATAGATCTCGCCGCGGCGTTCAGGATCCATCTCGAGTGAAGCCTGATCAAACAGTGCGTCGACATCCCCGTTCTTGTAGCCGCCCATGTTCGAGAACATCACACCTTTTTTGATGTTGCCCGAATGATAGTAGCTCCTAGCTCCGATCCCGGGATCGGCAAATTGGCCTAGATTTGCGATGGCGACATCGAAGTTCCAGTTGGCCATGCGGTCATACCAGTTGCCTAGGTCGACTGCCTGCAGATCCGTGGCGATGCCAATGCCGCGCCACGCCTCCCTAATATACTCCGCCAACCTGCCATAAGGTTCTCCGGGCAATATCAGCAGTTTAACAGTAATCGGATTGCCTTGGGCATCGAGCCTCTTGTCGTCGGCACCTGCCCTCAACCCAATCTCGTCGAGCAAGGCGCTCGCTTTCTTGGGGTCGAAGCTGTAGCTCGAAATTTTATCGGTATAGAACGGGATAGAGTGGCTAACGGGCCCGGTCGAAATTGCACCGGTGCCGTTCCACACGTGATCTAGGATGAATCTCTTGTCGAGTGCATAGGAGAGTGCCTGTCTGAACCGGGCATCCTGTAGAACGTGGTTCCGCACATTGATGACCAGAAGCGCCTGGCTGGCGAAATATTCCCAACCTTTGGAATCCATCCGAAACTCGCCGGATGTCTTGAAGCGCGCAATGTCCGAACTGCTCAATTCTCCCGACGTCGCGACATTGACATCGCCACTTTCCAGGGCGATCGCGCGCGAAGATGCATCCGGCATGATCCGATAGGTGATCGAATCCAGGTAGGGTTCCGGCTTCTTCCAGTAATTCTCGTTCTTCTCAAGACGAACGTAGGAACCACGCTTCCATTCGACCAACTTGAATGGACCCGTGCCGATTGGCATTAGATTCGCTGGATTCTTTATGTAGTCGGTGCCCTCATAGATATGCTTAGGCATGATGGGCATCTGTTGGCCCGGGAAGAGCATAAGGAAGTAGGGCACGCGCCGCTTGAGGGTGATCACGACCGTTTCCGCGTCGGGCGCCTCAATGGATTTCACCTCTTCAAGCGCCTGCTTCGCCGCCGCATTGGTGGCGGGAAGCATTTCGTTCAGACTGAATAGGACGTCGGCCGACGAGAACTCCTTGCCATCGTTCCAATGCACGCCGTTTTGGAGTTTGAACGTATAGGTCAGGCCATCGCTCGAGATTTCCCAGCTCTTGGCGAGCCCTGGGAGCGGCCTTAAATCCGTGCTGTAGGATATCAGGCCCTCAAAGATCTTTGCTGCGATGATCCGAGTGTCACCTCCGTGGGGAAATGCAGGTATAAGACCTTTTGGATCCGCCCGCATTACGGTGACCAGATCTCCTCCGCTCGTCTGAGCGGAGGCGTTGCTTAGGCTGTTGGCGACGGTAATTATTGCCCCGATAGTTATGAACGCCGCCTTTGCTTTCATTCCCATTTGAATGCGCATTGCGAATCCCCTGTTTTTAGTTATTCTAACTCATTGGATAACTAGACCTTTTTTCTCCTTGAAGTGACCGATCATCCATCAGCCTCAGCGCAGGTATTTTCTGTCGGTTTGGATGATCTGCTGCACGCTGTCCGCCAGTGTTTGCTTTGCGTTCGCAAGAGCTTGCGTCGCATTTGCGAGCCAGGCACGATCTTTGTGAAGTTCCGCCATTGCATCATCGATGCTGGCCTTCACGGACTTCGGGGCCGGCATTCCCTTGCCTTCGCGCCGTAGGACGTTCTGCCACGGGTCGAGCGCGTCCTTGATATCGTCGGCACTCACATTTATTCCCGCGCCGGTCTGGGCAACTGCCGCCTCCTGGACCAGATCGAGACCAATTTTGTTTGCCTTGATGCCTTTTTCGATGGCTGTGATCACGACATGAGCCACTATCTCGTGCGCTTCGCGATAGTCGATTCCCACGCGTCTAACGAGCATGTCGGTGAGGTCGGTCATGGTCGAATAGTTTTCTGCAGCGTATTGCCGCATGCGTTCCTTGTTAGGATGCAGCGTCCGCACTACCCCTGTCATCGCGTGCGTTGCGGCGATCAAGGCGTCGATGGAGCGTGGTTCCAACTCAACGCGGGCAGCGCTATATTGATATTCGATGGCATTTAGCGAGGTGAGGATACCTACAAGCGGACCCATCGCTGCAAATGCCGCTTTTCGGCTGCGTTCCAGCGAGTCTGGATTCTTCTTCTGCGGCATGATGCTGCTCGTGCCTGCGAATGACGCATCCAGTTCCGCTACTTGATATTCGTCAGTGGACCAGAGCTGGATTTCCGAAGCCAGACGGCTGAGGCCGCTCAGGAAGACGGCATTGACAAAGGCATGCTCCGCGACATGGTCCCAGCCCGCGACGCCCTCGATCGAATTCACGACCAACCCATCAAAACCCAGCAGAGTTGACGTGCGATCGCGGTTCAACGGCCAGCCTGTGCCGGCGGTGGCAGCCGCTCCCAACGGGCACAGGTTGATGCGCGCATATAGTTCGCGATATCTGTCGAGGTTCTTCGCAAGATTTTCGCTTATCGCCATGAGATAATGGCCGAGCGTAATAGGCTGCGCCTCCTTGCGCTGAGTATATACTACCATCACCGTATCGAGATGGTCTGCCGCCTTGTGCACAACCGCTTCGCGATAGCCGATCACCGCCTCAATAGTGCGCAAGAGCTGATCGCGCAGAAACATCCGCTTTCCGGCATTTGCGAGATCGTTACGGCTTCGTCCGATATGCATTTTTCCCGCAACCGAGCCGATTGTTCGCTTCAACGCAGCCTCGTAAGGAAGATAGGTGCGCAATGACCCATCAGTGGCGGCGAGCTCGTCCACCTGGGCCAGTCCACTGAGAATGGTTGCTGATTCCTCTACAGTGAGAATTCCCTGTTCCGTCAGCATCACGACATGCGCACGATGTATTTGACTGTCGTAGGGAAAGACCGCGCTCGTAAGGGTCAGCGCTGCCGCGTCGAAGTCATATAGCTCTTGGAACTCAGGCGCTTTTGCTCCCGTGGCGCGGCCGATCCGGGTGGCATCCGGGACATTAATGTTCATCGATTGCTCTCTCTATTTGCTTCTGGGTGAGTTCACGGACCTGCTTTCCAGGAGGTGGGAATAGGGAGCAAATCCCATCCTGCTCCAGAATTGCTGCCCGCCGGGATTCGACTGCATCACTTCGAGGAGCACCCGCGTGTCGGCCGGAAATTCGCGACCCATCAATGCGTTAAGAGCCTGCCGTCCAACTCCGCCGCCCCTCGATTCGCGCGCCACATAGAATTGCCGGAGATAGACGCGCTTTCCGCTCGGTTCCGTGTTGTCGTCCTCGAGTTTCCAGGTTGCATATCCAACAACGCTCCCCGCCTGCTCGAATAGATCGATCCTCCACCCGGATTCATCCATGAACCCGGCAGCTCTTTGCTCCAACTGATCGACAGTCATCGGATTTCGATGGCCCTCATCTTCGATAAGTTCCTTGTTCATCCGCGCTACAAGTTTCAGGTCGGCCCTAGTGGCCGGTCGAACGCGTATTTCAGGATGGAGGGTCATGCGGCACTCCCTTGAACGGCCATCCACGTCGTCTTTAAGTCGCAATATTTGTCGAGCGCATGGAGCGAAAGATCCCGGCCGTTTCCAGATTGCTTCACGCCTCCGAACGGCGTCCGTAAATCAACATGGTCGACCGCGTTTATGCTGATACTGCCCGCATGCAGTCTGCGCGAAAGGCGGAACGCGCGATCAAGATCGCCTGTCCAAACGGAAGCGCCCAGCCCGTAGATTGACGCATTCGCCAGCTCCACAGCCTCAGACTCCGACCCGAAAGGAATGATGGACAAGACGGGGCCGAAGATTTCTTCGCATGCGATTACGCTTCGCGGATCCACATTCCGGAAGATCGTGGGCTCGATGAAATACCCTCCGGTCTCCTGGAGAACCCGACTGCCACCGGCGATCAGGTCTGCCTCCTCCTTGCCCTTTTCGATATACGACATGACCCTTGTCGTCTGCTCTTCACTGATCATCGAACCCATGCCGGAACTGACTTCCAGCGGATCGCCGGGTTTGAAGGAATTGCTCGCTTCTACTAACAGGGTTGTAAAATCGTCGAGCAGGTCTCGATGAACGAACAATCGCGACGTCGCCGAACAGACTTCGCCCTGATTGAAAAAAATGCCCAGCGCCGCGGCTTTCGCAGCCGCCTCGAGATTTTTTGCGTCCGGAAATACGATGCAGGCACTTTTTCCACCGCACTCCAGCCAGACACGCTTCATGTTTGACTGCCCGGCATAGGCGAGAAATCGTTTTCCAATTTCAGTCGAGCCCGTGAAGCCTACGCAATCAATTCCTGAATGAAGTCCAATCGCAGCTCCGGCTTCCGGGCCAAAGCCCGGGACGACATTGAAAACGCCTTCCGGAACTCCCGCCTCTACCGCGAGCTGGGCCAGTTTTAACGCCGTTAAGGGTGATTGTTCTGCCGGTTTCAGCACCACGCTGTTGCCTACGGCGAGAGCAGGCGCGCATTTCCATGCTGCCATCTTCAAGGGAAAATTCCAGGGGATCACAGCGCCGACTACGCCGACAGGCTCTTTTGTAATCGAGGCAAAGGCATAAGGGCCTACTGGAACCACCTCGTGAAGCAGCTTGTCGCAGGCTTCCCCATAAAAGCGAAAAACGGCCGCCGAAGAAGGAATATCCAGGGTTACGGAATCCCTGATGAGCTTTCCGGTATCTAGAGTCTCAAGCAGCGCGAGTTCGTCCCTCGCTGCTTCGATGAGATCGGCAAGCCGAATGAGAACCTTCCGACGTTCGCTCGGATCACAGCAGGACCAGGCGCCGCCATCAAAGGCGCGTCTTGCTGATCTCACGGCCAGGTCGATGTCGGTAGATTTGCAAGAGGCAATCTTCCCAAGAACCCGCCCGGTTGCAGGATTTATGCAATCGAAGCTGTCTCCGTCCGCCGCGTCAATATATCTGCCACCTATAAAGGCTCGGCCTTCGATGGAGGCTTTCTGGGCGGCTGCCTTCCATTCGTCTCTGATCGTATCTGTTATGTCAGCCATTGCTTTGCCTCCGATGTTTCTGCTTTCACGCATGCCGCATGCGATCGATCCAATCGTTCAAGCCGAACCATCCAGCCGCGAACGGAACAAACCATGGTTTGCCTTCAATGGTCGGCATTACATCGAAGGCGATTCGTTCGAAAACCGTCGACTCCGTCCGCGTGCCAAGCATTCGCTCGACCGCCAGCCGGCCAACCCATGGCATGATGGCGACGCCGCTGCCGTTGCAGCCGACGGCGAACCAGATTCCCTTTCTTTGACCGATGTGCTGGACCTGCCGCCGTGTCATCGCGATGGTCCCCGTCCAGGCGTGGGTGATCTTCACATCATGCAATGACGGAAAAACCAAGGACATGTATTGGTGTAGTTTAATTGCCGCCTGGCGAGGAGCGCGAGGCAGAATTCCAGGCCGTCCGCCGAATAGTATTCGCTTCCCATCGGGCGACGGCCGGAAGAACCAAAGATTACGCTTCGTGTCTGAATACATGCGAAGCCCGGGCATCGCCGCGGCAACCTGGTCGGTACCCAATTCTTCGGTCGCGATCATGAATGAGCCGACAGGCGCGATGCGACGCCGGACAAGGCGCATTGCATTGTCGGTGTAGCCGTTAGTGGCGAACAGTACCTGCCCAGCCCGCACCGACCCCGCGTCGGTCTCGACGATAAATTCCGACCCGCGGGCTTTCACGGCCAGCACCCGAGTATGCGAACGAAGTTCTGCACCTTTCCGCTGAACTTCCCGCGCGAGGTTGCAGGCGAAGAGCGAGGGATGCAGACCGCCGAATTCCTCTACCAACAGGCCGCCGTAATACCGCTGGCTTGCCAATTCAGAACGGAGATCCTGTTTGCAAACCGTCCGCGCGGTGACTTGCGCAATTTCATTCAGTATCTCTGCGTGCTGCGCGAAGCGTTGGAAATGCTCTGGTACAGCAGCAAGAAAGAGCCTTCCGGAAGTTCGAAACTGCCCTTCCACTCCACCCTTCGTCGCCAAGGTTCGCACATAGCGAAACGCATCGGCATGCACGTTTATTAGTTCGTTGACAATTTCGCTTCCTAGTGACTGAGCCGCGCCGCTGATCAGAAATTTCTGTCCACTTGAAACCATAGCGCCGCTGCGCGAGCTGGCCTCGCCGCCTATGAAGCCGACATCAAGCACGAGCGGACGGACGCCCAGCTCCAAGGCGCGCAAAGCGGCGCTGAGCCCACAAAGCCCGGCTCCGACTATAACGAGGTCGCTGCGCGCCGGGAGGCTCGCGACCGATGAGAATGGCCGTGCCAAATCCCACCAGTAAGGCTCCTCCTTGAACTCGCTCTTGAATATGTCGCGCTGCATTTGTCCCCTGCACTTCGTCGGTCTTGGTGCCGATGGAGAGAGCTTGGTTCGAAGTCATTAAATTGTCAACAATAAAAACTTTGCAAAATTACGGCGTAGCGCATAAATGGCTGAAGGGAGTGGATCGCCATGAAAATTGAAGGCAGGGGGACAGATTTGAGTGTGAAGCGGCGGCCGTTGGCCGAAACCGTCCGAGAGCAGATCTCAAGCATAATTTTGAACGGGGAACTGAAGCCCGGAGACAAACTGAACGAGATGGAGATCGCTGGGCGCCTCGAGGTCAGCAGGGGCCCCGTGCGTGAGGCGGCAAGGCAGCTGGAGGAGATGGGTCTCCTGGAAACGCATGCCTTCCGTGGCTCATACGTAAAGAAGTTCAGCCAGAGAGAGGTTGCCGACATCTACAGCTTGCGTGAGATTCTCGAATCCACCGCAGCGCTCGAAGCTGTACGATTGGCGACGCCCAGCGATCTGAACGCCATCGAAGTTGCAATGCGCGACACTGAAACGGCCGCACTCTCGAATTCACGCAGTCGAATGATGGAATCCGATGCCGCATTTCATACAGCACTTTGCCGTGCCGGCAAGAACGATAGGATCACTGAAACCTTCAAGAGACTGGCGACCGAACTGCGATTGGTGCACCTGATGATGAGCCCGAACCCCGAGCAGCTGAGAGCCGCGGCGTTGGACCATGCGGCGATCCTACGCGCATTGCGGAGTCGGAACGCACAACATGTGGTCGACGCTCTGCGTAGCCATATTACTGGCGAGCGCGATGTCGTCCTGCAATACCTGGCCCCCCATGGAAGCAATACAGGATCGTCGGTTTCGCCCAGGGGAGTCGACGGTCCCCAAGAGACCCGGTTCACGGGCAAGATCATAATCAGCAGGCACTCGGCGAAAGACTACCCGCTTTTGGCGCGGATGAATCGCGAATTGGCTGACGATGAAGGTCACCGCAATCCAATGACGGTAGCGCAAATGGAGGAGCGATTCCGCCACTTTGTAAACAAAGAGGGTTGGAGTGTCGATCTATTTAAGGTCGGCGACGAGATTGTTGGCTACGCCACACATCGCCGCGACAATGACCCCACCAATCCCAACCGTCAGTGCGTATTTCTGAAGCAGTTCTACATTGTGCGCCACTATCGGCGAGACAATTTTGGAAAGGCAGCGTTCGATGCACTGGCTGCCGCCAGATTCCAGGAAGGCGAACGTGTTGTTCTCGAGGTGATCGAAAACAATCCTGGCGGCAGGGTGTTCTGGATGCGGGTTGGCTTCACGCCATACAGTTCAATGCTCGAGTACATCCACCAATAATCCTGCGTCAGAGCGATCTCGTCTGCGTGTGCCGTGATATCCTCGGGAAGGATGCTCACCCTTCGAGATCTGAGCGAGATACGTCTTCGCGGTCGCGCGTGCCTCGCGAGTGGAGATCGATACTGCGTCACCTATACGGACAGAGATCGATGCGACGCGCTTGCCGTTTCTTCGCAGATCGCCATGGACTGCGAAGATCTTCCTCCGCCTCGCGACCACGACATGGAAGCCCTTCAGCTGTGTATCGCGTGCGCGGTACTGGCCTGAACCAGGTGGTTCGAGGTCGCTGATCGCTCTGTCGTTAAGGAGGTCGGCCATGGCGTATTTCCTGCGAGTCTAGACGTCTGAGGTCGAAAATCCAGCCGGTTTTAGACTCGCACAGGATTAGGTGGTGTTTCTACGCCAGTTCCCTACGTGTCGCGCAAATTACTAGTAAACAATACGATCGTCGAAGAGATCGCGTGGATGCTGCCGGTCGAGTGCGGCACAATCTTCCCAGCATAGAGATCGGCGAAGGAGACGATCCGCATTTCCGCAAAGCCGAACTCGTCTTCGACACTGGATGAGACTGGACGCATCCCCGGCTCGAACACGCAGCCCCGCAGGACCGGCGTGACCTCGATCTTGATCAGCGCACCGTCGCTCCGGACTACGAGCTTGGTGACGACATTCTCACGCGAGCGCGAAGGTGCGACGTGGACGCCACGGACGACTTTAGTGATGCGCTCGGCGATGCGCAGCATCGCCACATCGATCGCGGTTAGCGAGGTCGCACGATCCTGAACAGGCAGATAGGTGAGGTCGATATCCACCGAGAGCCGAGGCAGGTCGCGGATAAAGTGATTGATAGCCGTGCCGCCCTTCATCGCGAAACACTCTTCCGCTGCGACGGAAGGTAGCGTGCGGATCAGGAGTGCGACCTGGTTGCGGTAGGCATCAGCAAAAGCCATCAGCGTGCCTCGCCCAGCTCTTTCGGCACGGTGATCTGATAAGCGGGATCGAACTGGCATAGCCCTGCAGTCGAGGATTTGTATCGGTCGGCTGACGCTTGACCATCGGTGGATGACGGGTATTTTATGGCCTCACAAGCGCCCGGCAGAAGTGCCTGCCAGAGGTCGAAACAGGCGATCGACGTCGATGGTCGCTGAACCCTCAAAAAATTTTTCGGGCGATTTCCCTTTAAAATCAAGATAGTAACTTTTTGGCGACCTGCGCGTCGGTATTTCCGACGTTAGAGGAAAATTTGACTGCGATTTCAAAGACTTAGATGTGGTTTGGACAGTCGAGTGGGAATGACCCAGGACTCAGACCACGAGTGGCGCGCACCGGTAGTCCGCTTGCTTGTCGTGGTCGCGAATCCTCGTAATCACTTCTCCTCTGCGCGGAGAAAATCGATGAACGCCCTGAGCTTGGTGGGAATGAGCCGGCGACTGGGATAATAGAGGTGAAGCGGATCCAAAGCGGGTAGGAACGGCTCCAAAACCTTGAGCAGGCTGCCTTCCTCCAAGCGTCGCCTGGCGAGATGCTCGATAGTGTAGGCGAGTCCAACACCTTGCGCAGCCGCCTCGACGACGAGCGGCATTGTATTTGCGCTGAGGCGCGGATCTGGTGTGAATGCGATCTCGCGGCCATTTTCGATAAGATCCCACGATGAGATCGCGCGGGTCGATGCGAAGCGGTAGGCTATGCAGCGGTGACGGGCGAGGTCGGCTGGCCGCTGCGGCATGCCAAACTCGGCGAGATAGGTTGGGCTCGCCAGGACTGCCATGCGCATCGGTCCTCCGATCCGAACGGCGATCATGTCCTTCTCCAGCAGCTCGCCGATGCGAACTCCAGCGTCGAACCCTTCTGCCGCGATATCCACAAGGCCGTCATTGAAGACGAGATCGAGCCTAATGTCGGGATAGGAGTCGAGGAAGCGGCCCATCAACGGCTCTATCAGGAGCGGCCCGACGATCCAGGGCAAGCTGAGGCGCAGCACGCCCGCGGGGCGGTCTCTGGTGTCGGCAAGGGCGGTTCCGGCCGCTTGAATCTCCTCCGCTGCCGGGCGGACCCGTTCCAGGTAGGCCGCGCCGGCCTCTGTCAGACCGACACTACGGGTCGTGCGGTTCAGCAGCCTAATGCCGAGCCGTTCTTCCAATCCCTTCACCGCCTCACTCAGCGAGGGTGGAGTGACGCCGAGCTCGACCGCCGCGCGGGTGAAACTCTTCGTCTCCGCAACTTTCAGGAAGGCGATAACGCCACTGAGCTGATCCAGTCTCATTATAAGGAATTTCCGAATAACTCAGTAGAACATAGCCGATTTTTCCGCATGCTGGGAAGTGGCAGTCTCTTCTGGACGCAAACCCAAGGAGACCTACAATGACTTCTTCCCTTCTTCGTCCCTCCCGGCGTGCCTTCCTCGGACAGTCGGCGATTGCAGCCGCATCCATTGCCACACTGGGGCTTTCCGGCTTCGCCAAAGCGGCCCCTTCGGCCAGCGCCGCCGAAAGCGCGATTCAGAAGGTCCGTTTTACGGCGGGCGACAGCTTCGTTGTCGGCAACCTCTACCTGCCCACGGACTACCGCGCAGGTGTGCGCTACCCAGCAGTGGTCGTCGGTGGTTCGCTCACAGCCGTCAAGGAGATGATGGGCGGCATTTACGCGGCCGAAATGGCCAGCCGCGGGTATCTCACCCTGTCGATCGACTACCGTCACTACGGCGAGAGCGGCGGCGGTGCCCGACAATACGAGGACCCGAACAGCAAGGCCGATGATCTGGCAGCTGCGGTCACCTATCTTGCTTCACGCGAGGACGTGCGCCCGGACGGCATCGGCCTCCTCGGCGTCTGCACCTCGGGCGGCACCGTGCTCTATGCCGCGGCCCGCGACGGCAGGGTGGCCGCCGTTGCGTCGGTTGCCAGCCATCTTTCCGACCCTGAGGTCACCAATCCTATGCTCTACGGCGGCGCCGAAGGCGTCACGCAGCGACGCGCCGCCGGCCGGGCCGCGCGCGCTGAGTACGAGCGCACGGGCCAGAACCGAATGATCCTCGCCTACCACAACACCGACCAGAGCGCCTCCCATGTCGGACCGATGGAATACTACATGGACACGTCGCGCGGCGGCGGTATCGCCGAATGGACAAACGCCTTCGCCGTCATGTCATGGGAGCCCTGGCTCGACTTCGATCCCATTAGCGAAGCCGAGCGGGTGACGGCACCCACGCTGATCGTCCACTCCGATGGCTGCGCGCTACCGGACCAGGCACGCAAAGCCTACGATCTGTTGCAGGGACCCAAAATGCTTCACTGGACCGACGGTCTTCATTTCGAGTTCTACGACGGCGCGAAGGTGTCGGAAGCGACAGATGCCGTCGCCCGTCACTTCGGTAATCATCTCGCGTGATCAGGTTTCTGCGAAAGACTCACTAGCAATTCATGCCGGGACGTTCGCGCCCCGGCATTCCATTCTGCGACGCGGGGCCTTGACGCTGACATATGGCTTACCGTTAGAGGCTCGGGCTCACTGCTGGACGCCAGCCAGCGTTCTCTCGCCAATTGCAAAGCGCTGGCGATAATCGTTGGGCGAAATGCCTAACTGCCGATGAAAAGCCTTGCGTAGATGTGCCTCATCACTGAAGCCACAGCGGTTTGCGACCTCGATCAGCCTCAAATCGTGTTCTTCCAGAATGCGGCGAGCCGCCTCGACGCGAATTGCCTCGACGGCACGAGCGGGCGTTGCCTTTCGCATATCACTATATCGCCGCGCAAAGTTGCGCGGGCTCATGCCAGCGCGCGCGGCAAGCCGCTCAACGCGGAGATCCTCAGTCGGGTTCTCCAGCATCCAGCGCTCAAGGTCAGCGAACCGGTCGGTTGAGCAAGAGGTTTGGGCGGCAAGCATGGCGCTGAATTGAGACTGCCCGCCAGTGCGTCGAAGATAGACGACCAGCAACCGCGCTACGAACATTGCCAGGTCGCGCCCGAAATCCTCCTCTATGAGCGCGAGCGCGAGGTCGATGCCGGTGGTGACTCCTGCCGAAGTCCAAACGCGTCCGTCTCGCACGAAGATTGCGTCGGCGTCGACGGTGATGTCTTCGTAATCCCTGCTCAAACGATCACAATGAAACCAGTGCGTGGTTGCACGGCGGCCACGCAGGAGCCCGGCTTCGGCCAGTATGAAGCTGCCCGCGCAGATCGAACACACCCGATCCGCTCTGCCGGCGTTTTCTCGCAGCCATTCAACCAAGGCCGTGTTGCCGATAATCAGATCGGGCTGAATAGCGCCTGGGACAACAACGGTGCGGTAGGGCGTTTTCAACGCACCCACCTCTACAGTGTCGATGCTGAGGCCGTTGAATGTCTGAACAGGACCGCCTGTCATAGAAGCGACAGTGCACCGGTATCCCGCCGGATTGGACTGGTGCAGCGCCACTCCTTGGAGTGCCTCCATCGGCCCGATGAGATCAAGCATGGAGACGCCAGGATAAGCTAGAAAAAGAACGTCGATCGGGGAGATCGGACCTGGCACGGCAGAAAACTCTCGGTTCAGCAACTTTCTGGCCAATCCTTATTTTGCGCGAACTGCCTGTCAAGCTCTCACCGCCGACTTTCAGCCTTTGGCAGAAAAGTGCATCTCCTATGTCATTCTCGCGCAGTGTGAGTTGAGGCACTACCCCGAGCAAAGCGGCCTCAGGCCTCAGCAACGCGGTCGAGATGAAGCCAAGTCTCAGAGGCGAAGCCGCCTAGTCCTGATTAGGCATTGCTATCACAGCAACCATTCTACGAATTAGACGCTATGCAAACTCGGTGCCAAGGTCTCTTGGTGCGCGGACATTGAAGGGTAAACGCTATGAATGCCGTTACGCAGACCAGTTACCTCCAGAACCTCAGCTCACGGGCGCACGAACAAAGCACCTTTCTTTGGTCAAGCGGGCAATTTGACGTCGCGCGTCGCGATTACACAGAGCTAGTTGAGGGCTCGATCCTTTCTACCTGCCATCTCCTCATGGTCACCTTGGAAGGCGGTGCCGCTCGCCACTCTTACGTGACCGACTGCGGGTATCGTTACGACGGCATTGATGCGCCGGGCTCGGTTTCCTTTTTACCCGCGAATTCTCAGCGTCGCCTGAGACTTGAAGCCGTGTCATGGCGCTGGGCCAGCATTGCGATCTCGCCTGATCATTTCGAGGACATGACAGGGGGCTTGCATATCAATGCGTTCAGCACCCGCGACGACCGTTTCCTGAGTGCCCTTCTGGGTCAACTCGCGTGGCACCAAGTTCGGGATGGTCATCTCGATCTCCCCTATCTTGACGCGATGCTAACCGCTCTCATTCACCACCTACGGGTCCGCTATCAGACTGAAAGCAGAGCGGTTACGGAGCGTCTTCGTAGGTTGCCCTCATGGGCGATCCGCCGCATCACGGACTACATCGTGGCTCAGTTGCCGGGAGAGGTCCGGGTTTCGATGCTGGCCAAACTGACGGGGCTGTCGGAGGGTCATTTTCATCGCGCCTTCCGCGCGACGACCGGAAAAACGCCTCTTCAATTCATAAACGAGCTGCGTATCCAACGCGCCATCCAGATACTTAATCGGCGCCCGATCAACACAGTTGAACTCGCGTTGGCCGTGGGGTTTTCAAGTCCAACTTACTTTTCACGTGTTTTCCGTAAGGCCGTCGGCTGCTCCCCCTCGAATTATCCAGTATCAATCAAACGTGTTCGAGAATCTGCAGGCACAATTGCGGAAAACATCAGCTCTGTGCGACCCAGGTCAGGATCGTGAGCGACCATCCGCAGCAAAAGGTCTACTCTCCAGGCCTGTAGACCAGGTACGGAGAGCATGATGACACGAGTTCACAGGCGCACAATCCTGCAGGCCGCGGGTGCAGCGATTGGATCGATGGCGATTGGTTCGCTGGCTGGCGGCCAAGCCTTTGCGCAGCAGGCGACGGAGCGGCCAATCATCAGGCGCGCAATCCCCAAGACGGGGGAGGAAATTCCTGTCGTTGGCCTTGGCACATTCGAGACGTTCGACGTCTTGCCCGGCGAGCCGCGCGAGCACATCCGCGAGATCATGCGCCGCTTTCATGCGGCTGGCGGACGGGTAGTCGACACGTCGCCCCTCTATGGCATGTCGGAAGTGAGCGTCGGCGACTTTGCCACCGAGCTCGGCATCGCCGACGACCTTTTCATCACCAACAAGACATGGACGACTGGCGAATGGCTCTCGGATGACAGCCATTCCGAGGCGCAGTTCCGCCGGTCGATGGAACGGCTGTGGCGCAACAGAATGGATGTCCAGCAGGTTCACAGTCTGGAGAACGTCGATCAAGTCCTGCACGCGCTTCGGCGATGGAAGAGTGAAGGGCGGGTCCGCTACATCGGTGTCACGCAGTGGAGCCCGGAATACTACGACACGATGGAGCGGCTTATCCGCACCGGTGATCTCGATTTCGTGCAGGTCAATTACACGATCTTCTCCCGCCAGGCGGAGGAGCGGATCTTGCCGGCCTGCGCGGACAACGGCGTTGCCGTCCAGATCAACATTCCATTCGAGAAGGCGCGGCTCTTCACCTGTGTGGAAGGCAGGCCGCTACCGGAATTCGCGGCCGACTTCGGTGCGGAAACCTGGGCGCAGTTCTTCCTCAAGTTCATCATCGCGCATCCGGCCGTCACCAATGTCATACCTGCGACGAGCAATCCCGAGCATCTGACAGATAATATGGGCGCGCTCTACGGTGAGCTGCCGGACCAGGTCATGCGAGCGAGGATGGTCGAGCACATGGAAGGGATCGAGGGATTTGACGCCACGCTACGTCAGCCGCCGTATCCGGGAAAGAACTATGGCGGGGTCGTCACCTGGCCGTTCCGGAGGTCCTGACGGTGGGCGGTCGACTCGGAAGCAAAGCCCTGCTGGTGATCGGCATCATTGTTGGCATTGGATCACCGGCGCGGTCGGAAGACGGCGGACGTGTCACGGTCGGCGCGTTCGAAATCGATGCGACCGAGGTCACAATCCGGCAGTTCCGCGAATTCGCCGATGCGACCGGGCTCGAGACCGCAGCCGAGAAATCCGGCGGCGGCTTCGAATGGGGCTCGGGTTGGGAGCGCCGGTCCGGGTGGACCGTCTATCGCCCGTTCGGCGCTGAACCGGCCTCACTCGATGAGCCTGCCGTGCATGTGAGCTGGGAAGAGGCGTCCGCCAATTGCCGCTGGCGGGGCGGGCGACTCCCAACAGCGCAGGAGTGGCGCCTTGCCGCCTACACAGAAACGCGATCGTCGGCGGCCGGCTTCGAAACCGGCCGAACTTACCGCTTCCCCTCCGGCGAAACGGCGGAGGGGATGAACACACGAGAGGACGATCCTTGGCCCCGACATGCGCCGGTCGGATCGACGCCTCCAGGTGTCAACGGCCTCCACGACATGGGAGGGAATGTCTGGGAATGGATCGCGGATCGGCAGGGTGACGAGGCACTTACCGCCGGCGGGTCGTGGTGGTACGGCAGCGAACAGGCGACAGCCGAGGCCATGCAGTGGAAGCCATCTGATTTCTACGCAGTCTATGTCGGGTTCCGCTGTGTATACCCGCCCCCTTCATGATCTGGCGGCCGGACGCCGAATCTCGCGCTCGACTTGATGCCACGATGCAACCCATCGTGCAGGAGTAGCCAAATGGATGAGGAATCCCGCCGCACCGATTCCTCTTCACGGATGGAAACGCATTCGGCTCCGCTCTCTGCGGAGGTGGCGGAGCGCGAGGTTCAGCCCTCAGAAACTCATCCATCGGCAAGGTCCACCGTAGAACCGACCTTCGCTGTGAGGCAGCTACAGGGTGGAGCTCCCGTCGAGCTCTGCTGGGGAACGAACACCGCCAGGTCGTCCCTGCGGCATCTTCATGAGGATTATCGCTTCGGAATTGCCGGATCAGGCCACTGGGCGTGTCGATACCGAGGTATCGATCACATCGTGACATCGGGGCACCTCCAGTATGCAGAGCCGGGCGAGACAAGCTTCTGCGCCTTCGACGGCGTGAACGATTCAAGCTATCGCGTCATCGTCATCAGCCCGGCCGCGCTTCAGGCGATTTATGAGGATATCACGGGGCGTCCATCGAATGCGCCGCACTTCCGAGATCACATCGTCCCGGACGCATTGACTTGGCAGTCGTTCGCTTGCACGCATGCGGAACTCACAAAGCCGATGAGCGGGCTAGAAGCCTCATCGCTGCTCCGCGACTTGGTTGTCCAACTTCTTGCCCGGAATCTGAGCAGCATTCTTGCGCCTCCGTGCACGCGCCACTCCATCGGACTACAGCTCGTGCGCAGCTATCTGCATGATCAAATCGCGGCGAATCCATCGCTCGAGGAACTCGCCGCAATAGCGGGACTGAGTCCATTCCATTTCAGCAGGTTGTTCCGCCAGACGTTCGGTCTACCGCCGCAGGCCTACCAGAACCACCTGCGCATCGAGCGTGCGAAGGAGCTCTTGAAAGGCGGGAATTCAGCAGCCGCAATCGCCCACGATCTCGGCTTCAGCGACCAACCCCATTTCATTCGCCATTTCCGCCGCCAAGTCGGCGTCACGCCGCAGCGCTACCTGGACGCATGGCTGCACTGGACCGCTCCTTCGAACCGCAGGCTCCTGCGTGTTAGCTAAAGGGACTAGCGAACCTCAGCGCTCGTCCAGTTCGGGTTCAAGGCTGGCCACCACTTCGAAAAATCGTTCCGCAGTCACAGAAGGTAACGATCCTGCCCAAGCGGCGGCAACCGGTAAAGACGGAGCGGCGGGAGATACGGGACGAAATGCCACTCCGGGCCGGCCTGCGTTGGCCATGCCTTCCGTTACAAACCCGACGCCGGTACCAGCCGCGGCCAGCCCGACCAGGGTCGTCATCGGGGTGACATACTGCACGATGTGCGGGCTGATGCCCTCGTTCCTGAACAGAGCGACAGTTCGATCGTGGATACTGGGCCCGATTTCCCGAGGTGCCATGAGGAACGGCTGACGGTCGAGATCACGCACGGAAATGGTTTGCTGTGCCGCCAAAACGTGGTGTTCCGGCAAGGCGAGCATGAGCCTCTCCGATCGAAGCGCTCGAACCGACAGACCAGGAGTCTCGATTGGCGGATGAAGAATGCCGAGATCGATTTCGCCGGCAGCGAGAGATCGTTCCAGCGTTGGGGAGTTCATCTCCGCGAGTTCGACGGCAACATCCGGGAATCGACTCCGATAAAGCCGCACGGCCTCGGGAAGAGCGCTGTAGAAGGCTATCACCGTAAACCCGAGCCGGAGCCGGCCGACCTCACCACGGACGGCTCTCAGTGCTTGTGCCTTTGCCTGGGCGGCGTTGGCCACCGCCGTACGCGCGGGCTCGAGGAACGCTGCACCGGCTGCCGTGAGCTGCACATGGCGTCGATCTCGCTCCAGAAGCGCCGCTCCAACCTCGTGCTCAAGTGTTCGAATGCGCTGACTTAAAGCCGGTTGCGTGATGTGAAGGCGTTCGGCAGCCCTCCGGAAATGGAGATCTTCAGCGACGGCAACAAAGCAACCAAGCGAACGAATGTCCATGGCGGAGAAAGCATTGCCTTATCACAGGGCGGGGTATTCGAATTGGATACTAATCAGTACCCGTGGCATCGTCCACTCAATCTGACGAAGCCTCGTCGAACAGAAGGAGCGTTCTATGCCCGGAAATCGCCTTGCCGCAGGTCTTGCGGCCGCATTGATGAGCAGCATCTTGAGCTTCCCGGCGATGGCTGATCCGGCCGAACTCGTCGGCCGCATATCCGGATCGACGATCGCTGTGATTTCCGACGGCGACTTCGTCGGCCAGACCTACGCGACCGGACGTCTTGCGCCGCGCGAGGCGGGTCATCGCGATCTTCTCACCATCCTGTCCATCGCTGATGGTCGTCTTGTCTCGGGTAGCCTTCCGCTGTCGAACTCGGTGACCGCCGCGCCGGAGGTTCTAGCGCTCACGCGCGATGGCCGGACGGCCTTTGTAACCGAGCGCCTGGGCGAACGCCTGGAGGGAGGGGATACGGTGGCCGATCTGCCGCCCGGCAACAGGCTGTTCGCGGCAGACCTTACAGACGAGGCAACACCGCGGCTCGCCGATACGGCGGAACTGGCCGCTTTTCCGGAGGCTCTTGCGATCGGTCCAGATGGCCGACTGGTCGCCGTGGTGTCCAACACGGCGGAAGCGAGCTTTCTGCAGATCGTGCCCTACGACGGCGGCAGGTTCGGCGAGGTGACGCGGATCGATCTGGATGAACTCGGCGTGCGGGGCTCGGCTGGCGGACCGCGAGGCGGCGTGACGGCGACCAACGTGCAGTGGCACCCCTCCGGACGCTTCCTTGTCGTCAATATCAACACGCAGAACCGCGTCGCCTTCTTCGAGCTGACGGATGATGCCGGAAGACCGGGCCTGCGACTGTGGGGTAATATAGTCGAGACGGGAAAGGATCCGTTCGTTGGGCGCTTCACGCCGGACGGGGGCTTCTATCTCACCTCCGATTGGGGAAGGGACTTCGCCGCCACCGATCTGGCTGGTCGCATACCTGACAGGCCCTCGGCTATCAGTGTTATCCGGCTGGCCGATCGCTCTCATCGAGGCGAGGATGCACGGCACGAGCGGATTGCCAGCGTCGAAACGGATGTCGCCGCCGAAGGATTGGCCGTCAGTCCTGACGGCAGGTTTGTCGCGACGGTGAACATGCGCGGCACCGCTTTTCCCACCGAATCCGATCGTTTTCAGCTGGAGGCGACAGTCACCTTGCTCGCTTTCGACAGCTCAGCCGGCGCCTTGACCAAAATCGGTGACTATCCGTTCGAGGGCGTTCTTCCTGAAGGCGGCACGTTTGATCTCACGGGCGATCATTTCCTGGCCACGGTATTTCATGGGCATGACGGCGCGGATGACAGCGTAGGCTCGGGCCTCGAAGTGTTCCGCGTCATCAAAGGCGATAATCCTGCCCTGGAACGTCTCGGCCGCATTCCGTTGCCGCACGGTGTTCACCACGTCGACGTCGCCGGCGGGCAATAGCAGACGCTTGAAGGCGGCTCACTCGGATGATGGAGTCATCTTCTGCTGTCATCTGGCGCCGTCATGTCCGTCCGAGGAGATGCTCGGGAAGGATGGGAAGCGACCTCACGCGGCGACCGCTCGCGTGGAAAACGGCATTGGCGATAGCTGCTCCGATGCCGATGCCGCCGAGCTCGCCGATCCCCCGCGCTCCGAGCGGTCCTGCCTCGGCGTCAAAGCCATCGATGAACTGGACTTCGATGTCGGGCACGTCAGCGTTCACCGGCACCAGATAGCCTGCGAGGTTCTTGCTGAGAAACCGGCCGAGCGTGTGGTCCATCTCGGATTTCTCCAAGAACGCCTGGCCGATCCCCCAGATGATGCCGCCGGTCATCTGACCTCGTGCTGCCTTCGGATTGATGATCTTTCCAGCGTCGTAGACGCCAACAACCCGCCGGACGCGCGGAATGGCCAGGTCCTTGTCGACACCGACCTCCGCGTAGACGGCTCCAAAGCTGTAGAGCGAGAAACGGCTCTCCTGCTCGGGTTGCCACCGGCCATCCGCTGAGAGTTCGTCAAGATTGAGCCGCTGCAACGCTGTCGCGAGACTTTCGCCGTTGGACCGCCCGACCTCACCAAAGCGGGTCAGGAGGTTTCGAGCCGCGGCTTGGACCGCTGAGCCCGCGCTAAGCGTCACGCGCGAGCCCGCCGAAATCGGTCCTTCCGGCAGGCGGGTGTCGCCGATCACCACGTCCACGTTGGCCACAGGCACGTCGAGAACCTCAGCGGCCACTTGCGCGAGCACCGTATAGGTACCGCCGCCGATCTCCTGTGTTCCGGTCTCCACCCGAATGCGACCGGATTGAAGTGCTGTGACACGGGCTGAGGCTTCGCTCCGGAATGTCTGGAAGATCGCGGTGGCCATGCCGTAGCCGACGAGCTCCCGCCCGTCCTGGAGCGTGGCCGGCGGTGAGAGGGTTTGCGGCCAACCGAACAGGCGCGCCCCTTCCGAGTAGCATTCACGCAGCCGCTTCAGTGAGAAGGGTCTATTATGCGCAAGATCCGTATCAGTGTAGTTCCGCAGCCTGAGTTCCAGCGGGTTCATTCCCAGCTCGAATGCGAGTTCGTCCATTGCGATTTCGGTAGCGACCATGCCAATACCCTCGATCGGGGATCGCATCGGCGTCGGGTTGCCCTTGTTGAGCCGGACGACGCGATGGGTGACCGCGGCATTGTCACACGCGTAGACCGACCGCGTGCCCCAGCCGACAGGCTCAACGTGCCCGCCTGCGACCGACCCCGCCAGAAGGCTGTCGTGGCGTGTGGCGAGAAGTGCCCCATCACGAGTCGCGGCCAGCCGAACGGTCTGTACGGAGGCTGGCTGATAGCCATGCGCCGTGAAGGTTTGTGCACGCGTGAGGGTGAGACGAAGTGGTCGCCCAATTTCGCGAGAAAGAGCTGCCGCGAGGAGCTGATGCGACCAAATAAAACCCTTGCAGCCAAATCCACCGCCGACGAACTCGCACTGGACCTCAACCTGTGAAGGTTCAATCCCGAGCGCCTGCGCGACGGTGTTGCGGGTCAACGTCACTCCCTGGACGGCATCACGCAGGATCAGCCGCTCTCCCTGCCACGTCGCCATGGTGACGGATGGCTCCATCGGCACGTGGTGCCGGTCCGCGGTGGCATAGGTGGCTCCGACGACGACATCGCCGCGTTGCATGAAGGTGTAGGGATCGCCGTGCTGCGTGTCCGGGGGCATGCCGTAGAGCGGCCTGTGCTCCGCCCGCGAGAGGTTCCCTGCGAAGTCGGTTAGAAAGTCACTTCGATCATAGGCGACCTCAACCAGCCGCGCGGCTTCACGCGCCTGCTCGAAAGTTGCTGCCACCACGACGGCGATCGGCTGACCCTCATAGAGAACCCTGTCGTCTTGCATCGGCAGATGCGTGTCGCCTGCGGGCGGACTTGCGAGGCTCCGCAGCCTCGGCATGTCCAGATGTGTGAATACCCGGAGAACGCCGCCGGCCTCGCGCGCCCTCGAAACGTCGATATCGAGCACGCGCCCGCTGGCGATGGTGCTTCCGATGATGAAACCGTGAACCATGCCTTCGGACACGATATCGCCGGTATAGCGGGCAGCGCCGGTGACCTTGGCTCGCCCTTCGACCCTGTTTGTCGCGACGCCGATAGCACTCATCAGGCGCGTCCTCCTGCAATTAGGACGGCCCGCACCGCAGCGCGTATGCCCAATTCGACCTTAAAGCGGTTGTGACGTCCCAGCCGCGCCTCGGCGAAGGATTGCTCGATGGCCCGGCGGAGAGCGGCATCGTCAGCGATCGACGTGCCTTCGAGTGCGGCCTCCGCCGCGCGCAGGCGCCATGGTTTGTGCGCCACGCCACCCATTGCCAGGCGCGCGCCTCGAATAGTACCGGCGTCGTTCTCGAAGGCCGTCGCGACAGAGACCAAAGCAAACTCATAGGAAGCGCGCTCGCGCACCTTCAAATAGCAAGAGTTTCGTGCTGCCGCAGATGCCGGTACATGGATCGCCCGGATCATCTCGCCCGGTTGAAGAACGGTTTCGGATGCATGGGCTCTGTCCGGCACGAGGTGAAAGCCATCCAAAGCGACGGTCCGCACGCCCTGCGCTGAAAGGAGCTCAACCGAGGCATCCAATGCAGCGAACGCGACCGCCACGTCGGAGGGATGGGTGGCGATGCAATGGTCGGTCCAGCCGAAGATGGCGGCTGCGCGGTCTTCCCCCAGCCGGGCCGAGCAGCCGGTTCCCCCTACCCGCTTGTTGCAGGGCAGCGGCGTGTCCGCCCGGAAATAGGCGCAACGGGTCCGCTGAAGCAGATTGCCGCCCATGGACGCCATGTTGCGGATCTGGGGCGAAGCACTTTTCAGGAGCGCTTGCGAAATAGCCGGATAGTCCCGCTGCACGAGCTCATGAGCGGCAACATCGCTCATCCGTGCCAAGGCGCCGATCCGAAGGCCGCTGGCGTCCGCCTGGACGTCGGCCAAGCCCGGAACGGCATTGATGTCGACGAGTAGGGAGGGAGCGACTATCCCTTCCTTCAGCCAGTTGAGGACTTCGGTGCCACCTGCGATGAGCATGGCGCCGGGTTGTGCGGTCGCCTCCAAAGCATCATCGAGGGAGGAGCTTCTTGCAATCGCGAACGGCCCCATTCAGATCTCCTCCATCCCGGAGCAAGAGCGAACGGCCGCTACGATCTGCGGATAGGCGGCACAACGACAGATATTTCCGCTCATGAATTCCCGGACCTCGTCATCCGAGGCGGCGTGACCTTCCCGGATACACGCCACGGCGGACATGATTTGTCCGGAGGTGCAGAAGCCGCATTGGAACGCATCATGTTCGATGAAAGCGGTCTGCACGGGGTGAAGCTGATCGCCCTCTGCAAGCCCTTCGATCGTGGTGATTTCCCGCCCATCCGTCATGACGGCAAGCGTCAGGCAGGAGAGAACTCTGCGCCCGTCGATATGAATCGTGCAGGCACCGCACTCGCCACGGTCGCAGCCCTTCTTCGTGCCGGTCAGGCCAATTGTGTCTCTAAGAGCATCGAGCAACGTTGCTCGATTCTCGACGGAGACCGGATGCACCGCGCCATTGACGTGCAAATCGAGCGTGGTTTTTTGGGCCGCGGCGGGCGACGGCTGAGCAGTGGCCTCTGCCCGGCGAACACTGATGGTGGGAAGGAGCGCGGCCGCGCTGGTTACTGCGCTGAGCTCCATCAGCTGACGTCTCGTAATTTCGGAAGGACTCATAACCGGCTCACGATCGTGTTTCTGGCTGTTCTTCTATTCGTCTTGCGTGCGTTCCTATGGTTGGCGCATCGGACACGCTAATATTGAACATTCTTGCTGTCGAAGCTCTTCAAGACTGGCATCTTTGTTGATCCAGGTGCCGAGCCTCACATGTTTCATTTTGTAGCGGATTGGCGGTGGCTGAAATGACATTTGTGCGGCTGAATTCTGCCAAGCGCTTCCCCGCCAGCGCGACATCTGCAGCGTCCGCGTGGTGCCTCGCCGGGCCAATGAGCGCCATATGCTGCCCGACGCTTTTTGCTGATCTTGGCGGTTTTCAAGCTGTCCCGTCTACTTGAGGCGTGACGTGCCGCGTTGTCGACTCCGGATGCCGATCAAATTGGTGATTTACGGTATCCCAATAGTCTCAGGGCAGGGGCTGCAGAGGCACTTAAGGTTCCGGCGCACATGGTTCAGTGTGCATTTGGAGCATTTTGTCGTGTGCTGAATCCGCTCAACGCTGCACTGGAGGGCGGACGCACTCGTCTCGTCGATCGGCAAGTACGACCTGAGTAGGGGTCGGCATGACAGCAGCGACTGGCGCCAATGGGCCGAAGGTTGTTTCCAGACCCGATGCTTCATGCCGCACCACGCCGCATCGGATGGAGATTTCGCTCGCCGCAACGTCCCACTTGGCTGCCGCACCGGCAACGAGCATCATACGTGCCATGGCAGCGGCACGGCGGTACTCGTCCCAAGATTGGCGGCACTCGTGGCCGTTGACCGTCGCAGATCCTTCGGGGGCAGGCTTGCTTTTGTTCGTGTCGCTTGGATCTGTTTCGACACGGATCTGTGTTGCGTCAGCATGAAGTTCCGCGGCGACCGTCGTGGCGAGAGTCGACTCCACCTGCGCACGGCACCTTTGGGAAGCAATCACCGTGACAATGTTGTCATGCGCTATGCGGATGAGGCCGTTTGGGGCAAAAGTGCCGCCCGATGGCGCCGATTGTGCCAGCGCCCGATGACCGGGCAGAGAAAGGGCGACCACAAGGCCGAGAGCGACGATTGCGGAATTGTTCAATTTCTCGCGACGCATGGTGCAGAACTGTTCGATCATTGTGCCCCCTAAAGGTTCCAAGCTTTCTGGTGAACCGCGTGTCTTGGTCCGGCTTCCTATTACATCCAACGAGCATTGGGCCTTTCTTTGTCACGATTTCCGGAATCGGGCCATTGGGGCGCCGCGCGGGCCAAACTCCAGCTTCACCCGCGGCGTGATGTAGGCCATGCCGTCATACGCTGTCCGTGCCAGTGCGGCGGATGATGGAAAGTTTAAGATCTGCGGATTGTCGGCGTCGATTTCCAGTGACCACTTGCCATTGGTCGATCCGCCGCGATGCTGCACGATCGCGGTTTGGCGCGCCGGGAGCAGCTTTCGGCTACGCGCAACTCGACATCGCTCGGAAGAATTCGCAGCGCAGGCAGTGACTTGTCCGCAACATCAATAAGCTTTTCTAAAGCATATGATTGATGCGCCGGAGTATTTTGTAAAAACCAAGTTTTCTTGAAAGACCCGCCGACGCCGACGTGTTGCCTTCTGCCGTCGGATTGTCTCTGCGGAGATGATTCGAGGAAACACCGATCTCACCGGGTTCAGACAAACCCGCCTGAGGCAAGAGTCGGCATCCTGAGCGAGGGTGAGATCGGTTGGCGGGCGCGGCATTCGGCTGCGATGTATGATGGGGGCAGGAAAATGCGGCGGAACTCCGAGGGTGCGGCTTGTGCCGGGCTGAGCAGATCAGATCGGGCAGGGCAGGCGATGCGCCATGCTGGGTTCTCGCGTCTTCTGCGCGGCGGGCGCATGACCAAGTGGAAGGGCATGGCGGCGAGTTATGCGCCGCATGCCGCGGAGCTATTCTCATGCGCGGCGCGCGCGTCAGCCGCCATGCTGGCTGCGGTATTGCTTGGTGCCCTCGCCAATACAGCGGAAGCTGCCGACAGATACTGGGACGCCAACCAGAACGGCGCCGGCTGGGGCGGCACCGGCGTCTGGGATGTCAGCAACTTTAACTGGAGTCCCAACAGTGACGGGACCAGCGGCCCTTTCAACGCCGCGTGGAACAACGGAGGCATCGTCCCCGGTACGATCGACAACGCCATCTTCGGCGGCACTGCGGGCACGGTGACGCTCGGCGCACCCATTACCGTCCATAACATCACTTTCCAAACCGGCGGCTATACGTTTACCGGCAATACGCTCACCCTGGCCGGCGCGACGCCCACCATCGATACAGGCACTGGCACCCAGACTATCAACTCTGTCGTCGCCGGGTCGGCAGGCCTGACCAAGACCGGCACGGGCACGCTTTCCCTGACTGGGACGAACACGTTCAGCGGCGGGATAACGCTGAGCGGCGGCACATTGCAGGCCAGTGGCAATGCCGCGCTCGGCGCAGCCAGCAACACGATCACGACCACGGCCAACGCAATACTGAACGTCGAGTCGGGCTCGATGGAGGACCGCGTCGTATCGATTGCGGGAGGCACGACGCTCTCCGTACAGGGCAACGGCGTGGGATCGGCGAAGTTCACAGGTTCGGGCAATCTCAACGCCTTTGGCGGGGTGACGCTCAACAATGATGAGAACGACTTTACCGGTACGACGACGCTCAGCGGCTATTTCGGGAGCAACGCTAGTATCTTTTTCACCTCTGTTGGTGACGTCGGCGACGCGAGTTCGCTGGGCGCCGGCGGAACGATTACGTTCACCAGAGGAGATCTTTCGCTCCTACGTTATATTGGCGGCGGCGACAGCTCGAACCGGGACTGGGTAATGTCGGGTGACGGGGCTCGTCGTTTCCTCAATGAAGGCACGGGAACGCTGACGCTCAGCGGCGACATCAGCCTGCTGCAGCGCACTAATTTCGAAGCCGTCGGCGCGGACTTCGATCTGCAGGGCGAAATCAGCGGCGCCGGCTCAGCTGTCTTCACCGCGGCTTCGGGTCGCACAATGACTCTGGGCGACGCCAACAGCTTCACGGGAACTGCGACCATAACCGGGGCCGGCGTCGTCAGCGTCGGGAAGCTTTCCAACGCCGGGGTGAACAGCTCGCTCGGCGCGGGAACCGGCGACGATATAATTATCAACAATGGCACGCTGCAATATACGGGCGACGGCGACAGCAGCGACCGCACGTGGTATTTCTCGACTGCCGCCACTTTGCAGCACGACGGCGACGGCGCGCTGACTCTCTCCGGCGCAATGGTGTTCAATCCCGGCCCCACCGTCGAAGTGCTCACGCTCAGCGGCACCTCCGACGATGAAAACAGGATAGAAGGCCCCATCAGTGGCACTGGCCGTGTCGTCATCAACAGCGCCGGTACCTGGGTGTTTTCCGGCGCCAACACCTATACGGGCAGCACCACCGTCAAGAGCGGCACGCTACGCGCTGGCGGCGCATCGGCCTTGGGCGCGTCGGGAACCGTCGTGGTCGATGGCGGCGTGCTCGACCTCAACAATCACAATTACACCTTCGGCAGGCTTGATGGCTTGGGCGGCGAGGTGAAGCTGGGCACCGGCAACCTTACGCTCGACACCGCCGACGGCGTAAACGCGGTCTATGCCGGCAGCATCACGGGCGACGGCGGTCTCTACAAGACCGGCGCCGGCAAGCAGACCTTGACCGGACAGAGCACGTATGCGGGCGCGACGAATATCTCAGGCGGCACGCTGGAACTGAGCTTCGTCGGGACCGGCGGCCCCACGTCCGATATCATCTCCGCCTCCTCGGCGCTCAACATGTCGGGCGGCACGCTGACGGTGACGGGCGTCGCCGGCGAAGGCAACACCCAGACCTTCAACGGGCTCGAGATCGGGGGCGGCGGCAACACGATCAGCGCCACCAATGCGACCGTCAATTTGGGCGAGGTCACCCGCGACGCCGGCATCGTCGACTTCAGCATCGGCGCTGGCGCCAAGATGACCGTTTCGGCAGACACCGAGCTCGGCGGCTGGGCCACCGTCAACGGCCGCGACTATGCCGATGTGAACGACCAGAACGAGATCGTGGCCTTCACCAATTACGCGCTGGGGGACGACGCGGCGTCGTGGAGCGACGGCGAAATCGTCGCCGACACGGATGGCGACGCCAATACGCCGTTCTACGGCATCGTGGACGAGGCCGGCGGCGATGATGTGGTGCAACTCGGCGGCTTGCGCTACGCGGCGGCGCGGGATTCCACGGTGACGGTCGCCGACGAAAAGACACTCGGCGTCGACGGCGCTATCATCGTGGGCGACCAAGTGGGCAGCAACAGCTTGGCCATCCAGGGCGGCTCGATACGCGGGGCCGCCGGCGGCGTCCTGGGCATCCAGCAGAACAGCACCGGCACCTTCACCATCAGCTCGACCATCGTCAACAATGGCGGGGCGACAGGGCTCACCGTGATGGGGACGGGAACGGCCGCCGGCAAGGTCGTGCTCGGCAATGCCGCCAATACCTATGAGGGTGCCACGTGGGTCACGCGCAGTACGCTGGAGGTCGGTACGCTCGCTGATGGCGGTGTCGCCAGCAGCATCGGAATGTCGTCGGCGGATCCGCAAAATCTCGTCCTTGAGGCCAGCAGGTTCAGCTATACCGGCGGCACGGACGAAACCGATCGCGGCATGACCCTCATGCGCTCCGGCGCCGTCGCCGAGAACCTGATCCGTGTCACGCAGGCCGGCACGAATCTGACGATCGGCGGTGCGATCGTCAGCGATGACGCGGCGGGCCTGACCAAGGAAGGCGCGGGCACGCTGACGCTCACCAGCACCAGTAGCAACTACACTGGCATTACCACCGTCAGCACCGGCACGCTGGCGGCCTCATACCTCGCCAATGGCGGCGAAAACAGCAGCATCGGTGCCGCAAGTACCGATTCAGCCAATTTAGTCATCCAGAACGGCGCCACCCTCAATTATATCGGCACCGGCGCCACTGCAGCCAGCAACCGAGGCTTTACGCTGAGTGGCTTAGCCGATCTGGGAAGTGGCTTTGGCGTGGCCAACGCCGGCACCACGCTGACGATGAGCGGCGCGGTGACGGGAACCGGCAGGCTGCGCAAGGAAGGTCCCGGCACGCTCGTCCTTTCGGGGATCAACACCTATACCGGCGGCAATCTTGTCAACAGCGGCATCCTGCGGGCGGGATCCACCCAGGCTTTCGGCAACACAGCGACATGGACGACGGTGAATTCCGGTGGCACGCTGGACCTCGCCGGTTTCAACAACAGCATAGGCGGTCTTATCGGGACAGGTGCCGTGTCGCTCGGCTCCGCCACGCTTACACTCACGAACGGATACAGCTCCACTTTCTCGGGAACGATCAGCGGTACTGGCGGCCTGACGAAGGAGGGCGGCGGCACACAGACATTTTCCGGATGCGCCAACGATTATACCGGGCCGACCACAATCAACGGCGGCACGATCATCACAAACTGCATCCGCGACGGCATGGTGGCCAGCGGCATCGGCGCGTCCAGCGCGGCCTCCACGAATCTGGTGCTGGCGAGCAGCGGCGTCCTCCAATACACCGGCGGCGACGTGGCGACAGACCGCGGTTTCACGCTCCAAGGCGGCTGGGGCGTTATCGACGTTGTGCAAGCTGCCGCCGAGCTCGAGTTCGAAGGCGGCGTGGTCGGCGCGGGAAGTCTGGCCAAGCGCGGCGCCGGCACGCTGATACTTTCGGGCACGAACACCTCCACAGGTTCCACCTCCGTGGAAGCCGGCACCCTGGTCGCGGGCTCAGCCCAGGCCTTCGGTTCCGGCCTACTGTATAGTCTCGCTGGCACCCTGGTGGACACGACGGGCTTCAACAACACGGTTCAAGCCCTGAGCGACAACAACACAGCCGGCGGCGTGATCGATATCGGCGCGCGAACGCTGACGCTGAGCGCCGGCGGCGCGTCTTTCGCCGGCAAGATCACAGGCACGACCGGCGATCTCGTCAAGATTGGCGGAGGAACGCAGGTTCTTAGCGGCTGCGGGAACGATTACGAGGGTTCCACCACGATTGGCGGTGGCTGGCTCCGCGTCACCTGCATCGCGGATGGCGGCCAGGACAGCTCCATCGGTGCATCATCCAACGACGCGGCGAACCTCGTCATCGGCGGCCCGGCAAATGCCGGCCTCGAATATGTCGGCGAGGGGGATACCACCGACCGCCGTTTCACCCTGGGTGCGTCGGCCGGCTATATCTACAACAACGGCACCGGAGCGCTCGAGTTCACCAACACGGCTGCCGTCGCCTTTGCCGGCACCGGCACCCGGCAGTTCCGCCTCGGCGGCTCGAACACCGCCACCAACATCATGGCCGCGCAGATCGTCAACAACGGCGCCTCGGAGACGAGCCTCGTCAAGGAGAATGCCGGCACCTGGCGCCTCACCAACACCACCAGCACCTACACCGGCATCACCACGATCCAAAATGGTGGCGTGCTGGAGGTCGTGAAGCTCGCCGATGGCGGACAGGCCAGCAGCATCGGCGCGGCTACAGCTGACAACACCCGTCTGGTCATCAACACCGGAAGCCATCTTCGCTATGTCGGCGCGGGCGACAGCACCAACCGCCTGTTCAGGCTCGGTACCGGCGCGACCTACATCGAATCCTCGGGCACCGGCGCAATCAACTTCACAGGCACGGGCGGCGGCACGATGGGTTTCGCGGGCGCCGGCGCGCGTACTCTGGCGCTGGGCGGCACCTATACCGGCGACAACATCATGGGCGTCGTCATACAGGACCAGGACGCCACCGCCGGCAAGACGACGCTTGCCAAGAACGATGCCGGCACCTGGATCCTGACCGGCAACAACACGTATACCGGAAACACCGTCATCAATGACGGCAAGCTGATCATCGGCAATGGCGGCACCACGGGCAATGTCGGCACCGGCGAGGTGATCCTCGCCTTCTCGACGGGCGTGCTCGGCTTCAACCGCAGCGACACGGTGAATTTCGCCGGAAAGATCAGCGGCCCGGGCATCATCGAGCAGATGGGCGAAGGCACGACGGTCCTCACCGCGGTGAACAGTGCCGGCACGGCGAAGATTTCCGAGGGCACGCTGCAGGTCGACGGGAGTCTGACGGCCGACACGATCGTCTTCGACGACGACGAGGCGACTACCCTTGTCGTCAATGGTTCGATACAGGGCAACGGCCTGCCGGCCGTGATCACCGGCGACGGTTCGTCCAACATCATCGAGGTCAATACCGGCGGCACGCTTACCGCAACCGGCGATCTTGCCGGCGGCAACGATGCGGTCGATGTCTCTGGCACGCTTAACACGGGCGCGGGCGTTTTGGCGCTCGGCGGCGGCAACGATACTCTGACGCTCAACGATGGCGCGACGATTGCCGGCGGGGTCACAGGCGGCGCAGGTAGCGATACGCTGCAGGCCAACAACGCTGCCACCTTGACCCTGCAGGGAAGCAGTTTTGCCGGGTTCGAGCGCCTCAACAAAACCTTGGGCGGTTTGCTCCTCCTGACCGGCAACCACAGCTACAGTGCCGGCACAACCATTTCGGCCGGTACCCTGCAGGTCGGCAATGGCGCGACAGCAGGCGCGCTGGCGACGCCGACGGTCACTAACAACGGCTCGCTCGTCTTCAACCTTGACAGCGAATACACCTTCGATGGCGTGATTTCGGGCACCGGCAACCTGCTCAAGGCCGGCACAGGCATCACGACGCTTACCGGTGACAACAGCTATGCGGGGAATACCGGCGTCAATGCCGGCACGCTCATCATCAACGGCGACCAATCCGGCGCGACCGGACCTACCACGGTTGGCTTTGCGGGAACCCTCGGCGGGACCGGCACGATCGGTGGCGGTGTCACCGTCCTCGGCGCCCTCAGCCCCGGCAATGCCGGCAGCGCGCCGGGTACTCTTGCGATCAATGGGAACCTGTCGCTGAACAGCAGTGCGGCGCTCAACTACAATTTCGGCCAGGCGGGTGTGGTCGGCGGTGCTCTAAACGACCTGATCACCGTCGGGGGCAATCTTACCCTGGACGGCACGATCAATATCACCCAGTCCTCGGGCGGCACGTTCGGTCCCGGCGTCTACCGCATCTTCAACTATGGCGGTACGCTTACCGATAACGGCCTCAATGTCGCTTCGCCCGACTATTTTGTGCAGACCGCGGTTGCCAATCAAGTCAACCTCGTCAACTCGACGGGCCTGGCGCTGAGCTTCTGGGACGGCGATGCTGGCCCGCATTCCAACAGCGCCGTCAATGGCGGCGACGGCACCTGGCGCGCCGGCAGCGACGACAACTGGACCGATAGCACCGGCATCTTCGCTGCGCCCTTCGCCAATGCGAGCTTTGCCATCTTCCAGGGCACGGCGGGAACGGTTGACGTCGATAATACCGGCGGTCAGGTCGAGGCGCTCGGCATGCAGTTCGCGTCCGGCGGCTATCTGATCGAGGGCGATGGCATCGAGCTCATCGACGACAGCTCTCAGATGGGTCTGCAGTCCGTCATCCGCGTCGGCGACGGCACGGCCGACGGGGAAGGTTATGTCGCCACCATCGCCTCGAACCTTTCCGGCGCAACCCAGCTCGTGAAGACGGATCTTGGTACGCTGGTGCTTTCGGGCACCAATACCTATACGTCCGGCACCGCCATCAACGGCGGGGTCATCGAGATCGCCTCCAACGCAAATCTCGGCGCGGCCGGCGGGGCGCTCAGCTTCGATAGCGGTACACTGCGCAATACGGCCGCTGTGGTTTCGTCCCGCGCTGTCACGCTCAATACCGGCGGCGGTACCTTCGAGGCGCTCGATACTCTCACGCTCAATGGCGCGGTCGGAGGAACCGGCGCGCTCACCAAGACCGGTGCTGGCACGCTGGTACTGGCCGGCGCCAACACCTATCAGGGTGGAACCTTCGTCAATGGCGGCAGGGTCGAGGTCTCGGCCAATGCTAATCTCGGCAACGCGGCCGGCGAGCTTACCTTCAATGGCGGCACGCTGCACACCATCGCCTCCTTCAGCGCTGCCCGAAACGTGACCCTCAATGCCGCTGGCGGCACTTTCGAGGCGCTCACGGCAACGACCCTGACGCTGACCAATACCATTAGCGGAACGGGCGCGCTGACCAAGGATGGCGCCGGCGGCCTGACGCTCACCGGCACCAATACCTATGCCGGAGGCACGACGATCAGCGCTGGCACGCTGCAGCTCGGCGATGGCGGGGCCTCGGGATCTATCACCGGAAACGTCGCCAACGACGGCACGCTCGCCTTCAACCGGAGCAACAGCTATGCGTTCTCCGGCGTGATTTCGGGCAGCGGCACAGTCGAGCAGATCGGTAGCGGCATCACAATCCTCACTGCCGGCAACAGCTATATCGGAACGACAGCTGTGCGCGCGGGAACTCTCATCATCAATGGCGACCAGACGGCGGCGACCGGCACCACGACTGTGGAAGACGGCGGTAGCCTGGGCGGCATCGGCACCATCGGTGGCGACGTGGCCATTCTCGATGGCGGCGCTCTCAATCCCGGCGATCTCGGCGTTGCGCCTGGAACGCTCACCATCAATGGCAATCTCGATCTGGCTGCCGGTGCGACGCTCAATTATAACTTCGGGCAGGCCGGCGTCGTCGGGGGTCCTTACAATGATCTGACCATCATCGAGGGCGACCTCACGCTCGACGGCACAATAAACGTTGCCGAGACGCCCGGCGGCAATTTCGGCCCCGGCATCTATCGGGTGATCAGCTATGGCGGGACGCTGACCAATCTCGGGCTTTCCGAGAGCTCTCCAGTTCATGTGGTTCAGACTTCGATCGAAGGCCAGGTGAACCTCGTCGAGATCAGCTCGATGACCTTGAACTTCTGGGATGGCGACAGCGGTCCCAAGGACGACGATCTCGTTGCGGGCGGCAATGGCACCTGGCGGGCGGCCGGCGACGACAATTGGACCGACGAGACCGGGAACATCAACGCGGCGTTCTCAAACGGCAGCTTCGCCATTTTCGGCGGCACGGCTGGTACGGTCGACGTCGACAGCGGCAGCGGACAGGTTGCGGTCACCGGCATGCAGTTCGCCTCCGGCGGCTATCTCATACAGGGCGACGCCGTCACGCTCGACGGGGCGCAGGCGATCATTCGCGTCGGTGACGGCACGGCGCCGGGCGCAGGATATGTCGCCACCATCACCTCCGTGCTTCAGGGTGATGCGCAACTGGTCAAGCGCGATCTCGGCACTCTCGTGCTGACGGGCACCAACACCTACACCGGCGGAACCGTTATCCGGGAAGGAACGCTGCAGTTCACCAGCGACGCAAATCTCGGCGATGCGGCCGGCGGCATCACGCTTGACGGCGGCACGCTGCAGAACACATTGGCCGAGACGACGGCCCGCAGCATCACCCTGAACGCCGCTGGCGGCACGTTGCTCACCGATGCGGACCTGACCCTTTCCGGCATTGTCGGCGGCTCCGGAGGCCTCACCAAGGCCGGCAGCGCCAATCTGACGCTGACGGGTAGCAATACTTATGCCGGCCCGACCACTGTTTCCTCCGGCGGCCTCTATGTCGAGGGCGACCAGAGTGCGGCAACCGGGCTCGTCTCCGTTGGCGGTGGTGCGACGATCGGCGGCGGTGGTACGATCGGCGGCAGCGTCACGGTCGCCGACGGGGCGACACTATCGCCCGGCGCGGCGGACGGCACGCCCGGCACGCTCGCGATTGCAGGCGACCTGACGCTCTCGGGCGGGTCGATCCTCAACTATTCCCTCGGGGAGGCAAATGTTGCGGGCGGGGCGCTCAACGATCTCGTCACCGTCGGCGGCAATCTTACGCTCGATGGCACGCTGAACGTCACCGAGACGGCCGGGGGCAGCTTCGGGCCTGGCATCTATCGCCTCTTCAATTACGCCGGCACCCTGACCAACAATGGACTCACTCTCGGGGTCGTGCCGTTGGCCGGGACGTTCGTCCTGACCGCTATCGCCAACCAGGTCAATCTCGTCAACACCAACGGGCTGACGCTCAATTATTGGGACGGAGCAGGAGGTCCGAAGTTCGACCGTGCCATCCAGGGCGGCGACGGCGTGTGGCAGAACTCGCTCGGCAACGACAACTGGGCCGACGGCTCCGGCGCGGTCAACGCGGCCTTCACCGACGGTTCGTTTGCCATCTTCTCTGGCACTGCCGGCATCGTGACGGTCGACGACAGTCTCGGCCAGGTGATCGCCTCCGGGATGCAGTTCGCCGTCGACGGTTACAAAATCCAAGGGGACAGGATCGGCCTCGACGGACCCGTGGTCACCATCCGCGTGGGAGACGGCACGGACGCCGGCTCGGGCATGGTCGCCACCATTTCCGCCGGCCTTTCAGGCAGCTCGCAGCTCGTCAAGACCGATCTCGGCACGCTGGTGCTTTCTGGAACCAACACTCACAGCGGCGGCACGGCGGTCAATGGCGGCACGTTGCAGGTCTCGGCAGATGCCAATCTCGGCGATGCCAGCAGCGCCATCAGCTTTGCTGGCGGTACGCTACAGACGACTGCCAGCTTCGAGAGCGGGCGCTCGCTCAACATCGCCGGCACCGGAACTCTCCAGGTTGATGCCGGAACGATACTGACCTCGACTGGCGCGGTTTCCGGCGCTGGAGTGTTCACCAAGTCCGGGGCCGGCACACTGACGCTCAATGGCGACAGTTCCGCCTTTACCGGCTCCACCTCGGTGGCAGGTGGCACGCTGGCCGTCAACGGAAGCCTCTGCGGCGTGATCAACGTGCGCGACGGCGGCCGGCTGCAGGGTACAGGTACCGTCTGCGATACGAACAATTTCGCGGGCGGCACTGTGGCGCCGGGCAATTCTATTGGCACGCTGACGGTCGCCGGCGATTACGCGGGCGACGGCGGCACGCTGGAGATCGAGGCCGTGCTCGGCGACGACGCCTCGCCGACCGACCGGCTCGTCGTGACCGGCGACACTTCCGGTACCAGCGACATCAGGGTGATCAACCTCGACGGGGCCGGTGCGCAGACGGTGGAGGGCATCAGGATCATCGATGTGGGCGGCGCCTCGAACGGCACATTCTCGCTCGACGGCGACTACGTTTTTGAAGGCCAGCAGGCTGTGGTCGGCGGTGCCTATGCATACCGCCTCTACAAGGGCGGCGTCTCGACGCCGAACGACGGCGACTGGTATCTGCGCTCGGCATCTCTGCATCCGGACGATCCAGATCCGCAGCCGCTCTATGCGCCCGGCGTGCCTCTCTATGAGGCCTATCCAGGCGTCCTGCAGAGCTTCAACGAACTCGGCACCTATCAGCAGCGGGTCGGCAACCGGTCCTGGAGCGGCGCGGACGCGCAAACGGGCTCGGCCGGCGGCAGCCCGATCTGGGCTCGCATCGAGGCAGCGCATGCGAGCGTTGATCCTGAGAGGTCTACGACCGGCACCGATTATGACGTGACGACCTGGAGACTCCAGGCAGGCATGGAAAGCATGCTCCACGAGAGCGGTGCCGGCGTCCTCATGGGCGGCGTTACCGCGCATTACGGAACTATATCATCGAATATCTCATCGAGGTTCGGCGCTGGCTCGATCAATGCCACCGGCTACGGCGTCGGAGGCACACTCACCTGGCTCGGCAATGAAGGGTTTTATGTCGACGCTCAGGCGCAGGGCACGTGGTATGACGCCGATCTCGCATCCGCAACGCTCGGGAGGACGCTGATCGATGGCAACGATGCCTTCGGTTACGCGCTCAGTATCGAGACAGGACAGGTAATCGAACTGAATGACGGCTGGTCGCTGACGCCGCAAGCCCAGCTCGCCCATTCCTCGGTCGATTTCGAGCACTTCATCGATCCGTACGGAGCCGCCGTTTCCCTCGAAGACGGCGACAGGCTGGTCGGCCGCTTGGGGCTCTCCGTCGATTACGAGAACGAGTTGACGCGTGCAGGCGGGCAGGTTGGCAAGGCGCATATCTATGGCATCGCCAATGTCTATTATGACTTCAGCGACGGCTCACAGGTCGATGTGTCGGGCGTGCGTGTGGTCAGCGATAACCATCCGTTGTCGGGTGGCCTCGGACTGGGCGGTTCGCTGAGCCTCGACAATGGTCGCTTCACGATCTTTGGTGAGGCGTCGGTCCGCAGCACGTTCAAGGATGCCGGCGACAATTATGGCCTGGGCGCCGAGCTCGGCTTCAATGTGAAATGGTGAGCCACGCGTCTTGAAAGCGTGCAGGCACTCACCGCAATCCATGGCCTCGAGGCGGTCACCCGTGCGTGACCGCCTCGCGCCAGCAACCAGTCCGCGCCAGACGCCGGCTGTGCTCTCGAACAACAAGAAGGATGATCGTTCGTGCTGATGAAAACCTCGCGTAAGCACTGCGCAGCGATGGCGGCAGTTTTCACAATCCTTACCGGCGGAGCGGTCGCGCAAGAGGCGAACTCGACGCCTGGCGAGATTTCGTCGCTGCCCGGCGGCGCCTCTTCACTCCAGGAAACCTATCAGGACTGGAGCCTTGCCTGTCAGAGCGCGCCGCAAAAGGTTTGCGTCATATCCCAGCAGCAGGTTCAGCCGAATGGTCAGCGCGTGCTGGCGATCGAACTGCGTAGCGGCGGCGAAGGCTCCCTCTCGGGCAATCTCGTGCTTCCGTTCGGGTTGATGCTGGATGCGGGTGCGGTTTTCCAGGTTGACGAGGCGGCTCAGCAGGAGGCTCGGCCTTTCCTTACATGTCTCCCGGTGGGCTGCGTGGTTCCGCTCGATTTGGACGCTGATGCGGTCGCGGCACTTCGCGCCGGGGGGAAGCTGCAGGTGAGGGTGCAGACTGCGGATGCAGCCGAAGTTGTATTCCCGATCTCTCTGATTGGCCTGGGGGATGCCGCTGATCGGCTCGAGGCACTGCAGGACGCCGGGAGCAACTGACATGCAGGAACCGACAACGCTTTCTGAAACCTATGAGGCGTGGACCGTGCAGTCCGTCAAAGCGGGTGAGGGCGCGCGACGGATGTGCCGGATGTCCCAGGAACTGATCCAGCCGGAAACGCGCCAGCGTGTGCTTCTGTTCGCGATCACGAAGGGAGAGCAGGAGGGGCAAAACGCAACACTGGTCATGCCGTTCGGGCTGCGCCTATCCGAAGGCTTCCGCATCGAGATCGCCGGACAGGAGATTTTACGGGGAGCCTACCGAACCTGCCTGCCGGATGGCTGCGTGGCTGAGATCGACCTTTCGGACGCTACTTTGGAAGCATTGGAGTCCGCCCCCGCCGCGAGCGTTCTGATGACCGCCAACAACGGCCAACCGGTGCGGGCCGATATCTCGCTCAGGGGTTTCAAACCTGCATACCGCAGACTGACGGAGCTTGCGGCGGGTTGAGGCGATTTGGCGTGGCTTTCCGCCACGGCCATTGGCGATCTCTGAACCACTTCTCCCGCCAAGACCGGCCGCCATGCGCCTATCTGAGGCCTCTTCGGGCACAGCTTTCGCCGTGCCCACTTGCCGTCACTTCTCTGCGCAGATTGAGCGGGCAACAATCATGCGCATGATCTCGTTCGTGCCCTCAAGAATTTGATGCACGCGCAGATCGCGCACGATCTTCTCCATGCCGTATTCGGCGAGATAGCCATAGCCGCCATGCAGCTGCAATGCCTGGTTGGCCACCTCGAAGCAGCGGTCCGTCACCAGGCGTTTGGCCATGGCGCAGAGCCGCGTTGCGTCCGGCGCCTTCCTCTCCAGCGCCTCGGCCGCACGCCACAGAAAGGTGCGGCAGGCCTCCAGCTCCGTCGCCATGTCGGCCAGCTGAAACTGCAGGGCCTGGAAACTTATGAGTGCCTGCCCGAAGGCACGGCGCTCGCGCATATAGGCCACCGCCTTCTCGAATGCCGCCTGTGCGCCGCCGAGCGAAGCCGCCGCTATATTCAGGCGGCCGCCATCAAGGCCCGCCATGGCAATCTTGAAGCCATCCCCTTCCGCGCCAAGGCGGTTGGCAACGGGAACGCGCGCGCCGTCCAGGACGACAGCCCGCGTCGGCTGGGCGTTCCACCCCATCTTGTGCTCATTGGCGCCGAAGGATAGGCCCGGCGTATCAGCCGGGATCACCAGCGCCGAGATCCCTTTGGGGCCGTCGCCGCCTGTGCGCACCATGACGATGTAGACGCCCGCGGCCCCAGCTCCAGAGATGAACTGCTTCTGACCGGTCACGACATAATGGTCGCCGTCGCGGATTGCCCGTGTCGTCAAGGCTGCGGCATCCGAGCCCGAGCCCGGCTCGGTAAGGCAATAGCTGCCGAGGCACTCCATCGCGACCATTTGGGGCAACCACCACCGGCGCTGCTCGTCATTGCCGAAGCAGTCGATCATCCAGGCGCACATGTTATGGATGGAGATATAGGCCGCTATTGAGGGGCAGCCGGTCGCCAGCGCCTCGATGGTGACAACGGATTCCACTCGGCCGAGGCCGGTGCCGCCGCTCGCCTCCGCGACATAGATGCCGCCCATCCCAAGCGCGCCGGCCTTGCGCAGCGTCTCTAGCGGAAAATGCTTGTCGCGATCCCACTGGATCGCAAAAGGGGCAAGCTCCTCGTCAGCGAAGGACCGCGCCGTTTTGGCGACGGCGAGCTGCTCCGCGCTCAGATCGAAATCCATATCGTCGTCCCCGGGCCGGGTCCGCCCTTCGGGCTGTCGCCCATGGTAACTACGCACGGCAACATCGGCAATTCCATACGATAGCTGTGCAGCAATTCACATTTATTCCAACGGCGGCATCGTGGTCCCATCCACTCTCCCGCCGGATATATGCTCACATCCACAAAGGCGTGGTCGGCAACTAGACTATCGGAGCGATTGGCTAGGCCGGAAAGAGCATATCTGCCTCCGTCAAATCGGGCTGCGGCTGCTTGCGTATCTGACGGCGCCACGCTTCCGGCGTTACCCCTTCGCGTTGCCGGAATACCTGGATCAGATGCGACAGATCGCAAAATCCGGTCGCGGCCGCGATTTCCGTCACGGACCTGCTCGATCTGCCAAGCAGGAAGCGGGCCTGGGATAATCTTACCCGCAGAAACGCCTCGCTCGGGGTCAGCCCGAGCGCATTGTTGAAATGGCGCTCGAGCTTGCGGCGACTGACGCCGAGGCGCGCGGCGACGGTCGAAATCGCGGGCGGGTTATCGAGGTTTTGCTGCAGGTGTGACAACGCCTTGCGCACCAGAACATCCTGCGTCTTCAGTTCCAGCGGCAGGCCAGGCTGGGGATCCTCGGCCGCCATCGCCTCGTCGATGATCATTATGTGCAGGCTCTTGCGCGCGGCCGAGCGGCCGATGTGCCGGTCCACAAGGAAAGCCGCCAGGTGGGCGGAGCTGGCGCCGCCCGAACAGGTTAGCCGCTCACGGTCCACCACGAAGATCTGGTCGGAAACCGGGACCAGTCCGTCGAACTGTTCTAGGAAATCGTGGTGGTGGAACCAGCTCACGCAACACCGGTAGCCCTGCATCAGCCCGGCGCGGTGGAGGATGAAGGCGCCGGTGCACACCCCCACGAGGGGCACGCCTGCCTCCGCCGCGCGGCGCAGGAAAACGATGTATTCCGGGTCGAGATTTTCGATCTCCTTGATCAGTCCGCCCACGACGACGATGTAGTCAAATCGCGTCGGATCGCCCAGGTGCTCGTCCGGTGTGACGGCGATGCCGCAGCTCGCGGCGACCGGGCTCATGGTGGCCGAGAGCACTTTCCAGCTGCAGTGGATTGGGCGCGAACGGTCCCCTTCGTCCGCGGCCAGCCGCAAAACATCAACAAAATTGGCGAAGGCCGATAGCGTGAACCGGCGCGCTAGGACGAAGCCGATGCGCAAGCGTGGGCGGCTACCGGGCTGCGGATTTTCATCGTATCGCTGCATGGCGCAATAATAACGCCGGTTTGACGCAATGATCCAGTCTTCCGTGCGCTCTTTTGCATAGGGTGCAAGCACGGCAGTTTCTGCCGCAAGGAAGGCGCCATGACCCGTTTTTCCGCCCTGTCGATTTTGAAGAATGCGCTGATCGGCAACACCGGTTGGAGCGAGCAATGGCCCAAATCCCAGCCGAAAGCGGAATATGATGTCGTGATCGTCGGCGCAGGCGGGCATGGGCTGGGCGCGGCCTATTACCTGGCCAAGGAGCATGGGATCACCAATGTCGCGGTGATCGACAAAGGCTGGCTCGGGGGCGGAAATACAGGTCGCAACACGACCATCATCCGTTCCAACTACCTCTATGACGAAAGCGCCCGGCTTTATGACCATGCGCTCGATTTGTGGGACGGGCTGAGCCAGGAATTGAATTACAACGTCATGTACTCGAAGCGCGGCGTGATGATGCTGGCGCATAACGTGCATGACGTTCAGAGCTTTCAGCGGCATATCCACTCGAACCGCCTCAACGGCGTCGACAACCGTTGGCTCACCCCCGAAGAGGCGAAGGCATATTGCCCGCCGCTCAACATCTCGAAGAGCGCGCGTTACCCGGTCATGGGAGCGGCGTTGCAGAAGCGTGCGGGCACCGCGCGGCATGACGCGGTTGCCTGGGGTTATGCGCGCGGCGCGGCGATGCGGGGCGTGGATATTATCCAGAACTGCCCGGTTACCGCTATCCGCCGCGGCCCGGATGGGCGGGTGACCGGCGTGGAGACCGCGAAGGGCTTCATCAGGGCCAAGAAGGTGGGCGTTTCGGCCGCGGGCAACACCACGGTTGTCATGGACAGCGCGGGGGTGAGGCTGCCGATCGAGAGCTTCCCGTTGCAGGCGCTCGTTTCAGAACCTGTGAAGCCAATCTTCCCTTGTGTCGTGATGTCGAACACGGTGCACGCTTATATCAGCCAGTCCGACAAGGGCGAGTTGGTGATTGGTTCGGGTACCGACCAGTACACCAGCTATTCGCAGCGCGGCGGCCTTCCGCTGATCGAACATACGATTGCGGCGATCTGCGAGATTTTCCCGATCTTCACCCGTATGCGGATGCTGCGCAACTGGGGCGGCGTCGTTGATGTGACGCCCGATCGTTCGCCGATCCTCGGCAAGACGCCGGTGCCGGGGCTCTATGTCAACTGTGGTTGGGGCACGGGCGGGTTCAAGGCCACGCCAGGCTCCGCGCATGTGTTTGCCTGGACCATCGCCAAGGACGAGCCGCACCCGGTCAACGCGCCGTTCACGCTCGAACGCTTCCGCACCGGTCGCCTCATCGATGAAGCCGCTGCGGCGGCCGTTGCCCATTGAGGACTCCATGCTGCTCATTCACTGCCCCTATTGCGACGAGACCCTGCCCGAGCTGGAATTCACCTATGCCGGTGAGGCCCACATTGCCCGGCCCGCAAATCCTTCCGAGGCGAGCGACGAGGACTGGGAGAAGTTCCTGTTCATCCGCACCAATGCGCGAGGCCCTCATTTCGAGCGCTGGCGGCATATCCACGGATGCGGCCGCTTCTTCAACGCGCTGCGTGACACCGTAAGCGACAAGTTCCTGGCCACTTACAGGGCCGGCGCGCCTCGGCCCGATCTGGACTCCGTAAAAAAGGCTGCAGAATGAAGAGCTTGCGCGTTCCCGGCCGTGGTCGCGTCGACCATTCCCAGCCGGTGAAATTCACCTTTGATGGCAGGATTGTAGAGGGGCGCGTGGGTGATACCGTCGCCTCGGCTCTGTTGGCGAATGGCGTGCACCTTATGGGACGGTCATTCAAGTATCACCGTCCGCGCGGCCCGGTTACCGCGGGTTCGGAAGAACCCAATGCGCTCATCGGCACCCGCCGGGGTCCTGGCCGGTTTGAGCCCAACACCCGCGCAACCATGCAGGAAATTTGGGAAGGACTTGTAGCCACGAGCCAGAACAAGTTCCCGAGCCTCGCATTTGACTTGGGTGCGGTGAACGATTGGTTCTACATGCTGTATTCGGCGGGTTTCTACTACAAGACCTTCATGTGGCCGAAGTCCTTTTGGGATAAGATCTACGAGCCATTCATCCGCGCGGCAGCGGGCCTGGGCGTTTCGCCGACCGAAGAAGATCCGGACACCTACGCGTCGCGCTATCTGCACACCGATGTGCTGATTGTCGGTGCGGGGCCGGCGGGGCTGGCGGCGGCGCTCTCGACGGCGAAGGCCGGCTTGAGGGTGACGCTGGTCGATGAGAACGCGGAGGCCGGAGGAACGCTTCTGAGCGAGCCGCAGGCAGAGATCGACGGAACTCCCGCCTGGACCTGGCTTGCGGCAACGCTCAACGAACTTGAAGGCCTTGGCGTGCGCATCATGACCCGGACCACCGCAATCGGCTATTACCACCAGAATATGATCGGGCTGTGCCAGAAGCTGACCGATCATTTGCAGTCTCCGCGGAAGGGCATGCCGCGCGAGAGGCTTTGGCGGGTGAGGGCAGGGCAGGTCATTCTGGCGCAAGGCGCGCTGGAAAAGCCGCTGGTCTTCGACGGTAACGACCGGCCGGGCGTGATGCTGGCGGGCAGCGCCCAGACCTATCTCAATCGATATGGCGTACGTGTGGGGGAGAGGGCTGTCGTGGCAACGAGCCATGACAGCGCATGGAATGCCGCCTTCGATCTTGCGGATGTCGGGACGAAGATCGAAGCGATCGTGGATACCCGCGCCAAGATCCGTGAGGATCTGATCTCCGAAGCGCGGTCCCGCGGTATCGCGGTGCTGACGAGCCATACGGTCACCGGCACGAAAGGGCGGCTGCGCGTGCAGGGCGTGCGGGTGAATCCGGTCACGGGAGGCCGCGTTGGCCCCGCGCGATGGCTCACCTGCGACTGCCTGCTGATGTCGGGCGGCTGGACGCCGTCACTGCACCTGTTCTCGCACACCAAGGGTACGCTTCGGTGGGATGAAGAACGGCAGATCTTTCTGCCGGACCGTAAGACAGAAGCCTGCGAGATCGCTGGGGCTGGGCGTGGGCTTTGGGGTATTGAGGCAGCGCTCAACGACGGTGCCGTTATGGGCGCGGCAGCCGCCCGCGAACTTCGGCGTGAGCCGAATGCCGACCATTACTCGGTCAAGCACGACCGATGCGGTAGCGGCGCTTCTCACACGGAATTGCCGACCGACCGCAGCCCCGGTCGCGCTCGCGCCTTTGTCGACTTTCAGAACGATGTGACAGCAAAGGATTTGCGACTTGCCGTGCGCGAGGGAATGCGCTCGATCGAGCACGTAAAGCGCTACACGACAAACGGCATGGCCACAGATCAGGGCAAGATGTCCAATATCAACGGCCTCAATATTGCTGCCGATGCGCTCGGAAAACGGCAGCCGGAGGTAGGGCTAACCACTTTCCGCCCGCCCTATACGCCCACCACGTTCGGCGCATTGGCCGGCTATCATCGAGGCGGGCATTTTGAGGTGACGCGCAAGACGCCGATCGATGGTTGGGCAGAGCAACATGGCGCGGTGTTCGAACCGGTCGGCCTGTGGCGGCGCGCGTGGTATTTCCCCAAGCCCGGTGAAGATATGCATGCGGCTGTGGGCCGAGAATGCCGCACGACGCGGGCTTCTGTGGGCATGTTCGATGCCTCGACACTTGGCAAGATCGAGGTCGTGGGGCCCGATGCCGTCACCTTTATGGAGCGGATATACACCAATCCCTGGACCAAGCTCGGCATTGGCCGTTGCCGCTATGGTCTGCTCCTGGGCGAAGACGGCTATATCCGCGATGACGGCGTGATCGGGCGTCTCGCGGAGGATCGCTTCCACGTCACCACCACCACGGGCGGCGCGGCGCGGGTTCTGAACATGATGGAGGACTACCTCCAGACCGAATGGCCGGACCTCAAGGTCTGGCTGACCTCGACGACCGAGCAGTGGGCGGTGATTGCCTTGAATGGCCCGAACGCACGCAAGCTGCTCGCGCCATTGGTCGAGGGGCTGGATATTTCAGACGCGGCGTTCCCGCATATGTCGGTGGCGGAGTGCGCGGTTGCAGGTTTTCCGGCGCGGCTGTTCCGCGTGAGCTTCACCGGCGAGCTTGGCTTCGAAATCAACGTACCGGCCCGCTATGGACGGTTGCTTTGGGAAAAGCTCTGGGAGGCAGGTCAGCAATGCCAAATCTGCGCCTATGGCACCGAGACGATGCACGTTCTTCGTGCCGAGAAGGGGTACATCATCGTGGGCCAGGATACCGATGGCACGGTCACGCCGCATGACGCGGGGATCAGCTGGGCAATCGGCAAGGCAAAGCCGGATTTCATCGGCAAGCGCGGGCTCCCGCGGGCCGATCTTGTGGCCGAGGGCCGCAAGCAACTGGTCGGTCTGCTGACGGAAGACGGTAAGACCAAGCTGGAGGAGGGCGCGCAGATCGTGCTCGATCCTGATCAGCCCATTCCGATGAAAATGGTCGGCCACGTCACCTCGTCCTACCACAGCGATGCGGTAGGCAGGCCCATCGCCCTGGCGCTGATCGAGGGCGGGCACAGCCGGATGGGCGAGTCGGTTTTCGTGCCCATGCCCGGCCGCGTCATCAGGGCCGAAGTCACGGGAACTGTCTTCTATGACCCCGCCGGCGAACGGCTGAAACTTTAGGAGGCGGAATGACGATTGATACGCTCACTCCGGGAGTAATTGCGCAGACGAGCGCCGCGACGGTGTCCTTGCTACCTCTCCTCGCGCGTTTTTCGCTGCGCGTGCGCGAAAGCGAACGGGCGGCGCTCGCCAAAGCGATTGGGCTTGATCTTCCATTGAAGATAGGCGCCCGTGCGAAGGCGGGCGGCGTTGAAGTCCTCTGCCTCGGCCCCGATGAATGGGTGCTCATCACCGACGATGCGCCGCGTCTCCGCGACGCCTGCGCCGGCATTCAGCGGCAAGCGCCGCACAGCCTCGTCGAGATTTCCGACCGTGAGCTTAGCTTTCTCATCGAGGGACCAAAAGCCGCGGAACTTCTTACGCTTGGCTGCCCGCGAAACATCGACCGTATCGCCGATGGCGAGGGCCGGCGGACGGTGTTCGACGGCGCGACGGTCATCCTGTGGCGCGACGGCGCAAACCGCTTCCGCTTCGATGTGTGGCGTTCCTTCGCCCCGCATATCGTCGCGCTTCTCGAAACCGGCTGTGCCGAATTGGGCGTAGAGTACTCTGATTGAGGTGGGCAATGCCGACGTCGCTGCCGGTCTTTTGCGCGTCGGGAGCTGGCGGGCGTTATTCCGCGCACGCGGCGTTCGACCGTTCGCCGGACACCCGATTGGCGGGCGAACGAGCCTCGCCTTCAGCCCCGTATCAAGAAGTGTATAAATTGGCTGGCCTACCGATGTCTCGCCGTGGGTGACCGATATGTTCTCAAGCTGACGACTCGGGCTTCAATTACGAGCTAAAAAGTCCATTATTTAGCCGGCTTTTTTTCTTGTATCGGCTAGTATAGTTGTTTTAGCAATATCAACGGCAAAAAAATCAAGGGGAGCGATGCCTTCCGCGCGCATTACATTCGCTGGATTTCATGTCTTCTTCTGCCGCGGTGGACAGTATCAAGAGCATAGGGTCGAGCACCTTCACTTAACGGACAGCCAGCTCTGCGGTGGCAATGCAGGCTTTAGTTCCGCAGTTGCATCCGCTCATTATTGGAAGGTAGATTATTCGAAGGTGGAACTTTCTGTTTAGTGAGATCAACCTGATGGCCTAGGCCATTCAGCCTGATGGTCAAAGAGTAGAAAGAAGATCATATGCGGCGGTAGGAGCGGATCAGCCCGTTCGTGTCCGAGCTATTAGGGCCAGTATGACCGACAAAAATCTCAATCTTGCAACGGAGATCCGCGTAGCCTTGGGCCTTCTTGCTGCATTCGCCGCAGCGGGGGCGATTGCCGTCTCGGTTGTCGCGTCTCTCAGGACCGATCAGGACGCAATTCTGAAACAGGAGCAGCTGGCCCGGCACGCGCTTGAGGAACAGATTGAGGCCGTGCCGCGGGACCAGCGCAGCGTTACCGTCTGGGATGAGGCCGTTGTTCATTCGCGCGAGAGAGATCAGCGTTGGATGGCTGAAAACCTTGGCAAATGGATGTACGACTATTTCGGCCATGAGCATGCCTATGTTCTCGACGAACAAGGACATCTCATTTACGCCATGCTTGACGGCAAGACGATCTCACCGCCGTCCTTCGGCGACGAAAGCCCGGAGGCCACCGAAATTGCCTCCAGCCTCCGGCGAAGGCTGATAACACGCCGCTCTGCGGGCGATCAGGCCGAGCCGATCAAAAGCGTTGTGGAAACGCGCGTGATCGACCTGAACGGCGCCCCAGCGATCCTGAGCATGCAGCCGATCATCCCGTCGACCAATCGTTTGACCGTACCTGCGGGCGAGGAATATCTCTATGCTTCCGTCAATATGGTGGATAGCGCGCTCGCCGAGGAGATCGGTCACCATGTCCTGCTCCAGGGCATGCGCTTCGATTCGGCTGCACCGAAGGGTTACCGTCAGGCGAGTGTTCCCGTGACCGGTTCTACAGGCGAGATTTTGGGCTATCTGATATGGGAGGCCGACAGGCCGGGGCTCCATCTGCTCAAGCAGGTGCTCCCGGCTGGCCTGATCGCCCTTTTTGCTGTGGGCGGGATCGCTCTTTTCCTTGGCCGTAAGCTGCGCCGCGCATCTCTCGCGCTTCATGCGAGCGAGCGCCGCGCCCGGCATCTCGCATCCCATGATGTTCTCACGCGCCTGCCGAACCGGTCCTTCTTCGAAAAGAAGCTGGATAGGGTGATCGATAAGGTTCAAGCCGGCGAAGGCGAAGCGGCGCTGCTCTTCCTTGACCTGGATCGTTTCAAAAACGTCAACGACACTCTTGGTCACCGGGCCGGCGATGAGCTGGTGCGGGAAACGGCTGTGAGGTTGAGCACGGCGATCGGCAATGCCGGCGTCGTTGCACGCATAGGTGGCGACGAGTTCGGTATGGTGATCCTGCGGAGGAGTGGGGCCCGGGAAGCGGCGATCGAGCTTTCTGAAAGACTGCTCCAGGCACTGAAGGTCCCCTTCGTCATCAGCGGCGAGCCCGTGCACGTTGGCGTCAGCATCGGCGTAGCCGTTGCCCCTGAAGCGGGCAGCGAGCGTCAGGACCTCCTGCGCAAGGCCGACATCGCGCTTTATGACGCCAAGAAGCGCGGCCGCGGCTGTTATCAGATCTTCTCGGAGGCAATGGGCGATATTCTCAAGCAGCGCCGCCAGGTGGAGGCTGACCTGCGCAACGCACTGGCAAACGGAGAGGAACTGCAGCTCTTCTACCAGCCGCTCTATTCCGATGCGAGCGAGATTACCGGGGCTGAAGCGCTTCTGCGCTGGAAGCACCCGGTCCACGGCTCAATGTCGCCGGTGTTTCTGATCTCGGTGGCTGAGGAATCCGGCATGATCATGCAGCTCGGCGATTGGGTCTTGCGGGAAGCCTGCAGAATGGCCGTCAAAGCCGATCTCCCCTTGATGTCGGTGAACGTGTCGCCGGTGCAGCTTCGCGATGAGCACTTCGCAGAGCGGTGCCTGGCGATCATCCGCCAGGAGAACGTAGCGCCGGAACGGATTCAGCTCGAGGTCACCGAAACCGTGCTGATCGAAAATCCGGACCTTACCGTCAGGATCTTCGAAACGCTGCGTGAAGCGGGCATCCGCATCGCGATCGACGATTTCGGCACCGGCTATTCTTCGATGAGCTATCTCCGCAACTATCCGGTCGACCGGCTCAAGATTGACCGTTCGTTCGTGCAGGCTCTTTCGGAAAGCAAGCAGGGACGTGCAATCGTTGGAGCCATGCTCGACATTGCGCGGGCGCTGGAGCTGGACGTGGTCGCCGAGGGCGTGGAGACAGTGGACCAGTGCAAGGTTCTGCGCTCACTCGGCTGCCGCGAGATGCAAGGCTATCTCTTCTCGCGCCCCCTCGAGCCCCTGCAGTTCCTGCACTCCCTGAAGCGCCGCGTTCCCTTGACCGCCTAGAAAGCTATTCGCGGGCGTCGGGAAGTAACGTTTTGGAAAGGTTAAAGCAGGTCCAGTGCTGAAATATGGGAACTACGCCCGTTACTAGTGCTTTTTCTGAAGGAGGAGCAGAGGATGCGGGTAACAGGACGAAATTTTCTTCTTCGTCTGGGCGAAGAAAAGATATTCTTTGGGGACGGGACGTGATGGCCGGTCACGGCGATCGCGTCGCCTTGATCGCGGACGACGATGAGTTCTTCAGGATTGCCCTGCGCACGATTCTGAAGGGCGAGCTCGGTTTCGCCGAGGTGATTGAGGCGGGATCGCTCGACGAGGCGATCGAGCGGCTTGCCGAGCGTGACGAGATCGGGCTGGCTCTCTTCGATCTGGCAATGCCTGGCATGAAGGATGCCGGAAGCCTTGAAGCGGTCCGCGATTTCCGCCGCGAAATGCGTGTTGCCGTCGTCTCGGCCTCGACCAGAAGGGCGGATATGCTGGCGGCATTGTCGGCCGGAGTCCACGGTTACGTGCCAAAGGGGCTTGGAGCTACGGAGCTTGCCGCTGCACTCGGCCATGTGTTGAACGGAGCAATCTACGTTCCACCGGAGATCGCGGGGCGAGATGAACGTTCATCGCAGGCCGTGTCTTCCGAACCGTCTTCGGAAAAGCCGGGCCGTGGCGTCGAACACCTGACGCCCCGCCAGCGAGAGGTGCTCGCCCTCCTGGTGGACGGCCTCTCCAATAAGGAGATTGCGCGCAAGCTTCGCCTCGGCGAGGGAACGGTGAAGATCCATATGGCGGCCCTCTTTCGCAGCCTGGGCGTAAGGAACAGGCAGGCTGCGGCTGCCGCCGGGGTGCGGCTCATGTCGAACCCACGGAAAGATACCGATTGAGGTCTGATCCTCGCCCCGGCTTTGGATAGGCCATCTGGCCGAATAGGCGACACTGGCGAAAAAGTGCAGGTATCCAGCCAAAGGAAACGCATATGCAATCGGTCACCGCACGCCGCAGAAGAGCCGGATTGCCCAGCCCGCGGCCCGCGCAGGCCGCGCATGGTCTGGCGCCGGCACAATGCCGCAGCGACGCGCTGATCGAGCCGATTGCCGATAAAGTTGGGCTGGAGATCGCGCCAACTCAAAGGCACAATCTGGCCCGCAACCTGATGAAATTGATGGAGCGGCACAAAATCGAGGATGCCGGCCTTTTTCTCGAGCGCTTCAATCGCGATGCCGCGCTATTCGACGATGTCATCGCGGAGATGACCGTCGGCGAGACCTATTTCTTTCGCGATCCCGCCCAGTTCGATTTCATACGCAAGAAGGTGCTGCCTTCTCTGCTTGCCGACCGCCCGGAAAGGGCGCCGATCAGGATGTGGAGCACCGGGTGCTCGACGGGCGAGGAAGCCTATTCCCTGGCGGTTTTGGCCGATCAGATGGGTCTGGCGGACCGAACGCAGATCATCGCCACCGACATCTCCCGCAAGGCTTTGGAGGTGGCGAGAGAGGGACATTACACAGAGCACTCTATGAGGGGCCAGGCAGCCGAGCGCATCAGGCCCCATCTCTCGCGCAGGGGCAACCGGTTGCGCCTAAGGGAGAAATACAGGCGGCGCGTTCGGTTCGATCAATTCTGGCTCGGTGTGGATGATCTCCCTTGTCCCGCGAAGGGCATTGCTGATCTCGACCTCATCCTCTGCCGCAATGTGCTCATCTATTTGCGGCCGGATGTCGTGCAGCGCATTGCACGCCAGTTCTACCGCTGCCTTGCGCCAGGCGGGTGGCTTCTCCTCGGCCCCTCCGATCCGCCTTTGTGGGACCACGCTCCATTTGCGACCTTTGTCACGCGCGCGGGTATTCTCTACCGTAGGGATCCCTCGGCGCCCGGCCGCGTCGCGTTCGACCGGAAGGGAGCGGTGACGGTTCCCGCGAGCGACGAAGCGTCCCCGCCCGGTGAGCCAGCGATGGCGGAAGAACAGACCGTCGGGCAGCGCCTGAGGGAGGCGAAGCTTGCGCTGGGCGAGGATTTTCTTGCCCGATGCATCCAAGAACTCGTGGGAATAGGTGCCTTAGATGCCGCTGCGGCTCTCGTGAAAGAGGCCATCGGGGTACATCCGCTTTCGATCAGGCTGCACTATCTTCAAAGCGTCGTCCTGATAGCCGCGGACCGGCTGCACGATGCGGCGGCCGCGCTGCGCAGGCTGTTGTATCTCGACGGTAGCCTTGCTGCCGCGCATTACCTTCTCGGCACCTGTCTTCGTGAAAGCGATCCGGAGACCGCCGGGCAGGCCTTCGCCATTGCCTTTGCGCTTTGCGCGCGCCGCCCCGCCGAAGAACCGGTGGAGCTTATGGAGGAGTACAGTACCGGCCGCCTCGCCATCCGCATTGGACGCGAGATCGCCGATTTGAAGCTTTCGACGCGGGACGGTTTCTAATGCCGTCCAAGAAGAGTTCCGACGAACTGATCGATTGGGCGGTTGTTCGCCAGAGGCTAAAAACGGCCATGGACGCGACGGCCGGCCGCTGGGAGCCTTCCGCAGATGCCCGGCAGCGCAAGCTTGAAACCGTCGCGAAGGCCTTCACCCGTCCGCATGAAAGGTCGGGTGTTCCGGCTATCGGCTCCATCCTCTTCGATCTGGATGGCAGGCGCTGTGCCATAGAGGCGCGCTATGTCAGCGAGATAGTGCCGCTGACGCAGATTACGCCTCTCCCCCGCACGCCGGTATTCGTCATCGGCCTTTACAATCTGCGCGGACACCTTCTTCCCGTGTTCGATTTACGCCGGGTGATGGAGCCCGCCAAGCCGGTTCCGTTTTCCCCGGCTTGGGCGATCGTATGCGGAGATGAGCAGCCGGAGTTCCTGATTGCGACTTCGGCGATGGCCGGTGCGGCATCAGATCTCCCGGATGCGAGCCACCCACGGGAAGACGGGGCTGCTGCCTGGGTCCGTGGAGAGACCAGCGATGGCACGGTCGTTCTGGACGGAGAGGCACTTCTCGCGGACCGATTGCTTTTCCTGGAGGAGCCGGGGAATGCCGGCTTCCCCGGCGGAAAGGAGGGGGGAGAATGAGCGTATTGCGAGGCCTATACGGCACGCTGGGCCTGCCGATGATTTTCTTTGTCGCGGCCTGGGCCCTCTTCGTCAGTCTTGGGCTGTTGAACCTTGAGCATGTACGCCAGGATGTCGCAGCGACATCCCAGCTGGGTCGAGAGAGGGTATACCATGAGATCCTCTATAGGATCTCCCGGCTGAACGAAGGTGGCACGGCAGGTCCCGCCAACGGCGCGGCGGGCATTCGCGAGCTCATGAGTCGCAATGAGAGGATGCTGCAAACGCTGATCGAGGGTGAGGTCGGGGGGCATCCGCATGCCACGAGGGATCCCCATGTCACGGCCGAACTCGAGGAAAGCAGGACATATTGGGTGACGGTGGTCAGGCCTGCTCTGGAGCGCGCTATCGAGAGCCCGCCGGTCAACCGTGCCGAGATGGACCAGGTCGAGCGTCTGATGGAGGTCTACGTCAATCGGCTGAATCGGCAGATCGTCCTCATAGAACAGCATGCTGGCGCGCAGCTCGAGCAAGCGCGGTTCCTGTTGCTTGCGGCAGCAGCCGTGATCGTGCTCGGCTTCTTCACGATGATCTTCCTTCTCCACTATCTGGCGAAGCGGACGCGCGCGCTCGTGAGGACGGCAGAGGAGATCAGTGCCGGCAATCTGGAACGGCGGGCGCCGGTCAACGGGCCTGAGGAGCTGGCGCTCCTCGGCACTTCCATCAACAGTATGACGCAGAAGCTTTCGGCGATGATTGAAGGCGAGCGCAGCGACCGCACGAGGCTGGAGGCGCTGGTTGCGACGATTTCGGAAACGGCCGAGCATCTTTCCAACTCGGCGGCCGAAATCCTGGCAGGCGCCTCTCAGCAGGTGGAAGGCATGCGCGAGCAATCGGCTGCGGTGGCGGAGACCGCGACGAGCGTAGACGAGGTGCTGCAAACCGCCGAACAGGCGGCCAGCCGCGCAGAAGCAGTGGCGGCTTCGGCGGAAGCGGTCGTCGAAGTGAGCGGTGCCGGCCGTAAGGCGGTGGATGAAACCGTGGCCGTTATGAATGCGGTCAGTGACCGGACGGAAGCTATTGCAGGCGACATCCTTGCCTTGGCCGAAAGCAGCCAGGAGATCGGCGAGATCGTAGCGGTCGTTACGGAAATCGCCGACCAGACGAATCTTTTGGCGCTCAACGCCACCATAGAAGCCTCCCGCGCCGGCGAGCATGGCCACGGTTTCAGCGTGGTCGCATCGGAAATCAAGGCTCTCGCCGACCAGTCGAAGGCATCCATCGACAAAGTCCGCCGCATCCTGCTGGATATCCAGAGGGGCACCAATGCCGCCGTGATCGGCATGGAGGAGGGCGCAAAAAGCGTCGATCGCGCGCTGGAGAAGGTCAACGAAGCGGGGGAAACCATTCGGCAGCTGGAGAGCGTGATCGCCAACTCCGCTCGCTCGGCTGCGCAGATCGCCGCTTCCGCCGGTCAGCAGCGCGCCGGGCTAAAGCAGATCCACGACGCGATCTATCACATCGAACAAACGAGCAGGCAGAATCTCGCGGCCGTCCGCCAGTCCGAACAAGCCGCGCGGACCCTGAATGAACTCGGGACACGGTTAAAAACGATGCTGGGCACACGCAAGGATTGACCCATGGCAAAGGCAGATCTCGATCGCCAGTTGCTCGGCCTGTTCATCAGGGAGGTGCAGGAGCGTTCGGGCGAGTTGGAGCGCATGCTGCTCGCGGTCGAAGGGGCCGCAGGGGCAGACGAGCGGCGGCACTTGCTGGAAAGGCTGTTGCGCATCGCACATAGTCTTAAGGGGGCTGCGGGGCTGGTGGAAATCCGCTCTATTGAGAAGGTGTGCCACAGGATGGAAGATCTTCTTGCCCAGCTCGCGCGCGCTGAACGCCCGCTGGAGAGGGCGGATCTTGATGTGCTGCTCGAAGCAACGGACTGGATTGCGCAAACCGGAGGCAAGTTGGAGCGGGAGCCCGGTGCCCCGATGACTCCGACCGAAGATGTGCTCGAACGGCTGGATGCAAGGCTCGGGGAAAAGCCGAAAGCGCCTCAGGATACCCGCGCCGCTGGCGGCGTGCCCATGCCGCCTGTGCGGACGAGCGATCTCGACGGCTCTATTCGGCTTTCCGGCCACCGCCTCGACGCGCTTCTTTACAGGAGCGGTGAGTTGCTCGCCGCAAAGTCGCGGCTGAGCCTGAGGGCTGCTGAAGCCGCCTCCCTGCGGGAGCGGTTCAGGCGGGTTCGTTTCCCGCACACCGCCAACGGCGAGGCGGCGCCATCGCTCGACGAGAGTTTGCGGGAACTGGCTGCCGGGCTCTCAGAGGACGCAAGACTGATAGGCAGCCTTGTCGGCGCGCTCGATCACGAGATTCGGCGCGCCCGCATGCAGCGTTTCGCGGAAGCCTGCCAGGGCCTTTCCCGCCTCGTCCGGGATATTGGGAATGCGTCTGGAAAACTGGCGGAGCTGAACATCCTCGGCGGTGAAATCGAGGTCGACCGGTCCATCGTCTCGGGGCTTCAGGATTCTCTCAGGCACCTCGTGCGCAACGCCATGGGACATGGCATCGAGACGCCGCCTGAGCGCCGCAAGGCCGGCAAGCCAGAGAAGGGCAGGATAACGGTCTCGGCTGCACTGTTCCGCGATCGGTTTCAGGTACATGTCGAGGATGACGGCCGGGGCTTCGACCTGAAGTCGATCGCCGAAGCCGCAGCCGGGAAGGGACTACCTGAAGCGCAGGACGAGCGGCAACTTCTGCGCCGGGCATTTGAGCCGGGCATTTCGACATCGGCCGAGCTAACCAGCCTTTCGGGCCGCGGTGTCGGGCTCGATATCGTCCGCAACGCGGTGGAGGCGATGAGGGGTACGGTCGAGCTTTCCAACGTTCGGGGCGGCGGCGCGGCCTTCACCATGACGCTGCCGCTGACCCTGGCCACAGTCCGGGCGCTGGAGGTGATGTCTGGCGGTCAGATCTTCACCATCGACACCTCTTCCGTACGCAGAGTGGGCCAGATCTCCACCCGCGATCTGCCTGAACGCGGCAAGCCGAACCTACTAAAAACGGCTAACGGGGATGTGCGGGTTCTCGATCTTGCCACCTGGCTCGGTTTTCCCGGACCATTAATGCCGGATGGGAAGGACATTCGCACGGCTGTATTTGTTGGCACGGCCGGTGATGAAACCGCTGTTCTGGTGGAGCAGATCCTGGAGGAACAAGAGATGCTGGTGCGCTCGCTCGGGCCGCGCCTGGCGAACACGCGGTGCTACAGCGGCGCCACCATCCTTCCGGACGGGCGCATCGCCCTGCTTCTGAATGCGGCCGCTCTGATCGAGGCGGCGGCGTCGGGCGAGTATTCTGGAACCGATGCCTATTCCCTCCAAGTGCGGCAGGCACGGAAGAAAATTCTCGTCGTCGACGATTCTCCTTCCGTGCGCGCACTAGAAAAACTTATCCTCGAGGGTGCCGGCTACGACGTGGCAATTGCGGCCGATGGGGCCGAGGCATGGAAGCATCTGCGGACCCATGGCGCAGACGTGGTGGTGGCTGATATCGACATGCCGGAAATGGACGGCGTTGCACTCACCCAAACAATAAGACGGTCCCGGAAATTCGCCCAATTGCCGGTCATATTGATCTCAGGGCGCGATACTGTCGAGGAGAAGGAGCAGGGTCTGCATGCAGGCGCCAACGCCTACATGGCCAAGAGCAGCTTCGACCAGCAGCTCTTCTTGGAAGCGGTCCGCCAGATGGTGTGACCTCAGATGCTCCGCATACTCCTTGTTTCAGACAATGGGGAGCTGATCTCGCTGATCAAGCGCGCGCTGGCCGGCGGAGAGCTGGAGCTGGTCGGCGTGGCGCAAAGCCAGGCCGATGCCGTCGAGGGAGCAAGAAGGCGCAAGCCCGATCTCATCATTGTGGAACCCCGGATGGGCCTGCTGGACGGTATTTCGGTGGTGAGGGAGATCATGGTCGAGGCGCCGGCGCCGATTGTCATCGTCGCGGGAAAGGGCGATCCCGATTTGGGGATCGGTGGGGCCGATGCTCTGGCTTCCGGGGCGCTGGCGATCATTCCTGCGCCCTTGGAGAGTGGGGGCAAGCTGGAGGAAAATTCGACACGCAAGTTCCTTTCAAGCCTCACCGCGATGTCGCAGGTGAAAGTGGTCAGGCGCTGGCGCGGGCGGTCCGAGAGGCAGGGACCTCATCCCAAGATCGTGCTGCAGCCGTCCGTGCGGGTTGTCGGGATCGCGGCATCCACAGGGGGCCCGGCAGCCATCAAAACCATACTGAAAAGCCTGCCACCGGATTTCCCGGCGCCCATCCTCGTGGTCCAACACATATCGGATGGGTACATCAACGGGGTCGCATCGTCCCTCGACAAGGCGCTTCCGCTTCGGGTGAAGGTTGCCGAAAATGGAGATCCGCTTTCTCCCGCCACCGTCTACTTCGCCCCGGACCGGCATCAGATGGGCCTGCGGGGAAAGACACGCATCGCCGTCGCTGATGACCCTCCCGTGGATGGCTTCCGCCCTTCCGGCACATACCTGTTTGAGTCGATGGCGCAGGCCTTCGGAAGTCAGGCCCTTGCGGTGGTTCTTACGGGAATGGGCCGGGACGGCACCGAAGGGCTGAGGAGCATCCGCGCCGCCAACGGACTGGTGATCGCCCAGGATGCCGAAAGCTCCGTGGTTTTCGGCATGCCGAAGGCAGCTATCGATTCAGGGCTCGTCGACCTCGTTCTTCCCCTGGAACAGATCGCGGGCGAGATCGCCCGGCTGGCAGGGGCTTCGAAGTCCTGAATGGCATTATTGAATTCCCGCGATCTGGATCGCTGCCGGCGTGATGATGACGGCGAAGAGAACGGGCAGAAAGAACACGATCATCGGTACGGTGAGCTTCGGGGGTAGCGCGGCGGCGCGCTTCTCAGCCTCGCTCATGCGCATGTCGCGGTTCTCCTGCGCCATGACGCGCAGCGCCTGGCCAAGTGGCGTGCCGTATTTCTCCGCCTGGATGAGGCTGGTGACGGCTGCGCGCACGCCCTCCACGCCGGTCCGCCGGCCCAGATTTTCATAGGCCTGCCGCCGGTCCTGAAGAAAGGACAGCTCCGCCGTCGTCAGCGCAATTTCCTCCGCTATCTCGGCGGATTGTGTGCCGATCTCCTCGGCCACCTTGCGGAAGGCGCTTTCGATGCTCATCCCGGATTCGACGCAGATAAGCAGAAGGTCGAGCGCCTCCGGCCAGGCGCGCTGGATCGCCTTCTGCCGCTTGGTGATCTTGTTCCGGATATAAAGGGCCGGCACGAAATAGCCGAAGCCCCCCAGGGCGGCAGCGATGCCGAGGATCGCGAAAAGAGGCAGGTCGGGCTTGAGGATGAGAAGAACATAAGTGAGGCTGACAGCAAAGATCGCGATCGGTGCGATGAGCCGCACCGCAAGGAAAGTGATCACCGGCGCATTGCCGCGATAGCCTGCCCTGCGGAGACGGTCCACCAGCTCTCCGTTATCGCCCTGCTTTGCGAGTTTGAAACGATCGACAATCTGCTTGAAGAGTTTTCGCGGTTCGCTGCGGAGCGAAGGAAGGCGCTTTTGCATGGCAAGTCGCGCCCGCTCCTGCTTGCGAAGGAGCTCCCGCTCATTCTCCACCTTCGCCATGCGACGGGCGAGATTGTCGCGAAAAAGATAAGGCCAGGAAACCACGATGACGGACGAAAACGCCGCCACCGCCGCCATCAGGGCGGAGAGCTGTCCGGGTTCGGGGATGTAGGAAGCCAGGCTCATATCGCCCTCAAAAATCGAAATTGATCATCTTGCGCATCACGAGGATGCCCATGCCCATCCAGAGTGCGCAGCCTGCGAGCACGAGCTTTCCCGTGAGGGTGCTGAACAGAAGCGACATATAGTCTGGGCTGGTCAGGTAGATGGCCGCCGATACGAAGAACGGCAGGGCGCCGATAATGCCAGCCGAGGATTTGGCTTCCGAACTCATAGCCCTGATCTTGGCGCTCATCTTCTTGCGCTCGCGCAGGACCTTGGAAAGGTTCCCGAGCGCTTCCGCAAGGCTGCCGCCGGTGCGGCTTTGAAGGCCCACCACGATTGCGAAGAAGTTTGCTTCCGCCAGCGGCACGCGCTCCCATAGCCGCTGTACGGCCTCGTCGAGGGAAATGCCAAGGGTCTGGTCCTGCACGATCGCCACGAATTCGCTTTTGACCGGCTCCTGTGCCTCGGCGGCGATGATGCGAAGGCAGTCTCCCACCGGCAAGCCCGATTTCAGGCCGCGCACGATCACGTCCACCGCATTGGAGAATTCGTTGGTAAACTGCTTGAAGCGCCGCTTGCGGCGGCTCGCCACGTAGAAATGCGGCAACAGCAGCCCCCCGGCCAGCGCAAAGCCGACGGAAACGAGACTGCCCGCCCCGAGGAGAAGCGCCACCGGAAAGGTGAGGGCGCCACAGACCGCGCATGCGGTGAAATAGCCTCGCCTGTTCCAGGTCAGGCCGGCTTGCCGCAGCCTGCCGCTCAGCGTCGGCTTTCCGGCTTTCCTTGTCTTGGCCTTCTGCTTTTCCTCGAGTTCCCGCAGCGTCTTCTCGACCGATTTGCGGCGGTCCCTGTCTTCGTCCGCCGGTGCGGTGCTCTCCTCTTCCTCGCCTAAGGCGGCCAGGCCCTGGAAGCGCCTGCGGAAGGGGCTTGCCTTGGCGAACTGCGGATAGAACAGGGCGGCTGCCACGCCGCCGACGCTAAGCGTGGCGAATGCGAAGACCATCAGTGGGAAGAGGGTGGGGCCCAGCGCCGTGCTCAGATCCATTGATTTTCTCCCAGGGGGGTCAGGCCGCGGCCTTCGCTTCCGCGGCGTCCAGCGCCGCCGCCAGGCGGGCCTCTTCGCCGTAGTAGCGCGCGCGGTCCCAGAAGGCCGGACGGCCGATGCCGGTCGAGCGATGCCGCCCGATCAGCCTGCCATTGGCATCCTCGCCGAGAATGTCATAGACGAAGAGGTCCTGGGTGATGACGACATCGCCTTCCATTCCCAGCACTTCGGTGACGTGGGTTATGCGCCGTGAGCCGTCGCGCAGACGCGCGGCTTGAACGATGACGTCCACTGAAGAAACGATCATCTCCCGGATCGTCTTGGAGGGCAGCGTAAAGCCGCCTGTGGTGATCATGGATTCCAGGCGCGAGATGGCCTCGCGCGGCGAGTTGGCGTGCAGGGTTCCCATCGAGCCGTCATGGCCGGTGTTCATGGCCTGCAGGAGATCGAAGGCTTCGGGTCCGCGGACCTCGCCGACGATGATGCGTTCGGGGCGCATGCGCAGGCAGTTCTTCACCAGGTTTCGCATTGTGATCTCGCCCTGGCCCTCGATATTGGGTGGGCGGGTTTCCAGGCGCACCACATGCGGCTGCTGAAGCTGAAGCTCGGCGGCATCTTCGCAGGTAACGATGCGCTCGCCGTCATCGATGTAGCCGGTCAGGCAGTTCAGAAGCGTCGTCTTGCCGGAACCGGTTCCGCCGGAGATCAGCACATTGCAGCGCACGCGGCCGATAATCTTCAAAAGTTCCGCGCCTTCCGGCGTAATGGATCCGAACGTGACGAGCTGATCGAGTGTGAGCTTGTCTTTCCTGAACTTGCGGATCGTCAGGGCCGGGCCATCGATGGCGAGCGGCGGCGCAATGACGTTGACACGCGAGCCGTCCGCCAGTCGCGCGTCGCAGATCGGGCTGGATTCATCGACGCGGCGGCCGACCTGACTCACGATGCGCTGGCAGATGTTCAGAAGCTGTTCGTTGTCGCGGAAGCGGATGCCGCTTTCCTGAACCTGTCCGCCGACTTCGATAAAGACCTGGTTGGCGCCATTGACCATGATGTCGGCGATGTCATCGCGCGCAAGCAGCGGCTCCAGCGGACCGTATCCAAGAATGTCGTCGCAGATGTCGCGAAGCAGGTCATTCTGCTCAGCTTGCGAGATGCCGGCCCTTTTGGCGGCAACGATATCGTTGATGATGGCGCCGATTTCCTTGCGCGCCTGCGACTGCTCCATGACCGAGAGCGCGGCGACATCGATTGCGGCAATGAGTGCGCTGAAGACTTCCTTCTTCAGCTCGTAATAGCTGCTGGGCTTCTCGGCGAAAGAAGCGGCCGGAGCCGTCGCGGGAAGCTTTTCTGACTGGTTTGCGGGTTCAGGTGCGCGGAGCGTGATCGGCGCTTGAACGGCGGGCTGTTCGATGGCCTGCACCTGGGAGGCGGATTTTCTGCCAATCATCGTTCCTGCCTTTGAAGAGAGGGTCTGCCCGCTATGTGCCTGGGAGAAAAAAGGGGGGGATTCTCATCCCCCCAAATTTCTTGTGTCCCGAGTGACTTAACGTCTTAGAGGACGGGGTTTAGCCGGTTGGCGATCGCCTGGAACGAGTCGCGCACGTCGGTGCCGACCAGTCCGGCCGCGGTAATGATGACGACGGCGATCAGGCCGGCGATGAGGCCGTACTCGATGGCGGTGGCGCCAGACTCGTTTTTGGCAAAGCGGGTGAGAAGGTTCTTCATGATCCGATCCTTTAGGTTGAGGTTGCGCCGACCCGTGCAAGAGCGGCATCACAGGCGGGGCGGCATCTGCCCTGAAGTCCGCGTTCTGTGTAGCCGTGATATAACTCTGTTAACCCTACGGCTCCATTCGGCCTGATGGCCGAGCTTCATGCGCGCTATTCTCGGCCACATGGTCTAATTCGCCCAATCGGAACGGCCGCTGTACCGCTCACCATCACGCCGCGGGAACGCCTCGCTCGCGCAGCCGTTCAGGCAGAAGTCCAAGGAGGTAATCTGCCATGAGAGCCGCTTCCCGAATTCCGCTTGCGCTGGCCGTCTTGCTTGTCACGCCGCCCGCAGAGGCAGGCGGCGATCCGCTTTTGGCCGTTGAGCAAACCGTGGCCTATGAGAGGGCAGGTGCGGTCAGGCTCACCATAGACTTCGCCGAGCTTCTTGTGCTTGACGAGCCGGCAAGCACGATCATCGTCGGCAATTCGGCCATCGCAGCGGCGAGCCTTACCGATGATCGCACGCTCATCCTGACGGGAAGAACGGCGGGAGCCACGAACCTCATCGTCCTCGATGCCGAGGGTGAGGAAATCGCGAACCTCGTGCTGGAGGTCGTCGCGGCGGGAAACCATCTCATCACAGTCCACCAGGGTCAAAGTAGGCGGACATTCGCCTGTGCGCGCCGTTGCGAGCCGGTTCTGTCCGTCGGGGACGATGCGGAACTATTCAGCGCGACGGCATCCCAGATCAACACGCGCAGCGGCTTCACCGATACCGGGCAAGCCGGCCAATAAGGAAAATCATCCGGCGGGGATGCGCCGGGATACGCCGAGCGCAAATGGACTGTCATCCAATCCCGGAACAAGGAAGGTGAACGGGTAGCGAATTGATAATGTGCGATATCGTGCGCCGTCGACGGTTTCTTCCCCAACCGCAATTTGCAGCAGGGAAGCGTCCCCGACGAAGGCTTCACGAACCGCGGTTTCAAGGCCGCTGGCGGCATCGGACGACGGCGCGCCCGCTGGTATCTGGCCGATCAGAACCTTGCGTGCGGCCACATCGGCGGCATAGGAAAGGTCATTACGGACAAAGAAGGCGCGGCCGAATTCCACGATCCCGAGACAGATCAGGAGCAGCGGCATGCAAACGATGGCAAATTCGACGGCCGCCGCGCCTGAGCCGGACTCCAGGAAGCGGCGGAACAGGCGCTGTTTTCCGCTCATCGCACCTGCACCTGAACGGACGAGCTCAGCCTGAAATCCGCAAGGATCTCCGGCAACGACATCGCGTCGTAAAGTTTCGAGGCCTGAAGGCGGTAAAAGATGAACGGTGCAGCCGAGCCCGAGCACGTCGTGCTGCAGGCAGGGGCAGTTGCCGGCGGCACATCGGCGTTTTCCGGGCAGGCGCAGTAGCGCTTGACCAGATCGAAGGTGACGTCGGCGGGTGCGCCCGGCTGACTGACCATGGATTGCAACACCTTTTGCACCTGCGCCTCACCGGGATCGGACATAGCCGCCTGTGCGCCCGCCCGCAGCATGTGGTCGATTGTCATCCGCTCATTGAGAGCAAGGCCGATATCGGCCATGACCACCAGCGAGAAGGCGAGCACCGGCGCTATCAAAGCGAACTCGACAGCGGACACACCGCTTTCGGACTTCGCCATCTCCTCCGCCTTGCCTTTCATCAGCGGAATACTGTCCTGCCACCGGCGAAGCTTGAACATGCCGCGAAGTGCCTGCAGGCCAAATTTCTTCCCGCTTCGCTTGTCGCGCTGGCCGCTCACGCGCCAGGCAAGTTCGCTCATCGCACGGGCAGCCTTTGAACCGCGCGCCACCTTGGTAACCATCCGTCCCTCATTCGCGGCCTTGCCGAAGGTCTGCGGATCGAAGGGTACGATTACGCATTGCTCCAGGCCGATCGCCGAGGTGAAGTCCTTGGGTGCGATCTCCGGCTGCTTCGGTGTCCCGACGCGATTGAGCACGAGCCGCGGCGGCGGATCGTTCGGTCGCGCCTTCTTCAGGAACGAGACGATGTTCTTGGCATTGCGCATGCTGGCCAGATCGGGCGTGGCGGTTATGACGATTTCGTCGGCGCTAAGGAGCGCCTTTTTCGTCCACAGCGTCCAAAGATGCGGCAGGTCCAGTACAAGATGCCAGGAACTCGACCTTGCCACATCCAGCAGCCGGTCGATTTCACCGTCCTTCAGGTTGAAGGACCGGTCAAAAGCCGCGTTGACCGGCAGCAGGTGTAGGCGTTCCGAGTGCTTCACCGCGATGCGCTTGATCAGCACTTCATCGACGCGGGAGGCGCTTTCGAGGATGTCTGACATGCCCTGCGGCGCGTCAATGTCGAAGTCCAGGCCGACCGTGCCGAACTGGAGATCGAGGTCCGCGACGAGAACGTCGGCGTCGGAACGCTCCACCATGGCGGCGGCGACGTTATGAGATACCGTGGAAGAGCCGGTGCCTCCTTTTGCGCCGATGAAGGCGATGATGCGCCCGAGCTTCTGCTCCACCGCGTCGCGGAAACAGCGCGAGACCGCCTCGATGAATGCCATGGGTTCGACGGGAGCGAGCAGATAGTCGTCCACCCCCGCGGCGATGAGGTCCCGGTAGAGGTTCACGTCGTTCGAGGAGCCGATGACTATCAGCTTCGTGCCGGCGATGCACTCCAGCGCCAGCGCTTCCAGGTCCGCCATGAGCTTTTCCTTGCCGTCGTTGCATTCCACCACAACGAGGTTCGGTGACGGCGTGCTGCGGTAGAAGGAGGCAGCCTCGCGCATTCCGCCATCCCTAACGGTCACGTTCGCCCGTGCCATCCGCCGGTCGAGTGCGCCGGTACGAATGGCCGCGGCGATTTCCGGCGAGGTACAGAAAGCGGTGATGTCGATCTTCGGAATGGCGTGCAGGGCGCCCGGCTCCGTCATGTCCGTATCCTGCTTTTCGGTCGTAATCAGCATCATTTCATTTCGTTCCTAGCTGCCTTCGTGAGCAAAGGACGGTACCTCGACCGTTCTGGAAGTGGCGCCGCCGAAGATCCGCACCTTCTTTGTGTGCTTTCCCGCCTGAACGGCAGCCGCAGGCTCGTCCTCGTCGGAGGCGGCCCTCAACGCGAGTGAGATCGTGCCGGAAGCTTCCGCCGCCGTGACGACGGGGATCTGGTCGGGTTCCACCTCTAGTGTCGCCGTCTTGGCAACAACGGCCTCACCGTCGCTCTCGCCGGAGGCGTTCTGGTCGACAGCGAGCACCCTGATATTCGACAGGATCGTGCGGCTGGAAACCTGCTCACCGCCCGATTGGCCCGAGATCACCGAGGTATGGATGAGATCGACCCTGTCGTTGGGCAGGATGAAACCACCCGCCGCGCTTTCAGCGGTGACACGTACGGCAATGGCCCTTTTTCCCGAAGGAAGCTGGCCGGAAAGGAAGCCTGCTCCGGGCAGGGCCAGGCGGTCTTCCCGGATCGGCTCTCCGGCCACGAAGCCGCCGCGCACCAGCGAGCCTTTCAGCGCCTGCGGCGCGTCCGGCTTTGCGGCGCGGCTAATGAAGACCGCGGGCACGGTGCCTGCAGTCCAGGGCTGCCAGCGCAGGTGGCTCTCGTCAAGCACCGAGCCATGCACAAGGTCGGCACCCGCGACCAATACTTCCCGCGCAGGATCAGCTTCCTGCTCGACTGCCGCAGCCGGTTGTGAAGCAGTCGGCTCAGCGGTTCCCATCGCCAGCCAGGCGGCGATACCGCCCGAGCCGAGCGCGAAGAGGAGAATGAGAATACGAACCATTGCCTAGTTCCTCGTATGGGGTTGCGCCGTCGTCAGGTCAGGGCCGCGAATAGAGCGGTTTCCGGCAGGAGGAGCAGGGCTGCCCCGGCAAGAGCCGCGCCATAGGGAACACCCGCTGCCGCAGAATGCAGCCGCTCTGTCCACGTCAACCGCTGCAGAACAGCGGGAAGCGGAAACCGTCTGAACTGAATGAGCGCCAGAGTGAGCAGCGCGCCGGCAACGGAAACATAGAAAATGTACGGGAGCGTTTGATCCGCGCCCAGCCAGAGCACCGCCACGGCGGCAAGTTTCGCATCGCCGCCGCCGATCCAACCCAATGCGAAAAGAAGGAATGTTCCTGCCAGCATGAGGGCTGCGGCTGCGGCTGCGGCCAACATTTCCTCAACGCCGAGGCCCGCGAGGGGGACAAGCACGACATAGGCGCCCGCAAGCAGCAGCACGAGACGGTTTGTGATCGTCATCGTCGCCACATCCTTAATGCCTGCATAGATCATGGTACCCGCGAAAAGGAGAAGCGCGACCCAGGCCGCGAAACTGGAGATCATCGAAGCTTCCTCGTGAGCTTAGGGAGAGGCGGTGCCGGCTCGTGATCGAGGCGGCCCGCAACGTGCCCCTATTTGATATGCGCGCGTCTGGAAGGCCATTCAGCCTGATGGACTACCGCCCTGGGCTGCGGGGACTAGGCTATGTGGCTGAATCGAGAGGAACTGCCGGAAGGGCTATATCCGTCGCGCTCCACCTTTCCCGGAAAAGAAAAATGACTTCCTGCTCGCGATCCCCATCGAACCTGTTCCGCTTCTTCCGCTCTCTGGCGAAAGACCAGGGCGGTTCGGTAGCGGTTATTGCCGCCATCGTGTTTCCCGTCGTTGTCGGTGCGATGGGTCTGGGCGTCGAGAGCGGCTATTGGTATCTCAAGCAGCGCAAGCTGCAGCATGCGGCTGACGTTGCCGTCTACGCCGCCTCTGTTCGCTATCGTGCGGGCGACGCCCGTGCGCTGATGGAAACGGCGGCTCTCAGATCCGCTCGCGTGACCGGCTACCAGCCTTCCATTGGAACCATTACGACAGGAGTCCAGGCCGGCTCGACGGCCGGAAGCGGTACGGTTTCGGTAGAACTGACGGAAACGCATTCGCGCCTCTTCTCGTCTGTTTTTACCACCGATCCGGTTGTCCTCAGTGCCCGCGCGGTGGCTGAGCTCAAGGGAGGCTCCAGAGCTTGCGTCCTTGCGCTGTCGCCCACCGCGCCGGGCGCCGTCACCGTGACAGGCTCGACCGACGTGCAGCTTAACGGCTGCAGTGTCGTGTCAAACTCCAACGCGTCCGACGCATTTTTGATGAGGAACGGCAGTGCTCTTATGTCGACGGACTGCGTCTATACCGTCGGCGGCGCTATCACGACGACGGGTCTGAACCTGACTGGGTGCAGCAAGCCGGTGGTCTCTTCTCCACCTGTTCCCGACCCTTTTGCCGGTGTCCCCGAGCCAGACAAGGTGCAGATCCAGCAGCTGCCCTGCCGGACGCTTTCTCACGTTTCGACCACCGACTACGCATTCGATACCTTGGCCAACGGGCAGAAGGCCATCCGCTTCTGCGGGGGGCTCGACATCAAAGGTAACATTACGCTCAAATCTGGGCTCTACATCATCGACGGCGGCAAATTCACGATAACGGCGGGGGCAGCGCTTGTCGGCAGCGGCGTGACATTCCTGCTCACCGGCGCCACCACGGTGGACTTGATGGGTAACGCGAAAATCGACCTTTCGGCCCCGACTTCCGGACCATATGCCGGAGTTCTGATGTTCGGAAGCCGCAGCGGGCCGGAAGCCAATCATACGATCACCGGCAATTCGGACTGGCGCCTTCAGGGCACGATCTACATGCCGAAGGGAATCCTCGATTTTACGGGTAACTCGACCGTGACCGGCGCCTGCACGCAGATCGTTGCGGACCGGATCAACTTCACCGGAAATTCGGCGATGGAAACCTGCGCCGACAAGACAAACGAAATCTTGGTCGGCCGCACGATCGCTATCATCGAGTAGAAGGCGGGAGCGGACCGCTCCTGCCGCTTCCCGGCGGAACGCGTTACGATTTGTTCAGCAGGGCCAGGTTGGCCTGCACCACAGGATCTCCAGGCAGGGCGGCATTCGCTTCCATCAGCAATTCGCGAGCCCGCTTGCGATCCCCCCGCAGAAGATGGGAATATCCGATATTGTTGATGATGCGCGGGCGCCGCCCCGCCAGCCCTAACAGCTCCTCATAGGCGCGATCGGCCAAATCGAACCGGCCAAGCTGGTCATAGGTGGCGGCAAGCCCGAGCCATGCCTCCGCGTCGTCCGGCTGCAATTCGACAGCCTTTCTGAAATGCGCTTCCGCCAGACCGTAATTGCCGTCGCGAAAATGGGCCTTCCCGACGCTGAGGTCATCCCCGGCGATGCCGCCGGTCCGTGTTTGGCCGCTCTCCATGCCCATGCTGGCGTCGAGCGATGAGGTTTGGCAGCCTGCAACAAGCAGAGATGTGCCGAGTGCAAAGGACACCGACCGGATCAGGCGCGCCGGGAGGCGTGAATTTCCGCCGAAATGCATGTTACTGGACCGCATCACTATTGGTCTGAGACATCACTTCGCCCGCATAAGCCCCTTCGCCCTCCGCTGGCGCTTTGCGATACTGCTCACGGTTCGCGGGCACGGCAAGACGCGTGTCCCGCGCCCCCAGCGGCCAGGGATCGACCATCTGCAGGACCGTGTTCGCCGCGATGGCATCGCCCGCGCCGAAATCTATGGTCTCGGAGCGCATCGGCGGCTCGGTGGCGCAGCCGGCCAGTAGAAGCACGGCCGTCGCAAGTGCTGCGGGGATGGCCAACCGCTTACGCATTAGCGCAGCTCCAGGAAGTGGCCCGCGGAAGGGGCGTTTGCAGCCGTTCGCTGCTGAAGCCGTACCTCCTCCACATTGCCCAGGAAGACTTCACCGTCGCGCGCAGGCTTGGTCCGGTCCGCCGGAGTGGCGACCTTGTTTCCCGGCGGGATGGGGCTGACGAGGTGAGGCGTGACTATGATCACAAGATCGGTCTCCCGGCGCTGATATGCCTTCGACGAGAACAGCGCGCCCAATACGGGGAGCTGGCCGAGGCCCGGCACGCGCTGGGTGTTGATCTCGTTCTGGCTCTGCAGAAGCCCTGCCATCATGAAGCTCTGCCCGCTTCTAAGATCGATCGAGGTGCGCGCCCGCCGCACGGTGAACCCAGGAATGGCGATATTGCCCACCCGATAGGAGGAGGTAGTGTCGATGGAGGAGACCTCCGGTTCAATGTCGAGGGCGATCAATCCATCGCTCAGCACGGTCGGAGTGAAATTGAGGCCCACCCCGAATTTCTTGTAGGAGACGGTTACCGCGCCGTTCTCCTCCGAAACCGGAATCGGGAATTCTCCGCCAGCCAGAAAGCTTGCCGTCTCACCGGAGCGGGCGATGAGATTCGGTTCGGCGAGCCGGCGGGCGACGCCGCGGTCCTCCAGAGCCTCGATCGCGACATCTATGGAAAAGCCGTCGCTCACCAAGCCCCCTATGAGGTCGCCGGCCGGCGTGTTGCTGGACGCTCGCGGATCGCTGTTGAAGGATATGCCACCTCCGGAGGTGACATAGGCCGCGCTGATCTTCGTTCCCAACTCCTTGCCCACCGCCCGATTGATCTCGACAAAACGGACATTGAGCTGAACCTGTTGGGAAGAGGTAATATCGATGGTGTTGATGACGTCCTCGTCGCCCGCAAATCGCGCCGCGATCTGGTTCGCCTTTTCAGCGGCAACCGCGTCGGGCGCAGAGCCCGAAAGAACGATCCTGCCGTTGGCGGAGGTCACCTTTATGTTTGATCCGGGTACGCTCTGGCGGATCGTGCCGGCGAGCATCTTCGTATCGAGCGTCACTTCCACGTCGAAAGTGCCGATGAGGCGCTTGCTTTCGTCGTAGAGCGCTATTCCGGTGGTGCCGAGGCCCTGGCCGAGCACGTAGAAGGAATGATCGGTGAGGGGATTGATTGTTGCGATTTCGGGATCGCCGATCACTATTTCGTCGAATGCTTCAGCGATCTCGACCGTAAGTGGCTTTCCCCTTGCCACTCGGATCGCCGAGTCCTTTGCAACCGATACCTGAATGGAATCCCCGTTGGCGGATGAATCCATTGTGCCGAATGCGCAACCAAAAAAGGCCAGTGCGCACACGGCGAAAATATATCGGGTCAGCCGGTCGTTTCCGGTGGCTGTGGCCGCTTTCATGTCAACCCCCCTTGCTGATCACGATCCTCCGCCCTGGCAACCCCGAAGTGATATTTTGATAAGCAGTGATGGGGGAAGCCCGTGATGCGGTCAACACATTATTGGTTTCCCCACAGACAATGAGTTGCCAGCCGTAATAAATGCTCCCTGCTGACCTTGAAATCTAAATAGATGAGAGTTTGCAGGGCCGTTACTGTCATGCCAGCTACGGTTTCATCGGGCCGGCGGCGGCAGCGGGCTCGAATGCCTGGGCTGTTCTTCTTCTACAACCCTGAAGCGAACCGGTTTTGTCTTCCAATCAAATGGAAGTTGAAGCGGAACGACGCAGTGGGTGGTCAGGATTTGCTGGTCGGCATTTTCTACCTCGAACACCAGCCCGGGCCTTTCCATCGACGTACATTCCGGCCAGCGTGAAAAGTCGATCCATTCACCCATGGGGCTCTCCTGATCCTTAGAGATAGAAATCAGTTCCCAGAAGGCTGGAAACGTTCGGAATATCGACCTGAAAATCTGCTATGCGATCGCCGTTCACGTCACCGGAAAGAACGTTGCCAGCGAAGTTAAGTTCGCCCGCCTTGCCGCTGAACGCCTTGCCCCCGATGAAGGAAAAGGCCTGGTCGCCGCCGAGTGAAGTGTTCGCGTCGATTGATCTCAAGTCGATCTTGTCCTCACCCCGCGTAAAGTCGCCTATCCGGTCACGGGCGGTCGGAAGCGAGTTGCCGATTTTGTCGATGACGAATCTGTCCGCGCCTGCGCTTCCATACAGCCTGTCCGCGCCTGCGCCGCCGATCAGCACGTCATTGCCGCCGAGGCCATAAAGCACATCATTACCCGCGTCCCCGTAAAGCCTGTTAGCAGCCGCATCGCCGTAAAGCTTGTCTGTGTACTTGCTGCCCATCAAGCCTTCAATGCCGGTATATGTGTCACCGGCCGCATAGCCAGTGTTACTCGAAGGCCGATCGAGCCGCGCCACTACGCCAGCCGTTGCATCCTGGTAGCTGGCGTAATCGAAGCCTGCCCCGCCATCGAGCTTATCTGCGCCTGCACTGCCCACAAGCTTATCAGTGCCGTCCATGCCATAAAGCGCGTCGTTGCCCCCCAGGCCATAGAGCACATCATTGCCCGCCCCTCCAAAGAGCTTGTTGCGGGCTGCATCGCCGTAAAGCTTGTCGCTGTACTTGCTGCCGATCAGGCCTTCGATGCTGCTATAGGTGTCACCTGCCGCGTGGCCGCTGTTGGCTTTGGGCGCGTCGAGCCGCGCCAGCACCCCGGCGGTTGCATCCTGGTAGCTGGCGTAATCGAAGCCTGCGCCGCCATCGAGCTTATCTGCGCCTGCGCTGCCGAAAAGCTTGTCATTACCGTCTACGCCATAAAGCGCGTCGTTGCCGCCCCGGCCATAGAGCACATCGTTGCCCGCGCCTCCGTGGAGCCTGTTGCCGGCCTCATCGCCGTAGAGCTGGTCGCTGTGCGCGCTGCCGATCAGGCCTTCGATGCTGGTATATGTGTCACCGGCCGCATAGCCCTTATTAGTCGTTGGCGCGTAGAGCCGAGCCACTACCCCGGCGGTTGCATCCGTGTAGCTGGCATAGTCGAAGCCGGACCCGCCGTTGAGTTTGTCTGCGCCTGCTCCGCCGATCAGCACATCGTTTCCTTCCATGCCGCTCAGCGTGTCGTTTCCGCCATTGCCCCACAGCTTGTTGGCCGCTGTGTTCCCGATGATCCTGTCGCCGGCTGAACCGCCCTTCGCGTTTTCGATCAGCGAACGCGCATCGTTTTCATGGAGAAGAGCGTTGGCGATGTTGCCGGCGGCAAGCTTCGAGCCGTCGTAATGCAGCCGCGCGAGCTGGTCCGATGAGGTGGTGGTCCACGCGCCCGGTCTCAGATCCACCTTGAGAGAGGTGCTGTATGCCGAGAAATTGTAGGTGTCGGCACCCCCTCCGTCCCACACGGTGAGGAAGATGCGGTTCGCACCCGGCATGTCCTGACCGGTGCCGTTGATGAACATCTGCCCGGTGGTTGGACTCCAGGAATAGGTGGTGGCGCCGGAATGGGTGCTGTAGTTCGCGCCATACATGTGCTGCAGGGCGGCTATGTCATACATCATCAGTGTCTGGGCAAAGCCCCACTTTTCATTGACATACCCTGATGTCGTCGAGGCGCCGACATAGGAACGATAGCTCATGACCGTATATTCCATGGAGTCACGGCTAGCGGGCATCACATGACCCTCATGGGCATGCTCAAGACCCAGCGCATGACCGATCTCGTGCAGGAATGTCGTGAAGGCGTAGTTCCCTGCCTGCGGGCTCGTGTAGTAGCCGTTAGACTTGTTGAACCAGACATCCCCGCCCTCGGACCTGGTGGAAGGATAATAGGCCCACGCGGTGCCGACCATGTCACTGGCGGCCAGCCGCAGATCGGCATGCTGGTTCGACGTTTCGGCAATTTCGCTGAAGGTGATGTTCGCGACCGAAGAGAAGATATCGAATGCCGCGCGGCCAGCCGCCTGCTGTGCCGAGTTCAGCGCGCCGAAATTGCTGCCGGGCTCCCCGCTTCCGTAACCCGACCCGTAATAGGACGCGCTGGTGGGAAAGCTGTAGGTGAGATTGGTGGGCGCCCATTTGATTCCACTCAGCAAGCCGTCGATATAGGCGTTGCCGGTCAGATTATAGGTGGCGGTTGCGGGCATTTGTTTTCTCTACTTTGCTTGGGTCAAGTGGTGCTCAGCTCTCCCGGACGGACCGGGAGAGTGTTTTCATGAGAGGGGCGGCGATATAGCCGAAGAAGGTTCGCTCACCCGTGGTGATGAAGACCTCAGCCTCCTGCCCGGGTCCGATTTTCGACGGGTCAAAACCAGCGCCGGAGCCGGCCGGGATTTCGAGCCGGGCGATATAGTAAGGTTCGCCGCGCTCGCTCTCGAACCGGTCTGCCGAAAGATAGACCACCTTGGTTTCGATCGGCGGCGTTTGCCGTGCATCGAAAGCCGAGAAATTGAGGCGTGCTTCCTGGCCAACCCTGATCTCGTCGATATCGAGCGGCCTGATCCGCGCCTCCACGACCAGACCGCTTTCTTCCGGCACGATGGACATCAGATGTTCGCCCGGAGCGATAACGGCGCCCGGATTGTACTTGGCCAGGTTGATGACGGTTCCCGAAGCCGGCGCGCGCACGACGAGCCTGCCGCTGACGTCCTCTGCCGCGCGCAGCTGCTCCAGCACTTCCGCGCGTTTTAGCCGAAGCTCGCTGAGCTGGGCCGACGCCTTGCTGGTGCGAGCCGAGCGGACCTGTTCAATGCGCTCACGGATTTCCGCCATGGTGCGGCGCGATTCCGCAATCGCCGCGGCAAGCTGGCCCTGGCGGCCATGAAGTTCGGCTTCGTTGCGCTTCAGCGCCAGAACTTGGCTCTTGCGGGTCAGCCCTTTGGCAAGCAGGGTCTCCAATGCCTGCCGTTCCTCGACCAGCAATTCAAGCTGCCGCGCCGTTTCTTCCTGCTGAACCGTATGGCCGGCGATCTTCTCCTCCAGCGCGTTGATCTGCTGTTCGAATGCCGCGATTTCGGCTCCGTGCTCGCGCAGCCGGTAGTCAAATTCCGCCTCCTGGTCCGCCAGAAGGCGCTCGATCTCCGGTTTCTGAGAAGCGAGCAGATGGGCCGGGAAGGATATGGATTTGGCGCTCTCCCGCTCGGCCAGGGCTCTGGCCTCCGTGGCCTCGATCGCGGCCAATTGGGCGCGAAGCCTATCCGCTGCCGATTTCGCGGCGGTGCCGTCGAGCACGAGGAGAGGATCACCTGCCTCCACGTTTTCGCCGTCCTCGACGAGGATCGTCTTGACGATTCCACCTTCCAGATGCTGAACGGTCTTGTTGCGCCCCTGCACGACCACCTTTCCAGGTGCGATGACGGCTCCCTCCAGGGGCGCCAGCGCTGCCCAGGTGGCAAAGCCGCCCAGTCCTGCGGTCAGGCTCACCAGTCCAGCGATCAACGGTCCGGTGAACCCGGTCTTCACGCCTGCATGCCATTCCATCTTCTTGATCCTGTCCAATGCGTCAGCCGAACCGCGCGGTCACGAGCGGAGAGCCGGTGGCCGGGTTTGTGGCGGGAATTTTCGACGCCTCAGGCGAGGGCTGAACCTGCCGGTGAAGCACCTCTTCCTTGGGTCCGAAGGCCTCGATGCGCCCGTCGCGCAGCACCATCATCTTTGTCAGCGCCGGAACGACGCTGCTGCGCTGCGTGATGATCACGCAGGTAATGCCCGCCGCGCGCGCTTTTTGCAGTGCGGTTATCAGCGCCTGCTCGCCTTCGATGTCGAGCGAAGCGTTCGGCTCGTCCAGGACAACGATCCTGGGGCTGCCATAGAAGGCGCGGGCAAGCGCAATCCTTTGCCGCTGGCCCCCTGAAAGCACGTGACCTTCCGGGCCAAGCATCGTGTCATAGCCGCGCGGCAGGCGCTGGATGAGGTCGTGGCAATTGGCGAGTTGCGCAGCCGCCACAACCTTTTCCGCGTCGGGCGTCGCCGCCATGCGTGCGATGTTCTGCGCCACGGTACCGGAGAAGAGCTCCACGTCCTGCGGCACATATCCGACGAAGGGCCCAAGCGCTTCCGGCTGCCAGCTGGCCAGATCATCACCGCCCACGCGCACGACACCGGCCGTTGGCGCGACGGCGCCCACGAGAAGCCGGGCGAGCGTCGACTTTCCTGCCCCGCTCGGGCCCACTACGCCCAGGATATCGCCGGGCGCGATCTCGAAGGAGATCCCCTTGAGAACCGGTTCGGCCGCACCGGACGTTTGATACACGAGTTTTTCTGCGGAAAGAGTGGCCTGCGGCGTCGGCAGCTGCATGGAAACGGCCGTTCTCGGCGCTGCGGACAAAAGCGTGCGGATGCGCCGCCAGGACTGCCGGGCCGAAGCCAGCGATTTCCAGCCGCCGATTGCATGGTGAAGCGGTCCTAGCGCGCGAGCCGAGATCATCGACGCGGCGAAGATGATGCCAGCGCTCAACGTGTGATCCGAAAGCACCAGATAAGCGCCGTATCCGAGGATGGCGATCTGCAGGAAAAGGCGCAGGAAATGGCTCACGCCACCCAGCAGCGCGTTCCGCCGCGCGCCTTTGTCATATGCCGTCAGCGCCTTGGCATTATCGGCTCCCCATGAAGCCACGCTTGCGGAAAACATCCCCATGGCGCGGATCACCTCGGCGTTGCGGGCCTGCGCTTGAGCTTTTCTGAGGGCGGCCGCGCCGTGTTCGGCGGCATCTTCCAGCGGTGCCTTGGTGAGTTTTTCGTTGATTGCGGCAACGAGCAGGATGGCGAGTGCCGAGATTGCCAAAAGCCACCCAAGCTGCGGATGAACCAAATAGACAAGCAAGAGATAAAGCGGCACCACCGGCAGGTCGAAAAGCGCGGAAGCAAGGGGCGAGGAGATGAATTGCCGCAGATGGCCAAGGTCGCGCAGGCCCTGTACATCCCGATATGCGGGCGCGCCGGCCTGCAGCGAGGCGGCAAGGACGCGCTCGCCCAACACCGTCTCAAGCTTCGCGCCGGTTCGCGACAGGATCAATTGCCGCGCTGCCTCAAGAACGCTGGTGATGACCAGCGCCCCTATTGCGATGAGCGTCAGCATGAGCAGCGTTTCCAGGCTCCTGCCCGTCAACACTCGGTCATATATGGAAAGCATGTAGAGCGGAACGCTCAGCATCAGCAGGTTGAGCGCGAGCGAAAAGACACCGGCGACCGCCACACCGCGGCGGAGAACCGACAAACCTCGCAAATGGGCGTTTTCAATCTGCAAGAACGGCTCCGTTCTGCGGGCTTGCTCCACCCGCTTCGAAGGAATGATGGATTGGAGCCGGAGGGCAGGCATTTCGCCTTAACCGGCCGGCGGTACTCGCCGATAAATGGCATTGGCGGCGCCTCCCCACCATTCAGCCGGATGGCCTAGCTTTTCTTGCTGGCAGTACTAGACCGCTCGGATGGTTAGCGAAGACGGCGGCTTCGGCGGCCTCCATGCGATGCAGGCTGAGGCTTCAGCTATCACCCTAAAGCAGCGCCAGCTTCATTGGCCTCACGGAGTTCCTCTTTGGTCCCGGCGCATTTTTCGGCCTCGTCCACAGGGCCATTGCTGCGCATGTTCTTTGGCCGGCCCAGGAAATGCCCCTGTACTTCGTCGCACCCCATTGTCCTGAGGGCGTCCAGCTGCTCTCGCCGCTCGACACCTTCCGCCGTGATGGGCAGGTCCAGTGCTTTGCCAATGCTGAGGACAGCTCTGACGACGGCGGCTGCGCGCGGATCGGTTTCCATGTTCGCGACAAAGCTTCGGTCGATCTTCAGCCGGTCGAACGGGAAGCGCCGCAGCACGTCGAGGGAGGTCCAGCCTGAACCGAAATCGTCGAGCGCGATTTTGATCCCCAGCATCTTCAGTCGATGGAAGATGTGCAGGTTCTCGCTTTTCTCATTCAGTAAGACGGCTTCAGTAACTTCGATCTCGAGCCTTTGAGCAGGCAGCCGGGTTTCCTTGAGAACATCCCTGATCACCTCCACCAGATCTCCGCTTTCCACCTGAACCGGCGAAATGTTGACCCGCACCTGGAGATCGGAGTCCCATTTTGCAGCCGCATCACACGCCTGCCGCAGCACAAGGCGGCCCAGGGCCGGCATCAACCCCTTTCTCTCGGCAAGAGGAATAAAGACGCCAGGCGGTATCGCGCCGAGTTCCGGGTGGTGCCAGCGGGCCAAGGCTTCGAAGGCCCGCGGGGTGCCGTCCAGGGTCGAAACCAGAGGCTGGAAAGCGAGGGTTATCTCCTCATTGGCAATTGCCGCTTCAAGTGCGGGCGCCAGGCTGCCGATGGAATTGGACACCCCGTCCTTCTGCCTGTCATACCGGGCGTAGGAGGCACGGCCCGATCCTTTTACACTGTAAAGAGCAATGTCGGCATAGCGAAGCAGGTCCTCCTGCGTCACCGCATCTCCGGGGAACGCCGCGATGCCGATGGACGCGGTGACACGTGCAGATCCCCATTCTGCTACAATTGGTTCGGACAAGACTCCCAATATGCGCTCGGCAAGTGCATCTACCGCGCTGGAATCATCCGGTTCCATCTGAACCACGCAGAATTCGTCGCCCCCGAGCCGGGCCACGACATCGCGCCCGCGCACTATCCGTTTCAGGCGAGTGGCGATGATTTGCAGCAGCTCGTCCCCCGCAGCATGCCCATACCGGTCGTTGACTTGCTTGAACCCGTCCAGGTCCAGCAGGAATAACGCCAGTTCGGTACCCTTCGCGCGGGCTTCGATAAGCTCTTCCTGCAGCCGTTCGCCAAGATGCATGCGGTTGGCAAGACCCGTGAGCGAATCGTGATGGGCATGGTAACGCGCGCGGGCCTCGGCTTCCCGATAAGCTGTGATATCTGAGAAGATGGCGACGATGAACGGTCGCGGACCGTCTGGCGTGGGGAGTTCGACGCGGCACTTGCGCGTTGTGATCACGCGCACTGTTCCTGATGCGTCGGTTAGAACCTCCTCGTTTTCGTTTGGCTCACCGGTGGCTAATACATGATCATCGATGGCCCGGAAAACGTCGGCTTGTGCGGCGGGGACGAAGTCGTAGTCTGTCTTGTAGAGCAGTTCCTCGCGCGTTTGCCCCATTATCTCGCAGAACGCCTGATTGACGAGAACCCACCTGTGGTTCTCGTCTTTCACGAAGACCGGATAGGGAATGGCAGTAAGTACCTGGTAAAGCGCTTCGAGGGAGGGCCCCATTATCTGCTCCAACACGCGGTCGATTTTCAGGCCGCATTCGACTTGACGATCTCTCTCGATATTTGCTGATGAGACGCAGGATCGCCATTAGGCCCGTTAGCCTAGGCTTAGCGGCGGATACAGGTTTGCCAGTCGCCAATACTGCCGGCGTCCGAGAACGACCGCTGAAATTCAGCTGCGTAGGAATGGTTCTCCGGGGGCCGGTTCCATTTGCCAGGGCGACGGGCGGCGCGCTTGGGCTGGCCCGCCAACCCGGATTCCGGAAGAAAAGTAGGAACAATTCGCCGCGTCGTGCGTTCTTTTTCTCCAACTGGGCGTGGGTTGATCGACGCGGGGCCGATTCATCCTTTCTTCGGCACTTTGATCTGGGCTAGGACGCCGATTATACTCACGTTGGCAAGTTTATCCGGTGCAGGTTGGCTGATGTCGAACGTCGAAGAATTTCCGGTCACAGCACGCCGCCTCAGCGAGTATGAGGCGCTGGTGGCGGCAGGGTCCAGCGCGTTGGAGGCCGTTCCCGGAGCGGTCTATCTTTGCGATCACGAAGGCTGGGTCGTTTGGTACAATAAGGAGGCTGCTGAACTGTGGGGGCAATCCCCACCGGAAAGTAGCGTCCGTTTCTGCGGCTCGCATCGCCTTTTCCTCCCGGACGGCACACCGCTGCCGCATGAAGACTGTCCGATGGCAACGGCAGTTTTTACGGGTGAGGCCACGCGCAATGCCGAAGTCGTGATCGAAAGGCCGGATGGGTCGCGCATCATCGCGTTGGTGAATATTCGCGCTCTCAGGGACCACAGCGGGAAAGTCCAGGGGGCGATCAACTGCTTTCAGGACATCTCGCGCCATAAGGCCATGGAAGAAGAGGTTCGCCGCAAGAATGACGAACTTGAGGACTTCTTCGAGAATGGTGCGATCGGCCTTCACATCGTGAATGGTGAAGGAACCATCCAGCGCGCAAACAAGGCCGAGCTTGCCCTCCTTGGCTACACCGCCGAGGAATATGTCGGTCGGCACATAGCGGAATTTCACGCGGATGCCCCGGTTATCGGCGATATCCTCCAAAAGCTGTCTTGCGGGGAGAGGCTGGACCGGTATCCCGCGCGCCTTCGCGCGAAGGATGGCACGATTAAGCATGTGCTGATCACATCCAACAGCCGCTTCCAGGACGGAAAGTTCGCCAACACACGCTGCTTCACGACCGATGTTACTGGTCTGTACGAAGCAGAACTGGCGCGTCGCGAGAGCGAAGAGCGCCTGGCGGCGACCTATGAGGCCGCCACAATCGGCATTGCCGAAACCGACGCGGAAGGGCGCATGCTCCGTGTGAACGACGCCGCCTGCAAGATGTTGGGACGTACCCGCGAAGAGCTCCTGGAAATGACCTTCTTCGACTACACGCACGAAGAGGACCGCGAGAAGGACTCCGCCCTTTATGTGAGTCAGATTCGTGGGGAGCGTGACAACTACACGCTGCGCAAGCGGGCAAACCGGCCTGACGGCACAACGGTCTACCTCGACGTCCACAGCTCGTCGGTGCGAGATGGTAGGGGCAACTTCCGCTATGGCGTACGGGTGATACAGGACGTCACCGAGGCGAAGTGGATGGAGGATCGGCTCCGCGAGAGCGAACGGCACATGCGGGACCTGCTCGAAGCGCTACCGGCCGCCGTCTACACCACCGATGCGGCTGGCCATATTACTTTTTACAACAAGGCTGCCGTTGAAATGGCCGGCCGGACACCCCAGGCCGGGGATTTGTGGTGCGTTACCTGGCGTCTTTACAATCCGGATGGTACGCCCCTGCCGCACGATGACTGCCCGATGGCGGTCGCACTGAGGGAGAACCGCCCCGTTCGTGGCGTAGAAGCGATAGCCGAGCGGCCCGACGGCACGCGTGTTCCCTTCATTCCGTATCCGACGCCGCTCCATGACGTTGATGGGAAGCTCGTCGGCGCCATCAACATGCTCGTGGACATAAGCGAGCGCAAAAAGGCGGAAAACAGGCAGAAGGTGCTCATCGACGAGCTCAACCACCGGGTCAAGAATACGCTTGCAACGGTGCAGTCGCTGGCCTCCCAAACAGCACGCCATTGCGAAGATCTGGGGGATTTCCGAGGCCGCTTCGAAGAAAGGCTTCTTGCACTTGCGCACGCGCATGACCTGCTCACCAAACGGCACTGGGAGAATGCCCCCCTAGAGTCGCTGGCCCGTGAGGTGTTGACGCCTCTTGCGGGCGAGGCGTCCGACAGGATCCTGATCGAAGGGCCCGCCGTTGATGTCAGTCCGCGGGCAGCGCTAAGCCTCACGATGGCTCTCAACGAGCTCGTCACCAACGCCGTCAAGTATGGCGCGCTTTCCTCGGATGCGGGAACGCTTTCGGTCGTCTGGCGCCTGCAGCGGGCGGCAAAACAATCGATGCTGGAGCTCGATTGGCGCGAGCAGGGAGGGCCGCTGGTAGTCCCGCCGACAAAGCGAGGTTTCGGTACCCGTCTGATGGAGCGCTGCATTGAGCGCGATCTTGGCGGAGAGTTCTCCCTCGTCTTCGATCCCGGCGGAGTATCGTGCAGCATTTCGATCCCAATTGAATCGATCAAGGCATGAGTGAACTTTCGGGTCTTAAGGTCCTTGTCGTCGAGGATGAGGGGGCCGTTGCGCTTTTGATTGAGGAGATGCTGGAGGATCTCGGTTGCAAGATCGCGGCATCGACGGCACGCTTTGCCCAAGCGTGCAGGATCGCGGCCACGGCAGATATTGATCTGGCGGTTCTGGATATTAATCTGGATGGCCAACCCGCCTTTCCCATTGCGGAAATCCTCCGCGAGCGGCAGATACCGTTCCTGTTCAGCACGGGCTACGGGAAAAGCGGATTACCTCACGAGTTCACCGGCCAGCCTGTCATAGGCAAGCCCTTCTCCATGGCAGAGCTGCAAAAGGCGATCGCCTCGATACTCCGGCGCTGAAGGTGCGTTCGGTCCGCTACCTTCCGGGTTCCCCCACCCGGGAACTGGATCGAACATAGTCGGGCAGCCTGAAACGGCGGCGGTAGTCGCCCGGCGAAATGCCCGTCAGGCGCCGGAAAAGACGGCGGAAGGATGCGGCATCCTCGTAGCCGACCTCGCGGCCGACGGCGTCTACCAGCGATGAGCCGGTCTCCAGCATCTGTTTCGCCTCCTCTATGCGCAGTGCCTGGACATAGGCAAGCGGCGAGTAGCCGGTGGCCGTCTTGAAGCGTCGGTCAAATGTGCGTTTGGGCAGGCCGGAAATCCGAGCGACCTCTGAAATGACGTCCGGACGGTCGTAATTCTCCGCAAGCCAGGTCTGGCATTTGAGAACGATGGCATCGCCATGGATGACATTGACGGCCATGGAGGCGTAGGGAAGCTGGCCATCGCGGTGCCACTGATAGAGGAAGAACCTGGAAATGCGGATCGCTTCTTCGCCGCCGCCGTAGCGGGCAATGAGGAAGAGAGCAAGATCCTGCCATGACGAGGCGCCGCCGCAGCAGATGATCCTATGGCCGTCGCCGGTCTGGACCAGGATGCGGTCTTCATGCAGCCGAACATCGGGAAACGCGTGGCGGAACACGGGGACATGGGTCCAGTGCGTCGTCGCTTCACGGCCGGAGAGGAGCCCGGCCGCGGCGAGCACGAGCGAGCCGCCGCAGGCGGAGCAGATCATCGCGCCTCGATCGTGCATCTTCTTGACCCAATCGATGATCCGGCGGTCAAGGGCGCTAAGTTCCTCGGGCGTCCACACGATCGGGTTCGGCACGAACACGATCTCCGTCTGCTCGACATCGTCGATCTGGTCTTGCGGAACGATGCTGACGCCGGTGATGAGCTCAAGCGGCCCGTGCTCGGCCGCGACGATGCGTGGCTCGAAAAGCGGCCCGCCGGGCAGCCCTTTGAGCCTCCCCACCGCCCACAATGTGTCAAAGATGCCGTAGATGATCGACGGGTCGCATTCGCGAAAGACCACGATGCTGACGCGCTTGAGCATTGCTTCGCCTTCTCAGCTTGGCTCATCTCGCACTGTTCCGGCTATTTTGCCTCTCTTCTATGAGCGGCGCCACATCTATTTACGCGGCCCTGCAGTCGATCGGAAAGGAGCAGAACCGCTGCCCTTCGGCGACTGGCTGCATCAACGAAATTCGTGAGCAACGACACGCAGCTCAGGGCATCCCCGAGCGGTGGACGGGAGGTTTGAACATGGAACATACCCACAGTGCAATCGATTCCGCAAAGCTGGACGCGCTGGTCGCTCGTGCGCTCGGAGACCTGTCGGCCGGCTATGGCGGCGTCATGATCAGTCTTGGAAACCGGCTCGGCCTCTACAAGGCCATGGCGGGGGCCGGCCCGCTCAGCGCCCTCGAGCTTGCCACCCGCGCCGACTGCGCCGAGCGCTATGTTCGCGAATGGCTCAACTCGCAGGTCGCCGGCGGCTACCTGGCCCACCATCCCGCGACCGACACTTATGAGCTGACGCCCGAGCAGGCCCTCGTGCTCGCCGACGAGGACAGCCCCGTCTTCTTTCCCGGCGCCTGGGCCGTTCCCGCCTCGATGTGGGCCGACGAGGAGAAGGCCGTGAACGCCTTTCGCACGGGCAATGGCATACCGTGGGGCGACCATGACGGGCGGCTCGTCTGCGGCGTTGCCGCCTTCTATCGCAATGCCTACAAGGCAAGCCTCGTCTCCGAATGGCTGCCGGCGCTCGACGGCGTCGTCGGCAAGCTGAAGGCGGGCGCGCTGGTTGCCGATATCGGTTGCGGCCACGGCCATTCGACGGCGCTCATGGCGAAGGCCTTTCCAGCCTCGCGCTTCCACGGTTTCGACACGCATGAGGAATCGATCAGAGAGGCGCGGAAATTGGCCGCCGAGGCAGGCCTTTCCGAACAGACAACCTTCACGGCACGGGCCGATAACTATCCCGCCAACGGCTACGATCTGATATGCTTCTTCGACGCGCTGCACGACATGGGCGACCCGGTCGCCGCCGCGACACACGCCGCCAAGGCGCTCGCGCCCGACGGTACGGTGATGCTGGTGGAGCCCTTCGCCAATGATCGGGTGGAAGACAATGTCTCGCCGGTGGGCAGGCTCTACTACGCGGCCTCCACGACGATCTGTTGCGCCCATGCGATCTCGGACGGCGGACGCCTGGTGCTCGGCGCGCAGGCCGGCGAGTCACGGCTGAAGGATGTCTTCCGCCAGGCGGGCTTCACCCGCTTCCGGCGTGCATTCGAGACGCCGTTTAACTTGATCCTCGAAGCGCGGCTCTGACGCCCCGCCCAATGCGAAGGGCAATGAAAGGACACGGACATGACGGACCATAGAGATCGCCTGCCGCAGCTCAGCGGCAGTTTCCTGACCGACGGCGGCATCGAGACCACGCTCATCTTCCATAAGGGCCTCGATCTTCCTCACTTTGCGTCATACGCCCTGCTCGACGACAGGGCAGGGCGGGACGCGCTGAAGAGCTACTATCGTGATTACCTCAGGATCGCCGAGGAGCGCGGCGTCGGCTTCATTCTCGAAAGCCCGACCTGGCGATGCTCGCGCGATTGGGGCGCGAAACTCGGCCACGATACGCAGAGGATCGAAACCTTCAACCGCGAGGCCATCAAGCTGATGGAGGAATTGCGGCGGGAAGCCCGGACAGGTGCTCCCATTGTGATCTCCGGCAATATCGGCCCTCGCGGCGACGGCTATGCGCCGGAAGCTCAACTGAGCCCAGACGAGGCGGAGGAATATCACATTCACCAGATCCGCACATTTGCCGACACTGCCGCGGATATGGTCGCCGCCGTCACTATCACCCACACCGGCGAGGCGATCGGCATTGCGCGCGCAGCGCGCTCCGCAGGAATCCCCGTCGCCATATCATTCACGACGGAAACCGATGGGCGGCTGCCTTCAGGCGAGGCTCTGGGTGAGGCGATCGAGAAGGTGGACGATGCCACCGATGCGACGCCCGTCTATTACATGGTCAATTGCGCCCACCCCGATCACTTTGCCGATGCGCTTGATGAAGGAGAATGGCGCGCGCGCATTCTTGGCGTCCGCGCCAACGCCTCGCGCAAGAGCCATGCCGAGCTCGACAATTCGGACGTGCTCGACCCAGGCGATCCGGTGGAACTGGCGCAGGACTATATGCGTCTGCGCCGCAAGCTGCCCAATCTATCGGTGTTCGGCGGCTGTTGCGGCACAGACCACCGCCACATCGAGCAGATCTGCATCACCTGCCTCGAAGCGGCCTGAGGTATCAGTCTGGAACATTTCGGAAGTCATATCCCATGACCGCCATTATACCGGACGAAGCAATCCGCCAGGCATTACGGGAAGAGGCTGGCGAAATCGCCCGCCTCTTCCTCATCTCCTCCGACGGGCTGGCGGCCTATATCTGGAGCAGGATGGATATGCCGGGCCTATCTCTCGAGGAGGTCGGCGCTGCCCGCTATGCGCGCACCGGCACGGCGTTCTCCTTCGAGAATTGCCTGGTGGCGCTGCGCCGCGGCGAAATCGCCGGGATGGTGCACGCCTTTCCCATGGAGGCCGGCACTAGCGGGGCCGAGGAAACCGACCCGGTCCTGAGGCCTTACGCGGAGCTCGAAGATCCGGGCTCGCTCTATGTTTCCGGCCTGGCTGTGCACGAGCGCTACCGCGGGCAGGGGGTTGGCAGCAGGCTGATGGATCGTGTCTATGGCCGTGTCCGTTCAATGGGCCTGCCGCGCGTCTCCCTCATCTGTTTCGAGCACAACGAGACCGCAATCCGGTTTTATCGCAGGCAGGGCTTTCGCGAGATCGGGCGACGACCAATTGTGCCCCATCCGAGCCTCCACTACCGCGAGGGCGATGCCTTGTTGATGGTCAAAAGCTGCTGATATGAGCGATAAGAAATTCCTATCGTGGAAAATAGGAATTTCGATTAGCGATTATCAGCTGAGTTCTCTAATCTAGCCTAGTCTGGAATAGTTCTAGGGTGGCGAGTGGCCGCTGATGGAGAGCAACATGGACGCAAAAACTGACGATAGCGCGGGCAAATGTCCGTTTACCGGCGGCGGCCGCCGTGGACACAGGAATCGCGACTGGTGGCCGGAGCAGTTGGACCTTGACGTCCTGCATCGGAATTCCACCTTGTCCGACCCGATGGGCGAGAATTTCGATTATGCGGAGGAGTTCAAGAGCCTCGACCTGAATGCCGTCATCCAGGATCTGCATGCCCTGATGACCGATTCGCAGGATTGGTGGCCGGCCGATTTCGGTCACTATGGCGGACTGATGATCCGCATGGCCTGGCACAGCGCGGGTACCTACCGCATAACCGACGGCCGCGGCGGTGCAGGCGCCGGTCAGCAGCGTTTCGCGCCGCTCAACAGCTGGCCCGACAACGCGAACCTCGACAAGGCGCGTCGGATGCTCTGGCCGATCAAGCAGAAATATGGGCGCAAGATCTCCTGGGCCGACCTGATGATTCTCGCCGGCAATGTCGCGCTTGAATCGATGGGCTTCAAAACCTTCGGCTTCGCCGGCGGGCGCAAGGATGTCTGGGAGCCTGAAGAGCTCTTCTGGGGACCTGAAGGAACATGGCTGGGCGACGAGCGCTATAGCGGCGAACGTCAGCTCTCCGAACCGCTGGCCGCGGTGCAGATGGGCCTGATCTACGTCAATCCGGAAGGACCGAACGGCAATCCGGACCCGGTGGCGGCGGCGAAGGACATCCGTGAAACCTTCTACCGCATGGCGATGAACGACGAGGAGACGGTTGCGCTGATCGCCGGCGGCCACACTTTCGGAAAGACGCACGGCGCCGGCGATCCCTCGCTGATCGGCCCGGACCCGGAAGGGGCGGCCATAGAGGACCAGGGCCTTGGCTGGAAAAGCGGCCATGGCACGGGCTTTGGAGCCGATACCATCACAGGCGGCCCGGAGGTCACCTGGTCGCAGACGCCGACCAGATGGAGCAACTATTTCTTCGAGAACCTCTTCGGCTATGAATGGGAACTGACCAAGAGTCCCGCCGGCGCCTGGCAGTGGAAGGCAAAGAACGCCGAAGCCACGGTTCCCGATGCCCATGACCCGTCCAAGAAGCATGTGCCGACCATGCTCACGACGGACCTCTCGCTGCGCTTCGATCCCATTTACGAGAAGATCTCGCGGCGCTTCCTGGAGAATCCGGACCAGTTCGCCGATGCATTCGCGCGCGCCTGGTTCAAGCTGACCCACCGCGATATGGGTCCGAAAGTGCGCTACCTCGGCCCCCTCGTGCCGAAGGAAACCTTGATCTGGCAGGATCCGATCCCCGAGGTCGATCATGTGTTGGTGGACGACCAGGACATTGCCGGACTGAAGGCGAAGATCCTTGCTTCGGGCCTCTCCGTATCCGAGCTGGTCTCGACGGCCTGGGCTTCGGCATCGACCTTCCGCGGCTCCGACAAGCGGGGCGGCGCCAATGGTGCGCGCATTCGTCTGGCCCCGCAGAAGGACTGGGAGGTCAACGACCCGGCCCAGCTCGCCAAGGTTCTCCAGAGACTTGAAGCGATCCAAGGCGAGTTCAACGCGGCTCAGGCCGGCGGCAAGAAGATCTCGCTTGCCGACCTGATCGTTCTCGGCGGCTGCGCCGCGGTCGAGAAGGCCGCCAGGGATGCGGGCGTCGATGTGAAGGTGCCTTTCACTCCGGGCCGTATGGACGCCTCTCAGGAGCAGACGGACATCGATTCCTTCCGCGCTCTCGAACCGCGTGCCGACGGCTTCCGCAATTATCTGAGTGGCAGGCAGTTCATGATGCCCGAGGAAGCCCTGGTGGATCGGGCGCAGCTGCTGAGGCTGACGGCGCCGGAGATGACGGTTCTGCTCGGCGGCCTGCGCGTTCTCGGTGCGAATTCCGGCGGCTCCGAACACGGCGTCCTCACCAAGCAGGTTGGCAAGCTGACAAACGACTTCTTTGTCAACCTGCTCACCATGAACACGCAGTGGCAGCCGATCGCCGACGGCACCTATGAGGGCCGCGACCGTAAGACCAACGAATTGAAGTGGCGGGCCACGCGCGTCGACCTGATCTTCGGCGCGCACTCGCAGCTGCGGGCGCTGGCTGAGGTCTATGCGTGCGGCGACAGCCAGGAGAAGTTCGTTCAGGATTTCGTCGCCGCGTGGACGAAGGTCATGAACGCCGACCGTTTCGACCTGGCCTGATCTAAACAGGCCGTCGAATAGGTCTAGAAGCGACTGCAACGAGCGCGGAGCGATCCGTGCTCGTTTGCTTTGCGCCGCCGCTTGGTGGCGCCTCGCTCAATCACCCCGGTTTAGTGTTACGGCAGCGCGGATGAGCGCTTTCAACGCTCCTTCGTCGATCTGATCGCCCTCATGAAAATCGATGGCGCGCCTGGTATTGCCTTCAAGGCTTGAGTTGAAGAGGCCGGAAGGGTCTTCCAGCGAAGCGCCGTTGGCGAATGTCAGCTTCACCTTGTCTTTATAGGTTTCGCCCGTGCAGATGATTCCGGCATGCTCCCACACCGGGACGCCAGCCGGGTTCGAAGGTTTTCTCCATTTTACCTGCTCGACCACGTCCGGGTCCGCCTCTTGTATGAGGGTTCGGAGGCGGCCAAGCATCTCGCCCCGCCAATCGTTCAACTCCTTGATCTTTGCATCGATCAGTTCCGAGGGGGAGATTTCTTCTCCGGCATCACTGGGGCCGCTTTTCCGCTTGGTGGTCGCCATTTTCTTCATGGTTGGTCCGCTCACATTCGCTCGCCGGGCAATTGGCTGGCTTGCTTCACCCAATCGGTAAACTGGGCTTCGTCGAATTGATTTTCATAGATATCGAGGTAGCGCACTTCCGGATGCTTGGACTTGCCGGAGGGGATGGGATGCAGCGATGCGCCGCGGAAGAAAGTCACTTTCACGTATTTTGCAAAGCAATGAAAGCTGAGGAACCAGCCCTGGTCCTCATCCCCTGCGCCATAGAAAGGCGAGTTCCATTTGACGGCCTTGCGCACGCCGGGGACGGTTTGCACGATGATATCGTCCATGCGGCGCCCGATGCCGGATTTCCAGCCCGGCATCGCCGCGATATAGGCTTTCACCGGGGCATCGCCATAGCCTTTGGCTATTTGAGGATTGCCGCCGGAGAGGAGGACCGGTCCCGACGCGGTCTTCCTTGTAGCCTCCGCCGATCTCTGGGAGGGCTTGGCCATCATGTCCGCTCCTATCCGGCGGTGCGTCGGCCGCCGCGCCACCTCCTGGCATATGGCAGCGCGAACATATAGAGGCCGGTGAACATCAGCAAGAAGAGCGGGAGCAGCGGCGAATAGACCACGAAGGCGGGAGGCTCGCCCAATCCCATGGCGACAAAATTGGCGATGACGGTGATCGTAAATATTATCGATAGCCAGCGGTGAATTTGCCGAATCCAGGCGTTCCAGTTCATTAGCACCCTTTCGAGAGATGAGTTCGCCACGGGCTTTCAGCCCATCCGTTCGAGGACCTGCTCCAGGCCCTCGAAGAATCTCGGCCAGCCGGCCTGGGCGCCGCGGTAGTATGGCTGCTGGTCCGGGCGGAAGCCCGATTGTTCCATGCGCAGAAGAGTTCCGGAACTTGTCGGTGTAAGCGTCCAGGTGACGACACTCCTGAGATCCTTGGTGTCCCAGGTGTAAGACAACATTTTGTGCGACTCAGCCGCCTGGACCTGACAATCGACACTGCCCCAATCGGCGCTGAGATTGAAACGATGCTCGACGACAGGCTTGAAGTCGTTCTTCATGAGCCATTCCTCGATCAGGTGTGGTTGCGTAAGCGCACGCCAGATCTTTTCCGGCGGATAGGGGAATTCCCGTTCGACAACAACGGTAAGCGTTTCGCTCGCGGTATCGGTCACTGGTCTATCCTTTTGAGCAGGTCTTCGAGGTTGTTGAACCGGCTTTGCCAGAACCCGGTCATCTGGTTCGTCCAATCGACCAGCGGTGTAAGCGCACCGAGTTCGGCGCTATAATGCGTCTGCCGGCCTTGGTGACGGTCGCGCACCAGCCCTGCCTCCTTCAGGATCCTGAGATGCTTCGAGACCGCCGGTTGAGAGATACCGGCTTGAGCCGTCAATGCGCCGACCGTTTGGTCTCCATCGCGGCACAGTCGCTCGAAGATTGCCCGCCGCTTCGGGTCTGCAAGCGTTCGAAACAGGATGTCGTAAGACTGCTGCTGCATCGCGATTTATAACTCATTGGCTATTGATTGGATCAATAACCAATGAGCTATATATGAGTCAAGGAATGCAGGTTGAGTAGCAGATCCAATTCCAAACCTATATTATCCCGCTTGTGCTGCGAAAGCGTCGCGACCAGCCGGTTGTCGCAGCAGAAAATCTCCTAGCCTCAGGGCCAGTGCGATCGCGGTGAGGGTCGGGTTGGGAAAGCCGGCAGGGCGGAATGCAGCGGCGCCGGCGACAAACAGATTGTCGGTGCCGAACACCCGCAAGTCCTTGTCCACGACCCCATCGCTCGGGGACGCGCCCATACGGGCCATTCCCATCTGGTGAAAGCCATCTTCGATCTTGCTCAAGAAACCGGGGTCGCGCGCGGTCAGCCGCGGATCAAGAGAGACTTGCGCCAGTCCTTCGCGTTTCAGAAAGTCAGCCACCAAGCTGCTGAAGGTGGCGATCGTTTCCAATTCAGATTGGCCGTCGATGCGCCAATCGATTTCGGCGATGGGCATTCCCTGCAGGTCGCCTTTCCCGGTCAACCGCAATCCGCTCTCACGCACAGGCATTTGTTCTCCGGTGACGCGAAGCGTGATGCCGCCATCCCCAGGATTGTAAATCCGATGATTTCGCAACAAGTGCATGGCGGCCGGTATGGCGACCTTTGGGATAGCGGCCAGAGCGCGCCAATCCTGCAACTCGGACATGTTGAGATGTCCCTGCATCAGGCTGCGAACAATGCCCTTGATGGCCTTCAATCCGTTCTCATGACCCGACTGAAAGACGAAGTGCCCCGCGATTCCCAAAAGCCTGCGGCGTCTCTGAGCTTCACTCGAAAGCTTCAGTTTAGGCAGATATTTGTGGCCGTGGAGCAATGCGCCATCGAAAATCTGATGAAAGCGCTCGGGATCCGTCAGCCTGACGCTGCCGACATCGGCGTCCACATGGTCGCAAAAACCTTTTCCCAGCCACGGGTTACCCGTCCAGGGAGCTATTTCGCCGCTCGTCAGCGGCATTGATAGCAATCTGGCTATTTCAATCGTGCCCTGGGCAAGAACAACATGGCTGGCTGAGAGGGAAAGGGTATCTCCATGGCGCGGAGCGACCGTGACACCGAAGCGCCGTCCGCTCTCGAGGCGCGACAGGCCCACGACCGGAGCATTTGTCATCACGTGGAGGTTTGGATTCGTCGCCAGGTCTGACCGGAATACCCGTGAAAAATTGGGTTCGGGCGTCCAACGTGTGAAAAACAGGTCCAGATCACGCCCGGTGTCGGGCGGCGCAACGTTGAGCTTCTGCCAGAGAGTTTCGGTGTTCTTGATGCGGTCGCGCATTCCGAGCATTTCGAAGGTGAGCTCGTAGAACGGATCCAGATCCCTCCTCGTAATCGGCCAACGGCTTCCGTCCACCCAATCGCGCTGCTCGAAAACGATCGGATCGAATTCGAGCAGCTGGCCGCCCCAGGCGTTGGTCGTGCCGCCGAGCGATCGCAGGCGCGCCTCCTGCAATCCCCTCAGATGCCGACCGACCGAGGTCGTGCCTTCGAAGCCCTGGAGTGTGCCTGTTTTTGCCCTGCCGCCGGCCTCCAGGAGCAGCACGCGTTTCCCTCCGCGCGCAAGTTGGACAGCAAGCGGGATTCCCACAGCTCCTGCGCCGACAACAATGACGTCTGTTTTCTCGGGATATGGAGCTGTGTCCCGCAGGTCTTCGATCATCCCCCGCCCGATGCCTTAAGTGAATCGGAAGCTCATGAACCTAATACTTAAAGCTGCGTTCGTGCCGTTCACAAAATATGGCTAAGTCTTGCGATTTGTATGAATGAGCGATCTTTGCCTATGCAGGCGCTGATACGCGAGCCGGCTGGCGCGCGATATTCGCCCGCGGACGCGCCCGTTCCCCGGCGAACAAGCGTTAGATTGCCGCTTCTGCTTCCGCCGTCCCGGTATCTGCCGTTGCGGCCAGACCGAGCAGGAAACTCGCCACGGCGTCCAGTGCTCCGTGACGGTACATATTGAGGTGGTTGGCGCCGGGTAGAACCTGCACCTGCGATACCCCCTCGCTCAGCTTCGCGAGCGTCTCCGCAAAAGATGGTGGCGTGACGGTGTCGTTCTCTCCCGCCAGGAGCAGGATCGGCACATGAATATTTGGGATCCGCGCGCGGTTATCGAAACGGCTTCGAACGAGGAAGAGCGGAATGGAAGGCACCTGCCGGCGCACCGCGTCGGGAAACGAAGTGAACGGGCCTTCCAGTATCAACGCTTGGGACTGCGCCTGCGTCGCCACATAACTTGCGACCCCTGTCCCCATCGAATAGCCATAAAGGACGATCCCGTCCGGTGCGAGCCGTTCCTCGGTCAGCTTGGTGAGCAAGGCCGTCGCGTCCCTGTAGAGCAGCCGCTCGCTCGGATGTCCCGGATTCCCGCCATAGCCGCGATACCCGGCGAGCGTCAGGCCGTAGCCCTGTTCGGCAAGCTGAAAAAGATGGGCTGGCTTGCGGATAAGATCGCCATCCCTTCCGGGGAAATAGACGAAGACAGGTTTGCCAGGCATCGGCGGATGATACCAGGAGCGGAGCGTAAGGCCGTCGCTTGTTTTGAGATCAAGCGGCTGGAGTTCGATGCTGCTTTCGAGCTCCAGGAGATTCAGCACCAGCCGTTCACGAAAAAGGATGAACTCCGGCACGGTTTGAATGGCAGCCAGTCCCGCCGCGCCGGCTAGCAGCAGCAGAGCTGCTGCGGCCACAGCGAGCCGACGGGGTATGGATGACAGACGGCCGGAACCGTCCGCGCAAGCACCTTCTTGCATCGAGAGGACTACCAGATCTTATCGTGGCAAATGCCACACCAACCCTTCATTCGAAGAGTATAGTAACACTGCTTTTCAGTCCATAACAATGCGTGACGCCCGCGAGGGCTCGCCGCAAACGCTCCAGCGGCCCCTTGGCGACGCCAAAAGCTCTATCGAACTGCGGCAAATTTGGCCTGTGGCAGGTACGCTTCCAGGAGGCGTTCGACATGTGCATTTCGCGATTTCGCGGTGTCGCCTCCCATCACAATCACGACAATTCGCTTGCGTCCGCGTGCAGCGGACGTGGCTATGTTGTAGCCGGATGCGCGGATATAGCCCGTCTTGATCCCGTCCACGCCATCCACACGCCCGAGCAAATCGTTATGTCCTTTGATGGTTCTTCCCTCATGGGCAAAGCTTTGATTGGCAAAGACGTGATAATGGTGGGGAAACCGGTTATGCAGCGCCAGAGCAAGCAACGCCATGTCACGTGCGGTGGTCATCTGGCCTGAATCAGGCAGTCCCGAAGCATTGGTGAACACCGTGGATCTCATACCGAGCTGCCGAGCCTTGGCGGTCATCATGCCTGCAAATTGCTGCTCGGTTCCCCCCAGATGCTCCGCCACGGCGGCAGCGACGTCATTTGCGGATTTCACGCACAGCGCAAGAATAGCCGTCTGGACATCGAAGGAGTCTCCCGGCCTCAAGCCAAGCTTGCTGGGAGGGCGGGAGGCGGCATAGGCCGAAGCGGTAATCCTGCTGGTTGGCGACAGGATGCCGGAATCAATCGCCTCGAAGAGGAGGTAAAGGGTCATCATCTTCGTAAGCGATGCGGGATAGCGTGGCGCATCCGCCGCATATTGGTGAAGGATCTCTCCAGAACCGGCGTCGACCACGATGGATGAGTATTTTTCGGATGCTATCGGTTGGACAAGAGGAGCCACAGCCGATGTGGATCCGCAACCGGACACGAAGGGCAAGACAATAAAGGCAAGCCAGAAAAGTCGCGGTAATGCCAAGCTCCCGATCCGCAATTGATAACCCCCATCCTTCGTCCGCTATACTTTGCCATTCCGCGCAGGGAAGCCAAGCCCGCGGTGCCGGTTGCTCAGAAGATATTCACGCTGCTTCATGCCGCTTGGGCATGATTTTGCCGGCTGTGCGCCGCTTGCAACGGCATTGATGCCGTCAGGCGCAGGGTCCGCAATGCTTCCCGGGATAGGGAAAAAGGCAGGGCAAAGGAGCTTTTGATGCGGCCGGCAAAGCCGGCCCCCGTCAGCTGGTGGAGGCGGCGACCCACCGGTGCCAGTCGTCCTCGCTGCCGTGAAACACGTTGAGGTCGATCTTGCCATCCACGCCATGCGAAAGGCCCGAGCCCGAATACTGCCAGAAAACCCATTTGCGGTCGGGATAAACTTTGGCCGGATGCGCTGCCACGGAACGGAGCCAGAAAGGATAGTCCCGGAAAGCGCCCTGCAGGTTGTCGCGGTAGAAATCCGGCGCGGTATAGATGATCGGGCGCTGGCCGTAATGCCTTTCCAGTCTTTCAAGGAAGACCCGCATTTTCTCCAGCACCACCTCTCGCGACGGGCGCTTCTTGCAGCTGGATTCCCCGTTCCACTCGACATCGAGAACGGGAGGCAGAGCGCCTGGGTCCTTGGGCACATTGCGGATAAACCAGTCCGCCTGCTCGCTGGCCACCCGGCACCAATAGAAGAAGTGATAGGCGCCTCGCTTCAAGCCGGCTTCCGCGGCAGCGCGCCAGTTCTTCTTGAACATCGGATCCAGATGGTCGCCGCCATCTGTGGCCTTGATATAGGCGAAATTTGCGCCTTGCGAGCGCAGCTTGACCCAATCAATCTCCCCCTGCCAGCGTGAAACATCGACACCGTGGACGGCGAGAGAATGCGGTGAGGCATGGCCGAAATTGATCGGCTTCGCATCGCGGAAGCTATGCCGGAAGACCTTGCTACGGGGAATAGCGCTTGCTTGAACCTTCGGCGGCGCCATAAACGCGATGGGTTTGGCGGACGGAACGGGCATCCCTGCCTCGATCACGCCCGACTCCAGCGCGTGCGGAATTGGGGCCGGAGGCGCCATGGCCAGCATCTCCGCTGGCTGATCCTGCTGGGCCGGGCTTGCGTCGGCAACTCTGCTGACGGAACCGGTCGTCTCTCGGGAGGGTTGCGCAAGCAGCTCGTCCACGGTCAACCCGCGGGATGTGCATCCGCCCAGTGAAAGGCAGGCGAGAAGGATGGTTGTTACGCCTGAGAAACGCATGAGTATTACACGCAGACCTGATTGACGGCGGAAAGCCCGTCGAGCCCCCATGCGCAGAGTGCTAACGACCAATTACCAAGAAATATTGAATCGCTATTTAACCATTCATGAGCCCGATGAGCCAAAGTCACGTCTGGCCCATCATGCTCGGCCTTGAATGCGGGCGTGATTGCTCCTGAAGAACCCCCGTTGCGGGCCCGCCTACGGCTCCCTGTATCCGCTTGGTACGATCTCAAGATCATGGTCGGCGGGATCGTTCATAAAGATCAGGGCTGCCCGCGCTTCTGAGCCGCCGGGGACAAAGTCAAACGTCACTTCCCTTTCTTCGACCACCTGGCCGCCGCCACTCAGCCGCCCTTGGACGAGCACCCCCGCCGCCGTCGCATCTCCATTGTTTGTGATGCGAAACTCAACATGATGAACGCCGCCGGTCGCCTGTATCTGCTCGATATTGATGGTGAGGTTCGGAGTAACTTCCTCCTTGCTAACGGCCTGATAGAGCAAAAACAGAATCACGCTCAGGACGATCACGGCCGAGATGCCTCCGACGATCCATTCGATAGGACCGGGTTTTGCGCCCGTCCCGTTCGCGCGGACCTCTTTTCGGTTGTTCCGGCCGTCCTTTCGGTCCTCCTTTACGTTGGCCAAAACTGTTTCCCCTTCACAGGATCAATCGGGCGGCAGCCGCGCCAAGCGAGGCTGGGAAGCCTAGAACGATAACGGACATCACGATTTGCGTGGCCGCTTGCTCGTCGGTACGGCCGAAAGTCCACAGAACATAAAGGCAGACGAGGATCGAAATCGCATATCCGGCCAGTGTGAATCGCAAGAAGGCGCTCCACCACGGAGTCTCCGGCCCGAGCGTGCTTTCCCCCTTGAATTCCACCGCATAAACGAAGCCGTGCATCAGCAGCAGCGAAAGCAGGATGAGCAGAACTGCGTGCCATTCCGTCATCTTGTAGGAAATGAGGATCATTTCTTCCGTCGGCGCCACGTTCAAACCCAGGAAGAGGGCGCCGATCGCCATGAGGAACAATTCGCTCGCATAGGTCTCCCCCTTTGTTCCCTCCTGCGGCTCCACCTTCCTCCCGCCAAGCTGCGTCCTGCCCAAAAGCGCGCCAATGCTGGCGGGCATGGACTGGATCGCGATCTTGCCGACGATCTCGTCCATCGGCATGGTGGGCCTGATAATGCCGAAAATGGTGAGCACGACAGCGCTTGCCAGAATGCCTATTCCATAGGCGATCAAGGCATCGCGCAGGTCCTCGCGCCACTCGAAGGTTTCCTCAAAACCCGCGTGATGAGAAAGCAGGACCAGCAGCGGCAGGTTGACGATGAGAAGAAGGGCCAGCCGGAACCGGTCCAGATAGAAGCCGAGCCACCACATCTCCATGGTCATCAGCATCGGCAGTGCGAAAATAAGCGCGCCTCCGAAACCGCGTGCCAGCCCGACGAAGAATTGCCGATTTACGGCTTCCTTCTGTCCCGGCGCATCTGCTTCGGCCAAAGTGGCTGCACGTTTTGGCACTTCTGCGACCCCCACGACGGTTTCTCCGCGACAACGGCAGGGCCCCGGCGATGGTTCCAGCTTGCGAATGCCTGACCGCGGCGCTGGTGCCGCAAGGGAGCTTAGCGCATTTGACGATGTCGAGGTTCTCGCGGGTAAGCGGCAGCAGCTTCAACGCTCCCAATTGAGGACTGCTAGCCGCGGATCGGCGGCAAAGGCATCTCTCGTAAATTCAAGGCGGGTTTCCGGGAACTCACAGATGGCCTGCACGCCGGAAGGGCTCAGGCGGATGCGCCACGTCTGCCGCTCCACGGGACCTGATTGCACGAAGGTGCGGCAGGTGAGCAGAGCCAGGTTGCGGTTCCCTGTCTGATCGCGAGCGGACCGGTAACGGATGATTTCCAGCGAAGCATTGCGTGCAGCATCCGCCAGCTCTTGCGTCGCGGTGTAATCCGTCGGGTTTGTCCACCGCGCCTCATCCCTGTTCAAGGGCGGCACCGTAAGGTCCAGGCAGCGCTCGGTTGCAACTTCGGCGGCAAAGGCCGTGTACTCGCCGGCGTCCGATGGCCAAGGCGTATCGGGCGACTCGGCAAAGAACAAAAGCCTGTAAAACGCCATCTCGGCCACAGCCGTTCGTGGTTCTTCGGCCGCATAATAGACGCCGAGCGTCCGCCCCGCGCGGCGGAAGCGCGAGCCGCGAGGATAGATCGAGCCGTAGCGGAAGGGAGTCCAGAGAAGATAGTCGAGGTGACGGCATTCGGCCGGAACGACGGGCTTCGTCTCTTCGATCAGGTCTTCAAGGATTGCCTGTTCGTCCAGCGTATCGACGAGCTTCAGCGTCGAAACCCTATGCTGGGCCTCCACCAGCCGCCAGCATCGGCCACGATAGGGCCGCGCTTCAGACGACAGCGCGTCGGGCGTCCAGGTAAGCAATGGCATCCATAAGGCCCGGTATGGTGCGTATCTTGTCGATCGGCTTGCCGCCGAGCGCGGCGTTGTCATTGCGCAGCCACGCCTTTGCAACTGTTTCGTCCCCGCCAACAATCGCGTCGAGCGAGCGGTAGAGCCGGATAAACAGAACGGCCAGCTCGAACGACTTCATCTCGCGATCGAGACGGAACTCGCCTCTTTTCAGGCGAGATATCGAAGGCTCCGAAAGCCCCAGGACAGCGCCCAGGGCTCGCGCGGTAAGTCCGAGGCGATCGGCGGCCCGCAACACCGCCTTTCCCAAAACGACACCCTCGGCGGGTGCGGCATTGTCTATAAGCTTTGAGTTCTGCATAGGGCTCTTTCCAGTCTATGGAAAATATAGGGCATATTCCTTTCAAAGGAAAGGTCCTGTTCCAGCTCTACGGCGGCTGCCGGCCAGGGCTCGCGACGAAGAGTGCGAGCGGCCTTTAAGTGCGCAGGCGCACCAAAGCGTTTCGCTCACCAGAGGCGGCGCAGGTGATTGTCCCATGAGGGCCGGTCCGCTGACTCGGCGCGGATGGTCTGCAAATCTGCCGGCCCGGTCATCATGATTGCCCCGCGTCCGCTGGTGGCAAGCACTTGCCTGGAAGCTGCGGGTGCCACCCCGCAACCGTCGGAGAGAGGCTGCTGTCCGAGGCAGCGTCCGGTTTCCGTGTCCCAGAAAGCTATTAGCCCGCCATGCGGGCTGGACGTGGCGAGCATGCTGCCCGAAGCGTCCACCGCCACTGATCCGATATAATTGCGCAGCCCCTGAAGGATCTCTCTGGGGCCGGAAAAAAGCTCGATCTCCCGCCCGCGCCGGTGCCTGCCGACCAGCGGCGGCATGTCGGCGGCGGGGCCCTCATACTGGCAGCCGAACCAGATGTGGCCGGCGTGGTCGATCGCCATGTGACGGATTGATAGCTGGTGGAGATCCCGTGCAAGCGACACTGTTTCGATCACATCGCCGCTGCCGATATCGATGTAGCTGAGATTGGGCGCCATCGTCGCGAGATTGAGCTTCGCGCCGCCATAATCAGGATGCGTGAGAATGCCGCCATTGGCGATGCAGAGCGTCTTGCCATCCTTGAGCAAGACGGCTTCGTGCGGGCCGACGCCCGCGGTCGGGAACTCACAGACGCGGCGGAAGCCATCGGTGGCGTCATAGACGCCCATCATGCCGCGTCCGCCCTCGAAATCATTCTCGGTGGCAAGCATAAGCTTGCCATCCGGCGTAAAGGCACCATGGCCGAAGAAGTGGCGATCGGGAGACGCCGCGATGGCCACGGGTTCGGCTTTGCCGTCGACATCGAACGCGACGGCAAAGCGGCCGGGGGAGCGCGCAAACGCCACCGCGCGGCGTCGTGCAGCATCGACCGCGAAGGAATGGCCGCGCGCTTCAAGCGCCAGCACCAGCCGGTCGCGCCCCTGTTCGTCCATGACCGCTGCTTCATATTTGCCGCCGCTCAGCCGCGCGCCGAGGAACAACGCTTCTTCCGCCGCATTCCCGCTGGAAGGCGCAAACATCGCTCCGCCCGCAAGGGCAAGAAACGTCCTGCGATCAATCACCGTCGAGCGCATTGAACCCCATCGTCAATCCGATCGCCGCCGAAAGCTGCTCGCCAAGCGTGCGGTTCGCCCCCTGCAGCGCGACCGCGGCATAGGCGATGCTGCCGCGTGCTTCTTCCCCTCCGAAAGCCGCCTCCGCCGGCGTATTTACCTCCGCAAGGGCATTCTGGGCATGCTTCAGGTCGAACAGCATGGTGTCTAGGATGGCGCGGCCATCGTCGTCCAGTTCCTCATCGAAGCCTGCTGCCCCAAGGAGCTCAATCATGCCCTCCAACTGGGCATCGAGCAGCGCGAATGTGAGGTTGGAGCGCCAGAAGGGCGCGCGGCGGCCATTGGCCTTCTCCATGCTGTCGCCGAGCGCGGGCAGAAGCTCGGCATCGCGCGTGAACTGAAGAGAGGTGCCAAGCGCCTTCACGATTTCGGAGGCTACTTCGGAGGGTGAACGGTAGAGGGCGCTGTCCGCGGAAGGGCGCGTGAACGCAGCGTTGAAGGGGGAGTCCTGATCCCAGGCCGCCGCGATCTCCCCGGCAAGCTGGGCGAGGTTGGCAGCGATCGCTCCGGCATAGCGGCAGCGGTAGTCCCCGCCTTTTAAGGCAAGCTCTTCGGAGCCGGCGCCATAAAGCAGGAATTCCAGCGCCGGAAGGCCCTGCACGGCCACGCTCTTTTCCCTGAGCTCCATCGGCGTGGCGGCCTGCTCGTCCCGTTGCGCAAGCAAGCCCTGCACTTGGCGCAGCGTGACGCTGCGTATATCCGGCCAGAAGAAAATGTGCTCGAACCTGCTCTCCTGCGTGAGGGGGCCGAAACGCAAAATCGAGACCGGTCCCCATGCCCCGATGGTCTCCGCGAATGCGCTGCGCGCGTCTCGAAGCGCTGGCTCCGCGGGCGCTGCGCAGAGGGCGGTAATCTTGTTCTCAAGCTCGGCCGTCGCCTTTGTGAAGGCGGCAAGCCCAGGCTCGACATATTGCTTCACCACCCGCGAGCCGATATCGGCTGGAACATGCGCAGCGTCCTGCGCCATGGCAGGCGTGCAGCAAACGACACCCAGACCGATGACAATCCTCTTCAGCATCAAAGCGACTCCAGAAATCGGATGAGGTTTTCGCGTTCAGCCTTTTCCATCTCCACCACCTTTTCTCGGGCGGCCTCCGCTTCGCCGCCATGCCAGAGGATCGCTTCAAGGAGCGTGCGCGCGCGCCCGTCATGCAGGTACGACGCTTCGCTGTTGACGGTTTTGGTCAGCCCAATGCCCCACAGTGGCGGAGTGCGCCATTCCCGGCCCGTTGCCATGCCTTCCGGCCTGTTATCGGCAAGGCCGTCGCCCATGTCGTGCAGCAGGAGGTCCGTGTAAGGCCATATGAGCTGAAAGGCGAGCGCCGGCACGGCCGCATCGCGCCGGGTCACATATTTGGGTGTGTGGCAGCCGGCGCAGCCTGCCTCGTAGAACACCTTTTTTCCGGCGAGCACCTCCGGCCTGTCGAAATCCCGGCGGGCCGGCACGGCAAGATTGCGCGAATAGAAGGCAACGAGTTCGAGAAGGTCGCCCGGCACTTCCCAATCGCCTAGCTGCGGCTGTGCGCCATGCGGCATGGCGCGGCAGGCCGCCTGCGCCCCGGTGCATTCGCCCCAATGGTCGGGAGCAAGCGGGGTGGAAAGCCCCATATCATGCGAGAACGCATCCCCCGATTGCTGCATGATGCTTGCGGCGTTGCCTTTCCAGCCGAAGCGGCCGAGCTTCCATTGCCCCGTCTCGTCCCGCACCCTTCGTGCGCGGCCAGAGATCCCGTCGCCATTGGCATCGTCCGGATCTTCTCGCTTAAGAATGTCGCCTTCATCGATGGCTTCGAGCAGTCCCAATCCAATCATAGGCGGAGCCACGCGCGCCGAAAGCATGGTGTCGGGATGCAGCGGACCATAGCCAGGTTTATCGATCGAAAGCACCGGTTCTCTTAGGTGGGCCGTTTCTCCGCCGCTGAGAGACACCGGCAATTCCTCATACTCGATGCGCACGCGCCCCTCCGCCGGCAGACCCGCCGCCGCGAAATCCTGCAGCTGTCCGCCATAGACGGGCTCGCCCACGCTGGAGAGATATCCCTCAAGAATTTCTCTCTCTTGCTCTTCCGAGGGCGGCACCGAGAGCCGCACGAGAAGCGAGGTCGCCTGTTCCTCCGGCCCGTTTGGGGCATGGCCGCGCCCGTCCTTGATGTGGCAGGACTGGCAGGCACGCGCGTTGAAAAGCGGCCCCAGCCCGTCCGACGCCTGGGTGGAGGAGGGCGCCGTCACCCAATCCTTGCGAAAGAGCCCGTTTCCGAGCAGAAATCGCTGCTGCTCCGCGAATTCCAGATTGGCGGAAGGGTGTGAAAAGATATCGGCGTTGATAAGCTTGGTCGTCGTGGCCGCGCCGCCCTGCATTCGTTCAAAGGCTTCGGGCTCGCTGAAGTCATCCGCCGTACGCGTCACCTCTTCCACGCGCGCCCGATCCCGTTCGCTCAGGTCGTCGCGCTGGTTTGCCGCGTGCGTTTGCACCGCAAAAGCGGACAAGGCCGCGGCGGCCATTACGGTTCCACGAAAACGAAAGCGCATTTATGTCTTCACTATGAAAAGGAGGCCGTTCGCCTGGCCGGCAGGGTCTTTATTGAAAGACCGCGTCCGGGTTATCCAAGCTGTCGGACCCCTCAATCGATACGCCGGAGATGTCGAGCGCCGCGATCACCCGCTCCAGGGACCGTGTCTGGTCGACAAGCCCGTCGATGACGGCCTGCACGGTGGCGTTACCTTCCGCATTCCCCTCGCCGATCATCTGGTCATAGGCCTCGACCGATTCCGCGCGGGCTTTCAGGTTTTTCGCCGCCTCATAGGTTGCGTTGAGCTTAGCTTCCATCTCGTCGGCAAGCGCGGCATCTTTCTCGCGCACGAGCGCCGCCAGACTCGAGCCTTCCACGACCTCGCCGCCCATCCGTTCATAGCGGCCGAAATAGACGTTGCGGATACCCTGCACATCGTAGAAATGGCTGTTGTGGGTATTGTCGGAAAAGCAGTCATGCTCCTCCTCCGGGTCGTTGAGCAGAAGGCCAAGCTTCATGCGCTCACCCGCAAGCTCGCCATAGGAGAGCGAGCCCAGCCCGGTCAGCAACGCTGTGAGGCCAACATTCGGGTCGCCTTGGGTAAGCGCGTTCCGTGCTGCGCCTCCCGCATCCCAATTGGAGACCATCTCTTCGAGATCGGAAACCAGAAGCGCGGTCGCTGCATTCAGGTATTGCGCGCGGCGTTCGCAGTGGCCTCCGGTGCAGTTTGCCGGGTCGAAATCGGTATGCGGGCGGATGCCGGCGCCCGGCCCGGTACCATTCAGATCCTGCCCCCAGAGAAGGAATTCGATGGCGTGGTAACCGGTCGCGACATTCGACTCGATTCCGCCGGCCTCGTGCAGCGAGCGGATGAGTTCAGGCGTAATCTGCGAGGTGTCAATGATCTCGCCTCCCACGCTCACCTTGTCATTTGCGATAACATTGACGGTGTAGAAGGCATTTGTCTCGGACTCGGTGCCGTATCCGGCGTCGACGTAGTCGATGAGGCCTTCGTCGAGCGGCCAGGCATTCACGCGACCTTCCCACTCGTCCACGATCGGGTTGCCAAAACGGAAAGCCTCTGTCTGCTGATAGGGCACGCGCGCCGCAAGCCAGGCTTGCCGGGCGGCTGCAAGCGTATCCGCGGAAGGGGTGGCGACGAGTGCGTTGACCGCGCTTTGCAGAGAGCGCGCGGATTCCAGACTGTCCTCATAGCCGGCAAACGCAATATCCGCATAGGTAACGAGCACCGCCGAAGGCTCCTCGGCATGGACGGCGGAAATACCGAGCGCCACAGCGGTGACGGCAACAGGAACTTTCATAAAAAATCCTCTTCAGCAATCTAGGCGAGCAAAATCAGCGGCAGCCTAGCCGAGAATAGTGGAGAAAATCAATCCTGTTTTCTCCAGCGTCTTGTCCGGTCAATCCGCGACTGCTTCGAGCACGTCGAGCGGCGTGGTGATCACAATGTCTGCAGCCGCGCCGATCGTTTGGCCGATGCTTCCGGCGAGCGAGTTGATGCGCTGCACAAGTTGCTGGTCGGCGGAGGCGGGCTCCTCCGTGTCCACCAGTCCCTCTCCCAAAAGGCGCACCAGCAAGGGGTTCTCCGCGAATTTCGTATGGTTTATGCGGTCGGGAGAGGAGACATCCGTCACGTCGATGACGATAACGCCGTATCTGGCGAGCTCGGCGGCATCGATTGCGCCGCCCACGCGCGCACGATTTCCTGCGATGATCTTTGAAAGGTCCAGCGCCCGGTCGTTTCTGGATGTGAAGATAAAGAAGCTACGGTCCGGCGTACCGTAACGGCGCATCTGGCTCTTGAAAACGTCCACATCGATATCCGGCGAGGCAAGCACCACATCGGCGAGCCGCCCGCCAAGATCCTTGTCGCCGGTCATGGCGAGCTGGCGCAGGGCCTCCATTGTCACCCAGCTGCCCATGGAATGAGCAACGACATTGATCCTCCGGGCGCCGGATCGGGCGACGAGCCGCAGCAAGTCCTCCAGAGCGTCGCGGCTCGCGGTGGCGCTGTTGTTGTCGTAGATATAGTCGACGATGCGTGCGGCGGAGGGCCAGGAAAAAAGGATAAGCGTCCCTTTGAAGCCGGCATCATGCGCAATCTGCGTCATGCGGTAGACTGCGTTGTCAAACCCGGTATTGAAGCCGTGGATGAAGACAAGTGCTCGGCCGTCATGCGCTTCGATGCTTTGTCGGAGGGCTTTGCCGTAGGCCTGCTCGTCGCGATAGATCCCGAGCCGACGCGCCGCGAAATAGCGCGCGGGATCGGCAACCTGTGGAGAGGGGGAGCGTTCAAGTTCGCCCGTCTTATGGACTGCCGGCACCGAAACATCGACGAAGGCATAGGTGGTGGCCGGTGAGCGGTCGCCGGAGAAGATCACGCCGGGCTTGATCGTTTCCGCACGCGTGGTCGCAACCAGGATGCGATATTCTCCGGCGATTTGGGCTGAGGTCGCGGGCGCGATTGTGCGCGCTATCAGGCGATGGTTTTCGGGGTTCGCGCAGCCAGCGGCGACCAGCAATAGTAACAACACAAAATACCGCGAAGCGGCGAAACTAACGCGCATTCCCACCCAGCCTGATGATTCGTTCTCCCGGACGATAAGCCATTCGGCTGCTTCATGCGAACACGAGACCGATCGATTCCGCTGTGCTTTGCCGCTGTAAGCCTGTCAGTCGTCGGCCTCCTGCTGCATTTGGGCCAGGCGATCGAGAAAAGGCTGCTGGCCGGCAATAATCTTCACGCGCGCCTCGTCCAAGCCGAACCATGCCGCCCGGTCGACTTCGGGAAAGGCCTGCATCCGGCCGCTGCGGGGCGGCCATGGTATTTCGAACATGTTGCTTGCAAGAGTGTCTGGATCGAAATCGGCTTCCAACGCGAAGGCGATGACCCGTTTCCCGCCCTTCTGGCGGATTTCGCCGAGCGGTGTCAGACCTCCCTCGATCGGCCAGCCGGTCTCCTCCATAAATTCGCGGCGTGCCGCGGCTTCCGGTTCTTCGCTTTCCCGATATTCCCCCTTCACAATCGACCAGGCGCCTTCGTCCCGATTGCGCCAGAACGGACCGCCCGGATGCGCGAGCAGAACCTGCAGCGCGCCGGAACGGCGGCGAAAAGGGAGGATTCCAGCGCTGCGCTGCATCGAAATGATGCTCCTAGTGGGAAAGATTGGTGGCTTCGCCCAAGCCGGTACCCCTTGCCTGCCTGCGGGAGGCTATAAATCCGGCAAGCTGCTCCTCCGGTGTTCCAACCGTGCGGATGAGCAGGCCGCGGGCGGCAAGCTCCAGCTTCTCGCGCCAGCTTAGGAGACTGCCGACGCGGGCCGGGATCAGCGCCTTGATCAAGGCCTGCGCCCGTTCGCGCCGGTCGTAGCGGAAGCGCTCGGTTTCCAGGAACGCGCGCTGCCGGCTTTCGCCTGCGAGGTGCCATGTTTCCCGCTGCAGCATCTGAATGCCGCGCTTCAGGTTCAGTTCGCGGCGAAGATACGAAGCGCGATCACCAAGGTCGCGCGTCGTCTGTTCGCCATTTTGAGCCCAGACAGCCAGCGGCTTCATTGCCACATGGATATCCTCGATGATGGTAAAGGTGCGGAGATATTCCTGAAGAGTGGCGTTGCAGGGATAGCCGATCTCAAGATCGCTCTTCGCCGATTTGGACCAGAAGAGACCGCCATTGGAAACCCCGATTCCGGGAATGAGCGACATTCTGAAGAGGTCAGGCTCATACCGCCCCTCCACGAAACGGCGATCCAGGATGCCGAAGTCGCTCAAGCGCGCATCCCGCGTGCCGCTTGCATATTCCATGAGCTGGTTACGCAGGACAATGTTGACCCCTTCGCGCTCGCAGAGGGCAATATTCTCCGCCATGAACTCGGGCAGCACCAGATTGTCGTCTTCCGCGACGCAGAAATAATCGGCGTTTCGTGGGTTATCGCGCGAGAAGCACTGGTCGATGTTGCACGAGGCAAATTTCTGCGGCCGGTTGTGGTTGAAGTGGATGCGGGGATCCACGAGCGCGTCGCACACCGCCTTGGCCGAGCCCTGCGGATCGTCGTCATAGACGTCGCATACCCAATTTCCCCAGGTCTGCGCCTGCAGCGACTGGAGGCAGCGGCGAAGCGCCTCCGGCCGCTTATAGGTCGGTGTGCGGACTTGAACGAGTGCCGTTTTCGACATCGGCCATCTCCCTGCGTTTTTCAAGACTATCCGTCACTTGCCGCTCATCCCCTCGGCCGGCGTAACGCTTTCCCGCGATCGCCAGCTGCCTTTCTGTTCGGCCAGAAGGTGTCCTGGACAAAAAGGTTGCGTCCGTGCGGAAACGAAAAGGGGCCGGAAACGCGACTGCAGGTTTTCCGCGATGGAGCGTGCGAGCGGCTGAAAAAGGCCGGGATCTTTAGCCAGGAGCTTGGCGGCTTCTCCGGGCCGCCGTTCTTTCAGCGCAAGCACGAGACGCTCAAAAGAAAGCATGGACCGCAGTGCGGCCATTCGCTTTTCAAGCAACTCCTCCATCTCCGGCGAGAAGCTGCCATGAGTTGCGACCAATTTCTGCTGATTTGTAATCATCGCCAGAACCGTGCTCTCGGAGAGCCGATGCGAGATCGAGTGCGAATGCCGCCTATAGAGATAGAGCGGATCCGGCAGGATGTAGAAGCGCGCGCCGGTAAGCAAAAAGCGCAGGAGGAAATCGTAATCCTCGCCGATCCGCACGGCTTCGTCATAGCTGAGCCCTGAGAGCTTCGCGCGCCTGAAAAGAGGCTTTACATAACCAAGCGGAGCCAGTCCATTGCCTGACGTGTTGCTGCGGATGAAATAAGAAGGCGTTATCTCCAGCGGCTGGGGAGCCGCCGTGGCGCCAAGCAGCGTAGGCCCGGCACCCTGGTCGGAAAAGAAGAGCAGGTCGTCTGCAATCCCGTCGGCCCCCAGCTCTTCGGCCATCGCAATCAGGATCTCGAACCTCTGGGGATGGACGATATCATCCGAGTCCACGATGGCGATCCATTCGCCGCGAGCCGCCTCAAGCGCTCGGTTGCGGGCCGCGGCGGGACCTCTGTTCTCGTCGGTTGTAATCAGGCGAACGCGCTCATCCCGCGCCATGTAATGCTGCACAATATCTGTGCTGTTATCGGGCGAAGCATCGTCGGAAACGATCACTTCTAGATCGCCCACCGTCTGCGCGAGCACTGAGTCGAGCGCGGCGGCGAGATATTCGGCGCCGCGGAAATTGGCCATGATGATGGAAACGAGCGGCCGGGTTTCCTTGGCGTCAGCCCGCACAGCTTAGCACCCGCCTCGAACATGAATTGGTACGAGCTGCTTCATCTCACGCTGTCCCCTTCATCCGGTCGATAATAGCGGCGTTCGCTGCGTCGCAGCATTCGGAAGTGGTGAAAAGAACCATTTAGAACATGAAAAATGAGCAAAAACAGACACAATTTCACCCAATAGAGATGAAATGCATAAATTAGAGGTCTTTACCAGTGTAGCCGATTGTTAAAAAACAAAACGTCTGTGTCAATTAGAAGACATATACGCGATAGGATAATCACATTATTCAAATCGCGTTCATATAAATTTCAAATGTGCGGCGACTATTTAGAAAATATGGAGCTTTTGAGGGTTGATGGCTCCGCCCCGCGGTGCCATCCTATATTGCATTGCAGCAATCTGGAAGTCGCTTCCTGAAGCGGAACACCCGCAGAAAGATGAGGTCCCGATATGGCAGAAAATTGTTTCCGGCGCGTTTTGGTCATTGCCTCCGTGTTGGCCGGTGGAACGGGGGTAGCTTTTTCGCAGACGGCGGGGACCTCCTTCTTCGATGATTTCGACAGCTTTGACCGGTCCCGCTGGTATGTCTCCGATGGCTGGGCCAATGGAGAATGGCAGAACTGCACCTGGTCGAAGGACGAGGTGAGTGTCGCCGGCGGTATCGTCACGCTTGGCTACGAAAAGAAGCCTTCCGGCAACCGGCAATATTCCTGCGCGGAGATTCAGACGACCGCTCGCTTCGGCTATGGCGTCTACGAAGCGCGGATGAAGACGGACGAAGGTTCGGGCATCAACGCTGCTTTCTTCAGCTTCACGAACTCTCCTCACGATGAGATCGATTTCGAGGTGCTGACGAAGGACACCTCAAAGGTCAGTCTCAACACTTACGTCTCGGGCAAGCCGCACCATGGCAGCACCGTGGAGGTGCCGGGCGGCACGACGCAATTCAACCACTATGCCTTCGTATGGGAAGAAGGGCGGCTGCGCTGGTATGTCAACGGCAAGCTCGTCCATGAGGCAACGGGAACAGATCTGCCGGTCAACCCGCAGAAGATTTTCTTCAGCCATTGGGGAAGCGAGACATTCACGGATTGGATGGGCGCCTTCGCGGATCCTGGCCGAAAGCTTGAGATGCAGGTGGATTGGGTGGCGTATACGGCTCCAGGTGAGGCATGCCAGTTTCCCGAATCGGTGGCTTGCAGTCTCAACTAGCATTTCGTCGGCGATCGCCGGGTCGCCGGCTGGCAAACAGAGGGTAACGCGTGCTCGCCGAGGGAGAGAAGCACCAGGAAGGTGACGGCGCATTTGGCCACCTGCGTGCCGGGAGGGCGAAGGCCGCCGTGCGTGGGGCGCTTTGGGCCGGGCTCAACAGCTTTGCGCCCGCCGTGGTGGCCGCAGGCGTTTTCACCCTGACGTCCCGATATCTGACGCCGGCTGAATACGGCCTGGTGATGCTCGCCGCCAGTATTTCCCTTTTTGCCTCCGCGATTGCACCGGCGGGCTTCGGCGAGGCGCTGATTCAGCGTCAGGATATCACCAAAAAGCTTGTCGACGCGGTATTCTGGCTTTGCGTGGCCAGCGCCCTGGTGATCTATGGCGGTTTGCTGCTGCTGACGCCGCTGCTTGCCGATTTTCTCGGCCAGCCCGGCCTTCTTGCACTCCTTCCGGTGGTGGGCGTGCGCGTTGTTTTCGACCAGGCGGCGGTCGTTCCAAGCTCTTTGCTGGCGCGGTCCATGTCCTTTGACAAGATCGCGCTGCGCACCACGCTCGCCTCGCTGATCGCCGCAGCGGTCTGCGTGCCGCTGCTCCTGATGGGCTATGGCGTTTGGGCGCTGGCGCTTTCATTCGTCGCGGCTTCGATCGCCACATTCTCCGCAGCCATCCTCTCGGTCGTCTGGAAGCCTGGACTGAGCTTCAGCCTGGGGGCGCTGCGCGAGGTCGCCCGTTACGGCACCTTTGCTTCGGGAAACCGCACGATCCAGCTTCTCAACTCGGATCAGCTCCTGATCGGCTGGCTCATGGGAACAGCCCCGCTCGGCATATTCAGCTTTTCGCGGCGCATTTACCAGCTCCTCAACGACCTGATCGCGGGCGCGCTTAGGGCGGTATCCTTCACAATGCTCTCCTCCCTGCAGGCGGAGCACGAGAAGCTGAAGGAGGCATTCCTTTTCGCCACCTTTGCATCAGCGGTGTTCTCCTTTCCGATTTTCGCCGGGCTTGCCGTCGTGGCCGGAGACCTCGTTCCGCTCGTTTTCGGCAGCCATTGGGTGGAGTCGGTGCCCGCCCTTCAGGCCTTCTGTGCCTTGGGCCTCTTGAGCTGCATTGGCGTGTTGCAGTCCTCATTGATCACCAGCCAGGGAAAAGTGGGCTGGTGGATGACCTATCAGGCGGCGCAGCAGATCCTTTCCGCGCTCGTGATCCTGGCGCTTTACAGGTTCGGCATCACCGTCGTGGTCCTGGCGATTGCCGTCAAAACGCTCCTCACCTGGCCCATTTCCGTGGCGCTTACACTGCGGATCCTGCGCCTGGACGCGTTCACTTATGCCCGTCAGTTCGTCGCGCCGGCGGTGGCCTCGCTCCTGATGTTCGCCGCCGTCCTTGCCCTTCGCCACGCAATGCCGCAAGCGCATCCGCTGCTTGCTCTGCCGGCGGAGATGGCAACCGGCGCGCTCGTCTACATGGCGGCAATCATGGCCATGGGTGGCCGCCGCCTCCTGCGCATGCGTGATCTGATCCTCAAGAGAGAGGCCGCTGCATAATGAAGCTTGTCTATTTCCGTGGCCATGTGCCGAACTTTGGCGATGAATTGAACACCCATATGTGGCGGCATCTGCTGCCGGCAGGCTTTCTGGACGAGGACGAGCGCGACCTCTTCATCGGCATAGGCTCGATCCTGTGGAACACCTTTCCCAAATCGGCGCGCAAATTTGTCGTGGGCTCGGGCTATGCGGGCTATACCGGCCTGCCGGACGTGCATGACGGCACATGGGACATCGTTTTCGTGCGCGGGCCGGAAACCGCCCGCCTCCTTGGCATCGAGCCTGAAAAGGCGATCTGCGATTCCGCCGTTCTGCTGCGTGCGTTGGATCTGCCTGCGCCGGCGCCCGCTTTCAATGTCGGTTTCATGCCCCATTACGAGAGTTTGGACCGGGGCCTATGGGAGGATGCCTGCCGGCTCGCCGGGATTCCGCTCATCGACCCGCGCGACGATGTGGAAAAGGTCATCTCCCAGATCCGCGGCGCCCGCATGATTATCACCGAAGCCATGCATGGCGCGATTGTCGCCGATGCCCTGCGTACACCCTGGGTGGCGGTCAAGCCGATCAATCCCGGCCACCACGCCAAATGGAAGGATTGGTCGGGCGCACTCTCGCTCGATGTGCGCTTTCAGGATCTGACACCATCAAGCCTCCTTGAGTTCTATGTCGGTCTCACCGGCGGGCGAGGGGACCCGAACGGCCGCGCAGGTCGGCTGAGCAGGAGCGTGCTGGCCGGCCCGGCGAACAGGTTCCTTGCCCATAGGGCCGCCAGCTACCTGCGGCGGATGGCGAAGGCCGAGCCTCAGTTAAGCCGTGACGAGAAGATTTCACACGTGACCGAACGCGCCCTGGAAGCCCTCCACGGCTTCGTGCGTGCGCGTCAGCTAAGTCCCATCTGAAAACGGAGAGCCTTTTCGGGGCTGCGTTTCGGCGTTTTGGAAAGCCCCATATTCGCACGCACCGTGTAGACCAGTGCGCAGATCACGATAATCGAGGTGATGCTGAACTGGAAGAACACCGCCACTTCGATGAAGCTGCTGCAGACAATGAAGGTGAGGAAGGACGCGAAGAAGGCGGTCTCGGGCGCCGGCGCTCGGAAGGCCCAGATATAGGTCCTGATGAGTGTGCCGTAGAGCAGCAGAATCTGCAGCCCCACGCCGACCAGGCCGATCTCGACCGCGTTGTTCACATAGGTATTGTGAAAGTTGAAGCCGGCGCGGGCCTGAATCCCGAATATGGCCCACAGCAGCTCCGCCGGTGGAAAGCCCTGCACCCAGAAGGCGCGGTATCCGAGGCCGAGCCACGGATGCTCCCGGATGAACTGGGCCGCGAAATCCCAGAGCTCCGTCCGGCCCGTGAGTGTGACGTCCTTGCCTGACGTGTCGAGCAGATTCTGAAAGAGCACGTCGGAATACTGCAGCACGAGGATCAGGCTTACGAGACTGAGGCACAGGAGCAGCCCTCCCAGGAAGAGCTTCTGCCAGTGAGTGAAGCGCCGGCTGAGAAGCACCGCAAGCGCCACCGCCGACGCAGGCACAATGAACAGGATTGCCCCTGTCGATTGCGCCTTGATGAGGAGAGGCCCGGCGGCGGCAAGGCCCGCAAGCGCCGCGAAGCGCATTGGACGCGGAGCGCCGCGGTCGAACAGTATGCCGATCGAGGCCAGTGTGAAGGCGCAGATGACCGCGGCGAAGGCATTCTTGCTGCCGAAGATCCCGACCCAGGCGCCGATATCGTCGCGAACGCGCCCGAAGAGAACACTGCCCGCCAGGCCGATTCCATAGATGCTGAAAAGGCAGCGCAGGAAAGCCGTCGGCGAAATCCGGGTGGCTATCCCAATCGCAATCGCGACGGTAATCGCGAATTGCAGCGCGTAACGAAGGGAAAGTCCTGGAAACTGCGACCAAAGAATGGAGAGAAGGCAGTAGCCGGGCAGGATCAGAACGTACCAGAAGCGCAGGATTCCTTTCAGGCTGGCCACGGGCTTTGTGATCAGCAGAAGACAGCCGGAGACGAGGAAAAGAAGCGCGCTCAGCGAGCCGAACAAGGCTTCGAAGATCAGCGCGGCAAGTGTGATGAAGCTCAAGCTCGCGGCTGTTCCGATCCGCAGCCCGCGAGGCTGCACGCCCGCCTCGGCCGGTATTTGTGAAAATCCTAGAGCCGACATCCGGCTGCTCTTTGGCGCCTGATCATCTCCTACTGACCGGCGGAATATTGCAGGATGGGCGGCAGCTCCTGCTTCACCTTGATGACGTCGCCGGGCCAGATGGCGGAACTCTCGTCGGCGAGAACCATGGTCGACTTTCCGTTCACGACGCGAACGATGGTGATTTTGGGTTCGGGCAAGTCGTTGCTGCCTGCCGCGGCGGGCGCCTGCGCCAGCGCTTCCGCCATCAGCCCGCGCTGCGTCTGCAGCATGATTCTGTTCTCGACGAGCTTGGCTTCGACTTCCTGGCGCTCCACGGCCAGTTCCGAAACTGCCGTGTTCTTGAGGTTCAAGGCATCCTGCTCCGCTTTGCTGATATCCTGCCGCGCGGTCAGGATGGCGGTCTCGTAATCGAGCAGCTTGCTTTCCATTTCGGCGATGTTGCGTTCGGAGGTGAGCACACGTGTATTGACCACGAGCCCCTTCTCGGCGAGCGAGCCGACGCTCTCCAACTCCTTCCTGGCAAGCTCAACCTGGCGGTTTGCCGTGACGATCTTCTTTTCCAGAGAGGAGATTTCCTGCTGGAGCAGTTCCTTCAGATCGTCGAGCGCCTGAAGCTGGAGCGTTAGCTGCTTCTGCCGCGCATCCATGATCGCCTTCTCCTCGGCGAGGATGCCGGGCGTCCCTGGGTCCGAGGCGATCTCCTCCGGCATCTCGATCTCGGCTTGGCCTTGCAGTTCCGCCTCGATGCGCGCTTTTTTCACCAGCAGCCGGAGTTGCTCTTCGGCCAGCGCCTCGGCATTCCCTTGCGCGTTGATCAGGTCTTTTTCGACTCCGCCGCTGGCATCGCGCCTCAGCCCGCCCGCGATGCTGATCGCTTTGAGCACCGTCATATCCGGCGCGTAGGGATACTGTCCCGGCGAGCTGATGTCGCCGGCCATGAAAAAGGGCCGATATTCCGCCAGTTCCACCGCCGCTTCGGGGCGGTCGGGAAGACCGAATTTCTGCTGCAGGGAGGTCTCGATGGCCTCCGAGATTTCCTCAGTTGTCTTTCCCGCAGCAGCAATCTCTCCCACGAAGGGGAGCGACAGCTTGCCGGCCCCGCTGACGGCGTAAATACCGCTGACGGCGGACCATTCTCGGAAGGTCCCTTCCACCGTCTGCCATTCGGCGACGCGGATGTTGAGCTTGTCCTGGCTGCCGAGCCTATATTCGTCGGCGGCAACCTGGGAAATGCCGAAGCCACAAAGCACGATTGTAAGCATTGCCTTTGAGAGGCGAAGAGGCACCCACTTGCCTATGCCTCTCACGAGAGACCGATAGTTTTCCTGCACATGCAGCCCTTTTCTGAATCGGGAACACGGGACACAGCCCGAGTTGTTTTCAGCCCCCACGGCCCAGCGGCAATCGATTCGCCGCTCCCTCCTTCAGTAGCTTCCTCGCGACAGGCAGACGGCCGGAACCGTCTTCGCGATGATGTAGATGTCCTGCGTGAGCGACCAGTTCTCCACATATTGGCGATCGAAAGCCACGCGCGCCGCGTAAGACACGTCGTTGCGCCCGCTCACCTGCCACAGGCCCGTCAGGCCCGGCCGCGATTTGAGATAGAAGACCGCCGCGGTCCCATACCGTTCCAGTTCGTCCTGGACCACAGGGCGCGGGCCGACAATGCTCATCTCGCCCGCGAGAATGTTGAGAAGCTGCGGGAGCTCGTCCAGGCTGAGCTTGCGAAGTACCGCTCCGGCCGCCGTCACGCGCGGATCGTTCTTCAGCTTGCGCGTGGCTTCCCATTCCGCTCGCGCTTCCGGATTTTCGTCCAGGTAGGCTTTAAGGACAGCCTCTCCATCCTCCCGCATCGTCCTGAACTTCAGGCAATGAAAAGGGCGTCCGCCACGCCCGATCCTGCTGTGCCCATAGAAAACGCTCCCACCATCGGAGAATTTCACGAGCGCAGCCAGGAGCAAAAACAGCGGACTGAAGAGAATGAGGGCGCAAAGCGCTCCCGTGATATCAAAGCTGCGCTTCAGCAATCCTCCGGGAGGGGGGGAAAGGTCGAGATCCGCCTCTGCCGTGCCGAAGTTCACAGACTTGGCCATTTCCCGCATGAAACGCCCCATCCGGCTACCTCTCAGGTTACGCTAGGTTAGCAAATTTATGGTGCGGCGCAATATGACTTCTTTTAGGAGGAAGAAATATTTTGCGCTCAAATTATAATCAGGTGTTGCATAAAAAGTGATCTATTTGAAACTTTTGTGAAGTGGATGAACTATGGTGCATATGGAAAAATTTGCATGTTATGCGAAGACATACATACGGCAATTTTTAAACATCTATGTAATATTACGTTACAAACCGGGAATAACATTTGAGATCGCTAGCTATCGCGAAAAAAAGAAGGATATGCTTTCGCTGCTTTCTCCTTGCGGAGAAGTATGATCGGCCGGTTATTTCTCTATTTTGCGGTGCAGCGTAGTTTTGAGGCTTATCGCCGGCGGCGATTGGCTGCGCGCGACTTGCTGGCGTTCATGTACACGGATATAGTCCCAAAGTTGCGGTGTCAGGCCGCGGGGGACAATAATTACGGGGATGCTCGGAACCGGCCGCTTCGCTCGGTCTTTTCTGAAGTAGACCTGCAGGGCGGAACGATGTCGCTGCCGAAATTTGCAATTGGCATGATTTTCGTCATCGTGGTGGTGGCGATATGGTCCCTCGTCGACTCGGCACCCGTTGGATCGATTGCCCTGCGCGCAGTTTTCTGCGCTGTCGTCCTGCAACTGGGCTATTTCCTCTATATCCTTGGAAGGGTGGCTCTTCAGTCCCGCAAGCGTCGGGAGCCGGAACTTCCGGAATCGGCTTCCCCGGAGGAGCCTCGAGCCGCCAAGGAGAATTTTCCTTACGAGCGGCCCCTCTCTCGTTGAGATGCAGCGAAATCCGCTGCGTTGCGCTTCGATTGTGTTCGCCCGCGAAGAACATCTTGACCTAAATTCTCTCACATTCGCATTTCGCGATGAAAAGATATTTTTGCACCGCGATTGTATTCTCTTTTCGTAAGGACATAATTCGCTTCTATAGAATGCCGAGCTGCGCAGATGCTTGCAGCTGAATGGCATGCCGGCAGCGCCGGCCAGGAATCAAGGACGGAGGGAGAGAAGTTTGGCCTCACTCTTTGGCTTCAGGACCCGGAGTCCTCAGCGGGATCGCGAAACGGACCGCGAGAGGTTTGCAAGGCTGGATAATTTGCTTGAGGAGATCACCGCACAGATCTCGGCGGAGCGGAACGGCCTTGAGCGGCGCTACAGCGAAAGTTCGGTGAATGCTGGCTTTCTCGCGGACGCGATCGACAATGAAGAGGCCGCGACGGGCTCCTCCGCCCGGCTCGCCGCGATGACGGACGACCTCATCAACTATGAGAATCGCCTTGCGGCCCTGTCTCGCCAAATCGTGCTTTTGCACGATCTGCGTGCCCGCTCTCAGGCCATTTTCCAGGAGCAGAATGAAGCTGACTCTGTTCCAAAAAAGGCATCTGGCGATCACTGAAGGGTGATATCGCGCTTCTGTCAAATAATTGTCACCCGAAGCGGCGACAATTCTAATGAGATATCGACCTAATCTGCCAGTCATTTCATCAAATGACTGAAAAATGTGCACTGCAACAAAAATTAAACTGAATTTCAGAAGAAATTCTGGACAATATGTTGCAGTGCAGCGTCGGCTGTTATAGCTTTTGCCAGGGGGCGGACAAACCATGGGGTGTGTCCAATGCTGCATGTGCTCTATCTCGTTTTCAACCTGGCGGATCCGGCGGTTCGTCGTCGGGTGATGATGTTGAAAGCGGGTGGCGCGAACGTGACGCTCGCGGGCTTCCGCAGGACCGCAGAGCCGCTCGATGAAATCGAGGGCATCCGCCCGATCGATCTCGGCATCAGTCATGACGGTCAATTCGCGCAGCGGGTAGTTGCGGTTCTGAGTGCCGCCGCGTCACTTGGCGCGAAGTTGAAGGGCACCGCGAAGCCTGACGTGATTGTCGCCCGGAATCTTGAAATGCTCGCGCTTGCTGCTCGGGCAAAGGCGGTTCTTGGCGCGGGTGATCTTCCCGTGGCCTATGAGAGCCTTGATATTCACCGCCTGCTGCTGCGGCAAGATCCGCTGGGGAAAGGGCTCCGCTTCCTCGAGCGCTATTTCGCGCGCAATTCCAAGCTCCTCATCACCAGTTCGCCGGCTTTCGTGCGCAATTACTTCCTGCCGCGAGGGCAGGTGAGCGCGCCCGTGGAGCTGGTTGAGAACAAGCATTTTGAATTGACCCCGACCGGCGATTCAAATGGCCAACCAGCAGAGCGCATCGCGCCGCCCTGGCGCATCGGCTGGTTTGGCGCGCTCCGCTGCCGCCGCTCGCTCGCTGTCCTGTCAGAATTCTCCCGCCGCTCGGAGGGGCGCTTTCAAGTGACGCTAAGGGGCCGGCCCGCCCTCCGGGAATTTGAGGATTTCGCCGGCGCGATTGCCTGCGAACCCTTTCTTTCTTTCGACGGCCCCTATCGCAATCCCGAGGATCTCTCCGCGATCTACGGCGAAATTCATTTCTCCTGGGTTATCGATTTCTTTGAGGAAGGGCAGAATTCGAAGTGGCTTCTGCCCAACCGGCTCTACGAAGGCTGCCGTTTCGGCGCGGTGCCGATCGCGATGCGCGATACGGAAACTGCTCGTTTCCTGGAGGAGCGTGGACTTGGCATCATTCTGCCTGAGGCTACGCCAGATGCTCTTCAGCGTGCCGTTGGCGGCATGGATTGGCCTCGCTACCGGGCGCTGCGCAGCCGCATTCTGGCGGTGGACCGGAAGACCTGGATCTGTGACCGGCAGGACTGCCTTGATTTCGTTGCACGGCTCAATCGCCTGGTGACTGCTCCGCCGCGCCGAATTGCCCAAGCTCTCGCACAAGCATGACATATGGAGTCGATGACCGGATGACGGACCGCTGGCCTCCCTCCTGCCTGATCATTATCCCCTGCCTGAATGAAGCCGCGCATATCGGCGCCCTCCTGGGGCTGCTGGAGCCTTCTGCCCGCCGTCTCAACGCCCGGATCGTGGTCGTGGATGGCGGAAGCACCGATGGCACGCAGGAGATCGTCTCGCGGTTCGCCGCTGATAGCCCGGCTGTGCTCTTGCTGGAGAACAAGAAGCGGCTCCAAAGCGCGGCGGTCAATCTTGCCGTGCATCTTCTGGGTGAAGGCGTCGAATATTTCATTCGGATCGACGCGCATGGCGGCTATCCCGAAGATTACTGCGACTGGCTTCTGGAAGAGGCAGTGGCGACGGGTGCGGATTCCGTTGTGGTCTCCATGGAGACCACAGGCTCCGGCCTCGTGCAGAGTGCTGCGGCTGCGGCGCAGAATTCAAAGCTCGGCACCGGCGGCTCCAAGCACCGCCACAAGGCTTGGGGCGAGTGGATCGATCACGGCCATCATGCGCTCATGCGGATCAGCGCCTTCACGGCAGTAGGGGGCTATGACGAGAGCTTCAGCCACAACGAGGATGCGGAGCTCGATCACCGGCTCCGGCGGGCCGGCTATCGCATCTGGCTCACCGCCAAGACACGGATGACCTATTACCCGCGCTCCACATTCAAGGGCCTCTACCTGCAGTATCTGGGCTATGGCCGGGGTAGGGCGCGCAATGTGCTGAAGCACCGCGTCGTCCCGAAAGTGCGGCAGATGGCGCCGCTCCTGATCCTGCCTTTCGCGATCCTGGCCACGCTTTCCTTCGTCTATTGGTTTGCCGCTGTTCCCTTTCTTCTGTGGGCCGCGACCTGCCTGGTCTATGGCGCGATGCTCGCTATCAGGGAACGCGACGCCAAGCTCCTCCTCGCCGGGCCTTCGGCCATGATCATGCATTTCGCCTGGTCGGCGGGGTTTTGGCTGCAGCTTCTCTCGGCCGGGCTGCGGCGGAGGGAAGCGGCATGACGGACACCATCATATCCAACGCCATAGATATCTGCGTCTGCACCTTCCGGCGTCCCGCGCTCGCGCAAACGCTGCGCTCCCTGGCGGGTTTGAAGCTACCTGAAAGCTACAAAGTAAGGATTATTATCGCCGACAACGACGACGGTCCCACCGCGCGGGACCTCGTGATCGGCATGATGGACGAACTCCGGCTCCCGGTTCACTACCTCCATGCTCCCGCGCGCAACATCTCGCTCGCCCGCAATGCATGTCTGGACGCAAGCTACGCGCGCTTTGTGGCTTTCATCGACGATGATGAGACGGCGACGGAGGAGTGGCTCCTGCGCCTCGTCAAGGCGGCGGAGGGTAGCCGCGCGGACGTCGTGCTCGGCCCGGTGCGCGCCGGCTATGGAGTGGATGCGCCCGAATGGATGCGCCGTGGCGACTTTCATTCCACCTTCCCGGTTTGCGCGGGCGGCGAGATCCGCACCGGCTACACCTGCAACGTTTTGATGCGCATGGATGCAAAGGCGATACGCGGCCGCCGCTTTCGCCTCGACCGGGGCCAGACCGGTGGAGAGGATACCGCCTTCTTCGACGAGGTCTACCGGGCGGGCGGCAGGATCGTCTATGCGCCGGACGCCTGGACCGACGAGATCGTGCCCAAGGACCGCGCCACCTTCGGCTGGCTGCTGCGCAGGCGCTATCGGGTGGGGCAAACCCACGGCAGGCTCCTGGCGGATCATAAGTCGGGATTGGGCTTTGCCGCCGCACTTGCCTTGGTGGCCGCCAAGATCGCCTATTGCGCGGGCTGCACTCTCCTCACCGCACCATGGACCATGAGCCGCAACCGCAACATCCTGCGCGGGGCGATGCATGCGGGTGCGCTAAGCGGTCTTCTCGGGGGCAACGAGCTTCGCCAGTACGGAATCCAGACGGCAGGCGAGGGCCATGGGCATGCAACCTGAAATCAGGCCAGGTTTTTCGATGACGAGAACAGCGGCGAAGAAGCCGCAATCTATGGGACGGGGGATTACACCGCAGCGCTTTTTTGTGGCGGCTGCACAGTTCTGATGCCTCAAGGGATATTGCAATGAAGAAAGTCAGGAAAGCCGTTATTCCCGTCGCCGGACTTGGAACCCGTTTTCTGCCGGCTACCAAGGCGCTGCCCAAGGAAATGCTCACGATCGTCGATAAGCCTGTCGTGCAATATGCCGTCGACGAGGCGCTGGAGGCTGGCATCGAACACATCATCTTCGTCACCGGCCGCAACAAGGCCGTTATCGAGGACTACTTCGATCTTCAGCCGGAACTGGCCGGTACGCTCGAAAAGGCAGGCAAGACCAAGGAATTGCGTCTTCTTGAGGAGATGATGCCTGTTGCGGGCTCGGTGAGCTTCACCCGCCAGCAGGCGCCGCTCGGCCTCGGTCACGAGGTTTGGTGCGCCCGTGACATTGTGGGCAACGAACCTTTCGCAGTGCTCCTGCCGGACATGGTTTCCTTTGGCAAAAAGGGCTGCCTCGCCGAGGCCATGGAGCTCTATGGCCGCACAGGCGGCAATGTTCTGGCCGTGGAGCAATGCCATCCCCGCGAAACGCGCAAATACGGCATCGTCGGACGTGGCGCCGAGGTGGTGCCTGGCTTCCAGATCACCGGCATGGTTGAAAAACCCGCGCCGGAAAATGCGCCTTCGAACTTCTACATCAACGGGCGCTATATCTTGCAGCCCGAGATATTCGAGTTCTTGAGCCGTCACGAGCGCGGCGCCGGCAACGAGATCCAGATCACCGATGCCATGGCTTACCTGTTAAAGGAGCAGCCTTTCTATGCGCGGCCGTTCACGGGCCGCATGTTCGATTGCGGCTCGAAGTCCGGCTTCATCGAAGCAAATGTCGCATTCGCGCTGGAGCGGGACGACATCAGGGAAAGTGTCATCGAACCCATCCGCGCCATGGTCGGCATGGACAGAGAAACCGGACAGGCTGCTTGAGAGGCGGACCTTTGACCGCTTCCACCTTCGCGGTGGAAGCGGCCGCTCGAATGCGCGGTCGGACCCGCATGAAGCTTCCGCGAGAAAGACAAGAGGATCGGACATGAACCATCTCGGCTTTTCCGTGAAGGAGCCCGTACCGGTGGCTGTCAGCGAGCCGCAGGAGACGGACACCTTCATAGACGTCGAGCGTCTCCTGGCGATGCTGTACAGGCAGGCGCGCGTTCTGATCCTCTGCGCGCTCATCGGGCTTGGCCTCGGCGTTCTTTATCTTGCCACCACGCCACCCATCTACACGGCGGCAAGCCAGGTTCTGATCGACGAGAGCCTGCGCAAGATGGTGGACAGAACCTCCTCCTTCACGTCGGAGATGGAAACCGACTCGGCAATGCTGAGCCAGATCGAGATCGTCAGGTCGAGGCGGCTCGCCGAAGCGGTCGTGGATGCGGAGGGGCTTGATCGCGACGAGAATTTTCTAAACCCTCCGCAATCGCTTCTCTCACGTCTCATCGGCTATGCGCGCGCGGTGGTCAGTTCCCTGCGCGGCAATGTGGCTGCTGAAAATGCCGATGCAGCCGACGCCAGCCGCAAGGCGGCCATCCTAACCCTGCAGCGCAACATCATCGCCCAACGCGCCGGCCGAAGCCTGGTGATCTCCATCGGGTACCGTTCGCACGATCCCGACCTTGCGGCCAGAATCACGAATGCCTACGCAAAGGCCTATGTGGCGGACCAGCTGAATGCCGGCTTCGAGGCAACCGAGGAGGCGGCGGTCTGGCTGGAGGGGCGTCTGGCGGAACTTCGCGAGAGTTCCCAGAGCGCCGCGCTGGCCGTCGAGCAGTACCGGGCGGAGAACGGACTTTCCGCCGCCAGCGGCGAGCTGATGGCCGATCGCCGCCTTTACGATCTCAACAGCCAGATAGCCATCGCAAAGGCTGATACGGCACGGGCCTCTGCGCGCTATCGGCAATATCAGGAGATCGTCGATGCCGGGCCGGAGGAGGCAGTTCGAAATGCAACTGTCTCCGAGGAATTATCGGGCAATTCCGTCCTGACGGAGCTCAAGACACGGTATCTCAATGCTACCCGGCGCGAGCAGGAAATCTCCGCCCAGTATGGGGAAGACCATTCGCAGGCGGTGGCGCTGCGCCGCGAGCAGGCGGAGGTGGCGCGGCAAATCCACGATGAGCTGACGCAGCTCACCGCAAGCTATCGGAACGAATATCAGGTGGCGCTTTCGCGCGAGCAGGCGCTGCAGGAAAGCATAGCGGCAGCAAGCGGCGAAAGCTCCGAGGCGAAGCAGTCTCTGGTGCAACTGCGCGAGCTTGAGCAGCAGGCCAATGCGCTGAGTTCGCTCTACCAGTCCTTCCTCACCCGCTATGAGGAAGCGACACAGCAGAGTACGTTCCCGATCTCGGGCGTGCGCGTGATCTCCGCGGCAGGTGTGCCGCGCGCACCCTCCAGCCCCAAAACGACGCTTGTGCTTGGACTGGGACTGGTGCTTGGCCTGATGATGGGCGGCGCCTTTGCGGGTCTCAACGAATTCAACGAGCGGTTTTTCCGCACTGGAGACGATATTCGCGATAGGCTCGGCGCCCGCTTTCTCGGTTATCTGCCGGCTTTCGGCGACGAAGAGAAAACACGCCGCGGCCGCAAGGAAGCGCCGCCCAAGCCTGCTGCCGCGGCGGGACTGGCGGCTCGGGCAAGGCGGCAAACGCGGTTTGCGATCAAGGCCCCCTCTTCGATGTTCGCGGAAACCTTGCGCAGCGCCAAATACGCGGCCGATGTGGTTCTACAGGAAAGGCAAAGCAAGGTGCTGGGCATCGTCTCCGCTCTGCCCGGGGAGGGCAAGTCGACGGTTGCGGCAAACCTCGCACATCTTCTTGCCGTCAATGGCCAGAAAACGCTTCTCATAGACGCCGACCTGCGCAACCCCGGTTTGAGCCGATCCCTCGGCATGAACAGCGAGCAGGGTCTTCTGGAAGCGGTCATGAATGGGCAATCCTGGCGCTCGGTCGCAAAAATGGATCCCGAAACGCGCCTTGTCATCGTGCCGGCCATGGTGCGCGGGCAGTTTTCGCATACCAGCGAGCTTCTCTCTTCCGCCGGTATGCACGGTTTCCTGGAGGAGGCGAGGGACAGCTTCGACTACATCATTGTCGATCTGCCGCCGCTCGGCCCCGTAATCGACGCAAAGGCCTTTGCACCTCAGACGGACGGGCTGATCGTCGTGGTCGAGTGGGGGCGAACGCCGCGGGCGCTTGTCCGCTCCGTTCTCGGCTCGGAGCCTGTCGTTACGGAGCGCATTCTGGGTGTCGTGCTCAACAAGGTGAACATGAAGGCTCTGTCGCGCTATGGTGGTTTCGGAAGCTCCGAAAAATATCTGGGCGAATATGTGAGCTATTATACCGAGGCGCAGAAGCAGGCGGCCTAAGGCTTATGAGGTCAGGAATCGCGCTCGCCCGGCGCCGATCTGCACGGCGGTCAGCCGGCCGCTCATATAGGCGCCGGTATCGATGTTGAGCCTGCGGCCGCTGAGGTCCGGTTTCTTTACCGGCGTATGGCCGTGAATCACCCATCGGTCTAGTTGGCCGGCATGATCGAAAAACTCCTTGCGGATGAACATGAGGTCGCGCTCATGCTGATCCCGAAGCGGGATTCCGGGCCGGATGCCTGCGTGAACGAACACCACCTGGCGCGAATAGGCCATGACGGGCAGCGCACGCAAGAACTCCACATGTGCCGGCGGAATGCTCGAGCGCACCATCTGGTCGATCTCCGAAGCCGAATAGAGATTGGCGAGATAGGAAAGATCGATCCCATAGGAGCGGAGCGTGGTCCCGCCGCCGGTGGCAAGCCAGGCCTCGCGGGCCAGAACGCCGTCCAGATAATCAAGAAAGGATTTTTCGTGATTGCCTGCCAGGCAGATGCGCTGAAAACCTTCCGGTGGGTTCTGTAGGAGATGCTCGACGACCTGAGCCGAATCCGGTCCACGGTCCACATAATCCCCTAGCATTATGATGAGCTTGCGGCCGCTGAAGCCGGACGCGTCGTCGACGATCTTCTGCTCCAGCCGCTCCAATTCCTTGAAGCAGCCGTGAACATCGCCGACGGCGTAGACGATTGTGTCGCGAAGATCGATGCGCAGGCGCGCGCGTGCGGCGCCATGCTTGCCTCCGCCCAGCAAGGTAAAAAGTTTCTGCCTCAGCGCGTGACCCTCTCCTTCGACCTTTCACAGCGTCTCTATACGCCTTTCGGCCGAGTCGTTGAATCAAGACGCCAATTTAGAGGCTTACCCCCTTGCGCACCATTTATCACTGCGGTGGCGTGCCGTTCTCCGCCAGCACTTCGCCCGCAAGGTAAAGCGAGCCGCTGATGAGGATGCGCGGCGGCATCTGCTCGTCCCAGGTGTCGCGCAAGAGCTTCAGAGCATTGGGCACGGAGTTGACCGGCTCGGCGGACAGGCCGGCTGCGATCGCGCGGGCGGATAGCTCGCTGTTAGGCACGCCCGCCTCGCTCATATGCACCGGCACCGTGTAGACATGCCGGGCCATTCCTTCAAAAGCGCTGAAATAGCCCTTTTGGTCCTTGGTGTTGATCATGCCCGAGATCAGCACCAGCGGACGCGGTCGTTTCTCCTCCGCTTCTGCCATGGCCTCGGCGATTACCGCGCCCGCGCCTGGATTGTGCCCGCCATCGAGCCAGATTTCCGCGCCTTCGGGTGCGAGGTCCACCAGGCGGCCCTCGGTGAGCCGCTGCATGCGGCCGGGCCAGGAAACGCCGAGCATCGCCTGTTCGGCCGCGGGGACGGTAATGGAAAAGCCGGCAGCCTTCACGGCGGCAATGGCAGCCGCCGCGTTGGCAAGCTGGTGCCGCCCGACAAGGCGCGGCAGCGGCAGGTCCATCAGGCCGTCCTCATCCTGATAGACCATGCGCCCGTTTTCCTCGACGGCGATGAAATCCTGACCGTAAACTTCGAAGGGCACGTCCAGCCGTTCCGCGGTCTCGAGGAGCACTTCGCGCGCGGCGTCCCATTCCTGCTGGCCGATTACGACGGGCGATCCCGGCTTGATGATCCCCGCCTTCTCCGCCGCGATGAGTTCCACCCGGTCGCCCAAATAGGCTTCATGATCCAGCGAGATCGGCATGATCAGGCTTGTTGCCGGATGCCGGATCACATTCGTTGCATCGAAGCGGCCCCCGAGGCCGACTTCCACGATGGCGGCATCGGCCGGATGCTCGGAGAAAAGCACGAACATCACTGCCGTGAGAATCTCGAATACGGTGATCTGTTCGCCGCGATTGGCTTCCGCAACGCGTTCCACCGCATCAGCGAGAACGTCGTCGTCCACGAATTCGCCGCCGTTCGGCTTTCCCAAGCGAAAACGCTCGTGCCAGCGCACCAGGTGAGGCGAGGTATGGACATGGACCGTCCGGCCCGATGCCTCCAGCAGCGCCCGCGAGAAGGCTGCGGCGGAGCCTTTGCCGTTCGTGCCGGCGATATGGATGACAGGCGGCAGCTTCTCCTGCGGGTCGCCAAGGCGCCGCAGCAGGCGGCCGATGCGCTCCAACGAGAGGTCGAACCCCTTCGGGTGGAGCGCCATCAGGCGGTCAATGGCGCGCTCGGCGGCACTCATGGAGGATCTCGAAACCTTGCGCGGGGGGATCAGGCGTTCACCGCGGCTTCCACAACGGCGGCCTCCGGCGCAGGCAGTCGCCGGCTCCCGTTTTCCTCGGTCGCCTGTTCCTTGAGCAAGATTTTCAGGAGGCGCGCTATGGTCGCCTTCATCTCAAGCCGGGAGACGACCATGTCCACCATCCCGTGTTCCTTCAGATATTCGGCGCGCTGGAAGCCTTCCGGCAATTTCTCGCGGATGGTCTGCTCGATCACGCGCGGCCCGGCAAAGCCGATAAGTGCTCCGGGTTCCGCGATATGCACGTCACCCAGCATCGCGTAAGAGGCGGTGACGCCGCCGGTCGTCGGATTGGTGAGCACCACGATGTAAGGCAGGCCCGCCTCCTTGAGCCTGTCCACCGCCACTGTGGTGCGTGGAAGCTGCATCAGCGAGAGGATTCCCTCCTGCATGCGTGCGCCGCCTGAGGCCGCGAAGAGGACGAGCGGCAGGCGGCGTTCCACTGCCGTCTCGAAGCCGCGAACGATCGCCTCGCCGGCCGCCATGCCGAGCGATCCGCCCATGAACGCAAAGTCCTGCACCGTTGCAAGGATCTCCAGGCCTTCGATCCGGCCGATCGCGTTCACCACGGCGTCGTCCAGGTTCGTCTTGGCCTTCGCATCGCGCAGCCGGTCGATATAGCGCCGCTCATCGCGAAACTTCAGCGGATCGACGCCAGCCTTCGGATTTTCCAGCGTCTCATAGGCGCCGTTGTCGAAGAAATGCTTCAGCCGGTCCTTGGCGGAGATCTTTATGTGATAGCCCGAGGCGGGGACCACCCACTGGTTCTCCTCCAGGTCCTTGTGAAAGACCATCTCGCCCGACTCCGGGTCCTTGATCCAGAGATTTTCCGGCATCTCTCGGCGGCCGAGCATGGAGTTGATCTTCGGCCGGACGTAGTTGGTAATCCAGTTCATGGCAGATGCTCCTTCCTCTCCGATATAATTCCGGGAGAAATTGTCCGTTATTCGGCGGCGGCCGTGATGCGCGCCTCGCGCACGCCATCGGCAAGGCCGCGCACCAGGGTTGCCACCGCTTCCGCCGGGTCGGCAGTTGTTTTGCCGTCGGGGCCGAGCACATTCGCAACCGCATTCACGATAGCCGTGCCGACCACCACGCCGTCCGCGGCCGCTCCGATCGCACGCGCCTGGCTCGCCGTCTTTACGCCAAAGCCGACGCAGACCGGCAGTTTGGTATGCCCCTTGATGCGGGCGACGGCGCCAGCCACCTTGGAGGTGTCCGGCAGCGCCGAGCCGGTGATGCCGGTCATCGACACGTAATAGACGAATCCGGACGTGTTTTCGAGCACCTTGGGCAGGCGCTTGTCGTCCGTTGTTGGCGTTGCAAGCCGGATGAAGTTGATGCCGGCCCTCAACGCGGGCACGCACAATTCTTCGTCCATCTCCGGCGGCAGGTCGACGATGATGAGCCCGTCGATGCCGGACGCTTTCGCCTCCGTGAGGAACCTGTCTACGCCGTAGATGTAGATGGGATTGTAGTAGCCCATCATGACGATCGGCGTATGGTCGTTATCCTGCCGGAAGCTCTTCGCCATCCGAAGCGTCTTGTCCAGCGTCTGTCCGCCTTTCAACGCGCGCAGCCCCGCCGCCTGGATCGCCGGCCCGTCGGCCATCGGGTCGGAAAAGGGCATGCCGAGCTCGATGATGTCGCTGCCGGCCACCGGCAGGGCCTTCATAATGGAGAGCGACGTTTCGTAATCGGGGTCGCCGCCCATGAAGTAGGTGACGAGCGCTGGCCTGTTCTCGGCTTTCAGCTTGGTGAAGAGCCTGTCAATTCGGGTGGTGGTCATGCCGGCTCCCTCGTTTCAGCGCGCAGCCAGTCGGCATAGGCTTGGTCGATATTGCACATCTGTATCGCCGTGATCGACGGAACTTCATAAGGGTGCAGCGCACGCACCGCCTCGCAGACCGCGTCGAAATGCTCCGCCCGGGTCTTCAGAAGCAGCGGCACCTCCTCTGTCATCTCCACTGCGCCCTTCCAGCGATAGCGGCTAGCGATTGGCGCGAAGATGTTGGCGCAGGCGGCAAGCTTCGCGCCGATGCAGGCATCGGCGATCTTTTCCGCCGTCTCCCGGTCGGGGCAGTTCACCCATATGTCGATGAAGGCGAGCGTCATGCTCAAACATCCATCTTCAGATGCTTCGCCACGGCGAAGATGTCCTTGTCGCCACGGCCGGAAAGGTTCATGACGATGATCTGATCCTTGCCCATCTTCGGCGCGCGCTTGATCACCTCGGCCAGCGCATGGGAAGGCTCCAGAGCCGGAATGATGCCTTCGAGCCGCGTCAGGAGCTGGAAGGCTTCGAGCGCCTCGTGATCCATGATCGGCACATATTCGACGCGGCCCGCCTCCTTGAGCCAGGAGTGCTCCGGCCCGATGCCCGGATAGTCGAGGCCGGCCGAGATCGAGTGGCCTTCCTTGATCTGTCCGTCTGCATCCTGGAGCAGATAGGTGCGGTTGCCGTGCAGCACGCCGGGACTGCCGGCGGTGAGGCTTGCGCAATGCTCATCGCCCTCAAGCCCCTTCCCTCCGGCCTCCACGCCCACCATCGCCACGCCCTTGTCATCGAGAAAGGGATGGAAAAGGCCAATGGCGTTGGAGCCGCCGCCGACGGCGGCCACCAGCATGTCCGGCAGGCGGCCCTCGGCCGCAAGGATCTGCTCCTTCGTCTCCTGTCCGATGACGGACTGGAAGTCGCGCACCAGCTCGGGATAAGGGTGCGGGCCGGCAGCGGTGCCGATCAGGTAATAGGTGTCCTCGACATTGGTCACCCAGTCGCGAAGCGCCTCGTTCATGGCATCCTTGAGCGTGCCATGGCCGGAAGTCACGGGCTTCACTTCAGCGCCGAGCAGCCGCATGCGGAAGACGTTCGGCGCCTGCCGTTCCACGTCGGTCGCGCCCATATAGACCACGCAGGGCAGTCCGAAACGCGCCGCCACGGTAGCCGAAGCCACGCCGTGCTGGCCGGCGCCTGTCTCGGCAATAATGCGCGTCTTGCCCATCCGCTTGGCGAGCAGGATCTGGCCCAGGCAATTGTTCACCTTGTGGCTGCCGGTGTGGTTCAATTCCTCGCGCTTGAAATAGACCTTGGCGCCGCCGAGATGCTCCGTCAGGCGCTCGGCGAAATAGAGGGGCGACGGTCGCCCTGTATAGTGCGCGCCCAGATGCTGGAGCTCTGCTTTGAAAGCGGGATCGTTCTTTGCCGCGTTCCAGTGCTCCTCGAGCTCCAGGATCAGCGGCATCAGCGTTTCCGCCACAAAGCGGCCGCCGAAGATGCCGAACATGCCCTGCTCGTCGGGTCCGGTGCGGAAGGAGTTAGGTTCAACCGGCTTGTTCATGCCGCCTCCGTTACTCGCGCTTGCCCCGTGCGGCCCGCACGGAGCTGAAGAAGGCGCGTATCAAATCCGGGTCCTTTTCGCCCGGCGCGCGTTCCACGCCGGAGGAAATGTCGATGCCGCGCGGCCGGGCGATCCTCAGCGCCTCGCCGATATTGACCGCGCTCAGACCACCCGAAAGCATGTAATCCACTTTCCCGTCAAGGGAAGCTAGAAGCGACCAGTCGAAGGGGATGCCGTTGCCGCCGGGAAGCTCGGCGCCTGCGGGCGGCTTGGCGTCGAGAAGGAAGCGGTCGGCCACGCCGCGATAGGCGGGCAGCACCTCCAGGTCGCTTGCCTCGCGAACCGAAACCGCCTTCATCACCGGCAGATGGTAGCGCCTTTTCAGTGCTTCCACCCGCACCGGGCGCTCATGCCCATGGAGTTGCAACACATCCGGCCGCATGCCCTCGACGATGCGATCAAGCATTTCGTCGTCGGCATCCACCGTCACCGCCACGGCCTGCCCGCGCCCGCTCGCCAGATGCCGCAGCCGGGCGGCCGTCTCGATATCCACGTTCCGCGGGCTTTTTGGAAAGAAGATGAAGCCGACATGGCTCGCCCCGCTGTCGAGCGCGGCGGCGATGGCGTCCTCGGTCTTCAGCCCGCAGATTTTAATGTCGAGTTGCATGGGCGTGGAAGTGGCATGAAATGAGGGCGGAGTCGATAGTGAGCGAATAGGGAATAGCGAGTAGCGAATAGTTGCCGCTTGCTACTCGTTATTCGCTACTCCCTATTCGCTATCCAAACCGTATCGCCTGCAGCGCTGTTCCGTTCCTCTTCAGCCATGCCTTGCAGCGCTCCGTGTCGGGGCAGAGCGTTTCGCATAGCTTCCAGAAGCGCGGTCCGTGATTCATTTCCTTCAGATGCGCCACCTCGTGCGCCACCAGATAGTTGATGACGAGGGGAGGGGCCATCATGATGCGCCAGGAAAAGGAGAGGGTGCCGTCGGCGGTGCAGGAGCCCCAGCGGCTGGACGTGTCCTTGTAGCGGATCGCCTTGGCGCGCCGGCCAACCGTGGCAGTGTGGCGGGCCACGAGCGGTTCGATCTCCCGTTTCGCCTCGCGCTTCAAAAAATCCGCCAGCCGGCGCGGCAAGTGCCGCATGTCGCCATTGATGACCAGCGCCGGCTGCCCGTCGATCGCGGTCACAGTCACAGTCCCGCGCGTGCCGGGCTCGTGCACGATGAGGTGCGGCACGCCGCGCACGGGTATCTTGATGCCCGGCCGCACAAGCGGCTGCTCGGGCAGTTTCTTCAGCTTTTCTTCGAGCCAGCCACGGTGACGCTCCAGGAAGCGGTTCACTTCGCGGAAGGAAATCCCCACGGGGACAGTCACGCGAAGGCCTTCGCCGCCCGGTGCGATCCGCAGCGTGAGCCTGCGGGCGCGGTCGTTCTCGACGATCTTCAGCGGCAGCTCGCGTCCTGCAACCACATGCGTGCGCTCTGCGGGAGGCACCGCGTTGGAGGGCGTGCGTTTCAGAAGGCGGGAAAGCATCGAGGCAGAATACGTGATTCGGGAAGGATGGGGGGAAGATGCCGCGGCGGGGATTTTCCGCAAATGAAAACGGCGCCCGTTGGGCGCCGCAGAAGTCGGGGCGTTTGGCTGCTCAGCTGGCTTGGGTCGCCTCGTCGCCTTGCGGCCCGCGATTGTTGCGATCGCGCATGAAACGATCGAACTCTTCCTGGTCCTTGGCGCGGCGAAGCTCACGCACATACTCATCAAACTCGCTGCGCATCGCGTCGAGCTTGCGGCGCTCTTCTTCGAGCCGCTCCAGTTCCTTCTGGCGCCACTCGTCGAAGGCGATGTTGCCGGTCATGGAATAGCTGCGGCTCGCCCTGCGGCAATTCGCAAACAGGCCATCGGTCTTGCTGTTGATGCCGCGCTTGAATTCGTGAAGGCGGTCGCCCCACAGAATATAGGCGAGCATGGCAAGGCCCAGCGGCCAGAATGCCATGAAGCCAATCACCATCAGGGCGATGGTTGCCGGAGTCCAAGCCGGGCGGATCAGGGCTGAATTGGTCATCGTCACCAGTTCCTCATCGAGGGTTGAAGTCGGGGGCGCGGCCGCGTTTTAGTGACATGGGAAGGTTCAAGAACCCTTTCAAGGCATGAGCAACCAAAAATCGTAAGGCTCAGGCAATGGGCAACTTTATGATGGCAAGGACGATTTATGTCATCGCGCTCGTTCAATAAGCCCCTCAGCCACCCTAAGCATCAGATCAATGTCCTGCGGGCGGGAGAGCCGGTGGTCTCCGTCGCTGACCAGTGAAAGGGTCACATCGTCCGCTGGAAGGTGCTCGACGAGCCGGATGGCATGTGAATAGGGAACATCGGGGTCCGCCATGCCCTGCAGGATGTGCACCGGGCAATGCGTGTCGATGATGCCCTCAAGGACACGGTTCCGCCGGCCGTCCTCGATGAGGGCCCTGGTATAGATGTCGGGCTCGGGCGAGTACTCCGACGGCTCTTCGAAATAGCCCGTGCTCTCCAAAGACTGCCGCTGGGCGTCGGTCAGCTTCGGCTCGATCAGTTCCGTCGTGAAATCCGGCGCGGGCGCCAAAAGCAGTATGCCACCGAGGCGATCGCCTTCTCCGGCCTTTTGCAATTCCTGCACCATTCTAAGGGCGATCCAGGCTCCCATCGAGGAGCCGACGAGGATTTGCTTTCCCTCCGTGAACGCGCGGAAGACGGCGAGGCTTTCCGTCAGCCAGCGTGAGATGGTCCCTTCTTCGAATGCGCCACCCGACTCGCCATGGCCCGAATAGTCGTGGCGCGTGCAGGCGGTGCCGCGCTCCCCCGCCCAGGCATCAAGAGCCTGCGCCTTCGTTCCTTTCATGTCCGAGCGGTAGCCGCCGAGCCATACGAGCCCCGGCGCGGCGCCCGGTCTGTGCCTTACGGCGATCGCGTTGCCCTCGACTTCGATCCAGGTGGGTTCGCCTTCGTCCACTAGCGCCTCCTGTTTAGCCCTCGCGCGAAATTTTCGTTGTTCCGAGGTCTGAAATTGCTCTTGCGGCGTGATTCTTCTGCCGGGTTATGCTATTGACAGTTCGCCCTGCAAGCCCACATAGCCGGCGGCCTGTTCTTTGGGTAAGAGGCTGTTTCGTCAACAACTGGGAGATAACGACCATTCGCAGACCATTCAAAGCCGCGCCTGTCGTAAAAGAGGGCCCGCGCTCCAACCGGGATATCCGGGTCCCCCGGGTCCAACTTATCGATGACGACGGAAGCAATCGCGGCATTGTTTCCACGGACGAGGCCTTGAGAATCGCCGAAGAGGCGGGGCTCGATCTCGTCGAGGTGTCGCCCAATGCCGATCCGCCCGTCTGTAAGATCACTGATCTGGGCAAGCTCAAATACCAGAGCCAGAAAAAGGCCGCCGAGGCGCGCAAGAAGCAGAAGACCATCGAGATCAAGGAGATCAAGATGCGTCCGAACATCGACATCCATGATTATGAGGTGAAGATGCGTTCGGTGCGCCGCTTCTTCGAGGAAGGCGACAAGGTGAAGTTGACTCTCCGGTTCCGCGGCCGTGAGATGGCTCACCTGGAGCTGGGCATGAAGCTGCTCAACCGCGTGCGCGAGGACGTGGAGGGGATTGCCAAGGTCGAGGCCGAGCCAAAGCTGGAGGGCCGTCAGATGATGATGGTGCTCGCCCCGAAATAGCCAAGATGCCGGTCGATCCGTTCCTTTGTCTGTGAATCGGCAGAGAGGGTTTCCTGAATGAGCGGCGAGACCGCCAAGGCGATGGCTGCTTTCCAGTCCTCTCGCCGTTATGTGCTGGCTTTCCTGATCGGCATCATCTGCATTCTGCTCATCTTCGGCAGCTCGCTGCAGGGAGACTCGATGCATGAGCTGATCGAGGCCTACGGGCTCGCCCTCATCTTGATCGGGATTGGAGGACGGCTTTGGTCAATCCTTTATATCGGCGGGCGGAAGTCCGCCGAACTCGTCTCCACCGGGCCTTATTCGGTTACCCGAAATCCGCTTTATTTCTTCTCGACGATTGCGGCGGCGGGCGTGGGAGCGCAGACCGGCAGCATCGTCATCTCGCTTCTCGCTGGCCTCTTCTGTGCCGGCGCGTTCTATTTCGTGGCGCTCCGCGAGGAGCGCTATCTTCGAGCCACGCTGGGCGCGCCCTATCTTACTTATGTGCAGCGGGTGCCGCGTTTCGTCCCCAGCCCCTGGCTCTTCCGCGATCAGGAGGAGGTCACCTTCCGGCCGCGGGTTTTCAACCGCACCCTGGTTGACGGTCTGGCCTTCTTCGCCTCCATCCCGTTTTTCGAGCTGGTCGAGAAGGGGCGGGACCTGGGGATGATTCCGGTCGTCTTTCACTTTTATTGAGGCGGGCGTCGCGCTATTGCGCGGGTGGCGACTTGCTGATATGAGGCGCCGTTCATTTGAGCCGTCCGGCAGGGCATGCCGTGGCGGCTCGTAATGCTTCCGGGCCTTGGGCCCGGTCAAAACCAGGCGCCTGGCGCCGTAAAAAACTCGGAGAAGCAAAATGCCCAAGATGAAGACCAAGTCTGCCGTGAAGAAGCGGTTCAAGGTGACCGCCACGGGCAGGGTCAAGGTGCAGGCCGCTGGCAAGCGCCACGGCATGATCAAGCGTTCCAAGAAGTTCATCCGCAATGCGCGGGGCACCATGGTGCTTTCCGATCCCGATACGAAGATCGTGAAGCAGTTCATGCCCTACAGCTTCTAAGACGCGGAATTTAGGAACAGTATAAGGAGATCATGCCATGGCACGCGTGAAGAGAGGCGTTACCGCCCACGCCAAGCACAAGAAGGTCCTGAAAGCCGCCAAGGGTTTCTACGGCCGCCGCAAGAACACCATTCGCATCGCCAAGCAGGCGGTCGAGAAGTCGCTGCAATATGCCTATCGTGACCGCAAGAATCGCAAGCGCAATTTCCGCGCTTTGTGGATTCAGCGCATCAACGCCGCCACGCGCGAGCACGGGCTGACCTATGGCCGCTTCATCGACGGCCTCAACAAGGCCGGTATCGAGATCGATCGCAAGGTTCTGGCCGACATGGCCGTGCATGAGCCGCAGGCTTTCGCCGCGCTCGTGGCCAAGTCCAAGGCCTCGCTCGAATATCTGAAGAACACCACTCCTAACGCGTTTGAGAGCGCTGTCGCTTAAGACCAGCGCTCCCGAGGCAAGAGGATCATTTTCGGGAACCCGCGCTGGCAGGGCTGGCGCGGGTTTTTCTTTAGGATCTGAAAGACGCATAAGAGACTTTTGAAATGACGAGCGGAGAAAGGATAGAGGAGGAGCTTCCCTCGCCGGCGGCGCAGGAGGCGCTGCTGCGTCTCCTGGTCCAAAGCGCTGGCCAGCGGATTTCCTCTGCGGTCCTTGACGGCCGCACGGTCTGGATCAAGCGTTACGATGCCGAGCCCCGGCCGATTGCAAAGCAGTTGCACGAGCTTTTCTCCCCCCTGATGCCGAAATCCTTCCTGCGCGCTTCCAGGCGTGTGGACCGCCGCGGAATGGCAGAGCGCGAAGTGCGCAAGATGCAGGCGTTCCGGGAAGCGGGCTTCGAGGTCCCCGCGCTTATTCATCGCGGGGAAACCGTAATCGTTCTGTCTCACGTTGCTGAAATCGTGCAGCACGAGCTGTTGCGGTTGCAACCGCTGGATCCGAAGGCGCATGACGAGCTTCTCGTGGGCGCAGCCGCTGCGCTTGCGCATGCCCACAGCGCCGGCCTTTGCCATGGCAGGCCGCACACGCGCGACATGTTCGTGAGCGCGGGACGTTGGGGCTTCGTGGATTTTGAGGAAGAACCGGAAACCGTGATGCCCTTGCGCGCTGCGCAGGCACGCGACATCTGGCTGCTTTTCATGCAGATTTCGGCCAGAGCCATCCTCGAAGACACGGAGGAGAGGGCATTTGCGGCCTATGTGGAAGCCGGCCCTACGGGGAGCCTGGAGCAGCTCGGCTCGCTCGTTCGCTTCTTCTCGCCTGTGTTGCCGCCACTTGCGATGCTGAAGAATGTGGCGCTTGGAAACGACCTGCGGCGCTTTCTCCAGGCAACCCGATTTTTGAAGCGCGCCCTGGGAGCCACGGGCGCGCACGCCAAAGCTTTGAATAGAATGCGGCTCGGCTCTGCCGAGGGGGTGAAGGAAGGACCATGAACGATCTGGACCAACTCGAAAAAAAGATCATGGATGAGATCGCCGAGGCAGGCGACGAGCAGACCGTGGAGGTCGTTCGCGTTGCAGCTTTGGGCAAGAAGGGCACGGTCTCGGAGAAGCTGAAGACGCTGGGCTCCATGTCGCCCGAAGAGCGGCAGGTTATGGGCCCCGCGATCAACGGGCTGAAGAACCGCGTTACCGAAGCGCTCGCCGCCCGCCGCGCGGAGCTGCGCGACATCGCCATTGCAGCAAGGCTGGAGCGCGAGAAGGTGGATGTCACCTTGCCGATGCCCCGCCCACCGGCGGAGCGCGGCCGCATCCATCCTATTACGCAGGTGATTGACGAGATTGCAGCCATCTTCGGCGATCTCGGTTTTTCGATTGCCGAAGGGCCGGATATCGAGACGGACTATTACAACTTCACCGCGCTGAACTTCCCCGAGGGCCATCCGGCGCGGGAGATGCACGACACCTTCTTCTTCGAGCCGGACGAGAAGGGCGAGCGCAAGCTTTTGCGCACGCATACCTCGCCGGTGCAGATTCGCACCATGGAGGCGCAGAAGCCGCCGATCCGCATCGTGATTCCGGGCAAGACCTACCGGTCCGATTCGGATGCCACTCACACGCCCATGTTCCACCAGCTCGAAGGGCTGGTAATCGACAAGACGGCGAATGTCGCCAACATGAAGTGGGTGCTGACCGAGTTCTGCAAGGCGTATTTCGAGGTGCCCTCGCTCAATATGCGCTTCCGTCCGAGCTTCTTCCCCTTCACCGAACCGAGCCTGGAGGTGGACATCCAGTGCGACCGCTCCAAGCCCGGCGAAATCCGCTTTGGCGAAGGCAATGACTGGCTGGAGATTCTGGGCTGCGGCATGGTGCATCCCAACGTGCTGCGCCATGGCGGGCTCGATCCCGACGAGTACCAGGGTTTTGCCTGGGGTATGGGCATAGACCGCATCGCCATGCTGAAATACGGCATGCCCGACCTGCGCGCCTTCTTCGATGCCGACGTGCGCTGGCTCGAACATTACGGCTTCCGCCCGCTCGACCTGCCGACATTGTTCGGCGGGCTGAGCAGCTGATTTTTTCCAGGCAGGCTGACCAAAGATGAAATTCACACTCTCCTGGCTCAAGGATCACCTCGAGACCGAGGCCACGCTCGACGAGATCGTTGCAACACTCACCATGATCGGGCTCGAGGTCGAGTCCGTCGACGACAAGGCGGCGCTGAAGCCTTTTGTGATCGCCAAGGTGCTCACCGCCCAGCAGCATCCGGATGCCGACCGGCTGAAGGTGCTGACGGTCGACACCGGCGACGGCAAGCCCATTCAGGTGGTCTGCGGCGCGCCGAATGCGCGTGCGGGTCTTGTCGGCGCCTTCGCTGCCCCCGGTACATATGTCCCCGGCATTGATGTCACGCTTTCGGTGGGGAAAATCCGCGGCGTGGAAAGCCACGGCATGATGTGCTCGGAGCGCGAGCTTGAGCTTTCCGACGAGCATGACGGCATCATAGACTTGCCGAACGATGCGCCGGTGGGTGAATCCTTCGCCAAATGGGCAAGGCTGGACGATCCGGTGATCGAGATTGGGCTCACGCCCAACCGGCCGGACTGCACGAGCGTCTACGGCATTGCGCGCGACCTCGCCGCCGCCGGGCTGGGCAAGCTGAAGAGCGGCACGGTCGAGCCGGTGGCGGGGAAGGGCACTTGCCCGGTCGATGTGAAGATCCTTGCGCCGGAACTTTGCCCAGGCTTCGCGCTCCGACTGGTGCGCGGCGTAAAGAACGGCCCGTCTCCCAAATGGCTGCAGCAGCGGCTGATAGCCATTGGCCTCAGGCCCATCAACACGCTGGTGGACATCACCAATTACATTACCTTCGATCGCGGCCGGCCTCTGCATGTCTTCGATGCCGTCAAGGTGAAGGGCAATCTCGTCATTCGCCGCGCTGAGGCAGGCGAGAAGGTGTTGGCTCTCGACGGGCGCGAATATGAGCTGAACCCGGAGGTCTGCGTCATTGCCGACGACAATGGCGTCGAATCCATTGCCGGCGTTATGGGCGGCGAACATTCCGGCTGCGACGAGAACACCACCGACGTGCTGATCGAGTCCGCCCTTTGGAACGCGCTCAATATCGCCCGCACGGGCCGTGATCTCGGCATCATCACCGATGCGCGTTACCGCTTCGAGCGCGGTGTGGACCCGGAATTCATGGTGCCGGGGCTGGAGCTTGCCACCCGCATGGTGATCGATCTCTGCGGCGGCGGAGCCTCCGAGGCGCGTGTCGTCGGCTACCGCGGTCATACGGCAAAGATCGTCACCTTCCCGACGAGCGAGGTGAAGCGCCTCACAGGTCTTGATGTCGCGGCTGAAGAAAGCCTCTCCATCCTCTCCCGTCTCGGCTTCAAGCCGGAAGGTTCTGGCGATTTTGTTGAGGTCTCCGTTCCCTCCTGGCGGCCGGATATCGACGGTAAGGCCGATCTGGTCGAAGAGGTGATGCGCATCCACGGCGTGAACAGGATCGAGCCGCAGCCAATGATCGCCGAGGATGCGGTCGGCGGGCGCGTCCTTACCGCAGCGCAGATCCGCACGCGCCAGGCCAAGCGTGCGCTCGCCGTGCGCGGCATGATGGAGGCCGTCACCTGGTCCTTTATCCCTGAGGAGCACGCGCGGCTCTTCGCGGAGAACCGGAAGCTCATCAAGCTTGCCAACCCCATTGCCGCTGACATGTCCACCATGCGGCCTTCACTGCTGCCAGGCCTGATCGCGGCAGCGCAGCGCAATGCCGACCGCGGCTTCGCCGATGTTGCCCTGTTCGAGGTGTCCGCCGCCTATGAGGGCGACCAGCCGGAGGAGCAGCGCCGCGCTGCCGCCGGCCTGCGCCGTGGCACGGCGCGGCTTGACGCGCAGGGTCGTCATTGGTCGGGCAACACCGCGCCTGTCGACGTCTTCGCGGCCAAGGCCGATGCTTTTGCCGTGCTCGAAGCCTGCGGCGCACCCGTGGACAAGCTGCAGGTGGAAGCGGGCGGGCCGCACTGGTATCATCCCGGCCGGTCCGGCACGATCAAGCTCGGGCCGAAGAACATTCTCGGCACATTCGGCGAGTTCCACCCGAAGACGCTGGAGGAGATGGACGTGTCCGGCCCGCTCTGTGGCTTCGAGGTGTTCCTCGATGCGATCCCCGAGCCCAAGGCGCGAGCCACCCGCACCAAGCCGCGGCTCGACCTCTCGCCCTTCCAGGCGGTGAAGCGCGACTTCGCCTTCGTGGTCGACAAAACGGTCGAGGCGGGAACGCTCACCCGCGCGGCGGCGAGCGCCGACAAGAAGCTGGTTTCGGACGTGAATGTCTTCGACGTTTTCGAAGGTGCGGCTCTTGGCCCGGACAAAAAGTCGATCGCAATCGAGGTGACGATCCAGCCGATCGAGCGTACGCTGACGGATGAGGATTTCGAGGCGCTGGCGAACCGGATTGTCGAAAATGTCCGCAAGCAGACAGGTGGCGTGCTGAGAAGCTGAAACACCGGAAGGGAGGAAGGGCATGTTCCGTTGGGGTATTTTGTCTACGGCCAAGATCGGCCGCGAACATGTCATTCCTCAGCTTCTGGACGCGGAGAATGGCGTCGTCACCGCGATCGCCAGCCGCGACGAGGCGCGGGGGAAAGCTATCGCCGAGCGCTTCGGCATCCCCAATGCCTTCTCCTCCTATGAAGCGCTGCTTGCCTCGCCGGAGGTGGACGGCGTCTATATCCCTCTGCCCACCTCGCAGCATGTGGAGTGGGCGGTGAAAGCGGCCGATGCGGGCAAGCATGTGCTGGTGGAAAAGCCTCTCGCGCTCAAGGCCGAGGATATAGTCCGGGTGATCGAAGCGCGAGACCGCAACGGCGTTCTGATCTGCGAAGCTTTCATGGTGACCTACCATCCTCAGTGGAGGAAAGTGCGCGAGCTGATCGCCGAGGATGCCATCGGCCGGCTGCGCCATGTGCAGGGCGCATTTACCTATCACAATGTCGACCCGTCCAATATGCGCAACCAGCTGGAGCTCGGCGGCGGCGGTCTGCCGGATATCGGTGTCTATCCCACCGTCACCACGCGATTCGTCACCGGGAAGGAGCCGGTCCGTATTCAGGCCTCGGTTGAGCGCGATCAAACCTTCGGCACAGATATCTATGCCAGCGTGAAGGCCGAGTTCGGAGGTTTCGAGATGAGCTTTTACGTGGCCACCCAAATGGCCGCGCGTCAGGTGATGGTCTTCCACGGCGATAAGGGCTTCATAGAGGTGGAGACGCCCTTCAACTCGCGCATCTACGGAGACGACCGCGTGACGCTGCACAACGCAAACCATGCGCAGTCCACCGTCTTCCGCTTCGGCGATACGCGGCAATACCGTCTTCAGGCGGAAGCCTTCGCCCGCGCCGTGGCAGGGGAAGATGTGCAGGTCTTCACCCTTGAGGATTCGCTTAGGAACCAGAGGGTGATCGATGCGATCTACCGCGCCGCGGCGCAAGACGGCTGGGAGACCGTCTGAACCTGGTGATGGCCCGTGAACAACGGGCAGAAGCTGTCTTGCACGAAAAAATTGCGGTTCTTATATACGCCGCATGTTTCGGAGCTGCGTTTTGTGACAGACGCGTCTCCGACAAAATTTAAATGAACAGGGGCTGTTGCCTGGAACGCCGGATGGGTCCTGACAGTCTGCTAAGCGGAGAAGAATAAATGGCAAAAGTTATCGGTATCGACCTCGGAACCACCAATTCCTGCGTCGCCGTGATGGATGGCAAGGACGCGAAGGTCATTGAGAATGCGGAAGGCGCGCGCACCACGCCTTCGATTGTCGCCTTCACCGATTCCGACGAGCGCCTTGTGGGTCAGCCGGCCAAGCGCCAGGCGGTGACCAATCCTGAAAACACCTTCTTCGCAATCAAGCGCCTTATCGGCCGCCGGTTCGAAGATCCGATGGTCGAGAAGGACAAGAAGCTTGTCCCCTATAAGATTGTAAAGGCCGACAATGGCGACGCCTGGGTCGAATCCCATGGCACGAAATATTCCCCCTCGCAGATTTCCGCGATGATCCTTCAGAAGATGAAGGAGACCGCCGAATCCTATCTCGGCGAGAAGGTCGAGAAAGCGGTCATCACCGTTCCCGCCTATTTTAACGACGCCCAGCGTCAGGCCACCAAGGATGCCGGCAAGATCGCGGGCCTTGAGGTGCTCCGCATCATCAATGAGCCGACCGCGGCCGCCCTTGCCTACGGCCTCGACAAGAAGGAAGGTAAGACCATCGCCGTCTACGACCTTGGCGGCGGCACCTTCGACATCTCGATCCTTGAGATCGGCGACGGCGTGTTCGAGGTGAAGTCGACCAACGGCGACACTTTCCTCGGCGGCGAGGATTTCGACATGCGGCTCGTCAATTACCTGGCCGACGAGTTCAAGAAGGAGCAGGGCATCGACCTGAAGAACGACAAGCTCGCCCTTCAGCGCCTGAAAGAGGCTGCTGAGAAGGCCAAGATCGAGCTGTCGTCCTCCTCGCAGACCGAAATCAACCTGCCCTTCATCACCGCCGATCAGACTGGGCCGAAGCACCTGGCGATTAAGCTCACCCGCGCCAAGTTCGAGAGCCTGGTGGACGACCTCGTCACGCGCACGATCGAGCCTTGCAGGGCTGCGCTCAAGGACGCGGGCCTCTCCGCCGGCGAAATTGACGAAGTGGTGCTTGTGGGCGGCATGACGCGCATGCCCAAGGTGCAGGAGACGGTGAAGAACTTCTTCGGCAAGGAGCCGCACAAGGGCGTAAACCCGGACGAGGTGGTTGCCATGGGTGCTGCCATCCAGGCAGGCGTGCTCCAGGGCGACGTGAAGGACGTCCTGCTGCTCGATGTCACCCCGCTGTCGCTGGGCATCGAGACGCTGGGCGGTGTGTTCACGCGCCTCATCGACCGCAACACGACGATCCCGACCAAGAAGAGCCAGGTCTTCTCGACCGCCGAGGACAATCAGAACGCGGTGACGATCCGCGTCTTCCAGGGCGAGCGCGAGATGGCGGCCGACAACAAGCTGCTCGGCCAGTTCGACCTGGTGGGCATCCCGCCCGCACCGCGCGGCATGCCGCAGATCGAAGTGACCTTTGACATTGACGCCAACGGCATCGTCAACGTTTCGGCCAAGGACAAGGGCACCGGCAAGGAGCAGCAGATCCGTATCCAGGCTTCCGGTGGTCTCTCCGATGCCGAGATCGAGAAGATGGTGAAGGACGCCGAGGCCAATGCCGAAGCGGACAAGAAGCGCCGCGAGACGGTCGAGGTGAAGAATCAGGCCGAGGCGCTGATCCACTCCACCGAGAAATCGCTCAAGGACTACGGAGACAAGGTCTCCGAGGATGACCGTAAGGCGATCGAGAATGCGATTGCCGAGCTTAAGACCGCGACCGAAGGCGAAGATGCCGACGCGATCCGGGCCAAGACAACCGCGCTCGCGGAAGCTTCCATGAAGCTTGGCCAGGCCGTCTACGAGGCGAGCCAGGCGGAAAACGCCGCGGGCGGCACCGAGGAGACCGGCGGCGCGAAGGATGATGTGGTTGACGCCGATTTCGAAGAAATCGACGAGGACGACAAGAAGTCGGCCTGATCGGATCGCGGAACACGTCGAAGCCCGGGCGCATGCCCGGGCTTTTCTTTGCGCGCTGCAGAGGTGGCTCGTGGGTTGCTCGAGACGGTGAGTCCTTCGCTGCAACCCAACGATGAAAAGGCATACCGATATTGTACGGCTACACACACTGGCAAAATTCCGCGAACTATGGCATTCGCTGAGTAGAATAACTAAATACCGGGCACCGACCGGGGACTTTGCTGTGCCCTTGGAATAAACGCGGGATCTCTTGTATGAAGGCTGATTTTTACGAGACGCTCTGCGTGTCGAGAAACGCCGATGAAAAGGAACTGAAGAGCGCTTTCCGCAAGCTCGCCATGCAGTATCATCCCGATCGCAATCCGGGGGATATGGAGGCGGAAAAGAAGTTCAAGGAAATCAACGAGGCGTACGAAACCCTGCGCGATCCGCAAAAGCGCGCGGCCTATGACCGTTTCGGTCATGCAGCCTTCGAGCAAGGCATGGGCGCACGGGGCGGCTTCAATGGCGGCGGGTTCGCAGATATTTTCGAGGATATTTTCGGAGATATCATGGGTGGCGCGCGGCAGCGCCGTTCCGGCGGGCGCGAGCGCGGCGCTGATCTCCGCTATAATATGGAGATCACGCTTGAGGAGTCTTTTACCGGCAAGACCGCTCAGATCCGTGTTCCTACCGCGGTCACATGCGATGAATGCGCCGGTTCCGGCGCAAGGCCCGGTTCTTCTCCCGTGCAGTGCCCGATGTGCCACGGCGCCGGCCGTGTGCGTGCGTCGACTGGCGGCTTCTTCTCAATCGAGCGCACCTGCCCGCAATGCCAGGGCCGCGGGCAGATCATCGACGATCCATGCCGCAAGTGCTCCGGTCAGGGGCGCCTGACGGAAGAGCGTTCGCTGTCGGTCAATATTCCGGCAGGTATCGAGGACGGCACGCGCATCCGGCTTGCCGGCGAGGGCGAGGCGGGACTGCGCGGTGGACCGCCCGGTGACCTTTATATTTTCCTCTCTATCAAGCCGCACGAATTCTTCCAGCGCGATGGGGCGGACCTCTATTGCAAGGTCCCCATCTCCATGACGACGGCCGCGCTCGGCGGCTCTTTTGAGGTGACGACGCTCGACGGTACGCAGACACGCGTGAAAGTGCCCGAAGGAACGCAAAGCGGCCGCCAGTTCCGTTTGCGCGGCAAGGGCATGCCGGTGCTCCGCCAACCCCAGGTCGGCGATCTTTACATCCAGGTCGCCGTTGAAACGCCACAGAATCTCACCAGAAGACAAAGAGAGCTGCTTGAGGAGTTCGAAAAAATTTCCTCCGGCGAGAACAGTCCGCAATCGACGGGCTTTTTCGCGCGCATGAAGGACTTCTTCGAAACCTTCGGCGAATAATGGGTGGGCGGCTGTTGCTGGCAACCTGCCATTGGGATGGAAGGAGCCGAGGCGGCTCAAGGAGGATCCGGTATGGGAAGACCCTTTGACGTTCGCAAGGCGATCGTCTCACGCTTTGACGAGGAACTGCGCTTCTTTCGCGGCTGGATTGATAAGCCGAAGGCAGTGGGTTCGATCGTGCCCACGAGCGGCATCACCGCGCGGCGGATGGCCTCCATCGTTCGCCCCGAGCGCGAAGACCTGGTTTTGGAGCTCGGGCCAGGCACCGGTGTTATCACGCGTTCAATCCTGGAGCGTGGCGTAAAGCCGGAAAACCTCGTTTCGGTCGAATACTCTCTGGATTTCGTGGAAAAGCTGCGCGACGACTTCCCGCGCGTGAACATCGTCCATGGCGATGCTTTCGACCTCGATGCCACGCTCGCGCCCTGGAAGGGCCGCGTCTTCGACAGCGTGGTTTCCGCCATTCCGCTTCTCAATTTCCCCGTTGGAAAGCGCATCGAACTCATCGAGCGGCTGCTGGACCTGCTTCCTTCAGGCCGGCCGATCGTGCAGATCACCTACGGCGCGCTGTCGCCGGTGCCCGCCGGCCGAGGCAGCTATTCGGTCGAGCGGTTCGATTTTGTCATACGCAACATTCCGCCGGCGCATCTGTGGATCTACCGCCGCCACGCGCGCGCTTGACGTAAGCCCGATAACCGCCAAGATGGCACCGAACACGCGTCTTGAGGAGCGTTATGACGCCGCGAATACTGGTCTTTGCAGGATCCACGCGCGTCGGCGCCTATAGCGGGAAGACGGCCGACGCGGCCATGAAGGAGTTGGCGCTTCAGGGCGCCGATGTCACCCGCATTTCCCTGGCCGATTGCCCCCTGCCGATTATGAATCAGGATCTGGAGCGGGAAAAGGGTGTGCCGGAAAATGCCGTAAAACTCGCCCACATGATAGGCGCACATGACGGGGTGCTCATCGCCACGCCTGAATACAATGGTTCGCTCCCGCCGCTACTCAAGAACACGATCGATTGGGTGAGCCGCGTGAAAGCGGACGCTCGGGGCCGCCCCTTCCGCGCCTTCAACGGTAAGCTCACCGCGCTCTGCTCTTCCTCCAATGGCATGTATGCCGGTATTCGCGCGATCAATCATCTGCGGGCCGTCCTTGTGCAGTGCCAGGCGGAGGTGATCTCTCCGCAATGCTCGGTGCCGCGCGGAGGCGAAGCCTTTGACGAGAATGGTGACTTCCACGAGGATAGGCTTAGGAAGGCTATGACGACGGTCTGCCGCACGCTCTTAGAGCACGCCCGGCTCCGTTCGATGCGCGTCGACCAGTGAGCGCGGGGATTGTCAGCCGCAAGCTCTTATGCGACTGGGAGCCGTGCAAATATTCCGGGGAGCGAACAATGCCGGCTGACGAAATGCGCGGGCGCCTGATCGTCGGCCTCGATGTGCCGACCCTTGCAGAAGCCGAGAAGGTGGTAAGTGCCCTCGGCGATACGGTGTCCTTCTACAAGATCGGTTATCAGCTCGCTTTTGCGGGCGGGCTCGATTTCGCCGGCGACCTGATCCGGTCCGGCCGGCAGGTCTTCCTGGACATGAAGCTGCTCGACATCGACAACACGGTGGCAAAGGGCGTGGAAAACATCGCCCGAATGGGGGTGGCCATGCTCACCTTGCACGCCTATCCCAAAGCGATGCGCGCCGCGGTGGCAGCCGCGGAAGGCTCCGGCCTCTGCCTGCTTGGGGTCACCGTCCTCACATCCATGGATGCGCAGGATCTGATCGATGCGGGTTACGAACACGACCCGCAGACACTGGTGCTGCGCCGTGCCGAGCAGGCGCGGGCGGCGGGCATGGGCGGCGTGGTCTGTTCGGCGGTCGAGGCCGCTTTGGTGCGCAGCGTGGTTGGTCCCGATATGGCGGTGGTAACGCCAGGCATCAGGCCCGCCGGTGCTGATCACGGCGACCAGAAGCGCGTTGTCACGCCCGCCGATGCAATTCGCGCCGGCGCCAGCCATCTCGTCGTCGCACGACCAATCGTCGCTGCGGATGATCCCAAATCCGCCGCCGAGGCCATCTTGCGGGAAATGCATCGCGCTGTTGGAAACTAGCGAGAGGAGGACGGAATGCCCAAAGCTTACTGGATTGCCCATGTCGATGTGCGCGACCCCAAACGCTACAAGGATTATCTCGCCGCGGCCAGGCCGGCTTTCGAAAAATATGGCGCAAGATTTCTGGCCCGCGGTGGCGCCTACGAAGCGGTCGAAGGAAGGGGCAGAGGGCGCAACGTGGTGATCGAGTTTCCTTCGCTCCAGCATGCGAAGGATTGCTACAACTCGCCTGAATACAAGATCGCGAAAGCCATACGCCAGGAAGTGGCCGATGCCGAATTGATCCTGGTGGAAGGATTCGACGGCTGATTGCGGCTCATCGCGGTTTCTTGAGCCGCCTGCCGAGATTTATTCCTTGATTCTGTTGCATCGCAGCAATACATTTTTCGTCGGATAAGTTCAGGAATCCAAGTATTTCAAGGCGGTGCGCACAAACACGACTCTATTGCGTTGCACCTAAATCGCGTACGCTGCCCAAAGCGCCCGCTGCCCGCCTGAGCATTCGCCGGAAAGGTCTGCGATGTATTATCAGCTTTACGAGCTTCATCACGCCGCGCTGCAGCCCGCACGCACCTATGCCGATGCGATCAGGCTCTTTTATTCCAATCCGCTGAATCCTGTCTCCAGCACCACATGGGGCCGGTCGATCGCCGCCGCCGCGGAGATGTTCGAGCGCACCACACGCCGTTATGGCAAGCCCGGATTCGGAATCACCTCCACGGTGGTGGATGGAATGGAAGTTCGTGTGCAGGAGAAGGAGGTTTGGTCGAGGCCCTTTTGCCGTCTCCTACATTTCGAACGGCAACTGCCGGCCAGGCGAAAGCCGGATGTGAAGCTTCTGATGGTCGCGCCCATGTCGGGCCATTATGCGACATTGCTGCGCGGCACGGTGGAAGCCATGCTGCCGCACGCCGATGTCTATATCACCGACTGGGTCGATGCCCGCATGGTACCGCTTTCAGAGGGTACTTTCGACCTCGACGATTATATCGACTACCTGATCGAAATGTTTCACCTGCTTGGGCCGGGTGCGAGCGTGATGGCGGTTTGTCAGCCGTCCGTGCCGGTCCTTGCAGCCGTGGCGCTGATGGAGGCGCGTGGCGACCCCAATCTGCCGTCCTCCATGACGCTGATGGGCGGCCCCATCGATACCCGTAGGAACCCCACCGCCGTCAACCGCCTCGCGCAGGAGCACGGCATTGAGTGGTTTCGCGATAACGTCGTCATGTCGGTGCCGTGGCCCAATCCCGGCTTCATGCGGCCGGTCTATCCGGGTTTTCTTCAGCTTTCGGGCTTCATGAGCATGAATCTCGACCGCCACATCGTCGCGCATGAGGAGTTCTTCATGCATCTGGTGAAGGGAGATGGCGACTCCGCGGAGAAACACCGGGAATTTTACGACGAGTATCTGGCGGTGATGGATTTGACGGCGGAATTCTACCTACAGACCGTCGACACCGTCTTCATCCGCCACGCGCTTCCCAAAGGAGCGATGACGCATCGTTCCGAACGGGTTGATCCCGCTTCCATACGATCCGTGGCCTTGCTCACCGTCGAGGGGGAGAATGATGACATTTCCGGGATCGGCCAGACCAAGGCCGCCCATGATCTCTGTGTCAACATTCCGTCAGGCAAGCGGCATCATCACCTCCAGCCTTCCGTCGGGCATTATGGCGTCTTCAATGGCTCGCGGTTTCGCAAGGAGATCCTTCCGCGCATCGTGCGGTTCGTGAATGAAAACCGTGGCGCATAAGCGACACCGCTGTTGAAAACCCGCTCCATAAGCGCGCGCCTCGGTAACCATAACGGGAAAACGAGTCATTTCTAATTGACAGCCCCCCCTTAAAGTTCCTTAACGTTCGATTAACGAGCATAAATAAATGGGGAGCGGCTTATGGCTGCTAAGCGGGCGGGTCTCGTCGCCGCGATAGGTGTTTTGCTGTCTACAGTCAGCGTAGGATCAAGTCCCGCTGTCGGTGCTGGGCTCATGGCTACCGGATCGGTGACGTCGCAACCCATCGGGCATTACGAGTTTTGTCAGGCTAACCCCAAGGAGTGTTCCGTTCGCTCGCGCGATAGGGGGCCGCTTCTCATGAACGATGCGCTGATGAAAAAGATATCAGCCATCAATTTCGCCGTGAACCGGGCGGTTAAGCCGCGCAACGACATTGATATTTACGGCAAGGAAGAAGTCTGGGTCTATCCGGCAAAGGGCGAAGGCGATTGCGAGGACTATGTCCTTGAAAAGCGGCGCAAACTGCATGCGGCAGGCGTTTCCTTTTCCAACCTGCTCATTACGGTCGTCCGCAAGCCTGACGGGGAAGGGCATGCTGTTCTGACGGTGCGCACGGATCGCGGTGATCTCATCCTTGATAACCTCAGCGACGAAGTGAAGCTGTGGAGCCACACGTCCTACCTGTTTCTGAAGCGGCAGGCGACCACCAACACCGGACAGTGGGTGAGCCTTCGTAACGAGAACAATCTTCTCGTCGGTGCTGTGAACAAATAATCCGCATAGGTACTGGGCCTCAGAGCAATCGCGCTGCTTCGGCTCCGGTTGAGATCTCCGCTGCAGATCCCTGCACCTGCGGTCAAAAACCGGGCCGGTGATGAAATGCAAGGGGCGTTGATTCAATAGTCGCGTGGCTGCTGCAGCCACCGAGCCATCAGTCCGGCGGGGGAGTGGCCGAATCCGCGAGAATCTCGTCACTCGTGCTCAAAGTAATTCTTCGATGCGGATGCTCGCCCTTCGCCGCCTGAAAGATGGCGTGCGCGAGCTGAGCACTGAGCGCCCGCGCGAGTACCCGTTCCACCTCCTCACGGCCGCCGTCATGCCAGAGCTCGATCCGGTAAGGAAGCTCTTCGGGAGTGTTGTTCGGGACGGACGTCCGGGACATCGGTAAAGTTCTGCCTAGACGCTGTTGAGGACTAGGGACGGGGCTGCGCCGCAACTCAGATCCTCCGGTTCCGGGAGTGAGCAGGAAGGACATGCCGAAGCATATTCGGCGAAGAAACGGCGGAATTGCGCGCGGCCCTCAAGGGATTGGGCCAGGATCGCCCGCGATAGCATCGAAAATGCTCGGGAGTGGTCCACACTTCGCCGCGCTTTTCTCCCATTCAGGAACGATCTTGGCTCCAATGCAGCCTCCGCAGTCCAAGTCCTGACAGCCCTCTAATGCGCGGGGCCGTTCCACCTTGAGACGATGCTGTTCTTGTGGCGCAATGTAATGTAGCGGTCCGGATGCTCACGGGTAGCGGCGAAATAAGCCGCATAGCCGATGCTGGCGTTAGCGGTCACCGCAAGCACCTGAACCACCGCTTGTTTTGCTGCGTCCCAGAGCTCCACTCTATAAGGCAGGTCCTCACGCTCCGCCGCGTCGTGGTCCGGCGCGACAGGATCTTTCGATCCATCCTGCTCGTCCCCATCGGAAGAGAAGCTGAAGGGAGTGCTCGCGACCTCCAGGTTATAGGCGAGCGCAGTTTGATAGCTGGCCATCGATCCGTGACTATTGAACAAAACCGGCCCTACCTTCGTGCGTCCAGTCGACCCTGTACTTCACGCAGGCACCCAATCCGCTCTTAGGGGGTTGGAGTACTGTTGTCTACGGTTTGCTTGCAACACTTCTTCCTAAATTTATGCGCAGCTTGAAAAAGAAGTCGGCAATAGGAATGTCTTGTTGCGCGCAAGCCTATTGTCGGCCCTTGAGTTCTGTGCGTCTTCTCGCTAGATGTCGCTTACCAGACCGGGCCCCTCTGGCAGCTTCTTTCGGGCTGTGATGTCGGACTGGAAGTCCAAATCGGGTGGCCCGATATTCATGGAGCTCCATCGACATTGATGTAAAGGTTCGCCCAGGCAGCACGATTACTGCATGAGCGGCAATGTCGAGTTCCGCGAATCGGGGCGCCCTCGTCAACATTGGGTGCTAAATGAGCGAAATGTTCAGCGCGGAAGTTCTGTCCGCTTTCCTCCAAGTTATAATGATCGATCTGGTTCTGGCCGGTGACAACGCCATCGTCATCGGCCTGGCCGCAGCCGGCCTGCCGAAGGAGCAGCGCGCCAGAGCCATCCTTATCGGCATCGTCGCCGCTACCTTGCTGCGTATCGGCTTTGCCGCCGTCACGACGCAGCTTTTGCAGATTGTCGGTCTTCTGCTGGCCGGTGGTATCCTGCTTTTGTGGGTCTGCTGGAAAATGTGGCGCGAGCTGCGAGCCAACCACGCGCAGGAGGAGGAAGGCGCGGAAGCGCTGGAAGGCAAGGATCTGAATGCGGACGGGACGATCGCCGGCAGTGCGCCGCGCAAGACCTTTGCGCAAGCGGCCTGGCAGATCGTCATAGCGGACGTCTCGATGTCGCTCGACAACGTGCTCGCCGTCGCAGGTGCGGCCCGTGAGCATCCATATGTGCTTGTTTTCGGCCTGGCTCTTTCGATTGCGCTGATGGGCATTGCTGCTTCATTCATCGCCCGGCTTCTGCAAAAGCACCGCTGGATCGCCTATGTGGGCCTTCTGGTCATCCTCTATGTCGCGCTGGAGATGATCTACCGCGGCGGCGTCGAGGTGTTCGGCTACGTGAACGGCTGAACGGTTGGGGCGGCGCGAAAGCGCCGCCCCTCCGCGATGGGTTCGGGCACACCGGCTGCGGCATGGCGGGAAAGAGTAAAGCTTTTGACCTCTTGAGGTGTGCGGCTCGGTTATGGCGGAAACGAGTTCGCCTACCGGGCAGATCGGCGCGATGATCTAGCAAAGAGCATGGCGAACGCTTTGCAGCGGCTATCCGCGACCAGGAAAAGCAGCAATTTCCGGCAAAAAGAAAAGGCTGAAACGAAGCCGCTTCAGCCTTCACGTAGCAAAAGCCATGCCCATTATGCGGGCATTTTTATTAAGGCGCTCAGTAGCCCCGTGGGCAGGCGGCCGTGTAGCGGCGGCCATATTCGTCGCGATAGATGCACTGATTCGAACCCTCGGCCGCGCGTCCAACCAGGGCGCCCGCAATAGCGCCAACTGCGCCGCCGATCACCGCGCCTTCCACCTCGTTGCCCGCAACTGCCGCGCCGACTGCCGCGCCGCCGAGGCCGCCAATCGCTGCGCCCTGCTGGGTGGGAGTACATGCTGCAGCGGCAAGAAGGAACGGAATCACAACAATGAGCTTTTTCATGGGGTCTCTCCAAAATGGCATTGCACCGGCACAATTCGCCACGCGGCAATTCGTTCCGGGTTCTCTACGCGCGCGATGGTTGACGCTCCTTTGTGTCGCGTCAAGCACTTCTCTGGAAATAGGGTAGATGAACCGGTAAGAGTTGCATCCCGGAAATCACCGAATTCATCGCCTGCCGGCCGGAATCCTCTCATCCTTTTATGCCCTCACGCAGCCCGGCCGAGCGCGCGCCCGTCTCGTCGAGATATTGCCGATAGCTCACGCAGCGCACGTCAGGCATCACGCAAATCTCTTCCGCGAAGCGCTCCAGCGCCTGCCAATAGGCGCCATTGTTCATGAGCGTGAAATGAAAACCGAGCTGGAGCGGAATGCGATCTCCCTCGTATTCATGGTCAAAAGCGGAGCGGAACGCATCGAAGGCCCTCTCGGCGAAGAACGAAGCTTCGCTCGGCCGTTCAAATCCGCCTGAATGACGGACATATAAATTGTAGTCCATTGCGATCACTCGCCTTTTTGCCGGACCCTCCGGGATGAGGGGAAGGGAAAATCGGGTAAGACCGCCCTGCTTTAGCGGCTTTGCCGGCCCGCGCGAGACGGTGCTTGCGTCATAGGCGAACCCGCTTTGGGCCAGCGCGGCCGAAAGCGCTGGGCCGGTTGAGAGATAGGGCGCGCGGAAGCCCTTGATGCCGTTTTCGGCGAAATCCCGCCATCCCTCCGGTTCACCCGCAATCGAGTTAATCCTCCAGGCGTCCTGCAGGATCGAGCGGAACTGGCCGAACTCCTTGTTCCAGTCGGAAGCGCTCCATTTCCCGCCGTCGAAATGCCCGCAGCCGTGGCTCGCGATCTCGTGCCCTTCCTGGCGTGCCGCCCAGATTTGCCTGAGCCGCGCCTCCACATCGCCGCGAGAGGGCGCAAATCCGATGTTCGACCGGCCCGATTTCATGCCGGGCGGGTGGTAGAGGCCTTTCGTTTCCGGTGAAAGAAGATAGACGCAGGAAAGAAAGTAGGTGAAATGGGCGCCGGTGCGCTCGCCCAGCGCGCGGCTCCTTTCCCACTGCGTAATGAAAGAGGCGCTGTCGAAGGAGATGATCACATATTGCGGCTGGCGTGGGGGATCTTCGGCAAGGGCGGGAAAAGAAGCCAAGAAAAGCGCAAGCGCGCTGAGACGTGCGAAGAACAGCATACCGAAACCATGATCAAACAACCCCACTTTGTCGGTATGAAGCAATTATGGCGAGGTGTAGACTTGCGCGGCTTGGTGCACAGCTTTGTTGAGCGCGGAACAGCGGCAATGCCTGCCCGGCCAAGGTGTCGAAACGGGAGAAAGCGGATAACCGATGCTCCCGTCTTGTCAGCCATGGCGTGACCGGCTGAAGGGAAATATAGGAGCTCTGCGAGGGTGTTCAGCCTGCAAAACCCGTTGGGCAAGTGCGGGTGATTTCTTTCGCCCCCTTCCATGTGTGGGAAATTCGGTTAAAAGCCTGGGCGGGGCCAAGGCCGGGATAAAGGTTTAAATGTCCGACAACAGTTTCATTCGCGAAGTCAACGAGGAGCTTCGCCAAGACCAGATGAGGGTGCTGTGGCGCCGCTATGGGCCGATCGCAATCGGCCTGGCGGCGTTGCTTGTGCTCGGCATGGCCGCCTGGGTGGCGTATGATCACTGGTGGACCTCGCGCGCCAATGAGTCGGGCGATCGCTTCGCGCAGGCGCTCGAGCTTGCCGAAGAGGGAAACAGCCAGGAAGCGCTCCAGCTTCTGGAGGAATTGGAAAACTCGGGCGCAGGCGCCTATCCGGTGCTGGCGCGCCTCCGGGCAGCGACGACGCTGGCAGACAGCGACGATATCGACGGCGCCATCGCCAAGTTTGACGAAGTTGCCAACGACGCGGCCGTTCCTGCTGCGATCCGCGATGTAGCGCGTCTACGCGCTGCGCTGCTCCTCGTCGACCATGGTTCCTATGCCGACGTGGCCGCACGCGTGGAAACGCTTTCCGCCGATACGAACCCCATGCGTCACATCGCCCGCGAGACGATGGCATTGGCCGCATGGAAGGAAGGTAACCGCGAAAATGCTCTTTCGCTCTTCGGCGAGATTGCGGATGATGAGCAGGCGCCTGCCGGGGCTCGTCAACGCGCGGAGATGATGATGGATCTGATCTCCGGCACCGCCACCGGCGAAGCTGGATAGTATCATGCCTTTCAAGGTCGCCATTGTCGGCCGGCCCAATGTCGGCAAGTCGACCCTCTTCAACAGGCTGGTGGGCCGCCGGATCGCGCTGGTCGACGATACGCCGGGCGTGACCCGCGACCGTCGGGTGCATTCCGCCCGTCTCCTCGACCTGCGTTTCGATGTCATAGACACTGCCGGCCTCGAAGAGGCGGCAGCGCCCACCCTGGCCGGGCGTATGCGCGCGCAGACCGAAACGGCCATCGACGAGGCTGATCTCGTTCTATTCATGATTGATGCGCGGGCCGGGCTGATGCCCGATGACCGCGCCTTTGCCGAGGTGGTGCGCCGCAAAGGCAAGCCCGTGGTCCTGGTCGCCAACAAGACCGATGTTCGGGGAACGGATGCTGGCGTGCTTGAGGCCTTTGCCCTGGGTTTGGGCGACCCTGTCGCCGTTTCCGCCGAGCATGGCCAGGGCATGGTCGAGCTGCGCGACGCTATTGCTGAATTTGCTGGCCAAGCAGAAGAAGAGGAGAGGGTCACGGAGGAGGAGACCGCGCTGATCGGTGAGGACATCGATCCCGATTCCGAGGAGGCCCGGTACGATCCCACCAAGCCCATTCGCATTGCGGTGGTCGGCCGCCCCAACGTCGGCAAATCGACACTCATCAACGCGTTGATCGGCGAGGAACGCCTGCTGACCGGACCGGAGGCCGGGATCACCCGCGACTCGATTTCCGTCGACTGGCATTGGCGCGGCAGGGAAATAAAGCTGTTTGATACCGCCGGCATGCGGCGCAAGGCACGCGTGCAGGAAAAGCTCGAAAAGCTTTCCGTGGGCGAGAGCCTGCGCGCCATCCGCTTCGCCGAGGTGGTTATCATCGTTTTCGACGCGACCATGCCCTTCGAGAAGCAAGATCTCCAGATCGCGGATCTGATCGTGCGCGAGGGCAGGGCGCCTGTGATCGCCTTCAATAAATGGGATTTGATCGAGAACCGGCAGGAAAAGCTTGCCGAGCTGCGCGAGAAGACGGACCGCCTGCTTCCCCAGGCGCGCGGCCTTCGGTCGGTCCCCATCTCGGCGGAAACCGGCCGCGGTCTCGATCAATTGCTGGAAGCAGCGGTAAGCACCCATGTGGTCTGGAACCGGCGTGTGCCGACCGGCCCGTTGAACCGTTGGTTGGAAGCCGCCTCGACGCAGCATCCGCCGCCGGCCGTCTCAGGCAGGCGGTTGAAGGTGAAATATATGACGCAGGTGAAGACGAGGCCGCCGGGCTTCGTGCTTTCCTGCTCCCGCCCCGAGGCGATGCCGCAGTCCTATATTCGCTACCTCGTCAATGGCCTGCGTGAAAGCTTCGACATTTTCGGCGTGCCAATCAGGATTTCGCTCCGCGCATCCGAAAATCCCTATGCCGGAAAAGCGCGCAAGCGGACTTAGCAACCCAATGCCCTTTTCGGCCTAACGCTGCAGCCTCATCTCAACCGGCGGGCCGTTCCGGATCGTCTGGTAGACGACGCAGTAGGGCTCGGTGAGCTTTAGAAGCTGATCGAGCTTTTCCTGGGGCGCCTCGGTGTCGAGATCGAAGGTGAGCCTTATTTGCGCAAAACCCACCGGCGCGTCCTTCGCCACTCCCAACGTGCCGCGGAAGTCGAGGTCGCCTTCTGCCGAAATGCTGCCTGAACGAATGGGTATTTCCAGCGCCGTTGCTACGGCCTTGAGTGTCACGCCGGCGCATGCCACGAGTGCTTCCAGCAGCATGTCGCCGGAGCAAAGCTCCATCCCCGAGCCGCCGGTTGCCGGATGGAGGCCCGCGACCGCTACCGCCCGGCCGGTCTCCACCTTGCAAGCGATATTCTGGCCGTCGAGGCTGCCACGGGCCCTCAGCGTTATAGTGGCGGACTGAGGATCGGACCGGTAGCGGTCCTTTATCGGCGCCTGAATGGCGCGAAGCTTATCGGCATCCATGGTGGTCTCCTCCCCTCTGCTTAAAAAAAGCATACGCCTGCGAGAGGGAACGGGGGAGGGGGATTATGGCGGCCGGAGATGAAGCACCCGTCTATGATCGGCGCATCCAGTCGCATCCGGCAGCGGAGCCGGAATTGTGCTCCGATCGGCCACGGGCTCTCTCCGCGTTAACCGGTGATCAAGGTTAACGAAATAGGCTCGGATTAATCGGCGTTTTAGTTTCGAGAGGGGTCCGAGTGTTTGCGTCAGGTGTAGGGCGGCGTATGGCGCCGGGGCAGAAACGCTCTCGTTTTCCTTCCATTGCATTGGGCATCGGCTTTTTGCTCGGCTTCCCAACGGTCGGCGCCTATCAGGACATGGTGAGCCTGGTTGCTGGACAGGATATTCAAGCGCGTTGGACGGCGGTGGTGGAGCGTTCCGTCGCCGGCTCCGTCCACAAAGCCGAGATGCCGTTCCTGAACCCGGATGCACCGGCCGCGGCTGTTTCGGGCGCAGGGCGCCTCACGCCCGGCATTGGCGAGGTCGCATTTCGCACAGGCGGCAAGGCGGCTGAGGGATCGGACGAGAAGAATATCAATCGTCAGGCCAAGCATGGGCGTCTGGTGAAAACCTTGCCCATGGCCCCTCCACGCCTTTTCAATGCGGGCACGATTTTCGAGCAGACCAGCCTGCTCAAGGCTGAGCCGCTCGGCGAAACCCTGATGGCTTTTGTCGATCCCGACATCAAGGGCAAGGAGGTTCAAATCGCCTCCGCCTTCTATATCAAGAAGAAGCAGGACCTTGGCCTTCTCCCCGCCATAGCCGAACTCGTCAACAACGAGGAGGGCGATATCCTTGCAAGCGCCTATGCGCCGGCAGAGCCGGATTATGCGCGGGCATCACCCTTCGCCAGCATCTTGCGGGACGAGAACGCGGGCCGCTTCATCCCGCCTGTCCCGCAAAGCGATCACCCTTGGGCGCGGACGCCCCTGCCGCCGGATGTCTTTTCGGAGCGGGAGCAGCAGTGCCTGACGGCCGGCGTTTATTTCGAGGCGCGTGGCGAGCCGGTGCGCGGCCAGGCGGCCGTGGCCCAGGTCATTTTGAACCGCGTGCGCAATCCCACCTATCCGAACAGCATCTGCGGCGTCGTTTATCAGAACGAGAAATGGCGCAACCGCTGCCAGTTTTCCTTCGCCTGCGATGGCATAAAGGACCGGGTTGCAAGCCCGAAGCACTGGCAGATGGCCAAGGACGTGGCATTGGCGGTTACTGCTGGCAGGATTTGGCTTGAAGAGGTTGGCACTGCCACCCATTATCACGCCACCTATGTGCACCCGCGCTGGGCCAATTTCATGGAGCGCACGAAGAAGATCGGGCAGCACATTTTCTACCGGACCTATGGCGGCGGCTGGGATTGAAAGGCCTCATGGCTGCCCATTCCAGGCGCCGAAATCCGTGATTCCGCCGCCCGACAGGCTCCTGATCGGCAAGACGCTTTGTCGCACCGCATTAATTCATTGATTTTATGGGCGAAAAACCCAGGCCTTCTATGCTGCTGCGCGGCTTGACTGCTTGATGCCCTCTCACTATGTTGCGCGCGACTTCGAGGCGGGTATCCGCAGGCCGCGAAGCGGCGTGGAGGCTCTGATGGCCAATCGGGAAAAGCCGGACGATCTGGAGCGGCGGCGGCGTGATCTCGAGGCGGCGTTGGCTGCGCGCAGGCCGGAAGAGCCGAGCGACGGGGGGAGCGCGAAGACGGGCGGTGCGGGCGGCTATGCGAATGCGCTGAGACTTTCCAGCGAGTTCATCGCCGGCATCGTGGTTGGAGCGGGCCTCGGCTGGTTCATCGACAGGACTGCCGGCACTGCGCCTTGGGGAATGATCATTTTCCTGCTCCTGGGTTTTGGAGCGGGAGTTCTTAACGTCCTGCGCTCGGCAGGGCTTATGGCTGAATTCGGATCGAAGGCGCCCAATAAGGGCGAGGGCGGTCCGGGGGAAAAGAAGTAGGCGGCCTTTCGGCCGCGAGTAAAGGACGAGGGGAGCCAAGTGGCCACAGACCCGATCCACCAGTTTCAGATCTCGAAGTTGATTCCGATCGAGATCGGCGGCCTTGATTTCTCCTTCACCAATTCCTCTCTTTTCATGGTCGCCACAGTGGCGGCGGCGGGTGCGTTCCTTTATCTCACCACGTCGAGCCGCGGCCTGGTTCCGAGCCGGATGCAGTCCGTCTCGGAAATGTCCTACGAATTCGTGGCTTCAATGCTGCGTGACGCTGCGGGAAGCCACGGAATGCGGTTCTTCCCGTTCGTCTTCTCGCTATTCATGTTCGTGCTGGTCGCGAACCTGCTCGGTCTGTTCCCTTATTTCTTCACGGTCACGAGCCATATCGTCGTCACCTTCGCGCTGGCGCTCCTCGTTATTGGAACCGTGCTCGTCTACGGCTTTTGGAAACATGGCTTTGGGTTCCTGAAGCTGTTTGTGCCGGAGGGCGTTCCAGGTGTGCTTCTGCCTCTGGTGGTGCTCATCGAGGTGATTTCCTTCCTGTCGCGCCCCATCAGTCTCTCCGTTCGTCTCTTCGCGAACATGCTGGCGGGCCACATCACGCTCAAGGTTTTCGCCGGCTTTGTCACTTCTCTTGGCGCGCTGGGTGTCGCCGGCGCCGCTGGCGCGGTTCTGCCGCTTGCCATGACGGTTGCGCTCACCGGCCTCGAGCTTCTGGTGGCTTTCCTGCAGGCCTATGTTTTCGCAGTGCTCACCTGCATGTACCTGAACGACGCCTTGCACCCGGGCCACTAAGGCACCGGGGCTTGTGCCCGGCAAAACAGATCCAATCCATAAGGAGTTTAAAATGGAAGCAGAAGCAGCAAAGTTCATCGGTGCGGGCATCGCCTGCCTCGGCATGGGTGGCGCCGGCATCGGTCTCGGCCACATCTTCGGCAATTACCTGGCGGGCGCGTTGCGCAATCCGTCGGCTGCCGACGGCCAGTTCGGCCGCCTCATCTTCGGCTTCGCGGTGACGGAAGCTCTGGGCATCTTTTCGCTGCTCGTGGCGCTGCTTCTCCTCTACGCTGTCTAAGCGCGATAAACGTGCCTGAACCGGCCGCCTCCGCGCGGCCGGCTTCGCTGATTTGAAGGGGTAAGCCATGTTCGTGGCACCTGCATTCGCACAGGAGGCGGATCACACCGCCGGCGAAACACATTCAGAGACGGGTGTAGCGGAAGGCGGCCACGAAGGCGGCTTTCCTCCTTTCCTCGTCGAGACCTATCCTTCGCAGCTCCTTTGGCTGGCGATCACTTTCGGGCTCTTCTATCTCTTCCTGAAGCGCGTGGTCCTGCCGCGAATTGCCGGCATTCTGGAGGTGCGGAGCGACCGCATCGCTCAGGATCTCGATCAGGCCGCCCGCATGAAGGAAGACGCCGACGCAGCCGTGGCTGCTTACGAGCAGGAATTGGCGGAGGCCCGCAAGAAGGCTGCGGCAATCGCCCAGGAAGCGCGTGACACCGCCAAGGCGGAGGCCGCTGCCGAGCGCCGTAAGGTGGAATCCGGGCTGGACTCCAAGCTCAAGGAAGCCGAAGCCCGCATCGCCTTGATCAAGGATACGGCGCTTTCCGATGTCGGCACGATCGCCGAGGAAACCGCCGCCGCCATTGTTCAGGAACTCGTCGGCGGCAAGGTCGACAAGGCATCGCTCTCGGCGGCTGTCAAAGCCGTCCAGCAGCAGTAGGAGAAGCGCATGGACGCAACTTTTTGGGCCCTGGTCGCGCTGATCATCTTTGTCGGCATTCTGCTTTATATGAAGGTGCCGGGGATGCTGGCAGGCTCGCTCGATGCCCGCGCTGAGCGGATCAAGAACGAGCTTGAGGAGGCCCGCCGGCTGCGCGAGGAAGCCCAGCAACTGCTGGCAGAATATCAGCGCAAGCGCCGTGAAGCTGAGCAGGAGGCGAAGGAACTCGTCGACGCAGCAAAGCGCGAGGCGAAGCTCATCGTATCCGATGCCAAGGTCAAGACCGAGGAATATGTTTCCCGCCGTACGGCGCTGGCCGAGCAGAAGATCGCGCAGGCCGAACGGGATGCGGTTAACGAGGTGCGTTCGCGCGCCGTCGATGTCGCTGTCGCTGCTGCGGGCAAGCTGTTGGCCGAGAAGATCGATACCAAAACCGGCAGCGAGCTGTTCAAAGCTTCCTTGCAAGACGTCAAGACACGGCTGAACTAAGCCGACCTTTGAATTGAGCGTTTAGAATGCCGCCTTCGGGCGGCATTTTTATTGCCCGTTTCTCAGATTGCAAAAGAGCGTTCTGGACTGCAATACCGGCGCAAGCGGTTCCGGCGGTCTCCGTTGTGTCTAAATGCTATTTCAAAGGCAACTCAAACTTGGAAAGAAATATCTGGCAAACCACCGCGGAGAGTTTCCTTCCTCGCAACGGTGCTGGCGCACGACCTCACGCGCCATAAGCAGGTCGCATATCTCTTCAATGACGACTCCTTCGACGTGGTCTTTCACCTGGTGTTTTCCGGCAGGCAGGCACATGACGCGTATCAAGTCTCCGACGCGCATGTGAACCACTTCATCCCGGAGAGCAATCCGATTTGGGTGAAGATCCGCGTTTTCGATTCTGTCGAGCGCTAAGCCTCCGCAAAGGAGCAGCCGACCACCTAAAGACCCGCCTCGCGCAGCCTGTCCTTTCTGATGGTGCCAGCGTGCCCGGCAGGCACTGGCTCCTCATAGGGAATATCGAGGAGCCTGCAGAGCTCCTGCAGGCATTCCTCGTATACGGGCTCCAGATCGCTGTAGGCAAAGCCGATCTGGTTCAGAACCTCCATGCAGAGCAGGCCGTAAAGCCGCATCCAGCAGGAAAGAAAGATATAGGCGGCCTCGGGCGGCAGCGCGCCGTCAATTCTCTCGGAATATTTGCACAACTGCTCGGCCAGGGAGGGATCCATATCCTCCAGGCTCGGTATTGGAAACCGCTTCGTGCGCCAGATGGCCACGATCTCCTCCAGGAAAACCTGTCCGAACGCCCGGCCGGACTGGCTGGCATTGGTGCACCTCTCGAGACCCATGGGCGCAGGCGTGGCGAAAAGGCAGCCGAATTCGGCAGGATGGGTGACGGCCCACTGGCGCAAAGCCCTGCAGATGGCGAGGAGGCGGCATTCCGGGTCGGTTGCGCCGCTCCGTTCCCGCGCAGATGTGAGGGTGTTGACCAGCTCTGAATAGAGGTCGAGCCGCAGCGCTTCGATCAGCTCGTTTTGGCTGGAATAATAGCGGTAAAGAGCCGGGCCGCTCATACCCATTTTCCGGGCAACCGCGTTGACGGTAACTGCCTGGGCACCATTGCTGACCAGCAACTCGCGAGCGATGTGCCGGATCTCGGCCATGGTGGCCTCGCGAAGCTTGTCCCTGCGATTCATTTTGGTGTTTGTTTTGTCGTTCATCGGCATATTGACATGCTAGCGCAAATAACTTTAGTTAGATTATCTAACTTTAGTGAATATCGCAAGCAAGACGGCGCTGCCGATACGGGCGCGTCGGCTTCAAAAGATGACGGGTGGGAAAGCTATGCTGGTGCTTGTCCTTGGCCTTGTTCTTTTTTTGGGAGTGCACTCAGTCCGCATTGCGGCGCCGCAATTTCGCGACCGCGTCGTGGGCAGTCGCGGCCTGGGTGCTTGGAAAGGCATCTATAGTCTGGCTGCATTCCTCGGCCTCGTGCTGATTGTCTGGGGGTATTGGCTGGCACGGCAGAACCCTGTCGTGCTCTACACGCCCGCCACGTGGATGCAGCACCTGACACTGCTGCTGATGCTTCCCGTTTTCCCGCTTATGGCGGCTTCGCATCGGCCGGGAAGGATAAGCACCGCCGTCGGGCATCCTATGCTCCTCGGCACCGTGATATGGGGTGTGGCGCATCTCCTGGCGAACGGGACGCTGGCCGACCTATTGCTGTTCGGTGGGATAGCTGTCTGGGGAACGGTAGACTGGGTTTCCTCCGTTCAGCGGCCCCGCGAACCGGTGGCTAAGGGCAAGCCGTCCCCGAGAAACGACGTGATGGCTGTTGTCGGAGGGCTGGTTATCTACGCGATCTTCGTTGCCGGGCTACACCGGCTCCTTTTCGGCGTCTCGCCCATTTAACCCGTCTGCCGCAGAGAAAGCGCTGGCGATAAGCTCTGCGGCATCCCCGCTTGCCAATATCCGGTCCTCCTCGCCAGACGTTTTGAAGGGCGAGAAACTCATCCGGTGGAGCCGTGTGACCGGCCCATAGGCGGTGATGGCTTCGCGATGACGCTCCGTGGCGTAGCCCACATGGCTGTGAAAGCCGTAATGGGGCATGAGGGTGCCGGTCCTGACCATCATTCGGTCACGCACGACTTTGGCAACAATCGACGCCGCGGCGATCGACTGGGACCTTTGATCGCCCTTGACCACGGCCCGGCAGGGACAAGGAAGGCCAGGCGGAATATCCCTCCCGTCGGCGAGCGCATAGGCCGGGCGCACGCAAAGTCCGTCGAGCGCGCGACGCATCGCTTCCAGGCTGGCCTTCAGGATATTCGATTCATCGATGCTGGCTGCGCAAAGGGACGCGACGGAAACGGCGGCTGCGACCTCGAAAATCTCCTGAACCAGCCTTTCGCGTGCCTCTGCCGTCAGCCGCTTGGAATCGTCAAGCCCTTCCGGAATGCGGTCCGGGTCGAGCACCACCGCTGCCGCGACCACCGGTCCCGCCAGCGGCCCCCGGCCGGCTTCGTCCAGCCCGGCCACTGGCGCCAAGCCCTCGCGCATGATCTTCCGCTCAATAGTGAAATCCGGGCGCACCGGCAGATCGAAGAGGGGCGGAGAATCGGGTTGCGAGGAAGCCATAAGCAATGCTTGCATCGCTTCCGATTCTCCGCAAGCCTTTCCCCGTGCTCAGGACAAAAAAGCGGGGAAGGCGCCGTCGGCCCGGGGGCGAGGGCTTCGACGGGTAATCCGGGAGGTGGGGCAATACCGTCCCGGAACTGCAATCTTGAATAGGGCAGGGCATGGGACTGCTGCCGGCATATCATTAGGCAAGGTTTCATTGCCGGACCCGAGTGCTTAGGCCATCCGGCGGAGCTTGCCCTGCCGCTTCCGCTAAAGCAGGCTGAGCTGTTCCCCCTCGCCCTTTCCTGCCTTGAAGAGATCGGTGCGAAGCTTCCGCCGTTCGAGATTAAGTCCTATTCTCCGCGCCGCGATCTCGAACCGGCGCCCGATTTGCCAGGCATAGGGGCCTGTGCCCTTCATGCGCTTGCCCCATTCGGAATCGTAGTCCTTGCCCCCGCGCATGGAGCGCACGAGCGACATCACATGCCGGTAGCGGTCCGGGTAATGCCGCAGGAGCCAGTCCTTAAAGATCGGGCTTACCTCCAGAGGCAGCCTAAGGATTACGTAGCCCGCCTCTTTGGCGCCGACCGCATGGGCTGATTCCAGAATGCGCTCGATCTCGCTGTCGTTCAAACCGGGAATAACAGGCCCGATCATCACGGATGCGGGAACGCCCGCCTCGTTCAGCGCGCGCATCGCTTCCAGCCGCCGCGTCGGCGTGGCGGCCCTGGGCTCCATCGTCCGGGCAAGCTGCCGGTCAAGTGTGGTGACCGAGAGCGCCACCTTGGCCAGCCCACGTTCCGCCATGCGCGAGAGGATATCGATGTCGCGCATCACCAGCGCCGATTTGGTGACGATCCCAACCGGATGGTTATGCGCATCGAGCACTTCGAGTATGTCGCGCATGATGCGCCACTTCTTTTCGACCGGCTGGTACGGGTCCGTATTTGTGCCGATCGCGATTGTGCGCGGCTCATAGCCGGGCTTGGCGAGCTCCTTTTCCAGGAGCCGTGGTGCATCGGGCTTCGCGAATAGCTTTGATTCAAAATCCAAGCCGGGTGAAAGACCCATATAGCTGTGCGTCGGTCGGGCGAAGCAATAGACACAACCGTGCTCACAGCCACGATAAGGATTGATCGAGCGGTCGAAGGAAATATCGGGCGAGGTGTTGCGCGTAATTATGGTGCGCGGCTTTTCGATTTGCACTTCGGTCCTGAAGGGGGGCAATTCCTCCAATGTCTCCCACCCGTCGTCGAAAACATGGCGGGTGAGTGGCTCGAAGCGTCCGCTGGGATTGATGCCGGCGCCACGCCCTCTGCGCCGGTCGTCACCGACACGCAGCCCCGCCTCGTCTATGATCGCGTTTGCCATGGCGGACCCTCCGCCGCTGAAAGCGGCAATGTCTGCCTTTGCGATCTGTTCCATCGTCTGCCTCCGCGCTGCCGGGCCGATGTCCTTGGATGAATCTATTCCTATCTTCTGATATGGAACAAATCAAGAACTTTTCGCGATCAGAGCGGAACGGGCGGGAGATGGGAGGGAGGAAAAGCTGTGGATAACAAGATCAGGCGGAGCTGGAGCCGCGTTTCAGATGCTCGTCCAGGCGCGGCATGATTTCCACGAAGTTGCAGGGCATGTGCCGGTAGTCGAACTGATCCTTCAGGATGAGATCCCAGGCGTCGCGGCAGGCGCCCGGAGAGCCCGGAAGGATGAAGACAAAGGTTTGATTGATGAGCCCTGCGGTGGCTCGAGACTGGATGGTGGAGGTGCCGATCTTCTCGAAGGAAACCCTGTGGAAAACCTGTGAAAAGCCATCCATGCGCTTTTCGAAGAGCGGCTCCAGCGCCTCCGGCGTCACATCGCGCCCCGTAAAGCCAGTTCCGCCCGTGGTGATTACGACGTCGATATGCGGATCCGCGCACCAGGCGAGCACGTGACGGCTGATCGCCCCAGCCTCATCCGGCGCAATGGCGCGGCCGGCCAGCTCATGGCCGGCTTGCTCTATGCGATCGGCCAAGGTTTGGCCGGACTTGTCGTTCTCCATGGTGCGCGTGTCGGAAATAGTGAGCACCGCAAATCGCACGGGAATGAACTGCCGTTCAGACATGACTCAACTCTGGCATGGAGGCACTCGTCTGGGTCGCGCGGACAAACCAGCCGGGATGTCGCCGGGAGATCATCTCGCCCGCCAGCCGGGCTTTGCTGGCGGTTTCGAAAATCCCGAAGCAGGTGGCCCCGGAGCCGGACATCCGGGCGATGAGTGCGCCCTCCGTCTGCAGAAGTCTGAGCACGATGCCGATAACCGGCATGATTGAAAGTGCCGCCGGTTCGAGATCGTTTCGGGTAAGCCTGAGCCAATTTACAAGCTCGGCGGCGCTCTTATTGCGCGGAGCAGGCGGGAGAGGTGCATTCTCGCGCTCGACAAGCGACGAGAAAACAGCGGGCGTCGCCAACGGAAGGCCCGGATTGACAAGAAGGATGGGAAGAGAAGGGAGCGTTGAAACCGGCTCCAGCTTCTCGCCGATGCCGCTTGCGATCAGCGGCTGGCCAAAAAGGCACATCGGAACGTCGGCTCCAAGCCCCAGCCCGATCTGCGCAAGTTCGGCCGGTTCGGTTTCGATTTCCCAATAACGCGTCAGGAGCTTGAGCCCCGTCGCCGCATCACTCGACCCGCCGCCGATTCCTGATGCCACCGGCAGGTTCTTTTCCAATGTGATGGCGACGGGACTGCTCGCCGGGCTTGCGAACTTTTCTCTGAGGAGGTCCCGCGCATTGAGGACAAGATTGCCTGATCCCTCAAGCCCGTCGCGGAACGGTCCTGTCAACAGAAACGTGTCGGCTTCTGCCTTCTCGACCGAGAGCCGGTCGCCGAATGCAGCGAAGGCGACAAGGGATTCCAGAAGATGATAGCCGTCAGTCCGGCGGCCGATGACGTGCAGCGCAAGATTTATTTTTGCCGGAGCAATGCATTCCAGCTTCATGTCAGGGGCGCTCAGTCCTTGGCCAGGCGATATTCACCGGTCCTCGGATCCTTGACGAGCGTGCCCATGCTGCCGGTGGCTGTCTCCTTACGGACACGCTCCATCCGCTTCGTCACGCGTTCCGCCTCCCGCAGGAAGAGGCGATAGCCCGCGATTGCCACGGTGGCTATGAGGGCGAAGAAGATGATTTGCGGCATGGCCGAATGCCTCCTTTGGCAGACTCCCTCATATTATGGCACTTTGCGACCGCAGCAAGGCGTCAAAGCCCATAGCGGCGCCAAAGCGCCTGCTCTTCGAGCGCCTGGACAAGCCCGGTCGCGGCAGCGGCGGCGATATCGGTTTCCTTCATATCCAAGCCGAAAAATCCCAGTCTTCGCCCGAAAAGGCCGCGCGGGGGGCTCACGAGCTTGAGGCGTGTCTTTTCCCCATAGCGGTGCTTTAGGAAGGAGCGCATGTCGCCGACGGCATCCACCAGGCCGAGCGACAATCCTCTTTCCCCTGTCCAGAAGAGGCCGGTGAAAAGATCGTCATCGTTGGCAAGTTTCGCACCGCGCCGCTCGCTGACAAGCGAGATGAAGGTCTGATGCACCTCCTCCTGCAGTGCCTTGAGCCGCTCCACATCCTCCTCCTTTTCCGGCTGAAAAGGGTCGAGAATGGCCTTGTTGCGCCCGGATGTGTGCACCCGCCGTTCCACGCCGATCTTCTTGATGAGATCCTGGAAGCCGAAGCCCGCTGAAACGACGCCGATCGAGCCGACGATGGAAGAGGGGTCCGCGATGATTTCGTCGCCCGCAAGCGCAATCATATAGCCGCCGGACGCCGCGATATCCTCGACGAAGACAAAGACGTTCTTCTTTCTCTCCTCCGCCAGATCGCGGATGCGCCGATAGATCAGGCGCGATTGCACGGGCGATCCGCCCGGCGAGTTGATGGAGATCGCGACCGCCGGCGCGGAGAAGGAGAATGCCTTTTCGAGAAGGCCGGCCGTCGAGGCCAGCGAAAGCGACTGCCGCATGGGGCTGCCGCCTGCCATGATCGTGCCATGCAGCCGGACAACGGGGATGGTAACGGAGTCGGAACGAAGGGACTTCGGCAGGAGGCGCGCCAGCGATTCTTTCACGTAGGATGTCTCCAGGGCTTTGTTGCGTTCATGTAGGCATCGGCATCGGGGACGCAATGGGCGTCCCGGCACAACTTCATTCAGCGAAAAGTGTTTCCCTGCCGTTGATGATGGCGTCCGAACGCATGGTGAAGTCGCGGCCGCCGCCCTCGTGCAAAATCAGCGGCGCAGCCAGGGTCAAAGCCCCGCGTGCGCCCTTGCGCGCCCGGACGATGATTCGGATTGCCTCCGCGTCGGGGCGAGGATGGATCGGAAGGCAGCGCGGGCTGCCGAACCGGCCTTCCAGTGCGGCGAGGATATCGGAGAGCGAGGCCGGCCGGGCGATGATCGCCACCTCCGCCCTTGCCCGCCCGATCGCCGATGCGGTTCGGATCCACCGCCCGAAAAGGCCCTCCGTCATCACATGGGCAGCGCGCTTGAGCTGGTCGGGCGTCGCTCGATCCCGCGCTGCGTTGAAGGGCGGATTCATGATGATGAAATCGAAGGAGCGGTCGGCCAGCCCCGCGCTTTTGCGGGCGGGGCCGGAAAGCTCCACATCGGCCTGCAGCACGTCGATTCGGCCGGCGAGGCCGGTGTTTGCGGGAAGATCGCGGCTTTGCCGGGCGCATCCCACCATCTCCGCGGCATGCTCCACCAGGAGCACGCTTGCAGCCGGGCAGCGGGCCGCAACCGCAAAACCAGCAGCACCTGCCCCCGCGCCGAGATCCGCCACCCGCCCGCTGAAGCCCTTGGGCACCGCGCCGGCCAGGAGCATTGCGTCGAGCCCCGCCCGATGTCCCTTATTGGCGGGCTGGACGAGGTGAAACGCGCCGCGATGGAAGGCGTCGATCGTATGGTCCGGGTTAGGATTCATAGGCCTGGCAGAAATTTGGAAAGGCTTTTGGCCCGAATTCAAGTCCACCGGCAAAGGAGTACGACCTGCTCCAACCTCCCTCACGCGGCTCACTCCTTGCGTCCGATCTCCATCAAGCCGGCATCGCCGAGTATCTGGCGTGCCTCGTCTGCTTGGTCTTCGGCCACCAGCACCCGCCGCGGCAGCACGCCGAGCGAGCCTTCCATGATGCTCATATTCTGGTCGGCTATGAGATAATTGATTCCTGCATCGCGCAGCAGGCTCTCGATGAAGGAAAGGGCGACGGCGTCGTTGGTGCGGATGAGTTCGATCATTACGCGACGTTGGCAGGTCCGTGTCTACTTGTAAATGAGCGCCGCTTGCCTTACCCAAACCGCGCCAACTCGCCGCTTGCGGTCGGGCGGGCTGCGACCATACATTCCAGGAATGGAAGGAGAGCACCGGTGGGCGTAGTGTTGAACCTCGAAGACGGCAAGCGCAATGGTGCCTCCATCGAGCGCCTGATCGGCCTGACGAAGGACGACATGGCGCGCGTCAACGATTTGATCCTGTCCAAGGCGGGGTCGGATGTTGAGCTGATCCCTCAGCTTGCGCGCCATCTCATTTCCTCGGGCGGCAAAAGGCTGCGCCCGATGATCACCCTCGCGGCTGCCCAGATGTTCGGCTATTCGGGCGAGGGGCATGTGAAGCTCGCCACGAGTGTTGAATTCATGCACACGGCCACGCTGCTGCATGACGATGTGGTCGACGAAAGCGATATGCGGCGCGGCAAGAAGACCGCGCGGACGATTTGGGGCAATCAGGCCAGCGTGCTGGTGGGGGATTACCTTCTGGGCCAGGCGTTCCGAATGATGGTCGATGTTGGCTCGCTGGAAGCGCTGGATGTGCTTTCGTCGGCGGCTTCCATTATCGCCGAAGGCGAGGTGATGCAGCTTGGCGTCTCCAAGAACCTGGAGACCACCGAGGACGAATATCTGAGCGTCATCAAGGCCAAGACCGCCGCTCTGTTTTCCGCCGCCGCGGAGGTGGGGCCGATCATAGCAGAGGCTTCCCGCAATGACCGGGCAGCGCTCCGCTCCTTCGGCACAAATCTCGGGCTCGCCTTCCAGCTTGTGGATGACGCGTTGGACTATGGCGGCAGCAGCCGCGATCTCGGCAAGAATGTCGGCGACGATTTCCGTGAGGGAAAGGTAACGCTGCCGGTTATTCTCAGCTACCGGCGCGGTTCGGAGGAAGAGCGGCTATTCTGGAAGCGCGCCATCGAAGAGAACCAGAACGACGACGACGCGCTCGCAAAAGCGATCGGCCTGATGAATCGGCACGGCTCGATCGGCGACACGATTGCGCGCGCCCGCCATTTCGGCGAGATCGCGCGAGATGCGCTGGCTCCTCTGAAGAGCACACCGCAGAAGGCGGCGCTGTTCGATGTCATCGATTTCTGCATTAGCAGGGTGTCTTAGAGCTGGTTGGTTCTCTATTTACGATTGCGGCACCATCGTAAAAAGGCCATCCTCTGCGGCTAGCAGGTTTCCGCAAGGGAAGGGCCGAACCGACGGAAGGGACAGCATGCGGCTAACCAGGGCAACACTTAAAGCGACGGCGGCACTCGCGGTCTTCATGGCATTTTCCGCGCAGGCCGGGGTCGCCAAGGAAACTGGGGATACGGCCGGCCCGGTTCAGACCCTCACTTTCTCGGGTGCTTATCTGGCAGGGCGAGCGGCCGAGTTTGACGACGACCTGAAGAGCGCTGTGACCTATTACGAGCGCGCGCTCTCGCTCGATCCCGACAATACGGATCTGCAGCGCACTTTGCTGCTGGCGCTGGTATCGCAAGGCGAGGTGGACAAGGCGCTTCCCTACGCGGACAAGCTGAAAGCCGTTCCGGAGGTGGAGCGCTTCTCCCGCCTCACGCTTGCGGTCGATTCGTTCCGCAAGAACGATTTTGCTGCGGCCGAGCGCTGGTTGAACCTCGTTCTGGAATCGGATCTCGACCGCCTCATTACCGGCATCATGACGAGCTGGGCGAAGGTGGGGCAGGGCGATGCGGACGGCGGGCTCACGAGCCTGGAGAATCTGAATGGCCCGCCGTGGTATGAGCTGTTCAAGGCCTATCACCGTGCGCTCATTCTGGCCAAAGAGGGGCGTACCGAAGAGGCGGATGCAGCCTTCGACCAGGTGATCGAGGAGCTTGCTCCACGCTCCGTGGCGCCGGACACTCTTGGCCGACTCGCCGAGGTCTATGCCTCCTATTTGTCGAGCCGCGGCGAGAAGGAGCGTGCGCTTGCTGTCCTCCAGCAGGCAGAGGAGACTGGCGGCGGTATCGCGACCATTCCGGAACTTCGCGCCAAACTGGAAAGTGGCGGGAAGCTCGATTCGGTCGTGGCGAACGCCTCGGATGGAGCGGCCGAGATCCTGCTCAATGTTGCCACCGAGCTCGCGAGCGGTGGTGGTGATTCCTATGTCCGTGTCTATCTGCAGCTTGCTCGTGCGCTGCGCCCGCATGGCGACGCCGTTCTCGTGCAGCTTGCCCATGTTGCCGAGCGGCAGCAGGATGGCGAGGGGGCGATCGCGATCTATCGCATGATCGATCAGGATTCCCCCTGGACGCGCTTTGCGGAATTCCAGATCGGCCTCAACTTGGCCGACCTTGAGCGGAACGATGAAGCGGTTGCGCATCTGAAGAAGGTTTTGGAAGCCGACCCCAAGGACCTGCGCGCCTATCTCGCCCTGGGCGGCGTCTATTCCAGCCAGAAGAACTACAAGGCGGCCGCCGAACTCTACGATGATGCAGTGGCTGAAATTCCGGAGCCGGGGCGCGAGCACTGGAACATCTTCTATCAGCGCGGCATCGCCTATGAGCGGCTTAAGGAGTGGCCCAAGGCCGAACCCAATTTCAAGAAGGCGCTGGAGCTTTATCCCGACCATCCCCAGGTGCTGAATTATCTCGGCTATTCCTGGATCGACATGAACATGAACCTCGAAGAGGGCATGGAACTGATCAAAAAGGCGGTGGAGCTGCGGCCGAGTGACGGCTACATCGTTGATTCGCTCGGCTGGGCCTATTACAAGCTCGGCCAGTACGACGAAGCGGTGGAGCATCTGGAACGGGCGGTTTCCTTGCGTCCGGAAGATGCGGTCCTGAACGACCATCTGGGCGACGTTTATTGGCGCGTCGGCCGCCATCTCGAAGCGCGCTATCAATGGTCGCAGGTAAAGTCCCTTGAGCCTGAGCCCGACCTTTTGGCCCAGATCGAGGAGAAATTGAAGAACGGCCTGCCGCCCGTGGATGGCGAGAAGGTGGCTGACGCCGCAGGCAACGCACGCACCGTCAGCGACGGCGCGCCCTCCGAGCCTGCCCGGCAGCCGGAGCAGCCGCAGGCCCAGCCGGCCGCGCCCGCTGAGCCCGCGCAAGGCGCAACTGCCGAGACGGAGGCTACCTATAGAGTAAAGCCCGGCCAGTCCCTCTGGTCGATCGCCGTCGAGGAACTGGGCAATGGCGAACGCTTTCGCGAGATTCTCGATTTGAACCCGGTCCTGAGGGGTGATCCCAACCGCATCAGGCCTGGCCTGGAACTGAAGCTGCCGACAGCGGGGCAGTAGCCAAAGGCCACAGGACGATAGCTTAGGTTTTTGCCCTACATTGCACCCTTCTGTCCCGCCGGACAGAGGGCCGCGAAGCGCTCGGCTTTACAAGTGAAGGCGTCACTCGCTTGACGCCTGACCAACCCCGCAATAGGACGGGCCGAGCCAAAGCCCTCGGAGAAGCCGCGTGAACGCCAGCGCCCTTCCGCACATGCATCCCTCCAGGTCCTTCCAGGGCCTGATCCTGACGCTGCACAGCTATTGGGCGGCGCAGGGCTGCGTCATCCTCCAGCCCTATGACATGGAGGTGGGCGCGGGCACCTTCCATCCGGCGACCACGCTCCGCTCCCTGGGGCCGCGCCCGTGGAACGCGGCCTATGTGCAGCCTTCGCGCCGGCCGAAGGACGGCCGCTACGGTGAAAACCCGAACAGGCTGCAGCATTATTACCAATATCAGGTGATCCTGAAGCCCAACCCGCCCAACCTGCAGGAGCTCTATCTGGGCTCGCTTGCCGCCATCGGGCTGGACCCGCTGCTGCACGACATCCGCTTTGTGGAGGACGACTGGGAAAGCCCCACGCTCGGCGCCTGGGGGCTCGGCTGGGAGTGCTGGTGCGACGGCATGGAGGTTTCCCAGTTCACCTATTTCCAGCAGGTCTGCGGCATCGAATGCGCCCCGGTTTCCGGCGAGCTGACCTATGGGCTGGAGCGGCTGGCCATGTATGTGCAGGGCGTCGACAACGTCTACGACCTGAACTTCAACGGGCTCGAAGGCTCAGACAAAGTCACCTATGGCGAGGTTTTCCTGCAGGCCGAGCAGGAATATTCGCGGCATAATTTCGAATATGCGAATACCGAAATGCTCTTCCGCCACTTTGAGGATGCGGAGCGGGAGTGCCGTGCGCTTCTTGCTGCCGGCGCGCCGCGCCCGAGCGACAACGCCGCGCTGCACCGCATGGTCTTCCCGGCCTACGACCAGTGCATCAAGGCTTCCCACGTCTTCAACTTGCTCGATGCGCGCGGCGTAATCTCGGTTACGGAGCGGCAGAGCTATATCCTGCGCGTCCGCGATCTGGCGAAAGCCTGCGGCGAAGCTTTTCTCCAAACCGAAGCCGGCGGCGCCACATTGGCAACTGCCGCCTGAACGACAGCTTCTTACGATTCGGGGCAGAAATAGAGGGCGGGCGCGGAAAACCCTTCCGACTTGCCTTTCCCGGCCGTCGTCTCGATAGCCCGCCGAACGCCGGCCATCTCGTCCGAAAAGGCCTGATGCGCGGCAAAGCAGGCCATTAATGCGAGCAGTTGCAGAAGTGTCGACACCGTTTTCATGGCCGTTCCGGACAAAGCTTCGCCGCCTGAAGCGCTCGTGCTTCAGCGCCTTTCGTTGGGGTTGAGTGATTTCGCTCCAAGGACGGACGATCGCCCGCCGATCCGACACGGAAGGCAACGTTTCTTTTGATTCGGCTGTATCGTAAGCGTTTCCGATGTTTCCAATTCCGTTACAAAAAGGTTTCAGCGGCCGGTCGAGTTTGCTATTGCCCGCGCGAGCCCGCACACGAGATCAATCCATGCCCGACCTTCTTCTTGAACTTCGCTCCGAGGAAATCCCCGCCCGCATGCAGCGCAAGGCGGCGGGCGACCTGAAGAAGCTCGTGACCGACGGTCTGGTGGAAGCGGGCCTCACCTACGAGGCGGCGACCGAATACTGGACCCCCCGGCGGCTGGCGCTCGATATCCGCGGCGTCACCGCCCGCTCGCGTGATGTGCGTGAGGAGATCAAGGGGCCGTCGACCAGCGCGCCGGAACAGGCGATACAAGGCTTCCTCCGCAAGGCCGGCCTCACTGATATTGCCCAGGCGCACGTGCACACCGACCCCAAGAAGGGTGGGTTTTACGTCGCGGTGATCGAAAAGAATGGCAGGCCGGCCGAGGAGATCATCGCCGAGCTGATGCCTGCCGTCATCCGCAATTTTCCATGGCCCAAATCCATGCGCTGGGGCAAGGCCTCCCGCAATCCCGGCAGCTTGCGCTGGGTGCGCCCGCTTCAATCCATCGTCTGCACCTTCGGCCCGGAAACGGAAGAGCCGGTGGTGGTCGATTTCGAGGTCGACGGCATCCGCGCGCGCAACGTCACCTATGGTCATCGCTTCCACGCGCCTGAAGCCATCACCGTGCGCCGCTTCGATGACTATGTGGAGAAGCTGGAGCAGGCGAAGGTCGTTCTCGATGCCGAGCGGCGCAAGCGCATCATCCTCGATGACGCGAAGAACCTCGCCTTCGCCAACGGCCTTGAGCTGGTCGAGGACGAGGGGCTTCTGGAAGAGGTCTCCGGCCTTGTCGAATACCCGGTCGTGCTGATGGGTGAGTTCGAGGAAGCCTATCTGGAGATTCCGCCGGAGGTCGTGCGCCTCACCATCCGCGCCAACCAGAAGTGCTTCGTCACGCGCCCGCAGAATGAAGCGGAAAAGCTCTCCAACCGCTTCATCATCACGGCCAATATCGAGGCCACGGACGGCGGCAAGGAGATCGCCTACGGCAACGGCAAGGTGGTGCGCGCGCGCCTGTCCGACGCGCTCTACTTCTGGAAGACGGACCAGGCCGACCTGCCGGACCTCGACCGGCTGAAAGCCTCCGCCGAAAAATTCGGCCTCGACCTGAACAAGCCGCTCGACCAGCGCATGGCGCGGCTCGACCATCTGAACGTCACTTTCCATGCCAAGCTTGGCACCCAAGGCGAGCGGGTTGAGCGCATCCGCCGGCTGGCGCGCGAACTGGCCCCCATCGTCGGCGCCGATCCGGCGCTGGCCGAGCGCGCGGCGGTGCTCGCCAAGGCGGACCTTACGACCGAGGTGGTGGGCGAGTTCCCCGAGCTTCAGGGCGCCATGGGCCGCAAATATGCCGAGCTCCAGGGCGAGCACGCTTCCATCGCCCGCGCGCTCGAAGAGCATTACAAGCCGCTCGGGCCTTCCGACATCGTGCCGACCGACCCGGTCTCAGTCGCTGTCGCGCTCGCCGACAAGCTCGACACGCTCGTGGGCTTCTGGGCCATCGACGAGAAGCCGACGGGGAGCAAGGACCCTTATGCACTGCGCAGAGCGGCCTTGGGCGTGATCAGGATTGTGGTGGAGAATGGGGTAAGGCTGGCGCTTTTGAAAGCGTTCCGCAAAGCTAGGAATGTGAGCGCCGAGAATACGGAAGACCTCCTCTCCTTCTTCCATGACCGCCTGAAGGTCTATCTCCGCGATCAGGGCGCACGGCACGATCTCATCGATGCGGTGCTGGCGAGTGGCCGCCCGATCTCCCCCCTTGAGAGGGAGATGTCGGCGCAGCCGACAGAGGGGGGCGCTGTCCCGCCAACCTCTCAGTCTGTCACACCCCCCTCTGCCCTGCCGGGCATCTCCCCCACAAGGGGGGAGATCACGCCCTCATCCAACGACGACCTTCTTCTGATCGTCCGCCGCGTCGAAGCGCTTTCGGACCTGCTCGGCACCGAAACAGGCCAGAACCTGCTCGCGGGCACCAAGCGGGCGGCCAACATCCTTGCTGCCGAAGAGAAGAAGGGTACGCGGATTGCGGAAGCCGTCGATCCCGCGCTTCTCAAGGAGGAAGCGGAAGTCAGGCTTTTCGGCGCGGTGAATCAGGCCGAGAAGGAAGCCGGCGAAGCGATTCAGAAACAAGACTTTTCTGCCGCCATGACGGCGCTCGCCGCGCTTCGCGAGCCGATTGATTCATTCTTTGAAAAAGTCCTCGTAAATGACGAGAATGATTCAATTCGCGCAAATCGCCTGGCGCTCCTGCAGCGCATCCGCGAGGCGACCGGCCGGGTGGCGGATTTCTCGAAGATCGCTGGCTGATGCAGGGTTCTATCCATGCAAAGCCTTGCTCCCGGCCTTCCATCGGGATAGGCACCCTGGAAGGTAAAGGGAAAAGAGCATGGCCGAAATTCTGCGTGAGGAGATTGCCCTTGACGCAGCCTGCCGCCTGTTGGCGGCGGGAGAGCCGGTTGCGATCCCCACGGAGACGGTTTACGGCCTTGCCGCTGATGCAAGCAATGGAGAGGCGGTGGCGCGGATTTTCGAGGCGAAGGGCAGGCCCCGCTTCAATCCGTTGATTGCTCATGTGGCCGGTCTCGAAATGGCAGAGCGCTTCGCGGTCTTTTCTCCGTTGGCCCTGCGCCTCGCGCAGGCCTTCTGGCCCGGCCCGCTTACGCTCGTGCTTCCCCATCGCGCGGATTCGGGCATCCACCCGCTGGTGACCGCCGGGCTCGATACCCTGGCGCTCCGTTGCCCCCAGGGCTTCGCAGCCAATGTCATTGCACGGTTCGGCCGCCCGCTCGCGGCTCCCAGCGCCAACATTTCCGGCCGCGTGACGGGCACCACGGCTGAGGCGGTGAACGCTGCGCTGGGCGATCGCATCAGGCTTGTCGTTGATGGGGGTCCCGCAAGGGTCGGGCTGGAATCCACCATTGTGAAAGTGGCGGACGAAACGCTCACTCTTTTGCGCCCCGGCGGGCTTGCGGCGGAGGAGATCGAGCGTGTTGCCGGCATGTCCCTGAAACGCGGCGCAAAGGGCGTGCAGGCCCCTGGCATGTTGGCATCGCATTATGCACCGCATGCCGCGATCAGGCTCGACGCGTCCGAGGTTTTGGCGGGCGAAGCCCTGCTTGGTTTCGGGCCGGACCGGGCGAGAGGCGCGGATCAAGCGGCGATGGTGCTCAATCTTTCGCCCTCGGGCGATCTGCGTGAGGCCGCCGCGAACCTCTTTTCTCATCTTGCCGCGCTCGATGCCAACGGCGCCAAAACCATTGCAGTCGAGCCCGTGCCGCGGCACGGGCTGGGCGAGGCGATCAACGACCGTCTGGCCCGCGCAGCCGCGCCGAGGGATCAGTGAAGAGGTGACCGCCGATGAACGCTGAGACGAACACGCTTGATCCAGCGCTTGCGGATCGCTTTGCGGCCATTGTCGGCGAGCGCCATGCGCTCAGGGATGAAGGTGACATCGCGCCACATCTCGTGGAGCCGCGCGGGCTCTGGGGCGGGCGCAGCCTTCTGGTATTGAAGCCGGGAAGCACCGAGGAGGTGAGCCGGATTTTGAAGCTCGCCACCGAGACCGGAACGCCCATCGTGCCGCAAGGCGGAAATACGGGGCTGGTTGGCGGGCAAATGCCCGACGCGACCGGCCGCGAGGTCATTCTTTCCACTTCGCGCCTCAACCGCATCCGCGAGATCGACCTTTCCTCCAATACGGCCACCGTGGAAGCAGGTGTGGTGCTTCAGGTTCTCCAGGAGGAGGCGGCGAAAAACGACAGGCTCTTCCCCCTGTCGCTCGGCGCGCAGGGCTCCTGCCAGATCGGCGGCAATCTCTCTTCCAATGCAGGTGGCGTGGGTGCTCTCGCCTATGGCGTCGCGCGGGACCTCTGCCTCGGGCTCGAGGTCGTGCTGCCGACAGGCGAGATTTTCGATGACCTGCGCAAGCTCAAGAAAGACAATACCGGCTATGATCTGAAGGATCTCTTCATCGGCGCCGAGGGCACGCTGGGCGTCATCACGGCGGCGGTCGTAAAGCTTTACCCGATGCCGAAGGGCCGGGATCTTGCCTGGGTCGGGCTCGGCTCGCCGGTGGATGCGCTGAGGCTGTTTGAGCTTGCGAACGAGAAGGCGGGCAGGGCGCTGACCATGTTCGAGCTCATCGAGAAAACGCCGCTCGATTTCGTCCTGCGGCATGTTCCGCAAGCTCGCGCTCCGCTGGCCGAAAGCCACCCCTGGAACGCCCTGATCGAGATTTCCTCCGGGCGCTCCGCTGAAGATGCCCGCTTCCTGATGGAGGAAATCCTTGCGGCAGGCTTCGAGGCGGGCTGGGCGACCGACGCGGTGATCGCCCAGAACGAAACGCAGCATCTCCATTTGCGCCAGCTGCGTGAGGACATGTCGGATGCCCAACGCCCCGAAGGCGGCTCCATCAAGCATGACATCTCCGTGCCCGTTGCCGCCATTCCCGAGTTCATAGAGCGCGCCGCGAAAATCGTTCAGGAGGTGGTTCCGGGGGTGCGGCCGGTCTGTTTCGGCCACATGGGCGACGGCAATCTGCATTACAATATTTCCCAGCCGGCCGGTGCCTCGAAAGAGGAGTTTCTAACGCACTACCGCGCGATGAATGATGCCGTGCATGCGCTCGTGCGGGAACTTGGCGGCTCGTTCTCGGCCGAACATGGCATCGGCCGCATGAAACGCGCGGAACTTCTTGCCACTCAGCCGGCCTTCGCGACGGATCTCATGCGCCGCGTCAAAGCGGCCTTCGATCCACGGGGCATCATGAATCCCGGCAAGGTGATCTGAGGCCGGCACCCTGGTTAGAAGGTTCTTTACAAAGCTTATTTTGTCGTAAAATGCGCGGCCGCGTGATCAGCAAAATTTAACTGACTTTCTAAGCCCGGAAGTAAGAACCCAGGCGCTAGTCTTCCCTCCATAAGAGACCGGGTCAACTGGTCGGGGAGAACCGGGTAACCGGCTCTCGGGAGCAACAGGAAGGCACATATGTCAATTGGTCTGAAACCGGTCTGGGCTGGACGAGCCCTGCGGCTCGATCCTTTTCACCTCCCGCAGGTGGTGAGCTACGCAACTCAGGACAGTTTTGGCGAGGTGACGTTTACGATCGGCGTGCGCGGTGTCCGCATGCGCCGGGTTCTGGACAAGGCCCAGCTGCCCGTCACCTTCGCCCTGCCGCCCTCCGCATTCCGCGGCGTGGCTGCCCGCGCGATAGAAGATGAGGACGGCCAGGTGACGATCACACTGGAACTTCTGCATGCCGACCCCAAGCTCTCCGTGCCGCTGCTCGTGGCCGGGGACCTTGATGATGTGGCCGCCGATTGGCGCGCCTGGGCCGAGGCCTACCGCCTGCCGATGCTGCTGGTAGAATCCGACGGCGTGGCCCGCACGCTCGAGGAATCGCTGGGCAACGTAAAGAAGCGCGCGGCGCAGGAGCGCCGCCAGGGCAGCACCGTGGCCCGGCGCCGTCCGCGCTTCCTGGCCCGCCGCCGCAAGGGCTCGCTCGGCCTGCGTCTGGTTGTTGATGGCGAGGAGATCACCGCCCGCGGCTGATTGTCTCTACATCAGAAATAAGGGCTGATCGTCGCCCAGGCGCCTCCGCCCAGGAGCCCAAGGAAGATCAGCCAGCCCACAACCGAGTTGGACTTGAAAAGGGCAAGGCACTGGTCCGGGTCGTCGATGTCGAGCACCCGGATCTGCCGGGACATATGTGCGCCGGCGGCCACAAGTCCGGCAAGCGCCGGCATAGGCACGGCCGCAAGTGCAAAGGCGACGGCGAAAAAGAGGAGCGCTCCCCCGTAGAGCGCAACAAGCCAGCGTTTCGTATGCTCGCCGAACAGGCGTGCGGTTGAGCGGACGCCTACCAGCGCATCGTCCTCCTTGTCCTGATGGGCATAGATCGTGTCGTAACCGATCACCCACAGAAGGCTGCCGCAGTAGAGCAGGAAGGGGGCGAGCGACAGGGCGCCGAAATGGACGGCCCAGCCCATCAGGGCGCCCCAGGAAAACGCAAGCCCCAGAAAGAATTGCGGCCAGTCGGTAAACCTTTTCGCGAAGGGATAGACCGCCACCGACAGGAGCGATGCGAGCCCCACCAGGATGGCGAAGCCGTTGAACTGCAGGAGCACCGCAAGGCCGACGAGCGCCTGCGCCACGAGAAATGCCCAGGCCTGCTTTCGTGAAACCTGGCCCGAAGGCAGCGGGCGCGAGCGCGTCCGCTCCACCTTCTCGTCCACATCCAGGTCAACGATATCGTTATAGGTGCAGCCAGCACCGCGCATCGCAATGGCGCCCAGGAGGAAAAGCAGGAGGTGCCAGAGCGACGGAATGACGTCCAGAAGCGGCGTGCCGGGCGTGGCGCCCGCGGCTGACGCCAGGGCGAGCGACCACCAGCACGGCCATAGCAGAAGTTTCCAGCCGATAGGGCGGTCCCAGCGGGCAAGCTGGGCATAAGGCCAGGCGCCGCGCGGCAAAAGGCGATAAACCCAATGATCCGACGGTGCATCGGCAACGCGGCCCCGCATCTGCCGGGACTGGATGATGTCCATCTGCCCTCTCTTTCCCATTTCGATGGTTTGAGTGGAGTGGCAAGAGGGGCGGCCCGCGTCAAGCCAATCCTTCTTGATATGTACCGCTGCGGCTTGACCTCCGGCCTTTTCGGCCATAGCCCCATCGCAGGAAATTTGAGGCACGGGCAGATCCATGAAAGTTCTTCTCATCGGTTCGGGCGGGCGCGAGCATGCATTGGCGTGGAAGCTGGCGGCCTCGCCTCTTCTGGAGAAGCTTTTTGCCGCGCCCGGCAATCCGGGCATTGCCGAACATGCCGAATGCGTGCCGCTCGACATCCGGGATCATGAGGCGGTGATTGGCTTTTGCCGGGACAACGGGATCGGCTTCGTCGTCGTCGGTCCTGAGGCCCCTCTGGTGGCCGGCCTTGCCGACGACCTGATTGCCGCCGGGATCCCGGTCTTCGGCCCCACCGCGAGTGCTGCCCGTCTCGAAGGCTCCAAGGGTTTTACCAAGGATCTCTGCGCGCGCTACGATATCCCGACCGCTGGCTATGCCCGCTTTCAAGACGCTGCGCACGCCAAAGATTATATCCGCAAGGTGGGCGTGCCGATCGTCATCAAGGCCGATGGGCTGGCCGCCGGAAAGGGCGTCACCATCGCCGTGACGGAGGAGGAGGCTTTCGCAGCGGTGGACGATTGCTTCTCCGGCGTCTTCGGCGATTCGGGCGCCGAGGTGGTGGTGGAGGAACTGCTCGTTGGCGAGGAAGCGAGCTTCTTCTGCCTGTGCGACGGCAAGACGGCGCTGCCCTTCGGCACCGCGCAGGACCACAAGCGCGTGGGCGAGGGGGATACAGGCCCAAACACCGGCGGGATGGGCGCATATTCGCCGGCCCCCGTGATGACGTCCGAGATGGTCTCGCAGGTCATGCGCGAGATCATTGAGCCGACCTTGAAAGGTATGGAGGAGATGGGCTCGCCCTTTGTGGGCGTGCTCTATGCCGGCCTCATGATCACGAAAGAGGGGCCGAAGCTCATCGAATACAATGTGCGCTTCGGCGATCCCGAGTGCCAGGTCCTGATGCTTCTGCTCAAGGATGATCTGCTGGCCCTCATGAAAGGCGCGGTCGACGGCCAGCTCGCGCATATGTCGGTGCGCTGGCGCGACGATGCGGCGCTGACCGTGGTGATGGCTGCGAACGGCTATCCCGGAACGCCGGAGAAAGGCTCCATTATCGGCGGGCTAGAGGCCGCGGCCGCCGAGGGCGCGGAGATTTTCCACGCCGGGACGGCGCTGAAGGACGGCGCGCTCGTTGCCAATGGCGGGCGGGTCCTGAACGTGACCGCTCTTGGCCGCACGGTGACGGAGGCAGGCCACAAGGCCTATCGCGCCGTGGACCGGATCGACTGGCCGGAAGGTTTTTGCCGCCGCGACATTGGCTGGCGGGCGATCGAGCGGGAATCCCGGAACACGTAACGGCGTTCACGGCATCGCGATCCCCGTATCTACGCCGTTTGGTCAAGTCGACAGGCTCTCACCTGTGTTGCAAGATTGTGGGTTGATCTTGAAGGGACAATGATCCGTTCGCCGCCGTCATATGGCGGCGGCCAAGAAGAGGAGGAGATCATGCCCGACACGGAATGGGTTATCAAAGGCCGAGAGTTCATACACTGCAGCTGCGCCTACGGTTGTCCCTGCCAATTTGCTGCACGCCCAACCCAAGGAAGTTGCCGCGCCGTCGGATTCGTTCAAATCGACGAAGGCCGACATGGTGACACGCAACTCGATGGTTTGAAGATCGGTATGATCTTGCAATGGCCGGGCGCTATTCACGAAGGCCGGGGAGAAGTCGTCCCGATCGTTGATGAGCGCGCGTCGGATGAGCAGCGGCAGGCTTTGCTGCGCATCATGACAGGCGAAGACACCGAACCGGGCGCGACCTTCTTTCAGGTTTTCTCGACTACCTTCGAGAAGGTCCATGATCCCGTATTCACGGATATCGAGTTCGAGATCGATGTCGATACCCGCACGGCGCGCGTGAACGTGCCGGGACTGGTTGAAGCACGCGGTGAACCGATCCTCAATCCGGTGACCGGCGACGAACACCGCGCCCGGATCAACCTGCCGAGAGGCTTCGAGTACGACGTTTGCGAAGCGGGCCGAGGTTGGGCCGAGACCAAGGGACCGATAACGCTCAGTCTCGGAGATTCGCATGCGCATTTCGCCCGCTTGCATATGACGGGAGCTGGTGTCGTCCACTAATGCCATGAACGGCATTGCCATCGAAACAGCGTTGCGGCGCGACCGGATCATTGTCGCCGGCGCCCTGGCAACGCTCGTTGTTCTAGCTTGGGCCTACATCTTTTGGCTTGCCCGTTCCATGGGCATGGAAGGAGCGGGTGCGGACGCGAATATGCCGGGTATGGCAATGCCAGGCCAACCTGCGGGTCCCAGCTCGATCATGCAGCCGGAAGTGCATGAATGGAGCGCGGCCGAGTTCGCCTTCATGTTTGCGATGTGGGCGGTGATGATGATCGGCATGATGACGCCATCGGCCGCGCCAATCATCCTCCTATATGCCCGCGTGGGCCGTCATGCGGCTCTGGCGGGAAAACCCTTAGCCGCCACCGGTTTCTTTGCCGGCGGATACCTGCTTGCGTGGTTCGTATTTTCGCTGTTCGCGACAATAGGCCAATGGGGGCTTGAGAAAGGGCTCTTGCTCAATCCGGCCATGGCGAGCGCCAGCAGCGCCATTAGCGGAATCATCCTTGTCGTGGCGGGGCTTTATCAGTGGACACCGCTGAAAGACACCTGTCTGGCAAATTGCCAGGCGCCGCTATCCTTCATTCAGCGTCATGGAGGCTTCCGGCGCGACGCTTTCGGCTCGCTGCGCATCGGATTTAGGCACGGGCTTTATTGTATCGGGTGCTGCTGGGCGCTTATGGGACTCCTGTTCGTGGGCGGCGTGATGAATGTGCTCTGGATCGCTGCCATCGCAATCTTCGTCCTTGCCGAAAAAATCCTGCCCACCGGCAGAGTTCTCTCACGCTTCGCTGGCGCGGTCCTGATTTTGGGCGGAGCAGGGCTGCTGGGTGTTAACGCTTTCTGAGTAGCAGCAGTTTGTCACCGCAATGCGGTGTTCATATGAAGGAACGCGGCTAAACGTCGGAATCCTGATCGCCGTCAAACGGGTCCGGCGCGGGTCTGGTGGGCAAGGTTCCTTCGGCCAAGCGCTTTCGGTGATGCGCGAGCGAGCATTCGATCGAGCAGAGTATGCCCCGGTCGGACCAGTAGGCCGGTCCTTTCTCGATCAGGCCGTGATAATAGGCGAAACCGGGCGTGCCCATCGCCCTGCCGCATTCGACGCATTTGAACTTTTCCGGCCGGGCGAGCATGGCGTCTCCTATTCAGTCTCTCTCCTTTAATCCCTCGACCGGGCATGCTCAACGGGAGTAATTTGACCTTTACGTAAGCAATAGTGCCTTTCTGGCTGGCGGAGCAGCAGCTTCACCGTTAGCTTTGCAATGCATGCATCCGAAGGAGTGACGAATGTATCGCGCGCCGGTCGAGGCCATCATTCGAACCCTGAACGCGGTGGGATTGAAAGACATCCTGGATCAGGGCCTTGTCGAAGGTCTGTCACCTGATCTCGTCCGGGCCGTGCTTGCGGAAGCCGCCCGGTTTGCGGGTGAGGAAATCGCCCCGCTTGCTGAGATTGGAGATGTGGAAGGAGCAAGGCTGGAAAACGCCGTGGTGACGACGCCCAAGGGCTGGCCCGCGCTCTACCGCAGATGGTGCGAAGGCGGATGGAACGCGCTCGCCGCGCCCACGCGATGGGGCGGCCAAGGCCTGCCCACGATGCTTTCGGTTGCCGCCCTCGAAATGTGGAACTCCGCATCCATGGCTTTCGCGCTGGGGCCGACGCTTACCATGGGCGCGGTGGAGGCGCTGGAGCGGCATGCAACCGATGCGCTCAGGCAGACCTATATGGAAAAGCTCGTTTCCGGCGAGTGGATGGCCACGATGAACCTGACGGAACCGCAGGCCGGCTCCGACCTAGGCGCCCTGCGCACGCGTGCCGAGCGCGCCGGTGACGGCACATACCGCATATTCGGCCAGAAGATCTTCATCACCTATGGCGAGCACGACCTGACAGAGAACATCGTGCATATGGTGTTGGCGCGGCTGCCCGACGCGCCGGCTGGCAGCAAAGGCATCTCCCTTTTTCTCGTTCCCAAGTTCCTTGTGGGGGAGGATGGCTCGCTTGGGCCACGCAATGATGTCTTCTGCGCCTCGATCGAGCACAAGCTCGGCCTTCACGCCTCGCCCACCTGCACCATGATTTATGGCGATGGCAGGTTCGGCGACCAGCCGGGAGCGGTCGGCTGGCTGGTGGGCGAGGAGAACAGGGGTCTCGCCTGCATGTTCACCATGATGAACAATGCGCGGCTTGCCGTCGGCATGGAGGGCGTGGCCGTGGCGGAAGCGGCCTACCAGAAGGCTCTGGCTTATGCGAAGGAGCGCCGCCAGGGCCGCGCGCCGGGCTGGAGCGGCGAGGGCATGAGCCCGATTGCTGCGCATCCCGATATAAAGCGCATGCTGCTTTCGATGAAATCTCTCGCCGAGATATCCCGGGCCATCACCTATTCCTGTGCGCACGCCGTGGACATGGCCCGGCTCGCCGAGCCCGAACGAAGAACGCATTGGCAGGAGCGTGCCAATCTGCTCACGCCCGTTGCGAAGGCCTTTGCCACGGATGCGGGCGTCGAGGCTGCCTCGCTCGGCATCCAGGTTCACGGCGGCATGGGCTTCATCGAGGAAACCGGCGCCGCCGTCTATTATCGCGACATACGCGTCGCCCCCATTTATGAGGGGACGAACGGCATCCAGGCCATCGATCTGGTAACGCGCAAGCTTCCCCAGTCGGGCGGAGACCACGTACGCTGCTATATCTCCGAGCTGCGGCGCGACGTGGAAACCATGCGCGGCAGCAATATGCCGGAATTCGCTGAGGCCGGGATGGCGCTTACGGCGGCCCTCGATGATCTGGAGCAGGCCACCGAACACCTCCTGAGCCTCCTGGAAGTGGGGAGTATGGAGATCGCCCTTTGTGGCGCCACACCATATCTTCGGCTTTTCGCGCTTGCCGCCGGCAACGTCCTGATCTCCCGCGCGGCGGTCTCCAGTTCCGATGCCGGCCTTGCCCAGCTTTGCCGCTTTACGGCGGAAAACCATCTTGGCGAGACCGCTTCTCTAAAGCGCGCGGTCATGACGGGCGGCGAAAGCCTGCTCGCGGCGGCAGACGGTCTGGAAGAGATGGCATGAGCGGTCAAATCCAGGCTGAAACGCCGCGAGGCGGTACTGATCGTCGCCGCGTGCGTGCTCGCCCTGTCAGGGATAAAGACGCGTTTTCGTCCACAACCCGCCGCTCTCCCGCTCGAAGAGAATGCGGTCATGCAGCCTGAAGGGGCGGTCGTGCCAGAATTCGATGCTCACAGGCTTGATGCGGAAGCCTGACCAGTAGTCGGGCCGGGGTATTTCCCCCACCGCGTATTTGGCCGTGTACTCGGCAACCGCCTTCTCGAGGGCGAAGCGGCCTTCCAGCGGCCGGGATTGCTTCGAAGCCCAGGCGCCGATCCGGCTGCCGCGCGGCCGGGAGGCATAATAGGCGTTGGCCTCCTCGTCCGTCACTTTCTCCACCGGGCCGCGCACCCGCACTTGACGACGCAGGCTTTTCCAGTGGAAACACATCGCGGCTTTCATAGAGGACAAAATTTCTTGTCCCTTTGCGCTTTCAAAGTTGGTATAGAAAACGAATCCCTGTTCATCGAATCCCTTGAGCAGGACCATCCGCACATTGGGCATCCCCTCCGGGTCCACGGTTGCGAGCGCGGTGGCGTTTGGGTCGTTGGGTTCGGATTGTTCTGCGTCCCGAAGCCATTCGGCAAACAGGCGGAATGGCTCTCCTGCCTCGGTAAAGTCGGTCTGCTTTAAGTCGTTTTTAATCATCGTTCTGCTCATCTATTGTCATTGGGAGATTGCCGATTGTTGGGAGTGACGCAAGAGACAGAAACAGTTGGCCGTTTGGCCCTGCGCGCCCTTCGGAAGGCTGCGGCTCTTTTCGTCATGTCCGTTGCGGTTCAGGCCTGTGTCATCGGCGGGAAAAAGGCCGCTGTCGATACGGTTCTCACCACGGGCTCCGTTCCGCCGCGAGCGGCGGTATTTCCCGATGAGAATCTGGCAAAGGACGGCCAGGCGATTCTTGCCGCTCTCTCGGCAAGTCCGGAGGAAGCGACCGGTCTTTGGTGGGAAAACCCGGAAAGCGGCGCTCGCGGCTTGATTACCGCCTATAGCGGCGAAGCAGGCTGCTTCGCCTTCACCACCACGCGCGAGAGCTTTGACGGCATAGGTCTCTATCGGGGCAAGGCCTGCCGGGATATGGCCGGCAATCTGCGCATGCGCATGTTCGAGCAGCATTAGCGCCCTCATTCCTGTGCACTGGAATTCCGCCAGCCGAATACGCATATAATCGTTGAATGCTGAAACTGTTGGCAAAAACATTCTTTGCGGCGCTTTCCTGCCGCCGTTGGGCAAGGCAGAAATGAGAGACCCTTATGAAGTGCTGGGCGTGTCGAAGAGCGCGTCGGCCAAGGACATAAAGGCGGCCTTTCGCCGTCTGGCGAAGAAGTATCATCCCGACCAGCGGCCCGACGATCCGCAGGCAAAGGAACGTTTCGCCGAGGTCAACCAGGCCTACGAGATCCTGGGGGATGAGAAGAAGCGCACGGCATTTGACAATGGCGAGATCGATGCTGCGGGCAAGCCGCGCTACCAGGATTTCGCAGAAGCTGGCGCTGACCCCTTCGCAGGGTTTCGCCGTGGCGGCGGCGGGCCGGGTCGCGCGCATTTTGAGTTCCGCACGAGCGGTGTTGGCGGAGATGCAGGCGATATCTTCAGCGAGATCTTCGGTCAGGCCTTCCGCGGAAACCAGGGCGCGCGAAGCGCCCGGCCCGAGGGAATCGGCGATATCAACGTCACACTCGACGTAAGTGTCGAGGACATCGCCACCGAAGCCAAGGTCAACGCGGTTTTTCCGGACGGGCGGCGCATCGCGGTGAAGTTGCCGCGCTATGTGGAGGATGGCCAGACAATCCGGTTAAAGGGACAGGGCGCGGAAACGCCCTTCGGCGAGCGGGGCGATGCGCTGGTGAAGCTGCGTCTGCGCCCGCATCCGCAGTACCGGGTGGAAGGGCGCGATCTCCACGTCGATCTTCCGGTAAGTCTGCGAGACGCGGTTCTTGGCGCCAAGGTTGCGGTCGGCACCCCGACCGGAAAGGTGGCGGTGACGATCCCGGCCTGGTCCAGTTCCGATCGAACCTTGCGGCTGAAAGGGCGCGGGCTGCCGCTTAAAGCCGGCGGCAACGGCGATCTTTACACTCATGTGCGCATCATGTTGCCCGAGGGGGGCGACCCTGCGCTGGAGGCACTGTTCCGTAAGGCAGACGCCTGACAACTTTTCCGAGCAAAACCTCACGGCAGGCTTTCCCGGTCGCGCGCTTGATGCAATTCTGCCACTGTGCGATACGGCGTCCGCCGCAATTTGAGTTCGGAGAATCGATATGGCAGGTGGGAATGGCCTGATGGCCGGCAAACGGGGGCTCGTTCTCGGCGTTGCAAACAACCGCTCGATTGCCTGGGGCATTTGCAAGGCATGCGCCACAGAGGGCGCAGAGCTAGCGCTCACCTACCAGGGCGATGCACTGAAAAAGAGGGTGGAGCCGCTGGCCGCCGAGCTCGGCGCCATAGTCGTCGGCCATTGCGACGTCACCGATCCGACGTCGATCGATGCGGTCTTTGCCGAGGTGGAGAAGCGCTGGGGCAAGCTGGACTTCCTCGTTCACGCTGTTGCCTTTTCCGACAAGGACGAACTGACCGGCCGTTATGTCGAGACCACGCGGGAGAATTTCCTGCGCACGATGGATATTTCCGTTTATTCGCTGACCGCCGTCGCAAAGCGAGCCGAACCTCTCATGACGGATGGCGGGTCCATCATCACGCTCACCTATTATGGTGCGGAGAAGGTCATGCCGCACTACAACGTGATGGGTGTGGCGAAAGCCGCGCTTGAGGCAAGCGTCCGCTATCTGGCGGTTGACCTCGGCGGCAGCAACATTCGCGTCAATGCGATTTCGGCCGGGCCGATCAAGACGCTCGCCGCCTCGGGCATCGGCGACTTCCGCTACATCCTGCGCTGGAACGAATACAATTCACCGTTGAAGCGCGTGGTGACCATCGAGGAGGTGGGCGATACCGCGCTTTACCTGCTGTCACATCTTTCGCGCGCCGTGACAGGTGAGGTGCTGCATGCCGATTCCGGTTATCACGTGGTTGGTATGAAGGCGGTGGATGCGCCCGATATCACGGTGAACGGTGACTAACGCATCGAAACCGGGGCGCTGGATTCAATAATTTACAACGCCCTTGGTGCGTTCTAAAGGACGCTCGGCGCTGTAGTCCGAATTTGGCGGGGCGCCCTATCGCGAGGGCAACTGTGCTTCCGCTGCTATATATCGTGCGTCACGGCGAGACCGATTGGAACGGCGAGGCGCGCCTGCAGGGTCAGGCGGATACGGATATCAACGAACGCGGCCGCCTCCAGGCCGACCGCAACGGCGAGCGTCTTGCGGAAATCGTGCCGAATCCCTCGTCATTCGATTTTGTTGCAAGCCCCCTCCGGCGTACCCGCGAGACCATGGAGCGCATTCGCGCCAGGCTTGGCCTTTCTCCTTCCGATTTCCGCGTCGACCCGCGCCTGATGGAAGTGCATTTCGGCGACTGGCAGGGCTTCACCTATGCCGAGCTTGAGGCGCGTTCGCCGGGCTGCACGGCGGAGCGCACGCGCAGCAAGTGGCGATTCGTGCCGCCGGGCGTGGATGCGGAAAGCTATGAGACAATGGCGCTGCGCATCCGTTCGTGGCTGGACGAGATTGAGAGACCCACGATCTGCGTGACGCATGGCGGGGTCATGCGTGCCATATTCCATTGGCTGGAAAACATGCCCGGTGATGAGGCCGCGAGGCTCGATATACCGCAGGACCGCATCCTGCGGGTGGAGAACAACAGGCTGGAGTGGCTTTAAGCCATATTCTCGCAAACGGCCGAAACAGCCAACCGTTGAGCAAATTATTCGGACAGGAACATGTCCGTGATCTGCCGCTCGCCGTTGTCGTCCACCTGATAGGCGATCACGACCTCGGCTCCATCGCTGATCGCTTCCACATCCGTTTCCGGCGGCAGCTTGTACGTGGCGCCGTCGTCCAGCGTTATCGTCATTGCCTTCGGATCGACCGAAGCGATCTTTCCTTCCGCATCCGCGGCCAGCGCAGGGGAGCCAAGGAGCCCGAGGACAAGAACTGCAATTGCGATTCGCATGATTCGAACCTCATCGAATAAGACGGGACAGAGCGTGACAGTATAAAAAGAGTACAAGTCGCAAATGTGTCCAAACTTGCGCAATGCGCGGTTTGACCGCATCGCTAAACCGACATAGAAGCATGGCCGGCCCCTTATGGGGAAGGAAGCTTTTTATGTCGCACAACACATTCGGGCATCTTTTTCGCGTCACCACATGGGGCGAGAGCCATGGCCCCGCCATCGGCTGCGTTGTGGATGGCTGCCCGCCCGGCATTCATTTCACGCAGGCCGAGATACAGGCAGATCTCGATCGCCGCAGGCCAGGCCAATCCCGCTTCGTCACTCAACGCCGCGAGCCAGACGAGGTGAAGATTCTCTCCGGCGTCATGCAGGACGGCGAAACGCTGGTGACCACCGGCACGCCCATCTCCATGCTGATCGAAAATGTCGACCAGCGCTCCAAGGATTACGGAGAAATCGCCGAACGGTACCGGCCCGGTCACGCCGACTATACTTATGACGCGAAATACGGGGTCAGGGATTATCGTGGCGGCGGCCGTTCATCCGCGCGCGAAACAGCGACCCGCGTGGCGGCAGGCGCGCTCGCTCGCAAGATCGTGCCGGGCATGGTCGTGCGCGGCGCGCTCATTTCCATGGGCGAGAAGGAGATCGACCGCGCCAATTGGGATTGGGATTTCCTCCACGACCCGGAAAATCCATTCTTCACGCCCGACCCGAAATCCGTTTCCGAATTTGCTGATTATTTGGACGGCGTGCGAAAGGCGGGTTCCTCCGTAGGCGCGGTGATCGAGATCGTGGCCGAAGGAGTGCCGGCGGGCCTTGGCGCGCCCCTCTATGGCAAGCTCGATCAGGATATCTGCGCCAACCTGATGTCGATCAATGCGGTCAAGGGCGTCGAGATCGGCATCGGCTTCCAGGCTGCGCGCATCCACGGTGAGGAAAATGCCGACGAGATGCGCTCGGGCAATGATGGATATCCGCGCTTCCTCTCCAACAATGCCGGCGGGATTCTCGGCGGTATCTCGACAGGGCAGCCCATCATTGCGCGCTTCGCGGTAAAGCCGACGTCCTCGATCCTGACACCCCGCCGCTCGGTCGACCGGAAAGGGGCGGAGGTCGAAGTTGTGACCAAGGGCAGGCACGATCCCTGCGTGGGCATTCGCGCCGTGCCGATTGGCGAGGCGATGGTCGCCTGCGCCATTGCCGATCATTATCTGCGCCACAGGGGGCAGACGGGGAAAGGATGAGCGAAGAGGGAGGAGTAACCTTGCCGAACTTTCTATTCGCTGCTCCCTATTCGCTACTCGCTCAGAACGGAAACCTATATGCCTTGTGATCAGAAACATGTCGTCGAGGCCCTGCGTGCTTTCGAGCGCGGCGAGATCGTCGTCGTCATGGACGATGACGGACGCGAGAATGAAGGCGACCTGATCGTTTCCGCGGTGCACTGCACGCCCGAGAAGATGGCCTTCATCGTCCGCCACACCTCCGGCATCGTCTGCGCGCCCATGCCGCGCGAGGAAGCACGCCGGCTGAACCTGGCGCCCATGGTTGCCGAGAACGATGCGCCTCATCAGACCGCCTTCACCGTCAGCGTCGATTTCAGGCACGGCACGACAACGGGCATTTCCGCGGAGGACCGGACGCTCACCGTGCGGAATCTCGCAAATCCCAATGTCGGCGCGCAGGACTTTGTGCGGCCGGGCCATATTTTCCCGCTGGTGGCGCGGGAGGGCGGCGTACTCATGCGCTCCGGCCATACGGAAGCGGCGGTGGATCTTTGCCGCCTGGCCGGTCTGCCGCCGGTTGGTGTCATCTGCGAGCTGGTGAACGACGACGGCACGGTGATGCGCGGCCCTCAGGTGACGGCCTTCGCCGAAAAGCACGGGCTCAAGCAGGTTTCCGTCGCCGATCTCATAGCCTACCGCCAGCGGAAGGAGACGCTTGTCGAGCGCGTGGCGTCCTTCCCGGTCAGCACTGCCGCCGGTCAGGCGACGGCCTATGCCTACACCCTGCCTTGGGAGGTGATGCAGCATCTGGCGATCGTCTTCGGCGATATTCGCGACGGGCAGGATGTGCCGGTCCGGCTGCATACCGAGAATGTCGTCCAGGATGTTTTCGGCATGGCAAGACGGTTGCAGCAGATCATGGAGCGCATGGGAAGCCGCGGAGTCCTGGTCTATTTGCGGGCGGGATCGGTTGGCGTGGCCCATCAGCAGCGCCGGCTGGCTGGCGGGGAAGATCACGAAGAGGCAGTGCGGCGTGAGAACGAATGGCGTGAAATCGGCCTGGGCGCCCAGATCCTGAAGGATCTCGGTATCACGTCGATCCGGCTGCTCGCTTCCCGTGAACGCCACTATGTGGGCCTCGAGGGTTTTGGGATCGAGATCGCATCCACCGAAATCCTCTGATGAGCCACCTGTCTGTCTAACGGCGTGGATCGTCAGTTGATGGACGTACGGCGCTGCAGGCTCTTGAGGGCGCATTGCTCAGCGTGGCCAAACGCCGCTTAAGTACCTATATCGGGCTATGCCAACTAGATTATACACCCACCCCATTTTTCTGGAGCACTTGGTTCCGCCCGGCCATCCGGAGCGGCCGGATCGGCTGCGCGCGATTGAAAAAGTCCTCGCTCACGATGTGTTCAATCCGCTCGACCGCGTGGCGGCGCCCATGGCGGATTCGTCGGCCGCCCTTCTCGCGCATATGGACGCTTATATCCGCCGCATGGAGCGTGAGATTCCGGCCGAGGGCATGGTCCGCATCGATGTGGACACGGTGGTGAGTCCGATAAGCTGGGATGCGGCGCTTACCGCCGTTGGCGGGGCCCTTGCTGCGGTCGATGACGTCTTTACCGGCCGCGCGGACAACGCCTTCGTCGCCGCTCGCCCGCCTGGCCATCACGCGGAGAGGGACAGGGCGATGGGCTTCTGCCTGTTCAACAATGCGGCGATTGCGGCCCGCCATGCTCAGAAGGCGCACGGAGCCGAGCGTGTCGCCATCGTGGATTGGGATGTGCACCATGGCAACGGCACTCAGGACATATTCTGGGACGATCCTTCGGTTCTTTATTGCTCCACGCATCAGATGCCGCTCTATCCCGGTACGGGAACTGAATCCGAAACGGGAGCAGGCAACATCGTCAACGTTCCGCTCGCACCGGGCGCGGACGGTGGGGATTTTCGGGAAGCGCTGGAGGCGGTGATCCTTCCCCGCATCAACGAATTTCAGCCGGACCTCATCATCATTTCGGCGGGTTTCGATGCCCATTACCGCGATCCGCTGGCCCAGCTCAATTTCGACGAGCGGGATTTCGGCTGGGCAACCGCCATGCTGATGGAGCGCGCCGGGCGCTGGTCGTCCAACCGGCTTGTCAGCCTGCTGGAAGGCGGCTACGACCTGGAGGGGCTGGGCCTATCGGTAGCCGCTCATGTGGGACGCTTGATGAAAGGGTAAAGCATGACAACCGGGAACGACACCGCCGGGACGAATGACGACATCAAGGCCATGAGCTTCGAGCAGGCGCTGGAGGCACTTGAAAGCATCGTGAACGACCTGGAGCGGGGCGATGTGCCTCTGGAGCAATCGATCCGCATTTATGAGCGTGGAGAGGCTTTGAAGGCCCATTGCGACCGGCTGCTGAAAGCGGCCGAGGACAAGGTGGAAAAAATCCGGCTGTCCCGCGAAGGGGCGCCGGTCGGCACCGAACCGCTTGATTCCAAGTGATCTTGATTCTCTGAAAAGTGGCTGTTCCGCTCCCCGGAAGAGGTCTAAGCTCCGCTGGCTCCCGGCGCGAGGTGTGTCCATGAGTTTCTTTCCCGGCAGGGATCCCGAAGCGGGCGATGCCTTTGCTTGCGACGCCATCGAGACCCTCATCGTTCCGCGCTCGGCCGATGTCGGCGAGTTTCAGGTGCGCCGTGCCCTGCCATCGGCCCGGCGGCGGCTGGTCGGGCCGTTCATCTTCTTCGATCGCATGGGGCCGGCCATCCTGCGTCCTGGCCAGGCCGTGGATGTGAAGCCGCATCCGCATATCGGGCTTGCCACTGTCACCTATCTTTTCGATGGCTTCATCCGGCACCGCGACTCACTTGGAACGGAAATGGTCATCGAGCCGGGCGACCTGAACCTGATGACCGCGGGGCGAGGCATCGTCCATTCGGAGCGCAGCCCTGAAGAGATGCGCGGCGGTCCGCTGTCGATATCGGGCTTGCAGACATGGCTGGCGCTGCCGGATGGCGGCGAGGAGGTGGAGCCCGATTTTTCGCATGTCCTGCGGGGGGATCTTCCCCTGCTGGATGCGCAGGGTGTCTCCGGCCGTCTGATCATTGGCGCGCTTCATGGCCTTCGCTCACCGGTCAAGACCGCCGCGGAAACGCTCTATGCCGATATCAGGCTCGCGCCCGGCGCCGCCTTTCAAATTCCGGCGGATACCGAGGAACGCGCCATTTATGTTCTGGGAGGAACGGTCGAGATTTCGGGCGACAAGTTTCCCTCCGATCGGCTGCTGGTCTTCCGCCCCGGCGATGAAATTGTAGTGAGGGCGGAAACGGGAACACATTTTATGCTGGTGGGTGGTGCGGCACTCGGCTCGCGGCGCTATATCTGGTGGAATTTCGTTTCTTCCTCTAAGGAACGCATTGAACAGGCGAAGGAGGAATGGCGCACGGGCCGCTTCGACACCGTTCCCGGTGACGAAGAGGAGTTCATCCCCTTGCCGGAGAAGTAAGGCAGAGCAAATAACGCGCCACGGCCGCACGCAGCGAACGAGATCTTATGTCCAAGACAAAAAACGATAAGCGAGAAATGGGCCATTTGAAGTCGCCGCCCGAAACGCCTCTGTTAAACCGTGTCCGGTTCCCTTCGGATCTGAAGCAGATTCCCGAGGAGGATCTGCCGCAGCTCGCCGAGGAGTTGCGGGCGGAGATGATCGATGCGGTTTCGCAGACGGGCGGGCATCTGGGCGCTGGCCTGGGCGTCGTCGAGCTTACGGTCGCGCTGCACTACATTTTCGATACGCCACATGACCGGCTGATCTGGGATGTCGGCCATCAGGCCTACCCGCACAAGATTCTCACCGGCCGGCGCGACCGCATCCGCACCCTGCGCCAGGAGGACGGGCTTTCCGGCTTCACCAAGCGTTCGGAGAGCGAATACGATCCTTTCGGCGCAGCCCATTCCTCCACGTCGATCTCCGCAGGGCTCGGCATGGCCGTGGCGAGGGAGCTTTCCGGCGGCCAGCGCCACGTGATCGCCGTCATCGGCGATGGAGCGCTTTCGGCAGGCATGGCCTATGAGGCCATGAACAATGCCGGCGCGCTTGATGCGCGGCTGATCGTCATCCTGAACGACAACGATATGTCCATTGCACCGCCCACGGGTGCGATGAGCACTTATCTGGCGCGCCTTGCCTCAGGCCGCGCTTATCGGGGAATCCGTGACGTCGGCAAAAAACTCACCTCCCATTTGGGCAAGTCGTTCGACCGCGCCATCACCCGCGCCGTGGAGCACGCGCGCGGTTTTGTGACGGGCGGCACTCTGTTCGAGGAGATGGGCTTCTTCCACATCGGCCCGATCGACGGCCACGATCTGGAGGCGCTCGTGCCGGTGCTCCGCAATGTGCGCGACAATGGCACGGGCCCGGTGCTGATCCACGTGGTTACCCAAAAGGGCAAGGGCTATCCGCCGGCGGAAGCTGCGGCGGATAAGTATCACGGCGTCGCAAAGTTCGACGTGATCACCGGCGCTCAGGCCAAATCACCTGCGGGCGCGCCGAGCTACACGAAAGTGTTCGCCCAGGCGCTTGTCCAGGAGGCGCGGGAGGATAAACGGATCGTGGCCATCACGGCGGCCATGCCCTCGGGCACGGGTCTTGATCTGTTCGAAAAGGAGTTTCCGGACCGCAGCTTCGATGTCGGCATTGCCGAGCAGCACGCGGTGACCTTCGCCGCCGGCCTCGCCACCGAGGGCTATCGGCCCTTTGCTGCGATCTATTCCACCTTTTTGCAGCGTGCCTATGACCAGGTGGTGCATGACGTGGCGATCCAAAACCTGCCCGTCCGCTTCGCCATCGATCGCGCGGGCTTCGTCGGCGCCGATGGCGCCACCCATTGCGGTGCTTTCGATGTCGCCTATCTCGCCACACTGCCCAATATGGTCGTCATGGCGGCCGCGGATGAGGCCGAGCTGAAGCACATGGTTCGCACCGCGGCTGACCATGACGAAGGTCCCATCGCATTCCGTTATCCCCGCGGAGAGGGCACAGGCGTTCCGCTGCCTCAGCGCGGCGAGATCCTGGAAATCGGCAAGGGCCGTATCGTCCGCGAGGGCAGCAAGATCGCGCTCCTCTCGCTCGGCACACGCCTTGCTGACTGCATGATTGCGGCCGAAGAGCTTGAGGCGGCGGGGCTTTCCACCACCGTTGCCGATGCTCGCTTTGCAAAGCCGCTCGATGCGGACCTTATCCGCCGGCTTGCGCGCGAGCATGAGGTTCTTGTCACCGTCGAGGAAGGCTCCATCGGGGGCTTCGGTGCGCATGTGCTGCACTTCCTGGCGCATGAGGGCCTTCTCGAAAATGGGCTCAAGGTTCGCCCGCTCGTAATGCCGGATATCTTCATGGATCAGGCGAAGCCGGAAAAGATGTATGCCAAGGCTGGGCTCGACGCGGCGGGCATCGTGAAGACGGTTTTCGCCGCGCTCGGCCAGGCGGAGCAGGCGGCAAGGGCTTGAGTGGGTTTGAATTGGCGGGATTAGGTGCCCCTTCGCGCCCCCCCTCTGGCCTCCCGGCCAGAGGGGGGTGAAGGGGCGCGCGGCATTTCCGGTTTCGTCCTTATAGATGCATTTAACAGAGCCGACGCTTGCCACGCCGCCCCTCATCCTTCACTGATCACTCATGACTGCCCAAGCCGTCCATGCCCGCCTTCGCCTAGACCAGCTTCTGGTGGAGCGCGGCTTTTTTGAAAGCCGTGCGCGCGCCCGCGATGCCGTACTGCGCGGTACGGTTCAGGTGGCAGGGCAGACAGTGAAAAAGCCTGGCCAGCTTTTCCCCGCGGATGCGCAGATCACGGTCGAGGACCCGGCCCGCCGCTATGTCTCGCGGGCGGCGCTGAAGCTCGTTCATGGGCTGGATGCGTTCGGCCTCGATCCCCACGGCGCCCTTGCGCTCGACATCGGCTCCTCGACCGGCGGCTTCACGCAGGTGCTTCTGGAGCGCGGTGCGGCCCATGTGACGGCGATCGACGTGGGCACCGGCCAGATGGACGCGAGGCTGCGAGAGGATCCGCGAGTCGCCTGCCTCGAAGGCATCAATGCCCGCTACCTAACACTTGAGATGATCGGCGGCCGCGGGCCGGATTTCCTCGTCTCCGATGTCAGCTTCATCTCGCTGAAGCTCGCATTGCCGCCCGCGCTCGAAATGGCGGAGAGGGGCGCTTGGGGCCTTTTCCTCGTTAAGCCGCAATTCGAGGCAGGGCGCGAGGCGATCGGAAAGGGTGGCTTGTTGCGCGAGCCTGACAAGGCTGAAGAGATTGCCCGCAATATCGCGGAATGGCTCAGCATGAATGAAGGGTGGCGGGTGATTGGCCTTGAGCCATCGCCTATCGAAGGCGGCGACGGCAATCGCGAATTCCTGCTGGCGGGGCGGAAAGAATGAACGAGCGGCTCACCATCGTTGAACTGGGCGCGCAAGGCGACGGCATCGCGCACACGCCGGCCGGGCCGATCTATGTGCCTTTCGCGCTGCCCGGTGAGGAGGTCACCGCCCGCGTGGAGAAGCAGCGCTCGACGCTGCTGTCGGTGGAAAAGCCGTCTCCGCTGCGCGTCGAGCCGGCGAGTCCTTATTTTGGCGTTTGCGGTGGCTGCTCCGTTCAGCACCTGGCGCCCCCGGCCTATGCGGAATGGAAGCGGGATAAGGTGGTGCGCGCGCTTCGGAGTCGCGGGCTGGAGGCGGAAGTCGCCCCCCTTGTCCTGTGTCCACCCGCGTCCCGCCGCCGCGTGACCCTGACGGCGCGCTCGGCGGGCGGCCGCACGCTGCTCGGCTTCAACGCCGCGCAATCGCACCAGATCGTCGAGATAGAAGAGTGCGCGATCGCCGTCCCGCAGATCGTTGCCGCACTCCCCGATCTGCGCTTGCTCGTCGGCCTGATCGCGGCGGGATCCAAGCCGTTCCACATCACCGTCACCGCCACCCGCACGGGGCTCGATATAGCCGCCGAGGAATCGGGCAGGCTGGGCGAGCAGAAACGCCAGAAAGCCCTGCAGTTCGCACTGGCCAAGGGTTTCGCGCGGCTCTCGGTCGGCGGTGAGGTGCTTGTGGAGCGGGAAAAGCCGGTGGTGATGTTCGGCGACGTGCCGGTGGCCATTCCACCGGGTGGTTTTCTCCAGGCGACCGAGCAGGCGGAACAGGCCATGGCGGGCCTCGTGACCGCGCATTTTAAGGGTGCCAAGCATGTCGCGGATCTCTTTGCCGGCAGCGGCACGTTTGCGTTGCGACTAGCCCGCCAAGCCCGTGTACACGCGGTAGAAGGTGAGGGGGCGGCGCTTGCCGCGCTGGAAGATGCAGCCAAGGGCGCCTCGGGCCTGAAGCCGGTCTCCGTGGAACGGCGCGACCTGTTCAACCGCCCGATCCTGGCGAAAGAGCTTGCGCAATATGATGGGCTCGTCTTCGACCCCCCTCGGGTCGGCGCGGAGGCTCAATGCCGGCAGCTTGCCCGCTCGACGGTCAACCGGGTCGCCGCCGTCTCCTGCAATCCCGGCACGCTCGCCCGCGATCTCTCGATCCTGGTGGAAGGCGGTTACCGCATAGCGAAGGTCACGCCAATCGACCAGTTCCTCTGGTCGCCGCATGTGGAGGTGGTGGCGCTGTTGGAGCGGCCTGGTAAGCGAGGCTGAGGCCCCGCTACCAAACCGCTCCCCCCGACCTTAGGAAGCGAGCCGGTGCATTTCCTGCGCTCCCACAGGTTGGTTCAAGGCGGCACGCCCCGGAAAGAGCTCCTTTTGATGATAGTTCAGGCCGGCGGCGCGCCAGCGGGCAAGGAACTCGTCGATCACATCGTAGTGGCTGCCAAGATGCAGCCGCACATAAGGCGCCGGGGCGGCCTGATTGAAGAGAGACGCACAGAGCAGGGTGCCGGTGGCATAGAATAAATCGTCACGGAATCTGTCGATTCCCGCCTCTGGCGTCTGGTAAATGGCTGGAACTTCAAAAAGCATGTAGGAAGTCGAGGGACCGACGCACACGCTTTCGCGAGGCCAGCCCATCGTTTCCACCAATTGCTGGCGCACATAGGCTTTCTGCCGTGCGTAAAAAAGACCTGTCTCCAAGGTCCACTCGGCGGCTTCCTTGGTTGCAAGCCAAGCGCACATCAGTTCGGCGTTATGCGTATTGCAATGGTAGCGATTGATCCACGATTCCCGTGCAAGCTGCCGCAGGAGCTTCGGCGAGGTGGTGATCGCGGCCACGCCCATGGTGTTGCTGCTGAACTGCTTGCCGAATGGGCGCGTCGCCATCCAGCGATCGAAGGCGCCTGAACGCACCAGAGCATTATTGCCGTTCAGCTCATCGAATCGGCCGAGAATGCCTTTGAGGTGATTGACAAGCGGCACGCGCGGATCATGCACCTTGTAATAGGCATCGTCGAGCAGCAGATATCCCGACGTCTCTGCGCAAAGTTCCAGCAGGAAAGTCGTGATCTCGATCGGCCACTGCATTCCGGTTGGATTGTGCTGCGGGTTGCTTACGGCGACGGCGATATGAACCCCGTCCTGATCCTGGAGCCCTTGGACAATGAATTTCCACTCGTCGATATCGGGCTGCCAGCCATTGTCGGGCCGAATCGGAAGATAAACGACTTCGAAGCCCACATCCTTGAGGATGCCGCGGTAATCCCAGCCCGGAGTGGGAACAAGAGCAACGGGCTTCCTGCCCGGAAAGACCTGGCGCGAATGTTTGATGGCCACCTTCGCCATATCGTACATGGCCATGCGCGTCGTCATCGCAAGGCAGCCGACATCGATGTCCAGGCTTCCAGGCGCTGTACGGCCCTGCAAATCGTGCTCGCGCAAGATCAAATCACGCATGAAGTCACGGTGGCGCTGGATGCCATACCCGCATTCGGAATAGCCCATGACTTCGCGTGAAAAGCGGAATTCATTTACGAATTCCAGGAACTTTGGACTCACTCCGTTCCAGTGCTCACCCTTGACCGCATAAAGAGCCGGTCCGTGCGGCGAGCCGGCATCGACATATTCTTTATAAAGAACTTGTTCCGGGGAGCATTGACGCAGTTCCTCTGAATCATTGGCGAGATGGTCCGCCGCGCCGCGTATATGGCTCTGCAAAAATGACGAAGAAACGGTGTGTTTTGATTGAGTAAATGGATACTCGTTCATGATGCCCTCCTGCATGACACATGAAGGACTAATCAATGTTAATAACGGTTCTATTAATTTATTATATAGAATTCGTGAAATTGAAGTATTTGTGATGTTGTTTTTGGATATCCCGCAATCTTTGATTGTGAGAAAAATACAGTTTTAAAGACAAAAACATGGCTTTTTCTACTCCGCGTAGTCGAGTGCGGAGTAGATGCCTACCCATGGTTGGAGATTGATCCGCTTAACTTTCCAGAGGCAGAAGGCTCAGGCCTGCGTGCCGCCCACGGTCATCTGGTCCATTCTCAAATGCGGCTGGCCGACGCCGACGGGAACGCCTTGCCCCGCCTTGCCACACATGCCGATGCCCGTATCGAGCTTCATGTCATCGCCGATCATGGAGACGCGCTTCATGGCCTCCGGCCCGTTGCCGATCAGCGTTGCACCGCGGACCGGCCGTGTCACCTTGCCATCCTCGATCATATAGGCCTCGGTGCAGTCGAAGACGAACTTGCCCGAGGTGATGTCCACCTGTCCGCCGCCGAAGGATACGGCATAAATGCCCTTCTTGACGGAGGCGATGATCTCCTCCGGCGTTCGGTCGCCGCCTAGCATATAGGTGTTGGTCATGCGCGGCATGGGCACATGGGCGTAGGATTCGCGGCGGCCGTTGCCGGTCGGCCGCATACCCATCAGCCGGGCATTCAACCGGTCCTGCATATAGCCCACCAGCTTGCCATCCTCGATCAGCACCGTGCGGTTGGTGGGCGTGCCCTCGTCGTCGATGGTAAGCGATCCGCGCCGCTCGGCGATGGTGCCGTCATCCACGACTGTTACGCCCTTGGCGGCCACCTGGCTCCCCATCAGACCGGCAAAGGCAGAGGTTTTCTTGCGGTTGAAGTCGCCCTCGAGCCCGTGGCCCACCGCCTCGTGCAACATCACGCCGGGCCAGCCATTGGCAAGCACGATGTCGAAGGTGCCGGCCGGGGCGGGGACGGCCTCCAGATTGACAAGCGCCTGCCGCAGCGCTTCGCCCGCCGCGTGGCGCCAGGAATCCTCGGCGATGAATTCGCTGAAGCTCTTGCGCCCGCCCATACCATAGGAGCCGCTTTCCTGCCGGTCCCCGTCGCCGACCACCACGGAAATATGCATGCGCACCAGCGGGCGGATATCGCGCGCGATATGCCCGTCCGCGCGCAGGATTTCCACCTGCTGCCACGAAGCGGCGAGCGAGGCGGTGACCTGCCGCACACGGGGGTCCTTGGCGCGCAGCCAGCCGTCGATGTCCTGAAGGAGCTTCGCCTTTTCCTCAAAGCCGGGAGCGGCGATTGGATTGTCCTCGCCATAAAGGTGCTGATTCGTGCCGGCGGGTGGTGCGGCCAGAGTGCCCGAATAGCCGTGCTTTACGGCGGAAACCGCGTCGGCCGCGCGCAGCAGCGCCGCCTCAGACAGATCGCTCGAATGGGCATAGCCCGTCGCCTCGCCGGCAACGGCGCGCAATCCGAAACCCATGTCGGTGTTGAAGCTCGCCGTTTTCAGCCGTCCATTGTCGAAGACCAGCGCCTCGCCCTCGCGGTATTCCAGGAACAATTCGCCGTCATCCGCGCCGGAAATGGTCTGCGATACGATGGATTTGAGCTTTTCGGGCGAGGTGTCGAACGAATCGATGAGGGAACGGGGCATGGGGCGGTATCCTCTTTTCACCTCATCCATGTAGAGAGGAGCGGCGGGATGATCCAGCCCTTGCGCGGATTGCTTTGGCCCGAATTTGCCTTGCGTGGAGATGCTGAGCCCCTTCGCGCCCCCCTCTGGCCTGCCGGCCATCTCCCCCACAAGGGGGGAGATTATGCCGGCCGCCGTCTCTCCACTCTTTCTGCAACGCCAGTGATTGGCGAAAGTGCTGATGACAGCCGATCTCCCCCCTCGTGGGGGAGATGGCCGGCAGGCCAGAGGGGGGCGCGAAGAGGCAAGAACCTGTCCCATGATGCGTCCATCAAAGTTCAGGACAATTACCTGCCCCCCAACGGCGCAGTGAAATGCGGCTAGCGCGGCAGGGCGTCGAAGCCTTCGCCGAAACCGTTGAGGTCGACAGGAATGCCGATTCCTTCCTCCGGCGTCTGGAACACGATGAAAGTGGCCGACTTCCCGGTCCTGAGCGTCTGCAGAAGCTGATCTTCCAGAATAACTTCCGCATAGCAGCCGTCCTGGAAGCAGCGGACGAAATAGGCCCTGCCGATATCCTTGCCGTCCACGTTCAGCCCGAGCCCGTTGGGGAGCAACACGCCGAGCGGCGCCAGAACACGCAGGAGCTCGGCCTTGTTGTCGGCGGTGCGAAGAACGACGACAGAAAGGCCAACCTCCGGCCTGTCTTCCGCCACCACATTCTGCATCATCGCGCATTGTTCGCTGGAAGCGCCTGCCGGCGTATCGCAGACGATCGACCAGGCGCCATGGGTGGAACGCACATTGCCGCTTTGCTGAGGCTGTTGCTGTTGGGCGGCAGAAGGAAGTGCCGTGCTCAGGATCAGGGCAATCGTCGCCGCACATGCCAACAGACGCATAGGAACCTCACTACTCTCCGAATCGGGACAATTTACCCTGCCGCTCGCCAGGCGGGAAGGGCGCTGCGCAGGATCGACCGGGCGGCCATGCGTTACTCTCACATTTCCCCAGGAATCGGACAGAACTGCGGCGCGGCCTTGCACCCGCGCCTCCCATGCCTGCCATGGCGCCAGCGCAAAAATGCCGCATCTGAGGCAAGACGCCTTTCTTGCGGTTCTTATAAGAGTATGATTTGAACGCGCCCATAAGAGCCAGGAATCTCAACAGGGCTTTCCGGGGGCGCTGCATTTTGCCATAGCGCAATCGAGCAGCCGCGGTAGGCGGGTTGATCGGGAGATGACGAGGGTGATGAAGAAATTTGCAGCAGGCGTTGGGGCTCTGTCGCTTTCCGCGAGCGGTGCTTTCGCCGCACAGCCGCAGCCTTGGGAAATGCGCTTCCAGAGTGCCGCGACGGAAATTATGCGGGAAATCACCTGGTTTGAGGAATACACGCTCTGGTTTGTCGGCCCGATCGTGCTCCTCGTGATGGCGCTGCTGGCTTGGTGTATCTTCCGCTACCGCGCGAGCGCCAATCCGATGCCCTCGCGCACCAGCCACAATACGCTGATCGAGGTGCTGTGGACCGTCGGACCCGTGGTGGTGCTCCTGTTCCTTGCGATTCCTTCCTTCCAGCTCCTGACCCATCAGTACACGCCCGATGAGGAACCCACGCTGACGGTGAAGGCGACGGGCGTGCAGTGGTACTGGGATTATGAATACCAGGATGCGGAAAACCCGCTCAGCTTCACCTCGCTTTTGCTGCAGGATGGTGACCGTGCAGGCGCCGGCAAGGAAAATGTGGCGCAGTATCCGCGCCTTCTTGCGGTCGACAACGAGGTTGTTGTGCCGGTCAACACGACTGTGCGCCTGCTGGTGACGGCGAGCGACGTCATCCACGCTTTCGCCATGCCCTCATTCGGCATAAAAGTCGACGCCGTTCCGGGGCGCATCAATGAGACCTGGTTCAAGGCTGAGCGTGAGGGGCTTTACTACGGTCAGTGCTCGGAGCTTTGCGGCAAGGACCACGCATTCATGCCGATTGCCATTCGCGTCGTGTCGCAGGAACAGTACCAGACCTGGTATGCCGCCGCGCAGCAGGATCTTACCGGCGCCAATCGCGCTTTGATGGCGGCAATCGAAAACGGCAAGGACAAGATCGCCGCCGCCCAGTAGCGGCAGAGCGACCAAGGATAATGGAGCGGTAGGATATGGCAGGCGCTGCAGCGATTAGCGACCACGACGACCACAAGCCGAGAGGCTGGGTCCGCTGGGTCTACTCCACCAATCATAAGGATATCGGCACGCTTTACCTGATCTTCGCGATCATTGCGGGCATCATCGGCGGCTTTCTGTCGGTGATGATGCGCTGGGAGCTCGCGGAGCCCGGAATCCAGATTTTCCATGGCCTCGCTTCCATGGTCTATGGATATGAGGGCGCGGCCGCCGTCGATGCCGGCAAGGAGATGTACAACGTTTTCACCACCGGCCACGGCCTCATCATGATCTTCTTCATGGTCATGCCGGCGCTCATCGGCGGGTTCGCCAACTGGATGGTACCGATCATGATCGGCGCGCCGGACATGGCGTTTCCGCGCATGAACAACATTTCGTTCTGGCTCCTGCCGCCAGCCTTCATTCTGCTGCTCTTGTCCATGTTCGTGCCGGGCGCTCCGGGCGGCTATGGCGCCGGCACCGGCTGGACCATCTATCCGCCTCTGTCGACCGTCGGTCACCCCGGCCCCGCCGTGGATCTTGGAATCCTGGCGCTGCACATCGCGGGTGCCTCGTCGATCCTTGGCGCCATCAACTTCATCACCACCATCTTCAACATGCGTGCGCCGGGCATGACGCTGCACAAGATGCCGCTCTTTGCCTGGTCGGTGCTCATCACGGCATTCCTGCTGCTCCTCTCCCTGCCGGTTCTGGCGGGGGGCATCACCATGCTGCTGACCGACCGCAATTTCGGCACGACCTTCTTCGCGCCGGATGGTGGCGGTGACCCGATCCTGTTCCAGCATCTGTTCTGGTTCTTCGGTCACCCTGAGGTTTATATTCTGATCCTGCCGGGCTTCGGCATCGTCAGCCACATCGTGTCGACCTTCTCGCGCAAGCCGGTCTTCGGCTATCTCGGCATGGCCTACGCGATGGTTGCCATCGGCGCGATCGGCTTCGTCGTGTGGGCGCACCACATGTACACCACCGGCCTCTCGCTCGACACGCAGCGCTACTTCGTCTTCGCCACCATGGTGATCGCGGTTCCGACGGGCGTGAAGATCTTCTCCTGGATCGCCACCATGTGGGGCGGGTCGATCTCCTTCCGCGTGCCGATGCTGTGGGCGATCGCCTTCATCTTCCTGTTCACCGTGGGCGGCGTGACCGGCGTTCAGCTCGCCAATGCCGGCCTGGACCGGGCCATGCACGACACCTACTATGTCGTGGCGCACTTCCATTACGTGCTTTCGATGGGCGCAGTGTTCGCCATCTTCGCCGCCTGGTACTACTGGTTCCCGAAGATGACGGGCTACATGTACAACTCCTTCATCGCCCGGCTGCATTTCTGGATCACCTTCATCGGCGTGAACCTGATCTTCTTCCCGCAGCATTTCCTGGGCCTTTCCGGCATGCCCCGCCGCTATATCGACTACCCGGATGCCTTCGCGGGTTGGAACCAGGTTTCTTCCTACGGTTCCTATCTGGCGGCCATTGGCGTGCTGGTATTCCTCTATGGCGTGATGGAGGCGTTCGCGAAGAAGCGTGTCGCAGGCGCCAATCCCTGGGGTGAAGGTGCAACCACGCTCGAATGGCAGCTTCCGTCGCCGCCGCCCTTCCACCAATGGGAAGAGCTGCCGAGAATCCGCTAAGGAGCATCGCGCGGCCTGGATAGATCCCGGGCCGCGCTAGTTATAGGCGACAGAAAAGCATGGCACTGGTCGAGCGCGAGCATATGAAGGAAGACGCGGGGCGCCTCTCCGAGGCGACTGCCGGCGACTTCATCGCGCTTTTGAAGCCGCGCGTCATGTCGCTCGTCGTCTTCACCGCCTTTGTGGGCATGGTGCTGGCGCCCGCAAATCCTCACCCGTTCCTCGCGCTGATTTCCATCCTGGCCATTGCCGTGGGCGCGGGGGCGTCGGGCGCGCTCAACATGTGGTACGATGCCGATATCGATGCCGTGATGGCGCGCACGGCTGGAAGGCCGGTGCCCGCTGGCCGCATCGCCCCCGGCGAGGCGCTGGGCTTCGGTCTTTTTCTTTCGGCCTTCTCCGTCGGCACACTTGGGCTGATGGCCAATTGGCTTGCCGCGAGCCTGCTTGCCTTCACCATCTTCTTTTACGTGGTGATCTACACGATGTGGCTGAAGCGCTCGACGGCGCAGAACATCGTGATCGGCGGAGCCGCGGGCGCGCTGCCCCCGGTTGTCGGCTGGGCGGCCATGACCGGAAGCGTCAGTTTGGAAAGCCTGGTGCTTTTCCTGATCATCTTCCTTTGGACCCCGCCGCATTTCTGGGCGCTCGCTCTCTTCAAGGAAGGCGATTATGAGCGGGCGGGTGTCCCGATGATGCCCAATGTCGCGGGTGCCGCTTCGACGCGCAGGCAAATTTTTGCCTATTCTGTTCTGGTGGCAGTGAGCGGCGTTCTGCCCACGGCCATGGGGTTCGCGAGCCTGTCTTACGGTGCTGTTGCCGCGGCGCTCGGCGTCGCTTTCGTGTGGTATTCCTGGCGCGTGCTGGCGGCCAAGGGGCAGGACCCGGCGCTGCGGCCCGAAAAGGCGCTTTTCGGCTATTCGGTTCTCTACCTCTTCGCCATCTTCGCTGCGCTGCTGTGTGACGGCCTTGTCGAGCGGTTCGGAGCCTGAGATGCCGGACGAGGATCGCGTGAAGCCGACGGAGGCTCAGTTGAAGGCCCGACGCAGCCGGTCCATTGCGATCGCTCTTGCGCTGATCGCCTTCGTGGTCATCGTTTACCTGGGTACGGTGCTCAAGCTTGGCCCGGCCGTCTTTAGCCGGGGGATGTGAGGATAGGATGACGAGCCCTGCCAATCCTTCCGAAGTCACTCGCGACCGGCGCAACCGCGGTGTCGCGTTTGTCTGCGCCGGGGTTTTCGTGGCGATGGTGGGCATGTCCTTCGCCGCGGTGCCGCTTTACCGGCTTTTCTGCCAGGTCACCGGCTACGGAGGCACGACCCAGCGGGTGGAGCAGTATTCGGACACCATCCTCGACCGGACGATCAATGTGCGTTTCGATGCGAACACCAGCGGCGTTCCCTGGGAGTTCAAGCCCAAGCAGCGCGAGATCACGCTGCGGATCGGCGAGACGACGGAAATCGCCTATGTCGCCCGCAACAACGCCCCGACCACGACAACGGGCACGGCCACCTACAATGTCGCGCCCGCTTTGGCGGGAGCCTATTTCAACAAGATCGAATGCTTCTGCTTCACCAGACAGTCGCTGGAGCCGGGGCAAACCTATGAAATGCCGGTACAGTTCTTTGTCGATCCAGAGATCGTGAATGTACCGGAACTGAAAAATCTGAAGACCATCACGCTTTCCTACACCTTCTACCCGAATAATCAGGAGTCGGCGGAAGGGCCGGCTGAAGGTGCGGCAAAGACCCAGAAGCTCGGGGGATAAAATGGCAGACGCCCACGCAAAAAAACACGATTACCACATCATCGATCCGAGCCCCTGGCCATTCATCGCCTCCGTCGGCGCGCTAGTCATGGCGCTGGGCGCTATCGCGTGGATGAAAGCGGCACAGGGCAGCTCGTTCCCGGTCTTCGGGATCGACCTTGCGGCATCAAGGTTCTGGCTGTTCCTGATCGGCCTCCTGATCATCCTCTACACCATGTTCTCGTGGTGGAGCGACACGATCAGGGAAGGGCAGGAAGGGCATCATACGGCTGTCGTATCGCTTCATCTGCGCTACGGCATGATCATGTTCATCGCCTCCGAGCTTATGTTCTTCGTGGCGTGGTTCTGGGCGTTTTTCGATGCAAGCCTCTTCCCTGGCGATCCATCTCAGGTAAGCCGCGCGGAGTTCACGGGCGGAACCTGGCCGCCGCACGGGGTGGAAGTGCTCGATCCTTTCCACCTGCCGCTTTACAACACGATCATCCTGCTGCTGTCGGGCACGACGGTCACCTGGGCGCACCATGCGTTGCTTGAGAACGACCGCAAGGGGCTCGTCGCCGGGCTTGCCGTCACCGTGGCGCTTGGCATCCTCTTCAGCTTCGTGCAGGCCTATGAATATATGCACGCGCCGTTTGCCTTCAGCGATTCCATCTATGGCGCTACCTTCTTCATGGCGACCGGCTTCCATGGTTTCCACGTGATCGTCGGCACCATCTTCCTTGCCGTCTGCCTTCTTCGGGCCATGGCGGGGCAGTTTACGCCGAAGCAGCACTTTGGTTTCGAGGCTGCAGCCTGGTATTGGCACTTCGTTGACGTGGTCTGGCTGTTCCTCTTCGCCTTCATCTATGTCTGGGCGTCGGCGGGTGCCACGATCGCGCACTAGGAAGAGCTTTGAATGCAAAGGGGGCGGCCGCTGGGAAGGCGGCTGCCCCTTGCTTTTGGAATACCGCAATAGGGCGGCGGAAAGAGTGCTTGGACCGGCCGAATGACTGTTGAGCATAATGGTGAAAGACGGCGTGTCTGGCTGCTGCTTGCCTTCAGTGTCCCCGTTCTGCTCATTCTGCTCGCGCTCGGCACCTGGCAGGTCCAGCGTCTCCACTGGAAGGAGGATCTGCTTGCCCGGATCGATGAGCGCATCGCTTCTGAGCCGGTGCCGCTCGACGAAATTTCCAGCGTTTATGAGCGGGGAGGGGATGTCGATTACCGCCCGGTCGTTCTTTCGGGCACATTCCTGCATGAGCGCGAGCGCCATTATCTTGCCACCTGGGAGGGCCAGTCCGGCTTCTTCGTGCACACCCCTCTTCGGCTCGGGAACGGCAGGTATATTTTTGTCAATCGCGGCTTCGTACCCTATGACCGCAAAGACCCCGCGGTGCGGCAGCAGGGGCAGGTGGGAGGCGAGATCGCGATCGTCGGGCTGGCGCGCGCCGCGCCGGCGGAAAAACCTTCTTTCCTGGTTCCCGACAATGATCTGGCCAAGAACATCTTCTATTGGAAGGATCTCGGCGCGATGACCGCTTCGGCGGGGCTCGACGCGTCGGAAACCTATCCCTTTTATGTGGATGCCGGCGACGCTCCCAATCCCGGCGGCTTGCCCGTGGGCGGTGTCACCCTCATAAACCTGCCCAACAACCACCTGCAATATGCGCTCACCTGGTACGGGCTGGCATTTGCTTTGGTATGCGTTTTGGTGGTCTGGTTCCGCCGCGGGCGGAACGGGGGTCGCGAACAGGCTTGACAGGGAATGCCGGCCACTCCCACTTACCGGCGGTGAAACAGAGGCATCGAATGAGCGCGGACAAGCAGAAATTGACGATAAGGCTGTGCGGCCCGCGCGGCTTTTGCGCCGGTGTCGACCGGGCGATCCAAATCGTCGTGCTCGCGCTCAAGAAATACGGGCCCCCCGTCTATGTGCGCCACGAGATCGTGCACAACCGCTATGTGGTCGAAGGCCTGCAGCAGCGCGGCGCCATCTTCATCGAGGATCTGGACGAGATCCCCGAGGAGCATCGCGAGCGCCCGGTCGTCTTTTCGGCCCACGGCGTGCCCAGATCCGTGCCGGCCGATGCCCAGGCGCGCAATCTCTTCTATCTCGATGCGACCTGCCCCCTGGTTTCGAAGGTGCACAAGCAGGCCATGCGGCACCAGCGCCTCGGCCGCCACGTGCTTCTGATCGGCCATGCCGGCCACCCGGAAGTGATCGGCACCATGGGCCAGTTGCCTCACGGTGCCGTCACACTGATCGAGACAGTGGAGGATGCACTTCACTTCCCTCCGCCTGCGGGCGTCGAGCTTGGCTATGTAAGTCAAACCACGCTTTCGCTGGAAGATACGGCGGAAATTATCAATGCGCTGGAGCGCAGATTCGATAACATCCATGCTCCGGCCGCGGAATCCATCTGCTATGCGACGACCAACCGGCAGAACGCCGTGAAGGCAGCCGCGCCGGGTTCGGATCTTTTCCTGGTCGTCGGCGCGCCCAATTCCTCCAATTCCCGCCGCCTGGTCGAAGTGGCGGAACGGGCAGGGGCCAAGCGTGCGCTCCTGGTGCAGCGGGCCTCGGAAATTCCCTGGGAAGAAATCATCGATCTCTCGGTGCTCGGGCTTTCTGCGGGGGCTTCGGCGCCGGAAATCATCGTGGACGAGATAATCGCCGCCTTTGCCGAAAGTTATGACGTATCGGTGGAACTCGCCATCACGGCGGAGGAACCGGAGAATTTTCCCGTTATGCGGGCACTGCGCGATGTGGAGCTGACCAAGGCGGACATGGCCTTCGTCAATGGCGTGAGATAGGACGAATGGCTCATTCGGCTGAGTGGAGAAGGATGGCGCTTATTCACACCCCCCTCTGGCCTGCCGGCCATCTCCCCCTCAGGGGGGGAGATTATGCCGACCGCTTGCTTCAGCATGGACACAGCAACGGTGAAACTCGGCGAAAGCAATCGTGGCAGCCGATCTCCCCCCTTGAGGGGGAGATGGCCGGCAGGCCAGAGGGGGGTGCAGAATGGCAGAACCCTCTGCACAGATTTCTCCTGGTACATTAAATGGCCGTCTATACAGATATTTCCGAAGAGGAACTTGCCGCTTTCCTGCGCCATTATCCGGTTGGCGGCCTTCTGTCATACAAGGGCATCGCGGAAGGGACGGAAAACTCCAATTATCTCCTGCACACGACAGCCGGCGCCTATATCCTGACCCTTTATGAGCGGCGGGTCGACCGGAGCGATCTGCCCTTCTTCCTCGGCTTGATGGAGCATCTGGCGAGAAAGGGCGTGTCCTGCCCGCTGCCGGTCAAACGGCTTGACGACGGCTTGATCGGCGAGCTTGCCGGCCGGCCGGCCGCGCTCATTACCTTTCTTGAAGGGATGTGGATGCGCCGGCCGACCGCCCTGCATTGCGGGCAGGTGGGCAAGGCGCTTGCGGACCTGCACCAGGCCGCGGAGGATTTCCCTTTGAAGCGTGCAAACGCGCTCGGCCCGGAAGGGTGGCGGCGGCTTTGGGAGGGCGCAAAAGCGCGCGCGGATGAGGTGGAGCCTGGCCTCGCCCGGGAGGTGGATGCCGAGTTTGCCCTCCTGGAGAGAAACTGGCCCAAGGATCTGCCTTCCGGCGTCATCCATGCTGACCTTTTCCCCGACAATGTCTTCTTCTTGGGAGGCGAGCTTTCCGGGCTGATCGATTTTTATTTTGCCTGCAACGACCTCCTGGCCTACGACCTTGCCACCTGCCTCAACGCTTGGTGTTTCGAGAAGGACATTTCCTACAATCTCACCAAGGGAGCTGCACTTTTGGCAGGCTACCAGGCGGTGCGTCCGCTGACGCGGGAGGAGATCGAGATGCTGCCTCTGCTGGCGCGCGGATCCGCGCTCCGTTTCATGCTGACGCGTCTTTATGACTGGCTGACGATCCCCGATGGCGCGCTGGTGAAAAAGCGCGATCCGCTGGAATATCTGCGCCGGCTGCGCTTTCACCGGCAGGTCAGGACCGCCTCTGAATACGGGATCGAACTGGCGTGAAGCGGATCGAGATCTTCACCGATGGCGCTTGTTCCGGCAATCCCGGTCCGGGCGGCTGGGGGGCGATTCTGCGCTACAACGGCACGGAAAAGGAACTGTACGGCGGCGAGGCGGACACCACCAACAATCGAATGGAGCTGACCGCAGCGATCGAGGCTCTGGAAGCCTTGAAGGAGCCCTGCGAGGTCGACCTTCACACGGACAGCAACTACCTGCGCGACGGCATTTCCGGTTGGATCGAGGGCTGGAAGCGCAATGGCTGGCGGACGGCCGACAGGAAGCCGGTGAAGAATGCAGAGCTTTGGCAGGCTCTGGATGAGGCTCGCCGGCGCCACAAGGTGCACTGGCACTGGGTGCGCGGCCATGCCGGGCACCCGGAGAACGAGCGCGCCGATGCCTTGGCCCGCGCCGGCATGGCCCCGTTCAAGAAGAAAAAGGGGGGCGACACGGCCTCTTCCGAGGAAGGAAGCGCGCGCCGCCGCTAGAGCATGCGGTTGATCAAAGCTGCTCCAGAATGCGGGCCGCGCCGCTCGTCACCGCCTGGCCGGGAACTTCCTCGACGTTGATCGCCTTCACGATGCCATCCTCGACAATCATCGAATAGCGTTGCGAACGCAGGCCCATGCCTCTCGCGGAAAGATCGAGGTCGAGGCCGACCGCGCGCGCGAAATCGCCGCTCCCGTCCGCCAGGAAAACCAGCTTGTCCTCGGCGCCTGTGAACCTTGCCCACGCACCCATCACGAATGCATCGTTGACCGAAACGACCGCCACCGCGTCGATGCCGCGCGATACTATCGCATCGTAATTTTCGATGAAGCCGGGCAGATGACTGTTGCTGCAGGTGGGCGTGAATGCGCCTGGCACTCCGAATAGCACCACCTTACGGCCGGCAAAGAAGTCTCTCGTGGTCGTCTCCTCGGCGCCATTGGGCGTGGCCTTTTTGATGGTGACGTTCGGCAGCCGTTCGCCAACGGAAATGGTCATGCAATATCTCCCTGGGATCAATGAGAACTTTTAAGACGCAACTCCGGATCGGAGATGCTGTTGCGGCCGGGCACCATAGGCGATCGGTCAGGGAAGAGCAATTTGCCCGGCCACCGCCTTGCCCCCCGATACCAGCGTGTATTCGATTGTCAGCGGCTCCTTCAAAAGGGCGGGGTCGCCCAGGGATTTGGCGGTGAAGATGGCGCTCGTCCCCTGCCGCTCCTGAAGTTTGGGCATGGTGATCTGCACCTGCGCGGGCGGAGCCACGAAAAGGGCAGGATGCTGCGTGTCGGGAGGCAGCTTCACATGAAATTCCATGTGAGATCGTTCGCGAAAGACTTCGCTCACGCCGAAATCCTCGCGTGCCGGGCCAGGCAGCGCGGCGAAGGCAGCCGCCACGGTAATCGCGTCGCCGGCATTGTCCGGATCCGTCCCCGCATCGAAAGAGAAGGGTAATTCAACCGGAATGCAGACCGTCTCGCACACGCCCAGGAAAATCTTACCTTCGATGATCCCGGCAGTGCCGGCCTTGGGAAAATCGAAGATCACCGGCAGGCTCACGGGGTGCTTGTAACCGGCCCAGCTTGCATAGGCGTCGCTGATGCGTTCGGGCGCGGGAAAGAAGAGCTCGGCGGACCGCGCGTCCGATGTCGGCGCAAGCTCGATCTCGGGCGGCACGCCGGCTTCCCCGGGAGCGCGCCAATAGGTCTTCCAACCCGGCTTCAGCCTGATCTCGACCGCACCGCGCAGCGCGCCCTTCTCGTCGCTGAGGCCGGAACTCACGATGCGGATGGCGGCCCCGTCGCTCTCCATCCACGATGTAGACGAAGCGGTTGCCGGCGCAATCAGGGCAAGAAGGATGGGCAGGGCGGCGGTCGATCTAAATTGCATGGCGCGCACAATGGCGGTGGAGCGTGATGATTGCAACGCGTGCGAGGCACGGCGCTACTCATTTTGATGTGATCATGGAAGGCAGCGCTCACTACAGCCTAGCGTCTTTCAAGCTTCGCCGAAAAAGAGTAGGTTTAAGCCATGATACAGACGATCTCCGCAGACGGAATTGGTTACGGCGCCACGCTGCAAAACCATTTCCTCATCGCCATGCCTGGCATGCGCGATGAACGCTTTGCGCGTTCGGTAATCTATATGTGCGCCCACAATGCCGAAGGCGCGATGGGCATCATCATCAATCGCGGCCAGCAGCTCGGGTTCACGGACATTCTGGTCGAGCTTGGCATTCTGGAGCGAAGCCAGTCGATCCGTCTGCCGGCGCGTGCGCGCAATATCGCCGTCCGCAGTGGCGGTCCGGTGGACCGCAGCCGCGGCTTTGTTCTGCATAGCGACGACTACGTCGTCGAATCCTCCATGGCCGTTTCCGAGAAGATTTGCCTCACGGCAACAGTGGATATTCTGCGCGCCATCTCGACGGGGCGCGGCCCGAGCCAGGCGTTGATGGCGCTCGGCTATTCGGGCTGGGGCGCGGGACAGCTCGAGGCCGAAATCGCGGACAATGGTTGGCTTGCCTGTCCCGCTTCGCCGGAACTGCTTTTCGATGCCGAGATCGATACGATCTACGATCGGATTCTCGCCGCAAACGGCATTGATCCCTTGCATCTGAGCCAGGTTGCCGGTCACGCTTGACCTCGCGTACCGACCCCGCGGCTTATGGGAACCTCAGGGAAGCCCAATAACCAGTGGCCGCTAGGGCGAAAAGCCAGAGAGCGATGATAAGTGTTGCGGCGGTTAGGCTGCGCGGTCGGTCATCGCGGGAAGAAGCCTGCTGCCGGTATTCCGACATCAGATCGCCGGGGATGAGGCTTATCGCGAGCGAGATCCCGAACGGCACGATAATGAGATCGTCCAGATATCCCAAAACGGGAATGAAGTCGGGTACAAGGTCGATCGGGCTCAGCGCATAGGCCGCCACTGCTCCGGCGATGGCCTTGGCATACCAGGGCGTCCGCGCGTCCCTCGCTGCGATCCAGAGCGCCAGCACGTCACGCTTGAGCGCCTTCGCCCAAATCCTGATCCTCTCCAGCGTGGCATTCATCACATTTCCTGTGCCGAATTTCAGGCCGGCTGAAGCGTCTCGACCTCCACCGTCAGATGCGACAGTTCATGGATATGTGCGAGCTTCTGCCGATAGAAGGAAAGGGAGCGCGGTTCTTCGGTAACGACCGACACGATCGCGGCATGATGGCCAGGGCCAATCTGCCAGACATGAAGATCCGAGATCCGGTCCCCCTCCGCCTCGATCGCCTCGCGAATTTCCTGTGGCAGTTCTTCCTCCTCCGGCAGATAGTCGAGCAGAACGGCACCTGCCTGGCGGATAAGCCCCCAAGACCAGCGGGCAATCACCAGCGCGCCGACCACGCCCATGATCGGGTCGAGCCAGATCCAGCCGTAGAGGCTGCCAAGCGTCAGCGCGATGATTGCGAGCGCGGATGTCAGCGCATCCGCAAGAACGTGGAGATAGGCCGCGCGGATATTGTGATCGGTGCCGTGCTTCTCGTGGCCATGGTGATGATGGTGTCCGTGATGGGCAGGGCCGTGGCTGTGCGATTGATCACCACCTAAAACCCATGCGCTGACAAGGTTCACCACAAGGCCGACGACGGCCACGGCGATTGCCTGGCCGAAGGATATGGGAATGGGATCGGTCAGGCGCATGACGCTTTCGTAACCGATGAAAAGAGCGATCAGGGCCAGGATCACTGCACTCGCAAAGCCGGCAAGATCCCCGAATTTGCCGGTGCCGAAAGTAAAGCGTGGATTATGAGCATGCTTGCGCGCGTAGAAATAGGCACCTGCCGCGATCAGCATGGCCGCCGCATGGGTCGACATGTGAAAGCCATCGGCCAGCAATGCCATGGAGCCGAACATCACCCCGGCGGCGATCTCGATCAGCATCATCGCGGCGGTAAGAGCGATGACGAGCCATACGCGGCGCTCGTTGCGCCTGTGACTCTCGCCCAGAAAGACATGGTCGTGCCCGAAGGAATCGGTATCCATATACGTTTTCATCGGTCCCTCACTTCATATAGGTGCGCAGCGCCGCGATGAGCTCCGCCGCGCCTTCGGCGGAAGGGGCCTCCCCGTCCGGATCAACGACATGAAAGCGGATATGATCTTCCATGAGTTCGAGCGTAAGCCCGTTGACCGCACCGCGCACGGAAGCGACGAGATGGAGAACTTCGCCACAGGGAGCGCCGCCCTCTAATGCCCGCTCCACCGCCTCCATTTGGCCGCGCAGTCGGCGAACCCTCGCAACCAGTTTCGCATTGTTCTTCTGTAGATGTGCCATAGCATAGGGGGGTACCCTATAGGCGCGGCGATGGCAAGCGAATGTGTTTCCTCTTCCCTTGGCGGGAAGAGGTAGTCCCGATTGCTGGTATTTCATGAGCCTTGCGATTCCCGGCCTTGGCGGAACCAAGGCCCGTGGAATCTGCAAGCGATGCTTGGATCAGCTCGCGGTGACGGGATTTTGCTCCGTCAGGAGCTTCAGGCAGGACTCTGCATCGGAGGGCGCCCCGAGATAGAAGCTCTGTCCGTATTCGCAGCCCATCTGGCGCAACTGAGAGAGGTCATGCTCGTCGGTTACGCCCTCGGCCACCACGGAAAGTCCAAGGTCATGGGCCATGGTGATCATGGATTTGAGCAGCACGTTTCCCTTCGAGCTCGGATTGTTCAGAAAGGTCTTGTCGATCTTGATCGTATCGAAGGGGAAGCGCGTGAGATAGGAGAGGGAGGAATAGCCCGTGCCGAAATCGTCGAGGGAGAGGCCGATCCCGAGCTGTTTCAGTTTGGCCAGCACGTGGGACGATTGCTCGGGATTATCCATGACGACGGATTCGGTAAGCTCCAGCCGGAAGCAGCGCGGCTTGATGTTCGCACGCGCCACGATGGAGCGCACGTCGCCCACCAGGTCGCGGCGGATGAACTGACGGCTGGACAAGTTGACCGACATAAAGAGCGGGACGTCCCCAAGCTGCTTCTGCCATGAATAAAGGTCTTCCGCCGCCTGCTGCATCGCAAACAGGCCAAGCTGGACAATCAGGCCAGAGCTTTCGGCGATGGGGATGAAGTCCGCCGGCGGAATCGTCCCGCGTCGCGGATGGTCCCAGCGCAGCAGGGCTTCGAAGCCCGCGACGGTGCCGTCTTCAAGCCGCACGATCGGCTGATAGGCCACCCTCAATTCTTTGCGGTCCACGGCCCGGCGCAGGTCAGATTCCATCTGCAGCCGGTCTGTGCCGATGGAACGGAAGGCCGGACGGAACGGCTCGATCCTGTCGCCTCCGAAACGCTTGGCCTGGTACATGGCCAATTCCGCATCCTTGATCATTTCTTCCGCCGAAGCCTGAACCGCGGTCCAGGAAACCAGGCCGATGGAGGCGGTGAGGATGATTTCGCGCTTGGCGAAGGTGATAGGGGACCTTATGGCCAGCCGCACGGCATCCGCGATGGCGGCGATTTGTGCCGGTTCCTGCTCGGAAAGAAGCATGACCGCAAATTGGTCGCCCGCCACGCGCGAGAGCGCGTCGCCGGGTTTTAAAAGCCGGTGCAGACGCCGCGCAATCGTCAGCAGGATGGTGTCGCCTGCGGAGATGCCGAGTTCGTCATTGACGTGCTTGAACCGGTCGATGTCGATGACGAGCACGGTCGGACGGATCTTCCTTTCCTTGCCGGCCATCGCAATGGTGGCATCGAGCCGGTTCAGGAAGAGCTCGCGGTTGGGCAGGCCGGTGAGATTGTCGTGCACGGCATCGTGCAGCAGGCGCTCCTCTGCCTTCTTCTGTTCGGTGACATCGACCATGGTGCCCACGCAGCGGATCACCTCGCCGTCCGAGCCCACCACGGGGCGAGCCCGCAGGGACAGCCAGTGATAATGTCCGTCCGCGCCGCGTAGCCGGAAATTCTGCGCAATGCGCCCGCGCCGGTGCTCCAGCACCATATCCAGGGTCGTGCGGAAGGTGTCCCGATCGTCGGAGTGAAGCAGCGGCAGCCAGCTTCGTGCCGGTCCGTGCAGCGTGTTCGCGGCAAGGCCGAGTTGTTTGCTGATATCGGGCTTGGTGGTCACGCGGTCGCGCAGCACGTCCCAGTCCCAGACAACGTCGCCGGAACCGCTGATGGCCAGCGCCTGCCTTTCCATGTCGCTGAAAAGGCCCTGGAAGATCGCGCTGCCGGAAAGGGCGTGCTGCATGACGGTAAAGCCGATCAGAAGCACGATCAGGATGAGCCCGCCGCTGATGGCCGGCTGCAGGATGTCGTTGTTCAGCGTTCCCGTCACCGCCATCCATGCCCCGGTGAGCCACACCAGAACCATCAGCCAGCTGGGGACGAGCATGATCGCCCGGTCATAGCCCTGCATCCCCATATAAACGATGAGGCCAAGGCCGATGACGGCGGTGGCGGCGAGAGAGAAGCGCGCGATTCCCGCCGCGATCGGCGGATCGAAAACCGCAACGCCGGCGATGATGACGAGGACGAGTATCCAGGCCAGTGTTCCGTAGCTGAAATGGTTGTGCCAGCGGGCGAGGTTCAGATACGCAAAGAGGAAAACGACGAAAGTCGCTGCGAGCGCCACTTCGGTGCCCGCCCGCCAGAGCTGCTCGTTGCCGGGCGATATATCGATGATGCGTGACAGGAAGCCGAAGTCGATCGAGATATAGGCAAGGATCGCCCAGGCGAGCGCGGCCGTGGCGGGAAACATCGATGTTCCCTTGACGACGAAAAGCACGGTGAGGAACAGCGCCAGCAGACCGGCGATCCCGATCACGATGCCCCGGAACAGCGTGTAGGAGTTCACCGTATCCTTGTAGGCCGCCGGGTCCCATAGATAGATCTGCGGCAGGTTGGGGGACGAGAGCTCCGCCACGAAAGTGACCACCGTGCCTGGGTTCAAGGTAACCAGGAATTCATCCGCATCGCTGCTTGGCTGACGGTCGAGGGCAAAACCCTCCGAAGGCGTGATGGCGGCGATGCGCTGCGAACCAAGGTCGGGCCAGATAATACCGGAACCGACCAGCCGGAAATGCGGCGCTACGATGAGCCTGTCGAGCTGCTCGTCAGTGGTGTTGGCAAGCGCGAAAACGGCCCAGTCGCCTGTCGAACGGCTATCCTGAGCCTCGACCTCGATCCGCCTGACGATACCGTCCGCGCCGGGTGCTGTGGAGACCTGGAAATTCTCGCCCTGGTCGCGGTGGATCTCGACCGCCTGCGACAAGTCGAGAGCGACGTCCTCGCGCGAGATCTTGATGGGTTCGACGGCGAATGCAGGAGCTGCAACAAAAACCAGCACCAGCCATAGGAGCATGGCGATTGCGCCCGACATCGGCGGTCTGGTCTTGGACTTCAGCAAACTCAACCCCGTCTTGGTAGCGGCTGATACTCCCCAGCAATCAGCGCATAAAGGTGATGGTCCTGCCAAACGCCATTGATACGCAAATAGGACCGCAATAGCCCTTCGCGCTGGAATCCGGCTTTTTCAAGCAGGCGCATCGAACGCGTATTGCCGGGAATACAGGCCGCTTCCAGCCGGTGCAAGCTCAGCCGGTCGAATGCGAAGGGGATAACCTGCTGAAGGGCCTCGTGCATGAGCCCCTTGCCCGCATATCGCTCGCCCATCCAGTAGCCGATGCTCGCCGACTGAGCTACGCCATGGCGGATATTGCTGAGCGAAATCCCGCCCACGAGCCGGCCCTCAGCCGTTTCGAAAATGAAGAAAGGAACGCCGGTACCCTGCTCATATTCGTGCTTTCCGCGCCGCAGCCGGTGGCGGAAGGAGGTGTGGGAAAGCTCGTCGGAAGCCCATCGGGGCTCCCAGGGTTCGAGGAAAGCGCGGCTTTCGGCGCGCAGGGCCGCCCATTCGGCATAGTCGCGCCCCATCGGCATGCGAAGCCGCACTCTCGGGCCCTCAAGCGCCGGCAGGCCTCGGCGAGAGAAGGGAAAGTGAAACATGCGGGCGCGGGCAGTTAGACGGCGAGCTTGCGCAGCACCGGACGCGAAGTTACCAGCGTATCGCGGATGGCCTCGAAGGGTGCGAGCGACCCCACCGGCCCGATCGCCGTGACGGTCGGCTTTGAGGAGAAAAGGCGGTTGGAAAGATCCGCCAGCCGCTCGACGGTGATACCCGCAAGGCGATCCATGAGTTCTTCCGTCTCGATGGGCCTGCCATAGAGCAGAAGCTGACGCGCGACCTGCGATGCGCGGCTGGCGGGGCTCTCGCGCGACATCATGAGGCCGGCGCGATACTGCGCCCGCGCGCGGTCGAGTTCCGCCTGATCGATTTTCTCGCCGGCCTTCTGCAGTTCTCCCAGGATCACAGGCATGAGTTCGCCCAGGTCGCTCTGCCCGGTCGCGGCGTGGACGCCGAAGACGCCGGTGTCCGAAAAGCCCCAATGGAAGGCATAGACCGAGTAGCAGAGCCCCCGCTTCTCGCGGACTTCCTGGAAGAGGCGCGAGGACATGCCGCCGCCGAGGATCATCGACAGCATCTGCGAGGCATAGAAGTCGCGCACGTGATAGGCGCGGCCCTCGAATCCGAGGATGATCTGGGCGTCCATCAGATCGCGGTGCTCGCGGTAGTCCCCGCCCACATAGTTGGAATATTGCGGAACGGCCGTATCCGCCTTGTCGCGGAAGCTGCCCAGCCTAGCCTCCACCTCCCGCACGAATTCGTCATGGGTCACACCACCCGCCGCGACCACGACCATGCGGTCGGCGCCGTACTGGCGCTCCATGAAGCGGCGGAGTTGTTGGGACGTGAAGGACGCCACCGTGTCCGGCGTGCCGAGGATTGAGCGGCCGATCGCCTGGTGGCGGAAAGCGGTCTCGGTGAAACGGTCGAAAACCGCATCGTCCGGCGTGTCGTGGGCGGCGCCGATTTCCTGCAGGATCACGTGCTGCTCGCGTTCGAGCTCGTGCGGATCGAATTTGGAATCGGTGAGGATGTCGGCCAGGATGTCGATGGCAAGCGACATATCGTCCCTCAGCACCCTGGCATAGAAAGCCGTGGTTTCCACGCTGGTGGCGGCGTTTATCTCCCCGCCCACATCCTCGATGTCAGTTGCGATTTGAAGGGCCGTGCGCTTCGTTGTGCCCTTGAAGGCCATGTGCTCGAGCAGATGGGCAATGCCGTGTTCGTCTTCCCGCTCGTTCCGCGATCCGGATTTCACCCACACGCCCAAAGCAACCGATTCAAGATGCGGAAGAGTTTCGGTTGCCACCGTCAAGCCGTTCGAAAGACGGCTCACTTCTACGCCCATATGTTACTCGCTTTCTATCCTTCCGCCCTTGCGTGGCGGCTGATGTGATCTTCCACCATTTTCAGGTCCGAGGGAAGGACCGTGTAAGTCTCCGTGCTCTCCATCAGGCCGCCCAGCCACTGGGGCAGGGCGGGCGAAATCCCGCAGGCCTCTGCGACGGCTTGCGGAAACTTCGCCGGATGCGCCGTCGAAAGCACGATCATGTTTTCGTGAGGCCGCGCGTGCTCGCGCGCGACCTTGAGCGCGGTCGCCGTATGCGGATCGGCGAGATATCCGCTCTCGCGAAGCGTGCCGGCGATTGTGGCGGCGGTTTCCTCCATGCTCACACGGCCGGCGGCAAACTCGTCCCTGATCCTGGCGAGCGTGTCATTTCCCAGGGTGAAGCTTCCGGACTGTTTCAGACCATCCATATAGGCACGGATTTCTTCCGCCTTCCTTCCGGATGCCTCGAAGAGCAGCCGTTCGAAGTTCGAGGAAATCTGAATGTCCATCGATGGCGAAGTTGTGGCGATAACGGGGCGTGTCGCATATTCCCCGCCGTCGAGCGTGCGCGCGAGAATGTCGTTCTCGTTTGTGGCGATGATCAGCTGGTCAATCGGAAGGCCCATGCGCTTGGCCGCATACCCGGCGAAAATGTCTCCGAAATTTCCGGTAGGCACCGTGAAGGAGACGGAGCGGTCGGGCGCGCCGAGCGAAATCGCCGAGGTGAAGTAGTAGACGATCTGGGCCAGGATGCGCGCCCAGTTGATAGAATTGACGCCGGAGAGCGACATTCGGTCGCGGAAGGCATGGTCGTTGAAGAGGCTCTTCACCATCCCCTGGCAATCGTCGAACGTCCCTTCGATCGCAAGCGCCTGCACATTCGCCGCGCCGGAGGTGGTCATCTGCCGCTGCTGCACCGGCGACACGCGCCCGTGCGGGAAGAGGATGAAGACATCCGCCCGTTTCGATCCGGCAAATGCATGGATGGCCGCGCCGCCGGTGTCCCCGGAGGTCGCGCCGACGATGGTCACCCGCTGCCCCCGCTCGGCGAGCACGTGGTCCATGATGCGGGCGAGGAACTGCATCGCCACATCCTTGAAGGCAAGGGTAGGGCCGTGGAAGAGTTCCAGGACGAACTCGCCGGGCGCGGTCTGGACGAGGGGGCAGACCGCCTTGTGGCGGAAGGTGGCGTAACTATCGTCGATGATGCGCTTCAGTTCCTGATCTGGAACTTCCCCGCCGATGAACGGCCGGATCAGGGTGAAGGCGGCTTCTTCATAGGGGCGGCCCCGCAGGGCGCGGATTTCCTCCGGCGAGAAGCGCGGCCATTCGCGGGGAACATAAAGGCCGCCGTCGCGCGCAAGCCCCGCGAGAAGCACGTCCGAAAAGCCCAGCACCGGCGCCTCGCCGCGGGTACTCACATATTCCATTGCCATTCATTTACTCCGCGCGAGAGCCGCCCATGAGAAGTTATTAACAGGCAGTCGAAATTTCACCGAGCGGTTGGTATAGAACAGCTACCTTGTCTTGGAAAAGTTCGGGGGCGTTCATTTGTTGAAGAAAGTTTTTGCTGCGGGGATGGTCCTGGCCGGTTCGGCTTTGCTTGCCGGCTGCCAGTCTGGCGGGTCCGGCGCGGGTGGGACTGGCGCAGGCGCTCAACCCCAAGGGGCTGATACCGCGGTGCGCGAAAGTGAGTTGCGGGCCTATTGCCCCGCGGTCACGGTTCGCGACGGCACGGCATTCAGCACCACCTATGAGCGCGGCGGCGAGGATGACCCGAACCGGGTCATCTATCTGTCTTCGATCTCCGAGACGACCCGGTCCTGCAATTATGGGACGGGCTCTGTCACCGTCGCCATCGCGGGCAGGGTCGTGCCTGGGCCAAAGGGGCGTGCGGGCAATGTGGCCCTGCCGCTTCGCGTCGTCATGTTGAGGGGGGATCAGGTTCTCTTCTCCCAGCTTTACCGGCATCCAGTGTCGGTGAGCGACATTTCCGGCGCGACTCAATTCGTGCTGACCGTGCCCGATGTCCCGGTGCCCGGCGGCATCGACCGCGGCGTCACCCTGCAGGTCGGCTTCGACGAGGGCAACGGGCGGTAGCCGGCTGTGAAGAGCAGAGGTTTCCCCCTCAATACTGGCGACGGGCGGCAAGGGCTGACTGCCGCGTTATCTCCCCCTTGATGGGGGAGATAAGCGATTTCAACGCGTTAGCCGGAGCAACGCGAAGGCTAGGTGTTAGAAAAGTGAGGGCAATGACGGCAGGTCCTCACCCCTCCTCCGACCACTCCGAAAGCGCGGCAATGGTGGACTTGAGGTCGGCCATGCGGCTGATCGTGGTTTCGGCGCCCGCCTCCATCAGCATGGAAGCGTGCCGGGGGTGGCTGTGGGAAGCGCCGGTGAAGCCGATGACGCGCATTCCGGCGGTCCTCGCCCCCATGATCCCGTGGACGGAATCCTCGATCACGATCGTCCCCGCGGGCTCCGCGCCCATCTGCTCCGCCGCATAGAGAAACACGTCCGGCGCCGGCTTCGGCCGCTTGGTGGGCGTGGCGAGCGAGGAGAAGATGACACCTTCGAAAAAGCGCGCGAGATTCGTGCGCTGGAGCATGATGGCTATTCGCTCCTCGCTCGAATTGGAGCAGACGCATTTTTTAACTGAAAGCGAGGCGGCCGCCTCCGCTACCCCCGGTATCGCCTTCACCTCCGCGCGCAGCCTCTCGTCGACCTTGGCCTCCGCTTGCTTGATCATGGAGGCCTGTAAGAGCATCTGCGCCTCCTTCTCGATATGGATCATGATGTCCTTGAAGGTCAGGCCCGAATAGCGCTCCGCAATCTCGTCCGCAGTGATGTCGTAGCCCGCCTCGCGCAGCATCTCTGCCTCGACACGAGCGGCGACGATTTCGGAATCGACGAGCACGCCGTCGCAATCGAAAATGACGAGATCAGGTTTTGGCATTGGCTCTACATCAACGAAAGTGGAGGGGACGCGAGGCCATAACCCCGAAGCGCATACGGATCAACCGGCTCGGTGAGGGGTGAAGCCCTATCTCGGCGGTTTCTACTCTCATAAGAGCGAATTGGTTCCCCGTCTTACGGAAATATTTACCCTCCTCGGTAACCATAACGGCCGGTTAAAAGTTGCGTCGAGGTTTTGCGTATGTCCGCTGTGCGTCCGCTTGAGGAGCTTTCCCCGCTTCCCGCCAAGGCCGATTGGCTGGACGATATCCTGAAAGGCGACTGTGTCGCCGCTCTTGAGCGGCTTCCCGAAAAGTCGGTGGACGTGATCTTCGCCGATCCGCCCTATAACCTCCAGCTCGAAGGAGCGCTCCATCGTCCCGACCAGTCGCTGGTCGATGCGGTCGACGACGAGTGGGACCAGTTCGAAAGCTTCGCCGCCTATGACGCTTTCACGCGAGCATGGCTTCTGGCGGCCCGCCGCGTGCTTAAGCCGAACGGAACCGTCTGGGTCATCGGCTCCTACCACAACATCTTCCGGGTTGGCGCGATCATGCAGGATCTGGGCTTCTGGATCCTGAACGACATCGTTTGGCGCAAGACCAATCCGATGCCGAATTTCCGCGGCCGCCGCTTCCAGAACGCCCATGAGACGATGATCTGGGCCTCGCGCGACCGCAACGCGAAGGGCTACACCTTCAATTACGAGGCCATGAAAGCCGCCAATGACGACCTGCAGATGCGGTCGGACTGGCTGTTTCCGATCTGCACCGGCAAGGAGCGGCTGAAAGACGCTGACGGCAACAAGGTCCATCCGACGCAGAAGCCGGAAGCGCTGCTTGCGCGCGTGCTCCTGTCTTCAACGAAGCCAGGCGATGTGGTCCTCGACCCATTCTTCGGCTCAGGCACCACCGGGGCGGTTGCCAAGCGCCTTGGCCGCCACTTTGTCGGCATCGAGCGGGACCCGGATTATATCGCAGCGGCCCGAGAGCGCATTGCGGCGGTGGAGCCTTTGGATCAAGCCGCGCTCGCGCCGATGGCGGCAAAACGTGAGGAGCCGCGCATCGCCTTTGCGAGCCTGCTGGACTCTGGCCTCGTGAAGCCCGGTATGCAGCTTTACGACAGCAAAAGGCGCTGGGCGGCGCATGTGCGGGCCGACGGCACGCTCGCAGTTGGCCCGGAGACGGGCTCGATCCACCGGCTCGGCGCCCGCGTCCAGGGCCTGGACGCCTGCAACGGCTGGACCTTTTGGCATTATGAGGAAAAAGGGGCGCTCAAGCCCATCGACGAATTGCGGCAGGTGGCGCGCCGCGGCATGTAGGTGTAGAGGATTCTAAATGCGCCGGCGCCCCTTCGCGCCCCCCTCTGGCCTGCCGGCCATCTCCCCCTCAAGGGGGAGATCGCGCCGGCCGCTTGCGCATCACCCGTTCTGTACCTCTGACGATTGGCGAAAGCCCTGATGACAGCCGATCTCCCCCCTTGAGGGGGAGATGGCCGGCAGGCCAGAGGGGGGTGCGCAGGGGCAAATACGCCGCCACTCTCAAACCTCCACGCCAAACCGCCTCAAATCCTTCTTTAGCTTTTCCGCACTTTCGAACTGCACGGCCTGCCACCCCGCTGCCTCGGCCCCGGCCACATTGGCGGCGTTGTCGTCGATAAAGAGCGTCGCCGCAGGCTCCAGCCCGAAGCTTGCCGCGTGGTGCTCGTAGATTTCCCGATCCGGCTTGATCAGCCTTATATCGCCCGAGACGGTCACCCCGCGCGGCTTGTTGAGGAAGGGAAAGCGCTGCCGCGCTTCCATGAAGGTATCGCCAGCGAAATTGGTCAGCATCGTCACATCATGGCCGGCTTCGATGAGGTCTTCCAGGATCGCGACGGTATCCTCGTAAGAATGCGACACCATTTCATGCCAGCAGCGCCGGAAGGCGCGGATGTTCTCCTCATGCACGGGATGAAGCGCGATCAGCATTGCTTCCGCGTCTTCCCACGTTCGGCCGCGGTCCTGCTCCAGGTTCCAGTCATGGGTGCAGACATTGTCGAAGAACCAGCGTCGCTCTTGCGCATCGGGAATGAGCCGCGAATAAGGGATCTCCGGATCGTAATGGATCAGAACCTTGCCGATATCGAAGACGATGTGGCGGATTTCGCTCATCGGGCGTCTTGTCTCCTTGTCTTTGTCGCGCCGGGTATAGCGGCCTCGATCGCTTTTTTCATGACGGTCGGCAGCGCTTCCCCGCGCAATTCGCGCGGTGCCGACCACCAATGGCCCGAGGGCGCTTCAAAATCCGGGACTTCTGCCCGGAATACGGAAAGATTGAGGGCAAAATGGGTGAAGACATGCGTGATCGCGCCGCAGCTCGTCCAACTGCCGGGGAAGGGGGCCGCTGCCCTGGTGCTCTCTCCATCCTGCCGGGCGGTCCAGGCGCTGGTCGGCACCTCGGTCATGCCGCCGAGCAGGCCTTTTTCCGGCCGCTGCCGCAGGAGAACCGAACCGTCCGCGCGCACCGCGACGAATGCCGCGCCTTGCCGCAGCGGCTTGTCCGCCTTGGCGGCCTTGATCGGGAACCGCTCCTGCGCGTTGAGGGCGCGAGCCATACAGTGCTCGCCGACCGGGCAAAGGATGCAGGAGGGCCGGCGCGGCGTGCAGATCGTGGCGCCCAGATCCATCATCGCCTGCGCGAAATCGCCGGGCCGCGCTTGCGGCAGCAGCGCTTCCACCACGTTGCGGATCTCCGGCTTGGCGGCGGGAAGCGGCGTCTCGATTGCCTTGAGCCGGGTGACCACGCGCTCCACATTGCCGTCCACCACCGCGGCCGGGCGGTTGAAGGCGATCGCCGCGATGGCCGCCGCCGTATAGTCGCCGATGCCGGGCAAGTCCTTCAGGCCGGCTTCGGTGGCGGGAAACCGGCCGCCGTGCCGCTCCGCCACCGCCTCGGCGCATTTCTTCAGGTTGCGTGCCCGCGAATAATAGCCGAGGCCCGCCCAGGCCTTCATGACGTCGTCGGTTTCAGCGGCTGCCAGCGCCTCGACGGTCGGCCAGCGCGCAAGGAACTTTTCGAAATAGGGTTTCACCGCGCTCACGGTCGTCTGCTGCAGCATGATCTCCGACAGCCAGACGCTGTAGGGATCGGGTCGCTCCCCGCCCCGGATCATTGCGGGCGGCATGCGCCAGGGAAGGCGGCGATGGTGCCGGTCATACCAGAGGAGAAGCTCTTCGGCGAATGAGGTCTCATCCGCTGCCGGCCTTCGTTCCGCCGTCATTCGCTGTGTCATATTCGGGCGCAATGCGTTAGGTTTGCGTTTCCACCGAGGTAAAGCACATGACAGGGAAGATGCGCCCAGGCAATCCCATACCGGTGAGCGATCTCGCCAGCGCCTTGCTCGACCCGGTGCTCCGCCGCCGGGCCGGCCTGTCCGTCGACCTCGTCCAGTCCTGGCCGGAAATCGTCGGCGAAAGGCTCGCCTCCCGCACCCGGCCGGAAAAGATCGCCTGGCCGCGCAGGCTTCATGAGGACGATCCCTTCGAGCCCGCCACCCTCGTCATCGCCTGCGAGGGGCCGGCAGCGCTTCACGTGCAGCACGAGACGGGCGAGATCATCTCCCGCGCCAATTCTTTCCTCGGGTTTGCGGCGATCGGCCGCGTAAAAATCGTGCAGAAGCCGGTTTCTCCAGCCACGCCTAGCAGGAAGAAGGCCCTGCGGCCGTTAGCCGAGGCCGAGCGCAGGAGGATCGAAAGCCTGACGAGCGGGATTGATGATCCCGGCCTGCGGGAAAGCCTGGAAAGGCTCGGCGCCAGCATCCTGGCCTCGGCGAAGAAGCCGCCGCTCGCAAAGTCGTGAGCGCACTCTCGAAAATTATGCTTTGGCGGTGAAATCGAAATATCTTATTTCAGATCGGATCCAGCCCCATCTATGACGGCAGGGAATGCAGGAGACCAGGTGATTCGCATGATTGAAACGACGACGCGCAGGCGCTTTCTGATGTCGGTGGCCGCCATTCCGGCAGTTTCCTTGCTTGCAGCATGCAGCAACAACGAAGGGGAGCAGGCTCAGGCGGACGAGATTACCACCTCCGCCACCGCGCCGGAGCCTGAAGGCAGCGTCGATATGGCTAAGCTGCTTGAGCCGGGCGCCCTGCCGGAACAGGCGCAAGGGCCGGCCGATGCGCCGGTGACCATCGTCGAATACGCGTCGATGACCTGTCCGCACTGCGCTCATTTCCATGAAGAGACCTACCCGGCTCTCAAGGAGAAATATGTCGATACGGGCAAGGTGCGTTTTATCCTGCGGGAATTTCCCTTCGATCCCCGCGCCGAGGCAGGCTTCATGCTCGCCCGCTGCTCCGAGAGCAACTATTTTCCCATGATCGATGTGCTGTTCAAGCAGCAGCAGAACTGGGCCGCGGTGCAAGATGCCCGCACCGCGCTTCTCAACATCGCCAAACTTGCCGGTTTTACACAGGAGTCCTTCGAGGCTTGCTTGACGAACCAGAAACTTCTGGACGATGTGAGAGCAGTGCGCGCGCGTGGCGCGGAGTTTGGCGTGGATTCGACGCCCACCTTCTTCATCAACGGGAAGAAGTATCCGGGAGCATTGTCGATTGAGCAGATGTCGGCGATTATCGATCCTCTGCTTTGATGTAGCCGATAGCGGTGGTCCGCCCGCGCGCATGGGTGCGCGGGCATGAAGTTCACGAAGCTTCGCCTTCTCGGCTTTAAATCCTTCGTCGAGCCGGGCGAGTTCGTGATCGAGCCGGGCCTGACGGGCGTCGTCGGGCCGAATGGCTGCGGAAAGTCCAATCTCGTCGAGGCGCTGCGCTGGGTGATGGGCGAAAGCTCATACAAGAATATGCGCGCCTCCGGGATGGACGATGTGATTTTCTCCGGTTCCGCCACCCGGCCCGCCCGCAACACGGCGGAAGTCACCCTTTTCCTTGATAATGCCGACCGCACCGCGCCGCCCGCCTTCAACGATGCTGACGAGCTGCAGGTTTCCCGCCGCATCGAGCGCGAGGCGGGCTCCGTCTACCGCATCAATGGCAAGGAGGCGCGCGCCCGCGACGTGCAGCTCCTCTTTGCCGACCAGTCGACCGGCGCGCGCTCGCCCTCCATGGTCGGGCAGGGGCGCATCGGCGAATTGATCCAGGCAAAGCCCCAGGCCCGCCGCGCATTGCTCGAGGAGGCGGCTGGCATTTCCGGCCTGCACACGCGCCGCCATGAGGCGGAGCTGCGGCTGCGCGGGGCGGAACAGAACCTCGAGCGGCTCGATGATGTGGTGCGCGAGCTCGAAACGCAGATCGAGAGTCTGAAGCGCCAGTCCCGCCAGGCCGCCCGCTTCAAGAACATCTCGGCCGATATCCGCAAGTCGGAAGCCATTCTCCTCCATCTCCGCTGGACCCAGGCGAAGGAGCAGGAAGCGGAGGCGAAGTCTGCCCTCTCCCAGGCTACTGCGATGGTGGCCGAGCGCGCGAGCGCGCAGATGGAAGCGGCGAAGGAACAGGCGATCTCGGCCCGGCGGCTGCCGGAGCTGCGCGAGGCGGAAGCCGCCGCCGCGGCCACTCTCCAGCGCCTCACCATCGCCCGCACACAGATGGAGGAAGAGGCCCGCCGCATTCGGGGCCGCGTGGCGGAACTGACCAAGCGCGTCGAGCAGCTCGATGCGGACGCCGCCCGCGAGGAGCAGATGATCCGCGACAATGCGGATGTCCTTGAGCGGCTGGAAGTGGAGGCGGAGAGCCTGCGCGAGGCTGAGGCCGGCGGCGAAGAGCGGGAGGCCGCGATTGCCGAAGCTGTCGCGGAGGCCGCCGCGGAACTTGCCGCCCACGAAGAATCCTTGACGACTCTTACGGCTGCCAGGGCTGAGGCCGCGGCCATCCGGTCGCAGGCCGAGCGCGCCCTCCGCGAAGGCGCCGAGCGGCGCGACCGCCTCATGCGCCAGCTGGAAGCCGCGGACCGTCAGCTTTCCGAAATCGCGGCCGAGATCGGACGGCTTCCCGACCCGGTGGAAAGACGCCTGGAACTGGAGGAGACGACAGCCGCCCAGGAGGCGGCGGAAGAGGCCGTGGCGCTCGCCGAGCAGGCGGTTGCCGATGCGCGTATGGCGGAAGCTGCCGCCCGCCCGCCGCTTGCCGAGGCCCGAGCAGAGCTGCAACGCATCGAGACGGAGGCGCGCACGCTTGCCAGCATCCTGAACGCCGGTGGCAACGATCTCTTTCCCGCCGTTCTGGAGCAGGTGCAGGTGGAGCGCGGCTTCGAGACGGCGCTGGGCGCCGCTCTTGGCGAGGATCTGGACGCACCCCTCGATCCGGCGGCGCCTGCCCATTGGGGTGACGTGGAGCCCGCCGGCGACGATCCGGCTCTGCCCGCCGGCGTTCGTGCTCTCAGCGAAGTGGTGCGCACCCCGCGCCAGCTTGCGCGCCGGCTTGCCCAGATAGGCATTGTCGATGCGGGCGACGGCGCGCGCCTTCAAAAGGAGCTCAAGCCTGGCCAGCGTCTGGTAAGCCGCGAGGGCGCGTTGTGGCGCTGGGACGGCTTTATGGCGAGCGCCGACGCGCCTACCGCCGCCGCGCAAAGATTGGCCCAGAAGAACCGGCTTGCCGAGCTTGACAGCCAGGCCGTCGAGGCCACGCGCAAGCTTCGCGCCGTCGAGGAGGCTCTTTCCCAGGCCGAGACCTCAGTGAAGAACGGCACCGAGGCGGAGCGCGAGGCGCGGGAACGCCTGCGCGAGATCCAGCGTGCCGTCGCCGCCGCCCGGGACGCGCTCGCCGTCGCGGAAAAAGCGTCCGGAGAGCTAGCGAGCCGCCGGACGGCGCTTGAGGATGCGCGCCACCGGCTCGCGGAAGAATATGAGGAGGCGGTAAACGCAGTGGCCGAGGCCGAGGCGGCTTTCGCCACGGCGCCGGATATGGCCGATCTGCAGGCCCGGCTCGAACAGACCACCGCCGAGGTCGCTTCGGCAAGGGCGAAAGCCGCGGAGGCTCGCGCCGCCCATGAGGGGGTCAAGCGCGAGGCTGACGCCCGGCAGCGCCGGCTGGCGGGAATCGCGGAGGAGCGCAGCCGCTGGGCCGCCCGCGCCGAAAACGCGGACCGGCAGATCACGGCTCTGGGTGAGCGGCGCGCGGAGGCAGCCGCCGAGCTTGAAGCGCTCATGGAGGCGCCGGACGAGATGGAGGTGCGCGGCCGCGCGCTGCTGACGCAGATTTCGGAAGCGGAAGCCCTGCGCAAGGCCGCCGCCGACCGTTTGCAGGAAGCGGAGAACCGGCAGGCGGATCTCGACAAAAAGGCGAATGAAGCGATTCAAGCCCTTGCTTCTGCTAGAGAAAACAGGGCGCGCGCGGAAGAGCGCGAAGCGGCTGCGGAGGAGCGCCGGAGAGAGGCGGAAGCGAGTATTCAGGAGGCGCTTGGCGTGCCCCCGCATCTCGTCATCCGCCAGGCCGAGCTCAAGCCGGACGATCCGCTTCCCGACGCTGCCGAAATTGAGAAGCGGCTGGAGCGGCTGAAGATCGAGCGCGAGAGGCTGGGCGCCGTGAACCTGCGCGCCGAGGAGGAGCAGAACGAGCTTTCGGAGCGGCTGAACACCATCGTCTCGGAACGCGAGGATGTGATCGAGGCCATCCGGAAGCTGCGCCAGGCCATCCAGAACCTGAACCGCGAGGGGCGCGAGCGCCTGCTTGCCGCCTTCGACGTGGTGAATACCCAGTTCCAGCGCCTGTTCACGCATCTCTTCGGTGGCGGCACCGCGGAGCTGCAACTGATCGAGTCCGACGATCCGCTGGAAGCCGGGCTCGAAATTCTCGCCCGCCCGCCGGGCAAGCGGCCGCAGACCATGACCCTGCTTTCCGGCGGCGAGCAGGCGCTGACCGCCATGGCCCTGATCTTTGCCGTCTTCCTCACCAATCCCGCGCCGATCTGCGTTCTCGACGAAGTGGACGCGCCGCTCGACGATCACAATGTGGAGCGTTTCTGCAACCTGATGGACGAGATGGCGGTCTCGACCGAAACCCGCTTCGTCATCATCACGCACAATCCCATCACCATGGCGCGCATGAATCGCCTCTTCGGCGTCACCATGGCGGAGCAGGGGGTAAGCCAGCTCGTCTCGGTCGACCTGCAGACCGCGGAGCGCCTGCGCGAGGCTAGTTAACCCAGTGTGCCATGGCCGTAGCTGCGCACATACGCGGCGCTGTGTCGGAGAGATCAGATGAAAGCGGGTGAAGTCCTGATCCTGAGCGGACCGCCCGGCGCAGGGAAAACAACGACTGCGCAGGCACTCGCAATCCAGGCCGGCTCGCCGAAGGTGCATCTTCATGCCGACGATTTCTGGCATTACATCAAAAATGGCGCGATCGCGCCCTATCTGCCCGAGGCCCACAAACAGAATGGCGTCGTAGTCGATGTTCTCGCGAGAGTAGTGGAGGGATATGCCAGGGGCGGCTACTTCGTCGTTCTGGACGGCATCATCGGACCTTGGTTCCTCGAGCCATTCAAGGGGCTGGATGTGCCTCTTCACTATGCCGTTCTTCGACCACCGCTCGAAACCGCCATTCGGCGATGCCGCGATCGTGGCGGTGAAACTCTGACGGATCCCGAGGCAATCACGGCGCTCCATCAGCAGTTCTCATCGCTCGGTGAACTGGAGCGGCACGTCCTTTCAACCGCGGGACTTGATCGCGAGCAAATGCTAGAAGAGGTTATAGCGGCCCTTCAGCGAGGGGCGTTCCGCCTGTCATCCTGATTGGACGACCGGCTTCTGCGCTCCAAGCGCTGACCGCGGCTATTTGGCTGAAGGCCGACGCATAGTTATTTGTTGCGGCAAACGTCTCCACGACGCGCACGCGGCTGATGGCGAAAGGAGCAGAACGTGGAAGAACCAAACAGCATGGTGCCGGCGCTCGCCGGTGAGCTTTCGCTGGCCTTGAAAGCATTCCACCGTGCGCTCATCCTCGCGGAAGCGGGAGACGACCCGACGCTGCAGAATCCCTATACGCTGCTCTTTGCCGTCATCGGCGACCCGCGTTTCGCATGGACCAGCGGCCTTTCCCAGCTCATAGTGCGGCTGGACGAGATGCTGGCGGATGGCGAAATCTCATCCGTCGAGGATCTTCTGCCGTTCCGCGGCGAGGTCGCCCGCCTTCTGGGCGAGGAGGAAGGCGAGGACAGCGAATTCCGCCTACGCTACCTGATCGCGCTTCAGAACGCGCCGGATGTGGCGCTCGCCACCGGCGGCCTGCGGAAAATTCTTTCCAAGCTGCCGGAAGCGGCGCCATAGCCCTATTTCTCGCTCCAGACGGCAAGCTCGTTGCCCGCAGGATCGACAAAATGGAAGCGCCGCCCGCCGGGGAACGAGAAGATCGGCTTTACGATCCGTCCTCCGGCTTCCTCCACCCGCTTGAGCGTCTCCTCCAGCGCGTCCGAATAGAGCACCGGCAGGGGCTTGTCCGTCCCTTCCATCGGGCTGCCGTAGAAACCGCCGTCGAGCCCTTCACTGAAAGAGGAATAGCTTGGACCGTAGTCAGTGAAGGTCCAGGAAAACGCATTGGCGTAAAAGGCTTTGACATTGTCGAGCCTGCCGCCTGTCGCGGGCATTTCCAGATAATCGAGCTTGCCGGTCTCGCGCATAATGGAATCCTCCAGTCGTTCACTTTATGTTCTCATATTGTCGCGCGCGCCAGCCCCGGTCAAGGCCGCACCGGGAACAAAAAAAATCGATTGAGTAGACACAGAGCTGCCGGCGATGCCTTGCCAGATTTGCCGGTGGCCGCTACCGCTCTTGTTGCGGTGCGGTATGCCGCGAAATTCACCAGGGGGTGTCATGACCAAATGGGTCTACAGCTTTGGCGACGGTAAGGCCGAGGGCAGGGCCTCGGACAGGAATCTTCTGGGCGGCAAGGGCGCCAATCTGGCCGAGATGTGCAGTCTGGGCCTGCCGGTTCCGCCGGGCTTTACCATCACGACCGAAGTCTGCACCCATTATTATGCCAATGGCCGCGCCTATCCTGCCGAATTGGAAGCGCAGGTTAACGCGGCATTGGACGAGGTGGGCCGCATCGCCGGCCGCCGGTTCGGAGATCCCGACCGGCTGCTCCTGGTTTCCGTGCGTTCCGGCGCGCGCGCGTCCATGCCGGGCATGATGGATACCGTGCTCAATCTCGGCCTCAATGACGAGACGGTGGGGGCGCTGGCGGCTGAATCCAGTGACGAGCGCTTCGCCTATGACAGCTACCGCCGCTTCATCCAGATGTATGGCAATGTGGTGCTGGACGTGGAGCATGAGGTTTTCGAGGAAATCCTTGCCGACGAGAAAGCGCGGCGCGGCTATGACGTGGATACGGATTTTACCGCCGCGGATTGGAAGGAGGTTGTGGATCTCTACAAGGAGAAGGTTGAGAGCGAGCTTGGAAGGCCCTTTCCGCAGGACCCGCACGAGCAGCTCTGGGGTGCGATCAGCGCCGTCTTCTCGAGCTGGATGAATCCGCGCGCCATCACCTATCGCCGGCTGCACGATATTCCGGAAAGCTGGGGCACGGCGGTGAACGTCCAAGCCATGGTTTTCGGCAATATGGGCCAGACTTCCGCCACGGGCGTGGCCTTTACGCGCAATCCTTCGACGGGCGAGAAGGCGCTTTACGGCGAATTTCTTGTGAATGCCCAGGGCGAGGACGTGGTGGCCGGAATCCGCACCCCGCAATGCCTGACCGAGGCGGCGCGCCGCGAGGCGGGCTCCGATAAGCCCTCGCTCGAAAAGGTCATGCCGCAGGCATTCGCGGCTTTCGTCGATATCGCGGAAAAGCTGGAGCAGCATTACCGCGACATGCAGGACCTGGAATTCACCATCGAGCGCGGCAAGCTCTGGATGCTGCAAACCCGTTCCGGCAAGCGCACCACCAAGGCAGCGCTCAAGATCGCCGTGGACATGGCCAATGAGGGCCTGATTTCCAAGGCCGAGGCCATCTGCCGCATCGACCCGGCCTCGCTCGACCAGCTTCTTCACCCCACCATCGATCCGAGCGCCAAACGCGACGCCATCGCGGTGGGTCTGCCCGCCTCTCCCGGCGCGGCCACGGGCGAGATCGTCTTTTCCCCCGACGAGGCGGAGGAGATGGCGGGGCGGGGAAAGAAGGTGATCCTCGTCCGCGTGGAAACCAGCCCCGACGACATTCACGGCATGCACGCCGCTCAAGGGATTCTCACGACCCGCGGCGGCATGACGAGCCATGCCGCGGTGGTCGCGCGCGGCATGGGAAAGCCCTGCGTGTCCGGCGCGGGCACGCTCAGGGTCGATACGCGTGCCGGGACGATGGTCTCCATGGGCCGCAGCTTTCAGCGTGGCGACGTCATCACCATTGACGGGTCGACCGGCCAGGTGCTCGTAGGGGCGGTGCCCATGCAGCAGCCCGAGCTCTCGGGCGATTTCTCCACCCTGATGGGCTGGGCGGACGAATTGCGCCGCATGAAGGTGCGCTCCAATGCCGAGACACCCGCCGATGCGCGCACCGCGCGCTCCTTCGGTGCCGAGGGTATCGGCCTTTGCCGGACCGAGCACATGTTCTTCGACGGCGACCGCATTCTTGCCATGCGCGAGATGATCTTGTCGGACACGGAGGAGCAGAGGCGCGCGGCGCTTGCCAAGCTCTTGCCGATGCAGCGGGCGGATTTCACGGAACTGTTTGAAATCATGGCGGGCCTGCCCGTTACGATCAGGCTGCTCGATCCGCCTCTGCATGAGTTCCTTCCGCATGGTGAGGCGGAAATCGGCGAAGTCGCGGCGGCGATGGGCGTCGACCGGGAAAAGCTTCGCCAGAAGGCCGAAAGCCTGCACGAGTTCAATCCGATGCTCGGCCACCGGGGCTGCCGTCTTGCGATCTCCTATCCAGAGATTGCGGAAATGCAGGCCCGGGCCATCTTCGAGGCAGCGGTTGATGCGGCTGAGAAGAGCGGCTCGCCGGTGGTGCCGGAGATCATGGTGCCTCTCGTCGGCATCTCCTCCGAGCTCTCATTCGTGAAGGCGATCATCGATGATGTGGCCAAAAAGGTTCAGGCCGAGCGGGGCGCGGCGATCGAATATCTCGTCGGCACGATGATCGAGCTGCCGCGCGCCGCGCTAAACGCGGGCGAGATCGCGCGTGAGGCGGAGTTCTTCTCCTTCGGCACGAATGATCTGACGCAGACCACCTTCGGCATCTCGCGCGACGATGCTGCTGGCTTTCTGGAGGTCTATCGCAAGAAGGGCTTGATCGAGCACGATCCCTTCGTAACGCTCGATGTGGACGGTGTCGGCGCACTGGTGAGAATCGCTGCGGAGAAGGGTGGGGCGGCCCGCAAGGGCATCAAGCTCGGAATCTGCGGCGAACATGGCGGCGATCCAGCCTCGATCGCCTTTTGCGAAGAAGTCGGCCTGGACTACGTGTCCTGCTCGCCCTTCCGCGTGCCGATCGCGCGCCTGGCGGCGGCTCAGGCCGCCTGCCGCAAGGGGTAGGAACGGGAAGTCAGGAAAGCCTGCCGAGGCTTTTCACCAGATTAGCATAGGCGGTGGCGACACGGGCGATGGAGGTATCGCTTGTTTCGGCGTCTTCGACGCGGAGCGGACCTCCTTCCGTGCTCTGCGCAACCAGCGCAAGCTTGCGCTCCTCGTCGGAATCGAGCGCTACCGCCGCGAGCCAATCATAGCCTGCCACACCGTCCATGCGCATGCGGAAGAGAAGCTTCCCGCCCACCTGCTCGAGCGCATGGCGGACTGCGCCCTCGAAGCCGAGTTCCAGAAGATTCTGATGTCGAAGCGCCAGTTCCAGCTCAACGAGTTCCAGAGAGGGAGGGGAGAGCTTTTCTTCTTCTACAATATCCGCTGCCATAACCTACCATCGCTGCGACCGCGCCCAAAGGCCATTCAAAATGAAAGAAATACCGAAAGGTTCCGTATGCTTACGGGAATGATTCGAAAAGGCGGCTGAATTGCGGATGCACATCCAAGGCATTTCAGCCGGGCGCTTTGACCGTTTGCCGCCGAACCGGTAAGAAGCGGCGGGTTTGAGTGGGGAGGGAGTGCCATGCCGGCCATATTGCAGCGACGTGTCTCGCCGACCGCGCCGTGGGCGCGAAGGCTGGGGGCCTTCTCGGTCGTGCTCTTTCTCACCTCCGCGCTTTCTCACCGCTTCCGGCTGCTCGAAACCGTTCCATTTCTCTGGCTGCTCGGTCTTTGCTTCCTTCTGGCGGTGGCGGGTCTTCTCGTGTCCGCGCTTGCTTTCAGTCAGATGTGGAAGCGCGGGGTGGGCGGCCTTAGCGAAGCCGCGGTCGGCGCTCTGCTGTCACTCCTCCTTCTGGTGCCCTATGGCGTGTCTGCCTATCACTACTTCACAAAGCCGCCATTGGCCGACATCTCGACGGATCCAACGCGCCCGCCGCCGCTGCAATTTGCAATGTCCGCCCGTTTGCCGCCCATGAACCCGGTGACCTCCGCTGCGCAAGAGACAATTTCGCTCCAGCGAAGAGCCTATGAGGGACTGAGCGGCCGGCTTTATGAACAGCCGCGCGAGAATGTGGTGGAAAACGTGCTGAGGCTCATGCGGGACCGCGGCTGGCAGATCGTTTCGCCCGCGCGTCGGGCCGAGACGGAAGATGGCGAAAATATTGTGCTGAATGCGGTCGCCTATTCCTATCTGCTTGGCTTTCCATCGGATGTTTCGGTGCGCATAGAGGATCGCGGCGAATCCACCTATGTCGATATGCGCTCGGCTTCCCGTTACGGCCGTCACGACCTTGGCGAAAACGCCACCCGGATTGAGCGCTTTATGCGTGATCTCGACGCCCGCATGCAGGCGCCGGCGGATCCTTAACGAGGAATATAAATGGAATCGAGGGTAGGCGTCCCTTCTGTTTCCACACGCTGCTGTGCAATCAGGTCCTCGATATGAGCAAGAACGGACAAGGCGGCTGCGCCGTGCAGGCGAGGGTCCGTATCGCGGTAAATGACCCTGACGATCTCAGGAATGGTGCGGTCGCCCGCCGACAGCCGCTGCAGGATGGCACGCTCGCGCATCTTCCGGTGCGCCTTGAGACCGCGAAGAAATTGCTGCGGCTTCAGCACGGGGCCTCCGTGGCCCGGAAGGTATAGACGGTCTTCCCGGGCCATGAGCCTGTCGAGTGAAGCCATGTATTCGGCCATTGCCCCGTCTGGCGGCGCGACAATGGTGGTCGACCACGCCATCACGTGATCGGCGGAAAAGGCGATGCCCGTGCCTTCCAGCGCGAAGACCGAATGGTTTGCCGTATGGCCTGGCGTGTGGATGGACCTGATCGCCCACCCATCACCTTCAATCAGTTCGTTGTCGGCGAGCCTGATGTCCGGCTGAAAGGCGAGGTCGGCGCTGGCGTCCAGCCGGTCCGCCTCGCCCAATGCAAGCGGCCGCGCCGGCCGATGCGGACCTTCCGCGAGGGTCTTGGCCCCGGTGAGTGCGGCAAGCCTGGCGGCAAGCGGCGAGTGATCGCGGTGCGTGTGGCTGACGAAAATGTGGCTCACTGGCCGGCCGCCGATCGCCTTCAGCAAGGTTTCGAGATGTTCCGCGTCGTCGGGACCCGGATCGACGACCGCGAGAGCGCCACCGCCGCCCACGATGTAGGAATTCGTGCCATGAAAAGTGAAAGGGCTCGGATTGCGCACCGTAACGCGCCTGATGCCCGGCGCGACCTCGACCGCTTCGCCGTAATGCGGTTCGAAACGAGTATCGAGCTCGAGCGCCATCGTGGTTGCCTCATTTTTGGAGCGTGTTGCCGCCTATCATGGAACGGACTATAGAAGAACGCGAATTCTGGTAAACCAAATCCACGGAGCCTCCATGTCGCAGGTGATCGCTTTCCGCCCGCTCGTTTCCCTCGCTATGCCCGAATCGCGCGCGGCGCGGCTGGTGACCCAGGCCTTTCTGGTTCTGGCCGGAACTCTCCTGCTTGTCATTTCCGCCAAAACGAAAGTCGTCCTTGGACCCGTCGACCTGTCGCTCCAGACCCTCGCGGTGCTCCTGGTTGGCGCGTGTTTCGGCATGCGGCTTGGCCTTGCCACGCTCCTGCTTTATCTCGCCGAAGGTGCGATGGGCCTCCCGGTCTTCCAGAGCACGCCGGAAAAGGGCCTCGGTCTTGCCTATATGGCCGGGCCCACGGGCGGTTACCTGGTCGGCTTCGCCGTGATGGCGGCTATTGCGGGTTACGCGGCCGATCGCGGGTGGGACCGCAATGTGGTGAAGCTCTTCGGCGCGATGCTGGTCGCGGAAGTCGCCATGCTCGGGCTTGGCTTTGCCTGGCTTTCCGTTCTCATCGGGGTCGATGGCGCCTGGACGTTCGGCGTCCTGCCCTTCATCCTTCCCGACCTGATCAAGGTGGCGCTGGCCGCCTGCCTGGTGCCGGCAGGCTGGTCCGCTCTTCGCGGGCTGGGGCTCCTCCGCTGATAGCGGGTCTTGCCTCGTCTCGAACGGATATGAAACAGTTATGGGCGAGGAAACTCGCCCATTCTTTTTTGAAGCTGAGGACTGAGACGTGACGGTTCTGGTAACGGGCGGCGCCGGCTATATCGGCAGCCACATGGTATGGGAACTGCTGGACCATGGCGAAGAGGTGGTGGTGCTTGACCGGCTCTCCACCGGTTTCGATTGGGCTGTGCCCGAAGCCGCCGAACTCGTCGTGGGCGATATCGGCGACCAGGCGCTGCTGGAAGAAACGATAAAGCGCCGCAACGTGGATGCGGTGATCCATTTCGCGGGCTCGATCATAGTGCCGGAATCCGTGGCCGATCCGCTGGGCTATTATCTCAACAATACCGTCAAATCGCGGGCGCTCATCGAAAGCGCCGTCCGGTGCGGCGTCAAGCATTTCATCTTTTCCTCGACTGCGGCGGTTTACGGCACGCCGCGAAAGAACCCGGTCACCGAGGACGAACCCTTGCTGCCGGAATCGCCTTACGGCACATCCAAGCTGATGACGGAGATCATGCTGCGCGATACGGCGGCGGCCCATGATTTCGCCTATACGGCTTTGCGCTACTTCAATGTCTCGGGAGCGGACCCGAAGCGCCGGACGGGGCAGTCCACGAAGGGAGCAACCCATCTCATCAAGGTGGCCTGCGAGACCGCTACGGGGAAGCGGGCCTCCATGGAGGTCTTCGGTACCGATTATCCCACGCCTGACGGCACCTGCGTGCGCGATTACATCCATGTTTCGGATCTGGTGAACGCACACTTTCTGGCGCTGCAGCGCCTGCGGAGCGGAGGCGGCAGCCTGGTTGCCAATTGCGGCTATGGCAGGGGTTATTCCGTGCTTGAGGTCATTGATGCGGTGAAGCAGGTTTCCGGCAAGGACTTCAAGGTGGTCGAGAGCGGTAGGCGACCCGGCGATGCTGTCGCCATTGTGGCGAGCGCGGAGCGCTGCTTCGCCGAACTCGGCTGGCGTCCCGAGCACGACGATCTCCGGGAGATTGTCAGCGATGCCCTTCGTTGGGAAGAGATCCTGGCAAAGCGCAACCGGGTGTGAGGGCTGAAGGCCGCTGGCGATAGACATCTGTTCGCTCATGCGCAGGGCGCAAGACCCATCCGCCCGGCTTGGGCACAGGTATCCGTATCCCTTATGACTCTCGCCAGACGGTCCTGAGCATCAGTTGCAGGTCGAGCTGCGGCGACCAGGCCCGCAGATATTCCGCGTCTGTTTCGGCAAGCAGCGCCGGCTGCGACATGTCGATGCCGCGCACCTGGGCAAGCCCGGTGATGCCGGGGAGCGCTGTCAGTACCCCCAAGCGCTTGCGATGCTGGATAAGCTCATCCTGATTGGGCAGGCAGGGGCGGGGGCCGACGAGGCTCATTTCGCCCTTGAGCACGTTCCAGAGCTGCGGCAGCTCATCGAGTTTCGTATTCCGCAGGATGCGCCCGATGGGCGTTACCGCACTTTGCTGCACCTCGTGGGTGGGCACCGCAGGTGTGTCCACATACATGGTGCGCAACTTATAGCAGCGGAAAGGCGAGCCGTTCCGGCCCACGCGGGTCTGTGCCAGGATGGCAGGGCCGTTCGACGTGGCGCGAATAACGGTGCCGGCCGCCAGGATCACGGGGGCGGCGATGAGAAGGCCCGGCAATGCGATCGCCAGATCGAGCGAGCGCTTGATGCACCGGGCCCGCTGCTTCTGCGACAGCGTCGGCATGGGGTTCGACAAAGCGGCTTTCTGATCCTCGCTCACGCCCTGCGCCGTAAGTTTTCATCCGTAGGCACGGGCGGCAGTTTCGGAACGGGCGCCAGCCGGCCATTTTCGCCGATAAGCCCAAAGAGAACCTGACGCACCGCGGTCACATCGCCATGTTCGACGGCGAGTTTAAGCTGTGCGATCATTGCCGGTATCTGTTCGGTTGTTCCAAGCTGGCCGGCCCGCAGGATCTTGGGGTGGCGGGTCGTGGTCACGCCGGCGGGATCGTAGAAAAGCTCCTCGTAAAGCTTCTCCCCGTCACGCATCCCGATCGTGACGATCTCGATGTCTCCATCGGGATTGTCTTCGTTTCGAACGGTGAAGCCGGCGAGCATGATCATATCCTCGGCAAGCTGGCGGATCCTGATCGGCTCTCCCATATCGAGGAGGAGAATATCGCCGCTGCGCGAAAGCGCGCCCGCCTGCACGATCAGCCCCGCAGCCTCGCGCACCGACATGAAATAACGTGTCATGTCGTCATGCGTGAGCGTGACTGGTCCTCCCGCCGCGATCTGCTCTTTGAAGAGCGGTACGACGGAGCCACTGGACCCGATGACATTTCCGAAACGCACGGAAGAGAAGACGCGGTTCTTCTCCTTCTTGCAGGCCTCCTCGCCGACATAGCGCACGATCAGCTCCGCCCAGCGCTTGGTGGCGCCCATCACGCTTGTGGGCCGCACCGCCTTGTCCGAGGAGATGAGAATGAAGTTCCGCACATCGGCCGCGCAGGCTTCTTCCACGAGGGTCAAGGTGCCGAATACGTTGTTGCGCACGCCCTCGAGCGGATTGCATTCGACGAGAGGCACGTGCTTGTAGGCAGCGCAGTGGTAGACGGTCTGTACTCCGTGTTCGGCCAGCGTCTGCCGGACGAGGTGCGCATCGCAGACCGAGCCGAGCACGGGCACGATCGGAAACGAGCCATATCGCCGCAATTCCCGCTCGATTTGATAAAGGCCGGGCTCGTTCATCTCGAACAGCACGAGTTTCGTCGGCTTCCCGCGTGCGATTGTGCGGCACACCTCTGAGCCGATCGATCCCGCGGCACCAGTCACCATTATGATGCGCTCATCGATGCTCGACCGCATCAATTCGGGATCGGCGGGAACCGGTGAGCGGCCCAGAAGGTCGTCGATATCGATGTCGCGGACATAGCTCACGAGATATTTCCCCGCGGCCACGTCGGCGATGGAGGGAAGGACGCGGATTTTCACCGGGAACCGCCCCAGCCGGGTCACAAGCTCGCGGCGTCGGCGCGTGCTCGACGATGAGGCCGCGATGATGACCTCCTGCGCCTCCGTGTCGAGAACCAGGTCTTCGAGCTGTTCGGCGGGATAGACCCGGATGCCGACGATCTCCATCCCATGCAGGCCGGAATCATCGCTGACGATGCCGACGACCTGACGGTCACCGGAGGCGCTGAGCGCTTCCGCCAGCTGCATCGCCGCATCCCCAGCGCCATAAACGAGGACCCGCTTTTTATGCGCGGCATGAGAGATTCGCCCGTTGAGCAGCCATTTGATGCCGAGGCGGCTGCCGACCACGCTGACAAGACTTCCAGCCCAATAGAGGACCGCGATTGTGCGCGGAACGCCGTCCGCGCCGTAGGATAGGGTAATGAAGGCGAGCCCAACCCATGCCAGGCTGGAGAAGGTCACCGCCCGGATCATTGTCCATATCGCCTGTTCCTGCAGATATCGCAGAACCGCCCGATAAAGGCCCATCCGGATGAAGATGGGGATCGCAATGACCGGCGCAGCCAGGATCAAAAGCGTCTGCTCGAAATTGGGAATGAAGAACTGGTTGAAACGGAAGCAGAAGGCAAGCCAGATGATGGCCATCAAGCCAACCACGTCTGCAGACAGCAGCATGGCTCTTTTGGTCCGGCGCGAGCGCATGTGCAGCCACTCGACGACGCTTCTCAATCGCATGCTGTTTCCTCGGTCAATCTCACAACGTTTATAAACAGATAAATCAAAGCTTACCTCTATTCTCTAAAGCTTTTCTCCTAGCAGCAAATCCCTTCACCGTCGATAAATTTGCATCAGGGTGTCTGCGGCCGGGCTGGAACATATTGTGTATAGTCCACACGGTTTGAGAACGGCTCGCGTTTTTGCCCGTTGCGGCTTCCCGTTGAACGCAATATATGAGCGGTCCGTGTCGGCTTTGGCCGGTGGTGGGGCGTAGCCAAGCGGTAAGGCAGCGGTTTTTGGTACCGCCATTCCCAGGTTCGAATCCTGGCGCCCCAGCCAACAAGTCGCCCCAGGACGTGGGCGAATAGCGCGATCCTGTCTTTTCCAGCATTTACAAGTCAATTCTGTCGATTTCGCCGACTCATTCTGCGTTGCTGCGAAAGCAGATCTTCGAAGTTTTCCCGGCTCTGGCACGACCGGGCCAGCTGCCCGTTGGCGAGCCGCCATGCAATCCCCGAGATTAGCGCAGCGAAGGATTTGAACAGGCGTCGTCCTGAAGCGTCCGTTCTCCCCCATATCTGCCGATCCTAATCAGTGCCTGGTCGATGGTGCGCTCAGCCGAGCTTGCTGATTTGCTATTGCGATGCAGCATTCCTGAAACTAATAAGCACTCACTCGACTGGACCCGGTGAAACTCCGGGTGGCTCTTCCGGCCGCCGACCCGCCGGACAACAAACCTCATTCGTCTTTGACATTTCTCGCCGGGCCTTCTGTGCTAACGGCTTCCTATTCGCTCCGGAGATTCATGCTTACCCTGTCCACATATCGTGAGGAATGGTTCCACAATATCCGCGGCGACCTGCTCGCAGGTCTCGTCGTGGCGCTGGCTCTCATTCCCGAAGCGATCGCCTTCTCCATCATCGCCGGGGTCGACCCAAAAGTCGGCCTTTATGCCTCGTTTTCCATCGCCGTGATCATCGCTTTCACTGGCGGACGGCCGGGCATGATCTCGGCGGCGACCGCGGCCACCGCCGTGCTGATGGTCACGCTCGTCAAGGAACATGGCCTGCAATACCTCCTGGTGGCGACGATCCTGGCGGGCGTGCTGCAGACCGTGGCAGGCCTGTTGCGTCTGGGTGACCTGATGCGCTTCGTCTCGCGCTCGGTCATCACCGGTTTCGTAAACGCCCTGGCGATCCTCATCTTCATGGCCCAGCTTCCGGAGCTCATCGGCGTACCCTGGACGACCTATGTGATGGTCGCGGGCGGCCTGGCGATCATTTATCTCGTTCCGTATGTGACGAAAGCCGTGCCTTCTCCGCTCGTCTGCATCATCGTGCTGACGGCGATCGCGCTCTTCTTCGGCATGGATCTGCGCACGGTGGGCGACATGGGCGAACTGCCCTCCACACTTCCGGTTTTCCTGCTGCCGGATGTGCCGCTGAATTTCGAGACCCTGAGGATTGTCTTCCCCTACTCGGCAGCCGTGGCCGTGGTTGGGCTGCTGGAATCGCTCATGACGGCTTCCATTGTCGATGAGCTCACCGACACGGAAAGCAGCAAGAACCGCGAATGTGTCGGCCAGGGTATCGCCAATTTCGCCACCGGTTTCCTCGGCGGCATGGCCGGTTGCGCCATGATCGGGCAGTCGGTCATTAATGTGAAATCGGGTGGCCGTGGCCGGCTCTCGGCCTTCGCCGCCGGTGTCTTCCTTCTCATCCTCTGTGTCGGACTCGGCGATTGGGTGTCCATCATTCCCATGGCGGCGCTCGTCGCCATCATGATCATGGTGTCGATTGGCACCTTCTCCTGGGCCTCGATCAGCAATCTTAGACGTCATCCCCGCCGCTCCTCCGTGGTTATGGTCGCGACGGTGGTGACAGTGGTCGCCACGCATAATCTGGCAATCGGCGTTCTGGTCGGCGTTCTCCTGTCGGGCCTGTTCTTCGCCTCCAAGGTCGCTCAGATCTTCCGCGTCAGCTCCAGGCTGTCGGAGGACCAGAAGAAGCGCACCTATGTGGTCGAGGGGCAGGTCTTCTTCGCTTCTTCCGAGCGCTTCCTGAAATCCTTCGATTTCCGGGAAGCGATTGAAAAGGTGCGTATCGATGTCGGCCGCGCGCATATCTGGGACTTGACCGGGGTGGGCGCGCTTGACACGGTCGTGCTCAAATTCCGCCGCGAGGGCACGGAGGTCGAGCTTGTCGGCATGAACGAGGCGAGCGCCACGCTGGTGGACAAGCTCGCCATTCACGACAAGCCTGACGCCTTGGAGCATCTCGTGAGCCATTAGGAGGAACAACATGCCCAAGATACTCGCGCTGGTGGACGGCTCGATTTATGCCGAAAGCGTGGCGGGGATTTCCGCCTGGGCCGCACAACGGCTCGGCCTGCCCGTGGAAGCGGCCCACGTGCTCGGGCGAAGGGTTCTGAGTAGCTTCGACCTAAGCGGCAATCTGGAAGCAGACGAGCGCGGCGTGCTCCTGCAGGAGCTGGCCGATTTGGATGCGCAGCACGGCAAGATCGCGCAGCAGAAGGGCCGCGCCATTCTCGACGCCGCCAAGACGCTCCTGCAATCCGCCGGCGTGGCGGATGTTTCGACCAAGCTGCGCAATGGCGATCTTCTGGAGATGCTGGCCGACCTGGAAGCGGATGCCGAGATGATCGTCATCGGCAAGCGCGGTGAAGCTGCTGATTTTGCCAAGCTGCATCTGGGCTCCAATGTAGAGCGTGTCGTCCGTGCGGCGAAGAAGCCCGTCCTGGTCGCTGCTCGCGGCTATGCGCCATTCGATCGCTTCCTGATCGCCTATGACGGCGGAAGGAGCGCGAACCGCGCCGTGGAATATGTGGCCTCAAGCCCGCTCCTGAAGGGGATGAAGTGCACGATCCTCACGGTCGGCGCCGACACGCCGGAAAATCGTTCGCGCCTGGAGGCACCGAAGCTGCAGCTTGAGCAAGCCGGTTTCACCGTTAGCGCTGTTCTCGAAAGCGGAGAGCCGGATGAGGTGATCGGACGGCGGGTGGAGACGGACGGGATCGGGCTTCTGGTCATGGGTGCCTATGGGCACTCGCGCATCCGCAGCCTGGTGATCGGCTCCACGACGACCGCCATGGTCCGCCGGTGCAAAATCCCGGTCTTGATGTTTCGCGAATAGGCGGATTTGCTTATCGCGAAATCTCTCGGCCTGTCGCGGCGTGCGAACAGGACTTACCGGCGCGGCATGCCAGCGGGGCGCAAGTGCTTGCGCAGGGCCGCGATGCGGAAGATGGCGTTGGCGGCGCCATAGCCTCGATAACCGCCGCGCCGTTCGACAATTTCGATGAAGAAGCCCTCGCCATAGGTTGGCGAATAGAGCTGGAAATATTCGCCGTGCTCGTCACGGTCATAAAGGATATTGCGCAGCTTGATTGCCTCGGTAAGCTCGGGATCGAGACCGAAGCGGGCCTCGACGTCACCGTAATAGTTCGGAGAGATGGTCAGCGGAACGAAGCCGTGCTCCTTCAGTGCATCGGCGGTGGCGAAGATGTCCTTGGTTTCGAAGGCAAGGTGCTGAGTGCTCGAACCGAAGGTCTCGGCGATGAAATGGCCGGCGAGCGTCTTGCGGTTTTCAGCGCCGTTCAGCGTTATGCGCAGCGTGCCCGTGTCGTTTTCCACGACTTGGCTTCGCACAACGCCAGCCGGGTCGATGATGTCGACCATCGGCGTCTTATGAGCATCGAGGATCGACGTGTAGAAGAGCAGCCAGGTCAGCAGCTCCTCGGATTTCACCGATTGCGCGACGTGATCGATGCGCGTCAGCCCGGTTGCTGCGCTGGCTGTTGCACCCGGCAGGAATTCGAATTCCTTCTCCCAGATGTCTTTGAGTTCTTCTCCGTCGTCCAGGAAATAGATGACGCCGCCGCCAAGCCCGCGAATTGCAGGCATCGTGACCTCGCCGGGGCCGTTCGACTGCTCGAACGGTTCGGCGCCGAGCGCCATCGCCCGGTCATGGGCGGCGCGGGCGTCGGCAACCTTCAACCCGATTGCATAGGCATTTGCGCCATGGACCATGTAGGAAGAGCTAGGAAAGCCGCTTTCCTCAGTATTGATCACAAGGTTGATGTCACCTTGGCGACAGAGCGTGACACTCTTCGTCCGGTGGTGGCCGGTCGGCGCGAAACCGAGTGAAGCGAGCAGGGCCTCCAGTTGGGGCAGGTCGTCCTTCGCCGCCGCGAATTCGACGAAAGAGATGGCCGTGACCTCGGCGCGCGGCGGCATTTCCGGAACGGCGATAGCAATATCCGGATCGCTGCGCCCCACCTGATCCATCAGATAGACGAGCGAGCGGTGGCCATCGACCGAGATGGCAGTCGGCGAACCGCCGCGGAACTGGTCGTTGAAGATTTCGAGCGACAGATAGCCGTCATAGCCGGTGGCGGCGACGGCGCGCATGAAATCGGTCACCGGCAGATCGCCTTCGCCCGGCATGTTGCGGAAATGCCGGCTCCAGTAGAGCAGGTCCATGTCGATCAGCGGTGCGTCGGCCAATTGGACGATGAAGATCTTGTCGCCGGGAATAGCGCGGATGGAATTGACGTCGATCTTGCGCGACAGCGTGTGGAAACTGTCGAGGATGATGCCGACATTCGGGTGGTCGGCGCGGCGCACGATCTCCCAAGCGTCGCGATGGTCGTTGATGTGGCGGCCCCAGGCAAGCGCCTCGTAGCCGACCCGCAGGCCGCGGCGGGCGGCGCGTTCGCCCAGCTCGCGCAGATCGGCGGCGGCACGGTCAATACCGCCAAGCGAGACAGGTGAGACGTTCGAGCAGACCAGCATCAGATCGGTGCCGAGATCGCACATCAGGTCGAACTTGCGCTCGGCCCGGTCGAAATTGCGGCTGCGGAAAGGCTCCGGCATGCCTTCGAAGTCGCGGAAAGGCTGAAACAGGTTTACCTCCAGCCCCCGGTCCCGCACCATGCGACCCACCTCGTCCGGCGTCCTGTCGAAGGCCAGCAGATCGTTCTCGAAGATTTCGATGCCGTCGAAGCCGGCGCGGGCAATAGCAGCAAGCTTCTCCTCGAACTCGCCGCTGATGGAAACAGTCGCAATCGAAGTTCTCATGGCATGGACCTCCTGCGTGTGATCATCGGGCATGTGCGCCGATCAGATCGGCGATCCGCTGGCGCGATCGGGCAAGGGCGTCGACAGCTCCGGCTTCGGGCGCAATCGGCAGCTCGGCCGCATACTCGACATGGCCGGGGAGCGCGGCGACGATTTCTGCAAGCGGCAACGCGCCTTCGCCGATCGGCAACCGTCCACCGCGCGCTTCGCCGATGACATCGAGATGTGGCGGAATTTGCGCATGGGCGTCGCAGAGCTGAACGCAACGGAACAGCGCCGGATCGGCAGCCGCGATGTCGGCCGGCATTCCGCCGGAACGGCAGAGGTGGAGGACGTCGAGCAGGACAAAGCCGTTCGGCGCTCCGGCGGCCGAGACGACGGCGATCGCGTCCTCAAGCCTGGCGACCGGCCGCCAGCGCATGAATTCGAGATCGACGCTGATGCCGAAGCCGATCGCCAGTTCGCAAAGCCGTGCGAAGGTGTCGGCGATACGGACACGGTCCGGATCGTCTCCGGTGACACATAGACCTTTCGCTCCGAGTTCAGCCCCGCAAGCCAGCATCGGCTCGATTGTGGTCACATCGAGAGCGGGGGTGAGCGAAACGATCTCGATGCCGCTCACGCTCAGCCCCGCGCCCGCTATTGCGGCGCGCGCATTGCGCAGGGCGGGACTGCCGGCCCGCAGCGGATAATGGACGGCGCCGGGAGCGACCGGCGCGATCCGCAGAGATATGCTGTCAAAGCCCGCCTGTGCCGCATGTGCCGCAAACCGTGCCGGATCGAGGTCTAATGCCGTAAGATGCGCGAGCTCGACGGAATGGGCTTTCATGGTCTTGCGCTTCCTTGTTCCGCCTCAGTAATCCGCCCGCCCTCCGGAGACGTCGAAGGTGAAGCCGGTGGTGAACGAGCAATCGCGGCTCGCAACGAAGGCCGCCATGGCGGCGATCTCGGGCACGGAGACGAGCCGCTTCATGGGGATCTTCGCCTTGCTGGCGGCAATATGCTCCGGCGTCATCTGTGTCAGCAAATCGGTTTCCGCCATCACGGGGGCGAGGCAATTGACCGTGATGCCGGTCTCGACCAGTTCGCGGGCGAGCGATTTTGAGAAGCCGAGCACGCCGTGCTTAGCCGCCGAATAGGCTGCAATGCCGGGCACACCCTCCTTGCCGGCGATCGAGGCGACGTTGACGATACGACCGTAGCGATTGGCCTTCATGTGCGGCAGCAACGCGCGGCAGCAAAGGAAGACACCGGTCAGATCGACCGCCAGTACCCTCTGCCAGTCGTCGAAGGCATAGTCCTCGACATTGGCGACCGGTCCGCTGACCCCGGCATTGTTGACAAGGATATCGACCCGGCCGGCGTCGGCGATGGCGCGGCGAGCCGCTGCCTCTACCGACAGGGGATCGGCAATATTGACGGCGTTGACGAGGAAGGGCGTGAAGCCGGCGGTACGGGCGTCGAAGCCCTGCGGATTGATATCCCAGAGAATGATGCGTGCGCCTTCATCGGCGAGCCGCCGAGCGATGCCGAGGCCGATGCCACGCACGCCGCCGGTTATGATCGCGGTCTGGTCTGTGAAACGTTCGGACATGGTTTTTCCTGATTTCAGGTCTGCGCGTGCTGACGATAGAAGGCGATCGTATCGGCGATGCCGCTGTCGAGATCGCGCGGCTTCCAGCCCGGCAGTGCCGCCTGTGCCAGCCCGTCTGGCGCCGGGCAGGCTATCGGCATGGGATCGCCGGAGGCATCGATCCGCGCATCGGATACGCTGCGCAGGATCGCGGCGACGACTTCGTCGGACGAAGTGACGACGCCGGGCAGGTTGAACACGCGCGCACCTTCCGGCGGAAGCGAAAGGGCGATAACGAAGGCTGCGGCGACGTCCTCGACATGGATCATGTCGAAGCTGCCGGTGAACGGTATCGTGTAGGCTTCACCCTTCGCCGCCGCCCGGCAGGCGAGCGTCGGCCCGGCAGAAAGTCCGCCCTCGCGGCCAGGACCATAGACGACGAAGGGTCTGAAACCGATGCTGGCAAGCCCGTCGTCACTCCAGAACGCCGCAGCCGAATTCTCGCAGGCGAGCTTGAAGCTGCCATAATGGGTGACCGGGCGTGGTTCGCCGCTTCCGTCGGGGCCGAAGACGCCGGCGCTGCTCATATAGATGACGCGGGCGATGCCGAGTCTGCGCGCGGCAAGGAAGACGTTGAGCGTGCCGACGAGGTTGACGCTCACGCCCTTTAGCGGATTGGCGCGGCAGGCCGGCGTCAGGAGACCCGCCAGATGCACGATGCCGTCGCAGCCGGTCGCGGCCTGCTCAACCGCTGCCGTGTCGGCGATATCGCCGACGCGCCAATCCATCGCGTCCGCGATTGCGCCACCTGCGATCAGGCGCATGATCCGCCGTTCGTCGACAAGGTCGAAAACGCGGATTTCGTGTCCGGCTTCCAGCAATTTCTTGGCGATCCAGGCCCCGATGAAGCCGCCGCCGCCGGTGATCAGAATTCTCATTTCGGTACTCGCTGATGCAATGGCGGGCAGGGGCGTTCAGCCCCGGCCTACGTCCGCATTGGTCAAAACGTGTTGTGTTTCATAGAGGGTGGCGACGCAGGCCGCGCGCGTCGCGTTGTCGAGCCCTTCAAGTGCTGCTTCCATCGCCGCTTCCGTCTCGCCGAGCGACAGCCCGTCGATAAGAAGCGCGAGGGCGACGGTACGGTCCGGTTCGCCCTGGCTTTCACGGAATTTCTTCTCGGTGGTCGGCTGCTGGCCGAGCTTCGGATCGCCCTTCAGAACATGGACGCCGACGATGCCGGTCATATCGATGAGCTTCTTGACCAAGGCGCTGGCAGAGGTCTCACCCAGAACCGCTGCGCTGCCGGTCGCCCATTGCAGCGTCGCCAGCCACCCACCGGTGCCGCAGCCCCGGCTTTCGATAACCCGGCAGACCGTGCGCGAAGGGGCGAGGTAGAGCGACAGGATGCGTTGCGTCCACGGCGTCGGATCGTTCAGACGCGCCAGATAGGGCTCGGAGACGAAGACCTCGGCATCAACGGCCTCGTACATCATGAAGTATTTCAATGTTTCGGGCGTGCCGTCCACCGCGACCGCGCGCCGGCCCCGGCGGAAGCCGGGAACGGACAGGCGTTCAGGCATGTGCTCGAGGCTGTGCCAGGCATTGTAATCCTGTTCGCCGGAGGCCATGACGCCGCCCCAGTTGACAAGGGCTCCGCGCCCCAGAAGACCAGTCATTTCAAACTCCTTGCGGGAAAGCCGGCGGCCGGCCCGTCAGTAGAAGAGGGATGGAAGGAAGGTGCTGAGCTGCGGCACATAGGTGACCAGCAGCAGCACGAATAAGTTGACCAGCAGGAAGGGCAGGCTTGCGCGGATCAGGGAGGAGAGATCGACACGGGCGACCACCGCCCCGAGATAGAGGCAGTTGCCCACCGGCGGTGTCACCAGTCCGACGCCGAGGTTCACCACCATCAACACGCCGAACTGGATCGCATCCATGCCAGCCTCCTGCGCCACCGGCAGCAGGATCGGTGCGAACAGGATCAGGGCGGGAACCAGATCCATCACCATGCCAACCAGTATCAGGAACAAGTTGATGACGAGGAGGACGATTATCTTGCCGAAAGCCATCTCCGAGAAGAAGCCAGCCAGCGCCGCCGGGAATTGCTCGATGGCGATGATCCAGGCCGCAACCGAGGTGGTGGCCAGGACGAAGACCGGAATCGCAGTGCTGATTGCCGCGTCGACCGCGATGCGGAAGAGGTCCGGCAGCGTATGATCGCGGTAGACGAAGCCGCCGAGGATCAGCGCATAAACCACGCCGATAACGCCTGCCTCGGTGGCGGTGGTGAGGCCGGAAACGATCGCTCCGAGCAGGAAGACCGGCAGCAGCAGCGGCAGGATCGCCTGCTTGAACGCTGACCAGAGCTCACCTGCGGGCGCGCGGTGTTCCCGCCGCGGCCAGCCCTTCTTTTTCGACATGAAGAACACGGCCGCCATCAGGAAAACGCCGACCAGTACGCCGGGCACGATTCCGGCAAGGAACAGCGACCCGATAGAGGTGCCGACTGTCACGCCGTAGAGAACCATGGGAATGCTCGGCGGGATCAGCACGCCGATGACGGAAGAGCAGATGGTAATCGCGCCCGCATCGGCGCGTTTGTAGCCCTGCTTTTCCATGGCCGGGATCATGAGGCTGCCGATTGCGGCCGTGTCGGCGACCGCCGAACCCGAAATGCCACCGAAGAACATCGACGAGGCGACGTTCACGTGGCCGAGGCCGCCGCGGATATGCCCGAACAGGGCATCGGCGAAGCGGACGAGCCGACCCGCGATGCTCGTTTCCCCTGCCAGCGCGCCTGCGAGAATGAACAGCGGCAACGCCACCAGCGGAAAGGAATTGACGGCATTCGCCATCTTATGGGGAATGACCTCCATGGGGAAACTGCCATGAAGGGCGATCGCGACCATAGAAGCGAAACCCATGCCGAAGCCGATCGGAACACCGATCAGCAGGCAGGCGAAGAAGACCAGGAATAAGGTCAGGATCATGGAGATACCTTTCCGGTCAGTCGAAGGACGGCTTCCCAGGCTTTGCCAAGCGCACTGATGGTCATCAGCGTGGCCGAAAGCGGCAGGCAGGCGTAGACGTAACCCATCGGAATTTTAAGGGCCTCGGAAAGGCTGTTCATTGTGACGAGCACGAGCTTGGCGCCGAAGACGGCGAAGACGAGCAGGAACGAGATCACGATCAGCGTTGCGATCAGGTCGAGCAGGGCGTTGCCGCGCTGGGGCAGCATTTCCTGGAGGAGGGTGAAGGCAATATGCTGCTTCTCATGGAAGGCGATCACCGCGCCGAGAAACACGATCCAGATCAGCATGAAGTTCGGCACTTCCGTCGCCCAATAGAGCGACTCCCGCAGGGCGTATCGGTAGAAGACTCCCATTGCCACGCTCAAAACGAGCGCGACAATGAGACCTCCGACGGCTACCCTCAGCAATCGGCAGACTTGCGTCATGATCAGTGCGCCTCTTGCACCGCCTTGATAAGGTCGGCGCCGATGATGTCCTGATACTTGGCGTAGGCTTCCTCGGCGCCGGCGCGGAAGGATTCACGATCGACGTCTTCGACAACGACCATCCCCTGTTCCTGCAGCTTTGAGACCAGGCTGCTGTTTGCCTCACGGGTGAGGGCAACCTGGTAGTCCCGGCTGATGGTGGCTGCCTTCATGACCGGTTCCTGCAGGTCTTCCGGAAGCTTTTCCCAGAAGGCGCGCGAGACCACGAACTGTGACGGGATGCTCGCATGCCGCGTCAGGCTGAGATATTTCTGCACCTCATAGAAGCGCGAAGTCTCGATGATTTCCGGAGGATTTTCCTGCGCACTCACGACACCTTGCTGAAGCGCGGAATAGAGCTCGGAAAAGTCCATCGGCGTCGGGTTGGCGCCCCAGGCGCGGAAGGCAACGAGCCACGGCTCGACATTCGGCACGCGGATATCGACACCTTTCAGGTCGGCGGCCGACTTGATGGGCTTGTCCTTCGTGGTGATGTAGCGGAAGCCGAGCTCGCCCCAGCCTAGGACCTTGAAGCCTTTCTCGTACATGATGTCGTCGAGCTGCTTCTGGATCTCGCCACCGCTGCGCATAACGACATCCTTGTGGGCGTCGTCGCGGAAGATCATCGGCAGGTTCAACACATCGAGGCGCGGGTCGATCTGGCCGTGTCGGCCCATGACGGCGCCGTCGATGGTGCCGAAGGACATGCCTTCGATATATTCGGTCTCCTTACCGAGCTGGGCGTTCGGGAAGATCTGCACGTCGACGCGTCCGGGTACGAGCTTTTCAAGCTCGTCGCGGAACTTCTCGACCCATTTCTGATAGCTGTGGGACTCCGGCATGGCATGCGCGACGCGCATGACAATCTTGTCCTGCGCCGTGGCCGGCGAGAGGAACATCATTGTGGCCGTAGCGCCGGCAACAATGTATTTGGTGATGTTCCGTAGCATCTGGAACGTCTCCTCCATTGAATTGTGTTGACGGTTATTTGAGCGCCATGACCTCCGGTTCCGCGGGCGCTGCGGAGGTGTCCTTGCATACTGAGGTACAGTATGTCAATCAGCTTCGAAGCTGCAATAAAAGATCGGGAAGTCCAAGAAAAGTTAGCGATTTCCTGCGCTTATGGATTATAATCCCGGCCTGTTGCTGCTTTCTTCCGCAAGAAATTTGTTAAGAAAGTGAGAAAAACATATTGTACCTCAGTTCTGGCCGTCACTAGAATATGACGACCGCAGACAGGGAAAGGGCGTTTTATGGCCACGCGTGGCAGGGGGCAATTGAAAGGCATGGCGATCGATCGGCCGAAGTCGCTGGCGGCGATCGTGGCCAATCGGCTGAAGGACGCGATCTGCAAGGCGGAGATCGGTTTGGGCGAGGTGCTGTCGGAAGAAAAGATCGCCTCGGCGATGAAAGTCAGCCGGACCCCCGTGCGTGAGGCGTTCACGCTGCTTCAGGCCCAGGGACTGATCAACATCTATCCGCAGCGTGGAACTGCTGTCTTCAAGCCCGATGCGGAGGATGTCCGTGCGCTCGTCCAATACCGGATGATGATCGAAACGCAGGCAGCGCGGATGACCATGGCGCATGATCCGATCCATGCCCAGGCCAAGCTCACCAAGGCAGTGTCCATGATGACCATCGCGCGTGAGACCGAGGACCCGCTGCTCTATGCGGAGGCGGACAACCTCTTCCACAGCGCCTTCATCGATCACTGCGGCAACCACTATGTGCGCGAGGGATACGAAACCTGCGCCAGCCGGATCGCTGCCCTCAGGGCGCACCTGTCGAGCCCGCTGGAAATGTACCGCAACCAGACCTTCAACGAACATGTCGAAATGCTGGATGCCTTTGGCAAGGGCGATGCGGATACGCTGATCGCGATCCTGCGCGAGCATGTCGCCAACATGGAAGGCAACTATATCAAGGCGCTATCGATCCTTTAGTGGTCGGATCTGGAATTCCAAAGTCAGAACGGCAAGGCGTCCAGCAAGGCGCGCCGGGTGACGGCGATTACCTTGCGCCGATCGGAGGGGTCGGAAAACCGTTCAGAAGCGCTTGCGCGAAATGCCTCACCGTTAGGCCGGATGAGGTCTGGGCCGACGGGCCAGGCGGGTCAACGGCGCTGAGCTCATATAACCGCCGCCGCGGCTGATAAGCCCGGGATTCCCATACCGACCATTTACTTGAATCCCCGCCTGCGGCCCCGCTGTCCATTTTCGACCAATGGCCAACGATGCATTGGTCCTTGGTCCGAAGCTGCGTTGGACATTGGTACGCAATTTCGACCGACCATCTGCCCTACCGGTTGGACGGACCATGCTGGATGCTTCCACGTGCAGACTGATGCGTTCCGGCAGGAGAGCAAGTGAGGCTTCTCCCCGGGACGCAGCGACAGTCTGGAGAGATTTGTTGCCGCGGGCAGTGCCCGCGCCGGTTTGGCAGCTCCGAACGAGTTGCGAAGACCGTCGACGATACTGTGGAGGGTGTCATGGCTGTCAAGCTCAACAAGCACGACCTGGAATTCATTCTCAAGCAGATCAAGATCGCCGAGGCACATACCGCCGGCACGCCGCTGACCGACATGATCGTCCAGCCGCACCTGCCCTATGGCCTGCGCACCGTCGACGGCAGTTACAACAATATTCTGCCGGGTCGCGAACTCTGGGGTGCAGCCGACCAGACCATGCCGCGCATGTTCGATCCGTACTGGCGCGACGAGCAGGACGGCGACGAGATGCCGTTCGGACCTCCCGGAGCGCCAGTCGTGGACAACACCAACTACGGCGTGGATGGCGAACAGAATGCGCCCGGCGATATGACGAACGGCGGTCACAGCGGCAGCGTAGCCGATGCCGATCCACGCATAATTTCGAACCTGATCGTCGATCAGACACCTGCCAATCCGGCGGCAATCATCGCGGGCCTCCGTCACGCCGGCTTCGAGGGCACGGCGGACGAACTAACGCAGGCCGTGGCGGCTATCTCCGGCCCTTACGCGGTGATCCGAACGGCCGAGATCGCCCATCACCGCGTGGAGTCTTGGCAAAATACGATCCAGAACCTGACCGACGCCATCGCTGCGCTCGACCCGGAAGCCGAGGACTATGCCGCGCAACTGGCGCAACTCAACGGCGCACGGGACGGAGCCACAGCTGCGCTGGAAATAGCCGAGGGACAGGCAGCGCTCTTTACCCCGGAACTGATCGCAGCCCAGCAAGGGCTTCTGGAGACTGCAGCCGCCACCTACGGCCTCGAATTCGAGATGGATGGAAAGACCATCAAGCTACCGAATGTCGCCCCTGATGAAGGCTTGTCGGCGCCATTCAACGGCTGGATGACCTTTTTCGGCCAATTCTTCGATCACGGCCTCGACCTCATAAGCAAAGGCGGCAACGGCACCATCTATGTACCGCTGGAGCCAGACGATCCGCTCTACGTTCCCGGCGGCCACGCCAATTTCATGGTGCTGACCCGGGCGACGCAGTTCGACGGTCCGGGCCCCGACGGCGTGCTCGGCACCGCCGACGATACCAGCCGCGAACAGATCAACACCACGACCCCATTCGTCGACCAGAACCAGACCTACACCTCGCATCCCTCACACCAGGTTTTCCTACGCGAATATGCCATGGTCGACGGCAAGCCCCTGGCAACCGGGCACATGCTCGACGGAGCAAATGGTGGCCTGCCGACCTGGGCAGACATCAAGGTACAGGCGAAAAACCTGCTTGGCATCGAACTTACCGACCGGGACGTCTTCAATATCCCACTCATCCGCACCGACCTCTATGGCGAGTTCATCCGCGACGAGAACGGCTTTCCCCAAGTGATCGTCGGTATCGGGCCTGACGGTATCCCGAACACCGACGATGACATCGTCATGAGCGGCACGCCGGATGCGCCACTCAAGCTCAATCCAGCCGACGGCGGCACGGAGCCTGTGCGCACCTCCCACGCCTTCCTGGACGATATTGCCCACAACGCCGTCCCGGTGCTCGACACTCAAGGCTTCCTGCGGCCGGACGGCGTGGATTTGCCGGTGGATCCCGCCGGCAACGCCGTCCAGTTCGACCCACTGACGGGACACAATCTTGAATATGACAACGAGCTCCTCGACCGGCACTTCATCACTGGTGACGGACGTGGCAACGAGAATATCGGCCTCACTGCCGTCCACCACGTCTTCCATTCCGAGCACAATCGGCAGGTCGAGGCGCAAAAGCTCGAAATATTGAAGTCGAAAGATCTGGCCTTCATCAACGAATGGCTGCTGACGGATCTGGCGAGCGTTGATGATATCCCAGCCGGCGGAGCGGCTCTTGCCAACTATGCGGCCACGCTCACCTGGGACGGCGAACGGTTGTTCCAATCGGCGCGCTTCGCGACCGAGATGCAGTATCAGCACCTCGTCTTCGAAGAATTCGGCCGCAAGGTGCAGCCGCTGATAGACCTGTTTATATTCAACACGATCACCGACATCGACCCGGCGATCTTCTCAGAATTCGCGAATGTCGTCTATCGCTTCGGCCATTCGATGCTCACCGAAGACATCGGCCGCATGTTCCTCAACGATGCCGGGGAGCCGGTTACCTATTCCCGCGATGACGAAGGCAACCTTATCGAGACGGTAGTTACCGATCTGACGGCTTGGGGCGATGACATCGGGCTCATCGAAGCCTTTTTGAACCCGATCGAGTTCGACCAGAATGGACAGATATCTCATGAGCAGGCCGCAGGCGCGATCTTCCGCGGCATGACGCTCGTCCACGGCAATGAGATCGATGAATTCGTCGTAGACGCCTTGCGGAACAACCTGCTCGGCCTACCGCTCGACCTGGCTGCGATCAACATTGCTCGAGGGCGCGATACCGGCATGCCGACGCTCAATCAGGCGCGGACGCAACTCTATGAGGCGAGCAACTCGACCTTTGTGAAGCCATATGCAAACTGGACGGATTTCGCTGCCAATCTCAAAACTCCGGCCTCGATCATCAACTTCGTCGCAGCCTACGGCACGCATGATCTGATCCTGGCTGCCGAAGACGACGTGGCGGCAAGACGAGCCGCCGCCACCCTGATCGTGCTCGGAGGGCAGGACGCGCCCGCGGATCGTCTGGAATTCCTGAATGGTACCGGCGCATGGACCGGTGTCGAAACCGGCCTGAATCTGGTCGACCTGTGGATCGGCGGCCTCGCCGAGAAGAAAATGCCGTTCGGCGGCATGCTCGGCTCGACGTTCAACGCCGTGTTCGAAGCCCAGCTTGAGATGCTGCAGGATCTGGACCGGTTCTATTACCTCACCCGGACACAGGGCCTCAACCTGCTGAACGAACTGGAAAACAACGCGTTTTCGAAGCTGGTCATGGCCAATACGGACATGACGCTGCCGGGGCCGGATGGTGTCCGTGGCACTGAGGATGACATCGTCAACTATCATGTTGGCGTCGATTCCTTCGCCAAGCACGATCTCGTGCTGCACGTCGATCCGGACAAGCAGATCGGTGACGACCCAACGCATGAGGACCCGGCGCTGAACGCGGTCGGCCTGACCAAGGTGCAGCGTGACGACCTCACAACCACCGGTCCCGATGAGAATTACATCCGCTTCCTCGGCGGCGAACACGTCGTTATCGGAGGCACCGAGGGAGACGACACGATCATCTCCGACTTCGGCGACGATGCTCTTTGGGGGGGCGGCGGAAACGATCGCATCGAAGGCGGTGCCGGCGTGGACCTCATCATAGGCGGCTCGGGCGACGACATTATCACCGACTCCGGCGACACCGGCGACTTCATCAAGGGCGAGGATGGCGATGATGTCATCGCCAATGCCAACGGGCTCGATGTGCTGATGGGCGGCGATGGCAAGGACGTGTTTCTGGTCGGCGTCGATGCCACCGAGGTCTTCGCTGGCGAGGGTGACGATTTCGTTCTCGGTGGCGCGGATGCCGACTTTATTCTCGGCAATGAAGGCGATGACTGGATCGAAGGCGGCGACGGCTTCGACGTCCTGAACGGCGACAACTCCGAACTGTTCTTCAACTCCACCATCAAGGGCCATGACGTTCTCTTCGCCGGCGAGAACGAGAACGATTTCGATGCCGAATCCGGCGATGACATCATGGTCCAGGGCGAAAGCGTCATGCGCAATGAAGGCATGTTCGGCTTCGACTGGGCCATCCACAAGGGCAATCGGGTGGCCGCCGACTCGGATATGCGCATCCCCATCTTCACCAATGTCGCCGACGATATCCTGCGCGACCGTTTCGACCAGACTGAGGGCCTTTCGGGCTGGAAGCACAACGACATCTTGCGTGGCGACGACCGTGGCAGCACCGAGGAGATCGAGGTCGAGCTCAGCATGGTCAATCATGAGCTCACCCAGGCAGGCGTCGACCGCATAGACGGGCTGCGCGAGCTGCTAGGCAATTTGGTGGCCGAGATCCCCGAGGGCTTCAACGGCGACCTGGAAAGCCTCGTTGCGTTCGCCGGCGGCAACATCCTGATCGGCGGCGACGGCCACGACGTCATCGAAGGCCGTGGTGGCGACGACTTCATCCATGGCGACGCCTGGCTCAATGTGCGCATTCGTCTCACCGATATCGGCGCTGTGAACACGGCAGAGAACGAGATCGCAACGGTTGACAGTCTGAAGCATGTCTTCACCGCGGAGGATGCAGCGCATCCATCCTGGGTGGGCAAGGCGCTTTCCGAATTGCTGCTGGCGGGCACGATCAAGCCAAGCCAGATGCACATCGTGCGCGAGATCAAGTACGACGAAGATCCGACCGGCGATGTCGATACCGCTGTCTTCGCGGGAAATATGAGCTGGTACGAGATCACTGAACTGGACGGCGGCATCATAAAGGTGGCGCGGCGCGAGATGGAGGAGGTCGATCCACAGATCGACGAAGGCACCGATACGCTGGTGGGCATAGAGCGCATCCAGTTCGCCGATCAGATCTACACTGTCCGGGAGACCGGCAATGCCGACCCAACCGGCCGGCTGACCATCAGTGGCTATCCTGCGACGGAGGGCAACCCGCTCACCGTTTCGGCGGACCAGATCCGCGACATGAACAATCCCAACGGCGTCGTGAACAACATCACGTATCGCTGGCAGATCGAGCGCAATGACGGCACCGGCGACTATATCGATATTCCCAATGTCTCCGGCACGACCTTCATTCCGGACGACGAGCATGTCGGCCTGCGCATTCGTGTCATAGGCACTTACATCGACGGCGGCGGCGTAATCGAGACGGTAACCTCGGCCGCGACCGACCCCGTCATCGGGGTCAACGACGAACCCGTCGGTTCGCTGCTGATCAGCGACATGACTCCTACGGAAGGTCAGGAGCTGACTGCCACGGTCGCATTCACCGATCCCGATGGAATGACCGACGCATTCGAGGAGCTCTTGCTGACATACCAGTGGGAATACTCCACGAACGGGATCACCTGGACCCCTGTCGAAGGTGCCAATAGCCGTACCTTCGTACCGGGACAGGAGCATGTCGGAGCCGCATTGCGGGTCGTCGTGACATACACCGACGATGCCGCAAACGTTCATGTTGTCACCTCTGCGGTGACCACCATCGTCGGCAACAGCGTCAGTTCCAACGAAGCGGTCATCACGGGGGATGCCAAGCCCCTTAACGTCGGCGACAATCTGGTTCAGGCCGGAGACGGAGACAACTCGATCACCGGTCTCGGCGGGAATGATGTCATAAATGGCGGCGGTGGCAGCGATACGCTGAACGGCGGCGCTGGCATGGACACGCTCAATGGCGGTGCCGGAGCCGACATCGTGAATGGCCAGGCCGGCGACGACACGATCATCTATGGCAGCCTGGACGGCGCCGATATGATCGACGGCGGTGCTGACCACGACACGCTGCGCATCATCGAATCCGCCGGCGGCGGCAATGACACCGTCCAGATCGGACTCGACGGCGCCGGTATCATCACCGACGTCAACGGTGCATCGGTTGCGGGTATCGAAAGTGCCCAGCTGGATCTCGGCAACGGGACCGATACGCTGAGCTATGCCACGCCGAACGCCGTGACAGTCAATCTTCTGGCCGGAACCGCAACGGGCTTCTCCTATATTCGAAACGTAGAGAACGTCGTCAGCGGCGATGGAAACGACACGCTGCTCGGCAATCTTGCCGACAACCTATTGGACGGCGCAGGTGGCGATGACACCATCCGCGGTGGCTTTGGCAATGACACGCTCATCGGCAGGGCCGGCAATGATCTGCTCTATGGCGAGGCGGGCGACGATACCCTGCGCGGCGGCGATGGCGACGACCGCCTTGATGGTGGCCAAGGGATGGATACGGTCAGCTATGCCGATGCTTCAGCGGCCGTCACGGTTACTCTCGGCTCACAGGAGCCGCAGGATACCGTCGGCGCCGGCACCGACATGCTGGTCAGCATCGAGAATCTGACCGGCAGTGCTTTCAACGACACGCTAACCGGCAATTCCGGCGCCAACGTCATTGACGGCGGCAGTGGTCAGGATGCCATGGCGGGCGGCGGCGGCAACGACACGTATCTCGTCGATGATGCCGGTGACTCGGTGATCGAAGAAGAAGCGGGAGGAAGCGATACCGTGAGGTCTTCCCTCGCGGCATATATGCTTGCCGAGAACGTTGAGAACCTCGTGCTTGCCGCTGGAGCGGCTGATGGTACCGGCAATGCGCTCGATAACCGCCTAACGGGTAATTCCGCTGACAATGTGCTGGATGGCGGTGCCGGTGTCGATACGGTGGTCCTGGATGGCGAGGTCTCCGACTACGACTTCGTCTACGCTGGCGCCAACACCATCGTCACCAGCCCCGCCGGCGGCAGCGACACTCTCGTCAACATTGAGAATGTCGAGATCGGCGGCGTCGTTTACAACATGGTGCGTGGCACCAATGCCGCAAATGGCATTGGAGGGCCCGTTGTCGGCACCGATGCGGCAGACCTGGTTCTTGGTTTCAATGGAGCCGATTCACTGCTCGGCGGCGGAGGTGACGACTTGCTCGTCGGCGGCGCGGGAAACGACGCCATGGCAGGTGGCGCTGGCAACGACACCTATCTCGTAAACAATGGGGGCGATGTGGTTTCGGAGGACCCCCTGGCCATTCCCGGCAGTGGTGGCATCGACACCATCATCTCCAGCGTCACCAGGAACCTCAACAATACCGCGCAGGTCGTAGGCGACGTCGAGAACCTGATCCTGACGGGGTCCGGCAATATAAATGGCCTGGGCAACGGCCTCGACAACATCATATCCGGCAACTCTGGGAACAACATCCTGACTGGTGCCGGTGGTGCTGACACGCTGATCGGCAATGCGGGGGATGACGACCTTCGCGGCGGCGCCAATGATGATATCCTCGAAGGCGGCGCCGGTTCTGACCTGCTGAACGGTCAGGGCGGCATCGACATTGCGGTCTTTGCGGGATCTGCCGGAGATTACAGCTTCAGCCTCGGCGCAAACGGGCTGGCGACCGTCACTGACCTGGTGGGTGACGGCGGCACCGATACGCTGACGAGCATCGAGCGGCTGCGTTTCGGCGACGGCCCAGTGCTGGACATTGCCAGCATTGCTGACGGCATTCCGGATGGTGGTCCTGCGATAATCTTCGGCAGCGAAGGCAACGACACGATCATCGGCGGCCCGGGTGAGGACGTCATCATCGGCGGCCCTGGCAACGATACTTTAAACGGCAGCGACGTCGGCGATGGCGACGATAACACGACGCCGGGAACCCAGGACGATGACACGTTCATCTGGAATGTCGGCGATGGGTTCGACACCATCAACGGTGGCATGGAAGGTCCAAACGGCGATGTGTTCCAGATCATCGGGAACGCCGAATCCGAAACCTACCGCATCTACACCTATGACGAAGCGGTCGCTCGAATAGGCTTTGCCGGGAGCGATGAGACCGAGATCATCGTGACCCGGGAGGGTGAGGACGGGGTCGAAACGACGATTGCTGAACTCACCGAAATCGAAGAAATCATCGTTAACGGCGCGAACGTCGCTGGCAATGGCGCGAGCGCAGGCGACGCGTTCGAGATTTACGGCGATTTCGACGCAACCAACCTGCGTCCCAACACGATCACGATCCGTGGCACAAGCGGCGACGATACCGTGGACATCTCCTCGCTCCAGTCGGCGCATCGCATCGTGTTCCGGTCAAAGGGCGGTGACGATACCATCGTTGGAACGCTGCGCCCACAGGACGTGGTGGAACTTCCCGATGGCACGACTCTGGACGATTACGATTTGGTCCAGAACGTCAACGGCACGATAACGCTCTCGGGGGAGAGCCACTCCGTCACGTTCTACAGCACGGGCGGGCTGCCTCAATTCAGCTCTGGCGACGATGACGGTGCACATGATGACGATGAGGACGACGATGCACCGCCGTCCGGAAACGACGACGACGTTGATGACGACGACGTTGATGACGACGGCGATGATGACTACGGACATGGCTCATGCGACGACGGTGACGAAGCCGGCGATCCAGCGCCTAATCCGATCGGAGCATCTGTAATCCTGGGCACCGAGCAGGCGGATGCGCTGACGGGTACGGCCGATGGCGAGACAATCATGGGTCTTGGCGGTCGTGACGTGGTTTTCGCAGGTTCTGGCGATGACAATGTGATGGGCGGCGGTGGAGCCGACATGCTCTACGGCGATGGGGGCCATGACCGTATCCTGGCAGGTGCGGGCGGCGATCTCGTCACCGGCGGAGCAGGAAATGACACGGTCTTCGGCCAAGGCGGCGACGACATGATCGTGGCGCAAGCCGACGATGGCGACGACGTCTACTATGGCGACGGCATGAGCGGCGGTTCAGGCAACGACACGCTCGACATGTCGGCGATCGGCGCGAACATCACCGCTGATCTGGGCACCGGCTTCATGGGGCGCGGCAGCGTGTCGAGCGCGGCGTCCGGAAGCGATACCATCTGGGGAGTCGAGAATATCGTCACCGGCTCGGGCAATGACACTATCACGGGCAGCAACGCCGCCAACGTGATGGATGGCGGGACAGGCAACGACACGTTCCGCTTCCTGTCCGCAGCCGCCGCCGATGGAGATACGATCATCGGCTTCCAGCCAGGTGACAAGATCGATCTCAGCGGCATGGATGCAAACTGGTGCGAGGCGGGCAATCAGAGCTTCACGCTCGTCTCCGGCGCCTTCACCGGTGCCAAAGGTGAGCTGCTTGTAACCCGCGAAACCCAGGACGGCGAAAGTTACACAGTCGTCCAGGGCAACATCTCGGGTGGAAGCGATGCCGATTTCAAATTCAGCATCAAGGGATCGCACGACCTCACCGCGAGCGATTTCAACCTATAGCGCGCGAGCAGGGGGGCCGGGTACCCGGCCCCTCAATTCACTCCCATGTCGGATGAAGTGCCATGCGTTCCAAAGATCAATCGACCGCAATAACGAGACGCAAAAGCGCCGAGAAGCTCACCAGGGGCTTTCGAGCCGTCTGCGTCTTTCTGTTCGGGATGTCCGGCATCATCAACATCCTCGCGCTTACCGGCGCATTCTACATGCTTCAGATCTACGACAGGGCGTTGGCAAGCGGCAGCGTGCCGACTCTGTTGGCGATTTCCGCGCTCGCCCTCGGCCTCTACACCTTCCAGGGTTTGTTTGACGTCCTCCGCTCGCAAATCCTCGTGAGGATCGGCGCACGGCTCGATCGGAGAATCGCGCCACTAGCGCATCAAGTCGCCGTCGATATGCCGCGTTTTGGCTTTTCGACGGCGGAATCGCTCGAACGTGGACGCGATGTGGATACGGTAAGAGGGTTCCTCGGCAGCCAAGGCCCGATGGCCTTGTTCGACCTGCCCTGGATGCCGCTGTTCCTGGCTTTCGTCTATATCCTGCATCCGCTGCTCGGTGCCCTTACGATCGGCGGCGCGTTTATCCTGACCACCCTCACACTCATAACCGAATTGATGACGCGTCGGCTGGCCAGCGCCACCCACAGCGCTGTCGTGTCGCGTAACGCGATCGCCGACTCCAACGCGCGCAATGCGGAAATCCTGAAGGCAATGGGCTTTGCCCGGCGAGCCGTCGAGCGGTTCAACCGCGCCAATGAGGAGCACCTTGAGCTTCAGACGCGGACCAACGATATCAGCGGAACCCTCGGCGCCATCTCACGCGTCCTGCGCATGATCCTTCAGTCTGCGGTGCTCGGGCTGGGCGCTCTCCTGACCATGAGCGGCGAGTTGTCGGCCGGGGCGATCATCGCCGCTTCCGTGGCCTCGGCGAGAGCATTGGCGCCGATCGACCTCGCCATTGCCAACTGGAAGAATGTCGTCTCGGCAAGATCGGCCTTCCAGCGCCTGAAGGAAACGGTAGTGGCGCTTGCGTCGGGCGATGAGCCGATGCAGCTCCCTGCGCCCCGGAACTCCCTCAAGGTAGAGAACATCACTGTTGCCGCGCCCGGATCGGGCCGGGTCCTCCTGAGTGATGTCAGCTTCGAGTTGAAGGCTGGCCAAGCGCTGGGTGTCATCGGGCCGAGCGGTGGCGGCAAGACAACGCTTGCGCGGGCGCTTACCGGCATCTGGCCGGTCCTGCGCGGAAGTGTGCGTCTTGACGATGCTGAACTGACGCAGTGGAACGACGAAAAGCTAGGAGCTTTCATCGGTTACCTGCCGCAGGAGGTTGCCTTGCTGGACGCCTCCATCGAAGAGAATATATCCCGGTTCCAGGAAGAACCGGATGCCCGCGCCATCGTCGAAGCGGGGAGAGCGGCAAGCGTCCACGAGATGATCGTGCGGCTTCCGGACGGCTACAGGACAGGGCTGGGCCCGCTCGGCGTGTCTCTCTCCGGCGGTCAGCGGCAGCGTATCGGACTAGCCCGCGCGCTATACGGCAAACCGTTCCTGGTAGTCCTGGATGAACCCAATTCCAATCTCGACGGCGAGGGCGAGGCTGCGCTGACGGCCGCAATCGAGGGCGTAAAGGCCCGTGGGGGGATCGCCGTCGTCATAGCACATCGGCCCAGCGCACTTGCAGCCGTGGATCTCGTTGCGGTCGTGCAGAACGGGCGCCTTACAGGTTTCGGGCCGAAGCATGACATCCTTTCCGGCGTTTCCAGACGCGAGGCCGTTGCAGCCGATGGTTCGTCTGACACGAACGACAAGAAGGAGCGCGCTGTATCGGCGCGGGTGTTGGCATGATTATCGGGGTGAAGGGAACAAGGCAAAAGGATCGGCAGGGCGATCCGGCCACACGCTACGAAACGAAGAACCAGGATCAAAAGTCGAATACACCTTACCTGGTCGGACTGTTTCTTGCTGGTATCGCGCTTTACCTGAAATCAATGATGCCGCTTCTCTCCAGGCCGGAAAAGGAAGGCACGGAATCTGCAAAGGAGCCGGCCGCGCCAACCGAACAGCAGCCGGACCTGGTAGCTGAGTCGGAGCCCGAGCAGGCCCCGGTGAGCGAAGATGAAGATGAAGCCTTGCCGGATAAGCTCCCTCTGGGATCTGGAGAGCAACTGGCCGATTTCATACCTCCGGCGCAGTTCATGCAGATCGAAAGCTCGGCCATCGAGTTCGTCGCCTTCAGAACGCCGAGTGAATGGAATGGATTTTTCGCGCCACCGCCTGTTTCGCTGGCGGCGAACGACAATAGGGCTGCGCCGCCGGGCGGAGTTGCCCCCGCCGAGAACGACATTGGCCGGGAGCAACCCGGCGCGGAGACGCCTGAGCCGGGTGATCCGGATCACCAGCATCCTCACGACAATGGCAACGACGACGACGATGATGATGATGATAAGCACGAAGGCGAGGATGGAGAAACCGACGACGATGACGGGGATGACGGGGACGACGCCTCCCAAAACCGAGCGCCTCGTGTGGCAGGGCCTGTCTACCTCAACGACATATCCGGTTGTGCCGTGCTGGCGATTGCCATGGGCGAACTCCTGCGCAATGCGCAAGATCCTGACGGCGACGCTCTCTCTGCTAAAAATCTGACCGTGTCTTCAGGGATGTTGGTCCAAGCCGACGAAGGCTGGCTTTACCGCGGCTGGCCGACAACGGAAGGCTTGGTCACCGTCAGATATCAAGTGACGGATGGCGAGTTTTCCGTCGACCAGGTGGCATATTTCTCCGTGAGCAAATCCTTCATCGAAGGGTCTCCGGCTGATGATCTCATTCTCGGAACGCCCTGTGCTGACGAAATCGACGCCGGTTGCGGCGACGACAATATCGATTCCCGCGGCGGCGACGACCTCATCTCGGCGGGACCTGGCAACGACCACATCGTTGCGGGAGCCGGCGACGATGTCGTGCGCGCTGGATCGGGCGATGACATCGTGTTCGGAGGAGCTGGAAATGATCATCTCGCCGGCGAAAGTGGGAACGACCGGCTCTACGGCCAGGATGGCGACGATCTCCTGTTCGGTGATGCCGGGGACGACACGCTGCATGGCGGCGCCGGACGAGACATCCTGCACGGTGACGATGGCCATGACAGCCTCAAAGGAGGCGAAGACGACGATATCCTGCTTGCAGGTGCCGGCGATGATATGGCCGATGGGGGAGAGGGCGCGGACCTGCTGGATGGGGCCGGGGGCGACGACTGGCTGCAGGGCCGGGCAGGTGACGATGTCCTGTTGGATGGACCCGGAGCAGACAAGCTGGAAGGCGGTGACGGGAATGACCGGGTCGTTCCCACACATGACGATACGGCCGACCGCTTTGACGGCGGCAAGGGGCACGACACTCTCGACTACGCATCAACCGAGGCACGCATTGCCGTCGATCTGGAAACCGGTACGGCCAAGATCGGGGAATCCCCTGATGATCTTGTCTCATGCTTCGAAGCCGTGTTGGGCGGTGCCGCAGACGACGAATTGAAAGGAAGCGCCGGGGGTGAGAAGCTCGATGGCGGGGCGGGTGACGACGTACTCGACGGCAAGGGAGGCCAGGATACACTTCTGGGCGGGGCGGGCGATGATGTGATCGCCGATGGCTCGGGATCGGATGTGATCGATGCAGGCGACGGAAACGACAGGATTTCCGCCGCGGCCGATGGCGACGACGATCATTACGATGGGGCGGAAGGTTGCGACACGCTCGACTATTCGCAAACCAGCCAAGGTGTCACGGTGAACCTCAAGGAGGAACTCGCCTGCGGCGAGGAAACGGGTCGCGATACGATTGTCTCGATGGAAAACGTGATCGGTGGCACGGGCAACGATCATTTCATTGTCGACCACGCCTCCGCGTCTCTCACGGGGGGAGACGGGGAGGATGTTTTCGAGTTTTGTTACAGTCCTTCTTCCCCGCCCGCTGAGACATCTCATCTTATCTTCGATTTCACCGTCGGAGATCGGATCCGCATGTCCAAATACGATCTGTTCAAGGAGGTCATGGACGAAGTCGCAGACCATTTCGAAGACATCTACGGCGAACAAGCCGACGATGAGATACCGATAAGGTTCAGCCACGATTGGAACGATGAAATGGCGCGCACGATTGTGCAGGCCGACCTGAATGACGATACGGTTTGGGAAACCACGGTTTACCTTCAGGGCCATCACGTTCTGATGATAGTCGAGCAGGCGTAGGGGGGATATGAGCAAGACCGAGACAAGTCACGCTTTCAAGATCGGCCCGCACATATTCATGGGATCCGTCCTGGCTTTTCTGCTCGTAGCCGGGGCAGGAGGGTGGGCTGCGACCGCCCAGCTTTCGGGCGCCGTTATCGCGCAGGGTTCGGTGGCGGTGGATCAGAGGTTGAAGGCGATTCAGCACCGGGACGGCGGGATAGTCAGCGAGATAAACGTCAGGGAGGGCGATCTCGTTCGCGCGGGCCAGGTTCTCTTGCAGCTGGAGGATGCGCAGACGAAGGCGGAACTTTCCATCGTGCAGTCGCAACTGCTCGAACTTGCCGCGCGAAGAGCGCGACTTATCGCTGAGCGCGACGACCTGGAAGAGATCGAGTTTCCGCCCGAGCTCCAATTGCCGGGCGAGGAAACAGCCTCCATCGTAAACGGCGAAACGCGCATTTTCGACGGCAACCGGCTCAATCGGCAGAGCCAGAAGAGCCAGTTAACGCTGGGCATTGAGCAGATCGGGGAAGAGATCAAGGGATTGGAGGCGCAGCGCACCGCCAAGAGTGCTGAAATCGTTCTGGTTGAAGAGGAATACGCAAAGATCAAGAGCCTTGCTGACAAAAAGCTGATTGAACGAAATCGGATATACACATCAGATAGGGAAAAGACGCGGCTTCGGGGGGAGCGCGGGGAAATCGATGCTGCGATAGCGCGGGCAAAGACACGGGCCAGCGAGATACGCCTTCAAATCATAGCCATAGACGAAAATGCGCGAACCGAGGCGCAGCGCGAGCTGACAGCGGTGGAAACGAAGATCTCGGAGCTCAAGGATCGCCATATGGCGATCGCTGACCGGCTTTCCCGTACAGATATTCGGGCGCCTATCACCGGCATCGTCAACGAGCTCAATATCCATACGATAGGAGGCGTGATCACGCCCGCGGAGGTGCTTATCACCATCGTGCCTCATAACGCGAAGCTCAACATCGAATTCAAGCTCAATCCCGCCAGTATCGACCAGGTGGATGTTGGCCGGCCGGCCCGGCTGCGCTTTCCCGCTTTCAATCAGCGCGTCACGCCCGAACTGAAGGGCGAGGTCACGCATGTTTCTCCGGCTACGGCCATCGATCCAGCGAGCGGTGAGGTCTATTATGCTGGCAAGATATCCGTATCGCCCGAAGAGCTTGCCAAGCTGGGTGAAAGTGCCCTCCTGCCCGGAATGCCGGTGGAAGTCTACGTCATGACGCAGGAACGCACCGCGCTTTCCTATCTGGTGAAGCCCGTCACCGATCAGTTCAACAAAGCGTTCAGAGAAAGGTAAGCGGTTCCAGCGTTTTAAGTCGTCGCTGAAGGGCTGCCTGCGCTTTTTCTCCGGCTATGCTAAATTGATCCTGCAGGTGCTGCCGAAGCCGTGCGCGGGAGGTCGCGAAGGCACAATGACAATTTTTAGCCGCAGGGGGAGGGTTGCTGATGGCGCGGAATTTCTGCGGACAGCTATCCGCGGCTGGCGGAAGAACCTGAGCCTTTCGAACCAGTTCCTTCTTGCCGCCGGCCTGGTTCTGTGCGTCTCAATGACCGTCCTCGGCACCTGGGTCAATCATCAGATTACCCGCAGCGTGCTTGCGACCTCCGGTTCGGGCGGGGTCGCGTTTATGGAAGCCTTTATCGAGCCTGAGATCCAAGGCATACGCGCTGATGGTACGCTTCCGCCAGAGGCCCATTTGGCTCTCGATGCGCTTTTGGTGGAAGCGCCGATCGGCAAGAGCATCGTGTCGGTCAAGCTCTGGAAGCCGGACGGTGCCGTGATCTACAGCAGCATGGCAAAGGACGTGATCGGCGACCACTTTGTCTCAACGGACGTGGCCAAAGCCGCATCGGGGAAGATCGTTTCGGAATTCGAGGATATGGTCAGCGCCGAAAGCGCGTATGAACAAAGCCTCAAAATGTCGCTTATCGAGGTGTATGCACCTCTTTATAGAACCGGAACGGAAGAGATAATCGCCGTCGGCGAGGTCTATGAGAATGGCGAGGCGCTTGCCGCTCAATTGCGGGTGAGCCGGGCGCAGACTTGGTTGGTCGTATGCCTCACGACATTGCTCATGCTTTCGGTTCTCTACGGCATCGTCCGTCGCGGAAGCCATACGATCGCCGCCCAACGAGCTGAACTGCAACGGCAAATTGCGCAAGTCCGGCGAATGGCATCGCAAAATGAAGAACTCAGGATATTGGCCGAGAAAACTCGCCTGGATGCGAACGAAGCAAACGAGGAGCTTATCGGCCGTATAGGCCTCGACATCCACGACGGTCCTATTCAGTTGCTCAGCCTTCTCATGCTGCGTCTGGGCAAGCTCAAGTCAGCCCGGCCGACCGAAAAGGACCGCGCCGCCATCCAGGAATTGACTGCTACCGTCATTCATGAACTGCGCACGCTGTCCACCGGACTCGTGCTTCCCGAAATACGCGAACTTTCCGTGGAAGAGACAATCATGCTGGCGGCCGAAAGGCACGAAAATCTGACGGGCACGAAGGTCGCGATAGAACTGCAGCGGCTGCCGGAAACTCTGCCTTTGGCCATGAAAATCTGCATCTACAGGATTATTCAGGAATCGCTCAGCAACTCCTTCAAGCATGCAAGAGGCGTGGGACAGAAGGTCCGCGCTGCCTATTCCGATGATTCAATCATGCTGACCATTTCGGATGCTGGCGGCGGCGTCGCCCTGGAGGAAATGCAGAAACGGCAACCCACCAAACTGGGATTACGAGGGATCCAGAACCGTGTGCAAGCCTTTGGCGGCGTGGCAGAGGTGCGATCGGCGAGTGTGGGCACCAGTGTCGAGGTGCGCCTTCCGCTTAGATCTCCGATGCGAAGAAGCGAAGCCGTTGAATCGCCTGGTTCACCCGCTCAGGCCTCTCTCCTCTAGGCCTCAATTTCAGTTTATGAAGGAATGATCCCGGGCGCTCGACATGCCTTCCGGGCGATAGCTACCCAGCTCCTGGGCGGCCAGGACAACCTCGACCCGGTTACGCGCCTGCAACTTCTGCATCAGCAGGGACATATAATGCTTGACGGTCTTCTCGCTGATTTTCAGCTTCTGAGCGATCTCCTTGTTCGTACGGCCAAGCAGCAAGAGCCGGACGATCTGATCCTCGCGTACGCTCAAATTGATTTTTCTTGCCATTGACCCTTGCACCGCAACATTGCGAAGCGCAGCGATCACCTTGCTGGCAAAGCCAGGGGTGATGAATGTTTCCCCGGCGACAACGGCATCAATGGCCTGCAACAGTTCCTCGTCGCTGCTGCCTTTCAGCACATAGCCTGTTGCCCCGGCATCGAGCGCGCGTACAGCATGATCTATGGCGGCCGAAGCGGTGAAGGCGAGGATGCGGGTCGTCGGCGACGCTTCACGTATAACTCCGATCGCGTCGAATACGTCTCCCGGCATATTCAGATCGAGTATCAGAACTTGGGGCTGATCTCGATTCGCTATTTCGACGGCGTCCGACGAGTTTTTCCCGCTGGCTACCACCCTGTATTTGCCGGCCTCGGAGATTATACTTTGCAGACCCTCCAATAGGACAGGATGATCGTCCACGCAGGCTACTGATACTTTTTCCACGAAATTTTCCCCTACCCCTATGCATTCTAAATATAGTACTGTGATTGGGGTCGTTCGTAAATTCCTGAATCAAGTTTAGTTGATCTACATCATTAGAATTCTCTACTCCTATTGTAGATCAACTAAGACATAAGGAGTACTGAGAATGCAAATCCGCTTGCATCGCAATGCGGTCATCCAGATTCCGGTCGACAAGGCAACCGGTAAGACAGCGTTGAAGTCATCGGGAACGACGTGACGGCTTGACAATATTTATTCGGAAACAGATCCGGTCAGCTCTCGTAGAGCGCCATGTCCATCGTAACTTAATTCGCGCGACGCCTTAGCCAGTCGAAAACGTCTGTGAAGAATCGACCATCTTGCGGATGCCGTTCTTTACAATCTCTGCCAGCACCTGCACGCTGCGGGTCGCCTGCGTCTCCACGTGCGAGACCAGGCACATGCGCCAGGCGATTTCAATGTTTTGAAGCCGCTGCGCCGTGAGCTGTCCGGCTCTTACCTGGCGGAAGATCGCGCTATACGGGAGAATCGTATACCCTCCTCCTGCCTCGATCAGGGCCTTGGTGGTGATCAATCCGTCGACCTCCAGGGCCACATTGAGTTGCCGCCCAAGCCGAGACTGTTCCAATGCGAACCGCAGACCGTGCGGAGCCCTTGGCAGAATGATAGGCAATGCCTCCAGCTGAGTTTCTTCGTCTACTGGTGGCAGCCCCTCAGAGTCCTTGGGGGGACCTACCAGGTACATCGATTCCGGTTCCAGGGGAGTGATGTCCAGAGCCTTGTGCTCGGAGGGATTGTGCAGAATGCATAAGTTCAGCTCTTGATTGAGAAGCTGGTCGAGAACAAGGCTGCTGAAGCCTTCCACGAAGCGCAGCTTCATCTGAGGGTATCGCGCTGCGCATTCCCGCAGCAGGACCGGCGCTACAGCCTCGCATGTCGCTGGGCTGACCCCGACGGCGATGGTGCCGCTCAGTCCGGAGCCATAGGTCCGCACCTCCTCGACCGTGGCCGATGCTTGCCGCAGCAATGAATGAGCGCGCACGAGCAATCTTCGTCCGGCATCAGTGAGTTCCAGCCGCCGTCCTGTGCGCACGAACAGCTGGACACCAAGCTCCGCCTCCATCTTTGAGACCTGCCGGCTAAGGGCGGGCTGTGCAATACGCAGGTGCACTGCGGCTTGCGAGAAGCTCCGTGCTTCGGCGATATAAACGAAATAGCGCAACGAGCGAAGCTCCATGCATCCTCCCTCTATCTATGCCTCAAGAGCATAGTAGGAATACCTCTTATATCTTAGACGAATAGAGGCGCAAAAGCTACTTCTTCCCCTGCAAGGCAGGTCCCGAGGGAGGAAATTTATGCGCGCTTACAGGGCATGGCCAAACGGCAAGAAGGTCGCCGTTTCGGTGACGGTGATGTTCGAAACATGGTCGGACGAAGCGGCACCAAACTACTCCGTCCAGGCGACGAGCCTCAAGTCCGGAACGGTCGACCATGCTGCCAAAGCCTGGTCCACTTATGGCGGGCGCGTCGGTGTGTGGAGGCTCAACAGGCTTCTGAAGAAGCATGGCATTCGCGGAACATTCTTCACCAATGGGCGCTGTGCGGAATTATATCCGGACGCCGTTCGCCAGCTGGTCGCCTCGGGGCATGACCTGGCGGCCCACTCCTACACTCACGATTCAATTCTTGCCTATATGAGCCTGGACGAACAACGCGAGATGATCCGGCGGAGCGTTGGCCTGCTGGAGGACTGCACCGGCAGGAAAGTGAAGGGTTGGGGCAGCCCCGCCGTCGCATTCACTCCAGAAACGGCGGGCTTCCTCGCACAGCAGGGGCTTTCGTGGACCTGCGACATCACCTATGTCGACCTGCCGATCCGAATTCGAACGGCATATGGGGATATTGCGGGCGTGCCGACTACCGATTTTTCGGATAACCGCGTTCTGAAGGCGAATACCTGGGACCTCGCCGACGTCTACAAGGGCATGATGAATTATCTGCGCGAGAACGAGCCGATGAGCATGCTCACCATGGTCATACACTGCCAGTTTGGTGGCCGGCCGCTGGTTTCCGCGGTAATCGACGAGATACTGAAATACTTCAAGAGCTTCGATGATGTCTGGTTCGCCACGCATGATGAGCTGGCACAGTGGGCCCTCGAAGCGAAAGCCGACGAGTGCACCTATGCCGATCGGTATTTCAACGAGGAAGCGCGAGCACGCGCCTGATCCGCAATACCCGTGGTGAGGATGGTGCGGCGGATGGAGGCCCTGGATGAGGACCGTAGCGATGCGATTGGCTGCGGAGGGCATGCCCCTGCCGCACGCGGATACGCTTCTTGAAACCGTTGGCACTACGCACTTTCACGAAGCGTTTCTAAAGGCCGCACAGGCTGCTCTTGGCGCGTCCCACGTTGCCGCCTTCGCCGTAGATCCTGCCGGCGCGCCCGAGATTATCATGGTCGCTGAGGAAGAAGAGCCGACACTCGGCGCCTACGCAGCTTCGCGGCGGTACGTGGAACGCTACTGGCGGCACGACGCTTTGAGCGGGCTCAGCCTCGCCGATGCCGAGCTGTCGCGGGGAGTGCTCGTGCATACGGGCACAAGCATGTTCGCGCGACTAGCCCACCGGCGTGCCTGCTACTGCGAAACAGGCTGGTCGCGGAGCGGCGGGCGGCTTGTCGATCGCCTGTCGCTGCTGAAGCGCACCGGCCATGGCCTCGTGCGGATCGACTTCTACAGAACACGGGATCGCGGGGGGTTTACGCCGGCCGACATTGGGACGCTGCGCGAGCAAGGATGGTTCTTTGCCTCGCTTGTGGCCCGGCACCGCCTTGCCGCTGTTCCTGCCAGATGGACGGAAGCGCGACCGGCAATCCAGAATCTCATTGAGCGGATCGCGCCGGATATGCCCCGGCGCGAGGTGCAGGTTTGTGCCGGTATCATCTTCGGTCTGAGCTCGGAGGCTATTGCTCTTGAGATCGGCATCGGTCGCAACACTGTGATGACATACCGCAAGCGGGCCTATGCGCGGCTCAATATATCCAGCCAGCATGAATTGCTGCGTGCCGTCTATTCCGCCGCTGCCACGGTTGGCCCTGAGGCGGCAAACCGCCATGAGGCGCCCGCCCGGTGGGCCCTGCCGCTCGCCAGGGCCGCGGGGTAACGCAGAGTCACGCCGACTTGCGGCCGGCCAGCGAGCGGTTATCGTATTCCGGCCGAACGATGACATCGAGCACATAGCTTCCGCCTGCTTGAACGGCGGCGAATGCACGGCGGAGCGCTTCGGGCAATTCCGCCGGATCTTCGATCGGACCGGCCGCGTCCAGTCCTTGGCCACGTGCCAGGACGGCAAGATCAAGCGCGGCGCCTTCGAGGCGCTGTCCGATCGGAGCGTTCTCCTCGGGGCGTCCGCGATGGCGCGCGACATGCTTCTGGTGCTCTTCGTCATTGTAGTAGGATCGATTGTTGGCAATGATGACGAGAAGCGGAATGCGCTCGACCGCCGCAGTCCACAGCGCCGTCAGACCCATCATGTAGTCGCCGTCGCCGAGAATGGCGACGGGCAGCCGCTCGTTGCCCATGTCGCGCAGGGCGAGCGCGGCGCCGACGATCATTCCCGGCCCGGCTCCAATGCCGCCTCCCGCAGCGCGCCCCAGGAAGTCGAGCGGATGCTCGATGGGGTTCGCATCGAGCGGCCAGCCGATCGGCCGGCTCATAATGCTGAGGGGGCCAGCGCTTGCGATACGAAATGCGCGCGCGAGGTCGGCGATGCCCATGCCGCCGCCCGGTCGCAGGCCATTGGCGGGCTGCCGGTCGGGTTCGGCGGGGCGCGCTGGTGGGAGTGGGCGGCGCTCGCCCGCCGGCAAGATCCTGAGAAGGGCGCGTGTCGCTGCGGCGGGCGTGGTCGCGATCCACTGCGATGCGGGCGGCAAGCCCTGGTAATCGGCGCTCCAGCCACGGTGCAGATGAAAATCATTGGAGATGGTTACGATGCGGGGCAGCGGACTTTCGGGATCGTAGAGCTGCTCCAGCGTGCCGGCGAGATCGATCCAATCGAGTGCGATGATCAGGTCGGCAGACTTCAATCGCCGGGCAATCTCGGGCTTGAGCCGCACGGTCGTCTCGCCGAGGTGCAGCGGGTGCGAGGTGGAGAAGCTTCCGGGATCCTTCACGTCCGTCAAGACGCGCGCACCGATGCGTTCGGCGAACTCCTGGCGCTCGTTCCAGTCTGAGAGGCTGCGCTCCATTCGCCCCGATAGGATCACGATGTCCCGAGCCTCCCGGATGGCGGTGGCGAGCACGGACAGCTCCTCGCGGCCCGGTTCGGCATCGGCTGGCCTCGTATAGGCGGAAAGATCGCGCTGGGCCGGCCACTGCCGCAGTTCCTCTTCCTGGATCGTGGCGTCGAGGTTGATGTAGACCGGCGCTGCCGGCGAAGTGGTCGATAGCATCATCCCACGACGGATCGATTCCACCGCGGCGGTGGGAGAGGCCGGTTGATCGTCCCATTTGGTATAGTCGCGGACCAGCGCGCCCTGATCCGCAGCCGTGTGAATCCAGTCGATCCATGGCCGGCGTTTGGCAGCATCGACGGGTCCCGTCGCTCCGATGATGAGCATCGGCACGCGCGCGCACCAGGCGTTGAAAATAGCCATGCTCGCATGCATGAGGCCAACCGTGCTGTGAACCGCGACCGCGAGCGGCCTTCCGGTGGCGGCGGCGTAGCCATGGGCAATGGCGGCGGCGTGCTCCTCGTGGAGGCAGAGCACGATCTTCGGTCTTTCGTTGCCGAGATAGTTGACGAGACTATCGTGCAAGCCGCGGTAACTGGCGCCCGGATTGAGGCAGATATAGGGGAGCTCCTGCTCACGCAGTGCCGCCGCAATGACGTCACTCCCGAAGATCGGCGCAGCAGTCCTTTCCCGTGGCTCCACCGTCTCATCCACCGTCATCCGTCCCTCCTCTTATGGCTGCTCCTTGCGCGCAACCTATGCGGGGAGGAAGGCTCTTGTCTCAAAGCTACGGCGCATTCCTGCTATGCCGGGCCGGCATAAACTTGCGGTCTTGCCAACGAATGCAGGGCAAAGCCACTCGCCACCGAGTGTGCAATGTCCCTCTGCGATGTGATTGTGGCGCTGGGGAAGACAACGCATCCTGCTGAACATCGCTCGTGCAACCGACGGGAGAACTGTGAGGCAGCAATGAGCCTAACCGGGAAAGCCATAATCGAAGCCGTTCTGGAGGCGGATATCAGAACCGTGCTCTCGGTACCCGATATCTCGACCAGCGATGGGCTCCTGTTTCCGATGGCGGCCGATTCCCGCTTCCGCCTGGTGCGCGTTTGCAAGGAGGACGAGGCCATCGGAATAGCGGCCGGGATGTCCTATGCGGGGGAGCGGGCTCTCATCCTTATACAGCACACCGGCTTTCTCGATTCCATCAACGCCGTGCGCGCGGTAGCGGTCGAATACGAGCTTCCGATCTGCATGATGATCGGCCTTCTGAACAAGGAGCCGGAACTGCCTTCACGGCAGTCGTCTGTCTACGGCGTGCGCATCATGGAGCCGATCCTCCGGGAGATGGGCATTGTGCACGACACGCTGAACTCTGACGCGGATGTTGCGCGTGTGGCGCCCACCCTGCGGGCCGCCTATGCGCAATCCCATCCCGTAGCCATCATGACCGGCAGGAGCCCTTCCTGAGATGATGAAACGTGATCAGGTCCTCAAAATCCTCTGGCGCCATCTCGATCGGGAGATCGTCATCGGCGCATACAGCACCGCCTTCGATTGGATCGCCACGCGTCCGGGCCATCCTCTGAATTTCACGTCCGTCGGTGCGATGGGCCTCGCCTCCTCGCACGGCCTCGGCTTTGCCATCGCGTGCCCAGACCGGAAGATCATCGTGCTTGACGGTGACGGCAGCCTGCTCATGAACCTCGGAAGCCTGGTGACGATCGCCGCCGCGGCACCGGCCAACCTCCTGCACTTCGTGTTCGAGAACGGCACATACGAGGCCAATGGCGGCCATCCTATTCCAGGTCAGGGTCGCGTGGATTTCGCGGGCATGGCGCGCTCTGCAGGCTACGCCGCCGTCTACCGCTTCGAGGATCTCGGCACTTTCGAGACGGGAGTCAAAGAGGTTTTGCAACAACCGGGTCCAGTCTTCGCCGACCTCAAGGTCGTACCGGGCGCGGATAGCCCGCGCGATTATGCCGAACTCTACGATCCGGGAAAGCGCGACGCTCTGCGCGCCGAGTTGCGGCGCGGTTAGGGAGAAGAGCCAATGGACTTACAGGACTATGCGCAGCACATCGGCGGCGAAGCCGTGGCGGCGGCGGACGGCGAAACCTACATTACGCACAATCCCGCCAACGGCAGGCCCTGGGGTCGCTTTCCAGCCGGCAAGTCCGCCGACGTGGCGCGGGCCGTGGCAGCGGCGATGGAAGCGCTGCAAGGGTCGTGGGGCAGCATGGCGCCAACGAGGCGGGGTCGTCTCCTGATCGAATGGGCGCGCGCCATCAGTGTCAACGCCGAAAAGATCGCCAGGCTCGAAACGGCGCAGAACGGCAAGATCTTCCGTGATTGCCTCAACCAGGCCCGGGACTTGGAAAACTGGCTCTATTATTACGGTGGACAGGCAGACAAGATCGAGGGAACCGTCGTGCCTCTGCTGCGGCAGTCCATCCTCAACTACACGCTGCGCGAGCCGCTTGGTGTCATCGGCATCATCACTCCGTGGAATTCCCCGGCTTCGCTGACTATGTCGTCGGCCGCCCCGGCTCTCGCGGCGGGCAACGCGATCGTGATCAAGCCAAGTGAGGTGACGCCGGCGTCGATCCTGGAGATTGCGCGGCTCGCGGAAGAGGCCGGTATCCCGAAGGGCGTCATCAATGTGGTGACGGGTGGCCGGGATGCCGGTGAGGCGCTCGTCGATCATCCGGACATCGCGAAAATCGCTTTCACCGGCAGTGTCGAGGCGGGGCGCGCGATCGCTGAACGGGCAGGCAAGCGCTTGATCGGTTGCACGTTGGAGCTGGGCGGCAAGAGTCCGAACATTGTCTTTCCCGATGCCGATCTCGCGCGAGCCGAAGCGGGAGTGCTCGGCGGCATCTTCGCATCCACCGGGCAGACCTGCGTGGCCGGCTCGCGCGCCTATGTCCACGAGAGCCTGTTCGACAGCTTCGTGGAAAGACTTGCAACGCGCGCGCGGCAAATCGTTCTTGGGGACCCAATGGATCCGCGGACCCAGATGGGGCCTGTCTCGACCGAGCTCCAGCTTCAGAAGGATGAGCGCCTGGTCGCAGAAGCGTTGAGCGAGGGCGCGGTGAAGATTGCCGGAGGCGAACGGGTTTCGCCCCCCGGCTGCGAAGATGGCTATTTTTATGCGCCGACGGTGCTCACCAAACTGAATCCCGCGGCTTCTATCCTGAAGACGGAAGTCTTCGGTCCGGTGCTGTCGGTGCTGCCCTTCAAGTCGGAGGATGACGTCGTGGCGATGGCGAACGACAGCCCCTTCGGGCTTGCCGCCGGATTCTGGACCCGGGACTTCGCTCGCGCACACCGACTGGCGAGGCGGCTCGAGGCGGGCACGGTGTGGATCAACATGTATCGCGCCTTCGCTTTCAACTCCCCGATGAGTGGGCATAAGCAGAGTGGCATCGGCTGGCAAAACGGCTCGGAAGCGATCTTCCAATACCTCAAGACCAAGAGCGTCTGGTGCGAAACCGGTGAAGACAATGGCGACATGTTCGCCCGCGCTCAACCCGCCAGCACCGGAAGGGAGTGAGCCGTGAGCAAGAGACTGCCGCATCTGACCATTGCCGAGATGAGCGACGAACAGAAGCGCATCTATGACCGCATGGCCGCTGGCCGCGCGCGCGGCGTCGCCGGACCGCTGATGGCATTTCTGCGCAATCCGGAGCTCGCAGAGATCGCGCTGCAGCTAAGCGAGTTCTGCCGCAAGAGGACGAGCCTGCCGATGCGGCTTTCCGAACTGGCGATATTGATTACCGTTGCGGAATGGAAGTCCGGTTTCCAGTGGCACGGGCATGAGAAGCTGGCGCTTGAATCCGGCATCGACCAGGCGGTGATCGATGCCATCCGCCGTGGTGTCGAACCTGCGTTCGCGAAGGCAGACGAAGCGGCCCTCTACCGGTTCGTCACCGAACTGTTGCGGGAGAAATCGACCTCGGACCGAACCTTCAAGAACGTCTCAGAGCACCTGGATCGCCGGGCACTTGTCGAATTAATCAGCGTACTGGGTTATTACATCATGGGAGCAATGGAGGTGAGGGCCTTTGCCGAAGAGCCGGGCGGCAAGGCTGATCCCTTTTGCCTGTTGCAAGGTGAGGTTTGAAAGCAACTGCCCATGTATGCCGGCAGGGCATGAGAGGAATGCATACTATATATTAGACGTATGGCAAACGTCCCCTTAGCGTCGCAAGCAAGGAGATGTCCGCCTCAGACCAAGTCGCGTCAACTTGAGAGGGACATGCGGGGAGAGCCAGTGAGAAGGGGCGGGGGGAGGCCGCCCGGCCAGTACACCGGCAGACTTCTCATCGGCTCGCAGTGAAGATCGGGTTTCATTTTTGAATCCAAGGGAGGGATCAGAATGCCTGAAGCTATTGAGATCAGATGTTTGAGAGCGGGGCTGAGGAGCGCCGCAATTGCCGCGGTCACTCTGGCGATGACTACGGTCGCCCAGGCCGAGACCACGGTGCGGGTCGGCAAAGTCGGTACTGACTTTACCTTCTATCCGGCCGATTTCGGCATGGAGAATGGGATTTTTCAAAAGCACGGCATCGAGCTGGATATCTACGAGATCGGCGGCGCCCAGATCGTTCAGACGATGGTCACGGGCAACGCGGATATCGGTCTGATGGGTGGCACGCAGCTGGCCTACATTGCCAATGGCGTGCCGATCAGCGCCGTCGGCGCGCTCTCCAACTCGCCCTATGGCTTCGTTCTGATTGCGCCCAGTGCCAGCGACGTTCATTCAGCTGCGGATCTGAAGGGTGGTACCATCTCGATCTCGCGTCCGAAATCCCTGACCGAATGGGTGGCGAGCAATGTTGCCATCAGTCAAGGCTGGCCGGTGTCCGATCTGAGCTTCGTGGGTGTCGGCGGCGACGCCGAGCGCGTTGCGGCAACGGTGACCGGAGAGGCGGACGCAGCTCTCGTCAGCATCGAGGTTGCGCGACCGCTGGTGGAGAAGGGCGATATGAGGATCGTCGCCTCGTTCGGTGAACTGATCCCGGACTTTCATAACCAGATCATCTTCGCAGCCAACGACTTTATCGAGAAGCAGCCCGACGCGTTGCGAAGTTTCCTTACTGCTTGGTACGAAACCGTTCAGTATATGAGGGACCACCGCGACGAGGTTGTCTCAGCCTATGCCAAAGACATGCAGATCAGCGAAGAGGACGCAGCGTATGTCTATGACGCGCTCATGGCGACCGACTACATGTCGCTGGATGGCCGCTTCAATGAAACCGCCATCAAGCTGATGGACGAGATGTTCGTCCAATACGGCCAGACGGAGAAGCCCTTTCCGAGCGATCAGTACACCAACGAGCAATATCTCCCAAACGCGATGTAGACTGCACGCACGTCGGGGTGAGGGCGCGGGCGCCCCTTGGTCCGCCCGCGCAATCTTCGCGCAGAGAGGATGCACTATGGATTGCACATCGGCACGGCCCTCCATCCAGGCACTGGATGTCTCAAAGCACTTCGGAACGCCGGGCGACAAGATCTACGTCCAGGCGCTGCTGAAAACCTCTATTGAGATCAGGGCGGGCGAGCTCGTCTGTTTCATCGGGCCGAGCGGCTGCGGCAAGAGCACGATGCTGAACATAATCGGCGGTCTCCTGACGCCTTCAAGCGGCAGCGTCAGCGTAATGGGCGGGCCGATCAACGGCCCGTCACCGCGGCAGATCGCTTATGTCTTCCAGGAGAACGCCTTGTTTCCCTGGTATAATGTCATCGACAACATCAAGCTGGGAATGGAATTTCAGGGGGTTGATCGCGCCGAGCGTGAGGACCGCGCCCACGAGGCGCTGAAGGCGGTGGGTCTGCCGAATTTCGCACACCATTTCCCCGGCCAGTTGTCAGGCGGTATGAAGCAGCGCGTGGCTCTTGCCCGTGCGCTCAGCCTCGATACCGATGTGATCCTCATGGACGAGCCCTTTGGCGCCCTCGACGAGCAGACGCGCATGGTGCTGGGTGAGGACCTCTCCGTCCTCCTGTCGCAGACCGGCAAGACCATTGTCTTTGTCACCCATAGCCTTGGTGAAGCGGTTTTCCTTGCAGACCGCGTTGCTGTCTTTTCTGCCCGTCCGGGCCGTATCAAGAAGATGATCAATGTCGACGAAGCCCACCCGCGTTCTCCCGATTTCATGACCTCGGACAAGTTCGGCGATCTGCGCAACGAATTGTACCGGCAGTTGCACGATGAGATCCGAAAGACGGTCGAGCAGGTAGCCTAGTAAAGATCGTTCGTTTCTAAGACGGGCAGCGGGCTCATTCTCCTGAGGAGCGTACAGCCGATGGCAAGGCAGACAAATGGATCGGCGGTTGCGAGAAATCGCCCTGCGACGGTGGTCCAAATCGGGTTTCTGGTGGCGCTTCTGGCGCTCTGGTTCTTCGCTACCGAGTTCGGCGGCGTCAGTCGGTTCCTATTGCCAAGTCCTGTCTCAGTGGCCGACTCGCTGGTGCAGATGATCGCCGACGGCACGATCGCCGGAGAACTTGCGGTGACGCTGTACGAGGTATTCTCCGCGTTCGGCCTGTCTGCCGTTGTCGGCTTGGGGATCGGGTTCTTCGTTGCCCGTTCGGCCTATTTGGTCGAGGTGTTCACGCCGGTCTTCTCTGCGTTATTTGCCGTACCTGTGATCCTCCTGCTGCCATTGTTCGTGCTGCTCCTTGGTTTGGGTCCCGAATCCAAGATCGCTGCAGGGATCGCAAGCTGCTTCTTTCCGATAGTTCTCAGCGCCATTGTGGGGTTCGGCAAGATCGATCGAATCTACATGCTGGCGGCGCGGTCGATGGGTGCCTCGCACTGGCAGTTATTTGCCAGGATCATGATGCCGGCCGCACTTCCCGCCATCCTTTCCGGCCTGAGGCTCGGCTTCGTTATCTCATTCCTGTCGGTGCTCGGCGCCGAAACCATTGCTGCACGCTCCGGGCTGGGGCGCGCGATCGTCGAAGCATCCGAAAACCTGAGGATCGACAAGATGTTCGCCCTGATCGTGGTTGTCGTGTTCCTTGCGTTCCTGCTCAACCTGCTGGTCTCCTATGTGGAGCGCCGCGGCCGTTGGGAGTGAGGTCCGATATGACGGTGTTGGAAAAGGGAGCGCGCACCAATATGGCTGCATCCGTGCAAAGCGAGGAGGCTGGTCTTCGCCACCTGTGGTCGAAATTCGTTTCGAGTCCCGGTGCGCTGCGTTTGGCTCTTGTGATCGGCTTTTTCGCCGCCTGGGAAATTTACGCCAGTTTCTTCGCCAATCCGCGGTTCCTGCCCCCCATCTCGGAGGTGGTTCTCTCCCTGCCGAAGTTCTTCCAGATCAGAAATATGACCTTGGCGCTCGGCATCACCGCCTTCGAAGTGGCGGTTGCTTTCGTGATGGCCGTTGCCATTGGTGTGGCGGTCGGTATCGCGCTTGGCTTCAGTCGGGTCCTGAACCGGACGTTCATGCCCATCGTTCTTTTGATCTACGCCACGCCGAACGCCGTCTTTCTGCCGTTGTTCATGCTGCTCTTCGGCCTAGGCGTCACGTCTAAGATCGCCTACGGATTTGCGCATGGGGTGTTTCCGATCATCATCACCGTTGCGGCGGGAGTCGCCAACCTGAAGCCGGTACTGCTCGCCAGTGCGCGTTCGATGGGAGCGAGCCGTTATCAGATCCTGCGGCATGTGATCTTCCCGCACATGCTGCCGAACTTCTTCGCCGCGATGCGCCTCGGCATGGCGACGACCCTGCTCGGCGTTATCCTGTCGGAGCTTTTCGTCTCTCAAGCCGGAATAGGCCATTTTGCGCGGCTATTTTCGATGACGTTCCAGACGGTGAACCTGTACGCGCTCATCCTGCTGGTCACGACCATCGCGATTATCATCAACGAGATCCTGAGACGCCAAGAGGCACGGCTGAGCAAGTGGCGCGACTGATCGCCGATCGATTTGGCCGTTTGGGTATTCAAAAGGATTTCTGTTCCTTCCGACAGTGCATGAAGAATGGTGGGACGATCGTCCCGCAACGAGACTTCGGTTGTCTTGACGTCCAGTGATGGTAACAGTTCCATTACGAAGAGGGACAGGAGACAATCAGAACATGTCATCACCGGCCGACGAGAGCGCCTCAAGGAGCCGGGTAAAGCTGCGCGGGTTCAAACGCTCGCTGCCGATGGCGCTGCTGCGCGCTCGGGAGGCCGTCATGCGGCAGTTCCGTCCCTCTCTGCGCCAGCACGGCATCACCGAGCAGCAATGGCGTATTCTGCGCGCGCTTTCCGCGACCGACAAAATGGAAGTACTGGAGCTCGCCTCTGTAACCTTTCTGCTCGCGCCATCAGTATCGCGCATCCTGAAGGATCTCGAGGAAAGAGGTCTCGTCGTTCGGAGATCCTCAGCCGCCGATCTCCGGCGCGGCCTCATCTCGCTGTCGCCGCGGGGACAGCAGTTGATAGACAAGGCCGGTGAACGCTCCGAAATCATCTATGCCGAGATCACCCGCCGGTTCGGTCAGGAGCGTCTGCAGATGCTATATACCTTGCTGAGCGAGCTCGAGGCCGAACTGGCGGAGCTTGAGGAGCTACCGGATCTTGGACTCAAGGATCTACCCATTGCCGATACCGGGCAACGGCGGCGCGGTCGGCCGAAGGGAAGCTAACGAGTGAAACGCCGTCCTTGAAAGGCTCGATATCGCCAATCGGATCTTGGTTGAGGCACTAGCTGTCTCTTGACGCGCGAAAAGAACTTAATATGTTATGTTCTTGCGCTTTAAGCTGCGTGAACTTATCTTCAACGCTCATCTGGCGCCCGATTTGCCGGCGGCTTCCATCCTCAGGGGATAGTGCCGTTCTTCATAGTCGATCTCCTGAGGCAGTTCGCCCTTATTTCCGTTCCTCCACCAGCCTGTGGCTTCTGACATGAACCCATCCGACACTGGTCCGAAGAGACCGCCGCCACGCCGGGCCGAGGTTCTGGGCGTTGATCAAGTATCACCGAGAATAGTGCGGGTTACCTTCGGCGGAGAAGGCCTCCGTGGCTTCGGCCAGCCTGTACCCAGTGCTCATATCAAGATCTTTTTCCCTGAAGGAAATTGGACGCCGCATTCAGATGCGCCGCGACCGCCATCGAGGACCTACACGCCACTTGCCTTTGACCCCGTCAAGAATGAGCTTGAGGTCGAATTCGTGCTGCATGGCGCCGGCCTTGCCGCGGACTGGGTGCGCCGCGCCCGCCGCGGCGACGTGGTGTATATCGGCGGGCCGCGGGGAGGATTTCAGCCCGCGCACGATCTTCGGGAGATCGTTATTCTGTGCGACGACACCGCGCTTCCGGCCGCCACCATGATCGTTCGCGCGCTGTCGACGCGCTGCAATGTCAAGCTTGTGGCGGAGGTAGGCGGAGAGGACGAGGCGCGCGACATCGACAGGCTGCCCGCCGACCGGATCGAATGGCTGGTTCGGGACGACCGCCAGCCCTGCGGGACACTGGTCCGGCGTCTCGCCGACCTGACGGCGGCCGACGACGCATTCTGGTGGGTGGCCTGCGAGGCAAGGGCGATGCGAAAAATACGCAGCATCCTGCTGGAGCGTGGAAATATCGCGAAGGAACGCCTGATCACGCGCGGCTATTGGCAGGCGGGCGAGACCAACCACCCGGACCACGATTACGGGGTTTGACTGCTGAGGAGCGCCTCCGTCGCCGCGGACGGTGGCTGTTCAGTTCGCAGTTGGTATGAAAAGGGCCGGCGCTTCGCACCGGCCTTTCCGGGCTTTCAGGTCTTCGGATCCATAAGAGTGTTTGCCGGGAAGAGTTCTTCAATCGTCACCGGGCGCACTGCCATGTGCTGCTCCATCGAGTAGCGGATCGCGGCTTCGAGCGTGGGCCGGCTCTTCTCGACACCGTAGGGGAAGATATCCTCGCCCATCACCTCCTGCGCCGACAAAGTGGAGCTGACGATCCACGGATGGCCAATTTTGAGGGCGGCGGTCTCCAGCATTTCCTGCTGGCTGATGCGCTTCGCCTCCGAAAAGGCGAGATAGAGGTTGAGAGCGAGCCAGGGGTGCTTTTCGTAGATCTCACGCCGCAATCCGAGCGGATGCATGATCGGAAAAATCCCAGTCTTACGATAGTAGTTCTTCTCGACAGTTTCGAAATCCTCGAAGAGGCGCCGGATCGGGGTCTCGCCGTCGCGATAGCTGCGCGGGGTTCGTGGACCGATGAAGGCATCGAGTTCTCCGTCCTCGAGCATCTGGTTGATGGTTTGCCCCTCGCCGAGGAAGTGCAGCGGAAAGCCTGCGGGCAGATTGTTCGGCCACTTATCCTTGCGGCCAGCATCGCTCATGCCGCCCTGGTACCACCTGATGTCTTCGACCTGCACGCCATATTCGTCGGATAGAAAACCGCGCGACCAGACAGCGGCCGTGATCTGATATTCCGGCACGCCAATCTTCTTGCCCTTCAAATCCTCCGGTTTCTCGATGCCGCGGTCCGTGCGGATGTAGATGCCGGATGCGCGGAAGGACCGCGACAGGAATACCGGGATGCCCACATAAGGGCTGAGGCCCCCCACCTGGCCGTCGCCGCGCGATGTGGCGATGACATAGCCGGAAAGTCCGATCTCGGTGACATCGAAATCCTGATGATACCAGGCCCTGTGAAAGCACTCCTCCGGCGGCACGGTGATGAAGTTGATTTCGCAGCCTTCCACTTTGACACGACCATCCATGATCGGACGCACTCTGTCATAGTCCCAGGTGGCGACGGTTAGCTCGAGTTTTGCCATAGAAAGCCCTTGTTTGCTTTGGTTGAACCGCGGTGACCGTCAGCTTAAGCGTTGACGGCAGTTTTGCTGGCCCAGGTGATCTGGCGATATTGGGCCGCGATGGACTCGAGCTTCACGCGTGGAATCACGTCGCCAATCCTTCGGGGCTCGCTCATGCAGGAACAGAGCTGCAGCGAGGCCGCCGATCCCACCACCCGCGATGATCACTTTCATTGATGTCTCCCGATAGAAGACGCCGGCGATCCTGGAAAAAATACTAAATAGATAATATGTTATCTACATGCGCTCTGTCAATTGACGTATATCCCGGATGTTGCCTCATTTGGGGGTAGACGGCGGCACGGTCGGCGCCTTGGCCACGGAGGCCGATGCTGATCCACCCCGGTTTAACGTGTCCATCTTGAAGTATGATTTCGATGAAGGAGGACCACGAAGGCAAACAAGCGACATAAGCCGGACGAGATCGTAGCAACGCTGGGCAGCTAAGGTCTGCGGCATCAGGCATACTATGCGAAACGTTCCCAGATCGGCCTTCGGATCTGACCTTCTATAGGTGGCGCAAGCAGTATGGCGGCATGAGCCGCAACCGGCCGCGCCAGTCGGAGCTTAAGAAGGAGCTTGAGTGGTTGCGCCAGGCGGTTGTCGATCTGAAGCTTGCCAAGCCGATCCTGCCGGAGGCTGCCCGGAGAACGTCTAAGCCCTCGCGCCGCTCGATATTTCATCCTGCGCGGTGTGCCGTGAGCACCTTCGTCATTCCGTGGCACGAACGCGCCTACCGGTCAGATCTGACGCCAAAAAAAAGCCCGGTTGTCGGCCGGGCCTTTCTTGTTTCAACCCTGGATCAGGAGGACGGTATGGCCAGCCTCCAGGCGTCATAACCATATACCCAGTCGGCGTTGCCCTGGCCCTTGAGCCAGTTGTTCGCCCGAGAGCCTTCCTGGACCTGACTGGTGCGGGGCTTGCGCAACTCCTCATAGGTCTTGAGGCGCGGCGGGATTTCGGCCAGTGTAGAGCCCTGGAGCACGCGCGCGAGGACGATGGCGTCCTCGATCGCCATGCAGGCTCCCTGCGCCATGAACGGCACCATCGGATGGGCCGCATCGCCGAGGATCGTTGCTCCGCCACGGCTCCACTGCGCAAACGGCTTGCGCACATAGAGCGCCGATTTGGTAACGCTGCTGCAGGCAGCGAGAATCTTTTGGACCTCGGGATGGAAATCGGCATAGACGGCGCGCAACTCTTCCACATCCCCCGGCATCGTCCAGCTCTCGGCTGTCCATTCGGGCTGCGAGGTGGTGGCGAAGACGAAAAGCTCTTCTCCGCGAAGCAAGGGGAAGGTGACGATCTGCATGTCAGGCGTCGGGCCCCACCATTTGGTGAAGCAATCGAGATTGGGCACGTCCACATCCTTGCTCTCGATTACCGAGCGGTAGGACACCAGCCCGGTGAACTCGGGCGCGTCGGCGCCGAACAGGCTCGTGCGCACCGCCGAATGGATGCCGTCGGCACCGATCACCAGATCGAAGCTCTCCGGCTTGCCGTCCGCAAAGGTGACGACGGGCCGCGCGCCGTCCACATTGACGGATTCCGCCTGATGGCCGAGCCGGATGCATGCGGGGTCAATAGCCTCTTCCATCGCCTGCAGCAGGTCGCCGCGATGGATCGTGAGTTGGGGTGCGCCATATTTTTCTTCGGCTGCCACGCTCATGGGCAAGCGCGATGTTTCTTCCCCGGTGTCCCAGGTGCGGCTGATGCGGTAGGCGGGGCGCGCGGCGGTCTTGCGCAGGCGCTCGCCGATCCCCAGCCCGTCCAGCGCCTTCACGGCGTTGGGCGTGAGGTTGACGTCGGCCCCAATGCGCAGGAACTTTTCCGCGCGCTCGAAAACCGTCACCCTATGTCCGATTTTGGTCAGCGCCAGCGCCGCGGTCAAACCGCCAACCCCGCCGCCGCAAATGGCAATTTCGAAACGATCCATGTTTTAATCTTGTGCTGTCGGCTGCATGCCGGATTTTAGGAAATGTGGGATTTGGGGATGTAGTGCAGCAGCCGTTCCTCGGCCCAGGCCAGGACGCTGTAGAGTGCGATCCCGATGATGGTAAGCAGGATGATGGCATTAAAGACCATCGCCGCATTAGCCTGCCCGCCGCCATAGGCGATCAGGAAGCCCAGCCCCGTGTTGCCGCCCACCAGTTCGCCCACCGTGACCCCGATCACCGCGAGCGTGGAGGAAATCCGCAGCCCCGCCAGAAGGTTGGGGAGGGTGGATGGAAACTGCACCTTGAGGAAAATCTGCCAGCGGCTGAGATTGTAGGCCCTGGCGAGATTGACCATGTCGCGATCCACCGTCTTCATCGCCGCGAGCACATTGACCAGCACGGGGAAGAACACGATCAGCACGGTCACCAGCAGCTTGGGCGTCGCATTGTAACCGAACCACATGATGAACAGCGGCGCGAAGGCGACCTTCGGCGCGATCTGTAGCGCCAGGATATAGGGAGAGAGCACCTTCTCCCAAAAGCGTGATAGGCCCAGCAGATAGCCAATGATCGCTCCGAGCATCGAGCCTATGGCAAAGCCCAGAACCGTATAAAGTGCCGTCGATAAGATATTGGGGATGAGATTTTCGCGCCGGTACATTCGCCCCAGTTCGCCCACCATGTCGCTGATGGTGGGGATGATGAACCGGGGCACGCCAAGGGCGGGCGGCAAGAACTCCCAGATCAGCAGCACGGCCGACAGAATGAGCAGACCGATCAGCACATGAGGCTGGAGCATGGCCGGGCGGGAGGCAGATGCGGGGGCGTTCACCGTGGTGGTACTCATATCTTACGACCATTGGCATGTGTGAGAAGAGGTGCGATACACCACAAAAAGCGCGGCCGGACGAGCCGGCCGGACCACGAAGCCAAGTCTCTATTCGGAGACGACGAACTGGTTGGTATAGACGTCTTGGATCGGCACGGCTGACGTAATGATGTCGTTGGCCAGATAGAAATCCTGGATTTCCAGCAGCTGCCCTTCATTGAAGGCGCCGCGCGGCAGCCCATCCATCTCGGCGTAAACGCTTTCCACATAGAAGCGCAGGATGCGCTCGATCTGATCGACGTTTTCGGCGTGCTGATCGATGAAACCGACATATTCCTGCGCGGCCAGCGCCGGGTCGGCGACAATGTCGTCGATCGCGCGCAGCGTCGCACGCACGAAACCGGCCGCCCTTTCGGGATGCTCGGCGATGAACTGGTCGGATGCGATGATCGCCTGCGGCTGGGCAGGGAAAAGGTCGCTGACGGGCATCACCTTCAGATCGACGCCGGCGTCCTGAATGCTCACGATCCATTCAGGGACGCCCGACATGGCCTGCACGCTGCCGGCGATCATGGCCTGGATCAGCCCGCCCGAACCCAAAGCCTGGATATCGGCTTCGGGACGGTCGATGCCTTCGCCGGCCAGCACGGCAAGCAAATTATAATAGGCGGTGTCCTGGAAGGTGGTGACGGCGATGGACTGACCTTCCAGATCGGCGACGCTCTCGATGCCGCTGTCGTTGCGCCAGGCGATATGGGTCAGCCCTCTGCCGCCCAGCAGCGCGACCCCGCGCACTTCGAGCCCGTTCGGGCGTACGATCATCGCGGTGTCACCCATGCCGCCGCCCATGTCCACATTGCCCACGGCGACCTGCGTCGCGACGTCGGCGCCGCCCTGGCCGACGCGGAATTCGACGTTCAGACCCTCTTCTTCATAATAGCCTTTGTGATAGGCGAGCTGGAATGGGGCGAAGGCGGGGAGGAAGTCGGGAGCAGGGAACAGATAGGTCAGGTTCTCCTGCGCATGGGCGGCGCTGGCCGAAAGCGCCAGACCACCGGCAAACAGCAACGAGAGTGAGACACGGTTCATTGATGGTCCTTCCTCTGGATTTTGCGTCTGCCCCCTCAGGCAGCCCGCTCATTGAGTTTGAGCAGATTGAAGATCTGCGCGGCATAGCCGTGGACCTGCGGCATCTGCCGCCGGGCCAGAGGCTGTCCTCTGTCGGGAATATCGACGGCAAGCTCGTGGATGATGGTGCCCGGACGCTCGGAGAGCACCAGCACGCGATCGGACATGATGACGGCTTCGGACAGATCGTGGGTGATCAGCAGCGCCGTAATGCCCGCATCCTGAATGGTCTTGGCAAAGCTGTTCTGAATCAAAAGCTTGGTCTGTGCGTCGAGCGCCGAAAACGGCTCGTCGAGCAGGATGATGTCGGGGTCGATGGCGAGTGTGCGGGCCAGCGCCGCGCGCTGGCGCATCCCGCCTGAAAGCTGGTAGGGGTAGTGGTTTTCGAACCCCTTGAGGTGGCAGCGCTCGAGTTCCGCCATGGCGCGCTCGCGCCGCTGCCGGGCCGGAACGCCGCGGGCTTCGAGACCGAACTCGACGTTCTTTATGATAGACCGCCAGGGCAGCAGCAGGTCCTTCTGCAACATGAAACCCACATGCGAGTTGGGGCCGACCACCGTCTCCCCGCTCACGAGGACTTCGCCTTCGGTGGGCTTATAAAGCCCGGCGGTCATGCTCAGGATCGTGCTCTTGCCGCATCCTGATGGGCCAACGACCGACACGAACTCTCCTCGGCCGACCGCGAAATTGATGTCCTTGACCGCCGTCAGGACCTCCGTGCCCGAATTTATGTTTCCAAACTGCTTGGCAACCCCGCGGAACTCAAGCGACATAGCCATTTTCCGCATCTGCCCGGTCGAGTTCGCCGTGTGTGCTCAGTTCCTGCGCCAGCAAAGCCTCGTCCCAGCCGGTCCGGTGCGAAATCGGCGCCACAATGCGCCGCCGGAACAGTTCCGCGGCAGTCTGGGCGAAACCGGCTTGAGGGGTGGCGATGATGTCCATCATCGCGGATGCCAACGCCCGCTCGGCTTCCGAGCGTTCGCGTCCCAAGGACCGGTGCGCCAGTTCCGCCCGCGTGGTGTCCTTGGCTTTGATTGATAATCGGTCCTTGAAAGCGTCCATCGGCTCCCCTCAGGAAGTGTTCAAATATCAACGCAGTGTTCATAATTACGCATCGATGGGTTGGTGTCAAGCTGGCCCTGCGCGTTGCTTTTGTCCGCACGCCAGAGCTGTCGGCACCACCGCCGGGGGTGTCGGGAGATATTGTTGCTGCGTTGGTTGCGCGCGGTGCCTTTATGGCTCAGCCCCGGTAGCCGAGGCCCTTGGAAATCTCGGCCGCGGCCGCCTTGATGGCGCCCTCGATGCGCTGGGCGTTGTTGCTATAGGCGCTGAATTGCTCTTCGGGGCCGGTGACGTTGATGCCCGCGATGGGACGGGATCGATGGTCGAAAATGGCCGCTGCGCAGGAGCCGATTCCCGGCTCGAAATTGCCCTTGCTCCAGGCAATGCCCTGCTTGCGGTCCTCGGCAATCTGAGCGATGAGCTGGGTCAGGGTCGTCGAGGTTTTGGGAGTGTGGGCTTCCAGGTCAGCGTCCCTGTAGAGGTCCAGCAACTGTCTTTCCGGCATATAGGCAAGCAGGATGCGCCCGATCGTCGTGGCGTGGGCGGGCAGGCGCGAACCCTCGCGAATATTGCTGATCAGGTGCGAATTGGGCGTTTCGCGCAGCAGATAGACCACGTCTCGCCCGTCGAGCACGCCCAGATGGATCGACAGCTGCAGTTCGTTGACAAGCCTTGCCATGATGGGTTGGGCGACCCTCGTCACATCGCGCGACTTGAGCGCGTCGGCGGCCAGCGAGATCATCCCAACCCCAAGCTGCCAGCTCGCGCCATCATCATCCGATTCGATTATTCCTTCCGCTTCCAGCGTATGAAGAAGGCGGATCAGCGTTGTCCTGTTGATGCCCAATTCGCGCGCCGTGGCCGCTGCGTTGCGGCAGCGTCCACCCGCCGCGATATGCCTGAGAAGCCGGAAGGCGCGGTGGACCGGGGGCACCGAATAGGACGGGCCCTGGGAGGTTTCATCATCGATCTCGATCGTATCGTCGGCCACGCGGGCAACTCCAGCCATAAGTCTAGTCCTTTCCCTTAGTCCATAGCGCCAGTGCGGGCAATGTGCGGCCCTTGACACGAGGGTGCTTATGCATAATTATGAACATTGAGTTTATATTTGAACATTTGGCGGCAAAGAGCGGTTTCCTAAAGTGGTATCGATCACCCTAGCGAAGGATCGAACGAAATCAGCGGCCTGGCTCGTCCCGGTACGCACGCGTGCTCGCTCGTCGCGTCCATGTCTGAGCGCCACCCGTACCCATCCGATTGTCTTTCCTAACCATCAGCACAGGAGTTCTTGATGTCTGTCGTGCCGAAAAAATTCCCATCGATCGAACCGGACGACGTGGTGATCCCCGAGGGAAAGTCTCTCTCCGAGTGGATTGAGAGCCGCGTCGCACGCTACGAGACCCGCACGCTCGATTGGGATGCGTTGAAATTCCAGGCCGATTACGACCCGATCTATCGGCGTGCGCAGATGCGCTATATCGGCACCGGGGCCACTGGCGTGAGCGACGACGAGAATGTCGTTCCGGCAGAAAACTTCACCTTCTCGACCATGGTTCTGCCGGCCGGCTGCGAAGGTCCGCTCCACATCCACCGCGATGCCGAGGAAGTCTTCTTCATCCTCAAGGGGCACAAGATCCGTCTCTTCATCGAGCACAAGGGCGAGCTTGTCGAAACCGTCCTGACCGAGCGCGATCTCATCTCGGTCCCACCAGGGCTCTACCGTGGGCTGCGCAACGAGGGCATCGAAGAGGCCCTTATGTGCGTGATGATCGGCAACCCCAAGCCGGTCACCCCGACCTATCCGGAGGACCACCCGGTTTCCAAGATCCCGCGCCCCGCTGGAAATAAGGCCGCGGGCTGACACCCGCCGGGGGAGGGGCCGCAGGCCCCTCTCGCTTTGAACACGGCTCTTGTTTTTCATGATGATTATGCGCCAGACCCTCACCAACGGCATAGAATGGCGGGAACGCCCCGGCGGCGGCGACGTCCTCGTGTGCCTGCACGGCATCGGGTCCACGGCCTCGACCTTCGACGGTCTGATCGGCTATCTGCCCGCCGACCTGCGCGTCATCTGCTGGAACGCTCCCGGTTACGGCAAAAGCGCGCCGCTTGCGGCCGATTGGCCGCTGGCCGCCGATTATGCCATGGCGCTGCTCTCGCTTTGCGAGGCTCTGGAGCTTAAGCGGGTTCATATCCTTGGCCATTCGCTGGGCACGCTCATGGGCGCGGCCTTCGCCGCCGGTCATCCAGAACGGGTCGCCAGTCTGACGCTCGCCGCCTGCGCCCAGGGCCGCGCCACCCCGCGCGGCGGCACGCTTTCCGAAAAGGACGCGCAGCGCCTCGACGATCTTCAGCGCGATGGGGCCGAAGCGTTCGCCGCGGCCAGGGCTCCGCGCCTGATCCATGCGCCGGAGCGCAATCCGGACCTCGTCGCCGCCGTGCGTCAGGACATGGCCAAGGTCACCATGCCGGGTTATGGCCAGGCAGTGCGAATGCTCGCCTCGGGCGATCTCGCCGCCGATTGCAGACGGGTCCGCAGCCGCACTTCGGTCATCGTCGGCACAGGGGACGTGGTGACGCCGCCGGACCAGTCCCGCGCCGCCTTTGACGCGCTCGATGAAGCTGTCCGCGGGGACTACGCTCTCGTGCCCCATGCCGGCCACGCCATTCACCGCCAGGCCCCCGCCGCCTTGGCTGCCACCATCGTTTCGACGATGAGGAGTGCTCTGCCTTTGGCAGGCACGATACAATTGGGAGACGTCCGATGAGTGAACCCATCCGCGTTGGTGCCCTGCGCGGCATCATTATGCGCGCGCCGGGCATAACCGCCACCAGGGGCTTTTACGAGAATAATTGGGGGTTGACCGTCGCCCACGAGGAGGACGGCATCGTCTATCTGCGCGGCACCGGCACCGAGTCCTTCATCTACGGCCTGAAGGACGACCCGGTCTACGGCATCGAATACGTGCATTTTTCGATGCCCGACCGGGCAGCCATGGATGCGCTCTATCGCCAGGTGGTGGCCAGAGGCGCGACGGTGCTCGGCGAGCCCGCGGCGTTCGACGATTTCGTGGGCGGCTACGGTTTCGAAATGCTCGATCCCGATTTGCGCCGCCTGCGTTTCCGCACCGAGGCGAGGTCGGTTGAGGCACGGGAAGAATGGGCCCGCCCGCGCAAGGTGAGCCATGTGGTGCTCAACAGCGCCGACATGGACGGGGTCGAGAAATGGTATGTGGACGTGCTCGGATTCCGGGTCTCCGATTATTCGGCAGACCAGATGGTGTTCCTGCGCTGCGCCACCGACCACCATTCCATCGCGCTGGTGCGCAGCCATTACCCTTCGGTCAACCACGTCGCGTTCGAGTTGCCCTCGATCAACGAGTTCATGCGCTCGATCGGCCGCATGAAGGAGAGAGGCATTCACCCCACCTGGGGGCCGGGCCGTCACGGTCCGGGGGACAATCCCTTCGCCTATTACGTTTCGCCCTCTGGCTTTGTCATCGAGTTCACCTCCGAAATCCAGCAGATCGACGAGGAGACTCACGAAGCGCAGGTCTGGCCGCGCGACGACCCCGAAAAGATGGACCAGTGGATGACAGCCGGGCCGCCGACCAGCGCGCAGCGCGCCGTCATGCAGGGCCGTCCCGATCCCGGCTTTCCCGAGCTGAGAGGAAGCAACCGATGAAACCGCCTTATGAGGGACGGGTCGCGGTTGTCACCGGCGGCTCGTCAGGCATTGGTCTTGCTACTGTTCAATTGCTGCTTGAGCAGGGGGCGAAGGTCGCCCTTTGCGCGCGCGGGGAAGCTCGGCTCAAGGACGTGGTTTCGGCCCTGGGGCGCGACCACGGCCCGGATCGCTTGCTCTCTCGCGCCTTTTCGGTGCTTGATTCCGATGCCGTCCACGCCTTCGCCGCCGAAGTCGAGGCTGCCTTCGGCCGCTGCGACCTGCTGGTCAACAATGCCGGCCAGGGCCGCATCTCGACTTTCGAGAACACCAGCGACGACGACTGGCGCGCCGAATACGAGCTCAAGCTTTTCAGCCAGATTTACCCCATCCGCGCTTTCCTGCCGATGCTCAAGCGGGCAAAGGGTGCCATTGTCGCGGTCAATTCGCTGCTCGCCTATCAGCCCGAGGCGCACATGGTCTGCACCTCCTCGGCCCGGGCCGGCGTGCAGAACCTGCTCAAGTCGCTCAGTCTTGAGCTGGCGCCCGACGTTCGGATCAATTCCCTGCTGCTCGGCCTTGTCGACTCCGGCCAATGGGCCCGCCGCTTTGCCGAACGCGAGGACCAGTCGATGAGCCGGGAGGAATGGTACGGCAATCTGGCCCGCGGCAAGGGCATTCCGCTCGGGCGTCTGGGCGATCCGAGCGAAGCCGCCGCCGCCATCGCCTTTTTGGGCTCTCACGCCGCCAGCTACATCACGGGCGCGCAACTCGATGTATCGGGCGGCCTCGCCCGGCACATCTGACATCCAGTTCATTGGAAGCCGATATGAAACTCGAATCCATCACACGCCACGAGACCGTCGGCGATTTCATTGCAGCCTATCTTGCCGATATCGGCGTTGAGGTGATTTTTGGCGTCATCTCCATCCACAACATGCCGATCCTCGACGCGATCGCCCGTCAGGGGCGCGTCCGGTTCATTCCGGCGCGCGGCGAGGCGGGCGCCATGAACATGGCCGATGCCTATGCACGCGTATCGGGCAAGCTGGGCGTCGTGATGACCTCGACGGGTACGGCGGCGGGCAATGCCGCGGGCGCCCAGGTCGAGGCGCTGACCGCGGGCACGTCTCTGCTGCACATCACCTCGACCGTCGACACCCAGTTCATGGACCGCGACCGCGCGCCGATCCACGACGTTCCGCGCCAGCCCGACATGCTCAAGGGCATCTCCAAGGCCTATTACCGTCTCTGGGATGCAAAGAGCGCCATCGGCACGCTGACCGCTGCCGTCACCGCGGCCATCAGCGCGCCCACTGGGCCGGTCAGCCTTGAAATTCCGGTCGACGTCCAGCGCATGGCTGCGCTGCCTACGACGCGCGTCTTTGCGCCGCAACCGCAGAGCCCCCGCGCCAACGACGCCGCGATCGAGGAGATCGTCCGGCTCGTCAAAGGTGCGCGGCGGCCCATGCTCTGGCTCGGGGGCGGCGCGCGCGGCGCCCGCAAGCAGGCAAGCGAACTGGTCGAGCGCGGCTTCGCCGTCGTCACCTCCACCAATGGCCGCGCCACGGTGTCGGAGGACAATCCAGCCAATCTGGGCGCCTTCAACATGGCGCCCGAATCCCAAGCCCTCTACAAGACCATCGATCTGATGATCGTCGTGGGCTCCAAGCTGCGGGGCAACGAGACCCTTAACAACACCATGCGCCTGCCTCGGCCCACCATCCAGATCGACGCTGACGCCTCGCAGGGCGGACGCAACTATCCGGTGGATTTGTTCGTCCATGGCGATGCCGCCGATACCCTCCAGCGCTTGCTCGATCGCCTGCCGCAAAAGCTTTCTGTCGATCCCAGTCTTGTCTTCGACGTCGCCCGTGCCCGCGCGCAGGGGGAGGGGACGATGCGCGCCGCCATGGGTCCTTATGGCAGCCTCGCCGACGCGCTGCTCGAACGCGTGGCGCCGGGCCGTCACCCGTGGGTGCGCGATGTGACTATCTCCAACTCCACCTTCGGCAACCGCTACGTCAAGTTCGCCGAGCCCCGCCACGGCGTCCATGCGTTGGGCGGCGGCATCGGGCAGGGCATCGCCATGGGCATCGGCGCCGCCATCGCATCGCCTTCGGCCAAGGCGATCACGCTGCTGGGCGATGGCGGCGCCCAGCTCGGCATCGCCGAAATGATCACAGCGGTCGAGGAGCGAGCACCGCTCGTCTACGTGCTCATGAACGACCAGGCCTATGGCGTGATCCGCAACATTCAGGACGCCCAGTATAACAGCCGGCACCACTATTCCGCGCTTCGCACGCCTGACTTCGCCGCCCATTGCGCTTCCATAGGCCTGCCGCACCGCAAGGTTACGGCGGTCGCCGATTTCGCCGACGCGCTCGACGCGGCGCTGGCCGCAGACGGTCCGCAGCTCATCGAAATCGACATGTTGGCGATCGGCCCCTTCGCCGAGAGTTTTTCCGGCCCCCCGGCCGGCGCCGCCGGCAATAAGGTCTGACTGCCGTGCATCTGGGACTGATCGGCTACGGCAATATCGCGCGCACGCTGATGGGGATACTATCGCGCGAAAGCGTTCCGCTCTCGCAGGTGACCGTCGTTTGCCCACGCGGGTTCGCGGATGGAACCCGCGCGCGGCTGGCCAGCGACTTCGCAGGGCCAGGCACCGTCGTCTGCGAGACCCAAGCGCTGGTCGAAGCCGCGCCCGACCTGGTCGTCGAGTGTGCCGGCCATGAAGGGGTCCGCCAGCACGCCACGGCCGTGCTCCAGGCGGGAATCGAAACGATCATCGTTTCCATCGGCTCGCTGGCCGACCGGAGCCTGCACGAGGCGGTGATCCAGGCGGCGCGCGCCGGGTCCTCCCGCTTCATCCTGCCCGCCGGCGCCATCGGCGGTATCGATATTCTCTCGGCCCTCAAGATGTCCGGGATCGAGGCGGTGACATATACGGGCCGCAAGCCTCCGCACGCGTGGAAGGACACGCCGGCCGCGGCACTTTATGATCTGGATACGCTCGCAACCGAAACCGTCTTCTTTTCAGGCAATGCGCGCGAGGCGGCCACTCAATACCCCAAGAATGCCAATGTTGCGGCAACGCTCGCGCTGGCCGGTCTGGGGTTCGAAAAAACCGATGTAAGGCTCATCGCAGACCCCGCCGCCAAGGGCAATGTGCACGAATACAGCGTGCGCTCGGCCGCCGCCGACTTCACGATGAAGATCGAGGGCAGGCCGTCTCCGGATAATCCGAAAACCTCGGTTACCACCGTCTATTCCATCGCGCGGGAAATCTTCAACCGTTGCCGGGAGCAGGCCATATGAACCGTTTCGAACTGCCCTCTTCGAAGCTCTATATCGGCGGGCGCTGGGAAGAGGGCACGGGCGCGGAGATCGTTTCGATCTTTTCGGGCGACGGATCGGTCAACCGCGTCATCAAGGGCGCCAGCTGCGCCGATGGCGAGCGCGCCATCGAACAGGCGCTCAAGGCCCAGGCCGATCCGGCCTGGCGCAACCTCAAGCCCCATGAGCGGGCGCGCTTTCTCCATCGCATCGCCGATGGCATCGAAACCAACGCCGCCCGCATCGCCTTTATCCAGACCCGCGACACCGGAAAGACGCTGCGCGAGACCACCGCGCTGGTCGCATCCGCCGCCGGCACGTTCCGCTATTTCGCCGGCGCGCTGGAAAGCCTCGACGATACACTCACCGCGCCTCGCGGTGATTATCTGTCCATGTCGGTGCACGAGCCCCTTGGGCTGGTCTCGGCCATCACGCCCTGGAATTCTCCCATCGCCTCGGACGCCCAGAAGGTCGCCCCCGCGCTGGCGGCGGGCAACGCGGTGCTGCTCAAGCCCGCTTCATGGTCCCCTTTGGTTTCGCTCGAGCTCGCCCGCATCGTCGAGGCGGCCGGCTTGCCCCAAGGCCTGTTTTCCGTCCTGCCTGGCGCGGGGCGGGAGATCGGCAATCTTCTGGTTGAGCATCCGGCCATCTCGCGCGTTAGCTTCACCGGCGGCACCGCGACAGGCCGCATGCTGGCCCGCCAAGCCGCCGAAAAACTGATGCCCATTTCGCTGGAATTGGGCGGCAAGTCTCCCACGATCGTCTTTGCCGACGCCGATATCGACCTCGCCATCGCTGGCATCCTGTTCGGCGTCTTCTCCTCCAGCGGGCAGAGCTGCATCGCTGGCTCGCGCCTCTTCGTCGAGCGGTCCATATATGAGAGCTTCGTGGACCGCCTCGTCGCGGCCACGAAGAAGCTCGTCGTGGGCAATCCCTTCGACGAGCGCACCCAGGTCGCGCCCCTGGTCCATTTCGATCATCGCGACGCTGTTGCCGCCCAGGTCGCCGCCGCCGTCGAAGCGGGCGCGGAGGTCTTGTGTGGCGCCGCGATTCCCAGCGGCGCGGACTACGACAGGGGCGCCTATTACCTGCCCACCATCCTCGCCGGGCTTGCCAACGATGACCCGATCTGCCGCGAGGAAGTGTTCGGCCCCGTTCTCTGCGTCATCCCGTTCGATGACGAAGCCGACGTGATCGCCCAGTCCAATGCTAACGACTATGGCTTGGCCTGCGGGATCTGGACCCGCGATTTTCCCAAGGCGTGGCGCACCGCCCGCGCCATCACCACCGGCACGGTCTGGATCAACACCTACAAGCAGTTCTCCATCTCCACGCCCTTCGGGGGCGAAAAGGACTCCGGGATGGACCGCGAGAAGGGCAGGGAGGGCATCCGCGCCTATATGGCCCAGAAATCGGTCTATGTGGACCTGACGGCTAAGCCCCATCCCTGGGCTCGCTGGCCCGAAGCAGGCGCCTGATGCCCGCGATCGCCGTTGCGTGATTGGGCGATGGCAACCCCCCTCGATCGGTGCGCATCTTCGCCTAAACTGACGCAGATATGTCCGGCTTCGACCTGACCGAGCCCCATTGAAGGCGAGCGGCGATTTGACCGCCCTACGGCAATTTCGCCTTTAATGCGGTGAGGATAGCGCCGTCCGACCCGCAATCAACGGGCCGGAAACGCCATCCAGCTCTCCGGCCGCGTCGCCACATGCACGCGCTCTCCGACCGCCAGGGCGGCTCCCTCGTGATATATGGTCATCACGCCCTCTCCGATATCGACCTTGTTGCGGTGCATCTGACCTTCGAGATGGCTTTCCACGATGATGCCGGCTATGCCGTCCTGCGCGAGGAACTGGCTTGATGGGCGTGCGCCGAGCACCACCTTCTGCCCCAGTTCCATCCATGCGTACCGCTTTACCGGGAATGGTCGGCTCCCCACCGCGACCACCGCATTCCCGTCCGCGAAGGACGCGACATGCCCGTCGAGGGCGTTCATTTCCCCGAACAGACGAGCGATGAACAGCGAGCTGGGATCGTTCATTACCTCCGATGGGGCGGCCTGCTGCAGGATTTTGCCTCTGTCCATCACCCCCACGCGATCGGCCAGCCCCAGCGCGTCGTCGCGATCATGGGTGACGATCACCGCTGTGGTTCCCAGGCTCTTGCAGACCTTGCGGATTTCGCCGCGCACGTCGGAACGCAATTGCGGATCGAGATTGGAGAGCGGTTCGTCCATCAGCAGAATCCGGGGCTGCTGGGCCACGGCGCGCGCCAGGGCCACGCGCTGTTGCTGTCCGCCCGAAAGCTGGGTTATGCGACGATCGGCCAGATGGCCGATCTGCATCATGTCGAGCACCTCCCGGGTGCGCGCCGTGGCCTCTGCGCGTGAAAGCCGTGTGCGCCCGCGCTCGAGGGTGAACCGGACGTTCTGCATGACCGTCATGGTGGGCCAGAGGGCGTAGGACTGGAACACCATGCCGATGGGACGCCGCTCGGGAGCGACCCATATCCGGTTCTCGCGCGAATAGACCGTGCTGCCATTCATGGTCATTTCGCCGCCGGTGGGCTCCTCCAGCCCTGCTATCATGCGCAGCGTCGTCGTCTTGCCGCAGCCGGACTGGCCGAGCAGCACATAGGACTCGCCTTCCGCGATCGTAAGGTCGAGCCCATCGAGCACGAGGATGCCGTTCTGGCCGCCGAATCTTTTCTCGATTTTCGCTAGCGCAATAGCTGTCATGGATACATGGAACCGTTCTTTAGCGGGCGCGGGGGCGCCGGGTGAGGTAGAGAAGGCCGGCAAGAAACACCGTCACGACGGCGAACAGCGCCACCGACAGGGCAGCCGATTGCTGGGTTTGGCCCGAGCTGTTGTAGAGGAAGATGCGCGAGGCCAGCGTTTGCAGGTCGTAATTGCTCATTATGAGCGTGATGGGCAGTTCCCGCAGCGTCAGCAGGGCGACCCAGAACCAGGCGAAGATCAGACCGGTGCGCGCGGCAGGGACGGCAATGGAGAACAGCGTCCGGCCCGAGGTCACGCCCGCCGTCCGGGCATATTCGGCCATTTCGGGGTTTAGCTGGCGGAAGGCGTTGTCGGTGATGCGGTGGGCCGTTGCCACATAGCGTGAGCCTATGGCGATGGCCAGCAGCCAGACCGTGCCGAAGATCGGCACGTAGCGGTGCACGGCCAGCCCGCCGATATTGAAGACGACGGCGATGACGATCGAGGGAACGGCGAGGCTGACCACGGTAACGAGATCGATCGTCCTGCCCAGCGCCGGCATGCGCTTGGACACCCAGGACATGGCGATCGTGAACAGCAGCACGCAGGTGGGCACGAAGACCGTGATGAACAGCGTTGTTCCCCCCACATTGGCCAGTTCGGTCCAGAATTGCGGCCCGAACCCGGCCGGCGAAAGCTGCGACACGGCCTTGAGGCTTGGGGGTTGCGGCACGGGCAGGAGCGCCGTCCAGACCAGCATCAGGAAGGGCAGGACGATGCCCAGAAAGCCGTAGATCGAAAAGCCGGTCATCGCGGCCAGTTGCGCGCCCTTGCCAAGCCGCACTGAAGCGACCCGCGCCCGCCCGCCGATTGTTCCGGCATCGGCGCTGCGCTTGAACACCAGGATCTGGACGAGGATGAGCGCCAACAGCACCGCCGCCGTCATGGTGCCGATGGCCGAGGCGTGCCCGTATTGGGGCAGGGTCATGGACGATTGAGTATATTGATAGATCCATGTGGCCACCACGTCGATGCGGGCGGGCATGCCCAGCATACCCGCATAGTCGAAGGTCTCCACCGAGATGACGAGGAAGAACAGCGCCGTACTGATCAGGGCCGGCGCCGTCATGGGCAGAAGGATCTTGAACAGCGCTTCGAACTTGCTCACGCCATGGGCGCTTGCCGCTTCCTCGATGGAGCCGTCCACATTGGAAAGTGCCGGAGCGAGAAAATAGAAGGCGGGACCGACCATGGTGAGGCCCTGGAGCAGGATGATCCATGGCATCGAATAGACGGTGACGAGCGATCCCTGTCCTCCGGCCTCGCGCCACCACAGGTTGATGAGGCCGTTCGAGGGATTTAGCAGGAAGATGTAGCCTAAGGCCACGAGAAATCCCGGAATAGCGATCTGGCTCGTGGCGGCGATCAGGATGGCCCCGCGCCAGCGGAAATCCGTGCGGGCATAGAGCCAGGCCAGAGGAATCGCGATCAGGAACATCACGGCAAGGCTGCCCACCGCGAGGATCGCGGTGTTGGTGATGATGGTGGTGAATTTGCGCGAGTTGATGATGGACTGGTAGTTTTCCAGCCCGAACGCCTTGGTCTCGTCGGAGACAAGGCTGCTCATGATCAGTCCCGCGATGGGCAGCAAAAGCAGGACCACGGCAATCACCGCCAGGACGACGACGAGCTTGCCGAGTGGATCTTGGCGGCGTCCCGATATCGCGGTTGCCAGACCTACCGAATGCGACATGGGCCTAAACCATCCTCATTTTCGGGCGGCAGGCGAGGACGGTCCCCGCTTGCCGCCCAGCGACTAGATATCCTGCAAGAGCCTGGCTACGGCATTGCCCGCTTCCACGCCTTTGGTCATCCACCATTCAGCGGGGGCCGAATAGACGCCGTCGGTGAGTTGCGACAGCTCGTAGAGATCGGTTCCCGGCGTCGTGTGGCGCGGCCATTCGAGCACTTCGGCTGAAAGAGTCTGGCCGTTCTCGGTCTGGGAGAGCCACCATGCGACGAGGGCGGCCGCGTTCTTGTTGCTCGATTGTTCGAGAACCCCGGCGAAGCGCGGTACCAGCGGCGCCTTGATGGGGGCATAGGCGACCGGCGAATTGTTGGCGATCTGGTCGCCGGAAATGCGGATGCCGAAGCCGATGGGGTATTCGCCGCTTTCGACCAGCGTGCGGATGGCCGCGGGCGCGGGGGCGATGCCCGCGCGCAGGTCGACGAGCAGGGTTTCGACCATTTCCAGCGTTTTCTCCTGTCCGAGCCCGATTGCCCAGGGCGAAAAGACGTCGGGCAGGGCGGCGGTCACGATCCGGCCCGCCCATTTTTCGCTGAGAAGCTCTTCGATGCTGGTGGGCACCTCGTCCGGTTTCAGCAGATTGGTGTTGTAGAAGATCGGACGCGCGAACTCGGCTACGAACAGGCCATGCACCTGTTCGGCGACTTCCTCGGGATTGGCGTCGAGCGCCGCCCAGTCGGTGGCCGCGATCGCTCCGGCTTCGTTAAGGACGCCGAGCAGGGTGGGGACGGTGACGATCAGATCAACGGGAACGCCGACCCCGGCATTGTGCTGCTGCACCAACTGCTGAACGTAGACCGGATCGGGGGCGCCGCCGACCAGACGGATGTCGATATCAATGCCCAGGTCGTTCGCGATCGCCTCCTCGAGACGGGCTTCGTCCTCAGCCGTGCGCGCGTCCGAGCTGACGAAAAGCGAGACGGTGCCTTCGGCCGCCGCGTCATCGAGCAGGGCGCTGACCCCCGCGGGCAAGTCGCTTTGAGCCAGGGCAGGTGCGGCAATCGCGGTCATTACCGCAATGCCCGCGCTTGCCAGTGACAGTCTGAAACGATCGGCATTCATGATTTTCCTCCTTTGATCATGTTGCGCCCCCCGGACGCTTGCAGGCGCCGTGTCGGGATATGCGGGGCAGTTCCCCAATCGCCCCATGAGCTTGACGCAGAACGTGTGGGGTCTGGGCTAGCGTCCGGCCATTAGTCGATATGATTCATGCGGGTGGACAGGGTGTTATAGCCCTCCACGCCGTTTTCCGTCACTGCGACCACGCCGCCGATCAGCGACCAGTAGCGGCCGAACCGGCAATCGGGCTGGAGCGAGAATGTCATTCCTTCCTTGATTTCATAATCGAAGGGCATGCGCTCCCCGCCGTCGACCAGCGGATATTGCGCGGCCATGTCGGGGAGCTGATCGCGGATTCCGTCGGCGGACGGCCCGCCGCCAAGCAGCGGGTTGAGTGCCGCGATCTGCGGCGTCAGATGCCAGGCGCCGTTGCGGCGCGTGGGCTCTTCCATCGCCTCGAAGACCTCGCGGAAGCTCGCGCCGGGCCGCAGCATGCCCATCCCGATCTCAAAGCTCTCGCGTGCGATCTCGTGGCACCGCCGCGTCTCGTCGGGAACCTTGCCCAGGGTAAAGCTCGTGTTCACGTGGGTGTTGAGCTCGGCAAAGTTGGGGAGGATTTCCGCGCCCACCATGTCGTCCGCTTCCAGAACGCGAGGCTTGTGGCCCCGAATGAGCCAGGTGGGCTCGCCCCAGGAGGGGTTTTCCAGCCCGGTCTGGAACAGCATCCACGTGACGCGCATGCCGAGCTTGAGCTGGGCGGCGTAGCCGGCCGCATAAATCTCCGTTTCCGTCGCGCCGGGCCGGGCCACCTCCATCATGGCGCGAATGGCCGCCTCTCCAGCTTCGGCGGCGCGGCGCAGATGCGCGCGGTCGGACTTGCTCTTTTGCGCCATCACCAGTCCGTATTCCTGGGTCACGGGCACGATCGTTGCATCGGGCAATCCGGCCTGGACTGCCTCCCAGGCGTCCTTGGGCACCCAGCCATAGCGGAAGAACGGGCCGCCCCAGCCTGCGCCGATTACCCCGATCCGTCCCTTGTCGAGCCCTTTCTCCTTGAGGATTTCGGGTCCCAGATGGGGCACCGCGCCCGTGCGGATATCGGTGATCCAGCTGCTCTGGCCGCGTTCACGGGCCACCATGTTCTGGGTGGCCACCTGCGCGGCGAAGGCGATCATCACAGGCTCCCCCTCGCGCGGGAAGACGAGGTGCTGATAGCGGCGGTCATAGGTCAGGTACTGCCCGGCATCGTAGCGGTCGCTGCGGTCCGACCCGAAGATCAAAAGTGCATCGAGCCCGTGGTCGTCCATGAACTGGCGGGTGCGGCTCCAGCGATACTGGCGCTCTTGCTCTGTTGCTGTGTTGGGGCTGGACAACGTCGTCACTATGGCTCTCCTCTTACGGGCAGTTTCAAATAGAATATCATTGACGCTAAATATGACAACAATAAAATGTTATTGACGTCCGATAACACACTTTCAATGTGCTGCAACTTCCCTCCCACGCTCGGCTTTGGTAATTGCTCCCAGTCGCCACCTAGAGGATTCCCTTGCTCAATGGATGAACATCGTAGTTACAGCGTTCCGACCGCCCTAAATGCGCGGTCATTGGCCGCTTCGGCCAAGACGCTGGCCGATAAGGCTTTTTTCCTGATCAAGGCGGATATCATCGATTGCGTCCTGCCGCCCGGGGAGCTGCTGTCCACCCAGCAGCTCATGGCGCATACCGGACTGGGCTTATCGGCTATCCGCGCCGCCATGGAGCGGCTGGTTGCCGGCCAATGGGTGACGTCCGCGCCCAACAAGGGCTACCGGATCGACGGCATCACGATCAAGGACGTCATCGAGCTCTACGATCTCTCCGAGATCATCTCGCCCCAGCTCTCCCGCATGAGCTGCGGCCGGATCGGCGATGTCTATGACCGATTGATCTCGCTCGCCGAGATAGCCTGCGGGCCGCAGCCGGCCCGGAGCGAGGAGGACGAGCACCGTGTGCTGCTCGCGAGCGGAGAGATCCTGCGCACCATCCGGCTCGCCTCGAACAATTCCTACGCAATCTCCCTCACGCAGCAGATCACCGAGCGGCTCGACCGCGTGGTGGCGGCCCGCCGTCACTATTCACAGGCCCCTATCGATTTCCGCCGAGATTTCCGTCCGCTTATCGAAGCCCTGCGGGATAACCAGCCCGATGCGGCCGAGGCTGCGTCCCGGGCCAATGTTCACCGCATGCGTTCGATCGTCATCGATCATATCTTGCGGGCCGAAAGTTTCGCTAACTCGCGTATTCTTGCGGGAATGTAGCAAGTTTGGGCGCAGAATTACCCTCGCCAGGCTTGGGGGCGGCGTAATGGCTGTGAATCCTGCCGCCCCAGCCAAATCTTGCGACCGGTTTTCTGATTGACGGCAGAGCTCCTATTCGGCGGAGCCGTCTCTGCGACGGCTTCCGATGCGCTAGGCTTCGATCAACCCGCGCAATTCCTGCACTTTCTGCTCCAGGAGCTGCTGGTCGGCGCGGGTTTCCACATTGAGACGCAGCAGCGGCTCGGTGTTGGAGGCGCGCAGATTGAAACGCCAATCGTCGAAGGCCATCCCGAGCCCGTCGATCGTCTCCAGTTCCGGGTTGAAGCGCTGGTAGTGCTCTGCCACGCGCTCCTGCACCGCCTTGGAATCGGCAACGGTGAAATTGATCTCGCCGGAGCAGGGGAAGGCGGCGATACGTTCCTCCAGCGTCTCTGCGAGGGTTGCGCCGGTTGCTGACAATTCACAAACGACGTCGAGCCAGGTGAGCATGCCCGAATCGCAATAGGCGAAATCGCGGAAATAGTGGTGCGCGCTCATCTCGCCGCCGTAAATGGCGTTCTCCTCGCGCATCATGCGCTTGAAATAGGCATGGCCTGTGCGGCAGGGCTTCGCCACACCGCCAGCCCTTTCCACGACGTCGATCGTGTTCCAGGTGAGGCGTGGATCGTAAAGGATTGTGCCGCCCGGAGCCTTCTTCAGCATCCGCTGGGCAATCATGCCGACGAGGTAGTATCCCTCCACGAACCGCCCCTTGTGATCGTAGAGAAAGCAGCGGTCGAAATCTCCGTCCCAGGCGATGGCAAGGTCGGCGCCTTGCTCCACCACCGCCCTGCTTGCCTTCTCGCGCTTTTCCGGAAGAAGAGGATTGGGCACGCCGTTGGGAAGCCACGGATCTGGATCGTGATCGATCTTGATGAAGGTGAAGGGCAGATGCTTTTCGAGGAGGTCGATGATCGGCCCGGCGCAGCCATTGCCCGCGTGGCAGACGATCTTCAGGGGCTTCAAATTTTGCCCCGCAACCTCCTCGAGCAGGCGCTCGATATAGGTATTGCGGTCGCAGAGCGGATGAAGCGTTCCTCGCTCCTTGTAGCTCGGTGCTGTCGGGAACGCCTTGTCTGAGCGCATCAGCTCTTCGATGGCGTTGAAGGCGTTGTCGGGTGTGGCAGCCGCAGCCCCCTTCAGCACCATCTTGATGCCGTTATAGTCGGGTGGGTTATGGCTTGCGGTAACCATAAGTCCCGCATCGGCGCCGGAACGGGCGGTATGGAAGTAAACTTCCTCCGTGCCGCATTGGCCGACGGGCAGCACGTCAACGCCGCTGTCGAGCAGTCCCTGCGTGAGCGCGCCGGCGAGAGCAGGACTGTCGAGCCGCATGTCATGACCGATCACGACAGATTTCGGCCCGAGTGCCTCCTTCGTCGCCTGGGCGAAGCGATAGGCGAAGGGGCTGTTGATCTCCTCCGGGATTCGGCCGCGGACATCATAGGCCTTGAAGGGAGCACTCATATAATTCTGTCTCCTGACTGGCACGAACTGATTTGCTGAGTACGAAGATGACTATTTGTTAGAGGCGAACTTTGGGCAACGCAAACGCCAAGCTGTTCGCAGCGGGTCACCGCGTGTAACAATGCCTGCGACAGAGTGAACGTTCCTTTTTGTTGCGAAACTCCCGGCGCACGCCTATTCACCCTTATCCTATCACCACGGACAAGGCATCTGGCATGCAGTTCATCGACCTCGGTAAGCAGCGCGATCGAATTCAGGAAAAGCTTGAGAAACGGCTGGCAAAGGTGCTGGCCGAGGGGCGCTATATCCTTGGCCCCGAGGTCGCCGAGTTCGAGGAGAAGATCGCGGCCTATCTGGGTGTCAAATATGCCGTTGCCTGCGCAAATGGCACCGACGCGCTTTTGATCCCGCTCATGGCGAAGGGTATCGGGCCGGGGGATGCCGTCTTCGTGCCGAGCTTTACCTTTGCGGCCACCGCCGAGGTTGTGGCGCTCGCGGGCGCTTCGCCGGTCTTCGTCGATATCGACCCGGAAACCTACAATATTGATGTCGACAGCGTGCAAGCGGCGATCGCTGCTGTCCGGGAAAAGGGCGAGCTTGCGCCCAAGGCAATCATACCGGTCGACCTTTTCGGCCTCGCCGCCGACTATTCCGCCATCTCACGGATTGCCGCGCGCGAGGGGCTGTTCGTGATCGAGGATGCCGCCCAGGCCACCGGCGGCTCGCAGGGCAATACCATGTGCGGCGCCTTCGGCGATGTGGCAGGCACCAGCTTCTACCCGGCCAAGCCGCTCGGCTGTTATGGCGACGGCGGCGCCATGTTCACCAATGACGGGGATCTTGCCGAAATCCTCCGCTCCGTCGCGTTCCATGGCAAGGGGCAGAGCCAATATGACAATGTGCGAATCGGCGTCAATTCGCGGCTCGACACCATGCAGGCGGCGATCCTGATCGAGAAGCTCGCCATCCTGCCGGAGGAAATGGAGCTTCGCCAGAAGGTGGCCGCGCGCTACAGCGAGGCCTTGGGGGACGTGGTGAAGGTTCCCGCGATCCCATCGGGCAACCGTTCCGCCTGGGCGCAATATGCGATCGAAACGCCTGCGCGCGACAAGGTGAGGGCGGCGCTCAAGGAAGTGGGCATCCCTTCCGTCGTCTACTATGAAAAGCCGCTGCACCTGCAGGAGGCCTACGCCGCCTATCCACGCGCGCCGAAAGGTCTGGAGGTTTCGGAAACCCTGCCGGAGCGCATTCTTTGCCTGCCGATGCACCCCTATCTATCCGAGGCGGACCAGGACCGGGTCGTCGCCGCGATTCGTAGCGCGGTGAAGTAAGGGGCGGCTTCTCTCCTTCGTTATCAAAGAGAATACCCAGCCTGCTTCATGGCCGGCGGTGACGCGCTTGTGTTCAGGCATGAATCCTCGGGCTTGACCCGACGAGCCATGCCTGTACGGTCCAGCGGCAAAAGGTCGAAACAAAGGCCTTGGCCATTGCACCGGAACAACTTTCCGTTTTCTTCGCAAATGGCGCAAAACACAGGATTGATCCTGCGGTGCCTTTAGTTTTGGCCACCTTGAGGGGCCTGTTGCTGCAGTGCTATTGCCACTGAAACGGCGTTTTATGGCGAGCGCTGGACAACACACAAGAAGGTCATTGCTCAAATGACGGCAAACCTGACGCATCTTCAGCGCCTTGAAGCTGAATCAATCCACATCATGCGAGGGGTGGCGGCGAATTTTTCCAAGCCGGTGATGCTTTACTCCATCGGTAAGGATTCGTCCGTTCTGCTGCATCTGGCGATGAAAGCCTTTTACCCGGCCAAGCCTCCCTTTCCCTTCCTCCATGTCGACACGACGTGGAAATTCAGGGAGATGATCGAATTTCGCGACCGCATGGCGGCCGAACTGGGTTTCGATCTTCTGGTGCATATCAACGAGGAGGGCGTGCGCGACGGCATCAACCCGTTCGACCACGGCTCCAACGTGCACACGCATATTATGAAGACCGTGGCGCTGCGCCAGGCGCTGGACAAATATGGATTCGATGCGGCGTTCGGCGGCGCGCGCCGCGACGAGGAGAAGAGCCGCGCCAAGGAGCGCGTCTTTTCCTTCCGGACTGCCAGCCACACCTGGGACCCGAAGAACCAGCGGCCGGAGATGTGGAAAATCTACAATACCCGCGTCGCGCAAGGTGAATCGATCCGCGTCTTCCCGCTCTCCAACTGGACCGAGCTCGATATTTGGCAATACATTCTGCAGGAGGGGATTCCGATTGTGCCGCTATACTTCGCGAAGAAGCGGCCGGTCGTGAATCGTGGGGGCATGACGATCATGGTCGATGATGACCGTATGAAGCTTCTTCCCGGCGAGACCGTCGAGGAGCGCATGGTGCGCTTCCGCACGCTGGGCTGCTATCCACTGACGGGGGCCATCGATTCCAGCGCCGCGACGCTGGAGGATATTGTCTCTGAAATGCTGACGGCTCGCACCTCGGAGCGTCAGGGCCGTCTCATCGACCGCGATGAGGCAGGCTCGATGGAAAAGAAGAAGCGCGAGGGGTATTTCTGATGCTGAGCTCCAACGCCGCGGCCGCGGTCGCAGACGCCGAGACGGAAACCGCCGATATTCGCGCTTATCTCTCTTCGCAGGAGAGAAAGACCTTGCTGCGCTTCCTCACCTGCGGCTCCGTCGATGATGGCAAGTCGACGCTCATCGGCCGCTTGCTTTACGACACGAAGCTCATTTTTGAGGATCAGCTTGCCGCGCTCGAGCAGGATTCGAAGAAGCACGGCACGAATGGCGGCGAGATCGACTTCGCGCTTCTGGTCGACGGGCTGGAGGCCGAGCGCCAGCAGGGCATCACCATTGATGTCGCCTACCGGTTCTTCGCAACGCCCAAGCGCAAATTCATTGTCGCCGACACGCCGGGGCACGAGCAATATACGCGCAACATGGCGACGGGCGCTTCGACCGCCGATCTCGCAGTCGTGCTGGTGGATGCGCGACAGGGCGTGCTGCAGCAGACCCGCCGTCACTCCATCATTGCCTCGCTGCTCGGCATCCGGCACATCGTGGTTGCGGTGAACAAGATCGACCTCGTCGACTTCGACGAGCAGGTCTTCGCGAAGATCACCGCCGATTACGATGCCTTTGCGAAGGACCTTGGCTTCTCCTCGATCGTGGCGATCCCGATGTCGGCCAGGCACGGGGACAACGTGACCCGTATCTCCGAGCGTACCCCTTGGTACGCCGGCCCGTCATTGATCGAGCACCTTGAGACGGTGGACGTCGCGGGCGAGAGCGTAGCCCAGCCGTTCCGGTTCCCCGTTCAATATGTGAACCGCCCCAATCTGGATTTCCGCGGCTTCGCCGGCACGATCGCCTCAGGTTCCGTGGCTGTGGGCGACGAGGTGGTGGTCGCCAAATCCGGCCGGCGCACGCGGGTGAAGCGGATCGTCACCTATGACGGCGACTTGCCGAGCGCTTTTGAAGGCCAGGCCATCACGGTGGTCCTGGAGGACGAGGTGGAGGTCTCGCGCGGCGAGATGCTGGTGGCGCCGGAGGCGCGGCCGGATGTGGCCGATCAGTTCACCGCCAACATCGTCTGGTTCGATGAGCATCCGCTTCTGCCAGGCCGAATGTATATTCTGCGCACCGAGACGGACGAGGTGAGCGCCACCGTCAGCCAGCTCAAGCACCGGGTGAACATCAATAATTTCGCCCATGAGGCCGCGAAGTGCCTTGAACTGAATGCGGTTGGCGTGTGCAATCTGTCGCTCCAGTCGCCGATCGCCTTCGATCCTTTCGGGAAGAACCGCTCGACCGGTTCCTTCATCCTCATCGACCGCGTGACCAACGCCACCGTCGGCGCGGGAATGATCCTGCACCCGCTGCGGCGGGCCGCCAACATCCATTGGCAGGCGCTGGACGTGACGAAGGAATCTCGCGCGGCCTTGAAGCACCAGAAGCCGGCGGTGCTGTGGTTCACCGGCCTTTCGGGGTCCGGCAAGTCGACGGTCGCCAATCTTCTGGAGAAGAAGCTGCACGCGGCTGGCCGCCACACCTATATCCTCGACGGCGACAATGTTCGCCACGGGCTCAATCGCGACCTGGGCTTCACCGAGGAGGACCGGGTGGAAAACATTCGCCGCGTGGCGGAGGTGGCCCGTTTGATGGCGGATGCGGGGCTCATCGTGCTCGTCTCCTTCATCTCGCCTTTCCGCGCCGAGCGGCGCATGGCCCGCGACCTGATGGGCGAGGGCGAGTTCATAGAAGTGTTCGTCGATACGCCCTTCGAGGAATGCGCCAAGCGCGACCCGAAGGGGCTCTATGCTCGGGCGCTCAAAGGTGAACTGAAAAACTTCACCGGCATAGATTCGCCCTATGAGGCTCCCGAGAACCCGGATCTTCACCTGCACACCGTGGGCAGGGCGCCCGAAGATATGGCGGACGAATTGGAAACCTGGCTGCGGGAGCGCGGATATTGCTGACCTCCGCCCTTCCGTCGATGGCTGGCGAGACAGCCCTTCTGGCGCTCTTCGAGGAGCTGGCGCTTGCGGCCGGCCGTCAGGTCATGGCGCATTATGAAGCCGGCGTGCAGATCGAGCACAAATCCGATGCCTCCCCCGTGACGGAAGCCGATCGTGCCGCCGAGCGCGTCATTCTCGCCGGGCTGCGTGCCACCGTGGCGGGGACGCCGTGCGTCTCTGAAGAGGAGGCCTCGGGCGGCGTGCTGCCGGCCTGCGGCGACGAAGGATTTTTTCTGGTCGACCCGCTCGACGGCACCCGCGAATTCATTGGGCGCAGGCCGGATTTCACGGTCAACATAGCCTATGTGAAGGATGGTGCTCCGGTGGTCGGCGTGGTCTATGCGCCGGCGCGCGGGCTTCTCTATTCCGGCAGGCCCGGCGCGGCCTTCGAAGCCGAATGCCACAACGGCGCAATCACAAGCCGCCGCGGGATCAATACCCGCCCGCGGCGCAATCCTCCAGCGATCGTGGCCAGCCGCTCCCATTCCACGCCGGAAACGGAAGCCTTCATCGCCCGCTATCCCGGCGCGGAAACCGTCTCCGTCGGCTCGTCGCTGAAATTCTGCATGATTGCCTGCGGCCAGGCGGATCTTTATCCGCGTTACGGCCGCACCATGCAGTGGGATACGGCAGCCGGTGACGCGGTGCTGCGCGCCGCGGGTGGCAGCACGCTTACGCTTCAAGGCAAACCGCTTACCTATGGGCCGAAGGAAGGTGAGGGACTGGAGGCTTTCGCCAACCCGTTCTTCATAGCCGAGGGGCGGGCGGCTCAAGATTAGACCGGTTGCACCGGTGCTCCGTCACGCCCCCCTCTGCCCTGCCGGCCATCTCCCCCACAAGGGGGGAGATCAGCATTCATGACGGTTTTCGCTGATCACCGGTCTTGCTGAATAGGTGACGGAGCAAGCTGCAAGCGCAATCTCCCCCCTTGTGGGGGAGATGGCCGGCAGGCCAGAGGGGGGCGCGAAGGGGCGCAATTACACCTCATCCGCCCAGGGCGGATTGGCACCCGCGCGCGAGACGGTAACGGCTGCAACGCGCGTGGCGAAGGAGAGGGCATCCCGGACGACCTCGGTCGTTAGCGAGGCGAGGCGTGATTTCTTGAGATAGCCCGCTTTCCTGAGCGCCGCCAATATGCCGGCGTTGAAGGAATCGCCCGCGCCGACCGTGTCTGCGACCTTCACGTTCACGGCACTAATGACGAAGCTGCCGCCCCGCCAATAGGCGGACGCGCCCTTGCCGCCGCTGGTGACGACCACGAGCCTTGTTCCGGCGGCGAGAAGCACCTGTGCTGCCTCTCCGGCCGAAGCGGGGCCTCCGAACCAGGAAAGGTCCTCTTCCGAAATCTTGATAATGTCCGCGATCGCCATCATGCGCCGCATGCGTGCCTTATGCGCAAGCGGATCGCGGATGAAGGCCTGGCGGATATTTGGGTCGACCATGGTGACGCGCGTGGGGCTCTCACGCGTCATCAGCGCCTCGAAGGTGCCGCCGCACGGTTCGGGTGCAAGGCTGATGCCGCCGAAAAGCATGGCCTCCACGCTCTCATCCAGGTCCGGCAGGTCGGCTTCGAACAGCATTCGCCCGGCGGTGTTTTCGTCATAGAAATGGTAGCTCGCCTGGCCCTCGTTGAGAGACACGAAGGCAAGCGTTGTCGGGCGGGTTGAAATGATGGCATGGCTGAGGTCGACGCCACTGGCGCGCAGCGTGTCTTGAAGGCGCACTCCGAAAAGATCCTCCGAGAGGCCGGAAAAAAAGGAGACGGGAATTTCAAGCCGCCCGAGGGCGATCGCGGTGTTGAAGACCGAGCCGCCCACATGTGGCACGAAAGCGGCTTCGCCATCGGCCGTCTCGCGTGGCAGCATGTCGATCAATGCTTCTCCGCAGCACAGGATCATTCTCGCTTCCTTCCAAATCTGCGCGAATCAGGAACGGCGCCGGCTGTCAGCGTATGCGGGTAGACACACGGCGGAAAGAATTTGATGTGCCCAGGGCATCAAGGCCGATCATAACCCCCAAGTTCCAGCAGGATAAGCTCTTTCAGTCTTGAGGCCAGCGGCGATAGAGGCCGGCTCTTGAGCGAAAGCAGGTGGTAAGGAGCGACGACCAACGCCTCGCGGATGGGCAGAACAGCAAGCCCCAGCCCCCCGCTGTTTCCCCCCAGGAGATCCGAGACTTCCCGCGACAGCGGCGCGATTGCGTCCGAGGTGACGAGCAGCGCAATCATCGCCAGGAGCGAGGTCGTGTTGATGATGTTGCGGGGCAATGTGCCTCCGGCGGCCAGAAACGCCTGCTCCACGACCACGCGCAAAGGTGCGCCGCTTGACTGCAACACCCACTCGTATTCGCTGAGCTCGCCGATCGAGATGGCACTGGCCCCCGCAAGCGGATGATTTCGCCGCACCACCAGGTCGACAATCTCGTTTCTTCCGCGGGAAATGACAAAACTACGCGGATCAAAAGGCGGTGGCACGCGGCCGAGCACGAAATCGAGATGGCCTGAGACGAGTTCGGGGATCAGGGTGTCGCTCGGTGCCACGTCGATATGCACGTCTGCATTGGGCGAAGTGGCCTTCAGTTTCTGAATCGCGGGCATCACATAGCCCACCGCCGCTCCCGTAACGGCGCCGACGCGCACCCGCCCGCCCTTGCCGAGCTTGAATTCCTCGACCTCAATGACGGTTTCTCGGATTTCGGTGAGCAGTGTTTCGGCATGTCGCGCCAGCAGCCCGCCGACCTCCGTCAGGCTCATGCCCTTGGCATGCCGTTCGAAAAGAGGGACGCCGATAAGCCTTTCGATCTCCCTCAACATGCGCGAGGCTGCCGGTTGCGTCATGGAGAGCGATGCCGCCGCCGGGCTGAGCTGGCCGTGCTCTGCAACGGCGGCGATAAGGCGGAAATGGCTGAGCTTGAGCCGTGACATGACGTCCTTCATACGGAGCATCATACCAGTTTTGTAATGCAAAAGAACAAAAAATGCATTTGATTGGTATAATCCATCTCCAATAGTTTCGCCAACGGATCAGGTGATCCGGCTTGTTCTTGAACGCCACCAGGGGGAGCGCCTGATATCGCCATGGGGCCGCGCCCTGGCTTTGGGAGGAAGAAATGAAAAAAATTGCATCCATATTCGCTTCGCTTGCGCTGGGGGCCACTCTGCTCACCGGAGTGGTCCAGGCACAGGAGAAGGGGCTGATCGGCATCGCCATGCCGACGAAATCTTCGGCCCGCTGGATCTCCGATGGAAATTCGATGGTCGAGCAGTTTAAGGCCGCCGGCTATGAAACCGATCTTCAGTATGCCGAGGACGACATCCCGAACCAGCTCGCGCAGATCGAGAACATGATAACCAAGGGCGTCAATGTCCTGGTGATCGCGGCGATCGACGGCACGACGCTCTCGAACGCGCTGGAGAATGCCAACGCGGCGGACATCAAGGTAATCGCCTATGATCGCCTGATCCGTGACAGCGAGCATGTCGACTACTACGCCACCTTCGACAATTTCCAGGTCGGCGTGCAGCAGGCGACCTCGCTGGTGGACGGTCTGAAGGAACGCTTCCCCGACCAGAAGCCCTGGAACATCGAGCTTTTCGGCGGCTCGCCCGACGATAACAACGCCTATTTCTTCTATGATGGCGCCATGTCGGTCCTGCAGCCGCTGATCGATTCCGGCGAAATCACCGTCCCGTCTGGCCAGATGGGCATGGACAAGGTCGGCACCTTGCGCTGGGACGGCGCGGTGGCCCAGTCGCGCATGGATAACCTGCTTTCCGCCTATTACACCGACAAGGAAGTCAACGGCGTGCTTTCGCCCTATGACGGCCTCTCCATCGGCATTCTCTCCTCGCTCAAGGGCGTGGGCTACGGGTCCGGCGACCTGAAGATGCCGATCGTCACGGGCCAGGATGCCGAGGTTCCCTCGGTCAAGTCGATCCTCGCCGACGAGCAGTATTCGACCATCTTCAAGGACACGCGCGAGCTTGCCCGCGTGACCGTCGGCATGGTCGATGCGTTGCTCCAGGGCGGCGAGCCGGAGATCAACGACACGAAGACCTACGACAATGGCGTCAAGGTCGTGCCGTCCTATCTGCTGAAGCCCGTGCTGGTCGACAAGTCCAACTGGGAAGAGGTGCTGATCGGCAGCGGTTACTACACCAAGGACCAGATCCAATAGTGGGAACGAGCGAACTCGGCTTAAAGAGCCGGATTCCGTAAATGGTTTGCAACAGCGACCCCCTCTCTTGCGATTTCTAACACTTAGCTGCGCTAATGTGTTGAAATCGCTTTCTCCCCCGCCGAGGGGGAGATAGGCGCCCCTGCAGGCTTGCCGATGTATTCGCCAGGGTTGGCGATTGGCGGAAGCGGTCACGCCGGCGTCATCCCCCCCTTGGCGGGGGAGAAAGCAAATTCCTGGGCTTAGCGAAGCTAAGTCCTTGGAATTTGCAAGAGAGGGGGCAATGGCATGGAAGTCCATGGAACCCATTCTGGAAATGCGCGGCATCACCAAGAGCTTTCCGGGCGTGAAGGCTCTGGATGACGTCAACCTGAAGGTCGCCCGCGGCGAGATCCATGCGCTGGTCGGCGAGAACGGCGCCGGCAAGTCCACGCTGATGAAGGTGCTTTCCGGCGTCTATCCGCACGGCTCCTACGAGGGGGAAATCTTCTTCGAGGGGCGGCCGGTCGCCTTTTCCGGCATCTCCAACAGCGAGAAGATCGGCATCATCATCATTCACCAGGAGCTGGCGCTGGTGCCGCTCCTTTCCATCGCCGAGAACATTTTTCTCGGCAATGAGATCGCGACGGCGGGTGTGATCGACTGGCCCGAGACGAACGCGCGCACCGAGGCGTTGCTGCGCAAGGTGGGGCTGAGGGAAAAGCCCTCGACGCGCGTCGACACGCTTGGCGTCGGCAAGCAGCAGCTCGTGGAGATCGCCAAGGCATTGTCGAAGGAGGTAAAGCTGCTCATCCTCGACGAACCGACGGCCGCCCTTCAGGAAAACGACAGCGAAAAGCTGCTCGACCTGCTTCTTGAATTCAAGTCGCATGGCATTTCCTCAATCCTCATCTCGCACAAGCTCAACGAGGTGAAGCGCGTCGCGGACACGATCACGGTCCTGCGCGATGGCCGTACCGTCTCCACCCTCGATTGCCAGGCCGAGCAGATCAGCGAAGAGCGCATCATCCGCGACATGGTGGGGCGCGACATGGCGCACCGTTATCCCGAACGCACGCCGAAAATCGGCGAGACGCTTCTGGAGGTGAGCGGTTGGAACGTGTGGCATCCGCTTCAGTCGGAGCGGCAAATGATCCGCAACGTCTCGCTCACAGTCGCCGCGGGCGAGGTGGTGGGCATCGCGGGACTGATGGGCTCCGGCCGCACGGAATTCGCGATGAGCCTCTTCGGCCGCAGCTATGGCCGCAACATCTCGGGAACCGTGAAGCTGCGGGGAAGCGAGATCGATGTCTCCACCGTCAACCGGGCCATTGCGAACGGTCTTGCCTATGTGACGGAGGACCGCAAGGCGCTTGGCCTCATCCTGGAAGAGAATGTTCTGCGCAACACCACGCTCGCCAGCCTCATGCGCGTGGCCAGGAACGGCGTGATCGACAATGCCGAGGAGCGTCAGGTGGCCGAGCGCTATCGCCGGGCGCTGGGGGTGCGCACGCCCAGCGTGTTCCAGAAGGTGATGAACCTTTCGGGCGGCAACCAGCAGAAGGTCGTTCTGGGCAAATGGCTCTTTACCGAGCCTGAGGTGTTGATCCTGGACGAGCCCACGCGCGGCATCGATGTCGGCGCGAAATTCGAGATCTACGGCATCATCAATGAGCTTGCGGGGCAAGGGAAGGGTGTTCTCATGATATCCTCCGAAATGCCGGAACTGCTCGGCATGTGCGACCGCATCTATGTCATGAACGAGGGTGCGATCGTCGGCGAACTCGCCGCAAGCGAGGCAAGCCAGGAGAAGATCATGTCCATGATCGTGAGGTCGAAATCCAATGTCTGAGCTGTCCGCCCATCAAAGAAAAACGGCAGAGGGTCTCGGCGAGGCCAAGGCCGAAGCGGCGATGTCCTCGATCGGCAGCCACCTGCAGACCCATGTGCGCGAATACGGCATGCTGATCGCGCTCGTGGTCATCATGGGCTTCTTCCAGGTGATGACGGACGGCACGCTGATGCGGCCGGTCAACCTCACCAATCTGGTCCTTCAGAACAGCTACATCGTCATCATGGCGCTCGGCATGCTGCTCGTCATCGTGGCTGGCCATATCGATCTTTCGGTGGGGTCGGTGGCGGGCTTCGTGGGAGCCGTCGCGGCAGTGATGCTGGTGCAGTACGATATCTCGCCGCTCGGGGTCATTCCGGCCTGCCTGCTGCTCGGCTTTGTTATCGGAGCGGCCCAGGGCTACTGGATCGCCTATTGGCGCATACCCTCCTTCATCGTGACGCTGGCGGGAATGCTGGTTTTCCGCGGCCTCACTTTGTGGGTGCTTGCTGGCCAATCGGTCGGGCCGTTCCCGCGCTCCTTCCAGTTGCTCTCGACCGGATTCATCCCGGATCTCTTCGGCGTCGGCCGGCCCAATGTGACGGCGATCCTGCTTGGCGCCATCACGGCGGCGGTGCTTGTCTTCATGGCCATGCGCAATCGTCAGCGCCATACCAAATACGGCATGGAGGATGAGCCTTTCGCCTTCTTCCTTGCCAAGAATGGGCTGATCGCGGCCGCCATCGTTTTCCTGTCCTATCTGCTCTCCACCTATCGCGGCTTTCCGAACGTGCTCATCACAATGGCCGTGCTGACGGTGATCTATACCTTCCTCACCAACTCGACCACGGTCGGCCGCCGCATCTATGCGCTGGGAGGAAATGAGAAGGCGGCGAAGCTCTCCGGCATCCGGACGGAGCGGCTGACCTTCCTCACCTTCGCCAATATGGGCATGCTGGCGGCCCTTGCAGGCCTCATCTTCGCCGCGCGCCTCAACACGGCGACGCCGAAGGCGGGCGTAGGCTTCGAGCTCGATGTGATCGCCGCCGTCTTCATCGGCGGGGCGTCGATGTCGGGCGGCGTCGGCAAGATCACCGGAGCCGTGGTCGGCGCCTTCATCATGGGGGTGATGAACAACGGCATGTCGATCCTCGGCATCGGCATCGATTACCAGCAGGTCATCAAGGGCCTCGTGCTGCTCGCTGCGGTGATCTTCGACGTCTACAACAAGAACAAGGCGGCTTGAGCGAGAAATCGAGATGCATCTTTCGCAACTGAAAAAGGGCGGCGTGATCTGCCGCCGGGGCGCCGACGCGCGGCTCGTAAACGGCGCGCAGAGCACCTATGCGCTGGCTCTCGAAGCGATCGAGGCGGGCGTGTCCCTTTCCGCCACCATCGATCGGCATGGGCTGGGCGAGGCGGTCGATCTGGAGAAATTGGCGGCCGAGGGCGCGCTGGACGTGCCCGTCCGCCATCCCGACGCCGCGCACATGTTCTTGACCGGCACGGGCCTAACTCACCTCGGCTCGGCCTCGGCGCGTGATGCCATGCACGCCGCTGCCGATACCGCCGGCATGACCGACTCCATGAAAATGTTCCGCCTGGGCCTGGAGGGCGGGAAGCCTGCGCCGGGCACGGAGGGCGTCCAGCCTGAATGGTTTTACAAGGGTACGGGGGTTGCGGCTGTGGCGTCCGGCGATCCGCTCGTCTCGCCCGACTGCGCGCTCGACGGCGGCGAGGAGCCGGAGATCGCCGGCTTCTACCTTATCGGTAGGGATTGCCGGCCCTCCCGCGTCGGCTTCGCGCTTGCCAACGAGTTCTCCGACCATGTGACCGAGCGCATCAATTATCTCTATCTGGCGCATTCGAAGCTGAGGCCCGCTTCCTTCGGCCCCGAGCTTTTGGTGGGCGACCTGCCTGCCGATATTCGCGGCACCTCCCGCGTCTGGCGCGACGGAAAGGTGATCTGGGAGAAGGAATTCCTCTCCGGCGAGGAGAACATGTCCCACACCATCGCCAATCTGGAGCACCATCACTTCAAATACACGCTCTTCTGCCAGCCGGGCGACCTGCACGTCCACATGTTCGGCACGGCGACGCTCTCCTTCGCGGACGGCATCTCCTGCGGGGAAGGGGACATCTTCGAGATCTCCGCACCCGATTTCGGCCTGCCGCTCAGGAACCCGCACAAGCGAGAGGGCAAGCGCGAGACAAAGGTGGCGGTGCTTTAAGGTGTCTGGAGCCATGATCCTTCGGCCCCCTCTCTTGCGTTTTCCAAGCACTTGCTCGGGGACAAGCCCGCTCGCAAGTGCAGGAAAACGCTTTCTCCCCCGCCAAGGGGGAGATAGGCGCTTGCGCCGCGGTCTCTGCACGACTTCCACGTCGGCGGCTGGCAGCGAGGGCCAATGCCAGCGTTATCTCCCCCTTGGCGGGGGAGAAAGCGATTTCAGCATCTTAGCCGCAGTGGAACGAAGGCTAAGTGCTAGAAAACGCAAGAGAGGGGGTGCTTTTCTCTCCGTAATTCCCAGTCGATCAAACCCACACTCCGGGCGGCGAACCCGGAAAGGACCTCACGCATGACCACCTTCACCCCAAAACCCTGGCCGCGAAAGCTTCGGTCGCAGGAATGGTTCGGCGGCACGTCCCGCGACCACATCTATCACCGTTCCTGGATGAAGAATCAGGGTTTGCCGGCCGATCTCTTCGACGGGCGGCCGGTGATCGGCATCTGCAATACCTGGTCGCAGCTCACGCCCTGCAACGCGCATTTGCGCGATCTTGCCGAGCGGGTGAAGCACGGCATCTACGAGGCGGGCGGCCTGCCGCTGGAATTCCCGGTTTTCTCGCCCAGCGAGAGCGCGCTGCGCCCCACGGCCATGATGTACCGCAACCTCGCCGCCATGGATGTGGAGGAGGCGCTGCGCGCCAATCCGCTCGATGGCGTCGTTCTCCTTGCGGGCTGTGACAAGACCACGCCGGCGCTGCTGATGGGCGCGGCCAGTGTCGACATTCCGGCCATCCTGGTCTCCGGCGGGCCGATGCTCAACGGCTGGTTCCGCGGCGAGCGCGTGGGTTCCGGCACTGCGCTATGGCAGATGTCCGAGGCGATCAAGGCAGGCACGATGAGCCAGGAGGATTTCCTCGACGCCGAGCAGGCTATGAGCCGTTCGCCCGGTTCCTGCAACACAATGGGTACGGCCTCCACCATGGCTTCCATGTCCGAGGCGCTGGGCATGGCGCTTTCGGGCAACGCGGCCATCCCGGCCGTGGACAGCCGCCGCCGCGTGGTGGCGCATCTGTCGGGCCGGCGCATCGTCCAGATGGTGAAGGACGACCTGAAACCGTCGGACATCCTTACGCGTCAAGCTTTCGAGAACGCCATCCGCGTCAACGGCGCCATCGGGGGTTCCACCAATGCGGTGATCCACCTGCTGGCGATCGCCGGCCGCGTGGGCGTTGACCTGACGCTGGACGACTGGGATCGGCTCGGCCGCGACATCCCCACCATCGTCAACCTGATGCCGTCTGGCAAATACCTGATGGAGGAGTTCTTCTACGCCGGCGGCCTGCCCGTGGTGATCAAAATGCTGGGCGAGGGCGGCAAGCTCCACAAGGACGCGCTCACCGTCTCCGGCGGCCCGATCTGGGACGAGGTTAAGGACGTCAAGAACTGGAACGACGATGTCATTCGTCCAGTGGAAAGGGCGCTCACCCCGCAGGGCGGCATTGCGGTGCTGCGCGGCAATCTCGCGCCCAAGGGCGCGGTGCTGAAGCCGTCCGCCGCCTCGCCGCATCTGATGCATCATCGCGGCCGCGCGGTCGTCTTCGAGGACATCGACGACTACAAGGCCAAGATCAACGACGAAAGGCTCGAGGTCGACGAGACCTGCGTGCTCGTGCTGAAAAACTGCGGGCCTCGTGGCTATCCCGGCATGGCGGAGGTGGGCAATATGGGCCTGCCGCCGAAGGTTCTGAGAAAGGGCATCACGGACATGGTGCGCATTTCCGATGCCCGGATGTCCGGCACGGCCTATGGCACCGTGGTGCTCCACACCTCGCCGGAGGCTGCCGCGGGCGGTCCGCTCGCCGTGGTGAGAAACGGCGATATGATCGAGCTCGATGTGTCCAGCCGGCGCATTCACCTCGATATTTCAGACGCGGAGCTGGCGCGCCGGCTGGCCGAATGGAAGCCGAATGTCGCGCGGCCGGAAGGCGGCTACGCTCAGCTCTTTCACGACCATGTGCAGGGCGCGGACACGGGCGCCGATTTCGACTTCCTCAAGGGCTGCCGCGGCAGCCCGGTAGCCAGGGATTCGCATTGACTTAGAATGTGAACGACCCCCTCTGTCCGGCAGGACAGAGAGGGGATGATCTACGGCGCGCAGTGCTTGAAGGGTTGCACATGGTAAATGAGGCTGGCACGAAAATCGCGGTCGTGGGCATCGGCAAGATCGCGCGCGACCAGCATTTGCCTTCTATCGAACGCTCGACCGAGTTCGAGCTGGCCGCGGCGGTCAGCCGGCATGGCCAAGTCGACGGCATAGACAATTATTCAAATCTCGAAACCATGCTGGGCGAGCGGCCGGACATTCCGGCGATTGCCCTTTGCGTGCCGCCCGAGCCCCGCTACGAGATGGCGGTGGCGGCGCTGAATGCCGGCCGTCATGTGCTGCTCGAAAAGCCGCCCGGCATGACTGTCGGCGAGGTCGAGGCCCTGATCCAGCTTGCGCGCGAGAAGAATGTCACGCTCTTCGCCACCTGGCATTCGCGGTTCGCGCCATGCGTGAGTCCGGCGCGGCAGTGGCTCGCGGGCAAGACGATCCGCCACGTCGAGATCGTCTGGAAGGAGGATGTGCGGCGCTGGCATCCGGGCCAGGCCTGGATCTGGGAGGCGGGCGGCTTCGGCGTCTTCGATCCGGGCATCAACGCGCTCTCGATCCTCACCGCCATCGTGCCGCCGGTCTTCGTGACCCGCGCGACGCTTGAAGTGCCGGAGAACTGCCAGACGCCGATTGCGGCGAAGCTTGGGATGCGCAGCCTCGCGGGCTTCGATGTCGCCGCCGATTTCGACTGGCGGCAGGAGGGACCGCAGACCTGGGAGATTCGCGTCGAGACCGATCAGGGCCTGTTGGTCCTGGCCGATGGCGGCAGCAGGATGTCGGTCGATGGCGACGATCATCCGGGCGGGCTGGAGGCCGAATATGACGGCATCTACCATCGTTTTGCGGAGCTTCTGAAAATGGGCGCGGGCGATGTCGACCTGGCCCCGCTGAAGCTCGTGGCTGACGCATTTCTGCTCGGTCGAAAGGTCGAGGTGGAAGCTTTCAACGATTAAGAAAGTTCGCATCCATCAGTAGCGTTCTCGGAGTGTGCCATGTCCCGAAATTTCAAACCGCGCGGAAAACACCTGATTGCCGGTGAGTGGGTGGGAAGTGAAGAAACCTTCGCCTCCGATCCCGCGACGGGTCCGTCCCACAGCTTCGCTGCCGGAACGGCGGCGGAAGTGGACCGCGCGGCCAAGGCCGCGGAAGAGGCGTTCTGGACCTATGGCGCCACGAGCCGCGGGAAGCGCGCCGCCTTCCTGCACGCCATAGCGGACGAGATCGAGGCGCGCGGCGAGGCGATCACCGAGATCGCCGCGCAGGAGACCGGCCTGCCGGAGGCCCGCATCAATGGAGAGCGCGGCCGCACCACCGGCCAGCTTCGCCTTTTCGCGAGCCATATCGAAAAGGGCGAGTATCTCGACCGCCGGCACGATCCCGCCAATCCCGAGCGCCAGCCGCTGCCCAAGCCGGACCTGAAGCTGATGCAGCTTCCGATCGGCCCGGTTGGCGTGTTCGGTGCGTCGAATTTTCCGCTCGCCTTCTCCACCGCAGGCGGGGATACGGCATCGGCGCTTGCCGCCGGCTGCCCGGTGGTCGTCAAGGGCCACCCAGCCCATCCGGGGACGGGTGAGCTCGTCGCAGAAGCCATCGAAGCCGCGATCAGGAAGACCGGCCAGCATCCCGGTGTCTTCTCCCTCGTCCAAAGCAATACGAACGAGGCGGGCGAAGCGCTTGTAAAGCACCCGCTGATACGGGCCATCGGCTTTACCGGCTCCCTTCGTGGCGGCCGCGCACTCTTCAACCTGGCGCAGGCGCGGCCCAATCCGATTCCGTTTTATGGCGAGCTTGGCTCGGTCAACCCGCAGTTCCTGCTGCCGGCGGCTCTTGCCGCGCGCGGCGAAAAAATTGCCCAGGGCTGGGCGGCCTCGCTCACCATGGGCGTCGGCCAGTTCTGCACCAATCCCGGCGTGGCGATCGCGCTTGATGGCAGCGATGTCGAGAGCTTTCTTGGCGCGGCGCAGACCGCGCTGGAGCAGATCGCCGAACAGCCCATGCTGACCGCAGGCATCGCGAATGCCTATCGCAGCGGGCGCGACAAGGTGATCGGCCTGAACTGCGTGCGCTCGCGCCTTGCCTCCAAGGGGGAGGGCCGCAAAACCGGGCCTGACCTTCTGGAGACCACCGGCGAGGAGTGGCTTTCCAACCCGGCCTTGCATGAGGAGGTGTTCGGCCCCTTCGGCATTGTCGTGCGGGCAAGGAGCGAGGAGGAGATGCTTGAGATCGCCCGCCGGGTCGAAGGCCAGCTTACCTGTACTCTTCACATGGACGAGGCGGATACCGCGCTTGCAGCGGCACTGATGCCGATCCTGAGCCGCAAGGCGGGCCGCGTCATCGCCAACGGCTTTCCCACAGGCGTCGAGGTAAGCGACGCGATGATGCATGGCGGGCCATACCCGGCGAGCACCAACGTCTCCACCACCTCCGTGGGCACGCTGGCGATTCGCCGCTTCCTGCGGCCGGTCGCCTATCAGGACATGCCGGAAAGCCTGCTTCCGGCAGATCTGAAGGACTTGTGAAGGCACGCAGCCATGGAGCCTTTCTGCGCTGCCGTGGATTGGGGAACGACCAATTTCCGCCTCTGGCTGCTGGACGCCGAAGGCGGTGTGCTGGCCGAGCGGTCGAGCGGAGAGGGCATGCGCGCCTGCCAGCCCGGCCGCTTCGAGAGCGTTCTTGAGGCGCATCTGGCCGCGGCCGGCGCGCCCGCGGACCTGCCGGTGATCATTGCCGGCATGGCGGGTGCGCGCGGCGGATGGCGCGAGGCGGCCTATCGCCAAGCGCCGGCCAGCCTTGAAGGGCTCTATCAGGATGCCGTTAAGGTCGATGGGACCGCCCGCGACGTGCGCATCCTGCCCGGCGTCTGCCAGCGTGGGAAGGGCCGCGAGGATGTGATGCGCGGCGAGGAGACCCAGCTTGCCGGCGCCTGGGCGCAAACGCGGCGGTCCGGCCTATATTGCTTGCCCGGTACCCACTCCAAATGGGCGCTGGTGGAGGAGGGGACGCTTATGCGCTTCACCACCTATATGACGGGCGAACTCTTCGCGCTTTTAAGCCAGCATTCCATCCTGCACGAAATGGTGACGGCAGGGGAGGGCGACAGCGCCTCTCCTGCCTTTGGCCATGCGATCGGTGAGATGCTGGGTGGCGCTGGGCTTACGGGAAAACTCTTTTCCATCCGTGCTGCCGCCCTTCTTGAGGGCGATGCTGCGCCGGACGCCAAGGCGCGGCTTTCGGGCCTTCTGATCGGGGCGGAAATCGCCGCTGCGCGCCGGGATTTGAAGGCCCCGGCGGAAGTGACGTTGATTGCGGGCGGCGCGCAGGCGAAAGCTTATGAGACGGCATTTGCGATTGCCCGCTTGAAATGCCGTACGCTGGATGGACTGGAGCTGGTGCGCCGGGGGCTTCATGGCGCGGCGCTCGCAATCTGGCCGGAAAGGAAAGCCGCATGAACAGGATAGCTTGGCCAAACCTCGAGCGAGATCTCATCGCCATCCTGCGCGGGCTGAAACCGGAGGAGGCGGAAGGCATTGTCGGAGCGCTGATTGAGGCGGGCTTTAAGGCGATCGAGGTGCCGTTGAATTCGCCAGAGCCGTTCCGCTCCATCGAAATCGCCCGGCGGCTCGCACCTGGGAATGTGCTGATCGGCGCTGGCACGGTGCTCACGCTCAAGGATGTCGACCGGCTCCGGGATGCGGGCGGCAATCTGCTCGTGAGCCCCAATGTGGAGCCTTCCGTCATCGAGCGCGCTTCCAGCCATGGCATGGTCACCATGCCTGGCGTCTTTACCCCCACAGAGGCATTGGCCGCAGCCCGCGCAGGCGCTTCTGCGCTGAAATTTTTCCCCGCCTCGGTACTCGGGCCGGGCGGCATCAACGCCATTCAGGCCGTCCTGCCGCCCGATCTCAGGGTCGGCGCGGTGGGCGGCGTGTCGGAATCCGATTTCACCGCCTATAAGGCGGTGGGCGTGCGCACCTTCGGCCTGGGTTCCAGCCTTTATAAGCCCGGCTCGCTGCCGGAAGATGTGGCGAAGAACGCGCGAGCCGTGGTGGCGGCCTACGAGGCGGCTTTCGCGGGCTAATCTCTTTCGCCATCCTCGAAACCGGCGTGGAAGAAATCTTCGATTTCCTCCATCGTCACGCTTCCATCGCCATCCTGGTCCACCGCATTGAAGATGCGGCTGTGGAAATCGTTGACCTCCTCGATGCTCAGGGCGCCGTCTCCATCGGCGTCGACTATCGCGAACATCATTCTCATCCGTGCGCTGTGGAACCCCCTGGAGCCCATGCCCATCCCCATGCCCATCCCCATGTGGCGCTCCCGACCAAACCGCCGCGGCCCGCTCTCTCTCTGCTGGTGCATATTTTGGGGAGGCTGAGCGCGCCTCATGGTTCCATCGGGCGGCATATCGCGCTCCTCTTGCGCTGACGGCGCGCCGCGCATCATCTCTTCCATCATCTCGCGCATCATGTTCCGCATGGAGTCGCGATCGCCCCCGAAATCCTGATCTTCGGGTGAACCCGAGCGCGGCGTTTGATCCGGCCCAGGGGACTGCGGACCGCCTGTTTGTGCCAAGGCCATTCCCGGTGTGACGGCGAGGGCGACGGCCAGGGAAAGAAGTGAGCGCTTGCGCATGGTGGGGCTCCTACGACGCGATGTTCAAGAAGCAAACAGAACCACGGCCGCCTTCAGCTTGTTCCTGAAACCTATCGTTCGCCCGCCGATTCGTTCGCCGATGCTTCTTCTTTGAAGGAACCTTCTCGCGATCGACGAGTTTTCGACCGGGGTTGAATTTCAGCCATTCAGAAAAGAACAGAACGGCCATTCACGTCATGAACGACAAAGCTTTCCCGACGCCGGTGGATTTGAGGATTGGCGACAATATTCGCAAGGTTTCGACGGTGTTTGAGGCTCTCGAATGCCTTCTAGGGCCGTGGCCCATCACCACTTGCCGCGAATACCGGAGCGCTGTTCGTGCCTGCCGCGACTGCCTTGACGGCCTGCGCAGCCCGGTAGCAGCCTACCGCGCCTTCAAGGCCGCCTCCCGGGTGGCGGAAGCGTTGCTGGCGAAGGCCGCACCTGGCCGCCGCTGGATCGTGGCACAGGGCGAAGGTGAGCTTTTTGCAATTTCACAGGTCGGCACGGCGGTTCCCGAGGGGAACTACCGAAACTCCCCTTCTTCAGGAAAGGGGCGGTGAGGCAGGGCCGGAAATCTGGTCGGAGTGGCAGGATTTGAACCTGCGACCCCCTCGTCCCGAACGAGGTGCGCTACCAAGCTGCGCTACACTCCGTGAACCAGACGGCGGGCTTATAACTGCCGAGCGTACGCTCCGCAAGCTGAAAGGTAATTCAGCTTCGACTTAATCCAGCATCAGTCAGCGCGGATTGGTCCATAGCTGCAGATAAGGAGGCAGGAGCGGCTTTCCAGAATATGGCCGGCGGCCTTCAGCCATTCAACCCCTTTATGGCCGGCGCATCCTCGCATCCCAGGCGACCACGGTCGCTCGATGTGTTATCGTCCAGAGGAAGGAGGAGAGGAATGGGAACGGACGAACTCCAATTGGACGGGGCGGTCGCAAGATGACCCCCGTTGCGGTCGTCACGGGCGGTGCGTCCGGCAGCGGACTGGCAATCGCCGAACGGCTTATGGATGACGGCTGGAAGGTGGCCGTTATCGACACCGACCAGGCTGCACTCGGCGAGGCGGAGGATTTCCTGGGGGGAGCTGACGCGATCTTCCTTGCAGCGGATGTCACGGACGAAGATGAGGTGGCCGCGGCCCTTGATGAGGTGGTGGACGCGCTGGGGCCGATATCCGCACTCGTCAACACCGCGAGCGCCAAGCGCGAAGCGCTTTTCGAAGAAGTGAGCGCGGAGCTTTTCCGCGAGGCGCTGGAGGTGAACCTGATCGGCTCCTTCATTGCCGCCGAAGCCGCGCTTGAACGGATGGGAGACAGGCTTTCCGTCGTCAATCTGATATCCGTGAGCGGAGTGCGCGCCAATAGCGGCTGCACCGCCTATGGCGCATCCCAGGCGGGTGTGAAGATGATGACGGAGGTCATGGCCCTTGAACTGGGCAGCCGCGGCGTGCGGGTAAACTGCGTGGCGGTCGGCCCGATGGATACGGCTTCGCCCTTTATTCAGGACGCCGAGCGCCAGCGCCCTTGGCTGGAGCGCACGCCGCTTGGCCGTGCCGTGAGCGCGCGGGAGATGACGGCTGCCATAGCCTATCTCCTCTCGCCCGAAGCTGGCGCAATTACCGGCCATACGCTGGTAGTCGATGGCGGCTTTTCCGCCGCAGGGCTCTTGCGCGTCGATTGATCCCTGCGCGCAATTCACAGGAAGCACTTGATATTCAACCCGAGGTCGTCCTAAGGGCTCCCGCACGCGGTTTATGATCTGGCGCGAAAATGGATAATCCGGTTCTGGTTGAGGTGTTGCGGGGCGGGGTCGTGGAAAGCCGCCATCGCGGGGCTGTCGCCGTTGTCGATGACGACGGCAGCACGGTTCTTGAAATTGGCGAAGTCACGCTGCCCGTTTTCCCGCGGTCGGCCGTCAAGGCAATCCAGGCCCTGCCGCTGGTCGAGAGCGGCGCGGCGGATAAGTATGGCTTCGGCGACCGTGAGATCGCGCTTGCCTGCGCCTCCCATTCCGGTGAGCCCGCCCATGTGGAACTGGCGGCGAAGATGCTCGCCAAGGCGGGACTGGACGAGAGCGCCTATGAATGCGGCGCTCACTGGCCGCTCGGGCAGGAGGCGACGATCGGGCTCGCCCGCTCCGGCGGTTCGCCTACGCCGCTTCACAACAACTGCTCGGGCAAGCATGCGGGCTTTCTCTGCACCTGTTGCCATGAGGGTATCGACCGCCGCGGCTACGTTGCCCATGGCCACCGGCTGCAGGAGATGGTGCGCGAGGCGCTGGAAGGCGTAACTGGCGCTGTGCAGGGCATGGATGCCTGCGGCACGGATGGTTGTTCCATCCCGACCTACGCAGTACCGCTGAGGAGCCTGGCGGTGGGCTTCGCGCGCATGGCGACGGGCGCCGACCTGCCGCGCGGACGCGCCGAGGCAGCAAGGCGCATTTTCTCCTCCTGCATGGCCGAGCCATTCTATGTGGCGGGCACCGGCCGGGCGGATACGGCCATGATGGAGGCGGGCAAGGGCCGCATTTTTACCAAGACGGGCGCGGAGGGCGTCTTCTGCGCCGCCATTCCCGAGCTAGGCCTCGGCATCGCGCTCAAATGCGATGACGGCGCGGGCCGCGCGGCGGAAGTGATGGTAGCGGAGACGCTGGCGCGGCTTCTGCCCGCCGGCGATCCGCTGCGTGCTCAATTGGCGGTCATGGCGCGTCCCGTCCTCAAAAACTGGCGCGGGATCGAAGTGGGCGGGCTGCGGCCGACCGAACTACTGGCCGGATAGGGAAGTAGGCCCGATACCGTCCGGTTGCCTGTCATTCAACCTCAAGCTTCACCGCGAAATCGCGGAAGAAGGCGGCGGCGCCCTCTTCGTTGATTTCACCGGCGGCCACCATGGTCACGAGCTGGATGACGTCCTCCTGGGTTGCCTCAAGGCTCAACCCGTTGAAATAAAGAAAAAGATCGGCGGCGGCGAAACCGGTTCGCTTGTTGCCGTCGGTGAAAGGATGGTTTTTCACAATCCCGTAGAGATAGGCAGCAGCGAGCTCGCAAAGATCGGGATCGCCATAGGCCTGCTTGTACAATGGACGGCTAAGTGCGGATTCGAGCGCCCCTTCATCGCGCAGGCCCGCTGCGCCTCCGTGAAGGCGCAACTGCTCGTGGTGAAGAGCCTCAACGAATTCTCGGCTGTGGAAGTCGATCACTTGGCGAGCGCCCGATAGGCAACCTCATATTTTTTCATGCGTTCACGCGCGACCGCCATCTTGCGCTCGAACTCTTCAGGGTCCCCCGTATGCGGGCGAAGGCGCAGTTCATCGCCGTCCTCCTGCACATTGAGTACATCCCCAGCTTTCCAGTTATGCCGGTCGAGCAGTTCCTTGGGCAGGATGACCCCTTCCGAATTGCCGATCTTGCGGATGGTGACGTTCATGGCTCTCGTCCTATGTTATAACGCATGATATAACATCGGAACGAGCGAAGACAAGAGCTGGAAAAAGCGACCGTTCAATCCCTTTCGGAGCTCGGCAGGTCCTCGAAGGCTCTGGCCGCCCAACGCTGCGCGGAGCGGCACCAGATCTGCCGCTTGGGCACGAGATCCCCGCGCTGATTGATGCTTCCCCAGCGAATGCCCCAAGGGGTGGTTTCGGGATCTTCGCCGCAAACGAATACCGGCGAGCCGCATTCCGGGCAAAAATACTGGCGGCGTGTCCGGCCGCTCTCTGCTACCTTCAGATAGACCTTGGGTGGATTGCCGGTCATGCGGATGTTCTCGGGCCTGGCTGCGACCGATACGCGGTAGGGCGAACCGGTGAGCTTCTGGCAATCCGTGCAGTGACAGACGGAGACCTTTTCCGGATCGATCTCCGCTTCATAACTCACATGGCCGCAATGGCATTGCCCGTCGATCTTCATGTCCTGCCCTCCCGGTTGGAACCATTGATCAACGGTATCCACGACCGCGGCTTAGAACCATCCCTTTTTCCAGAAATAGATGAGGGGCACGACAGCCGAGAGAACCATTGCCGCAAGCGCCATGGGATAGCCCCAGGGCAGGTCGAGCTCCGGCATGAAGCGGAAATTCATGCCGTAAACGGAGGCGATGAGCGTCGGCGGCATCAGGCCCACCGCGGCGACCGAGAAAATCTTGATGATGGCGTTTTGCTCGACGGAGATCAGGCCGACGATGGTATCGAGCAGGAAAGTCACCTTGTTCGACAGGAAGTCGACGTAGTTTTCCAGCGACCGCGCGTCGCGCTCCAGCGATTCGAGCCGGTTGCGCATTTCATTGCGAGGAGGACCGTCTTCCGTATTCGCCCGCACGTAAGCGAGGAGGCGGCTGATCCCGGAAAGGCTTTCGCGAACCTTGGAAAGGAAGGCGCCCAGGCCGCCGATCTGCGTGAGCGTGTGCCTGAATTCCAGCGTGCTCATCGGGCGCTCTTTCACATGCCGGTGCAGGATCGAATCGGAAGCCGCCTCGATCTCCTCGGTCGCTCCTTCCAAAATGTCCGCGAGCCGGTCCGTAATGGCCTCGATCAGGCCCAGAAGGACCGACATTCCGGTGCAATCGGCCCCAATCAGCCCGTTGCCGGGCTTGGTGGTCCGGTTGACGAAAAGGGTAAAGGCTTTGGGTTCGCTGTAGCGAACTGTGACCAAACGCTTGCCCGCGAGCACAAATGAGATTGGCGAGACGGTGCGGTGCTCTCTGCCGGTGGCGTGAAGCACCGGCGTGGTGAGGTACTGAACGCCTTCTTCCATATAAAAGCGGCTGGATTCCTCGATTTCGACCATATCCTTGTCGGTGGGCACGGACGCGCCGATCCAGTCCTCGACGGCTTTGTCTTCCTCGACTGAAGGATTGAGCAGGTCGATCCACAGGGCGTTTGCGGGAAGCCGATCACCGACCTTTACCTCAGCGCCTGTGAGGCGATCGCCATCGAGTGTGTAGACTTGGATCATGGCCTTGGAATCCCAGGGAAAGTACCGGCAAAAGCTTATGCGGCCGAAAGGTTTCCGATCCGTTCAAGCAGCCGGTCGAGGAGCCGGACAGCCGCCTCGGCGATCACCGTGCCGGGCGGAAAGATATCGGCCGCGCCCGCCTGTCGGACCGCCTCGAAATCGCCGGGGGGAATAACGCCGCCGGCAACGATCAGGATATCCTGGCGGCCAAGCTTTTCGAGCGCTTGGCTCAGTTCGGGGATGAGGGTGAGATGCCCGGCGGCGAGCGAGGAGACGCCGACGATGTGCACGTCCTTTTCGGCCGCAAGCCTGGCGACCTCCGCCGGCATTTGGAACATCGCCCCCACCGTCACGTCGAAACCCAGGTCCGCGAAGGCGGTCGCGATCACTTTCTGCCCGCGGTCGTGCCCGTCCTGGCCGATCTTGGCGATGAGGATGCGCGGCGATCCACCGATCTTCTGGCGGAAGGCGGCCACCTTCCTCTCTGCCTCTTTCACGGCATCGTTTTCGCCAATCTCTTTGCGGTAAACGCCCGAGATCGTGCGGATCTCCGCGACGTGGCGTCCAAAAACCTTCTCCAGCGCCAGCGAAATCTCGCCGACGGTCGCCTGCGCGCGGGCGGCGCGGATGGCGAATTCGAGCAGGTTTCCGTCTGTTTTGGCCGCTTTCGTCAGCTCGTCCAGCGCGTTCTCCACCTTCGCCACGTCGCGCGTGCCCTTGAGCTGTTGCAGCTTGGAAAGCTGGCGCGCCCGCACTTGCGAATTGTCGATTTTGAGCACGTCCACCTGGATGTCCTCTTCCGGGCGGAACTGGTTTACGCCGATGACCGGCTGTTCGCCGGAATCGATGCGGGCCTGCGTGCGCGCCGCTGCTTCCTCCACGCGCAGCTTGGGCACGCCTTTCTCGATCGCCGCGGCCATGCCTCCGAGGCTTTCCACCTCCTCGATATGGGAGAGGGCGCGGGCAGCGAGATCATGGGTAAGCCGCTCCACGAAGAACGAACCGCCCCAGGGGTCGATGATGCGTGTAGTGCCGGATTCCACCTGCAGCACGAGCTGGGTGTTGCGGGCAACGCGGGCGGAGTGGTCCGTCGGCAGCGCCAGGGCCTCGTCAAAGGAATTGGTGTGAAGCGACTGCGTATGCCCCTGCGTCGCCGCCATTGCCTCGACCATGGTGCGCACGATGTTGTTGTACGGGTCCTGCGCGGCAAGCGACCATCCCGAGGTCTGGCAATGGGTTCTGAGCGCAAGCGAGCGCGGGTCTTTCGGGGAGAAATTCTTCTTGATGAGAGCGGCCCAGAGGAGGCGCGCAGCCCGCATCTTGGCAACTTCCATGAAGAAATTCATGCCGGTGGCCCAGAAGAAGGAAAGCCTGGGCGCGAACTGGTCGATATCGAGCCCGGCAGAAAGGCCCGCGCGCGCATATTCGATGCCGTCGGCGATCGTATAGGCCAGCTCCAGGTCCGCCGTCGCTCCCGCCTCTTGCATGTGGTAGCCGGAGATGGAGATGGAGTTGAACTTCGGCATGTGCTCCGCCGTATAGGCGAAGATGTCCGAAATGATCCGCATCGACGGCCTGGGCGGGTAGATATAGGTGTTGCGGACCATGAACTCCTTGAGGATGTCGTTCTGGATGGTCCCGGCGAGGTCCTTCTGCGCCACGCCCTGTTCCTCGGCTGCCACGATATAGAGCGCTAGGATCGGCAGTACCGCGCCGTTCATCGTCATCGACACGGTTATCTCGTCAAGCGGGATCCCGTCAAAGAGCTGGCGCATGTCGAGAATGGAATCGATGGCGACGCCCGCCATGCCCACATCGCCGGCAACGCGCGGATGGTCGCTGTCATAGCCGCGATGGGTGGCCAGGTCGAAGGCGATGGAAAGGCCCTTTTGGCCGGCGGCGAGGTTGCGCCGGTAGAAGGCATTGGATTCCTCCGCCGTGGAGAAGCCCGCATATTGGCGGATTGTCCAGGGCCGCTGGACATACATGGTGGGGTAGGGGCCGCGGATGAACGGCGCCAGCCCCGGAAAAGTGTCCAGCCAGCGCAGCTTGTTGATGTCCGCCTTGCCATAGGCGTGGCGGATGGCGATGCCCTCGGGCGTTTGCCACCGGTCCGCCGGCCATTTCTCTTCCGTCTTGGCCGGCGGTGACCAGGCCATGGCGGAAAAGTGGGGGATCATGTGGGCTCTCCAAGCCCTTCGTCGATGCGGGAGGCGGCAAGCGGAATGCAGGTCACCGCCCCGTCCGTCGGGATCGGCTGTCGCGCGGCAGGAAGCGTTGCGAAGGGGCGCTCCTGCGCGGCCTTATAAAGTGTGGTGCCGACGATATTGCGGGCGCCCTGGCGAAATTCGGCGAGGCGCTTGGCGTGAGCGGAGGCTACGCGCCGCTGGATGTGCCCGGCGGCGAGGCTGCGCAGTACGCCGCCTTCCTTCTCGATCTGGCGGAACTCCTCCCATGCCTTTTCGCAAAGCCCGTCTGTCAGCGCCTCGATGGCGCCGGAGCCGGCCGCGGGATCGGCCACGAAGTCCAACCGGCTTTCGCCCGCCAGGATGAGCTGTGTGTTGCGCGCGAGCCGGCGCGCAAAGCCGTCCGGCAGTCCGTGGGTGATGGTGTGCGGCAGCACGGAAATCGAGTCGGCGCCGCCCGTTGCCGCGGCAAAGCCGGCGATGGTGGTGCGCAGGATATTGGTCTCGGGATCGCGCGCCGTCATCATGCGGTAGGAGGTTTCAGCATGGATCGTCACTGGCGCGGGGTCGATGGCGCAGGCCTCCAGCATGCGTGTCCAGAGTTTGCGCAACGCCCTGATCTTGGCCGTGGAGAGGAACTGGTCCTGATCGACGCTAAGCGCGAATCCGATATGTGGCGCGGCATAGACGAGCGGCTGGCGGGCCTCCTCGAACATTCTCAGATGCGAGACGGCCGAGGCGAGCATGATGCCGAGTTCCTGCGCTTCCGTGGCGCCGGCATTGTGGAAAACGCGGCCATCGGCCTCGAGCAGGACCCCGGAGAGCGAGAGGACGAAATAACCCGCGAGCGACTGCGGCATGGAAGCTTCCAGCGCCTCGATAGACATGCGCAGCCGGCCCGTTCCCGCAAAGAGCGAGGCGGGATCGATGCCGAAGGAGAGGCTGAGCCGCGCCGGATCGGCCTTGTGCTTCTTGAGCACAGCAGCCAGCCAGTCGACGGATGCGCGGCTTTGCGGATGGACGTCGATCCTCAGATGCACGTCTTCGAGCGGCAATCCGGCAAGGGCTGTCTCCAGCGCCTCGGCCGTGGCCGGCAGACCATAGCGGAAGGCGTTAGGAGCACCGGCGAAGATGATGGAAAGCCCCGTCGCGCCCTTTTCCAGATCCTCCCTTGCCTGCGCGTTGGCCCGTGCCGGGTCCGGATCGTCCATGCGCTGGATCAGCTTCCACGAGGAAACGGGATCGACGCGGGTGAGCGCGGAAGCGCCGCTGGCGCGCTCATAGAGCGGCTCGATCGGCAATTCATCATCCGTATGGCGGATCAGCGACGAGAAATCCGTATCCTTGCCCAAAGACTTGGCGACGAGTTCCAGCCACTGCCGGCGGTCGACCGCCGGGAAGTCCGCATTCTTCAGGATCGACCGATCCATCGTGCCTCCGTTCGCGTCATATGACCCAATGAGTTTAGGATGAGCCGCGGCTTGCTGCAATGCACCTCTGCATCAACCTTGGCTTGAAGAGCAGCCTGTAACTTCTCCTCCTTTCGGCCGCCTCGACACGCTCAGCAGGCCGGAGAAGCAATCCAATCCATTCGACTTGGCAGGATTTCAGCCCCGTGCACGGGCGAGACCGCGATGACAGGCAGGAGTGCGTGTGAGATATTAACCTGGCGGTTTTACCGTATCCGAGCGGGCGGACTGAAAGCGAGGGAGTGGAATGGCAGACCAGGACAGCAGCATCTTCATTGGCGCGAGCCGGCATAAGGACGACAGCTACCAGCGGGCCGAACAACTGCTTTTGGGGTATGCGAATCGGCATGGCCTCGTCACCGGGGCGACCGGCACCGGCAAGACGGTGACGCTGCAGGTGCTGGCGCAGGGCTTTTCTGATGCGGGCGTCCCCGTTTTCTGCGCCGATGTGAAGGGCGATCTCTCCGGTATTGCAATGCCCGGCGAGGAGAAGGATTTTCTTCTGAAGCGGGCTGCGGAGGTCAAGCTCGATCCTTACACCTTCGAAGCCTGCCCCGTCATTTTCTGGGACATCTTCGGGGAGAAGGGACATCCGATCCGCGCCACCATTTCGGAGATGGGACCGCTGCTTCTCTCGCGCCTCATGAATCTGACGGAGGCACAGGAGGGAGTGCTGAACATCGCATTCCGCATCGCGGACCAGGAAGGCCTGCTCCTTCTCGACCTGAAGGATCTTCAGGCGCTCTTGTCGAATGTTGCCGAGCGGGCGGACGAGATCTCGGCGCAATATGGCAATGTCAACAAGCAGTCCGTCGGCGCGATCCAGCGTTCGCTGCTTATCCTGGAGCAGCAGGGCGGCGAGCATTTCTTCGGCGAGCCGGCGCTTCAACTTGCCGATCTGATGCGCACCACGCTCGACGGGCGCGGCATGGTCAGCGTGCTTGCCGCGGACAAGCTGATGATGAACCCGCGCCTCTACTCCACTTTCCTGCTGTGGCTTCTCTCGGAACTGTTCGAGGAATTGCCGGAAGTTGGCGACCCGGAAAAGCCGAAGCTCGTCTTCTTCTTCGACGAGGCCCATCTTCTCTTTGACGATGCGCCCAAGGCGCTGATCGACCGGGTGGAGCAGGTGGTGCGCCTTATTCGGTCGAAGGGCGTGGGCGTCTATTTCGTCACGCAGAACCCGATCGACGTGCCGGAAACGGTGCTCGCGCAGCTTGGCAACCGCGTCCAGCACGCGCTACGCGCCTATACGCCGCGCGAGCAGAAGGCGGTGAAGACGGCCGCGGATACTTTCCGCCCCAACCCCGACTTCGATTCTTTCGCGACGATAACCCAGCTCGGCGTGGGCGAAGCGCTGGTCTCCACCCTGGAGGCGAAGGGCATCCCGTCCATGGTGCAGCGAACGCTGGTCCGGCCGCCTTCCTCGCGCTTGGGACCGATTACGGATGCCGAGCGCCAGTCGCTGGTTCAGGGCAGCCCTGTCGCTGGCCAATACGACAAACCGGTCGACCGGGAATCCGCCTTTGAGATCTTGCAGAAGCGGGCACAGGCGAAGGCGGCTGAGGCCCAGCCCGAAGAGGCGCAGCAGACCGGTGGCGGCTGGACGCTTCCGGATTTCGGGGGGCGCAGCCAAAGATCCAATCCGAGCCGCAGAAGCTCCAATGGCAGCTCCTCCCGCCGCCAGACGGTCACGGAAGCGGCGATCAAGTCCGTCGTGCGCTCCGTGGGCACCACGCTTGGCCGCGAGCTCATTCGCGGGGTGCTGGGCAGCCTGACGCGGAGAAGGTGAGCTAAACGTTGGCGGGTTGACCGGGCGCCCCTTCGCGCCCCCCTCTGGCCTGCCGGCCATCTCCCCCTCAAGGGGGGAGATCGACTTTCTTACCTGCTTTCGCCAATCATCAATGTTGCAGAACAGGTGCCGCACGGCCGGCTCAATCTTCCCCTTGTGGGGGAGATGACCGGCAGGCCAATGGGGCCGTCGCCTAGACCGTGCGAAGACCGCTCGTCACCAGCACAGGCGTGCCCTCCGGAACGCGGTCGTAGAGATCGATCACGTCCTGATTGATCATGCGCACGCAGCCGGAGGACACCGATTTGCCGATCGACCACCACTCGGGAGAGCCGTGGATGCGGTAGAGCGTGTCCTTACCATCCTGATACAGATACATCGCGCGGGCGCCGAGCGGATTCATGATGCCGGGCTCCATGCCGCCCCGCCACTCGTTGGTCGCCTTATCGTATTCGGTCTTGTACTTCTCCAACTCCGGCTGGCGCTCGATCATCTCTGCCGGCGGATGCCATTTCGGCCACATCGCCTTGCGGTCGATCTGCGCGCGGCCCGCCCAGGCGAAGCCTTCACGGCCGAGCCCAACGCCGTAACGCATCGCGCGGCCGCCGCCCCGGACCAGGTATAGGAAATGCTGGGAGGTATCGATCACGATCGATCCGGGAGCTTCGCCCGTTGGATCAACAACTTCCTGCCGCAGATAACGCGGGTCCATCCTGGAGACCGGTACGGCTGGAATTTCGTAGCCGCCGTCGACCATCGCGGCGTACATCTCCGAATTGGAGCGCGGCTCGACCGGAGGAAGTGCGGGCTGGAAGGACACGATCGGAGCGGTGGAAGGCACGTTCACACAGCCTGAAAGGGATGCAGCACCCACCAAGCTGGCTGTCAGGAACGCGCGGCGGGACATGGTGCGGGAAGGTTCAACTGTTGAGGACATGGCCATAGGTCTCGGGAGGACAAGAACAATCAATGCGGGAGGAGGCAGAGATATATGCGTCGGCTAATACTCGGATAACCGGGTAATTCATTGCGGTGCAAATCCAACCTTGTTGCGTCGGAAGCAAGCTGGAAACTTAATCCTGGCCATATTGTTCGCCGCCTATTGCAATTGTGCAACGCACGTCGGGTCACGAATCGGTCATCGGTCGGTCAGCAGACCCTTCAATGACGGAAGGATGAGTTGCGGCGGATATTCGTGGTATTCGTCCGGCTGATCGCTGCGGTTGATCCAGACCGTGCGGAAACCGAAGCTGCCGGCGCCTGCCACATCCCACCGGTTAGCGGACTGGAAGGAGACCGCGTCCGGATAGACCCTGAGCGCGGTGGTAACGAGTTCGTAGACGGCCGGATGCGTCTTGAACTTGCCCACCATGTCAGCGGAAAAGACATCATCCACGACCGTATCGAGCGCGGAGGAACGCAGCGCCGCTTCGAGCATTTCCGGCGAGCCGTTCGACAGGATGGAAATTCTCGCCCCGCTCGATTTCAGGGCCGACAGCACGGCGGGAACTTCCGGGTAACAGTCGAGGCGCCAATAGGCCTCCAGAAGCTTCTGCTTCAGCGCCGGATCAGCGGAGGGCACTTTCTTGAAGGCAAAATCGAGCGCGCGCTCCGTCAGCACCCAAAAATCGGCATAGTCATCCATGAGCGTGCCGATCCACGAATATTCGAGCTGCTTGGCACGCCAGATTTCCGAAAGCGTCTGGCCTGCCGGCCCTATATCTCCCGCATGGCGGCGGACGGCCGAATGCACGTCGAAAACCGTGCCGTAAGCATCAAAGACAAAGGCTGAAAATCGCATTCTGCTATCCTGACCCAGACGTCATCGCGCGGGCACCACGGAGAATTCCGGGAAAAGCTTTCCAAAGGCTGAAGCTTTCCGCAGCGTTGCACATAAAGAGGAATTGGCTCGCCGGGAGGGATCGTCAAGCGGCGCCGGACAAGGTAGCCAAGCCGATTGCGATGGTCTAAATGGGGCTAAGCTTGTTCGACGCTGATTGCGCCGCCTGTTAAGAGATCATCAGGGAACGGTTGCCAAAACGGGCTGCCCGCCCCATCTGCGGTTTGTGGATTTTCAACCACCTTTCTGAGGGAGACGAATATGGCCTTTGAACTGCCGGACCTGCCCTACGACTATGAAGCTTTGCAGCCTTACATGTCGAAGGAAACGCTGGAATTCCATCACGACAAGCATCACAAGGCCTATGTGGACACAGGCAACAAGCTTGCGGCCGAAGCCGGGCTCGACAACCTCTCGGTGGAGGAAATCGTCAAGCAGTCCTATGGCAAGAATCAGCCGCTCTTCAACAATGCCGGCCAGCATTTCAACCACGTTCATTTCTGGAAATGGATGAAGAAGGGCGGCGGCGGCAAGAGCCTGCCCGGCGCGCTGCAGACGGCGATCGACAGCGATCTCGGCGGCTATGACAAGTTCCGCAACGATTTCGTGCAGGCCGGCATGACGCAGTTCGGCTCTGGCTGGGCATGGATTGCGGTCAAGAACGGCAAGCTCGAGATCATGAAGACGCCGAATGGCGAGAACCCGCTGGTCCATGGCGGCACGCCGATCCTCGGTGTCGATGTCTGGGAGCACTCCTATTACATCGATTACCGCAACGCCCGGCAGAAATATCTGGAAGCCTTCGTCGATAATCTCGTCAACTGGGACTACGTCCTGGAGCTTTACGAAAAGGCGCGCGGCTGAACGGCTGAAAGTCTATGAAAAAAGAGCCCGGCTTTAAGCCGGGTTTTCTTTTTGGGGGAGTAGGGCGGTAGGTAGTAGGATAAATTCCTCTTGCCCTTGCTTTTGGTGGTCTTGCCAATGCAGGCGTTCAGGCATGGATCCTCGGGTCAAGCCCGAGGATGACGAGGTGGGGAGGCTTCTGCAAATCTCCAGCGCCGGCGACTGGTGAAAACGTTCTTTTTGCGCTCGTCATCCTCGGGCTTGACCCGAGGATCCATGCCTGAACATTGCAACGCTGCGGCGTTCCAATAGGCGAAAGATAATCCGGCTGCGTTACTGCCCTACTGCCTTACTCCCTTATTCCTCCATCCCCACCGCCTTCATCATGAACGCATAGCTAAGCGCCGTCTCTTCCAGGCGTGAGAAGCGGCCGGAGGCGCCGGCATGTCCGGCCTCCATATTGACCTTGAGCAGGATGGGATTTTCGCTCGTGTTGTAATCGCGCAGGCGCGCCACCCATTTCGCCGGCTCCCAATAGGTCACGCGCGGGTCCGTCAGCCCGGCAAGCGCCAGGATGGCCGGATAGGGCTGCGCGCGTACATTATCGTAAGGGGAATAGGACGCGATGGTTTCGTAATCCTGCTTGCTCGCAACGGGGTTTCCCCATTCCGGCCATTCGGGCGGGGTGAGCGGCAGCGTTTCGTCCAGCATCGTGTTGAGCACGTCGACAAACGGGACCGCCGCCACCAGGCCGCGGAAATCCTTCGGCGCCATATTTGCGACTGCGCCAATCAGCATGCCACCCGCCGAGCCGCCTTCGGCGACGAGCCGGTCGTGGCTCGTATAGCCCTGCGCCACGAGGTGCCGGGCACAGGCGATGAAGTCGGTGAAGGTATGCACCTTCTTCTCCCGCTTGCCGTCCTCATACCAGGCAAAACCTTTGTCCTTGCCGCCGCGGATATGGGCGATGGCATAGACGAAGCCACGGTCGACCAGCGATAGCGGATTTGTGCGGAAGGAGGCGCTGATGGTGATGCCATAGGCGCCATAGCCGTAAAGAAGGCAGGGCGCCGAACCGTCGAGCGGCAGATCGCGGCGGTGGACGAGCGAGATCGGCACCTGCTCGCCGTCGGGTGCTGTCGCCATCAATCGGCGCGTCACATAGTCTTCCGGGTTATGGCCTGAAGGCACCTCCTGCGTCTTCAGGAGGACGCGCTCGCGCGTGCGCATGTCGTAATCGAACTCCTGCGCGGGCGTGGTCATCGAAGAATAGGAGAAGCGGAAGACATCCGTGTCGTACTCGTAGGCACCGTAAAGGGCGAGCGCGTAGGCCTCCTCCGCGAAGGCGATCACATGCTCTTCGCCGCTGGCGCGCTCGCGAACGACGATGCGCGGCAGCCCATCCTTGCGCTCAAGACGCACGAGGTAGTCCTTGAAGGCGAGGAAAGACATTATGAGCCGGCCAGGCTCGTGCGGCACCAGCTCGCGCCAGTTGGCGGGCGAGGGGTCCGCCGCCGGCGCTGTCATGATCTTGAAGTCCTTCGCGCCGTTGCGGTTGGTCAGGATGAAGAACTCTTCGCCCGCGGGCTCGATATCGTAGCGGATCCCAGGCTCGCGCGGCGCCACGATTCGCGGCTCGGCATGAGGATCATTGGCGGGAAGGATGCGATATTCGCTTGTCTCATGGTCGTGGATTGAGATGAAGATGAAGTCATCGAGCCGGCTGCCGAACACATTCATGAAAAAGCCGGGGTCGGCCTCCTCATAGACCAGCCGGTCTTGGGCGGAATCCGCGCCTATCGCATGATAGAAAACCTTTGATGGCCGGTGGTTGTCGTCGAGCCGCGTGTAATAGAAGCCGCGGGCGTCGGCCGTGAACGTGCCCGAGCCATTGGTGCCCTCCACATGGTCGGCCAAGTCGCGCTTGGTCTCAAGATCGCGCACGCGCAGCGTGAAGAACTCCGAGCCCTTGTCGTCGATGCTCCACAACAGATAGCGGTGGTCGGGGGAATGCCCGACGCCGCCGATGTGGAAATAGCTCTTGCCTTCCGCCTCCCAGTCGCCGTCGAGCAGCACATCCTCCGCGCCCCCTTCCCGCGGCGTGCGGAAGAAGCGCGGATGCTCACCGCCCTTGCGATAGGCGCTGCCGTAAGCGAAGGGGCCGTCCTTCATCGGGACGGAGCTTTCGTCTTCCTTGATGCGCCCCTTCATCTCGGCAAAAAGGAGCTTCTGCAGCTCCTTCGTGTCTTCCATCATGGCTTCGTGATAGGCGTTCTCGGCCTCCAGATGCGCACGGATATCGTCCGCGAGCGCCGCCGGATTCCTGAGCACCTCCTGCCAATTCCCGGCCCTCAGCCAGCCGTACTCGTCAGTACGGGTGAAGCCGTGCCGGGTGTCGGTGACAGGCCGCTTGTCGGCTTTCGGCGCGGGCAGGGCAGGGAACGGGGAGCGGGGGGACATGGAGAAAACTCCTGAGGTGCTGAAATAAAGCGGCCTTGGCTGGCGCGTTTTTAGGGCTAGTGAGGGATCATGGCTAGCTGCGGACGATAACTTCCTTTCGCGCCCCTCTCTGGCCTGCCGGCCATCTCTCCCATAAGGGGAGATCGGCTGCCGCAACGGCTTCCCCTAATCGTCAGCGCTGCAAGACAGGTGCCGGAGCAAGCCACCGGCGTGATTTCCCCCTTGCGGGGGAGATGGCCGGCGGGCCAGAGGGGGATGCGAGGGTGCTGCGCTCACTTCTCCTCGAAGTTCAAAGCATTGCCGTTCATGCAATAGCGCAAGCCGGTGGGCGCGGGGCCGTCGTCGAACACGTGGCCAAGATGGGAGTCGCACTCCGCGCAGCGTACCTCCGTGCGCGTCATGGAATAGGACTGGTCCTTGTGCAGGCTAACGGCGTCATCGTCCATCGGAGCATAGAAGCTTGGCCATCCCGTGCCGGAATCGTATTTGGTCTCGGAGGAGAAAAGCGGGCGGCCGCAGGCCACGCAGCGATAGAGGCCTTCGCGCTTGTTGTCCCAATAGGGGCCGGTGAAGGCACGCTCGGTGCCGTGCTCGCGCGTGACGTGATATTGCTCGGGCGTCAGGTCCTTGCGCCACTCCTCGTCGGATTTCTGGATCTTTGGGCGGGTCTCGCCAGTCATCATTATATCTCCGTTCTGTTTGCCGTTATGTAGGAGCTTACGTGCTCGTTTGTCAGCCCGGTAGCCGCGGCGGCTGACAACTCCGTGAATATCAGGGCCGATTGTCACGCCTGCCTTGCCCGCACGGACATGAACGTCTATGTCACGACCACGTTTGGGGAGCGCGGCGACGCGCTTTCGGGGTAGGATCAAAGCTAAGGGGGACCGATGGCAGCAGACGGGCAATGGTTGACTTTCCTTGCTCTCATCCTGCCGTTTTTGGGAGCTGCTGCCGCTCCCCCCCTGGTCCGTGCTTTCGGCCACAACGCCGCCTGGATACTGGCACTCGTCCCCGCATTCCTCTTTTATCACTTCGCCGGTTTTCTCGGCATTATCGCCGGTGGTCAAGCGGTCAGCGGCGGCTATAGGTGGATCGAAAGCCTGAGCGTCGATTTCTCCTGGTATCTCGACGGTCTGTCGCTCACTTTCGCGCTCCTGATCTCCGGCATCGGCACGCTGATCGTGCTCTATTCGGGCGGTTACCTGAAGGACCACCCGCATCTCGGCCGCTTCTTCTCCTTCATCCTCATGTTCATGGGAGCGATGCAAGGCCTGGTCGTGGCCGACTCCTTCCTGATGCTCTTCGTATTTTGGGAACTCACCTCGATCGCCTCTTTCCTGCTGATCGGCTTCGACCACCGGCGTGAGGCGGCCCGGCGCGCCGCACTGCAGGCACTGATCGTAACTGGCGCGGGCGGGCTGGCGCTGCTTGCCGGTCTCCTGGTCATTGCGCTGGCGACCGGCACGAACTCGCTCTCGGCGCTGCTCCAGTCGGGGGATGCACTCCGGCAGGCGCCGCTCTATCTGACGGCGCTGCTTCTTGTCCTTGGTGGTGCCTTCACCAAGTCGGCGCAGTTCCCGCTGCATTTCTGGCTTCCCAACGCGATGGAAGCGCCGACTCCTGTCTCCGCCTACCTGCATTCCGCGACCATGGTGAAGGCAGGCGTCTACCTCCTCATGCGGCTCAATCCCGTAATGGGCGATACGGTCCTTTGGGAAACGATCCTGCCCATCTTCGGCGGCACGACCCTGATCGTGGGCACGCTGCTTGCGCTGCGGCAGACGGATTTGAAGCTCATGCTCGCCTACACGACCGTGGCCTCGCTCGGCCTGCTCGTGATGCTGACGGGCTTCGGCTCGGAAATCGCCATTGAGGCTGCGGTGCTCTACCTTGTCGCGCATTCCATGTTCAAGGGCGCGCTCTTCATGGTGGCCGGCTCCGTCGACCACGAGACGGGGACGCGCGACATCACGAAGCTTGGCGGCATCGGCCGGGCCATGCCCATCACCTTCGCCGCCGCCGTGCTGGCTGCCCTGTCCATGGGCGGCCTGCCGCCGTTCTTCGGCTTTCTGGCGAAGGAGGAAATCTATGCCGGCCTGGGCTTCGGCAGCAACTGGAGCACACTTGTCACGCTGGTGGCGATCCTCGGAAACGCGCTGATGTTCGCCATCGGCTTCGCCGTTGCGCTGAAACCCTTTACGGGACGCTTCATTGCCACGCCGAAGACCGCCCACGAGGGGCCGGTGCTGCTGTGGCTCGGGCCGGTGGTGCTCGCGCTCTGCGGTTTGTTGACGGCGATCTTTTCGGAGATCAGCCACCGCTTCATCTCAACTCCAATGGCGAGCGCGGTGGCAGGCGAGAGCGTCTCCGTCTCGATCTCGGTGATCCCGCATGTCGGGCTGCCGCTCCTCCTGTCCCTCGCAACGATCGGGCTTGGCATCATTCTTTATCTGGCGATCGACAGGGGCCGCGCGGCGATGGCCTCGCTTCTGGCCGCGATCGGCTGGGGGCCGGATCGGGGCTTCGATCAGTTCGTGCGTGGAGCGGTCCGCATCTCGGCGGCGATCACGGCCGTCGTGCAGAACGGCCGCCTCGACATCTACATGACCGCCACATTCATCTTCCTGGCGGCGGCGCTTCTGGTGCCGATGATCGGCTTTGGAGAACTGCCGGAGATGCCGGCTTTTGTCGCGATGCATTTCTATGAGGCGACGATCCTCGTCATCGCGATCATCGGCCTTGCCGCGGTGGTTTACGCCAGGGACCGGCTGACGGCGATTGTCTCGCTCGGCATTCAGGGATTCGCCGTGGCATTGCTCTTCATGCTGCTCGGTGCGCCGGACCTCTCCTTCACCCAGTTCATGGTCGAGACATTGTCGGTGGTTATCCTTGCGCTGGTGATGACGCGGCTCAGGCTTTCCCCCGCGGATCACCGGCCGCTCGGGCAGAAGACGCTTGATTTCTCCGTCGCAAGCCTCTGCGGCGCGGCGCTCGGACTTCTTCTCCTGCGCATCACGCAGGTGCCGTTCGACCCGGTGCTCAGCGAATTCTTCGCAGCCAATTCGCGCGTGATCGCGCACGGACGCAACATCGTGAACGTCATCATCGTGGATTTCCGCGGGCTCGATACGCTGGGCGAAATCGCTGTGGTGATGATCGCGGGCCTGGCAATCCTGGCGCTTGTCCGCATTCGCGCCGGCCGGCCGGCCGATAAGCCAGTGAAGGAGGCCTAGGCTTCAGATGCGCACGCTGATCTTCCGAACCACCGCGCCTTACCTGGCGAGCCTGATGGTGCTCTTCTCCATCTTTGTTCTCCTGCGCGGCCACAATGAGCCGGGCGGCGGCTTCATCGGCGGGCTGATCGCGGCTTCCGCCTTCGCAATTTATGGTATTGCCTGCGGCGTTTCGCCGGTGCGCCGCGCCCTTTATTTCCATCCGACGGCGATCTCCGGCTTCGGTCTTCTCGTCTCGGCCTGTTCGGGCCTCCTCTCGCTTTTCGAGGGGGTGCCGTTCCTGACGGGCATCTGGACCGAGATCAATGTGGGCGTGCCCGTGGATATTTCGACCGTCATCGCCTTCGACATTGGCGTCTATCTCGTCGTCGTCGGGTCGATTACCTCGATCGCGCTGGCGCTGGAGGAAAGGGAGCACGCCTGATGGAACCGATCCTGGCGCTTACGGTGGCGATTTTCTTCAGCGTTTCGATCTACCTGATGCTTTCCAGGCACATCATCCGCATCCTCCTGGGTGTGTCTATCTTCGGAAACGCGGTGAACCTTACCATCTTCACCTCCGGGCGGGTTGTACGGGAGATTCCGCCCATTATTCCGCTCGATCTCTCCGTGCCGGACGGGATAACGGCCAATCCGCTGCCGCAGGCGCTGATCCTGACGGCGATCGTCATTTCCTTTTCATTCTTCGCGTTCCTGCTCGTGCTGGCGTTCCGCACTTACCAGGAACTCGGCACCGACGACACCGACGGTATGCGGGTGGCCGAGCCGAAGGGCGAAGAGCTTCCACCGCTGGGGTACTGATCGCATGGCCGTTCCCGGAACCGAAGCCGTCGACCTTTCGGTCGCCATGGTCCTGGCAGCCACGCCGTCGGCCGACTGGCTGGTGGTGGCGCCTGTGGCGATCCCGATCGTCTTCGGCGCGGTGCTTTTGATGTTCCGCCACGAGACGCGGATTCAGGCCAGCGTGGCCATCATCGGGCTCATCGCCACGCTCGCCTGCAACCTGCTTCTGCTTTCGCGCATCATGGACCAAGGTCCCGTGGTGATGACGATGGGGCGCTGGTTGCCGCCCTTCGGCATCTCTTTCACCGCCGATGTGCTGGGCGCCTCACTGGCACTGGTGGCCAGCCTGGTCGCGCTCGTCTGCGCGGTCTACTCCACCGCCGATATCGGCACGATCGGGCGGCGCTACGGCTTCTATCCCTTCCTGATGCTCATGATGGCGGGTGTCGGCGGCTCTTTCCTTACCGGCGATCTTTTCAACCTTTATGTGTGGTTTGAGGTTTTCCTGATCTCGTCCTTCGGGCTGCTGATCCTCGGATCGGAACACCGGCAGCTGGACGGCGCCACGAAATATGCCATTTTGAACCTGATCGGCACCACCTTCTTCCTGACCGCAACGGCGCTGCTCTATGGCGCGTTCGGCACGCTCAACATGGCTGACATCGCGCGCAAGGCAGACAGTGTGCGGGAGGTCGCGCCGCTCACAACGCTTGCGATGTTCTTCCTGCTCGCCTTCGGCATGAAGGCGGCCGCCTTTCCGGTAAATTTCTGGCTGCCTGCCTCTTATCACACGCCGCGCATCGTTACGGCGGCGCTCTTCGGCGGCGTTCTGACCAAGGTGGGCGTTTATGCGCTGTTGCGCGTTCTCGTGATGCTCCTGCCGCCGGAGCGCGCGCTCCTTTCGGGCGTGATCGGCTGGGTGGCGGCGGCCACGATGATCCTGGGAGTCATGGGTGCGCTGGCGCAGACGGATATTCGCCGCGCCCTGGGCTTTGTGGTGATCTCCAGCGTTGGCATCATGCTTGCCGGCCTTGCGCTGGGCAATGGCGAGGGGCTCGCCGGAACCATCTTCTACGCGTTTCATTCCATGATCGTCATGGCGGCCCTTTATTTGCTCGCCGGCATAATGAACGGGCTCGGCGGCAGTTATTCCCTGCGCACGCTATCGGGCCTATACGCCAATCACCCGTTGATCGCTGCCTTCGCGCTGATCCTGATCCTTGCCTCGGCGGGTCTGCCGCCGGCGTCGGGACTTTGGCCGAAGGTGATGCTGGTTCGGGCCTCTCTGGATGCGGGACAGGGATGGCTGGCGCTGGCCGTGCTCGCCACCGGGTTCCTCACCACACTGGCGCTCGGCAGGGTTTTCATCCTTGCCGTCTGGCGGCAGCGCGATGAAGCGGTGACGGCGGAAAGATATTCTCCGCTGCTCGGCTATGTAACGCTAGGCATCCTCGCCGTGCCTGTGCTTTTCATGGGTCTTTACCCGCAGCCTGTCATCAATATCGCTGAGCAGGCCGCCGGGGGCATCCTCGATGCATCGACTTACATCGGCACGGTGTTTCCGGAGGGGGCGCAGCCATGACGCTCTACCTGATCAACATCCTGCTCGCGCTCGTCTGGACAGCAATCACCGGTTCCTTCTCGCTTGCCAATATGGTGCTTGGTTTCCTGCTGGGCTCCTTCGCGCTCTACCTCATCCGTGAGCAGGTGGGTTCGCTCGGCTATTTCCGCCGCGGCGTGAAGATTTTCAGCCTGGCCGTTCTGTTCCTTTACGAGCTTGTGCTGTCCGCGTCGCGCGTTGCCAAGCTCGTCCTTTCGCCGAAGATGCACCTGAAGCCCGGCATCTTCTCCTATCCGCTTACCGTCGACCGGGATTTCGAGATTACGCTTCTGGCCAATCTGATCACGTTGACGCCGGGGACGCTCTCGGTCGACGTGTCGGAGGACCGCAAGACGCTTTTCGTCCATGCGCTCGACTGTTCGGATGTCGAGGCGCTACGGAGCGACATCGCCGAGGGCTTCGAGCGCAAAATAATGGAGGCGTTCCGATGATAACGGGTGAAGCCTATCTGGCCTTCGCAGAGCTTGCGGCTCTGGCTATTTTAAGCCTCTCGTTCCTGCTTACCGTCATTCGCGTTCTGCGGGGTCCGGCGCTGCCGGACCGGGTGGTGGGCCTCGACATGCTCGTGGCGATCGCCATCGGGTTTATCGCGGTGATCGGCATTCGCACCGGCTACACGCTCTATCTCGATATAGCCATCGCGCTTGGCCTCGTGGGCTTTTTGACGACGGTCGCCTTTGCGCGTTTTATCCTGAGCCGCCGCTACGAGGAGGAGTTCACCTCTCGTGACCCGCTGGGCATCTATCGGGATAGGCATCAATGATCGACTTGCTTCAGAATCTTGTGGTTGGCACCCTTATTCTCATTGGTGCCTTCTTTGCGCTCGCCGCCTCGATCGGTCTCCTGCGGCTGCCCGATCTTTATACGCGAATGCACGCCGCCTCCAAGGCGGGAACCTTGGGATCGGGCGTCATGTTGATTGCGCTTGCGGTCTATGCCCAAGACCATGCAATAGTGACCCGGGCGCTGGCTGCGGTGGCCTTCCTCCTGCTGACGGCCCCCATCTCGGCCCATCTTCTCGCAAAGGCCGCTTATGCCGCAGGCTACCGCCTCTGGGCGGATTCGATCCATGATGATATGAACGTGACCAAGATTTCCGAAGGATCTACATAGTTTGAAGCGTTGTCCCTTTCAGTTTTGGGTGAAACGAAAGCATTTTCCACACTTATGACGTAATCCACAGTCACTGAAAGTTTTATTACCTTACGATTTCACAAGCGGGATCAAAGACGGGGCGTTTTCCCCATTGAAATTATTGTTAACCGCGCTTAATTGCTGTTGAAGGGAACTATGCACAATGGCGTCGACTTCGCTCCGCTAAGTATTAGGCACATAAAATATACCCAGCCTTGAAAGAGTTTGTGAGTTGACGTCCTTAAATAGGTGGTGGATACCCCACACCGTTGGGCACCATGAAAATTAGATTTGAGCGATCGATACATTGGGGGAGAATGAATGTATAGGAATGAGGTTGGGGTACCTTTTATGCTGGGGAAAGATACGGAAATGGATGAACAGAACACAAAAAACGAAGACGTGCTGGTGGAACTGACGGCGGATGTTGTCGCTGCTTATGTCAGTAACAATCCTGTACCGGTCTCCGAACTTTCTAATCTGATTGCCGACGTCCATGCGGCTCTCGGCCGAGTTACTCGCTCCACCGAGCAGGTCGCCACGGAAAAGCAGAAGCCGGCCGTCAATCCGAAGCGGTCGGTGCATGACGACTACATTATCTGTCTTGAAGACGGTAAGAAGTTCAAGTCGCTGAAGCGCCACCTCATGACCCATTACGGGCTTACGCCTGAGCAGTATCGCGAGAAATGGGGGCTTGATCCGAGCTATCCGATGGTCGCCCCGAATTACGCCGTGGCGCGTTCCCAGCTTGCCAAGAAGATGGGACTGGGACGTAAGCGCAAGGGCAAGTAAGACTACTGCTATGCTTATGAGACAAGCGGCGCCTTCAGGCGCCGCTTTTATTTTGCGGTTTCGTGGGGATATGGCCTCTCCTCCGCAGCGCTCCTGAAGGAGCCGGACTCCGCCGCTCTTCTCGACGCGGTTTCAGCGAGTCGTAGGCCTCCTTCAACGCAATATGCCGGTTAAGATCATAGCTCCAGTGCCGCCTGATTCCCTTTAGCCGCTCCCGCTCCAAGAGACGGCCAAGGCGAATGAGCAGGGCTGTTCTCTCCTCACCTTTGGTTTCAAGCGCGCTCGACAGATCAATCCCCGAGATCAGAAAGAAGGCAGCGCTTTGTCTGGCTTCTGCAATCCGTTTTGCCTTGTCCTGCTGAAAAGCTTTAGCCTCGCTCCGCGAAATGCCCATGCCCATCTCCGTTTTCGGGAGCTCGAGTTTGATCTCGTGGTCAGGGGGTGGGGATAGATTCCACTGAAGAATTCAGCTCCAATATGAAAAAAAGGTTTTAGATCAGCCTGTTGGGCCATCCCGCCTACATTTCATGTTCTTCTTTTGTTCACATCCGTCTGTGGCCGGGATATAAGGAAAATATTCCTCCAAAAGAAGGATGTTTTTTCGTGCAGTCCATCGCGGCAAGTCAGTTGCAGGAAAAGCAAGACAAGGATGCAGGGGTTGCGGCTCGGCAAGACGCCCTTGGGCGCAAGCTGAGCCCGATATGTGACGAGAGGGTGAATGATATTTGCGAGTGCGTGATGGATATCGTTGCAGCGCTCTTCAATGTCAGCGGGAAGGAGATAAGGAGCCCCGGGCGGAGCTCTACGCAGGTGGCGCGTGTGCGGCAGATCGGGATGTATGTGGCCCATGTGGTCCTGGGTTTGAGCATGAAGGAGATTGGCCGCGGGTTCGGCCGCGACCGCACTACGGTGCAGCATGCCTGCCATTTGATCGAGGACATGCGCGACGATGTGGAATTCGATCAGATCGTGCTGGTCATCGAGCGGGTAACTGCCGCTGCTTTCCGGCATACGGAGGTGCTGGGATGAAGCGGCCGACGACCAAAAAAAGCCTGCCGGAAAAGGAGAGGCGGCGCGTCCTGCGCTTTCTGGCCGGCGGAGAGGCGCAGATACGATCCGCGGCCAAAGAAGGCATGCTGCTGCTGGAGGCAGGTGAGCGCGGAATGATCGCCGCCAGCCCGGCCGTCCTTTCCAACCTTGTCAGAGAGAGGCTCGTGGTCCGAGCGGACGCGCGGCTTTCCCTTTCCGCCGAGGGACGAGCGGCACTGCGGCGCGACGCGCATCCGGCCGCGCCATTTCGCGCTCAGCATATGGAGCTTGAAACGGAGATTGCCGTCGTGGGCAATAGCGAGCAGATCATCTGCAAAAATCTGGCAGAATCCCCGCTCGCCCAGCTTGCCCGCCGCCGGACGCGAGGCGGTGAGCCATTCCTGGCCCCGAGCGAGTTTCGGGCAGGCGAAAGGCTGCGGGCCGACTACACGAGGGGGCAAATCATGCCCAAGATCAGCGCCAACTGGAGCCAGGCGGTCGCAGATGCGAGGCGCGGGAGCAACGAGAACGGGATTGCTGAACTGACGGATGCGGCGCTCGCCGCCCGGCAAAGGGTTGAAAACGCGTTGACGGCGGTGGGGCCGGAGCTGGCCGGTGTGCTGGTCGATATCTGCTGTTTCCTGAAGGGACTTGAGCAGGTGGAAATGGAACGCGGCTGGCCGGTACGCTCCGCCAAGGTTGTGCTGAAGGCCGCTCTTGCGGCGCTCAGCCGTCACTACGAACCACCATGCCCTAGACGCGGCTCGAAGGTGCTTCACTGGGGTGCGGAAGGGTATCGCCCGGTGCTGCGGTAGACCTGACGGCGGCCGATCAGGCCACGCTCATAGCCGCGGCCGCCTCCTCCTTCATCCGACGGACCATGGCGCGCAGACCGTTGGCGCGCTGTGGCGTGAGATGCTCATCGAGGCCAAGTTCACGCATCGTGTGCTCGGCATCGATAGCTACGATCTCGCTCGCCCGCTTGCCGCTGAAGAGCGCCAGCATGATCGCCACCAGCCCCCGCACGATATGCGCATCCGAATCACCCATGAAGGTAATGACCGGGTCAGGGCCGCCTTCGATATCTGTCAGGAGCCAGACCTGGCTCACGCAGCCACGCACCTTGTGCCGGTCGTCGCGCGCGGCATCCGGATAATCGGGAAGGTCATTGCCCAGCTCGATGATATAGCGATACCGCTCCTCCCAATCGTCCAGGAAGGCGAAATCCTCGCGGATCGTATCGATGCTCGTGCTCATGGCCCGCATATAGTGGCTCAGCGGGCATGCGTCACGGGAAAAGTCCTGATTTGCTACTGAACGGGCTCCGGAGCCTCACCAGATACCGGTTCGCGAGGCTCGGGATGGGGCGTTTGCGTTTCGGGCTTGGCTTCACCGCTCAAGGACTGGGCCATCCGCACGCTTTCCTTCGCGCGTGCGATGATCGTGGCAATCGCGGCCTTTGCGGTTGCGCATACATCCGGCTGCCGCTCGCATAGGGATGCGATGTCCGCCAACGCGTCACGCGCGGCGAAGATCGTCTGGAGCGGGCTCACCGGCTCCTCGCCCGTGGTTTCGCCGCTTACATCGATCGGCAGCACCAGGAACAGAAGAGAAAGCCCTGCCACGGAGCGAATAAGCAGTCCCATTTTATAGGTCCTCGAAGTCCCGGTTACCCCGTCTCGACTTGTAAAATTAGCCTCAAACTGGCGGCAAATGCCTAAGGAAAGCTGAAATAGCGGGATTTGAGGCAAGTTTGACGTGAAGGGCCTGGCTCCGGCAGCCGGCAGCCAATTATTCGAAGCGCTGGAAAGCATCGGGAGGCAACTTTTCGAACGAAGAACTTGGCTGTCCTTCTCTCTCTTGGAACGCTCCGCTCCCGGAGACCCTTTGTTAACCATGACCGCATTCCAGAGCTTGGAAAACCTTACCTGTGCGGCCGGGGCGGGCTCCCCGACAGTTTTGTTTATCCTTTCCTTAAATCGTGAATGAGAGGGTCGACCAAAGAACGAGAGCCCCAACGAGCGGACAAGAACAGAGCGCGTCGAGTTGAATACGAGAGCGTCCTTCAGAGCAGACTGGTCCCTTGGATTGAAGGCCGCTTGCGAGCGCCTGCTGCACCCCTCTGTCGAAACCGGAGAGGAGCGGGCGCGGCAAGCGCGCCTCCTCGGGATATTGCTTGCAGCGCCCATGCTTGCAGCGCTCGCGACGGCCGAAATCGCTGCCCGGCAGATGGGCTTGACCAGCGCCCTTTCGGCGGCCGCCCTGGTGTTCGGTGTGGGTCTGTTGCCACCGCTTGTGCTCATCACCACCGCAAAGAGAAGAATTGCCGAGGCTTTGGCGCTATCGCTTGGGGCGGTCACGCTCGGTGCTCTGATCGCCAGGAGCGGGGGCGCGATTTCGCCGCTGGTCGTCATGAGCACAGGTTTTGTCGTCGAGGCGGTCTGGCTCGGCAGAACGCGGCGGGCAATTGTGTTCGGCTCATCGGCGGCCGCCGTTGCGATCGGCCTCGGTGTTGCGTTGACTGCCTTGAGCGGGACGGATTTGCCCTCTGCCTGGCAATGGCTGGTGCCGCTCGTCTATGCGGCCACTCTCCTTGTGCGCTGGCCTTTTACCGGAGCAGCCGAAGGGCAGGTCTCGAGCGAAACGTCGGGCCTGGCGCTGGAGGAGATGATCGGTGCGGCAGTCCTGCGCCTGCAGGTCTCCGGCGATGTCGTCCATGCATCGCCGAAGCTGGAGGAAGTTTTGGGCGTGGCCCCGGAAATGCTTCTGGGGACCGGCCTCTTCGACCGTATCCACGTGACCGATCGTGTCGCCTGGCTTTCGACGCTCGGCGACCTCCGCGAGGGCGCCGGCCCCCGAACGCTTCGTCTTCGCCTCCGTGTCCCGGCCGAGCCCGGGCTTCCGATCCAAGCGGCCTATCGCAGCTTCATATTCGATGTCGCTGCTCTGCAGGATGCGGCCGGCGTGGTCGCCCTGTTGCGCGAAGACGTCAGCACCGCCGCGGCAGAGGAGGCGCTTGCCGAGGCGAGAGATGTTGCGGAAGCGGCCTGCCGCTCCAGGGACGAGATGCTTGCCTCCGTCAGCCATGAACTGCGCACGCCGCTCAACGCGATCGTCGGCTTTGCGGACCTGCTGGCGAACGAGATGTTCGGCAAATTCGCCAATGACAAGCAGCGCGAATATGTGGAGGTGATCCGGGAGGCAGGCACTCATCTGCTCTCGGTGGTGAACGCGATCCTCGATGTTTCCAAGGTGCAATCTGGCGCCTATGGGGTGGAGGCCAAACCGTTCCATTTCGAAGACGCGGTGCGACTTTGCATGGCCATGACGACGCATCAGGCGCAGGCGAAGTCGGTGGAACTGAAAGCTGATATTGCCGGGGATATCGGCACCGTGCGTTGCGACAAGAACGCCGTGCAGCAGGTCCTCATCAATCTCTTGTCCAATGCCGTGAAGTTTACACCCTCCGGCGAGGTGAAGGTCACGGCGCATCGCAGCGGCGACCGTCTGGAGTTTACCGTCAGCGATACCGGTATCGGAATCTCCGCCGAGGATCTGGAACTGGTCGGCACCCCTTTCATGCAGGTGCGCAATGATTGTACGCGCAAATGCGAAGGCACGGGGCTCGGACTTGCGCTGGTGAAGGGCCTGGTCAGGCTGCAAGGCGGCGGCCTGAGCATCGAAAGCGCTCCAGGCCGGGGCACGCGGGTTCACGTTTCCTTGCCCGCCGGCCCGGCCGACGCTTGTCGGGAAGTGGAGGATTCGAGCTTCGCTGCGAGCGGGGCGAATTATAATCGCGAGTGGTACGATGACGCGTTACGCAAAACGGCCTAGGTCGCGGGCTGGCGCGCGGGAAAAGCGCACTGGCTGGCTGCGGGCCGGTATCTCCGGTGCTGCCGCCGCGGCCGGGCGCAATCCGGTGGCCGTGGGCGGCACGACGGCATTCCTCGTTTCTCTGGCCTTCGTTTCGGCCAACGCGCTCTTTTATCAGCCTCAGGTGCATCCGAGCGCCTTTCTGTCGACGCGGATATTGGGTCCGCGCGCGCTGCCGGACCTGACCCAGCATCCGCATCCCCAGTCGGCACCACGAGAAATCCGCCAGATCGAGCCTGCCGGATCTGCGGTGGAGACTTCACCGGATTCGACCGGTTCCGTGCCGCCGCCGGCTGGCGGCGACGGGACGGTGCGGTCGGTTCAGACGGTGCTGAATGATCTCGGGCTTTATGCCGGTCCGATCGACGGCATGACCGGACCGCAGACGAATGCGGCCGTGGAGACCTATCGCAGGATCGTCGGGCTGGAGCCGGGCAGCCAGATCGACGGCGCTCTGCTCCATCAGCTTGGCCTGCGCGATGACGGCCAGGCGGCGCAGGAGGCATCCACAGCGCCGCAGACCGCCTCCGCCGAGCCGGGAGACTCAAACATTTCCAAGGTCCAGGCGGGCCTGAAGGCATTCGGCAATGACGGCATCGAGATCGACGGTATGATGGGCGAGCGGACGCGCGAGGCCATTCGCGAGTTCCAGTCGCTCTTCGGCTTGCCTGTCACAGGGGAGCCCGATGCACCTCTGGTGGCCAAGATGCGGGAGATCGGCCTGATCAACTGAGGCGGGCGCATCCGTCGAAACCAGCCCTACAGGAGCGCCAATGCGGGTCACCAGCGAATTTTGGGTTTCCCTCCTGATCAGGCGGGTTTTTTCCGACGGCGGGTTTGCCGCCGTAAGACGCAAAGGCTCCACCGAGGCGGGCGCCATTTTCATCCTGCAGCGCACGCGCCTGGGGGAATTGGAGCTCTACGGCCCGGCCGCGCAGACAAGCTATGACGAGGCCAAGCCCACCGACCGGCAATTCACCCTTTTGACGACCACAGCGGACGAGGCGGAAATCGAAAGCCGGCTGGCGCGCGAAATCCGCTTCGATTCCGATCTATGGGTTGTCGAAATAGAAACAGCCAGAGAGCGTTCGGACTACTTTACGCTGGTCAGCGACTGAGAGCGGAAAGGTGAGATGAACCTTTCTCGAGGTCCTGTTCCTGCCAATCTAGAACCTTTTCACGCGCTGCCTCCGGCGTGAGCGCTTCATATCGTACGCAGAAAAGCCGGATGGCGGCAGGGCCCGTGACCTGCGCGGGATAGGCGGCGAGCACGAGCAGCAGCGCCTGTTCGGTGGAAAGTTCCAGTGCCTTCAACGCCGGGAGCAGGTCGGAATATGTAACGCCGCTGACAAGCGTCCGCGCGCGCGCAATTCGCAGCTCAAGAGCTGCCGCGAGTTGTTCCGCCAAGCGCCGCATCTCTCCGCAAAGGGCGGCCTCGCGCAATGCCGGATAGACCGCCGTCGCCGCATGGGGCGAAGGGGAGGGCCGTGGCTCTTCCTCCGGGATGCGCGCTTCATCCATCAGGCCAAGAAGCTGGTTGCGCACTGCTTCCATGGCGGTCTCCTGATCATGCATTTCCGGCGCCGCTGTTGTTTCCGGCTCGACGCGGCTGAGCAGGGCTCGGATGAGAGCGGCCACGGTCGGGTGGAGGCCTTCGCGCCGGGCGATCGCGCGGGCATGGGGAATGCCCCTGCGAGCAATGAGGCCGATGAGATCGATATCGCGCAGTGCTTTCGAGCGGATGAGAATCGGAGCCGCTATATCCGCCGATTCATCCGCCAGGCGGGCAATGAGCTGGCGCGGAGCGGGATCGCAATCGGACAAGGCAGCGGCGGCGAAGCGGCGCGCTTCGCTGGGGACTGAATCGTAGAGGCCCAGCGCGAGGTCATCAAGCCGCGCGGCGTCCTCCCGCGTCGGATGCAAAAGGGAAGAGAAGGCCGAAACCGCCGCACGGAACACTCGCTCGCCATGACGCGGCCCCCGTTCCAAAGCGATATCCCTGAAATCCGCGACTGACACGCAGTTATACGCCCTGCACTTAGAAAAGACACGGGGGGAGATAGCCCGCGCCCCCGGTGCGCCGGAAAAACCCCCAAGGCCGCAAGCTAACCCGAATGCGTTAGCGAGCCATTAACCGCAAAATTAAGGATTATCTTCACCAAAGGTGAGAAGACGGTAAGGGACTGTTAACCATAACCCGCGTTTTATGGCGCTGGGTGCATTCGCAGATCGTTCCGGCGGAAAGCAAGGATGCGAGGATGGCGATCATACTGCCCTTAAGGCAACAGCCGGCAAAGCGGACGCAAGAACCGCCGCCCACTGGCGGCGCGGAGATCCTCATCTTCACCGGAGTTCGATACGAACGGATCGAAGGAGCGCAGTTGAGGGCGGCGGCCTCTTCCCGGCACGCGCCCAAACGGGGCCGCGGCAAACGGTAGCCACGCTCTAATCAAGCGCGACGGGGCGGCACGATAGCTCTGCGACAAAGGCAGCGGCCACGCCCTGCCAGGTTTCATCCGGCGCGAAAACCCGCACCAGGGCGATGCCTTCCTCCGCATCTGTTTCAATGAAGACCGATCGCCCAAGCTCGCTGGGGATGCCGCTTCTGATGACCTGCATCTGGGCGGTGGTGAGTATGACGAAATCGAGCACGCGGTCGGTGGCGGTGCGGTCGCTGATGCTGAAGATATTAAGCCCGTCCTCGTTGTAGATGGACACGGACCAGAACGGGACAGTTTGCGGCGACTGCACATGGACCGGCCCATCGGCCAGATCAAATCGGCAGGCCGCAGGGAGGAGAAACGGATTACGAGGCGCTGGAGCGTTGTCGCGAAGGGCCTCCGGCCCAAGGTTCACAACCGCATAGGGAGCGGCAACGGCCGACAGCCTCGACCAGATATCCCGCTCCGAATAGGACGGCAGCATGAAAAGAATTGCAATGTGGACCATGCCGGCGCCCACGAGGCCGAGAAGGATCACGTAAAATAGCCTAAGCATCGCAATTGACCCGGTTGATTTCAGGCAGCGCGAGCTCCGTAATCTCGAAGCCCGCGGAAACGGGTGTATCGAGAAGTGTAAGGACCAGCTGCATTGCCTGTTGCCCGGTAACAGGAAGCCAATTTTCCGGGTGCGGGTGAGGGGAGACGCTGATGACGAGAGCGTTGCCGGGCCGGTGCAGGATCACCTCCGAATTGAGCGCAGCCGGCCTGCGCCCCAGCGGAGGAAGGGGGACGCCAAGCATATCGGCCGCGTGAAGAGTCCAGAACCGCGTGGAGGGCATGGAACCTTCAACGCGGTAAGTGCAGGTGCGGCTGAGCGCCTGGCCGGCGGAATCCTGCGTGGCCGTGAAAACGACCCCTTCCGCCCGGCCGAAGGGAATGCCGCCTTCCCGCGCGAAACGGGCCCGCGAATACGGATCGGCAAGCGTTGTTCCAAGATCGGGAAAGGCAATCCAGGGGCCCGCCTCGACGGGGCCGATCGGCGGCGCGGATTTGATGACAAAATAGAGACTGCCGGCGCCCCCGCCAATCGCGATCGAGAGCGTAAGCAGGGTTAGCAGGACAGTTCTTAGCATCGAAACCCATATCGGAAATGAATTTATCGAATACGCAGAGGACCGAGGCGGCGCAACTCGTAACAGTAAAAACCGAGCTGGGTTTTACAATCAAAGAGCCGACAGGTTTTCGGAGACGCGGCGAGGCTTGACGGGGGGCGCCTGGCGGAAGAGCCCGAGCAGATCGTTCAGCACGGTGCGGGTGGCAAGCGGCAGGCTATGCGCCGGCCGGCGCGGACCGGCCTCCACACCCTCGGTTTTGGCAGCCGCCACGGCCTCGTCGCTCTTGGCTGGCAGCGGATTTTCGATGCCCGGAATAGGTTTCAACTCGAGGTTCTGGTGGGCATAGGCCATGAAGCGTTGCCAGACCATGGCCGGCAGCGTGCCGCCGGTCATATTGTCGGTCGGCCTGTAATCGTCATTGCCGAGCCAGACGGCGGCGACATAATTTCCGGTGTAACCGACATACCAGGCATCGCGATAGGACTGGGTCGTGCCGGTTTTCCCCGCGGAGCGGATATTGGGAAGGGCCGCGCGCCGGGCCGTGCCGCGCTCCGGCACCTCAACCAGCATGCTGTTCATGTTCGAAACGGCCGTTTCGGAAAGGACGCGGCGTGGCGGCGGCGCATCGCGCCGCCAATCGTAAACGAGTTCGCCGGTGTGAGTATGCAGTTCCAGGATGCCGTGACGTGTGCCGGCAAAGCCGCCATTGGCGAAAACGCTGTATCCGGTCACCTGATCCAGCACCGTCAGATCGGATGTGCCCAGCACCATGGTCTTATGGCCGTTGAGCGGCGTTTCCACGCCCATGTCTTTCACCAGCTTCTGGATGACATCGATGCCCAGATGGTCGCGCGCCAGGCGGACGGGGACCGTGTTGTAGGACCTTGCGAGCGCTGTCGCGAGGTCGACGCGGCCGGCATAGCTGCGCCCGTAATTCTGCGGCGACCAGTTGCCCCAGGATATGGGCGCGTCGGAAACAACGGTCTTCGGCGTCAAACCCGCTTCCATGGCGGCCGCGTAGACATAGGGCTTGAAGGAGGAACCTGGCTGGCGCGCGGCGCGCGTTGCGCGGTTGAACTGGCTCTGGCCGTAGTCCCGCCCGCCGACCAGCGCGCGTACCGCGCCGTCCGTATCCATGAGGATAGCGGCGCCTTCCTCCACGTCGTAATCCTTGCCGTATTGGCGCAGATGAAATTCGATCGATTCCTCGACCGCATGCTGCAGGTCAAGGTCCATGGTCGTGCGCGCCACCAGCGAATGGGTTGCGCCCTTCGGCACAATCTTCTGCACTTCCTCGAACGCCCAATCCAGGAAATAGTCGGGCGCCTCGCGATCGCCGCGGTCCACCGCAGTCGCCGGATTGAGCCGGGCCGAAAGCACCTGTCCTTCCGTCATGAAGCGGGACTGGACGAGATTGCTGAGCACCTCATTGGCGCGGGCGCGCGCGGCGGGAAGGTTGATATGCGGCGCATAGCGCGCGGGAGCCTTGAAGAGGCCGGCGATCATGGCCGCCTCGGGCAATGTGAGGTCCTTGACCTGCTTGCCGAAATAGAAATCGGCCGCCGCGGAGATGCCGAAAGTGCCGCCGCCGAGATAAGCGCGGTCGAGATAAAGCTGCAGGATCTCTTTTTTCGTCAGATTGGCTTCCAGCCAGACGGCGAGAAATGCTTCCTTGATCTTGCGCTCCACCGTGCGCTCATTGGTGAGGAACAGGTTTTTCGCAAGCTGCTGCGTGATGGTGGAGCCGCCCTGCACCACGGAATTGGCGCGCATGTTTTCCGAAAGCGCGCGGAACAGGCCGACGAAATCAATCCCGAAATGCTCGAAGAAGCGCCGGTCTTCCGTGGCCAGGACAGCCTTGACCACATGGTCGGGCATCTCGTCGACCGGCACGGAATCGCGCTGGCGGATGCCGCGCTGGCCGATCTCCTGCCCGTAGCGGTCGAGAAAGGTGACGGCATAATCGTCCTGCGCGCGCCAGTCGCCCGCCGTCTCCTGGAAGGCAGGTATGGCAAGACCCAGCATAACCACCGAGCCCGCGGCCAGCATGGTGACGCCTTCGCTGAAGAATTCGATGACGGCGCGCCTTAAGCCGTAGAAGCGGAAGCGGCGGAAGAAGACGGTGAGGTCTTCCCAGAACTCGGCGGCTTTGAAACGCAGCTCATAGAGGGTGGAATCGATCCACGCATCTATGTCGAGGAAGATCGTGGCCCTCGGTGTATTTCCCTTCTTCGGCGTACGCTTCTCTACCATGACCGAACAGCCCGGCGTCCTTCCTGCTCTCGCTGCACCGCGAAACAACGCGGCTTTAGGTACGCGCGAGCCTACCCCAGCTAAGCTTAACACATTTGGTAGGCAGAAGGTTGATCCCTGTTAAGGGAAAAGCTTATGAAATTTGCGGTGTGGGAAAATGATCCTGACGTGCGGCGCTCAGGATGAGCGGTGTAGAGGGGGCTGAAGACCGTGGGTACAGGCCGAAGATGAGCGTCGGCGTATCGGCGGATAGGTGAAGGCCATACGCCAAGAAGACTCCTCTTTCTGCGAAAAAAGAAGTAGGTTGCCGCTACGACGCGGGAGGGGGCATCCACAGTTGAACGGCGATCGTTGGTATCGGTTCGTGATACGATCCGTATTGCGGAACGTATCGAAGCCTGATACGTTAGATGAAGAGAAGACGCATGATCCGTAGCTTTGCTGACGCGGCCACGGAAAGCGTGTTCAACGGGGTCTGCCCAGCCGGATTCCCGACGAACATAGTTAAAGTCGCAAGGCGCAAGTTGCGGATGATCGAAGCAGCTAGAGAGATAAGAGACCTCAAAGCGCCGCCAGGAAACAAGCTGCATGAGCTGGACAAGGATCGTAAGGGGCAGTGGGCTATTTGGATAAATAGCCAATATCGCGTGTGTTTCGTTTGGAGTGACGGTGACGCTTATGACGTTGAGATCACCGACTATCACAGGTGAGTAAGGATAAACCATGATGTCTAAGCGGCTTTCCCCTATGCACCCCGGAGAGGTGCTTCGCGAGGAATTTATGGTGCCATATGGCCTTACGGCATACGCACTCGCAAAAGCGTGCCGAGTTCCGAGGACCAGGATAGAACGTATCGTCCGTGAGGAAACCGGCATCACGGTGGACACGGCCCTCAGGCTAGCCCGCATCTTCGGCACAACGCCGGAGTTTTGGCTCAACCTCCAAAACCGCTACGAAATGGAGACAACTGAGCCGGTGATCCGGGCTGAGTTGGATTCCATCAACCTTGCCGAGTCACGTCTCGCGGCCTGAGCAGCATTAGGTATCATCCGTTTCGGGCGGCGGCTTTTGTCGTCGCCCTTTCTATTCGCACTCCCTCCTTTGTCGGGCTTAGGCGGCGTCTTTAATGTCTGCTTCACATTTGAATTTCTTCTCGTCGGACTTTCGTTGTTAGGAAAAAAGTCCTTGACGCCGTGACGGCGGTCTGGTAGGGTTCAGCTATCGTCGGAAAAGTGGGTCCGGCGGTGAGGGCATCGCGAATGCCCCAAAGCATTTTGGACCTCCTTGGACCTTGAACTGAGCAAGCGCTGCGCCTCCCGGCCAGCGCTTTTTTGTTTCCCGATTTTTTGGAGGATCGATGCGATACGGTTCGGCGGCGACCGCGCGGCGCGCGCAGCGCGCGCTCTTTGAAGGGGCGCCGGTTTCTCTCGGATTGCTGGCTCAGGCATGCAGGCTTTCGGAAACCCATCTGGCAACGCTTGCCCGCAGGGAAGGCTGGCGGAAGGCGGACGAGGCGCCGCAGGAGGACACCGAGGCGCTGGAGCGGCGCCTGGTGGTGCTCTCCGATCAATTGGTCAGCGACCTGGAGGCGGCAGGCGCCGAGGGCAGGGCCGCCGGCGCATATGACAAGCACCGCATCGACGCGCTCTCGACCATGCTGCGGATGGTCGAGAAGCTTGGCGAGATGACGCGCCTTCCCGAACGTGCAGCAGAAAAGCAGAAGAAAAGCGATGCAGAATTGGCCGCCGCGCTCTCCCTCATCGATGCCCGTATCGTGGAACTCGCTTGTGAACTCGCTGCCACCATGGGCGGCGAGGATGCTGAACGGGGAAGCGGCGCCACAAATCCTGTCTGAATGGTTCGGGTCCGCCCGCCTGCCGCAATATCCGGCGGGCGCATCGTTGAAGGACACCTGGCTGGTGATGGGCGGCAGGGGCTCCGGCAAGACGAGGCTCGGGGCCGAGTGGGTCAATTCGCTGGTGCGCGGACTGCCGCCCTTTGCGGTTCATCGCTATGGGCGCATCGCGCTTGTCGGCGAGACGCTGGGCGATGTGCGCGAGGTGATGATCGAGGGGCCTTCGGGCATACGCAGCATTTCGCGCGGGAACCGTCCGCATTATGAGCCGAGCCGGCGGCGTCTCGTCTGGGACAATGGCGCGGTGGCGCTGGTCTTTTCCTCGGAGGATCCCGACAGCCTTCGCGGGCCGCAATTCGACGCCGCGTGGTGCGACGAGCTTGGATGCGCGGCGATCGACAAGGGGCCGAACCAGCCGAACGTCTTTGGCGACCCGAAATCGGCCGAGAGCGCCGTGCCCTATTTTTCGAATGGCGGGCGCTCGGATCTGGCGCAATACCGTTTCCTGATGGCCCACTACCGGCATTGGCAAGACGGTGGTCCGGCCGCCAATCCGATTTCGCCGGTCTATGGCGGGCCGATGGTGGATGTGGGGCAGATCAGCATCTGGGCTTGGGACGCGCGGCCCTTTCCGGCCTTTCCGCTGCAGGGCGATGTGTGGGGTGACGGCGGCAACTGGTGGAGCGGCCACTGGCTGAACGGACGCTTGAGCGGCGTTCCCGTCGAGGCTCTGATTGCGCAGATCCTGGCCGACAATGGCCTGCCGCCGGCCGATACCTCACGGGCCGATGGCATGGTGGCGGGCTACGCCGTCACGAACCCGGCGACCGCGCGCGCGGCGATCGAGCCGGTCGCCGCGCTCTTCAGCATCGGCGCGGTGGATGGCAAAGAGGGGCTTGTCTTCGCGACGGAGGGGGCAGGCAGGGCGGTGACGCTGGATGACCTGGTCCTGCAGGAGCAGCGCGAGCTTGTGGAGCGCGTGCGCCAGCCGGATCAAGATCTGCCAGCCTTTGTGCATCTGGATTTCACCGATCCGATGAACAGCCATCAGTCGGCGACGGCGGCCGCTGATTTCGTGGGCGCCAAGGGCAGCGGCACGAGCTTCGTTTCCTTCCCGGGCTCGCTTGCGACAGGCGAGGCGGAAAGCCTCGTTCGCGACCTGATGAGGCGAAGGTGGGATGGGCGTGAGCGCGTCACCTTTGCGGTGCCCGCAGCCGAGCGGCGCATCGATGCCGGAAGTGTCCTGCGGCTGCCGGGCGAGCTGGAAGGGCCGGACTATCTGGTCGAAGAGATCGAGGAGGGCTTGAGCCGGCTCGTAAGGGCGAGGCGAGTGGTGCGTGTGGCGGCGCCACCGGCAAGAATTGTCGAGAGTCCGGGAAATTCCGGCGGTGTTTATGGACCGAGCAAGCCTTACGCGCTGTTTCTGGATCTGCCGCTGAGTTCTGCGCAGGATACGCCGCAGGATCAGTTCCGGCTTGCCGTGCGGGCAGCGCCCTGGCGCAGGCAGGCGGTGCTTGCTTCCCCGGAACAGGCCGGCTTCGACCTGCGTTCCACCGCGGAAGGCAGAGCGACCATTGGCCTGCTTCGGCAGGCATTACCGGGCGGCACCGTCGAAGGCCGTCTGGACCGTTCGGCTTCGCTCGATGTCCACCTTCTCGATGGAGAATTCCAGAGCATATCGAGGATAAGGATGTGCAATGGCGGGAATGCCTCCGCCGTCCGCTCGTCGGCTGGTGTTTGGGAAATCCTCCAGTTCGAGCACGCTGAGGAAATCGAACCGTCGGTCTGGCGGCTGAGCGGGCTTTTGCGGGGCAACTGGGTACTGGCGACGCGATGATGGCGGGCGCCGCAACTGGCGCGCCTTTCGTTCTGCTGGACGAGGCGGTCGCGCCCGCCGGGCTGAAGGCGGAGGAAATCGGTCTCGAGCTCAACTGGCGAGTGGGACCTGCCGGATACGACATTTCGGGGGAGCATTTCCTGCAGGTCTCGGCGGAAGGCGGGATGAGGGCGCTTCTGCCTCTCTATCCCGTGCATCTGAAGGCGCAGGTGCGGGAAGGCGACCTTCATTTGTCCTGGATCCGGCGCGGGCGGATCGATGCCGATAGCTGGCTTGGAGAAGATATCCCGCTGGGAGAAGCACAGGAAGCCTATCGGATCAGAGTGGCGGGGCAGAATGGAAGCATTGTGAGAACCGTCGATACGACCGCTCCGGCCTGGATCTATACGGCAACGATGATTGCGGCGGATTTTCCCGAGCCGCCCGCTTCGATCGACATATCCGTCTCCCAAATGAGTGCGGCCGTCGGCCCCGGCATTCCCGCCAGACGGGCGATATCGCTCGCCTGAAGATCTTCACCACAAAGAGGAGCATGCGAAAATGACCGAGACGAAACCGTGGTATCTATCGCGCACGATCTGGGCATCGGCGATCACCATCGCCGCAGCCCTGGGAAGCCTTCTGGGCCTGCCAGTCGAGGAACTTGATAAACAGGCCGTGACGGAAACTCTGCTGCAGGCCATCACCGCCATATCCGGCCTTTTTGCGATTTTTGGAAGGCTGGCCGCAAATACCCGGATCCGCTGAGCTTTCAATCCCCACGCGCCTGACCCGCGCGTGGGCCTATTTTCCGTGCAGAGGTTGCTTTGGCGCAGCAATTGTTCATTCTCCATTCAGCCCTCTTGCGATAGACAGAGAGCATGAAACTTATACGCGACCAAATTTTCGGGCTGATGACTTTGGCGGGGGCGCTCGGACTGCTCGCCCCCAACGCCTACGGCCAGTCTTCCGCGACCGAACAACCGGTTCTCCTCGCTCAAGGCGCGCCGGATTGCTATGCAATCGGGCAGCAGATTGCTGCCCAGCAGGGCGGCACATTGGCGGGGGCCTCGGCCGAATCCCGGGGCGGTACCATCGTGTGCCGGATCGTCATCCTGGTGCCTGCCCGAGACGGCGAACGACCGCGGCGGGTGGAAGTTACCGTGCCGGTGCGATAATCAATTACATTTCTAAGAATTGGGCGATCTGCACTCATGCGCATTCTGGTTGTCGAGGACGACAAAGACCTGAACCGGCAGATTAGCGTCGCGCTGGAAGATGCCGGTTACGTGGTCGATCGCGCCTTTGACGGCGAAGAGGGCCATTTCCTAGGCGATACCGAACCATACGACGCGATCGTGCTCGATATCGGCCTGCCGCAGATGGATGGGATCAGCGTGCTGGAACGTTGGCGGCGCGATGGGCGCAAGATGCCCGTTCTGATCCTGACCGCGCGCGACCGCTGGAGCGACAAGGTGGCCGGCATCGATGCCGGCGCGGACGACTACGTGACCAAGCCCTTCCATATGGAGGAGGTGCTGGCGCGCGTGCGGGCGCTCATCCGCCGCGCGGCGGGACATGCATCCTCCGAGCTTTACTGCGGACCTTTGCGGCTGGACACCAAGGCGTCCAAGGCGGACATGGATGGCGTGCCGCTGAAGCTCACCTCCCACGAATACCGGATGCTTGCTTACCTGATGCATCACAAAGGTTCCGTGGTATCGCGAACGGAGCTGGTGGAGCATCTTTACGATCAGGACTTCGACCGCGATTCCAATACGATCGAGGTTTTCGTCGGGCGCCTGCGCAAGAAGCTGGGCGTGGACCTGATAGAAACTGTGCGAGGCATGGGATACCGTATGCGCGAGCCGAATGACGGATGAGGCAGATCACGCGGTAGCTCGCCCGGTGGCACGAATGCAAGCTTGGCTTACGAGCCTGCCGCGCCGGCTCACGTTCCGTGTCGTGCTCTTTTCGTCCGTTTGGGCGATGATCGCGCTTGTGGTAATCGCGACGGTTATCTCAACCCTGTTCCGGCAGGTGAGCGAGCGCGGTTTCGACAATGTGCTCTCCGCGCATCTCTTCAACCTGATCGCTTCGGTGAGTGCGACCGAAGACGGCCGCCTGGTGGGGAGCCCCAACCTGGGCGATCTCAGGTTTTCCGAACCGTTGTCGGGCTGGTATTGGTCCGTGGAACCAATCTCGACGGCGTTGCGCAATCAATTGCGCTCATCGTCTCTGGTGATGCCGGTCAGATCCCCTTCCACCGCCGATGTTCAATTCGACCGCAACTTCCAGCGCAGCTATGTGGAGGAAGGCCCGGGCGGGGAGCAGATCGAGGTTCTGGAAGCTGAAGTCGTGCTGGACCAGCTTGACCGCATCGCCCGCTTTCGCGTGATGGGCAATCGCAGCGAACTTGAACGGGAAATTTCGGATTTCGCCAGCCGACTCTATGCGTATCTCGGTATTTTTGGCCTCGGAATGATCGCGATCAACGTCTTCGCCATTCTGATCGCGTTAAGGCCCTTGGGAAGCATCAGAAGCGCGCTCGCGAATATTCGGGCCGGAACGGCCGAACGGCTTTCCGGCCCTTTCCCGGCGGAAATCGCTCCGCTCGCTGAGGAGACGAATGCCCTGATCGAAAGCAATCGGCGCATCATCGAGCGGGCACGCACGCAAGTTGGGAATCTGGCCCACTCGCTGAAGACCCCGCTTGCCGTGCTAATGAATGAGGGCAGGGCTCTCGGGGGGGAGCAGGGCGCACTCATCACCGGCCATACGGAGGCCATGCAGAAGCAGATCGATCACTATCTGCAGCGTGCTCGCGCCGCGGCGCAGCGCAGTACGCTTGCAGCGCGAAGTCCCGTAAACCAGACACTGGCCCGCATGGCGCGCGTCGCCGAGAAGCTTAACCCGGACAAGAAGCTCCAGACGACGATGCCCGACACGGAAGTGGTGTTCGCGGGCGAGCGAGAGGATTTGGAAGAGATCATCGGAAATCTTCTCGAAAACGCCATGAAATGGGCCGATCGGAATGTGGTTCTTTCGTTGCAGCCGCTGCGGCCGGCTGATTCGCGAGGGCTTGGTTTTCGCGTCTTGATCGAGGATGACGGACCTGGAATTCCCGAAGACCAGGCGCGACAGGCGCTGAAACGCGGCCGCAGGCTCGACGAAAGTAAGCCGGGCACGGGTCTTGGTCTCGCAATCGCCGCTGATCTGGTGAAGGAATATGGGGGAACGCTCGCCTTGGAGCGTTCCAGGCTTGGAGGACTCCGGGCTGAAGTTGTATTGCCCGCGGCATGAGGTGGAGGCGGGAACGCGTGGACAAAATTCGGTCAAACATGAGCTATAGTCGCGGCGCTGTTTCGGCGGCGGAGGGTGAGAGCGTATGAAGATATCAGCTGTTGTCGCCATGACGGCATTCCTGCTTTCCGGATGCGCCGCCGGCGGCTTCTCCCGCTCTATCGATGTCACGGCGACGTCGGGACAGGGTTCTGTCCGCGCAATCGGAGGCATTGTCGGCGGCGGGCTGATAATGGGAAATTTGGGGACCGACCTCCAGCGCCGTGAGCGTATGGCGGGAGTGGATGCCGAATACAAAGCGCTCGAGTCCGCGCCGGCAGGGCAATCTGTGACCTGGCGTGATGAACGCACCGGACGCAGTGGAACGGTGACTGCTTCGCAGCCCTACCGTGTCGGCTCCCAGGACTGCCGCCCCTACTCACATACGATTTCGGCGTCTGCTGGCGGTACGCGAACCTCGCGCGGCACGGCCTGCCGCAATCCGGACGGAAGCTGGACGCTGCTGGAATAGGCAGTCTCGGGCCTGAATCAGGCAGGGTGCTCTTTGCCGGCAGCGACAGCAGCGGAAAATGCCGCATCGGTCGGCAGTTGGCACCGCGCGGCAAGACGGATATTGAACTCAACATGTTTTTCTGGGTTCTCGCAGCACTGCTAACCCTTGCCGCCGCGCTGGCCGTGATGCGGCCGTTCTTGCGCGGGTCGACCACAGATGTGGCGGGCAGGGAGCACGATCTTTCCGTTTATCGTGATCAGTTGGCCGAGCTGGATCAGGAAGTAAGGCGCGGGCTTGTGGCCGAGACGGAAGCGGCTGAGGCGCGCGCGGAAATCGGCCGGCGCATTCTCCGGCTCTCGCAATCTGCCGATGAAAGCGCGGAAGAGCCAGTCAAACCCGGTACGAGGCTGGCGCGCGCGGTGGCCATAGCGGCCGTATTGGCGATTCCGGCGATAAGTTGGGGCATCTATTCCCTGATTGGCTCGCCCGGCCTGCCGGCCATGCCATTGCAGGCAAGGCTCAACGAGGACCCGGCGCAGGCGCCGGTGGAAGACCTGGTCGCCCGCGCCGAGGCTTATCTGGCGGATCACCCCGAAGACGTGCGCGGCTGGCAGACGCTGGCGCCGGTCTATATGCGGCTGGGGCGCTATTCGGATGCTGTGGCCGCCTATCAGCGGGCAATCGACTTGGCTGGCGCCAACCCCGAGCATGAAGCTGGCTTGGGCGAGGCGATGGTGGGGCGGAGCGGCGGGATCGTCACGGCGGATGCCGAGGCGGCGTTCAACCGCGCGCTGGCGCTTGATAACAGCAACCCCCGTGCCCGCTTCTTCATTGCCCTGGCGAGAGCGCAGGAAGGAAATGGGGATGCGGCACGGGCTATTTGGGAGGAGATGGCCTCCGGCCTCCCGGAACAGTCGCCATGGAAGGCGGCAGCCACTCGAGCCATTGCGGGCCTTGACCAAGATTCGGCTGAGGCTTCCGCTTCAGAAGGCGCTCCATCACAAGACCAGCTCGCAGCAGCCCGGGAGATGACACCCGAGGCGCGCCAGGAGATGATAGAAGGTATGGTGGCGAGCCTCGACGCGAAGCTGCGCGAGAGCCCGGCAGATCCGGAAGGCTGGGGGCGCCTGCTGCGCTCCTATGTCGTGCTTGGCCGAAGGGACGACGCGCTGGGGGCCCTGGACCGGGGACTTTCCGCCCTTGGACCCGACTCGCCGGACGGCAAGGCTTTAAGTGAATTGGCCGGGACGCTCGGCCTCACAGACACGCAGGTGAATAAATGACGCGCAAGCAGAAGCGGCTGGCGGTCATCGGTTCGGGAATGGGCTTTCTCGCCCTGGCCGCGGCATTGACCTTTTATGCGCTGGGGCAGCAGACGTCCTATTTCTACATGCCCTCGGACCTGCTGTCGCAGCCCGCGGCGGCGCAGGAACGCATCCGGCTCGGCGGCCTTGTTCAGCAAGGTTCCGTCGAGCGGGGCCAGGGAACGCATGTGAGCTTTGTGGTGGCTGATGGCCAGAACGGGGTGCCAGTGGTCTATGACGGCATTCTGCCTGACCTGTTCCGGGAGGAGCAAGGTGTCGTCATCGAGGGCAGGATGGGGCCCGACGGGGTCTTTGTCGCGGACACCGTCCTTGCAAAGCACGACGAGACCTATATGCCCCGTGAAGTGGCGGACAGGCTGAAAAAGGACGGTCTTTGGCAGGAACAATGAGAAAGGTCCGATGAGCGTCGAACTTGGCCATTTCGCACTCGTGCTGGCGCTGGCGCTGGCCTTGGTGCAGGCGCTGGTGCCGCTCCTCGGCGCGCGCTTGGGCAGCGCTCCGCTGATGCGGATGGGCGAACCGGTGGCCATTACCGGGTTTGCGCTGATCGCGTTCGCCTTCGCGGCGCTGGTGCTTGCCTATGTCCAATCGGATTTCTCGGTGCTGAATGTGTGGGAGAACTCACATTCGGCCAAGCCGCTTCTGTTCAAGATTACCGGGACTTGGGGCAATCATGAAGGCTCGATGCTCCTTTGGGTGCTGATCCTAGCCTTTTTCGGGGCTCTTGTGGCAGCCTTCGGCCAGAATCTGCCGCCAACGCTCAGGGCCAATGTGCTGGCCATACAGGGCCTGATTGCCAGCGCCTTCCTCCTGTTCATCCTCTTTACCTCCAATCCCTTCATCCGCCTTGAGCGGGCGCCGATTGAAGGCCGTGACCTCAATCCGATCCTGCAGGACATCGGGCTCGCGATCCATCCGCCGCTGCTCTATCTCGGCTATGTGGGGTTCTCGATCTCCTTTTCGTTCGCGGTGGCGGCGCTGATCGACGGGCGCCTGGACGCGGCTTGGGCACGGTGGGTGCGTCCGTGGACGCTCGTTGCCTGGGCCTTCCTCACCGGCGGCATCGCGATGGGCTCCTACTGGGCCTATTATGAATTGGGATGGGGCGGCTTCTGGTTCTGGGACCCGGTGGAGAACGCTTCCCTGATGCCCTGGCTGGCGGGTACGGCGTTGCTGCACTCGGCCATTGTCATGGAAAAGCGCTCGGCACTGAAAATCTGGACGGTGCTGCTGGCCATTCTCACTTTTTCGCTGTCGCTGCTTGGCACATTTCTGGTCCGCTCGGGCGTTTTGACCTCTGTTCACTCCTTTGCGACAGATCCCACACGCGGCGTCTTCATTCTTGCGATACTGGTGTTCTTTATCGGCGGCGCTCTGGCATTGTTTGCAGTAAGGGGCGCGTCGCTCGCGCCGGGTGGACTGTTCCATCCCATTTCCAGGGAGGGGGCGCTTGTCTTCAACAATCTGATGCTTACGACCGCGGCGGCGACGGTGCTCATCGGCACTCTCTACCCCCTGCTGATCGAGGCCATCAGCGAAGACAAGATTTCCGTCGGCGCGCCGTTCTTTAATCTGACCTTCGTGCCGCTGTTCCTGCCGCTCCTGCTGGCCGTGCCTTTTGGGCCGCTTCTCGCCTGGAAGCGCGGCGATCTGCCAGGAGCTCTCCAGCGCCTGCAATTCGCGTTCTGGGCAGCCGGGGCGGCCGCAATCGCGAGCTATTTCCTGATTGACCGCGCCAACGCCGCAGCTGCGCTCGGCATCGGCCTGGGGCTGTGGCTTGTCTTCGGCGCGCTGACAGATCTCGCTTTCAAATCCGGCATCGGCAAGGTCGGGCCAGCACTTGCCCTTCGCCGGCTCTCCGGCTTGCCCCTTTCGATGTTCGGCACCTGTTTCGCACATGCCGGGCTGGGCCTTACCGTGCTCGGCATTGTCTCCGTCACCGCGCTTCAGGCCGAGAAAATCCTGACAATGCAGCCCGGCCAGAGCACCGAAATCAGCGGCTACACTCTTCGCTTCGTGGATCTGCGGCCCTTCACCGGTCCAAATTACACCGAAGATCGCGCCGAGTTCGCGCTCGGGACCACCCGCGGTGCGTCGCTGGGGGAACTCGTTTCGTCCAAGCGTCTTTATACGGCCCGGGGTATGCCGACGACCGAAGCCGGCATCAGAACGATGGGCCTGAGCCAGCTCTATGTTTCGATCGGTGACCGTACACCGGCTGGGCTCGTCGTGCGGATCTGGTGGAAGCCTTTCGTCACGCTGATCTGGGCCGGTGCGCTGGTGATGATGGGCGGCGGCTTCATCTCTCTCATGGACCGCAGGCTGCGCGTCGGTGCGCCGGCAAGGCGCAAAGCAGCGCTCGCGGCGGACGGTGGGGGAACGCGATGATCTTTCGCGCATTTCTGCTTGTGCTCTGCCTGTTGGGATTTTCGGGCATCGCTGTTGCGGTGCAGCCTGATGAGATACTTGTGGACCCTGCGCTCGAAGCGAGGGCGCGGCAGCTTTCAGCTGAGCTGCGCTGCATGGTCTGCCAGAACCAATCGATCGACGATTCCGACGCGGAGCTGGCGCGAGATCTCCGCGTTCTCGTGCGTGAGCGGCTCAAGGCCGGCGATACCAATGAAGAAGTTCTGAATTATATTGTCTCTCGCTATGGCGAGTTCGTGCTCTTGAAGCCGCGCTTCAATGCGCGCAACGCCATTCTCTGGGCAGCGCCGGTCCTCATCCTTGTTGGTGGGAGCGCACTTGCCTTCTCGGTTCTTCGGCGGCGCGGCAACACCGTTCCCGCTCCTCTCTCGACGGAGGAGGAAGCTGCCTTGCGGGACATTCTTAAGGATGAGAGCTGAAAAGTTCGGGCAATCCGCAGCACCTCAAAACGCATGGCGCGGATGGGCCGGTCTTGACGGCTTCAGAATGGCCGCCGGAAACATTACAAAAGTTTCATGCCTTGGAAATGGCATCGTAAGGTACTCAGTCCTATTTCAATGGCGGAACGGGACGAGGATGCGTCCCCCGAGTGGATCCAAGGTATGAGGAGTTGGTTCGTCATGAGCGAAGAGCAGAACGTAACCTCCAAAAAAATAACTTCCAAGACCCGCAATCGCCTCGTGGCGGCCGTGGCCTCTGCGGCTATAGCCGGTGCGGTCAGTTTTAGCGCAATAAGTTCGGGCACCGTCCCGGTGTTCGCTGAGCCGGTGAAGCTGGACAGGCCCGTTCAAGCGCCCAGTTTTGCCGATGTGGTCGATGTCGTCACACCCGCGGTGGTGAGCGTGCGCATTTCGGGCGAAGCGCCGGAGACGGGCACGGTGGCGACGCCATTCTTCGACATGCCGGGATTTGATAATCTTCCGCCGAACCATCCGTTGCGCCGTTTCTTCGATGAGTTCCAGAGGCGTGACGAGCAGCCGCGCGGCCCGCAGCAGCGCCGGCGCACCCGGCCGGTTGCCCAAGGTTCCGGGTTCTTCATCTCCGGTGACGGCTATATCGTCACCAACAACCATGTGGTCGAAGGTGGAAATCAGTACACGGTCGTTCTGGAGGACGGCACCGAGCTGCAGGCCGATCTGATCGGCAAGGACCCCCGCACCGATCTGGCAGTACTCAAGGTTAAAGCCGACCGCGAGTTCACCTATGTGACCTGGGCCAATGACGATGCGGCACGCGTGGGCGACTGGGTGGTTGCCGTGGGCAACCCGTTCGGGCTCGGCGGTACGGTGACGGCGGGCATCGTTTCGGCCCGAGGCCGTGAGATTGGCGCCGGGAATTACGATGACTTCCTGCAGATCGACGCGGCGGTGAATCAGGGCAACTCCGGCGGGCCGACCTTCAACCTCGCCGGTGAGGTGGTTGGCGTCAACACCGCGATATTCTCGCCCTCCGGCGGCAATGTCGGCATTGCCTTCGCAATTCCGGCTTCCCTTGCCAAGACGGTCGTAGAGCAGCTTATCGAGGATGGTTCCGTCGAGCGCGGCTATATGGGAGTCAGCATCCAGGAGGTGACGCCTCAGATCGCGGAGTCTCTCGGGCTTCAGGACGCAAGGGGCGCGCTGATCAACAGCGCGAACAGCGGCGATCCCGCAGCCAGGGCAGGTATTCAAGCCGGTGATGTCGTTATCGCAGTGAACGGCAAGACCATCGCCACCCCCCGCGAGTTGGCTCGCACGGTGGCGGCTATCCAGCCTGGCACCGAGATCGATGTTACGGTGTGGCGCAACGGTAAGTCGCAGGATTTTTCCGTGACGTTGACGGAGATGCCTGACACTGACCAGGTCGCTTCGGCGGCGCCCAGCGCGCCCTCGCAGGATGAGGGCGGTCAGCCGGCAAGCTTTGGATTGACAGTTGCACCGGCCGATGACGGCAATGGCCTCGTCGTCACCGATGTCGAGCCGGGCAGCGTGGCGGAGGAGAACGGAATCCAGCCGGGAGACGTGATCCGCGCCGTCAATTCTCAGCCCGTAACAACGGCGGGCGACCTCAAGAAGGCTGCTGATGCGGCATCGAATGCCGGCCGTGGCGCAGTGCTCCTGCAGGTCGTGCGTGATGACGCTAACCGCTTCGTCGCGCTGCCAATTGGCTGATCGGCACGGGATCAATCGTTATGGGCGGCGGTGAGAAACTCTCCGCCGCCTTTTCTTGGCATCTGTGCATTCATGCCCTTATTGTCGCGCCATGAAGATATTGATCATCGAAGATGACCGCGAGGCGGCGAGCTTCCTCAAGAAAGCCTTTTCCGAAGCGGGGCATATCGCGGATGTGGCCTCCGACGGGGAGGCGGGCTTTGCGCTCGCCGACGGAGGCAATTACGATGTGTTCGTGATCGATCGCATGCTCCCGCGCCGCGACGGGCTTTCCGTCATCGCGGGGCTGCGGGCAAACGGCAACGCGACGCCGGCGCTTATCCTCTCTGCTTTGGGGGAGGTGGACGACCGCGTGACGGGCCTTCGCGCGGGCGGTGATGATTACCTTACGAAACCTTATGCATTCTCGGAATTGCTCGCCCGCGTGGAGGTGCTGAAACGTCGAGCGGGCACACGCGACGTGGAAACGCTCTATCGGGCGGGCGATCTGGAACTGGACCGGCTGTCACACACGGTGCGCCGAGGCGGCCAGGAAATCACGCTGCAGCCGCGCGAGTTCAGGCTGCTGGAATATCTGATGCGCCATGCCGGCCAGGTGGTCACGCGCACCATGCTTCTGGAGAATGTCTGGGACTATCACTTCGATCCCCAGACCAATGTGATCGATGTGCATGTCTCGCGCCTCAGAGGCAAGATCGAGAGGGGCTTCGACAAGCCCATTTTGCACACGGTGCGCGGGGCGGGTTATATGATCCGGGCGGACTGACCGATGGCTACGCTATCGGCCGTCATGAAGACAACCGCCGCACGCCTTTCGGCACTTTATCTTGTGCTGTTCGCCGCTTGCGCGGTGATGCTCGTCATCTATGTAAGCTCACTTTCGACTCGCATACTGGTTGGGCAAACCCAGGAGGCAATCTCGGAGGAGGTTGCCGGGCTAGGCCGTGCCTATCAACGCGGCGGACTGATCGGCCTCGTCCGGCTCGTTGAGATCCGGGCTAGGCAGCCGGGCGCCAATCTCTACCTTATTACGGATCCGAATGGCCGCATCCTCTCCGGAAACGTGGAGAGCATACAGCCAGGCGTGCTCGACTCACCGGGCTGGACGGAAAACGCGTTCTTTTATCGCCGCTTCGGCGAGCCGGAGACTGAGGGCGGCGAGAACGGTCATGCGGCGGTGGCCCAGATCATTCGGCTTCCCAATCGGATGATCCTGCTGGTCGGACGAGATCTGAGCGAGCCTGACAAGTTCGGACGCGTGATGCGCCGCGCGCTCGCCGCCTCTCTGGCGATGATGGGGCTCGGCGCCTTCCTGATCTGGTATTTCGTAGGCAGACGGGCGCTTCGCCGTATCGATAGCGTGACTGAAGCCAGCCGCCAGATCATGGGCGGGGATCTGGCGAGGCGGCTGCCCGTTTCCGGGGCGGGTGATGAATTCGACCGGCTTTCGGAAAACCTGAATGCGATGCTCGATCGAATTGCCGGTTTGAACGAGGGGCTGAAACAGGTTTCCGCAAATATTGCTCACGATCTGAAAACGCCCTTGACGCGCCTGCGCAATCGAGCCGAGGCGGCGCTGAACAGCAGTGGCGGCCCCGAGGCAGCGAAGGAAGCGCTGGAGCAAACAATTGCTGAGTCCGATCAACTCATCCGCACCTTCAATGCGATATTGATGATCTCGCGGCTGGAAGCCGGGTATTCAGCAGAAAGCACGACCAAGCTCGATCTTGCAGCGATCCTGTCCGATGTCGTCGAGCTTTATGAGCCAGCGGCGGAAGAACAGGGCGTGGACCTCAAAGCCGAGGCTGTTGAAAGTGTTCAGATCGATGGCAACCGCGAACTTATCGGCCAGGCGCTTTCCAACATCGTCGATAACGCCATCAAATATTCCGCGGGCTTTGGCCAGAAGCCGTCTGTTTCCCTGTCCCTCCGGAAGGAGAAACACGCAATCCGCTTGGCCGTGAGCGACACCGGCCCGGGCATTCCGGAAAAGGATCGCGAACGCGCAACAGAGCGCTTTGTGCGCCTAGAGCCAAGCCGGAGCCGGCCTGGGTCGGGGCTGGGCCTCAGCCTGGCCAAGGCGGTGATGACCTTTCACGGCGGGCGTCTTGAGCTTTCGGGGACAAGCGGCGGGTTCACAGTTGCCATGATCTTCCCCGCGGGCAAGAATGGGTGATATTGCTGCCTCTTGCCAACCCCTCTCTGGCCCGCCCGCCAGAGGGCTATCAGGGAAATGCCAGGGAAAAATATGTCCGAACCGTCACCGCAGCATCAGGACGGCTCTGCCTGGTTCGGCATTCCCGTGCGGGAGCTGCAGCCGCTCGATGCCGAACATGCGCGCGAGGAGCTGGACTCGATTGCCGAAGTCGCGGCGGCGCAGAATTGCGCCCGCCTTGCCGGCCTTCTTCGGGACGAGAGCAGGCTGACGGCCTTTCTTGGCGCGGTGTTCGACCTCGCGCCCTATCTTCGCGATTGCGCCCGGCGCATGCCGGACAGCCTGGAGGCGCTGTTCGACAGTGGACTGGAAGCGCGGCTCGCCCACATCAACGCGCAGATCGAAGAGGCCGCTTCCGCCGAGGACGTCAGCGAAACAGGCGTGATGAAGGCTCTTCGCCGGTTGAAGCAGGAGGCGCATTTTCTGATTGCGCTTGGCCAGCTCTCGGCCGAAGCGGACGCGGCGAAGACGGTCCTCCGGCTGAGCCTTCTGGCGGAGGCCTGCGTGCGTGCGGCGGTAAATTTCCTGCTATGCGATGCGCATCGCCAGGGAAAGCTTCGGCTGCCCGACCTAGCAAGGCCATCGGAGGGCAGCGGCTGGCTCCTGCTTGCCATGGGCAAGCTCGGTGCGCGGGAGCTCAACTATTCCTCGGACATCGACCTCATCGTCCTGATCGATCCGACCGCGCCGGCAATCGTCGATCCTCTGGAGGTCACCGAGCTTTTCGTGCGGCTTACCCGAAGGCTGGTGCGCATCCTGCAGGACCGGACGGAGGATGGCTATGTCTTCCGCACGGATCTGCGATTGCGGCCCGATCCCGGATCGACCCCGCTCGCGCTGCCGGTGGAAGCCGCGCTCCACTATTACGAAAGCCGTGGCCAAAACTGGGAGCGCGCCGCCATGATCAAGGCGCATGCGATTGCCGGCGACGTGAAGGCTGGGGAGCGGTTCCTGGCGGAACTGCAGCCTTATGTCTGGCGCAAATATCTGGACTATGCGGCAATCGCCGACGTGCATTCGATCAAGCGTCAGATCCATGCGCATAAGGGGCATGGCGAGGTGGCCGTGCTCGGCCACAATGTAAAGCTCGGCCGCGGCGGGATCCGGGAGATCGAGTTTTTCGTGCAGACACAGCAGCTTATTGCTGGCGGACGGTTTCCCGAGCTGCGCGGACGCGAAACGGTCTCGGTGCTCAAGGAGCTTCAGGATCGCGGTTGGATCACGGCCGAGGCAGGCGAGGGGCTTGTTGCCCAATACTGGTTTCTCCGCGACGTCGAGAACGTGGTGCAGATGGTCGCGGACGAGCAGACGCATTTCCTGCCGGACACCGAGGAGGAGCTGGAGCGCATCGCCCGCCTGCTTGGCTATGGGAGTGGAGCGGCTTTTGCGGAAACATTCCGCAAAGCGCTGCACACGGTGGAGCGCCACTATGCCGCTTTGTTTGAGACGGCGCCTCAGCTTTCCCGCGGCATTGGCAATCTGGTCTTCACCGGCGACGTTGACGACCCCGGTACGCTGGAAACGCTTTCCGAATTGGGCTTTGAGCGCCCGAGCGACATCGCACGCGTCATTCGCGGCTGGCATTTCGGGCGCTATCGGGTGGCGCAGTCGGCGGAAGCACGCGAGCGGCTGACGGAGCTTATCCCCGCATTGCTGGAAGCCTTCGGGCGGACGCAGCGCGCGGACGAAGCGCTTTTGCGCTTTGATGAATTCCTTTCCGGCCTGCCGCGAGGCATTCAGCTCTTCTCGCTGCTCCAATCCAATTCCTGGCTACTCGACCTGATCGCAACCATAATGGGCGCGGCACCCAGGCTCGCGGCGATCATCACCCGCCGGCCCCATGTCTTCGACGGTCTTCTGGACCCGGCGCTTCTGTCGGAGCTGCCCAACCGAGCTTACCTGGCCGAGCGGCTGCAGACCTTTCTTGCCGGTGCAGGAGCTTTTGAAGAGCAGCTCGACCGGCTGCGCATTTTCGCGGCGGAGCAGAAGTTCCTGATCGGCATCCGCCTGCTGACAGGCAGCATCGACCATACGCGCGCCGGCAAGTCCTTCTCCGCTCTCGCCGATCTCACCATCGGCGCGGCATTCGATGCGGTGCAGGAAGAGTTCGCGCTGACCTACGGCCACATCAAAGGCGGCCGGACTTCCATTCTCGGCATGGGAAAGCTTGGCAGCCGTGAGCTCACGGCAGGCTCCGACGTAGACCTGATCCTGCTTTACGATCATGCGCCTGATGCCGAGGAATCGGATGGGGCAAGGCCCCTTGCGCCCTCGCATTATTATGCGCGGCTCACGCAGCGGCTCATCGCCGCCGTCTCGGCTCCGACGGCGGAAGGTGTGCTTTACGACATGGATCTCAGATTGCGGCCCTCCGGCAACAAGGGGCCGGTGGCAACCCATATCGATGCCTTCCGCAAATATCAGCGAAACGAGGCATGGACCTGGGAGCATATGGCACTGACGCGCGCGCGACCCGTGGCGGGCGATGCCTCGCTCTGCGCCGAAGCGGCGCGGGAGGTGGAGGCGATTGTCGCCATGCCGCGCGATCCAAGAAAGCTCCGGCATGACGCAACGGAGATGCGCGCCCTTCTGGAGGAGGAGAAGCCAGCGAGGAACATCTGGGACCTGAAGCTTATCTCGGGCGGCATTATCGACCTGGAATTCATCGCCCAGGTAGCGGTCCTCTCCGGCAAGTGCCCCGCCGAGCCCCGCCCGACCGGGACCGGGGAGGTGCTCGCGTCGCTATCGCCGGACTTCGCTGACGATCAAACCCGCTCGGAGCTTCTCGACGCCCACCGGCTCTATATGACGCTGACGCAGATCGTGCGCCTCTGCATCAACGGCCCGCTTGACTCCGACGATGTTCCGCCCGGCCTTGCCGATATTCTGCTGCGCAGCGTCGACCTGCCGGATTTCGGCGTTTTGGAGGCTCATATAACGGAGACGGCCGGGCGAGTGCGGGGGCATTTCGACCGGTTGCTGAAAACGGCGTCAAAGAGTGGGGGGTGACGCAATTCTGACAGGTTTATGCCGGTCGCGCCCCCCCTCTGGCCTGCCGGCCATCTCCCACACGAGGGGCGCGAAGGAGCGCAATCATATCGGGCAGTTTGAATGCCGCTACGCCGCCATCCTGCGCGCCATCTGCACGGGTAGCCGGATGGAGACGATCGTGCCCACGCCTTCGGTGGAGCGGATGCGCAGCGCGCCGCCATGAAGCTCGGTGAGCGAACGCGAAATCGCCAGGCCGAGGCCGGAGCCGTTGTGACTGCGCGAATACTGGTTCTCCACCTGCTCGAATGGCCGGCCGAGCTTCTTCAATGCTTCGCGTGGAATGCCGCAGCCGGTGTCCTTGATCGTCAGCATCAGTGAGTTCGAAACCACGCGGGCCCGAAGCGTCACGCGTCCGCCCTGGCCGGTGAATTTGACGGCGTTGAAGAGGAGATTGATGAGGATCTGCTTCACCGCGCGACGGTCCGCGTGAAGCGAGAGAGAGGCTGGAACGTCGCTTGTCAGTTCTATGTTTTTCTTTCCCGCCTGCAGCGTCACCACGCGCATGGTTTCGCGGATGACCTCGGAAAGGTCGATGCTCTCCCGGTGGATTGAGAACTGGCCTGCCTCGATCTTCGACATGTCGAGGATGTCATTGATCACGCCGAGCAGATATGTGCCGCTGGAGTAGATGTCGTTCACATATTCCTGATAGCGCTCCGAGCCGAGCGGACCGAACAGTCCTTGCTGCATCAGTTCCGAGAAGCCGATGATGGCGTTGAGCGGTGTCCGCAACTCGTGGGACATATTCGCGAGGAATTCCGATTTTGCGCGGTTGGCGGATTCGGCGCGCTCGGTCTCGCGCATATATTTGCGGTTGAGCTCCACGAGCTCCTGGCCGCGCTCCTGCTCCGCGCGGCGCGCGAGGGACAGGTCATGGATCGTCGCCATCAGCCGGCGTTTGCTTTCAACCAGCTTTTCCTGGTGCTGCTTGATCTGGGTGATGTCGGTTCCCACGGAAACCGTCCCGCCGTCGCGCGTCTTGAGCTCCGTCACCTGCAGCCAGCGGCCGTCCGCCAGCTGCCGTTCATAGGTGATGCCTTCGGTGGTGTTATTGGAACCTGTCAGCCGCCGCTCATAGCGCGTGGCCTTCATGCGGGATTCGATTTCCTGGCGGGGCAGGCCGGGGACGATCTCGCTTGGATCAAGGCCCGTATCCTGCAGAAAACGTGAATTGCACATCACGAGCCGCTCGGACGCGTCCCAAAGCACGAAGGATTCCGTGATGTTCTCGATCGCCGTGCGCAGCCTTTGGTCCGCGGCCTCCGACTGCTGCACCAGCGTGCGTTGTTCCGTTACGTCCACCGCAATGCCGATCAGGTGAATCTCCGGCGCATCCGGGTCCACCACCTGTGCTCTGGCCCGGATCCAGATCCATTGGCCGTTGGCGTGGCGCATCCGGAACACCTGGTCGACCTGCTCGACCTCGCGTGCGACGATCCTGTTCGCGACGGCGAACAGATCGCTGTCATCGGGATGAAGCAAGCTCGCCACATCGCCGAAGGAAAGCATCACATCGGCGGCCTCGTAGCCCAGCATCTCGTACATGGAGGCGGACCAATACATCTTCCCGCGCGCCATGTCCCAATCCCAAAGGCCGCACTTCCCGCGCACGAGGGCGAGGTCCACCCTTTGATGTGCTTCGCGGTAAATGCGGTCGGCTGCCTGCGCGCGCGCGGCCTGGCTGAAATAGGCGTAAAGGATCGCCATCAGCACCCCGGCCGTCAGGGCAAAGAGCGTCACATTGAGCGAGACGGTGCTGCGCCACGCGCCGAACACCTGGTCCTGGGGCGCAAGTGCGACGGCGGCGCCGTCACCACCGGGAAGCAGGCTCACCGCGGCATACCATGTCGCCTCGCCGATCTGCACCTCCAACACGCCGGCTCTGTCCCCGAACATGAAGAGCGGCTGCCCGCCCGAAACGATGGTTTCGAGGGATTGCCCCTTCATCTTCTGCGCGCTCGCGGAAACGGCAGTGACAGCGAACCGGGAATCGGTGAGCGCGAGCACCCAGCCGGCATCCATGCTGGCACGCAGGATCGTCTCGTCGATCAGCACTTCGGCTTGACCCACCTCAGCGAGCGACTCCACACCCGCAATCTGCACCGCCTGGGCAAGGTTGCTGGCTACCATGCCGAGATGCCGTTTGGTGTCCTTCTCGATGTCGCCATGCCAGTTGAGCAGTGTCACCAGGCGCGCCGCCGCGAGGATCAGCAGGAAAATGACGATCAGGATCGGAATGGCCCGACGCAGGTAGGGCTCGATTGCGAGCAGGCGCTCATAGGCCGGCGCGGCAATGATCTTCGCATTGCCGGCGACCTCGGTTTCCGCCTTAGGCCTTCCGCCCCTGGAGAACAGGGCGGTAGGCAATGCCCACGCATACGCGCTCGCCATCCCGACGGGCCCTTTCTTCCTGCTGGATTCTGCTTGACCGATCCGCGAACGCGTACATGCGAATCATCCATAAAGAATCAAAGCTGATTCGCCTTGTCTAGGGGGCGGATGCAAAATTGATTCGGATGCATGCGGATTACGCCAGAGTGCGCTCCACGATGTCGCGCAGGTCCCGCGAGAGATCGGGCTGGCGCGCAATCTCGGAAAGCGCCGCGCGGGCCAGGTTTTGCCGCTTCTTCTCCAGCGAGCGCCATGAGCGGAAGGCGATGGCGAGCCGCGCCGCAACCTGAGGATTATTCTCCTCCACCTTTAGGATGGTCTCGGCCAGAAAGCGGTAACCCTCCCCGTCCTCCCGGTGGAAGCCGGTCTGGTTGCTGGAGGCAAAGCCTCCCACGAGCGAGCGCACGCGGTTGGGATTCATGATCGAGAATGCCGGATGCAACATCAGCCTGCGGACGAGGCCGACGGTTTCCGGTCCCGGTATCGTCGCCTGCACGACAAACCATTTGTCCAGCACCAGGGGATTGTCGGCGTAGCGCCGCTCGAAGCTCGAAAGGGCTCTGTTTGCGGCCTCGCTTCCAGCGAACTGATGCGCAAGCACGGTAAGCGCTGCCGCGCGCTCGGTCATGCTGCTTGCATCGTCAAACTGTTTGGCGGCGAGTGCCGGGTCGCCGGAGCTTGCCGAAAGATATTCGAGGATCACATTGCGGAGCGCTCGCCGCCCGGCGCTCTCTGCGTCTGGACTGAACGCGCCGTCGTTTCGCGTCTCGCCATAGACCTTTGCGAAGGTCGCTTCCGCCTCCCTCGCAATGGCGCCGCGCAGCAGATTTCGGGCCGCGCCGATCGCGTCGGGATCGATATTGCTTCCAATCTCGCGCGCGATATCGGACTCCGCCGGAAGTGTCAGCGCAAGTGCGCGATAGGCAGCTTCCAGATGCTCGTCGGCTGCGATCTCGGCCGGATAGCCGAGCAGCGTTTTATCGAAGCTGGGGCTCCTGCCGCCGCGGATGCATGCGGAAGCATCCACCAGCGCTTCGGTGAAGAGGGTGTTGAGCGCCTGCCAGCGTGAGAACAGGTCGCTGTCGTGCCGGGCAAGAAAGAGCCGGTCTTTCGAGGGCATCTGCAAGGAAAGGGTGATCGGCGCCGAGAAGCCGCGATTGAGGGAAATGACGGGCCGCGCGCTCACCCCCTTGAATTGTACGGTATGCCGCCTCTTGTGCAGGTGGATCACGCCGTCCTCGATCGGTGCGCCCTCTGCAATCTCATAGTCCATGTCCTGTCCGTTCGGTCCCACGAGACCGAAGGCAAGGGGAATGTGCATCAGGCGCTTTCGAGCCTCCGAGGGCGTAGGCGGGACGGTTTGTTCAATCTCGAGCGTGAACTCCTTCGATCTTTCATTGTAGCTCGTGGATACGGTAACATTCGGCGTGCCCGCCTGATGATACCACAGCGAAAATTGCGAGAGGTCCATGCCTGATGCCTCTTCGAAGCACAGCAGGAAATCCTCGATGGTGACAGCCTGGCCGTCGTGCCGCGCGAAATAAAGATCCATGCCGGCCCGGAACTTGTCAGGTCCCAGGATCGTATGGATCATTCGCACGACCTCCGAGCCTTTCTCATAGACGGTCGCCGTGTAGAAGTTGTTGATCTCGCGAAAGCGGCGGGGCCGTACCGGATGGGCAAGCGGGCCCTGGTCCTCAGGAAACTGGTGTGCCCTCAGCGTGCGCACCTCGGCGATGCGCTTGACCGCGCGCGACCGCTGGTCAGCGGAGAATTCGTGGTCGCGGTAGACGGTCAGCCCTTCCTTCAAGCAGAGCTGGAACCAGTCGCGGCAAGTGATTCTATTGCCTGTCCAATTATGGAAATATTCGTGGGCGATGATCGCCTCGATATTGGCATAGTCGATATCCGTCGCCGTTTCCGGATCGGCCAGCACATATTTGTCGTTGAAGACGTTGAGGCCCTTGTTTTCCATCGCGCCCATGTTGAAATCCGAGACGGCGACGATGTTGAAGACCTCCAGGTCATATTCGCGGCCGAATCGCTCCTCGTCCCAGCGCATGGAGCGTTTCAGCGCGTCCATGGCATAGGTGGCGAGCGGCTCCTTGCCGTGCTCGACATAAATGCCGAGCCTTACCTTGCGGCCGGATGAGGTGACGAACGTATCATGGACGCCGCCCAGATCTCCCGCCACGAGCGCAAAGAGATAGGACGGCTTGGGAAACGGGTCGCGCCAGATGGCATAATGCCAGCCATCCTCCAGATCGCCAGACTCGACCGGGTTGCCGTTGGAGAGAAGCAGCGGCGCTTCGTCCTTCCTTGCTTCGATCCGCACGCGATAGCTAGAGAGTATGTCCGGCCGGTCGAGATAATAGGTGATGCGTCGAAAACCCTCCGCCTCGCACTGCGTGCAAAAGACCCCGTTCGAGACATATAGGCCCATGAGGGCCTTGTTTTCCGCCGGCGCGACGCTCGTCACAATTGTGAGCTCGAAGCGTTTCGCCCGCGGCAGGTCTTTTATGGTCAGGCTGTCGGGAGTGGCGTCATAAGCTTCATCGGCAATCGGTTTCCCGTTCACCAGAAGCTCTTCGAGGATAACTCCGTCGCCGTCGAGCACGAGCGGGGTGCTCTTGACCGATTCGTCGCGCCTTTCCACCACGAGCTTTGCCGTGACCCGGGTTCGCTCGGGGTTCAGGCGGAAGGTAAGTTCCGTTTCAGGGATGAGATAGGCGCTGGGGCGGTAGTCCTCGAGGCGAAACACCTGGCCGGTGTCGGTGCGCATAGTTCACTCCTGAGAGGGCGGAAAAGATTTGGCCCAAGAATTTCAAAGCTGGCTCTTTACACGATGCAGCCCGTCGACAAAACTGCTCAGGCCACTACGTTCAGACTTTCCATCCACTCGCAAGGAATTCGTTATGACGGTTCTCACACCGAAATTCGGCATGGGCGCTTCCGTGCTGCGCAAGGAAGATGAGAGCTTTATAACGGGCAGGGGCCGCTACACCGATGACATCACTCCGCCCGGAACCCTGTTTGGATATGTCCTTCGTTCTTCTATGGCCAAAGCGCGCTTCACGGTTTCGTCCACCGAGGCGGCCCGTGCCGCTCCCGGCGTTCACCTGGTGCTCACCGGAGCCGACACGGCGCATCTGGGCGACCTCATATCCGGCGGCATGCCTAAACAGCCCGATGGCAGCAAAGCCCCGACCCGCGATATCCCGATCCTCTGTCGTGATCGTGTCCAATATGTGGGCGACGCCGTTGCCTTCATCGTCGCCGATACCCGTGAGCAGGCGCAGGATGCGGCGGAACTGATAGAGGTCGATTATGAGGACGAGGAGCCGGCGGTCGACACGGCTGCCGCGCTTCAAGACGGCGCCCCGCTCGTTTGGCCCGAACTGGGCACAAACCAGGCATTTCTCTATCATGTCGGCGATAAGCGAAAGACCGATGCGGCCTTCGCCAGCGCCGACCGGGTTGTAAAGATCGCCTTCATCAACAATCGCCTTGTCGCCAATTATATGGAGACACGCTCTGCCATCGCGGAATGGAAGCCGGATGAGAATCGCTTTGTGCTGACCACCGGTTCGCAAGGCGTGCATTCCCTGCAGGAAATTCTTACCCGCGTCTTCGGCATCCCCACATCGCAATTGCGCGTGGTCACGCCCGATGTCGGCGGCGGTTTCGGAACCAAGGCCTTCGCCTACCGCGAATATGCCCTTGTCATGGAGGCGGCAAAGAGGCTCGGCCGGCCGGTCAAGTGGACCAGCGATCGCAACGAGCATTTCCTGACCGACAGCCAGGGCCGCGACAATGCGGTAACAGCCGAAATGGCGCTCGACCAGACAGGCCGTTTTCTTGCCATGCGCGTGGAGCTGCTCGCCAATATGGGAGCGTATATCCATCAGTTCGGGCCTTATATTCCGGTCGGCGGCGCCTCGATGACCACCGGTGTCTATGACATTCAGGCGATCGACGTGACCGTGAGAGGCGTCTACACCAACACGGCTCCGGTAGATGCCTATCGCGGGGCGGGGCGGCCCGAGGCGGCCTTCCTCATCGAAAAGCTGGTTGAGGAATGCGCGCGCCAGATGAAGCTGCCGCGGGAAGAGATCCGCCGGCGCAATTTCATCGGGGTGGAGCAGTTCCCCTACCTCACGCCGACGGGGCGGCGCTACGATCGCTGTGAGTTCGACGGGCACATGACGCTTGCGATGGAGCGTGCGGGATGGGCCACATTCGAGGAGAGATTCGCGGAGGCGAAGAAGCGCGGGCGCATCCGTGGCATCGGCATGTCGACCTATATCGAGGCATGTGCCTTCGCCGGCTCGGAGCCCGCTTACCTCACCCTCAACGGCGACGGTTCGGTGACGCTTGCGATCGGCACGCAATCCAACGGGCAGGGCCATGCGACCGCCTATGCCCAGTTTGTGGCCGAAAAGCTGAACCTAGACATTGCGAAGATCCACGTCCATCAGGGCGATACGGATGTGCTGAAGACGGGCGGCGGAACGGGCGGTTCGCGCTCGATCCCACTGGGTGGGGTCTCGGCGGCACGGGCGGGTGAGGATCTTGCCGAAAAAATCAAGAGGATCGCGGCGGAGGAGATGGAAGCTTCGCCCGCCGATATCGAGCTGGTCGATGGCATCGCCAGAATCGTCGGCACCGACCGGATGATGGACTTCGCTTCGCTTGCCAGGGCCGCGAAAAGCCCGGAAGACCTGAAGGGCTTCGGCAATTTCGAACAGCCCGAGCCAACCTATCCGAATGGAACGCATATCTGTGAGGTCGAGATAGACCCGGCGACGGGAAGGACGGACGTCGTTGCCTATACGATCGTGGATGATTTCGGAGCGACGGCAAATCCGATTCTCCTGGCCGGTCAGGTTCACGGGGGCGTAGCCCAGGGTGTCGGGCAGGCTCTGTCCGAGGAGGTGATCTATTCGGAAGACGGGCAGCTCGTGACAGCCACCTTTATGGATTATTCGATGCCGCGTGCCGATCTGTTGCCCTTCATCCAGTTCGAGACCCGCAATGTGCCGTCCAGCACGAATGCGTTGGGGATGAAGGGTGCGGGCGAGGCGGGCACGGTCGGCTCCACGCCGGCCGCCCTGAACGCCGTTGTCGACGCGCTTTACCGTGCCTACGGCATCTCGCATATCGAGATGCCGGCGACGCCGGCGCGCATCTGGCAGGCGATCGCCAGCGCGAGTGCTTAGAAAGCATAATTTCACTCAGGCCCGGCTGATCGTGTTGGCCGGGCGTTTCATTCCTCCTTTTTCTGATCCGGTAAAACCATGACCGTCGCTGCGAGCGATTTTGGCACTGAGCATAAGCCGCTTGTCGGGATCACCATGAAAATTGCTTCGGTCTCGATTTTTTTAGCCATGTCCGCGCTCATAAAGGCGGCCGGAAATGTTCCTGCTGGGCAGATCGTCTTTTTCCGCTCTTTCTTCGCCATTTTTCCAATCGTGGTTATGCTCGCCTGGCAGCGTGAGCTTGGGACGGCCTTCCACACCAAGCATCCGATGGGCCACGTGTTGAGAGCTATTGTGGGCGTGGCCTCGATGGGTTTTGGCTTTTTCGGATTGACGCGTCTGCCACTGCCCGAGGCGGTCACCCTCAGCTATGCCCAGCCGCTGCTGGTGGTGGTTTTTTCCGCCATCTTCCTCCATGAAACGGTCAGGATCTATCGCTGGAGCGCTGTCCTCATTGGATTTGTCGGGGTGGTGATCATCGCCTGGCCCAATCTTACCCTGTTCGCGGGCGATGGCCCGGGAATGGAAACTGAACAGGCGATTGGGGTCATAGCCACCTTGGTTGGTGCCGCATTCTCCGCGGTTGCCATGCTCCTCGTGCGGCGGCTGGTGCACACGGAAAAGACTTCAACGATTGTGATGTGGTTTTCCGTCACGGCGACGGTGATTTCTCTCGGCACCATCCCCTTTGGGTGGGTCTGGTTGTCTTTCTGGCAGTTCCTGTTCCTTGCCGGTGCGGGCATCTGTGGCGGCATTGCGCAGATCTTTATGACCCAGTGCTACCGCCACGCAGAACTGTCGACCATCGCGCCCTTTGAGTATACCTCGATGGTCCTTGCGATCGTCGTCGGCTATTTCGCCTTTAGCGACATTCCGACCATCTATACGCTGGTCGGCGGTTTGATTGTCGTGGTGGCGGGGCTCCTCATCATCTGGCGTGAGCGCCGGCTGGGCCTGAAGCGTGTGGCGGCACGCAGGTTTGTCCCGCCGAGCCCGTGAGATGCGAATAGCGAATATATGGAGCAGCGAATAGGGGCGCTTGAAAGCGCAGTCTTCATTCGAGCCCTTATTCGCTGTTCGCCAACCTCATCTTCACCGCCAAGAAGTCGCGCCAGGCGAGCTTCTTGTGTGCGGGATTTCGCAGCAGATAGGCCGGATGCAAGGTGGGCATCGTGGGTATTTCCAGCCCGCCCGGCGTTCGGTGGACCGACCATGTGCCCCTGAGCCGCATGATCCCCGTTTGCGTTTCGAGCAGGAGCTTCGTCGAGGGATTTCCCAGCGTAACCAGCAGCTTTGGCGCAACCAGCTCGATATGCCGTTCTATGAAGGGACGACAGATTTCGGTTTCGAGCGGCGAGGGGTCACGATTGCCGGGCGGCCGCCAAGGAATGACATTTGCGATATAGGCCGTCGACCGGTCCCGGCCGATTGCCGCCAGCATACGATTGAGCAACTGGCCCGAGCGTCCGACGAACGGCAAGCCTTGCAGATCCTCGTCCCGTCCCGGCGCCTCCCCCACCAGCATAAGGTCGGCTTGCGGGTTGCCGTCGGCGAAGACGAGGTTTTTCGCGGTGAGGCGCAGATTGCAGCCCTCGAATCCCGCAAGGATTTTCTTCAACTCATCGAGTGTCCGTGCCTGCCGCGCCACCTCGCGGGCATGCGCGGCCTGCGCCTCGTCCGGAACGGCTGCCGGTTGCGCGGAGATCGGGGCTGGCTTCGGCTGTGTTGCACGGTTTTCCGGCTGCGGTGCCGCGGCATCCGATTGAGCGGGACGGACAGTCTCCGAAAGGGCTGGCGCGCTCGCCTTCGCCTCGGCGAAACGATCCTGCGCTTCCTCCCACAGCGCCTCATCCGCCCCGGCCTCGGAATAGAAGGCAAGCAGTTCACGTATCCCGGCGAGGTCGAGGGGCGTGGTCGAAGTCATGCCTCTATGTCGCCCGCCGACGCGTACAATGCAAGCACCGCCGATCAGGAGAAGGGGATCCGGGGATCCGCGACCAGATAGAACTGGTATGTCGGCGTGAGGTCGGTGATCAGCATGGAAAATGTGGCCGTTTCCTTGGGATCGACCTTTCCGTCACGGAAGAGCAGACGGTCGTAGGGTTCGAAATCGCGGCTGAAAGAAGTGAAGGCATCTGCCGAGATTGTGCCATCTTCCGCCTGGGCCTGATCGAAAGAGAGACCGTCTCCATAGACGCTGGGTTGGCCGAGATGCATCTGCAGCTCATAGGAAAACTCGACCCATGCGAGCTCGCTCCCATTCACGGTTTCGAGCTGGAGGTAAAGGGCAGTGCCAGGCCGATCGGCGGCCATGGAAGGCGGGCGCGGGCCATCCTGCCGGATGACCAGGATCACCTCGCTGGCCGAATAGAGTTCGTTCGTCAGCACCACTGGGTCGGCCTTGGTTCCGCTGCCGCGGATTTCCAGGATGCGGAACCCGCCAAGCTCGTCGGAGAAGGAAAAGCCCCCGGCGAACCAGCGACCGTCATCCGCCGGTCCCGCGCCCATCAGGAAGGCTGCGGAAGCAAAGACGGACAATCGCGCGATGCTTGCCATGCGATTTTTCCATCCGAGCGCCGTAAGCGCCCGCGCCAGCAACCTTTATTGTACGGCAGAGCCTCTCCCCATCCTAGCGAATACTTGGCGCGGATTACCGATTGCCGCGTCTTCTGCCCGAACCTTCCGAAACCGCGGCTCTTGGTCTTATCCTGATCATCCTAAAGTGGTTTCGCTGCCTGTGGCGATACGCTATAGCCGGGCCGGCAGGAAGAAATCGTGGCGCTTTGGAGGACTGGATGAGCGAACGGGAAAGTATGGAGTTCGATGTTGTGATCGTCGGCGCGGGGCCGGCGGGGCTTGCTGCATCGATCAGGCTGAAGCAGCTCAATCCGGAGCTTTCCATCGTAGTGCTCGAGAAAGGCGGGGAGGTCGGCGCGCATATTCTCTCCGGCGCAGTCGTCGATCCCATCGGCATCGACCGGCTTCTGCCAGGCTGGCGGGAAGAGGAGGGGCACCCGTTCGGTACGCCCGTGACCGAGGATCATTTTCTGGTGCTGGGGCCAGCGGGCGCTCTGAGGCTGCCCAATATTTTGATGCCGCCGCTTATGAACAACCACGGCAACTACATCGTCTCGCTCGGCAATGTCTGCAAGTGGCTGGCCGAAAAGGCTGAGGCGCTAGGCGTGGAGATCTATCCCGGCTTCGCCGCCGCCGACCTTCTTTATAACGATGAGAATGCGGTGATCGGCGTCGTCACCGGCGATATGGGCGTGGAGCGCGACGGCACGCACGGCCCTGCCTATCAGCCGGGCATGGCTCTTCTGGGCAAATATGTGCTGATCGGGGAGGGCGCGCGCGGCTCGCTCGCCAAGCAATTGATCGCCCGCTACCAGCTTGCCGACGGGCGCGAGCCGCAGAAATTCGGCATCGGCCTGAAGGAGCTCTGGGAGGTGAAGCCGGAGAACCATAAGCCGGGCCTTGTGCAGCACTCCTTTGGCTGGCCTCTCGACCGGCAGACGGGCGGCGGCTCGTTCCTTTATCATTTCGGCGAAAACCTAGTGGCCGTCGGCTTCGTCGTTCATCTGAATTATAAAAACCCCTATCTGGCGCCTTTCGAGGAGTTCCAGCGTTTCAAGACGCACCCCGCGATCCGGGGCACATTCGAGGGCGGCAAGCGCCTCTCCTATGGCGCGCGGGCTATCACGGAGGGCGGCTGGCAGTCCGTTCCGCGCACCAGTTTCCCCGGCGGGCTCCTCATCGGCTGCTCGGCCGGCCTCGTAAACGTGCCGCGCATCAAGGGTTCGCACAACGCGGTGCTGTCGGGAATGCTCGCCGCCGAGCATGTGGCCGAGGCTATCGGAGCCGGCCGCGCCAATGACGAGCTTTCCTCCTATGAGGATGCCTGGCGCGGTTCCGAGATCGGCAAGGACCTGAAGCGGGTGCGCAATGTGAAGCCGCTCTGGTCGCGCTTCGGAACGATCCTCGGCATTGGTCTTGGCGGCATCGACATGTGGCTCAATACGCTGTTGGGCTTCTCACCCTTCGGCACGCTGCGCCATGGGAAGCCTGATCATGCAACGCTGGAGCCGGCGGAAAAGCATGCGCCGATCGATTATCCAAAGCCCGATGGCGTGCTTACATTCGACCGCCTTTCCTCGGTGTTCCTGTCCAACACGAACCACGAGGAAGACCAGCCGGTGCATCTGCAGGTGAAGGATATGGAACTGCAGCAGGCATCCGAATACGGCGTCTATGCCGGCCCGTCGACGCGGTATTGCCCGGCCGGCGTCTATGAATGGGTGGATGCGGAGGGCAATTCGCTTGCCGGTGGCCCAGGAGCGGCGGAGAAGGGAGGGGCTGCGCCCAAGAGCGCCGACGCCCGCTTCGTCATCAACGCGCAAAACTGCGTGCACTGCAAGACCTGCGATATCAAGGACCCGAACCAGAACATCAACTGGGTGCCTCCGCAGGGCGGCGAAGGACCGGTTTACCAGAACATGTAAGGCAAAGGCGCGGCCCAGGCCGCGCGCCTTCACGATCTCTGCTGCAGCGCAAAAAAAGTTATTTTGCGCGAGCGAGGGAAACTCACTTTAGTGGTCGCTGCAATCTGGGATGCAGCGACCATGGGAATCTCCAGCGTCAGGAAACTGCCCGTTGCCGGCCGCGTTGGAGCTGTCGTTGCGGCGTTTGCCGCCGCGGCATTCTTCCTTGGCTCTTTTCCTTCCGGCGCTCTCGCTCAGCAAAAGCTGGCCGAGCAGTTTCGCCTTGTCGGCCGGTTCGTCCAGCCCTCGCCCTCGGCCGCGATCTTCGCCTGGCCGGGCAGCGCGATCGAAATCGCATTCACGGGTTCGCGGCTCGACATCTCCTTTCGCGATACCGGGCAGAACAGCATGGTCGTCGAACTCGACGGCAAGGCTTCGCGGCTGGACCTCAGGCAAGGAAAGCACGACTACCGGGTGGTGGACGGCGCTCCGCATGGCCCGCACCTCCTGCGGATCATCCGCCGAACGGAGCCGATGTTCGGGCCTACTGCCTTTATGGGCGCTGACACTGACGGCTCCTTTGCCAGGCCTCCCGAAAAGGAGAAAAGCCTTTTCGTGATTGGCGATTCCATATCCGCCGGATATGGCGTGGAGGGCGAGACGACCTCGTGCAAGTTCAGCGCCGACACCGAAAACCAATACCTGACCTATGCCGCGCTGGTCGCGCGCGCTTTCGAGGCGGATGTGATAACCGCCGCCGTTTCCGGCAAGGGACTCGTCCGCAACTATGACGGGGGCGCGAAGAACACCATGCCCGAAATCTATCTGCGCGGGCTGCCCGACAGGCCGGGCGATCTTCCGTTTCCCCGGTCCGATGTGATTATCGTCCATCTCGGCACAAATGATTTCGGCAACGGTGCCCGTCCGCCCGGTTTCGAGGAGCGCTACGCGGCCTTTCTGGAGGAGCTCAGAAAAAAGGCTCCCGACGCGATGATCTATGCGGCAATGGGGCCATTGCTCTTCGGCGAGGATCTTAAAGCAGCAGCGGGGGCGGTGAAGCGGGCGGTGGAGGCGCGTGCGGGCGCCGGCGACGACAAGCTCTCCTTCATCGCGTTCGAGGACCCTGAGGGCAGGGAAGTGCGGGGCTGCGACTGGCATCCGAACGCTGCCGGACAGGAGCATATGGCCGATATCCTGGGTGCGAGGCTGGAGGCGGATCTCGGCTGGGAACGGAGAGAATGAGATCCATGCGGCCCGGTCCTCAAGATGCTCCCGCAGCGGAGGCGGTATTCGGCCCGCCGGAGAAAGCCCGGTTGGCGAGTGAAAACAGGGGCGGCCGGCCTAAGCTCTACAATTTGCAGATCCTGCGCTTCGTCGCGGCCTTTGCGGTCGTGCTGTTCCATCTCGGCGCCGGTTACCAGGCTGAATTCGGTATGGAGCGGAACGTATTCGGCATCGGCGCGGCCGGGGTCGACATCTTCTTCGTTCTCAGCGGCTTCATCATCGCCTACACAGCCGATCCCGACCGGGGCCTCCTTTACTTCATCTGGCGCCGCATCGTCCGCATCGTGCCGCTCTATTGGACATTGACCTTCAGCCTGGCCGCGATCGCCCTCATCTTGCCGGGAATGCTGAATTCCACCGTGGTCGACGGCGAAAGCCTTCTGAAATCTCTTTTCTTCATTCCCTATGAAAGAGATGGCGGCGGTGTGAAGCCGATCCTGTTCCTGGGCTGGACGCTCAACTATGAGATGTTCTTCTATGCTCTTTATGCGGTTTGCATCGGGGCGGGTTTCCGCACCGGCCTGGCGCCGCTGATCCTTGTTCTCATAATTGTTGCGGCGGGGCAGCTCGCCGGCTTCGAGAATGTGGTTTGGAACTTCTATACCAATCCGATCCTGCTGGAATTCGCTATGGGCATTGCCCTATGCATCCTCTATCGCCACTATGCGGATCTTTTCACCAAGTCCGCGCGCTATCTGATCCTGGCGCTCATCGCGGCGTTCACGGCAAAGCTCGCTTTTCCGGGCGTCACCTCCATCTGGGCGACCGCAATTCCCGCGGCGCTTCTTGTTGCGGCGGCGTTGTCCCTGCCCACGGCTAAAACGCCGCTGGTCGCCTTTCTGGTGCTGCTGGGCGACGCCTCCTATTCGCTCTATCTTTCCCACCCCTATATTCTTCAGCTTTGGGTGAAGGCCTCGCCCCCGGGATTGGGCGTTGGGGTGCAGCTGGCTATGGGCATAGTCATGTGCGTGGTGGCGGTTGCCGTATCGGTTGCCATGTACCGGCTGATCGAACGCCCTTCGCAAAGGCTCCTTCTCGGCCAGAACCGGCAAGCGGTGGTACCGCCCGCCATTTCCGCCACGGCAACGAACGGCAGCAGGCCAGGCTGAACCGACGCCGCTGCGAACGCTCCTCAGAGCCCTGCCTGGAATACAGGCTCCTGCTGCGGTCCGGGCAGAAGGCTGAACTCCACCAACAGCGGCAGGTGGTCGGAGCCGACGCTTTCCAGCCGTTTCGTTTGGAGCACCGCCACGCGGCCCTTCACGAAGATGTTGTCGATGGGCAACCCGGCGGTTCTGCGCAGCCAATCGGGCAAGTTCCGTGCGAGCCAGGTCGGCCCGATATGCCGAAGTCTCGTGAATCCGCCCGCCTTCGCAAGCCGCTCGGCAGTAGCGCTCCAGGGAGCCGCATTCAGGTCGCCGGCAAGGATCGCGCTGGAGCCCAGTTTGGTTTCGAGCGTCTTCGCCACCGGACCGATCTGCTGGGACTGCTCGAACGGCCAGGGCCAGCCCAAATGGAGCGCTACGACATCGACGGCCGCACCGCCGAAATTGATGGTGGCGATCGCCAACGCATGCCGATTGAGGCATTTCGCGGTGGACGGGTGCAGAAATGGCCGCCGCGAGAGGATCGCTACGCCGCCGACACCCGGCCGGGGGCAGAATTGACGATAGGGATAGGCTTTTTCGATGAAGGATAGCTCCCGCCGCCACATGCCTGACACCTCCTCAAGCGTCACCACATCGGCGTTGCTGCGGCCGATCAGGGAAAGCACCTCCTTGGGCGTATGGTTGTCAAAGCGCAGGTTGAGCTGCAGCAGGCGGTAATATGGCCCTGGCGGAGCGGAGGCCTCGGCCTTGCTGCCTGAAAACCGGTGCAGAAGAGATAAATCCAGCACGCTGGTGAAAGCCATTATTGCAAGCGCGAGTGCAAGCGCTCCATAGGCGCGCCATCTTGCAAGAAAGAGCAGGGGAAAGGCGGTGAGGGCTAGGAGAACGGCGAGATGCGCGCGCAGATGCGCAAAGGAGTCGAAGGCAGGGTGAACATATTTTAGAAAACCGAGAACCAGCGGAACCGATAGAAGCAATGCGGCCATCGATATGGCTACGGCAAAAAGGTTGGATCGGCGGTGCTCGGTCATGCTTCGGCGTTATTGGTTTCGGTATGGACGCTGTAGCGGCGCAATTGTGGCATGGGTAAGGGGCGAAATGCATGCGGGCAAGGGACACGATCAAAAGCCGGTGTTAAAGATGCGCCGCCGGCGAGTTGCCGAATTTCGATAATAGCAGTAGCTTCCGCCGGCCTTTTTGAGGGTGACCAATGGCACGATGCAATGATGAAAGACCCGGCACACCGGATGTGGTGCCCTTCCTGCGCGCATGGCTTGCGCATCCGCTGCGGGTCTCGGCCATTGCCCCTTCGAGTTCCGCCCTTGCGGATCTCATCACCCGCGAGTTAACCCCGTCATCCGCCCCCGTGCTTGAGCTTGGCGCCGGTACGGGCGTTTTCACGCGTGCTCTCCTGAAACGTGGACTGTCGGAGGAGGATCTGACGGTTATCGAGCTTGGCGCGGACTTCTTGTCCATATTGCGCGAGCGATTCCCCGGCGCGCGAGTTCTTCCTGTGGATGCCTCCCGTCTTCCCCAGGCCGGTCTTTATGACGGCAGCCCCGTCGGCGCGGTGGTCAGCGGTCTGCCGCTTCTGTCGATGAGCCCGCGCAAGGTGATGGCGATCGTGGCCGGAGCCTTCTTCTATATGCGGCCGGGCGGGGCGCTTTATCAGTTTACCTACGGCCCTCGCTGCCCTGTGCCGCGGCCGATTCTGGACCGTCTCGGGCTCAAGGCAACCCGCATAGGCCGAACGATGCTGAACGTACCGCCGGCTGCGGTCTATCGCATCACGCGCCGCAGCCCGTTTCACGCGCGGTCCGGCCGGGCGTAGGGTTACTGAAAGGCTGTTTCAGAGAAGCTGCGCAGCTTTCTTGAATGGAGTCTTTCCGGCGGCATTGCCGCCAGCTTTTCCACCGCGCGGATTCCGATCTTCAGATGCTGCGCCACCTGCCGCTTGTAAAAATCCGTCGCCATGCCGGGCAGTTTCAGTTCCCCATGCAGCGGCTTGTCGGAAACGCAGAGCAACGTGCCATAGGGCACGCGGAAGCGGAACCCGTTTGCCGCGATGGTCGCCGATTCCATGTCGAGCGCGATCGCACGCGATTGCGAGAGCCGCTGCACGGGACCGCGCTGCTCACGCAGCTCCCAGTTCCGGTTGTCGATGGTGGCCACCGTGCCGGTGCGCATGATGCGCTTGAGTTCATAGCCCGACAGGCCGGTGATTTCGGCGACCGCCTCCTGCAAGGCCACCTGAACTTCCGCAAGCGCCGGCAGCGGCACCCAGACTGGCAGGTCCTCGTCGAGGACATGGTCTTCGCGCACATAGGCATGCGCCAGAACGTAATCGCCTAGGGCTTGCGTATGGCGCAGACCGGCGCAATGGCCGAGCATGAGCCAGGCATGGGGACGAAGCACGGAAATATGGTCCGTGATGGTTTTCGCATTTGAAGGCCCGACGCCGATATTCACCATGGTTATGCCGCCGTGGCCCGCCTTTTTGAGATGGTAGGCGGGCATCTGCGGTTGGCGAGAAACGGTCATGTGGGGAGAAGTGCTTTCGCCGGGCATGGTCAGTATGTTGCCAGGCTCGACGAAGCACTCGTAACCCTCACCGCCCTTGGCCATCAGATCGCGCGCAAGGGCGCAGAACTCATCGATGTAGAACTGGTAATTCGTGAAGAGCACAAAATTCTGAAAATGCTCCGGCGACGTTGCCGTGTAGTGCGACAGGCGATGCAGCGAATAATCGATTCGCTGGGCGGTAAAGGGCGCGAGCGGCATCGGCTCGCCCGGCCCGGGCTCGTAGGTGCCGTTGACGATGTCGTCGTCCAGGGAATTGAGGTCCGGCACGTCGAACAGGTCGCGTAGCGGGCGCTTCAATTCCGCGATGATGGCGCCTTCGACGTAAGTATCCTTCAGGAATGCGAAATGGAGCGGGATCGGCGTTTCCGATTCCGCCACGGTGACTTTGACACCGTGATTGCGCATGAGAAGCCCGAGCTGATCGACAAGATAGCTTTCAAAAAGGTCGGGTCGCGTTATCGTCGTCGCATAGGTGCCGGGTGCGGCTACGTGGCCATAGGCGAGCCGCGTATCGATCTGGGCAAAGGTTGCGGTGGAAAGGCTCACCTCCGGATAAAACGCCCGGTATCGGCGATCGCTTTCCCCTGTCTGCCCGACACGGAAAAAGGCTTCACGCAGGAATGCGGTGTTGCGCTCGTAGATTTCCTTCATCGCCTGCACCGCCTGCAGCGCATCGCTAAAAGATTGCCGCGCGACCGGTTCCGGGCTGGAGATGGTTTCGATGGGGCGGTGATAGATTCTTTTGTCCATACCCCATTATAGGGGTTCTGCGCAGCCTTTTCGAGACATTCGCCGCATCAGCGGCTGCGCTGGAGGCTCACCAGCAACACGAACCCGGCGCCCGCGGACTGCTTCTTGTAGACGCTGTTCGCGCCTTCGACCGCGTGAAGACCACTCACCGCCATGAGGGGAAGAAAGATCACCGACAGAGCCATGACCGCTCTTGCCAAAAGGGACCGCAGTTCCGAAAGGTTTGTCATGATTTTTCCCCACCGCCACGCTTAATTGCATTCGTCGGGCAGCCATCTCTGCCTTCATCGTGGGCGCATACTGTCTGGAGAGCACTGAACCGATGCTGAGACCGGCGTTCATCTGCCGTTTAACAATCATCCATCCCCCGCTTGGCCGTCGAGCCTTCACCAATGGGTGTGAGCGTGGTTAGAAAAGGGTTTCCCTTTCACATGCCGGCCGGGAGGCAAAAAAGCGGGAAAGGCCCGCCATTCCGGCATTTCCATGCTTAACGAAATCTAGCCATTTACCTATTGTTTTAGCTTTCTTTTCCGGCCGTTAAGCAAGCCGCTTAACGGCCACTTCAAGGCTCTCTGGCATTCTCCTGAACCATCAAAGCACCGCAAAAAAGAAAACGGCGGGCAGCTCTCAGGACGAACAGGGATTTCGAAATGGCACGTTTCAACATTGAGGAGGCAGGGACAGGCGCCATGGGCGCCGGCGCCCAGGCCGATATCCTCTTCCAGCTTGGTGTCATGTACGCGACCGGCCGCGATTGCGACGTCGACATGATCGCCGCCCACAAGTGGCTGAACATTGCGGCCATCAAGGGTTCGGAGAAAGCGGCGAGAATGCGCTCCGAACTCGCGGCCATGATGCCGAAGGCCGACATCGCCCGCGCGCTGCGCGAAGCACGCGAATGGATGACGGTCCACTAATTCCGGAAAGTGAGGGGGCGCGGCGCCCCTTTAGCGCCGAAACGACGCCGCGGAGGCCTGAGGCCACCCGCGGCGTTTCGGTTCTACTGCCCTTCCTCCTCAAACCGCACCAGCACTGCCCCGTCATTCACCTGCATCCCCTCGGCGGCGATTTCGGCGATCAGGCCGTCATGGGGAGCGGTGATGGTGTGCTCCATCTTCATGGCTTCGAGCACGAGAAGCGGCTGGCCTTTCTTGACGGCTTGGCCCGGCGCTGCCCGCACAAGCTTGACAAGCCCCGGCATCGGCGCGCGCAGGCTTTCGCCCGCGGCAGCCTGCTCCCCGGCGAGGGACAAGGGATCGCGCAGCCGGAAGGTTTGGCTTGCCGCACCGTCGAAGACGGTGAGATGTCCCGGCCAGCGGGTCATCCGCGGCGCGTCGCCGGCCGATAGCTGGAAGGCTTCCCCACCTTCCTGCTTTACGCCGAAGCTGCCGTCGCCCTGGCCTGTGATCGCAAAGGTCAATGCGCGCTCGCCGTGATCGAGGGCGATCCGGTGGGTGAGGGGATGGAAGTGCCCATAGGCCGAGATCGCATCGAAGGGATCGGGCGCATCCGGTGCAAACCTGGCGCCGGAGGCCGCGAGCGCAGCCATGGCGGCCAGGCGAGGGGCAGGCTCGGCCAGCGCCGTCAGTGCCTCCTGCTTGCGTGCGATAAGGCCGGTGTCCAACTGGCCTGCCGCGAAATCCGGATCACGCGCGAGCTTCGCGAGAAAGCCTGTATTGACCGTCGAGCCCGCCACCTCCGTCTCGTCCAACGCTGCGGCGAGGGCGGCAAGCGCGGTCCGGCGGTTTTCCGCATGCACCGCCAGCTTTGCGATCAGCGGATCATAATAGGGTGTGATGACATCGCCCTCCCGCACGCCGGTTTCCACGCGCAAGGCCGCGCCCGGCGCCCCGTCTGGAAAGCGCAGATGGTGGAGACGGCCGGTCGCGGGCAGGAAGTCGCGCGCCGGGTCCTCGGCGTAAATGCGCGCCTCGAAGGCGTGGCCGGAAAGCGCGATCTCTTCCTGGCTTTTGGGAAGCGCCTCGCCGGCCGCCACGCGGATCTGCCATTCCACAAGGTCGATGCCCGTCACCATCTCGGTCACGGGATGCTCCACCTGAAGGCGGGTGTTCATTTCCATGAACCAGAAGCGGTCCGGCTTGAGTCCTCTGGCAGCGTCCACGATGAACTCGATGGTGCCCGCGCCGCAATAGCTGATGGCCTGCGCGGCTTTGATGGCGGCCTGCGTCATGGCCGCGCGCATCGCTACGGTCATGCCGGGGGCGGGAGCTTCCTCGATCACCTTCTGGTGCCGGCGCTGGGCGGAGCAGTCCCGCTCGAAGAGGTGAACCACATTGCCGTGCTTGTCGCCGAAGACCTGCACCTCGATGTGGCGCGGCTTTTCGATCCACTTTTCGACCAGCACATGGGCATCGCCGAACGCAGCCTTGGCCTCACGCCTGGCGGCGGCGAGCGCATCGGCGAACTGGTCCGGATCGTCGACGCGGCGCATTCCCTTGCCCCCGCCGCCCGCTCGCGCCTTGATAAGCACGGGATAGCCGATCTCGCGCGCCTTCGTGGCAAGCACCACAAGCTCCTGCGCCTCGCCGTGATAGCCGGGCACCACGGGCACGCCCGCCTTCTCCATCAACCGCTTGGCGGCATCCTTGTGGCCCATGGCGCGGATCGCCTTTGCCGACGGGCCGATAAAGGCGAGGCCCGCTTTCTCCGTCGCCTCCGCGAAATCAGGGCTCTCCGAAAGGAAGCCGTAGCCGGGATGGATCGCCTCCGCGCCGCTTGCCTTGGCCGCCTCGATGATGCGTGCGCCGTCAAGATAGCTTTCGGCGGCGGGCGCGGGGCCGATATGCACCGCCTCGTCGGCCATGGCCACATGCATCGCCCGCGCGTCCGCATCGGAATAAACAGCGACGGTGGATATCCCCATCCGCCTGGCCGTGCCGATAATACGGACGGCGATCTCGCCGCGGTTGGCGATCAGGATCTTTCCGAACATCCCGCCTCCTCTGCGCTTGCCGCTCCATGAGCAGATCTATAGCTCACCGTTCCGGTCGGGGGGAACCCGCAATGCTGGAGGCGGGCCGGAACAACCGGCAATCCGCCCCGCCCGCAACGGCTCGGGCAAATCACTTCCCGTGATACTGCCGGGCCGCTTGGATCACGTCCTCGATCGTCCGGTCGATTGCATCGGCATTCGCGGCTCGCGCGGCGTAGGCGCGCGCTGCCTGCACCACCTCTTCTATCGTCTGGTCGATTGCATCAGGAGACATGGCGGGCGCTTCGCCTTTGGGCGGCGTGGCGGGGCCGGCGGGGCTTCGTCCTTCCCCGAAGGCATGTTGGACGGCATTCCCTGCGCCCTCTGATTCCGGCGTTCGGGCCCTGGGCGAGGGGAGCGGCGAGCCAAAGGGCGTGTCTGGCGGAGTGTGTCCCATTTCATGGATGTAATCCGGGGCGGGCGGGATTCGAACAAGTCGCGGATAATCGGAAATTGGCGCCCGCTGCGCGGCGCCGAAAGGCGAGTTGGATAAGCTGCTATAATCGATCATCAAAATTCCCATATGTATGAACCGCTTAGCATAAGCTCCCCTCCCGTTATGGCGTTATCGGAATTTCCATGGGCGGCGAAAACGCCGGCAGCGGCTCGACGGTGGGCAATTCCACTTGCGCACGAAATAAACTAAACGCTTGGGCTCCCCGGCGGAGCGGCGAGGTGCAGGAATGAAACTGGTGTGGCTGTTGGCGATCGCTTCTGTGAGTGCGCTTTCGCCGGCCATCGCGCGTGCGGACTGGAAGCCAGCCGAGAAGATCGTGACCTATCCCGTCTCCGGCAAGACCGGCATCGAGCTTTACCGCTCGATCGGGGAAAACGGGCCGAAGGTCGGCGTCGGCCGCGTCATCGCCTATACGGATTTCGACCTCAAATGGTCGCGCGACTACCAGCCGCGAAACGGCGGCTGCGTGCTCGCCTCCGCAAAGCCCTTCCTCACCATCACCTACCGGCTGCCGAAGGTTTCAGGAAAGCTGCCACCCGAAACGCAGCGGCTGTGGGAGATCTTCATCGCAGGCGTGGAAAAGCACGAGCGGGTGCATGGCGAAATCATCCTCGACATGGTGAAGAAGATTGAGGCCGTTTCCGTCGGGCTGACGACCTCCAACGATCCCGCATGCCAGAAAATCCGCGAAGTGCTGACGCAGAAGCTCGGCCAACTCTCACAGGAGCAGCGGCGCAAAAGCCGCGAATTCGACAGGATAGAGATGAGCGACGGCGGCAACGTGCACCAGCTGGTGTTGAGGCTGGTGAATGGGGGGTGAGGAGGTGGTGCGTACCGGGTGAACATCAAGCAATCAGGTTGTGCTGATGGGGCGGTTCCCTTAATACGTGCTTTTTGGCGGGTGATGTACTGCATAAGGCTGAAGCAGAAGTGCTCAAGATTGAGTAATGGAACGGGGGGCAACCGGCAGATGTCAGGTCATATTTTCGGCGGGCCCGATACAGCAAAAAAGTTGCGTTGCCTGCAGGACTATTTACGGGCTTTCTCCATTGCGCTGCAGAACCAAGGATTTGCCCGAATATATATAGATGCCTTTGCTGGTTCAGGGAGTCGAACTGAGGTTCATCCTGCCCTTCCACTCTTGGGACCAGAGTATGCTGAACCAATCGAGGTGACAACGCCGGGATCGGCACTCATTGCTGTTGAAACGGAACCTGAATTCGACGGGATAATTCTGATCGAGCAAGATGCAAATCGGTTCGCAGACCTTAAACGACTCGCCGCAAAATACTCGGCGCGCCGCATAATCCCGACCAAAGGAGATGCTAACGATGTCGTTCGACGCTTCTGCGGCAATTTGGGGTGGCACGTGCCGAAGAGAGGTCGGAGAGGTATTCGTGGCGTGATATTTCTCGATCCGTACGGGATGGAAGTTTCTTGGCAGACGGTCGAAGCCATAGCGAAGACCCGAGCACTCGATTGCTGGTATTTTTTTCCTCTGTCAGGACTCTACCGCAATGCGCCCCACGATCCGACAAAGCTCGATAGTATTAAGCAGGCGAACTTGGATCGTGTACTCGGTGCCACCGATTGGCGTGAACGATGGTATGAACACGATATACAACCGGCAGATATATTTGAAACACGGGTTAACGCTGTGCGTCGAGCTGACGTAGACGCAATCGAAGCATATGTGAAGCAGCGACTTGAGACCGTATTTGAAGGAGGGGTTCTTGATCCAATCCGCCTTCATCATAGAAATCGTGCACCGCTTGCATCGCTATTCTTCGCTGTTTCAAACCCCAGTAGAGCAGCGGCGAGGCTAGCAATGAAAATCGCCTCTCACATACTCAACGAAGGAAGATCATCCCAAAATTGATCTCGATAGGACCGGCCTGCTGCCTTTTTGTTTTTCCCACCCCACTGCTTAAAGAAAAACGCAGCGCCAACCTCGTCACACAGCTCGAATATTTCATCAATCCATGTTGGATCCATTGGTCGCGCGTTTGGGCCACTTTCACCACCAACTATCGCCCAGTGGATGCCAGCTAGGTTCCCGCCAGCTACAGAGCCGATTAAGGGTTCGAAAGACACAAATCTAATCGCCGCTGGAGTAATGCGCAGATCATCGAGGCGGTACAGAACCCGATTATCCTCCACGCTCGTACCGAGCCAGACGTTAGGCAGTACTTTGAAAGGCGGAGCAGAAAGAACTTCGGCCATACGATCTGGTCGCTTGGTCAGAATCTGATATGTATGCTGGGGAGTTGCCTCCATTACACGCCAGACCTCTCCGATGAAGCTCGGAGGCACACCGGGGTGGAATAAGTCGGACATCGAATTGACAAATACACGTCGGGGCTTCTTCCAGGTAGCCGGAAGTGCGAGGGAGGCATAGTCCAGCCTGATCTTGCCCGTCCACTTTGCACGGCCACCGCTTTTGCGAATTAGCCCAGCATATTTCTCAACCCCCATCGCCTCCAGCCGAGCAGCCATCCGCATTGCATAACAGTTTGTGCAACCAGAAGTTAGGATCGCGCAGCCTGCGACCGGGTTCCAAGTCACGTCTGTCCATTCGATCGTTGTGTCGGCCATGGCATGCGTTTTCCATTTAGGGAGCTAGTCTGCCTATGCATGGTAAATATCTTCGTAACGCGCCAAATCATACCCCCGCTTCGTCTCCTCATCGAACCCGACAAACACCACCCGCTCTGGCATCTCATTCCCCTCCAGAAACTCCGCCACCGTCTCCACCGCGATGCGGGCGGCTTGGTCTTTCGGGTAGCCGTAGACGCCGGTGGAGATCGCCGGGAAGGCGACTGATTTGCAGCCGTGGTCGCGCGCCAGCTCCAGTGAGCGGCGGTAGCAGGAGGCGAGGAGGTCCGCTTCGCCCTCATGGCCGCCATGCCAGACAGGGCCGACCGTGTGGATGACGTGGCGGGCGGGAAGGCGATAGGCCTTGGTGATCCTGGCGTCGCCCGTCTCGCAGCCGCCGAGCTTGCGGCATTCTTCCAGAAGCTCCGGGCCGGCTGCGCGGTGGATCGCGCCGTCCACGCCTCCGCCGCCGAGCAGCGAGCGGTTGGCGGCGTTCACGATGGCGTCAGCCTCGATTTTCGTGATGTCGCCGGTAATGGCAGTCATGCGGCCTGTGACGGGCATGGCGTTTTTCCTCCGGGCAGATACCGCTCTCCCCGATTTCTAACAATTAGCCTCCGCTTCGCTCCAGCCAAGATGTTGAAATCGCTTTCTCCCCGCCAGGGAGGAATAACGCGCCTGCAACGGCCCGCGGGGAAGCTGAAGCGGGGATCTCGCCTGCCTCAATGGTGAACGGCGGTTGAACGGGCGGTTCAGCAACGGTTCCGGACAGCGCCATTAGAACTGCGATCGTTGAAACCGCGGGGACACCCGCCCCACCAGGAGGACGTTCAATGATCCGCAAGCTCATCATCACCACCGCGACCGCTGCTCTCTTCGGCTTCACCGTGCTGCCCGCTTCGGCCGACAGCATTCATATCGAGCAGTATGGCTGGGCCAACGCCGCCGGCGGCGATCAGCACGGCTCGCGCAACCGGATCGGCATCTATCAGAACGGCAAGCGCAACGGCGCCGTCGTCCGGCAGCAGGGGAGGAACAACACCGCCGCCATCGGCCAGCAGGGCCGCCGCAACGCCGCCGATATCTGGCAGCGGGGCAAGGGGAACGCCGCGGGCGTCGGCCAGTTCGGCCGCGATCACAACGCCGTCGTCACCCAGGACGGCAACGGCAACATCGCCGCTGGCGTGCAGGTCGGCAAGGGTTGCGACGGCGAAGTCAGCCAGTCCGGCAGCGGCAATGTCGCAGCCTTCGTGCAGACCTGCCGCTAGAATGAGGGCTCGGGAGAAGCGCCGGGGCGGTTTCGTCCCCCGGCCTTCGCTCCCAAGCGACTGAGGAGGTTTCCATGTTGCGTAACTCAAAGCATCTCGTCCCGGCAGCGGCCGGGCTCGCGCTGGCGCTCTCGGCCACGGCCCTGATGGCTGGCTCGGGGACTGCCCAGTCCGGCCCGCTGCGCTGCGAAGTGCAGACCACCGCCAGGGGCGGCATGACGACGCTCGAAGGCGTCGTGCATTCCGAAAGGGCGGTAAGCGGCTCCTACACGTTCCGCGTCGAATCCGTTGGCGGCGCGGGCAGCTCGAATATCAGGCAGGGCGGCGATTTCTCCGCGGCTCCCGGTACGCCGGCGAAGCTCGGGCAGGTCACGCTCGGCGGTTCCGGCTCGGTCTACGAGGCCACGCTGGAGATCGAAACACCCGACGGCAGGCTCACCTGCAGCAAACGCACCGGCTGAGCCGGCACGGCAAAGCTTTTTTATCCGGCCAGCGGCCGCATCGTTTTTCAAAGGGAGACAAGTCATGATCCGCACCATTCTTTCCGCCGCCGTGCTCGGCACCTGCCTCGCCAGCGCTCCGGCCCATGCCGGCGGCTCCGTTTCGCTGAGCTACCAGCCCACCAACCGGCAGGACGCCCATATGCTGCAGACGGGCCTGCGCCTTTATGCGCTCGCTGAAGGCATCAGGAGCGGCAGCATCAGGCAGAAGGGTTTTGGCAACGCGGCCGGGCTGGCCCAGAATGGGCGCGGCAATCTCGGCATCGTGCATCAGGAGGGCAGGGGCCACGAAGGCACGGTCACGCAGAACGGCGACGGCAACGCCTACGGCCTGTTCCAGTTCGGCAGGGGCACCTCGGGCCATGTGGTGCAGAACGGCAATTATCAGTCCGGCGCCACCTTCCAGTACGGCTGGTAGGAAAGGCCTTGGCGGGGGGAGAAAATGGCTCCGGCTCCCGCAGAAAAGAAATATGGCGCGCTCCAGGCCTGGCCGCGCCATCGCCATTCGCTCGGCATCGTCAAAGCCAAGGCTGTTCGGAGCGCCGCGGCACGCCGATCCCATAGGCTTTCAGCGGCTCGATCAGCTCATTGCGGTCGTAGTTTTTCACCCCAAAATGCTTCTCGAGATAGGAACTGGCCCCCATGCGGATAGTGACCCGTTCCATGGCGGCCGTTTCATCCGGCAGCTTGTCCACTATGAGATGGCCCAGGAGGGGAATAGCCTTATCTGGATCCCATTTCATGACCTGCCCCGCAGCCCACATGCGGACCTGCGGCGTTTCGTGGCTCAAGAGATTTTCCAGAACGTCGCGCCCCCGTGGGCCGGCACCGAGGATCGCGTTCAGGGCTTCCACAACCTTCTTGTGCAGCCTGTTGTAGGTGGGGACGTCGTCCGCGCGATCTGCCTCTGCCTGCTTTTTCAACCTGCGGACAAATTCCTCGGTCCATTGTTCCAACGTTCTGCTTGATCGCATCGAAGTCATAGCCGAGTTCCTCGTAAGCTTCCTTGATCGGGCTGAAGGACGCCGGTCGAAGTTGCCCCATCCCCGGGTAGGGCTTGGTACGAGTAACCGTCTCTACTGCCACTTCGCGTGATCCCGATATGGCAGCTCAACACCATATGCCCTGAGTGGTTCGATCAGATCGTTGCGATCAAAACTGCGTATGCCGAAGTGTTTGTAGAGCCAGCCTTTGGCTTCCGTTCGAATATCCAGACGCTCGTCGGGTGAACGCGTCGGCCCTAGGTCTTCAAAGAGGAGGCGACCCAGCACCGGTATAGCCTTCTCCGGTGACCAGCTAAGAACAGAGCCGGCCGCCCGCAGACGCAAATATGCGTCCGGATGCGTCAGGAGGGTTTCAATCGTCTCCCTTCCCGCGGGATTGAGAGCAGCTAATGCATTCAGGTATTCTGATGCCTTGAGGATGTGACGGTTGGCTGTAGGAACATCTTGCCGCCGAACGGCAAGTCGATACAGTTCCTGATGCTTGTGGAAGCGTTCAAGCAGATCGCTGACGGAGATACTAAAATTTTGTCGGGTCATAGCCCATCTCCTCAAGCGTTTCGGCGATCAGATCGAGCCCGAGGTTATACTGTTCATCAAACGGCAGCTTTTCCATCCAGAGACGACGAACGACATTACCATGCTCCGGGCTTCTTGAACTCATTTTTGCGGTAACCCGCCGATGTACCTCCACCGGCAGGCTGATGATATTGTCGGTGCTGTGGATGAGTTCAGCCGGAAAGCCATCTCGGCCGGCCAACCGCTTCTCCACAATATGATGCCATTCGCGCCCAGAGCCCGCCGGGCCCAAGTAACGCCGCAATTCAACTTCTGTACGGAAGCGGATCGTCGGATAGCCGAACCGTTGCCAGGAGGACCGGCTTATGCGCCGGGTCTCATCATCGAAGCTTTCCTCATCAGGTTGCGACGTGTCGTCCCAGCGCCGGGGAAGCCTTCGCAGGATCGGCGCAAGTCGGCGTGCTTCCTCCCTCAGCCTCCGGAGGGCAGGGACGGCGATACGTTGCAGCGCAGGCAGTATAGAACCCGCCGCGCCCAGCCACGTGATCCACTGTCCGCCGATTCCGTCAGAACTGCCGGCCGGAGCCCGGGGCTGGAGGTGCCAATACGGGTTGTATTTGACCGCGTTTCGCAGTCGCAGGCAGGAAAGCAGCACGCGGTTCGCCGCGAGGCTGTATTCGATCCTGCGAAGTTCAATATTCTCGGTTGTATCTTCCATCATCCTTCCCGCCACGCCCGTTGCGTGGCGGGAAGTGTAAGCGGGCGGAAAAGAGTGGGGATAAAACTAGGAAAATTTTCTTGTTACATCTCACATCCTGAACACACCGAACCGCGTCTCCCCGATCGGCGCGTTGAGGGCGGCGGATAGGGAGAGCGCAAGGACGTCGCGTGTCTTCGCCGGATCGATGATGCCGTCGTCCCACAGCCGGGCGGAGGAATAAAGCGGGTGTCCTTCGCCCTCGTATTTTTCCAAAATGGGCTTCTTGAACTCGGCCTCCTCCTCGGCAGTCCATGAGCCGCCCTTTCGCTCAATGCCCTCACGCTTGACGATGGCAAGCACCGTCGCGGCCTGCTCTCCGCCCATGACGGAGATGCGCGCGTTGGGCCACATCCATAAGAAGCGCGGCGAGAAGGCGCGGCCGCACATGCCGTAGTTCCCAGCCCCAAAGGAGCCGCCGATGATGGCTGTCAGCTTCGGCACCTGAGCGGTGGCGACGGCGGTGACGAGCTTGGCGCCGTCCTTGGCGATGCCGCCCGCCTCGTATTTCGCCCCGACCATGAACCCCGTGATGTTCTGAAGGAAGAGGAGGGGGATCTTGCGCTGGCAGCAAAGCTCGATGAAGTGCGCGCCTTTGAGCGCGGATTCGGAGAAGAGCACGCCGTTGTTTGCGATGATGCCCACGGGCATGCCGTGCAGGTGGGCAAAGCCGGTGACGAGCGTCGTGCCGTAGTTCTGCTTGAACTCGTCGAGCTCCGAGCCGTCAACGATGCGCGCGATCACCTCGCGCACATCATAGGGCTGGCGCACATCGGCCGGGATGATGCCGTAGATCTCGCGCGGGTCGTAGAGCGGCGGAATCACTTTCTGAAGATCAAGCCCGATCGTCTTCTTCCGGTTGAGGTTTTTGACGATGCGTCGGACGATGGCGAGAGCGTGTTCATCGTTCACCGCGTAGTGGTCGGCGACGCCTGAAAGGCGCGTGTGCACCTCGGCGCCGCCTAATTCTTCCGCCGTCACCACCTCGCCGGTGGCCGCCTTTACGAGCGGCGGACCGCCGAGAAAGATGGTCGCGTTGCCTTTCACCATCACCGTCTCGTCGGACATGGCCGGCACATAGGCGCCGCCTGCCGTGCACGAGCCCATAACGCAGGCGATCTGCGGAATGCCCCGGGCCGACATCGTGGCTTGGTTGTAGAAGATGCGGCCGAAATGGTCGCGGTCCGGAAAGACCTCGTCCTGGTTGGGCAGGTTCGCGCCGCCCGAATCGACCAGATAGATGCAGGGCAGATTGTTCTCGAGCGCGATCTCCTGCGCGCGCAGGTGCTTTTTCACGCTGAGGGGATAATAGGTTCCGCCCTTCACCGTGGCGTCGTTGACGACGACCATCACCTCGCGGCCCTCGACGCGGCCTATGCCGGCAATGAGGCCGGCCGACGCGATGTCGCCCTCATACAGACCGAAGGCGGCGAACTGGCCGATCTCCAGGAAGGGCGCGCCCACATCGAGGAGCTGCGCCAGGCGCTCACGCGGCAAGAGCTTGCCGCGCGCGGTATGCCGGGTACGAGCCTCATCGGAGCCGCCGCGCTCGATGGCTGCAGCCTTCTCGGCCATTTCGGAGACCAGCGACTTCATACGCGCTTCGTTGGCGCGGAAAGATTCGGCAGCGGTGGAGAGCTGGGAGGGGATGACGGGCATGGTTTCCTTCTCTCGCGGGTGAGTGTTCCTCGATAGGGCGTTTCGGGCGCGCGATCAGTTCTCCGCCACGATCTCCCGGCCGATCAGCCATCGCCTGATCTCGCTCGTTCCGGCGCCAATCTCGTAAAGCTTGGCGTCGCGCAGCAGCCGGCCGGTGGGGAACTCGTTGATATACCCGTTCCCGCCCAGAAGCTGGATGGCGTCGAGCGCCATGCGGGTGGCGCGCTCGGCGGCGTAGAGAATACAGCCGGCGGCATCCTTGCGGGTGGTTTCGCCGCGATCGCAGGCAGCAGCGACGGCGTAGACGTAAGCGCGGCAGGCATTGAGCGTTGTGTACATGTCGGCGAGCTTGCCCTGTACGAGCTGGAAAGAGCCGATGGGCTGGCCGAATTGCTGGCGCTCGCGCACATAGGGCACGGCGGCGTCCAGGCAGGCGGCCATGATGCCGAGCGGCCCGCCCGAAAGCACCACGCGCTCATAGTCAAGGCCGGACATGAGGATCTCCACGCCGTGCCCTTCCTCGCCAAGCACATTCTCGAAGGGCACCTCGACATCCTCGAAAACCAGCTCGCCCGTGTTGGAGCCGCGCATCCCCAGCTTATCCAGCTTTTGCGCCACCGAGAAACCGGGCATGGAGCGCTCGACGATGAAGGCGGTTATGCCACGCGGACCGACCGCGGGATCGGTCGTGGCGTAGACCACGAGCGTGCCGGCATCCGGTCCGTTGGTGATCCACATCTTGGAGCCGTTGAGCACGAAGCGGTCGTTTTTCTTTTCGGCCCTGAGCTTCATCGAGACCACGTCTGAGCCAGCCCCCGTCTCGGACATGGCGAGCGCGCCGACAGTTTGGCCGGCGCACAAGGCCGGGAGATAGTTCTGCTTCTGCTCGGGCGTGCCCCAGCGGCGGATCTGGTTGACGCAGAGATTGGAATGCGCGCCATAGGAGAGGCCGACCGAGGCGGAGGCGCGCGAAATCTCCTCCATCGCAACCACATGGGCAAGATAGCCGAGGCCTGAGCCGCCAAACTCGGGCTCGACCGTGATGCCGAGCAGGCCAAGATCACCCATTTCCTTCCAGAGATGGGCGGGGAACTGGTTTTCGCGGTCGATCTCGGCCGCGATAGGCGCGATCCGCTCGCGGGCGAAGCGGCCCACCATGTCCCGCAGCGCGTCGATGTCCTCGCCGAGCCCGAAATCCATTGTGTTCGTATACATCTCTCCTCCCACGCGCTCTGACCTTTCCATAGGTATTCTGCGTCGGCGGGTTCGGAAAGAGCCACTCAAATGATGTGAGGGAACCCAATGCCGCTCCGCATCATTTTGAAGGAGTCCCACCTGCGAAGGAGTTTTCCATGCCGACGCTGACCAGGGAAGGGGTGCATCGCATTCTTGGGCCGGTGGACAACGCGCTTCTGGCTGAAATTGCCACCATCGGGGCAGATGAACGCGAATTGGCCGAGGCGCATGCCTGGGTGATGAACGACGAGGCGCTGGTGAATGAATTCCGCCCCATGCCCAAGGGCAAAGTGGCCGAACTCGTTGAGATCCTGAACCGCGGCTTCGGCCCCCGCGGGGAGGATGATCTGATCTGAGCGACGGCGAAGGATCCGCCGCGCCATGGGCTTTACCTGTCAGGCGCCTCGCCGGGCCCTCTCCAGCGCAGGCCCAAGCTCTGCCTCGAATATTGCGATCTCGGCTTCCGGTCCTACGCTGACGCGGATGCATCGGTCGAGGACCGGCGCCATCGCCTTGCGCACGAAAACGTCCCTGTCTGTAAGCGCCTTCAGCAGGCGCGATGCGAAAGAACCGTCGCTCCCGCAGTCGATCGTCACGAAATTCGTGGCCGAGGGCAGGGGAACGAGGCCATGCGCTTCCGCAATGGCCGAAACACGCCGCCGGCAGGCGTCCACCTGCTCGACCACCCATCTCAGATGCGCCTGGTCGGAAAGGGCAGCAAGCGCGGCCGCCTGGGCCATGCGCGTCATGCCGAAATGATTGCGCACCTTGTCGAAAGCGCCGATGGCCGTTGCCTCGCCAATGGCATAGCCGCATCTAAGCCCGGCCAGCCCGTAGGCCTTGGAGAAGGTGCGCATGCGCAGCACATTGGGCCGTAACGGTTCGAGAGGCGGAATTGCAGAGGCCGGCGCGGTCTCGCCATAGGCCTCGTCCAGAATGAGGAGCGTGGTCTCTGGCAGGCCCGCGATAAAGCGTTCGATCTCGTCGGCCTCCCACCAGCTACCCATGGGATTGTCGGGATTGGAGAGATAGACTAAGCGGGCATTCTCCCGCCATGCGGCATCGAGCAGGCCTGAAAGGTTTTCGCGGTCCCCTTCATAAGGAACCGTGACGAGCCGGCCTCCAAAACCAGCCACATGATAGTTGAAGGTGGGATAGGCGCCCAGCGATGTAACCACCGCATCGCCGGGCCGAACATATTGCCGGACTGCAAGGCCGAGCAGGCCGTCGATTCCTTCGCCGATCACGATGTTTTGCGGCCCTAGGCGAAGATGAGCAGAGAGCGCCAGCTTGAGATCGTGGTTTTCGGGGTCGCCATATTTCCACATCTCCGGCGCTGCCTCCCGCATCGCGGCCACGACAGCCAGCGAAGGTCCGAAACCGTTTTCATTGGCGCCAAGGCGGGCACGGAAAGATCTGCCGCGGGCGCGCTCCTGCGTCTCGGGGCCAACAAACGGAACGGTGGCGGGCAGGCTTTCAACCAGTGGGGTAAGGGAAGGGCGCTCGGGCATCGCGAAACTCTCGGCTTACGGCGCTGTTATGCACCGGCACGAGTATGCTCCGCAACATGTGCAGGCGCCGGACGCTATCCGCGATCCGGCGCTGCCGACTGAATGAGCCGCCGGCTATACCTTCTGCGTGGCGGGTTCACCTGCCTCGGCTCGTTGGCCGGAAAGGCTCCAGCCGCCGGGGCCGGCAAAGACCAGATACAGGAAAATGAAACAGAAAAGGATTGCGGTCTCTCCGCCGTTAAGGATGGGATAGAAGTCTCGCGACGCGTGCGCCATGAAATAGGCGACCGCCATTTCGCCGGACAGAATGAAGGCGACCGGCCGCGCAAAGAGACCAAGAACAAGGAGAATACCGCCGACCAGCTCAAGCGCGCCGGCAAACCCTGCCAGTGAGAAAAGCGGCGGTGACATCCCTGTATCGGGAAAGCCAAGGAGCTTGGCAGTGCCATGCGCCATGAACAACAGCGCGGTCATGATCCTGAGGATCGCAAGCACATAGGGCGAGAGTTCGGTGAGCCGAGCTTCCAGATTGTTCACGTCAAGATTCCCTTTCCAATACGGGCCGTTGATCCTGTTGCACGCGCAAGGCAATCAGATGCACTTGCGCCACTCAAGCGCCTGCCGATCAAAAAACCGGGTTAATCAGTCACAAGCCGGTGAGCGGGCGCGGGGGCTGCGAAACGCGTTTATGGCGGAATCGCATTATGCTCAAATTGCCAGAAGCCGCGATGCGCTGTACTCGCGGAAGTTAGGAAGATGTCGGATCAAATCACGCGATTTGGCCATTGACTTTTCCCGTCATAGGTGTGTTCCTTGACAGGCAGCATAGCTGTGGGAGGGGCAAATGGTGAGGAAAGCAAGAACCGCTAGTCGGGCCAAAAGGGCTGCGTCAAAACAGAAGGACGTTTCCCGAGCAGAGTCGATCGCGACCGCGTTAAATAACGGCAGTGTGGAAGCGGCGCTTCTCGGGACCATCTACACTGCACCGGGAGACACTTTTGAATCGCTGGGCGGTGAACTTGGTGTCGATCGCGGCGGACTTCTCTTACTAAATCCTCATATTCACGCGCTTGAGGAACTCGAGCCCGGCATACCGCTCGATGTGCCGCTGTTGGCGCGCAAGTCCATCATGCAAGCTCGCGTTTCGGCACGAGGTGGTCTTAGCGCCTACGAAGTCGCCGAGCGTGAACTGTTGTTCGATGTTTGTCAGGATAACAGACCCGGCAGAGACAATCCGCGGATACGTATGTATCACGCAACCACCATTGGCGGGGCTGAACCGGACGAGGTCGCTTGGTGCTCATCCTTCGTCAACTATTGTGTGGAGCAGGCCGGCGGCATCGGCACAGACAGCAAAGCCGCTCGCTCATGGCTGAATTGGGGATCGGAAGTCAGGGCCGGTGACTGGCGGGTGGGCGACATCATAGTGTTCTGGAGAACCAGTATAAACTCCTGGAAGGGGCATGTCGGCTTCCTTGTTGGATATGACGGTGATCGGCCCCTTGTACTGGGCGGTAACCAAAGCAACCGCCTTTGCGTCGACGATCCTTACCCGTTTAGCCAAGTTCTTTCCGTTCGTCGGGGGTAGTCACTGGTGCAAAGACCCGGCTCAATATGGATTCTCCTCATGGCCCTGGTGCCCGCCGCAGTTCTCGCGAGTTGCGCGGGCGGCTCAGAAAAGGCTCAGACGGTGTCGGAAGGGCAGCAGGCAGCCACCCCGCCAGCACGCGTGACAGTTGCGCGATGGGACGGGGTACCCGGAGCGGAGGGCTACACTCATCTCGCTCTCGATGCAGTGCGCCGTAACGGCGGCGCCCTGGTCAGCAATGTACCCGAAGATGTGAGCCGGTACTGTCCCGGCTATGAGAAAGCCAGCGCTGATGATCGCGCCTCCTTCTGGGTGGGGCTGCTTTCGGCGCTGGCAAAATGGGAGAGTAATTTCAAAACCGCCGTAACGTTTACCGAGCCGGAGATTTATGACGCGTCTGGCAACAACGTCATCAGTCGTGGGCTCCTCCAGCTTTCATTCGAGAGCGCCAATGCATACGGATGCGGCTTGCGCACCGCTGATGACCTGCACGATCCAGGCACGAATCTCTCCTGCGGGGTAAAGATATTGTCGAGTTTGGTCACGCGCTCCGGGGTGATAGCCAGCGACGGCCGGCCTTGGAGGGGCGCCGCCGCTTACTGGAGCCCCTTCCGCGACCAGGCGCAGCGAGCGGACATTCAGTCCTGGACGTCGCGCCAGAGCTATTGTTCTCAGGTCGTTGCCGGCGATGCCGCGCTTTGATCAATCAACTCGTTGAGCCAGAATGCCGAAGACGACGTTGGTTCGTGTCGTAACAGGCGTTTCCTGAGGAGGTGTTCGATACCTGATGGGTCCTAAATCCGCGCTGTCGATTGGCCCACGGGCAAAGATCTGAGCTCGATTGGCCACTGCCACGGCGGATGTGACGTAGTAGGGCTTATTGCGGGGGAGAATTTGGCTTGGGCAATTTGGACCGAGATTTCCCAAGATGAAGCTATACGGATTGCCTTCCGCAACCCGCGAAACCTGAAAGCCGGTCACCTGCAGGTGGCGATAGGGAACCCTCAAATTTGTGCCGAGAAAGCCAAATGTGGCACCGTCCAGGACTGTCCAGTCTCGCAATACATCCGGCGAGGGATCGTCGGTAACGACGCGCATGGCTTGCAAAGCATTCTGGTCCTTGAAATCGTCCTGGCAGATTTCGTGAAAATTCCCCTGCTTGTCCTGGTGGTATATCCTCCCGGCCTTCAGCGCCGAAGGACTTATCAGCGCCGTAGAGTAGGCGCCTTCACCGAGCGCTTGCTGAGCAGCGGTTTGGCCCAAAACTCCCGACGGCGAAGTTGTGCACGCCGCGACTGCAAGACAGCAGGCGGAGGCCAGCAAAGTAGATCGGATATGCATTGATTCCCCCCAAAGAATGCCAGCGGGAAAATACTAAATATCCTCAGGGTTGAAAACTGGCGGGATTGCAAAAGTTAAACGCGAATGCCGGCAAGCACCCTTCCAGGCGCTGTACACTTACCCACCACGATTTGAGGCTCCAATAACGCCGCCGCTTAGCTGCTCAATGCGGGGCTGCGGCTGGTCCTGCCATAGCGCATCCAAATCAGAAGACCGCCCAGCAGGGGCACCAGGATGTCCGTATAAAAAATGATGCCGGCATTTCCGGGTGCGAAATTCCCGGCGGTTATCATTTGGTAAACATGGCCTGCCGCCGCGCCGAGTAAAAAGCAGGCCGGGCCGACAACTGCGGCAAGCCGCATTTCGAAGCCGCCCTTGTAGGCAAGGAAGCCGACCATGGCGAAGCCCAAGCTGGCCCAGCCAACCTCGGCCTGGAAGGGGCTGTTCTCCCAACCGATAAAGGATGCGGCCATATCGCCGAAAAAGACGTGCATGACGAAATTATAGAGGAAGGTGAAGCCGATCACGAATAACGCGTAGAAGGCGAGTGCCTTCTCTGGAAGCTGATGCTCTCTGGAGCCGCGAGCCCGAGCAAGCGAAATCACTGTCGCAATAGCGGCAATGATCAAAAAGGTCAGTGTGAAGTTGCTTAGGAAAAATGCGATCAGCTGTGCCATGTCGCGATGTCCACCTATAATGCGGCCGCTACCGTTGTTGAGGCTTTGCAGCCTCTTGCCCACATTTACCGCAATATCGAGATGCTTGTCATAGATGATCGCAGCTCCCGCTTGGCCTGCGGTGCTCGCGGGCAGTTCCGAAATCGTCCGCTCGCCGTAGCAAGCGCTAGCTTGGCCTTGAACTCGGCCGAAAGGTATCTGCGTGTCTGATGCTGTTGGCAGGTGATCGACTTTGAGCGTGGGCCAACAGATGTGGGGAAGATTTGGGACGCCGATTAGAGTCAGAACCTGATCAGGCGAAACCGGTGAGAAGCCGGTGGCGGAGAGAGCGGGATTCGAACCCGCGAGGCCCTTTTGGAGCCTACTCCCTTAGCAGGGGAGCGCCTTCGACCACTCGGCCACCTCTCCGTTGCTCCGCACATAGCCGCATGCCCTTAGGATTGCAAGGCAGGCAAACGTCAATCCAAGCCAAGACGCCGGCCGACATGACCAAGCTCCCGCCTTATTGGACCATCATGCCGAATCCGGCGGATTTTCGGCGAAACACGCGGATCACCTCGAATCGGCTCAGGCAGCCGCTTCGGCGCATGATTCGCACCTGCAGGAGGTCAAAGGGAGCCGCTTCAAAGCCTAAGGAAAGGAAAACCGGGTTCACATCGTTACCGAATGGTAAATTCGGACGGTCAGATCGTGGCTTTTGTGCAACAGATCCCGCGCATAGCGCTGCGCGCGCTCGTTCTGCCGGTTATGATGGTTGAACGCTGCTGCGTCCTGGGTAATGTCAACCGCGGAGAAGGGGCGCCAGGGGGCGCAACTTTTCACACGTTGGGGATGGGGCAGGGAAAGCTGTCCTTCAGCAAAAAATACCCAGACCCTTTCTTTAGAACCTTTGACTGGAGGTCAGAAATGAACATTAAGAGCCTTCTGATTGGCTCCGCGGCTCTTTCAGCAGCCGCGACGGGCGCCCAGGCGGCCGATGCCATCGTCGTTCCGGAGCCGGAGCCGATGGAATACGTGCGCGTCTGCGACGTCTATGGCGCAGGCTTCTTCTACATTCCGGGGACCGAGACCTGCCTCAAGATCGGCGGCTATGTCCGTTATGAGATGGGCTATTCCGATGGCGACATTTCCGAGCAGGACGGCTGGAGCAAGCTGGCCCGCGCTACGGTGACCCTCGATGCCCGTTCCGAGACCGAGTACGGCACGCTGGGCGGCTTCATCGAGCTGCGCTTCGAGAGCCGTGGCGGCACCGTGACGGAATTCGCTGGCGGCGTTAACGAGGAAGAAGCCCTTTCGAATGGTATCCTGGACACGACCTCGCGCGTGCAGCAGGCGATCATCTCCCTGGGCGGTCTCTCCATGGGTGTCGCGGACACGCTCTATGACGCCGGCCTTTCGGCTGAGTTCGATCGTGGCGGCGGCGACCGTGCGCACTTCATCCGCTACACCTTCGACGGCGGCAGCGGCTTCACGGCTGCGGTGGCTCTCGAAGAGGTCGATCGTGGCTATGACTGGACGCCGAATGTCGTCGGCAAAGTCGGCTTCACCCAGGGCTGGGGTGGCGTAAACCTGTGGGGCGCCTATGACGCCACTGCCGGTGAGTTCGCCCTCAAGGCCATTGCCAAGGCTGACCTGACCGAGGCTGTGTGGCTCGAAGCCATCGGCACCTATGAAAGCGGCATCAACTTCTACTCGGTTGACCCGGACAACAGCACCGGCGGCGACTTCTTCGGCGGCACGGCACTCGCTGGCTACCGCGAAGGTGCCCAGTGGTCCGCTGGTGGCTTGATCGGCTACAAGTTCAACCCGCGCTTCAAGGCCTCGATCGGTGCTCAGTACTTCAACGAGGTTGGGCATGAAGCCGGCACCGCGCTTTACGGCGGTGAGGTTGATGCGCTCCGCGCTGGCGCCACGATCGACTACGCGATCGTCGAGAACTTCAACGCCAAGCTGGCCATCAACTACACCACCTTCGACACGCCGGCTGGCGATCTCGACCAGTGGCACGGCTTCCTGCGGTTCGACCGCAACTTCTAATCTGATTTAGAAGAAAGCCTAAAAGACCCGGCGGGCTTGCCCGCCGGGTTTTTCTTTGGGATTGCGTGCCGCGACCGGCAAAGTTTGCTGCTCTGTCGGCGGCTATCCGCGCCCGCTCACCAGGTCTTCCACGATATCGAACCGGCCCGTGAGCCGCATCTTATAGACTTGGTAATTCTCCATCACACGCTGCACATAATTGCGCGTTTCGGTGAAGGGGATGCGCTCGATCCAGTCAACCACCTCCTCGATCGGCTTTCCGCGCGGATCGCCATAGCGCTCCATCCATTCGTTGGCGCGGCTGGGCCCGGCATTGTAGCCAATGAAGGTGAGAATATAGGAGCCGTCGAAGCGTTCGAGCTGGTCGCTCAGATAGGCCGCGCCGAGCGTGGCATTGTAGCCGGCATCCGAAGTAAGCTTCGCGGCCGAGTAGGGCAGGCCTTCCTTTTTCGCCACCATTTTGGCCGTCGCCGGCATGAGTTGCAGGAGGCCGCGCGCTCCGGCGTGGGAGACAGCCTCTGCATTGAACTCGCTTTCCTGGCGCGCGATCGCATAAGCGAGTGCCTTGCCGGCGCCTTCTATGGACGCCTTTTCCGGGATGGCGCCGATCGGATGCGCCAGGGCGCCGATCTCGAGGCCGCGCGCGGCGGCTATCTTGCCCACACGCAATGCGAGATTATGGTCGCCTTTCCGCTCTGCGAGCTGTCCAAGCAGCGCCAGCTCGCCCGTGCTCGAAAGTTCTTGTGCGAGGTCGCGGTAGAGGATGCCGGCGAGGCGTATTTGGCCGGCCTTTTCCAGCCGGGCGATGGCAAGAACAGGTTCCCGCGCCGAGAAATTCTTCCGGTCCGTTGCGCTGGGATCCGGGCTCCCGGCGATGATCGTGCGTCCGAGGCGGGCTGCTGAAAGCTGGCCGTAGAAGGTCGCTCCATAGGCGGCGGCCTGCTCGTAAAAGTGGGTGGCGTCTCCCGGAGCGCCCGCGTCAGCCGCGCGGCCAAGCCAGTAATAGGCGCGTGCCTTGGAAATCGGACCATCGGCGATCTTCGCGATGCGGGCAAAGTGAGGCTCCGCCAATTTGGCATCATCCAGGCTCCGCAGCGCATACCAGCCCGCATGGAATTCGGCATCGGCCATGCTGGCCTTGCTGCCGCCCAGATGAGCGGCGGCAATGCGATAGGCAAGGCGTGCATCGCCGTGATCCAGAAGCTCCCGCGAAAGAACCCGCCGTTCGAACCACATCTCGTCGGCATCGATCAGCATGGAGGCGTCTCGCGGGGCGGTAAGCATCGCCTCGGCCGCTTCGCTGAATTTCTCCGCCCGGCGCAGGTGGCGTGCCTTGGCGAAATAATACCCGGCAGACCGCTGCGCGGCGGGCACCGCGTCCAGAAGCTCTCCGGCCTTGGCTTCGCCGCGAATAACGGCTGCCCAAGCCTTTACCAGCGCCTCGGCTCCCGCGCGCTCGGCGACGCGCTCGGCGGAACGGATGCGTTCCTCATAGAGCATGCGCTCCATGCGGTGCCGGTGATCGGAAACGGGAATCACATCGCCGAATTCATTGAGGATTGCCATTTCCTGCTTGGGGTCCAGCGTCTCCTCCCGCCACAGGGGAGAAAGAGCCGCCTGCGCGGCGTCGGTGTTCCCGAGTTCCAGATGAGCGCGGGCGAGCGCAACCGCTCCTTGATAAGTGCTGGGCCGCGAGCGGCCGAAGGCTGCGATCACCTGTTGCGCCGTCGGCTTTTCCCAATAAAGGGCGCGTTCGCTGTTCTCCCGCAGCCGTGATTTCCCCGGCCAGCCGGAAAGCATGTCGGCAATGTCGGCGATCTCCGCGCTTCCGGTACCGCCCGACATGGCGATAGCCCAGGAAAGGATCCGGTAATCGAGGGAATCGGGCGCCAGCGCGGTGCGCGCCTGCTTTGCTCCGGCGACATCGCCGCTCTCCAGGGCATCGAGCCCTTCCTTCAAGCTTTCGAGGTGCTCTTCCAGAAGAAGTCCGGCCGTAAAGGGGAGAGAGGCCGCGGCAGCCGCCTTGTCCATGGGGGCATAGGGTCTGGGTTGCGGCAGGGGAGCGTCCGCCGGCAATTCAAATGCGTACGCAGCGCTTCCGTTGGAAAGCACGATCGCTAACGCCGTGAGCGCAGCCTTTTTCATGGAACAACCCCGTATGTTCGGGCTCTTGATGGCGAAGATGCCCGCCCCCTTTTACCCGCCCGAGAGGTGAAACGCTTGCTGACGAGCGTAATCGCAAAGGGTAGCATTTATCCAAATTAACCATTTGCAATCGAGCGTGGCGAGAATTGGGCGCGGTTCTACTTGGTAAAAACCAGTGGTGCGGCGGGCGCGGATGAGCTAGAAGCGCCGGCAGAGATTGCGCCATTGCGGAAGGAAACCTTTTTCCTGCAATTTCGCACGAATGTGGCTAAGCAGATTCGGCGCGGCTGCCCGGGCTTTGCCTGGCGGAAGCCGCCCAAAAGGAGATCGGAGATTTCTCGATGTTCAGGGGTTCCATCACAGCGCTCGTGACGCCTTTCCGTCAGGATGGAAGCCTGGACAAAAAGGCTTTCGGTGCGCTGGTAGAATGGCAGATCGCGGAAGGCTCGAGCGGCCTTGTTCCGGTCGGCACGACCGGTGAATCTCCAACACTCACCCATGATGAGCATCAGGAAGTGATCCGCCTCTGCGTGGAGGCGGCGAACAAGCGCGTGCCTGTGATTGCCGGCGCCGGCTCCAATTCCACGCGTGAGGCGATCAGCTTCGCAGAACATGCGGAGAAGGTGGGCGCCGATGCGCTTCTGGTCGTCACGCCTTACTACAACAAGCCCAATCAGCGCGGGCTCTACGAGCATTTTGCAGCCATTGCACGGTCCACCAGCCTGCCGATCTTCATCTACAACATACCGCCGCGTTCGGTGGTCGACATGCTGCCCGAAACCATGGCCAGACTCGCCGCAGACTTTAAGAACATCGTCGGCGTGAAGGATGCGACCGCCAAGCTCGACCGGGTGTCGGAGCAGCGGGAGGCCTGCGGGCCCGATTTCATCCAGCTCTCGGGCGAGGATGCTACGGCGCTGGGCTTCAACGCCCATGGCGGGGTGGGGTGCATCTCGGTGACGGCAAATGTGGCGCCTCGCCTGTGTGCGGAGTTCCAGGCCGCTTCGCTCCGCGGCGACGGTGCGCGCGCCATCGAACTTCAGGATCGGCTGTTTCCGCTTCATAAGGCGCTCTTTCTGGAGCCCAACCCCGCCGGCGCAAAATATGCATTGTCCCGGCTGGGCAGGCTTGAGAATGTGCTGCGCTCGCCGCTGGTCACGGTCGAGGCATCGACGGCCGAGAAGATTGATGCGGCGATGAAGCACGCGGGGCTCTTGAACTGACGCGCCGATGCAGGCATTCCCTTCCTCATGGCCAAGAACACGAACATCACGACGGTTGCCGACAACCGTAAGGCGCGTTTCTCCTATGAGGTGATCGACACGCTGGAAGCGGGCCTCGTGCTTTCGGGCACGGAGGTGAAGTCGCTGCGCGAGGGGCATGCGAACATCCAGGAATCCTATGCGGCGGTGGAAGGCGGCGAGATCTGGCTGATCAATTCCCATATCCCCGAATACTTCGCCGGTAACCGCTTCAATCACGAGCCGCGCCGCCGCCGGAAGCTCCTCCTTTCCAAGAAGGAGATGGCCCGGCTGGCGCAGGCCGTGGAGCGGGAGGGGATGACGATGGTGCCCCTGAAGCTTTATTTCAACGAGCGCGGCATCGCCAAGCTGCTGCTTGCGATCGCACGCGGCAAGAAGCTCCACGACAAGCGCGAGACCTTGAAGCAGCGCGATTGGAGCCGGGAGCAGGCGCGGCTTTTGAAGGAGAGGGGATAGCCGTCGCGAATAGGGAATGTGGCGAATAGCGAATAGGGAGTAGCGAATAGGGCGCTTGACAGCGCAGCGCCGATTCGAGCCATATTCGCTATTCGCTATTCGCTATTCGCTATTCGCTATTCGCTATTCGCTATTCGCTATTCGCTATTCGCTATTCGCTATTCGCTATTCGCTATTCGCTATTCGCTATTCGCTATTCGCTATTCGCTATTCGCTATTCGCTATTCGCTATTCGCTATTCGCCTCGCTATTCGCTATTCGTCCCAAAAAATCCCTCGCTCTCCGAAACACCTCCACGAACATCTCTTCGGTCAAGACGCCGGTGTTCGTGTTGTAGCGCGAGCAGTGATAGCTGGAAAAAATGCGCAGATCCCCGGCCTGTTCTTCGGCTCCGTGGATGAAGGGAATGGCGCTCACGCGATGGCCGAGCGCCCGCACGGTGGAATCATGCGCTATTTTACCGAGCGTCACGATGCCCTTGAGGTTCGGAAAGCGTTTGATCGTCGGTGTCAGGAAATAATCCCGGCAGGTGCGGATTTCGCTGGTCTCCGGCTTGTTTTCCGGCGGCACGCAGCGGACGGCATTGGTGATGGCTACGTCCGTGAGGCTCAGCCCGTCGTCCGGCCGGGCCTCGAACCGGCCGCTCGCGAATCCGAAGCGAATGAGCGTTCCATAGAGGAGCATGCCTGCATAATCACCGGTGAAGGGACGCCCGGTCCGGTTTGCGCCACGCAAACCCGGCGCAAGGCCGACGATCAGAAGCCTGACAGCCTGCTCGCCGCCGGTTGGAAGAAAAGTGTGAACGGGCGCGTTGAACCACTCCGGCTCCTTCTCGCGCCAGCCGGCGATGAAACTATGAAGACGTGGACACAGCGGGCAATCGCGCGGCGGATCTCCGGCCGCAAGGGGGAAGCTCATTCAGGCTCGTCTTGGTCAAGTTCCGTGGGGTCCGGGCGGCGCACGGGCCGCTCGCTTGGATCGCGTCCCACCTCCGTCTGCAGCGTGGCCAAATCAATGAAGTGATCGGCCTGCCGGCGCAACTCGTCCGAGATCATGGGCGGTTGCGACTGTATGGTCGAAACGATGCTCACTTTGCGGCCCCTGCGCTGCAGCGCTTCCACAAGCGTCCGGAAATCCCCGTCGCCGGAGAAGATCACATAATGGTCGACCACATCGACAAGCCCCAGCGCATCGATGGTGAGCTCGATATCCATATTGCCCTTGATCTTCCGCCGGCCAGTCGAGTCGGTGAATTCCTTTGCCGGTTTGGTGACCACCTTGTAGCCGTTATAGTCGAGCCAATCGATAAGCGGCCGGATAGAGGAGTATTCCTGGTCCTCGACAAGAGCAGTGTAGTAGTAGGCGCGCAGAAGGTAGGCGCGTTTCTGAAAACTCGCCAGAAGCTTTCTGTAGTCTATATCGAAACCCAAGGATCGCGAAGTGGCGTAAAGATTTGCGCCGTCTATGAACATCGCGATCTTTTCGCGGGGGTCAAACATTCTCAAATATCCTTCATGGCAAACGCAGGATGCGAATAGCCGCAATGCGCCATTTCATCGCGGCGATGCCGCTCTCACTCCGTGACATAGTGCGGACTTGTTTTGATGCCAATGCCAATTAAATTGTGGAGGAAAAAAAACTGCAAATAACGGGTCTAAGTTCCCGGTGATGTCGCGTTAACCGTCTAAAGCTCTGTCGATGGGGAACGGTTAGAGGCCGACGGCCGTGGGGTGTTGTATTTTTCACGTGGAAAAGCTATGGACCCAGCAGTTTCCGAAAATTTCGCGCGAATGAAAGGGGCGAACATATGGCCCGTGTGACCGTTGAGGACTGCATCGACAAGGTCGAGAACCGCTTTGATCTGGTGCTTCTCGCAAGCCATCGTGCGCGCCAGATCTCCCAGGGCGAGCAGATCACCATAGATCGCGACAACGACAAGAATCCTGTGGTGGCGCTTCGCGAGATCGCTGACGAGACCTTGTCTCCGGGCGACCTCAAGGAGGCTCTGATCCACTCGCTGCAGAAGCATGTGGAGGTGGACGAGCCCGAGGCAGACCTGCCGCAGATCGCCAGCCAGGCCGAAGAAACTCCGGATGCTGAACTTGCGCCGGAGGAGAACATCGCCTTCGACCGTATGAGCGAGGAAGAGCTGCTGGCCGGCATCGAAGGACTGGTCCCCCCGGAGAAGAACGACGATTTCTGATCGGCGTTCTTGCGCGGCCGCCTGGCGGCGCAAGTCAACTCCTCCGGACGAATTCCACATGCGCCGCATGCCTGATGCGGCGCATGATTCATGTTATAGGCTGCATTGCATTGGCCCTAGAAGCACGATGCGTGGGTTCAATTATTTACAGCGTCCGTCCTAATGAACGCATGGCGTTGTAGGAGAAGCCGCCCATGATGCGTCAGTACGAGCTTGTCGAGCGTGTACAGCGCTACAAGCCTGACGTGAACGAGGCGCTTTTGAACAAGGCCTATGTCTACGCCATGCAGAAGCATGGTCATCAAAAGCGTGCTTCGGGCGACCCCTATTTCTCCCATCCGCTCGAAGTGGCCGCTATCCTGACCGACATGCACCTGGACGAGGCCACGATCGCCGTTGCCCTGCTGCACGACACGATCGAGGATACGTCCGCCACGCGCGATGAAATCGACGAGCTCTTCGGCTCCGAGATCGGAAAGCTGGTCGAGGGGTTGACCAAGCTGAAGAAGCTGGACCTGGTTTCCTCCAGGGCCGAGCAGGCGGAGAACCTGCGCAAGCTGCTCCTGGCCATATCCGAGGATGTCCGCGTACTTCTCGTGAAGCTTGCCGACCGGCTGCACAATATGCGCACGCTCGATCACATGCCGTCTCATAAGCGCCTGAGGATCGCCGAAGAGACCATGGAGATCTATGCACCGCTGGCCGGCCGCATGGGCATGCAGGACATGCGCGAGGAGCTGGAGGAACTGGCCTTCCGCTACATAAATCCCGAGGCCTATCATGCCGTGACCGAGCGCCTTGCCGATCTGACGGAGCGGAACCGCGGCGTCATCGGCGAGATCGAACAGGCGCTCCAGCATCTGTTCGAGAATTATAAGATAAATGCGGCAGTGAAGAGCCGGCAGAAAAAGCCGTGGTCCGTTTTCCGCAAAATGGAGGCAAAGGCGCTCTCTTTCGAGCAATTGTCGGATATCTTCGGCTTTCGCGTGATCGTAGAAACCGTTGAGGATTGCTACCGCGCCCTTGGCGCCATTCACACCACATGGTCGCTCGTTCCGGGCCGCTTCAAGGACTATATCTCGACCCCGAAGCAGAACGACTACCGCTCCATCCACACGACGATCGTCGGTCCCTCGCGCCAGCGCGTGGAGCTGCAGATCCGCACGCGGGAGATGGACCGGATCGCCGAATATGGCGTGGCGGCACATTCGCTCTACAAGGATTTCGGTCCCAAGCTGAACGGCACCGGTCACCAGATCTCCAAGGACACCAACGCCTATGCATGGCTGCGTCATACGATCGAGCAGCTTTCCGAGGGCGACAATCCTGAAGAGTTCCTGGAAAACACAAAGCTCGAGCTTTTCCAGGATCAGGTCTTCTGCTTCACGCCCAAGGGACGGTTGATCGCGCTGCCGCGCGGGGCCACGCCCATCGACTTTGCCTATGCCGTCCATACGGATGTCGGCGATACCTGCGTGGGCGCCAAGGTCAACGGCCGCATCATGCCATTGATGACTGAATTGAAGAACGGCGACGAGGTGGAGATCATCCGCTCCAAGGCACAGGTGCCGCCCGCCGCCTGGGAATCGGTCGTGGTCACGGGCAAGGCGCGATCGGCCATCCGTCGCGCCACGAGAAACGCCATCCGCAGACAATATTCAGGGCTCGGCGCGCGCATTCTCGAACGTGCCTTCGAACGGGCGGGCAAGGTCTTCAACAAGGATCTGTTGAAGCCGGTGATGCATCGCCTTGCCCGAAAGGACGTTGAGGACGTGCTGGCTGCCGTCGGCCGCGGTGAGATAACGTCACAGGACGTGCTGCGCGCCGTCTTCCCCGATTACAAGGATGAGCGCGTAACGGTTCAATATCCCAAGCGGCGGGAAGAGGGCTGGTTCAACCTGCGCAACGCGGCGGGCATGCTTTTCAAGATTCCCGGACGTGCATCCCGCCGGAAGGGAAAGGAAGCAGTGTCCAGCGAGAATGGGGCGATTCCCATCCGCGGCGTTTCCGGCGACCTTCCGGTGCGCTTCGCGCCCGAAGGGGCGGTGCCGGGAGATCGCATTGTAGGCATCCTCTCCCCGGGAGCCGGCATTACGATCTATCCGATCCAGTCGCCATCGCTGACGGCCTTCGACGATCAGCCGGAGCGTTGGATCGACGTTCGCTGGGACATCGACGAAAACATGAAAGAGCGGTTTCCGGCGCGCATCCGGGTGACCGCCATCAACGAACCCGGCTCACTTGCCACCATCGCCCAGGTGATGGCCTCCAATGATGCGAATATCCACACCCTTTCGATGCAGCATACCGCCCCCGATTTCACCGAAATGGTGTTTGATATCGAGGTCTGGGACCTGAAGCATCTCAACCGCTTGATTTCACAGCTAAGGGAAACGAGCTGCGTGGGCAATGTCCACCGGGTGAACGGATAGACGTCATTACCCGCCCTGCAACCTCCATATTTGTGTAGAGAGACATACCGGGGTTTGCTGTTGCCGGTTTGCGGCGGCGCGGTCGAGGCTTACATAGTGAGTACCGCCCGGCGGAAGATAATGTTGATATAAGTAGGACGATGCGGACGCGGCGGCCGCAAGAGTGCAGCACGAAGGCATGTTGTTCAAGCGCAGGACAAGGGTATCACTTTGGGAGAGGCTGAGGACGATGGTCTGGCCTCGCCGTTCATATCAGCGGTCAGCGACCTACCTGGTCAAGCGCGCCCTGAGGCTTAGTGCCACGCCGCATGCGATCGCCGCGGGCGTTGCCGCCGGGGTGTTTGCCTCATTCACGCCCTTCATGGGATTTCACATTATCATCGCAGCAGCGGTAGCGTGGGTGATCCGCGGCAATCTGGTCGCTTCCGCCTTGGGCACCTTTGTCGGCAATCCGCTGACCTTTCCCTTCATTTGGGGAGCCACGCTTGAGACGGGCAAGTTTATCCTGCGCGGCGAACATCCGGCAGGAATAGGACCTAAGGATATCGGACACATGCTCTGGCATCTGGAATTCGAGAAGCTTTGGGAGCCTTTGCTGAAGCCGATGGCGATCGGTTCGCTGCCGCTTGGCTTGCTGGCGGGATTGATCTTCTACTTTGTGACTCGCGGAGCCACGAATGCCTTTCGCGAGGAACGGCGAAAGCGGCTGGCGGAAAGGGCGCGGCGCCGGGCCGCGGGCGGCGCGGACGCGGTGGCATCATGATCGTCGGAATCGGCAGTGACCTCATCGATATCCGCCGTGTCGAGAAAGCGCTTGAGCGGCATGGCGAGCGCTTCACTCATCGCGTTTTCACAGAGGTCGAGCGCGTCAAATCCGATCGGCGGCGCATGCGCGCCGCTTCTTATGCGAAGCGTTTTGCAGCCAAGGAGGCTTGCGCCAAGGCGCTAGGGACGGGACTGGCTCAAGGCGTATTCTGGCGCGATATGGGCGTGGTGAATTTGCCGGGCGGCAAGCCTACCATGCATTTGACGGGCGGGGCGGCCGAGCGGCTGAATGCATTGATTCCGGCAGGTCACCGGCCGCTTATCCATCTCACCATTACAGATGATTTTCCTCTTGCCCAGGCATTCGTCATTATCGAGGCAGTGTCCGTAGAATAGCCTTGGATCCATGGTGAACAAAGAAGCTGCGAATGCCGCAGGCCGGTGCATTGCCGTAAAGGCCGCAAGCCGATAAGACGAATTGCAAAATGGGTCGCCTGGCGAGGCGGCCGAACCGAGGACGAAATGAGCGTGGCGGATAGATCCAAAAGAAAATCAGGCGGGGTGGGCGAGACCATCAGCGTCGTCGTTCAGGCACTGCTGATTGCCCTTGTTATCAGAACCTTTTTCTTTCAGCCCTTTTCAATTCCCTCCGGCTCCATGCGCCCGACCTTGCTGGAGGGCGATTATCTCTTCGTGACCAAATGGGCCTATGGCTATTCGCGCTATTCGTTTCCATTCTCGCCGCCGCTGTTTTCGGGCCGGATCTGGGGAGCGGAACCGGAGCGCGGCGACGTGGTCGTCTTCAAATATCCGCCCGATCCTTCACTTGATTACATCAAGCGCGTCATCGGCCTTCCGGGCGATCGCATCCAGATGCGCGACGGCCAGCTCTACATCAATGGGACAGCCGTTCCGCGTGAGAAAATCGGGCAGATAGAGGATCAGGACATTACTGATCAGGCTCGGCCGGTGGATGTCTATCGCGAGACGCTTCCCAATGGCGTCTCTTATGAAACGCTCGATCTTTCGCCCACAACGGTCGGTGACAATACGCGGGAATTCATCGTCCCCGAGGCGCATTATTTCATGATGGGCGACAATCGCGACAATTCCGCCGACAGTCGTTTCTCGGTCGGTTTCGTGCCGGTGGAGAACCTGGTGGGCCGCGCCAATATCATCTTCTTCTCGATTGCTGGCGGGGCCAGCCCCCTGGAGCTTTGGCGCTGGCCATCCGAAATCCGGCTGTCGCGTATGTTAAGCTGGATCGATTGAGGAGTGATGACGCGGAGGCGTCCAAAAGGGCATGAACTGGCTGAGGCCGTGAACGAGCGGATCGGCCTTTCCTTCCGTGATGCCGAGCTGCTTGAACGCGCGCTCACCCATTCGAGCGCGCGCGGCAAGGGAGGGGACTATCAGCGCCTGGAATTCCTTGGCGACCGGGTGTTGGGGCTCGCTGTCGCCGAGATGCTTTACGAAGCCTATCCAGACGCTTCCGAGGGCGAGCTCTCGCTGCGCCTCAATTCCTTGGTCAACGCCGAAACACTGGCGGAAATCACCGAAGAACTCGGCCTCGACACGCTGATCCGGACCGGCAGCGACTTGAAGGCCCTCGCCATGCGCAAGCAAGTCAACCTGCGGGCCGATGTGCTTGAAGCGCTGATTGCCGTGATCTACCTGCAGGACGGGTTGGACGGCGCGCGCCAGTTCATCCGCACCCACTGGACGGAGCGTTCCACCGCCGAGGGGGCGGCCCGCGCCGATGCGAAAACCGCGTTGCAGGAATGGGCGCACCGAGTATCGAGCGCCACGCCGGATTACGTGATCGAGAGTCGCGAGGGGCCGGACCACGATCCTGTGTTCACCGCCGTGGTGCGCATCGCCGGCTTCAAGGAAGGGCGCGGCCGGGGGCGCTCCAAGCGTGAGGCGGAACAGGCCGCTGCGACCGAGGTTTTGATTCGCGAGGCCGTATGGACGCCGATGGAAAGCCTGCCATGACCGAAACCGGAGAGCCTTCGCCGGGCACACGCTCCGGCTTCGTCGCGCTGATCGGTGCGCCGAACGCTGGAAAATCGACGCTGCTCAACCAATTGGTAGGCGCGAAGGTGTCGATCGTCACGCACAAGGTGCAGACGACCCGAGCACTGGTCCGCGGCATAGCCACGCGCGACAGGACGCAGATCGTGTTTGTCGACACGCCCGGCATCTTCAAGCCGCGGCGCCGCCTGGACCGGGCCATGGTGACGACGGCCTGGGGCGGAGCCAAGGACGCGGATGTTGTGGCGTTCCTTCTCGATGCCGAGCGCGGCATCAGGGGAGATGCCGAAACGATCCTCGATAACCTTTCCGAAGTGCGGCAGCCGAAGATCCTGATCCTCAACAAAGTCGATCGTATAAAGCGCGACAAGCTGCTTGTGCTGGCCGCGGAGGCGAACGAGCGTGTTCCCTTCGACCGGACTTTCATGATCTCGGCGCTGACGGGGGACGGCTGCGATGACCTGCTGGGCTATCTGGCCGAGGCGCTGCCGGAAGGTCCCTGGTATTATCCTGAAGACCAGATCTCCGATTTGCCGATGCGCCAGCTCGCAGCCGAGATAACGCGCGAAAAGATATATATGCGGCTGCATCAGGAGCTTCCCTATTCCGCCCATGTCGAGACGGAGAAATGGGAGGAGAAGAAGGACGGCTCCGTGCGAATAGAGCAGGTGATCTATGTGGAGCGCGAAAGCCAGAAAAAGATCGTGCTTGGCCACAAGGGATCGACGATCCGCGACATCGGCCAGGCCGCACGCGAGGATATTGCGCAGATCCTGGAGCAGAAGGTGCATCTGTTCCTCTTCGTGAAGGTCCGCGAGAATTGGGGCGACGATCCAGAGCGCTACCGCGAGATGGGGCTTGAATTCCCCGGATAGGGGCGCGACAAGCGGCCATGGAATGGCATGACGAAGGCATTGTGCTCGGCACCCGCAGGCATGGCGAGTCCAGTGTCATCCTGGAGGCGATAACCGCCGCCCACGGCCGGCATCTGGGCCTCGTTCGCGGCGGACGCTCGAAACGCATGCAACCGGTGCTGCAACCGGGCAACAGGGTGGATCTCACCTGGCGCGCGCGGCTCGACGAGCATCTGGGCCTGTTCCAGGTGGAACCACTGGAGCTCAATGCGGCGCGGCTTTTGAACTCTGCCGTTGCGATCTACGGCATCCAGCTGCTCGCCGCTCACCTGCGCCTGCTGCCCGAACGTGACCCGCATCCTGGATTGTTCGAGGCGCTGGGCGTGATCGCGGCCCATCTGGACGAGCCAGAGACGGCCGGCATTCTGGTGGCGCGCTTCGAGCTCGCCGTGCTGGATGCGCTGGGTTTCGGGCTCGATCTTGCCCGCTGCGCGCTGACGGGCAGCCGCGAAGACCTCGCTTATGTCTCACCGAAAACGGGAAGGGCGGTAACGCGGGAAGCGGGAGCACCCTGGGCTGACAAGCTGCTTCCGTTGCCGACCTTCCTGACCGCCGGAAACGAGGCCCTCTATGATCGGGCAATCCTCTCGCAGGCTTTCGCGTTGACGGGCTTTTTCTTCGCACGCCATGTCTACGAGCCGCGGGGACTTACCGAGCCTGAGGCGAGGGCAGGCTTTCTCGCCGCAGTGATGCGCAATCTCCCGGAGGGAGAGAGCGCGCCGTGAGTCTGCGCTCGCCAGGCGCAGGCGGCTTTACGAGTAAGCATCAAAAATATTGAAACTACAGTGCTCATCTATTCATTTGAATCGATGATTGCTTTGGCTAAGTCTATGGCTACGCAATCAAGGGCACTCCCATGACCAAGACCGTTTCGACCCGCGCCGCTTCCCCATCCTTTCCGTGGCTGATCGTGATCTGCGGCTGTCTTATCGCTGCGCTCACCTTCGGCCCGCGCTCGGCCATGGGTTTCTTCCAGCTTCCCATGCTCGCGGAAAAGGGCTGGGACCGCACCACCTTTGCGCTCGCCATGGCGATCCAGAACCTGCTCTGGGGCGCCGGCCAGCCATTCTTCGGCGCGATTGCCGACCGTTTCGGCACCTGGCGGGTGCTCGCCATGTCCGGCATTCTCTACGCGCTTGGGCTTTTCCTGATGGCCACCGCCGACAGCCCGGCGATACTGCACATCGGCGGCGGCGCTCTGGTTGGCCTCGGCGTTGCGGCAGGCTCCTTCGGCATCGTTCTGTCAGCCTTCGCGCGCAACGTGCCTTCGGAAAAGCGCAGCCTGGTCTTCGGCATCGGAACGGCGGCGGGCTCGGCGGGGATGTTCCTCTTCGCTCCCATCAGCCAAGGCATGATCGACAGTTTCGGCTGGTCTGACACGCTCGTCTATATGAGCATCGCCATGCTCATCGTGCCGGTGCTCGCCATTCCGCTGGCCGGCAATTCATCGAGCGGCGTGGCGCGCCAGGCCGAATATGAGCAGACTTTCGGCGCGGCGCTGCGCGAGGCCTTCGCCCATCGCGGCTTCGTCCTGTTGACCTCCGGTTTCTTCGTCTGCGGTTTTCAGGTCGCCTTCATCACGGCGCACTTTCCCGCCTATCTTGGGGATATCGGCATCGATGCCAGCTATGCGGTGATCGCGCTCGCGCTCATCGGTTTCTGCAACATCATCGGTTCGCTCGCTTCAGGCTTTATTGGCCAGCGCTATCCGAAGCCGGCCTTTCTGGCCTTCATTTATCTCGCACGCTCCGTCCTTGTGACCGCATTTCTCCTCCTGCCGCAAACTCCCATCACGGTGGTGATCTTCGCGATCCTGATGGGATTCCTGTGGCTTTCGACCGTACCGCCCACCAATGCGCTCGTGGCCGTGATGTTCGGCACACGCCATCTCGGCATGCTCGGCGGCGTTGTCTTCTTTTCGCACCAGATCGGATCGTTCCTCGGCGTTTGGCTCGGCGGCTATCTCTATGATCGGTTCGGCTCGTATGACCCGGTGTGGTGGCTGGGCGTCGCACTCGGAATTTTCGCCGCCATCGTCCATTGGCCGATCCAGGAAAAGCCGGTGGAGAGGCCCGCGCTCGCCGCGGCGGGGTGAAGTTGTCGCCGGCGCCAAGATTCTGTCATCTGGCTGCAACACGGGTTTGCTTTAGCCCTTCTGGAGACTTCCCACCCACCAGGAGGCAGGCATGAACCAGACCATCGATCCGAAGGCGATCAAGACACTTACCGAAATGCGCGAGGAGCGTGAGGATGTCGGGCGCAACGAGAGCGCCAACCCCACCATGGGCGACATTATTCATCGCCGCTATTCGCGCCGCGGCTTCCTCCGCGGTTCTCTGGCCGTCGCCGCCATCGGTGCCACAGTCAGCCCTCTGGCGCTGCTTGCCGCCAAGGACGCGAAAGCCGAAGGATCCGCCTCCCAGTTTACGTTCGCGGAGGTGGAAGCCGGCGTCGACGAGACGCATCATGTGGCCGAAGGCTATGATGCGCAGATCTTCCTGCGGTGGGGGGACAAGGTCTTCGCCGACGCGCCGGAATTCGACCCCGCCAACCAGACGGCCGAGTCGCAGTCCAGGCAGTTCGGCTACAACAACGACTTTGTGGGCTTCATCCCGCTCGAGGGCGCCGATGACCGCGGCATCCTGGTTGTCAATCACGAATACACCAATGCCGAGTTGATGTTCCCCGGTTTTGCCACGGTGGAAGGCGACGAGGTGAAGCTCGGCGAGTACACCAAGGACCTGGTGGATATCGAAATAGCGGCCCATGGCGGCACTCTCATCGAAATCCGCAAGGTGGATGGCCGTTGGGAGCCGGTGCTGGACAGCCCGTACAACCGGCGCATCACCGCCGACACGGAAATGCAGCTCTCCGGCCCCGCGGCCGGCCATGACCGCATGAAGACGAATGCCGATCCCTCCGGGACGAAGGTGCTGGGCACCATCAACAACTGCGCAGGCGGCGTTACGCCGTGGGGCACCTACCTGATGGCGGAAGAAAACTTCCATGGCTATTTCATGGGCGAATTGCCGGCAGGCCATCGCGAAGCGGATAATTACCAGCGCATCGGCGTGCCGGGCGGCGAATACAGCTGGGGCCAGTTCCACGACCGCTTCGATGTCTCCAAGGAGCCGAACGAGCCCAACCGCTTCGGCTGGGTGGTCGAGGTCGATCCGCTCGACCCGAACTCCGTGCCCAAGAAGCGCACGGCGCTCGGCCGCGTGAAGCACGAGGGGGCCGAGAGCATCGTCAACAGGGACGGGCGCGTGGTTGCCTATTGCGGCGATGACGAGCGTTTCGACTATGTCTACAAATTCGTGACCGCCGGCACCTACAGCGAGCAGGATCGCGCCGCCAATATGGACCTCCTGGACGAGGGCACGCTCTATGTCGCCCGCTTCAACGAGGATGGCACGATGGAATGGATGCCGCTCGTCCATGGTCAGGGCCCGCTCACGGCCGAGAACGGTTTCGAAAGCCAGGCGGACGTGCTGATCGAGACCCGCCGCGCCGCAGACCTGCTCGGCGCCACCAAGATGGACCGGCCCGAGGACGTGCAGCCCAATCCGAAGACGGGCAAGGTCTATGTGATGCTCACCAACAACACGCGCCGCACGGAAGAGCAGGTGGACACGGCGAATCCGCGCGCGGAGAACGCCTTCGGCCATATCATCGAGATCACCGAGACCGACGGCGATTTCGCCTCCACCAAATCGACCTGGGAAGTGCTCTTGAAGTGCGGCGATCCCTCCGTTGCCGAGGTGGGTGCGAGCTTCTCCCCGGATACCACGCGCAACGGCTGGTTCGGCATGCCCGACAACTGCGCGATCGATGCCGATGGACGTCTTTGGGTGTCTACCGATGGCAACAATCAGAAGGCCACCGGCCGCACCGACGGTCTCTGGGCTGTGGACACCGAAGGTGAGGCGCGGGGAACCTCCAAGCTCTTCTTCCGCGTGCCTGTTGGCGCGGAAATGTGCGGCCCCTATTTCACGCCGGACGGTGAGACGCTGTTCCTCGCCGTGCAGCATCCGGGCGATGAGGGCCTTGCCACTTTCGAGCAGCCCGCCACCCGTTGGCCCGACTTCCAGGAGAACATGCCGGTGCGCCCGGCCGTGGTGGTTGTCACCAAGCAGGGTGGCGGCAAGATTGCCGCTGCCTGATGCCAGTCTGATCTGATGGATTGGTGCGGGGCCTTCGGGCCCCGCATTGCTTTTCGGCTAGCCTGCTATTGGGCAGGCGATCAGCCTGCCGAGGCTTTCTGGCTGGTATTGGCGCGCGGAGGCGTATCCTCGCCCTGCACGAAATGTATCTGCCGTTGGGGGAAGGGGATGGAGATGCCGTTGGCGTCAAATGCCTGCTTGGCGGCCTTGGTGATATCGAAACGCACCGCCCAGTAATCGGTGGCCGCGGTCCAGTAACGCACCGTTACCATGACGGCGCTGTCGCCGAGCGCGCCGACGAAGGTTTCCGGTGCTGGTACAGCGAGGACCCTCTGGTCGCCTTGCGCCAATTTCAGCAGAAGCTCCTGGGCGAGGTCGATATCGTCCTCATAACCGATGCCAATGGCAATATCGTTCCGGCGTAGGGCATTGCGCGAATAATTGGTGACGGCCTTGTTCCACAGCTCGCTGTTCGGCGCCATCACATAAACCCCGTCGGCAGACTGCAATTCCGTGGCGAAGAGGCCGATTTCCTCCACCGTGCCGGCGATTCCGCCCGCGTCTATATATTCGCCCACCCGGAAAGGCTTGAGCGCCAGCAGCATGATGCCGGCGGCGATGTTCTGCAGCGTGCCCTGAAGTGCAAGGCCGATGGCGAGGCCGACAGCGCCGAGGGCAGCGATGATGCTGGCCGTCTGAACGCCGAACTGCGCGAGAACGGTGACGCCCACCAGGATGAGCACGGCATAGCGGACGATCTTGGAGAGGAAGCGCCGCAGCGTCTCGTCGACGCCCGGCAGGCGACCAAGCGCGGCCCGCGTCCAGCGCGCCAGGATGCCGGCTGCGATAAAGCCGACGAGAATGAGAATGATCGCGCCGAGGATGGAAAGGGCATAGGAGACTGCAAATTCCTGAACCTGGAGCCACGCAGCTTCGGCAGTCGTGAGGATGTTGTTTTCTGCAGCATCGAAGTCCATGCATCCCTCCGTATCTTAGCGGCGGTATACACAATGCGGAAAGGCAGAGTCGAATCAGCCGCGTGTATGGTGCCAATAAGGATCAGGTTAATGGTCCGGCCGCCACCGGCGCCGCGAATAAGCCATGATTAAGCTCTTTGCCGGACCGGGAAAATTGGAGGTCCGATATATGCCGCAGCGGACAAACTTCTTTTCCACTGGAACTGTCCGAAGGCGGTGATATGACTCGCAGCCTTGCGACCACGCGGGCGACCTCCCGCGGGCCTTACAAGAGGTGATCCGCACACCCATGCATGCCGACATTCGTCCGGCTCGCGCGACCGACATCGATACGCTTGTTTCTATCGAGAACAGCGTCTTCGACACTGACCGCATTTCCCGCCGCGCCTTCCGCAGCCACCTGGCGAGCGGCACGGCCTCGCTCCTCGTTTCCGAAAAAGATGGCGCGATTGCCGGCTACGCCCTTCTGCTCTACCGCAAGGGCGGCAAAACTGCCCGGCTATATTCGATTGCCGTCGCCAACGGCCATGCTTCGGCCGGCGTCGGGCGAGGGCTGCTCGCGGCGGCGGAAAAGGCTGCCGCCGCGCGCGGCTGCCCTATTCTTCGCCTGGAGGTGCGCGAAGACAATGCGCGCGCCGTCGATCTCTACCGGCGCTCGGGCTTCCGCCCCATCGGGCGCCGCGAAAACTATTACGAGGACGGTGCCCCGGCACTGCGTTTCGAAAAGCATCTGGGAGGCTCCAAGGAGCAATGAGCTGGGTCATTCTCACCGGCAGACAAAGCGACCTCGACCAGGTCGCAACCCCGCACAAGATCATAACCAGCCGCGATTACCTGGCACATCCGGCCCTTTTCCGGGGACAGCGGCCCAAGATCATCAACCTGTCGAACAGCTACGCCTATCAAAGCCGCGGCTATTATGCCTCGCTGCTGGCGAGCTCGCGCGGCCACAAGGTGATTCCCTCGGTCGAAACGATGATCGATCTTTCCGGCCGCAAGCTGTACGAAAACGCGCTGCCGGAACTCGAACAGGCGCTCAACAGGTGCCGTAAGGAGCTGGGAGGAGGCTTCCCGTCCACCGTGGCGGTGTTTTTCGGCATCGGCCCCTCCAAAGCCTGGGACCGTTTCGCGCGCCTGCTATTCGATTGGTTCCGCGCGCCGGCGCTGGAGGTGGCGATCGAGGAAGGCGATTGGGCGACTATCAAGAAGATCGGCTTCCTGCCGCTGGCGCGCATGAAGAACGACGAGAAGGCGCGGTTCCTCGCCAGCCTCGACAATTACACGAACCGGCAGTGGCGGGACACCAAAACGCGTACGCCCTCGCGCTATACCTTCGCCACTCTGGTGGACCCGCAGGAGGTGCTGCCGCCTTCCAGCATCGGCTCGCTCAAGCACTGGTCGCGGATCGCCGAGAAAATGGGCGTGGAGGTGGAGCCGATCACGAGAAAGGACCTGCCGAAGCTCGCCAACTATGATGCGCTGTTCATCCGCGAGACGACCTCCATCTCCACTCACACCTACCGTTTCGCCCGCCGGGCGCAGCAGGAGGGCATGCCGGTCATCGACGATCCGCTGTCAATGATACGCTGCACCAACAAGGTCTATCTGAACGAGCTGATGCTCTATAACCGCGTATCCGTGCCGCCGACGGTGATGATTTCCGGGCCGGGGGATCTGGAGACAGCCGCCGACACGCTTGGGTTTCCACTCGTGCTCAAGATCCCCGACAGCGCTTTTTCACGCGGTGTGAAGAAGGCGGGGAATCTGGCGGAGCTGAAGGAGCTCGCCACCAAGTGGCTGGAGGATTCCGATCTGCTGATCGCGCAGAAATTCCTGCCTACCGAGTTTGACTGGCGCATCGGCGTGCTGGGCGGCGAGCCGCTTTTTGCGGTGCAGTATCTTATGGCGAAGAAGCATTGGCAGATCGTCAATCACGAGCGGCGCGGCAAGCCGGACGAGGGCGGATTCCGCACCTTTACCCTGCAGGAAACCCCGCGCGAGGTGATCGATATCGCCGTGAAGGCTGCCCGCTGTATCGGGGACGGGCTCTACGGCGTCGATATCAAGGAGACGCCGGACGGGATCTACGTGATCGAGGTGAACGACAATCCCAACCTGGACCACGGCTGCGAGGATTCGGGCGAGAAGGACCAGGTCTGGATGCGGCTCACCCAATGGTTCATCGACCGGCTGGAACGGCAGGGGAGATAAATCACGCTGCCTTGCGTCGCGACTTCTCGATGGCCTCGAAGCGGGCGAGATATGAAGCCTGGGCGCGCCGGGCGGGTTTCGGCTCAAGATCAAGCGTTTCCGCCGTGAATCCGCGCGGACGGCCGAAGAAGCGGGACGCTTCGCCATGGGCAAAGCCCGCAAGCTCCGTCGCTTCGAAATAGGCGGCGATGCAATCGGCCTTCTTGATTTCGGCCTTGAGCTTCGGCGGCGTGTCCGCCGGCAATCCGAAGCGCAGGTGGATTGCGCCATGCAGCCGCTTCTCCACGGACTTGTAGTCTTCGCCGAGCGTCGCCTTGAAAGGCGAGATCATGTCACCGATCACATATTCCGGGGCATCGTGCAGGAGGGCGGCAAGCAGCCAGTCGGCGGGCGCCTCCACATGCATCGTGCGGAAAATGTGCTCTACGAGCAGCGAATGTTGCGCGACGGAGAACGCATGGTCGCCCTTTGTCTGGCCATTCCAGCGCGCCACGCGTGCAAGCCCGTGTGCGATGTCCGCGATCTCTATGTCGAGCGGCGAGGGATCAAGGAGATCGAGCCTGCGGCCCGAGAGCATGCGCTGCCAGGCGCGCGCGGCGGTCTGGCCCGCCATCAGGCGGTCTCCGCCGGGCCATCGGGAACGGAAATGGTGAACTTCGCGAAAGCCGGCACTTTCAGCGAAAGCGCGGCCTCGCCCGCGAGGATTGGATTGCCTGCCTGAATGGCCTCCGCCGCGCGGTCGATGCGCAGGATCGCCAGCCCGTCCGCGTCACAAACGGTGCCGAGCGCGCCGATTGCGCGGCCATCCGCCGTGATCTGGCTGCCGGAAGCGGGCAGGGCCTTATCACCTCGCACGATCACAAGTCGCCTGCGCGCCGTGCCGCGGTGATGCATGCGCGAGACGACCTCCTGTCCCACATAGCAGCCCTTCTTGAGTCCTACGCCGCCGTTCTGGTCGAAGAGGATTTCATGGGGGAAAGCATCCCCAAGATCGTAATCCCTGCCGCTTTCCGCAACTCCGTGTTCGACGCGCAGACGGTCCCACGCGGAGATGTCGGCGCTTCCCTCATCAGCACTGCCATAGCGGCGCGCAACCTTCAGCGCTTCTGGAAAGCGCCGGTCCACGACGGACATTGAATCAGTTTGTGAGCTTGGTGAATGATTTCCCCAGGAAACGGAGATAACCGCATTGTTATCGATGGATAATTCCGCCTTTGCCCGCAGCCGGTACAGCATCAGGCGCTTCATAAAATCCTGGGCCAAGTCGCGGCGGCAGTCGAGGCGGAACCCGTCCTGTCCGGTGCGCGAGATCAGGAAATCGAAAAGGATTTTTCCCTGCGGCGTCAGCAGCGCACCGGGCCGCGCTTCGTCTTGTCCGAGCGCGGAAAGGTCGGTGGTTATGATATTCTGCAGCAGCGCCTCGGCATCCGGCCCGGCGGCAAGGAGAACGGTGCGGTCGGAAAGCTCAACACTCGGCATGGCATCGAATCCGGTCTCGGCGGCTTTCTGCTACGTAAGCCTCCCTGGCGTGCGGAGCAAGCGGACCCGTATCAGTCTCCAGCCACGAAGAACAGCCAGCGCCCGTCCGGCGTGATGGCCGAGCGATAAAAAATGTAAGCGCCGTAATTCTTCATCTCTTCATAGTCGCTTGCCGTCAGCAGCGTGAAAAGCTCCACCTTCTGCTGCGGCGACAGCTCATCGAGCGGAAAGGCGAAGAAATAGGGCCAGACGTAGTATTCGTTCTCCGCGCCGGCATTGAGATGCACGAAGCCGGATTCCATGACCTCCAGCAGAATGGCCATGATCTCCTGGCCTTCTTCGTCGCCTGAGATCTGGCGGAGGAAATCGATCGGATCGCCTTTGAGATCGCCCAGCAGCAGTTGGGTGGCGCTGTCGCCGCTGCCGATAAGCGGCCTCAGCTTTTCAATGTCACCGCTCTTGCAGGCATCGATGATGAGCTGCCGCATGCGGCGCACTGGCTCGGGCAGGCGGCTGAGGTCGTAAATCACCTCCGGCGGCTCCTCGCCGGGAGTGGTGTCGGGGCGCGCTACATCTCCCGACCTTTCCTCGGCGCCGACTGTGGAGTCCTCACCCGATTCCTCTGAAAACGTGGGCGCGGACAGAAGGTCGGGATTCCCTTCGGATGCTTCTCCAGGCTGTTGCTGCACTGGCCGGTATTCAGGGAAAGTATCGTTCAGCGCGAGGGATTTGCCTGGCAGCCAGAAAAGCGCGGCCAGGGCCAGCGCCACCGCGTAAGCTCTGCCGGAAGGGGGAGGGGTCGGCATTCGCGCCACCTTTGTTGACGGTTTCGAGCCGTAGATGGCCCGGCCCCACGAATAGCCAAAGTGGGCCGCAAGCTCAATGGCGGCTCTGTTGCGGCAGGAAATCACCCAGGAGCACCCGCCGGCGCATGGTGTCGAGCAGTTCGAGAAGCTTTTCTTCTTCTCCGCTTTTCCCCAACTCTCCGAGCGCGGTGGCAAGCGCGGCCTCCGCGATAATCTCCGGCTCGATGCCCGCCAGAAGCCCCTCGGCCCAGGCAGCACTGTGGCATTCAGCACAGGTCGTGCGCTTTTCTTCCTCGATCAGCGCTTCGATATCGGCAACAGTCATATGCATGAAACACCACCCGATCCGAGGCGCCGGGATCTCCGCGCCTGTCCCAATCTATCCCTAGTCTATAGCGGTAACATGAAAAATGCGGCGGGACGGAGACAGTGTTCGAGGTGGTAAAGGAAAGGTAAAAGTTTAATGATCGGACAAAAGCGCCGGGTCAATTTCCGTAGCGGCGCGTAATTTCGTCCGTCAATGTCTCACCTTCCTTCATGTAGCGATCGATTGCCTGCACTGCGGCGTCGGTACAATTCGTATAGACGCCCGCGAAGGCGCGATATCCTCGATTGAAGCTTGCGGTCAGCTTAGCCCTGCGTTCTTCCGAGGGCGCTTCCGCCTGCAGCAGGGACTCCATGCGTTCTCGCCAGACCGGTTCCTCCTCCCCGCAAAGCCCGCGCAGGAAATGGACGGAGCCCAGGATCTCGGCAAGCCGCATGAGCTGCGGGTCGTAGGGCGCCTGAGCGGCCGCTTGGGAGAGCGAAAACGTGGAGGCCAGGACGGCGGCCGATAGAGGCTTCAGAATGGCTTTCATAAAAGATCTTTTTTTCTAAATTCCGGCAGCGCTCAAAGTCGACCGGGCCAGGATATCTTCGGCTATTTCCAGTGTGCTCTCGGTTATGGGAAGGCTACGCATTTCCTCGATCCTGTACCAGCCGACGAGGTCTGCATCGTCTCCGGCTCTTGCGATGCCTTCCACCTCGTGGGCTTGAAACACCTGGAGACGATAGCGCCGCCCATTTTCGGTTCCGAACGTAATCTCCCGGAACAAGTTGATTTCCCCGGCGGTAAGCCCCGTTTCCTCATAAAGTTCCCGGCGCACGGCAGCGGCTGTTGCCTCTCCGCCTTCCACACGCCCGCCCGGAAACGCGAAGAGCCCTTTCGCGGGCTCGTTTCCTCGACGCACGAGCAGAAAGCGGCCGTTCGACAGCACAGCCAACGAAACAGCTTGGATTTCGCCTTCGTCCATCGTTACATCCCCGATCTCGGATTCTACTCTAAGCACATCTGTGGCGAGAATGCCGCCCAGATCTGGGCGAGGTGAAAAATGTGCGGACGATTTGCGTTGACGGCCCAAGCAAAGGAAGCCGAGATGTGCCTCGGCCTTGCCGGGCTGGAGGATTTCCCTCCCCGGTTCAACATCGCCCCCACCCAGCCGATTTTGATGGCGATCGGCGCATCGCGGCCGGAAGGCTCGAACCTGCCGCCCCGGAAATCGGCGTTGGTGCGCTGGGGGTTTCTTCCGGGCTGGGCGAAAAATCCCAGGGACATGCCGCTTCTCATCAATGCGCGTTCGGAAAGCGCGGCGGAAAAGGCCGCCTTCCGCGCCGCAATGCGGCATCGGCGGACACTTGTTCCCGCATCAGGTTTTTATGAATGGCGGCGGGAAGGCAAAGGCCGGGCGCAGCCTTTCTGGGTTCGGCCGAGGAGCGGCGGGATCGTGGCCTTCGCGGGGCTCATGGAAACCTGGTCCGAGCCTGGCGGCAGCGAACTCGATACGGGAGCCATACTGACGACGGTGGCGAATCGCGACCTCGCTTCGATCCACCCGCGCATGCCGCTTGTGATTCGTCCCGAGCATTTCTCAAGATGGCTCGATTGCGTAAGATACGAGCCGCGCGACATGGCGGACCTGCTGGCGCCAGTTGAGCCGGGCTTCTTCGAGGCAATTCCCGTTTCCGAAAAGGTCAACAGCGTCTCCAATGTGGGACCGGATCTGCAGGAAAGGGTGGAGACACAGGCGGAAGAGGAGCCGGCCAGGGCAGATGGGCAGCTAAGCCTTTTTTAGGCTGCAGCCGGGGCGCGTTCTTGAGCGTTGATCGGCGGCATTGCGGCCGCGCTTGGATCAGATCTCGTCCTCGCGCGGCTCGTATGAGGGCTTCGGCTCTTCTTTCTTCTGCTTCGGCTTGCAGAGCAAGGCCGCGTTGATCGCGGCCGGGCCGACCCGCCGATACTTTCGGACGAGTTCGGGCTTCGCCGCCTCTTCTTCCTCGGACTTCTGTGCTCGGTTCTCTGTGGCGCTATTAATGGCCATGACACTGCCTGACTGGTTCACGTTTGCTCGTTAACTGGGAACGGATTCCGACGAAATCATGTTCCATGAGCGTGCGACCCATCGCCTGATGAGAGTCTCGCGGAAGGCTTAATACTTCCTTGCGGTGGTGTTGCGCGGGAACCACAGCTGATCGCGCTTGACGCGGGCATCGGTCGAGGCGATAAGAGCGGCGATGAAAACGCTGTTCGCCATTATCGGCATTTGCATTATCGGCTAGCGCTTCTCCGCTGGTCCGGTCGTTTTCGCCTTCCTTTCCCGATACGAAAAACGCCCAGGCCAGCCGGCCGGAGCGCCGCATGGATGTTGTTATCACAGGATCGGGCATGTCTGACGGGTTCAAGGCACTGAAGCTCTACAACACGCTGACGCGGCGCGAGGAGGAGTTCATGCCCCTCGATCCGGCGAATGTGCGCATGTATGTCTGCGGGCCCACGGTCTACGACTTCGCCCATATCGGCAATGCGCGACCGGTGATCGTCTTCGACGTCCTCTTCAGGCTCCTGCGCCAACTTTACGGCGATGACCACGTCACCTATGTCCGCAACATCACGGACGTTGATGACAAGATCAACGCCCGCGCATTGCGTGACTTCGGCGAGGACATTGCCGCGGGCAGGCTCACGCTCAACGAGGCCATCCGCCGCGTGACCGAGCGCACGGCGGCGCAATTTCATGCGGATGTGGCCGCACTCGGCTGCCTTGCTCCTACCCATGAGCCGCGCGCGACGGAATTCGTGCTGCCGCGGACGGATGGCAAGGCCGATATGGCAAGCTTGATTCAAACTCTCATCGATCGCGGCCATGCCTATGCGGCCAAAGGAGAAATCCTGTTCGATACGGCCTCCATGCCGGACTACGGCCAGCTTTCCAAGCGCCGGCTGGAAGACCAGCAGGCAGGCGCGCGCGTGGCCGTGGACCCGCATAAGAGGAACCCGTCGGATTTCGTTCTCTGGAAGGAATCCTCAGCCGAGGAGCCGGGCTGGGAAGGGCGCTTCACCTTCGAGGGAAAGCCGCTCGTCATCCGCGGCCGCCCCGGCTGGCACATCGAATGCTCCGCCATGTCGGCGGCGTATCTGGGCGAGGTGTTCGATATCCACGGCGGCGGGCTCGACCTGATCTTCCCGCACCACGAGAACGAGATTGCCCAGTCGCGCTGCGCCCACGGCACGCCGGTGATGGCCAATTACTGGCTGCACAACGGCTTTGTGCAGGTGGAGGGCAAGAAGATGGCCAAGTCCGAAGGCAACTTCGTCACCATCCACGACCTGCTGGCGACGGAGAATTTCGGCGGCCGCAAATGGCCCGGCGAGGTGCTGCGGCTCGCTATCCTCATGACCCATTACCGCGAGCCGCTCGACTTCTCATTGCGCAAGCTTGAGGAGGCGGAGGCTGTGCTCGACGGCTGGTACCGGGTGGTGGGAGACGCCAAGCACCAAGAGGGCGATAGCGGCGCGGTACGGCGCGCGCTTCTTGATGATCTCGGAACGCCCGCGGCGATCACGGTTCTGCACGACCTGCGGGCGCAGGCGGCGAGGGGAAGCGAGGCCGCAAAGGCGGACCTTAAGGCGAATGCCGTGCTTTTGGGATTGCTGACGCAGTCTCAGGACCAATGGTTTTCCGGCAAGGCGGCGGATGCGGCCATTGATGAGGCGGCGATGGAAGAGCGCGTGGCTGCTCGCCTCTCCCTCCTTCGCGCGAAGAATTTCCCTGAGGCCGATCGCATCCGGGAGGAACTGTCGGGCCGCGGGATCCAGCTCATGGACTATAAGGATCCCGAAACCGGCGAGCGCCGGACGAAATGGGAGGTGAAGCGGTGAGCGCGACGCAAATCACCCCTCTCTGCCCTGCCGGGCATCTCCCCCTCAAGGGGGGAGATCGGCGCCCAGCAGCGCTACTGCCTGTCTTTGCAGGTGGCCAGTTGGGGCGAGGCTTCAATGACGGCGTAATCTCCCCCCTTGAGGGGGAGATGCCCGGCAGGGCAGAGGGGGGTACTTTGTGAGTCATCATCCCGTATCTCCAGCCAACCGCCGGAATGCGCGCAAAATGCGCAAGGCGATGACGGATGCCGAACTGAAGCTCTGGAATGAGCTTCGTGCTCATCGGCTGATGGGATTGAGCTTTCGCCGGCAGATGCCGATAGCCGGCTACATCGCCGATTTTGCATGTCCAGCCAGAAAGATCATTATCGAGGTCGATGGCTCCCAGCACGGAGATGAGAAAAACCGGCGTGCGGACGAACGTCGCACCGACACGCTTGAGAAATTTGGCTGGACCGTCCTTCGCTTCTGGAATGACGAAATCCTGCGCGATATTGACGGCGTCTGCCGCCACATCGTGGCCGCAGCGGGATTGATCGCAGGAGATGCGGCCAGGGCCGGAGTGCTGCATGAGAAGGAGCTGACGCAATGATCGACCACATCGGCATCAAGGTTGCGAATTTCGATCGCGCGAAGGCATTTTACGATCAGGCGCTCGCGCCGTTGGGTGCAAGCCTCATGATGATGGTGCCCACGGAATATACCGGCGGGGTGAAGGTCGGCGGCTATGGCCGCGACCGGCCGGTCTATTGGCTGCACGAGACGGGCAGCTCGGGCGAGGCGAAGCATGTCGCCTTCACCGCCCGCACGAGAGATGAGGTCGACGCTTTCCATCAGGCGGCAATCGCCGCCGGAGGCAAGGACAATGGCGCGCCGGGCCTGCGTCCGCATTACCATCCCAATTACTACGGCGCATTTGTTCTCGACCCGGACGGCAACAATATTGAAGCGGTCTGCCACGCGCCGGCATAAGCGGCGGCAAGGAGCTTTGCGATGAGCCTCGACAATCAACCGGTCTACACCGGCGGCTGCCAGTGCGGCGCGGTGCGCTTTCGCATCGAAGGCGCGCTGGGCGAACCTTCCATCTGCCACTGCCGCATGTGCCAGAAGGCGTTCGGCAATTTCTATGCGCCGCTGGTCTCCGCGCGCAAGGCGAAGCTGGAGTGGACCCGCGGCGAGCCGAAACGCTTCCAATCCTCTAATCACGTAAAACGCGGGTTCTGCGCGGAATGCGGCACCCCGCTGACCTATGAGGCTCCAAGCGGGATCGCGCTTGCCATCGGCGCTTTCGATCATCCGGAAGAGGTCGCCCCGCGCATCCAGTGGGGAATCGAGGGCAAGCTGCCCTATGTCGACACGCTCCATACCTTGCCGGGTCATGCGACGATGGAGGATGCCGGCGCCACGGAATTTCTGGCCGATCTCGTTTCCTATCAGCATCCTGACCACGATACCGATCAATGGCCGCCGTTGAGGACGAAATGACTACGTTGCACCGCTTCCATCCAAAATTGAGGTCCGGTGAGACCGGCAGGCCGGAGGGGGATGCTTGCGCATCCAGCCTTAGATGAAAGAACGCATCTATCTCTTCGATACCACCTTGCGCGACGGACAGCAGACTCCGGGCGTGGACTTTTCCGTTGAGGACAAGATCGCCATCGCGCAGCTGCTCGATGAGCTCGGCGTTGATTATGTCGAGGGCGGATATCCCGGCGCCAATCCGACCGACACGGAGTTTTTCTCCAAAAAGCGCACCCGACGCGCCGCCTTCGTGGCGTTCGGAATGACAAAGCGGCCGGGGATCTCTGCCGCCAACGATCCGGGCCTTGCGGCGCTTACGCAAGCTGAGAGCGATGCGGTCTGCTTTGTCGCCAAAAGCTGGGATTATCACGTGCGGGTCGCCCTCGGCGCGACCAATGAAGAGAATTTGGAGTCAATCCGCTCTTCCGTGGCTGCTGCGCGTGCGGCCGGCCGGGAAGCCATAGTCGACTGCGAGCACTTCTTCGACGGCTACAAGGCCAATCCGGACTACGCGCTCGCCTGTGCGCTAGCCGCCTATGAGGCGGGGTGCCGCTGGGTGGTGCTATGCGACACCAACGGCGGAACGCAGCCGCGGGAAGTGCGCGAGATCGTGTCGGCGGTCATCGCAGCCGGCATTCCCGGCTCGCATCTTGGCATCCATGCCCATGACGATACCGGCCAGGCGGTCGCGAATTCCCTGGCGGCCGTCGAGGCGGGCGTAAGGCAGATCCAGGGCACCCTCAACGGCATCGGCGAGCGGTGCGGAAACGCCAATCTCGTCACGATCATTCCCACGCTGATGCTCAAGCCGGTCTATGCCGAACGCTTCGAGGTGGGCATAGCCGAGGACGAGCTGAAACGCATCTCGCGCATTTCGCATGCCTTCGACGAGCTCCTGAACCGGGCGCCCGATACGCAGGCGCCCTTTGTGGGCACGTCCGCCTTCGCGACCAAAGCGGGAATCCACGCCTCGGCGATCCTCAAAGACCCGCAGACCTACGAGCATGTGCTGCCTGAGCGGGTAGGCAACACGCGACGGGTGATGGTCTCTGACCAGGGTGGAAAATCCAACTTCATCGCCGAGCTTACACGGCGCGGGATTCAGGTGGAGAAGGCAGATCCCCGGCTCGACACGCTGATTGCGCTGGTGAAGGAGCGCGAGGCGCAAGGCTATGCCTATGAGGGCGCGGATGCGAGCTTCGAGCTTCTGGCGCGTCGCATACTTGGAAAGGTGCCCGAATTCTTCAAGGTGGATGGCTTCCGCTGTATGGTGGAGCGCCGGTTCGACGCCAATGGCAACCTGAAGACCGTCTCCGAGGCTGTAGTGCGCGTGACGATCGACGGGGAGACGCGGCTCTCGGTCGCGGAAGGGCACGGCCCCGTGAACGCGCTTGACGTCGCGCTTCGGAAGGACCTCGGCAAATTTCAGTCGGAAATCGAGGATATGACCCTTACGGATTACAAGGTGCGGATCCTCAATGGCGGCACCGAGGCCGTCACGCGCGTTTTAATCGAATCCCATGACGCTGCGGGGGACCGCTGGTGGACCGTGGGCGTTTCCGACAACATCATCGATGCGTCCTTTCAAGCGCTGATGGATTCCATTGTCTATAAGCTGGTGAAGAACCGGGAAAGGACCGGCCTCGCGGCCGAATGACATGACCGAGACAGTGGCAGTTCCACCGCCAAGCAAGGGCGACTCTGCCCAGGGTTTTCTGTTTGCCTTTTCGGCATATTTCTTATGGGGCCTGCTTCCCATCTTTCTCAAGATGGTTGCGCATATTCCGCCTATGGAAGTGGTTGCGCATCGCGTTGTATGGTCCGTGCCGATCGCCGCCGTGGTGCTGCTTCTCCTTGGCCGCACCGCCGATGTCCGCAAGGCGCTCCGCTCGCCGCGGACCTTGTTGCTGGCCGCTTTGACCGCTTCGCTCATTACAGCCAATTGGGGCCTTTATGTCTGGGCAATTGCAACAGACCGTGCGCTCGACACCGCCCTCGGTTATTACATCAACCCGCTTGTTTCCATCGCCATGGCGGCGGTGTTCCTGGGCGAGAAATTCACCCGGCTGCAGCTCGCCGCAGTTGCGCTTGCGACTGCTGCGGTGGCGGTGCTGACAATCGAAAGCGGCGGATTGCCATGGCTATCGCTGATGATCGCCATGACATTTGCTGTCTACGGCTTCCTGAGAAAGACCCTGCCAATCGGCCCGAGCCAGGGTTTCTTCCTCGAAGTGCTCATTCTCAGCGTGCCGGCTCTTGCCTATATCGCCTGGCTGCAATGGACGGGGCAGGGACACTTCGGCCTCGGGCAGCCGGAGAATATGGTGTTGCTTCTGGCCTGCGGGCCCGTGACCGCATGCCCATTCCTTCTATACGCCTTTGGCGCCAAGGCTTTGCGCTACGCGACGATCGGCATCATGCAGTATATCGCGCCGAGCATGGTTTTCATTACGGCCGTTTTCATTTTCAAGGAGCCTTTCAGCCGCGTCCAGGCCTTCACCTTCGCCCTCATCTGGATCGCGCTGGCGCTTTACACCTGGCCGATGCTCCGTGGGGCAAAGGTCAAAGCCGTTCAATAATCGCGGGGTCGCCCTCGGAAGGGGAGCCGGTGCCCATAAGTGCCGGCACGATTTCGTCCACGTGATCGATGACGAGCGGTTTTACGCGGTGTCCGGTATGGATGAAGCCTTCCGCTCTCATATGTTCCAGAAGCGACATAAGAGGCGCCCAGAAGCCGTCGATATTGGCGAAGACGATGGGTTTCTCGTGCCGGCCGAGTTGGGCCCAGGTCATGATCTCGACGATCTCCTCCACCGTCCCGATGCCGCCCGGAAGTGCGATGAAGGCGTCGGAATGGTCGAACATCAGATGTTTGCGCTGGTGCATGTCCTCGGTGACGATGAGGTCGTCGAGGCTGGTATGCGCGTTTTCGGTCGTTTCCCATTTTATCAGGAAGCGCGGAATGATGCCCGTGACCTTGCCTCCCTTTTCCAGGCACCCGGCGGCGACCGCTCCCATGATGCCTTTGGTTCCTCCGCCATAAACGAGACGGATGCCTGCTTGCGCAAGCGCATTACCAAGCCTTCGGCCGGCGGTGAGATAGCCGTCGCCGCGGCCCGTGGAAGAGCCGCAGTAGACGCAAACGGATGTGATCGCTTTCATGTGAGCATTGGTGATTGGCTTGGCGAGTCGGGTCAAGTGACTATTGTCATCTGTCGAGGGAGCAACAAAGCCGGGTGAATGCCGGGACTTCAAGGGACCTCGCCTTGTCCTTGGCTGCAAAAGAGATAGACCGGCTGGTAACGACAAAGAGTTTGAAACATGGTTCTCACTCCGCTTAAAGCGTTGCTTGTCATCGCGGGAGTCTTGGTCGCCGGGGGTCTCGTTTATTTCACCGGCATTTTCAATTCGCAGACCGAGCAATCGCAGGCGGTGGTGGATTCTCACGCCCCCACAGAGGCTGGGGAAGGTGGAACCGCAACAGGTGGCGAGCCTGGCGATGCTCCGATCGTGGCCGAGGCGGGCGACCAGCGGGCCGCCACCGACGAGCAGGTGATCGTTCCTGCCTTCGATCTCCTGCGCGTTGAGCCTGACGGCTCGCTCGTGATTGCCGGCAGGGCCGTTGCCGGGGCCGAAGTGGAAATCGTCAGCGGCTCCTCCTTGCTTGCCAAGACGACCGCCGGTCCCACCGGGGATTTCGCGGCGGTCCTCGACAAGCCGTTAAAACCCGGCGAGCACAATATCGTGCTGCGTGCCACGTCGAAGGACAATGTGGCCGCGACGTCCCTTGAAACCGCGATCGTTTCTGTTCCCACCGCGGAGAATGGCCAGGTGGTCGCTCTCGTCCAGCAGCCGGGCGAGCCCAGCCGGCTAATCACAACGCCTGAGGCTGAGGCGCCGCCGTCTGGCGAGACCGCGGGATTGGACGAGCGGCAGAAGGATGCGCCAGCTTCAGGCCAGGACGGAGCGGTGCAGGCCGGCGGTGCCACGCAATCGATGGGGCCGGAAAGCGGAGCCGGCAGCATCGCCCAGTCTTCCGAGATCGCGGAGGCCAAGCCGGACGAGACGTCCGGCTCGCATGCCAGCGGGCAATCTGCCCAGGAAGGCCCGGCTCAGGCGGAAATGCCGTCTGACACGCCGAACAAGGACGAGCCCTTCATCGAAGCGGTGGAGATCGACGGGCGGAACGTTTTTGTTGCTGGGCGGGCGGCGCCCGGGCGCACGATGCGCATTTATGCCAATGACATCCTGCTCGGTCAGGCCACCGTATCGCCGGAGGGCCGTTTCCTGATTGAGGCCGAGCGCGATTTGCCGGTGGGGGACTATATTATTCGAGCGGATGTGCTCGCGGACGATGAAGGTACGGTAATCGCGCGGGCGGCGGTACCGTTTGAGCGCCACGAAGGCGAAAAGATCGCCGCGGTGGCGCCTCGGTCGCTGGCGCAGACGCCCCCCGCGCAGGGAACGTTCCATGCCGGAGAGTCGCGGCAGGATGCCCGCGCGGCGGGTGAGGGACTGCCGGACGGCGCCACCCGCCCGGGCGCGCGCGAGCTGGCGGAAACTGGGCCAAACGCCGGCAACGGCAACATGTCCCGGTCCGGCGCTGTTGAAGATCGACTAAGTGACCGGGTCGCGTCGGCCGGGGGAAACGAATTGCGATCCGATGACCGCAATCTCGGTCGGGATTCCTCTGAAGTCACTTCGCCGCCTCTTGAGCCGGTGGGCGGCTCCGTCATCATTCGGCGCGGCGATACGCTCTGGCAAATCTCGCGCCGTATCTATGGACGCGGCATCCGCTACACCACGATCTATCTGGCCAACCAGAGCCAGATCCGGAATCCGGACCGGATTTGGCCCGGCCAGGTTTTCACCGTCCCCAATCAGACGCAGGAGGGGGAGAGGGCGGATATGGATGCTGTCGGTACCGAGGAGCAAAGGGATTATTCAACGAGTTCTCGCTGATCGAACACGACAAAGCCGATGTCCCTTGTCGGTGTGAAGTTGTCCCGCTCGACCTTGAACGTTGTCGTTCCCGTTTTCCTGACCCCGTCTATGCAAAGCGAGAGGATCGCGTCGGGCCTGATCTTGTCGATCGTCAACTCGAAATGACCGATCGGCCCCTTCCAGTTTGCTCCGGTCTTTAGGATGTAGCTCACCTCATAGGCGAACACGTAGGACTTATAATCGCCGTTTGAGTTGGCCTTTGCCGCGCTCTGGAGGAGGCGCCGCACTCCAGCCTTTGTCGTGTCATCCAGACAATATGACTTCCCATATTCCTCCGATAGCCGATCCAATTCGCCATCGTCCCCGACAAAGAATGAAGAGCCGACCACCGGCTGATATTGATGTTCCACCACGACTGCCTTTTGAGCCGGGAAGGTCTGCTCCCAATGAAAGGTCGCGTGCAGATTCCAGGACGGGGAAACGTCATCGGCCGTTTCAACCGTATCGCTAAGCTGTTCGAGAACGCCCTGTTCCACGAGCCGTCTTAAAGCCTCGCGCGGCACAGCGTTGACCTTATCTTCCCAGGAGGGAAGATACGCGTTAAGCGGCAGACCAGCCGCTCGCACAGCCGTCGTGACATCGGTGCCGTTATCCAGGACGGCTCGCTGCTCGAGCGCCGGCGCCAGGCGCTGGCCATCGACCGTTACAGTAAAGCCGACGAAGTTCTCGTCCTGGGAATCCGGCAGTTCAAAATTGTCAGCGGGACCAAAGGAAACGATGGGTAGCGGGAAGGCAACACGCGTCGTGACGTCCTTGTCTGTATCGTTTCGGAAAACGTAGCGAACACGGATTTCCTCTGGCGACAGGAAGAGCTTCTCTTCCTCCATGACGATATCGTCGGATGTAGTGATCTCCAATCCGCCGGCGCCGAGCACGGCGGTGCTGTCATTTGCCGACGCCGGGAAGGCAATCATGAAAGCGCAAAGAAGCAGTATGGGTTGAAATACTAAGGATCGTATTTTCATGTATTGTTCGTTCGAATTTGAGGCAAAAGCCAATATTCATTTTACATGACGATAACTGTCCTAATCAGATCGTAAAACCATCGGCGGTGTAAGCCAAGTGAACATTCGTAACAAGTTGAGAGGCAAGCGTGCGATCCGGCCGATGCCCGACTCTTTTCCGGTCCGCTGAGGAGGCAATTGTGCGAAAGTTGGTCAGCGGAGTATTGCAAGATTGGCTTGCATCGTATATCGACGATGAACGATGAATGAACGCCAACCAAAGATTGCATTTGAATGCTGCTCGCCGGAAGCGCTAGCGCGCGGCCTGGCCGCTCTTTCCCACCCTGTCCGCATCGAGATTCTTCGCCAGCTTTCTGGCGCTGAGGCGTGCTGCTGCAAGGATGTCGCAGGCCGGCTGCCGCTGGCTCAATCCACAGTGTCGCAGCATCTCAAAGTGCTTCTTGAGGCCGGTCTGTTGCGGGTACGCCCTCAGGCGCAGCGCTCCAATTATACGGTGGACCGCGAAGCGCTACGAGCGCTTTCCGCTGCCATCAGCAATCTTCTGTCCGAATGCACCGCCGCCGCGGACGCATCGCAAATCGAGAAGAATTGAGCCCTATGCCTTCCAAGACCGTTTCCGCCGACTCCGGCTCCCTGCTGAGCACGCTCGCCAATTTGTGGCCCTATATCTGGCCGTCCAGCAGGCCGGATCTCAAGGCGCGGGTGGCTATTGCCGGCGTTTTCCTTTTGCTCGCCGAGGTGGTGCTGGTCCTCGTACCCTTCTTCTACAAATGGGCAACGAACACCCTGTCTGGCAGTAGTGCGCTGCCGGCCTATCTGCCGGCCTTTCTCGCCGCGCCGCTGATGCTTGTGGTTGCCTATAATCTCATGCGCATCACCAACATTGGCCTGGAGCAGTTCAACAGCGCGCTATTTGCGCGCGTCGGGCAGAACGCCGTTCGCCAGCTTGCGCACCGCACCTTCGTTCATATGCATTCCCTGTCGCTGCGCTTCCATCTGGAACGCAAGACGGGAGGACTCTCGCGCATCATCGAGCGCGGCGTGAAGGGCATTGAGGCCATCGTGCGGCTGGCGCTGCTGAGTGCGGTGCCGACGGTCATCGAGTTCTCGCTCGTCGCCATCATCTTTGCACTGAATTATGGATGGCAATATGTGGCGATCATGGCGGTGACCGTCTGGCTCTATGTCTGGTTCACGATCAAGGCGAGCGACTGGCGCATCCATATCCGGCGCCAGATGAACGAGTCCGACACGGAGGCGAACACAAAGGCGATCGACTCGTTACTGAATTTCGAGACGGTGAAATATTTCAACAACGAGGCGATGGAGGCACGCCGCTTCGACGCTTCCATGGCGCGGTACGAGGAGGCGGCCACCAGGACCTGGACCTCCCTTGGCTGGCTTAATTTTGGCCAGGGCGTGATCTTTGGGCTGGGCATGATGGCCTCCATGGGCCTTTCCGCGTGGGAAGTTACGCGGGGTACGCAAACCGTGGGCGATTTCGTATTCATCAATGCCATGCTGATGCAGCTCTCCGTGCCGCTCAATTTCATCGGCTTCATGTACCGGGAGATCCGCCAGGGGCTGACGGACATCGAACAAATGTTCGACCTGCTCGACGTGCCGCCGGAAGTGAAGGACAAGCCGGGCGCCGGGCCGCTGAAGGTCGGGGAAGGCCGGGTGCAATTCGAGAACGTCTCCTTCGCCTATGATGCGAACCGGCCGATTCTGAAGGGCATCAGCTTCGAGATCCCGGCGGGGAAAACGGTTGCCGTGGTCGGACCGTCGGGAGCGGGCAAGTCGACGATCTCCCGTCTGCTTTTCCGGTTCTACGACATAAATCAGGGACAGATCCTGATCGACGGCCACAATATACAGGATGTGACCCAGGAAAGCCTGCGCGCGGCAATCGGCATGGTGCCGCAGGATACGGTGCTCTTCAACGACACGATAGCCTACAACATCCGCTACGGCAGGCCCGATGCCAGCGATGAGGAGATGCGCCGCGCCGCCGAGCTTGCCCAGATCGGCGCTTTTGTTGAAAGCCTGCCCAACGGCTATGATAGCATGGTGGGCGAACGCGGCCTGAAGCTCTCAGGCGGGGAGAAGCAGCGCGTTGCGATCGCTCGAACCATTCTCAAGGCGCCGCCCATCCTCATCCTCGATGAGGCGACCTCTGCGCTGGATACGCATACCGAGCAGGAGATTCAGGCCGCGCTCGACCTGGTAAGCAAGGGGCGCACCACACTCGTTATCGCCCACCGTCTATCGACGGTGATTGGCGCCGACGAGATCATCGTCTTGAAGGATGGCCGCATTTCCGAGCGGGGCACGCACCGCACCTTGCTGAAGGCCGGCGGCCTCTATGCCGATATGTGGGCTCGCCAGCGCGAGGCAAGCGAGGCGGAGGAGCGGCTGCGCCGGGCGCGCGAAAGCGACGAGATGGGTGTCGTGGCGCGTGGGGTGCCGGCCTACTAGAGCAATTGCAGGAAAAGTGGAAACACTAAGCGGATCTAACATCGCGTGAATACCGCCTCCCCAGGCAATCACAGGAGACCAGAGATGAAACTTCGCAGGCTTGGACGGACGGATATTCAGATCGCTCCCCTGATCCTTGGAACCAACGTGGTTGGCTGGACCGCGGACGAAAGGACGTCCTTCACGATTTTGGACTCCTTTGTGGCGGAGGGCTTCTCTGCGATCGATACTGCAGATTCCTATTCGCGGTGGGTGCCGGGAAACGACAGCGACAGCGAAAAGATCATCGGGCGCTGGCTCAAGGAGCGCGGCAATCGGGACAAGGTACATATCTTCACCAAGGTTGGCTCGGATATGGGGCAGGGCAAGAAGGACCTTTCGGCGAAGTGGATCGAGCAGGAGGTGGACGCCTCGCTCAAGCGCCTGCAAACCGACTATATCGATCTTTATCAGAGCCATTGGCCCGATCCCACCGTCACCCACGAGGAGACGCTTTCGGCCTATGACCGGCTGATCAAGGCCGGAAAAGTCCGCTACATCGGCACCTGCAACTATGATGCGAAGCTGCTGTCGGCGGCCCTAGCGGCATCGAAGGAAAAGGGATTCCCGCGCTACGAGACGCTGCAGAACGAGTACAATCTGTACACGCGCGGCCAGTACGAGGGCGAGGTTCAGGAATTGGTGCTGCGCGAAGGGCTGAGTCTCATGTCCTACTTTTCGCTAGCTTCCGGCTTCCTCACCGGAAAATATCGTTCCGAAGCCGATTACGGCAAGAGTCCCCGTGGGAAGGGTATGGCGCGATATCTCGATTCCAAAGGAGTGCGCCTCCTTGAGGCGATGGACAAGGTGGCCGCAAACACCGGCGCAGCACATGCCGAGATCGCGCTGGCCTGGATCAATGCACAGCCGGGCGTTGCCGCCCCGATTGCCTCCGCCACGTCCGTGGGGCAGCTTCAAAGCCTCATCCGCGGCGCGCGGCTCGCTCTCAGTGAGGACGATCTGGGATTGCTCCGCCAGGCTGGCAAATAGGCGCCCGCCAATCCGCCATTGAAAAAGAGCCGCTGTTTCCAGCGGCTCCAATCTAGCATGAGTATGCGAACGCCTGGTCAAGCAAAGCGGAAGAAACGACTTACGACGTTTAGCAGCCTTGAGCGGCGTTCCTTCCTTTCCATATGCTGGCGCAAGCGGCTGGCGAGGAGCGAGCCTGTCATAGTGCCTTGATAGCGGCAATCGCACAAAAGAAGGTGCGTATCGTGATCGTTCAGCTCGAAGAAGTCCATCGCGTCGCCGAGCCGGTCGCTTTTGAGGCCTTCCTCGCGCAGAACAGGATCATCAAAGGCGACCGTGAGTGGGGTGTTGAGGCCCCGATATTCCCTACGCTCCTCAGGTGAGAGATATTCGACGCGCCTGAGCGCGTTCAATCCCCCTCCATGGCGCTCTAGAAGCGTTGCCCAGCGCTCGATGCGCTCGCGACGTGATAGCCTTGGCTGCGGCGGTGCCGGAAAGGTTGTTGCCGCCGCTGCCAATTGTTGCTGGCTCTGGTGTTTCATGAAGGCCTCCCTGCAAACGCACCGTGCATAAAGGTGCATAAAAGCAGGTAGAGCACGCTGCCGAACCCGACAGGGCGAGGCTTCCACTTGCATCGATCACAATTTATTACATCACCCGATCGGGGTCCGCGTTGCAGGAGGCCGCCCTTTCCGATAGGAAGCCCACATTTGATCTGCCGGGGATGCGGACGACCATGAGCCTAGCTGACACAATCCGAAGCAGTTTGGTGCCGATCCACCGGGAGGGGTATCGCTTCATTGCCGCTTTTGGGATCGGCTCGGTAATCCTTGGGCTTTTATGGGAGCCGCTTTTTTGGATCGGCTTGCTGCTAACCGCCTGGTGCGCCTATTTCTTCCGCGATCCGCAGCGCATTACCCCGGTCGACGATCGGCTGGTGATCGCACCGGCTGACGGGATCGTCTCCTCGGTCGGGCCTGCGCTGCCGCCGCCTGAGCTGGGGCTTTCCGGAGAGTTCACGCGGGTTTCCGTTTTCATGAACGTCTTTTCCTGCCACATCAATCGTGCACCGGTGCGTGGCCGCATTTCGCTGATAGAGCATCGGCCGGGCAAGTTCCTCAATGCTGATCTCGACAAGGCGAGCATGGAGAACGAACGCAACAGCCTCATAATCGAAAGCCCGTATGGTCCCGTGGCAGTGGTGCAGATCGCCGGTCTCATTGCACGCCGCATTGTCTGCTGGGCGGAGGCGCCGGGAGAAATTTCCGTCGGCGAGCGCTTCGGACTTATCCGCTTTGGATCGCGTGTCGACGTCTACCTGCCCAGGGAAGCACGCCCGCGTGTAGCAGTGGGGCAGGTCTCCGTGGGCGGCGAGACAATCATCGCCGAATTCGGCAGCAACGCACCTCCTCCTCTGGTAAGAGTTTCCTGATGTCGGGTCCTTTTCCTCCCTTCGAGCCTCATGGCGGAGGCGGACGCCGCATCCGTGAAATCCCGCTGCGCCTGATGGTCCCGAACTTGATCACAGTGCTTGCCATATGCGCGGGGTTGTCCGGCATCCGGCTCGCATTCGAGCACCGCATGGAACTGGCGGTGATCATGGTGCTGATCGCCGCCTTTCTCGACGCGGTCGACGGGCGGGTGGCGCGCGTGCTGAAGGCATCGTCCAAATTCGGCGAGCAGATGGACTCGCTCGCCGATATCGTCAACTTCGGCGTGGCGCCCAGCCTGGTGCTCTACGCCTCTCTTCTCGATAGGGCAGGGGCCATCGGATGGATCGCGGCGCTTCTCTTCGCAATCGCCTGCGGCTTGAGGCTTGCGCGCTTTAACGTGATGCTGGACGACCCCAATCGCCCTGCCTGGCAAATGGACTATTTCGTAGGCGTTCCCGCCCCGGCGGGGGCGGTGCTGGTCATGCTGCCGGTCTATCTGGGCTTTCTTGGGCTGGAGGCGAGCCGCCCGGTGGCTTTGGCCGCCTGCGCTTATACGCTTGCCATCGCGTTTTTGATGGTAAGCCGCTTGCCCGTCTATTCGGGCAAGGCTTCGGGCAGCCGCGTGAGGCGGGAGTTTGCCATTCCACTGATGCTGGGCATCGTCTTCTATGCGCTGCTGCTTGCCAGCTACACCTGGCTTACAATGGCGATTTCAGCGATCATCTATCTCGTTTCGCTCATCTGGAGTGCCCGCGCCTATTCGCGACGCGTTGAACTCGAGGAGAAAGCCGCTGCGAAAGAGGGTGGCTGAGCGCGTCCTGATCAGGCTGGCTCGTGCACTTCTTCCCGCGCAACGCCCTGACGGCGCACCGCAAGCATCCGATCGAAGAAGGCGTTCGCCCCCCTCGGCTTTTCATCATCGGCAAGGGCCACCATCTGCGCGATCGTCAATGGTTCGAGAGCGGTGATCCGAAATCGCGGCGCAAGCCGGCGTCTCATCCCCGGTGTCAGTGAAAAGGGCGAATGTTCCGCACCTTCCACATGGATCGGCTGGATCTTCGCTTCCGCATTCGTGGCGATGCGGGCGATGGCCCGGAAAAGCCTGAACGCTTTGGGATCGGGCGCTTCGTCATCGGGCAGGTAAACGGCAAGACGTCCCCGGCCTCTCAACCGGCGCACAAGTCTGCGGCTGACGAAAACATGGTGCGCATTGAAGGCGATGGTGCGGGCGAGCGCCCGCCACGGGTCGAGCCATAAGCTGCGCGCGGACTCCTCGTCGAGAATGTGGAGCGTGTCGTGAGGAAGCAGCGACAGCATCAGGGCAGGTTCAAGATGGGAGCGGTGCCATATGGCATAAATGATCGGCGGCTCCGTGCTGTGCGCCTGGCGTATCGGTGTATCGCTGATACGAAAGAACAGTTTCAACGGCACATACAGCATCGCCTGATGCAGGTTGATGCCGAGACGCATCATTAGAAAAAGTGCGACTGCCAGCCAGATGGCTGCGATCGCGCATAAAATTGTGACGGCAGTCAGCATTGCTCAGCTCTCTTCACTGGGCATCCTCCAAAAGAATTGAAGCATCATCCTAATTATGAGGCGAGGGGGGACCGTCGCCGATGCAATACAGTCCTTAAATGGCTTCTTCTGACCACTTGCGAGCAGGGTAGCGGAAGGACAGACAAGGTCAATCCGATCCGTGGATGCTATTCGGGCATACTATAACGTGTAAAGCGCCCGAGACGCACGTTATAGATGAGCCCGGTTTCTGTAATAGACGGGCTTGCCAGCGGCAGGATCTTTTCCGCCACGTCGCGCGGATGGGGCAAGGTGTCGGGGTCCTCGCCGGGCATCGCCTGAGCGCGCATGGCGGTGCGCGTGGCGCCCGGATCTACCGCATTGACACGAATTGGCATGTTTTTCGTTTCATCCGCCCACGAGCGCACCAGCGCCTCCACGGCGGCTTTAGAGGCCGCGTAAGGCCCCCAAAATGCGCGCGCGGAATGCGCAGCGCCTGAAGACATGACAATGGCGCGCCCGGCATCCGAAGCTCTCAGCAGCGGGTCGACGGAGCGGATGAGCCGCCAGGTTGAGGTGACGTTGACCGCCATCACCTTTTCGAACGTCTTGGCCTCCACATGGCCGATGGGTGAGATCACGCCGAGGATACCCGCATTGGCCACCAGAATGTCCAGCTTGCCCCAGCGCTCGTGGATTGCGCCGCCGAGACGATCGATCGCCGGCATGTCGGTTAAGTCGAGAGGCACAAGGGTCGCCTGACCTCCCGCCGCCTTGATCTCGTCATCCAGCTCTTCCAGACCGCCGACAGTGCGGGCAACGGCGATCACATGGGCGCCGGCGGCCGCCAGCCCCTTGGCGAGGAAATAGCCGATGCCGCGGGAGGCGCCGGTAACGAGGGCGATGCGTCCGCTGAGGTCCATTGAATTGGGCATGCGTCTTTCCCTGAGAGTGCTTTGGGCCGGTATTAGTATGAATTGCGCCGGGGGGAAACCCGCTGGTCCGTGTTGCGGCCACCGGCCGGTACCTTTATATCGGCGGTGCAGGGACGGCCTTGCTTTCTTCTATCCGGATGAGGACGGCCTCATCGCTATTGTGGAGATCAGCATGGCCTGGTTTGCACTGTTTGCCGCTGGCCTCTTTGAAGTGGGATGGGCGGTCGGACTGAAATACACGGACGGCTTCACCCGGCTTTGGCCGACGGTCTGGACCATCCTCTCCATGATCGTCAGCCTTGGCCTTCTCGGGATCGCGCTTCGCACCCTCCCGCTTGGGACGGCCTATGCGATCTGGACCGGCGTTGGCACGATCGGCACCGTCATTCTCGGCATTATGCTTTTCGGCGAGTCGGCCGAGGCCATCCGGCTCGCCTGCATCGGCCTGATCGTGGCCGGCATTATCGGCCTGAAGCTCGTCACACCTTGAATGTCACTATTGCCCGCCCGCCGCGAGCAGCGACAGCTGGCGTACATTGTCGGTACCATGGTGGTCGGTAAGCTGGGTCGGATATTCGGCGGTGAAGCAGGCATCGCAGAATTGCGGTGCCTCACCGTTACGCGCCGCTTCACCGACCGCCCTGTAGAGCCCGTCGATCGATAGAAAACCCAGAGAATCGACGCGAATGAAGTCGGCCATCTCCTCGACGGACATGCGCGAGGCCAGCAGCTTCGCCGTTTGTGGCGTATCGACCCCGTAAAAGCACGAAGCGCGTGTCGGCGGTGAGGCAATGCGCATATGGACTTCCCTCGCGCCCGCCTCGCGGACCATCTGCACAATTTTCTGGCTCGTCGTGCCGCGGACGATCGAATCGTCGACCAGCACGACGCGCTTGCCTTCGATGGAACGCCGGTTTGCATTGTGCTTGAGCTTCACGCCCATGTGGCGGATGGCATCCGTCGGCTGGATGAAGGTGCGGCCGACATAATGGTTGCGGATGATGCCGAGCTCGAAGGGAATTCCAGCTTCCTGCGAGAAGCCGATAGCGGCAGGCGTGCCGGAATCGGGCACCGGAATGACGATATCGGCCTCGACCGGGTTTTCCCGCGCGAGCTCCGCGCCAATGCGCTTGCGCACCTCGTAGACATTGCGCCCTTCGACGGAGGAATCCGGCCTGGCGAAATAGACATATTCGAAGATGCAAAACCGCTGGCGTACGGGTTCAAAGGGAAAGTGGCTTTCAATGCCGTGCTCGGTGATGACTACCATCTCGCCGGCATTGAGGTCGCGGACGAAACGTGCGCCGATAATGTCAAGCGCACAGGTCTCGGAAGCCAGTATATAGGCGCCGTCGAGATCACCCAGCACCAGCGGGCGGATGCCCAGCGGATCTCGGCACCCGATCATCTTTTTGGATGTGAGCGCCACGAGCGAGAAAGCGCCTTCCAGCTGCCGCACCGCATCGATGAACCGTGTGTTGAGATTGTTCTCCTTGCTGCTCGCCACCAGGTGGAGGATCGTTTCGGTGTCGGAGGTGGAGGAGAAAATTGCGCCCTGCTTTTGCAGCCGGCGCTGCACAGTCATCGCGTTGGTGATATTGCCGTTATGGGCGAGCGCCAGCCCGCCGTCGGAAAGCTCGGCAAAGAAGGGCTGCACATTGCGCAGGCCCGAGCCGCCGGTGGTGGAATAACGGGTATGGCCGATTGCACGCGAGCCCTTGAGGCGCTCAAGGACCGCAGGCTTTGTGAATGTATCGCCGATCAGGCCGATATGGCGCTCGACATGGAACTGGCTGCCGTCGAATGACACGATACCTGCCGCTTCCTGGCCGCGATGCTGGAGGGCATGCAGTCCCAGGGTGACGATAGCAGCCGCATCCTGGCGCCCGAAAATGCCGAACACCCCGCATTCGTCGTGGAAATGATCGTCGGCTTCGCCCATCAGAGGCAAATTCTCACGTTCCGCCATCACTGGCCGCCTCGTTTCAGTTGGTGTGCTCGGCGGCCATCACAGACCGTCAGTTGCTTGTTTCAGCTCCGTCCGCCGCTCCCTGTTGAGGCGATCCCGTGTTAGGCGCAGGATCGGCTTCGGGCGCATTCGGCGACAGACGGTCGAATATGGTGGTCTCGGGATCCTCGGGCAATAGGCTCTGCAGCCAGCTTCCCACCCCTTCGAGGAGCGGACGGGACTTTGCTTCCGTGATCCATGCGGGCGGGTTCGATCCCAAAAGCCAGTTCAGGAACAGAAGCGCCACCGCCACCACCAAGACACCACGCGCGGCACCATAAAGGAAGCCAAGCGTGCGGTCCAGCGCACCGATTCGCGAATCGACGATAAAGTCGGCGATCTTCATGGTGATGATCGTGACGATAATCAGCGCAACGAAGAACACCGCCGCAGCCGACGCGACAACCGCGAGCATCGGATTGTCTATATAGGGCGTCAGATAGGGCAGCACCACCGGGTAAAGGAAATAGGCGGCTATCGCCGCCAGCACCCACGAGGCGATGGAGAGGACTTCGCGCGAGAAGCCGCGCACCATGGCGAGCATCGCCGAGACCAGCGTAAAGCCCACGAGAATGCCGTCAAGCAGCGTGATTGGCATCAGCACCCCAGTTTTTCTTCACGGCAGGATCTTTTTCACTGCTCCTGACGCGGCGCAAGGCTATTCTTTACTCCCGTACCCGCGACCCCGCTATACGGGCTACGAGATCGGCCAATCCCTCGGGTTTGAAAGCGTTGGCTGCAATCCCGCCCGCCAGCTCTTCATTGGCCGGCGGCATGACGGCTTGCGTGAAGCCCAGCTTTTCGGCCTCTTTGAGCCGGCTCGCTGCATGCGCAACGGGCCGGACCGCACCCGAGAGACTGATTTCGCCGAAATAGACGCAATCCGAGGGCAGGGCAAGCCCGGTGACGGAGGAGACGAGCGCGGCCGCCACCGCCAGGTCCGCCGCGGGCTCCGATATGCGGTATCCGCCCGCCACATTCAGATACACGTCATGGGTGGAGAAGCGCACGCCGCAATGGGCCTCTAGCACGGCGAGCACCATGGAAAGCCGGGCGCCGTCCCACCCGACGACAGCGCGCCGCGGCGTGCCGAGCGGGGAGGCGGCGACGAGCGCCTGGATTTCCACAAGCACGGGCCGCGTCCCTTCGATTCCGGCAAAAACGGCAGCTCCCGGCGCGGCGGCGCTGCGTTCTCCGAGGAAAAGTTCCGAAGGGTTCGGCACCTCGCGCAAGCCCCGATCCCCCATTTCGAAGACTCCAATTTCATCGGTGGGGCCGAAGCGGTTCTTCACGGTGCGCAGGATGCGGTAATGGTGCCCGCCTTCACCCTCGAAATAGAGGACACCGTCCACCATGTGCTCGACCACGCGCGGGCCGGCGATCTGGCCTTCCTTTGTCACATGGCCGACGAGCACGATGGCCGCACCCGTGGATTTTGCATAGCGAATCATCGCCTGCGCGGCGGCACGAACCTGCGTTACGGTGCCGGGCGCGGATTCCACCATGTCCGTCCAGAGCGTCTGGATGGAATCGAGGATCACGAGGTCTGGTCGCTTGCCGTCCTCTATGGTGGCAAGGATGTTTTCCACATTGGTTTCCGCGGCCAGTTCCACCGCGGTGTTCGCCACGCCGAGCCGCTGCGCCCGCAACCTGATCTGCGCGACCGCCTCTTCGCCGGAAACGTAGACGATGCGGTGGCCTCTGGAGGCCAGTGCCGCGGCCGCCTGCGTGAGAAGCGTGGATTTGCCGATGCCCGGATCGCCGCCGACCAGAAGGGCAGAGCCGCGCACGAAGCCCCCTCCGGTCGCCCGATCCAGTTCGCCGATACCGGTGATGATGCGCGGCGCATCTTCGATATCGCCGGCAAGCGTGGTAAGCGCGACGGGCCGCCCGGGGCGTGCCTTCCTGAGCGCCTGCGGTCCGGTGCCTATACCGCTCGCGGTGCCTTCCTCGACAAGCGTATTCCACTCGCCGCAGCCGTCGCATTTCCCGGCCCAGCGCGCATGGACGGTTCCGCAATTCTGGCAGACGAACTGAAAGCGAGATTTGGCCATTATTTGCTGACCATCCGGCGGCTGGCCCTGGTCCTAGCCCAGAGAAGAGCGTGCGGAGAGCAGGATATGAGGATTGCCGTCACACGACCCCTCCGACATATTCGCGATAATATCTCCGTCCCAGCGAGGTCAGCAGCTCGTAGGCGATCGTACCTGCCGCTTCGGCCACCTCATCGATCGGCATATTCGGTCCGAAAAGCTCGATGTGATCGCCCGGCGCAATAACATCCATGCCGACTTCAGTAACGTCGAACAGCGTGAGATCCATAGTAACGCGACCGACTACCGGCACGCGGCGCCCGTGAATGAAGCCTTCGGCACCTTTGCGGACAGCGCGCCTGAGCGGCACCCTGTCGCCGGAGCCGGCGAGGTGATATCCATCCGCATAGCCTGCCGAACAAACGGCGATGACGCTATCGCGCGCAAGCGGCGTCGCCCCATAGCTCACAGTCTCCCCCGCGCGCACGTGCCGTACCTGAACCACACGGGCCTCCACCGTCGCCACCGCTCGCATCGGATTTGCGCTGCCTTTCACGGGCGCGCCTCCATAAAGAGCGATACCGGGGCGGGTGAGATCGCAAAGGAAATCGCTCCCGAGAAAGATGCCTGCGGAGTTGCAGAGACTTGAATCGCTTTGTGGGAAAAGCGTCCGAACTGCTTGAAACGATTCGAGTTGCCTGCGGTTCAGCGGGTGGTCGGGAGTATCCGCGCAAGCAAGATGGCTCATCAGCAGGATGGGGGTAAGGGCGCCGGTCAGCGCGTTCTCCTCCGCGAGCGAGCGCGCCCGTTCGGGGGTAAGGCCAAGCCGGTTCATGCCGGTGTCGACATGAACAGCGCAGGGGCGAGAACGCTGATCATTCCAGCCATGTGCTTCCCAAATGGAGATGTCGCTTTGGGAGTTAAGGACCGGGATCAGTCGAGCCTCGCGATAGGCTACGGCTGATTCAACGGCGAAAAGGCCGGTAAGAACGAAGATCTCCGCCTCTGGAAGGACGGCGCGCAGCTCAATTCCTTCCTGCGGCAGCGCCACGAAGAAGCGGCGGCACCCGGCTGCCCAAAGCGCCGAGCCAACAGGTTTCAGCCCCAGCCCATAGGCGTCTGCCTTTAGGACCGCCGCCGCTCCGGCTGGCGCGGACCGCCGGGCAAGAAGCTGGTAATTCGCCACAAGCGCGGAAAGGTCGACCGTCAGTCGCCCGCCCGCCAGATGAGGCGGCGGGCCTGTATCCGATATATGCGACGGAACAGGCACCGCTATTCGAAACGCTCCGGCAGGTGCGAATCCTCCGCAAGGTCGAAGAAGCGCGTGAACTCGCCCTGGAAGCCAAGGGGCACCATTCCCGTAGGCCCGTGGCGCTGCTTGGCAATGATCACCTCGGCCTTGCCGCGCACCTCGTTCATATCCGCTTCCCATCTCAGATATTCTTCCGAGCCTGGCTTGGGCTCCTTGTTCTTGAGATAGTATTCTTCGCGGTAGACGAACAGCACCACGTCGGCGTCCTGCTCGATGGAGCCCGATTCGCGCAGGTCCGAAAGCTGCGGCCGCTTGTCGTCGCGGCTTTCCACCTGACGCGAGAGCTGGGAGAGCGCGATGATCGGTACGCCAAGCTCCTTGGCGAGCGCCTTAAGGCCGGTAGTGATCTCCGTGATTTCCTGCACGCGGTTCTGCTGCGACTTGGCAGAGGAACCCTGCATGAGCTGCACATAGTCGATGACCAGAACGTCGAGCCCGCGCTGACGCTTGAGTCGCCTCGATCGCGCGGCAAGCTGCGCAATGGAAATGCCGCCGGTCGCATCGATAAAGAGCGGGATCTTCTGCATCGTCTGCGCGCAAGCCACAAGCTTCTCGAACTCCGCTTCCGTAATCTCGCCACGGCGGATCTTGGAGGAGGGGATCTCGGTCTGCTCGGAGATGATACGCGTGGCGAGCTGCTCTGACGACATTTCGAGCGAGAAGAAGCCGACGACGCCGCCATTGGCGGCCTTAAAGGAGCCATCCGCCTGTTGCGCAGGCTCATAGGCGGCAGCGATGTTGAAGGCGATGTTGGTGGCGAGCGAGGTCTTTCCCATGCCCGGACGCCCGGCGAGAATGATCAAGTCGGAGGGCTGCAGCCCGCCCATGCGCCGGTCGAGATCGCGCAGGCCCGTTGAAATGCCGGAAAGGCCGCCATCGCGCATGAAGGCGGCGTTGGCCATGTCGATGGCCGTCTTGGTGGCATCCCCGAAGCTTTCGAAGCCGCCATCGTAGCGGCCGGTCTCCGCCAGTTCGAAAAGCCGGCGCTCCGCGTCCTCGATCTGAGACTGCGGGGCCATGTCCACGGGGGCGTCATAGGCGATGTTGACCATGTCCTCGCCAACGGTGATCAGCGCCCTGCGGACGGCAAGATCATAGATGGCGCGACCGTAGTCGGCGGCGTTGATGATGGTGACGGCCTCGGCGGCAAGACGCGCCAGATACTGGGCGACCGTCAGTTCGCCTACTTTTTCTTCCGCCGGCAGAAATGTCTTGATGGTGATGGGGCTTGCGATCTTCCCCATGCGGATGAACTCCGCCGCGATCTCATAGATCCGCCGGTGCAGGGGCTCATAGAAGTGGTTTGGTTTCAGGAAATCCGAAACCCGGTAGAAAGCATCATTGTTGACCAGGATTGCCCCGAGCAAGGCCTGTTCGGCCTCGATATTGTTCGGCGGCTCCCGATAAAGCGGCGTCTCCGCCGGATTCAACTTGCGGACTGCGTCGGCCATAACATTTCCATCTTACGAATGGCGGCCGGAAAACAGCTGATACGGTCCGGCGCCCCCCGGTCTGTCCTACCCCGCAAAGCCCAATTTGTAACCCATAGAAAGCAGCTCGTGCCCACACCATCCACTAGTCAATCATCGTCGTGGAAAAGCTCTGTGATGATGTTGACAGCGAATCGACTCGCTTTCGGATTATATTCCTATTCGGCGGCGTCGGGAATTGCCGTTCCGTTTTCGCGTGCGTTGAGCCGCCTTTCGGTCTCGGTCATGTAGTCGCGGGTTATTGGCAGCGCATCGCGTCGCTTGGTGATCTGGATCTGGAAATTCACCATGTCCTGCCAGCGGAAAGATGCTTCGGAGCCTGCAAGGTAGAATTCCCACATGCGCGCGAAGCGCTCGTCATAAATCTGCACTGCCTTGGCGCGGTTGGCCATGAAGCGCTCTCTCCAGCCTTTCAGGGTCTCGGCGTAGTGGAGTCTGAGGATTTCGATATCGCTGATGATAAGGCCGGCTTTTTCGATGGCCGGCACGACCTCCGACAGGGCAGGGATGTAGCCGCCGGGGAAGATGTATTTGCGGATGAAAGCGTTTGTCACCGACGGGCCGGAGGTGCGGCCGATCGTGTGGAGAAGCATCACCCCGTCATCGGCCAGAAGCTGCGCACATTTTTTAAAGAAGGTGCGGTAGTGGTTGATGCCCACATGCTCGAACATGCCGACCGAGACGATTCGGTCGAAGGGACCCTTGAGCGCGCGGTAGTCGACGATTTCGAAACGCGCCCTGTCGGCGAGGCCTGCCTCCTTCGCGCGCCGCTGCGATACCGCGTGCTGTTCCTCCGAAAGCGTAACGCCCAGCACATTGGCATCGAACTGGCGAGCGATATCGAGGCCAAGCCCGCCCCAGCCCGAGCCGATATCGAGCACCTTCTGGCCGGGCTCAAGCGCTAGCTTTGCCATGATGTGACGCTTCTTAAGCTTTTGGGCCTCCTCCAGAGAAATGTCCGGATCAGGGTAATAAGCGCAGGAATACTGCATGTCCTCGTCGAGGAAGAGCTTGTACATCTCGCCGGAGAGGTCGTAGTGGCGCGCAACATTGCGCTTGGAACGGCCGGCTGGATTGAATTGATGCAATCTGCGGAAGAGGTAGCGGATACCCTCGCCGACCTTCATCGCGAGGGCTTCCGCGCCGCCGTGTTCGAAATTCTGGTATGCCACCTTGAGAAGACGCAGCGGATCGCCTTCGAGGAAGTCGACTTCGCCCCCCATATAGCTTTCAGGAACGGACAGCATGGGATCAAGGGCAATGGCGCGCTCGGCGCGGCGGGAATGGATGATGATATGAACAGGCTCGCCCGATCCGTCACCGAACCGGTGCACCCCCCCATCCGCATCCGTGATCGTAAGCGATCCGCTTTGTATCAGGCTGGACGCCAATTTTTGGAGCAGAGGATTCATCGTGGCCTCCGTCTTGGGAAGGCGCGATTATGTACCAGATCGCCTGCGGATGAAAAGACTTGGGCCTTTTCGAGGCAAACCCGTGGCAGCCTTGGAGCCGGCATTTGGTAAGTATCGGAAACAAAATCGGAATTTCGCAAAGAAAAGCACGCATAAACGAGACTGTGGGACGGGCTGGTTCAAAATTTGTTCAACAGTGGTTCAGTCGCGCGAGCCCGGCACGGCCAGGACGCATGGCCGATAAGCAAATTGCCCGCCATAATTATTCAATCGATTCATATTGCTAGGCGGGGTCGTGGGGGACTTGCCGTCCTTCGATGTCTTTGCCAGAACAGTTGACAAGCATTTCGCGCGGGTGGTCTTTCCGCGCCTATTTTCCGGGAGAACAGGGATGACCTTCATGCCGAAAAGCCCACAGGCCGGCCTCGATCGAATCTTGACGCTCGAACTCGTCCGCGTGACGGAGAGGGCGGCGGTCGCCGCGGCAAGGCTGCGCGGGCGCGGTGATGAGAAAGCCGCCGATCAGGTGGCCGTGGACGCGATGCGTTCGGAACTGAACCGTTTGCCGATCCAGGGGACGGTCGTAATCGGCGAGGGCGAGCGGGACGAGGCGCCGATGCTTTATATCGGCGAGGAGGTCGGCCTTGGAGAGGGCCCGGCGGTCGATATTGCGCTCGATCCGCTCGAAGGCACCACAATCTGCGCGAAGAACCTTCCCAATTCGCTGGCGGTCATCGCGATCGCCGAGCGCGGCAGCCTGCTTTACGCGCCGGACGTTTATATGGAGAAGATCGCGGTCGGACCCGGCTATCCGGAAGGCATTGTGAACCTGGATGCGCCGGCAGCCGAAAACATCGAAAATCTTGCCAAGGCGAAGGGCGTGCCGGTTTCGGAGATCACCGCCTGCATTCTTGATCGCCCGCGCCACGCGCGCCTGATCGAGGAGGTCCGCGCCACCGGAGCCGCCATCCGGCTTATCGGTGACGGCGACGTGGCAGGCGTCATCCACACCACCGATCCGGACAATACCGGCATCGACATTTATATGGGCATCGGCGGCGCCCCCGAAGGAGTTCTGGCCGCGGCGGCGCTGCGCTGCATCGGTGGCCAGATGCAGGGCCGGCTCCAGCTCAACACCGAGGAAAAGGTGGCGCGCGCGGCCAATATGGGAATTTCCGATCCCAACAAGATCTATCTCATGGAGGAAATGGCGAGCGGGGATGTGCTCTTCGCCGCGACGGGCGTGACGGATGGCAATCTGCTCGCGGGCGTGAAATTCGGCCGCGATTCGATCCAGACCCATACGATCGTCATGCGCTCTTCCTCACGCACGGTCCGTGAGATCAAGGCGCGGCATCAAGATTTGGAAAAGTTCTGAATTTTTTCCAATTCCGCCGCTCAAACGTCTATCGTCCCGACAGCGCCATGCGTCCTTTTAGGACGCACAAAGGACGCTGTTATTGATTCTACGCATCGTGCTTTCCGAAAACCGATCCCGGTTTTTGAGCCGATGCGCTAGAACGGACGGAGACTGGTTTGAGCGGCGAGAAGCGATATTTCCTGGGCGTGAGACAGTCCGCGCGGGGTGTGAGCTGGGAACACCGGCTCGACTCGCGCGGTGAGAACGTCGCGCTTGGAATTGCGCAGAGCCACGGCGTGCCTGAGATCGTGGCGCGCGTGCTCGCAGGCCGCGGCGTCGCGCTTGAGGAGGCGGAACGTTTTCTGACTCCTTCCATCCGCGACCTGCTGCCCGACCCGGCCGGACTGACCGATATGGAGAAGGCGGCCCGCCGCATAGCGGACGCGGTGCATGCCGGGGAGCGCGTGGCGATCTTCGGAGATTACGATGTCGACGGCGCGGTCTCCTCTGCCATCCTGAAGCGCTTTCTGGCCCACTACGGCGTCACGGCCGAAATCTACATTCCCGATCGCCTTTTCGAGGGATACGGCCCCAATCCCGATGCCATGCGCGAACTGATCCGTCGTGGCGCAAAGCTGATCGTGACGGTGGACTGCGGCACCAACAGCGCCCCTTCCATAGCCGCCGCCAATGAAATGGGCGCGGAAGTCGTCGTGCTGGATCATCATCAGGTGGGTGGCGAACTGCCCGAGGCCGTTGCCATCGTGAATCCGAACCGAGAGGATGACCTTTCCGGCCAGGGACATCTGTGCGCCGCGGGGGTCGTCTTCCTCGCCCTGGTACAGACCACCCGCATCTTGAGGGAGGAGTTGCGCGCCACGCCGCCGCCGGATCTTCTTTCCATGCTCGATCTGGTGGCGCTTGCCACGGTCTGCGATGTGGTGCCGCTGGTCGGCGTCAACCGCGCATTCGTGGCAAAGGGCCTGCTTGCGGCGCGGCAGATGAGAACGCCGGGCCTTTCCGCGCTCGCCAGGGTGGCGCGTATCGGTGAACCGCTCAATTGCCATCACCTGGGTTTTCTTCTGGGGCCGCGCATTAATGCTGGCGGGCGCATCGGGAATGCGGCCTTGGGCAGCCTGCTGCTCGCCACCGTGGAGCCGGGCGAAGCGGAATCGATCGCCGCCACGCTCGATCGTCTGAACCAGGAGCGCCAGGCGATGGAGACGGCCATGCTGGCCGAAGCGCGGGCGGAGGCGGATGCCGAGTTGATGAGCGGAGATGGACCCGCCGTGCTGGTGACGGCAAGCGACACCTGGCACCCCGGAATTGTCGGGCTGATTGCCTCGCGGCTCAAGGACCACGCGCGCCGGCCCACATTTGCGATCGCCTTCGACATGAATGGCATTGGCACGGGCTCCGGCCGTTCCATAACGGGCTTTGATCTCGGCCGGCTGGTGCGCGACGCGGTCTCCGAGGGACTTCTCGTCAAAGGCGGCGGACATGCCATGGCGGCGGGGATTACGGTCGAGCGGAAGAAGCTCGGCGCCTTGCGCGCATTCTTTGAGGAGAAGGCCGCCGGCGCCGTTTCGCTCCTGCGCCAATCCGAAAGCCTCAGGATCGATGCCGCCCTTTCGGCGGAAGGCGCAACACTGGAACTTCTGGAGACCTTGGAGGCAGCCGGCCCGTATGGTTCCGGCCATCCGGCTCCTGTGTTGGCTTTGCCGCGCCACCGGTTGGCCGATGCGAAACTGGTCGGCAACGGCCACATCCGGGCCGATCTAAGGTCGCTCTCTGGCGCTCGCCTCCAGGCGATCGCCTTCCGTGCCGCCGAAACGGATCTGGGGAATTTTCTTTTCGCAAGCCGCGGAGCGTCGGTGCATGTGGCCGGAACGCTCGCCGTCAACCACTGGAATGGCAGCCGCTCCGTGCAATTCCGCATCACGGATGCGGCAAGGGATTAGCCTGCGAATCCCTGAGATGGGTGGTTTTCTGTCGGTCGGCTTCTTGAGGGGCACCACCAAAAAGCGGCCATTCGTCGGATCATCATTTGGCCGTTAGTCCACGCTCAAAGGCTCTGCCGGGGTCGACGAACGGCTCTTAGTTTTCCGCTGCTTCCGCCTCCGCAGAAAAAGCGGTCGCCGCCATCGGATTCCAGCCCTGAAACGCCGGTTCCCGGCGGCATATCCAATCGCTCGAGCACTTCACCTGTCTCGGGGTCGATATGGCGGAGTTCGCTCCCGCTGTCTTCCCATGTGCCGTGCCAAAGCTCGCCGTCTACCCAGGTGACGCCGGTGACGAATCGATCGGATTCGATCGTGCGCAGCACTTCTCCGGTCTCGGGATCCACCTGATGGATCTTGCGCCCGCGATGCTGCCCTACCCAGAGCGAGCCCTCCGCCCAGGCCAGCCCCGAGTCACCACCACGCCCGGGCGCGGGTATCGTGGCGACAACCTCGCCGGTCTTGGGATCGATTTTTCGGATCACGGCATCGGCAATCTGGAACAGGTGCTCGCCATCGAAAGCGGTCCCTGCATGGGCGGCGACATCGAGCGATCTCAAGATTTCCCCGCTTTCGGGATCGAGAGCGTTCAGCCTTTCGCCGGCTGCGAACCAGATCTGACTGCCGTCGAAGCTGACGCCGGCCACGTCGTCCACATCGGGAAAGGGACCATATTCACGGATGATTTCGGCAGCTGAATGTTTCATGTCTTGATCCTAGCTGGAAATTCCCGCGGCGGGGAGTAACAAGCTTGTCGGGAATCCCGGCACGCTCGAAGCGATCCAGCGGCGGGCCCGCCCGCGCCCGAAGGCCTCGACCTTGTTGTCCTGGGCAAGCTCTTCGAGTGCCCGCTGTACCGTTCGCGAGCTAACGCTCAGAGCCAGTGCCAATGCGGAACTCGACCAGGCTTCACCGTCGCCGAGCAGAGCGAGCACTTCTGCATGATCGCCTTCAATGGGCGGGGCCAGCACCGCAACACTGCCCGCAGCATGAGGCCGCAGAACAAAACCCCGCTTGGTTGCACTCAGCGCCGCCAGCGGTTTGATCGCCTCACGCAGCCGGGCAATTTCGACACGCAATCGCGCGCGATGCGACTCGTCGGCATGCCGTGCCCGGAAAGCACGTTGGAGAAGCGTTTCGCGCGGTACATCCTCCGGCCATGCCTCCGCAAGGGCACGGATAAGTGCGAGCAGCACCGGACGGGCGGTGAGCGGAACGATCTTTGTCCCCGCACGTACGATGTTGCGGCAGGCATCCACGATGAGCGTATCGGAGCCAAATAGCGTTTCGACCTCTTCGAGATGGAGCAGCCGCTCGACGTCGCGTCTCACGAGGCGCGCCGCCGGCGCCCCGAACGCCCGCACTGCCTGGTCGACCTCGGCCAAAAGAGCTGGAATGCGCGCGTCTTCCGCTGCCCGTCTTGCCCGTTCCAGAGCGGTTCTCGCTGGCTCCGTGCTGATGCGACGGATGGCTATGCCCGCCACCACCAATTCGCGCCCGACCAGCGAAGCGGGTGGCAGAGCGCCGGCATCGAACGCATCGAGCACCTTTTCGGCTTCATCGAGACGGCCGATCAGGAGAAGATGCCGGGCTTCGAGATAGGCAGCGTGCGCTGCGTTCCATCGGTCGCCTGAAGCTTCGAGCACCGCCCGCGCTGCGTTGAGCGTTTGCAACGACCGGCCAAGATCGCGCGTAACAAGGGCGATTTCGGCTTCGGCGACGGCACAACGCGCACGGGCCACAGGCTCTTTCGGGCCGAAGGCACGTGCCGCGCTTCGCAGAAGCTCCCTGGCGCGCATGAGGTCGCCGAGCTGCGCCATCGCGATGCCACGCAACGCCAGTGCGGGCGGGTCATCGCGCAATGCGACCCTCTTCAGCGCAGCGAGGGGGTCGCCAGCCGAGAGAGCGCGTGCAGCGGCGGTGATCAGCGAGTCCATTGAAATCCCGTCACACTTGTAACTCTCACCAGGCCCTCTGCCCGAGCTACCGTCTTGGTATCGCAACCGCTGCAAACGGCGAATACGATGAGAGGACCGGAAATGACAATGCGCACAGCAACAGAAGTGGTCGCTTCGTCGCCCAGGCCGGCGCTCGATGCGGCAGGCCGGCTAGGGCTCGCCGCCGCCCCGACCTTCGCGCTGATGGCCTGGATTTCCGCCGTCGGCCTGCCCGGCATGATGATGTGCTCTGCCGCCTCGCCTTTCGTGCCGATCAACGACATGGCCCTCATGTACGTGCTGATGAGCCTCTTTCACCTATCGCCGTGGATGAAGCTCCTTTCCGCGCGTTCGCAGCGCCCCAACACGCCCGTCACTCAAACCGAAGGAGACTGACAATGCAACACGCTGTTGTTTCACGCGATGACTGGCTGACAGCCCGCCGGGACCTTCTGAAAGCCGAGAAGGAACTCACGCGTTTTCGTGACAAGGTCGCTCGTCAGCGGCTCGCCCTGCCTTGGGTGCGCATCGACAAGGAATACGTGTTTGACACGCCGGAGGGCCCGCGCACGCTGGCCGATCTCTTCGACGGTCGATCGCAACTTCTGGTGCAGCATTTCATGTTAGCGCCGGGATGGGAGCAAGGCTGCCCGAGCTGTTCCTACATGGCCGATCACACAGATGGCATGAACAAGCACCTGGCGCATCACGACGTCACCATGATCGCGATCTCGCGCGCGCCGCTTGCCGACATCGAGCGCTACCGCAAGCGCATGGGCTGGCAGTTCAAATGGGTGTCGTCCTTCGGCACCGACTTCAACTACGACTTCCGCGTCAGCTTCACTCCCGAGGAGGTCGCCAGCGGGCACATCGACTACAATTTCGGCGAATGGCAGGAAACCGGCGAGGAATGGCCCGGGGTCAGCGCCTTCTATAAGGACGACGCGGGCGATGTCTTCCGCACCTATTCCACCTACGGGCGCGGCGTCGAGGTGATGATGGGCACCTACAACATGCTCGATCTCGCTCCCAAGGGCCGCAACGAGGCCCGGGGAATGGACTGGGTGCGCCGCCACGATCGCTACGAGTAGCCGCCCCCCGAGATATGGCACGATGACCAAGGTGATCGCCGGACTCCGACGGAATTCCGGCGATTGCCTTTCGTTTCTATGAATCCGAAGCTCCGCCTCGCGTCCTGCCGGCACAGCCTGCCAAGGCGGCAGGTTTGCAAGGCTCGTCACCCTCGCTTGCAAGGCGGCACTAGCACTCTGTCATTCCGCTGCGATTGAAATGCGTCGGGCGTTCAACGCCATCAGCTGCTGGGCGCGTTCGAGACTAGCGGGTTGCTCGCTGCGATAGCGATGATTGATCTCCATCATCATCACAGTGCCCGGCAGGAACTCCAGCTCGCTGAAGATGTCTTCCCAGTCCATATCTCCCCAGCCAAGCGGCAGGTGCAGGTCGCCCAGTCCCAGCGCGGTGGCTTCCTGGAGATGGTACGGCTTGTAGAAGCCGATCGGGCGGCCGAAGGAATCGTGCACATGCAGGTGCCCGGCAACCGGCGCCATGGCCCGCAGCTGCTCGCGGAAATCCAGCCCGCGATAGGCGGACTCGATGTAGGCGTGGCTGAAATCGATCAGCGCCACGAGATTGGGGTGGTTGACCGCCTTCACCGTGGCCGCAACCTCGGCCGGCGTCTGGCGGTATTGCCCCGGCTCGGTGGTGAATATGTTCTCGAACGCAATGCGCACATCATAAGGACGGGCAAACTCGGCAAGCTCGAACAGCGCCTCGCGTTCGCGCTCATCCGCCGCCGCGCGGTCGAAGAGCTGGTCCGCGCGCAGATGCCCGCCATGCTGGACGATGATCCGGGCATCGATCTGGTCACAGATCTCGATCAGCGCCTTGGCGGCATCGATCTGGTAGCGCAGGGTCGCAGGATCCATGAAGTTCGAGGAAACCAGGCCGTGAACGGTATAGCGGAAGGGAAACTGCGCCGTAAGCGCCTTCAGCCTCTCTGCCCGTTCCCTGATGATGCGGCCTCCGCTGATGAGGTCGAGGCTGGTCAGTCCCAGCTCGACCGTGTCGACGCCGATCTCAGCCAGCCGCCGCAGCTCTGCCTCGAGGCTGAAGAGCTCCCCGTCGATAGAACCGGCATTGAAGCCCGTCGCGATGATATTGGCCATTGTCTGTCTCCGATGGATTAGGGAAGGCTGGCTTATCCAGCCATTGCGGCGTTGGATGATTTCTGAAGCGAAGCCCGTAGGGAGAGCGCAAGGTCGGGCTGGTCCGAGGTGAGGTGGCCGATCCCGCGCTCCAGCCAGTGGCGGATGAGCGGCTCATCGTTGAGAGTCCAGACGCAGAGACGCTCAAGCGGCAACCGCTCGCGGATCAGCGTCCACCCGGCCTCCATCAGTTCGTGATGGATCGCGACGGTGTTGACGAGCGGTTCCACATGATCGAGGAATGCAGCAAGCCCGCCGTGCTTTTGCGCCCAGGCGGCATTGACCGAGACAAGGCGGGAGACCTGCGGGGCGTGACGGCGGCAGTCCTCCAGGATCGACGTGTCGAAGGAGGTGAGGACAGCACGCTGGTCCACTGCAAAGCGGGAAAGCTCCCGCGCGACAAGACCGGCAATGCCCGGATAGGGCAGTCCGGCTTCGTCGACCTTGATCTCCACATGCAGCGTCGGCCCGTCAGCAGGGCTGAGAATTTCGAGCACATCGGCAAGCGTGGGTATGCACTCGTCGGTGTCTTTCAGCTTCGTTTCAAGACGCGCTTGCGGCGTCAGATCCCGGACGGGTCCCGAGCCTTCGGCCGTCCGGTCAAGAGTCGCATCGTGGATGACGACGAGCTCGCCGGAACGCGTCAGATGCACGTCGAACTCGATGGCGTCGACGCCAAGCTGAAGCACGTTGCGAAATCCGGTCAGGGAGTTTTCAGGCCAGAGGTTGCGGGCGCCGCGATGGCCGGTGATCAGTGTCATGGCTAGCTCTCAGCGGATGGTTGGGTCGAGCTTGTCGCGAAGCCAGTCCCCGACGAGCGATATGGAAAGCGTTGTCACCATGATCACGGCCGCAGGCGCGAGCATGATCCATGGTGCGCTGGTGAGATATTCACGCCCGAACCCGACCATGTTGCCGAGGCTCGATTCCGGCGGCTGCACGCCGAGGCCGAGGAAGGAGAGCCCGCTTTCCATGAGAATGATCTCGGGAAAGGTGAGTGTCATCGAGACGATCAGCGTCGAGGCGACGTTGGGCAATATGTGCCGGAAATAGACGCGGGCGGGGTTGGCCCCAAGCTGGACCACAGACGCGGCATAGCCCTGCGCCCCGGCCGAAATCGCAAGCCCGCGCGCTATGCGCGCATATCTCTCCCAGCCGTAGAAGCCCATGAGGCAGACCAGGAGCATCATGGAGGAGCCAAAGAAGGCCAGAACTGCCAGCGACATGATGAGAAAGGGCAAGGCGGCTTGAAAGTCAGCAAGCACGAGCACCAGATGCTCGACCGTGCCGCGGAACTGGGCGGCCAGAAAGCCGAGCGTGGTTCCAAAGACGGCGGAGATGATGGTCGCGCCGAAGGCGATGACCAGCGAAACGCGGATTGACTGGATGAGGCGGGAGAGCACGTCCCGGCCAAGCTCGTCGGTACCCAGCCAATGGCCGGAGGTTCCCGGCGGGGAGAGGCGGCTGGTCAGATCCATGGCGGTGATGCCGTAGGGACGCAGCCAATCGGCCAGGATCGCAATCAGCACCATGGCAGCGAGCCACAAGATGCCAAACCCTACGGAAGCCGGCACCTGACGGCGAATGCGGGCCAGAATGCCGAAAGCCGGGCGTGGCGTCTGTTGCGTTTGGGTCAGATCTGCCGAGGACATGCCTTCTTCCTGTTACCTAATGCGCGACATGCGCGCGCAGTCGCGGGTCGAGCCAGCCGTAGAGGAGGTCCACGGCCAGGTTGGAAATCACCATGGCGGCTGCGATGATGAGGAGGATGCACTGCACGACGGCGAGGTCGCGGTTCGTGACAGATACGACCAGCAGCCTGCCGATCCCCGGCCATGAGAAGATCGATTCCACCACCACGGCGCCGGCGATGAGCGAACCAACCATGAAGCCCACTATCGTGACGATCGGGATCGCGGCATTGGGCAGCGCGTGCCCCCAGACGACCTCGCGCCATTTCAGGCCCTTGGCCGAAGCCGTGCGGATGAATGGCTGGCCCATCACCTCGATCATGGCGCTACGCGAAAAGCGGGCGAGAATGCCGATGCCGCCGATGCTCAAGGTAAGCGTCGGGAGGATGCCGTGCATCCAGGTGTCCTGTCCTCCGGACGGCAGCACGCCGAACGTCACCGAGAAGATCAGCACGAGGAGCAACCCCAACACGAAGGACGGGATCGTGAAACCGATGATCGAAGCCAGGATCACGCCGCGATCCGTGACGCTCTGCCGGTGCAGGGCGGCATAGACGCCGGCCGGAATGCCAATCAGGAGCTTCAGGAAGAGGGCTGGAAGCGTCAGCTGCAGCGTGGCAGGCACGCGTTCCAGCACCAGTTGGATGGCTGGGGCCTTGTCGCGCATCGAGACGCCGAAATCCCCCGTGAGGATCGATTTGAGATAGGCGAAGTATTGTACCCAGAGCGGCTGATCGAGCCCCCAGGCGCGGCGGAAAGCGTCGACCGACTCCTGCGGCACGTCGGGGCCGAGCATCACCTGTGCCGGATCGCCCGACATGCGCAGCACGACAAATGCGAAGGTGACGACGGCGGCAATCGTGATGACAGCCCGGAGGAGCCTCGTGAGGACGAACTGAACCATTTCTGTTTCCTTAGGCTGCCACGGCGAGGTCATTCGCCAAGAGGTGGCAGGCGGCCGTGCGGCCCGTCTCGATCCGGCGCAGCTCAGGCGTTCTGGTGCGGCAGATGTCGGTTGCCAGCGGGCAGCGGGGATGAAAGGCGCAGCCCGAAGGGCGGGCGGCCGGATTGGGCGGCTCCCCCTGGAGGATGACCCGGCCCTGCAGCCGCTTGCCGGGGACCGGCACGCTTGAGACCAATGCCTTCGTATAGGGATGACGCGGGAACTGGAAAATCGTGTCGGAGGGGCCTTCCTCCACAATCTTGCCGAGATACATCACCGCCACGCGGTCGGCGATGTTGCGGACGACCTTGAGATCATGGCTGATGAAGACCATGGCGATGCCGTTCTGCTCCTGGAGATCGCGCAGCATGTTGACGACCTGCGCCTGGATCGAGACATCCAGAGCCGACACCGGCTCGTCACAGACCAGAAGCGAGGGGCGGGCGGCGAGCGCGCGCGCGATGACGGCGCGCTGGCGTTGCCCGCCGGAAAGCTCGTGCGGATAGCGCCCGGCTTGGTCGGGCCTGAGGCCGACGGCACCCATCAGCTCGCGCACGCGCTCTTTGCGTTCCTCTTTGCTGCCGATCCCATGAATATCCAGCGGCTCGCCGATCTGTGCCGAGATCGTTAGGCGCCGGTCGAGCGCGGCAAGCGGATCCTGATAGACCAGCTGCATCTTCGCCCGCAGAGTGCGCCATTCCTGGCTGTGCAGCGGCGGCATCTGCCGCCCGTCGAAGATGACCTCACCCGCCTGCGCCCGGTCTATCCCGAGAAGCATGCGCCCGAGGGTCGATTTTCCCGAGCCGGATTCGCCCACAATGCCCACAGTTTCGCCTGGCATGACCGACAGGGAAAGGTCGTCGACGGCGCGCACCGGTTGCGGGCGGCTGAACGGCCCTTTGCGAATCTCATAGATGCGGACGAGCCCTCTCGCCTCGATCAAAGGTATCATTGCATCGCTTCTTCGAAAATGCGGGCCTTGCCCGCGCCGGTACCGGCGACCTCGACCGGATGCACGCAGGCAAGGCTGCGTCCGTCGGGCTGGAGAAGCAGCCGCGGGCTGTTTGTGTGGCAGAAGCTGCTCGCCTTTGGGCACCGCGGCGAGAACGCACAGCCGCGCGGCAGCTCCCTCGGGTTCGGCACCGTGCCGGGAATGGGGATCAGCCTTTCGCGCGTACCGTGGAGGCGGGGAATGGCGTCGAATAGGCCCCGCGTATAGGGGTGCCGGGGTTCGGAAAACAGCTGATCGACCGTGCCCTGTTCGACGATGCGGCCGGCATACATCACGCAGACGCTCTCACAAACCTGAGAGACCGCACCGAGATCGTGGCTGATGAAAACCAGCGCCATGCCGGTCTCCCTCTTCAGTTCTGCCAGTAGGTCGAGGATCTGCGCCTGGATAGTCGCATCGAGCGCCGTCGTGGGCTCGTCGGCAATCAAGAGATCGGGCTCGCCGGCAAGCGCGATGGCGATCATCAAGCGCTGGCACTGCCCGCCCGAAAACTCATGCGAATACTGATCGAAACGGCGCCTGGGATCGGGGATACCCACCATATCCATCAGACGCAGCGCTTCGGCTCTGGCAGCCTCGCCGGTCAGGCCGCGATGGATGGCAAGCGCCTCCGTTATCTGCCGGCCGATGCGCAGGACCGGATTGAGCGAGCTCGACGGATCCTGAAAGATCATCGCAATCCGCTTGCCGCGCACTTTCTCAAGGACTGGCCGTGGCGCGGTGGAAAGTTCCATTCCTTCAAGACGAACGGAGCCGGTGACGCTGGCTTTGCCCGGCAGCAGGCCAAGGGCCGCCAGCCAGGTTACGGATTTGCCACAGCCCGACTCCCCGACAAGGCCAAGCGCGTCTCCATGCGCCACGTCGAGATTGATACCGTGCAGAACCTGAACGCCATCGAAGGCCACTTTCAGATCTCGCAGTTCCACGAGGTTAGGTGTTTGCGTGCTCATGCCTCTTCCGCGGTTTGCAGGCCCATCGCGAGCGACGCCCATGGACGCTATTGGAAAAGAGCTTGGCTCCGGCGGCCGAAGCGCCGGAGCCTGCCTGTGGCGTTCAGCTCGTCCAGTTGGAACTGCGGAAGTCCATTGCGAAGGCGGGAGCCGCCTTCCACTTCAGGGAAGACTTCATGCCGGTGAAAACGGCGTTCTGGTGCAGAACCGTATAGGCGGGGTCCTCGCGCTCGCAGATTTCCAGCATGCGGGCGAAAGCCTGCCTGCGCTTTGCCTTGTCGGTCGAGGTTTCCATCACGACGGAAAGCTCGTTCACCTCGGCGTTGGTCCAGTCCTGCTTCTGCTGGACCTCGCCATTGGGGCCGAACTGCACCACCATCGGTGTGATCGGGTCGTTGATGGTGTTGGACGCCGACCAGTCGCGTACACCCTTCACCCCGGCCGGCTCATGGATCTGAGCCCAGTTCTCCTTCATCTCGATCTCGACATTGAGGCCCACCTGCTTCCACATCTCGACCAGGATCTGCGCCGTGGGTGTCTGGTTCGTATAATAGTTGTTCAGCAGGCGATAAGGGATCGGGTCGCCCTTGTAGTTCGCCTGCCGCAACAGATCGCGCGCCAGTTCAGGATTGAATTCCGGAACAGTCCAGCCCTGTACAAACATGTCGCCGAATGATTCGAACTGCAGCCCGGCCGGGATGACCGTCTGGCCGCCCCAGAGCGAATCGACGATCGCCTGACGGTCGATCGAATGCGTCATGGCGCGGCGCACAAGCGGATCGGCCAGGATCGGGTTCTGCGTGTTGAAGACGGAAATGCGGTGATTCCAGATCGTGGAGTTCTGGACCTCGAAACCCGGAGCGGATTGCACCGCGGCGATCTGATCCGGCGGCAGGTCGCAGGCGAAATCATATTCGCCCGACAAGAGGCCGTTCACGCGCGAGGATACTTCCGGCACCTCGACGAAGCGGATCTGCTCCAGCGGCGGCCGCCCGCCCCAGTAGTCGTCGAAGGCAACCAGCGTCAGCGAAACGTCGGGCCGGTATTCGCCGACCATGTAGGGGCCAGTGGTGATGGGCTTGCGCGCCCAGTCGTTGTAGGAGGAAGCCTCATCCCAGGCACGACGGTTGGCGATCTGGCTGCCGTGGGAATAGAGGCGCCCTTCGAGCGTCACATCCGGCGTGGCGTTGTGGAAACGCACCGTGTATTTGTCCACCGCCTCGACGCCGGCCAGAGCCGGCCACAGACGGCGGCCGATGCCCGGCACGCTCGCGGGAAGCTCTTTGACCGTGGTGGGTTTGTGATCGGTCTCGAAGATGGTCCTGCCGCCAGCGGGCTGCGTGTCGCCAAAGACGCGCTCTGCCGAGAAACTGAACACCACATCCTCGGCGGTCAATTCGTCCCCATTGTGGAACTTCACGCCCTGGCGCAGCGTGAGCTCGAGGGTCTTGTCGTCGATGCGCCGCCATTCGGTGGCAAGCCCGGGAACGGGGCCCTGGTTGCCCATCCAATCGCGCAGGATCAACCCTTCCCAGAGGTTGGGGAAGAATACACGCTCGCCGACATTGGACTGCTCATACCAAATGTCGAGCGTGTTGTTGTTGGTGATCTTTTGCACCGCGATGGTGACGGACGGGCGACCCGTCTGGCCGATCGCGAAACGTGGCAGGGCGATGCTGCCCGCGGTGGCACCAAGCAAGCCGAGCGCTCGCCGTCGATTGAGCGTAAACATCCAGAACTCCTTTCAATGGCGGAGATAATTCAACTCCACATGCGCCGCACATTAGGGTTCCGAGTGTGTCACGCTCATAAAATCCATATGAAATATCTATGACATTCACAGCCCTTGCTTTTGTTCCGAGATTACGGCCGGAGGCTGGGGGTTTTCACCTTCAATCAGCCGCAATGAAAGAAGGTCAATTGCCGGCGCGATCTCTCGCATCACCTGCAGTTTCGCTATACGAATGGCGGATACGTTTCGGCAAAAACCGGAAGTGGCGCGACCGGCATTCTGCCTTGCTCACCCGGGAGGCACTTGCAGAATAGGGCACGCGCGCAACTCCGCGCCTTTCACTCTACGGCTAGGTCAAGACGCTCAGCATGCGTTCCAGATCGGCAAGCTGGGACTTGGTCGTCTCATAGCCGACATCGATCGCTTCGCCCGCACGGTAGAACTCCGTCAGCCCGATATGGCCAAGCTTCGGCTGGAGCGACAGGTCCGGCGGATCGCCCGCCAGTCGCGCGCGGGAAATGCGGTCCTGGATGATGTTGAAGGCCTCGACCATCACTCCGGTAATGCCAAGCCGCATTTCGTGCCGCCGTGGACCTTTGTCGACAAGCAGAGGCGCCTTTTCGCCGTCCAGGGGCTTGCCTTCCTTTTCCGGCAGGTCGGCGCTGTGCCGGATGACTGCCGCCCGGCCAAAGACGTCGTAATGGAGATTGACGGCCACGACGAGCGGCTGCTCGTGCGCCCGGCAGACTGTTACGGGAACGGGATTGACAAGCGCGCCGTCGATGAGCACGCGGCCGTTGCAGACCACCGGCTCGAAAACGCCCGGCAGGGCGTAGGAGGCCCGCATGGCCGTGATAAGGGAGCCACTGGAAATCCAGATTTCATGCCCGGTGCGGATTTCCGCCGCGACGCAGACGAACGGTTTCGGCAAATCCTCGAAGGTGAGCCCGTTAAGATGCTCCTGCATCCTCTGAGTGAGCTTCATGCCGCCCAGGAGCCCGCTGCCGCCGAAATTGAGATCGAGCAGACCCAGGATGCGGCGGCGGGTCAGCGAACGCGCAAACTCTTCGAGCGCATCCAGCTTACCGGCAAGATAACAGCCGCCGACAAGCGCGCCGATGGAGGTGCCGGCGATCATGGAAATTCGAATACCGGCCTCGTCCAGTGCGCGCAGCACCCCGATATGGGCCCAGCCGCGCGCGGCGCCTCCGCCGAGCGCCAGCGCGATAGCTGGTCCTTGGTCGGCGGCGTGAAGCTGCTTGGCCGGAGGCTTCATGGCGTTGTTGTCACTGCCCTCGGATTTTCCGCGGAGCGGTCCCCAATCGAGCATCGCAATCTCCTACGCCCCAGGCAACAATGCCAAAGGACCGTAATAAATTCATGAATCCGGGACGGCAAAGATCCGAATTGGTGACTCCGCTCACCCGAAAGCGAGAATTTCACCCGTTTTCGGTCAGAATTGGGCGGCCGTCCTCAACTTTCACGTTCCTATAGAAGCAGGAACGTCGGCCGGTATGACAAGTTGCACCCTCGCCCCCGACGCGCACCTTGAGAAGAACGGCATCCTGATCGCAATCGGTGCTGATCGACTCCACGTGCTGCAGGTTGCCGGAGGTTTCCCCCTTCTTCCAGAGGCTTGAACGGGACCGCGACCAGTAATGGGCGATGCCCGTTTCTAGTGTCTTCGCCAGCGCCTCGGCGTTCATATGTGCCACCATGAGGAGCGTGCCGTCCCCGGCGTCGGTGACAACCGCCGTGATAAGGCCGTTCGCATCGAAGCGCGGCGTGAAAAGCCTGCCTTCCTCCAGCGCGCTTTTGTCGGCTGAGGGAGGCGCGAAGCGAAGTTCCGAGGCTTGCATGGCTTAACCGCTGCGCGAATCGCGGACCATGGTGATAAAGCGCGCCTGGTCTTCAGGTCGCGTCCTGAAGGCTCCGGTAAATGTTGTCGTAAGCGTGCTGGCGCCCTGCTTGCGGACGCCGCGCATGGCCATGCACATATGCTCCGCCTCGACCATCACGGCGACGCCGAGGGGCTGGAGCACGTTCTGGATCGCGCCGGCGATCTGGGCCGTTATCGCTTCCTGGGTTTGAAGCCGGCGGGCGAAGATGTCCACAACGCGCGCGATCTTGGACAGGCCGACGACCTTTCCGTCCGGCAAGTAGCCCACATGGGCCTTACCGACGATCGGCACCATGTGATGCTCGCAGTGGGAGTGAAAGGGGATGTCCTTCACGAGCACCATGTCCTCATAGCCGGCGACCTCCTCGAAGGTGCGCCCGAGTTCCTCGGCAGGACAGAGATCATAGCCGGCGAACAATTCCTGGTACGCTTTCACCACCCGCGCTGGCGTCTCCTTGAGGCCCTCGCGGTCCGGATTGTCGCCGGCCCAGCGCAGAAGCGTTCGCACGGCGGCCTCGGCCTCCTCGCGGCTGGGCCGGTCCGTGATCGGCTTGTCGAGATAGCCGGCCTGTTCCGCCGGTACGGAGGTCTGGTCAGGACGAGGCGGGAAGCTCTTGATGATCGCGTCCATGTTAAGGCGTCTCCCGTAGCCCCTGTCGCGCAGGAGCGAGTTAAACGGTCACTGCCTTTTGCGGGTTGTTGGGAACTGCAATCAGTCCCGCCCGAAAGCGGCATAGCGGCACCGGCGGGTGGAACACACCATCTTGCCCTCCGCCGGATACCCTCACTATATAGTTTTTGGGCGGCGCAAATGAAAGCCATTTGCGCGACATCCTGTCCCGAGTTGGCGCCGACAGGCGGAATTTCATGATCGACGACGTCTATAATGCGAAAATTCTTGGCTTTGCCGGCAATATCGGCCGCATCGGCCGGCTGGCGGATCCTGACGCCACCGCCACGGCTCATTCCAAGCTCTGCGGCTCGACGGTAACGGTCGATCTGAAGATGGCGGACGGCGTGGTGACCGACTTTGCCCATGAGGTGCGCGCCTGCGCGCTTGGCCAGGCGTCGTCCTCCATTATGGCGCGCAATGTCATTGGCGCGAGTGCCGGAGAGCTTCGGGCCGTGCGGGAGAAGATGCGCCTGATGCTCAAGGAGAACGGTTCTCCGCCCGACGGCCGCTTCGCGGATCTTAAATATCTGGAGCCCGTGCGCGACTATAAGGCTCGCCACGCCTCCACCTTGCTCACTTTCGACGCGGTGGTGGACTGCATAGACCAGATCGAGCGCAAGGCGGCGGAGAAGGCCGCCTGATCCAATGGCCTTGCCCGCAGGATATTCCCGCAACTGGTCCGGCCCGTGGCCGAAGACGCCGGGGAGGGTGCTGGGCACCGCTTTCGTGCGCCTCTATCAGCTCACACTCTCTGGATTTATCGGCAATTCCTGCCGGCACTTCCCCACCTGCTCGGAATATGCCTATGAGGCAATCGCGCGGCATGGGCTTTGGGCGGGCGGCTGGATGGGCCTCTTTCGCATCATGCATTGCGGGCCTGGAGGCACCCATGGCATCGATCCGGTGCCGGAGATCTTGCAGCCGCGCCACGCCTGGTGGGCGCCTTGGCGGCTTTGGAAATTGAAGCCATAGATTCCACTGGGGGCTTGCCGATCCCCCTCTATCCCGCTAGATGCGACAGCCTTGATCGTCTGTCACCACCCGCGCTCGTTGGCGGGACTGGATAAGGAGATTCCCGTGGCTGAAGCCGCTTCCCTGACATTCCCCGATGGCTCCGTCCGCAATGTCGATGCGGCGATGACCGGAGCCGACATTGCAGAATCCATATCGAAATCGCTGGCCAAGAAGGCCGTCGCCTATGCCATGGACGGCTCCCTGCGCGATCTCTCCGATCCCGTTGAGCGCAGCGGCAAGATAGAGATCATAACGCGCGAGGACCCGCGCGCGCTGGAGCTCATCAGGCACGACGCGGCGCATGTGCTGGCCGAAGCCGTGCAGGAATTGTGGCCGGGCACTCAGGTGACCATCGGCCCGGTGATCGAGAACGGCTTCTATTACGATTTCGCCCGCAACGAGCCTTTCACGCTGGATGACCTGCCGGTCATCGAGAAGAAGATGCGGGAGATCGTTGACCGCAATAAGCGGTTTTCCAAGGAAGTCTGGTCGCGCGACAAGGCGAAGAAGGTCTTTGCCGACAAGGGCGAGAGCTACAAGGTCGAGCTGATCGACGCCATCCCGGAAGACCAGGACCTGAAAATCTACTTTCAGGGCGATTGGTTCGATCTCTGCCGCGGCCCGCACATGGCCTCGACCGGCCAGATCGGCAAGGCGTTCAAGCTGATGAAGGTTGCCGGCGCTTACTGGCGCGGCGACTCCAACAACGCCATGCTCACCCGCATCTACGGTACTGCCTGGGCGGACCAGCAGCAGCTCGACTCCTATCTGCAGATGCTGGAGGAGGCGGAGAAGCGCGACCATCGCCGCCTCGGCCGCGAGATGGACCTGTTCCACTTCCAGGAGGAGGGGCCGGGCGTCGTCTTCTGGCACGCCAAGGGCTGGCGCATGTTCCAGAACCTCGTCTCCTACATGCGCCGCCGGCTCGACGGTGTGTATCAGGAGGTGAACGCGCCGCAGGTGCTCGACCATTCCCTGTGGCAGACCTCAGGCCACTGGGGCTGGTACAAGGAGAACATGTTCAAGGTCGAGTGCGCCGACGAGGAGGCGGAGGACAAGCGCACCTTCGCGCTGAAGCCGATGAACTGCCCCGGCCATGTGCAGATATTCAAGCACGGCCTGAAGTCCTATCGCGACCTGCCGATCCGCCTTGCCGAATTTGGCGCCGTTCATCGTTACGAGCCTTCGGGCGCCTTGCATGGGCTGATGCGCGTGCGCGGCTTCACGCAGGACGATGCGCATATCTTCTGCACGGAAGATCAGCTCGCCGAGGAGTGCCTCAAGATCAACGATCTGATCCTCTCCACCTATGCCGATTTCGGCTTCGAGGAGATCCAGGTCTTCTTCTCCACGCGGCCTGAGAAGCGCGTGGGCTCGGATGCGCTCTGGGATCACGCGGAAGAGATCATGGGCGGCGTCTTGGAGCAGATTGCGGAACGGTCGGGAGGGCGCATCAAGACCGCGATCAATCCGGGAGACGGCGCCTTCTACGGTCCGAAATTCGACTATGTGCTGAAAGATGCCATTGGCCGCCAGTGGCAGTGCGGCACGACACAGGTGGATTTCAACCTGCCGGAGCGCTTCGGCGCCTTCTACATCGACAAGGATTCGGAGAAGAAGCAGCCGGTCATGATCCATCGCGCCATCTGCGGCTCGATGGAACGGTTCCTCGGCATCCTGATCGAAAACTATGCGGGGCACTTCCCGCTATGGTTCGCGCCGCTGCAGGTGGTGGTGGCAACGATCACGTCGGACGCCGACGACTATGCCCGGCAGGTGACGCAGCAACTGAAGGCGGCAGGCCTCACCGCCGAGGCGGACTTGCGCAACGAGAAGATCAACTACAAGGTCCGCGAGCACAGCCTGGCAAAGGTGCCGGTCATTCTCGTTTGCGGCAAGCGCGAGGCGGAGGAAGGCAGCGTGAACGTCCGGCGGCTCGGCAGCCGGGATCAAGCGTCATTGTCCCTGACGGAAGCGATTGCCCAGCTGATCGACGAGGCTACCCCGCCCGACATTCGGCGGGCGAAAGCTTAATGAGGGCGCCGGCAAAGCCGGCGCTTTCATCTATGCCGTAGACTCATAAGCGCGCGGAAAGGTGCCGGTCGGCGAACGACCGCATTGTCGCAATTCAGATCGCTTCAATGATCGCCCGAAACCTGCCGTTCCTTCAGTCCAGCCAAACGGCAGATCTGGGGCCGATACCGGACTGTCCGGTTTTGTCGAAGAACTTCGATAAGCTGCTATTCAGGATTCGCCCCCTTGTCAGACACTTAGCTCAGCTCTGCCACTACCTGAAAGCTGACGTGCCGACGGAACGCTTTGCGATTAGCGAGACTGACGGCTGTTCAGCACTAAACACTGAATTTGAAATGACACAGGCTCGCGTAACATGCGGCACGACATTAACCGCGATCGCGTGGACGAGAGGGGCGATCAGGCACAGGAGAAGGCCTGTGTCCATCGGGCTGATCAGCCCGCATCTCGGCAAAGATCCAGTCACGGAATGCCTTAACCTTCTTCTGCCGCAGCGCGCCTTCCGGATAGACGACGTAATATTTCGACCGCGATTTCAGTGCGAGGTCGAAGGGCCGCACGAGCCTCCCTGCCGCGAGGTCAGCAGAAACCAGAGCGCTCCGACCGAGCAGCACGCCATCGCCGTGCACCGCCGCCTCGACGGCATAAGTGGCGGAATCGAACTTCACGCCGCTGCTCGAATTTATACCTTCGACACCGGCGTGCTGCAGCCACGTCGCCCAGTCGAGGCGGAAATTGTCGTGGATAAGCGTGTGATGTTTCAGGTCGCGCGGCAAACGGAGCGGATGCTCCCCTTTCAGCAGCTCCGGACTGCAGACGGGTGAGACATCCTCCTCGGACAAGAATTCCGACACCACCCCTTCATAACCGCCGGCGCCGTAGCGGATGGCGATATCGATACCATCGCGAATGAAATCCGCGAGCACGCCGGATGTGGCGAGCCGCACATCGATGCTGCGATTGTCGCGGTGGAACCGATGCAGCCGCGGCACCAGCCAGCGCCCAGCAAAACCGTCCGACGTACTGACGGTCAGCACATTCGCCGAGCGCGCCGCTGTGGCGACGAGCGTCGCTGCACCGATCCGGTCCAAAGCCGCGCCGATTTCAGCAGCGTAGATGGCGCCCGCGGGTGTGAGCTTAACGGACCGTGTTCCCCGCTCGAACAGCTGCACGCCGAGCCTGTCCTCGATGTTGCGGATCGCCCGGCTGATCGCGCCGTGCGTCAGGTTCAGCTCCGCCGCCGCATTGGTGAAGCTCAAATGGCGGGCGGCGGCGTCGAAGGCCGGGAGAGCGGTCAGAGGCGGGAGTTTTCGAGGCATGGTCATCTGTGAGCGTTGATCACAAATCCTGCACGATTACTCGTTTGTCGTCCAGCCCCGAATTGCCCCAGATTACAGCCATTCCATCCTGCAGCCAACACCGGCGCAACCCGTGAAAGGAACAAGTTGTGAGCACTTTTCATGCAACGCTGAACACCTGCGAACCCGTCGAAATGACCCGCGTCCACTCTCTGCTGGAGGTGTTCAGCGCGCTGCGCAACGCCGCGACCGCGTTGACCGCCGGCCTGACCGCCGGCATCCAGCACCGCTGGACGATGCGCACCCTTGACCGCTTCTCCGACCGCCGCCTGCGCGACCTCGGCTTCGAGCGCGACTGGGACGGAACTGTCATCCCGATCGTCGACGGCAAATAACTCAACCGCGTCCTCCCCAACAATCATTAAGGAGAAGAGCCATGCCAAAGATCTTCCCCCACCTCTGGTTCCAGAACCAGGCCGAAGAGGCAATGGAATTTTACATGTCCGTGTTCAAGGATTCGAAGGTCCTGAGAACGACGAATATCCCGGACCCCGAGATCTCGGTCGTGCGCTTCGAACTGGCCAAGCTGCCGATCGTCGCGCTCAACGCGAACTCGCCGGCGCGATACAGCGAAGCGTTCTCCTTCCTCGTCGAGACTGAGGATCAGGACGAGACCGATTATTACTGGAACGCGCTGATTGCCGACGGCGGCAAGGAACAGCCCTGCGGCTGGCTGACCGACAAATTCGGCGTCTATTGGCAGGTCACGCCGACCGCGCTCTTGAAGATGCTTTCTGATCCAGACCGCGAGAAGGCGGAGCGCGTTCTGCAGGCCATGTACAAGATGAAGAAGATCGTCATCGCCGACCTCGAAGCGGCTGCCGCCACCTGCGGCTGACGGCCCTCATCTATCATCTGCCACCACATCATTTTATCGGAGCAATGTCATGACGTCTCTCGACGGCAAGAAGATTCTTATCTTTGGCGGCAGCCGCGGCATCGGCCTCGGCGTCGCGAAGGCAGTACTCGAAAGGGGTGCGGAGGTGTTCATCGTCGGCCGCTCGCCGGAAAAACTGAACGCGGCCGAGAAGGTGCTCGGTAAAAGCGCGAAGGTGCACGGCATCGCAGCAGACATGACGAAGGAGGCAGACGTCGCCCGCGCCTTCAAACAGGCCGGCGCGATCGATCACTTCGTGACGACGGCCGGTACGCCGCCACCCAACGACTCGATCGGCGATATCGACATCGACGCAACGCGCCGCTTCATCGACGAGAAGATGATCAGCTCGATGACGCTCGCCAAGCACGCGTCGAAAGCCTTGAAGCGTGGCGGCTCAATGACGTTCACGTCCGGCATCAACAAGGACAAGCCGCCGGTCCCCGGCGGCTCGGTGGTGGCTGCCGTCGCCCAATCGTTCGACGCCTTCGCTCGTGCGCTGGCGCTGGAACTTGGACCGACGCGCGTCAATGTCGTCTCACCTGGTTGGGTCGACACGCCGATGTTCGACGAGATCGTCGGTGACGCGAAGCACGCCTATTTCGAGGAACTCGCTGCCCGCCTGCCGTCCGGCCGGATCGCCAAACCCGCGGACGTCGCGCCCGCCTACATCTACCTGATGGAGAGCGATTTCACGACCGGCGAGACGGTGCACGTCGACGGCGGCCACCGGCTGATCTAGCGAAGCTCGCCCGAAGTCGATGCAAGGGATGCGCCGATCGGCCGGCGAGCGCGGATGCCGATGATCTCCTCGCTCGCCTTCCCGATGTTCGCCAGCAGGCGATCGTCGAGATGCGCGACGCTGGCGAAGCGTTTGCGGCGGTGCCAATGCTCCGGCGCTGTCAACAGATATGTGCTGGCGAGTGGGTGAAGCACGGGATGAAGGCTCTCGTTGATCAGCTGCGTGTTCACAAGGATTCTCCTCAGTCTTCGACACGGCCACGGTAGGGTCCCTATGGTGGCTCGCCAGACGAGCTCGAACGCGATTCTCTGCTTCCCGAAAAACGCCCGTGTCTGCTTCTTGGTGTCGCTCTCCAAAAGGCGCCAGTCTCCTTCCGGCCCCAATTTTGCCAGTTCGACAATGTCCGCTTTTGCATGAAGCCATCCAAAAGCAGACGGTCGGTTTTCCACCCCATGGCCGACGTGGAGCTGCAGACTCGTCGCTGGTGCAAGCGGTCATCCCCGTTTCCGTCGGATGACCGCTCAACGTCAGATTTCGGTCCGTTCTGCCAGGAGCAGCGCGTCCTCCACGTCGACGCCAAGATAGCGCACCGTGTTTTCGATCTTGGAGTGACCGAGCAGGATCTGGATGGCGCGAATGTTCCCCGTCGCTTTGTAGATCATCAAGGCCTTCGTGCGACGGAGCGAATGTGTGCCGTACTCCTCCGGACGCAAGCCGATCGCGGTCACCCACTCGTCGACTAACCGCGCGTATTGCCTCGTGCTCATGGCGTGTGAATGGTCGACCCGGCTCGGGAAGACATAGTCATCCACTGTGCCGCCACGCCGTTCGATCCAGACGAGAAGGCTGGCTCGAACATCGCTAGTGATCTCGAACTGAACGGGCCGCCCCGTCTTTTGCTGAACGACGATTGCGCGAGTCCTGATTTCGGGTCCGGCGACCACATCGCGAATCCTGATTTGGACCAGGTCGCAGCCACGAAGCTTGCTGTCGATTGCAAGATCGAACAGTGCACGATCCCGTATGCGTCTTTCGCGATCAAGGAAAAACCTGATCGCCCAGATTTGCTTCTGAGTGAGCGGACGCTTTGTGCCAACCTTCTTGCCTGCATTCCAGGGTGTGCGCACGCGCCCAGAATCATCGAATCGAGAATGGCCCATGTGAGTTCTCCTCGGCCTTGATTGGCCAGAGAAGAAACGAAGACGCTAGACTAGCGTCACGGCTGGGGCCGTGAACGGATTGGCAGCTTCGGTGCCAAGCAATGGCCAAAGCTGCCGTTCTTTGCACTTTGGGCGGCAGCATGCCGCTTGCCGAAGCGTCCACTGAGATGTTCGACAGGTCTTCGAACGTCACCCGAGGGTGAAGAGGCTGGCGGCCGGCGAGTGGCTAATCATATCGGTCTGCAGTTGCTCGTGGGCGGCGTTCACCGGATCGATGCCGTCGGTAAAGGGGCCGACGGTCAGCCGGTTCGGCCGCGTGCCGAACTCCATCGCCGCCAGCCTTAGGACAGCGTCGGCTACCTCCTTTGGATCGAGGCTGGTGTCAGGCTCGAGCCCGGCGAGCATCGCCTCGATGTGCTGCGCATAGAGGTCGAGCATGGGCCGGCCTTCCGGACCGAGGCTTGCAAGCAGTTCTTCCCAGTAGCGGAGGCCGTTGCTCTGGAATTGCGTCGGATAGGCGCCCGCCGGCTGAACCACGGCTACCTCGATATTGGAGGCGGCCAATTCGTAGCCGAGGGCGTCGCAGGCAGCTTCGATGACGAGCTTGGAGGCGCAGTAGCCACCGAGCATCGGGTCGATGGCCCGGCCGAGCGCACTCGAGATCTGGATGATCGTGCCCCGGCCCGCCTGCCGCATGTGCGGCACGATCGCCTTGATGACGCGCATGGCGCCAAAGGCATTGGTCTCTATATTGGACTGGAAATGCGCCGGCGGCTGCAGCTCGATCGGACCCGGCACGACGATGCCGGCATTGCTGACGAGGAGGTCGATGCGGCCGGCACGGGCGATGGCCCGCTCGACGGCGGCGGCGACCGATGCATTGCTCACCACGTCGAGTTCGAGCACCTCGACGGCGAGCTTCTCCTGCGTCGCCAGGGTGTGCAGCTCCTCGGCGGCAGGGGCGTTGCGGCCTTCTACATGGCGCATGGTGGCAAAAACCCGTGCGCCCTGGCGGGCGAAGCCCTCCGCCATCAGCCGGCCGAAACCGGAGCTGGTGCCAGTGATGAGGACGACCGGCGGCTGCGTCTCCTGGGCGCGCAGCGGGCCCGCGGCGGCGAGGAAGGCGGCGGCCGCGCCGGCTTGCAGAACCGTGCGCCGGCGGATGCTCATCGCGGCTCGGATGTCGGTGATCTGGCTCATTTTGCTCTCCTTGGCTGATCGACCGCGGGAAGGTCTGCGATCCTTGCCGAAGGGTCGCATGCAGGCGTATCGTGTCACTAGAGGTGACAATCAAGACAGACTGCTGCGCATGGAACAACAAAGACTCGACCTCAATGACATCGCCGTGTTCAACCGGGTAGCTGCGGCCGGCAGCTTCAGTGCCGCGGCGCGCGAGCTCGGCATGCCGCGTGCAACGATCAGCCGGATCGTTGCCCGGCTTGAAGCCGCGCTTGGCGCGCAGCTGCTCTACCGCAGCACACGCAGGGTGGAGCTGACCGAACTCGGCCGCGCCTACCACGAGGCGACGGCCGAGGGCCTGAGGCTCGTCGGAGCGGCCGGCGAAGCGGTCATAGCGGCGCGCGCCGAGCCCTCGGGATTGCTGCGTGTCTCGGCGCCGATCAATTTCGGCACCATGTCGCTCATTCCGTGGATCTCAGAATTTCTCGACGCGCACCAGAAGGTGCGCATCTCGTTGCGCCTCGTCGACGAGCGGATCGATCCACTGGCCGAAAGGCTGGACCTCGCCATCCTCGCCGGCCCGCAGCCCGACTCCAGTCACCTCAGCCGCCGCCTCGCGGTTTCATCGCTGATCCTCGTCGCCAGCCCCGCCTATATCGCGCGACGGGGTGTGCCGGAAAGACTGGACTCTATTGCCGCCCATGATTTCGTGCTGTTTTCGTCCGACTTGGGCAGTGAGACGTGGAGCCTTGATGGACCGGAGGGGCGCGTTGAAGTCACGGTTTCAGGCCGCGTCAACGTCAGGGGGCCGCATGCCGAGCTCAGCGCCGCGCTCTGCGGTCTCGGTATCGCGCTGCTGCCGGCGGTGGTAACCGCGCCATATATAGAGACAGGCGAGTTGGTGCAGGTGCTGCGGGGCTATGGCCGGCAGGGCGGGACGATAACGGCGGTCTTCCCCGCCAACCGGCATCAGCCGGCAGCGCTGCGTGCCTTACTAGACTTTCTCGTCGCCAGGATGGCCGAGCGCGAGCCGGCACGACCCTTTCTTGCAGGTAGGCTGCAGGCCGGCCGCCCGGACGGCCAGCATTCTTCTGGCCCGGGCGGCTCATCTTGAAAGCGGATGTTTTCGACGTTTCCGCGATGATATTTGAAACGGCTGCGATCTGCTGCTGCCGACGCGTTTCGCGATCGAGCCTGTCTGTGCCCGTCCGGTAGAGCTCCGGCGGCGAGGGCGTGTGGGACGTCTGCTTTCGAGGGGTGACAAAGGCGCTTTGAGAGACCGAAATGGAGGCGCGTTGCGGTCGAAGTGCGGCGCCCAGGTGAATGGCCGCTTTGCCAATTCCGCCACCCAGAAGCGGACCGGCAGAAAACCACCCCAAATTGGTCATGCTGCTTTATGGGTTCACGGCCTAATCCGTAAATTCTTCATCGGGCGGAACGAGATCCTCGGGCAGAAGCTCCACGTCTTGCTTCTGACCCGGCGTCACCGTGAAATCGCGCTGATAGATGCGCTCTCGGTTCTTCGCCACAATCGTGTAGTCGCCCTCGGGCAGTACGATCGAGGCATAGGCGCCGACCGTATCGAGCACGATCTCGCCCGTCTCCGTAAGGATAGACCACGCCGTGTCGGCGATCGCTTCGCCGCCGGTTTCGCGCACCAGCTTCAGCGTCACCTCGGCCGCCCTATGCTCGACCGTTGCTTCCGTCAATTGGCCCGCCTCCACGCGAATGTCGGAGCGGATGACGGCGATCGGGCCGTAATTGGAGACGACGTGATAGGTGCCGGCATTGAGCCGAACGATCGCGTTCGGCCGCACATCCGGTACAATCAATGCGCGCTCTCCGGTGGCGTCCGGCTCTGCTTCATAAATGGAAAAGCGCAGTTGCTTCTCGGGAATCCGGATGTCGCCGGGAAGCACAGCGTCAAGCTTGAGACCTCCCGCATCGAGCACGAGGCTCTCGTGCTTGGCTTCTCCCGCGACCGTTATTCTCTTGGTCGCGCCCGCTCGCCCGTAAGCGGCATGGACCAGATAGCTGCCGGGCGCGAGCGAAAAGGCGCTCGTTCCGCCCTTTGCTGTCGCCACGAGCGGCAATTTGCCATCGGGCCCCGGTTCCGGGCTGAAGACACGCCATGTCAGGCCGCCCGGAATTTCCGGCGCATCCTTGGTAAGCTGTGCTGCAAGCACCACCTGCGACGCTTTCGCCTGGGCAAGGGGAGACTGGGTTTGCGGCGCGGCAAATTCGGTCAGGCCGGGCAAATTCCGGCTGTCATCCTGGGCCAGGGCAGGGGCTGCTGGAACCGCTGCTGCAAGGAAAGAGATCGCGATGATTCGTTTGGCCACCAACCACATGCTTGCCATGAAGCCCAAGCCAGTGGCAATTTCAAGACTGCAGTCATGCGAGCTTTGCCTCGCGAAGGTTTCGGCTGCCCTTCCACCACAGGAGATGTGTTCTTGAGCAATGCAGTGATCGACCTTTTGCTTGAGCGCCGTTCGGCGCCGATCCACGAGCTTGCCGCGCCCGCCCCGTCGGATCGTGAGCTCGATATCATCTTGCGGGCCGCCACCCGTGTGCCCGATCATGGCCAGCTCACGCCATGGCGTTTCATTCTTTATCGTGGCGAGGCACGCGAGCGCGTCGGACATCTGCTCGCGGAGCTTGCGGAAAAGCGCGAAGGACCGCTAAGCGATGCGCGCCGGCAACAGGAACTGACGCGTTTTTCACGCGCGCCGCTCGTCATCGGAGTGGTCTCGAGCCCCAAGGAAAGCATCAAAATTCCGCAATGGGAGATGTTTCTTTCGGGCGGCATGGTGGCCATGAACCTCATGATCGCTGCGAGAGCAATGGGTTATCACACCAACATGATTACCAACTGGTACTCGGATGTCGAAGAGGGCCGGCGGATTTTGGGGATCGCGCCGCACGAACGGGTGATCGGCTTCGTGCATATCGGCAAGCACCATGGAAATACGCCAGACCGACCAAGACCCGATGTGGCGAGCCTTATCAGCGAGTATCAGGGGCGGTGGGAGTAGCGCAGTAAGCAAGGGAATAGGGCAGTAAGGCAGTAGCGGAAAATTTTTCGCACTGCTGGCGTCCGGTTATGACCAAAAATACTGCCGTATTGCCCTATTCCCCGAGTCCGGCAAGGCGCGCGCGTTCCAGAATGCGCGTTGCCCGGATGAAATGGGGCCGATCGACCATTTCACCATCGAGATTCACAACGCCGGTTTCCCCGGTTTCGGCGAAGGCGGCAACAACCCGGCGCGAATGATCGATTGCCTCCTCGGAAGGGGTGAAGGCGGCATTGATGAACGGCACCTGCGAGGGATGGATGGCCATCTTTCCCGTAAAGCCGTCGCGTTCCGCCTCTCTGCAATCACGTGCGAAGGCATCGAGATCCCGGAAGGCGGGGAAGACGGTGTCGATCGCCGGCACGCCGGCATCGGCGGCGGCCAAGAGGGTGATGGAGCGTGCAAACGTGAAAACACTTGTATATCGGCCCGCATCATCGCGGGTAACCCGCGCTCCGATCGCGGCGGAAAGGTCCTCCGCTCCCCAGGTGAGAGCGGAAAGCCGCTCGCTGGAGCCAGCGATCGTCTGAGCTGAAAAAACGGCCTTTCCGGTTTCCGTGATAATGGGAAGGATGTGCGTTGCGCCATCCTCCATCCCGTTCTCGGCCTCACAAACCCGGAGCTTAACGGAAAGGAGGGAAATGTCCTGCCCCCCTTCGGCTTTGGGCAGCATGATCCCTACCGGTCGGCCCGGCATGACCGCCGCCAGATCCTCATCGGTCAGTCCCGTCGAGAGCGCGTTCACGCGCACATATATTATAGCGGGCGTCTCGTGCCGCGCGAGAAAGTCGGCCGCTAGCCGGCGCGCTTCTTCTTTTCGGGAAGGGCCAACCGAATCCTCAAGGTCCAGGATCAGCACGTCCGCCCCGGATTGAAGCGCTTTCGTCATTTTGCGCTCCGAATCAGCGGGAACGAAAAGCAGCGAGCGCATCAGGCGTTCCTTCTCAAGATCATCGCTTGCCGCAGGCAGCGAGCCACCAGCACATCGTGTTGATTGAAGCCACGATGCTCGAATTCGACGATGCCGCGGTCAGGTTTGGACCGCGATGCACGCAAATTCTTCACTTCTGTTTCCACACGCAGCGTATCTCCGTGGAAAACCGGGTGGGGAAACACTGTTTCTGTCATCCCGAGATTGGCAATCGTCGTGCCAAGTGTAGTATCGTGAACTGAAATGCCGATCATGAGTCCAAGCGTGAAGAGTGAGTTCACGAGTGGCTTGCCCCATTCAGTCTTCTCGGCGAAGTCGAAGTCGATATGGAGGGGCTGCGGGTTCAGCGTCATCACCGAAAAGAGAACGTTGTCGCTCTCGGTGATTGTCTTGCGCAGAGTATGACGAAAAACCTGTCCCGGTTCAAAGTCCTCAAGGTAAAGACCCGGCATCATCACCCCCTTTTGTTGAGTGTATTTTAGCGGAGCGGGTCCCACCCGCAAGTTGCGTCGGTACACGACTTTCGAACGGCAATTATGGTCAACGAATTCTAAACGAACAGCGCCTAACCTGAGGTTTATCAGGGGGAGAAAAATTGTGGCTGTCATCCAATACTTTCTCCGTTGGGTCGCAACGGCAAAGGTGTCACAGCGCGCGCCGGCCGCCGCTGCTTTGGCGCGAGCCTATCTTCATAGAAAGTTCCCCTTTGAGGAGCGGGTGGCCGCCGAGGCCGCGATGACCCTTCTGGCGGAAGATCCTTCGCCGCAGGTTCGTCTTGCGCTTGCCGAAGTGCTTTCACTCAGCCACACGGCGCCGCCGCAGGTCGTCGCGGCGCTGGCAACCGATCAGCCGGAAGTGGCAGCACCCGTGCTCGTTCGCTCGCCTCTCCTCACAGATATAGACCTCATCGATTGGGTGGCCACGGGCGAGGTGCGGATCCAGGTTCTGATCGCCTCACGCCCCTGGGTTTCCATGGCGCTTGCGGCTGCCATCGCCGAAGTGGGGGAAGCACCGGCCTGCCTGGCGCTTCTGCGCAATGGAGGCGCACAGATCGCGGCTTTGAGTTTCCGCCGAATGATAGAGCGGCACGGCGCTCACTCCGGGGTTCGCGCCGCCCTTGCAGCGGACCGCCGCCTGCCATCCGACTGCCGCCACCTGTTGCTTGTCCATGTGGGGGAGGCGCTTTCCTCCGCCCGCTTCGTCCAGGCGCTCATGGGTTCCGAGCGCGCGGAAAAGCTGACACGGGAGGCCTGCGTGAAAGCCTCGCTCACGCTTATCGAAACGACGGAGCCTCGGGAGCACGCGGCGCTTGTGGAGCACTTGCGGCTTCGCGGGGATCTGACCTCCGCCTTCCTCGCCCGCTCCGTGGCCCACGGCAAAATCGACTTCTTCGGCGCGGTCCTCGTAGCCCTCACAGGGACAAGCGAAGCGCGTGTGCGCTCCACCCTTTCGCGCGGCAGGGATGGCGCGGTAACGGGCTTGCTCGCCAAGGCCGGCCTCAAGCAGATCACGCACGCGCCGATTCTCGCCGCGCTGAAGATTTGGCGTCAGGTCGCGAACGGAAAGCGCGCCGCGGGCCCGCAGGAGGCTTCCTGGCACATGCTGAAGGCCCTGGAGGGCAATCCGAGGGCCTTCGAAGACCCGGCGGGTACTGCGCTCGCCAGCTTGCTGCGGCGCATTCATCTTGAAGCGATGCGCCAGAACGCGCGCCAGCAGGCATTGGCGCTGGCGGCGGCGTGATGAGAGCGAATAGGGAATAGCGAGTAGCGAATAGAAGAGCAGGAGACAGGCAGTCGCCGCTGTCGCTGCCGCGACGCTATTCACTAACTCCCCTATTCGCTACTCGCTATTCCCTATTCGCTCTTCAAATATCCAGCTCTTCCACGAATTCCGCGTTTTCCTGGATGAAGCGGAAGCGGGCTTCCGGTTTGGTCCCCATCAATGCATCGACAGCGCTGCTCGTGGCTTCCGGCGTGTCCAAGACCTCAACGCGCAGAAGGGTGCGGTATTTCGGATCCATGGTCGTTTCCTTGAGCTGCGCGGGCATCATCTCGCCGAGACCCTTGAAGCGGCCGATCTCTACCTTGCCGCGGCCGGTGAACTCGGTTTTCAGCAACTCGTCCTTATGGGCGTCGTCGCGGGCATACATGGTCTTGCCGCCCTGGCTGATGCGGTAGAGCGGCGGCACGGCCAGGAACAGGTGCCCGCCGGTGATGAGCTGCGGCATCTCCTGATAGAAGAAGGTGATGAGGAGGGAGGCAATGTGCGCGCCGTCCACGTCGGCATCCGTCATGATGATCACGCGCTCGTAGCGCAGATCCTCCTCGCGGTATTTCGATCGTGTGCCGCAGCCAAGTGCCTGGATCAGGTCGGTGATCTGCTGGTTGGCGGCGAGCTTGCCAGAGCCCGCGCTGGCCACGTTGAGGATCTTGCCGCGCAAAGGCAGCACCGCCTGTGTGGCGCGGTTACGCGCCTGCTTGGCCGAGCCGCCGGCCGAATCACCTTCGACGATGAAGATCTCGGCACCCGCGGCAGCGCCCACGGTACAATCGGCGAGCTTGCCGGGCAGGCGCAGCTTGCGCACCGCCGATTTGCGGCTGACTTCCTTTTCCTGCCGGCGTTTCAGCCGTTCGTCGGCGCGGGCGATCACCCAGTCGAGCAGCTTGGAAGCCTCGGCCGGGTTGTCCGCCAGCCAATGGTCGAAGGGATCGCGCACCGCGTTTTCGACAATGCGCATGGCCGCGGCGGTGGCGAGCTTGTCCTTCGTCTGGCCGACGAATTCGGGCTCGCGCACGAAGACCGAGAGCATGCCGGCGGCCGAGATCATCACGTCCTCGGCGGTGACGATGGAGGCGCGCTTGTTGCCCGTGAGGTCGGCGTAGCCGCGCAGGCCCCTCAGGAGCGCGTTGCGGAAGCCCTGTTCATGCGTGCCGCCCTCGGGCGTCGGGATGGTGTTGCAGTAGGAATTAAGGAAAGCGTCGCCGCCATACCAGGTGACCGCCCACTCCACTGCGCCGTGGCCGCTTTGCTTCTCGGTCTTGCCGGCGAAGACTTCGCGGGTGACCTGGAATTCGCCGTCGATGGAGTTTGAAAGATAGTCCTTCAGGCCGCCGGGGAAATGGAAGACGGCCTTTTCCGGCGTTTCGTCCTTCTCCTTGAGCAGCGAAGGCGCGCAGTTCCAGCGGATCTCGACACCTCCGAAGAGGTACGCCTTTGAGCGCGTCATGCGGTAGAGCCGCGCCGGCTCGAATTTTGCCCCCGCGCCGAAGATCTCCGGGTCCGGCTTGAAGCGTGTGCGCGTGCCGCGCCGGTTATGCACCTCGCCCACGCTTTCGAGCGGGCCGAGCGGTTTGCCGCGCGAAAAGCGCTGGCGGAAGAGCTGGCGCCCGCGCGCGACCTCCACCTCCAGCAACTCGGAAAGCGCGTTGACCACAGAAACGCCCACGCCGTGAAGGCCGCCGGAGGTCTCATAGACCTTGGAATCGAATTTGCCGCCCGAATGCAGCGTCGTCATGATGACTTCCAGGGCGGACTTGTCCTTGAATTTCGGGTGCGGGTCGACCGGAATGCCGCGGCCATTGTCGGTGACGGTGAGGAATCCGTCTTCGGAGAGCTCGACGTCGATGAAGGTCGCGTGGCCGGCCACGGCCTCATCCATGGAATTGTCGATGACCTCGGCAAAGAGGTGGTGCAGCGCCTTGTCGTCCGTGCCGCCGATATACATGCCAGGCCGCCGGCGCACCGGCTCCAGGCCTTCCAGAACCTCGATATCGGCCGCGCTGTAGCTGTCGCTTGCATCGCGCGCAGGGGATGGCGCACGCTGCGCCTTGCGCGCAGTCGCAATCGGTTCCGGCTGCTTGACGCGCTCTGCGCTGGAGGAGCCAAGCGTTGCAAAGAGGTCGTTGGTGTCGTCCATCGAAATTCTTTTCCCCTGCGCACCCCGCGAATCACATCCAGTTTGCCATGGTTTCCATGGCAAAGCGAAGGCCGTTCCGGTTCCGTTCGGTGGTTGTGGACGGCTCTTAACCGAAGAACCGCTTTTAGCCAACCGGATAATGCGGTGCACCCGTTAACGGGAGTGCACCGCATTTATTAACTATTTCCGGACGTCAGCTTGCGAGCGCCTCGATAGGCGGGCAGGCGCAGACGAGGTTGCGGTCGCCCGCCACATTGTCGACGCGGGAGACGGGCGGCCAGTATTTCGCCGCCCAATCCATGCTTCCCGACGGGAAGGCCGCTTCCGCGCGGGAATAGGGATGCGACCAGGTGTCGGCCATCAGCTCCGCGGCGGTGTGGGGCGCGTTGACGAGCGGATTGTCGTGTTTCGGCCACTCGCCTTTTTCCACGCGTCCCGCTTCTCCCGCGATGGAGATCATCGCGTCGCAGAAGCGGTCGAGTTCGCTCTTGGGCTCCGACTCGGTCGGCTCGACCATGAGCGTGCCCGCCACCGGCCAGGACATGGTCGGCGCATGGAAGCCATAGTCGATGAGGCGCTTGGCGATATCCTCGACGCCGATGCCCGCCCGTTCCTTGAAGACGCGGGTGTCGAGAATGCATTCGTGCGCGACCCGGCCGTTGCGGCCTCGGTAGAGTACCGGATAGTACGCCTCAAGCCTGCCGGCGATGTAGTTGGCGTTAAGGATCGCCATTTCCGTCGCGCGCTTCAGCCCCGCCGCGCCCATCATGCGGATATACATCCAGGTGATGGGCAGAATGGACGCACTGCCGAAGGGGGCAGCCGCCACGGCGTGGGCCGAGCCCAACTCCACGTGGCCGGGCAGGAAGGGCTGCAGGTGCGCCTTCACGCCAATCGGGCCGATGCCCGGCCCGCCGCCGCCATGCGGAATGCAGAAGGTCTTGTGCAGGTTCATGTGGCATACATCGGCGCCGAGATCGCCCGGACGCGCGAGGCCAACGAGCGCATTGAGATTGGCGCCGTCGAGATAAACCTGCCCGCCATGCTCATGGATGAGGGCGCACATATCGCGCAAACCTTCCTCGAACACCCCATGCGTGGAAGGATAGGTGATCATAAGGGCGGCAAGGCGGCTCGAGTGCTCCTCGGCCTTGGCCTTCAGGTCCTCAGGATCGACATCGCCTTGCTCAAGGCAGCGCACGACCACCACGCGCATGCCGGCCATCGCAGCGGACGCCGGATTGGTGCCATGGGCCGAGGAGGGGATAAGGCAGACATCGCGATGGTCCTCGCCGCGCTCGCGGAAATAGCGGCGGATAGCGAGAAGCCCGGCATATTCGCCCTGGCTGCCGGCATTGGGCTGCAGCGACACGGCATCAAAGCCGGTGATCTCGGCAAGCCAGCCTTCAAGCTCGCCGATCATGCGGCGATAGCCCACCGTATGGGCATCCGGCGCGAAGGGGTGGAGGCCGTTTACCTCCGGCCAGCTCACCGGCATCATCTCGGCCGCCGCATTGAGCTTCATGGTGCAGGAGCCGAGCGGGATCATTGCCCTATCGAGCGCCAGATCCTTGTCGGAGAGCCGCCGCAGGAAGCGCATCATCTCCGTTTCCGAGCGGTGCTCGTGGAAGACAGGCTGCGTGAGGAAGTGCTCGCCGCGAGGCTGCGACGGCGCGATTGCCGGGGCTTCGGCGGGCACGGTGATGCCGAAGAGTTTGGCGATCGATTCCAGATCGGGCTCGGTCGATATCTCGTCGAAGGTGATCCCGACACGGTCCGCATCAATGACACGCAGCAGGCTGCCGGTTTTCTCGGCCTCAGCCGCAATCGCCGCGGCCTTGCCGGGAACGGTGACCGTCACCGTGTCGAAAATCTTCTCGCCGGCAAGCTTCAGGCCCGCCGCCTTGAAACCCGCATGGAGGCGAGCAGCAAACCCGTGCACATGCGTTGCGATGGCCTTTAGCCCCTCAGGCCCGTGCCAGATTGCATAAGCCGCCGCCATATTGGCGAGCAACGCCTGGGCGGTGCAGATATTGGACGTGGCCTTGTCGCGGCGGATGTGCTGCTCGCGCGTCTGTAGCGCCAGGCGATAGCCCGGACGGCCATGGGCATCGACCGACTGGCCGACGAGCCGGCCCGGCATCAGGCGGGTCAGCCGGTCGGAAACCGCGCAATAAGCCGCATGCGGGCCGCCAAAGCCCATGGGAACGCCGAAGCGCTGCATCGGGCCGACGGCAATCTCCGCGCCAAGCGCGGCCGGCGTATCGCTGAGCAGAAGACCGAGCGGATCGGCCACGAAGATGACGATCGCGTCCTTGGCTTTTGCCTCGCCGATGAGGGCCGAGTGGTCTTCGTAGGCGCCGTACGTGTCGCCCCACGGAACGATAAGGGCAAAGGTGTCGCCATCGAGCTCAATATTCGTTGCAATCTCGATACCGAGAGGCTCCGCGCGTGTTTCCACGACATCGCGCGTCTGCGGATTGAGCGCGCCGGCGATCACTATTCTGTTGCGCTTGCTCTTGTGATGGCGCCAGGCGATTCCGACAGCCTCGGCGACAGCCGACGCCTCATCCAAAAGGGAGGCGGAGGCAACGGGCAAGCCGGTAAGCTCCGTCACCAGCGTCTGGAAGTGAAACAGCATTTCCAGGCGGCCCTGGCTTATCTCGGACTGATAAGGCGTATAGGCCGTGTACCAGGCCGGGTTCTCGAACAGGTTCCGCTGGATGACCGGCGGGACATGGCAGCCATGATATCCGGCGCCGATAAAGCTCTTCAGAACCTTATTCTCCCGCATATAAGCCTGCAGCTCTGCCAGGGCTTCGGCCTCGCTCGCCGCTTCCGGGAGGTTTAGAGGGCGGTCGAGGCGGATCGATTTCGGCACCGCCTGGCTGATCAGCGTCTCGAGCGAGGGGAGACCGAGAAAGGCGAGCATCGCCTTGGTCTCGTCGCTGCGCGGGCCGATATGGCGGGTGGAGAAAGTTGCAGTCATAAATGAATCTCCTAGGCGATCGTCGCCTTGTAGCCTGCCTCGTCCATAAGGCCTTCGAGCTGGCTTTTGTCGGAAAGCTTCATCTTCCACAGCCAGCCGCCATCCATCGGGGCGCCGTTGACGAGAGCGGGTTCGCTGGACAGCGCTTCGTTCACTTCGGTCACTTCGCCGTCCACTGGAGCATAGACATCGGAAGCAGCCTTCACGGATTCAACCACCACCGCCGCGTCTCCCTTCTTGAGCGTCTTGCCCGTTTCGGGCAGCTCGACGAAGACGAGATCGCCCAGTTGCTCCTGGGCATAATCGGTGATGCCCACGGTCGCCGTCTCTCCTTCGACGCGGATCCACTCGTGGTCTTCTGTGAAATAGGTCTTGCTCATTCTTTTTATCCTTTGCGATAGCGATGGGGCGTGAAGGGCAGGGGGTGAACGGCAATCGGCAGGCGGTTTCCGCGCACCTCCGCCACGAGCATGGTTCCCGGCTCGCGATAGCCGGGCGCGACATAGCCCATGGCGATCGGGTGGCCGACAGAAGGACCAAAGCCGCCGGACGTGACCTTGCCGACCGTCTGGCCCTCCTCATTCAGGAGCAAGGCGCCCGTGCGGACAGGCTGGCGTCCATCGGGCTTGAGGCCGACGCGCACGCGCCCGGCGTCTTCGGCGAGGATATGCCGCAGAGCCTCCGCACCGATGAAATCTCCGCTCTCGCGTATTTTTTTCGGGATCGCCCAGAGGATCGCGGCGCTTGCCGGGTCGATGGTCTCGTCAAGATCCTGCCCGTGCAGGCAGAGCCCTGCTTCCAGCCGCAGGCTGTCGCGCGCGGCGAGCCCGATCCACATGGCTCGCTGGTCCGCGAGAATTTTCTCCGCGAATCTCCGCGCTTCTTCCTCTGGCAGCGCAACCTCGAAGCCATCTTCGCCGGTATAGCCCGAGCGCGCGGCGAACCAGTTCTCTCGCGGCTCGGCGGCGGTCATGAAGGAAAGATCGGCAAGATCGAGGCCCGCGCCCAGCAGAATGCTTTCAGCTTCCGGACCCTGCAAGGCCAGGAAAACGCGGTCCAAAGCCTCGATTCTCACGTCGAAGTCGCGTGCAACGGAGCGGAAATGCGCTTCATCCTTGGCGGCATTGCCGGCATTGGCGACGACCATAAAGCGGTCGCTCCCAAGGCGGGTGACGATCAGATCGTCAATGATGCCCGCCTTTTCGTTGAGCAGCACGGTGTATTTCGACTTGCCGGCCTCGAGCGCCGCCGCGTCGAGCGGGCAGGCGCGCGAAAGGAAGGCTGCGGTATTCGCGCCCTCTATGGTAAAGAGCTGCATGTGGGAAATGTCGAAAAGGCCCGCCTTCTCGCGGGTGTGAAGATGCTCCTTCATCACGCCGGCGGGATAGGTAAGCGGCATGCGCCAGCCGGCAAAGGCGCCGAAGCGCGCGCCGGCTTCCTCATGCAAGGATTCAAGGGGAAGATGTTTCAGGTCGCTCATCAAGCCTCCAAAGATGCACGCACGCTGCCTTCGCAACGTGTCCGTGCCCCTCTGTCTGAAGCCTGAGAGACTCGCGCGCCGGAACCCTGTCGGCCACGCTTACACCTTCGGCGCGGGGCAAAAACCCCGACTTTCCAGAGTGTCTAACCCATTCGCGGTTCTTTTGCCTGAGAGATTTCGGGCGATTTCCCCTTCGGCGGCAGCCGGGCTGCTCTCTCCCACGGACGGGCAGGATTTCTCCTATGACGGCGTGATACCTAGCGTAGGCGCAGGGCTTTGTCACCTGCCGGCAGCGAGGGAGCGAACACTTCTTTGTGCAGAACCCCCGGCGGGCAACTCAAGCCTCAGCCGCCGCGCAGAGCCCGCCTGACGGCCATGTCGAGACCCTGAAGGAAGCTGCTGCGATCTTTCGCCGTGAAACTGGCGTTGTAGCCCCGGATCTCGCCCGCCTCGCGCAGATCCTGCTTCAGGTTGCGCATGGCCACATCCATGCCGATGCTTTCGCGGGTGAAGGTGCGGCCGGTGGGACCCAGCACCTGCAAGCCCTTCTCCACCAGCCTTGCCGCAAGCGGCACGTCAGCGGTGATGGCGATATCTCCTATTGACGCATTCTCCACGATCCAATCGTCGGCCGCATCGGCTTTGCCAGGCACCACAATGTGACGAATCATCGGATCGCGGGAAGGCCGCAGCCCGCCATTGGAGACGAAGACGACCGGGAGCCCATGGCGCTCGGCCACGCGGGTGACCTCCTCCTTTACCGGACATGCGTCAGCGTCAACATAGATCGTGGCCACGAATTGGTCTCCCGCTTGAGCAGAGCGCTGCGAAACCATAGAAAAGATTGCCGGGGAGGGGAAAGGCCGCATGTTCAAAAAGATACTCATTGCCAATCGTGGCGAGATCGCCTGCCGCATCATCAAGACCGCCCGCCGGATGGGAATTGCCACGGTCGCGGTCTATTCGGAAGCCGATGCGGATGCCTTGCATGCGGAGATGGCCGACGAAGCCGTGGCGATTGGCCCTGCTCCGGCAAGCCAGAGCTACCTGGTGGCCGAGAACATCATTGCGGCCTGCAAGCAGACCGGAGCCGAGGCCGTGCATCCCGGTTACGGATTTCTCTCCGAGAACGCGGAATTCTGCGAGCGGCTGGAAGCGGAGGGCATTGTCTTCATCGGCCCGAAATCCAAGGCCATCCGCGCCATGGGCGACAAGATCACCTCCAAGAAGATCGCGGCGGAAGCGGGCGTGTCCACCGTTCCCGGCCATATGGGGCTGGTGACGGATGCCGGCCATGCCGCCAAGATTGCCGCTGAGATCGGCTATCCGGTAATGATCAAGGCCTCCGCCGGTGGCGGCGGAAAGGGTATGCGGATCGCCTGGAACGATGCGGAGGCTCGCGAAGGCTTTGAGCGCTCGCGCTCGGAAGCCGCCTCGTCTTTCGGCGACAACCGCATTTTCATCGAGAAATTCATTGAAGAGCCGCGCCATATCGAAATCCAGGTACTGGGAGACGGCTTCGGCAACTGCATCCATCTGGGCGAGCGCGAATGCTCGATCCAGCGGCGCAACCAGAAGGTCGTGGAGGAGGCGCCGTCGCCTTTTCTCGACGCGAAGACCCGCGCGGAAATGGGCGCGCAGGCCGTCGCGCTGGCCAAGGCGGTGGATTATCAGAGCGCCGGTACGGTCGAGTTCATCGTCGACAGCGAGCGCAACTTCTATTTTCTCGAAATGAACACGCGCCTGCAGGTCGAGCATCCGGTGACGGAGCTCGTCACGGGTATCGATCTCGTCGAGCAAATGATCCGCATCGCCGCCGGAGAGAGATTGGAGATCGCGCAGGACGACGTAAAGCTCAAGGGCTGGGCCATCGAGAGCAGGCTTTATGCCGAGGACCCGACGCGCAACTTCCTTCCATCCATCGGGCGGCTTGCGCGGTACCGTCCGCCGGAGGAGGGGCGGAGCGGTGACACTGTTTTGCGCAATGACACCGGCGTGACCGAGGGTTCGGAGATCTCGATGTTCTACGATCCCATGATCGCCAAGCTCTGCACCTGGGCACCGGACCGCCTCGGCGCGATCGATGCAATGTCGCAGGCACTGGACCGGTTCGTCGTGGACGGCATCGCCCACAACATTCCCTTTCTTGCCGCGCTCATGCGTCATCCCCGCTGGCGCGAGGGGCGGCTTTCCACCGCCTTCATCGCGGAAGAATATCCTGACGGTTTCTCGATTCCCGCGGCCGGGAAGGCAGAGCGCGCGGTGTTCTGCGCAGTAGCGCTTGCAATCGAGCTGATCCGGCGTGACCGCCTCGACCGGCTTCCCGGTCGGCTCGCACCGCATTCAGGCGTTCTCCGGCGCGATTGGGTGGTTAAGCTGGACCGCGAATATGTTCCGGTATCGCTGGCCGAGGGGACGGCATCAATCCCGACCGATCTGAGCATCTCGATAGATGGCGCTGCTCCGGTCACGCTCTCCTCGTCCTGGCATCCGGGCCAACGGATATGGACGGGGTGGGTAGGGCGCAAGGAGGCGGCCGTGCAGATTCGCCCCGTGCCGAATGGTCATGAGCTTTCCTGGCAGGGGGTGGCATCGGTCGTGAAGGTCATGACCCCGCGCATCGCCGAGCTCGACAGGCTGATGCCCGAACGCAAAGCCGCCGACATTTCCAAAAAGCTGCTCTGTCCGATGCCTGGCCTCGTGGTCTCCATCGCCGTCAGCGAGAATCAGGAGGTAAAGGCAGGCGAGGTGCTGGCGGTCGTGGAAGCGATGAAGATGGAGAATGTGCTGCGCGCGGAGCGTGATTGCAGGGTGGCCGCCGTCCTGGCGGCGCCCGGCGACAGCCTCGCCGTCGATGCGGTCATCATAGAATTTGCCTGAGGGCTGCAGGTTTTCACCCCCTCTCTTGCGATTTCTAACACTTGGCCTTCGTTTCACTTCGGCTAAGATGTTGAAATCGCTTTCTCTCCCACAAGGGGAGAGAAAGGGCGGGCATCGGCCTTCCCGCCAATCGCCAACATAGATGATTTGCAAAAGCGGTAATGCGCGCAAGAGAGGGGGCCGGTGAAGCGAACGCGCCGGTTACTCCTGCGGCTCGGTGAGGGCAGGCTCGGCCTCTGGGCTCGACTCGATAAGGCCAACTTTCCCGGCGGCGGCCAGTGCCGGGGCGAAATCTCCCGAGCGGGAAATTTCCACCTCCTCCAATCCGAGCCATTCAGCCATGGAATTGAGCGCCCGCCAAAGCTCCGGCGCGGTTTGGCGCGGCGCGTCGGGCTCCGCATGCGCCGCCTGCACGCGTAGAACGCGGTTTTGACGGTCGGCCTTGAGATCGACGCGCGCGACGATGCTTTCGCCGAGCAGGAAGGGATAGACATAGTATCCGTAGACCCGCTTGTGCGCGGGCGTGTAAATCTCGATACGGTAGCGGAAGTTGAAAAGGCGCTCGGTGCGCGAGCGCTCCCAGATCAGCGGATCGAAGGGAGCAAGCAGTGCTGCTGCCTCGATCCTGCGCGGCATTTTCGCATCGCGGTGCATGTAGGCTTTTTGCGGCCAGCCTTTTACGCTGACGGGCAGGAGCGTGCCTTCCTCGACGAGTTCCTCCACGCGCGGATAGGCATCTTCCGGTGACAAGCGAAAATAATCCCGCAGATCGCTCGCCGTGCCCACGCCCAGCGCACGGGCGGAAATCTCGATCAGCTTTCGCTTTGCATCCTGGGGCGCAGGTGTAGGCGCTTCGTGAATGGCGGGCGGCAGAACGCGCTCCGGCAAATCGTAGAGCCGCTCGAAGCTCGCCCGCCGCGAATGCGTGGTGATGAAGCCGGCCCAGAACAGCCATTCGAGCGCGCGCTTGGCGTCGCTCCATTGCCACCAGCCGGACGTGCCCTTGTGGCCCTCGATATCGGAAGCGGCCAGGGGCCCGTGCGCGGCGACTTCGGCATAGACCTGATCGATGAAGCTGCGCTGCTCGCGGCCGAACCGGGCAAGCCCGCCATAGATGCCCAGGCCCTCCCGCGCCCGCTCCATGCGCCAGCGCAACAGCGGTTGCGTCTCCACGGGCAGGAGCGAAGCTTCATGCGCCCAATATTCAAACAGGGAGCGTGGTTTTCGCGAGGCGGCGCGCTCGAGGAGCTCGACGGGATAGGCGCCGAGGCGGGAAAAGAGCGGCATGTAATGCGCGCGCGTGACCACATTGACGGAATCGATTTGGAAAAGGCCGGTGCGGCCTATGACGCGGGAGAGATGCCGGCGTTCGATAGGGCCTGACGGCGGCCGGTCCGCGAAGCCCTGAGCGGAAAGGGCGATTCGCCGCACCTCCCTTATCGTCAACTTTTCACGTGGCTTCATCTGGCCTCGGGATTTCACATTGGCGTGCGAAAGGTAGAGCCTGAATGCACTGCGCGCCACCCGCATTGACGATCATGGCGCGAGCTCCTGACATTTTTGTCGCGGTAGCGAAATCGGTGCTTCAAAAGAAGCCTCGGCCTTCTTAAATGATAGCTGTCATCACGCCGGACAGGCGAACGGTTCCAGCAGAAAAACCTGGTATTGGCAATCGGATGCCTCATTCCGGCCAAGGTTTGACTTGCGTCACCGAACCGGCTGCGCTAACCGTCGCCGCGTTGCAACAAGGGCTTTGCCGCACTGCTTATAAGCAGGCGCTCGCACTTGCCCGGTACGGAGCCCGTTCGTCGGGCAACGGAAAGTCGGAACATGAACGATCTCTTGAGTTCATATCTACCCATCATCATCTTCATGGGCGTGGCGCTGGCCATTTGCCTCGTGCTTCTCGTCACTCCATTCATCGTGGCCTACAGGAATCCGGACCCCGAGAAACTGTCGGCATACGAATGCGGCTTCAATGCCTTCGACGACGCGCGCATGAAGTTCGACGTGCGGTTCTATCTCGTCTCGATCCTCTTCATCATCTTCGATCTCGAGGTCGCGTTCCTGTTCCCCTGGGCGGTTTCCTTCGGCGAGATCGGCTGGTTCGGCTTCTGGTCGATGATGATCTTCCTCGGCGTGCTGACCATCGGCTTCATCTATGAGTGGAAGAAGGGAGCGCTGGAATGGGATTGAACGATACCCTCGTTGCGCCCAGATCGCGCGGCATTATCGACCCCAATACGGGCAACCCGGTCGGGGCGGATGATCCGTTCTACGGCGCGATCAATGAAGAGCTTTCCGACAAGGGCTTCCTTGTCACCTCCTCCGAGGCGCTGATCACCTGGGCGCGTACGGGCTCGCTGATGTGGATGACCTTCGGTCTGGCCTGTTGCGCGGTGGAGATGATGCACACCTCCATGCCGCGTTATGATGCAGAGCGTTTCGGTATCGCGCCGCGCGCCTCCCCGCGCCAGTCGGATGTGATGATCGTCGCCGGCACGCTGACCAACAAAATGGCGCCGGCCCTGCGCAAGGTCTACGACCAGATGCCGGAGCCGCGCTACGTGATCTCCATGGGCTCCTGCGCCAATGGCGGCGGCTACTACCATTATTCCTATTCGGTGGTGCGCGGCTGCGACCGCATCGTGCCGGTGGACATCTATGTGCCCGGCTGCCCGCCCACCGCGGAAGCGCTGCTTTACGGCATTCTTCTCCTGCAAAAGAAGATTCGCCGGACCGGCACCATCGAGCGCTAGGAGCGGATCATGAGTGAAGCGCTGAGGGATCTCGCGGGCTACATCAAGGAAAAGCTGGACGGCCGGGTCCAGGACTGGATGGTCGCCTATGGCGAGCTGACGATTTTCGTAGAGCCCGGCGATATCGTCGATGTCCTGACTTTCCTGAAGAGCGACGTGCAGTGCCAGTTCTTCGCCTTTGTCGATATTTCGGGCGTGGATTATCCGGCACGTGAGAGGCGTTTCGAGGTTGTCTATCACCTGCTCTCGCCCCGGCAGAACCAACGCATCCGCGTCAAGGTCTCGACCGACGAGGAAACGCCGATCCCCTCCGTGATCGAGGTTTTCCCGGCCGCGAACTGGTATGAGCGCGAGATCTATGATCTTTACGGCGTGCTTTTCACAGAGCACCCGGACCTGCGCCGTATCCTCACCGACTATGGCTTCGAGGGGCATCCGCTCAGGAAGGACTTCCCGCTCACGGGCTTTGTCGAGGTGCATTATGACGACGAGGCCAAGCGGGTCGTCTACCAACCGGTGAATCTGCGGCAGGAATTCAGAAATTTCGACTTTTTGTCTCCATGGGAGGGAACCGATTACGTCCTGCCGGGGGATGAGAAGGCGAAGCAGTGAGAAGGAGCGAATAGGGAGTAGCGAATAGAGGGTGCGTTGCTGATTACCTCCTACCAGGATTTGAAGGTATGGCAGTTGGCAATGGATTTAGCCTTCGATTGCTACAAAGTTACACGCGCTTTTCCGCGGGACGAGCTGTACGGAATGACAAGCCAAATTCGCCGTGCATCCAGTTCGATAGCGGCGAATATCGCGGAAGGACATGGAAGAGAAAATACCGGTTCCTTTATTCAGTTTCTGCGAATAGGGCAGGGATCGTTGAAGGAGCTTGAGACCTATCTGGTGCTGGCAACGCGGCTTGAATTCATAGATGCAAAGCAGTCGAAAGAGTTGCTCGGTGTGACGGAAGAGATTGGGAAGATGATCAGATCGATGATCAGACGGCTGCAGGAGAAGACGGCTTGATGCGCCGGCTCCCTATTCGCTATTCGCTATTCGCTATTCGCGCCCGTTGCGAAAGGAAGGTGTCGCGTGGCTGAAACCTCCATCCGCAACTTCAATATCAATTTCGGCCCGCAGCATCCGGCCGCGCACGGCGTGCTTCGTCTTGTTCTGGAGCTCGACGGAGAGGTGGTGGAGCGCGTGGATCCGCATATCGGGCTGCTCCACCGCGGCACCGAAAAGCTGATCGAGTATAAGACCTACCTGCAGGCGATCCCCTATTTCGACCGGCTCGACTATGTCGCGCCGATGAACCAGGAGCATGCCTTCGCGCTGGCGATCGAGCGGTTGCTGGGCATTGACGTGCCTATCCGTGGCCAGCTCATCCGTGTTCTCTATTCCGAGATCAGCCGCATCCTGAACCACCTGCTCAACATCACCACGCAGGCGATGGACGTCGGTGCGCTCACCCCGCCGCTGTGGGGGTTCGAGGAGCGCGAGAAGCTGATGGTCTTCTACGAGCGGGCTTCCGGCGCCCGCATGCACGCGGCCTATTTCCGGCCCGGCGGTGTGCACCAGGACCTGCCGGAAAAGCTGGTGGAGGATATCGGCAAGTGGATCGATCCGTTCCTGAAGACGGTCGACGATCTCGATGAACTCCTGACCGAGAACCGGATCTTCAAGCAGCGCAACGCCGATATCGGAATCGTGTCGCTCGAGGATGCCTGGGCCTGGGGCTTTTCTGGCGTGATGGTGCGCGGCTCCGGCGCGGCCTGGGACCTGCGCAAGAGCCAGCCCTACGAGTGCTACCCGGAGATGGATTTCGACATCCCTGTGGGCAAGAACGGCGACTGCTACGACCGCTATCTCATCCGCATGGAGGAGATGCGCCAGTCGGCCAAGATCATGCGGCAATGCGTTGAGCGTCTGCTCGGCAAGGAGCGCGTTGGCCCCGTATCGAACATGGACGGCAAGGTCGTGCCGCCGAAGCGCGCCGCCATGAAGCGCTCGATGGAATCGCTCATCCATCACTTCAAGCTCTATACGGAAGGCTATCACGTGCCGGCCGGCGAGGTTTACGCGGCCGTCGAGGCGCCGAAAGGCGAGTTCGGCGTCTATCTCGTGGCCGACGGCACCAACAAGCCCTACCGCTGCAAGCTGCGCGCGCCGGGCTTCGCTCATCTTCAGGCCATGGATTTCATGTGCCGCGGTCATCTTCTAGCCGACGTCACCGCCGTGCTCGGCTCCCTGGATATCGTGTTTGGTGAGGTAGACAGATAATGGCAGTCCGCCGTCTCGCAGACGAAGCCGTCCAGCCCCAGGGCTTTGCCTTCACCAGGGAAAACGAGGCCTGGGCGCACCATACGATCCGCAAATACCCTCCGGGGCGCCAGCAATCGGCGGTGATCCCGCTTTTGATGCGCGCGCAGGAACAGGAAGGCTGGGTCACCCGTGCCGCGGTCGAATATGTGGCAAAAATGCTCGACATGCCGCTGATCCGCGTCTTGGAGGTCGCGACCTTCTATACGCAGTTCCAACTGGCACCGGTCGGCACGCGCGCCCATGTGCAGGTCTGCGGCACCACGCCTTGCATGCTGCGCGGGGCAGGCGACCTGATCGAGGTTTGCAAGAGCAGGATCCATCCGGAGCCCTTCCACACCAATGAGGGCGGCACGATCTCCTGGGAAGAGGTGGAGTGCCAGGGCGCCTGCGTGAATGCGCCCATGATCATGATCTTCAAGGATAGCTACGAGGATCTGACGCCCGAGCGGCTGGAAGAGATCATTGATGCGTTCGAGGCGGGCAAGGGCGACACGATCAAGCCGGGCACGCAGATCGATCGGCTGACCTCGGCACCTGCTTCCGGTCTGACCTCGCTTACCGACGAGAGCGTTATCCTGAAGTTCCCCAATGGTGGCAAGAAGGTTGCCAAGCGCGCGGCCAAGGCCGGTGACAGCGCGGCCGTTCCCCCGACGCGGGCCGGCAGGCCGAAGACCGATGCCCTGGAGACGGATGCGGCAATCAAGTCGCCGTCGCCCGTCAAGGCGCGTAGCGGCGGCGAGAAGCGCGCCAGCGTGCGAGGGCCAAAGGAAGATCCTGTGCAGGCGGATCGTGTGGCCGAGGAGACGGAAGTTACCTCCCGCACACGCCGCCACAGCGATGCGCCAAAGACCGAGGAGCCGTCGCTGCGCTCGCCGGAGCTGAAAAAGCGCAAGGCTCCACGCAACAAAATGGATGTCGGGCCGGAATCGCCCGAGCGCGGCGTCGACCCCGCGGGACCTGCGGGCGGTTCTGGGTCGGGCAGGAAGCGGCGCTGAGGAGAAATAGATGCTTCAGGACAAGGACCGCATCTTCACCAATATCTACGGTCAGTTTGACCGGTCGCTCCACGGCGCCATGGCGCGCGGCCACTGGGACGGCACAAAAGCCATCCTGGAGAAGGGCCGCGACTGGATCATCAACGAGATGAAGGCCTCCGGGCTGCGCGGGCGCGGCGGCGCCGGCTTTCCGACCGGCCTGAAATGGTCCTTCATGCCGAAGGCGCCGACGGACCGGCCGCATTACCTTGTCGTCAATGCCGACGAGTCGGAACCCGGCACCTGCAAGGATCGCGACATCCTGCGCCACGAGCCGCACACGCTGGTCGAGGGCTGCCTCATCGCCGGCTTCGCCATGGGCGCACATGCCGCCTACATCTATGTGCGCGGTGAGTTCATCCGCGAGCGCGAGGCGCTGCAGGCGGCCATCGACGAGTGTTACGCGCATGGTCTGCTGGGCAAGAACAATATCCATGGCTGGGACTTTGACGTCATCGTCCATCACGGCGCCGGCGCCTATATCTGCGGCGAGGAGACCGCGCTGCTCGAAAGCCTGGAAGGCAAGAAAGGCCAGCCGCGCCTGAAGCCGCCATTCCCGGCAAATATGGGTCTTTATGGCTGCCCGACCACGGTGAACAACGTGGAGTCCATTGCCGTGGCGCCCACGATCCTTCGCCGCGGCGCCGCCTGGTTCTCCTCCTTCGGGCGCGAGAACAACAAGGGCACGAAGCTCTTCTGCATCTCCGGCCACGTGAACAACCCGTGCACGGTGGAAGAGGAGATGTCGATCCCCTTCCGCGAGCTCATCGACCGCCATTGCGGCGGCATTCGCGGCGGCTGGGACAATCTGCTTGCCGTGATCCCCGGCGGCTCCTCGGTGCCGCTGGTTCCGGCCGAGCAGATCATCGACGCGCCGATGGATTTCGATTCGCTGCGCGACCTGAAATCGGGTCTCGGCACGGCGGCGGTGATCGTGATGGACAAGTCCACCGACATCGTGAAGGCGATCGCGCGGCTTTCCTATTTCTACAAGCACGAAAGCTGCGGCCAGTGCACGCCGTGCCGTGAAGGCACCGGCTGGATGTGGCGCGTCATGGAGCGTCTTGTGCGCGGTGAGGCGCACAAGCACGAGATCGATATGCTGCTCGACGTCACGAAGCAGGTGGAAGGGCACACGATCTGCGCGTTGGGTGACGCGGCCGCGTGGCCGATCCAGGGCCTGATCCGGCACTTCCGCCCCGAGATCGAGCGGCGCATTGACGAATTCACCCGCAATGCCCACCGCGCGGAGCCCGCGCTGGTGGCTGCGGAATAGATTAAAGCGAAAACGGATCTTGCTTCACAGGCAAGCAGTTAGCGGACGGCGATAATGGCAAGGTTGAAAGTCGACGGCACGGAGATCGAGGTACCCGATCACTACACGCTGCTGCAGGCTGCCGAGGAGGCGGGGGCGGAGATCCCGCGTTTCTGCTTCCACGAGCGGCTCTCCGTTGCCGGAAATTGCCGCATGTGCCTGGTCGAGGTGAAGGGCGGTCCGCCCAAGCCGCAGGCCTCCTGCGCCATGGGCGTGCGCGACCTGCGCCCCGGCCCTAATGGCGAACTGCCGGAAGTCTTCACCAAGAGCCCAATGGTGAAGAAGGCGCGCGAAGGCGTGATGGAGTTCCTGCTCATCAACCACCCGCTTGACTGCCCGATCTGCGATCAGGGCGGCGAGTGCGACCTGCAGGACCAGGCCATGGCCTACGGCGTGGATTCCTCGCGTTTCTACGAGAACAAGCGCGCCGTTGAGGACAAATATATCGGCCCGCTCGTCAAGACGATCATGACGCGCTGCATCCACTGCACGCGCTGTGTGCGCTTCACGACCGAGGTGGCGGGCGTTTCCGAGCTCGGCGCCACTGGCCGCGGAGAGGATATGGAGATCACCACCTATCTGGAGCGGGCGATGACGTCCGAGCTTCAGGGCAATGTGATCGACCTCTGCCCGGTGGGCGCGCTGACCTCGAAACCCTATGCCTTCCAGGCTCGCCCGTGGGAGCTCGGCAAGACGCAGTCCATCGACGTAATGGACGCGGTAGGCTCCGCCATCCGCGTCGACACGCGTGGCCGCGAGGTGATGCGGATTCTGCCGATCGTCAATGAATTCGTAAATGAGGAGTGGATCTCCGACAAGACCCGATTCGTTTGGGATGGTCTTCGCACGCAGCGCCTCGACCGGCCTTATGTCCGCAAGGGCAAGCGCCTGCAGCCGGCGACCTGGAGCGAGGCGTTTGATGCGATCGCCAAGGCGGTGAAGAAGGCCGCGCCCGAAAAGATCGGCGCGATTGCCGGCGACCTCGCCAGCGTGGAAGAGATGTATGCGCTGAAGAAGCTCATGCAGTCGCTCGGCTCGCCCAATATCGACTGCCGGCAGGACGGCACGGCGCTAGACCCGAAATTCGGCCGCGCAAGCTACCTCTTCAACCCGACGATCGAAGGGATCGAGCGGTCCGACGCGCTCCTCATCATCGGCGCCAATCCGCGCATCGAGGCGGCGGTGCTCAACGCCCGTATCCTCAAGCGCTGGCGCATGGGCGAGTTCCCCATCGCCGTCATCGGCGAGGGTGGAGAACTGCGCTACGGCTACACCCATCTCGGTACCGGACCTGAAACGCTTTCGGACCTGGCCGAGGGCAAGGGAAGCTTCCTGTCGGTGCTCAAGAAGGCAGAGCGTCCGATGGTAATCGTGGGGCAGGGCGCTCTGGCCCGGCCGGACGGCGCGGCGGTGCTCGGCCGCGCGGCGAAGCTTGCAAACGATATCGGCGCGGTCACGCCGGAGTGGAACGGCTTTGCCGTGCTTCACACGGCAGCGGCGCGTGTGGGGGGTCTCGATCTCGGCTTCGTGCCGAATAAGGGCGGGAAGGCCGTCGCCGGCATGATGGGCGCAATGGATGTGCTCTTCCTGCTCGGCGCCGACGAGATCGACATGAACCAGATCGGCGATGCCTTCACGGTTTATATCGGCACTCATGGTGATGCCGGCGCCCATCGTGCCGACGTGATCCTGCCGGGCGCGACCTATACGGAGAAATCCGCCACTTACGTGAACACGGAAGGCCGCGTTCAGATGACCAACCGCGCCGGCTTCGCTCCGGGCGACGCCCGCGAGGATTGGGCGATCCTGCGCGCGCTCTCGGATGTGCTCGGCCACAGGTTGCCCTTCGATTCGCTTCAGCAGTTGCGTGCGAAGCTTTATGCGGAGCATCCGCATTTCGCGGGCCTCGACGCGATCGAGCCCGGCAGCGCGGACGAGGTGCTGGCGCTCGCCAGGCTCTCCGGCAAGCTGAATCCCATGCCGTTCCTTTCGACGGTGACGGATTTCTATCTCACCAACCCGATCGCGCGCGCATCCGCCATCATGGCGGAATGCTCCGCGCTTGCGCGTGGCGAATTGAAACAGGCGGCCGAGTAGGGGCGAGAAACGATGGAATCCTTTGTCACGCTCTACGTTCTTCCGGGGCTTCTGATCCTGCTGAAGTCGGTCGCGCTGATCGTCATCCTGCTGGTGGGGGTCGCCTATATCCTTTACGCCGACCGCAAGATCTGGGCGGCGGTGCAGCTGCGCCGCGGTCCCAATGTGGTGGGGCCGTGGGGCCTGTTTCAGGCTTTTGCGGATCTATTCAAGTTCGTGTTCAAGGAGCCGGTCATTCCTTCCGGCGCCAACAAGGGCGTGTTCCTGCTTGCGCCGGTGGTCGCTGCTGGCCTGGCGCTAGCTGCTTGGGCCGTTATTCCAGTCAGCGAAGGCTGGGCAATAGCGAACATCAATGTGGGCATTCTCTATGTCTTCGCCATCGCTTCGCTCGAGGTCTATGGCGTGATCATGGCCGGCTGGGCGTCGAACTCGAAATACCCGTTCCTGGGCGCGCTGCGCTCGGCCGCGCAGATGGTGTCCTACGAGGTTTCCATCGGCTTCGTCATCGTGACGGTGCTGCTCGCGGTGGGTTCGCTGAACCTGACCGATATTGTGCTCTCCCAGCGTGACGGGCTCGGAACCATGGTGGGCCTGCCCAACTCCTTCCTCGACTGGCACTGGCTGGCGCTCTTCCCGATGTTCATCATCTTCTTCATCTCCGCCCTGGCGGAGACGAACCGCCCGCCATTCGATCTCGTGGAGGCCGAATCGGAGCTGGTCGCCGGCCATATGATCGAGTATTCCTCGACGCCCTTCCTGCTCTTCTTTCTCGGCGAATATGTCGCCATCGTGCTGATGTGCGCGCTCACCACCATCCTCTTCCTCGGAGGCTGGCTGCCGCCTTTCGACTTCGCTCCCTTTACCTGGGTGCCAGGCGTGGTGTGGTTTGTGCTCAAGCTGGTGGCCGTGTTTTTCATGTTCGCCCTGGTGAAATCCTTCGTGCCTCGCTACCGCTACGACCAGCTCATGCGGCTCGGCTGGAAGGTCTTCCTGCCGATCTCGCTCTTCATGGTGGTTGCGACGGCGGCATTCCTGAAATTTACGGGGCTGGTATGAAGAGCCGCCCGTCCAGATTCGCCGGAGAATGACGATGTCAGCTCTTGCTCAAGCCGCCAAATCCCTTCTCCTGAAGGAGTTTTTTGGTGCAGTCGTGCTTTCCATGCGGCAGTTCTTCGCGCCGAAGGCGACGCTGAACTATCCGCACGAGAAAGGACCGCTATCGCCCCGCTTCCGCGGCGAGCACGCGTTGCGCCGCTACCCCAATGGCGAGGAGCGCTGCATCGCCTGCAAGCTCTGCGAGGCGATCTGCCCGGCGCAGGCCATCACCATCGAGGCCGGGCCGCGCCGCAACGATGGCACGCGCCGTACCGTGCGGTACGATATCGACATGGTGAAGTGCATCTATTGCGGTTTCTGCCAGGAGGCCTGCCCTGTGGATGCCATCGTGGAAGGACCGAATTTCGAGTTCGCGACGGAAACGCGCGAGGAACTCTATTACGACAAGGACAAGCTGCTTGCGAACGGCGACCGCTGGGAGCGCGAGCTTGCGCGCAATATCGCGCTCGACGCGCCCTATCGCTGATGCGGGCGGCGGTGTCGCAGGAGTAGACGAGGGCGGGGCGCTCCTTTAAGAGAGCCGGCAATCAGGGCGGAACGGAAGGCTGGGGCGGCAGCTCCGGCAACGGGAAAAATCGAGGGAATCGATGCTGACAGGACTCGAGGCGATCTTCTTCTATCTCTTCGCCTTCATCGGGGTTGCGGCGGCCTTCATGGTCATTTCCGCGCGCAATCCCGTGCACTCGGTTCTTTTTCTGATCCTGACCTTCTTCAACGCGGCGGCACTCTTCCTGCTGACCGGGGCCGAGTTCCTGGCGATGATCCTCCTCATCGTCTATGTGGGCGCGGTGGCGGTGCTCTTCCTTTTCGTAGTCATGATGCTCGATGTGGACTTTGCCGAGCTGAAGCAGGGCGCACTTCAATATGCGCCGGTCGGCGCTATCGTGGGCATCATCCTTGCGGTGGAGCTTATCGTGGTGCTTGGCGGCTATGCCTTCACGCCGGAGATCGCCGCCGAAATCGCCCAGCCCGCGCCGGCGATTGCGGAACGGCACAACACGGCCGCTTTGGGCGATATCCTTTACACAAACTACTTCTACTTCTTTCAGGTCGCGGGCCTGATCCTGCTCGTGGCCATGGTCGGCGCCATCGTGCTCACCCTCAGGCACAAGCCGAATGTGAGGCGGCAGAACATCGCCGCCCAGGTGGCGCGCACGCCTGCGACCGCGATCGAGATCCGCAAGGTGGAAACGGGCGAGGGAATCTGAGCAATGGAAGTCGGTATCGCGCATTATCTCACCGTTTCGGCCGTGCTCTTCACGCTCGGGATTTTCGGCATTTTCCTGAACCGCAAGAACGTCATCATCATCCTGATGTCGATCGAGCTCATCCTGCTTGCCGTGAACCTGAACTTCATTGCCTTCTCGGCGGTGCTGGGAGATTTGGTGGGTCAGGTTTTCGCGCTTTTCGTTCTTACCGTTGCCGCGGCCGAGGCGGCCATCGGTCTTGCCATCCTGGTGGTGTTCTTCCGCAATCGAGGCTCGATCGCGGTGGAAGACATCAACATGATGAAGGGTTGAGGGGAAGGCGGCTGATGGCTGGATATTGCCAGATGGAAACAATGATGCCCGCCGCAGCTCGGATTATGGCGCTCTAGAGGCCAGAGGGGACACCATGTATCAAGCAATCGTCTTCCTTCCGCTTGCGGGCTTTCTGATCGCCGGGCTCTTCGGCCGCTCGATCGGCGCCAAAGGGTCGGAATACATCACGTCCGGCCTGCTGGTGGTCTCAGCCTTCCTGTCATGGATCGCTTTCTTCCAGGTGGGCCTGGGCGACGGCGAGGCAATCACCATACCGCTTCTCCGCTTCATCTCTTCGGGCGCGCTGGATGTGGACTGGGCGCTTAGGATCGACACGCTGACCGCCGTGATGCTGGTGGTGGTCAACACCGTCTCGGCGCTGGTGCACATCTATTCCATCGGCTACATGCACCACGACCCCGACCGGCCGCGCTTCTTCGCCTACCTGTCGCTCTTCACTTTCGCCATGCTGATGCTGGTGACATCCGACAACCTGGTGCAGATGTTCTTCGGCTGGGAAGGCGTGGGCCTGGCCTCCTATTTGCTTATCGGCTTCTGGTACAAGAAGCCCTCCGCCAATGCCGCGGCCATGAAGGCCTTCATCGTTAACCGCGTGGGCGATTTCGGCTTTGCGCTGGGCATTTTCGGCGTGTTCGTCCTCTTCGGTTCGGTCAATTTCGACACGATCTTTGCCAACACGGCGGCCTTTATGCCTGCCGAAGGCGGGGGAGAAGCGGCCCAGCCGGTGCTCACCTTCCTGGGTTATGCCCTCGATCCGCATGCCGCGCTGACGGTTGTCTGCCTGCTCCTCTTCCTGGGCGCGATGGGCAAGTCGGCGCAGGTGCCGCTCCACACCTGGCTTCCCGACGCCATGGAAGGCCCGACGCCGGTCTCCGCCCTCATCCATGCCGCGACGATGGTGACGGCGGGCGTGTTCATGGTGGCGCGGCTGTCGCCCATTTTCGAGCTGTCGCAAACCGCCCTGACGGTGGTGACGGCCGTGGGCGCCTTCACGGCCTTCTTCGCCGCGACCGTCGGCCTCGTGCAGAACGACATCAAGCGCGTTATCGCCTATTCCACCTGCTCTCAGCTCGGCTACATGTTCGTGGCGCTCGGCACGGGCTTCTATAGCGCGGCGATCTTCCACCTCTTCACGCACGCCTTCTTCAAGGCGTTGCTCTTCCTGGGCTCAGGCTCGGTAATCCATGCGGTCTCCGACGAGCAGGACATGCGTAAGATGGGCGGCCTGAGGAAACTCATTCCGCAAACCTACTGGATGATGATCATCGGTACGCTTGCGCTGACGGGTGTCGGCATCCCCGGCACGCTGATCGGCACGGCGGGCTTCTTTTCGAAGGACGCCATCATCGAAGGCTCGTTCGTGGCCCACAACGCGGTGGCGCCCATCGCCTTCACACTGCTGGTGGTGGCCGCCGTCTTTACCAGTTTCTATTCCTGGCGGCTGATCTTCATGACCTTTCACGGCAAGCCGCGCGCCTCTTCGGACGTCATGCACCATGTGCATGAATCACCCTATGTGATGCTGGTGCCGCTCTTCCTGCTGGCGATCGGCGCCATCTTCGCCGGTCTCGTTTTCGAAGGCTTCTTCGTCGGCCACGAATACGACCACTTCTGGAAGGGCGCACTCTTCACGCTGCCAGACAATCATATGGTGGAGGAGTTCCATCATGTGCCGCTGTGGGTGAAGCTCTCGCCATTCGTGGCGATGCTGTTTGGGCTTCTGGTTGCCTGGCAGTTCTACATCCGCTCGCCGGAAAGCCCGAAGCGGCTCGCCGAACGGCACCGCGCTCTTTATGTCTTCCTGCTGAACAAGTGGTATTTCGACGAAGTATACGACTTCCTGTTCGTGCGCCCGGCGCAGCGCCTCGGCCGCTTTCTTTGGAAAAAGGGCGACGGCTGGTTCATTGACGGCTTCGGCCCCGACGGCATTTCTGCGCGGGTGGTCGACGTTGCCAATCGCGTGGTCAAGCTGCAGACCGGCTATCTCTATCATTACGCCTTCGCGATGCTGATCGGCATCGCTGCCTTCGTGACCTGGATGATGCTCGGGAGCTCCTTCTAAATGACCGACTGGCCTATTCTTTCCACGGTCACTTTCCTGCCGCTCGTCGGTGCGTTCCTCATTCTGCTTATCAGGGATGACGGGCAGGGTGCGCGGCGCAACATCCGCAACGTGGCGCTGCTGACGACGGTCTTCACCTTCATCCTGTCGCTCTTCATCTGGATCGGCTTCGATTACACGACGCCCGGCTTCCAGATGGTCGAAAAGAGGGAGTGGCTGGACTCCGGCATTTCCTACCATATGGGGGTGGACGGCATTTCGATGCTGTTCGTGATCCTCACCACTTTCCTGATGCCCTTCTGCATCCTGGCAAGCTGGGAGGCGATCGACAGCCGCGTCAAGGAATACATGATCGCGTTTCTGATCTTGGAAACGCTGATGATCGGCGTCTTCTGCGCGCTCGATATCGTGCTCTTCTACGTGTTCTTCGAGGCTGGCCTCATTCCGATGTTTATCATCATCGGCGTGTGGGGCGGCAAGCGCCGGGTCTATGCGAGCTTCAAGTTCTTCCTCTACACGCTCGCCGGCTCCGTGCTCATGCTACTGGCCATGATGGCCATGTTCTGGCAGTCCGGCACGACGGACATTCCGACGCTGCTCACGCATGCCTTCCCCGTCCAGATGCAATATTGGCTTTGGATCGCCTTTTTCGCCTCCTTCGCGGTAAAGATGCCCATGTGGCCGGTGCACACCTGGCTGCCGGACGCCCACGTCGAGGCGCCGACGGCAGGCTCCGTGATCCTGGCGGGCATCCTCCTGAAAATGGGCGGCTACGGTTTTCTCCGCTTCTCCTTGCCGATGTTCCCCGAGGCATCGGCGGAATTCGCTCCATTCGTCTTCACGCTCTCCGTTGTCGCCATCATCTACACCTCGCTGGTGGCGATGATGCAGGATGACATCAAGAAGCTCATCGCATACTCGTCCGTGGCCCATATGGGCTTCGTCACCATGGGCATTTTCGCCATGAACGAGCAGGGCGTGCAAGGCGCCATCTTCCAGATGCTCTCCCACGGCCTCGTATCAGGCGCGCTCTTTCTGTGCGTGGGCGTGATCTACGACCGTATGCACACCCGCGAGATCTCTGCCTATGGCGGCCTCGTCAACAACATGCCGAAATATGCCGTGGCATTCATGGTCTTCACCATGGCCAATGTGGGCCTGCCCGGTACGAGCGGCTTTGTCGGCGAGTTCCTGACGCTGTTCGCCGCCTTCCAGGTCAATACATGGGTGGCATTCTTCGCCACCACCGGCGTGGTCCTCTCTGCCGCCTATGCGCTATGGCTCTACCGCCGCGTGATTTTCGGTGCCCTGACCAAGGAGAGCCTGAAGGGACTGACGGACCTTTCGCTTCGCGAGAAGACGATCCTCTATCCGCTGGTGGCGCTGGTCATCTTCTTCGGCGTTTATCCCTCCGCACTCATCGATACCACCACGGCCTCGGTGAGCGCGCTGCTTGACCACGTCAGCGCATCGCTTTCCACCGCGCAGGCCGCGGCGGCCAATTGAACGGGAAGACTGGCAAATGAACTTTGATCTCGCATCGAGCCTGGCCCTCGCTTTTCCCGAAGTGGCGCTTGCCGTCGGCGCCATGGTGCTGCTGATGATCGGCGTCTTCTCTGGCGAGAGGGCGAACGCCACTGTGACAGGCCTTGCGGTGGCCCTGTTCCTCGCCGCCATCGCCTGGATCGTGATCTTCCCGGCCGATGGAGAGGCTTTCGGCGGCGCCTTTATCAGCGACCCCTTCTCCCGCTTCATGAAGCTATTGACGCTGATCGGCGCGGCCGTGACTCTCGTCATGTCCGTTGGCTTCGCCAAGGCGGAGAAGTTCGACAAGTTCGAGTATCCCGTCCTGATCATGCTGTCGACGCTCGGCATGCTGCTGATGATTTCGGCCAATGACATGATCTCGCTCTATCTTGGCCTGGAGCTTCAGTCGCTTGCGCTTTACGTCGTTGCCGCGATCAACCGCGACAGCGTGCGCGCGACGGAGGCGGGACTGAAATATTTCGTCCTCGGCGCTCTCTCCTCGGGCATGCTGCTCTACGGCGTCTCGCTGGTCTACGGCTTTACCGGCAATACCGGCTTCGAGGCTATTGCCACAGCCCTTTCGAGCGGCGGTGAGAGGCAGCTGGGCCTCGTCTTCGGGCTCGTGTTCGTTCTGGCCGGCCTGGCCTTCAAGATCTCCGCCGTGCCGTTCCATATGTGGACCCCGGATGTCTATGAGGGTGCGCCAACGCCGGTGACGGCCTTTTTCGCCGCCGCGCCGAAGATGGCTGCCATCGCCCTGCTCATCCGCGTAACGATGCAGGCATTCGAGCCCATCGCCGTCGACTGGCAGCAGATCGTGGTCTTCATTTCGATCGCGTCCATGCTTCTCGGCTCCTTCGCGGCCATAGGCCAGCGCAACATCAAGCGTCTGATGGCCTATTCCTCCATCGGCCATATGGGCTTCGCTTTGGTCGGGCTTGCCGCCAATTCAGAGGCCGGCGTGCGCGGCGTCATCATCTATATGCTCATCTATCTTGCGATGACGCTCGGCACCTTTGCCTTCATCCTTGCGATGCGCCGCAACGACACCAATGTCGAGCAGATCGACGATCTCGCTGGGCTTGCCTCCACAAATCCCATGATGGCCACCATCATGACGATCCTGATGTTCTCCATGGCCGGCATTCCTCCGCTCGCGGGCTTCTGGGCGAAATGGTACGTGTTCCTGGCTGCCATCAATGCCGGGCTGGTGGCGCTGGCGGTCATCGGCGTCCTCGCCTCGGTGGTGGCCGCGTACTATTATCTGCGCATCATCAAGGTGATGTGGTTCGATGAGTCCGTCGGAGCCTTCCAGCCGATGGCGGGCGAGCTGCGTCTTGTGCTTACTCTATCGGGCGCTTTCGTGCTTCTTTACGTGTTCTTCGGCGGCCCTGTCGGCCGGCTGGCGGAAGCCGCAGCGTCGACGTTCTTTTAAGATGTTCGCGCTCGCGGCTTCGGCTTCTGCCGCAGGGTACCGGCTGGAGGCGCATGAGAGCGTCGGGTCGACAAATGTCTTGGCGCTCGAAAGGGCTGTGAGCGGCGATCCCGGAAAGCTTTGGGTCGTCTCGAAAAACCAGACAAGTGGGCGCGGCAGGCGGGGCCGAACCTGGGAAACGCCTGCGGGCAATCTCGCCGCAACGCTGCTTCTCGCCGACCGGATTGAACCGGGCGCTGCCGCAACGCTCGGCTTCGTAGCCGGGTTATCACTCTCGGATGCTCTGCGTCAGGCCGCGCCGGCGGCGCGGCTCGGCATCGGGGTCGATGGCGGCGAGGGGAAGGCAGAGCGCACCCGCTTCGAGCTCAAATGGCCAAATGATGTGCTTGCGGATGGCGCCAAGCTCGCGGGCATCCTGCTTGAATCTTCCGTGCTGGGGGAGGGCCGGTTCGCGGTGGCGATCGGCATCGGCGTCAACATCGTCTCGCATCCCGTCGACACGCCTTACCCGGCGATCTCCCTGCAGGGGCTTGGGGCGGATTGCGATGCAGAACGCCTTTTTGCGGCGCTGTCTGCCGCGTGGGTCGAAAATTTTGCTCTTTGGCAGGGGCCGCGCGGCATGTCGGCCATCCGCGACCGCTGGCTGGAAAATGCCGCAGGCCTAGGTTCCACAGTTTCGGTGCGTGCCGATGGAAGAGTGGTGCGCGGGATTTTCGAAACAATCGACGAACAATGCCGGTTCGTCGTAAGGGAGGATAATGGATCGCGGCTGTTGATCGCCGCGGGCGATGTGCATTTCGGCGCCGTGGCGTCGGCAAGGGATTAGAAGAGGAGAGGGCGTGGCGTCCGACGAAGCGGAACTGGTTTTTTGCCCTTTGGGTGGTGTCGGCGAGATCGGCATGAATTTGGCCCTCTATGGTTACGGGCCGCGCGACAATCGCACCTGGATCATGATCGATTGCGGTGTGAGCTTTCCAGGCGAGAACCTGCCGGGCGTCGATCTCATTCTTCCGGATGTCAGCTTCATCGAGGACCAGCTTGAAAATCTCGCGGGCATAATCATCACCCACGCGCATGAGGACCATTACGGCGCGTTGCTGGACCTTTGGCCGCGCCTCAAGACCAATGTGTGGATGACGCCGTTCACGGCAGGCCTTCTCGAGGCCAAACGTCAGGGTGAGGTGAACGCGCCGAAAGTGCCGGTGACGATCTACAAGGCCGGCGAGACCTTCACCGTCGGCCCCTTTGACATCGAGGCGATCGCCGTCGCCCACTCGATCCCCGAGCCTGTCTCTCTCGCCATCACCACGCCGGCGGGAACGGTGATCCATACTGGCGACTGGAAGATCGATCCCGCGCCCGAACTCGGCCCCAAAACGGACGAGGCACGCTTCCGCGCCCTGGGAGAGAAGGGCGTTCTGGCGCTCGTCTGCGATTCCACCAATGCCATGCGCGAGGGTGTTTCCCCCTCGGAGCAGGATGTCGGCCGGGGGCTGAGGGAGGTGATCGAGAAGGCGCCGGGTCGCGTGGCCGTTACCACCTTCTCCTCCAATGTCGGGCGCATCCGCTCGATAGCCGAAGCGGCGCGCGATGCAGGCCGGCAGGTGCTGGTGCTCGGGCGCTCGTTGCAACGCGTCATCGATGTCGCCGACGAGCTGGGATATCTGGACGGATTGCCACCCTTCCTCGTCGAGGAGGATTTCGGTTATATCCCGCGCGAGAACGCGGTGGTCCTCTGTACCGGCAGCCAGGGCGAAGCCCGCGCGGCATTGGCAAAGCTTGCGCGCGACGAGATGCGCAATGTGGCGCTCTCGCCGGGTGATACGGTCATCTTTTCCTCGCGCACCATTCCGGGCAACGAAAAGGCGATCCTCACCATCAAAAACCAGCTGATCGAACAGGGGATCAGGGTTGTCGAGGATAGCGACGCGCTCGTTCATGTTTCCGGCCATCCGCGCCGCAACGAATTGAAGCAGATGTATGAATGGGTAAGGCCGCGCATCCTGGTGCCCGTCCATGGCGAGGCCGCCCATCTGGTTGCGCAGGGATCACTCGGCGCCATGTCCGGTATCCCCGAGATAGCCCAGGTGAGGAATGGCGGCATGCTGCGCCTGGCTCCCGGCCCGGCCGAAATTATCGACCAGGTTCCTTTTGGCCGCATCTACCGGGATGGCAAGGTGATTGGCACGGACGAGGAAGTGGGCGTGCGCGACCGGCGCAAGCTCTCCTTCGCCGGCCATGTGGCTGTCAACGTGGTACTTGATGACCGCTACGACTTGGCGGGCGATCCAGATCTGGTGGCGATCGGCCTGCCGCAGGCGGACTCTGCGGGTGAGCCGATGGAGGATATCATGCTGGATGCCGCGGTGGGAGCCGTGCGCAGCATCCCGCGCGGCAACCGCAGGGACCTTGATCTCGTGGGCGAGGCAGTGCGGCGCGCGGTGCGTGCGGCCGCCAGTGACGCCTGGGGCAAGAAGCCGATCGTGACGGTCTTTGTCACCCAGTAAGGACGGGAGATGCTCAAGCGGCTCAATCACGTTGCGATCGCTGTGCCCGATCTTGAGGCAGCCGCCGCCACCTATCGTGACGTGTTGGGCGCCACCGTCTCGCCGCCACAGGCCCTGCCTGAACACGGGGTCACGGTCGTCTTCGTCGATCTCGACAACACAAAGGTGGAGCTGATCGAGCCCCTGGGCGAAAATTCACCGATCGCCGGTTTTCTCGAGAAGAGCCCGGCGGGCGGCATGCACCACATATGCTACGAAGTGGACGACATCATCGCTGCCCGCGACCGGCTGGTGGCTGGCGGCGCCCGCGTGTTGGGCGATGGCGAGCCGAAGACAGGCGCTCACGGCAAGCCGGTGCTTTTTCTGCATCCCAAGGACTTTTGCGGCACGCTCGTGGAGCTTGAAGAAGTGTGACGGCACGCCGCGCCATCGGTGGTTTCAAACCGCCGGCTTAGGCGCTATTTATAGAACGGCAGTTTTATAGCTGAACGGCGTAGCCGGGCTCGAAGTGTCGAACCTCCTCACTTGCGAGTAGGTTAGTCCCCACGCATTGGAAAATGAATGACCTGGATTTCGCTCGCGGCAGTTTTCTTCATCGTCTGGTGGATGATGCTGTTCGTTTCGCTGCCTTTCGGCTTGCGCACGCAGGACGACGATCAAGAGGTGGTGTTGGGAACGACGTCCAGCGCGCCACGCGGCCCGCATATGCTGCGCGCAGTGATCCGCACAACGATGCTGACAGTGGCCGTCATCGGTATTTTCTATGTGGTCACGCGTGTGCTCGGATATTCGTTCGACGATATCCCGCAGATCGTTCCTAAACTCGGTTGATCGGGAGTTCTGGGTCAAAAAAAAAGCAAGGCAGAAGCCTTGCAACTAGAACGCGTCCGATCCGCTTCCGTTTTTTTAAACGGCGGCGGCGAGTAACCGCGCCAGGACCGTATCCTCCCAAGACTTTTGACCGCGTAATGAGAGCGGATTCATTGTTCCACCCTCTTATTTTGTGTCGATAACTTTAGACCAAGTTTTGACTCAATGTCACGCGAAATTTTTCAATTTATGGCCGGGTTTGACGGTATGGTTGATGGCTCTTGCGGGGCAGCTTGCCCATGGATGGTGCGGGTTTTCAATTTGCCTCGAAACCGATAAGAAGCGTCACCGCTCTGGCGGGCAAGACTGATTCCGCCGCCCTCTCGTCACGGATAAACTCATGCGTGTATCGCGTTACTTTTTGCCCATATTGAAGGAGACACCCCGCGAGGCCGAAATCGTCTCGCATAGGCTTATGCTCCGCTCCGGCATGATCCGGCAGCAGGGGGCGGGCAGTTTCTCGTGGCTGCCTCTCGGCAAGCGCGTTCTCGACAAGGTGTGCCAGATCGTCCGCGAGGAGCAGGATCGCGCGGGCGCCCAGGAAATCCTGATGCCCACCATTCAGTCGGCCGATCTATGGATCGAGAGCGGCCGTTACAACGATTATGGCAAGGAGATGCTGCGCATCCGCGACCGGCAGGACCGCGCCATGCTCTACGGGCCCACCAATGAAGAGATGGTGACGGATATCTTCCGGGCCTATGTGAAATCCTACAAGGATCTGCCGCTCAATCTTTATCACATCCAATGGAAGTTCCGCGACGAGGTGCGGCCGCGTTTCGGCGTCATGCGCTCCCGTGAGTTCCTGATGAAGGACGCCTACAGCTTCGACCTCGATTACGAGGGCGCCAAGGCGGCCTATAATCGCATGTTCGTGGCCTATCTTAGAACGTTCGCCCGCATGGGCCTGAAGGCTATTCCCATGCGCGCCGATACGGGCCCGATCGGCGGCGACTTGAGCCACGAATTCATCATTCTCGCCTCAACGGGCGAAAGCGAGGTTTTCTGCAATAAGGACTTTTTGGACCTTCCGGTGCCGCCGGCCGATGTCGATTTCACCAATGATGCGGAGATCGGCGGCGTGGTTTCGGAGTGGACCACACCCTATGCGGCGACGGACGAGATGCATGACGAGGCCGCATGGGCCGAGGTGCCGGCGGAAAAGCAGCTTGCCGCGCGCGGCATCGAGGTTGGCCATATCTTCCATTTCGGCACGAAATATTCCAAGCCGATGAACGCGAAGGTGACGGGGCCGGACGGGCAGGAACACTTCGTTTCCATGGGTTCCTATGGCATCGGCCCGACGCGGCTTACCGCCGCGATTATTGAGGCGAGCCATGATGATGGCGGAATTATCTGGCCGGAAAGCGTGGCTCCCTTCGATGTGGCGCTCATAAATATGAAAGTGGGCGATGCGGAATGTGACCGCGTTTGCGAGGAGCTATACGCCGGGATGACGGCGGCCGGTCGCGAGGTGCTTTACGACGACACGGATCAGCGCGCCGGCGCGAAGTTTGCGACGGCTGATCTCATCGGTCTTCCCTGGCAGGTGATCGTCGGCCCGCGTGGAATAGCCGCCGGAGAAGTTGAAGTGAAGAACCGAGCCACGGGAGAGCGTGAGAATTTGCCTATTTCGGCAGTACCCGGGCGGTTCGGCGCGCGTCGATGAGCGGAGCCGAGGCGGCAAAAGGGGGTATTAAACCCTTCTCCTATTTCGAGCGCCTCGTCGCTTGGCGCTATCTGCGCTCGCGCCGCAAGGAAACCGTCGTTTCCGTGATCGCGCTGATTTCATTTCTGGGCATCATGCTCGGAGTCGCCACTCTTATTGTGGTGATGGCGGTGATGAACGGCTTTCGCGGCGAACTCCTGACACGCATTCTGGGCGTGAACGGCCATATCATCGTGCAGCCCGTCGATTCACCATTGAGCGACTATGATGCGGTCGCCGGACGCATCGCCCAGGTGCCAGGCGTGCGTGACGCAATGCCGATCGTGGAGGGGCAGGTGCTTGCCTCCGGTCGCAGCGGAGCCGGTAGCGGCGCGCTCGTCCGTGGTGTGCGTGCTGAAGACCTCACCAAGATCGATCTGGTGGCAAAGAACATTCGTGTCGGCTCGCTGGTCGATTTTGCCGCGGGGCAGGGGGTCGCAATCGGGTCTCGCATGGCGCAGAGCCTCGGACTGGCGGTGGGTGATTCCATCACCCTTGTTGCGCCGGAAGGCGATGTGACGCCCTTTGGCACGACACCCCGCGTGAAAAGCTATCCCGTCACGGCTGTCTTCGAGATCGGCATGTCGGAATATGATGCCTCCATCATATATATGCCGCTGGAGGAGGCGCAGCTCTTCTTCAATGTCGAAGGCCTGGTACAGTTCATCGAAGTATTCGCTGATCATCCCGACAATGTCGGCACCTTGCGTCCACTGGTGGAGGAGGCGGCCATGCGCCCGGTCTCCATTAGCGACTGGCGCCAGCGAAATCAGGTGTTCTTCTCCGCCCTTCAGGTCGAGCGGAACGTTATGTTCATGATCCTGACCATGATCGTGCTGGTGGCGGCGCTCAACATCATTTCCGGCATGATCATGCTGGTGAAGGACAAGAGCCACGACATAGCCATCCTGCGCACGATGGGAGCCACCAGCGGCTCCATCATGCGCATCTTCCTGATGGCGGGTGCTTCGATCGGTGTGGCGGGAACCTTCGCCGGCCTTGTGCTCGGGTCGATGCTCTGCCTGAACGTGGAATCCATCCGGGAGTTCTTCACCTGGTTATCAGGCACGGTGATCTTCGATCCGGAAGTGTATTTCCTGAGCCAGTTGCCCGCCGACATGGAAAGTGGCGAAACCATTTCCGTGGTCTTGATGGCCCTCATCCTTTCCTTCCTTGCAACTCTGTTTCCGGCCTGGCGCGCTTCGCGCCTCGATCCCGTGGACGCCTTGAGATACGAGTAGATGCCGACAAGCGTATTGGAATTGAAGTCGGTCGACCGGCACTATGTTCAGGGACAGAACACGCTCACCATCCTGAAAGCTGCCGATTTCACGCTCGCGCCCGGCGAAATGGTCGCGCTGGTGGCACCTTCCGGGACCGGCAAATCGACGCTGCTCCACATCGCCGGCCTGCTGGAACATCCCGACGGCGGCGATGTCATCGTCAACGGGCAGCCCTGTGCCGGGCTTCCGGACGACCGGAGGACGGAGATACGCCGGAAGGAAATCGGCTTCGTTTACCAGTTCCACCACCTCCTGCCTGAATTCACCGCAATCGAAAATGTGATGATGCCGCAGCTCATCGCCGGTTTGAGCCCTTCGGAAGCCAGGGAGCGTGCCGGCCAGCTTCTCGCTTATATGAAGCTTGGTTCCCGCACCGAGCATCGTCCTTCGGAGCTGTCAGGCGGCGAACAGCAGCGCGTCGCAATCGCGCGTGCAGTGGCCAATGCCCCGCTGGTGCTTCTTGCCGACGAGCCGACGGGCAATCTGGATCCTGTGACCGCGGGCTATGTCTTCGAGGCGCTTGAGGCCATCGTCCGGCATTCGGGCCTGGCGGCGCTTATAGCCACGCATAATGAAGAACTGGCCGCCCGGATGGATCGCCGCGTCACCCTCTCCGAGGGCCGCGTGGTGGAGCTTCCGACAAAATAAGCTGCCTCCTTGCCAGCCGGCTAATCGCGCTCACTCCGCGTGGACGAGGATGTTGACCAGCTTCCCAAAAGGATCCCGCACGTAAAAGCGGCGCACGCCCCACGGCTCGTCCGCCGGGCCATATTCAATCGGAACGCCTGCTTTTTGCACCCGCATCTGCTCGTTCGAGCCATAGGTGGTGATCCAGCCATGGTCCATCACCACCTCCAGCCCGAGTATGTCGCCGTAAAAACGTCTGGCCGCGTCAAGCTCGGGCGTGGAAATGTTGGCAACAATGCGCTTGACCCTCATTCATCACCTCACAGCCAATGCTTACTCCAACCGAGCCCACCGCACAGCCGGTCCAATGCGGCATCAATTTTGATGCAGTTCGGCACCTGGCTGCAAATCCAGGGTTGACCGGAACATTATCAGAACATATAAGGATCATATCAAGATCTGTTCTGCATTTGTGCACAGGAGAAATCCCATGGCCGACATCATTCATGATATCGCTTCGCTGGTCGCAGTTAGCTCCTTCGTTCTTGTTGCCGTCACCTGGATTCTTGTCCTGTAGCCGCCGTTATTTGCGGGGTGCTGCCCTGCGGATGGACGGCTTAGTCACCTAGCGCCACGCCCTCTCGCCGCGGGTCGGCGCCGCCTTCAAGCCCTTCCGGTGTGAAGGCAATGCCGTGCAGGCCGGAATTGAGTTCGCCTGATTCAACCTCAAAGCCGAATGCCGTGAGGTCGTCGGCAAGTTCCTCAGCCGGCGTGCCGGCTTCCAATATATAAGTGCCGAAGCGGTTCGTCAGATGGGGCAGCGAGATGGCCTGCTGCATGTCCATATCCCAGTCGATAAGCGCGATGAGGGTGTTGGCGACATAGGGAATGATGTTGCTGCCGCCGGGCGAACCGAGGGCGAAGACTGGCTTGCCGTCCCGCAACACGACAGTGGGCGACATGGAGGAGCGGGGGCGCTTGCCCGGCTCCACCCGGTTGGCGACGGCCTTTCCGTCCTCCTCTGGGGTGAAGGAGAAATCGGTGAGCTGGTTGTTGAGCAGGAAGCCCGCCGCCATCTGCCGCGAGCCGAAACCATTCTCGATGGAAGTGGTCATTGAGGCGATGTTGCCCGCCTCGTCCACGATGACGAAATGCGACGTCGAGGGCTGCTCCATGTCGATACCGGGGATGCGCAGCTCAGCCTTGTCCCACGGCGGAGTACCGGCCTTGACCTCCTCCGCGGGGAGGGCGGTCGGGCGGCGGATAAGGGACGCGCGGTCTTTTAGATAATCCGGGTTCAGCAGCCCCTGCGGCATGGAGACGAAATCGCTGTCGGCCATGTAAAGCTCCCGGTCGGCGAAGGCGAGCCGGGTCGCGTCTCCGATAATGCGCCAGCTCGCCGGATCGTCCGAGCCGAGCCCTCCAAGGTCGAAATGCGAGACCATGCCAAGGATCTGCCCGATCGTGAGTGCACCAGAGGAGGGCGGCCCCATGCCGCACAGTTCGTAGCCGCGATAGGGCGCGCAGACCGCCGGGCGCTCCCTGACCTCGTAAGCGGCAAGGTCCTCAAGACTAAGGAGCCCCGGATTTGTCGGGTGGTTCTGCACGGCAGCGACGATCTTCTCGGCGATCTCTCCGGTATAAAAAGCATCCGCGCCCTTTTCCCCGATCGCCCGCAATGTCTGCGCGTAGTCCGGGTTTTCAAGAAGCGTGCCCTCGTCCAGCGGCTCGCCGTCCGCGTCATAGAAGTAGGCGCGCGCAGCTTCCTCCATATCGAGCTTGCCTTTGTCGGCGGCGATCAGCGCATGAAGCCGTGGCGAGACTTCAAAGCCGTTCTCCGCCAGCGTGATGGCAGGCTGGAAGAGCGTGTTCCAATCAAGCTTTCCGTAGCGCTCGTGCGCCTCCTCCATCAGCCGCACCACGCCCGGTGTCCCGACGGAGCGTCCGCCCACGACGGCATCGAAGAAGGCAAGCGGCTCGCCGTTCTCGTCCAGGAAGAGCTCTCCCCTCGCAGCGTCGGGCGCGGTCTCACGGCCGTCGAAGGTGGTCAGCGTTCCATTTCCAGCGTCATACCAGACCAGGAAGGCGCCGCCGCCGACGCCGGAGGATTGTGGCTCGACGAGACCGAGCACCGTCTGCACGGCAACGAGCGCGTCGGCCGCGCTGCCGCCCTCGCGCAGGATTTTCAGGCCCGCCTCGGCGGCAAGCGGATTGGCTGCGACGACCATCTGGCGGCGCGCCTTGACGGGCGCCTTTTCCTCTGTACCGCTGGCGATCTCGGGGGCAAGCGTATCCGCCGCCTGCTGGGCCAGGGCGGGTGTGGCAAGGAGAAGGCCGAGAGCCATTGCGCCCTTGGCGAGTGTTTCTCTTACACCCATGTCAGGCACTCCTTTTCAGGGAATCCGTTTCGAAAAGCGGCTCTGCTGCCCCGAAGACCTCCTCGAACGCTTCCTTTAGCGCAACGTCGAAATCGGCCATGGTGACGGGCAGGCCGAGATCGACGAGGCTGGTGACGCCGAAGCCCGAGATTCCGCAGGGCACGATGCCCGAAAAATGCGCAAGCTCCGGCTCCACATTGACGGCAATGCCGTGAAAGCTCACCCAGCGCCGTAGACGGATGCCGATGGCGGCGATCTTGTCTTCCATGATCGTTCCGTCCGGCAGCGGGGATTTTTCCGGGCGCGCCACCCACACCCCGACGCGTCCCTGCCGGCGCTCGCCACGGATGTTGAAACGGGCGAGGCTGGCGATGATCCAATCCTCCAGCGCGGTGACGAAGGCGCGCACGTCCTCGCGCCGGCGTTTCAGGTCGAGCATGACATAGGCCACGCGCTGACCCGGACCATGATACGTGTATTCGCCGCCGCGGCCGGTCTGGTAGACGGGCAGGCGATTCGGATCGAGCAGGTCGCCCGAGCTGGCGCTCGTGCCGGCTGTGTAAAGGGGAGGGTGCTCGACCAGCCACACCATCTCACCCGCCGTGCCGGCGCGGATGGCGTCTGCGCGCTGTTCCATGAAGGCAAGCGCCTTTTCGTAGGGAGTGAGGCCCGGTTCGATTCGCCATTCAACCGGTGGCGAGGGGGAATGCGGGATGAAGCGGGTTTGGCTTGTCTGGCTCATGGGCTGATGCTCCGCACTTTCTATGGCCCTGCGACGGCGCGAAGTCGAGAGGGCGGGGGCGCGCGCTGCGGCTTTGTTTTCTTTTTGCATATTTGCATTCGGCAGGCTTGTTTCGCCAGGGGTGATTTGCTACATGCGCCCGTGCCGGTCGTTACCGGCCTTCTTTCCGTGCGGTCGTGGCGGAATTGGTAGACGCGCAGCGTTGAGGTCGCTGTGGGGCAACCCGTGGAAGTTCGAGTCTTCTCGACCGCACCATCTTGTTTTATCAGCCTGTACAACGTTTTTGCTTTTCCCCGCGCCTGGTCGCCTAGGTGCGGGCGGTGGGCGTTCTTGACCTTTTTCGAAGCAACTGCCGGCCAGGTGAATGAAACACCTGCTGATGACGGACCTGGCAGGACGCGGCTGATATTCAGGCCCTGTCATCAACCGCCTTGTTTGCTCTTTGCCGCCGCAGCACGTCGGCAATGAACAGGCGCGACAGCGCATGGTAGAGCGGCTCCGGCGAAACAAGCCGTGCGGTTCCATAGCCGAGCATCGAGGCGGTCATAAGGGGAATCACATTGGCATGGTTGCCTGTCATTTCCAGGATGATGACGAATGCCGTCATCGGCGCCTGCACAACCCCGGCAAAATAGCCCGCCATTCCGAGGACGGCTGCCAGGCCGATATCAGCGCCCAGAATCACGCCGAGAGTTGATCCCAAGCCTGCCCCGACCGAGAGCGAAGGCGCAAAAAGACCCCCTGGAATACCCGAAACGGTCGAGGCAAGCGTCACGACGAGCTTTGCGGCAAAAAACGATATGGGCAGGGCGTTTCCTTCCACCGCGTCGCGAGCCTCGGCGTAGCCGGTGCCGAAGGTCAACCCTCCGGTGGCCACCCCTATGACGGCGACAAACATGCCACTTAGCGCTGCTACGATAAGCATGCGTCGGAAAGGATCATGCGGTTGCCAGCGCCGGATGCGCCTTGTTAGGCGCAGCGTGAGGTAGGAGAAGCTTGCCCCAAGCGCACCGCCGATCACGCCGCAGGAGACTACAATCGGCCAGTCGCCGGGGAATGTCGCGCTGCTGTGAGCGACGCCGAAATAGGTGTAGTTTCCAAGGATCCCGAGGGACGCCACGCCCGCCAGGATGACCGCCGAAAGCACGAGCCCGTTGGTTCGGGACTGGTAGGTCCGGCTCATCTCCTCGATTGCAAAGACGATGCCGGCGAGGGGAGTGTTGAACGCAGCAGCGATCCCGGCCGCCGATCCGGCCAGAATGAGGCCGCGTGCCCGCGCCATGCCGCCCCAACGCGCCGCCTGGAGCATCAGCGATGCACCGACTTGCACCGTTGGCCCTTCGCGTCCCACGGAAGCGCCGCAGAGCAGCCCTGCAACCGTCAACAGGATTTTTCCCGCGGCCGTTTTCAGAGACAGGATTTGACCGACCTCAACTTCCTCACGAAGGTGCCGGGCGGCGATGGTTTGCGGAATGCCGCTACCTTGCGAACCCGGAAAGAAGCGCCAGGCCATCCATGCGCATATGACGAAGCCGCATGGCGTCACGAGGATCGGCAAGAAGCGAAGCCATCCCTCTCCTATAATGGCATGAGCGAAAATTGTTTGGGCTTCATCGGCAAGCCTGGCAAAACCCACACTGATGATGCCGATCGCAATGGCGCCGGTCCAGAAGACCAACCGTGGCTTCCAAAGACGTGGAGAAGCTACGAGTACGGACGAACGCCTTATCAGGCCAGTCCTTGATATGCGTCGTCTCACATTTTCTCCAAGGGAATGGAGCTTGGCTGAATGAATGGGGCGGGTACTCAGCTTGTATCCGGATGCTGCCCGGGTTGGAAGAGTTAGATGCACTCCCCGGTCTCGCCCCATCCATGATGGCGACGCGAAAATCTGTTGGCGCGCGCGCGTTCTAAACCGCCAATGGCCTTACTGCCGCGGGAATACTGCAGCGACTAGAAGCGGCACACAAACGCTTTGCGCAAGGATAGCCACTATTTGATCCAGGGATCCTCCGCCCAAAGTGCCCGCAGGAAAGTGTCGTCCTTGGTAATGTAGTCCCTGGTTTCTTCCGCGCTCATGACGACCAGGGGAACGGATCGCTTTTTGGCATCGGCGATGAAATCCGGGTTCTTTCCTACCTCCTGAAGGCAGGAGGACCATTTCTGCTCCACCTCCTCGGGAATGCCCTTGGGCGCGGAGATCACATGGTTGGAACCGGAGACCACGTCATAGCCCTGCTCCTTCAGGGTCGCCACCTCGGGCCAAAGCTCGACCCGCTTCTCGCTGGCGACCGAGATCGGCCGGATCGACCCCTTGAGCGTCGCCGCTTCGGCGTGGGACATGGCGGTGATGTCGATATGCCCGCCCATCAGGGCGTTGCGGACCGTGGGCGAGTCGTTCATGGGAATATAGGTAAAGTTCAGCCCCGTTGCCTTCGCCACCTGGATCAGCATGAAATGGTCGTCGCCGCCCAGCGCCGACATCCCCACATTGACCGCGCCGCCCTTGTCCTTTGCCATCTGCACGAGGTCGGCCACCGATTGCAGAGGGCTGTCTTCGCGCACCACGATCGTGCTTCGGCCGCCGACCAGCGCCCCGAGAAAGACGAAACTGTCCAACTGCCACGGCACCTCCCCGGAAATCGCGTTCGTGTAGACATTGGGCGTGTTGGTGCTGCCGAGCGTGTAGCCGTCCGGGTACGATTTTGCGAGCTCGGCCATGCCCAGGATCGCGCCGCCTCCCGGCTTGTTCTGCACGACGATCGTTCCGCCCAGGCATTGTTCCATATAGGGTTGCCAGGTGCGCACCCCGATATCCGTGCCCCCACCCGGTGAATAGGGCACAATGAAGGTTATCGGGCCTTCAGGATACTCGGCATGGGCGGGAAGGACGAGAAGTCCGGCCGCCGCCACGAAAGACGCCATTGCACATATTGCTCGCATCGGTTCCTCCCAAGAAGCGAGTTGACCCTCCCTTGCCGGGCCGATTCTTCGGCCCGTGCGAAAACCTCTCCGTGACCGCGCGCTGTGGCGGCGGCCTATCGGATCTCTTTCGTATTTTATTGTAGACGTTTGTATACTATCGTAGTCTGGCCCAAGTTCGCAGGCCGCGCAAGTGGTAGTTTCGATCTTGCATTGCGCGGCGACGACCAATCAGCCGCTGGACGGTAGGTTCACCGTCGCATTCACCCATCATCACGAATGGGACCCTGCATTGCGCTTTGGGGGCGCCGGAGTCGGGCTATTCTCGCGGAACCAGCACTTCGCCCTGGAAGAGCCGGCGCGCGGTCATGATGGTACCCGCCATCTCGGCATAGGGCCCATCCGGCGTTTCCCGAACCGTCGCGGCAATCGACCATGCTCCGCTCGGATGGCCAACGATGATATCGCCGCCGTCCCTTGCTTGCCCGCTCAACATCCTGTTCGGCACGCTGCCAGGCAAGCGGCAGGCGACGGCAAGGCAAAGCGCCGTCGTTATCGGAACGGCGCGGTGTGGCCGGCCCCTCCCGATCATGCGGATAAGAATATCGGTTTGGTCGGATCGGAAAGGCTGGCCCGAAAGGGCCGTATACGCCTTGGGCGGCGCGACAAAGGCGATGCGCGGCAGCGATACGGCGCCGGCGGCCGCAAGATCGGGTGCGGCACCTGCCTTGACCGTCACATGACGGCGGATCGTCTCGACCCGGTCGAGGAAACCGGGTTTGACTTCGATTTCCTCCGGCAGCTCCGTCCCGGCGAGACCGATCGCCTCCGCATCCACGAACATGACCGGATTGGCCGCATCGACGAAGCTGAATTCGATCCGGCCGATGCCTTGCACCTCAACCGTGTCGGTGATGCCGCCCAAGGGCAGCAGGCTTCCGGTATGCGCTCCGCCTGGCGCCTGGAATTCCAGCCTGACCGGAGCGCCCGTGCCGGCAATGCCGTCCACGGCAAAGTCTCCACGGACGGCCGCCTTGCCGCCGCGCGTTGGAAACCGCGAAACAATGATCTTGTTGGCGTTGACGTCGCGGATGCGCACGACCGCCTCGCCATCGGCCGGCGCCTCGACCAACCCTTCGTCCACCGCAAAAGGGCCCATGGCGGAAGCCATGCTGCCGCAACTGCCGTTGTAGTCGACGCGCGCCGCAAGCACCTCCACTTGCCCGAAAGTGTAGTCGATATCGGCGCCTGGAGCCTTGGAACGCTCGACGATGCAGACCTTCGACAGGGAGGAAAGCCCGCCTCCCATGCCGTTCAACTGCCGCTCATTGGGGTCGGGCGAGCCCATCGCCGCCAGGAAAATCCGATCCCGCGCTTCCCGGCTCTCCGGCAGGTCGCGCGCGTGGAAGACGATTGCCTTCGATGTGCCGCCGCGCATGAAGACGGCGGGGATCGCGATCTGATCCGGTGTGCGGACTTCCTGCATCCTGTTCATGACCTCCTCCCTGGAGCACGTCTGGGCTCAACCATCGACGGTGAACGTCACGTTCCGCCCTTGTCTGTCAGCACTTTCAGGAGTTCGGGGTATTGCGCCTTTGGATCATAGGGCACTTTGGAGAGCTTGGCGTAACCGTCCGCGATCCTCTCCGAGATGGCGGTCGACATATAAGGCTCCAGCCCAAGGCCCTTTATCGTCGCGGCGGATTCCTTCATCTCCGATACACGGCGCGCGCCATGCTCATGGGTCCGCTTTAGGTAATGCGAGGTGAGCTGGCGCCAATCGAGGCCTTTGAAGGTGGTGTTCACCGAGTCGAGAATGCGCTCGGTGACACCCGCCGTTTCCGCCGCGACCATGCTTTCGAGGATGAGCGCTTCCACGCCCTTCATCATCACGCTGCGGATCATTTTCACGGCACATGCCTGCCCGATTTTCTCGCCGATCGCCTCGCTGTTCATACCGGCTGCATTCAGCTTGTCCGCCGCTTCGCCCGCGCGGGGGCCGGCAAGCAGGATGGGCACCTTATGGTTCTTCGGCCGGACCGCATCCATGATCGCGCCTTCGACACAATCTCCGCGGCCTCCTCCAGCGATGACATCCGCCACGCGGCGCTTGGTATCAGGGGAGACGGAATTGAGGTCGATATAGATCTGCCCCTCGGCAAGAAGCGGCGCCACCGACTCCGCCACCTTCACCGCCACTGAGCCCTGCACGAGCGAGAGCACGATGGGCGATTCCTTGATGGCCTCGGCGGCCGACGGCGCCAGGAAGACATCCAGCTCCGCTGCCTTGGCCTGTAATGCCGGCGCCTGCACCGGGTCGTCGGCGCGGATATCATAGACGGAAAGCCGCTCGAGGCTCCTTTCGCCTTTGAAGCCGAGCGCCATCGCCTGCGCGGCCTCGCCGAAACCGATGAACGCAAGTTTCATATCCGTTTCCTCGTCTAGAGCCTGGTCAATTTGCTGAGAACGTGGATCGGCTCGGGCACGGGCTTGCCGGGATTCATATGGCCCCAAGCCGTACGCGCCACCTCGCCGACATAGATCGATCCTTCCGAATCGACCGCGATCCCGTGCGGAGACATGAATTCGCCAGGCCCGTTGCCTGCATGCTCCCCGCCGAGCTGGGCCAGCGGATTGCCCTTGTTATCGAGGATGCTGATGCGCGCGCCGAGATTGGGCACGTTGCGGATGACGCTCATGGTCGGCCCTGTCTCACCCACATAGCAAAGGGGGCACCGTCCGGGCGGCATGTAAAGCGCGCTCGGGCGATGCAGGTTGTTCCACTGGGTCTCGTAGCAGCCTTCGCTGTCGAAGACCTGAATGCGGTGGAGCTCGCGGTCCGCCACATAGACCCAGCCGTCCGCATCGCAGGTGATGTTGTGCGGCAGGCTGAACTGTCCAGGACCCGTACCCGGCGAGCCCCAGCTTTTCAGATAACGGCCGTCGGGCGTGTATTTGTGCACGCACGCATTGCCATAGCCGTCCGAGACGAAAATGTCCCCATTGGGCGCGCAGGCCGTGTGGGTGCAGCGGCAGAACGGCCTTAGACTCATATAAGGGGAGGGAGCGCCGGGCACGCCGATCGTCATCAGCACCTTGCCATCGAGCGTGCATTTGCGCACGGTATGGTCGCCGTCGTCGGTGCAGAAGATCGTGTCGTCCGGCCCGATATGCACCGCATGCGGGCGGGTGAAAACGCCTTCGCCCCAGGAGGTCAGGAAATTCCCCTCGCGGTCGAACACGACCATCGGGTGTTCGCCGCGATTGAAGACATAGACGCGGTCCTTGGCGTCGACGCCCACGCCGGCGACTTCGTTCAAGGACCAGCCGCCGGGCAAGCGGCCCCAGCCGCGCTCGACCTTGAAGCGGTATTCTCCGTTTCCCAAGACAACCGTCATTGCTCCTCCCGCTACCGCTCGCCAATGCTTGTATTTTATAGTCGACGCGCGTATACAATCAATCGCGAAAATGGGATGCGGGCCGAAGGAGCGGCGTTCAGGGGCCGAAGCGGACCCCACGCATCCTGTTGCATAATTTTGGCTGAGGAGGACCGGGGCAGGAATGTCGGACGAACAGAGCCAGGCGGCATGGCCGCACACGATCTACCGCCTCCTGAAAGAAGCGAAGGTGGCGCAGGTCTCCTTTGTGCCGGACGGCGGCCATAAGCAGCTCATCCAATACTGCATCGACGATCCCGATATGCGCACGATCTCGCTCACCACGGAGCAGGACGGCGTCGGACTTGCGACCGGAGCCTGGCTCGGCGGCGTGCGCAGCGCGCTCCTCATGCAATCGAGCGGTGTGGGCAACTGCATCAATGCGCTGTCGCTCCTGAGGAACTGCCAGATACCCTTCATCACCTTCGTCACCATGCGCGGTGATTTCGGCGAGACAAACGCCTGGCAGATTCCGATGGGGCAGAGCGTGAAGCCGGTTCTGGAGGAGATGGGCATGATCTGCCTGCGCGCCGAAACGGCCGGGGACGTGGAGGAGACCGTGCGTGCCGGCCTCGCCATGGCCTTTTCCGCTCAGCAGGCGATTGCCGTCCTGTTGTCTCAGCGCCTGATCGGCGCCAAGGTTTTCAAGTGAGATGCCCATGACCGAGAACACCCTCAACCGCCGCGAGGCCGTGAAGCGCATCCTGGCTGATCGTGGCGATACGCTCACCGTCTCTTCGCTCGGCGGGCCCTCCTACGATGTGGCTGCCATCCAGGTGGACTTCGAGCAGGATTTTCCGCTGGGCGGAGCCATGGGGCAGGCGACGATGACCGGCCTGGGCCTCGCGCTTTCGCAGCCAAAGCGCCGCGTGATCGTGTTCGCGGGGGATGGCGAGATGCTGATGAGCCTGGGTTCGCTCGCCACCATCGGAGCGGAAAAGCCGGACAATCTGGCCATCGTGGTGATCGACAATGAGCACTATGCCGAGACCGGCATGCAGCGCACCCACACCGGACGCGGCATAGACCTTGCGGGTGTGGCGATCGGCTGTCAATTTCCTGTTGTGCGCACGATCCGCACATCGGCAGAATTGGAAGAGGCAACGCCACTGATCCGCAGGGCGCCCGGTCCGGTCTTCGCGCTGCTTAAGGTCAGCAACGAGGTCGGTCCGCTCTTTCCCCGCAACCGAGACGGCGTGTTCCAGAAGATGCAGTTCCGCCGCGCCTTGCTTGGCAGGAGCTGAAGGCCGATCGGAAGCATGATGTTCCATTTCCGCCGTCCGGCGGCACGAAACGAGGAGAAGACGACGTGGCGACGTACAAGGCACCCTTGATGCTCATCGGCGGTGAATGGACCAAGGGGTCCGGCGAGCCGAAGGAGGTCATCAATCCCGCGACGGAAGAGGTGATTGCGATGCTGCCCTCGGCAACGGAAGCCGACCTCGACCGCGCCCTTCAATCGGCGCAGCGCGGTTTCCGGGAATGGCAGAAGCTCTCCGCCGAGCAGCGCTGCGACATTATAATGCGCGGCTGCCGGATCCTGCGCGAGAGGGCGGCCGAAATCGCGCCGTTGATCACGATCGAGCAAGGAAAGCCGGTTGAGGAGGCGAGGCTTGAGGTCATCCGCGCCGCCTCTATCATCGAGTGGGACGCGAATGAGGGCCGGCGCGCCTATGGCACGATCGTGCCGAGCGATCCCGGTTACAACCGCTACGGCATCAAGCTGGCGATCGGCCCTGTGGCCGCGTTCACGCCATGGAACTTTCCGATCTCGTCGCCCGGCCGCAAGCTCGGCGGCGCGCTGGGTGCGGGCTGTTCCGTCATCATCAAGAGCTCTGAAGAAACTCCGGCCGCGACCTGCGCGCTGGTCCAGTGCCTGCTCGACGGCGGACTGCCGCCCGAGGTCATCAACATCGTCTCCGGCAAATCCTCGATGATCTCGGCCTATCTGATCGCCTCGCCGGTAATCCGCGCCATTACCTTCACCGGCTCCACGCCGGTGGGCAAGCACCTCGCCAAGCTCGCGGCGGAGGCGATGAAGCCCGTGGTGATGGAACTCGGCGGTCATTCGCCGGTCATCGTGTTCGACGATGTCGATGCCGACAAGATCGCCAGGCAGGCAGTTGCCGCCAAATTCCGCAATGCGGGGCAGATATGCACGGCGCCGACCCGGTTCATCATCCAGGAGAAGGCGCACGACGCTTTCGTCGAAAGCTTCGTCAAGGCGGCGAGTGCCATCAAGGTCGGCAACGGGCTCGAAGCGGACACGCAGATGGGACCGCTTGCCAATTCGCGCCGGCTGAGGGCGCTGGAAGAGCTGGTGGCCGACGCCAGAGCTAAGGGCGCGACGGTGGCAACGGGCGGAAAACGCATCGGCAATCGCGGCTATTTCTTCGAGCCGACCGTTCTGACGGACGTTCCGGACGATGCCGACGTGGTAAATGTCGAGCCGTTCGGGCCGATTGCCCCCGTGGTCCGTTTCCGCGAGTTCGAGGAGGCGATCGAGATCGCCAACCGTCTGCCCTACGGGCTTTGCTCCTATGCCTTCACCAACTCCCAGGCCTATTCGCACGAACTGGCCCATCGGGTGGAAAGCGGTATCATGTCGCTCAACCATTTCGGCACGTCGCAGGCCGACACGCCCTTTGGCGGCGTGAAGGAAAGCGGCTATGGCCGGGAGGGCGGGTACGAAACTCTCGACGCCTTCATGATCACGAAATTCATATCTCAAAAGATCACCGCATAGAGCGCACGCGCTCTATGCATTCGGTTTAGGTGCATGATCTTATCCGAAAAGTCTGCAACTTTTCGGGATCATGCTTTTAGGAAAGGCAAGCCGCCATGGAAGTCAGCCTCGCAGGACGCGCCGCTGTCATTACCGGAGGCTCCAAGGGCCTGGGGTTTGCCACGGCGAACCGCTTCGCCGCATCGGGCGCCGATGTGGCGATCCTGGCGCGGACGCAATCCACCTTGGACGAGGCTGTCGCGGAGATCAGCAAGACCGCCAAAGGCCGGGTGCTCGGCGTATCCTGCGACGTTGCAAAGTCGGCAGAGACGCAAGCCGCCTATGACAAAGTGGTGTCGGCCTTCGGCAAGGTCGACATCCTCGTCAACAATGCGGGCGAATCCCGGCTGGCGCGATTCGAAGAGATCACCGATGCCATGTGGCACGAAGATCTCGAGCAGAAGCTGATGGGCGCGATCCGTATGACGCGCCTGGTCTGGACGCAGATGAAGGAACGGCGCTGGGGCAGGGTGATCAATGTCTTGTCGATCAACGCCAAGAACTCGAGACCTGGCGGCGCGCCCACAACCGTATCGCGCGCGGCTGGCCTTGCGCTCACCAAGGTGTTGGCAGGCGAAGGCGCGCCCTATGGCGTGCTCGTCAATGCGCTGATGGTGGGCAATATCGTCTCTGACCAGACCTTTCGCCGCCACAGGATGAGGACCGACGGCATAACGCTGGAGGAGATGATCGCGGAGATCGGCAAGGATATTCCGCTCGGGCGCATGGGGCAGCCCGAGGAATTCGCGAATATGGCCTGCTTCCTGGCGTCGGACCTTGCGTCCTACGTGACTGGCGCCGCCATCCCCGTGGACGGCGGCAAGGCGCCATTTATTTGATTGCCCTACCGTGCGCCCCCTCTCTATTTCTAACTTCGCTTCGCTTGGCTAAGCGATTGAAATTGCTCCCTTGCGGGAGAGAACGCGTTTTCCTGCGCTTGCGAGCGGGCTTGTCCCCGAGCAAGTGCTTGGAAAACGCAAGAGAGGGGTTTTCGCGCTCCGGATCACGGCCAGTGCCATTGCGCGGCCCGTTCCAGCCAGTCCGGCAGCGTCAGGTAATTCAATACGAACTCTGTGCTGAGCGACAGGAAGATCGCGCCCAAAAGCCCTAAGCCGGTGGCCACCCAGATCCGCCCGCCGATCACCTCGTGCTCCCGGTTGAGCATCGAATTGGCCAAGACGCGGAAGACCAGCGACAGGCGCTGAATGGGCATAACCACGGAAACCGGGGCGAGAGCCAGCGCCATATAACTCGTCATCTGCGACAGGCTGACAAGCACAGCCGCGGTGGAAAACCATTTGCCGGAGACGGGCTTGACCGCCGCTATGTGCGCCGCCAAGCCCGGCTTGAGCAGCGCCAGTGCCATGATCGCGGTCGCGGCGAGATAGGCGATGAAGCCTCCGGCGATGCTTTCGACCAGACCTCCTCCGTCCAGCGCGACTTTGACGAAGATCGGGCTCACCCCGAAGCCCAGTGCGGAAAGGAAAGCGAAATAGTAGCCCTCCACATAGTTTGGCTGGAATGTCGGCTTCGGGGCGTCGGGGCCTTGCGTGGCCATACGGGCGCGCAGCGATATGGCCGGCCCCAGGACCACGAGAAGGATGCCGAGGATGCGAAGCGGCGTCAGCGTCTCCCCGAGCACGATAATGGCAAGCACAAGCGATACGATGATGCCGAGCTGCTGTGGCGGCCCGACGAGATTGGCGCCCATCGCTTTGGTCGCACGGTAATTGCAATAACGGCCCCAGGCGAAATGCAAGAGACCGGCCGCGCAAAACAGCCAGAACGAGAAGGAAGAGAAGGAGAAAATTGCTTCGAGGCCGCCGATCAGGATGCTTGCGGCAAAGAAGATCAAAACGCCCAGCGAAAGCGACACCGCCATTCCCTGCGCCACGCTGCCGGTCAGCGCGCCGCGCCGGTAGGCAGCGTTGTTGAGGGCGAAGGTGACCGCTGCGAAAAGAGCGAGCAGGCTGCCGAGCATCAGCGGTCCGCGCCTGCCGCAGGGTCCGTGATCTTGGTCAGCCGGTGCATGCGGTGCAGATTGTCGGGTAGGGGCTCTCCCGGAAAGAGCGAGGGCCAGGCGCGGGTGCTCACTTCCCCCACATAAAGATTGCCTTTGGAATCCACCGCAAGGCTGTGGGGAGAGAGGAATTGGCCTGGATTGCGTGGCCCCGTCGGCAATTCGCCGAAGCGGGCGAGCAGTTGTCCGTCATTGCTCATGATCGAGATGCGCGGGCCTAGATTGGGATTCTTGCGATTGACGTTCATATAGGGGCCGATCTCGCCCACATAGCAGATCGGGCATTTGCCGTGGCCGAGAAGCAGAGCGCTTGGGCGGTGCACGTTGTTTATCTGCGTTTCGTATTTCCCGTTTCCGTCGAAGACCTGGATCCTGTGGTTCTCCCGGTCGGCGACATAGACCCAGCCGTCTTCATCGCAGCAGATATTGTGCGGGAAATTGAATTGGCCGGGGTCGATGCCGGGCGCGCCCCAGGAAAGGATGGGTTTGCCTTCGGGGCTGTATTTATGAACCCGCGCATTTCCATAGCCGTCGGAGACATAAAAATCGTTCTCGGGCGAGACGGCGGTGTGCGTGCAGCGATGGAAGGGGATGCCGGACATGTAAGGAGACGGCTTGCCGGGCACACCCAGCGTCAGGAGCACTTTTCCGTCCAGCGTGCAGCGGCGCACCGTGTGATCGCCGTCATCCGTGCAGAAGATCGTGTCATCAGGCGCGATATGCAGGCCATGCGGATTGGAGAACACGCCTTGGCCCCAGCTATCCAGAAAATTGCCCTCGCTATCGACGACGATCATGGGATTGGGGCCGCGATTGAAGAGATAGGCTCGGTCTCGCCGGTCGACGGCGAGCGCGGCGACGTCCCCCATGACCATGCCGGGTGGAAGCTTTACCCATTGCTCCTCGACCCGGTAGGTGAACTCGCCGCTACCAAGGATTACCCCCATGACCTGCCCTCCCGCGCCCGGCTCTTCAGATGAGACTGCGAAGCGATGCCGTCCGCCGCTGGCCGGCATCGACCAGCATGGTGACGTCGTTTGCCGCAAGGATGAAACGGTATCCCATGTCAAAATAGACCTTGAGGTCTTCCGGTCTGCGCACCCCGCCGAGCCCGGCATAACGACCGTGCTTCCGGCAGGCTGCCGCGACGCGTTCGAACGCCGCTATCACGCGCTCGTTCATGACGTCGCCCGCTATACCCATGTCGAGGCAGAGATCGTTCGCGCCGATCATGACGACATCGATGCCGTCCACAGCCGCGATTGCCTCGCAATTCTCGATCGCCGTGGTGGTTTCGAGCATGACGGCGATCAGAAAATCCTTGTCGAGTTGGGCGGTAAGCTCGCCCACCGGCACGGTGCGGAAATCGACATGCACCTGCATGGAGGAAATGGAGCGCCTGCCGGCCGGCGGATAGCGGAGTTGCCTGACGGCCTCGCGCGCCTGCTCCTCCGTATCCACATGGGGCAACACAATGCCCTGCGCACCGCCGTCCAGCGCCCGCGTTGCCATCCAGTACTGGCTTTCCGGTACCCGAACCAGCGGCGCTATTCCTGTCCCGAGGCAAGCGACGGAGATTTCGCAGGCCGTTTCGATCGACATCGAGTTGTGCTCAAGATCGAGGAACAGCCAGTCAAAACCCGCTGTTTGAAAGATTTTTCCCGTTTCCACGCTGCGCGCCTGGCGCAGGACGACGCCGAGGGACAGCTCCTGCCGCCTTAGTCTTTCCAGAGCGAGGTTCGCCATCGTGGAATGCCTCTCGTTTGGAATTACACCGCCACCGGGCCCGCACCGGCGAACTGGCGCGGCTTGGCGGGGACCACAACGAGATCGGATTTGGGCAGCGCCTCGCCCCGGATCATGCGCAGCATGTTGCCGAAGGCGTGCTGAGCCACGGGCGCGACATTGTCCAGCACGCTGCCCGCCGTATGTGGCGTCAGCACCACGCTCGTCAGCTGGGTGAGCTTGCTTGAAGCAGGCAGGGGCTCGGGCTCGAACGCATCGAGGCCAGCCGCGAGCAACTGGCCGGACTGAAGTGCGGCCACCATCGCTTCCTCGTCGACCACGTCGCCGCGCGCGCAGTTCACCAAGACCGAGCCGCGCTGCATCTTGGCGAGCGCCGACGCATTGATGATGTGGTGATTGGCCGCTCCGCCGGGGCAGTGGAGCGTGAGAATATTGCTCCTCTTTATCAGCTCGTCGAAGGAGACATAGGTGGCCTTGAGACGGTCCTCGACCTCCGGCGGCGCGCGGAAGGGATCGTGGTAGATGATCTCGACATCAAAGCCCTGCAGGCGTTGCGCGACATTGCGGCCAATATTGCCGAAACCCAGGATACCGACCGTTTTGCCCGAAAGCTTGCGGCAAAGGGGGCGCAATTCGGTATAGATCCACTTGCCCTCACGCATCGACTGGTCTGCGAGTGCCAGCCGCCGCAGCGCGGCCAGGATGAGCATGATCGTATGTTCAGCCACCGCGCCGGCATTGGAGCCGGCCGTAATCGCCACGTAGACACCTTGCCGCTCGGCGCCTTCGAGATCGATCTTGTCGATGCCGATGCCCCATTTGTGGACGAGCCTGAGCTTTGGCGCTTCCTGCAGCAGCTTCTCGGTGATCGCGGTCGTCACCAGGCAGAAATCGCTCTCACGGATGAGCGGATGAGCTTTCTCTGTCGTATCCACTGAGAAGGAGAGATCGAATTCCGGCGGCGCCACTTCCTGTATGATGGCTTGGGCCTCCGGCCCGAAAGCACGGCCGACGACGGCGACTTTGAATTTGTTGGACGAGCTCATGGGCATGGTCTTCTCCGTCAGGTCTTCGGTCGTTAGCGGCACGCGCCGTCATCAAAGCGGCCCGGCAAGCCGGGACGCCCGTGGCATCTGTTGCAATGCGGGGTGGATGCCTGCTCCCCGCCGCCAAGGCGAAGACGTCCTTTAGAACGGACGCCTTCGCCCTCCCTTGGAGGCGTCATTTGGTCCAGGGATCGCTTTCCCAGAGCGCCTTGATCGTCGCGGACTCCTTCTCGACCCACTCGGTGGTTTCTTTGGCGTCCATGACATTGAGGAGAAGCGACCGCTCCTTGGCGGCCTTCTGGAATTCCGGATCGGCCGCCACCTGCGATAGGCAGCCGGCGAGTTTATCGATAGCCTCCTGCGGTGTCCCTGCCGGAGCGCCGATCACGTGGTTCGATCCCCCGAGGACATCGTAGCCCTGCTCCTTGAAGGTGGGAACGCCGGGCAACTCGGGGCGTGGCTCCGCCGAGGCGACCGCGAGCGTCTGGAGTTCATTTTGGAACGACGCCACTTCGGTCATCGAATTGCCGGACACATCGACATGGCCGCCCATCACCGCATTGCGCGAGGTCGCCGCGTCAGTCATCGGAATGAAAGTGAACTTCACCCCGGCCTGTTTCATGAAGTCGAGCATCTTGATGTGGTCGTCAGCGCCGAAATTGCTGACCGCCATGTTGATGTTCGTGCCGGACTTCGCGGCTTCCACCAGCTTTTCGAGCGTATCGTATTGCCCGCCTTTCTTGGCGTTGATCGTGACGATCGAGCCATAGATGTTGCCGAGGAACGCAAAGCTGTCGAGCTTGTACTTGGCGTCCGGCTTGGTGATCGTCCCTGCCGGGAAATTCGGCACGTTCAGCGCGCCGATCGTGTAGCCGTCGGGCGCCGAGGCGGCCAGTTCCGTGAAGCCTAGCTCGCCGCCCGCGCCGGGTTTGTTGACAAAGACAACCGGCTGCCCCAGGCACTCTTCCATGAAGGGGCCCCAGGTGCGGGCGCCCACGTCGGACGTGCCGCCGGGACCGTAGGGAATGATGAAGGTGACGGGCTTTTCCGGGAATTCAGCCCAGGCCGGCGCCGCGATGGCGGAAAGCATTAGGCTGGCGACTAGAATTTTCAATTTAGGCACGGATTTCCTCCCTTGGATCTGATCTTATTTCTTGGGCTGCTGCATCAGTTCGATGCGGAAGCCGTCCGGCGATTGCATGAAGGCGACCATCTGGCCGCCGCGCCCGGTGCGCGGTCCTTCGTTGAGGATGGCGCCCAGCGCGGACAAGCGGGCGACGTCGGCATGGATATCAGCGGAATCGATGCCGAAATGCTCGAGCCCGAGATGCGGTCCGACAATAGCTTCGGGCAGCTTTTCGCCGTTCCGCTCACCGGAGAAATTCACCCGGAGAGCGTTGTCTTCCGTCATGCAGCGAATGAAGCGGTCACCGGTCTGCCGTACCTCGTCGGTGAGGATCATGAAGTTGAAAGCCTTCACGAACCAATCCGCCGATTGCTTCGGGTCGCGCGACTTGAAGTGAATGTGGTTGATGCGGAACGCCATGCTTTCCCGCCTTGTTCACAATTGCATGCAATTGTATACGACAAAAAACCGCAGGGGTGCAAGCGGGCTTTTGGGCCTTTGTTTTATTGTTGGGCCGCTAATTGAGGATGGCACCTTCTGGTGTCGGGAATGCCGGCAATTTCAGCGGGCAGGCACTGTCGGTTTCTCTCTTAGTGGAGGAAAACCGGCTTCAAGCTCGTCACTGATGAGGCACGAATGGCTGACGGCAAATGCTCATGCCACGGCACCTTCTGATGCCAGGCTCGTTTTCTACAGATAGAAATCAGGGCCGCTTATCTGTCCATCAGCATGCGAAGGCGTGCGCGCTGAGCCTCGCGAATGTGTTGACGGCTTTCGGTTTCCGCTTTTTCGGCGTCGCGGGCCTCGATCGCCGCGATGATGGCGCGATGTTCCTTCGAGGCGGAGGAGTGACGCTCCGGCAGGCTGAAGGTGGTGTTTTGAAGCAGCGAGAGCGCGTCCTCGAGACTGTTCAGCGCCTCGTGCATGTAGCGGTTACGCGCCGCCTCATAGATCACCCGGTGCAGGTTGTTGTTGATGCGGGCGAGCTTTGCCGGGTCGCCCTTCGACGCATCGAACTCATCCGCCAGCTCATGCATGATGGCGATCTCGGCCGGCAGGGCATGCTGGGCGGCGAAGCGGGCCGCCGCACCCTCCAGCACTTCGCGCATGGCATAGAGCTCCATAACCTGCTGGGTGTTCAGCTCGACGACAACAATGCCCCGGCCGGGCGCCAGCTCCACGAGCCGGCGGGCTTGAAGGTGCTGTAGCGCCTCCCGAACCGGCGTTCTGCTGACGCCGAGGGACTGCGCCACGTCCTCCTCGCGAATGCGGTCACCAGGCAGGATGCGCCCGGCGCGGATGCCTTCGAGGAGAGCCCGGTACACGAATTCGCCACGAGGTCCTCCGCGCGAGGACAATGCATTCATCGTAGCTTCCTTGCCGCCAGACTTCGCCATCCGCCACCTGCACTCCGATTCCAAGGACAGAACGTTCTTCGTGGACCGTTGTATGCGATGTGGAGGGAAGCGGACCACATGTCAACTGGATGGCCGGGCGCAGCACGTTCTTTCTTGTCTTGCTTGTGGAATTCCCTTTTGTTTATTTGCGTGGATTGGCGGCCATCATGGCTTCAATATCTATCCTGAGTTCGAGCAGCGCCGGCTTTCCTGATCCCCTTGCTCTTTCAAAGGCCGCAGGGAAATCCGCGGTCCGCTCGACCAACTCGCCATAAGCGCCATAGGCTTTCGCCAGCGCAACGAAATCCGGGTTGTTAAGGCCGGTCGCGAACACGCGTCCTGGGTATTCGCGCTCCTGGTGCATGCGGATGGAGCCGTAGCTCGAATTGTTCACCAGTATCACGACCACCGGCAGATCATACCGGATCGCCGTGGCAAGCTCCTGGGAAGCCATGAGGAAACAGCCGTCGCCCGCAAAGCAGACCACCGTGCGGTCGGGATGAACGAGCTGCGCGGCGATCGCCGCCGGAAAGCCGTAACCCATTGCGCCGCTGGTTGGCGCAAGCTGCGTCCGGAATTTCCGGAAGACATAGTAGCGGTGGACATAGCCCGTGTAGGTTCCGGCGCCATTTGTGACGATGGCATCGTCTGGGAGCGACTCCCTGAGATATTTCACCACCTCCGCCACGTCGATGGGCAGGCTGTTCGGCTTGGGCGTGATTTTCCGCTCATATGCGGCGCGTCCGTTGGCGATCCACTGTTCGCGGGTCTTCGAACCGGCCTTGATGTCGCTTACCGCCTCTGCGAAGTCGCGTGGCGTCGCACCGATCGCAAGATCGGCGCGGTAGACCATGCCGAGCTCTTCCGGCCCGGGATGGACATGCACCAGTTTCTGCGCGGGCTGCGGAATGTCGAGCAGGGTATATCCCTTGGTCGAGGCGTCGCCCAGGCGCTCCCCGACGGAGATGATCAGGTCCGAGGCTTTCACCATCTCCGCCAGCGCCGCATCGATGCCGAGGCCGAGATCGCCCACATAGTTCGGATGGGTGTTGTCGAACAGATCCTGACGGCGGAAGCCGACGGCGGCGGGCAAATGGTGCTTCTCGGCGAAGGCCTGCATTTGGGCCACCGAATGGGCATCCCAGCTGCCGCCGCCGAGCACCAGAAGCGGCCTTTCCGCCGCGGCCAGCATCTTCTCCAACTCATCGAGCGCCGCTTTGCCTGGCGCGGCGCGGACAGGGGTGAAGGGGGGCGCCGGAGGATTCGGGCAGGGCTTTTTCAGCACGTCCTCGGGAATAGCAATGACCACCGGGCCCGCCCGGCCATTGACCGCAACATGGTAGGCGCGGCTGATGATTTCCGGGATGCGAGCTACGTCGTCGATCTGCACGGCCCACTTGGCGAACTTGGAATACATCGCCACATAGTCGACCTCCTGGAACGCCTCGCGCCCCAGGTCGCCATAGCTCACCTGGCCGACGAAATAGATGAGCGGTGTCGAATCCTGCTGCGCCGTATGCACGCCGACAGATCCTTGGGAGGAGCCCGGCCCGCGGGTGACGAAGCAGATGCCCGGCCGGCCGGTCAGCTTTCCGCTCGCTTCCGCCATATTCGCGGCGCTTGCCTCATGCCTGCACACGATGAGACGGAATTTATCCTGCACGTCGTGCATCGCATCGAGCGCGGCCAGATAGCTTTCGCCGGGAACGCAGAAGGCAAGGTCTGCCCCTTGAGCGATAAGTGAATCGATCAGCACCTGCGCGCCCGTGCGTTCTTTCGTCCCCTGGGCGCCCTGATATTGATCCATGTTCATTTCTGCTTGTCCTGTGTGGGCATGGTGAAGGCGCCGGCGCGATTGGCAAGATCGGGAACAGGAACGCCGGCGGAGATGTCCTTGTGCCGGCTTGCCTCGGCCGCCATGATTTCCTGGCAGCGTTTCAGCACCGCGGCAGCTTTATCCGGCGGAATGAAACAGATGCCCGTTTCGTCGGCAATGACAATGTCGCCCGGCGTGACCTGCACGCCGGCGATCTGCACCGGGAAATTAATCTGTACGGTCTGGATGCGCCATTTCCCGGTGAGCGGGGTCACGTCGCGGCTCCACATCGGATACCCGAGGGAGCGGCAATCGCCCACATCGCGCACGCCGCCGTCCACGATCGCGCCGATCTCGCCCTGCCGCTTGCCGATTGCCGCGGAGATGCCGCCGATATTCGAAACACCATGCACGCCTTCGATGACGAGCACGTCTCCCGGCTCGGCGAGATTATGGGCCTCAATCTCCGCCAGGCGGGAGATCTTTTCCGAGGCTCCTTTGTAGGGGCTGTCCTCCTGGACCACGTTGCGCAGCGTCAGCGCGCGGCCGACGATCGCGGCGGGCGCATAGATGGGGCGAAGCACCGATGCGCCGATGGCCTTCGCCACGCCCATTTCGTCCATTGCGTCGGAGACCACGCTCGAAGCATCCGAGCCAAGTGCGCGAAATCCTTCCAGAATATCCGCGGGGACTTTCGGCAGCTCGATCGCTCCGATCCCGGACGGATGGATTTTGCCGGTCAGGCGGCGGTCAGACATTGTGCACCTTCGTCTTCTCGGGGTTCGTCAAAGCGCAGTGGAGCGGACCTTCTCGCCGCGCGCAAGCGCTGCCCGCGCCGCGCTGCGCCCCGCCGTTCGGCCGAAGACGGCGCCGGCCATGAGGCCCGTTCCGCCCGGATAATTGAAGTAGAAAAGACCGCCCACAAGCTCGCCGGCCGCGAAGAGGTTCGGCATCAGCTCATTTTCTGAGTCGATCACCTGCGCATCGGTATCAACCTTGAGCCCGCCGAAGGTGAAAGTCAGGCCGCATGTGACCTGGAACGCCAAGAACGGCCCCTGATCGAGCGTGTTGGCCCAGTTGGACTTGTTGATCTTCAGTCCCTGAGTGCACCGCCCGTCCTTTACGTTCGGATTGAAGGGCGTTTCGGTCTTGATCGCGGCGTTGTATTCCTCCACCTCGCGGATGAAGCGCTGGGCATCGACGCCTTCCAGTTTCCCGGCAAGCTCCTCGATCGAATTGGCCTCGGCCTTTGTGACCTGCCTGATGCGGTACTCGTCGCGAAGGAGATGCACCACTTTCTGGTCGAAGATCTGCCAGGCGAATTGTTGGGGCTGATTGAGGATGATGCCGCCATATTTGGCATAGGTGTAGTTGCGGAAATCCGCGCCTTCGTCCACGAAGCGCTCGCCATTGGCATTGACCATGATGCCGAACGGGTAGCTGTGCTTCTGGAACCCGTCTCCCACATCGAGGTCGCCGAAGGGCGGCGCGTTGCGGTCCCATCCCACGGCGTGACCGCCCGACCAATGGCCCCACGGCATGGCGCCGGCGTCCAGCGCCATCCGAATGCCGTCGCCGGTGTTGAAGCGTGTCCCGCGAACCTTGGCCAGTTCCCAATTCTGGCCGAGATAGCGGCTGCGCCACTCGGAATTGGCCTGGAAACCGCCGCAGGCGAGCACCACTGCGCCGCCATGAAGCTTCATAGTGCGCCCATTGATGCGCGCGACCACTCCGTGAACGCCGTCGTCGTCATGGATGAGCGACATCGCGCGGGCATTATGGAGCACCTTGATGCCCTCCTTGGCCGCGCGGCTATGGAGCGCCTCTACAAGGCCGGGGCCGCCGCCCCAGGATTCCACCGTCATGCCGCCCCAGAACTTGAACTTGCCGTCCACCTTGAAGGCCTGCCTGCCATAGATCGGCTGGAAACGCACACCTTTGGAGCGCATCCAGACCATCGTGTCGAGGCTCTTGGTAACAAGAAGCTCGGCCATGTCCGGGTCGGTCCTGTATTCGGTGATCCGGCCCATATCGTCAAAGAACTGGTCTTCTGTGTAGGTGCCGAAATCGGTGCGCGCGATTTCCTCTTCGGTCAGGTCCGGCATGACCTTCAGAAGATCGTCCAGCCCGGAATAGGCAAAGCGCATTCCGCCTGCCGTGAAGCGGCTGTTGCCGCCCCGTTCCGCTTCAGGAGCCCGTTCGAGCACCAGGACCGTGGCCCCGTTTTCGCGAGCGGAGAGCGCGGCGCACATCGCAGCGTTGCCTGCTCCAACCACAATCACATCATGAAAAATTTCAGTCATTGCCGCCTGCTGTGTTTTCGTCTTGCCATGCGCAATCTATCGTATACAAATGTATGCGCAAGTGTTTTTCTGCTTTTTCCTTTGGATGGTGGAGGAAGGGGAGGGAGGGGTTGAATGTCCGGGTTGTTCTGTATACGATTGTCGACAATACTATACGAGGCTGGCGGATGCGGCAAGCCGCTCACGCCTGACCGGAAAGGCGAAACAGCGCTCGGGGCGGGCTTTGCCTTTCAGCGCGGGCCGTTCCCAATCTTCCCGCGCTTGATGATTGGAAGGAGTCGAGGCTGATGGCGTGCCCTTATCCTCAACACCGCCGGCAGATCGAAACCATTCTCCTGGCCTGGGGGATGCCCGAAGCCCAGGCCGCGCGCACCGCCGATATTCTTGGCTGGGCCGATCTCCACGGCGTTGAAAGTCACGGCATCTCCATGCTGGTGGAATATGACATGCGCTTTCGGGCTGGCCGCCTGAAGATGAATGCCGATTTCAAGGTGGTCCGCGAAACGCCGGTTTCGGTCCTGATCGACGGCGATGGCGGTATGGGGCACATTGCCTATGCAATGGCAGCCGACGCAGCGATAGAGAAAGCGAAGGCGAGCGGCATCGCCGTGGCTTCGGTACGCAATTCCTCGCATTTCGGCGCCGTCGGCTATTTCACCGAGCTTGCGGCCCGCGCGGGCCTGATCGCCATGGGCGCGACGAGCGCAGCCGGCATCCGCGTGGCGCCGACCAATGGCGCGGAAGCGAAGCTGGGCACGGATCCGCTGTCCTTTGCCGCGCCAAGCACCGACGAGAACCCTTTTCTGCTCGATATGGCGACTACCACTGTCGCCTATGGCAAGATTCGTAATAAGATGAACGAAAACGCTTCGATGCCGATCGGTTGGGGCACGGATAGCAATGGCGAGCCCACCACGGACCCCCTCGATGTGACGCGGCGTGGCGGCTTCATGTCCCCGCTCGGCGGCACGCCGGAAGGCGCGAGTTACAAGGGGTATGGTCTTTCTGTGATGGTCAATATCCTGTCCTCCTGCCTCTCGGGCTCAACCCTTATTACGGACCCGATGCACACGAAGAAGCCGAAGGGTTTCGACATCGGCCATTTCTATCTCGCGCTCGATCCGAAGCTTTTCCGGGATGCCGGCGAATTCGAAGCCGATGTCGGCACGTTCTGCGCCGCCCTGCGCAACACCAAGCCGGTGGAGGAGGGAACGCCGGTCATGGTTGCCGGCGACCCGCAATGGAAAATGGCGGAGGAGCGGCTGCGCGAAGGTGTCCCGATAGGCAAGGGCCTGCGCGCGAAGCTTATCGCGGTGGCTGAGGCAGCGGGCGTGGAATGGCTGCTCGACGGCGCCGATGACGGCCCGAGCGGGCTGGCACCGGCGGGCAAACTGGAGCTTGCACGCTCAAAATGAGTGACGGGCCGCCATGCGGCGGCCGAAGTGAAAATCGTTCCCGTTGGGAACAGTCGGACCGCCCGGCAAAACAGGCGGAGCGTTCAGGGAGGAAGAATGCTGGGTATTTGCGCGATAGGCTCGGGATCGCCGTCGGCTTCACTGGGGAGGTTGCCATGATCGCTAAAGATACGGTCAGCTCGGTCGTTGTCTTTTTTTTCTCGCTGGGCGCGTTCGTGCTGGCGCAAAACTATGGCGGAGGCGCCGAACTGTTTCCCCGCGGCCTGGCGGTGATCATGATGATCGCTGCCGCGGGTATGTTTCTGCGCGCCGTCTTTTGGCCCGCTGCCATCCCGGAAGGCACCCCGAAAATGGAGCGGTCGGAGAGGGACGTCATCACGTTCTGCGTGATCGCGACGATCGGCTATGTAGCGCTGATCGTGCCGCTCGGTTTTGTAACCGCGAGCGTCGCATTCGTCATCGTGATGTCCTACGCGCTGGGGATGCGCAACCACCTGGTGATCTGGCTGACGGCCTTCTGCTTCGTCGGCGCGCTCTATTACCTGTTCGCCCACGTTTTTCACACCCCGCTGCCGAGGGATCTGATCCTCGGGCTGTTCGGGATCTAGGTGGACATCATGTTTCACGACATCTTCACCGCGCTGATCGAAATGATGACGATCGGAACGATCGTCGCCATGATAGCCGGCACCTGCCTCGGCATTTGCCTCGGCGCGCTTCCCGGCATCGGCGCCACGCTTGGCATTGCGCTGGCGATTCCCTTCACCTACGGCATGGGCCCGCTGCCTGCGCTGGCGCTGCTCGCCGGCATTCACAACGGCAGTTCGCAAGGGGGCGCCATTCCGGCGATCCTGCTCAACATGCCGGGTACGCCCGGCGCCATCGTGACGACGTGGGATGGTCATCCGCTGGCGCAGCAAGGCAAGGCTGGCGGCGCGATCAACCTTTCGGCGATATCCTGTGCCGTGGGCGGCAGCCTGAGCGCGCTGTCTCTGATTCTGCTCGCGCCGCCGCTCGCTAAGGTGGCGCTGGCCTTCGGCCCGCCGGAGATTTTCTGGGTCAATGTCTTCGGCATCGCGACGGTCGCGGCCCTTCTTGGCAATGATCTGTTGAAGGGCTTCATAGCGGCCTGCTTCGGTCTGCTGATCGGCACCATCGGGCTCGACAATGTGTCGGGCCACGAGCGATACACCTTCGGCATGCTCGAACTCGTCAACGGCGTCGCCACGGTGGCGGTCATGGTGGGCATGTTCTCGCTCCCGCCTGCCTGGAACCTGGTCCGCCACGCCCGCAAACGCCAAAGCGCGGCCGCATCGATAAACAAGATCCGCATCGTCTCGGAAAAAATCTGGACCATCGCCGGCGTGTGGCGGGCCTGGTCGGTTGCGTCCTTCATCGGCATCATCAACGGCATCCTGCCGGGCTCGGCGATCGCCTCATTCATCGCCTACAACGAGGCAAAGCGCGTCTCCAAAAACCCGGAAAAATTCGGCAAGGGGAGTATTGAGGGCCTGGCAGCCGCCGAATGCGTGAACGCCGCCGACAATGCTTCCGCGCTGATTCCCACGCTGACCCTCGGGGTGCCCGGCAGCAATGTCGCAGCGCTGATGCTGGGCGCGCTGCTGATCCAGGGCTTCCAGCCCGGCCCGCAGCTTTTCCGCGACGCACCGAATATCGTCTACGGCTATTCGTGGGCGCTGGTGATCACCGCGCTTTTATTGGTACCGCTGGGTGGAGCGCTGGCGAGCCGCATCTTCGCCAATGTGCTGCGCATCCCGACGACGCTGCTGCTGCCGCTCATCATCGTAATTGCGAGCGCGGGCGTGTTCGCCTCGCAAAATTCGATGTTCGATGTCTATGTGGCGGCCTTCTTCGGCGTGGTGGGCCTGGCGATGATCCGCTTCGACTTCCCGATCGCGCCGGTAATCATCGGCCTCGTGCTCGGGGCGAAAGCGGAGTTCAACCTGCGTGTCTCGCTGATGATGTCGGCCGGCGACTACGGCATTCTCATCTTCCGCCCGATCTGCATCATTCTCATCATCCTGACCATTCTGATCGTTACGTTTCCGCTCTACCGCGCCTATCAGGATTGGCGAAAGCGCAGGGAAAGCGGCGGTGAGCGTCAGGTCTCGGCTGAGCAGTAACACACGGGCAGGCGGCGGTTTGCCCGCCTCCTGCTTGCATTTTGTAGAATAGATTGAGGAGCAAAGAATGAGTTCCGCGGAACCGGACGGTCAGCGCGCGTGGCATGAGATCATCAGGGACGTGCTTAAGGAAAACAATGTCAGGCTCGCCACCTATGTGCCGGACAATGTGCTTTCACCCCTGATCAGAGGGCTCCACGCCGACCCATTTTTCACCACCTTCTGCTGCGCGCGGGAGGAGGAGGCGGTCGGCGTCGCGACAGGGGCGTGGCTGGGCGGCACGCTCGGCGTGGTGCTGATGCAGACGAGTGGGTTTGCGACGCTGCCGAACGTGCTCGCCTCGCTTGCCGTGCCCTACCAAATCCCGCTTCTCATGATCATTTCCGAGCGCGGCACGCTCGGCGAGTTCAATCTCGGCCAGGCGATGGTCTGCCGCACAATGCGCCCGGCGCTTGAATCGATGGGCATCGAGAACCATACGCTGCGCCGCTTGGACGAGGTCGCCTTCGTCGTCGACCGGACCGTCAGCCAAGCCGTCTCCACCCAGGCTCCGGCCGCCATCATCCTGAACGCGCTGCTCACCGGCGGCAAGGTCGAGAAGAAGAGGGAGGTCTGATCATGCTGGAAAGCAACGAACGCAAGGTGATGAGCCGGGCCGACCTGACGAAGCGACTGGTCAGCAAACTCAGGAACGAGGAAGCCGTCGTTGGCGGTATCGGCTGGACGAATTTCGAGCTCTGGGGCGCCGGCCAGCGGCCGCAGAATTTTTATATGCTCGGCTCCATGGGCCTTGCATTTCCCATCGCGCTCGGGGTCGCGATCGCGCAGCCGAAACGCCGCGTCATCGGGCTCGAGGGCGACGGCTCGCTTCTCATGCAAGTGGGCGCGCTTGGGACCATCGCCAGCCGCAACCAGAAGAATCTCGTCATGATCGTCTGGGACAACGGCGCCTATCAGATCACCGGCGGCCAGCCTGCCGCCACCGCCACGGTTGTCGACGTGGTAGGGCTCGCCCGCGCTTCCGGCCTTGAAAAATCGTTTTGGGCGAAGGACGAGGCCCACTTCGAACAGCTGGTCGACCGCGCGCTTTCGGAGGAGGGGCCCTTCTTCATCGCCGCCAAGATCGACAGCGCCAGGCCGGCCGCCACCACGCACCGCGATCCCGTGCAGATCCGCGAGCGCTTCATGCGCGGCCTGGGCGTGAGGGAAGCGATTTAGCGGTGTTCCCACCCTTCCCACAAGGGGGAGGGTGGGCGCCTTTTCCTCAAATCTTCGTATGCTTCCAATAGAGCAGGCGCCAGCTTTCCGCGCTTCTGCTCCAGACGCCGAGAAATGCAAACTCGGTTACGCGCGTGTTCTGCCCTTCCTCGCGGGTGACGGAAATTTCACCCGACATCACGGCCGTGTTCTCCGTTTTCCGAACCAGCACGTTGCGCCGCTCGAACGCCTTCAGGTAGAATGCACCGGAAGTTATGGAGCCGATATACGCCTTCTTGTCCTCCGTTCGCCCGCTGGCATGGACGTAGAGAAAATCGTCGGCCAGCAATGAGCCGAGCGCGGCAGCGTCCGCATTCGTAAGCGCGTTGCAGCGGGTGGCCTCGGCCTTCAGGATTTCATCCGCAATTCTATCCGCCACTTTCCTTCTCCATTGTTCGGGTGCGCGTTCAGCTCAGGAAAGCAGCCGGATCTTTGACTTTTCGATCAGATCGAAGTCGATCTCGACGCCGAGCCCCGGCCCCTTCGGCACATGGACGAAGCCGTCAGAGCCGACGGAAAGATCCACGACCAGCCCGCACTTCTGCGCTTCGTCCGGCAACACGACCTCGAAAAATTCCGTGTTGGGGATGGCGCAGAAGACATGCAGGTTTGCGACATTGTTGAGCGAATTCCCGCCGTGATGCAGCTCGTAATTGAGGCGGAAGGCTTCGGCGAGATGCGCTGTCTTGAGGCAGGCGGTGATGCCGCCCTTCAATGCTACGTCGCCGCGCAACGCATCTGTCGCCTTTTGCGAGACCCATGGCTCGTAAGCATGGAACGCGCCGGGTGAAAGCTCGGTCGCCATGATCTGGATTTCGAGCTTCTGCTTGAGCTTGGTGTAGTTGTAGATGTCTTCGAAGGGGAGGGGGTCCTCGAACCAGTAGTAGCCGAGTTCCTCCAGCTCCCTCCCCACCTTCAGTGCTTCGGCATAGGTGTAGACGCCGGTCGAATCGAACATCAGCCGATAGTGGTCGCCGACCACCCGGCGCACCGCGCGGGCAACTTTCAAATCCATTTCCCAGCCGAGGCGCGGCGGATGCACTTTATAGGCGGCGTAGCCATGTGCCTTCACCGCCTGGGCTTCTTCGACATATTGCTCCACCTCCGCCCAGCCGGGCGAACTGGCATAAGCCGGCGCCTTTTCCCTGAAGCCGCCGATCAGCTGGTAGATCGGCAGCCCCGCTACCTTGCCTGCGATGTCCCACAACGCCACGTCGATGGCGCCGACGCAGCGCCAGGTGGAAAGTCCCGCGCGGCGGGCGAGATCCTTGTAAATTGCTTCGCGCTGGAGCGGGTCGCGCCCGACCACGACGGGCTTGAGTGCGATGATCAGCGAGGCGGCGTCGAGTTCCGCGGTGCGCACGGGCGAGCCGAGAAAGGCATGGCCGTCGACCCCCTCATCGGTCGAGACCTTCAGCAAACCCATTGTCAGCTTGCCGGAGCCGGGCAGGGTGTGCCGCCCGTACGAAGCCGGGGGAATCGTCTTCTCGAACATGGTGATGGTAACGTCGGTGATCTTCATGCGCTCCTCCTCAGAAACCCTCCTGAAACCTATTTGCATATCCTTGCATATTTCTGTATACAAAAGCAATTGACCGGAGCCTTTGGAGGAGGTTCCGCGATCTCTTGGGTTCAGGAGGCGGCGAAAGCCGGGAACCCGCAACAATGGGAGGAAGGTCATGAAATCGGCAGGAATCTGTCTTTTGGCCGCAGCCGTGCTGGGTGGCGGCATCGGTGTCGCGGCGGCGGAATATCCGGAGCGCCCCATCATTTTCCAGGTCCCGTTTGGGGCCGGTGGCGGCACAGATGTGGCGGCGCGCACCTATGCGCCTTATCTGGCAAAGTGCATTGGCAACAATGCCGAGCTTGTGGTCATCAACAAGCCTGGCGCCAGCGGTCAGCTCGGCTTTGCCGAGCTCGCAACTTCAAAGCCCGACGGCTACATGATCTCTACGCTGAACGCGCCGAATTTCGAAATTGGCGCGATCACGGGCACCGCCTACAAGCTCGACCGGTTCGAGCTTCTGGGCAATATCGTCGGCACGAATGTCACGCTGGTCGTACGCAAGGACAGCCCGATCAAGACACTCGCCGATCTGATCGAGGCGGCGAAGAGTTCGTCGACGCCGATCAACATCGGCACCTCCTCGCTCGGCGCGGAGGATCATCTCACCGGCCTGCGTTTCGCCAAGATGGCGGGCGTCAAGTTTGCGACGCTGCCGCTCGAAAGCGCCGGCAATGTCCGCAACGCGGTGATCGGCGGCCACATCCAGGTGGGCAGCCTCTCCAACAACGAAACCGCGCCTTTCCGCGACCAGCTGCACGTGCTTGCGACGGCAACGCCCGAGCGGCTGCCGGAAATGCAGGATGTGCCGACCTTTCGCGAGCAGGGCTTTGACCTCGTCGCGGGCTCCAATCACGTGCTCGGCACCCGTGCCGGCGTGCCGGAGGAAATCCGCGCCAAGCTTGCCGGCTGCGTGGAGCAGGTCGTGAAGGACCCGGCATTTCTGGAGGATGCGAAGAAGCGCTCCGTAAGCTTGAATCCGATGAACGCTGAAGAAGTGAAGGCATTCATCGCCAAGGAGTATTCCGACTTGGAGACGCTCTGGAAGACGGAGCCCTGGCAGTAGGCTCGCTGCATCACGCGGGTTCCCGGCCCCGATCGGGAGCCCGCCGGAGTGCAAATCCTCCCGATCCTGACTGGAGGTGACCCGCATGCGATATTGCGCCCTTGTACTTGCCCTTGCCCTCGCGGGGGGAGCCGCAACGGCCGCGCTGGCCGAATATCCCGAAAAGCCGATCACCTTCATCGTGCCCTTTGCTCCGGGCGGCGGCGCCGATGTCGGCGTGCGGATCATGGAGCCGTTCATGGAGAAGTGCCTGGGCGGCGAGCTGGTCGTGGTCGATAAGCCCGGCGCGGGCGGTGCGATCGGCATGTTCGACATCGCCAATGCCGCGCCGGACGGCTACACGCTCGGCAGCATCATCACGCCGAACCTGCCGGTGAACACCATTGCGACGGAAAATCCGCGCTTCACTATGGACAGTTTCGACTATCTGGCCAATCTGGTGGGAACGCGGGTAGCAATCAGTGCCGGCAAGGGCGGCCGCTTCACGACCATTCAGCAGCTGATCGAGACCGCGAAGGAAAAGCCTGTTCAGGCCGCGATCACCCAGCCTGGCGCTGATGACCATCTGGTGCTGCTCCGCCTCCTGCAGGAAACGGGCGCAAAATTCGACTTCATTCCAATGGTGGAATCGCCGCTCGCGCGCAACGCCGTGATGGGCGGGCATGTCGAAATCCTCGGCCTCTCGGTCACGGAGAGCGCCAATTTCAAGGATCAGCTTCAGACGCTGGCGATAGCGGGTTCAGAGCGCTTTGCCGGTCTGCCGGACGTGCCGACGCTGAAGGAGCTTGGCTGGGACATCACCGCCGGCAATACTTTTCTGATGGGAGCGCCGGCCGGGCTGCCAGCCGACATAAAGGCCAAGCTGGACCAGTGTTTTCAGACCGTCGCGCAGGACCCCGAATACCGCAAGCAGATCACCGAGCGGAACTTTATCCTCACGCCGATGAATGCTGCCGAGACGGAAGCCTTCGCGCGCGGCGAATATGAAGCACTGAAGAAGCTTTGGGACCAGGATCCCTGGATCAAGGACTAGGAGGCTGGCGAGTACGATGAAGATTACCGCGGTCGAAACCCTCTATTGCAACGCAGGATGGCGCAACCTTTCCTTCCTGAAAATTTCCACCGACGAGGGGCTGGTCGGCTGGGCGGAGTTTCCGGAAAACCACATCAACAATGTACTCTCTCCGCTCGTCCGCCACATGGGCCAGCAGATCCTCGGCGAAGATCCGCGGCGCATACATCCGGTGATCGACCGCCTCCGCCGCGCGGCCTGGGGTGTGCCCTTCGGTGCGGTCTCGCGCGCGATCGGCGCGATCGAGAACGCACTGGTCGACATCAAGGCAAAGGCTCTCGGCGTGCCGGCCTATGAACTTATCGGCGGCAGGATGCGCGATGATATCCGTATGTACTGGTCGCATTGCGGTTCCTATCATGTGACCAACTGGAAGGATCTCGGCGTTCCGCGCATCACCTCGCTCGATGGTGTGAAGTCGCTGGGGCGGCAGGTGCGGGAGTCCGGCTATCACGCGCTCAAGACCAACCTCATGATGTTCGACAGGCCCGAACCTTACATGTACCGTCCGGGCTTCGCCGGCGGTTCGGGTGACCCCGACCGCAATCCGCTTCGCTCCGCCATCTCGGCGGCGGTCGACCAGATGACAGCCTTCCGCGAGGGTGCGGGGCCCGATATTGGCCTTAAATTGGACGTGAATTTCAATTTCCGCCCCGAGGGCTATATCCGTCTCGCCCATGCCCTGGAGCCCGTGGACCTCGACTGGCTGGAAATCGACAATTTCGACGCCAAGGCCGTCGCCCAGGTGCGCCGCGCCAGCCGCATCCCCATCGCCTCCTGCGAGACGCTGAGCGGCAGGCGCCAGCTTCGGCCCTATCTGGAGGAGCAGGCAGTCGATGTCGTCATCATCGATGTGCCGTGGAACGGCATCTATGAAGCAATGCGGATGGCCGCCTTGGCCGACAGTTTTGAGGTCAATGTCGCCACTCATAATTTCTGCGGGCCGATCGCCACGCTGATCAGTGCGCATTTCTGCGCCGCCGTTCCCAATTTCCGCGTCATGGAAATGGATGTGGTACAGGTTCCGTGGACGAACGACCTCATTACCAATCCGCCCACGATCGAGAGAGGCTATATGCGCCTGCCCGACGGGCCGGGTTGGGGCGCGGATGTGAACGAGGAGGCGCTCCGGGCGCATCCGCCCGTCGCCGCCAAGCATTGATTTTGCTCAGTTATTTCGCAGTTGGGAAATGCTCATGAAACCCGAGGTGATTGTCCGTGTGCCCTTTCCGCCCGAAAGCATCGCGCTTCTGGAGGAGGATTTCACTGTCTATTATGCGCCCACGCTTCCAGAGCTCGAAACGGCAATCCGCGAGCATGGCGCCACGACGCGAGGCGTTGTCACCAACGGCTCGATCGGTCTCACCGGTGATCAGATTCGTGCCATTCCCCATCTCGAAATGATCCATACCGTCGGCGTCGGCTACGAAAAGATCGACATGGAAGCGGTAAGGGAGAAAAAGATCATCGTCGCCAACAATGCCGGCACGAACGCGTTTTCGGTCGCAGAGCAAGCTCTGGGGTTGCTTTTGGCGGTCCTGCGCGACATTCCGGCAGCGGAGCGGGCGGTTCGCTCGGGTATCTGGGAAGAAGCACGCTATCCCCGCCCTCTGATCTTCGAAAAGCGTGTCGGCATTGTCGGGCTCGGGGAGGTCGGCCTGGGCATCGCCAAACGCGTCCAAGCCTTTGAAGCCACCGTGCTCTACCACAACCGCAGGCCGCGCGAAGGCGCTCCCTACGAATATTATTCAACGCCCAGGGCGCTGGCCGCAGCCTCCGATATCCTCATCATCTCCTGCCCGGGCGGAGAGGAAACGCGCCACCTCGTCAACCGCGACGTGCTGGCAGCGCTCGGCCCATCCGGCGTTCTCATCAATGTCGGCCGCGGCAGCGTGGTCGATACGGCAGCCCTCGTCGAGGCGCTGCACGGAAAGGTGATCGCCGCCGCCGGCCTGGATGTCTGGGAAGGCGAGCCGGTGATTTCGCCCGAGCTGGCCGGCGCGCCGAATGTGATCCTCAGCCCGCATATCGGCGGCCGCTCCCCGGAAGCGGTGGTCTTTGCCAGGCGGCAGATATCCAAGAACCTGAAGGCGCATTTCTTCGGGAAGGGAGATATCGTGCACCGGATAGCGTGATCAGCCGATTCCCCTCACTTGCGTTTTCCAAGCACGTGCTCGGGTAAAAGCCCGCTCGCAGATGCAGGAAAACGCTTTCTCTCCCAATAGGGGAGAGATAACGCTGGCATTACCCTCGCCGCCGGTAATCGCAGGTGAGAGCGAGGCCAGCCAGCGCTTAGCCACTCACCTTCGCAAACCGGATATGAATGCTGCCCAGCCGCGTGAACTCGGCGCGCACGTCGTCGCCTGCCTCGATCGGCACCGCGGCGATGATTGAGCCGGTCATCAGAATCATACCGGCTGTGAGCATCCCGCCATTCGCAAGCACGGTATTGGCGATAAAGGCGGCGGCATTGTAAGGATCGCCCATCACTTCCGCGCCCGTGGCAGACCCGGCCGGGCTGCCATTGATCGTCATCACGCATCCTTCTAGCCTGAGATCGATCCCGTCCGGCGCGCGGCCCGGCCCGCCGACGATAACGCTGCCGGCGGTTTTGTTGGTGGCAATGACCATCTGCCGGCTGCGCTTCAGATCGCCGGGCGCGCCGACCGCCACTTCGATCGCCGGCAGCAGGAGGGCGGCCGCCCGCCGGACATCGAGCGGCGTCACCTGCGGCCCGGGAAGATCGGCGCCGAGAAGGATCGCCACTTCCGGCTCCACCGCGTTGCGACGCTCCGGAACGATGGCGACCGGCTCTCCTTCCGGCAGAAATCCCGACTGCAGGAAAGCGCCCGCAATGGGGCCGCCATTGCCGCGTTGAGCCTGGACGGCGGCGCTAGTATAGGCGGCCTTGTAGCCTACCGCGCGATCTCCTGCGGCGGCCATCCGGCGGATCAGCGCGAACTGGATGCGGTAGGCATCCTCGTCGCTGAGGCCGGGCTGGTCCTCCAGCACGTCCTTCCAGGGCTCGCGGCCTGATATCCGGCCCTGAATCCGGTCAACGAGTGTTTCAATTTCGCTGTCCATTGTAACCTCTGCGAGAAAGGCCGCCGCTGGGATCAGCCGGCGGCGGCTAACACCTCATCGAAGGACCTCGCCCAAGCCGGGTTACTTGATCCAGGGGTCGCTTGCCCAAAGCTCAGCGAGGGCCTTGTGCTGGGCGCGAATGAAGGCTTCGGTTTCCTCGGCCGTCATCACATTCAGCGAGAGCGAGCGCTTCTCTGCGTCTTCAAGGAACTTCGGGTCCTTGCCGGCGACCTGAATGCACTCACGCCATTTTGCCAGCGCCTCCTCGGGGAAGCCCTTCGGTGCGCCGATGACGTGGGTGGATCCACCCACCAGGTCGATGCCTTGTTCCTTGAATGTGGGAGCCTCCGGGAAGAGCTCGGAGCGCGTCTCCGCGGCAATTGCGAGCGGACGGATTTCATCGCGGAATCCGGCGGCTTCCACGTTCGACATCAGGGAAAACTCGACCTGGCCGCCCAGAAGGGCGTTGCGCGAGTCCGCCCCCGAGCCGAAGGGAATGAAGTTGAGCTTGGCGCCGATCAGCTTTTGGAACTGGAGGCCCGCAAGGTGATCGTCTGCGCCCACGCCACCCATGCCGACATTGATCGGGGTGGAACTGCCCTTGATGTAGTCGATCGCTTCCTGGAGTGTCTGGAACTTGCTGTCCTTGCGCACATTGAGCGTTGAATTCACGCCGATGATGTTGCCGAGCCACTCAAAGTCCTCGAAGGACGGTTGATCTGGCTTGGAGAGATTGTTCGTCACCAGGTTCGGCATGTTCGCCATTCCGATCGTGTAGCCGTCCGGCGCGGCCTTGGCGAGCGCGGTGATACCCACCGCTGACGCAGCGCCGGGCATCGCCGTCGGCACGAGCACGGCGCCCTGGCCGAGGCAGGCTTCCACATAGGGCTGCCATGTGCGGATGCCGACATCGGTGCCGCCGCCTGCCGAATTCGGGTTGACCACTGTAATCGGACGCTCGGGATATTCGGCGGAAGCCGCGGTCGCGAAAAGTGCAAGCGCCGCGGCGCCCGCAGCCAAGAAAATCGTTTTCATCAGTTCCTCCCGGTCATGTTTGTCGTGATGTTCAGCCGACGATCGCGGCGTCGGCGGCTTTCGCCTCGGCCATGAATTTCATTGCCCCCTCGATCAAAAAGTTTGTGTCCGCGCCGGTAAAGTAGCAGCGCGAGGCACCCATCCGCACATATGGCTCCAGTTCATCGCTCTTGCGGATGCCGCCGATGATCAGGGGTTTTCCGGCGGCCTTGCAGGCGGCGATAACCTTTCCATAGACTGTCTGGACCCGATCGTGCTTGTATTGGCCAGGTATGCCCATGGAGGTGGTGAGATCATTGCTGCCGATCTGGATTGCGTCGATGCCGTCGACGCCGATGATTTCCCCAGCCCTCTCTGCCGCCTCCTCGGTTTCGATCATGGCGATGAGCAAGGTAGCATCGTTGATGGCGGCGGCCAGTGCGCCACCCGAAAGGCCTTTGAAACGCGGATTGGGGATGCCGCTGCCGACGGAGCGGTCGCCCTTGGGCGCAATCAGCGCTGCCTGGACCAGTGCCTTTGCCTCTGCGGCCGAGCGGATATCGGGAGCGAGAATGCCCTGGGCGCCCGCATCGAGCACGCGTGATACCAGCCCCGGCTCCAGGCTCGGCACGCGCGCGAAGGCCGTCACCTCGCTGTGCAGGGCGGTGGAGAAGATCTGCGCGGCAGTGTCGATCGAGATCGAGCTGTGCTGCAGGTCCACATAAAGCCCGTGATAGCCCGCCGCCTGCGCCATCGAGACGATGTTGACCGTGCGCGCCATGCGCACCGAGAAAACGAATGTCGGCTCGCCAGAGCCGAGCCTGTGCTTCAAAAGATTCGCATGCATTCGTTCCTCCCTCGGCGCCGACGCACTTTTCGCCAGCCGCAATCTTGCAGGTCTGTCTTTCTTTGAATACAAAGGTCGACAGAAAAATACAAGAGTGGATGCGGGGCTTGGTCGGCCGGATTGACGGGCCCAGAAACGGTCGTTGAAAAACAGGAGCATCAATGACGAAAATCGCTTTCATCGGCTTCGGCGAAGCCGCGCAGGCCATGGCAATGGGCCTGAGCAAGGAGCCCGCGGTGGAAGGGCTTTCCGCCTTCGACCTCCGTTTCGCGGATGCCGCTCAAGCGCCTGATCTCAAGAGCCGGGCGGAGGCGCGAAAAGTAAAGGCCTGCACAAGCCTGGCAGAGGCGGTCGCGGGTGCGGACGTCGTGCTCTCCCTCGTAGTGGGGTCGGCGGCGGTTAAAGTGGGAGAGGATGCGGGCAAGCATCTGAGGAAGGGACAGGTCTTCATCGACCTTAACTCAATCGGGCCGGACGCCAAGAAGAGGGTGGGCGAGGCGCTGGCCAGGGGAGGCGATGCGGACTTCGTCGAAGGCGCCGTCATGGCGCGCGTGCCGCCTTACGAGCACAAGGTGCCGATCCTCCTGGCCGGAGGGGAGGCGGAGCGCGCGGCAAGGATCCTGACCGGCGCGGGAATGGATATCGAGGCTGTCGGGACCGAGATTGGCCAAGCTTGTGCGGTGAAGATGATCCGCTCAATCCTCGTGAAGGGCATCGAGGCGCTCCTGCTCGAAAGTCTGACCGCGGCGGAGAAAGCGGGGGTGCGCGAGCGCATAATCGATTCGATCTCGCAGACCTTTCCCGGGCTCGACTGGCGGCAGACGGCCACCTATTACATCGGCCGCACGCAGCAGCACGGCGCCCGCCGGGTGACGGAGATGAAGGAAGCCGCCGCCACCCTCGAAAGCTTTGGGCTAAAGCCCATTTTGTCGACCGCGATCGCGCAGACGATCGGCGGCTCGTATGAAAAGCTCAAGGCGTCGGGCCTCCCGTTCGATAGGGAGTATCCGGAGATGTTGGCCGCGCTTGCGGCAGGCGGCAATGCGGGAGAAAAGGCGGCATGAGACCGGAGGTCATGGTGCGGATCCCATTGCCTTCCGCCGGGCTGAAGCTTTTGGAGGAAGATTTTGTCGTCCACTATGCGCCTTCGCCTGAGGAGTTCGAAAAGGCGATCGATGCGTTCCCCGCCACGCGCGCCCTGGTCACGAATGGCTCGATCGGTGTGACGGGAGACCAGCTCCGCCGGCTCAGAAAGCTGGAATTCGTGCACACGCAAGGCGTCGGCCATGAGAATGTCGACCTTGCGGCGGTGAAAGAGCTCGGATTGATCCTGTGCACAGGGAAGGGGACGAATGCGTCCTCCGTGGCGGACCACGCGATGGCGCTTCTCCTCGGGATCGCGCGCAACCTATCCTGGGCGGACCGGCAGGTCCGCAACGGGTTGTGGCTCAAGTCCCGCGGGCCGCGTGCGCTTGCATATCAAAAGCGTCTGGGCATTTTGGGGCTGGGCGAAATCGGCCTGCAGATCGCGGAGCGGGCCCTAGGCTTCAACATGGAGATCCGTTACCACAACCGAAACAAGCGGAGCGATGTGCCGTATGAATATAAGGCCTCGCCGCTCGAGCTCGCGCGCGACAGCGATTTCATCGTGATCGCCACGCCAGGCGGACCAGACACGAAAGGCATCGTGAACCGCGAATTCCTGGATGCGCTCGGGCCCAAGGGATTCCTCATCAATATAGGCCGCGGTTCCATCGTGGATACGGACGAGCTGGTCAAGGCGCTTCATGAGCAGCGGATCGCGGGCGCTGCCCTCGATGTGGTGGCAGGCGAACCGAACGTCACCCAGGAATTGCTTGAAGCGCCAAACCTGATCATCACACCGCACATGGCGGGCCGCTCGCCGGAAACGGTCTCGGCGGCGATGCAGCGCATTTCGAACAACCTCAAGGCGCATTTTGCCAATGGCGAGCTCGTTTCCCGGGTAGCCTAGCGCTGCGTCCAATCCCGCGCTAGGGGACCCCGATGGAGGAAGTTCAGTGTGTCGTTGCCGGTGCGGGTGTGATCGGGCTCGCAGTCGCGCGTGCTTTGGCGTCGATGGGGCGCGAAGTCATCATTCTTGAGGCCGCAGGCTCAATCGGCAGCGAAACCTCATCGCGAAACAGCGAGGTCATCCATGCCGGGATCTACTATCTGGCCGATAGCCTCATGGCGCGCCTCTGCGTGGAAGGGCGGCAACTGCTCTACGCCTATTGCCGAGAGCGCGATATACCGCACCGGCAATGCGGAAAGCTGATCGTCGCGACGTCCAAGGCCGAACTGGAGCAACTGCCGGCAATTGCCGCAAAGGCGGAACGGAACGGCGTTGCCGACCTGAGGCAGCTCACCGCATCCGAAGCCTGCTCCCTCGAACCGCCGCTGGCGACGACCGGAGCATTGCTCTCTCCCTCGACGGGCATCATCGACAGCCATGCCTATATGGTGTCGCTGCTGGGAGACGCAGAAAGCGCCGGCGCTGTCCTCGTTCTAAACAGCCCGGTCGAGCAGGGCAGAGTGACCGATAAGGGCATCGTGCTCAATATCGGCGGGTCCGATCCCACAACGCTCTCCTGCCGCCTGTTCGTGAATGCCGCAGGGCTTTCCGCGCCGAAGCTGGCGCGGAGCATCGAAGGAATGCCCGCGCAGCTTGTGCCGAAGGAATACCTTGCCAAGGGCGACTACTTCTCGCTTGCCGGCAAGGCGCCCTTCTCGCGGCTCATCTACCCTGTTCCGGTCAAAGGCGGCCTTGGAATCCACCTGACGCTCGATCTTGCCGGACAGGCGCGTTTCGGCCCGGACATCGAATGGGTAGACAACCTCCACTACGCGGTCGACCCCGCCAAGGCCGAGCTGTTCTATGCCGGGGTGCGCCGGTATTTCCCCGACCTGAAGGATGGAGCGCTGCTTCCGGCCTATTCGGGTATCCGGCCGAAGATCGTGCCGCCGGAGGTGGCGGTTCAGGATTTCCTCGTTCAAGGTCCACGGGCACACGGCGTCACCGGATTGATCAACCTCTTCGGCATCGAGTCGCCCGGCCTGACATCCTCTCTCGCCTTGGCGAAGTTCGTTGCAGAAAGCCAGGCTGTGTAAGGGCCGAAATGCCGGACCCGGCCTATCTCGCATCTATTGCTCAAGCCGCTTCGAAAAGTTGCACGATCTCCATTTCAGGCACGAGGACGAGCCCTTTGTCCGTAATGCGGATTTCCGGAATGACCGAAAGCGGGATGAGATTGAAGCCCATATAGGGGATGGAGCAGCCTGCCTTCTCCCACTCAACCTTCAAGGCTTTCACCTCCTCCGCCACTTCCGTCACCCGCTTGTCAGACAGGAGACCGGCGATGGGCAGGGGCACCATCGCAGTCACCTTTCCATCCATGACCACGCAGACGCCGCCTTGCGCCTCCTCGATGGCGCGCAGCGCCACCTGCATGTCCGCCTCGTTGGTTCCGGCCACGATGATGTTGTGGCTGTCATGGCCGACGGAGGAGGCGACGGCGCCGCGCTTCAGGTTGAAATTGCTCAAGAGCCCGTGAGCGGAATTGCCGGCTGATTTTCCGTGCCGTTCGACAACGGCCACAAAGCAGAGCCCGTGCCGGTCGAAATGATCCTGCCAGTCGTTCGAAGGCTCCAGCGTGATCCGCTCGTGGCCGAGCGTGATGCCGGGAAGCTCGGTGCGGATCGTATGGGCGACGACTCTTGTCGTGGGAAGCTCCGGCGTAAGCTTCACGTTCTTCGGCAGCTTGACCGTGTGATAGGCCGCTTCCGGATAGCGGTAGCGGTTGGAAAGAGCGGTATCGAGCAGAGGCGTGATCTTCCTGTTCTCAACCACGAGCTCGCCGCCATACCAGGTGTTGACGGGCTTAAAGCCGTCGTCGAGGAGCACGAGATCAGCCCGCCGCCCGCCTCCAAGGCCGCCGATATCGCCCTCCAGGCCAAAGCGTGTCGCCCCGTGCAAAGAACCCATTGCCCAGGCCTGTTCGGGTTTCATCCCCGCCTTCATCGCCTCGCGCGTCACCCAATCAAGGCCGAAGAGCAGCAGGTCGTCCGCGTCCCTGTCGTCGGTGCAGACCGCAATGCGCTTGTGCGAGGAGCCAAGCTCCGTGATGGTCTTGATGGCCTGCGGCAGGCTGTGCCAAGGCGTCGTGGGCGGCCCGCCGCGCAGGAAAAGCCAGATGCCGGCTTCGAGCAGGTCGTCCGCGATCTCGCGATCGATCGCCTCATGCGTGTCGGTCACGCCCGAGGCAGCATAGGCTGCGACGAACTCCCGGCCATAGACATGGCCGGACACCGGGCGCCCGCGCTCCAGCGCCGCGGCGAGAATTGCATGGCTGCGCTCGTCGCCCATGGCAACCTGCACGAAATCCATCTTTTCGCCGAGCGCGACAGCCTCCGGCCACCGGTCGAAAAGGGCCGCTATCTTTTCGGCCGTGAGGTCGCCGCCTGCCGTTTCAAGTTCGGGAGACGTGGCGGGGACCGTGCTCGGCACGGTGAGGAAAATCGACAATGGCGCCTGGCGGGCATCCTCAAGCATCGCCTCGACTCCCGCCACATCCATGACATTGCCGATTTCGTGGCTGTCGCAGAAGATCGTGGTGGTGCCGTTGAGAAGGGCCGCTTCCGCATAGGAGCAGGCGGTGACCATGCTTGATTCAATATGGATGTGCGGGTCCACCAGCCCCGGCGCGATCAGTCCGCCCGCCGCGTCGTAAATGGTCGCCGCGCTGCCGCGATAGCTGCCCGCGGGCTTTACCGCAGCGATTCGCCCGCCCGAGATCCACACTTCGCGATCCGGCAGGATACGCTCGGAATAGGTGGAGAGCACCCGTGCGCCCTTGATGACGAGGTCGGGTTCTGCGCGGCCGGAAGCCACATCGGCAAGATGCCGTGTCATGGTTGCCAGCGGGCGCACGGAAAAGCGGGTGAGGGTGCTCATGGATGACCTCGGATGTGGAGACACATGCTTCCTTGCAGAATGACCCTGGCGCGGCGACGGATCAAGCGGCGTCCAAATTCACCTGCGCCTTCTTCGGCGGCAATAAGCCGTGTGACTTTCGTTGAACTTTGTCTTTCCAGCGCTTTTGTTCCTGCCGAAGGCGCGCTAGAGGTGGCGCGACGCGCGTAGTCGTGGCCGGATATTCGGTAGGAGGCGTCCTTGAGCGAGCCGGAGACGCAGGAAAGAGACGGCAATCCGGCCGCGACGCCGGAGCATGGCATTTATGGCGAGGATGGCTCCGTCTCGGCGCATTTCCTCGCCCATATCGGTGCCGCTATTGCAGATCGCGACACGCTGACGCTGCGAAGGGACGTAGGCGGCCTGCACCAATCCGAGATCGGTGATCTGCTGGAGGCTCTCCAGCCCGAACAACGCCGCGCGCTCGTGCAGCTCATGGGCGACGAATTCGACTTCACGGCCCTGACGGAGGTGGACGACGCGATTCGCCTCGACATCGTCGAGAGCCTGCCCAACACGCAGATCGCACAGGCCGTCCAACAGCTCGATTCGGATGATGCGGTCTACATCCTTGAGGATCTCGATCCAGAAGACCAGGACGAGATCCTGGCGCAGCTTCCATTCACCGAGCGGGTCCGGCTGCGCCGGTCGCTGAGCTATCCGGAAGAGACTGCCGGCCGGCGCATGCAGACGGAGTTCGTCGCCGTGCCGCCCTTTTGGACGGTCGGCCAGACCATCGACTACATGCGCGAGGACCAGAACCTGCCGGACAGCTTTTCGCAGATCTTCGTCATCGATCCGAGCTTTCGGCTGGTCGGGGCTGTCGACCTCGACCGCATCCTCCGCACGAAGCGGTCCGTCAAGACCGAGGAGATCATGCGCGAGACGCGCCATGCCATCCCGGCCACGATGGACCAGGAAGAAGCGGCCCGGATTTTCGAACAGTACGACCTGCTTTCGGCGGCCGTGGTGGACGAGAACGAGCGCCTGGTGGGCGTGCTCACCATCGACGACGTGGTGGACGTGATCACCCAAGAGGCCGAGGAAGATCTTCTCCGGATGGGCGGTGTGGGCGACGAGGAGCTTTCCGACTCGGTGCTTGCCGCCGGGCGTTCCCGCGTGCCCTGGCTGATGGTCAATCTCGTCACCGCCTTCATCGCGGCCTCCGTCATCAGCCTTTTCGATGCGACGATCGAACAGGTGGTCGCTCTCGCCGTTCTCATGCCCATCGTGGCGGGCATGGGTGGCAATGCCGGCTCCCAGACCATGACCGTGACGGTACGGGCGCTCGCCACCGGCGATCTCGATATCTACAATGCGGGACGCATTATCCGCCGCGAGGTCGGCGTAGGCCTTCTCAACGGCGTCATTTTCGCGACGCTGATCGGGCTTGTCGCAGGCGCCTGGTTTCAAAGCCCCACGATCGGAGGGATCATCGCCGCCGCCATGGTCATAAACATGTTCGTGGCGGCGCTTGCCGGGATATTGATTCCGCTATTGCTCGATCGGGTTGGCGCGGACCCCGCGGTGGCTTCATCCGTTTTCGTGACGGCGATAACGGATGTGGTAGGCTTTTTCGGCTTCCTCGGCCTTGCCACCTGGTGGTTTGGTCTATGAGCCCTCGGCAAGCGACCGGCGCGCTATATAGAGAGCGACAGCGGCCGCGTTCGAAACATTGAGGGAATGAATGGCTCCCGGCATGTCAAGGCGCGCGAGCGCCCGGACCGTTTCGCGCGTTTTCTGGCGCAGGCCTTTGCCCTCTGATCCCAATACCAGGGCAATCTTCTTGCCCTGCAGCGTCTTTTCCAAGCGCTGCGGGCCTTCCGAGTCGAGCCCGACCGTGAGGAAGCCGGCCGCATGCAACTCCTCGATCGCGTTGGCGAGGTTGCGCACCTCGATATGATCAATATGCTCCAACGCGCCGGATGCGGCCTTGGCGAGAACGCCGGATTCGGCGGGGCTGTGCCGCGCGGTGGTCACCAGCGCATCGGCACCGAAGGCCACCGCCGAACGCATGATCGCACCGACATTGTGCGGATCGGTCACCTGATCGAGAACCAGGACCAGCGAGGCGTCCTCAAGGCCGGAGAATGGCTTCGGGGTGCGGGCCGTCGCTTCCACGAGCACGCCCTGATGCACCGCATCGGCCCCCACCAATGCGTCGATGGCCTTGGGTTCCACAATTTCCACCGGAAAGGGCAGGGTGCTGGGATCGGCAATCCCCAGCCTTTGAGCTGCGTTGCGCGTCACCAGCATTTGACGGATCGAGCGAGCAGGATTGTCGATGGCCGCGCGCACGGTATGCAAGCCATAGAGGCGCACGATTCCTTCCGGTAAATCCGCTCCCGCGCGTTCATTGGGCGTGGTGCGTTCGCGATGAGCCCTGCGTAGCCGCGCATAGTGGCTATCCTTGGGCGTTCCTGTCTTCTTATGGTCGCTCATGGCGCCTCCTATAAACGAGAGGAGGCCGAACGCCTATGGCCGCAGGGGCGGGTTCTTGCGATTTTCCGCTGTGATGCGCTTTGACGCTGTTGACAGGCGGAAATGACGTGGCCATAAGGCGCACACGAAAACGGAGCGGCGTTGATCTGCCCGATCGGTTTTCCCATATAAGTCCTGCGCGTTGCTTATATAAAGCAGCAGGCGCGGAGGGGTGTCCGAGTGGTTAAAGGAGACGGACTGTAAATCCGTTGGCTTCGCCTACGCTGGTTCGAATCCAGCCCCCTCCACCATCCTGCCCTAAATGCCAAGGCCGAAGGGTCACCGGCGCAAATTCAGCTCTATCCATGCGGGCGCATGATCGCTCGCGCCTTCCCTGCCTCTTACATCGCGGTCTACACCTGCTTTCACGATGGCTGCGCATAAATTCTCGCTGAGCAGCAGGTGGTCGAGCCGCAGCCCGGCATCGCGCTGCCAGCGCAGGCGTTTGTAGTCCCAGAACGTGTATATGCGTTGTTCCGGATGCAGGAGTCGGATGGCATCCGTCCAGCTTCGGCCGAGCAGCCGCCTGAATGCTGCCCGGCTCTCCGGCTGAACGAGCGCGTTATCACCCCATGATTTGGTGGGATAGATATCGATATCCGTGGGGGCGACGTTAAAGTCGCCCGCCAGCACGATCGGAGCGCCGGTTTTCCGGAGCGCGGTCGCATGCTTTCTCAGGCGTTCCAACCAGGCCAGCTTGTAGTCGAATTTCGGTCCCGGCTGCGGATTGCCATTCGGCGCGTAGATCGAAGCGATAAGTACCCCCCTTACCGCCGCCTCGATATATCGGGCCTGCGTGTCGGCGGCGTCTCCGGGAAGACGCGTCCTGGTCAGAACAGGCTCGCCTACCCTCGATAGGATCGCCACGCCATTCCAGGATTTTTGGCCCTTCCAGACCGCTCTATAGCCGAAGCTCTCTATCGCGTTTTTCGGAAAGGCGTCGTCCGTGGCTTTCAATTCCTGCAGGCAAACCACGTCCGGCTTTGATAAATGAAGCCATTCGAGAAGGTTTGGCAGCCGCTTGTTGATATTGTTGATGTTGAAGGTGGCAATCTTCATCGTGCAATGCGTCTTGCCCATGCCGAGACGGTCTTTGCGACAGTTCGCAGATGGTCAGCGGTGGAGTATCCGGAGATAGTTTTCCGCGGTTTCAGGTCGTGATCGCCGTCCTCAAGCCAGAGCATTTCGATCCGATCCGACAAGCCGTATGTGGCCACCTCGTCGCGCGTGCCGAATTCGTCTCTCGTCCCCTGGCAGATCAGGGTAGGGGTCTTGATCCCGATCAGATGCCTTGTCCTCAATTGGGTCGGCTTGCCGGGCGGGTGGAATGGATATCCAAGGCACAGAAGGCCCGCGATTTTCTGACGCTCATAAAGCGCATCGGCTATCATCGATGCAACGCGGCCGCCCATCGATTTGCCGCCAATGATCAGGGGACCTTGAGCGGCCAAGGCATCGACCGCCGCCAAATATTCGGGCTCAAGGGTTTCGGCTCGCGGAGGCGGCTTTCTCTGTCCGCTTCGGCGAGCCGCCATGTAGCCGAACTCGAAACGGACGATGCGCAGGTTCTCTGCCGCAAGCGCTTTTGCGATGGCGTTCAGCGACGCAGAATCCATGGGGGCTCCGGCCCCGTGCGCGAGCAGAATCGTTGCGTCTCCACCTTCCGTGCCGTCGACAAGAATGTTCATGGATAATCTTTCGTCTGGATCGTGGCGTTCGCTCGCCAATGTAGCTCCAGACATTGTCCACGGCGATGCCATCGCACCTCGATAGCCAGTTTTTGTTCCTGTGTGAATGACATCTGGCCCAAAGATGCAATCGCCAGCGGCGCATGGTGCTGTATGGATCTGCATTCCACTCTCCGCACAGGTGAAAAGCTCACAAGTGTTCAAGCGCGGCGGGCTTGACCTCCGCGATCCGCTCGAATAGGTGTGCTTCGGTCGCGGGCATGGTGAAATGGTATCACAGGAGCCTTCCAAGCTCTTAGTGCGGGTTCGATTCCCGCTGCCCGCTCCAGCCTCTCTTCTTCAAAAGCTTGCGAGCCGAGGACGACCGCCGGGCGTTTTGCGCCCGTTGCTTGGCGGCGCGCGAAGTAAAGAGGAACTTCCGCCGAGCTCTCTGGTTTGGTTTTCGAAAAACCTATCTGGAAGGAGAGTATATGCGCAGCAAAGTTCTAATGACATCTGCTCTACTGCTTGCCGTAGCGGCCCCGGCAGCCGCGCAGGACACGACGGGCACAATGCGGGTGTGGAGGCTTGTTCCTCAAGGGGAAGCCTATATCTCGGGAGATTGCGTCGAGCTTCAAGAAGGAACCCAGCAGTTCCACCCCTCGGGCCAGGATACGCCCTCCCAACAGGGTGGTCCCGGTGCCTGCCCTCCCGGAATGGCGCCCGCCGATGACCTGACGACAGGATCGACCAGCGACGAGCAAGATTCCGTTACCGGGGACCAAGACGACGCGTCCGGTTCGCCAGATGAAACTGACGACACCGGAGGTGCCGATGAAACTGATACCGGAGGTGCTGGCGAAACTGACGATGCCGGAGGTGCCGCCACAGAGTGATTGACCTGAAATAGGATATCCAGCCCCGGTTGCTGCCCTGCTGCCGGGGCTCTCTTTTGCTCAGCTCAAAGATCAGTAATGCGCCGCAGCGCGGCCCCGGTGTCGTTCTGCTGCCGAACCAATGGCAGCCGGCTACGTTAGTCGGTTGTCGAACTGGCGAAGGAGGGGATCATGGGCCCCCGGCAGCACGTTATGAAAATGGGATGGGGGCGGTTCGCGCTGATGATCGCCACCTCTACGGTCATCATGTTCTTCCTGATGTATCAGCTTGTATTCAGCCTCGATCATGCGACGTTCAGCGTAAATCGGCTGGTAGCTTCGCTTGTGATGGGGTGCGTGATGGCGGCCGTGATGCTTGGCTTCATGTGGGGTATGTATGAGGGCACTGGCATCAAGATAACGGTCCTGCTCACCGCGATCATCGCTGGCGGCGTATTGCTATATTTGAACCGAAACCAGGCCTTGGTGCGGGATACCGCCTTTATGAGATCGATGATTCCCCATCATTCCATTGCCATCAACAATGCAAGAAAGGCGGAGATAAGCGACCCCCGCGTGCGAGAACTCGCCGACGAAATCATTTCGTCCCAAGTGCGCGAAATTGAAGTGATGAAGCGGCTCATTGAGGATATTGAAGCTAACGGAGAGCGCGCAGAACAGCCGCTTCCGGCGCGTCCTGCCGTGGTGACCCCCGACATGGAGCCGCGGATCAGCGAGGCTGTCCGATAGCCTGCTCACGGCAGGCCCGACCATATGCCACAATCGAAAGCCCCAGCCCATCGCCTTGTCATTCACTAGATGTTGAGGCTACCTTTCTGCCCGAGTTGCGGGGAGGCGGACCGGTGATGGATGAAACGAGCAAGCAAGAAGAGCCGATCGAACTCGGCCAACTCGACCACACGACGGGCTTTCTGGTACGGCGCCTGCACAATTCGCTCGTGTCGAGCTGGAAGGCGGATATCGTCGGGCCAGCATCGCTGATCACGCCGGTTCAGGCCGGTGTTTTGATCCTGATCGCCGAGAACCCCGGCGTGATGCAGGCACGCCTCCTTAAGGTACTCGACGTCGAATCGGCGACGCTGGTGAAGTCGATCACCCGGCTCGCGGAGTTCGGCTACATCGAGAGGGTGCGGAACCCCGACGATAAGCGCGCCTTCCATCTCTACCTCACGCCTTCCGGACAAGAGGCGCTAAAATTTATCGCTGCCAAGATGCGCGAGCGCGAGGAAGGGCTCAGGACCAGCATCGATCCCGCCGAGTACGAGGTGTTCCGGAAGGTTCTGCTGCAATTGATTCGATCCCGATCGAAGGCGGCAACCTGGCTCTAGATCTCACGCCCCGGCCGGTTTCTCGTTGCCGAGGCGCATCCTTGGTCGGTTGTTAAGTAGCTTGCCTAGCTATTTTAGTTGCAACTCCCCGGTCAGATCGAATACTGTGAGCGTTGTCCTGCCGCGAAACGCGTGAAACGCTGAGCTTGGCGGGAGGGAGGAAACCGAAATGGCAGACGGGCCGAAACAGGGCTGGTGCCATCAAAAGCTGCGTGCCCCGATCGGGCGGTTCGGGGAACTCACGCACGTCGAGGGAGCAGACCGCGGTCGCGAAACCGGCGCGCCATCGCCGAAACGGTCGCCCAGCTCAAGCTGGGCCGTTTGTCGCCCGCTGTCCTGTTTGACAACGTCAACGGATTTGAGTGCCCGGCGTCCGCATCCTGTCGGGCGCAGCGAACTCTTATTTCAGCCTGGCTACGGTTCTCGGCCGGCCGGTGCCGCCCGACGGGGGCACTTGCTGCGCACGAGCCCTGTCCCGTGCCGATTTCCTGCGGACAGTCGCAGCGGAGGCAGGACCGGAACTGCGCGGGCCCATCTGCTCGCATGATCGCCAACGGGCGCGGAGGACGATGCGATTACTGATATCCGCGGAGCGGACAATTAGGGAGGAGGGGAATCATGACTTTTGCCACTATCACCAGGCGCGCAGTGCTCGGCGGACTCGCTGCCGGAACTGCCACGCTTTGGCTGCCCGGCGTGAGCTTCAGCCAGGCCGCTTCGGTGCGAATCGGCACTTCGAGCGCGGGCTCGGTATTTTACACCCTCGCCGTCGGGCTCGGCGAGATGATCCGCGAAAGCTCGGGGATCAACAGCACCATCGAGCCGGTGGGCGGCTCTGCCGCTAACGTCAACGGCATCGCCAATGACAATGTCGATCTGGCGATCTCCAACTCCTTCGCTTCCTATTCGGGCTATAACGGCGAATTCGGCTTTCCCGCCCCGATCGATTTGCGTCTCGTCATCCAGGGCCAGGCGAGCAATCGCTGGCTGTTCGTACGCGAAGGCTCCGGCATCTCGTCGCCTGCGGACCTCGTGGGCAAGACAGTGATTGGCAAGCGCCGCTCGCTGCCGGAGCTCGAACTCGTCACGCACGCCTTTCTTGAACAGTTCGGCATCAACCCGTCGGACGTCAACATCGTCGGCACGGTGGAATCGAACGAAACCATCGACGCGATCCGCGCCGGCAGCGTGGATGCGATCATGATGCCATTCAGCCGCCGCGCCGGCCAGATCGAGGAACCGATGCACGACGGCGTGATGACCGCGCTAAAAATCTCGAAGGAAGACCGTGACGGCATCCTTGCCCGCCTGCCGAACGGCTTCTACGGCCTAGACATTCCGGCCAACGACTTCTCGAACCAGCCCGAGGAATTGCCGGCTGTCGCGCTGAACACCTACCTGATCAGTTCGCCTGAACTCGATGAAGAAACCGTCTATCAGATCGCCAAGTCCGTGTTCGAGAACATCGAAAAGTTCCGCAGCTATCATGCGACGGGCGGGCAATGGACCGTCGAGAATACGCTGATAGCTCCTGCGCTGCCCTATCACGATGGCGTCGTACGTTACTTCAAGGAGATCGGCGTTTGGACTGATGAGATCCAGGCGAAGCAGGACAAGCTCCTCACCCGTTGATCTTTCATCCGTTCCGGGCTGCCGCGCGTGGCCCGGAACCTCGCGTGTCCACGGGTTCAGCACTGATGTCCAGCCAAGCTAAACCGGTCGTCCCTCCCATATTGCTCGTCCTCACGACCCTTACCGTGCTCTGGCACGTCGTGACGATAGCGCAGTTGCCCACTTGGTTCGGCATCTTCATTCCTCAGGCGTCGATCCGGGCCACGAGCCTCGTGCTCGCCGCTGTGCTGATCCTGCTCACCTCCCATGCCGCGAGCGGCCATGACGGCGAGCCGCTTAACGATGGCGCCCGCTTCCACTGGCTCGACCTTCTGGTGATCGTGCCGCTTGCCGCAGGCTGCAGCCTTGTCATTTTCAACTACGACAAGGTGCTGGACTACGGCTTCTTCGGCGCGCTCGACATTACCGGCGTCATTCTGGCGCTCTGCGTCGCCGTTCCCCTCCTGGAACTCGTGCGCCGCAAGACTGGGATCGTATTGCCGATCATCATCCTGAGCTTCGTCGCCATTGCGATGTTCCAGGCCTATCTGCCCGGAGTCCTGCACGGCCGAGGCTATTCGCTCGACCGGCTCCTTTACTCTTCCTATGTCGGCGAATCCGGGATATTCGGCGCGCCGCTCGGCATCGCCGTCAATATCGTAATGGTCTACTTGCTGTTCGGCGCTCTGATGGAGAGGGCAGGGGCCAGCCGCTGGTTTATGGATCTCGCGCTCTCACTCACCGGCCGGTCGAGCGGCGGTCCGGCCAAGGCGTCCGTCGTCGCTTCCGCTATGTTCGGCTCCATCTCTGGCTCGCCCTCGGGCAATGCCGCCACCACTGGCGTGTTCACCATTCCGATGATGCGCGAGGTGGGCTATAAGCCGAGCTTCGCCGCTGCCGTTGAAGCGGTGGCATCGACCGGGGGCATGATTCTGCCTCCGGTGATGGGGGCCATTGCCTTCCTCATGGCCGAATGGATCGGCCGCACCTATCGCGAAGTCGTCATCGCGGCGCTGATCCCGGCGATCCTCTACTTCATCGTGATCTTCGCGTCGGTGCATTTCGAGGCGAAGCGCTCGGGTATCCGGGCCATTTCGCGCACCGACCTCCCTGCCTTCTGGAAGACGCTGCGCAGCGGCTGGTACTACGCGCTGCCCATGCTGGCGCTGATCTGGTTCCTGATCATTGCTGCGTTGCCCCCGGGAATGGCGGGGATTTATTCCTGCGGCGTGGTTCTGCTCTGCTCGTTCCTGTCGCCCGATCGCTCGCGCTGGCTCCTGCCACGGTCCTTGGCTCTTGCGATGAAAGACGCAGTGATGCGCTGGCTCGTCATCGTCGTCATCACCGCTTCCGTCGGCATCATGATTGGCGCGATGGAACTCTCAGGCGTCGGCCTCAACGTCTCGCGCTTCATCGTCGATATCGGCGGCGGCAACCTTGTCGTCACGCTGGTCCTCGTCGGGGCTGTCAGCCTCCTGATCGGCATGGGACTCGACGCGACCCCGGCCTACGTGACGCTCGCCACGCTCATGGCCCCTGCGCTGATTCAGATGGGCGTTCAGGACATCGCAGCGCACCTGTTCGTGGTCTATTGGGGCCTTGCCTCGTTCTTCACACCGCCGACCTGCATCGCGATTTTCGTTACCGCTCCGATGGCCGGCGCGAGCGTCTGGGCGGCGGGCTGGCAGGCCGTGCGCCTCGGCATCGCGGCCTTCCTTGTGCCGATGAGCTTTGCGCTGAACCCCGCCCTCCTGATGGAGGGGACCGTCGGAGAGATCATTCTCGCCACCGGTACAGCGCTGGTTGGTGCAGTCGCACTTTCCGCGGGCCTTCGCGGCTTCGCATTACAGCGGCTCAGCGGAGCTGAGCGCGCGCTGATCTCACTCGGCGGTGTTCTCCTGATCGCACCGGGCGTCGCACCCGCCCTCATTGGGCTGGGCCTCGTCGTCGGAGTGGTGGTCTGGTCGACCTGGCTTCAATCGGTCCGTCCAGTGCGGGAGGGGTCGCCGTGACGACTCTCGCATGGGGTGACGCTCAGGAACATCGCCGTCGCGAAAGATGCAGGACCAAGCCGCGATGACACGCGAGATGGTCCGCTGGGCGAGCTGCGCAACCGCCGCCAGCTCGTCGCGGTGGTCGACCGCGCCCTCGCAATGACTATGGCCTGACCGCTCCCGTACGGCTAGTCTGACCTCAGTCGATTTGGAGGCCGCATGTCGAACCCATTCTGGGATTTCTCCCTCGCCTTATATGCCGATCCGGAGGTGCAGGCGGCTTCTCTTGCCCTACAGGATCGGGCCGGCTGCGACGTGAACCTTGTTCTCTATGGACTTTATCAAGCGCGGAACGGCCGGACGCTCGACGCAGCGGCCTTCGCCGGACTTGACGCGATGATTAAGCCGGTGCGCGATCTTGCCGTAGTCCCCCTGCGCTCCATCCGGCGCGAGATGAAGAAGCACGGCTTTGCAGCCGACAGCGACGGCTTCGAGCGTCTGCGGACCGAGGTGAAGACGGTTGAACTGCATGCCGAGAAACTCATGCAGTCGCTCCTTGCCTCCGCCCAGCCCGCCACTGGGGAGGCGGAACCCATCACGGCGGCACGCGCCAATCTCGCGGCCTATGGCCGGTCGTTGGGACGAGACCTTCCGGCAGCGGAGGCGAACGTGCTCATCGTCAGCCTTGCCAGGATGATCTCGGCCGTCGACTCATGAGCGCGGAGCCTCATTGAGGCGAGCTGAACCATAGCGAGAAGCTGGCGGCTAGCTCGTCGTATCGGATCGCCGCACGGCGGGAGTGCGTGAAAGCAGCCAGTCGGAAAACGCCCACCGTTCTGGACGGTTAAGGACCACCGCGAGTTCCCCATAGGCTTCCCTTCTTGCAGCAACTGAGTGCTACAGGATCTGGAGCCGTTGCTGACCGCCCCGGTTTGGATGTTTGAGCTCGAAAAGCTGACATTTAACGAGAGCAGACTGGCCTGAAAGGCGCCAGGTTGACTCCGTTGTTACGTATCAGTATCCATTGCTACGTAGCAAGAGAGCTCGAATGTCTCCAAGGCCCACGCAAAAACAAGTAGCTGAGAGAGCAGGTGTCGCACAGGCGACGGTCTCGCTCGTCCTCAATGGCGGCCGCGACAAGGTGGCGCCCGAAACAGCGGAGCGCATCGAGGCGGCGATTTCCGAACTGGGCTATCAGCCGAACCGCTTCGCACAGGCGCTTCGCACCAAGCGGACGCATGTGATCGCCTGCGTCGTGCCCGACCTTACAAACCCCTTTTACCCCTCGCTCGTGGTCGCCGTGCAGAAGATCGCCCGCGCTGCAGGCTACGAGGTGGTGACCATCGACACCGAGGGAGAGCTTGCCAACGAACTGCAGGTGATCCTCGCCGCCCAGCAGGGCCGGTTCGACGGCGTCGTCGGCGTGTTCTTCAAGGCCAACGCGCGGGATCTCGCCCCACTCGGCAAAAGCGGCGTGCCCGTGGTCCGTATCGAGGTCAGCCGCAAGACCGGAGGCCCGCTGCCGATCGACAACCTGTTCATCGACAATGTCGCCGCGGCCCGCGCATTGACGCTCCACCTTCTCGAACTCGGCCACCGGTCGATTGCCATGATCGCCGCCCCCGGCGGGCCGCAGCAGGTGCGCCTGCAAGGCTATCTCGAGGCGATGGCGACGATCGGGGCGGAGCCGATCGTGCTGGAAGCCGCTCATTTCACGCTGGAGGCTGGGCGCGAAGTCGCCGACCGGCTGATCGAAAGCGGCCGCTTCGTCAGCGCCATCATCGCCGCCAACGACCTGATGGCGATCGGCGTCATGCAGAGGCTGGCGGCCAACGGGCTTTCGGTGCCCGGCGACGTCTCTGTGGCCGGCTTCGACGACATACTCGCCGCAGCGCTCGTCACCCCGGCGCTGACGACGGTGGCGCAATTTCAGGACCGGCTCGGCGCCCGCGCCGCGGAGAAGCTGATCAAACGCCTGGCTGGCGAGCCTACGGCCCCGGGCCAGGCGGAGGAAATGGCCTACGAACTTATCATCCGCGCTTCGGTCGCACCGTTTACCGCGCGGCCGGACCAAACGCATCGAACAGGGGAGGAAATATCATGATCAGGCTGAAGCTTTTGGCAGCCACCGCATTGATCGCCGGCACCGCACAGATGGCCGCCGCACAGGAAAAGGTATCCTGGTGGTATGAGCAGGCGACGCCGGACCAGCAGAAGCTGATCCAGCAGTACATCGTCGAGCCCTTCGCAAAGGCGAACCCGGACTACAACCTTGTCATCGATTATCGCGGCAACGAGCTGGACAAGCAGTTGCGGGTCGCGATGCTGTCTGGCAACGGCCCTGATGTCGTCTATACCGCTGGCCCGAGCTATGTGGCGCCGATGGCCCAGTCCGGCCAGCTGATGCCGCTCGACGACTATGCCGCGAAGTACAAATGGGAAGACCGAATCCTTCCGGTCTTCCTGAAGATGGGCGAATATAACGGCAAGATCTACGCGCTCCCCAAGACCTACGAGACGCTCGGCCTGTTCTACAACAAGACGCTATTTGCCCAGAAGAACTGGCAGCCGCCGAAGACGCTCGACGAGCTGGAAACCCTGGCCGACGCCATGCTGAAGGATGGCATTACGCCATTTGCCGCTGGCAACGCCAACTGGCGCGGCGCCAACGAATGGTTTGTGACGCTAGCGCTCAACTCGGTCGCCGGTCCCGAAAATCTCAACAAGGCCCTGCGTGGCGAGATGCCCTGGACGTCAGAGCCTTTCGTCAAGGCGATCGACCGGCTGAATTCCTGGTGGCAGAAGGGCTATTTCGGCAAAAACTACTTCTCGCTTACGAGCAGCGAAGATACCGCCGATGCTATGGCCACAGGCAGGGCCGGCATGATGCCGACCGGCACCTGGCAGTTCCAAAATGTCGCTACTTACGGCAAGAAGGCAGGCAGCGATGCCGGCTTCGTTGGCTTCCCGAGCGCTTCGGGCGATCCGGTTTTCCCGCTCGGCATCGGCTCGACCTTTTCGATCGGCACCAAGGCCAAGAATCCGGACGGCGCCGCTGCCGCCATCGACTTTGTTTTCTCGCCCGAGGTTTACGGCACGATGAACTCGGCCTGGCAGGGTGAGTGGAACATCCCGCTGAAGGACATTTCCAACGTCAAGATGGCGAGCGAAGTCACGCCGCTGTTCACGGAAACGATGAAGAGCCTCTCGGCCGCCGTGAATGACGGCAAATACGGCTACTCGACCTGGACCTTCCTGCCGCCGGCGACCGACAGCTATCTCATCAACGGTATCGAAGAGGTCTGGCTGGAGAAGATCACGACTGCCGATTTCCTCGCCAAGCTCGACGAGTCCTTCCAGAAGGAAATGAAAGCCGGCAAGGCGCCCGCCGTTCCGGCCCGCTGATCCGCAGATCTTAAGGGCCTGGCCTGCCCAGGCCCTCACATTCCCGCTTTTCCTGGTGGCGCGGGGCGCTCGACGCCTTGAAAGGTACGCAATGCACCGACTTTACGTTTTGCCGACATTGATCATCAATGCCGTCATCATCGCCATTCCAGCGCTGCTCACCGTCGCTCTCGCCTTTTTTGAATGGGACGGAATCAGCACGCCCGTCTTTGTCGGCCTCGACAACTTCCGGGCGCTCTGGGACGACAGCGTCTTCTGGACGGCGCTGACCAACAACATCATCTGGACGCTGATCTTCCTGACGGTGCCGATCGCCATGGGGCTGCTTGCGGCAACCATGATGCTGGTGGCGCGCCGCGGCTCGAAATTCTTCCAGGTCATCTATTTTCTGCCAGTCGTCATCGCCACCGCCATCACTGGCCGCGTCTGGCAGGGCATGATCTATTCGCCTGTAACGGGCGTTACCGGCCTCTTGCAGCGCATGGGCATCGATATCTCCAACCCGCTCACCGAGACGTCGAGCGCGCTTTACGGCATCGCCGTCGTCGACCTCTGGCACTGGTGGGGCTTCCTCTGCGTCATCTTCTTCGCGGCGCTCCGCCAGGTGCCGGCAGAGCAGATCGAAGCCTCGCGCATCGAAGGCGCGACCTTCTTCCAGACGATCCGCTACGTGCTCCTTCCAGGCATCATGCCGACGATCACGCTGATGATGATCATGACCGTCATATGGTCGTTCCTGGTCTTCGACTTCGTCTACATCCTGACCCAGGGTGGTCCCGCCTATTCCTCCGAAGTGCTGTCGACCTTTGCCTACCGTTCGGCCTTCTACGATCTGGCGGTCGGAAAGGCGGCGGCGATCTCCGTCGTCATCAGCCTGTTCGGCCTGGCGGCCACCATCTTCTATATCCGCGCCCAGGCGACGGAGTTCGAAAAATGAACATTTCCGAAAGCCGCCTCACCTTCGTGATCGTCTACATCACGCTGTCACTGCTGCTCGTCATCACGCTGTTTCCAATTGCGCTGACGGTGCTCAACGCGCTGAAGCCTTCTGCCGAGATCGTCCAGAACCCGCTGGCGCTGCCATCGATCATCCGCTGGGATAACTTTACCCGCGCCTGGACGGACGCGAATTTCGGCACGACGCTCGTCAATTCGGCCGTGCTCACCGGCCTGACGATTATTCTCGTCTGCACCACGGGCTCGCTGACTGGCTATGTGCTGGCACGCCAGAAGATCAAGCGCTGGAAGATCCTGACCTTCTATCTTCTGGCGAGCACCACCGCACCGATCCAGTTGTTCCTCTTTCCGCTCTACTTCGGCTTTGCCCGCTTCGGGCTGGTCAACAATCCGGTGGCCGTTGCCTTCATCTATACGGCGGTTTATTCGCCCTTCGCGATCATGCTGCTGCGCACCTATTTCCTCGCCGTTCCGAAGGAGCTGGAGGAATCCGCACTAATCGACGGGGCCACGCATTGGCAGGTCTTCCGCCGGGTCTTCCTGCCGATCGTCTCGCCCGGAATTCTCACCGTCGCGCTGATCGTAGGCCTTAATGCCTGGAACGAATTCCTGATCGCCACGACCTTCCTTCAGGGGCAGGACAGGCTCACTGCCGTGGTCTCCTTCTTTCTGCTCTCCGGCCAATACTCGTCCGACTGGGGTGAGATCATGGCCGCCGCGCTCATCATCATTCTTCCCATCGTAATCCTCTTCGTCCTGCTGCAGCGTCACTTCATCGAGGGAATGGCCGGCGGCTCGGTGAAGGGCTGACAAGGAGTTTTGCATGTCCATTCCCGCAGACTATACGAACCGCGTCTATGCAGGCGTTCTCGGCAAGCTGATCGGCGTCTATCTCGGCCGCCCGTTCGAGAACTGGCGCTACAAGGATATTCTCGAAAAGCTCGGCCCGATCACCTACTATGTCCACGACCGCCTCGGCGACCCGCTCGTCGTCACCGACGATGACGTGGCCGGCACCTTTACCTTTCCGCGTGCCCTCGACGACTATGGCATTTCGCCGGATCTTTCGTCCGAGGACATCGGCAAGGCATGGCTCAACTACATCATCGAGGAGCGCTCGATCCTGTGGTGGGGTGGCGCGGGCAATTCGACCGAACACACCGCTTGGCTCAATCTGAAGCGCGGTATTCCGGCCCCGGCCTCCGGCTCGATCGAGGTCAACGGCCCGACCGTCGCCCAACAGATCGGCGCGCAGATCTTCATCGACGGCTGGGCGTTGATCTCGCCGGGCAACCCGGCGCAGGCCGCAAAGCTGGCGCGGGCGGCAGGCTCCGTCAGCCATGACGGCGAGGCCGTCAATGCCGCCGTGCTCTGGGCGGCGATGGAGGCGGAAGCCTTCGTCAGCAAGGACGTCGATCACCTGCTCGACACGGGCCTTGCCCATATCCCGAAGGACAGCTTGATCGCCAAGCTGATCGCCGACATCCGCAACTGGACGTCCGGCAATGAGGATTGGGAAGCGACGCGCCAGAAAATCGAAGACAATTACGGCTACGACAAATATCCGGGCATTTGCCATGTCGTACCGAACCACGCGCTGATGATCATGGCGCTGCTGCATGCCCCGCACGATTTCCAGCGCGGCCAGATGATCGTCAACACCTCGGGCTGGGATACCGATTGCAACGCCGGCAATCTCGGCTGCCTGTACGGCATCATGCTCGGTCTCGAGGGTCTGGATGCCGGTCCGGACTGGCGGGGCCCGGTCGCCGACCGCCTTTACATCTCGACGGCCGATGGCGGCCGGTCGATTGCCGATGCGGTCGAAGTCTCGCTCTGGCTTGCCAATCTCGGCCGCAAGCTTGCCGGTCAAGCGGCAGACCCGGCGCCGAAGAATGGCGCGAAGTTCCATTTCTCGCTGCCCGGCTCCGTCCAGGGGTTTCGCGCGCAGCCCGGCGAGACGGCAATCGACGGCCTCAAGGTCACCGGCACCGGCTCGGCTCTGGCGATCGATTATCTGGCGCTTGCGCCCGGCCGCGAAGCGGCAGCGACCACGCCCGTCTTCACACCGCTCGAAGTCACCAAGATGCGCACCTACGATCTGATGGCAAGCCCGCGTATCCATGCGGGGCAGACGCTGTGCGCGACGGTCAGCGCCGATGCCGCCAACAGTGGCACGGTCGAAGCCAAGCTCCGCATCCGCCACTATGACGGCAGCGACAATCTCGTCGATATCGACATGTCCAACGGAAAGCTGCTCGGTCCGGGCGGCACCGGCACGCTGGAATGGACAGTTCCGGCAACCGGTCATCAGCCGATCGCCGAAATCGGCATCGTGCTGACCGCGCCGCAAGGTCGCGCCAACGGCCGCGTCCTGGTCGACACGCTGACCTGGGACGGTTGCCCCGATGTGACCTTCAAGCGGCCTGACGGTGGTGGCGATTTCTGGCGCCGTGCCTGGGTCAGCAACGTCCATTTCTTCTCGAAGAAGTTCCCGCAGGATTTCCGCATCAGCCAGAACCGTGGAGAAGGCATGATCCTGCAGGGCACGCGCGATTGGACCGACTACGCCATCGAAGCCGACATGATGCTGCATCTAGGCGATCATGGCGGCCTCGTCATCCGGGCAGAGGGCCAGCGCCGCTATTATGCGGCCCTGGTGACCCGGAAGGGCGAACTGCAGATCGTCTGCCGCAAGGACGAGAAGCAGACCGTGCTCGCTTCCGCGCCGCTCCGCGTCGAGTTCGAAACCCGCTTCACCATGAGGTTCGCCGCCAAGGGCGGCAAGCTTTTGGCCAAGGTCGGCGAGACCGTGGTCGAGGCCGATGACCAGACGTTCGGCGGCGGCTCCGGTGGCCTGATCATCCATGAGGGTGCCCTGTCGGCCACGCGCATCCACGTCGGCGCCGCGTAAGGAGAACTTCATGGCAAGCGTTACGATCGACAAGGTCGTCAAGCGGTTCGGCACCGCCGAGGTCATTCACGGCATCGACGTGGCGATCGCAGACGGCGAGTTCGTCGTCCTCGTCGGCCCGTCCGGCTGCGGCAAGTCAACCCTGCTCAGGATGATTGCAGGTCTCGAGCATATTTCAGGCGGCACGATCTCGATCGGGGGAAAGGTGGTCAATAACCTGCCGCCGAAGAGCCGCGATATCTCGATGGTGTTCCAGAACTACGCGCTCTACCCGCATATGACGGTTGAGGAGAACATGGCCTTTTCGCTGACGCTTGCCGGCGCCAGCAAGGCGGAGAAGGAAAAGAAAGTCCGCGAGGCAGCCGAGATCCTCGGCTTGGAAAACCTGCTGCAACGCAAGCCGAAAGCGCTTTCCGGCGGTCAGCGCCAGCGCGTCGCCATGGGCCGTTCGATTGTTCGCAATCCGCAGGTCTTCCTCTTCGACGAACCGTTGTCGAACCTGGATGCCAAGCTTCGCGTGCAGATGCGCGGTGAGATCAAAAGCCTGCATCGGCGGCTTGGAACGACGATGGTCTATGTCACCCACGATCAGGTGGAGGCAATGACCATGGCTGACCGCATCGTCGTCATGCAGACCGGCCGGATCGAGCAGATCGGCTCGCCGCTGGAACTCTACGACCGCCCGGCCAACGCCTTCGTCGCGCAGTTCATCGGCTCGCCTGCCATGAACCTGTTTGCCGCCACGGCAGGGAATGGTCAGCTGATCCTCCAGAATGGGCAGCCGGCGGGGCTTGCCGCTCCGACTGGCGTTCGCGATGGCCAGAAGGTGCTGATTGGCAAGCGGCCGGAAGAGATCGTCCTGAGCGCTGACGGCAATCTCGAGGCTGTCGTGGAAAACATCGAACCGACCGGATCGGAGACATTCATTGAGCTGAAGCTCGGCGAGCAGATCGTCTCGGCGGTTCTGCGCGAGCGGCCCTGGTTCGAGGTCGGCAGCCGCCAAAAGCTGTCGCTCGCAACGGGCGCGGTCCACATCTTCGATGCCGAAAGCAGGAAGACCCTGACTTGATGGGGATGGGCACGTAACGAGGCGTCAACCGCTGGCGCAGGTTACCCCTTACCAAGGGACGCCGTTTGCCCCACATATGCCGTGAAGCGACGATTTCACGCTTGCATGCCATGTCTTGAGACTATAGGGGTTTTTCCGCTTCGGAGCGTAGCGCAGTCTGGTAGCGCATCTGGTTTGGGACCAGAGGGTCGCAGGTTCAAATCCTGCCGCTCCGACCAAGCTTTAGGCAATCGGTGCCGGCTCTGCTGGTTACCGGAATTGGGGAAATTGTCAGTGTCCGCGCGCATCTATCGCCCTTCGCGAACCGCCATGCAGTCCGGCACCGCCAAGACGGGCCAATGGGTGCTGGAATTTGAGCCGGAAACGCCGCTCAAGATCGATCCGCTGATGGGGTATACAAGTTCATCTGACACCAGGAGACAGGTGCGGTTGAGCTTTGCCACCGAGGAGGAGGCGATCGCCTATGCTCAGCGTAACGGCATCGCCTATCAGGTCGAGCCTGAGAAGCCGGTGCACCGGCGCCAGGTTTCCTACGCGGAGAATTTCCGCTATGACCGCAAAATTCCGTGGACGCACTGAGTTCGCGTTCCGCGCCCGGCCCCGTAGCTCAGTCGGATAGAGCACCGGCCTTCTAAGCCGATGGTCGCAGGTTCGAATCCTGCCGGGGTCGCCATGGAATCAATGAATTAGCCTGGACCGCCGGGCAAATCCGGCGCTACCAGCCGCGTGGAAATGAAGCCGGGCCGAGATGCGCGGCCCGACAATATTAAACGACCGCTATTACTGGACGTAGAGAATAAGCTCGCCATTGGCGCCGAGATCGGCAGCCACCACGCTGTCGATATCGCTCTCGTCCAGTTCGGAAAGACCCAGGCTTTCAAGCTCTTGTTGGAGGCTATCAATGGAGGACTGACTTTCAGAAATTGCGCTTTGCAACTCCTGTCGCTGCTCCTCATTCAGATCGGAAAGGTTCACTATCGAAACCCTGGTGTCGGGGGAGACTTCGCCGAGGTTGGAGTTACCCGACCTGAGAAGCGAGAGCACGGAGGCAAACTGATCATCCCCGATGCTGGCGGTTGTCTCCTCATCGACCTGCTGTCCCGGAGCATAGTCGCGAGCACTCTCGCCGTCTGTCTTCATTTGACCGGGGGCAAGATCACGAGCGCTTTCGCCATCTGATTTCATTTGCCCCGGAGCATTCTCGGAAGCACCCGGCGCGGAATCGGAATTATTCTGTGCCGCGGCTAGAGCAGTTGAGGCAAGCAAACCAGCTGCTGCCAAAGCGATGAGTCTTTTCATTTTCACACTCCTGTTGTGAGATCCCGTCCCGGGTCCACGAACAATGACCTGCGACGTCATGTTCCCATCGGCTGCTGCTATTCAGGCCGCCGTCGGAATTACCGACGTCATCGGGCGTCAGCAAAAGACGACCATCATCAACGAGTCAGGTCTGTATTCGGTGATCCTTCAATCATCGAAACCAGAAGCGAGGCGCTTCAGAAAATGGATCACTTCCGAGGTATTGCCTACTATCGGAAGACCGGTTCTCACTATGGGCGCATGCCCGCCTCATTCGGCGCTAGAATGCCAATTGGGACCGCATCGATCCGGGTTACTTCTCTGTGATTTCGGAACTGGTCATACGTCTCTGGAGCCGGACTGTGCGCGCCGGATTGTGTCCTGGCCAGCTTCATCATGGACATCATCACGCCAACGTCATGCGCGCTAAAATCCCAGGCAGTGTGACCTTGCAAAACAGATTCAGTCTGTTAATGCGGATGCGGGCAAAATGGGGAAGCTTGGGGGCGGGCTAATGAGCCATCCAATAATCGTGTCCTACTATACGCGGAATACAGCGTACGAAGGTCACGCGGCTGAGCTAAGGAGATCAATAGATAAGCTTGGCTTAGACTGCAGAATTGAGCCGCGTGAGGCAAAGTCCTCTTGGGTTGAGAACTGCGCGCAGAAGGCTCAGTTCATCAGGGAAATGCGAGAACGCGAAAGTCGCCCCATTTTGTGGATTGATGCCGACGCCGTTCTACGGCGACCCTTGCATGAATTGGTAGATTCCGATGCCGACTTTGCGACTGTCCGGCGTAGGGGATGGGAGATCAGTAGTGGACAAGTATACTTCGGCACTGGCTCGAAAGCGGAAGCCCTAATCGACACATGGTGCAAATACTGCCGCGACTATCCATACATCTGGGACCAAGTATCCCTCGGCTATGCCTGGTGGGATACGTCTCTGCGAGTGAATCTGAACACGCTCTGGTTAGATGAACGCATTCTGCTCATCCTGAACCGAAAGTCATTCAAGCGCTTCTTCCAGATCGCATTCAATCAGGCAGCGATCATTCACAAACAAGAGAGCCGCCGCTCGAAAAAGAATCATAGAAAGATCCTTCCAGAGTATCGCAACGATATGCTGCCTGAATGGTGGAAGGAAGCGGCGAGGAAGAATGCGCCTTTCCCCGTAGGGCAAGAACGATTAGATGAGCTCGGCTTAGGTTAGCGCGCGTTGAACGTGTGCGTGCTATTTTGCGCTCCTATATGTTGGGAAAGATTGCCTGGAAGCCGATCCAGAGGAGCCAAAGGACGCCCGAGACGATGGCCAAGAGGACAGCGCCGCCGACCTTTGAGGTGGCACCGTCCATGGCTAAGCGAAGTCTTCTCAAAAACCGGAAATCCTCGCGCGCCTCATCCTGTAGCTTGGCGTCACGACCTGCACCATCATTTCGATGCCTGCGGAAAAACCAATGGCGCAGATCCACGACCGACACCGGCTATCCTGCACCCGGCGGCCTATGATCAGTGGCTGGACCCGGCTTCCACGATCGAACGGCTCAAACCGCTCCTCCGCGAACACAATCTGGATGGTCAGCTTCAGTTCTACCGCGTGGGGCGCGAGATCAACAGCTCGCGCATCCAGGGCGATGCGAGCTGCATCGCACCGGTCGATTCGCTCTGACGCAAAAAAAACCCGCCGGCCGGAGCCAGCGGGGCGCAATTTAAGGGTGAAAGTTCACTCAGGTGCAGAATACTTCATCATGCATCTGTTCCGCGGCACCCGCAGCGGCTGCCAGAAGGGATTTTATCTCGAAATCACCTTCTTGCTTTGCTGTTTCTTCCAAGTTCCGAATAGCCGTCAATGGCTTGAGCTATCGTTATTCGCCATTGCGAGTCCCACGTCACCATGGTTCTCAGCAGCTCCGCCAAGACCACATATTGTGCAATCGTGTAGGCCCGAATTGAGCGTTGTTCCCGTCCATAGTTCCTTCCTTCAAGCCGACGATTCATTTCCGCCAAGGGCGGAAAACGCCAATTGAAGGTTGAAGTGGTGGCGTGATCAGTTCCGTGAAGTGCGAAAAGGACGAGGCTTTCGCCGCCACCAGAGCCGAGGCTAATTCCCCGCAAGGCCGGGGCAGAAGCTGAGTTTGAATGGCCTTCGCGATATGGCATCCTGTGCTTTCGTCTTCCTCTGACCCAAGCACATCAGATGAAGCGTGGATCAGGCCATCATGCGAGGAGGCGTGGGAGTGGCCCTGTAATCCCTTTTGGTGGGGCGCTTCGGTATGGACCTGCAGAGACAAGAGCACGATCATCAACGCGATGAAGTCGGGGCGGCAACGCAGAACCCCTAGACGCATTTTTCGCAATCCAAACCCTCGTGCTCCACGACCGTCAGAGCTGCTGTGCTTCTAGTTTCGCCCTCTGCGACAAGACCCCTCATTAAGTCAAGACGAAAACTGCGGCGATTTTGCTCATCTTGCATGAGGGGGTGCTTCAATAACCAGTGTTGGCCCTTTTTCGTTTTCCAACGTAAGCCTCCGCCTTATCGAGGGCTGCAATCACCTTTTCGGTGTCGGCCGCCTCGCCCTTCGCCATCTCCCGGTCTGCTATTGCCAGGTGAAACCGCATCTTGCGGATCATCACTTCGAGCCGGGTTGCCCCTGTCGCAGCAACCTTAGCCTGACGCTCCTGCGTTGCCTTGGTCGGTGCGCCGCGTTTACGCCCAGCGCCTTCCCGCTTGCCACCGCGAGACATGTTTGATTTCCTCAGGTGGGGTTTGATTGTTTTTCAAATGGAGGATGCGTGCGGAGCCACCAAGATCTTCGCGGCTTCTGAAAGCTTGCCCTGGGCCATCTCTTTGCGTCAATCTGTTGTCAGGATGGTTAGGGGGGAGTGACTGTCATGAACCAGGAAAAATTTGTCCCAGGCGATGGCTCTCAGCGTAGATGGTGGCAAGCCCCACCTCTCGTGATCGCGCTATGCGTCACCGTTCTCTACCTCCTAGGGCTTTTATGGCTACTCGGTCCCTATGAATTGTATCAAGGCGTCTTGGAGCTCAACCCCAATGAGTTCGGTGACTTTCTGGCAGGAGTGTTTGCACCTGTCGCTTTTCTTTGGCTCGCCACGGCGGTTTTGATTCAGGCTCAAGAGCTATCAGCTCAACGCGAGGAATTGGCTCAAACGAGGTTGGAGGTACGCCAGAACCGTGAGGTGGCGATGGCTCAAGCGGAAGAAGCAAGGAAAACATCGGAGTATATCGGACAGCAAACAGCAATTCTGATTGAGCAACAACGCTCTAGGGAAGCGGCCGAAGCGGAGATCTTGCTGCGGAAAAAACTCGCGTCCCTTTTTCTCTACGGGAGCTCAAATTCGCAACTGCTAGCAAATATCAAGCGTCCCGGCGGAGGTTCCGAGCAGTTTAGGTTCAACATTAGCTGCCGAGACGAGGCTCATCTTCGGCGTCTCGCTCCCGTTCTGCGGCAATCGATCGCCACGAAGGGGCACGGTGCAGTCGAGCTTCGTCGCCCGGAGGTTCTACTTGAATATTTGCGGAGACTTGGCGAGCTAGAAGAAATCTCCACTCGCCTCAAAGAGGCGGATCGGGTTGAGTATCAAGACATGCGCGTGAACGACGCTATCGATGTTCTCCGGGAGCTAGCGCGTATCGCTGAGGTTGATCTTACTCCACGGGTATTGGCTGAGGGTCAAGAAGCCATCGCATAGAGCAACATGATGCCGTCATTCCCCAACCATCTTCCACCTGCGCCCGCAGGCCCGGCACTCCACATGGGCGACATTGAGCCAGGCGCGATCACGGAAGAGCTCGACGTCATCACCGGTGACGGTGCAGCTTTCGCTTTCGCACAGGCCGGGGTATTTCCGGCCGGCATAGATGATGGCGCCGACATCTGCTTGAGCCGCCGCGCCTCTCATTGGCACTGATCAGCCGAGCTCCCGCAAGAGTTGCACTTCCTGATCAAGCACCTGGGCGATTTCCTCTCTCCCCCATGTGGGTGAGCATCAGTGAGATCGCATCAAGCTAATCAAGAAGCCAGCCAAAGGACCGTTTCAACTCGGCAGCGCCATCGCGTTCGATCCACTTC